>Ga0066256_1000022_pt1:0-845000 | contig 849915 bp, 678 predicted proteins | sample ThiBio_1000_biof_FD_87107 | JGI IMG/M metagenome (GOLD analysis project Ga0066256, IMG submission 87107) | Wastewater bioreactor microbial communities from Cape Town, South Africa - Thiocy_expt_1000_biof (version 2) | ecosystem: Engineered > Bioreactor > Thiocyanate-remediating >... | reverse complement strand
GCCGGAGCACTTCACTACGCTGGCCACCTTGATCGACCAGCACCAGCGTTCGCGCTGACGCCGCCACCTCTCACCAAATCACAGCAGGGAATTTTCCGTCATGTTTCATCGCACTCTGCGGACGCTGGCCGCACTGGGTCTGATCGCCTGTTCCGCTGCGGCCAATGCCCAGGCCATCTCGTATGTCGTGCTCAAGGGCAAGACCTTCTATGTCGAGCTCGCCGAAAACGACGAGCAGCATATGCGCGGCCTGATGTTCCGCGAGCAGATGGCGGCCGACCGCGGCATGTTCTTCATCTTCCGCGACGAGTACATGCAGGCGTTCTGGATGAAGAACACACTGATTCCGCTGGACATGCTCTATGTCGACAAGAGCTTCCATGTCGTGTCGGTGCAGAGCAACGTGCCGCCGTGCAAAGCCGATCCGTGTCCGTCCTATCCGAGCAGCGGTCCTGCCAAGTATGTGCTGGAGCTCAACGGCGGCACGGCCGACAAGCTCGGCGTCAAACCGGGCGACGTGCTGGAGTTCCACCGCTGATCCGCCGCGGCCAGCGCGTCCGGCGCTGGCCGCTCCAGCGCGTGATGGCAGGGCAGGCCGACCTGATACGGAACCAGCTTCAGCGGCGCCGTCTGCGGATTGCGGAAGTCGTCGTCGGACCAGGGCACGAACTGTTTCATTGTGGGGCCTGCAGCCATTGGCATCCGGCTTGGATGCAGAGGTATTAGGCAACCACCCTGTGCCGCGCCTCTGTCCTGGAAATGGCGCAATCGTGACAGGCGCGCTGGCACCGATCACCGCATCGGTTACCATCCGGAGCAAGCTGCCGGAGACGCCGAATGAATGATCCCTGGCTAGGCCTGCAACACGCCGTCGATCACGAGATTTCCCTGCTTTCGGCAGCGCTGCTCGTCGCGAAGGACGAGTATCCGACCTTGGCCTGCAGCGACTACGAACGGCGCGTGGACGAGTACGCCAGCCGTCTCTCGGCAGAACTTCCGCTCAATGCCACCGATACGCAGCGACTGAGCCGCCTCAACGCTTTCCTGTTCGAAGAGCTCGGCTTCGCGGGCGACGAACGCAACTATTTCGACCCACGTAACAGCTATCTCAACGAGGTGCTGGACCGGCGCCTGGGCAATCCGATCTCGCTGGCCATCGTGCAGATCACCTTGGCCCAGCGCCTGGGGCTGCCGCTGGAAGGCGTGTCGTTTCCGGGACATTTCCTCGTGCGCATGCCGCTGGACGACGGCATCGTCGTGCTCGATCCGTTCCATCGCGGCCGCACCCTGGACCTGCCGGAGCTGCGCCGGCGCGCACGCAGCGAGCTGTCGGCACGCGACATTGACGACCAGCGCCTCGCTCACCTGCTGGAACCGGCCAGCCATCGGGCCATCGTTGCACGCATGCTGCGCAACCTGCGACTGGGGTATGTCGAGAACGACGCCTGGGACAAGGCGCTGCGCTGCACCGACCGACTCGTCACCTTGGACCCGTTCGACATCGTCGAATGGCGCGAGCGCGGCAACCTGTATCTGAAGCTGGGCCACCACCGCGCCGCACGCGAGGACTTCAAGCGCTATCTCGCGCTGGCCCCTCAGGCCGAGGACGCCGACCGGGTCATGAGCCAGCTGATCGTCTGCACGACCCAGGCCGGCCGTCTTCACTGATACCGCCCGGAACGGCTGCCCCGGCAGAACCGATTCCGGCCCGAAACGAAAACCGCAGTCCGGCTGGTTTCAGCCGACCTCGACCATTTCGAAATCCGACTTGGTGACGCCGCAGTCGGGACAGGTCCAGGTGTCCGGCACATCATCCCAGCGCGTGCCCGGTTCGATGCCGTCCTGCGGCCAGCCTTCCGCTTCGTGGTAGAGGAAGCCGCAGACGACGCACATGAAGGTGCGGAACGGTGCGTCGGTACCGGGAGCAGCTGCGGACATGGCGGGCGTAGGCCTCGGGAAAAGGGTGCGCATTGTCGCAGCGCAGCGCGCCTGGCTTCAAATCGGCCAGAATGGCCGGCCTCCTTTCCCGCCAGTACCGCCACGATCATGCGACATCCCCTGCTGCCGGCACCGGGCCTCTATGCGATCACCGACGGCCCGCGCGAGGACCTGCTCGCCGCCGCCGCAGCAGCGCTGGAAGGCGGCGCGGTGCTGCTGCAATACCGCGACAAGACTGTCGATGCGCAGCGCCGCCTGCGCGAGGCACGCGCACTGGCAGGACTTTGCGCCGAAGCCGGCGTGCTGTTCATCGTCAACGACGACGTCGAGCTCGCCCTGGCCTGCGGCGCCCGCGCCGTGCATCTGGGCGCCGACGACGGCGACATCGCCGCGGCACGCCGCCGCCTCGGCGCCGACGCGGTCATCGGCGTGTCCTGCTACGACGACCTCGATCGCGCACGCCGCCTCGCCGCCGCGGGCGCGGACTATCTCGCGTTCGGCGCGTTTTATCCGTCGCCGACCAAGCCGCTCGCGCACCGCGCCGATCCCGGGCTGCTGTCCGCCAGCGCCGCGCTCGGCCTGCCGCGCGTGGCAATCGGCGGCATCAGGCCCGACAATGCCGCACCGCTGATCGAGGCCGGCGCCGACTATCTCGCCGTCATCAGCGAAGTCTTCGGCCAGACCGACGTCAGCGCCGCGGCGCGCCGCTTTGCCGCTCTTTTTCCCGCATTCCGGAATCCTTCTGCATGACCAGCAACCACGCTCTGTTCGAACGCGCCCGCCAACTGCTGCCCGGCGGCGTCAACTCTCCGGTGCGCGCCTTCAAGTCCGTCGGCGGCGAACCGTTCTTCACCGCGCGCGCCGATGGCGCCTGCCTCTGGGACGTGGAAGGCAAGCGCTACATTGACTACGTCGGTTCCTGGGGACCGATGATCGTCGGCCACAACCATCCCTACGTGCGCGAGGCCGTCGCCCGCGCGATCCAGGACGGCCTGTCCTTCGGCACGCCCTGCCCGGCCGAAGTCACGATGGCCGAGACGCTGACCAGGCTGCTGCCGTCGGTCGAGATGGTGCGCATGGTCAATTCCGGCACCGAAGCGACGATGGCCGCGATCCGCCTGGCGCGCGGCTATACCGGCCGCAGCAAGATCGTGAAGTTCGAGGGCTGCTATCACGGCCACGGCGACGCGTTTCTCGTGAAAGCCGGCTCAGGCGCACTGACCTTTGGCGTGCCGACCTCGCCGGGCGTACCTGCCGGCCTGGCCGACCTGACCCTGACTCTGCCCTACAACGACCTCGCCGCGGCCGAGGCACTGTTTGCCGAACACGGCAATGAGATCGCCGGCCTGATCATCGAACCCGTCGCCGGCAACATGAACTGCATACTGCCGCGCGCCGGCTATCTGCAAGGGCTGCGCGAGCTGTGCACGCGCCATGGCGCGCTGCTGATCTTCGACGAGGTCATGACCGGCTTCCGCGTCGCGCTCGGCGGCGCGCAGGCGCTGTACGGGATCACGCCGGACCTCAGCACCTTCGGCAAGATCATCGGCGGCGGCATGCCGGTCGGCGCCTACGGCGGACGCCGCGAGATCATGCAGCAGATCGCGCCGGCCGGACCGGTCTATCAGGCCGGCACCCTGTCGGGCAATCCGGTCGCGATGGCCGCGGGTCTGGCCATGCTGGAACTGATCCAGACACCGGGCTTCTACGCCGAGATCGACCGCAAGACGCGCCTGCTGACCGACGGCCTGCAGGCCGTCGCGCTCGAAGCCGGTGTCGCGATGACGACGAACCGCGTCTGCGGCATGTTCGGCGTGTTCTTCACCGACCAGATCGTGGAAACCTTCGCCCAGGCCACGGCCTGCGACACCGCACTGTTCAACCGCTTCTTCCACGGAATGCTCCAGCGCGGCGTCTATCTCGCGCCGTCGGCGTTCGAAGCCGGCTTCCTGTCCAGCGCGCACAACGACGACCTGCTCGGCGAAACCCTGGTCGCCGCGCGCGACGCGCTGCGCGCGGCGCGCGCCGGCTAAGACAGGCGAACTAGGACTTCGCAAACGCCTGCAGCGCCGCCGTCAGGCGCTGCAGGCCGGTCGCGACTTCGTCGTCGCCGATATTCAAGGCCGGCACCAGGCGCAGAACGTCCGGTCCGGCCTGCAGCAGCAACAGACCGTGTTCGGCGGCGAGATCCAGCGCGGCGCCGGCCTTGCCGCGCCAGGGCTTCGCCAGTACCGCGCCGAGCATCAGCCCCCGGCCGCGCACCTGCTCGAACAGGCCCAGACTGTCGTTGATCTCGGCCAGACCACGGCGCAGTGCTGCGGCCTGGCGCGCGACATTGGCCAGCAGTTCCGGCTCGGCCAGCCGGCGCAACGCGACGCGCGCAACGGCCGCAGCCAGCGGATTGCCACCGAAGGTCGTGCCATGCGCGCCGAACTGCCAGGTTTCCGCCGCGCGCGCGCCGACCAGCATCGCGCCGATCGGAAAGCCCGCACCGAGCGCCTTGGCGATGCACAGGATGTCCGGCGCGACACCGTCGTTCTGCCAGGCCCAGAGTTTGCCGCTGCGCCCCATGCCACACTGGATCTCGTCATAGACGAGCAGCGCGTCGTGGCGGCCGCACAGTGCGCGCAGGCCGGCCAGGAAGCCGTCGGCTGCCGGCACGACGCCGCCTTCACCCTGCACCGGCTCGACCAGCACCGCGGCGACGTCGCCGGCAGCCATGGCCGCTTCGGCCGCGGCCAGGTCGTTGTAGTCGCAGTAGCGGAAGCCGCCGGGCAGCGGCTCGTAACCCTGCTGGTACTTCGGCTGCGCGGTCGCCGTCACGGCGGCGAGGGTGCGGCCGTGGAAGGAACCGTGGAAGGTCAGGATCACGCGGCGTTCCGGCGGGCGACCGGCGGTCGCAGCCCATTTGCGCACGAGCTTGATTGCCGCTTCGTTGGCCTCGGTGCCGGAGTTGCACAGATAGACGCGCTCGGCGAACGCCGACGCGGCGACCAGTTCCTCGGCCAGGCGCAGCGGCGGCTCGCTGACGAAAACGTTGCTCGTATGCCAGAGCCTGGTCGCCTGGGTCTGCAGCGCGGCGACCAGTTCCGGATCCGCATGCCCGAGCGAATTGACCGCGATGCCGGCGCTGAAATCAATGTAGTCGCGTCCCTCGCTGTCCCAGACGCGCGAACCCTGGCCGCGCTCGAGCACGATGCGGCGCGGCCGGTAGACCGGCACGTAGTAGCGGTCGGCAAGCGCGAGCAGCGCGGCGGATTCGGCGGAAACGGACGTAGCGCTCACGGCGGCACCTGAAGGAAACGGAAGCGCCATTATGCGCAGGCCTGCGCTGCGCCGCGACGCGACTTTCGCCGTCGTTTTGTATTTTCGGCGATGGCTGCGCACACTCGCGGATTGCTCTCGCGGAGTCCGTCATGCGCTTGGAAACCCTGGCCGTCCATGCAGGCGGCGAACCCGATGCGGAAACCGGCGCGATCGCGCCGCCGATCCATCTCGCGACGACCTTCCGCCACGGCCCGGCCGGCGAACGCCAGGCCGGCTTCGAATACGTGCGCGAAGGCAATCCGACCCAGGATCGCCTGGAAACCGCGCTGGCCGCGCTGGAGCAAGGCGCCGCGGCGCTCGCGTTCGGCTCGGGCATGGCCGCGATGACGGCGCTGCTCGAAAGCCTGCCGGCCGGCAGCACCCTGCTGATTCCGCTGGACTGCTACACCGGGCTGCGGGTGCTCGCCGAGGAATTCCTGCCGCACAGCGGCATCCGGACGCAGCGCGTCGACATGACCGATTCCGCCGCCGTGGCGGCGGCGCTCGACGCCGGCACCGGCGCCGATGCGATCTGGCTGGAAACGCCATCGAATCCGCAGCTGCAGGTCACCGACATCGCCGCGATCGCGGCGCTGGCGCGATCGCGCGGCGCGCGCCTGTTCTGCGACAACACCTTTGCCACGCCGGCGCTGCAGCAGCCGTTGACTTTGGGCGCCGCCGTGGTCATGCATTCCACGACCAAGTATTTCGGCGGCCACAGCGACGTCATGGGCGGTGCGCTTGTGTTCGCCCGGCGCGATGACGACTACGAACGGGTCGCGCACCGCCGCCATGTCACCGGCGGCGTGCTCGCGCCGTTCAACGCCTGGCTGACCCTGCGCGGCTTGCGCTCGCTGCCGGCGCGCATGAGCTGGCATTGTGCGAATGCGCGGCGCATCGCCGATTTCCTCGCCACGCACGCGCGCGTCGCCGCAGTGAACTATCCGGGCCTCGCCACGCATGTCGGCCATGCGGTTGCGGCGCGTCAGATGCGCGATTTCGGCGCGATGCTGAGCTTCCGTGTCGCCGGCGGCCGCGATGCGGCGCTGACCGCGGCCGGCCGTCTGCGGCTGATCCACAACGCGACCAGCCTCGGCGGCTGCGAGACGCTGATCGAGCACCGCGCCTCGGTCGAAGGCGCGCATCCAACCTCGCCGCAAGACCTGCTGCGGCTGTCGGTCGGCCTGGAACATGTGGACGACCTGATCGCCGACCTCGCGCAGGCGCTGGACTTCTGACACGCCGGCCCGGCGGCGATCACTGGAGATCGCCACCGGGCCGCAGATGAGCAGTCAGATCGCGCCACGCCGCCGACGCCGCGACATCGCGCCCTACCAGACGCCGACGTTCGGCATCGACAGCCAGGGTTCGCGCGGCGGCAAGGCTGCGCCGTTCTGCAGCAGCTCGATCGAGATCTGGTCGGGCGAACGCACGAAGGCCATGCGGCCGTCGCGCGGCGGCCGGTTGATGGTCACGCCGTGCCGCTGCAGCCGCTCGCAGGCCGCATAGATGTCGTCGACGCCGAAGGCCAGATGGCCGAAGTTGCGCGCGCCGCCATAGTTCTCGTCGTCGTAGTTGAACGTCAGTTCGACTTCGACCTCGGTATTGGCCGGCGCACCGAGATAGACCAGGGTGAAACGCCCCTGGGGATAGTCCTTGCGCCGCGTCTCGACAAGGCCCAGCGCGTCGCGAAAGAAGCGCAGGCTGGCATCGAGGTTGCGCACGCGGACCATGGCATGGAGATAACGCATCGTGTGCTCCGCAGTCTTTTCGCCGGCCGAAGCGGCCGCTCAGTCGAGAAACAGATCCGGCAGCAGGGTCGAGCCCGGGCTTACGGCGTAATGGCTGAAATCCTTGACGCCGGCGCGCTTGAGCGCTTCCTCGTCAAGCAGGAACTGGCCGCTGAGCTGGCGCGCGGGCTGGGTCAGCACCCAGTGCGCCGCATCGGCCATGATCTCGGGCTTGCGGCAGTTCTCCGGCCGCGCCATGCCGCCGAGCATGGCCAGCGCCGCGGTGTCGATGACCGTGCGCGGCCACAGCGCGTTCACGGCGATGCCGTCCTTGGCCAGTTCCGCGGCCAGACCGAACGCGGCCATGCTCATGCCGTACTTGGACATGGTGTAGGCAGTGTGGTGCTGGAACCACTTGCTCGAGAGATTGATCGGCGGCGACAGCATCAGCACATGCGGATTCAGCGATTTGCGCAGATGCGGCAGACAGGCCTGGGTGCACAGATAACTGCCGCGCACGTTGACCTGATGCATGAGGTCGTAGCGCTTCATCGGCGTGCCGGACAGGCCGGCCAGCCAGATCGCGCTGGCGTTGTTGACCAGGATGTCGATGCCGCCGAAGCGCTCGACCGCCTGGGCCACGGCGGCCTGCACTTCGCTTTCCTCGCGCACGTCGACCTTCAGCGGCAGCGCCTTGCCGCCAGCGGCTTCGATTTCCGCGGCAGCGGTATAGATCGTGCCCGGCAGCTTGGGATTGGCGACATTGGATTTCGCCGCGATCACGATGTTGGCGCCGTCGCGCGCAGCGCGCCTGGCGATGGCCAGGCCTATGCCGCGCGATGCGCCGGTGATGAACAAGGTGCGGCCGTTGAGATGACTCATCGAATTTCCAGTCGCGATTCCGGGTGGGCCAGCATCCGCGACTCGCCCGTCGCGGGCAAGAGCTGCAGGACACGATGCATCAGCCGGCCTGGAAGCGCGGCATGCAGCGCATCAGGCTGTCCAGCCGCTGCAACGGATCAGTCAGCTGCAGCCAGTGCTGGCGTTCGGCCGGGGTGACCGGCAACAGCTCGGCTAGACGGAAGCCGACCCAGCTCGCGTCGTCGAGGCACTGCCGCCCGGCGCGCGCGTGTTCGCCACCGACCTGTTCCAGCAGCCGTTCGAGTATCACCGCGAGCAGGCCGTGTTCGGGCGGCAGCGACGTGGCGGGCTCGTCCGGCAACCACTCGACCGTGCCGTGGACGAGGCCGTTGTCGCGCACACGCGTCGCCGAAGCACGAAAGCGGCGACTGCCGCGCGCGCGTATGCCGAGCAGGCCGTCGGGCAAGGTGTAGAAATCCTCGATGTGCGCCACAGTGCCGATGGCGGCCGGCGTGGCCGGTTCGCCGACCTCGCGGCCGGCCAGGATCAGGCAGACGCCGAAACCGCTGCCGCTGCGACTGCATTCGCGCACGAGGTCGATGTAGCGTGGCTCGAAGATGCGCAGCGACAGCAAGCCGCCCGGGAACAGCACGGCGCTCAGCGGGAACAGCGGCAGGTCTTGCGTCGTCACGGCCGCAGTGTAGGTCATGCGCCGACGCTGTGGCGATCAGTCCGGCGTAGCGGCCAGCAGGGCGGCGAAACGCCGCGGCGCATCGTCGAAGCCGCCATTGGACATGAACACGACATGGTCGCCAGGTCGCGCCTGGCGACGCAGCGCGGTCAGCAGTTCGTCGACCGTCGCCGCGGTGGTGCCGCGCCCGTCCAGCGCCTCGGTCACGCGCGCCGCGTCCCACGGCAGCGAGGGTCGCTGCAGCAGCAGCACGGCGTCGGCGTCGCGCAGCGAAGGTGCGAGTTCCTGCGCGTGCGCGCCCTGACGCATGGAATTGGAGCGCGGCTCCAGGCCGACGAGAATCCGCGCCGCGCCGACGCGCGCGCGCAGGCCGGCCAGGGTCGTCGCAATCGCCGAAGGATGATGCGCAAAATCGTCGTAGACCTGGATGCTGCCGATCTCGGCGATGCGCTCCAGCCGGCGCCGCGCGCTGCGGAAATCGGCCAGCGCGGCGATCGCCGCAGGCACGTCGACGCCGACCGCATCGGCCGCAGCCAGCGCCGCAAGCGCGTTCATGACGTTGTGCCGGCCGATCAGCGACCAGCACACCTCGCCGCGGTCGACGCCGCCGACGACCACTCGGAATGCCGAACCGTCGGCCGCGGACAGGCGCGCCTGCCAGTCGCCGCTGTCCATGCCGAAGCGCGTGACCGGCGTCCAGCAGCCCTGTTCGAGCACGGCGGCGAGATTCGCATCCTCGGCGTTGACGATGAGCCGGCCGTTGCCGGGCACCGTGCGCACGAGATGATGGAACTGGCGCTGGATCGCGGCGATGTCGGGAAAGATGTCGGCGTGGTCGTATTCGAGGTTGTTCAGCACCGCGACGCGCGGCCGGTAATGGACGAACTTGGAGCGCTTGTCGAAGAAGGCCGTGTCGTATTCGTCGGCCTCGATGACGAACTCGGCGCCGCTGCCGAGCCGCGCCGAGACATCGAAGTTCTGCGGCACGCCTCCGACGAGAAAGCCCGGCGCGCGGCCGCAGGCCTCGAGTATCCAGGCCAGCATCGCCGTCGTCGTGGTCTTGCCGTGTGTGCCGGCCACGGCCAGCACCTCGCGACCGCGCAGCACCTGTTCGCCGAGCCACTGCGGGCCCGAGACATAGTCCAGCCCCGCACCGAGAAAATATTCCACGGCCGCATTGCCGCGCGACAGCGCATTGCCGACGATGACCCGATCCGGCGCCGGCTGCAGATGCGCCGCGGCATAGCCGGATCGGAGCGTGATGCCGAGCTGTTCGAGCTGGGTGCTCATCGGCGGATAGACGTTCTGGTCGGAACCTTCGACCTCGTGGCCGAGCTCGCGCGCCAGCGCCGCGACGCCGCCCATGAACGTGCCGCAGATGCCGAGTATGTGCAGACGCATGAGTCAGTTTCCTTCGGCGCCGCCGAACAGCGCGCTGAGCACGATCTGGCCGGCGAACAGCAGGGCCATGTTGATGAGCAGCGCCGGCATCAGGCGGATTTCCAGAGTCTGCCGCAGGATGTGCGCGTTCACGACGAGATTCCAGATTCCGACGGCCACGAACAGCAGCGTGGCCAGCGCGATGCTGCCGTTCATCGCAGCGGCTACCGTTTCCGGCGTTGCGCCCGGCGTGGCCGTGACGCGGAGCACGGGCCCGATCACGTGCAGCAGCGGCAGCAGCAAGACGGCGGCCGTGACATCGACGAGCAGGATCGCGGTCGCGGTTTGCACGAAGCGCGCCTGGCGCTGCAGCGCGTTGAGCAGCAGATACAGCAGTCCGAGATTCAACGCAGTGCCGACGACGGCGCTGAATATCCCGCCCTGAGCCTGCGGCGGCTGGAGTGCCGCCAGCCACTGCGAAAGCAGCAGGCTGGCCACGACCGCGATCGCGAGCAGGACCGGGGAGTACGGCAGATCCTGTGGACCGCGCCGCAGCAGCAGGATGTCGCGCAGGGTTACGAGCAGCGAAGGCATTGCCGCATCCGGAAAACGTGCCGATACGATGCGGTACGCGACCGCGGCCCGGCGCGGCGGCGCCGCGCCGAACGGATCACGCCGCCTGTCGCGGCAGCGCGGAGAGTATGCGCTGCTGCACTTCGCGCAGTTCGCCGACGCCGTCGAGCACGCTCAGACGGCCCTGGCCTTCGTAGTAACCGGCGACCGGCGCGGTCTGTTCGGCATAGATGCGCAGGCGTTCGCGTACCGTTTCGGGCGTGTCGTCCTTGCGGTTCTCGGCCGCCGCGCGGCCCGCCAGGCGTTCGACGATGAGTTCGTTCGGCACCACGAGCTGCAGCGCCACGTCGACGGGCTGGCCGAGACGGTCCAGCAGCTTCTGCAGCGCCTCGCACTGGGCAAGATTGCGCGGATAGCCGTCGAGAATGAAGCCGGTGCGCGCATCGGGCTGGGCCAGGCGTTCCTCGAGCATGCCGAGCACGATGTCGTCGGACACGAGCTGGCCGGCATCCATAACCGCCTTTGCCTTGAGCCCCAGCGGCGTACCGGCCTTGACCGCCGCGCGCAGCAGATCGCCGGTGGAAATGTGCGGAATGTCGAGTTCCGCCTTCAACAGCCCCGCCTGGGTGCCCTTGCCCGAACCGGGCGCCCCGAGTAGCACGATACGCATGGATGGATGATTCCTGGAGAGGCCGCGTCAGACCGGGCCTAGGTTAGACTCTGGCGCGAACGCTAGCGGGCGCCACCCGGTTAGTCAAACCGCGCCGGACGCGCCCGGACGCCGCGCCCCAGCGCCGTCGCGGCCCCGGCAGCGGGCGCCGGCCGCCTTCCCAGTCCTGCAACCGGGCCACCGCCGTGGCCGTCAAGGAGTCCCTTCATGCCTCAAGGCAAGCTGCTGTATGCCCAGTCCGGCGGCGTCACCGCCGTCATCAATGCCACTGCGGCCGCCGTCATCGAGACCGCCCGCGCCAACGGCGTGCCCGTGCTGGCCGGACGCAACGGCATCATCGGCGTGCTGCGCGAGGAACTGATCGACACGCGCAAGGAAAGCGCCGCCGCCATTGCGGCATTACGCCACACCCCCGGCGGCGCGTTCGGCTCCTGCCGCTTCAAGCTGAAGTCGCTGGAGCACAGCCGCGCCCAGTACGAACGCCTGATCGACGTGCTGCGCGCGCACGACATCCGCTATTTTCTCTACAACGGCGGCAACGATTCGGCCGACACCTCGCACAAGGTCTCGCAGATCGCACAGGCGCTGGGCTATCCGCTGACCTGCATCGGCGTACCCAAGACCGTCGACAACGATCTGGCCGTGACCGACTGCTGTCCGGGCTTCGGCTCGGTGGCCAAATACACGGCGCTGTCGATCCTCGAAGCCGGCTTCGACGTCGAATCCATGGCCGAGTCTTCGACCAAAGTCTTCATCATGGAAGTCATGGGCCGCCATGCGGGCTGGATCGCCGCAGCCGCCGGCCTGGCCGGCAGCACGCCGGACGAGCCGCCGCACCTGATCCTGTTCCCCGAAGTCACCTTCGACGAGGAGACGTTCCTGGCCAAGGTCAAGGCCACGGTCGAGCGCGTCGGCTATTGCACGGTGGTCGCCTCGGAAGGGCTGAAGAATGCGGCCGGCGAATTCCTCGCCGAAGCCGGCACGCGCGACGCGTTCGGCCACAGCCAACTCGGCGGCCTGGCGCCGGTGCTGGCGCAGCTGGTCAAGAACAAGCTCGGCTACAAGTACCACTGGGCGCTGCCGGATTACCTGCAGCGTTCGGCGCGGCATATCGCGTCGCAGACCGACTTCGAACACGCCTCGGCGGTCGGCAAGGCCGCGGTCGAGCTCGCGCTGGCCGGCAGGAACGCGATGATGCCGGTGATCAAGCGCACCTCGGATGCGCCCTACCGCTGGAAGATCGAGGCCGCGCCGCTGGCCAAGGTCGCCAACCACGAGAAGAAGCTGCCGAAGAACTACATCCGCAAGGACGGCTACGGCATCACCGAAGCCGCGCGGCGCTATCTGGAACCGCTGATCCGCGGCGAAGCCTATCCGCCGTACGCGAAGAACGGCCTGCCGAAATACGCACGACTGAAGAAGGTGCTGGTCGCAAAGAAGCTGCCGGAATACCAGATCGCCGACAAGTGAAACGCTGCCGCGCAGCCGCCGGCGGCGGCTGCGCGGCGAGGCATCAGGACGGATTGCCGTAACGGTTCGGTCCCGGCGTGCCCGGGATGAAACCGTTGAAAACCAGCGCGATCAGTCCGCCGACGAACGGCACGAACGCGATCAGTATCCACCAGGCCGACTTGTCCACGTCGTGCCAGCGCTTGGCCTGGACCGCGAGCGACGGCCAGATCACCAGCAGGCCTGCGATCCCCATGAGGATGCTCGCAAGGCCGCCGCCCGCTTGCGGGTTGTTGACGTCTGTCGTCATGACCATGACGCCGGCCAACAGACAGAACAGCACGATCACGGCAACGGTGAACCCCCAGTACACGCTGCGGCCTACGCGGCCGTCGAACGAAAACAGCAACTGTCCCCAGTTCATGAAAAACCTCCGTTGATTGAACGCGCCGGGCGAACGGTTCGCCGGGCGGACCCGCCGCGCCCGCAAGCCCCAGGCAGCGGGATCAACGCTGCAAACGCACTGCGAGTACGGCAGCGAACAGTAACCCCGATGCGGACTCGGCGGCAGCCCCGATCCGACGGCCGCGGCCCTATTGCAGCGCAAAAAACCCGATTCCGATCCGTGGCTATACTCGGGCCGTAGGTCTGCTGTACTTCCGCTTGAGTGTGCCGTCAGGTTCGCCAGCCCGGGGGACGGGTGGTCGAACGGGGTGAGTGCGTGTCCGGAAGCCGCGTTCCCGTCCGCGGGGCCGTGGAAGCAAGTCTCGTCCGGATCCGTGATCCATCCGCCTGCCGGCCCGTTCGGGTACTTCGGTGCATGGTTTGGACGGGAGGGTTCGATGCTGCAACAGTACGGTTTGTGGATTGCCCTGGCGTGTGCGTTGCTGGCCATCGCTTACGGCGGCTGGTCGATCAGCTGGATTCTGGCCAAGCCGGCCGGCAATGAACGCATGCAGGAAATCGCGGCGGCGATCCAGCAAGGGGCGCGCGCTTATCTGAATCGGCAATACACGACCATAGGCGTGGTCGGTGTCGTGCTGTTCGTCGTCATGGGCTTCGCGCTGCACTGGTCGACCGCGATCGGCTTCGCGCTCGGCGCGGTGCTGTCCGGGCTGGCCGGCTACATCGGCATGAACATCTCCGTGCGTGCCAACGTGCGTACTGCGGAAGCCGCACGCAGCGGCCTGGCCGCCGCGCTCGACGTCGCGTTCCGCGGCGGCGCGATCACCGGCATGCTCGTGGTCGGCCTCGGCCTGCTCGGCGTCGCCGGCTATTACGCCGTGCTGCTCAAGCTCGGCTACAGCGTCAACGACGCGCTGCACGCGCTGGTCGGCCTGGCCTTCGGCTCCTCGCTGATCTCGATCTTCGCGCGCCTCGGCGGCGGCATCTTCACCAAGGGCGCCGATGTCGGCGCCGATCTCGTCGGCAAGGTCGAAGCCGGCATTCCCGAGGACGATCCGCGCAATCCGGCCGTCATCGCCGACAACGTCGGCGACAACGTCGGCGACTGCGCCGGCATGGCCGCCGACCTGTTCGAGACCTATGCGGTCACGGTCATCGCGACCATGCTGCTCGGCGGCATCATGGCCGCGAAGATCGGCATCGACGCGGCCAATGCGGCGATCTATCCGCTGCTGCTCGGCGGCGTGTCGATCATCGCGTCGATCATCGGCACGTTCTTCGTCAAGACCAGGCCCGGCGCGAAGATCATGAACGCGCTGTATGCCGGCGTCATCGTCTCGGGCGTGCTCGCGGCGATCGCGTTCTATCCGATCACGACCGCCTTCATGGCGACCGCGGTCGCCGGCCCGCTGAAGATCTACGGCTGCGCGCTGATCGGCCTCGCGCTGACCGCGGCCATGGTCGTCATCACCGAGTACTACACGGCGACCGAGTACGCGCCGGTGCGCCATGTGGCCAAGGCGTCGACCACCGGCCACGCGACCAACATCATCGCCGGCATCGGCATCTCGATGAAGTCCTGCGCCTGGCCGGTCATCGCGGTCTGCGCGTCGATCTGGGGTGCCTATACGCTCGGCGGACTGTATGGCATCGCGATCGCGGCCACCTCGATGCTGTCGATGGCCGGCATGATCGTCGCACTCGACGCCTACGGCCCGATCACCGACAACGCCGGCGGCATCGCCGAGATGAGCGAACTGCCGCCGGAAGTCCGCGCCGTGACCGACCCGCTGGACGCCGTCGGCAACACGACCAAGGCCGTGACCAAGGGCTATGCGATCGGTTCGGCCGGCCTCGCCGCGCTGGTGCTGTTCGCCGACTACACCCACAACCTCGAAGCCGCCGGCAAGGTCGCGACCTTCGATCTGTCCAATCACATGGTCATCATCGGCCTGTTCCTCGGCGGCCTGATCCCGTACCTGTTCGGCGCGATGGCGATGGAGGCGGTCGGTCGCTCGGCCGGCGCCGTGGTCGAAGAAGTGCGCCGCCAGTTCCGCGAAATCCCCGGCATCATGGAAGGCAAGGCCAAGCCCGACTATTCGCGCGCGGTCGACATGCTGACCAAGGCCGCGATCCGGGAAATGATGATTCCGTCGCTGCTGCCGGTCGGCGTGCCGGTGATCGTCGCGTTCCTGCTCGGACCGCAGGCGCTCGGCGGCCTGCTGATCGGCACGATCGTGACCGGTCTGTTCGTCGCGATCTCGATGACGACGGGCGGCGGCGCCTGGGACAACGCCAAGAAATACATCGAGGACGGTCACTACGGCGGCAAGGGCTCCGACGCGCACAAGGCGGCGGTGACCGGCGACACCGTCGGCGACCCCTACAAGGATACGGCCGGTCCGGCCGTCAATCCGCTGATCAAGATCATCAACATCGTCGCACTGCTGCTGGTTCCGCTGCTGACCTGAGCGGCCATGACGGCTGGCGGAGCCGGCGGCCTGCGCCGCTGGGCTCCGCCATGGGAGACGCCACCCGACGACGACGCATCGACATACCGGGGCGCAGGCTCCGCGATCAGCTACAGGACGACCCGAAGTGCAGATGGCCGCGTCGCTTCCGCGTGGGCGACGCGTATCCCTTCCTGGCACGCGGCAACGGTGCGCGAACCTGACCGCCACCGGATCACAGGAGCATGACGATGTCCAAGCGTTCCCGGCTCGCCCGTATCGTTGTCGCGCTCACCGCCTCGTTGCTCGCCCCTGTCGCGTCTTCTCAGCTCCTCTATACCAACGGCACCTTGAGTTCCGGCCCTACCGCCGAAAACGGCACGGCCGCGCCAGCCGGCACGAACTGGTCGGAAATCCAGCACGACGCCGGCAATACCACCGAAGCCAATTCCAGCGGCGGCTTCGCCGATTCCGTCACGGCCTCCGGCCAGTTCCGGCTGGCCGACGACTTCACGGTGCCGGCGGGTACGAACTGGACCCTGACCGGCATCTACGTCTACACCTACAAGACCGGTGCGCCCGCCACGCCATCGCCGTTCACCGCATCGACGCTCGAAATCTGGAGCGGACGCCCCGGTGACGCCGGCTCCACCGTCCTCTGCGGCAATACGACGACGAACGTGCTCGTCGGCAGCACTGACACGAACCTGTATCGCATCTTCAACAGCGCCGTGCCGCCCCCGGGTTCGGCGCCGGGCACGACGCGCAAGATCTGGCGCAATCAGCTCTCGATTCCGGCCGCCTGCGCGGGTACCGATTTCTTCACCGCCGGCTCGACTTACTGGATCAGCTGGGACACCACGGACTCCTCCGCCGGGGCACACTTCGCGCCTAGCAATGTGATCCTCGGTGCGCGCTCGGCGCCGACCGACAATGCACGGCAGCTCACCGTAGCCTCGGCGACCTGGGCGGACGTCATCGACGCCGGCACGCCGGCAACGGCACCGGACGTATTCCAGGACTTCCCGTTCCAGCTGCTCGGCACCGCGACGGTTCCGGACCGGCTGTTCGCCAACGGCTTCGAACCCTGATCGTCACGGCCGGAGCCGAATCCCGGCTCCGGCCGCCGCAGCACGCCGGGCCTGACCCGCTCCGACCGGCCCGCTCACTCGCCTGAACGGCGGCTGCGCCCTCGTCGCGATTGGTGCGTCGCAGCAGGATTTTGCCGTATCCTTCGCGGCCTTCGGCCCCGTCCGGGGCCTCATCCTGGAAACTGCAATGGGTCTGGACCTCGTTCCCACCGGCAAAGATGTGCCGAACGAAATCAACGTCATCATCGAGATTCCGAAGGACGCGGAACCGGTCAAGTATGAAGTCGACAAGGCCAGCGGCGCGATCTTCGTCGACCGCGTGCTGTCGACGCCGATGCGCTACCCGTGCAACTACGGCTATGTGCCGAACACCCTCGGCGGCGACGGCGATCCGCTCGACGCGCTGGTGATCCTGCCGCTGCCGCTGGTGCCGGGCGCGGTGATCCGCTGCCGTCCGGTCGGCGTGCTGCGCATGACCGACGAAGCCGGCAGCGACGAGAAGCTGATCGTCGTGCCGATCTCCAAGGTCTTCGCCGGCTACGCCCACATCGAGGACATCAAGCAGGTCTCGGCGCACTGGCTGGAACGCATCGGCCACTTCTTCGAGCACTACAAGGATCTCGAGAAGGGCAAGTGGGTCAAGGTCGAAGGCTGGGAAGGCGCCGAGAGCGCCAAGAAGGACGTGCTCGACGGCATCGCGCGTCACACGGCCGACAAGTCCCAGGGCTGAGCACGGCCCGACGTACGAGCAAAGAAAAAGCGGCCCCGGGCCGCTTTTTCTTTGGGCGGAACCGCCTCGCCGCGCTCAGCCGCGTTCGAGCAGCGACATCAGGTCGATGATCGCCGCGTTCGCGCGCGACACGTAGTTGGCCATGACCAGCGAATGGTTGGCGAAGAAGCCGAACGGCGTGCCGTTGAGCACGACCGGGCTGCCGAGCCCCTTCTGCGCTTCCTCCAGTTCGCGCACGACCTGCTGCAGGCTGACCTGGGCGTTCTTGTCGCGCAGCACGCCGGCGAAATCGCGCTGCATCGCATGCAGCTGCTGCAGCAGGGCCCAGGTATAGCCGCGCGATTCGTAGAACACGTCGTCGATCTGCATCCACGGCGTCTGTACGATGCGCACGCCCTGGCCGGGCGTGGACTGCTGAGCGCTGCGGTCGCCGGCCAGGTCCGTGTCCAGGCGTTCCTGGCCGACGCTGGCCGACAGCCGCTGCGACAGGGAACCCAGACGGGTGGACACGACACGCAGATAGCTCGTGAGATTGTCGGCACGCGCATAGAACTGCGCATCGCCCTGGTCGGCGTCGGCCAGGCGCACGAGATAGTTGTTCAGATACTTCGCTGCCTTGCGGTACTGGCTTTCCGAGCTCGGGAACAGCCAGCGGTCGTTGGGACTGGACAGCAGCGGCTCGGCCTCCATGAGGTCCTTGTCTTCGGCGCTCTGGGTCTGCGAGCGGCTGAAATCGCTGCGCAGGTAGCGGCTGAGGTCGCGGCTCGCGCTGAGCACGCCGAATTCCCAGTTCGGCACGTTGTCCATGAACACGCCCGGCGGCAACAGGTCGTTGCTCAGATAACCGCCGCGCTTGTCGAGCAGGGTTTCTACGGTCGCGATCAAGGTCGCTGTCGTGACACTGCCGACGACGACGGGCTGGCTCACGGCCTGGGCGCGGCGCTCGGCTTCGCGCTGTACGTCCAGCGAGGCCGGTTCGTAGTCCCACCACCACATCAGGCCCAGTATCAGCAACACCAGCGCGAGCACGAGCGCGGTGATCGCGCTGAGCCAGGGCCGGCGCTTGCGCGTGGCGATCAGGGGATCGGTCGAGCTCATGGCGGCGCTTCCTTGGTCGGTGAGCTGCATTCTTGGGGCACGCCGCCGCGGCGATCAAGTGCGACGGTGTTGGTGGAAACGCCCGGGCCGGTCGCTATGATCCCGCGCCGGGGGGCCAGCCGGCCTGGAGGGGGAAACATGTCTACGACCATGAAGCGCCGCGGCAGCGGCGCCGGGCGCGCGTGCGCGCGTCTGCTGCCGGTTCTGGGGCTGCTGCCGGCCATCGCCGGCGCCGCGACGTTCACCGTCAGCACGACGGCCGACAGCGGCGCCGGCAGCCTGCGCGACGCGCTGGACCAGGCCAACCGCACGATCGGCACCGACACGATCGCATTCTCGGCCGGACTGACCGGCACCATCGTGCTGACCGGCGGCGCAATCGACATCTTCGACGCCGTGACGATCAACGGCCCGGGCGCGACGCGTCTGCGGCTCAGCGGCAATAACGCCTCGCGCATCTTCCGCATCGGCCCGACCGAGCCCGGCACCGTGTTCGCGACAGTGATCAGCGGCCTGAGCCTCACCGACGGCAGCAGCGACGCCGAAGGCGGCGCGATCTTCGTCGACGACAGCGACCTGACAATCAGCGACTGCGTGTTCCGCAACAACACCGCGCAGCGCGGCGGCGGGCTGTATGCGTTCCCGAGCGGATCGACGACCCTGACCCTGCGCGCCGCACGCTTCGAGAACAACAGCGCGACCGCCGACGGCGGCGGATTCGGTGCCCAGGACATCGACGCGGTCGTCGTCGACAACGTGGTCGCGACCGGCAACACCGCCGCACAGAGCGGCGGCGGCGCGTTCCTGCGCGCCGTCGCGGTAACGATTACCGCGAGCGATTTCAGCAGCAACACGTCGAGCACCCTGGCGCCGGCGCTCGTCGGCATCAGCGGCGGCGGCGGCTTGCGCATCGACGGCTCCAAGGCAACCGCAACCGCGAGCATCACGGCCACCCGCGTTGCCAACAACAACAGCCAGAAGGGTCAGGGCGGCGCGCTGTGGATCACGGCCTTGCCGCCGGACCTGCCGCCGATCGTCGCGACCGCGACGCTGGATCGCGTGCAGCTCAGCGGCAACACCGCCGATCTCGCCGGCGGAGGCATCCATGCGGCCTACCTCAACACGACCCTGAGTGCGGCGAGTCTGGTCGGCAACACGGCGCAGCAGAGCGGCGGCGGCATCGCGTTCCAGAGTGCCGGCACGCTGAGCCTCGTGAACGCGACGGTGGCGGGCAACACCAGCGTGCTGGCTGCCGGCGGCGGAATCTACAGTGCGTCGACCACCAGCCTCGCCGTCGCCTCGAGCACCGTGGTCGGCAACGGCGCCGCCAGCGGCGGCGGCATCGCACGCGACGGCAGCGGCGCCACCCTGCGCAACAGTATCGCCGCGAACAACACGGCACCGACCGCGCCGGATCTCGCCGGCGCATTCGCACCCAATTACACCTTGGTAAAAAATTCCAGCGGCGCAACCCTGGCCGGCGGCAGCGGCAATCTGGTCAGCGTCGATCCGCTGCTCGGTGCGCTGACGATGAACGGCGGCCCGACCCTGAGCCTGCTGCCCGCGGTCGGAAGTCCCGCGCTCAACGCCGGCGACCCGGCCGGCGCGGGCCTCGCGGCGACGGACCAGCGCGGCCTGACGCGTATCGCCGGCGGTCGCGTCGATCTCGGCGCGGTCGAACGGCAATCGCCCGAAGACGTGATTTTCCGCAACGGCTTCTGAGCATTCGCGTGCCGGCCCGCCGCGCACGGCGCAGCGGGCCGGCCGCCCACGTCAGGCCTCGCGATACAGCTGCGCGCCGCCGTCGCGGAATTCCTGCGCCTTCTGCTGCAGGCCGGCTTCCAGCGCCTGATTCTCGCTGACGCCCTTCTCGGCGGCGTAGTCGCGCACGTCCTGGGTGATCTTCATCGAGCAGAAATGCGGCCCGCACATGGAGCAGAAGTGGGCGACCTTGTGCGCGTCCTTGGGCAGGGTCTCGTCGTGGAACTCCTGCGCCTTCTCCGGATCGAGGCCGAGGTTGAACTGATCCTGCCAGCGGAATTCGAAGCGCGCCTTGGACAGCGCGTTGTCGCGCGCCTGCGCGCCCGGATGCCCCTTGGCCAGGTCGGCCGCATGCGCGGCGATCTTGTAGGCGATGATGCCGTCGCGCACGTCCTGCTTGTTCGGCAAACCCAGATGCTCCTTCGGCGTCACGTAGCAGAGCATGGCCGTGCCGAACCAGCCGATCATCGCCGCGCCGATCGCGCTCGTGATGTGGTCGTAGCCCGGCGCGATGTCGGTGGTGAGCGGTCCCAGGGTGTAGAACGGCGCCTCGCTGCAGACGCGCAGCTGGCGCTCCATGTTTTCCTTGATCAGCTGCATGGGCACGTGGCCCGGACCTTCGATCATGGTCTGCACGTCGTGCTTCCAGGCGATGTGGGTCAGTTCGCCCAGGGTGTCGAGCTCGGCGAACTGCGCCGCGTCGTTGGCGTCGGCAATGGAGCCCGGACGCAGGCCGTCGCCGAGCGAGAAGGCCACGTCGTAGGCCTTCATGATTTCGCAGATTTCCTCGAAATGCGTGTAGAGGAAATTCTCGCGATGATGGGCCAGGCACCACTTCGCGAGTATCGATCCGCCGCGGCTGACGATGCCGGTGACGCGCTTGGCGGTCAGCGGGATGTGTGCAAGACGCACGCCGGCGTGGATCGTGAAATAGTCCACGCCCTGCTCGGCCTGCTCGATCAGGGTGTCGCGGAAGATCTCCCAGGTCAGCTCTTCGGCCTTGCCGTCCACTTTCTCCAGCGCCTGATAGATCGGCACCGTGCCGATCGGCACCGGCGAGTTGCGCAATATCCATTCGCGCGTCTCGTGGATGTGCTTGCCGGTGGACAGGTCCATGACCGTGTCGCCGCCCCAGCGTATCGACCAGACCATCTTCTCGACTTCCTCGGCGATCGACGAAGTGACCGCGGAATTGCCGATGTTGGCGTTGATCTTGGTCAGGAAATTGCGGCCGATGATCATCGGCTCGGATTCGGGATGGTTGATGTTGCTCGGGATGATGGCGCGACCGCGGGCAACCTCGTCGCGCACGAACTCCGGCGTGATGAGCCGGGGCAGCGCGGCGCCGAAGCTCTCGCCCGGATGCTGCACGCGCAGATGCGCTTCCAGCGCTTCGATGCGCTGATTCTCGCGCAGCGCGATGTATTCCATTTCCGGCGTGACGATGCCACGGCGCGCGTAGTGCATCTGCGTCACGTTGGCGCCGGCCTTGGCACGCAGCGGACGGCGCAGGTTCGGAAAGCGCACGGCATCGAGACGACGGTCGGCCTCGCGCTTGCGGCCGAACTCGGACGACAGGCCGGCCAGTTGTTCGACATCGCCGCGCTCGGCGATCCAGGCGGCACGCAGCGGCGGCAGGCCGGCGCCGAGATCGACGCGGTAATCGGGATCGGTGTACGGACCGGAGGTGTCGTAGACCGTCACCGGCGCATTCTTCTCGGCACCGAACACCAGCGGCGTGTCGGCCTGCGCGATTTCGCGCAGCGGCACGCGCAGGTCGCCGCGGCTGCCGGTCACGTGGATCTTGCGCGAGCCGGGAATCGGCCGCGTCACCTGTTCGGAGAGTTCCTGGGTCTGACGCACCAGGTCGGAAGGCAGCGCATTCATCGGCATCGTCCTCAAACGGTCGGGGGACGAAGCGGCGGCGCACGGCGCCGCGCACGGCACCGCAACGAAGCTTCCTACGCCGGCATGACCCGGGTCAGGTACGAAGGGACTCTCTCAGCCCTGTCTGGGCACCCCCGCTTCAGGAGCGCATTCAAGCACGAAGCGGGGGCTCCCGGCGAGCGGCGCTGCAGCAGGAGCAGCCTCAGCCCCGGCCGCGGTCCGGCGCGTAGGCGCGCAGGAACATGTCGACGGTCGCGCTGATGTGATCGTCGACGGCGTTCTCGCAGAACGGTTCGGAGCAGCCGCACATCATGCGCGCATGCAGCTCGCCCTTGAGCAGACAGAAGAACTGCGAGGTCGCGCGCCAGACCTGTGGAATCTCGAGCTGGCCGGCTTCGACCTCGGCCTGAAGAAACGCCTCGAACGCCGCCTGCAGCTTTTTCGGGCCCGCTTCCCAGAACAGCTGGGCCAGCTTCGTCGGCTGGGCCTGCGACGTCATCATGCGATGAAGGGAAATTGACTCTTCGCTCGTTATCAGAGCGAAGAACGCACGCGCGATGGTCAGCAGCTGGCCGCGAATGGGCCCTGACAGATCGACCAGGAACAGGGTCGAAGGCAACTGCTCCTCGCACTTCGCCTCGATCACCGACTTGAACAGCGTCTCCTTGTCGGTGAAGTGGCTATAGACGGTGAGTTTGGAAACGCCGGCTTCGGCCGCGATGGCGTCCATGCTCGTGCCATCGAAGCCGTGACGCGGAAACAGCCGCTTCGCGGATTCGAGAATGGCTGCGCGCTTTTCGAGATCTTTGGGCCGCCCTGGAGCAGCCTGTTTCATCACAGATGACATGGCCAATGAAATACTAGACAGTGCAGTTTAGTAATGATACTGTACCGAGCAGTTCAGGTAAACCCCGTCCGCTATCTTCATCCGAGGATTGTAACAATGCGCGCCCCTGTCGCCCCCAGCCTGTCGAACCGACTGCGTCGTCTGGGACTAGGCCTGGTTCTGATCCTGCCCACGCTCGTGCTCGTTTCCGGCTGCAATTCCCGCGCCGAAGTGCAGGAGCCCATACGCCCCGCCATCGTCGCCCGCCCGCAGTCGGCCGCCGCCGAAGCAGGCTCTCTTTATAGTGGTGACGTCAAGGCCCGTTACGAAAGCGCCCTGGGTTTTCGCGTCGGCGGCAAGATCCGCCAGCGCCGCGTCGACGTCGGCGCCCATGTCAAAGCCGGCGATCTGATCGCCGAACTCGACCCGCAAGACCTCCATCTCCAGGCCAGCAGCGCTCAGGCGACGCTGGCCGCCGCCGAGGCCGATCTGGCCACGGCCCGCTCGGAACGCTCGCGCTACGAAGCGCTGCGCGGCAAGAATTTCGTCAGCGAAACCCAGTTCGACGCAGTCGACAACCGTCTCAAGGCGGCGACCGCGCGCGCCGCCGAGGCTCGCGCCGCACTGAATGTCGCGCAGAACCAGGCCGGCTACAGCGAACTGCGCGCCGACCACGACGGCATCATCACCACCATCGTGGCCGAAGCCGGCCAGGTCGTCGCCCCGGGCCAGACCATTGCGACCCTGGCGCGCGACGGCGAACGCGAAGTCGAGATCAGCGTGCCCGAGAGCCGCATCGCCGACTATCGCAAGGACCAGGCTGCGACGATCGAGCTCTGGGCCGAGTCGGGCAAGCATCTGGCCGGCGTGCTGCGCGAGATCGCGCCTGAGGCCGATACCACGACGCGCACCTATCGCGTCCGCGTGACTCTCGGCGAAGACGCCGGCCAGGCCAAGCTCGGCCAGACCGCACGCGTGTTCTTCAGCGGCAGCGAAAGTGCCGCCGCCCACCTCGTGCCGCTGGCTTCGCTCTATGAAAAAGACGGCAAGCCGGCGGTCTGGGTGCTCGATCCCAAGACGCGCCAGGTGCACCTCAAGCCGGTCACGGTCGGCGCCTATCGCGAACAGGGCGTCGTGCTGATGGACGGCGTCGACACGCAGGACTGGATTGTCGCCGCCGGCGTGCACAAGTTGCGCGAAGGCCAGGCCATCAACCCGGTCGATCACAGCAACAAGCCGCTGACCTTGTAAAAACGCGGCGCAGTCCCCGCCCGATCGCTGCCCGGCCGTCCCCTCCCCTCCCCACGGCCGGGCAGCGATCCGGGCACCTTCCTCGTGGACATGTTCCGGGATCGCCTCGCGGTCCTGCCCCGATCAACGCTCGCGGACTCCGGAACGGCTCCGGTGTTCGTCAGCACTCGCCGCAAGCACGCCAATGAGCCAATTCAATCTGTCCGAGTGGGCGCTGAAGAACCAGTCCGTCGTGCGCTACTTCATCGTGGTACTCGCGCTGGTCGGCATTCTGTCCTACCGCTCGCTGGGTCAGTCGGAAGATCCGCCGTTCACGTTCAAGGCGATGGTCATCCACACAGTATGGGCCGGCGCGACCGCCGCCGAGATCAACGAACAGATCACCGAACGCATCGAGAAAAAGCTGCAGGAACTGCCGGATCTGGAGTTCCTGCGCAGCTACGCGCGTCCCGGCGAGTCGCAGATCATCGTCGTGGCCAAGGACGCGCTCGATTCGCGCTACGTGCCCGATCTCTGGTACCAGGTGCGCAAGAAAGTCGGCGACATCCGCCATACCTTGCCGCCGGGCGCGCAGGGCCCGTTCTTCAATGACGAGTTCGGCGATACCTTCGGCAACATCTACGCACTGACCGGCGACGGCTTTTCCTACGCCCTGCTCAAGGACTACGCCGAGCGCATCAAGCTCGCGCTGCTGCGCGTGCCCAATGTGGCCAAGGTCGACCTGATCGGCCTGCAGGACGAGAAGGTCTACATCGAGGTCTCCAACGCCAAGCTGGCCACGCTCGGCGTCAGCTTCGCCCAGGTGCAGGCCACGCTCGAAGCGCAGAACGCGATCACGCCGGCCGGCAGCTTCGAGACCGCCTCGGATCGCATCTACCTGCGTACCTCCGGTGCGTTCGACTCGGAGAAGGCGATCGGCGACATCGCGATCCGCGCCAACGGCCGCCTGTTCCGCCTCAGCGACGTAGCCGAGGTCAAGCGCGGCTATGCCGATCCGCCGCAGCCGCGCATGCGCTTCATGGGCAAGGACGGCATCGGCATCGCCGTGTCGATGAAGAAAGGCGGCGACATCATCGTGCTCGGCCGCGATCTCGATGCGGCCACCCATCAGCTCGAACAGTCGCTGCCGGCCGGGCTGGAACTCGCCCGCGTCGCCGACCAGCCGCATGCGGTGCAGCGCTCGGTCAACGAGTTCGTACGCACCTTGGCCGAAGCGGTCATCATCGTGCTGCTGGTCAGCTTCTTCTCGCTGGGCTTCCGCACCGGCCTCGTCGTCGCGCTGTCGATTCCACTCGTCCTCGCGATGACGTTCGCGGCGATGCACTACTTCGGCATCGACCTGCACAAGATCTCGCTCGGCGCGCTGGTGCTCGCCCTGGGCCTGCTCGTCGACGATGCGATCATCGCGGTCGAGATGATGGCCGTGAAAATGGAGCAGGGCTACGACCGCGTGCGCGCGGCCGCATTCGCCTATACCTCGACGGCGTTCCCGATGCTGACCGGCACCCTGGTCACTGCGGCGGGCTTCCTGCCGATCGCGACGGCCAAGTCCGGCACCGGCGAGTACACACGCTCGATCTTCCAGGTCGTCACGATCGCCCTGATCATTTCCTGGATCGCCGCGGTGATCTTCATTCCCTACCTCGGCTACAAGCTGCTGCCCGATCTCGGCAAGCCGGCCGAGCCGCCGGCGCCGGGCTCGTTCGCCGCGCGCGCCGACTCGCTGCGCCGGCGCGTGATCGGCCTGCTGCCGCGACGCCTGCGCGGCGCGCTGGCCGGCGGTCCCGCGCACGGCCACGCCGCGCACGATCCGTACGCCTCGCCGTTCTATCGCCACTTCCGCAACCTGGTGGACTGGTGCGTCGCGCACCGGCGCATCGTGATCGCCGCGACGCTCGCACTGTTCGTGGCCTCGATCATCGGCTTCCGCTTCGTGCAGCAGCAGTTCTTCCCGGACTCCACGCGTCCGGAGCTCATGGTCGACATGAAGCTCACCGAAGGCTCGTCGCTGGAAGCGACGGCGACGCAGGTGCGCAAGCTCGAACAGTGGCTGAGCACGCGCAATGAGCTCGAAAACTACGTGAGTTATGTCGGCACCGGCTCGCCGCGCTTCTACCTGCCGCTGGACCAGCAGCTGCCGCAGGCCAGCTTCGCCCAGTTCGTGCTGCTGACCAAGAGCCTGCGGGAGCGCGAAAAGCTGCGCGCCGACCTGCTCGCGCTGTTCGAGAGCGATTTCCCCGAAGTGCGCGGCCGCGTGCTGCGCCTGGAGAACGGCCCGCCGGTCGGCTACCCGATCCAGTTCCGCATCTCCGGCGAGGACATCGGCCTGGTGCGCAAGTACGCGCGCGAAGTCGCCGAACAGGTGCGGCGCAATCCGCACATGCGCAACGTGAACCTGGACTGGGACGAGCCGAGCAAGGTCATCCGCCTGGAGATCGACCAGGACCGCGCGCGCGTGCTCGGCGTCAGCTCGCAGGACCTGTCCAACTTCCTGCAAAGCTCGCTGTCCGGCGTGCCGATCTCGATCTATCGCGAAAAGGACGAGCTGATCCAGGTGCTGCTGCGCGGACCGGCCGAGGAACGTGCGCAGCTGTCGCTGCTGCAGAATCTCGCCGTGCCGACCGCCTCGGGCAAGTCCGTCCCGCTGAGCCAGATCGCACGCCTGCAGTACGCCATGGAGGAAGGCATCATCTGGCGGCGCAACCGCCTGCCAACCATCACCGTGCGCGGCGACACCGACGGCTTGCTGCAGCCGCCGACGATCACCGGCCAGATCGAGCCGACCTTGAACATGGTGCGCGCCCAGCTGCCGGCCGGCTATCTGCTGGAAGTCGGCGGCACGGTCGAGGACTCGGGCAAGGGCCAGCGCTCGGTCAACGCCGGCATGCCGCTGTTCCTGTTCGTCGTGCTGACCCTGCTGATGCTGCAGCTGCGCAGCTTCAGCCGCACGATCATGGTGTTCCTGACCGCGCCGCTGGGGCTGATCGGCGTGGCGCTGTTCCTGCTCGTGTTCAACGTGCCGTTCGGCTTCGTGGCCATGCTCGGCACGATCGCGCTGTTCGGCATGATCATGCGCAACTCGGTGATCCTGATCGACCAGATCGACCAGGACATCGCCAAGGGCCACGCCCCCTGGGAGGCGATCGTCGATGCGACCGTCCGGCGCTTCCGCCCCATCGTACTGACCGCGCTGGCGGCCATCCTCGCCATGATCCCGCTGTCGCGCAGCGCATTTTTCGGCCCCATGGCCGTGGCCATCATGGGTGGCCTGTTCGTTGCAACGGCGTTGACCCTGCTCTTCCTGCCGGCGCTGTACGCGGCCTGGTTCCGGATCAAACGTCCGGCCGCGGCAGTCGCACCGGCAGGCGCATAGGATCCCAGACATGTCATCTGTTCCCGAACTGCAATTGAGTCAATCGTTCAAACTGGCACAGCGGGCTTTTGCCGCACTGCTGGACGCGGCGCATTTCGACGCCAGCCTGGCCATGGCCGGGCGCGTGCGAATGGCCGCGCTGGACAAGCTGGACCTGGCGCGCCTGACGCGCTGGCTGGCCTGGCAGGCTCTGGTGCGCAACCCACAGGCGCTGGCGCGCATCGAACGCGTCGATCAGCGTCTCGCAGCCGGGGTGCTGCACGCCCGTGCCCGGTTGCCCGCGAACGGACGTCCGGCCCTGTCCGGAACACCGCGGCGGACAGCTTAAGGTGAGGAATGTCAGGTACTTGCGATGACTTCCGGCACTACGGAGCGGGACCCGGAGCCGCCATGCTGAATTGCCGTAGCGGGCGTCAAAGCCTATCCTTTCGCCCCTTTTCCGCTGGAGTCGCGCCGTGTCCCTGAATGTCGAAAGGGCCCGTTTCAACATGATCGAGCAGCAGGTGCGTCCGTGGGACGTGCTCGATGCACGCGTGCTCGCGGTGCTCGGCGAAGTGCGGCGCGAAAACTACGTCGACGCGGCGCATCGTCAGCTGGCCTTTGCCGACCTCGAGCTGCCGCTGGCCCATGGCGAAAGCATGATGAAGCCGGTCGTCGAAGGACGCGTGCTGCAGGCGCTGGATCTGCGCGCCGGGGAAAGCGTGCTGGAAATCGGCACCGGTTCGGGTTTCCTGACCGCCTGCCTCGCGCACCTCGGCGGCGAGGTGCTCAGCATCGAGCAGCATGCGGACCTCGCCGCGACCGCACGCGAACGCCTGCAGCGCGACGGCATAACCAATGCAAAGGTCGACGTCGCCGAAGCCGTGCTCGCGTTCGAGCCGGGCCGCGAGTTCGACGCGGTCGTGCTGACCGGCGCCGTCTACGCCCTGCCCGAGCGCTTCAGGAGCTGGCTCAAGCCCGGCGGCCGCCTGTTCGCGGTGGTCGGCGAATCGCCGGTGCAGCAGGCCATTGTGTTTACGCGCGACGGCACCACTGTGCGCGAGACTTCTTTGTTCGAAACCGATCTCGCCTACCTGACGAACGCCGCTCCGCCCAAGCGGTTCAGTCTGTAAGTTCCCGGCCGAGCGAGTTCGCAACCCTTTTGAGCCTTAATCCAGGACGGCTCCCTTCCAGGAAGCGACAATGACCAAGCGAAACCCGTTCAAGCTGCTGCCCCTGTCACTGGCCCTCGCGCTGGTGCCGGCGCTCGCCTCGGCCGACGATCTGATCCAGGTGTACGACCTCGCCCGTCAGAACGATCCGGTTCTGTCCGGTGCCGAGGCCCAGCGCCTCTCGGTCGGCGAAGGCGTCGACCAGGCCACCGCCGCGCTGCTGCCGCAGATCTCCGCCTCGCTGAGCTATTCCGACAGCAGCCGCGACCAGTACAGCGCCGGCGTGGACCGCAATCAGCAGGGCGCCCTCGTCCCGCTGGTCTACACCACTTCGAGCGACGGCCGCGGCACGGTGCTGACCGGCCAGTTGACCCAGTCCATCCTCGACTTCAGCAAGTGGACCGCGCGCAAGGCCGCCCGCGAGCTCGCCCGCCGCGGCGACGCCCAGTACGTGCAGGCGGAACAGAATCTGTCCATCCGCGTCGCCACGGCCTATTTCGCCGTGCTGACCGCGGAAGACACGCTGACCTTCTCCGAAGCCGAAGAGAAGGCGCTGGGCCGCCAGCTCGATCAGGCGCAGCAGCGCTTCGAGGTCGGCCTGTCGGCGATCACCGACGTCAACGAAGCCAAGGCCCAGTACGACTCCGCGCGCGCGTCCACGATCGACGCCCGCAACGCGCTGGACGACGCCCGTGAAGCCCTGCGCGAAATCACCTCGAAGGAACCCGGTGCGCTGGCCCGCCTGCGCACCGAGATCCCGATGCAGCCGCCGGCGCCGAACGACATGGAAGCCTGGGTCAACAAGGCGCTGGCCGAAAACCCGGGCCTGAAGGCGCAGGAATATGCCGTCTCGGCCGCGCAGGCCAACATCAACACCGCGCGCTCGGGTCACCTGCCGACCATCTCCGGCTCCTACACCTACCAGCGTTCGCCGACCTGGGGCGACGGCAGCTCAAGCCTGAACCCGACCTTCGGCGACAGCCACAGCAACTCGCGCACGACCACGCGCGGATTCGGCCTGCAGCTCAACGTGCCGATCTTCAGCGGCGGCTACACCCAGTCGCGCGTGCGCCAGGCGGTCTACGACCGCGATGCGGCGCAGGACACGCTGGAACAGCAGAAGCGCGCGCTCGTGCGCAACACGCGCCTGAACTTCCGCGCCGTCGTAGCCGGCATCAGCGAGGTCGAGGCGCGCAAGCAGGCCGTGGTCTCGGCCAACAGCGCGCTGGAAGCGACCCAGGCCGGCTTCGAAGTCGGCACCCGCACCATCGTCGACGTGCTGCTGTCGCAGCGCCAGCTCTACCAGGCCCAGCGCGATCTGTCCCAGTCGCGCCACAGCTTCGTGCTGAACCAGCTGCTGCTGCGCCAGTCGGCCGGCAACGTCGGTCCGAACGATCTGAAGGAAGTCAACGCGCTGCTCGAATGAGCTGCACCGTAGTAGTTCGGCAGCAGCGGAAAAAAGCGGGCATTGCCCGCTTTTTTCTTGTCCGCGATTGCGCGCTCAGCGCCAGACCGGCGGCGGATGCGCCGTGAGCACGGCCTCGATCGCCGCCATGTTGCGCGCGACCGCGCCGCGCTCGCGTTCGAACACGGCGCGGGCCTGCGCGCCCATGTGGCGCCGGCCGGCCTCGTCGGACAGCTGACGCACGATGGCCGCGCCGAGCGCATCGGCGTCGGCGATCTGCACTGCGCCGCCCTCGTCGACGAGGCTGGCCGTGATGGCTTCGAAATTGAATGTGTTCGGCCCGACCACGACCGGCACCGACAGCGCCGCCGGCTCCAGCACGTTGTGACCGCCGATCGGAACGAGACTGCCGCCGACGAAGGCCACGTCCGAGGCCGCGTAGTAGCGCAGCAGTTCGCCGAGGGTGTCGATGACGAAGCACTGGCTGACCGTGCCGGCGTGCTCGTCCTCACTGCGCGTGCGCGTGCTGAAGCCGAGGTTGCGGCAGGCCAGCGCAACCGGGCGGAAACGCTCCGGATGGCGCGGCGCGATCAGCAGCAGCGCATCGGGAAAGCGCCGCAGTACCGCCGCATGCGCCTTGAGCACGGCCAGCTCCTCGCCCTCGTGGGTGCTGGCGGCAATCCATACCGGCCGGTGCGGTCCCCAGCGCGCGCGCAGCGAGCGGCCGACTTCGGCCAGTTCGTCGGGCACGGCCATGTCGAACTTGATGTTGCCGAGCACCGCCAGGCGCTGCGGGTCCGCGCCGAGTTCCAGCAGGCGCTGGGCGTCGCCGACCGACTGCGCCGCGACGTAGCAGGCCGAACGTATCGCGACCCGCGCCAGCGGCCGCACCGGACCGTAGCCGCGCAGGCTCTTCTGCGACAGGCGCGCGTTGGCCACAACCAGCGGAATGCGCCGGCGCGCGCATTCGTGGAACAGGTTGGGCCAGATCTCGGTTTCCATGATGACGCCGAGCCGCGGACGCACGCGCTCCAGAAAGCGCGCGACCGACGCCGGCAGGTCGTAGGGCAGGTAGACGTGGAACACACGCTCGCCGAACAGCTTCTGCACGCGCTCCGAGCCGGTCGGAGTGATCGTCGTGATGACGAACGGCAGGTCGGCGTGCTCACGCATCAACGCTTCGATCAGCGGCACGGCGGCGTTGACCTCGCCGACCGACACGGCGTGGATCCAGATGCTCTCGCGGTAGCCCGGCGCCGGAAAGAAGCCGAAGCGCTCGCGCCAGCGCCCGAGATAGCTGCGGTAGTGCAGGCCGCGCCGCGCGAGCCGGAACAGGATCACGGGCGTCAGCAGGTACATCACGAACGTGTAGAGGGAGCGCGGGAACACGTAGCCGTATCGTGGCGGGGGCGGCGCAGTATAGCGGCCGGAACCCGCAAGCCCGGCGCCCGCGCCGCCGACTGCCCGGACCGCCGCGGGTCCGGGCAGTCGGCGGCGCGTTGCGGCTACACTGCGCGCAATGTCCGACCCGTCTTCCGCGCCCACGGCGCCGTCCCTGTCCTCACCGCGCTATTGGCCGTCGCGCCTGGGCCTGGCCCTGGTGCGCAGCGTCGCGCGGCTGCCGCTGCCGTGGCTGCGCCGGCTCGGCGGCCTGCTCGGCTGGGCCGCCGGCGGCCTGCTCGTGGTGCGCCGGCACGTCGCCGCGCGCAATCTCGCGCTGTGCTTCCCGGAGCTCGACGATGCCGGCCGCCGGCGTCTGCTGGCCGACAACCTGCGCGACAGCGGCCGCATGCTGGTCGAGTTCGCCCTGGCCTGGTTCGGCAGCGACGAGAAGATCGCGGCGATTCCATGCCGCATCGACGGGCTGGAGCACCTGCAGGCGGCGCGCGAGCAGGGCCGCGGGGTGCTGCTGGTCGGCGGGCATTTTTCCCATCTGGAATTGTGCGCACGGCTCGTCTCCCGGCGCATACGCATCGCCGGCATGTACCGCGTGATGGACGATCCGGTGTTCGAGCAGGCCGTGCTGGCCGCGCGCCTGCACTACGCCGACGCCATGTTCACCAAGGACGAGCTGCGTGCGACCGTGCGCCATCTCAAGCGCGGCGGCACGGTCTGGTACGCGCCCGACCAGGACATGCGCGGCAAGGACTCGGTGTTCGTGCCGTTCTTCGGCCAGCCCGCCTCGACGATCACCGCCACCCACCATCTGGCGCGACTGTCCGGCGCGCTGGTGCTGCCGTTCTTCCACCGGCGCGAGACCGACGGCAGCTACAGCCTGCGCCTGGAAGCGCCGCTGGCGGATTTTCCGAGCGCCGACGTCGTCGCCGACACGGCCGCCGTGAACCGCGCGATCGAAGCCATGGTGCGCGAGGCGCCGGCGCAATATCTATGGCTGCACAAGCGTTTCAAGACCCGCCCCGCCGGCGCGCCGCCCGTCTACTGATCCGCGCGGTATCGGCCGGCGATACCCGCGCACGAGAACGCGACGACGGCCCAGCCGGCCGCTAGAGTGTGAACGTCGCATTCATGGAGGGAATACGAGATGCCCTGGCTATTGGGCCTCATCGGCCTGTTCGTCGGTACGTTTCTCGGCGGGACCTTGTTCCAGGACGGCCTCGGCACCGGCGCGGTGTTCGGCACCCTGGTCGGCGTGCTGTTCGGCCGCCTGAGCACCCTGCAGGGCCGCCTGCTGCAGGTGGAGCGGGAACTGGAAACCCTGCAGCTCACCCTGACCGTGCGCGACCGCTTCGCGCCGGAAGAACCGGCGCCGCGCCGCACGGCGGCCGCGCCGCCGCCGGTTCCGCCGGCCGCCGCGCCGGCTTCCGCGGCCACCCGCAGCGCCGCGCCTCAGGTCCACGAACCCATGCAACCGGTCACTCATTCCGAGCCCGGCGGCGAACTGCCGCCGCTGGAATTCGATCTCAGCGACATCGCCATTCCGCCGGCGCCGCCGCCGAAACCGCCGGCCGCCGATACGCCGCCGCGGCCGCAACGCGCCGTATTCGAAATCGGTGACGGGCCCGGGCCAGCCCGTCCGTCCGCGCAGACTGCCCGGAGCGCCCAAGCCGCGCAGCCCGCTCCGCGCGCCGCCAGTGCCGCCGCCGGCCGCGTGCCGCCGCGCCGCGCGCAAGGCGAAACCGTGCTGCCGGTGCGTCCGCCGCCGGGCGACGCCTCCGATCCGGTCGCGCGCGCGCTCGGCGCGATCAAGCGCTGGTTCACCGAGGGCAACATCCCGGTGAAGATCGGCGTGCTGATCCTGTTCCTCGGCGTCGGCGCGCTGATGAAGTACTCGATCGACCAGGGCTGGCTCTACGTCCCGGTCGAGCTGCGCCTGGCCGGCATCGCCGCGGCCGCACTGGCCGGACTCGTATTCGGCTGGATCAAGCGCGAAAGCCATCGCGCGTTCGCGCTGTCGCTGCAGGGCGGCGCGATCGGCGTCCTGCTGCTGGTCGTGTTCGGCAGCTACAAGATGTTTCACCTGCTGCCGCCGGGCCTGGCCTTCCTGCTGCTCGTACTCATCGTCGGCGCAGCCGGCGTCATGGCAGTGGCGCAGGACGCGCTCGCGCTGGCCCTGCTCGCGATCGTCGGCGGCTTCCTCGCGCCGGTGCTGACCGCAACCGACAGCGGCAACCACGTCGCCCTGTTCACCTACTACGCCGTGCTCAATGCGGCGATCTTCGCGATCGCTTGGTTCAAGCCCTGGCGCGCGCTGAATCTGCTCGGCTTCGCATTCACGTTCGGCATCGGCACGATCTGGGGCTTCCTCAAGTACCGCCCCGAGCTGTTCGCCTCGACCGAACCGTTCCTGATCCTGTTCTACGCGTTCTACCTCGCGATGCCGCTGCTCTATGCGCTGCGCCAGCCGGAAGACCGGCGCGGCTTCGTCGACGGCAGCCTGGTGTTCGGCACGCCGTTGCTCGCGTTCCCGCTGCAGGCCGCGCTGCTCAACGGTGATACCAAACAGCTCGCGCTGTCGGCGCTCGTGCTCGCACTGGTCCATGTCGGCGTCGCCTGGTTCGCGTTCCGCCGCCTGGCCATGACCCTGCTCGGCCAGTCGCACGCGCTGCTCGGCCTGGGCTTCGCGACCCTGGCAGTGCCGCTGGCGCTGTCGGCGCGCGCGACGGCCTGCGCCTGGGCCGTCGAAGGCGCCGCGCTGGTCTGGCTGGGCCTGCGCCAGCAGCGCCGCCTGCCGCGCGTCATCGGCTATCTGCTGCAGCTCGCCGCCGGCCTGTCCATGCTCGTCTCGCTCGTCGACCACAGTCTGGTCGGCGGCAGCGCCGAAGTGCTCGGCCACGCGCCGATCGCCGTGCTCAACGGCGACTTCCTCGCGCTGCTGCTGGTCAGCGCCGCGGGCTTCCTGAGCAGCGGCCTGCTGCGCCGCACGAGCGAGTCGGCGATGGCACCGCTGCTGCTGATCTGGGCGCTGGGCTGGTGGCTGATCCTCGGCATCAACGAGATCAACCGCTTCGCGCCCGCCGACCTGGCGGTCTACTGGCAGCTCGGTTTCGCCGCACTGACCGCGCTGCTGTCCGGCGAGGCGGCCCGCCGCCTGGACTGGAGCGAGCTGCGCTGGCCGGCCCTGCTCGCACTGTTCCTCGCCCCGGTATTCATCATCGGCACACGTGCGAGCAACGCCGCCGGTCCGCTGGCCGGCTTCGGCCTGGCTGCCTGGACGGTCTGGTTCGCCGCCAGCCTGCGCAGCCAGCGCAATCTCGAACAGACGCAGGCGCCGGCGCTGCCGGCGGCCTACGCCGTGCATGTGTTCACCTGGGCGGGGCTGTTCGCAGTCCAGCTCGTCGAACTCGCACGCAGCCGCTGGGAGCTCGGTCTGATCTGGCAGGTATTGCTCGGCCTGGCGCCGATCGCACTCGCCTTCGCCGGCACCCTCGGCCGCTGGCGCGCACTGCGCTTCCCGCTCGATACGGACGCCGAAGCCGCACGGCCGGCGCTGCTCGGCGTGTTGTCGATGCTGCTCGGCATCGCCTGGGTGCTCGGCCTGGTCGCCGAGGGCGATCCGACGCCGCTGGGCTATCTGCCGGTACTCAATCCGCTGGAAATCGCCCAGATCGGTTTCGTGCTCGCGCTGCTGTACTGGTTCCGCCTGGCCGGCCGCGAAGGCAATGCGCTGATCGACGCGCAGAGCCGCGCCCAGGCGCTGGCCGTCATCGGCTTCGCACTGCTGACCAGCATCACCCTGCGCGGCGTGCATTTCCTCGGCGGCGTGCCCTGGGACAGCATGGACATGATGCGCTCGGCGCTGGCCCAGGCCTGCCTGTCGGTGGTCTGGTGTCTGGCTGGCCTCGCCGCGATGCTGACCGGCGCTCGCCGCCGCTCGCGTCCGATCTGGATCGGCGGTGCCTGTCTGGTCGGCCTGGTCATCGTCAAGCTGGTCCTCGTCGACCGCACCCACCTCAAGGACATCTACGCGATCTTCGGTGTACTCGCGGTCGGCGGCCTGCTGATGATCGTCGGCTGGTTCGCGCCGAATCCGCCGAAACAGATCGAGGGAGAAGCGCAGTCATGAGAACCGCGGCTGCCGTGCTGCTGTTCGCGCTGGCCGGCGCCGCCGCGGCCGGCCAGCGCGGCGACTATGCGCAGGAATGGCCGCTGCGCCTCGCGCGCGAGGACGGCGGCGCATTCCGCGTCGTGCTCAGCGAGGCGATCTACCGCGCGGCGCACGATCCGGCGCTGGCCGACATCGAAGTGTTCAACGCCGCCGGCGAATCGCTGCCGGCCACCCTGCTCGGCCCCGAAGGCGCCAGCGCGCAGGAATGGCCGCGGCAGACGCTGGACGTACCCTGGTTCCTGCTGCCGCCGGCAGCGGCGCCTGACACGGCCGACTGGAACCTGCGCGCCGAGCGCGACGCCGCCGGGCGCGTGCTGCGCATCGACGCGAGCATGAACGGCGACGCCGCAGCGGCGGCAGCGCCGCGCGAGCTGCTGCTCGACCTCAGCCAGATCCGCGCGCCGCTGGCCGCGCTGCGCCTGGACTGGGCCGACGACGCGGCCGCGTTCCAGACCGCCGTAACCCTCTCGGCCAGCGACGACCTGCAGCACTGGCAGCGCATCGGCGACGGCCTGCTAGCCGACCTGCGCAACGGCGCGGAACGCCTGCGCCGCGACCGCATCGAGCTCGGCAGCGCGCGTGCGTTCCGCTACCTGCGCATCGCCGCGAACACCGCGCCACTGCCGCCGCTGCGTGCAGTGCGCGCCGAGGCAGCCCCGCCGCCGCCGGAACCGGAATGGCGCTGGCTCAGCGTGACCGGCGAAGCCGTGCGCGAGGGCGAACAGACGTATTACCGCTATCGGCTGCCGGCACGCATTCCGGTGCGCCAGCTCGACGTGCGCGCCGAAGCCGGCAACAGTCTGGCCACCTGGACCGTCGCGAGCCGCGAGCAGGACAAGGGACAGTGGATCACCCGCGCCGGCCCGTGGACCGGCTACCGCGTCGCCTCGGGCGACAGTGTGGAAAGTTCCACGCCGCAGCAGCTCAGCGCACCGGTGCGCGACCGCGACTGGCGGATCAGCGCGACGCCGGAGCCGAACGTGCCGCCGAGCCTCGTGCTCGGCTATCGCCCGGAAGTGCTGGTATTCCTGGCGCAGGGCGAAGGCCCGTACACGATCGCCGCCGGCAGCGCGAGCGCACGCCGCCGCGACGCGCCGGTCGCCACCCTGCTGGATGCACTGCGCCAGCGCCACGGCGCCGACTGGAAGCCCTACCCGGCCGTGCCCGAAACCGGCCGCCCCCTGGCCGGCGACGCCGCCCTCGTCGCGAAACCGCCGCCGCCCAAGCCGCAGGACTGGCGCGGAATCGCGCTGTGGATCGTGCTCGTCGGCGGCAGCCTGCTCATCGTGGCGATGGCGCTGAGCCTGTTGCGCAAGAGGCCCGGCCCGTAATCGGTTGCGGTGCGCCTGCCGGCGCAGCGCAACCTAGGCATCGTCGCGCGGCGACCCGGGGCGACGCTGCACTTCATAGGCCTTCGCGTGCTTCAGGAACACGTAGTAGGCCGCGCTCACGGCGTTGATGAAACCGGCCCAGCCGTCGAGGAACCAGCGCTTGCCGAGGTACTGGCGCAGGAAGAAAACGCCCGGATAGAGCACCAGCCGTACGAACAGGAAATGCCGGCGGCTGCGCTTGTGGTCGGCCAGCCCCGAGGAGTAAGCGTTGATCTTGGCGACCTTGGTCGCGATGTCGGGCTCGCCGTGGTGGATGAATTCGGCGCCGCGCAAGGTCGTCACCGGTTCGCGCGTTTCCGGCGCCGCATGTACGGGCACCGCGTTCATGCGCACGCGCGTGCGGTCGAACAGGCGCAGATGCGTGTTCAGCCGCACGCCGGCGTGATTGAAGGTCCAGAACACCTGCTCGCGCCGCGGCAGGCGGAAGCCGGCGACGGCAGGCGCCTGCAGTGCGGTCTCGATCACGTCACGCGCGCCGGCAGCCAGTGCCTCGTCGGCGTCGAGCAGCAGCACCCAGCGGTGCGCCGCCTTGTCGATCGCGCTCTGCTTCTGCGCCGCATAGCCCTTGAACGGTTCGTGGAACAGGCGCGCGCCACGCGCCGCGGCGATCTCCACGGTCGCGTCGCTGGAACCCGAATCGAGCACGACGATGTCCTCGGCCCAGGCCACGCTGTCGAGACAGCGAGCGAGGGTCGCGGCGTTGTTGAAGGTGGTGACGACGAGGCTCAGCGGCTCACGCATGCGCGGTCTCCGGTGCATTGCCGGCCAGCGCCGCGCAGTACTGCGCGATCAGCCACCAGAACAGCAGGCCCCACCAGGCCGAATAGAACGCCAGATGGGTGTTCAGCGGAAACGTCATGGCGACGAGCGCGAGCGCCGGGGCGAACGCCGCAGTGCGCTGCGTCTCGCCGGCGCGGCGCCAGGCGCGCACGGCGGCGGCGAAACCGGTCAGCCAGAGCAGCAGGCCTGCAGCGCCGGTCTCGCTGAGCACTTCGAGCACCCACTGGTGCGCATGCGCCGCGCCGCTGCCGTCGGGCTGCACGAACGCGTCGCCGGGCGTGGCGTATTCGGCATAGGCGTAACGGAAGCCGCGCACGCCGACGCCGTTGACCGGGTGGGCCTCGATCATCGCGACGGAGGTCTGCCAGATCCGCGCACGGCCGGCCAGAGCGAAATCCACGTTGGCCTGGCTGCCGGACAGGGCCTGCAAGGTGCGCTGGATGCGCGCATCGAACGCGGCCGAACCGTGCGCGGCCACCACCATGGCCGCCGCAAAGCCGGCCGCGAGCAGGGCCAGCGCCGCGGCGAAGCGCAGCGGCCGGCGCGTCTGCGTCCACAGCATCACGAGCGCGACCAGGCCGAAGGCGAACCAGCTCGCGCGCGAGCCGGCCAGCAATACCGGCACCAGCACGAGGATGAAGGCCGCGGCCAGCCCGCGCCAGCCCCAGCGGCGCTGCGCGACGATCAGCAGGAACGGCGACAAGGTCGCGAGCACCGGACCGAGCTTGAGGTTTTCGGCGCCGAACACGCCGCTGAGGCGTTCGGCCTCCGGCGCGCCGGCCAGGCTCCAGCCGGTCGCCGCCTGTATCCAGGCGTCGAGCAGCCAGAACCCGACGACGATGGCGACACCGGTCTGCAGCGCCGCCTGGCGCAGCGGCGTGGTCGCCACGAGCAAGGCATACAGCCCCAGGGGCAGCAGCCGCAGCGCAGCGAGCACGGTGCCCCAGCTCTTGGCCGGGTTGACCGCATCCGGTGCCGAGATCGCCGCGGCGCCCGCATAGCAGGCCCACAGCGCGACGAACAGCGGCCAGCGCCCGCGCAGTTGCTCGCGCCGGGCCGGGTCCCGCAGCAGCATGAGGCAGCCCGCCAGGCAGAGCAGCGCGCCGAACTCGGCGCTGCGCCCGAACGGCAGCAGCAGCGCAACCGCCCAGAGCGGCAGCAGCGCGGCAGGAAACTCGGACGCGAGACGCTCGCGCAGCGACGGGATGCTCATGCGGGGCGCGATCATAGCCCAGGCCGTGCGACGGCCGGACCGTCGCGTGGCGGCGTCCGGACTCATGCCAAGCGTCGGGCAGCCGCGCGCAACGCGGCTCGAGACGCTGCGGCGCGTGCCGATGGCGATGCGCCGGAACCAGCGCCTCGCGCGTTTCAGGAAGGCGGCGACGTACGCGACACGGCCCCCGAGCCCAGCGCCGCTGCGCGGGCCCCGCCGGCCGCCCCGGACCGGGGGTTCCCGCGACCAGGACGCGCACCGCTCCGAAGGGTTCCCGCGATCAGCTCATCGCATAGGTCGAGCGCAGGCCGGCCGCATCGCCGCTGACCAGGGCCTGGTACAGCGCCAGGGTCGCGCGCTGCATGTCGGCGAGCTGATAGCGCTTCAGCGGCGGAATCGCCGGCGCCAGACGCAGCAGCTCGGCGGCACGTTCGACGAGGCGGCCGAGATCGGCGAACGGCACGCGGCCGGACGGATACAGCTCGGTCAGCAGTTCGCCGACGCCGCCGTGGGCATAGCCGAGCACCGGCCGGCACAGCGCCAGTGCTTCGATGACGGTGCGGCCGAACGCCTCGGGCTTGTTCGACAGCTGCAGCACCAGCGCGCTGGCCGCGTAGACGTCGCGCACGTCGGAGCGCGGCGCGGCGAACACGACGTCGTCGGCGACGCCGCGCTCCTCGGCCAGCCGCTGCAGCTCGGCGACGTAGTTGCCGCGCGTGGGATCGACCACACCGAGCAGCAGCAGCCGCGTCGCAATGCCGCGCGTCTTCAGCGCGGCGACGAGCTCGATCGCGTCCGCATGGCCCTTGAGCCGCGTGCCGCGGCCCGGCAGGGTCAGCAGCGGCGCGCCGCGCAGGCGCGGATAGTCGGCATAGAACGCCCGCAGCCATTCCTCGTCGGGCCGGTGGCCGTAAGGGAATTCGTCGAGGTCGATGCCGCGCGGAATCACCACGATGCGTTCGGGATCTATCTCGTAGTGGCTGATCAGATAGTCGCGCACCGTATGCGAGACGGCGATGACGCGCTCGCCTCGCGTCATGATCGCGCTGTAGCGGCCCGGCGAATTGAGGCCATGGGCCGTCGTCACGAAATGCGTGGAGGCCGGCCCTCCCTTCAGCGCGAAATGGGCCAGCCAGGCCGGCAGGCGCGAGCGCGCATGCACGATGTCGGGCTTGAGCGCATTGAACAGGCTGCGCAGTCCGGAGACGTGCCGCAGGGTCAGCAGCGACTTGGCGCCGATGGAGCGCTGAATGTGTTCGCTGCCCTGAGCCAGCAAGGTCGGCACGAGGCGCCCGCCGGCGGAAACGACGATGGAACGGTGGCCCGCGGCGACGAGCGCGGCGCCGACTTCGAGCGCGGAACGCTCGACCCCGCCCGTTTCCAGGGCGGGAACGAGCTGCACGACCGTGAGCCGGCGCCCCTGCACGGACCGGAAATCAGGCTTTCAGCACGTAGCGCGCACCGCAGTACGCGCAGACTGACTCGCCGCCCTCTTCCTCGATCGGAAGATAGACCTTGGGATGCGAGTTCCACAGGCTCATGCCGGGCATGGGACAGGACAAGGGCAGGTCCGCCTGCGTCACTTCGTAACGGTTCTCGGCATTGGCGGGAATCGTGTTCGCCGCCGCTGGATTGGTTCTGGCCATGGGAATTCCGGGAAATCGCGAGAGCAGGCAAGTCTAGCAGCTCAGATCCTGTGAACGGATGCACGCTTTGTGCCGGTAATCGCGCACACCGGCCCTGCGACCCCGGCGTCGCCCGTGGGTTCCCGTACAGGGCTAGAATCGCCGTGTTTGCGCCGGTGGCCCGCGCGCGCCACCAACGATGGATTCGGGAGGATTGATGGATATCAACAAGCTGGTCGAACGCGTGAAGAACATTCTGCTGACGCCGAAGACCGAATGGCCGGTCATCGCGCAGGAACAGACCGACGTGGCCAAGCTGTATACCGGCTACATCATGATTCTCGCGGCAATACCGGCCGTCTTCGGCTTCCTCAGCAGCATCGCCTTCAGCCGGGTCGGCTTCGGCCTGAATCTCGGCGTGCTGATCCTGAGCTACGCGTTCAGCCTCGGCCTGGTCTTCGTCATCGCGCTGATCATTGATGCGCTCGCGCCGACCTTCGGCGCGGAGAAGAACCAGATCCAGGCGCTGAAGACGGTGGCCTACGCCTACACTCCGAGCTGGGTGGCCGGCGTGTTCCTGATCATTCCGGTTCTCGGCTGGCTCATCGCGCTGGCCGGCGGCATCTATTCGCTCGTGCAGCTGTACTTCGCCCTGCCGCACACGATGAAGTCGCCGCCGGAAAAGACCGGCGGCTACTTCGCCGTGGTCCTGGTCTGCGCCGTGGTCATTTCCTGGATACTCGGCATGATCGTCGCCGGCATCACGATAGGCTCGGCGATCAGCGCCGCGGCCCTGCACGGCTGATGCAATCCGCCATGCCGGGCGCGCGGCGCCCGGCATGGCGGCAGTTTCACTGCACCTGCAACTCGATGTCACCGACCACCGGCTTGGCCGCCGCCGCAGGCTCGCCGGCCGGGGCGATGGTCACGCTGGGCCTGTCGCTGAGCGTCTTGCCGGCGCCCAGACGCCGCACGAGATCGGTCACGTCGAAGCTGAAGAACTTGTCCTCGCCGCCGCCGTGGCCGGCGTGCTCGCCGTCGCCATGGTCGAGCTTGAGCGCGTCGAAAAACGAGAACGTGCCGACGTGGTACTCGGCACCCTTCTCCGGCGCCACCTTTTCCGGCAACTCCAGATAGACGTGATACAGCACCTCGGGCTGGGTCTGGGCTTCCAGGCCGCGCAGCACGAGGAACACGCGCTGCTCCTTGGGCGCGGCCTGCAGGCGCCGCGTCAGCGGCTCGGCCGCCTCGACGCCGCTCTGCAGCTGCACGCGCACCGGCTTGCCTTCGAGCGAGACGCCAGTGCCGACGCGCGCGGCCTGCTGCGGCTTGCGCCTGCCGATGTCGCCGGCCGTCGCGGCCAGCATCTTGCCGGGCTTGGGTTCCAGCCGGTCGTAGGAATAGCCGAGCTTGGCGATGTCGAAATAGTCCGACACCTTGGCCACGACGCGATTGCCCCTGATGTCGGCGAAGACGAAGGTGTCGTCGTTCCACGGCGCGCTCGGATTGGTGCCGCCGTTCGCATTCCAGCTCGCCCAGAGGCGGTCGATGTTGCAGTGGTGCAGCCAGAAGATCGGATCGCGCGCGGCCCAGGGCACGGCGCCCATGTTCTGCGTATTGCCGGTCAGCACGTGCACGTTGCCATGCAGGCCCGAATCCAGCGCGAGGCAGAAGCCCTGCACGGCGCCGCTCTGCGAATACTGCGTCTGCTTCAGCGCCGACAGGCCCAGCGGATCGCCGGACTGGCCCTGGTCTATGGGCTTGCCGTCATTGGCCAGCGAGTTGCGTTCGGCGATGTACAGCGGGCCGAAGGTCGGATCATCCTTCTTGCGGAACGGATCGGGCAGCACGCCGTGGGTCGGGCCGCTGGCCGAGTAGTTCCAGTACGGCAGGGTGAAGTCGTCGCGCTTGCTGACCGCGCGGATGATGTCCTCGAAGAACAGCACATACATGCGGTGCCAGGGCAGGAACAGGTTTTCGTTCTGGCCGCTGTGCGCCTGGCAGGTGTTCCACATGGCCTGGGCCAGCTCCTTGTGCGGGCTGGGCGCGCTGCCGAAGATGCGCTGGATCTCGGCGCTCTTGCTGGTCGAGCTCTTGACGAAGTGGGTGTACCACTGGAAGGTCCAGTTGCTCGGATCGGTGCCCTCGAGGCCCTGCATGGCCTTCACCGCGGCGGCATAGATCTTGAGCATCTCCTCGCCCTTGGCGCTGCGCGCGTCGTAGCGTATGCGCGGCGCCCCGGCGCCGACGCGGTTCATGAGCCACAGCGACAGCGGAATGGCGGCAACGCCGCGGACGAAGTCGCGGCGGGAAATCGTAGTCATGGCGTTATCCCCAAAAAATGGTCCGAACCCTTGTGCGCAGCGCGGCTCGTGCCTGGCTGCGTTTCCCACAACCGCGCCGGATGCCCGCATCGCAGGCATCCGGCCGCCCCTTACCCGAGAGAACCCCGACAGCCGACGCGGCGCCGGCTCCTGCGAAGCTCCCGTATACCGCATCGGCAAATACTGAAAAACGCCACAGGTATACACCCGGCCGCCGCAGGCTTCAATACGCCGCGCCGTTCCGGCGCGTACGCGGCCGGCTATTGCACGAGCAGGGCGATGCGGCCTATCTCGACCCTCGCATCGGGCGCGGCGGCCGGATCGGGGGACAGGCGCACGGACAGGGCGCCGCGGCCGGCCAGTTCGCGCAGTGCCGCGGTGACGATGAAGCTGCGCTGGGCCGTCGCGCCCTCGGCATGGGCGACGCCGAAGACGTTGAAGCTGCCGACGATCCGGGCAGGCGGCCGCGCATCGGCGGCGACCAGCTCGACCTGGTACAGACTGCCGGGATCGCCGATCACGCGCAGGCCGTCGAGCAGCAGGTAGACCTCGTGCCCCGGCGCGAGCGCACCGACCTTGGCCAGGAGGTCACTGCCGGCCGGGGTCAGCGCGACCGTCACCGGCGTGCGCTCCAGCCGGACAGGAGCCGCAGCAGCGGCCAGCAGCTCGGTGGACGGCGGACTCGGCGACATGGCACATCCCTCGGCGACGAACAGACCGGCCAGCGCCAGCAGGAGCAGGCGGACCCCATGGAGCGGACGCGAACGGACGACGGTTGGCATGGCAACTCTCCGGACGGCGGTGGTGGCGCAGCGGTCGAGTCCGCCGCGCGACCGGACACGGCATCGGCGCATTTTTCCGGCCGTCGTCTGAGACCGCAAACGCCGGCTTCGGTTTGCGCGTGGACAAGCGCCCGTGTGCGCCGGTAAAAAGGCGCGGTATCGGCGCTATCCGTCGGGGAGGCGGATTACATGATCTACGTGCTGTTCGTCGCGCTGGTGCTCGCCGCGCTGGCGGCCGTCCTGGTCGGGCTCGGTGTATGGCTGGGGCAGCGTGGCAAGCGCCCGTCGGCGGCCACGCGCGCGCACGGCTATCGCGGCGACGAGGTCGACGACGACCTGCGCAACGTCTTCATCGCCGAGGTCAAGTCGGAAATCGGCAATCTGCGGCGCAACCTCATGCTCTGGAAGGCCGCGCCGGCCAACCTGGCGCGGCTGATGCCGCTGCGCCGCTCCTTTCACACGCTCAAGGGCAGCAGCCGCATGGTCGGAGTGCCGGCCCTCGGCGACTTCAATGCGCGCTTCGAACGCCTGCTCGACCGCGTCATCGACAAGTCGCTGGCGCCCGACGCGGCCGTCGTCGCCGTGGTCGAACAGGCCGTCGCGGCACTGCCCGAGCTGCTGGCCCAGTTCGAGGGCCAGCGCACGCCGCGGGCCGACATCGCCGCGATCATGAAAACCGCCGACCGGCTGATCAAGAGTGAGCGCGCCGTCGTGCGCCCGCTGCGCAGCGGCGACGCGACCGACAGCCTGCCGACGGCCGGCGCCGCGGCCCAGGCCGTGCGCGCGGTGCGCAGCGCCGCCACGCCGCCGCCGCCGCGCAGCAGCGCCGCCGAAGCCCCGCGCCGTGACGACGACACGACGCCCCACTGACCGGCGGCGCAACCCGCCGTGGCGCGCAGGCATCCAAGCCGGCGCCCAACGGAGCCCGCCATGCTCGCCACCGTGTTCCTGACCACCGTGCTGGCTGCCGCACCCGCGCGCAGCCCGGCCACCGCCGACGACTGGCTGATCACCGGCGTCACCGTGATACCGACCGATACGGAGGAGGTCTGGCCACAGCGCGACGTGCGCATCCGGGACGGCCGGATCGCCTCGATCGAAGCAGCCGCGCCGAAGCCGCGCGCCCGCGGCGCGACGATCATCGACGGTCGCGGCAAGTTTCTCGTACCCGGCTTCGTCGACGCGCATGTGCACATTGCGACCGAAGCAGCAATCCATGCACGCCGTGATCCGGTCCTGGCCACGCTGCCGTTTCCGGAGGATCGCAGCTACGAACGGCAGATCCTGCTGAGCTTCCTCAAGGCCGGCGTCACCGGCGCGGCCAATCTCGGCGGCAATGCGGCCGGCGACGCGGCATTGCTGCAACTGCGCGACGACGTCGCCGCCGGGCGCCTCGCCGGTCCGCAACTGTTCGTCGGCAAACGCATCGACGGTCCGCGCGACCATGTCGCCGATGCGCCCGACACGCCGGCACCGGCCTCGACACCGGAGGCACCGACCACGCCGGCCGACGGCGCTGCCGCGGTACGCGAGGCCGCGCGGCGCGGCTACGATTTCATCAAGCCCTACCAGTTCCTCGATCGCGAGACCTATCGCGCGATCGTCGACACGGCGCAGGCGCTGCGCCTGCCGACCACGGGTCATCTGCCCGAGCTCGACTGCGCGATCTGCGCCGACCGCGCCTTCGTGTTCGCACATCCGATGACCAACATCGCCCATGCGGAAGAACTCGCGCGCTATGCGCAGACCAGCGACCTGTCCGCCGCCGACGTCGATGCGCTGACCGAGGCCGTGGTCCGCGCGCGCAGCGGCGTGACGCCGACCCTGATCACCTTGAAGACCATCGTGCTGCAGTATCGCGAGCATCAGGCGCCGGCCGTGCCGGCGGGCTGGGAAACGCTCGTCGATCCGCTGACGCAGCGCGACTGGCAGCCGCCGCGCAATCGCTATCTGAGCGCGGAGTTCCGCGCGCAGCCCGGAATGGAGCGACTGCCCGCGGCCTACGATTTCGCGCGTGTGCTGACGCGGGCGCTGTGGAAGCGCGCCGTGCCGCTGACGACCGGCACCGACGCGCTCATGCCGGGCCTGCTCTACGGTGCATCGCTGCAGCAGGAAATGCGCGAACTGCACGCGATCGGAATGAGCCCTCTGGAAGTGCTTCGCGCCGCGTCGCTGAATGCGCGGCGTCTGTTCGCCGCATCTGCCGGCAGCGGCGCCGTGCGCCGCGGACAACGCGCCGATCTCGTGCTGCTCGATGCCGATCCGCTGGCCGACATCGACAACGCGGCGCGGATTGCCGGCGTGTTCGTCGCCGGCCGCTGGCTACCGATCACGCGGATCGACGCCGAGCTGGCGGACCTTGCCGCGCGCAACGCGACCTTGGAGTCGGTGCTGCGCGCGGCGGATGCGGTCCGCTGAACCTCAGGCTTCGACCGCGGTGTCGGCGGTCGCCGACTTGCGCGGACGGCGCGTCCGCGAGGGCTTGGCTTCCGCCGCCTTGCGCGGCTTGCGCGGACGCTTCGGTGCGGCGGCTTCTTCGACCGCCTCGACGGCTTCGCCGCCGAGGCGTGCGCGCACCGCCTTCTTGCCGAGCTTGCGCAATTCGGCGAGCTGGGCCAGCTGCGCCGCGCGCGGCGTGGATTTCTTCTGTTCCCAGTTGTAGACCGACTGACCCGTGACGCCGAGCAGGCTGGCCAGTTCCGCCGCCGACAGCCCCAGGCGCACGCGCAGCGATTTGAGCCCCTTGGGCACGAAGCGCGTCTGCTTTTCGGGCGCATCGGCCGTCTCGTCCTTGGCGACCTTGCCGCCGCGCTTGGCGAGGGCCACGGAGCGACGCTCGGATTCCTGCAGCTTGCGCTTGAGCGCGGCGATCTCCTTGCGATAAGCCGCGGACGCCTTGCGCAGCGGCTCCAGATGCTTGCGCATTTCCTTGCGGCAAAGACGGGAAATCTCATCCCTGAAAGCTGTCGCGATGTTCGGCATGGCAGTCCCGCTGGCGGATGGAAACGTCTGATAGTAAACGTGCCGGGACGTGAATGTCTCGCATTCACTGCGCGCTTTGCGCATTTGCCCACGCTTTGCAACGCGGCGGGAAACTGGACTATTGACATTCGGACGTTTTTTACGCCGAACCGGGAACGATTCGCCGCACAACCGCAGACGAAGCCGCTTTCCAGCTATCGAATTGCCGCCTAGCGGCCGCGCAGGGTTTGGTATCGGAAAGGCTCGTCCGCCGCATTCAGACGCGGCCGGCCGCACGCAGCGCGTCGAACTCGTCGTCGTCGAACAGGCGCGAGCGCACGAGGAAGCGCAGCCCCTCGCCGTTGTCGAGCGAGAACATGCCGCCGCGCCCGGGGACGACGTCGATGATGAGCTGGGTGTGTTTCCAATAGGCGAATTGCGCCGCGCTGATGTAGAAGTCCGCACCGCCAATCTCGCCGAGGCGCACGTCGCTGTCGCCGATCAGGAATTCGCCGGCGGGATAGCACATCGGCGAGGAGCCGTCGCAACAGCCGCCGGACTGATGGAACAGCAGCACGCCGTGACGCGCGCGCAGCCGCTCCACGAACTGCAGCGCGGCCGGCGTGGCGACGACCTGCAACGGCAAGGTGATCATGCGATCTCTCCGGAACGGCGGCGGCTACGGTCACCCCGCCCCACGCGGAGCGACCGTAGCCGCCGTGCCGTGCCGCACCTTCGGCTGCGCGGCACGGACACACGGTAGCGCCGGCGCGACTCAGAAGAAGCCGAGCGCCTTCGGCGAATAGCTCACGAGCAGGTTCTTGGTCTGCTGGTAGTGATCGAGCATCATCTTGTGATTCTCGCGGCCGATGCCCGATTGCTTGTAACCGCCGAAAGCCGCATGCGCCGGATACGCGTGATAGCAGTTGGTCCAGACGCGACCGGCCTGGATCGCGCGGCCCATGCGGTACAGGCGCGAGGCGTCGCGGCTCCAGACGCCGGCGCCGAGGCCGTACAACGTGTCGTTCGCGATGTGCAGCGCCTCGGCCTCGTCCTTGAACGTGGTGACCGAGACCACGGGCCCGAAAATCTCTTCCTGGAAAATGCGCATCGTGTTGCGGCCCTTGAACACGGTCGGCTTGACGTAATAGCCGCCGGCCAGTTCGCCGGACAGCACGTTGCGCTCGCCGCCGATCAGCACCTCGGCGCCTTCCTGGCGGCCGATGTCGATGTAGCTCAGGATCTTCTCCAGTTGCTCGCCCGAGGCCTGCGCGCCGACCATGGTGTTCGGGTCCAGCGGATTGCCCTGCCGGATCGCCGCGACGCGCGCGAGCACGCGCTCCATGAAGCGCTCGTAGATCGACTCCTGGACCAGCGCGCGCGATGGACAGGTGCAGACCTCGCCCTGGTTGAACGCGAACAGCACGAAGCCCTCGATGGCCTTGTCGAGGAAGTCGTCATCCTCGGCCATGACGTCGGCGAAGAAGATGTTCGGCGACTTGCCGCCGAGCTCCAGGGTGACCGGGATCAGGTTCTGGCTCGCGTACTGCATGATCAGCCGGCCGGTCGTGGTCTCGCCGGTGAATGCGATCTTGGCGATGCGCGGGCTGGACGCGAGCGGCTTGCCGGCTTCCAGACCGAAGCCGTTGACGACGTTGAGCACGCCCGGCGGCAGCAGGTCGCCGATCAGTTCCAGCAGCACGAGGATGCTGGCCGGCGTCTGCTCGGCCGGCTTGAGCACGACGCAGTTGCCGGCGGCCAGCGCCGGCGCAAGCTTCCAGGTCGCCATCAGCAGCGGGAAGTTCCACGGAATGATCTGACCGACGACGCCGAGCGGCTCGTGGAAGTGATACGCGATGGTGTCGTGGTCGATCTCGCCGATGCTGCCTTCCTGGGTGCGCACGGCCGCGGCGAAATAGCGGAAATGGTCTATCGCGAGCGGGATGTCCGCGTTCAGGGTTTCGCGTATCGGCTTGCCGTTGTCCCAGGTCTCCGCATAGGCCAGCAGTTCGAGGTTCTGCTCCATGCGGTCGGCGATGCGGTTGAGGATGTTCGCGCGCTCGCCGGCCGCCGTGCGGCCCCAGCCTTCGCGTGCCGCATGCGCAGCATCGAGCGCCGCCTCGATGTCGTCCTTGTTCGAACGCGGAATCCGCGTGATCACCTGGCCGGTCACCGGCGTCAGGTTGTCGAAGTATTCGCCGCTCAGCGGCTCGCGCCACTGGCCGCCGATGTAGTTGGCGTAGCGTTGCTTGAAGATGGCCGATGGATCGGCGGCATAGGGCTTGAGGGCAGTCACGGCGTTCATGGCGATCTCCTGCGGGTTCCTGCGTGGCGCGGAACATCGGTGGAAAGGACGCGGCCACCGGTCGGCGGCCTGCGCCGGAGACAGCGCAAGGGCGATGCCAGAAACCGGCTGCTGCGCTGCGCCATGGCCGCCGGCTGTGCGCGGCAGCGGCTTTCGGGTGCGGGAATGCACGGAAACACCAGTCGTGGACGCACCTGTCCGCGACGAGGCCGGCACGCCGCGCCGCCGAAACGCGCCCCACGGTGCGATCTTGTTGCGATGCACGACGGCCGCCGATTGCGACTGTCGCGGGACTGTGCTGTTTATCGGGACGGGGCAACGAGACGCTGTCGCAAATTGCGACACTGGAGCCATGCGATGACCGGCCGCCTGCCAGCCGCAAACGCCGACCTCGGTCTGGCCCGCCGCGAATTCTTCGAACGCGGCGGCCTGCCGGTCGGCCGCGTCACCGAGACCATCCTGCAGTCCTGGCGCCGCTGCCAGCGCCTGGGCCTGGCTTCCGAGAGCCTGCCGGCCATAGAGCCGGTGCCGCAGGCGCAGCTGCGCGAGATGCGCGAGCGCCACGAGACCCTGTGGCGCCTGGCCCGCGCCGAGCTCGACGCGCTGGCCGGCGACGCCGCATCCAGCGGCAGCATCGTGGTCCTGACCGACGAGGACGGCTGGATCCTCGACGCCGAAGGCCATCCGCAATTCCTCGACAAGGCCGGCCGCGTCGCGCTGATGCCGGGCACCTGCTGGAACGAAAGCCGCATCGGCACGAATGCGATCGGCACGGCCATCGTCGAGCGCCGCTCGGTCGAAGTGCGCGGCGGCGAGCACTACCTTGCGCCGCACCGCGTGCTCAACTGCTCGTCCGTGCCGGTGCACGATCCCTACGGCCGCGTCGTCGGCGTGCTCGACATCAGCGGCGATGCGACCGTGCCGCCGGTACACGCCCTGGGGCTCGCGCGGCATGCGGTCGCGGCGATCGAACACCGCTATTTCGACGCCGGACTGAGCGGCTGCGAGCTGCTGCGTCTGCACCGCGATCCGGGCCTGCTCGGCTCGGCGCGGGAAGGACTGCTCGCATTCCGCCAGGGCCGGCTCGTCGCGGCCAACGAGGCCGGCCTGCGCCTGTTCGGCCTGGCGCGCAGCGAGCTCGGACGGATCCAGTTCGGTGCGCTGTTCGACGACACGCTCGTGCGCCTGCGCGACGACGGCGTGCTGCTGGACCGCCACGGCCTGGCCCTGTACGGCCGCGTGCAGGACGGCACGACTCCCGCGCCGCGGGTGGCCCGCGCGTTGCCGCGGCCGGCGCCCGCGCTGCCGCGCGGCGACGTCGTGCTGTTCGACGCGGTGCAGGAGCATGAACTCACTCGCGCCTGTCGCGTGCTCGATGCCGGCCTGCCCGTGCTCGTGCTCGGCGAAACCGGCAGCGGCAAGGAAGTATTCGCACGCGAACTGCATCGCCGCAGCGCACGCGCCGCGCGGCCGTTCGTCGCGGTCAACTGCGCCGCGCTGCCCGAAGGACTGATCGAGGCCGAACTGTTCGGCTACGAAGACGGCGCGTTCACCGGCGCGCGGCGCCAGGGCAACGCGGGCCTGCTGCGCCAGGCCGACGGCGGCGTGCTGTTCCTCGACGAAATCGGCGACATGCCGCCGGCCCTGCAGCCGCGTCTGCTGCGCGTGCTGCAGGAACGCGAGCTGTCGCCGCTCGGCGGCGGCAAGCCGGTCAAGCTGGATTTCGCGCTGATCTGCGCGACCCATCGCGAACTCGACGCCGCCGTCGCCGAGGGCCGCTTCCGCGCCGATCTCTACTACCGCATCAACCACTACCCGGCGCGGCTCGCGCCGCTGCGCGAGCAGGCCGACCGCGCCGGCCTGATCCAGGCGCTGTGGGCGCGCCAGGCCGGCACACGCCGCCTGTCCGCGGCTGCGCTGAGCGCATTGACCGACTACGACTGGCCCGGCAACCGGCGCCAGCTCGCCGCCTGCCTGCGCCTGCTCGTCGCACTCAGCGACGAGGGCGAGACGGTCGACACCGCTGCGCTGCCGGCTTATCTGCGTTCCGCGCGCGCCGCCGCGCCCGGCCCCGCTTCTGCTCCGGGCACGACCGTCGCGAATGCCGTCGCCCCGGACACCACCGGCCTGCCTGCCGAAACCGACGCCGCCCTGGACGCGATCACCGAAACCGCGATGCGCGCCGCGCTGGACCGTTGCGACGGCAACGTCTCACGCGCCGCGAAGCAGCTCGGCATCAGCCGCAGCACCCTGTACCGACGGCTCGGCGCGCCGGCGCGCGGCTGAGCGCACGAACGTCGCCGCCCAGGCACGGGCGTAGCAGCGGAATCCGCGACGACCGCGGATTCGCGCAACGCTGTCGACGACGATTACGCCAGTGCGACTGCCGCTCGCCCTCACTGTGCGCCGAGCTCGCCGCGACGCAGACGTTCCAGCGTCTCGGCCAGCTTGCGCTGCTTGTCCTCGCCCTCGGCAATCTGCTCGGCCGGCAGCGCTGCGGCACGGCCACGCGCCAGATCGCGCTGCAGGTCGATCAACGCGATCGCCGCCTCCTGCTCGAACGCGCGGTACAGCCTGGCCTGCTGGCGCTGCTCGTAGCGGCGGTAGGCGGCCGGATCGACCAGTTCGGCGGCATTCGCGCGTTCGGGCGACAGCGCGGACGGCACGATCGGCGGACTGCGCGCATCGCCATCGCGCAAGGCATCGACCAGGCTCTGCGACGCATCGGCGGCGACGGGCGGCACTGCCGTCGTTGCCGGATCGACGCCGCGCCACGCCCGCGCCATCGCCGGCGCGGAACCTGGCGGCACGGACACGGAAGCGCGCGCGACCGGCGCGGCCGGGTCCGACGCGCGCGGATCAGACACCGGCGGCTTCGCCGCTGCCGCGGACACCGGCCCGCCGGCGGGCGTGGCCCGCTCCGGTGCATACCAGGCGCCGCGCCACGGGTTCCGGCCGATGGCCACGACCAGGACCGCCGCGCTGACGACGACGATCGCCGACAGCAGCGCGGAGCGCCGCATCATCGCGGCGCTCCGCGCGCAACCGCCGGCGTATCGGTCGCCTCGGTTGTTGCAACGATGCGACGTACGACGGTATCCCTGCGCAGACGCTCACGCAGCGCGGCAAAATTCACGCGGGCCGCGTGTTCGGCGATCGCGCGCGCGGCGAGATAGCGCACGGTTTCCGAATCGCCCTCGAAATAGCCGGTCTGTTGCGCATCGACGCGGACGATCTCCCAGTGCGCCGGCGCATCGGCGGCGACCGGCTCGCGCACCGGCACGCCGTTGCGCCGGACCGGCTGGGCGAACACCAGCTCGGTGAACCAGTCGGCCTCGGCGCGGCGCGCGAGCCAGCCGAGTTCACCGCCGCCGGCCGCGTCGGGCGCCACGGAATGACGCTGCGCCAGCGCGGCGAAATTGCTGCCGTCCGCCTGCAGCTGTGCAGCGACCCGTCGCGCCGTCGCTTCGTCGGCCAGGCGGATGCGCCGCGCCTTCACGCGCTCGACGCGGCGGAACTGTTCGCGATGCGCCGCGTACCAGGCGGCGATCTGCGGCCGCGTGACCGCGCGGCGCAAGCCGTCGACATAGGCATTGCTGTCATGCGGATCGGCGCCGACGCCGTAGTAACTCGCCAGGCCCTGGGCGTATTCGCGGTCGAGCAGATTGCGCCGCAGCTCGGCCACGGCGGCATCGCCGGCCGCCGTGCGCGCCCACTCCTGCACGAGCAGCGCCCCCACGCGTTGGCGTGCCTGAGCCTGCAGGAACTCGCCGTCGAGCGCATGCAAGGTCAGGCGGCCCTGCACATTCTGGCGTGCGTAGACGTCGGCGAGGCTGAGGCTCGCTTCGCGGCCGTCGAGACCGCGCCAACGCTGCACGACCAGCGCCTGCGCCTTGCGCTGCGCCGCCGTGTCCAGCGTGTAGTCGAGGCGGATCCGCGCCGGGTCGCCGAGCACGTCGCGCAGCTGCGACCCATCAGGCGCCGGCGTCGGGATCAGCACCTTGTGCAGATCCCCGCCGGCACCAGCGGTCAGTGCCGCTTCCAGCGGCTCGCGGTACACCGCGCGCAGCAGCCCGGTCAGCTTGTCGTCGGCGGCCACCTCGGGCGCGAACGCGACGCGCGCATCCGGAAAGAGCTGCTCGCGCGAAAAATGCGCGGCGGCGTGCCGGGCCAGCGCGCGCTGCTCGGCCACCTCGGCCAGCACCGCGTCGAGAACGGGGGCACGGCCGTCCAGCGCGGCGTAGCGCTGCAGCAGCATCAAGCCGTTGCGGCCGATGCGTTCGCCGTCGACCTCGGCGATCGGCACATCCGCACCGAGGCGCAGCGGCGGCAAGGCCGCGGCAACCGGCGGCGCGCTGGGCCGTGCCGGTTCATGCGCCGCCAGCGGCACTGCAGCCAATGCCAGCGCCAGGACAAGACCACGCCGCGGGCAAGCCCGCGGCGTGGATGCACGGGCCGGGATCGTCGCGGCGCTCAATGCGCCGCCACGCGCAGCGCGGCGCAGTCGAGCACGACCACCGCCATCGCGATCGCATGCGGCACGGTCTGGCGCGCGACGCGCACGCGGTCCTCGTGCGCCTGCGACGACAGCACGACGCCGCCGTTGCGGTAGGAATAGGCGCCGCCCTGGGTCAGCACGCCGCGGATGTCGGCGGCGGCGCCGCCGCTGCACTTGCCGAAGGTGCCGTCGTTGAGCGCAGCCGTCACCAGCGCCGGGCTGTTGAAGCCTTCGCTGTAGTAGTAGTCGTTGACCCAGGTCTCCCAGCCCGAGTGGTTGTTGCCGCTGCTGGTCCAGGTGTGATGCGGCTGCAGCAGATCGGTCGTGTGCAGCACGTAGCCGACGGTCTGCGGCGTCGGGCTCGCGAGGAACTGGCTCCACCAGTACTGGCCGAGGTTGTCGATCGGCTGGAACGGAAAGTTCTGGTAATCCTGGTACATGGACGGGCTGGACGTCGAGCCGATGCGGTAGTGCGCCTCGGTGATGCCGTAGGTGTTGTACTTGCTGCCGTCGGAGAACCAGCCCTTCATGCCGCCGGCGCCGTCGTCGAGATGGTCGTTCCAGAGCCAGCCAGCGGCGAGTTCGTCGACATCCCCGGCCTGGGTCAGCTGACTGTAGTTGTAGCCGCCGAAGTCATTGCCGTGCGCGTCACGGCCGCGCGTATGGTTCTGGAAATGCCAGTAGGAGCTGTAGTTGACGAACGACGCCGTGGTCGACCACAGCGGTGCGCGCACGCAGTCGCCGGTGATCGCGCCGCAGATATAGGTGTCGGCGAAATCATCGACGTCGTAGGCCGACTGGCCCAGCACCTGGGCGAGCTGGTCGATGCCGATGCCGGCGCTCTGCGCCCAGGCGGCGAGCTGCGCATAGCGCGTCGTGGCCGGGTTGTTCTTCATGTACTGCACCGCGTCCAGCACGATGCGCCGGTGCGTTTCCTGCGACCAGGCGCGAGCCTGGCCGCCGGCCGCGAGCGCAAGCGCGCCCACGACCATCGTTGCGATGATGCGCATATCTGACTCCCTTCGCTGTTGTTGCGGACTCCCCCGCGGCCCGCGTTGCGGACCGGCCCGCGAAGCTACTGCGTCCACATTGCAACCGCGTTGCTCGCCGGCGGCCCGGAAGCGGAGTTTCGACGCCGTTCTCCCTTCGTCGACACGACGGCCGCAGCGACGCCGTTTTGCGAAGCAGAAGTGACGTGATGGGCCGACGAGGCAAAGTGCGCTTTGTGCTGTCGAGACAGGGGGCTGCCGATCAACCGTTGTCGCGATCTGCCGCGCGGCGACCTGCGCTCCGTGTCGCTGCCTCCGGACCGCCTCTCCAGGGAAATTCGACATGCGCACCAAAGTCACGTGGACGATCAACAACCAGTCGGGCCAGAAGCTGTTCTACGGCCTCTACAACGACAGCGACGACGTCTGCCGCATCGTGCTCGACAGCATGTACGGCGAAATGGAGTCCGGCCATTCGGTGGACACTGACGTGTCCCAGTCGCGCCTGAAGATCCGGTTCTGGAAGAGCATGCCGACCATGGGTTTCGGCGGCGACGCCTATACGGACGGCGTCCTCGTGAACACCAACGCCTCGGTGACGATCTCTGGCAACGCCAAGGTCACCCAGGGCAAGGCCGACGAATTCAGCAACAAGCCGGCCGGCCAGGTCACGTTTCTCGAAGTCTCCGCCGGCACCATGAGCGACAGCGACATCGTGCGCGCGATATTCCTGCTCGCGGCCGGCAAGATTCCCTACGTCGGCGGTGCAGTCGAGAAGGTGCTCGGTCTGCTCTGGCCGGAAGATCACCAGTCGCCCGAAGAACTGATGAAGAAGTCCGAGGAGCGCATGAAGCGCTGGGTGCAGGGGCTGATCGACCAGTACGACCTCGGCACGATGAAACAGGAGCTCGCCGGCCTGCGCCGCTCCATCGCCGAATACCATGAGACGAAGAATCCGCCGGACCGGCCCGGCCGCCTCGATGGCTGCATACGCCGCATCAACGCGATCATCGACCACTTCACCAAGGCCAACTACACGCCGGGCTCGCTGTCGTTCGTGCTCGAGCTGGCCATGATCCACCTGACCCTGCTGCGCGAGCGCGTGCTGTTCACGAAAGAGATCTACGGCAGTGAAGTGGACAAGCCGCTGTATCTCAAGCAGCTCGGCGCGGCGATCAGCGAATACCAGGGCTTCGTCGCCAAAACCGGCATCCCGGGCGAACTGGCCTGGCGCCAGCGCCAGATCAAGTCAGAGCCGCTGATCGGCCGCCAGAACGCCGTCTACGGCTGGTCGCTGAAGGACTACGTCACGCGCGAATGCCACAAGTTCTCGCTGAGCGGCCGCAGTCAGCTCCATCAGGGCCCGGCCGAGGTCTGCCTGAATTTCTACAAGGCCCAGGCCAACAACAGCTATGAGCGCGAACTGCAGGCCGCGGCGCTGGATGCTTCGCTGCTGTGGTCGCGCGTGCTGCCGGGCCACGAGAACGATCAGCCGATCGCGCTGGACCGTATCGTCTGGACCGGCCCCTATGCGGGCCTGAGCTACATGGAAGGCAACGAGCACAACTTCACGATCGGCGACATCCACGAGCAGAGCGGGCGGCGCCTGACGCGGATCAAGGTCCGTGCTGCCGATCGCATCGACGCGCTGCGCTTCGACTTCGACGACCGCGACGGCCGCTGGTTCGGCAACACGTCCGGCGGCAAGGAATACACGATAGACCTGCCGACCGGCGTGTTCGTGACCTCGATCGAGACCTGGTGGAACTTCGACCTGTTCGCGATCGCGTTCCGCCTGTCCGACGGCAGGCGCTACGACTTCGGCAAGTCTGGCCGCGGCGAAGTGCACCAGGTCGCCGCGTACCCCGAGCACGCCGTGCGCGGCATCAAGCTCGCCGACCGCCTGCACGAGATGCACGTCGGGTTCACGCCGCTGCCGGACTACTACCAGCGCATCGCGGCGAAGCCGGCGTGAGACCGGCGGCTGCCGGCGTCCTCGGCGCACCGCTGGAGGCAAGGCCGCCGCGACCCATGAAAAACAACGAACAATTTCAACGAAAACCGCTGAACTCGGTCAGCCTCTTCTCCTCGGCCGGGGAAAGAGGCTTCCGGCGCGCGCACGATTTTTCCGGGAACCCGCCGGTGCAATCGCCGGCAGCGGCCCCGCGGCCGCCGCGATTCCCGATTCCCGCCAACTGCTACATCGTCGCAAACGCATTGCCGCGCGCGGCGACGACGGCGTTGCGGCCGGCGTCCTTGGCGCGGTAGAGGGCCTGGTCGCAGCGTTTGAGGCAGTCTTCCAGCGCTTCGCCGGGCTGGATCTCGGCCACGCCGAGGCTGACCGTCACGCGCAGGCCGCGCATCGGCGTCGGCAGGCGTTCGATGCGATGGCGCAGCTCTTCGGCGCGGCGGCAGGCTTCCATCAGCAAGGTACCCGGCAGCAGCAGGAAGAATTCCTCGCCGCCCCAGCGTGCCGCGTGGCGGTTGTCGCCCTGCAGCTGCTCCAGCTCGCGCGCGACCGCCGCGAGCACCTGGTCGCCAACGCCGTGGCCGTACTGGTCGTTGATGCGCTTGAAGTGGTCGACGTCGGCCAGGATCACGCTGAAACCGCCCTGCCCGCGCGAGGCCAGCACGGCCTGGACCAGCATTTCGAGCATCGCGCGGCGATTGAGCAGGCCGGTCAGGCCGTCGGTCAGCGCGGCTTCGGCCAGCAGCGCCTCGACTTGCAGGCGATTCTCGATCTCGCCCTTGAGCTGATGGGTGGCGTTCTCGATCGCGCGGGTGCGTTCCTGCACGCGGCTTTCGAGCTGGGCGTTGGCTTCGGTCAGGGCATTCAGCGCGGCTTCGCGCTCGGCCGAGGCTTCGCGCAGGCGCTGCGCGGTCGCGTCGAAGTCGGCGATGACGCGGTCGAATTCGTCGCCGATCGGCGGCTGGCCGGTCGGCTGGTGTTCGCCGGCGGCGAGCGCGCGACAGCGGTCGCCGAGCGCGCGGATGCGGCGCTGCAGCCTTTCGGCCAGCAGGCGCGACAGCACCAGCGCCAGCAGCACACCGAACAGGATCGCGCCGAGCGTGGTCAGGCGCAGCAGACGCAGGCTGTGCTGGATGCTGTCGGCGTCCAGGCGCACGCCGACCACGTAGTGCACCGACGTCGCCGCGCCGATCGGTGACAGCGCCGACAGCTCGGCGTGCTCGCTGGCTGCGGTGCGGATGTCGCTGACGGTCGCATGGTCGATGCCGCGGCGCAGCAAACTGATTTCCTCGCTGCGCAGGAAATCGGTGTCGGGGCGGCCGTCGCCGACGCTGGTCACCAGCACGCGCAGGGAATCGCCGCGCGGCTCCACGATGTAGGCGCTGGCCAGGTCGCCGTTGAGTTCCACGGTATTGCGCAGGCGCGCGACGAGGCGCTGGCCGGCCGCCGAATCGGCGCGGTCGCCGAAGGCGCGGACGTCGTCGGGATCCAGCGAGGCCTGCAGCAGACGGACGTTGTCGGTCAGTCGCTGCGCGACGCCGGCCAGCATCTGCTCGGATACGGACCAGTACATGTAGGCGCCGAGCGCACCGGCGCCCAGCAGGATCACCGCCAGGTGGCTCAGCAACAACTGCCGCTTGATCGTGAGCACGCCTTCCCCCGTTGCACGCGCCACTCCGGCGCGAACCGCCGCCCCGGAGTATAGGGAACCTCCGGACAACGCGGAATTTGCATGACATTCGCCGCCCCCTGGAAACCGGCCGGCCGGGCGTCGGCGCTGCGGGCGTCCGGCGTGAAGAAGGCCGCACGGCCCTCGGCGCGCGGCACGGATATCCTTCCGGCCGCCGCGAATACCGCACCGAGTCAAGGGCGCACGCAACACAAGCCGGACGGGCCCACGCAAAAATCGTCGTGCCGCGCAAGCCGCGCTGCGGCCATTTCACCCGTGACGTCCTGCGCGCCTGCCGCCTTGCCTCGCCGTTCGGGCTTGAACTACGCTCCCCCGACTTATGCCGGGCGGTTATGCCTGCGCGCGTTCACGGGGTTTTTGGGGAAATCTATGCTGGCTGCCCTTGGGCACATCCTGTTCGGCCTGTTCGGCCTCGTCATCCTGGTCCTGATTGCGTTCGCCTTTTCCAACAACCGCCGCGCAGTGGACTGGAAACTCGTCGTCACCGGCATTTCCCTGCAGATCCTGTTCGCCGCGTTCGTGCTGAAAGTGCCGATCGGCGCGAAGACCTTCGACATGCTCGGCAAGGGCTTCGTGCACCTGCTGGAGTTCAACAAGGTCGGCTCCGAGTTCATCTTCGGCAAGCTGCTCGACGCGAACACGTTCGGCTTCATCTTCGCGTTCCAGGTGCTGCCGACCATCATCTTTTTCGCCGCGCTGATGGGCGTGCTGTATCACCTGGGCGTCATGCAGCAGATCGTCAAGGGCATGTCCTGGGCGATCACCAAGGTCATGAACGTTTCCGGCGCCGAGACCACCTCGGTCTGCGCCAGCGTGTTCATCGGCCAGACCGAAGCGCCGCTGACGATCAAGCCGTATCTGGAAAAGATGACCGAGTCGGAACTGATGACGGTCATGATCGGCGGCATGGCGCACATCGCCGGCGGCGTGCTCGCGGCCTATGTCGGCCTGCTCGGCGGCAACGATCCGGCCGAGATGGCCAAGTACGCCAAGCACCTGCTCGCCGCCAGCATCATGGCTGCGCCGGCCACGCTCGTGCTGGCCAAGGTGCTGATTCCGGAAACCGGCGAACCGCTGACCCGCGGCAGCGTGCGCATCGAGGTGGAACGCCACAGCGCGAACGTCATCGACGCGGCCGCCAGCGGCGCCGGCGAAGGTCTCAAGCTCGCACTGAACGTCGGTGCCATGCTGCTGGCCTTCATCGCGCTGATCGCGCTGCTGAACTCGCCGCTGCAATACCTCGGCACCGTGGTCTGGCCGGGCTGGCAGATCGCCCTGGCCGGCATCGTCGGCGTGCTGCTGCTGACCGGCGCCGCGGCCCTGTACGGCCGTGCTCCGGCCAAGGGCACCGCACCGGCCGGCCGCGTCACCGGCGGCGTCATCGCCTGCGGCCTGCTCGGCGCGCTTGCGCTGCTGCTGACCGCGGCGGCCTATGCGTCCGCCGGCGGCACGATCAACGACTGGCTGTCGGCCGGCAAGACCGTGCCGGTCACCCTGAGCCTGCAGACCGTGCTCGGCTATGTGCTCGCGCCGGTGGCCTGGCTCATCGGCACGCCGTGGCAGGATGCGGTGCTCGTCGGCAGCTTCATCGGCGAGAAGGTCGTGCTCAACGAGTTCGTCGCCTACGTCGATCTCTCCAAGAACATGCACCTGCTGCAGGAGCACAGCCGCGTGGTCGCCGCCTACGCGCTCTGCGGCTTCGCCAATTTCTCCTCGATCGCGATCCAGATCGGCGGCATCGGCGGGCTCGCGCCGGGACGGCGCGCCGATCTCGCGCGCTTCGGCATGCGCGCCGTGCTCGGCGGCTCGCTGGCCACGTTCATGACGGCGACGATCGCCGGCGTGCTGAACCTGCTTTGAGCAACGGCCGCTCGCTTCCGCCGCGTTGCATCGCCGGCTGCATCTGCGCAGTCACCGGCGCGCGCGCGGCGGGACGGCGGCGGCGACGGAGCGTTGCTTGAGCCCCCATCGCTTCGACGATCGCATCAACGCCCTGTCCGACCAGGACTGGGCCTGGTGGCCGCTGCTCGCGCTGCGGCCGCGGCGCGAACAGCCGCTCAGCGAGGCGCGGCTGTTCCTGATCGCGCTGCTGTTCGGCGGCCTCTGCGCAGCCGTCAGCGTGGCGCTGGTCTGGCTGCTGTTCGGGTCGCCGCTGCCGCTGGCCATCGTCACGGTCGCCGCGCTTACCTTCGCCCTGTTCTACCTGACCGCGCGTCTGACCCTGTTCCGCAGCTGGAACCGCCGCGCCCTGCGGCTGCAGCGCGCGAACGCGCAGCGCGAGGACTGAAGCACGACGCGGCGGCCATGCCCCGCGCCTTCCTTTTGCCGGAGTTTCCCGCATGTCCGTAGTCGTCGTCGGCTCCTACAACCAGGATCACGTCTGGCGCGTCGACCGATTTCCGAAGCCCGGCGAAACTCGGCGCGGACTCGGCTTTTCCACCGGTCCCGGCGGCAAGGGCTTCAACCAGGCCGTCGCGAGCGCACGGCAACGGGCGACTACCGCGTTCATCGGCGCGCTCGGCGACGACACGCTCGCGCGTACCGCGCGCGAGCTGGCCGCGGCCGAAGGCCTCGATGCGCGCTGGCAGGTCTGCAGCGGCACCTCCACCGGTTCCTGCGGCATCGTCGTCGATGCGCAGGGACAGAACCAGATCGTGCTCGACCTGGCCGCGAACGAACGTCTCGCGCCGGAGTTCGTCGCCGCACAGGCGGATCTTTTCGCCAGCGCGCGCGTCGTGCTCGTGCAGATGGAGACCGGCGTGGCTGCGATCCGCGCCGCACTGGCCGCCGCACCCGCCGGCTGCGTGCGCCTGCTGAATCCGGCGCCGGTGCATGCGGATGCCGACGCCGCACTGATCGCCGGCGCCGATCTCGTAACGCCGAACGAGACCGAATTCGCCGACCTGCTCGCGCGCTGCGCCGGCGTGACGATCAGCGCCGAGACCATCGCCGCGATCGGCAACGCGGAGCTGCACGCCCTGTGCCGCCGGCTCGGCAGTGCGAGCATCGTCGTGACCCTTGGCGCGCGCGGCTGCTTCGTCTCGCATGCGGACGCGGCGCGCTGGCATGACACGGAAACGCATTACCGCCTGCCGGCCGAGAAGGCACAGGTCCGCGACACGACCGGCGCCGGCGATGCGTTCAACGGCGCGCTCGCCGCCCAGCTCGCGCGCTTCCCCGGACAATCGCTGCGCAGCGGCCTGATCCAGGCCGGCCGCACCGCGGCACTGAGCACCGAACGCGCCGGCGCCGCCGTCGCGATGCCGACCCTGGCCGAGGTGGAGGCGCGCTTCGGCTGAAGCCGCGCCCGGCCCCCGCTTCATTCGTCGAAGCGATTCGGCCCCAGCGCCTCGATCAGGTAGTCGATGAAGCAGTTGATGCGCGAAGCCAGCGCCGTGTTGCGGTAGTAGACCGCGTTGATCGGCTGGCGCACGTCCTGGGTCTGACCGGCAAGCACCGGCACGAGGCGGCCTTCGCGGCGGTCCTCGCCGGTCATGAAGTCGGACAGGCAGACCAGACCCTCACCGGCCAGCGCGAGCTGGCGCAAGGTCTCGCCGTTGGATGACGCGAGGTCGGGCCGCACGCGCAGCGAATCGCCGGAAGCGTCGCGCAGCGGCCAGGTGTTCAACGTCTCGGGCCGGTTGAAGCCGAGCAGCACGTGATCGGCGAGCTCCTCCACGGCGGCCGGCGTGCCGCGGCGGCGCAGATAGGCCGGGCTGGCCAGCACGCGCAGGCGGCTCGCGCCGAGCGGCCGCGCATGCAGGCTCGAATCCTTCAGCGCGCCGATGCGCAGGGCCACGTCGGTACGCTTCTCGATCAGGTCGACGATGCCTTCGTTGCTGTCCAGTTCCAGCTCGACCTGCGGATAGCGCGCGCGGAAGCCGGCCACGCGCGGAACGATCACGTGCAGCATGAACGGCGTGGCCGCATCCACGCGCAGGCGCCCGGCCGGCACCTGGCGCCGCGCGATCATCTGCTCCTCGGCCTCTTCGGCCGCGATCACGAGCGCCCGCGCCCGCTCCAGGAATTCGGCGCCCTCCTCGGTCAGCTCCAGGCGCCGGGTCGTGCGCCGCAGCAAGGTGGTCTGCAGCTTCTCCTCCAGCCGCGCCAGGCTGCGGCTGGTCGCCGACACGGTCAGCCCCAGATGCTCGGCCGCACGCGAGATCGCGCCGGTGTCGACCACGGCGATGAAGGTCTGCAGTTCGTCGAAGGTGATCTTCATATTTGATCAGAACGCAAAAGTTTTTCGCTTATAGACGGCTTTTTCGGCAAATGTAAGCCATACAGACTGGCGCCCGTCCTCTTCCGACTCCGGATACCGCCATGCCTCTTGCCCTGCTCGCCTTGACGATCAGCGCCTTCGCCATCGGGACGACCGAGTTCGTCATCGTCGGCCTGATCCCGACCATCGCCGCCGACCTCGGCGTCAGCCTGCCCTCGGCCGGCCTGCTGGTGAGTCTCTACGCACTCGGCGTCGCCGTCGGTGCGCCGCTGCTGACCGCCCTGACCGGCAAGCTGCCGCGCAAGCAGCTGCTGCTCGGCCTGATGGCCCTGTTCACCGTCGGCAACCTCGTCGCCTGGCTGTCGCCGGGCTATGAATCGCTGATCGTCGCGCGCATCCTGACCGGGCTCGCCCACGGCGTGTTCTTCTCGATCGGCTCCATCATTGCGACCAGCCTCGTCGCCAGGGACAAGGCCGCCAGCGCGATCGCGATCATGTTCAGCGGCCTGACCGTGGCCCTGGTCACCGGCGTGCCGCTGGGCACCTTCATCGGCCAGCACTTCGGCTGGCGCGCGACCTTCCTGGCCGTGTCGGCGCTCGGCGTGATCGCCCTGCTCGGCAGCCTGCTGTTCGTGCCGCGCAACGTCCATCACAGCGCGCCGGCGACCCTTCGCCAGCAGTTGCAGGTACTGGCCCAGCCGCGCCTGCTGCTGGTCTATGCGATGACCGCGGCCGGCTACGGTGGCACCTTCATCGCGTTCACGTTCTTTGCGCCGCTGCTGCAGCAGGTCAGCGGTTACTCGGCCAACGCGGTCAGCCTGGTGCTGCTGGTCTACGGCGTCTCGGTCGCCGTCGGCAACCTCTGGGGCGGCAGGCTCGCCGACCGCCACGGCCCGATCGCCGCGCTCGAACGCATCTTCCTGCTACTGGCCGCGGTGCTGCTGGTGCTCGGCGTCACCGCGACGAGCAAGCCGCTGGTGCTGCTGACCGTGCTGGCCTGGGGCGCCGTCGCATTCGGCAACGTGCCGGGCCTGCAGGTCTACGTGGTCAAGCAGGCGCAGCGCTACGCGCCGCAGGCCGTCGACGTCGCCGCGGGCCTGAACATCGCCGCGTTCAATCTCGGCATCGCCGGCGGCGCCTGGATGGGCGGACACATCGTCGCCGGACTGGGCCTGATCCATACGACCTGGATCGGCGCGCTCGTGGTGCTCGCCGCGTTCCTGCTGACCGCCTGGAGCGGCCGCCTCGACCGCAACGCCGGCCTTCCGGCGCACGCCGACGGCGCCGCGGCCGCGGCGCACTGACCGGCAAAATCAACCTGTATCGTTTTTAAAAAAAAAGCCAGACACACACTGGAGACATCCATGAGCATTCCCGCTTTCGGCCTCGGCACCTTCCGCCTGCAGGGCCAGGTCGTCGTCGACTCGGTCCGCAACGCGCTCGACCTGGGCTACCGCGCGATCGACACCGCGCAGATCTACGCCAACGAGGCCGACGTCGGCCGCGCCGTGGCCGAATCCGGCATCAGGCGCGACGAGGTATTCCTGACCACCAAGATCTGGATCGACAACCTGTCGCGCGAACGGCTGGTTCCGAGCCTGCAGGACAGCCTGAAGAAACTGCGCACCGATCACGTCGATCTGACCCTGATCCACTGGCCGTCGCCGAACGGCGCCGTGCCGCTGGCCGAATCGCTGGACGCGCTGGCCGAGGCCAGGGCGCAGGGGCTGACCCGGCAGATCGGCGTATCCAACTTCACGATCGCGCTGCTGCGCCAGGCGATCGCCCACGCGGGCGCCGGCGCGATCGCGACGAATCAGATCGAGGTCAGCCCGTATCTGGCCAACCGCGCGGTCACCGGCTTCGCCCGCGAGCACGGCGTGCAGATCACCTCGTACATGACCCTGGCCTACGGCAAGGTGCTGCAGGAACCCGTGCTGCGCGAGATCGCCGCGCGCCACGGCGCCACGCCGGCGCAGGTCGCCCTGGCCTGGGCCCTGCGCCAGGGCTATGCGGTGATTCCGTCGTCGACGAAACGCGAAAATCTCGCGAGCAATCTGGGCGCCCTGCGGCTGCAGCTCGACGATGCCGACATGGCGCGCATCGCGACGCTGGACCGCAACGAGCGGCTGGCCAACCCGCCCGGCATCGCGCCGGCCTGGGATTGAGCGCAATCGGCAGCCTGCGCGGAATTCCTACGAACACGACCGGCGCTGCGGTCGAAACACTTAGCCGACTATCGCCAGTTCGAGCTGCACGTGGGATGGCGGTGGATGTATCGGCATCAGCCATCACCCTCGCCTGCATCCCAAGGTGTCCGGCAGAGAAGAAACCCGACACCGCCGCTCAGCGCGGACGCTGACGCCAGTCCGCCGGCAGCGGCTGTCCCGGCCGCTCCAGCGCGTAATACAGCGCAACGATGCGCCAGCGGCCGTCCTGCTCGACGAGGTGCAGGCTGTTGATGCCGGTGTACTCGGCCGGCCCCGCCGCGTCGCCGGTGCGCGATTCCACAGTCGCGAACACCTCGGCGAACCTGCCGTAACGGCGCACCTCGCGATGCACTTCGCGCTCCTCGAACGGCTGCGCGTCGGGTTGCACCTGGGCAGCGATGAACTCGGCCGCACTGCGCACGCGCAGCGGCGACTTGCCGTCGCGGCCGAGGCCATAGACCTGAGCCGCCGGCAGGAACAACGGCTCCAGCGCCGCCCGGTCCGCGCCCTGGCCCGGGCCGTGGGACAGCGCCCGCCAGAGCAGGTCAGCGGCGGCCTCGGGACTGTCCTGCGCGCTCGCCGCGGCGGCCCCGCCCAGCGCCGCCAGCATCAGCCATCGTTTCATCGTTCGCGTTCTCCGGGTGAGGTCCGCCAGCGGACCGGACCGGCGCCGATCCGCTTTCACGCCGCGGCGCTGCCGTACAATCCGCGCCCTATGCAAATCGGCCCGCATACCCTCTCGCCGCCGCTGATCCTCGCGCCCATGGCCGGCGTGACCGACAAGCCGTTCCGCCTGCTGTGCAAGCGCCTCGGCGCCGGGCTGGCCGTGTCGGAGATGACGACCAGCGACCCGCGCCTGTGGCAGACGCGCAAGTCGCTCGCGCGCATGGACCACGTCGGCGAGCCCGCGCCGGTCAGCGTGCAGATCGCCGGCTACGATCCGGCCATGCTGGCCGAGGCCGCACGCTACAACGTCGCCCACGGCGCGCAGATCATCGACATCAACATGGGCTGCCCGGCCAAGAAGGTCTGCAACGTCTACGCGGGTTCGGCACTGCTGCAGGACGAGCCGCTGGTCGCACGCATCGTGCAGGCCGTGGTCGCCGCGGTCGAGGTGCCGGTCACCCTGAAGATCCGTACCGGCTGGAACCGCGACAACCGCAACGGCCTGCGCATCGCGCGCATCGCCGAAGACGCCGGCATTGCCGCGCTGGCCGTGCACGGCCGCACGCGCGCGGACCTGTACGAAGGCGAGGCCGAGTACGACACCATCGCCGCCATCAAAGCGGCCGTGCGCATTCCGGTGCTGGCCAACGGCGACATCGACTCGCCGCGCAAGGCGCAGGCCGTGCTGCGGCATACCGGCGCCGACGGCCTGCTGATCGGCCGCGCCGCGCAGGGACGGCCGTGGATCTTCCGCGAGATCGCGCATTACCTCGCGACCGGCGAACTGCTACCGGCGCCGGAACTCATCGAGGTGCGCGACATCCTGCTGGGCCATCTGCAGGCGCTGCATGCCTTCTACGGCGAACTCCAGGGCGTGCGCATCGCGCGCAAGCACCTGGGCTGGTACGCCAAGGACAGACCCGAGAACGCGGCTTTCCGCGCGGTCGTCAACCGCGCCGAAACCGCCGAGGCACAGCTGCGCCTGACCCGTGAGTATTTCGACGCGCTGGCCAACCGCATACAGGCCCTGCCCGACGCCGCCTGAGCCGCGCGCCGACGCGCTTGACGCTCAGCCCGCCAGCAGATATTCAGAACCCCGACGCCGTCACTGCGAGCTGCCATGAGCGACACGGAAACGTCCGCCGCCGCCAACCGCCGTCCGATCGCCGCACGCAGCAACGCGCTGATCCAGCGCATCGCCGCGGCGCTCGTGCGCAGCGGCATTTCACCGAATGCGATCTCCGTCGTCAGCATCGCGTTCGCGGCGGCCGGCGCGGCGGCGCTGCTGTATCTGCCCTCGCCGTGGAACGCCTGGCTGTGCGCCGCAGGCATCGTGCTGCGCCTGCTGTGCAATCTGTTCGACGGCATGGTCGCCGTCGAAGGCGGCCGGCAGACGCCGACCGGCGCGCTGTACAACGAAGTACCCGACCGCATCGCCGACAGCCTGTTCATCGTCGCGCTCGGCGTCGCCGCCGGCCAGCCCTGGCTCGGCTGGCTGGGTGCGCTGCTCGCCGCGCTGACCGCCTACATCCGCGCGCTCGGCGGCGCGCAGGGACTGCCTCAGGATTTCCGCGGGCCGATGGCCAAGCCGCATCGCATGTGGCTGATGGTGCTGGCCTGCCTGCTCGCACCGCTGGAACAGCATTTCCTGCACAGCGGCTACGCGCTGCCGGGCGCCGCCGCGGTGATCGCCGCCGGCTCGGCGCTGACCTGCTTCACGCGTCTGCGCGCGATCGCCGTCCAGCTGGAGGCAAGCCGATGATGGAGCGCGCCGCCGCCGCCGGACTGGTCGGACTCACGCGCCTGCTGGTCGGCGCGCGCGCGCAATGGCGCGCCGAGCCCGAAGCCGGCCAGAGCCTGTATTTCGCGAACCATTGCAGCCATCTCGACACCCTGGCGATCTGGAGCGCGCTGACGCCGGCGCAGCGCGCCGTGACGCGGCCGGTCGCCGCGCGCGACTACTGGGACAAACCCGGCCTGCGCACCTATCTGTCCGGCCGCGTGCTGCGCGCGATCCTGATCGAACGCCGCCGCGACGAGCGCGCCGGCGATCCGCTGGAACCGGTGTTCGCCGCATTGGCCCAGGGCGACTCGCTGATCCTGTTCCCGGAAGGCACGCGCACGGCCGATCGCCTGCCGCAGCCGTTCCGTGGCGGCCTGCACCGCATCGCCGAGGCGTTTCCGGCGCTGAACCTCGTGCCGGCCTACCTCGACACCCTGCACCGCAGCCTGCCCAAGGGCTCGCACGTGCCGCTGCCGCTGTACTGCACGGTGCGCTTCGGCACGCCGCTGCCGCGCGAGGCGGCCGAACCGCGCGAGAGCTTCCTGGCGCGCGCCCACGGAGCCGTCTGCGCGCTGGCCGACCCGCTCCGCGGAGCCGCCGCATGAGCGCCGCGCAGAAACTGCTGTGGGTGTTCGGCGGCATAGTCGCCCTGTTGACGGTGGCCTCGGCCGTCGGCTGGCTGCTGCAGCGGCGCAAGGGCGATACCGCCGTCATCCGCAATCTCAACGAACGCGTGCGCGCCTGGTGGCTCATGGTCGCCGTGCTCGGCGCCTGCTTCTGGGCCGGCGCCGCAGCGACCCTGATCGTGTTCGCGCTGATCTCGTTCTTCGCGCTGCGCGAGTTCATCACCCTGACGCCGACGCGGGCCAGCGATCACAAGCCGCTCGCCGTCGCGTTCTACGTGCTCGTGCCGCTGCAGTACTGGCTGATCCATCTGGGCTGGTACGGCCTGTTCTCGATCTTCATTCCGGTCTACGCGTTTCTCGCGTTGCCGGCGATCGCGGTGTTCGCCGGCGACACCGAGCAGTTCCTCGAACGCATCACCAAGATCCAGTGGGGCGTGATGATCACGGTCTACTGCATCAGCTATGCGCCGGCGCTGCTCGTGCTGGACCTGCGCGGCTTCCACGGCCAGGGCGCGCTGCTGTTGCTGTATCTGATGCTCGTCGTGCAGATCAGCGACGTCATGCAATACGTGTTCGGCAAACTGTTCGGGCGGCACAAGCTCGCGCCGCTGGTCAGTCCGTCCAAGACCGTCGAAGGGCTGGTCGGCGGCGGCCTTGCCGCGACTGCGATCGGCGCGTCGCTGTGGTGGATCACGCCGTTCACGCCGCTGCAGTCGGCGCTGATGTCGCTGCTGATCGTGGCCTGCGGCGTGCTCGGCGGCCTGGCGCTGTCGGCGGTCAAGCGCAGCCTCGGCGCCAAGGACTGGGGCAGCATGATCGAAGGCCACGGCGGCATGATGGACCGCATGGATTCGGTCAGCTTCGCCGCGCCGATCTTCTTCCACATCACGCGCTTCTTCTTTTCCGGCTGAAGCGCAACCGCGAAAGGATTTCCGATGAATCTGCCGACCCGCTGCCTGCTCGCCCTGGCCCTGGCCGCCGCGAGCGGTCTCGCCGCCGCTGCCGATGCGCACCTGGAACAGATCTGGCCCGAACACCAGGCCCGCCTGCAGGACCAGCAGCGCCGCGTCGACGCGCTCAACGCCAGTCCGGAGATACCGCGCAGCGACGCCGACGCCAAGGCCACCGTCGAGGAACTGCTGGCCGAACCGCACCGGCCGCTGGACCCGGCCGCGCTGACCGGCGACTGGAAAGTGCGCTCGCTGCAGGGCGCGCGCTACGGCGTGTTCCCGTATCCCTGGTTCAAGGCACGCATCACACAACGCGACGGCCGCCTGTTCTTCGAGAAACTGACCGGCTCGCAGCGCCGCAGCGGCTGGCTGCTGCCGCCCGAGGACGGCAAGGGCGACTGGTACTTCGTCGGCGGCGCCAGCGTCAACGAAGACCCGCAGGTGCCCTACAGCAAGGCCGCCGGTGCACAGCCCCGCGACAGCGACACCGTCGGTACGGCCTGGGGCATCGCCGAAGACCGCGTGCTGATGCTGCTGGACGTCAGCGACGAGAGTTATGAGGTGTATCAGCTCAAGCGCTGAGGCGGCGGCGCGGCGTTGCGTGTGCTACGAGGAGCTGAGCTCGATTGTCATCCTCGTCAACCCTGACGGGACCTCCGCACGAGGCGCCAACACTCCACAACGCACGAATTTCTCTCCGCCACCATCCGGATCGAAGACTATCCATCGCCGAGTGCTTCGACCCAGGCCGACGCGGCGCCCCAGCCAATGACGAAGTCATGATGATTGCTGCAGAGCAGGTAGCTCGCCTCCTCGTCGCACACATAGAATTCCAGTGGCGGACATTCCTTAAGCACCCGCAGAAGATCCGCGCCACCCCGGAACCTCCAAATTGTCCGGGCGCCGTCGAGGAACATCAGGCAGGTCGTGTTACCGACATAAGCCGGAATCTGTTCCCATCCATCGTCCCTTTGGCGCCCCACCGAAGCAGAAGGGCGATCCCATAGAGCCGGGATACCGATGTCGACGCTGAGCCGCCGACTTATTCTGGCGGCCAGCGCGTCTCTATCGGTCGAATTCAGCACATCAGCTTGGACATTTGCCGCAAGAAGCGCTGGCGTTATGAAGTCCAACGTCATCGGCTTATATCCTAGCGGTTGTATGGAACATCATCCAACAAAATGTGTCCTCGAACCGCACCGCCATCCCCTCGTTTGCCGCCCGTTTGGTAACCAACATGTGGGACGTCAGGACCATGTCTGGCATGGGGCCAGTCGACATTAACCTCAGCACCGCTGCTGTGTCTCCACTCGACTGGAAAAGATTTTCCATTTGCGTCTCGTCCCCATTTCGTCACGTCGAATTCGTTCCTGGGAATTCCGGTTTTCTCAAACGCCGTGTTGATTGCTTCATTCACTGTCTTACCGGAGCCACGAAAATCCATATCGTTTGGCCCGAGCTTCCAACGCATTGTCTCTGGCGTTCCTCGGACACTCTGATTATGCACCCATACCCCACCAATGCCGACAAAGTACGTATGCACGTCCTTCACTTCGAAATTGAAGGTATCCAGATTTTCCAGCTGCGGCTCGACCGAAGTGACGACGGCTTGGCCGCCCGCATTCCTTACGAGTTGATCGCCAGGATGGAGTTCGCGGGCAGCAACCCATCCCTTACCCTGGACCCAGAACGGGTGCTCCGGGGTCGCGCCTATACTTTCCTCCGTTTCGTCATCGAACCGGATCTTGACGTGCACCACAGGCTTGTCCACGTTGTGGAACAGCCGGACGACCGGCTTCCAAACGGTTTCATCACCGTCCTCAGATCTTGCTGCAACCAAGTCGCCTTCACGTAATTGCTCGATCGCAACAAGACCTCGATCGGTGTGGACAGGCGTTCCAGCCACGAAACACAATCCTATTGGACGAGGCTCTTTGAACACGAAGTTCGGCTTCAATCTAGTTACGCCGCCAGCCATGAGGCTAATGAAGCTCACTAACCTCTCATCCCGCGCCTCAGCTGGGGTGACTTCCTCGCCTGAGACAGGGTTTATTGCGGAATAGTCGATGAACGGCTGAATCCAAGAAGCATAAGTCTGCCCAGCCTGAGAGACGATGGCCGCGCCGAACCGCCAAGCCCCCCCTCGTTCGTTCCATTTGTGATAGGTCCTCTCGAAACGAGAGGGCTCAGTCGCCTTGTAGACCGCCTTGATCTGGTCCGTTGCCTGCCCGCGCGGAGACGCCGGATCAACACATTCCGGAATCTGATTTAAGTCGGCACCGTTAGACAGCCGAAACGCTTTGAAATCCAGTTGTGGCACGAAAATGCCACCGGCCGCACTGTTGGAGCCGCCCGTAAATATGCCGCGCGATCCGCCGTTGTAAAATTGTTTATTAGTTTCACAATCACCCCCGCCAACAGGACACCCCTTGTACCCGGTTGGGTCCTTGCCCGCCAATGGATTGTTGAAGACATACGAATACGGATTCAGGCTCTGACTGTTGCCCGGCGCCTGCACCAGCGGATCGACACTGAGAAAGCGTCCGGTGATGTAGTCGAAGGCGCGGCCGTTCATATGGATCAGGCGCGTGCCGTCGAGATGCTCATGGCCGGTGAAGCCTCGATGGGTGGTGTCACCGTACTGCAGCATCCAGCCGCGGGCGTAAGGCGTCGTCACGCCACGCTGCGTGACCTCGCGCGGACTGCCGAACGGATCGTAGCTGCGCCGGGTCAGTCCGTCCTCGGGGGCCGCAATGCCGGGGTCGGTTCCGTTGAAGTGTCCCCAGCGGTCGGCCAGCGCAATGGTCGAACCCAGGCGGTCGCGCAGCTGATAGGCGGTATACGCGGGATCCGCTGTCGAACCGTTCACGACGCGCGAGTACGTGACAGGACCGAGTTCGATGCGATGCACTTCGCGACTGCCGTTGCGCTCGAGTTCGTATCCCTCGGCACCGTAGAAGGTGACGCCGCCACCGATGTCGTTGCGGCGGTAGCGCGCATTGTCCGGCGCGTAGAAGAACTCGACGCGGCGGTCGCCCACTCCGTTCAGCGAATCCAGGTGGTCGATGACGATGGGTAGGTTCGATGCGTCATAGGTAACCGAACGAACCAATGTCTCCGGCCCCTGGCTGACCTGCCCGAGCTGGTTGCCGTTGGCGTCGCAGGTGAAGTTTCGGGTCACGTCGCCGGCGATCGTCGACTTCAGCGCGTTCGGACCGCACTTGCCGTTGAAGCCGACGTTGCCGACCGCGTCGCCGTAGACATAGCTGTCGGCGTAATAGGCCTTCGAGGTGATATTGCCGACGGCATCGTAGGTATAGGACAGCTGCGGATAGAGCGAAGGTTGGTAATCCCAGGTACCGGCCCACTTGCGCACCAGGCTATCGACAGTCAGCAGCCGCTGCAGCTTGTCGTAGGCGTAGGTCTCGATGGAGCCGCCAGTCTGGTCGACGCCGGTGCGCAGGACATTCTTCAGGCCATAACCCGGCTCGTAGCGCCGCCATTCGCGCTCCTGGCGCTTCAGGTTGCCGAGCGTGTCGTAGCCGTAGGTCAGCTTGTCCATGCTGTCCGAGAATGTCGGCACTTCGTACGGGCGCCAGGACTGGGCCAGCATCTGTCCGGTGGAGCGGCTGTAGCTTGCGCTGCCGTACAGCGCGTAGCCGAACTGCTCCTCGGTCGGCTTGCCGTAAGCGTCGGTCTGACTCATCGACCAGAGCGGCGTCATCAGGCGCGCATCCGTCAGCGCGCTCAACGTGCCGTAACGGTTGTAGCGCTTCCAGACCGTCAGCGGCTGCGGCGCGTTCGGATAGGTGACGCTGGTCAGATAGCCGTAGTAGCTGTCGTACCGATAGTAGTACTTCAACTCCTTGCCGCCCGGCGTCACATCTTCGATCGTGGTCTTGCGCTCGGTCATGCGACCGCTGGCCGGATCGTAGGTGTATTCCTCCATCCATTCGGGGCTGCCGCCGGGTGACCCCGTGGCGAGACTACGGTCGCGCGTGACCCGCGCCAGCTGTCCTTTCGCACCGATCGGGTCGTATTCCCAGGTGTCCAGCAGGCGCTGGTCGGCAAGACCGGTCGGCAGCGACGACGGCGGAGAACGCTCCTGCCGCAAGGTGCGGCCAAGACCATCGCGCTGCGTCACGCTGCTCGTGACACCACGCGCATCGGTCTGCGTCAGCAGCTCGCCGAGCGCGTTGTAGCTGAAGCTCCAGTTGCCCTGATTCGGATCGTTCGACGTCAGGCGATGGCCGAGCGCGTTGTACGTCGCCAGCGTGGACTTGCCATTGGCGTCGCGTATCGCCGCGGCGTTGCCGAGCGGATCGAACCAGAAATTCGTGAAGCTGCCCGCCGCGTCCTTCGTGCTGACGAGCCGGCCGAGCGCATCATGCTGCCGCGACATCGACAGGCAAAGGTTCGGCGCAGCGGTGCAGGCCGCGGCGACAGCCGGAGCCACGTCGATCTTCGTCAGCAGGCCGTCGTAGGTGTACGTCGTGATCGCGTCGCCCTGCGCGTTGCCCTGCGCGGTCAGCTCCGCCGTCGGCACGCGCTTGCTGCGCATGCGATTGAGGCGGTCGTACGTGAACAGCGTGTATAGCGGCGTTTCGCCGCTGAAATACGGCGCAGAAGCCTGCGTGGTCACGCCCGTGTTGTCGTAACGCTGCGACTGGTTCACCCAGCGTCCGTCGAAGCTGCGCGTGGCGCGCTTGACCTCGCGACCGAGAATGTCGAACCAGATGCGCTGGCTCGGCGCGCCATCGGCGACCGTGCTCTGGTAGTAAGCGGCAAACCCCTCGTCGACGCCGCTACAAGGATTGCAGCGCGTCAGCGCGACCGACATCGGCGGCGACAGCGCAGTGACACCGTCGGCCTTCAGCGCGCGACGCTGGATCACGCGCCCGAACACGTCGTAGTCGGTCTTCGTGCGCAGACCGTTCGGGTCGATGACCTCGATCGCCTGGCCATCGCTCGCGCGCACGCTCGTCGCCGTCGTGTGATTCAGCGCCGGCGACACGGCACTGAGCACGTTCGTCACGGCCACAGGAAAGTAGCCGTCCGTCGAATAGTCGGTGCGGGTCTCGCGTGCCGGTGCGATGCCCGTGCCGCTGACGGTCTGCACGATCGGCAAGCCGAAGCTCGGCGATGGATAGCCGATCTCGGTATGCAGACCGATGCCGGACGCGTCGTCGAACAGGTCCGTCGACATCGGCGTACGGTCGCTGTTCCAGCCGTGCACGGTACGTACCGTCCGGGTTGCGAGATCCAGGCCCGCCGGCGCGGCGACGCCCTGCGTGCCGTTCACACGCGCGTGGTAGCTCTCGCTGGTCTGCTGCGTGCTCTCCAGCAGCTTGTCCAGCCACCACTGGTTCAAGGCAGCCGGTGTCTCGTCGTAGGTATAGGTGGACGTGACCACATGGCTGGCCAGGTTGTACCGATCACCGCTGGCGGTGCCGGCGCCATCCGTCGTCGTGACCCGCTGGTAGAGCAGGTTGCCCTGCGCGCTCCAGCCCGAAGTCGACAATCTTGGATCACCGTTGAGCGTCGTCACTGTCGACACGAGCAGGCTTTGCTGGCCGGCCTCCGCGGCGGCGAGGTCGTATACCTTCTTCGTGCTCGAATCCAGGTAAGGCCAATGGATCGCGTTGATCGTCGTCGGCGAGCCGCCCTGTCCGGGGCAACCCGCAGTACGGTCGTTGCGGTCGCACTGCCAGTTGAAATCTTCCTGCGAGAGGACGCCGACCGCCGCAACGGTTCCTGAAAGACGCGACTGGACACGTTGCACGCGGCCGGTCAGCGGGAACTTCTGGTGGAACGTCGTCGTGCGCACGGCGCGGTCCGAGGGCAGCACCGCTTCGCTCGCGATCGTGCGGAAGCCCTGGAAGCCGCGGCCGGCGCTGTTGTACATCGCGCCGCCGTAGGAATACTTCTGGCTGCGAATGCCGGTCGAACTCAGGCCGGTGTTGCCGGCGAGCGTGCCGTTGGAGCGGCCAAGCAGCGAGACGACCGGCATCGACGACTGGAACAGGAAATGCCGACCGTCGACATAGCCCGTGTCGATCGTATAGAGCGGGAAATCGGTACCGCTGCGTCCGGCGCTGCTGGACAGCGGGTAGTAATCCCACAGCGCGCGGTCGTTCAGGCCGTTGACGGCGCCGACCATGAGGTCAGGCAAAGTTGGAGCAAGTCCCGGACGCGCACCGTCGCCGAGATTCTCGTTGATCAGGACGTTGACGTTCGCGGAGCTGACGAGATCCTGCAGCGGTATCGTCTGTGCGCTGTCCAGGAAACTCGTCGGCGAGCCGGGACCGCCGCCAGCTGCGGCGACGAGCCGGCACAGGTTGCTCGGGAACAGGGTGCTCGGACGCAGCGGACAGGTGACGTCGGAGACCACGTCAGCCAGGCCGTCGCCGAAATAGTCGTCGACCCGTCCCTGCTGATTGCCGAGCGTCGACGTGCCGGAAATGACCGGCGTCTCGTCGACGTGAACGCGAAACGCGTTGTTGCCGGTCTGCACGAAACGGATCGCGTTGAAGCGATAGATGCTCGGATCGTAGGCACCGAGGCCGGCCTTGAACGCGTCGGCGCTCTCGACGTTATTCTCGCCAGGATGCGCCGACCAGGCCGTGCCGTCTTCCGGCGGCGGCGCGGCACAGATGTCGGCAAGACATTTCGCGCCGTAGTTCGCGATGAGCGGGCAGGTCTTGGGCGGATCGTGACCGATCAGCTGATTGGCCGTCACATACGCATCGAAGCAGATGCGCGCGGCAAAGTGCGCCGGATAGAGGAGATCGGCGCGGCCGTCCGCGTCGATATCCGACCCGATCATCTTGCCGAAGTAGCGCAGCTGCACCGCACCGCCGACGCCGTCGTAGCGCAGGCCGGCCGTGACGGATTCACTCAGCGTCGCGGGCGCCAGAAGCTTGCCGCCGCGGTTGAGCTGGATCTGCCAGACGCCGAAGCAGTTGCCGCTGGCGCAGCTGCCGGGCGAGGCCGGTGTCTGCGCCGTGACCGCGTCGTCGAGGCCGTCACCGTTGACGTCCATCCAGCGCAGGTCGCGCGAGCTGCCGGAGAAGTTCGCCCCGAGAGCGCTTACCGTGGCGATAGTGACCGAACTGCCGCCGGAAACGGGACTCAGCTGCAGGATCCGCTGCACGCCGTTGCGGTTGGCGATGACGACATCGGCAGCACCGTTGCCGTCGAAATCGGTGATGTGCTGCACCGACTCCATCGAGCCGCCGCCCGCATCGAGCGTGCCGATCTCGCCGAAATTCGTGAAGTTGAAGCTCGTCGTCGGCGCCGCAGGATCGGTGTTGATAGGGCCAGGCTTTGCATTGAGGAACAGGCACAGCGGTACGCTGCCCGACGGCACGACGCCGCGGGAAGTGCTGCCGCCACCGCCGTTCGTGTTGCATACGCCCTGCGGTCCGAGGCGCAGCAGCACGTCCGGTGCGCCGTCGGCGTTGAAATCAGCGATGCCGACGACCTGCGTCAGTGCAAGCGCCTCGCTTTCATCGTCGTTGGGTTTGACGTCGCCGAGCAGCGGCAGATTCGTGGTCACCACGTGGAAATAACTGTCGGCAGCGGCCGTGCAGGTCGTCGCACCGCCGTCGCAGATCGGCTGCCCACGCCCGCGCTTCCACTTATAGATCTTGTTACCTGCGAACAGCTCGGCGATTCCGTCGCCATCGAGGTCGCTGGCCCGCGCGTAGGAATTGATGCCGGTCAGGGTCACGATGCCCTGCGTCACACGATCGGCCGTCACCTTGGCCAGTTGCACCTCGGTGAGCCAGTTGCTGCCGTCATAGCGCGACTTGGCGATCCAGAATTCGCGGGTGCCGTCGCCGTCGAGATCGCCGACCGCCTCGATGCGGTTGCGCACATAGCGCGGAGCGATCGAGCGTTCCACATCGTCGCCGAGCGGCTCGTCGGGCTCCGGCGACTGGGTGCCGGGCGGGTCGATCGAGAACTTGCGGCTTGTGAACGTCCAGCTGCCGTCCGACCAGGTGAAGTTCGTCGGATTCAGACAAGTCGGCGAACCGCCGGCCACCGGATACGCGCATTCCTCGACGCGCCGCAGCAAACTGCGCCCGCTGTAGTAGCTGTAGTCGAGGGCCGTAATCGGATCGACGTAGCTGAGCCGGTATTCGCGTGCGGGATGGATCGAATCCGGCGAATAGGTGCGGATCGTCTCGAGACGCTGCGTCTGCTGTGTCGTGCCGCCGGCGATGGCCGACGAACCGCGGTCGTTGGCGCTGTCGTAGCTCGGACGCAGGCCGTAGACGAACTCGACGCGGCGCGACGGCGGCGCGAACGTGTTTTCGACACCGGCCAGCGTCGATCCCGTATACAGGATGCGGTCGAGCACGATCTCGCCGGGGTCGGCCGCAACCTCCTTCTTCTCGGCATAGCAGTAGTCGATGGTGTTGCCGGTATTGTCCTCGGCGCGGCTGAGCAGCCAGGACAGTTCGCGGTTCTGGCCGTCGTTCCGCTGCACGCTGATGCGCGGCAACGCGCCACCGGTGCAGGAATAGGCGGCAGGTGTGCAGCCATAGGTCAGTTTGCGGCCGTCCTTCTGCTGCACGCTGAAGCAGGCACCACTGCCTTCGAGCGAGGAGCTACTCTGCGTCACCTTCGCAAAGCTGTCGATTTCGGTGCGATAGACCGTATTCGCAGCACCGTACGAACCGCTGACGGCGATGAGCCGCTGGCCGTCGAGACACAGGCGGTCACTGCCGTCCAGCCGCACACCACGTGTGATTGCATCCTGCGCGACAGTCTGCGGACAGCGGTGAATGCTGCCGCCGGCGCTGATGCTCCAGCCCAGGCCCGCGACACCGTTGCCCGCACGGCTGCTGTAGCTCAGCGTGACCGACGGCTGCATGCCGGCGCGGCCGGGCGGAACCTGGATGGGGATCGAATAGCTCGCTGCACCGCCATCGACGCCGGCCTCGCCGGCAACGACGCCGACATTCGGCTCGTGCGGCGGCAGGTCGGCCAGATTCGAGATCTGCGGCGCCGGCGGAACGCTGATGACGCCCGTGTCGCTCGGCGTCGGTCCCACCGCACGGACTTCCGGAGTCTTGTCGAGCAAGGTCGCGCCAGGCGTACCTGGTGTGCCGGACCAGAGTTCGAACTGAACACGGTCGCCGTGCTGCAGGGTGGCCGCGACGTTGCCGAAATCCGCCGTGTCCAGCGCCGTCGAGGAATAGCTCAATGTCGCGATGTCGCGCCGCCAGGGCTTGCCGATGCCGTTGCCGGCCCAGCTCACCCAGACAGAGCACTGACCGCCCGGCGTCGTCGCCTGGCAGGTGTACTGGTTGACCGTGATCTCCTGCAGCCGGCTGGTCCGCGTGACCTGACAGGACTGCGAGTTCAACGTGCAGTTGCCTGCCGGACCCAGCGTGGGCAGGTAAGCCGGCTTCTGCACTCCCAGTATGGTCGGAGCACCAGGAACTGCGCCCGTCGTCGTGATCGCGAAATTCGTATCGGCCGTGCGGTAGTTGGACGCGGCAAGGAACGTGCGCGTATACGTGCCGACGAGCTTGTTGTTGTTGCAGGTGGTGGAGCTGGAGCACGACGTCGTCGCATAGCCGTTCGGATAGCCGATGCCGTAGTGGAAATACAGGTTGAACGTATCGGTGCCCAGCGGCAGGGAAGTCAGCGGCGTGGTGCGCTGCGCCTGTACGAATATCGGCTTGCCGCGCTGCTCGGCATCCGCATCATCGTTGAACATCAGCTTGACGGCGGCCTCACCGAACTTGCCGCGCTCGCCGCCGAGCGAAATCTGCATCACCGTCATGACGACGCCGGGCACACCGTCCACGGCGTTCGTTCCGGTGAAATGATTCCAGTATCCGGAGAAAATCTGGTTGGCAGCGAGTTCCGAGGTCGCTTCGGTGCCGTAGATCTCAGTGGTCTCGGGGGCAGAATTGCCGGCGTAGTACGTCGGATTCAGCCGCGTCATGTCGCTGAGACATTCGTCCATCTTGTTGCCGGGCATCTGCGCGGACGGAATTTCATTCCAGCGCCAGCGCGCCGCGATGCGCGAGGGATCATCGCGGAAGAAGCGGAAGCGCACATATCCGACCGCGCTGCTGACGACGACACCGCTCTCCTTGCGGTACTCGCGAATCGTCGCCCCCCAGCTATCGCCGGTCTCGCTGATATCCGTCATCTCGGTGGCCAGCCAGGTCGAATGGCCATACTTGTTGAAGGTGTAGAGGAAGGCTTTCAGGCGCTTGCGGTCGTCGCTGTAGACGAGATCCCAGCCAGTGCCGTAGCGGTCCGGATTCCACCAGCGGCCGGGCTGCGCGACAGCGACGCCCGGCAACCAGGCGTCGTGATTCACGCCCGAACCATTGCAGATCATGTTCGCCGTATCCGCGCCGATCTCGTCGATGGACTGCGCCCGCAACGGGGCAGACAGCAGAAACAGCACGAACAACACGCCGCAGAAAAGCGGCCATCCCCTGTATGTACCTTTCATGTCAACGTCTCTTGCGGCCATTCACGGATAGGCGCGGAGCTCGCGAAGCTCTCTGGCGCATTTCAGGTAACGGAAGCCGGCGCGAAACGTGATCAGGAAGATGCAGTGCGGCGGCGACCACCCGCGGTCGCGACGAAATGAACCTGGCTGGGGGGACGACTGCTCGTGCTGCAGCACGCGTGCGGAGGGTTTCGCGACGACGCGGCTCCGGCCCGACCCGTCCGATTCCGACCGGAAATCCGCAAGCCCCGGACGCCATACCGGCGATGCCTCGCAGTCTCGGCGGAAATTTGCAGCGGAAGAAGACGGCGCGCCGAAGTAACGGCTTGACGCGGAGGGCATTGACCACCCCGTTACGGCCGGCTTCGCCAACCCACCGGGCGACCGGCGTCGCATCGACCGCCCCAACCTGCACGCCCGCCATACGGGACCGCAGGGGGGGCAGATGCAATATGCCAAGGCAGCCGCTATCATCCGCGGTTCCGTTTTTCCATCCCTTTATCCGAATTGAAGGATATGCCGCGATGAGCAGCTACCTGTTCACCTCCGAATCCGTGTCCGAAGGCCATCCGGACAAGGTCGCCGACCAGATTTCCGATGCCGTCCTCGACGCGATCCTGCTGCAGGACAAGCGCGCGCGCGTGGCCTGCGAGACGCTGGTCAAGACGGGCGTGGCCATCGTCGCCGGCGAAATCACGACTTCGGCCTGGATCGACCTCGAAGCGCTGACCCGCAAGGTCATCCTGGACATCGGCTACGACTCCTCCGACGTCGGCTTCGACGGCGCGACCTGCGGCATCCTGAACCTGATCGGCAAGCAGTCGCCCGACATCAACCAGGGCGTGGACCGCAAGAAGCCCGAGGAACAGGGCGCCGGCGACCAGGGCCTGATGTTCGGCTACGCGACCAATGAAACCAAGGACATGATGCCGGCGGCGATCTACTACTCGCACCGCCTCGTCGAGCAGCAGGCCAAGGTCCGCAAGAAGAAGAATTCGCCGCTGCCGTGGCTGCGTCCGGACGCCAAGAGCCAGGTCACCCTGCGCTATGAAGACGGCAAGGCCACGGCGATCGACGCCGTCGTCCTGTCGACCCAGCACGATCCGGGCGTCAAGCAGAAGGAACTGGTCGAAGCCGTCATGGAGACGATCATCAAGCCCGTGCTGCCGACCAAGTGGATCCACAAGGGCACCAAGTTCCACATCAATCCGACCGGCAAGTTCGTGATCGGCGGCCCCGTGGGCGACTGCGGCCTGACCGGCCGCAAGATCATCGTCGACACCTACGGCGGCTGGGCCCGCCACGGCGGCGGCGCGTTCTCGGGCAAGGATCCGTCCAAGGTCGACCGTTCGGCTGCGTATGCGGCGCGCTACGTAGCCAAGAACGTGGTTGCCGCGGGTCTGGCCGACCGCTGCGAGATCCAGGTCTCCTACGCGATCGGCGTGGCCGAGCCGACCTCGATCTCGGTGACGACGTTCGGCACCGGCAAGATCAGCGACGACAAGATCGAGAAGCTGATCCGCAAGCACTTCGACCTGCGCCCGTACGGCATCATCAAGATGCTGGATCTGGTCCACCCGATGTACCAGCAGACCGCGAGCTACGGCCACTTCGGCCGCACGCCGTACGACGTGAAGCTCGACAACGGCGAGACCTTCACCGCGTTCTCGTGGGAAAAGACCGACCGTGCCGAAGCGCTGCGCGCCGACGCCAAGCTGAAGTAAGACGGCGCCTGACAGCGCTGTTTGCCGACAGGGGCCGCGTACGCGGCCCTTGTCACGTCAGGCCGGCACAATTCTGCGCTGCGCAACGGTAGTCGCACGCAACCGGTCCGGGCCTCTGTCCCGCAGGACCGGCTCGCCGGGCCGCCACGGCGAGCGGCCCTTCTGCACTCCGGATCCAGGCCGCTGCACGTCGCCGCACGGGCTCGCCCGATGGCCGGACGGAGCATCGAAGGACTTCGAGGTGCCCGCGGCACGGTAACCTGCCGCTCGCAACTCGCACGCAAGCGCCTGATCGGCGCAGAAAACCCGGACCTGCGCCGACTCGTCGGTGCGAAAAACCAACGGAACGAGGGCTTTTCAAGGTGCCCGATAGGGGGTTCTGCCCCCTTCCACGTCTGATCAAGAATGTCTCCCTTTTCCGTAACAGGTCTCATCGACAGGGAATTCCTCATGCATCGTCCCCAGCGCCCCACCACCGGCCGCCACGGCCGGATCTCCACCCTGCTGTCCTGCTGCGTGCTCGCCTCGACGGCGGCCGCCTCGAACTGGGACCAGACACTGCCCAGCCCTGGCACGGCGGCAGCCCAGATCGTCGATGTCGCCGCCGTCCCTGGCGCCCGCTGGCTGCTGCTGCAGCGCGGCGACGCGACGGTGCTGCAGCGCGAGGCTGGCGGACAGCTGACGGTCGCGACGACGACGGCAGCCAGTTCGCGCCTGGTCGCCATGCCCGACGGCGGCGTGCTGCTGGCGGAAGCGGACGCCGCCCGGCTGCGCCGCATCGACAGCCAGGGCCTGCCGGTCTGGCAGCGCGACGCGGCCGCACTGCTCGTGCTGCCCGATGCGACCGGCGGCAGCTGGGTGGAAACCCTCGATGACTTCCAGCGCCTGGCCGCCGACGGCAGCCTGCGCGTACGCCTGAGCCGCAACGCATTTCCGGTACTCGCGCGCACGGTCGCCGACGAGCCGGCGCCGCTGCGCTATCAGCGGCCGCAGCGCGCCGTCGATGTGGCCAGCGGCGACCTGTTCGTCGCCGGCCGCAGCAGCACCACCGCCGGCCAGGGCCGCGCGCAACTCGCCCGCTTCGACCGTCAGGGCCGCCAGCGCTGGACCTGGACCGACGCCGGCACACAGTCCGGGCTCGAATTCAGCGCCGTGGCCGTCGCCGGTGACCGCAGCTGCGCCGCCGCACGCGAACCCGGCGGCAGCAGCGTCGTGCGCTTCTGTCTCGACGGCAACGGCCAGCAGCGCTGGAGCGCGACGCAGCAGCTCGGGCCGAACTCGGCCACCGCGGTCATCGCGCTCGGCGCCGACGGCAGCCTGTATGCGCTGGACACGGTCAACCGCAGCAACGCCCAGCTCGTGCGCCTCGGCAACGACGGCCGCGAGCTGTGGACGCAGCCGCTGCCCGCAGGCATCGGCGACGCCTGCGACGCCCCGGGAACCGGCTGTTCGTTGCAGGTCGCCGTGAACGGCGATGCGACCGTGCTGACCTCGGTCCCGAGCGGCGCGGCGCAGCGCCTGCGCCTGGTCGGCTTCAGCGCGAACGGCAGCCCCCGCTACGACCGCGAACTGCCGGTATCGGCCGTCTCGTCGCTGGTCCGCGAAAGCAATGGTCATCTGCTGCTGGTCGGCACGCGCCAGGCCGGCGCGCGCCGTCTGGTCGAGATCGACGCACAGGGCAACATCCTCGCCGAAGACGGCGAGCGGCAGACGCCGCTGCAACCGCGCGCACGCGCGGTCGCCGGCAACGCCCAGGGCGACAGCTTCGTGATCAGCGCCGCCGACAACGCCGCCAGCTATCGCGCGCGCCGCGTCGCGGCCGACGGCAGCGTCGCCTGGGACGTCGAGATTCCCGGCACCTTCGACCTGGCCCAGGCCACGGCCAGCAACGACCGCGTCTGCATTTCCGAAGTGCAGGCCGTGCAGGGCGAACCGAACAACCGCGTGCGCTGCCTCGCCGCCGCGGACGGCAGCACCTTGTGGGCGCGCCCCATCGAAGAGCCGCTGAATTTCCGTTCGCGCACGCCGCTGCCGGCCAGCGCGTTCCGCCTGCGCGAGGACAACGCCCTGGTGCTGTCCTACCTCTACCACGGCGTACAGCTGTACGGCGCCACGGGCACCTCGCAGCGCTACTACCCGACCACCGAACGCACGCCGCTCGGGGACTTCAACAACCGCGGCGACGCGATCGTCGTCGAGCGTCCGGCCAGCGAGCCGTCGAGCAGCGACCAGGGCCAGCTGATCCTGCGCAGCAATACCTCACGCGTGGTCTATACGCTGGACCTGACCACCCTCGGCATACAGCCGCAGCAGTTGCGCCTGGACGACGCGGACAACGCCATCATCGTCGGCAAGACCACGCAGTCCTCCTCGACCATGTACGTCTGGATCGTCGACCGCGACGGCAACGTGCGCTGGCGGCGCCAGCTCGAAGACATCACCGGCACGACGCCGTTCCTCTACCTGACCGCCGACTCGGTCGTGGTCGAGCGCCGCTACAGCCGCAGCCAGGGCGGCGCGCGGGTCGCGGTGGAGGTACTGCGCCGTGAAGGCGGCAACCGCCGCTGGCGCAAGACCTTCGCCGCCGACCAGATCGACGTCGACGAAGCCGGCCAGCGCGTCGTCGTGTTCGGCGCCGGCGAGGGACGCTGGACCGTGCGCAGTCTCACGCTCGACAACGGCGACGAGGTCGCGACCATCGGCGTGGCCTGCGCGGCCGACGACTGCAGCCTCGGCGGCGCCGTGGCGCGCGAAGGCATCGCACGCCTGGCCGGCGCCGACCGCGCTGCCGCACGCGGCTACCTCGACGACACGGCGATCCGCGTCGACCAGATCGGCATCGCCGGCGCCTGGGGCTCGCACTACGGCGAAGGCGAAGGCCTGGTGATGGACTGGCTGCCGCAGGCGCGCCTGATCTTCATGCCCTGGTTCACCTATTCGCGCGACGGCGGCAACGACACCTCGCAGCTGCGCTGGTACATGGCCCAGGCCGCGAACGTGCCCAGCGGTGCACGCAGCGCCGAGATCGACATCTATTCCGTGACCAACGGCGCGTTCGACTCGGCCGAGCCGCGCATCACCACGCGCGTCGGCCGCGGCACCCTGCGCTTCAGCGACTGCGCCAACGGCAGCTTCGACTACGCGTTCGATCCGATCTACAACAGCGGCGCCGCCGGCACCATCACCCTGTCGCGCCTGTCGCCGGCGACGCAACCCTGCCAGCTTGCCGACGGCAGCGTGCAACCGGCCGCGGGCGCCCACGCGCCGAGCAAGGGCTTCGACGCGCGCCAGAGCGGCTCCTGGTACGAACCGGCGACCGGCGGCCAGGGCATGCAGCTGACCGTGCAGCCCGACGGCGTGTTCTTCGCCGCCTGGTTCGCCTACGACGTGGCCGGCGCGGCCAACGACGGCGGCAAGCAACACTGGTTCACCCTGCAGGGCAACCTGGCCCAGGCGGTCAACGGCAAGGCCGATCTCGTCATCGTGCAGACCCTCGGCGGCGCCTTCGACAGCCGCGCGACGCGCAACCGCTACGTCGCCGGCCAGGCCACCTTGCAGATGCACGGTTGCGACCGCGCGACCCTGACCTATGCCTTCGCCGACGACGAAAGAGTCGGCGCGTTCGCCGGCCGCCGCGGCGAGCTGGAGATGATCAAGGAAGGCGGCTGCTCGCCCTGATGCGGCGGCCGTCTGCAGGAGGATGTCGATGATGTCGAAGTCGTTGTCCGGCGCGGCGTTCACGCCCGCCCACGCCGCGAGCCGCCGGCGGCTGCTCGCGGCTGCGCTGCTGTTCCTGCCGCTGGCCGCTGCGGCGGCGGCGGACTGGCGCTACGTCGAGACGCCGCAGACCAGCATCGTGCAGCCGCAGTTCTACCGGGTCGGCCCCGACCAGGCACTCTGGAACGTCAGCACCGACGGCGTGCGCCGCAGCGCCGCGGGCACGACACGCCTGGTTCATCGCACGGCCTACGGCAGCCAGCTGCCGGCCGGCAGCGTGCGCGACCTGCTGCCGCTGGCCGACGGCGGCGCCGTGCTGGATTTCAGCGCCATCCGTGGCGGCATCGCCTACTGCAACGCCGCGCGCGTCACCGCCGACGGCCGCCAGCTCTGGCGCATCGACCTGGCGCTGAGCGATGAACTGTGCAACAGCTACGTCGCCAATGCCGCCGGCCAGGGCTGGCTGGCCACGACGTCCAACCTGCGTCCCGTCGATGCCGCCGGCCGCGTCGGCGCGATCGCCATGCCGACAGTCCTCGACCAGTTCGGCACCACCGACCGGCCGCTGGCCGCGCTCGCCGACGGCGGCGTGATCGCCGCTTCGCGCCTGCGCAACAGCGGGATTTCGCGTCTGACGCGCCTGGACGCCGCAGGCCGCGAACGGTGGGTCTGGAACCGGTCGGACAACTACCGGCTGGATCGCGTGACCCCGGTCGGCGACGGCGTCGCCGCGATGGCGCCGTCCAGCGGACGCGACCCGGCTGAAGTGCTGCGCTGGAACGCCGGCGGCCAGCTGCTGTGGACCTACCGGTTGCCGATCGACATCAGCAACTGGCCTGTGGTCATCGCCAGCGGGGTCGCCGAACTGATAGCCGCAGGCGACGGCGACGTCTATGTCGTTGTCAGCGCGGGGCCGTTCCGCGCCGATTCCGTGGTGCGCCTGAGCCCCGACGGCCGTGCGCGCTGGCAGACCAGGACCGAGTGTTCCGCCGCCGCGGAGCCGGTCTTCGTCCGTATGGCCGACGACGGCATGGCCCTGCTCTGCGAAGACGGTCCCCAGTCCTCGCGGCTGCTGCGGCTGACGCGCGACGGCGCCCTGTCGTCGCTGTCGCTGCCGCTGTCCAGGCCGCGCCAGCTGCTGCTGCAGGGCGACGGGCGCCTGCTCGCACTCGGCGACGAGCCGATCTATCTCGATCCGGTGCGCCGGCGCTCGCTGCTCGTCGACGGCACCCGCGTCGCCACGGCGATGTGGGACGACTATCGCGACGCGGCCCCCAGCCGCCTCATCGGCAAGACCGTGCTCGCCGGCGGCAGCGCGTTCGTCGCGACCGCGCCGGAAACCGTGTCCTCGTCCGGCAGGGGCTTCTCCCTGAGCCGTATCGGGCCCGACGGCCGCCTGTTGTGGCAGCAGCAGCTCGACTATCCCGCCGCGCGCGGCAATAACGGGCTGGCAGCCGGCGGCGGACTGGTCTGCGTCGCGCTGAGCTCGACGGCCTCGGAAGCCGGCTACGTCGACGGCCTGGTCTGCCTGGACGCGGCCGACGGCCGCAAGCGGTGGGAGGGCATCTACAGCAGCGATCAGTACGGGCTGGCCGCCATCGCCATCGGCGAGGACGGCAGCGTGCGCACGGTGCGTTCGCGCTACAACAAATACGAACTGCAACGCTTCGACCGCAACGGTGCCCTGCAGTCGATCGTGAACGCACCGGGCCAGGCGACGAGCGCGACGTTCGACGCGCGCGGCGCCGCCACCGTCACCACGAGTCTCGGCCTGACCCAGTACGCGCCCGACGGCAGCCTGCGCATGCAGGTGCCGTCGGCCGCGACGCCGGTGAATCTGGGGCCGTTGTTCGCGCCCATAGGCCCGGTCGTCGCGAGCGACGACGGCAGTGTCTGGCTGATCGCGCCGCCGTCGCCGGGCAGCAGCAGTGCGCGCCGGCTCTGGGCCGTCGCGCCCGACGGCAGCACGCGCTGGACCCGTGACCTCGACGGCAATGGCAACGGCATCGGCCATCTGCAGCTTCACGGCACTACCCTGCTCGCGCTTGGCACAGCTCCCGGCGCCGCCAGCGGCCTCGGCCAGCCGGTCGAGCTGCGCGTCGAACGCATCGAGGGCATCGACGGGCGGACCTTGTCGACCGATCTGGCGCGCAAGAAACCGCTGACGACGAACGGCATCGCCTTCGCGGCGGCATCCAACGGCGACGCGCTGATCGCGATCAGCGAGATCGACCGGCTGCATCTGGAGCGCATCGGTGCCGGCGGCCGCCCGGGACACGAGACGACCGTGGCCTGTTCCGATCTCTGCGGCGCGCCGGCCGCCCTGCGCCTCGACGCCGACGGCACGGCGCGCGCGATCTTCGGCGTGCTCGATCGCCGGCAGGGCCAGAGCGCCGCCGTGATCGCCGCAGACCTCGCGCCGCCGACCACGCGCGCCGGGCAGCCCGGCATCGCCGGCGCCTGGTGGTCGCCGTACGCGAACGGCGAGGGCATCACGTTCGACTGGCTGCCGGCCTCGCGCACCCTGTTCGGTGCCTGGTTCACCTACTCCACCGGCGGCGGCAACGCGGCTTCCGAGCTGCGCTGGTATACCGTGCAGGCCAACGGCGTCGCCGACGGCGCGCGCAGCGTGGAATTGCCGATACTGCAGACCGGCGGCGGCGTGTTCGACGCCGGCCCGACCGTCTCGCCGCAGCGCGTCGGCACCGCGCAGCTCGAATTCCACGATTGCGACAAAGCCACTTTGCGCTACGCCTTCGACGCGCCGGTCAACGACGGCCGCCGCGGCACGATCACCCTGTCGCGCCTGTCGCCGGCCACACAGTCCTGCGTGCTCGCCGACGGCAGCAGCCTTTCCGGCGCCGGCGCGCGGCCGCCGCAGAACGGCTTCGACGCCCGCCTGTCGGGCAGCTGGTTCGACGAGGCCACGGCCGGCCAGGGACTGGAATTCACCGTGCAGCCCGGCGGCGTATTCTTCGCGCCGTGGTTCACGTTCGATCCGGCCGGCGCGGCCGACGATCCGGGCCGCCAGCACTGGTTCACCCTGCAGGGCGACCTCGCCCAGGCCCGCGACGGCAAGGCCGAGCTCGTGCTCGTGCAGACCCTCGGCGGCACGTTCGACCGCCAGCCGACCTACAACGCGAACGCAATCGGCTCGGCCAGCTTGCGCGTGCTCGGCTGCGACCGCGCGGAGCTCGACTATCGCGTCGACGACACGGCCAACGCCGGCGCGTTCCGCGGCCGCAGCGGGACCTTGCGGCTCACGCGCGCCGGCGGCTGCGCCCCCTGATCCGTGCGAAAGCCCGCTCCCGACGGCCGTCGGGGAAGCGGGCTTTCGCGGCGGTCAGATCTTGCCCATGCGCTTCATCAGCGAATCCACGCCCGTGCGCAGCTGGCGCACCTGGTCCCACATGTCGTGGTCCAGGGTCATCTTGTGGTGCAGCGCCGAGACCAGCGGCACCAGCGTTTCCTCATAGGCCTTGGCCATGCGCGCGAGCGCGTCGCTGAGCACCGGCGGCGCTTCGAGCCGCGGCTCGCGCTGCAGCACCGCGTGTATGTCGGCCAGGCTCCGCAGCGCACCGAGGGTTTCGGCCAGGTCCGCGCCGCTGCGGCCCTGCTTTTCCAGCTGCAGCGCGATGTCGGACAGGGTCTGCGCCATGCGCGTCGCGCCGTCGGCATCCTTGCCGCCCTGCCGCGCGAGGCGGCGGAAGTCGTCGATGACCTTGTCCCAGCGCGCGTCTTCCTCGGCCGTAGTCGAGCCAATGAGCCGCGCGAGACGCAACAGGTTTTCCTCGGCGCGGGCGCCGAGCGTCTGCGCCTCGCCGCGATAGTGGTCGCGGATCAGCGCGTCGAGCTCGGCTTGCGTCAGCAGCGGGCTCAGTTGCGCCGTGAGCTTGGCCATGTTGCGGTAGCTGCCCTGCAGCTTGAACGCCGGCTCGCTGCGGAACGCGTCGTCCTGCGCCGCGCTGGCGACATAGGCCGCGTTGACGCGCATCAGCACGTCGCGCACGGCGACCATGCGCTTGAGCAATTCCAGCGTCTGGGTGCCGCCGGGCAGTTCGCCCGGCAGCTCGCCATCCTCGCGCGCGGCGCGCAGCGCGGCGAGGATCTCCGCGCGCGGCCGCTCGGCCAGCGGTGCGCTCAGCGCATTGGCGGTCAGCGCGTTCTCGATGTAGCTGTCGGCGAACAGCGCCTCGCGGCCGCTGAGCACGTCGCCGAGGTTGTAGACGTCGGCGCGGTTGGCCAGCATGTCCGGAATGCGGAACACCTCGCCGGATTCGGTGTACGGATTGCCGGCCATGACCAGCGCAAAGCGCTTGCCGCGCAGATCCAGGGTGCGCGCCTCGCCGTCGACGACGGCGTCGATGCGCCGCGTCGCGTCGGCCAGGCTGATGAACTTCTGCAGGAACTCGGCCGACAGGTGCTGGATGTCGTCGAGATACAGCATGACGTTGACGCCCATGGCCAGGCCGAGGTTGAGTTTGACCAGCTCCTCGACCGCACCGCGCTGCGCCGTCGCGGCCGGGTCCAGCGCGGTCACCTGGTGACCGAGGGTCGGTCCGTTCACGCGCACGAAGATCATGCCGAGGCGATCGGCGATGTATTCCATCAACGTGGTCTTGCCGTAGCCCGGCGGCGAGATCAGCAGCAGCAGGCCCGAGCGGTCGCTGCGCGCGTCGCCGGCGCTGCCGATCTGGCGCGCGAGGTTGTTGCCGATCAACGGCAGGTAGGCCTCGTCGATGAGGCGATTGCGCACGAAGCCGGCCATCGGCTTGGCCTGGAAGCGGTCGATGCCGAGGCGGCGGCGCTCGGCCGCGACGAGTTCGTGGCGCAGGGCCGCGAATGCATGCCAGTCGCGCTCGGTGATCTGCGTGTAGTGCGCAAGGCGCGTGATGAACTCCGGGAGGTTCAGCGCGAGCACGCCGTCGCGCAGGCGTACATGCGCGCCGCGCAGTCCGCCCACGTCGGTGCGCAGCTCGGCGTTGACGCGTTCGCGCGGCAGCTCGGCGAAAGTCAGCAGGGCGCCGGCTTCCAGCGCCGTGTCGGCGTCGCCCTGTGCGCCGGCCAGACGCCGGCACCATTCGGCGGCGAGCTGCAGCCGGTCGGCCGCCGGCAGTTCCGAATGCAGCGCCGCAAGCGCGCTGCGCGGCAGCTCCGCCGTCGCGCGCTGACTCAGATCCACCGCCGCAGCGCTCGCGGCGAAGTGCGGCGCGTCGGCGCCGAGGCTCGCGACGAGATGGCGCGCGGCCGCATCGAGGGCGGCAGGCGTGGCAGCGAAGCCCAGGGCCTGCGCGCAGGCGCGCAGGCCCTCGAGCCACGAGGCCGGCAGCGGCAGCGCTTCGCCGCGCTGCAGGAACCAGTGCAGACCGGCCGCATGCGCGCGCAGCTGTGCCTGCGCCTGTTCACGCTGCTGCGCATACCAGGCCTGGGCCAGCACGCGTGCGGCCGCCGGCACGCGCAGTTCGCCGGCGCCGTCGGCCAGATGCGCGAGCTCGCGCAGGATCGCCGCCGCGTCGGCGTCGTGCACGCCGCGCTGATAGTCCTCGGCCGGCCGGCGCTGCGCTTCGTCGGCGACGAGATCGGCCAGCGCCTGCGGATCGGCTGCGCGCAGCGCCGCACGCAGCGCTGCGTCGCCGTCTTCGAGCCGGCGCCAGAGCGCCGCGGCGAGAAATTCGGCGCGATAGACATCGGCGTTTTCGTTCGGCAGCGCCTGGCCCCAGACCGCGCGGAACGCTTCCGCGCGCGCATCAACGACACGGCGGCGATAGTCGGTGCCGGTCAGTTGCAGCGCCAGGCCGTCGGTGTCGTGCAGCAGCGCGAGATCCAGGGTGCCGCGCTCGATCGTGAAGCGGTGCGCGCCCAGCGCGAGCGCTTCGCCGCTGGCGCCGAGTTCGTTGCGGTCGCGCAGATCGCGCAGACCGGCTTCGCGCAGGGCACGCAGCCGGCTGGCCAGTTCGTCGGCGGCGACGGCCTGGCCGAGTCCGCGCAGTTCCTCGATCTGGCGCTGGGCGCGTTCCAGCAAGGTGTCGCCGGCGAAGAAAGCATGCAGTTCCTCGGCCGCGGCAATGCGCGCGATGCGTCGCGGCACGCCGTCGAGGACGCGTCCGACGGCTTCCTTCAGTCCCTGCGCGCGGCGTTCGCGCTGGCCGGCGATCTGCTCGCGCCGCGCCGCAAAGGCTTCCAGCGCGCTCTCGCGGCGCGCGGTCAGCTCGACGACGAAATCCGGCTGCTCGCCGAAGCGGGCTTCGAGCTGTTCGATCTGGCTGAGCACCTGGGCCAGCGCCGCATCGGCGCTCTCGGGCGTGTCGCAACGGCCGAGCAGGTTCAGCAGCGACTGCTCCAGCACCGTCAACTGCGCACCGAACTCCAGGCCCTGTTCCTGTACGAGCAGGCTTTCCCGCCGCGTGCGCAGCGCGGCACGCAGGCGGTTGACCTCGGCGTACAGCTGCGAGGTGTCGGCCAGCAGCGCGGCACGCTGCTGGGCGTCGCTCTGCTCGAAGCCGGCGACGAGTTCCGACAGACCGTCCAGCGATTCGGCCAGGGCATCCAGCGACTCGGCCACCGGCTTCAGCGCCGCAGTCGCGCGCGCCTGCTCCACGGCCGTCGCGGCCTCGGCCAGGCCCTTGCGCAGACTCGCGAAGGCGGCCGGATCGGCAAAGAACTTCAGGGCGCGTGCGCCGATGCGGTCGAGCTCTTCGCGCAGCTTCTGGTCCAGCGCGGCGATCGCATCGGCAGCGACATGCGGTTGCTCGGCCAGCACGGTCAGCTCGCCGCGCTTGCGCTTGAGCAGCCGGATCGCATCGGTGAAGTCGTCGGGCTTCTGCCACAGCAGGCTGGCGACGCGCGACAGCAGTTCATTGACGCCGCGGCCGGCGTCGGCGACGGCCTGCTCGGCCGCGGCCCTGGCCTGGGTCAGGCGCTCATAGGCGTTCAGCGCCTCGCGGCCGCTGCGCGCCAGCGTCGCGACCTCCGCGCCGATCGCACCGGCTTCCTCTTCGGCCAGCCACGGATACGCATCGCCACAGCGCGCGGCCACGCGCAGCAGGCGTTCGTAGGCGCCGCGGCTGCCCGCGTCCTCGGCGAGGCGGCGCAGCTCGCGCAGGTCCGCCAGCGCGCGCACGACCGCCGCATTCCCCAATCGTCCCAGCAGGCCATTCGCGCGCGGCTGCGCGCTCGCGTATTCGTCGAACGCGAACGGCGTGCGCCACAATTGCGCGGTGTGCAGACGCGACGCCTGCTCGGCGGATTCGACGGTCAGGAGCAGCAGGCGTCCGTCGACGAAGCGCGCATAGCCGTTGCCGAGCAGCGGCTGGCTCATCGCGCGCTCGATGAGGTTGTAGGACAGCAGCGCATAGGCGCCGGCGGCCGGCTCGTAGAACACGTACAGCATGTCCTCGCCGCCGGGCGCGCGCAGGTGACGCAAGATGCGGTAGGCGGAAAAATCATGACCGAGATCGGCGAAGCGCTTGTAGTCGCCGGATTCGAGATAGCAGCCGCCCGGAAACACGATGCCGTGGTCTTCCGGCAGCTGCATGCAGGAGGCGCCGATCTCGTCGATGCGCACGACACTCTTCAGGCGCCGGTTGAACACGAGATAGCGCACCGTCTCCTCGCGGTACGGCTTCACGCGCAGCAGGATCAGGCTGCGCAGGTCCGCGTAGGCGATCTCGGCGTCGGCCAGCGACTGGTTCCTGTCCTCGACCGGCTCGCTGTAGACGCCCAGGCCGGTCTCGGTGTTGTTCTCCACCTTGATCGTCAGGTCGCCGGCGACGGTCTCGACGAACACGCTGTCGAGCACGTTGACGTGCGGATGGCGGCCGAGCACGTACTGCTCGCGCGTGACCGGCGTCCATTCGAAATCGTGACTCGGCGGCAGCACGTGATCGCGCTCGCCGCGGTTGTCGATGTAGACGACCTTGCCGTCGCGTTCGACCGAAAAGCGGAACACGCGCCTGTCGTTGGCCTGCGAGCCGGTGCGGAACACCAGCAGCAGGCGCTCGTCGACGATGCGCAGCTGGTCCAGCGTGGTCGCGCGGTAGTAGGTGAACAGCTCGCGGAAGTCCGCGACGAAACGCGCGTCGGCCAGGAAGCTGTCGGCCAACGGCAGCGGCAGCAGTTCGGGCCCGTCGCCGTCTTCGGTCAGCCGGAACAGGCAGAACACGTCGCCGACGCCGGTGTCCTTCTTCAGACCGATGAAAACGTTGTAGCCCAGCAGCAGCACGTCGCCGACGCGCACGATGTCGCGCGCGACGCAATTGTGTTCGGTGCGCGCATCCAGCCGCGCGAGCAGCTTGCTGTCGATGCGGCCGAACGCCTCGACGCGGCGCGCGTTCAGTGCTTCGGCCTTGACGCTCAGCGCCTCCGCGGCGGCGGCCAGGCGCTTGCGCAGGAGTTCGAACGTGGCGGAGTCGGACATGGACATTCCTCGGAAAATCACGTTCGTAGGTTGTGGCGAGCGCAGCGAAGCGCAACATCGGGGTCGTGCCGCGCACCGGTCGCCGGGCGAAGGAACGATGTGCGGCGAGTCAGCCCGGCCGCCGCGGCGGCGATCCCTTCCGGTGCCGCAACGCCATGGTCGCCGGGGAGCCGACCGGCTTCGTTCGCCGGCCGGCACGCGGATCCGCCTCGATGTTGCGGTTCGCCCGCAGGCTCGCCGCAACCTACCGATCAGGCACCGTCGCCGGAGCGGCCCGACGCGGTCAGCTTCTGCGCAAGACCGGCGATCGACAGGTCGCGCACCGCGTCAGCGCCGCCGAGCGCGGCGATCAGCTCGCGCGCATCGGCGATGAGGTCGCGCTTGCCGGCCTTGTGATCGGCCAGCGCGGTGCTCAGCAGCGCGCTGCGATCCACGGTGCCGTCGATGGAACGGCCGAGGCTCAGGCTGCGCATGAAGCGCTCGAAGTACTCGCCGTCCCCGCCGACGATCTCGATCTTGGACGCCTGCAGCGCCTTGGACAGCACTTCGGCCTGCTCGCGCGCGATGGCCTGGCCCGCCTCGATGCTCTTGAGACGCTGCGCGTGCGCATAGTCGAGCTGCATGCGCTGCTCTTCGTGCGCGCGCGTCTCCGCGCTCATGGTATGCATGGCCTCGAACTTCTCCTTGAGACCGCCGGCTTCGGCCGCGAAGCGCGCCGCGATCGCATGCGCCTCGGCCTCGCCGTACTTGTGCTTGCCGCTGGCCTCGGCTTCGAGCTTCAGGCGCAGCGCTTCGGCCGTGGCCTCACCCGACTTCTGCAGACCACTGGCTTCGGCCTCGAGCTTCAGACGCAGCGCTTCGGCCGTGGCCGCGCCCTGCTTGGCGATGGCCTCGGCCTCGGCGAGCTTGACCCTGGCCGCGACCAGGCCTTCCTTCTCGCTCGCGTCGGCGCGGGCGATGGCCACGCGCGCCTCGGCCAGACCCGAGGCCGCGGCGACGGCCTCGATGCCCTCGGCTTCGCGCTTGCGCCCTTCGGCGGCCTTGCTCGCGATCGTCAGGCGCGCGTCGGCCATGGTCAGCTCCTCGGCCGCCTTGTGCTTGGCGCGCTGTTCGTCGGCCAGCGCCGTCTTGACGTCGGTGATGAACTTCTCCTCCGCCTGACCTTCGGCCAGCACGATCGTGGATTTCTTCGTGCGCTCGGCTTCCGACAGCGCGCGCAGGTTCTTGATCTCCTCTTCCTGCTCGGCGACCGTGCGTTCGACCACGATGCGTTCGCGGATCACGTCGGCGATGGCCTTCTTCTGCACTTCGACGGCCTTTTCCTTCTCGATGCGCTGCAGGGTGACCTCGCGCTCGCGGTCGACGACTTCGAGCTCGCGCGCACGCACGACCTTTTCCTCTTCGATCGCGACCGCGCGCTGGCGGTTCTTCTCGGCGACTTCGGCCTCGCGCTTCATGTTCTCCGTCTGCACGGCGATCTGCTGTTCGGCAAGCAGGCGCGCGGCCTCGGACTTGGCGCGCTCTTCCGACGCGACCTTGGCCGCTTCGGCCTCTTCGCGCGCGCGCGTGATCGCGATCTCGCGCTGCTGGTTGGCTTCCGCGTGCGCCTTCTGCCGTTCGAGTTCCAGCACCGCCTCGGCCGTTTCGACGTCCTTTTTCTTGATGCGCATTTCCTCGTTGCGGCGCAGTTCGTTCGTGAACACGTTCTGCTCGGCGGTCAGCTCGGTGATCTTCTTGATGCCCTGCGCATCGAGGATGTTGTGCGGGTCGAGCTTTTCCAGCGGCGTCTGTTCCAGATAGTCGATCGCCGCATCCTCCAGCACGTAACCCGACAGCTCGTCGCCGATCTGGCGCACGATCTGGTCGCGGAAGTGGTCGCGCGCCTCGTACAGGTCGACGAAGTTCATCGACTTGCCGACGGTCTTCAGCGCTTCGGAGAACTTCGCGCTGAACAGGTCTTCCAGGGTCGCCTGGTTGCTCGCGCGCTCACAGCCTATGCCCTGGGCCACGCGCAGCACGTCGTCGCGCGTCTTGTTCACGCGTACGAAGAACTTGACCTTGATGTCGGCGCGCATGTTGTCCTTGCAGATCAGGCCTTCCTTGCCCATGCGTTCGATCTCGATTGTCTTGAGCGAGATGTCCATGATTTCGCGCCGGTGCAGGATCGGAATCACGAGGCGGCCGGTGAACGTGACTTCGGGTTCGACGCGCATCGTGTTGACGATCATCGCGCGGCCCTGGTCGACCTTCTGGTAGAACTTGGCCACGAGAGCCATGAAGCCGAGCAGGAACACGACCAGAATGCCGACGGCGGCAAGCAGCGTGGTGAAGGCGATGTCCATGGTGACGCTCCGATGAAAAGTGGAAACGTGCAGAACGTTCCGGCGTGCCGCCGCTACACGAGGCGGCGGCACCGGGAGCTGCAGCGGCGCGTCCTGCTTCCCGGACGGCACCAGCTGTCTTGCGAATGGCCCGGACGGTTGCTGCAGCCTGCGGCTCCCCAGCCCGGCTGCCCGTCCCCACGATCCCGCAACGGCGTTACGACGGTGCATGCGGGGAACTGCCGGATCAAACGCCCTGCGGCGACGGCTCCGAACGCCCGTTGCCGCAGGGTCCGGTTCGCTACGGCGGCTCGTACTCGGCCACGAGATAGCGCCGGCGCCGTGCATCGAAGCTCAGCACCACGGCCTGCACGCCGCGCGCAAGGCGATTGGGCGCCGCCGCACAGACCTGCAGGGTCAGATGCGTGCCGTTGCCCAGGACGACTTCGGCCTGACCGAAGTTTTCCTCGACGCTCAACGTGAGGATGCGGCAGGGCCGGCCGAGCACCGTCTCGCGCGTGACGTTGTCGCTGGACGCGAACACCGGCTTCAGCGGGCGCAGCGAAAACGAGGCCAGCAGCACGGCGACGACCAGCGCTGCGATCAGCACCAGCGTGCCGCCGAGCCACAGGGGCAGCGGCAGCACGGGCAGCAGCAGCGCCGCGGCCAGCATCGTCAGCAGCCACCAGAAGAAGCCGACGCCGCTGACGACGATGGAGAACGGCAGCCGGTCCAGGCCGAGCGCGAGCAGCATGTCGGGCAGGCCGTCGACGTCGGAATCATGGTGGCCGCCGATCCAGTCGGGACCGAAGCTGTCGTGGTCGAGCAGGCCGACGATGGTCAGCAGCCAGAACACCAGCAGCACGCCGATGACGATGCTCGGCAGCAGTCCCGGGTAATGGGTCAGCAGATCGAGAAAACTCACGACTTGTCTCTCCTCTTGCCGGTTCGTTGTTTGCGCTGCCTGTCGGCGAACGCGACGAGCGCCGCACCGACCCTTTCCTTGATCGCCAGATGATCCACCGGATCGAGGCCGTAGCGCGCGGCCAGCAGCCGGTAATCCTCTTCGCTGAGGCTCACGGTCAGGCGCGGCCGCTTGGCCTGACGCAGCAGCGGCAGGCCGAGCACGACACGGACCTGGTCGGAATTGGACAGGTTGGCCTCGAACGCAGCCGCGCGCACGGCCTGCAACACGGCCTCTGAAACGTCGAAGGCGACCTGAACCGCACGCAAGGCAGGTTGCGACGAGCGCCAGCGACTGGGCAACTCAGTCTTCATGCCCCTCCTCGGCGCCCCGTCGCGGCAGCTTCTGCAAGGTATCAATGACGCGGCCGGCACGCGCGCGGCGGAATCCGGGCGCAGCCGCGGCCGGCGTGGGCTCGGCGCCGCGCCGCGCCGCAGTCTTGGCTTTGGCCTTGCGCAGCGCGGCCGGCTTGGCGCGCGCAGGCCCACGGCCCGCGGCCGCCTGAGTGGCCTGGCCGATCGCGCTGGCCGCGCGTGCCATCGAAAGATCGTGATCGAGCTCGCGCAACTGGCGGTTGACCTGATCGTGCAGCCGATCGAGCTGAACCAGATGAGCCTGGAAGCTGCCGGCGAGATCGCTGTCGCGAGCGATAGCCTGGGCCAGTTCGACCAGACGCTCGCGATAGCGCGGATGCGGCTGCGGCGCCTGGGTCAGTGCTTCGAGCTTGTGCTGGGCGCGGGCCAGACGGCGACGCACCACGTCGGCGTGCGTGCGCGCCTCGGCCAGTTCGCGCGCGGTGCGCTGCAGCAGCAACTGCGCCTGGCGCAGCGGCTGCGGCGCAGCCAGGGGCTCGGCGGCCGGCGGGGCGGAAGTATCGAGTTCCTGCCGAAGCATGTCGCGGATGTCGTTCCACCAGGCCATCGCGCACCTCAGATCAGGAATTCGGCGAGCGTGGCCAACGCGTCGCGGCCGTTGTCGCCCAAGGTGGCCAGCTCCAGCGCCATGTCCGCCGCCGACGCCGCAGGGCTCAGCGCACCGACCAGCACGAAGTGCTCGCCGATGCGACCGAACGACGAAAGCGGCACGCTGGGATTCAGATCGAGCAGGGTTTCCATGAGCTTCGCGCGCAGGCGCGGCTTCACTTCGTCGTCGCGCCACAGATAGCTGATGCACAGCAGCTGGCTGCCGGCGTCGGTCACGTAGATCGGCAGGCGCTCGCTGCCGGGAAAGGCGATCTCGATGACGGGGACTTCGCCGGCTACCGGCACGACGTCGACGGCATCGACGAGGATCTGCCGCTTGAGCAAGGGCACGGAAGCCTTGATCAGCTGGGTCAGGCGGCGCCGGCTGGCCATGCAGTCCCCCTCCGGAATGCGACGGTGCGGTGTGCAATTTGCGTGAAGCCGACGCTACCGTGGGGCGACATAACATGTCAAGACATAATATGTCCCGACCGGAACCCGTGCCGCCGCGTCGCCGAAGCCTGCTGGGAGCGCTTGCGCTGCTGCAGCGCAGCGCACGGTTCCGCCGCGCGCGCACCGCCTTCAGCCGCATGCGCCGCGCTTCGCGACGGAGCCGCCGCGGGTACGCCGCAGGCCCCCGGGCCGCCACTGACACGTTGCCCCGATCCGTCGCCGGCCCGGCGACGACTGGCACAGAAACGGCCTGCTATGCTGCAAGGCCCAGTCCCGAAGACGATGCCATGACCGCCTGTCGCCCCGTACTGCTGACCCTGCTGACCCTGTTCGCCGGCACGACCTTCGCGGCCAAGGTCAAACCGCCGAGCGCCATCCTGCGCGAAGCGACCACGAGCATTGCGGCGGTCGAATTCGCCGAAATCGGCCCGACCGGCCGCATGGTGTTCAAGCGCCTGGAAAAGCTCGGCGGCGAAGCGGAGATACCCGAGCTCATCGACGTGTCGGTGCCCGAGTCGCTGCGCCGCATCGTCGCCCCCGGCGAGCACTACCTGATCGCCTATACGATTTATCGGCGCGAAGCCGAGCAGATCCGCGTTTCGCGCCAGGGCGCCCAACTGCTGGTCAGCCCGGGGCTGGAACCGGCGCTGCTGCGCGACACCCCGGAGAACCGCGCGGTCATGGCCTGGCAGGCCGGTGACGACGCCAAGGCCGTTCATGCGCGGCTGCCCGAACTGATTGCGATGCTCGACGCGAAGGATCCGCAGCTGCAGAACTTCGCCCTGTCGGAGATCGTTCTGCGGCCGCAGCTCAGCGACGTGCTGGACTCGCGCGCGCGCAAGGCGCTCGTGCGCTTTGCCGCCCGCAATGATGCCGAGACGAATGCCCGCGCCCGCCTGCTGCAGGCCGCCATCGCGCTGCCCAAGCAGTTCGGCCGGGACGGCTGGAAAGACGTCGCGCTGGACGTGCTCGCGACGACGCCCGTACTGGTGCAGGAGGTCGACGGCACGGCCAGCCTCGTGCGTTTCGCGTTCGACCTCGTCGAGCGCGACGGGATCAAGGTCGAGCCGGCCGTCGTCACGCGCTGGCTCAGCGGCGACAACGCGGCCCTGGCCGAGAAAGCCCTGCTGACCCTGCGCGCGCAGCAGCCCGCGCTGGAAATGCCGGCGCTGGAACAGGCACTTTCGCTGTCCCTCCTGCCTTCTGGCACGCGCGAATTCCTGCTCGACCACCGTCGCCGCGCCAACCTCGCCGCGCATTGAGCCGGGCCGGCGGCCGCGCCCCCGCGGACTCAGCCTCCGGACGGATATGTAAAACCGAATTCATCAATCAGAACGCGCGTTTGAGAGACAGGGACGACTGAATCGTGCATCATCCGGAAGGCTGACCTTCATATCAGCTTCAGGTCCAATCTTTCTGGGGGTATTGCGATGCTTCTTCGTCACGGCTTTGCTTTGGCTGCCGTGGCCGGAATCGTCACGCTGACTGCTCCAGCTGCTTCGGCAGCGGGCAACGGCGTGGTAATCGGTCACGCGGTCCGTTCTGACGTTTCCCCGCCCATGCGTGACGTGATGGGCGCCTACCCTGCGCCGCGCGTCGGCGCCGACGGCCAGGAGGTCTACGTAGTCCCGAACCAGTTCATCAAGCCCAGCCAGGCTGACATGAGCGAGTTCCTGCGCGGACTCAGCAGCCGCAACGTGCAGACCGAACCGACCGGCGTTCCGGCTCCTTCGACCATCCTCGCGACCAACGGCCTTTCGCTGTCGGTCGGCGGCGGCGGCGTCCCGCCGGATACCAACGGCGACGTCAGCCCGACCCACTTCATCCAGTGGATCAACACCAGCTGGGCGATCTTCGACAAGACCACCGGCGCGCGCCTGAATGGCCCGACTCTGGGCAACTCGTTCTTCGCCGGCTTCGGCGGCAAGTGCCAGACGACGAACGCGGGCGACCCGCTGGCGATCTGGGACGATCGCGCGCAGCGCTGGGTCATGAGCCAGTTCACGACCGGCGCCAACTCCAGCCAGTGCTTCGCGATCTCGACGACGTCGGATCCGCTGGGCACCTACTACCGCTATGAATTCGCCTGGCCGACCACGCCGGTGCAGGTGTTCGGCGACTATCCGCACATCGGCATCTGGACCGACGAGTCGACGAGCCAGGACGCGTACACGATCGTGACGCACGAGTTCAACAACGCGACCTCGGCCTTCCTCGGCGCCGCGTTCATCGCGGTCGAGCGCGACAAGATGCTCGCCGGCGCGCCCGCCGCGCAGGTCGGCATCGTGCGCTTCCCGGGCTTCGACGCCTACGGCGCCGAGCCGGTGCACCTGGACGGCACGCTGAACGCGAAGGCCGGCAGCTGCGCCCCGTTCATCCATTTCGACCCGGCCACGTCCGAATACCTGTTCTGGGACATGTGCATCAACTGGACCACGCCGGCCAGCTCGACGCTCAACTCGACGCCGACGCGCGTGGCTTCGCGCACGCCGTTCGTGCCGAACTACACGGCCGTGCCGCAGCTCGGTTCGTCGGTGCCGCTCGACGCGTTCGGTACGCACATCATGTACCGCGCCGCTGCGCGCGCTTTCCCGCCGGGCTCGCCGACGCGCATGTCGCTCGTCGTCAACCACGGCGTGCTCGGCGCGAATGAACAGGGCAGCATCCGCTGGACCCATTTCGACCTGGCCAAGGCCAACGACCGCTTCGACCGCATCTTCGCCGACAGCTTCCAGGCTGCAGGCGCGGCCGCCGCGCCGCTGACCAAGAGCATCGTCGACGAAGGCGTCTACTCGCCCGACACGCACAACCGCTGGATGGGCGGCATCGCCATCGACAAGGGCGGCAACATCGGCGTCGGCTACAACGTTTCCAGCGCCACGATCAATCCGCGCCTGATGATCAACGGCCGCGCACTCAACGACACCGACGGCACGCTGCGCGACGAGCAGGCCTGCACGCCGGCGACCACGGGTTCGCAGACCGGTTCGTTCAGCGGCCGCGGCCGCTGGGGCGACTACACCTCGATGAGCGTCGACCCGAGCGACGAATGCACGTTCTGGTTCACGGGCGAGTTCTACCCGACGACCAGCACGAACCAGTGGTCCACGCGCATCTGCAGCTTCAAGTTCGCCGAGTGCGGCCAGCCGGGCTTCAAGCTCGTCAGCCAGACCCCGCGTCGCATCGAAATCTGCGGCACGACGCCGGGCGCCGATCCGTCGTGGGATCTGCTGGCCGGTACGGTCGGCGGCTTCAACTCGTCGATCACCCTGACGGCCACCGGCTCGCCGGGCGGCACGACGCCGTCGTTCACGCTCAACCCGATCAACCCGGCGCCGGGTTCCAGCCTGTTCACGCTCGTCGGCGGCCACGGTGCGGCCAGCGGCGAATACACGATCAATGTCTCGGGCACGGGCGGCGCGATCACCAGCGCGGTCAATCTCGAACTGGGCGTGTCGGCCGCAGCGGCTGCGGCGCCGACCCTGACGGCTCCGGCCAACAGCGCCACCGGCATCAAGGTGCGTCCGCTGCTGACCTGGAGCAACGTGCCGGGCGCGCTGACCTATGTCGTCGAAGTCGCGTCCGACGCCGGCTTCGCGAACATCGTCGCGTCCAAGACCGTGACGACGAACAACTGGACCGTCGACACGACCCTGAACTCGACCACGCAGTACTTCTGGCGCGTGCGTCCGGGCAACTACTGCGGCACCGGTGCACAGTCGGCGGTGTTCTCGTTCACGACCGGCACCCCGGGCACCTGCCCGGCCGGTACCACGCTGACCAACGTCGTGACCTACGGCTTCGAAGGCGGCGCCGAGCCGGCCTGGACCATCGGCGCGCCTGGCGACACCGGCGGTACGGCCTGGTCGGTCGGTACGCCGATCGCGAGCACGACGGGCTTCACCGGCAACGTCTGGAAGGTGCCGAACAACACCGTCACCAGCGACCGTTCGGTGCTGTCGCCGAGCATCACGATCCCGGCGGCGCAGGCGGTCATCCTGTCGTTCGACACCTACCACAGCTTCGAAACCGATCCGCCGTCCGGTTGCTGGGACGCCGCCTCGCTCGAAGCCAAGGTCGGCGCCGGCAGCTTCGCCCAGCTGCTCGCGGGTCGCTTCTTCACCGACTCGTACAACGGCACGATCAGCGCCGGCGCACCGCTGGCCGGTCGCGGCGCGTGGTGCTACCAGCCGAGCACGGGTACGGCGGCCAAGCGTTCCATCGTCGACCTCGACGACATGGCCGGCCAGACCATCCAGCTGCGCTTCCGCGCGACCAGCGACAGCAACACCGCCGCTACCGCGCCGAACGGCATGGAGTTCGACAACGTCAAGATCGACGTCTGCAACTGATGCGACACCGGTGCGGCTGCCTCGTGCAGCCGCACCGCAAGGATTCACGTCGCTGCAAATGAAAAGCCACCGCCTCGGCGGTGGCTTTTTTTATTGCCGACGCTCGTGCGTGCTGCGAAATGCGGCATTGGCCGAAGCCGCGCGCACGCGGCGCAGGAACCGCACGCTGCCGTTCGACGGCACAGGCCGGCATGACAAAGCGCCAGGGCGATGGCCTTGCCGCCGGCGCGACTTGCGTCAGAGACAGCTGCCCGCCGCCGCGTTCACGCACTTGCGCAGCGCGCGGTGCCGGAACGTCGCGCTGTAGTTCGACAGCACGCCGGGCATGACATTGGCATTGACGTAGTTCACGGCCTCGAAGCCGGTGGCCGGCAGGCCTGCATAGACGTCGCCGTCGAGCGAAGCGCGCAGCAGATGCGGCTGCGACGCCGGGTTGAGATTCAGGCGCAGCCAGCCGGCCGGTGCGAACGCCGGCACACGCATGAACAGGCGAGAGCCCAGCACGGCCGATTCGGTCGCCGGCACGTCGCGCCGCAGTATCAGGCTGATGACGTTGACCGAGGTGCACAACACGGGAATCACTGGCGGCGGCGCCTCGGGGAATCCGATGGCGGGGACCGGGCGGCCTTCCTCCCGGTCATAGTGCAGGAGTTCGACCTGGCTGCAGGACTTTCCGTCGCCGTTGCCCGCCGCGCGCTGGCCGAACGTGTAGGTGAACGGCGGCAGCGCACCGGCATCGCCGAGGTCCAGGCCGAGGATGTCCGGATCGGTATAGAACTGCTTGGTCGGAAACGTCACGACCCAGTCGGTCATGGATCCGGCCGACGCATCGACGTTGTATTCGTTGAGCAGGCTGGACGCCATGAATACCGCGGACACCGCGTCGATCGCCTGACTGGGCGCACCCACGGCCGAGAAGTCGGAGCGGAACGATTCGCCGGATGCGTCGGATACCCGCGCCGTCGCGACACCGGGTCCCGTGTTGGCCCGCGCGAGCGTAATGAATTCCCCGGTATCGGAAAACAGCGTGAACTGGGTGAATCCCCCTATCGCATCGGCGTTGTAGCTGTAGAACGTTCCCTGTGCGACGTTGACGATGCCACCGGTGCCGAACAGTCCGCCGCTCGGCGCGAGCAGTGCGGTGCTGGACGGATCAATGGCCTGGACGACAGCGCAGTTGGCAGGAACGCCGCCCGCGGTGTGGGTCACTGCGGTGCGCAGCGATCCGGCGAGATCCGCCATCTGTATGAGCTCGACGTAGCCTTCGCGCGTGCGCGATTTGTCCACGGGACCGGAGTCCTGGCGCGCGCCGGTATAGGCGTATTCCAAGAACACCTGGTAGGGGTTGCCTCCCAGCTGCCCAGTCCATGCGCTCTTGTTCGGCGCCGTACAGCTGCGGTCGGTGGTGAGCAGCGCAGCACCGTCACCTGGCAGGCCGACATCGGCCAGGGCGAAGACGCTGGCCGTCCAGACGTCGTACTCGGACAGGAACAGATTGAAGTCCAGCACCTCGCGCGCGTTGTAGCCCTCGAGGAAACGGACCTTGACCGCCTTCGCCGCATTGGTCGCGTTGACCACCGAGAGGATCGTCTGCTGGTTCCGGTTGACCGTGTAGTACGGATAGATCAGAACCTGGCCGAGACCGTCGGGGCTGAGCTCGACGGCATTCACGCTGCCGGCCATGCCGACAGCCGCGACGAGGCCCGCTGCGACCGCAGCGTCCAGTGTCTTTCTCTTCATTGTGAGCACCCCAGGCGATGAAACGAACGAATCGCCGGAGTGATCAGGTCGCACCGGTCGGACGGTGGCCGCACCGGTGGCCGCAGCTGCGGATGAGATGCGGCGCGGACCTGCACGTCCCGGCGTGCAAGGAGAAAACGCAGCGTGCGCCCCCACAGTGGACGCACGCTGCCAAAGCCGCGAATCCGTCCTGGACCCGCGTCCAACGCTCAGGAAAAACCTCAACGAATACCGGCAGCACCGTTCCTGTGCCCTGCTGCTGATCTCCACAACCCCGCCGAATGCTTGCGCTGCAAGCATTCGGTCGATCCGGTCCGTCGGACGCTCATCCCTTGAGTCAAAGGAGCGCCGACAACCGGAACATGCTCCGAGTCATTCGGAGTTTTGTCAGTGCGCAGTGGCGACGGCTGCGGCCGTCAGACGCGTGGTTTCGACGTCCTGGCGGATCCAGGCATTGGCCGCGTCGATCGCGGCTTCGCGCGAGGCGACGATGCCGGAGGCCGACACCGTGCGCAGCCACGGACGGAACACCTTCCAGCGCAGCGGTGTCGTCGGCGTGCCTTCCACGACGACGCGATAGCCCAGGCGGCGGTAGGCCGCGATGCGCTGCAGCCGCGGACGGCGGCCGGCGTTCATGACTCGGTGCAGATCGGGGATGCGATACATGGGCGCAACTTCCTTCAGCAAGACCTGGTAGATCGACGACAAACGCAGCAGCACAAATTTCAGGCAACAGTCAGCCGTATCCGTGGCGCGCACGAATCCTTCCCAACCTCTGCGGGTTTCCACGCAGCGCCTTTCCGCGGCGCCGCTCTGTGCCGATTGCAGCCTTGTGGACAAGGCCGCATCGGACTCATTTCATTTGCAGGACACCGTATTGCGGCGGCAGTCCTGGGTACGCCGCTGCGGATTGGCCATGCTGTAGTTCGCCAGCACGCCCGGCGCCGCCGCGGCATTCACGTAGTTGACGGCCGCGAAGCCGATCGCCGGCAGTCCCAGCATCACCGTGCCGTCTTCGGCCGGACGCAGGCTGCGGTTGGCGGTGGTCGCGCCATCCTGGTAACGCAGGAAATCCAGGGTCATCCAGCCGCCGTCGCGGTTTCCGCCCGCAACGAGCTGCAGGCGCCCGGCCAATGCCGAACCCAGCGGCCGGCCCGCCGTCGGCACCGGCGTCGTGCTCGGCGCGACAGCGATGACCTGCGTGTTGAAGCGCAGATCGACGACTTCATTGGTGCCGACCGCGACCGGAATTCGGCGGCCTGCACGGTCGCGCAGCGAATACGGCACGGGCATGGCAGCGGTGCTCTCGTTGCCGCCGGCCGTCGGATAGAGACTCGTGAACGGCTTGATCGGCGTGCTGCCGACGCGGGCCTGATCGGTGTAGAACGGCCGCGTCGGGAAGGTCACGACCCAGTCGGTGGTCGCACCGATGCTGGAGTCGCTGACATAGTTGATGTTGACCGCATCGGCCGCGAGCACGGCGCTGACCGCGTCGATCGCGCGCTCGCGCGGATAGAGCAGTTCCTGCCGGCGGTTGGGCAGATCGATCGTGGCTGCCGCGAAACCCGTCGCCGGATCGCTGACCGCACCCGAGAGCGACGCAATGGCGACGCCCGGCATGATGTGGTCGACGACCGTTGCGCGGCTGCCCTGCGGCACGTCGGCCGGGTCGACGCGGAAATCCGCGAGCGCCGTGGCCCGGTAGCTCATGACCGTGCCCTGGGCGACGTTGAGCACCATCGCTTCGCCGCTGAGCCCCCCGGTGGGGTTGGTCATGTAGGCCTTCTTGTCCTGCAGCCAGTACGTCGCGTTGTAGGCGTCGACCAGAGAGCTGCAGTTCGGCGGCAGGCCGTTGGCGCCCGGCGTGACCGCCAGCGCCGGCGGCGAGTCCGGAATCAGGGTGCCCATCTCGAAGATACTGATGTAGCCCTCGCGTGTGCGGTCGCTGTTGGCAGGACCCGCATCGCGGTACAGACCGTTGAAACGGAAGGTCACCAGCGAGGTATAGCCGCGGCCGTCAGGCAGCATATCCATGTCGAACTGCGGATAGGTGCAGGAAGCATCGCCCGGCATCAGGAATGCCTTGTCGCCGTCCATGCTGAACGTGGTCGCGCTCCAACTGTCGTAGGGCGCGAGGAACACGTTGAAACCGAGTACCTCCCGGCCGTTGCGTCCTTCGCTCATGACGACCTGCAGCACCTTGTGCCGGTCCGTATGGTTGGTCACCGTGTAGACCGTCTGGTTGCCGTTGCGCACGGTGTAGTACGGATAGATCAGCACCTGCCCCATGCCGTCGGGGTCCAGCCGGACCGCGCCGCAGGTCGTCGCCGCGAGCCCGAGGGCGGCGAGCGCCCCGAGTCGGCAAGCCAGGCGGCCCCACTGCGCAGTGATCAGGTTGGTCATGATTTTTCGATTCCCATAGAGGCCGATGACGTTTTGCCGCCCTCGGCTGCGTATTCACCGGGAGTAGACGCAGCCAGTCGCGTTTTCCCCCAAGTCCCCTTTCCCGCATAGTGCGACATGCCTTTTCGCGCTACTGTGGCTAATATCCGCCGCCAATCCTGCCGCAGTCCCACGTCAGCGATGCCGAGTCCGCCCACCACCGCCGCTCCGGTCCTACTGCTCGCGCCACCTGACGCCCTGCTGCACGCGCCGGCGGACGAAGCAGCGCCCGTTGCTCTGGTGATCGCCGCCGCACCGCCGCGCCGCGCCGCCTCGTACGCGCTGCTGCTGTCGCTGGCCCTGCATCTGCTCGCCGCCGGCGTGCTCTGGCACTGGGCGGCGGAAATCGTGCCGGAACCGGAGTCGCCCGTACTGCAGGTGCGACTGCGTGCCGGCGGTGCCGCGCTCGCCTCGACGACACCGGCCGATCTGCCGCCGGCGCCTCCCGCGCCCGCTGCCACCGAAGCCCGCTCTCGCCAGGCCGCGCACCCGACGCCGGCTGCTGCGCCGCGCGCGCCCGCGAAGACTGCCACAACACCCGAGCCCGTGCCCGTGGCTGCGTCACAGCCGCCGCTGCCGGAACTGCCCGCCTTGCCGGCGCCCGTGGAAACCGCGCACAGCGGCACCGACGTGCTGACGCCGCCGGTCGATCCGCTGGTCAACACGGCCACTGTGCGCGTGCTCGATTGGCTGGCCCAGCACCGCCGCTATCCGGGTCCGGCGCGGCGCGCAAAACTGCAGGGCACGGTCGAGGTCATCGTCGTGCTGATGCCCGACGGCCGCCTCGTCGACCAGCGCATCGCGCAGAGCTCGGGCCACGCCATCCTCGACAAGGCCGCGCTGGATCTGCTGCGCCGCGCCTCGCCCGTTCCCGCCTCGGCGTTCTTCACCGGCGAGGCGCGCCAGCTCGAGCTGCGCCTGCCCATCATCTACCGCCTGAGTATCTGATGCCGTCGACCCTGACCGCCGCGTCCGGCCTGCGCCGGCACGCTCCAGCCCCCTGCGTCGCCGGCGGTCGCTGGCACGCATGAGTTCGACTTCGCCCCGGCCCGCACCCGATGCCGACGCCCAAGCCATCGCCGAGCTGTATGCGAACTGCTACGGCGAGCTCGTGGCCTACCTGCGCCGACTCTGCGCCGACCACGGCCAGGCCGAAGACCTGGCCCAGGAGGCCGGCATGCGCCTGATCGCCCAGGCCCGGCGCGAAGCCATTGCCAAGCCGCGTGCCTTCCTGTTCCACGTCGCGACGAACCTGGCGCGCGACCAGCTGCGCCGGCGCATGGTCAGCGACGCCTATGCCGGCGACGGCGATTACGAGGACGGCGGCGGCTTTGCGCCCGGCGCCGACCATATCGCCACGGTGCAGGAAGACGTGGCCCGGGTCAGCGCCGCACTGAACACGCTGACGCCGCGCGCGCGCGACGTGCTCGTGCTCGCGCGCATCCACGGACATACCCAGAAAGAGATCGCCGACCGGCTGAACCTGCAGCCCAAGACGGTCGAGAACCATCTGACCCGCGCCCTGGCCCAGCTCGGCGCGGCCCTGGCCGGCAGGCGCCGGCAATGAGCAGGCTCCCGGCAGGCTCGGCAATAAATTTTCTGCCCCGGCGTTGGGGGCAACCTCGTACTCGTGCGTCTGAGCGGTAGACATGGCCATGAACCCGACCGAATCGCTGCTGCAACAAGCCGCCCGCTGGCACGCCATCGCCAGTGGCCGTGACCTGTCGGCCGACGAAAGCCGTTCACTGGACAGCTGGCTGGCGCAGAACGCGAGCCACCGTCTGGCCTACGCCGACATCTGCGCGGCGGCTTTCGCCCTGGAACAGACCCAGGCTGCAGCAGAACCCATCCGCGCGGCGCTGCCGACCGCACGCAGCCCGCGCCCGTGGCTGCGCTGGGGCCTTGCCGCCGGCGCGCCGCTGCTGCTCGTCTTCGCCCTGCTCGCCGGTCCGCGCGTCGGGCCGAGCTGGCAGAACTGGAACAGCGACCTTTACACCGAGATCGGCAAGCCGCTGTCGCAGAAGCTCGCCGACGGCTCGGTGCTGGAACTGGACACCGACAGCGCCGTGCGCGTGCGCCTGAGTCCCGAGCGCCGCGACATCGAGCTGATTCGTGGCCGCCTGGCCATAGCCGTTGCCAAAGACCCGAACCGCCCGCTGCACGTGCGCAGCGGCGATGTCGACGCGATGGCCGTCGGCACGCGCTTCGTCGTCGACCGCGGCGATCTCGGCACCGAGGTCGGCGTGCATGAAGGCATCGTCCGGGTGACCGCCGCCGACGGCAAGCCGGTGGATCTGGGCGCCGGCCAGCAAGCCTTCGTCGGCAACGACAGCGGCGCGACGCGGGTCGGCGCGCTGGCCTCCAACGACGGCTGGACGCGCGGGATGCTCAGCGTCGAGCAGATGCCGCTGGCCAAGGTGCTGGCCGAACTCGACCGCTACCTGCCCGAACGCATCATCCTGGCCGACGAGACCCATGCGGCGATGCCGATCACCGCGACCCTGCCGCTGGACGACCCGGACGCCGCACTGCGCGCCCTGGCCCAGACCTCGCAGCTGAGCCTGCGCCACATTCCGCGCATCGCCTACGTCATGCGATGAGGCCGGCCCGCCTGGGCCGCCTCGCTGGCCTGCTCGTCGCCGTCGTTCCGCTGGGCCTGTACGCGGCCGGCGATGCGGAAACGGTCTACGACATCCGATTCGAATCCGGACCGCTGCTCGGCTGCCTCGAGCGGCTGGCGCTGCTCGCGAACGTGCCGATCGTCGACCGCTCCGAACGCGTGGCCAGCGCCGAATGCAGCGGCGGCCGCCTGCGCGCGACCTTGCCGCAGGCGCTGGACCAGGTGCTTGCGCCGACCGGCCTGAGCTGGCGCCGCCGTACCGACGGCGCGATCGACATCGTCGTCGCCACGCCCGAGGAGCGCATCAATCTCGACGCACTGACGATCGAAGACACCCCGCTGCCGTCGCTGGCGCCGGTCACCGCGGCCACGCCGGCAGTGACCGCGATGGTGCATGAGGCCATGAGCGTGACGCGCGTGGAGCAGGAGCGTCTGACCAATTCGCCGCTGCTGAGCCTGAGCCAGATCGGCCGCTACGCGCCTAACGTCTACGCCAGCGGCGCAAGCCTCGCGATCCGCGGCCAGGAACGCGACCTCGACCAGTTCAGCGGCCTCAGCGTGCGTCTGGACGGCATCGACCTCGGCACCAGCCTGATCGAGGGCGACATGGTGCCGGTCGAAGGCCTGGCCAGCCTGCAGCTGCAGCGCGGGCCGCGCAGCTTCGAGCGCGGCGGCAGTGCGACCGCCGGCGCGCTGGATCTGTATACCGAGGCGCCGTCGGACACGCCGAGCCTGCGCGCGAGCGCCGGCATCGGCAACGCCGGCGCGATGCGCGGCTCCACGGCATTTTCCACGCGTTTCGGCGACGGCGAAAGCGGCGTGCGCGTCGCGCTGGAACGGCGCGTCATGCCCGACTATGTGCATGAGGTCTACGTGCCCGAAGCCAACCGCGAGCAGCGCACCGTCGACAACCTGTTCACCAAGTTCAATCTGGTACCCGAGTGGCTGCCGGGCTTCAGCCTGGAATTCGCGCTGCTCGGCGTCTCCGGCGACGACCCGGCGCTGTATACCGCGCGCGGCGAGTTTCCGTTCCCGCTGCCCGAAGACCGCGAGAGCTATGCGCGCGACACCGCACGCACGCGGACGCGCGCGCTGGGCTCGGCGATGAACATGCAGTACGGCCGCGACGACTGGAACCTGCGCCTCAGCGCGAGCAGCACGTTCGCGCGCCAGAAAGGCCTGTGGCTGGGCTCGGGCTTCGGTCCCAGCGGCGATCTGAACAACGAGCGCCGGCGCAACGTCGGTCTCAGCGGCCGCTATCTGGGCGAACGCTGGGAAATGGCCGGCGGCCTGGAGTTCAGCGCGGTGTCGTTCGCCGACCTCGAAGCCGTCTGGATCGCCGGCTTCCGCCGCGTCGGCGACAACCGTCAGGACATGGACTTCCGCACGCGCAGCGGCTGGGTATGGCTGGGCCGTCACTGGGGCGAGCGCTTCAGCGTCGGCGCCGGCCTGCGCCAGGTCGAGGAAAAGGCGCAGCAGAACTACGTCAGCATGGCCTGCAATGTGGGCGCGAATCTCGTACCGCTGCCCGGCGTCTGCGCCGATCGCGAATCGGAGCTGCAGTTCCAGCAGTTCGGCCGCATCGACACGAGCACGCCGGTGCCGCTCGTGGTCGGCAACTGGACCATCGACGAGAGCAACCAGTTGAGCCTGAGCCACGGCCGCGGCATACGCAGCAGCGCGGGCGTGCGCCCGGAATTCATCCAGCCGGCCGAGCGCGACGACTCGACCCAGCTGGCCTGGCAGTCCGAATGGCTGCAGCAGCGGCTGAAGGCGCGCCTGGCCCTGTTCCGCACGATGATTCGTGAACGTTTCCACTACGTAACGAATCACGTCGGCGCACGCGGCCGTGTCTACGGCGCCGAGCTCGAACTCGACGCGCGCCTGTCGGAACGCTGGCGCGCGACCCTGGGCCTGGGCAGCCTGAGCTCGCGCTATGACTACTACCGCTACTACAACGAAGATCCGACGCCGCGCCTGCCCGGCGCGCCGCGCTATACCGCGCTGTTGGGCCTGCGCTACGGCGCCGCGCAGGGCTGGTACGGCACGCTCGACGCGTACCACACGGCCGCTGCCGAAACGACCCTGGACATCAATCCCGGCAACCGCCGCCCGGCCTACAGCCTGGCCGACGTGCGCATCGGCTATCGTCTCGACGATGCCGACGTCTCGATGGCCGTGACCAACGCCTTCGACGAGCTGTATCTGGACCGCGTCGACTTCCGCTACAACGACCGCCGCCAGGAAACCCGCTACCGCCTCGGCGACCCGCGCCGCATCGAGCTGCGCTGGCAGTATGAATGGCGCTGAAGCGCGCAGGCGGCGGTGAGCCGAAGGCGAACCGCGACATCGAGGTCGACGCCGCGCAAGGAACTCCGCTCGAAACCAGCGCCGGACGGCGAGAGAAACCTCGGAGCGATCGTCGGCTCGCGAGAATGTCCTGATCCGGACGTTCACCGCCGCCACTCGACGCCATCGGTGTCGGGAAGGATCTTCCGTTGCGCATGAGCCGCGGCATTGCGGTTCGCCTTCGGCTCAGCGTATCGACGGGAATACGGACAGTCCGCCGTAACCCAGAAAGAAATACGGCCGCTTGCGCGGCCGTATCCGGTAGAGCCGACCACCGGGCTGCCGCCGTGAAAACGGCGGCAGCCTCGGGGCGAGTTACGGCGTGCAGCCCCTGACGCTGACGTCGTCGATGGACCAGGCCGGGTTGGGCTCGGCGACCGACGAATCGTTGGCGTGGCGGAAGCGGAACTTCACGCTCTGGCCCGCGAGCGACTGGATGTCGACGACAGACTTGATGAACGGCGTACCTTCGCCGCACCAGGCCTGCTTGCCGCCCAGCGGGTTGCTGTACTGGGTCGATACGGCACCGTCGTACGGGTCGGTCAGCAGGCCCGTCGTGACCTGGGTCCAGGTCGCACCGTTGTCGGTGGAGCGCTCGAGGATGGCACCGTCGAAGCAGCCCGTGGACGCGCTTTCGATCGACTGCTTGTTCCAGAACGTCAGCGTCAGGTTGCTGAGGCCCGACGGCACGGCGATCGCCGGCGACACCAGTCCCTGGTCGTTGAGCGCGCTGAAGTTGTTCGCCGTCCACGATTTGGTGCCGCCGTGGGGTGCGGCGGTGCCGCGCGTCCAGGAATCGGTACCGGTCAGTGCCGCGTGCGTCCAGCCGTTGTCGCTGCCTTCCATGTCGTCGCTGAACACGACGGTCTGGGTGCTGCCGACGGCACAGTCACCGGCCAGCGGCTGAGTCGTGAAGCTGTTGCCGGTCGCGACCGGCTGCTCGAAGCCGTTGGCAAAGATGCGGTCCGCCGGCGGCAGTGCGCCGCCGGTGCCGCAGGCGTTGGACGCAAAGACGCGCCAGTAGAAGCGCTGGCCGCCCGGCAGATCCGGCGTGACGGTCCAACTGGTCTGGTCGGTCGTGGTCGAGGCGTAGACGGTCGAGAAGTCCGGCGACTGCGACACGATGACGGTATAGCTCGCCGCCTGCGGCACCGCCGACCAGGTCAGCGTCGGGTTGCCCGGCAGGTTGCTCGCGCCGTTGGACGGCGAAGTCAGGCTCGGCGTGGCCGGTGCAGTCGTGTCGACCGTGATGCCGACGGTGGTCGTCTTGGTGATCGCACCCGACACACCCATCACCGTCGTGGTGTACGCGCCGGCCGGCGTGGAGGCGGTGTTCGTCAGGCTGAACGTCGCCGTGCCCGGCGGCGTCACCGTGGTCGGTGAGACGGTAGCCGTGGACGAGGGCGGCGCAGCGCTGACGCTGAGGTTCACCGGCGTGTTGTAGCCGGTGATCTGGCCGACGGCGATCGGCGTGCTGAAGTTGCCGCCGGCGCAGACCCGCGCGCTCGGGGCCGTCGCGCTCAGGGTGAACGACGGCGCACGCGAGCAGTTGTAGCAGGTGATCGCGAAATCCTGATCGGTCGCGTCGCCGACGTTGGGCACGCCGTCGCCGCCGATCGCCGTACCGGTCACGCGGATCGTGACGTCACCGGTGGTGCCGGCCGGCAGGAACACCGCTTCATAGTTGTTCTTCGTGTCGGCCGCACCGCCGGTCGTGCTCCACTGGTTAGTGAACACGTTGCCGAGGTAGGTGTTCGCACCGTTGGCCACGCGCAGGTCGAGGTTGTTGACCTGCGGCGCCGTCGAGTTCAGCGCGCCCGGCGCGTCCGTATACGCCATGGCGACACGCACCGGCTTGGACGGGTCGGCCACGCCGACGGTGATCTCGTAGAACTCGCCGGTGTTGTCCAGCCGCGTGCTCTGGTCGACGAGCACCTTGGGTGTCGCATCGAACATCAGCGACAGGTTCGGCATGCCGTAGCCCTGGTCGTTGCTCGGCAGGTTGTCGTTGGCGTCCACACCGGTCAGGTAAGTGGGATGCGCGATCAGCCAGGTCTTCATGAGCGCCGGGCTGGGAATGCGGGAACCGCCGACCTCGTCGACGGTGCCGGCCGCAGCCCCCACACCGCCGCGCTCGATCCACCAATAGGACAGGGAAGCGACGCCGGCCACGGCCGGGGTCGAATGGCTGGTGCCCGAGGACGCGGCGAACAGGGTCTGCGCCGGCGGATAGTACTGGTCGCAGACGCCGTTGCCGTTGTAGCCCGAATACAGGCTCGCGCGGGCCTGGATATGCGTGCCCGGCGCGATGACTTCCGGCTTGGCGCGCTGGCCCGGTGCCGGGCCGCGGCTGGAGAAGTCGGCCACGTCCATGGCGTTGTCGGCACCGGTCGCGCCGGTGCCGCAGCCGTCGGTCCAGCCCGGCCGCACGTTCTCCGAGGCGCCGACCGTGATGACGTTCTTGCCCGCGCCCGGCGAGGACACCGTCGCGGCGCCCGGGCCGTCGTTGGCCGCGGCGAACAGCTGGATCAGCTCCTGGTTGCCGGCCGTCGTCAGGTCCGCGTCGCGGGTGCCGATGTCGTAGGCCTGGTCCGAGTCGTCATAGACGGTCGGCGGCGTGGTCGCGCCCCAGGAGTTCGTGTTGATGCGGCCGCCCTTGGTCCAGACGCTCTTGATGACGCCCGCGTCGGTGTTGCCGCAACCGGCAATGCTGTAGCCCGGCACGAAGATCGCGGTGCTCGCGACACGGCCGAACGGATTCACGCCCATGCCGAGCTGGTAGCCGTCGGCGTCGCGGTTCGGCGAGGCCGCGCTGACGTCGTAGCCGGCGACGATGCCGCCGTTGAGCGCGCCGTGGCCGTCCACCGCGCCGACCGAGGTGCTGGCAGTGCTCGAGCAGTTGTTGAAATAGGCCACGCGGCTCGGATTGCCGCCGACGCCGCCGACATGCAGCATCTGGTCGGCCGTGTTGACGACGGTGACGCCGGTGCCGCCCTCGTGGATCGGGCTGTCGGTCACGTCGACGATCGGGTACTGCGTATGGTCGGTGGAGAAGCCGCGCGCGGTCAGCCAGCTGATGTAGTTGGGCGAGGGCGCCGGTGTTGGCGGCGGGATCAGGCCGGTCAGGATGAAGTTCTGCTTCTCGTCGAGACGACGGAACACGTTCTGCGGCAGCACGGCGACGACGTCGGCGCGCTCGGCGATCGCGGCGATGTCGCTCAGGCGCACCCGCAGCTTGAGGTTCTGGAACGCGAGCACCGGGTTCCACTGCAGATGCAGCTTGCCGTCGCCGACCGGCCCCAGCGAACCCGGCGCGAGGCGCGCGCGCTCGGCGATGAATTTCTGCGTTTCCGCGGCGCCGTCATGGCGGTACATCTGCACGGTGACGTCGACTTCCTCGCTGCCCGCGCCGGCTTCCACGCGCGCGGCCAGGCGCGGCTCGACCTTGAGATAACCGTGGAACGGCGCAGAGAACTGCAGCCACTGCGAACGGTTGCGCAGATTGTCGAGCTGGGTGCGGCCGGCCGCATCGGCCCAGACGATGTAGCCGTTGCTCGCGATGTACTGCAGCGGCCGGATGCCGTTGGCGACGAGTTCGTCCAGCCAGCGCTGCTGCACCGGCCCGTTGAACTGGATCAGCTGCAGCGAAGCGCCGGACGGCGCCTGCAGCGAAAACGGCGCGGCAGCGCGCAGCGTGTCGCGCTGCGTGTCGAACGGCCGCGCCAGGAACAGCACGTTCGCATCCGCATCCACGACGGCCGCGTTGGCGGCCTGGGCAACGGGCACGGGCAGACCGGCAACACCGGCCGCACCCACGAGCGCGGCCAGGATGGCCGCGGTGATTGGCTTACGCATGGAACCCCCACAAGTAAAAAAACGGACAGCCCCCTGATAGCGAGCGCCCCGCAGACACGGCTCCCTGGCATGCCGCAGCGGCGAGGCCACAACGGCCGTCCGGCGGCGAGAATCGCCTCCGGAGGGCCGGCGTCGGCTGTCGCAGTACCGAAATCACGACAGTGCATAAGCCGACGCAACCTTCGTAAAGTCGCACAATGCGCCGACGCTTGGCATGGCACTGAGTGCCTAGCCGCAAAATCCGGAAAATAAGTCCGTAGACCGAACATTACCTAGGCCCACAGACCCATGCCCCGCCTACTCTCGCGCCCCCTGTCGGCACTTGCGCTGTTCCTGCTGCTGCCGCTGACCGCGCATGCCAAGACCTGCCTCGTCCTCGGCGGCGGCGGCGCGCGCGGCGCCGCGCACATCGGCGTGCTCAAGGTGCTCGAACGCGAGCGCGTCCCGATCGACTGCATCACCGGCACTTCGATGGGCGCGATCGCCGGCGGGCTCTACGCTGCCGGCTACGATGCCGACGCGATCGAAGCCGTGCTCAAGGGCATCGACTGGAAAGACATGTTCCGCGACGACCCGTCGCGCGAGGAACTGCCGATGCGGCGCAAGGAAGACGAACTGCGCTTCCTCGGCGGCATCGAGCTGGGGCTCAAGGACGGCAGCATCGCGCTGCCGCGCGGCCTCGTGCAGGGCCAGAAGCTGCAGCTGCTGCTGCGCCGGCTGCTGCTGTCCACCGCGTCGCTGCCGGATTTCGACGCACTGCCGATTCCGTTCCGCTCGATCGCGACCGACATCGGCAACGGCGAGAAAGTCGTGTTCGGCGACGGCGACCTCGCCATGGCGATTCGCGCATCCATGTCGGTGCCCGGCGCGTTCGCGCCGATCCGCTACCGCGGCCGCCTGATGGTCGACGGCGGCATCGTCGACAACGTGCCGATCGACATCGCGCGCGAGATCGGCGGCACGCGGCTGATCGTGGTCAACGTCGGCGAGCCGCTGCTCAAGGAAGACCAGCTCAACTCGCCGTTCAGCATCGCCAACCAGATGCTGTCGACCCTGATGAAGCGCGAGACCGACGCGCAGCAGTCGAGCCTGAATCCGGACACCGACCTGCTGCTCGTGCCCGACATGGGCGACATGGGCAGCGCCGAATTCCATCGCGCCGACGAAGCCGTCGCCGCCGGCCTGCACGCAGCCGAGACCGAGATCACCGCGCTGCGCCGCTACAGCGTCAGCGAGGCCGAATACGCCGAATTCCGCGCACGTCATCACCAGAACCCGTTCGATCCGCCGCTGGTCGCGTTTCTCGACGTGCTGCGCGGACGCAGCCGCACGGCAGCCTACGTGGAGCAGCGCCTGTCCGACATCGTCGGCAAGCCGCTGGACACCCAGCGCCTGGAGAAGGACATCGGCCTGGCCTACGGCGACGGCAGCTACGAACGCATCACCTACGAACTGGAAAAGCGCGACGACCAGGTCGGTGTCTCGGTACAGCCGATCGACAAGGGCTGGGGTCCGAACTTCCTGCGCTTCGGCCTGCGCCTGTCCGACGATTTCGCCGGCCGCAACAGCTATCAGCTGCTCGGCGAAATCAATTTCACCGGCCTCAATGAGCTCGGCGGCGAATCGCGCAACCGTCTCGAACTCGGCCGCGTGACCGGCCTGCACAGCGAGTTCTACCAGCCGTTCGGCGATGCGGGCCAGTACTACGTCGCGCCGTACCTGGACTACAACGCCTACAACTTCCCGATCGGCGCCGACAACGGCCGCGCCAACGACGCACTGGCCGAATATCGCCGCAGCAGTTCCAGCATCGCGGCCGAACTGGGCTATACGCCGAACTCCACCTGGCGCCTGTCCGGCACGGCCGGCTACAACTACGACGAAGCGCGCCGCCGCGTCGGCACGCCGGATCTGCCGAACGTCCTGAGCAATACCTATTCCAGCTTCATGCTGCGCGCGACGCGCGACAGTCTCGACGACTCGGGTTTCCCCAGCCGCGGCACGCGCCTGGACCTGTCGCACCAGTTCCTGCTCGGCGACAGCAACGGCGCGAACTCCGACGTCTCGCGCCTGAGCTGGGACACGGCGTTTTCCTACGGCGCGAACCGCTGGCTGCTCGGCGCGCGCGTGCATTCGGCCGGCGGCAACAGCGAGCTGCTGTCGACCTTCGGCACCCTGGGCGGACTGGCCAATCTGTCGGGCTATACCGAGAACCAGATCATCGCCAACCAGATCGCGCTGGGCCGCATCGTCTACTACCGGCGCCTGACCGACGCGACGCGGCTGATCTCGGTGCCGGTCTATCTCGGCGGCAGCCTGGAAGCCGGCGGCTACTGGTTCTCGCGCGAAGCGATCAGCCGCGACGACCTGATCGGCGCCGGCAGCGTCTTCGTCGGCGTGGATACGTTTCTCGGGCCCATGTTCCTCGGCTTCGGCCATGCCGAGGGCGGCAACAACTCGTTCTATCTGAGCTTCGGGTCGCTGCTGCGTTCGGATCTGTAGCGGTACGCCGACGGCGGGCGCCGGACCGTTTCCCGACAAAGGCGGCGCCCGCCTTCCCGGAAGTACAATTGCCGGTCCCGGCGCGCGCGTACTACGCTCTCGCCGATTTCGCCGGCCGTGCGGCGCCCAGGCGCCGACGGCGGCGATCCACTGTTCGCTCCCGCCGAAAAGGACGCCCCGTGAAAAAGGTCTACAACTCCGCCGCCGAAGCCCTGGATGGCCTGCTGTTCGACGACATGACCATCGCCGCCGGCGGTTTTGGCCTCTGCGGCATTCCGGAAAATCTGATCCAGGCGCTCAAGGACGCCGGCACCAAGGGCCTGACCATCGTCGGGAACAATGCGGGCGTCGACGACTTCGGCATGGGCCCCCTGTTGAAGACGCGCCAGGTCAAGAAAGTCATCGCCTCCTACGTCGGCGAGAACAAGGAATTCGAGCGCCAGGTACTGGCCGGCGAACTCGAACTCGAACTGACCCCGCAGGGCACCCTGGCCGAACGCCTGCGCGCCGGCGGCGCCGGCATCCCGGGCTTCTACACGCGCACGGCCTTCGGCACCAAGCTCGCCGAGAAGCGCGAAACCAAGGACTTCGACGGCAAGGAATACGTGCTCGAACCGGCGATCCACGCCGACGTCGCCATCGTCAAGGCCTGGAAGGGCGACACCTTCGGCAACCTCGTCTATCGCAAGACCGCGCGCAACTTCAATCCGATGATCGCGACCTGCGGCAAGGTCACCGTGGCCGAGGTCGAGGAACTCGTCGAAGCCGGCCAGCTCGATCCGGACCAGATCCACACGCCGGGCATCTATATCGACCGCATCGTGCAGGGCAAGAGCTACGAGAAGCGCATCGAATTCCGCACCGTCTCCGGCGGCGCGCCCGGCGGCAAGGAAAGCCCGATCCGTGTCGCGATGGCGCAGCGCGCCGCGAAGGAACTGCGCGACGGCTACTGCGTGAACCTCGGCATCGGCATTCCGACCCTCGTCGCGAACCACATTCCGGCCGGCGTCAACGTGACCCTGCAGTCGGAGAACGGCCTGCTCGGCATCGGCCCGTTCCCGACCGAGGATCAGGTCGATCCGGATCTGATCAACGCCGGCAAGCAGACCATCACGGCCATTCCGGGGTCCAGCTTCTTCTCCAGCGCCGACTCGTTCGCGATGATCCGCGGCGGCCACATCGACCTGTCGATCCTCGGCGGCCTCGAAGTGTCCGAGAACGGCGACCTCGCGAACTGGATGGTGCCCGGCAAGATGGTCAAGGGCCCGGGCGGCGCGATGGACCTGGTCTCCGGCGTCAAGCGCGTCGTCGTGCTGATGGAGCACACCGCGAAGGACGGCTCGCCGAAGATCCTGCGCGAATGCGCGCTGCCGCTGACCGGCAAGAACGTCGTGAACCTGATCATCACCGACCTCTGCGTGTTCGAGGTCAAGGACGGCGGCGGCCTGCGCCTGATCGAGCTGCACGACGGCGTCAGCCTCGCCGACGTCAAGGCCAGGACCGGCTGCGAATTCGACGTCGCGCCCGGCCTGAACTGAAAATCGCCGCGCAGCGCGCCGCATGCGCGCCGGGGCCTGAGCAGCAACACGTCCGCGCCGCCGATGGCGGCGCGGCGTTTTCGTGCGCCCTGCGTCTGCATTCCCGCAATCGACACGATCGCGCGATCCATCATGCGCCGCGTTCCCGCTGCCCTCGCCGGCCTGCACCTGCACACCGGCAACACGCCTCCCAGCGGCAGCCGACGCCTCCGCAACCGGTGCCGCCGCCGCGGTCCGGCGATTCCACCGCGACGGCCGGCAGCGGCGCTTGAAAGCGCACCGCTTCCACCCCACACGCTGACCGACTTCCCTGCAGGCCGCCCACATGATCGAGCTCTACTACTGGCCCACGCCGAACGGCCACAAGATCACGCTGTTTCTCGAAGAAGCCGGCCTGGATTACACGATCAAGCCCGTCGACATCAGCCGCGGCGAGCAGTTCGAGCCCGCCTTCCTCGCGTTCTCGCCGAACAACCGCATGCCGGCAATCATCGACCGCGCGCCGGCCGACGGCGGCGAAGCGATCAGCGTGTTCGAATCCGGCGCGATCCTGCTTTACCTGGCCGAGAAGACCGGCCGCTTCCTGCCGGCCGATGTGCGCGGCCGCAAGGAAGTGACCGAATGGCTGTTCTGGCAGATGGGCGGCCTCGGCCCGATGGCCGGGCAGAACCATCACTTCGGCACCTATGCGCCGGAGAAGATCCCGTACGCGATCGAGCGCTACGTCAAGGAGACGAACCGCCTCTACGGCGTGCTCGACCGCCGCCTGGCCGGCCGCGAGTTCATCGCCGGCGAGTACAGCATCGCCGACATGGCCTGCTATCCCTGGATCGTGCCGCACGAACGCCAGCAGCAGGACCTCGACGATTTCCCGCACCTGAAGCGCTGGTTCGGCGCCATCGCCGAACGCCCGGCGACCGTGCGTGCGTACGCGCAGGCAAAGCCGTTCGCCAACCGGCCGACAATCACCGAGGAAAGCCGCCGGATCCTGTTCGGCCAGACCGCGCAGAACACCGCGCGCTGAGGCCGTTGCGGCCGCCCGCCCGCCTCAGGCCAGGCCGAGCGAACGGCGCAATGCGTCGCGGTAGCTGCGGCTGGAAAACAGCACGCGGCCGTCCTTGAGGCGCAGACGATAGCGCCCCGACGGCAGCGGCTCGACCTGTTCGACGGTATCCATGCGCACGATGTGCGAGCGATGCACGCGGGCGAAGCGGGCGCCGTCCAGCTGGCTCTCCATCCACGAGATCGGCCGGCGCAACACGAAGCAGCGCGACTGGGCGTGGATCTCCAGATAGTTGGCCTGCGCAACGACGTGCTCGATCGCATCGAGATCGACGAGACGGACGCGGCGCCCGATCGACAGCGCGATACGGCGCGGTGCAACGACCGGCGGCGGCGTGGCGAGATCGCGACGCAACCGCTGCAGCGCTTTCTCCAGGCGATCCCGGCCGACCGGTTTCACCAGATAGTCGCAGGCGTCGATGTCGAACGCGCGCGCCGCGAACTCCGCATAGGCCGTGACGAAGACCACGCGCGGCCGCGGCACGGCCAGCGCGTGCCAGGCAGCGAATCCGTCGCGCCCGGGCATTTCGATGTCGAGGAACACCGCATCGGCAGGCTGCGCGCGCAACGCCTGCAGCAGTTCTTCGGCGTTCGCGCAGGTCGCGACGACGTCGACGTCGGGCAAGGTCGCGAACAACCGCTGCAGGCGCAGACGCGCCATCGGCTCGTCGTCGGCGATCGCAACGCGCAGCACGCTCATGCGGCAACCTCGCCGCCACCGCGGAACGGCAGCTCCAGCGTCACGCAGGTGCCGCCGGCAGCAAGCCGCTCGAGCCGCAGCGCGGAAGCGTCGCCATAGAAGCAGGCCAGCCGGTCCGTCGTGTTGCGCAGGCCGATGCCGCTGCGCACCGGCCGCGCATCGGCAGGCGCGCCGCTGTCCTGCACCGTGATCTGCAGGCTGCCGGCGTCGCGTCGCGCGGCGACGTGGATGCTGCCGCCGTCGGGATGCAGCGCGATCGCGTGCACGATGGCGTTCTCGACCAGCGGCTGCAGCAGGAAATACGGCACGCGTGCGTCTTCGCATTCGGGCTGGATCGCGAACGAGACGCGCAGGCGCGCGCCGAAGCGCACGCACTGGATGTCCAGGTATTCCCGCAGCAGCTCCATCTCCAGCCGCAGCGGCACTTCGGGCTCGGCCGAACTGTCGAGGCCGCGGCGCAGCAGCGTCGACAACCCGACCAGCATGCGGTCGGCCGCCTCCGCGTCGTGGTGTACGAGCTCGGCGATGGTGTTGAGCGTGTTGAACAGGAAATGTGGATTGAGCTGCGCCGACAGCGCCTGCAGCCGGGCCTCGGAAAGACTCGCGCGGAGCCGGGCGACTTCGCTCTCGCGCTGCCGGTAGCGCGACGCATACAGCAGCGCATGCGCGGCGCCGATGATCAGGCAGCACAGCAGCAGGTTGTTGCGCACGCTGGCCGCCAGTACGGCCGCGAACGACGGCAGTTCGTCGTACCAGGCGAAGTAGCCGTTGAACGCGAACACGCAGAGCGCCTTGCCGAGCAGCGCCGCGAAACTGCCGAGAGCCAGCATCGGCAGCGATGTCGCGAGCCGGCCGCGCTCGAGCGGGAAGCGCCGCACGACCTCGATCAGCATGGCCGTCAGCGGCACCCACGGCAGCCAGGTGCCGAGGCTCTCACGCAAAGCCCGGCCGATACTGAACGGCTGCGGCAATGCCGCCGACCAGTTGAGCAGGAGTTCGGCATAGAACAGGCTGTAGGTCAGCCAGAACAGCAGCAGGTTGCGCCAGAGTACCGGAGTGTTTCGCATGAATCGGGACGCTAGCCAAGCTCCGGCGGGCACGCAATCCGGACGGGGCGGCCACGGATCCGTTCGTGCGTTTCGTCCCAGGCGGAGCGGCCCTGGCGGCTTCGCCGGCATCCCTGGCAGCAGCACCGGCGCGCTCCCGGCCGCCATCCCCAGCCGGCATGACGCGCACGCCAGCCGCTGCCTGCGGTCCGACTCGAACCGGCCGCCGTTCGCGACGCTCGCGGCGGGTACCGGCCGCGCTCAGCCGTGACGCCGCAGCAGTTCCGCCAGCAGCGGCTGAACGAGCTCGCGACCGCGCAGGCCGTCGCGCCAGCGCTGCGGAATGCCGCCGATGCCGTCGCGAATGCCGACGAGTCCGCCGGTCACGCAGGCCGTCGTGTCGGTGTCCTGGCCCAGGCGTATCGCCGCGCGCACGGCGCTTTCGTAGTCGGGCTGCTGCAGGCAGATCACCGACGAACGCAGGCAGTCGACGACATAGCCCGAACCGTTGCCCTGCAGCGGCTCGTCGGGACGTATGGAAAATTCCAGTTCTTCCTGCGCGGCCGCATCGTGCGCGTAGAGTTCGCGCAGGGTCGCGACGGCCTGCGGCCACGGCGCGTCGGCGCCGGCGAGCAGCCGGCGCGCGATCAGGCAGTACAGCGCGCAGCAAACCTGCGCACGGCGATGACCGTGCGTGACCAGCGACTGGCGTTCGGCATCGGCGACGAGCTGCGCATCGCTGCCGCGATGCCACAGCGCGAGCGGCAGCACGCGCATCAGCGAGCCGTTGCCGTTGGCGCGATCGCCACGGTCACCGGCATCGGCAGCGGCCGTGCCTGCGCGCAGGCGGCGCAGCGCCGTGCCGGTCGTCACGCCGATGTCGAACACGTCGCCGTCGACGGCCAGATAGCCGAACTCGTACCAGTCGATCAGGCGCCGGCCGAAGTCCTCCAGATCCAGCGCATCGCAATGCAGCAGCGACGCGAGCAGGCAAAGCGCCTGCGCGCCGTCGTCGGACCAGGTGCCCGGCGGTACCGATGCATGCGAACGCAGGAAGTCCGGCGGCGGCGTGTATTCGATCAGCTGCGCCGGCGGAATCCGTTCGGCCCGGTTGAACTCGTACGGCACGCCGAGCGCGTCGCCGACGAGCAGGCCGATCAGCCCGCCGGCAAGGCGATCGGCGAGGCGTGGATTCGCCGGCGAAGTCATGGGCGGCTTCCCTGTCGGTGATGGACGAGTATGCCCGCGCCGCATGCGGGCCGTCAGCGCTTCCCGCCGCACCGCAACCTTCGTCGCCGCGTAGCAATCCGCACAAATTCCGCCGATATGACGCTTTTGCGTAAGCGCGGCCTTTGGCGCGCCGCACCGCGACGACGACGGAATTCGTAGCGAAGGCGGCAGCGGCCGCATGCGAAGGTTTCGCCGTCGTCGCGGCCCCAGACCGCGCGGCACGGAGCGTCGACGGGGACGCTCACCGACAGAGGACGAACACCGGCCGAATTGCGGCGCCGGCGGAGGCACTCGTCCCGAAAAAGCGAAGCCCCGGCTTCGCCCCAGTCCGTTGCGCCGCATCTGTGTATCTGCTCGGGGGATTCATGCACCGCACACCGTTGTATCTGGCCATCGCTCTGGCCGGCCTCGCCTCGCTGCCGCTCGCCGCCGTCGCCCAGGAAGCGAACGCCGACCGCAAGGACGCGACCGAACTCGAAGGCGTCGTCGTCACCGGTTCGCGCATTCCGCGCGCGACCGTGGAAGGTCCGGCGCCGGTCACCGTGATCACGGCCGACGACATCCGCGCGAAAGGGCTGAACACGGCCTACGACGTGGTGCGTTCGCTGACCCAGTCGACCGGCTCGGTGCAGACGCAGCAGTTCCAGGGCTTCACGCCCGGCGCACAGCAGGTGGATCTGCGCGGCCTCGGCCCGAGCTACACCCTGGTGCTGCTGAACGGCCGGCGCATGGCCGATTTCCCGCTGGCCTACAACGCGCAGAGCAATTTCACCGACATCGCCAACATCCCGGTGTCGATGATCGAGCGCATCGAAGTGCTGACCGGCAGCGCCTCGGCGATCTACGGCTCCGATGCGGTATCCGGCGTCATCAACTTCATCCTCAAGCAGAAGGCCGACGGCAGCACCCTGAACTACCGCGTCGGCGACACGCAGGACGGCGGCGGCTTCTCGCAGCGCCTGCAGCTGACCAGCGGCGGCAGCATCGGCGATCTCGACGCACTGTTCGGCGTGGAGTTCTATCGGCAGGACCCGATCTTCCAGTACCAGCGCAGCTTCCAGGATTCGCTGCGCGACAACCCGACCCTGCGCGCGCCGGCCGTGGCCGCGCGCACCTTCCTGCGCTGGAACCCGGCCACCCTGCAGTACATCGACCCCGGCCAGGCGACCTGCGATGCGCTGTCGCATCTGGACCGCGGCACGCTGCAGTACACCTCGCGGCCGAATCGCGGCTGGTTCTGCGGCAGCACCGAAGCGCTGTACGGCACGGTGCAGAACCAGCGCGAGAACGGCGTCGGCTATGCCTCGCTGAGCTATCACCTCAACGACGACACGCGCGCCTACATGGACTTCCAGGCCGCGCACACGCGCACGAAGTTCGGCGGCGGACCGAACTACTGGGGCTACGGCGGCTCCAGCGACAACACTTTCATCAACGCGGCCACCGGCACCTACGAAGCCTGGCAGCGCATCTTCACGCCGGAGGAAGTCGGCGGCCTCGATGCGGTGCTCGACTACAACCGCGATACGACGCGCTCGCTGAATACCGGCATCGAAGGCCATTTCGGCGACTGGCACTACGACGCGGGCTATTCCAACGCGCGCTTCCGCATGGTGCAGGCGCACCGCGCCATCGTCATCGACGCGGCCGACCGCTTCTTCCTCGGCGAATCGCAAGGCATCGACGACGACACCGGCTATACCGTGTTCGCGCCGAACGTGGACCGCCTGTACCGGCCGCTGACCCGCGCCGAATACGAATCCATCTCGCGCTACACGCCGATCAACGCGCATACGCGCGCCGAATCGTTCAACCTCAGCATCGACAACGGCGCGCTGTTCGAGCTGCCGGCCGGCGACGTCGGCGTCGCCGCGGTGGCCGAGTACGGCACCCAGGCCTATGCGATGAACATCGACCCGGACGTCACGGCGAACCGCTATTTCGGCTGGACCGGCACCGGCGGCAGCGGCGCGCGCAGCCGCTATGCGCTGGGCACGGAATTCCGCATACCGCTGCTGGCGTCGCTGAGCCTGACGCCGGCCGTGCGCTACGACAGCTATTCCTTCGCCGGCCACACCACGGCCAAGACCACGCAGGGCCTCGGCCTGGAATGGCGGCCGACGGATTCGCTGCTGCTGCGCGGCAGCGCGGCGACCAGCTTCCGCGCGCCGGACCTGCACTACGTCTTCGCCGGCCCGAGCGGCGCCTACTACACCCTGACCGACTACTACCTCTGCCGCTCGCGCCAGGCCGGCGTGCCGTACTCGGACTGCGACTACGACGGTATCTCGGTCAAGGGCACGCGCCGCGGCAACCGCGGTCTCGACAGCGAATCAGGCAAGTCCTTCACCTACGGCCTGGTCTGGTCGCCGGCGCCGGAGTTCGACGTCAGCGTCGACTACTACGACATCCGCCTCGACAACGCGATCACCGACCGCGACCTCGACGAGATCCTGCGCACCGAGGCCGACTGCCGTCTGGGCGTGACCGAGGGCGGCACGCGCGTCGATCCGAACTCGCCGACCTGTCAGCAGGCGCTCGCGCTCGTCAGCCGCAACCCGAGCAGCGCGCCGGTGCAGCCGGGTCAGATCAACGGCGCCAGCACCTATCCGATCAACGCGGCGGCGTTGCGCAACTCGGGCATCGACGCGAGCCTGAACTATCGTCTCGATACGGCGCGGCTGGGCCAATGGGCGTTGCGCCTGAACTACACCGGCGTGCTGAAGTACACCTATCAGCAGTTCCCGGGCGATGCGGACATCAATGTCCGAGACGACCGCGCCTATGACAATCTGCGCAGCAAGATCAGCGGCAGTGCGGCCTGGACGTACGGTGCGTTCACGACGACGCTGTTCGGCCAGCGCTACGGCTCGCTGCCCAAGTACGACCAGAGCGGGCGCTACGGCCCGAGCATGACCTACAACCTGTCGCTGGACTGGCGCATCAACGAGCGCGCGCGCCTGGGCTTGTCGGTCGTCAACCTGCGCAACACGCCGCCGCACCGCGACAGCACCAACGCCGGCTATCCGTACTACGACCAGTTCCAGTTCGACCCGATCGGCCGCCAGTACTTCCTCGAGTTCGCCTACCGCTTCGGCGGTTCGACCCGTCGCTGAGTCCCGACGCCTGCGCCGCGCCGCTCGCCTCCCCCTGGGCGACGGCGCCGCGCAGGCCCCCGGGAAGTCCGCCGAAGTTCGGCCGGGAATTGCCGCGCCGCCGTGCCCGCGACGGCGCCGCCACGTTCGCCGCATCGGCGGGTTCCGCGACGGAGCCCACGTTCCGCCGCCTCGCGCCGACGCTGCGGCCGCCTACAATGGCCGCCCGCCTGCCGTCTGGATTCCGCCGTGCTGCCTGCTGTCGCCCTGCTGTCCGGCCTCGCCCTGCCCGCCGCCGCCACCGACCATGCGTTCGTCGTCGACATCGCGAAAGCCGATGCGGCGCGCGTGGAGGCGCTCAAGCACGGCGCGGGGGTGCACTGGTGGCTGGAACTCGGCGACCGTCTCGTCGTCGCCGGCGCGCGCGAACCGCTGGCGCGTCTGGTCGACGAGCACGACCGCCTCGGCGAGGTCGCCGACGTCACCCCGGAACAGCTCGCGCTGCGCGCCCGCGGCTGCAAGGAGCATGGCGAGGCACCGGGCCGGCTGCTCGCGCGCGGAGGGCGCTGGGAACTGCGCCGCCTGGCCGCCGGCGAATTCCTGCCCAAGTCCGACGAGGACGAACCGCATGCGCAGTGGCGTGCGGTGCAGCCCAACCAGGTGATCGCGCGCCAGTACCGTCTCGATCACGCCGTCGCAGCCGCGCCCGATCCGCTCGTGCAGCCGCTGGTCGACGCAACCGACGCGGACCGCTGGTTCGCCGACGTCACGACCCTGGCCGGCTGGGACCGTTCGAGCTACGGCACGACCTCGCTGACCCAGGCGCGCGACTGGATCGGCGACCGCTTCGCCGCACTCGGCCTCACGGTGACCAAGCCGGCCTTCACCTTTTCCGGCAGCGGCGGCACGGTCACGCGCAGCAACGTGATCGGCACCTGGACCGGCACGACCTTGCCGAACGAGTGGATCGTCGTCGGCGGCCACTACGATTCGCGCAACACCAACCTGTCCGGCACGACCAATGCGCCCGGCGCCGAAGACAACGCGACCGGCTGCGCCGGCGTCGTCGAACTCGCACGCATCCTCGTGGCCAATCGGCCGCAGCGCAGCGTCCTGTTCATGTGCTATGCCGGCGAGGAACAGGGACTGTACGGCAGCAAGGCGCATGTCGCGCAGCTGCAGCAGGCCGGCGATCTGGCGAAAATCCGTTCCGTCGTCATCATGGACATGATCGGCTACAGCGCCGACACGACCCTGAACGCCGACTACGAGACCTACCCGGCGTTCGCCGCCTACATGAACACCTTCGCCGCCGCCGCGGCGACCTACGTGCCGGCGCTGCAGGTCACGACCAGTACGAATGCCTGGGGCTCCGACCACGTGCCGTATCTCGACGCGGCCAAGCCGACCGTGCTCGCGATCGAATCCGACTACGACGTCTACCCGCACTACCACCGCAGCACCGATCTGCCGGCCAACATCGGTCCGAACGCGCGCGCCATGGGCGCGGCGATCCTCAAGACCAACGTGGCCGTGCTCGCCAATGAGGCCGGCGCGTCGGATCGCATCTTCGCGGACCTGCGGTAGCTCGCCGCGCGGACGCTCGCCGGCCGGCCGCTGCCGCCTGCATCGGCTGCCGACGCGGGCCCTGTCAGCTATCGGGGCCGGCCGTAGCGGTTGCCGGTCGTCGTGTTCCTGTAGCTGCCGCCCTTGTGCGAGGCGCCCTTGCCGGACGAGTAGTGCCCGCCATGGCTGATCGAATGCTGCGCGCCCGGATAGTGCACGCGCGCACCGCCGCCGCGGGCGGACGCTTCCGACGCAACCGTCGCGGCCAGCAGGCCGACCAACACCTGCGTCAGGCAGCAGTACGACACCGGCCCGCGCGACTCCGCCCGCGCGGACGGCTATGGCGAGTGCCAGACCGAGGCAATCGCGGCGAATGCCGACGACGCGCTGCCGCCCGCAGCGGCCCGGAACAGCCGGTCACGAGCCGCGATGGCAGGTCATCGCGACGCTCGGCGGGATCGGTCAGGGAATCCGGCTCGGCGCACCCGGCTTGCGCGGGCGGAACACGGCCTTGCCGTCGCTTGTGGCGCCGCTTTCCACGTCCAAGTTGCCGACGTCGGCGACGAGTTCCAGCAGCGCCCGCAGCGGAATCGCATCGAAGCGCAAGGTCACGCGCGACGTCGGCAGATGATCCAGCCCGCGCAAGGTCCAGCCCAGTTCCCTCTGCAGCGCCCGCGCGACCTCGTCGACCGGCTGGTTGACGACGTCGATCATGACCGTCGTCGTGGTCGGCACCCGGGTCGCGGCGGCGATGCGGATCGAGCCGTGCAGGCTGGCGCCGGCCTGCGGCGCTTCGAGCACGGCGGCGTCGCCGGCGGCAATGCCGTCGCGCTGCAGGCGGACGCCGTGGCGCAGATCCTCGACGATTACGCGCAGTCGTCCGTCATCGGCCGTTTCCACGCGCAGCGCGGCGATTTCGTTCTCGTAGCCCGCATCGTGAAAGGTCACTGGAATGCCGGATGCGCAGGAGTCGGACTGCCATCGGCTCTCGCCCTCGAACAGCGGTTCGCTGAGTTCGATGTCGACGTTGAAAACGCGACGGCATGCTTCGATACGGCCCACATCGGCGGCCAGCGCAGCGGAGAACAGGGCGGACAGCAGCATCGGTGACGGCTCCCGGACGGTCAGGGCGGCCGCGCCTGGCGGCGGTCGCGGATTGCCGATGGCGCGCAGCCGGCCGGCACCCGGTCAATGATCGCGGATTGGCGGCCGGCAGTGTCAATTCGCCGATGCGACAATCCGCAGCCCGCCGGAGCCACGTCCGGCACGCCGATTGCAGGCGGCGGAGCGACACGCTGACGTATTCACCGACACCGGCCGCGCCGCGCGGCCACCGCGAGAAATTCCATGGCTCATTTCGTTACCGGCCTGATCGCCCGCCACGCGGCGCTGCGCGCGCTTGCCGCGGCCCGCGCGCTGCCGGCGCCGGTCGTGCTGACCGAAGTCCTGTCGCTGCTGCCGCTGGGTGCCGACGAACTCGAACGGCTGCTGCCGGACGAGGCGGACGCCTTCCATGCGGGCTTCAACTACCTGTCGCCGGCACTGGCCGCCGCGCTGCAGGCGCTGTCCGTGCGCAGCACCCTGCTGTATTTCGAGACCGAGTATTTCGGCGGCATGGGCACGCAGGGCGCGGCGGTGTTCCGCGACGGCGAACTCGTGTTCGGCCCGCAGGCCGCCGAACTCGGGCCTATCAACAACGCGCTGGCCGTGCTCGGCGTGCGCACGCTGCCTCCGGCCGTCGATGAATTCGAAACCGTCGGCCTGCATCGTCATGGCAGTGTCGAAGGTTGGCAGCAATCGGCCGACGACTGAGGCCAATGCGCGACGACAGGCAGGAACGACGATCGTCCAGCGCCAGGGCGCGGTTCCGGACGGCCCCGAAACCGCGCGGCCTGTCGCTTCAGGGCCCAGGACAACCGGCCGCGACCGGCTCGACGTCGCTGCGGAAGATCACGTCGGCGCTGTCGAGGACCGTGACCTGCAGCGCTTCCGATTCGCTCGGCGCGCTCGTCGCGTTGCCGCTGAAGATCGCCTTGATCACCACGGTGCGTGGCCCCGGCGTGGGCGAACTCAGATTGCTCAGCCAGCAGCCCGCGTGACCGGCGGCATCGAGGGTCGAACTGCAGCTTTCGGCGTCGTCGACCGTGAACGCCACACCGCCACCCGCATCCTGGCCACCGACCTGGGCAGAGACCGGATACGGCTGGCCTTCGACGAAGCGGACGGAACACGCCGTGCTCAGGCTCGTCGTCGTTGCGCGGCGCTGTACAACCTGCGTGAGTTCGGCGGATTCCACAGCCACATTCAAGCCGCCGCCGACGTAGTACGCCGTCAGCCCGTGCGTGCCCGGGGCGAGTGACGCCGTCGTACAGCTCGCCGCCGCATTGACGACCGACGCGCCGCTGCACAGCACTTCACCGTCGGCGCGGAAATCGACGAGGCCGCTCAGCGGCACTGGCGAAGCCAGTTGCGCGGTCAGCACGATCGTCGTGCCGACTGTCACGGGATTGGCCGAGCTGCTCAGCGTGATCGTCGGCTGCGCCAGCACGGCGAAACTGCCGACCGGGGCTGCAGGACTCGGACCGACCGCATTGCGCGCATAGAGATAGGCCGTATACAGGCCGGGGCTCAGCCCGGTAAGCGTGAACTGGCTGCACGGTGCCGTGCAGCTGAAGACGCTGTCGAGCTCCACGATCTCCAGCGCATACGAGGTGATCGGCGCGCCACCGGAATAGCCGGGCGCCGCGAAGGTGAACGCCATGGTGCCGGACGTGCCGCCACCACCGGCCGCCGCTATCGACTCGGGCGCTCCGGGCACGGTCGCGCGCGTGGTCCAGACCGCGCTGCCGAAGCGGCCGTTGACGAACAGCCGCGCGCGCAGCGGACCGTTCGCGCTGCCATCGAGCGCCGTCGCCGCGACGGCATAGCTCGTGTCGCTGAAACCGGCGGCCGGATCAACCGGCACATAGCGCGTCAGGCCGTTGTCGACGCGCATGAGCTGCAGCACCGGCACGTTGCTCGGCGAATTGCGGTTGCGGCCGAGTCCCGCATCCAACACCGGCGCGAAGCCGCTGCCGGCGAGATTCAGCTCCACGCCGTCGTAGAGGTAGGGCGTGGCCGTGGCGATCGCCGCCGGCCCGAACACGCCGTAGTCATGCCGGTCGTAACGCAAAGTCTGCGAGTCGGGCTGCAGGCTGCCGGTCAGCAGCACGCGGCCGTCATTCAGCAGCACAGCCACGTGGCGTCCCGGTGCCGTCGCCGGCCAGAGGAACGAGGTTTCGCTGATCCGCCCGAGCGGATCGTAGCGTTCGATCGCCGCGACCGCGCCCGAGGCGGCGACGCCGCCGGCGATCAGCACCTTGCCGCCCGGCAGCAGGGTCGCACTGTGCGAGGTCCGCGCCGCGCGCAGGTCCGGTCCGTCCTGCCAGCTGTCGCTGGCCGGGAAATACAGCCGCGTCGCGGCGGTCGCAGGCTGGCCGGGCGGCGCTCCGCCGGAGATCAGCACGCTGCCGTCGGCGAGCAGAGTCGCCGCGTGGTCGGCGATGCCGTCCGGATAGTTCGCCTCGCTGCCGCGGCTCCAGGTGTCCGTCGCCGGATCGTAGATCTGCGGCCGGCGCTGTACGCCGTTGCCGGGACTGGCGCCGCCGAACACGAGCACGCGGCCCGATGCGAGCACGGTCATGCTGTGACCGCCGAGCGGCACCGGCAACGAGGCTGCGACGGTCCAGGTGTCGACGAGCGGATCGTAGATCTCGACGTCGGCAAGCGCGTTGCCGGCCGTATCCATGCCACCGGCCACGAGCACCTTGCCGGAATTCAACAGCACCGCACGGTGCAGACGCCGCGCCACGTGCATGGCGGCGCGCGGTCGCCAGCTGTCGGCAGCGCCGTCGTACAGCAACGCATCCGTGTTCGCGGCTCCGGCATGGATCACCCCTCCGGCGAGGAAGACCTTGCCGTCGGCCAGCACGGTCGCCGTGTGTTCGGCGCGCGGCACCGGCAGAGCCGCGGCTGCCGACCAGTTCGTGCCGTCGTAACGCGTCACGGTGTCGCGCAACAGGTTGGCCGAATCGCGGCCGCCAATTTCGATGACGCTGCCGTCCGGCAGCAGGCTGGCCGTGTTCTGCGTGCGCGGAACCGCGCGCGCGGCACCGACGAACTGCGCATCGTTCCAGAGTTCCGGGAACAGGTCGGCCGACGCCAAGGGCGCCGCGTTGACGCCGCCGGTCAGCAGCACTTCGGCGTTCGGCAGCAGCGTGGCCGGATGATTGTCGCGCCCGACCGTCAGCGGGAGCGCGCCGGCCCAGGACGAACCTGCCGTCTGGAACGATTCGGAAGAGACGATCGGCGTCATCCCGCCGAAGGTCGCGATGCCGCCGGTCATCAGCATGTCCCCCGACGGCAGCAGGGTTGCGCTGCCGTCGCGTCGTGGCGTCAGCGCCGGGCTCACGGTCGAAAACACGCCGGTCGCCGGATCGTAGAGCTCCGCGCTGGTCAGCGCGTTGCTGCTGTCGACGCCCTGACTGATCAGCACAAGGCCGGATTGGAGCAGGGTCGCGCTGTGACGCGAACGCGCGCCGTGCAGGGAGCCGGTCGACGTCGACAGCGCCGTCGCCGGGTCGTAGAGCTCGGCCGTGGCCAGCATGTTCGTGCTGGTATCACGGCCGCCGGTGATCAGTACCTTGCCGTTGGCCAGCAGGGTCGCCGTATGGTCGGCACGGGCGCTCCGCAGACTGCCGGCCAGGATCCACCGGTTCATGACCGGATCGTAGCGTTCGATGCTGCTCGTCGGTTGGCCATTGCTGCCGATGCCGCCGATCGCGAGCACCTGACCCGAAGCGAGACGGATCGCGACCTGCGAATAGCGCGAGACGTTCAGCGATGCCGCCGGGCTCCATAGCCCCGTATCCGGATCGCCGATCTCGGCGGATGTGCCGGCATTCAGCCCGCCGGCGACGAGCACCTTGCCCGACAGAAGCAGGGTCGCGGTATGCAGCGCCCGTTGCATGCGCAGATCGCCGGCGCTCTGCCAGGCATTGCTGACGAAGTCGTAGCGCTGCGTGGCCGCCGTCGTGGACAGGCTGCCGTTGATCACGCCGCCCGCGACCCAGACCTGGCCCGAAGTCAGCAGGGTCGCCGTATGACCACGGCGCGGTGTGCTCATTGGTGCGGCCGGCTTGACGCCGGCGGTCTGCGCCGTCGCAGGCAGCGGTGCCGCCAGGCCGAGCACGGCAAATATGCCGAGCAGGCACGCGGCCAGCGCGGAGGCGATCCGATTCATCAGTGAATTCCCCTGTAGACGAGGCGATCGGGTCAGCGTTTCGCAAGCGGGCGCAGGGCCGGATCAGGGCGATGCGGTGCCGACGCGGCGCAGCCCGCGACCGTCACGCGCACCGGCGCGTGACGGTACGACGATCGGCGAAGGATGTCTGCAGTCAATGCCCCGATCGGCGCGGCGGGCGCACAGCGGTCCGCGGCATTCGGGAGACGGGGCGCCCGGACCCGCAAGCCGGGCGCAGCGCTCCGTCGGGTGGTGCGGCCGGAACGCGCGCGGCGGCGCGAGGTCGCGCCGCCGCGGAAACCGGTCTCAGTTCAGGCGCATGCGCACCAGGGTCTTGCTGACGCTGCGGCCGTCGATCGTGTAAGTGAAGGTCGCCTGGTCTTCCTGGCCGGGCTTCATCGCGAAGTCGATCGTCGCGGTGCCGACGCCGCGGTACTGCGCACCGTCGGCCGGATAGTTCGGACCGGCCCAGGGCGGTCCTTCGCTCTTGACGACCACGCCGCTCCAGCGCATGGCGGTCTGCCACTGGCCGGCCTGCAAGGTGTACCACTGCGGCTGGCGCGCATCGTCGAATACGTAGAGCGCGCCGAAGATGTCGCCGGCGGCGCCCTGTTCGAGCGTGAGTCCCCAGCCCGGCTCGCGGCTGTTGCCCCACAGGCCGCTGTAGTTGGCCACCGGTCGCGGCAGATCCTCTTCGCCCGGCGTCACCGTGCGCGCGGCGACCTGGAACGGCAGGCGCAGCAGCGGTTCGCGATAGCCCTTCAGATACAGCTGCACCTCGTAGTCGCCGGCCGGATAGGCGCCGAGCTCGAGGTCGACGACGGCCGGCGGTCCCGGCACGATGCACAGCCGCGGACGGAACGAGGCAACGATGAGGTGGTCGCGCAATTCGACGGAGACCGTGTTCGCATCGAAGGTACAGCTGTCGAGCGTCGTGCGCAGGTGCAGTGGTTCGAACTGGCTGGGGCGCGGCGGCACGACCAGGGATTCGTCGGCAGCGGCGGCGGCAACGGTGGCGAGGCCGAATGAGGCCATCGCGACGGCGAGCTTCAGGAATGCATTCGCTGGATTCGGCATGACGGTACTCCGCGACTACGAGCAGGGAACGTCCTGGACGCGCGTGCGGCAAATTTCGTCGCAGGCGCATTGTGCGCGTTTTGCGTGACGCCCGCGTCCATGCAGGCTCAACAGCCGGTCAGCGTCTGCGGCGCGACCTCGCCGCGCGGCCGGGCGAAGAGGAAACGGCCGAACGGCAGACCGACCGCATGGCGATGGCTCAGCGAGCGGCAAGCCCGGCCCGGCCGGGAAGCGCCAATGACCCCACGGATCAGGTCGCCAGCAACATATCCTTCCATCCGGAATCGGCGATATAATCCGCGCCCTCCTCGCCGCCGAGGGGCGCTGCAAGTCCGTTCGCTGGGTCATCGCGAAGCGGAATCAGGCTCGGCGGAATCGGGTTCCATTCCGACACCGCGCCCGCCCAAAGCACTGGAGCTCACCATGAATGCCGTCGTAAAGCCGCAGCACGACTACAAAGTCGCCGACATGTCCCTGGCCGACTGGGGCCGCAAGGAAATCGAGATCGCCGAGCACGAGATGCCGGGCCTGATGTCGATCCGCAAGAAGTACGCCGCGGCCAAGCCGCTCAAGGGCGTGCGCGTGACCGGCTCGCTGCACATGACCATCCAGACCGCGGTGCTGATCGAGACCCTGGTCGACCTCGGCGCCTCGGTGCGCTGGGCTTCCTGCAACATCTTCTCGACCCAGGACCATGCCGCTGCCGCGATCGCCGCCGCCGGCGTGCCGGTGTTCGCCTGGAAGGGCGAGTCGCTGGAAGAGTACTGGGACTGCACGCTGGACTGCGTGATCCACCCGAACGGCAAGGGTCCGGAACTCGTCGTCGACGACGGCGGCGACGTGACCCTGCTGATCCACAAGGGCTATGAGCTCGAACAGGGTTCCGACTGGGTCAACACCGCCTCGGCCTCGCACGAGGAACAGGTCATCAAGAACCTGCTCAAGCGCGTCGCCAAGGAGCGCCCGGCCGGCTTCTGGACCGCGATCGTCAAGGAATGGCGCGGCGTCTCCGAAGAGACCACGACCGGCGTGCACCGTCTCTACCAGATGATGGAAGCGGGCAAGCTGCTGGTGCCGGCGATCAACGTCAACGACTCGGTCACCAAGTCCAAGTTCGACAATCTGTACGGCTGCCGCGAATCGCTGGCCGACGGCCTCAAGCGCGCGATGGACGTGATGCTGGCCGGCAAGGTCGCCGTGGTCTGCGGCTACGGCGACGTCGGCAAGGGCTCGGCCCACAGTCTGCGCGCCTACGGCTGCCGCGTGATCGTGACCGAGATCGACCCGATCAACGCACTGCAGGCCGCGATGGAAGGCTTCCAGGTCGATACGGTCGAAGCCTCGCTCGGCCTCGCCGACATCTACGTGACGACGACCGGCAACAAGGACGTCATCACCGTCGAGCACATGCAGCGCATGAAGGACCAGGCCATCGTCTGCAACATCGGCCACTTCGACAACGAGATCCAGGTCGACGCGCTGAACACGCTGCCGGGCGTCAGGAAGATCAACATCAAGCCGCAGGTCGACAAGTACGTGCTGCCTGGCGTTGACGGCAAGCCTGGCCGCGAGATGTTCCTGCTGGCCGAAGGCCGCCTCGTCAATCTCGGCTGCGCGACCGGCCACCCGAGCTTTGTCATGTCGAACTCGTTCTCGAACCAGACCCTGGCGCAGATCGACCTCTGGGCGAACAAGGACGTCTACGAAAAGACCGTCTACCGCCTGCCGAAGAAGCTCGACGAGGAAGTCGCGCGCCTGCATCTGGAAAAGATCGGCGTGAAGCTCACCAAGCTCACGGCCGACCAGGCGGCCTACCTCGGCGTCGACGTCGAAGGCCCGTACAAGCCGGAGCACTACCGCTACTGATCCGGCGCACCGCTCCGGCATCCTGCGACGGCCCGCCCAGTGCGGGCCGTCGCTTTTTCAGGCGCCGCTCAACGCCGCGAGCAGCCGTATTCGCCCTGCGGATGAATCTCGAAGTCGCCGTGGAAGATCGTGTCGGCGCGATACTCGAAAGCGCCGATGTCGACTTCGCCGTAGCGGCGCGCGAACGGCGCGCCGCGCTGGTCGCTGGTCAGGCTCGTCGTATCTTCGCCGTGCTCGCAGGCCGGACTGCCGACGCCGAGCGCATGCACCGGCGTAAGCCCGCCGTTGTCCGCAAGCGGCTGCAGCAGCGGGTCCACGTCGAAACGGTTGTCGCTGTTGCTGCCGTTGAGCACACCAGCGGCGGGTGCGACCTGCACCAGGCTGCGCCGCGCCGACAGTACGCTGGGCGGTCCGTCGATGCCGGTTGCGCGCGACAGCTCGCTGGCAATGCCGCTGGCGCGCGTATTGCCCGCAACGAGGGTGCTGATCAGTTCCAGGGTATGACCGCCCTCTGCAACGTAGACGCCGCCGCCGATGCCATCGCCGGCGGTGGCGGCCGGCGCGCGGTTGTAGGCGACCGTGCTGTTGCGCAGCTGCAGCCGTCCATGTTCCAGCGCCAGGCCCGAGCCGTGCCCCGCTTCGTGCCGCACCGTATTGCCGGACAGCGTGCTGTTCTGCACCAGCAAAGTTCCGGCATCGGCGACGCCGAGCAGATAGACGCCGCCGCCGGCAAATTCCGCTGCGTTGCCACTGAACGTGCTCGCCACGATCCCCACATCCGGCACCGCCAGCGCCACGCCGCCGCCGGAATTGGCGGCCGTGTTGTTCTCGATGCGGCTTGCAATCAGGTCGAAGCGGCTGTTCACGCCGGTGGCGCCGACGGCCCCGCCGAATGCGGCGTCGTTGGCGCGGAACACACTGCGCTCCACGCGCACATGGCTTTCCTCCACCGCCAGCGCGCCGCCCACGTCGGCCGCCGCGTTCTCGCGCAGCACCGAATCGAGCAGGGTCAGCTGGCTCTGGTACACGTACAGCGCGCCGCCCGAGGCCTGGGCGCTGTTGCCGGCGAACAGGCAGTTCTCCACGCGGGCCTTGGCGAAGTCCAGCACGCCAACCGCGCCGCCACCGGTATTGCCGCTGTTGCCGCCACTGAACGAGAGCCCGCGCAGCACGACGTTCACGGCATCGGGATGGTTGATGTCGCCGATGATGCTCAGCGCACGCGAGGCGCCACCGGGATCGATCCCGGTAGCCGCCGGCCCCAGGCCCTGGATCTCCAGCGCGTCGGTAATCACCAGTTCGCCGGCGCTCAGCGACACCGTGCCGTTGAGCGGAATGAAAATGCGGTCCGCGCCCGGCGCGGCATTGGCGGCCGCCACGGCCGCGCGCAGCATGCCAGGCTGCGGTGGATTGCTGTCGTCGAGGCGAGAGACCTGGAAGTCGGCCGCATGGACACAGGAACACCCCAGCAACAGGCCCAGGCCTGCCGGAGCGAGAAGACGGGAAACACGCATGGAACGGAGATCCTTGTTTCGAAGACCGCGGGATGGCGGCACGACCGCCGCCATGCGTGCATTGCAGCCAGCCGCCGCAAACGCCGCTTGATGTGCGTTTCAAGGATTTCTCAAGCTTTGCAAGGCAATGAGTTCAAGCCAGTTTTTCGCCCCGATGGCGAAGGCTGCCGCTGCTGCCGAGCGCTGGCCGGGTGACGCAGGCAGGCCGACCGCGGACCGGCGCGCTGCGCGGCGCCACACCGTGTTGCTCGCGATGCGGGGGCAGAATCCGGGATGCCGCGATGCCGGCACCCGGACGTCCGACCGCCGGGCCTGTACGCTGCGGCGTCAGCCGCCCGTCATTTCGCCGCTTCGCCCGGCCTGGTTCCGCTTCCGTGCGGACCCGACGACCTTCGACAGCGGGCCGAACCAACGCGGCGCACCGGGGGTTCCGGCCAGCGCGGCAATGGCCCGGCCCGGCAGCTTCGCGAGTCCGTCCGGCAGGGGTCCACTGCTGCCGGTGCGAGGCAAGCTCGTCGCCACAGGCGCGCAAGGCCGGCAACAGAGCGAGCCGCCGGCCGGATGCGCCGAGCCGGCAACGCAGAGCACCAGGCGGCTGCGTGCGGAATTGGCCTCGCTCATGTTCCTCTTCCGGACGCCCGTGCTGAAACAGCAATGCATCGAGGAGCACGCTTCCCTCAATCGGCGTCGTGCGGTACGCCGGTCGCGTTGCCGGTGCTGCAGTCCGGCGACGGCGTCAGCGGATTTCTGCCGCCGCGGCGGCGCGAGCACGGGTCAACCCTCGGCGCTTGGAAGCGGCCCGCGCGCCCGGCATGCTACGCGCCCCTTCATTGCCGCCAAGCCGCCATGCCCCTGCCCCGCATCAAGATCTGCTGCATCCGCGACGCCGCCGAGGCCGCGCTGGCCATCAGCCGGGGCGTAGATGCCCTGGGATTGGTCTCGGCCATGCCGAGCGGCCCCGGCGTCATCGACGACACGACCATCGCGGCGATCGCCGCAACCGTACCGCCGCCGATCGCGACGTTTCTGCTGACATCGCTGACCGACGCCGGCGCGATCATCGAACAGCAGCGGCTGTGCCGCTGCAATACCCTGCAGCTCGTCGACGCGGTGCCGCCGGGCACCCATGCACGACTGCGCGCGGCCCTGCCGGGCATCGCGCTGGTCCAGGTCATCCATGTCGTCGATTCGGCGTCGGTCGACGAAGCCGTAGCGCTGGCGCCCGAGGTCGACGCGCTGCTGCTGGACTCGGGCAATCCCGCGCTCGCGGTCAAGGAACTCGGCGGCACCGGCCGCGTGCACGACTGGGCGCTGAGCCGTGCCATCGTCGAGCGCAGCGGCAAGCCCGTGTTCCTGGCCGGCGGCCTGCGCCCGGACAACGTCGCCGAGGCGATCCGCACGGTAAGGCCGTTCGGTCTGGACCTCTGCAACGGCGTGCGCCGCGACGGCCGCCTCGATGCGGACCGGCTCGCGGCGTTCGTCGAGGCTGCCCGGGCGGCGTGAAGCGGGGGCGGATCGGCCGCCGTTCCGATCCCTGGGCTGCTCGATCTGGCGTCGCAGGGCTGGCTGAGCCGGCGGTGAAATTCCGGGTGTCCTTATCGGGGCGCTGATTTCGGACGGCTCTGCCCGGCTCGTCGCAGCACGGCCGGGCGAGCCGGCCGCGGATTTCCGGGTGTCCTGATCTCCGGACCGTCCCTGGATTGGTGGGTGTCCCGATCTTGGATCTCCCCGGGATTGGTGGGTGTCCTGATCTCGGCCCGTGAATTTGTGGGTGTCCCGATCTTGGGCGTGGATTTGTGGGTGTCCCGATCTTGGGCCTCCTGATCTCCGGACCGCCCCTGGATTTGTGGGTGTCCTGATCTCGGCCCTGATCTCGGCCCGTGGATTTGTGGGTGTCCCGATCTTGGAGCTGCCGGCCCCTGCCCCGGCCGCAGGCGGCGATTCGCAGCACCGCGCGCGCCCTGCGCCACCAGCCATGCCCGGCCACTGCGAGCAGGCCATCTATCTCTGTATCCGGAAGTCGAGATATATTGCGCGTCCGCGCGCCTGTTTCCGGATCGCGCGTCCCTTAGCGCCCCACTTCCGCCAGGACTTCCGCAATGCCCGCGACCGCTCCGTCCCGTCTGCCGATTCCGGTTTCGCTGGAGTTCTTTCCGCCCAAGACGGACGAGCAGCGCGAGACCCTGGAGAAGGCGCTGCCGGCGCTCAAGGCGCTGAATCCGGAATATGTCTCGGTGACCTTCGGCGCCGGCGGGTCGACCTTGAGCTATACCCCCGACACAGTCTGCCACCTGCGCGAGCAGCACGGCCTGGACTCGGCGCCGCATCTGTCCTGCATGGGCGGAACCCGGGCGGAGATCCGCAGTCTGCTGCAGCTCTACCGCAGCAAGGGTTGCCGGCGCATCGTCGCGCTGCGCGGTGACCTGCCCTCGGGCATGGCCAGCTACGGCGACTTCCGCTACGCCAGCGACCTGGTCGGCTTCATCCGCGACGAGACCGGCGATTTCTTCCACATCGAGGTCGCCGGCTATCCGGAAGTCCATCCGCAGTCCGACGACGCGCAGGCCGACCTGATCCACTTCAAGCGCAAGGTCGAGGCCGGCGCCAACGGCGTGATCACGCAATATTTCTACAACGCCGACGCCTACTTCCGTTTCGTCGACGACGCGCGCCGGCTCGGCGTGAACGTGCCTATCGTCCCGGGCATCATGCCGATCACGAACTATTCCCAATTGCGCCGTTTTTCCGAACTCTGCGGCGCGGAGATCCCGCGCTGGGTCGCGCGCCGGCTGCAGTCTTTCGGCGACGATCACGAGGCGATCCGCGAGTTCGGCGCCGACGTGGTCACGGCGCTGTGCCGCCGCCTCGTCGACGGCGGGGCGCCGGCGCTGCACTTCTATACCCTGAACCGGGCCCGCGCGACGACGGCCGTCGTGGAGCGCCTGCAGGCCTGATGCTGCGCCACTGCTGAGCCGAAACGCGCGCGTTTCCCGAGTAGCCTGGAATCCAGTTTCGCGGTGTCCTGGGGAGGCTCCGCAACCTTATTCGCCAACGCGCCTGCGCGGCGGCGTCCGAGGGGGTTGGGGGAATCCGGCTGCTTTCGTCACCCGATAGGCGCGCGACTCCTTACTGCGCCGGATTCGCATCGCGCGCTCGTCGTGGGGAGATGCGGAATGAAACGGTTCTTACTCTGGAGTGTGACGGGAGCAGGTCTGCTGGCGTCGGGATTCGCGGCAGCGCAGGGATCGCCGTCGTTGTTCGCGCCGGTGCCGGCGGTGTATCGCGCCGTGCAGGGCGACGCCGCGTTCGACGCGCTGGCCGCCGAACCGGCCTCGGCGAAGATCGACGTGGTCATGGTCAACGCCGCGGCCGTGCAGGCCGATACCAGGACGCTGAGCCTGGATCTGGATATCGGCGGTCCGGTCAAGCTGACCGCGCAGTACAGCAACAGCTACTACACCGAAGACGGCAGCCTGGTCTGGCAGGGCAGCATCAACGAGACGGCGCTCAAGCGCGAGATGGGTCCGAACGAGATCGCCGAGGACGCATTGAACTCGGTCATCCTCGTGCGCAACGGCGACAAGGTCACCGGCAACGTCCGCGTCGCCGGCCAGTTGTTCAAGATCCGTCCGCTGCACGACGCACGCCACGTCGTCGTCGAGGTCGATGAAAACGCGATGCCGCTGGATCACCCGCCCGCCGACTACCGCAGGCTGTTCGAGCAGGCCACGCCGCTGCCGACCGGCAGCAAGGCGGTCGCCGCGAACACCGTGATCCGCGTGCTCGTGAACTACACGCAGAAGGTCGCCAGCGTGTCCGGCGACATCAACGGCCTGATCAACCTGGCCGTGGCCGAGTCCAACCAGGGCTATGCCAACAGCGGCGTGCAGATCACGATGGAGCTCGCGGCGAAGTCGCAGGTCACCTATACCGAGACCGGCAACTTCGATACCGACCTGGCGCGCTACCGCGGCACGGCCGACGGCTACATGGATGCCATCCATACCCAGCGCAACAGCGTCACGGCCGACGTGGCGGTGCTGATCGTCAACAACACGGCCTATTGCGGCCTGGCTTCGGCGATCGGCGCGAGCGCGAGCACGGCTTTCGCCGAGGTCTACTGGGACTGCGCGACGGGCTACTACTCGTTCGCCCACGAGATCGGCCACCTGCAATCGGCGCGTCACGATCCGGCCAACGATCCGACCAATACGCCGTATGCCTATGGCCACGGCTTCCAGTCGACGGCCGGCGGGTGGCGCACGATCATGGCCTACGCCTGTTCGAGCGTGACCTGCACGCGCATCAACTACTGGTCGAATCCGAACAAGACCTATGGCGGCCGCGCCATGGGCACGACCAACCGCAACGACAACGCCCGCGTGCTGAACAACACGCGCGCAACGGTCGGCGCGTTCCGCTGAGCGACGGGCACGGGCGGCTATCGCCGCCCGTGCCACCCTGGGCGGAGTGGAAAGCGGGAAATTGTCGATTCGGGCGCCGGCGGTGGCTGCCGCCGGCGCGCTGATCCGACAAGCGCGCTACGTTTCGCCTGCGCTTGCAGGGTGCTACCGCGCCGACTACGCTGCCGCTTCGATCAGGGGAGGCGCCATGCTCAACGAGATTCCGCTGGAAGCGTTTTCGGCCATCGTCGGCCAGACCGTGCGTGTGTCCAGCGGCGAACATTACATCGACGCCGAGGTCACTCAGGCGCAGATCCTCGCCAATCCGAGCCCGCGCGCGCAGGCGCCGTTCTTCGTGATCGTGCGCCACAACGGCGCGACGCGCGCGATCAATCAGGGCATCTACCAGATCGCTCATCCGAACCTGGGCACGCTGGATCTGTTCCTCGTGCCGATCGGGCCCGACGCACAGGGCATGTGCTACGAGATCACGTTCAACTGAGACCGGCGCCCCGGTCGCCCGATCTCGATACCAGCCTGCCGCGGCATCGGCGCCGCCGCAGCGCATGCCTGGCGGTACCCTCCGGCACAGGCGCCGGAGTTCACGCCGCGATCGCGAGGTCTCAGGCCGTTGCCGCCGGCACGGCGCCGTTCCAGCCCAGGAACAGATAGACGCCGCGGTTCTCGATCAGGCGGAAACCGAGGCGGTCATACAGCCGCATGGCCGGATTGTTGGGCTCCACGTGCAAGGTGATTTCCCAGCCGTTCTCGCCGGCGATCTGCCGCAGCGCCTCGATCAGCGCCGAGCCCATGCCCTGCCCGCGCCGTTCCGGCAGCAGGGCGATATCCATCAGGCGAACCTCGCGGCCACCGTCCTTGCGATAGAGATAGATGCGGCCCAGGCGCTGCGCCTGGGCCTCGATGACGAGAAATTCCGCGCCGACGTAGTTCGCGCGGTAATGCGCGTGCTGCAGCGCGTGCTGCTCATGCAGGAACGCCCGCTTCGCCGCCGCGTCCCAGGGCACATGAGCCAGTTCGGTCTCGCGCGTGGATGCATAGAGGTCGGCCATGAACGCGCGATCGTCGTCGCTCTCGCTGCGCAGGGTCAGCGCCGGGCAGCGCTGCATCAGCTGCACCGCCAGGGTCGCCTCGCCGCTCAAGCCGGCTCCACGCTGAAGGAGAGGTAGTCGGTATCGGGCAGCCGGCCGCTGCGCAGGATCAGCGGCCTGTCGTTGTAGCCCGTGTAGACGTATTGGGATGCGTCGGCGATACGGTTGCCGGCGGCCGGCCGATGCACGATCACGTACAGCCCCGGCGCGAAGCGGCCGTAGGCGTCGCCGAGCGTGACCGTCGCAGTAGGCAGCACGCCGGAGCGATTGCCGGTGCCGCCGCGCTGGGTCAGCGCGAAGCCGCCGAAATTCGGCGCTTCGGCATGGAAGCTGATCGGGCCGCTGCCGCTGGGCTTGTCGCCGACGGAATAGACCAGGGCCAGATTGACCTTGTTGTTGACGCCGAAGAAGGCCGATTCCACGTCGAGCGCACCGAGAGTGCTCGGCGTCGCGCGCACGAAGCCATGTACGGTGATGCGCGCGCGGGCGAGCTTGGAGGGCACCTGCGGCCAGCTTTCCTGCCAGTTGCCGAAGCTGTCGGTTTCCAGCGCGCTGCCGGACAGGCGCAGCAGACTGAAGGTCGGCGCGCTGCCCGTTTCGCCCGAAGCGACGAAACCGCCGCCCTTGTCGGCGGCGGCCTGCGCGCTGCTGTTGCCGAAGGCAAGACTCAAGCCCACGAGCGCGGCGGGCGCGCCCAAGAAGTCACGACGTTTCATGGATTCCCCCTGTTACGAACCCGCTCCGGGGCTCGCCGTACGGGGATTCTACGCTGCCCGTTCAGGACTGTGATTGCGGCGTGGCACATTGACGATTGTTGACCTTCAAAAAGCAACCGGCGCGGGCCTCACGACCCGCGCCGGCATCGGACTTGCTTGACACCGCTCAGCCGCGCGGCGGGAACACGCCCTGCAGGGCGATACAGAACATCAACGTCAGGTAAGGCTGCAGGTTGTTGTGCGGGAAACCGCTACCGGTCAGCGCAATTTCCTGGACGTTCATCTGCACGACCGGCGTAGTGCCCGCGGGTGCATAGGCGCCGCCGTTGTTCGACGAGCTCAGCACGCGCTGCGGCGACGGCGAATTGTCCGTAGCGATGTCGGCACCCACGCGCAGGACGTGGTTGTGGCTCGGCATCTCGGACTGCAGCAAGGTGACGTTCGGCACGCCGCTCATCTGGCCGAGGTCGTAGATCGTGCCGGTCGTCGACTGGCCCCAGTGCATCGGCGCATTGCCGGCCATGTCGGGCAACGCGAAGTTCGACTTGCCATTGCCGCCGTAGGTGGTGCCGAGCAGCGAGAACAGGGCCGTGTTCTGGCTCAGCGGCAACAGCTGGCCGTCGCACGTGGCCCAGCCCTTGGGGGCGAAGTTGAACCCGAAGATGCGAATTTCAGCAACGAATGGATCTGCCATGACGCGCCCCCCTCAGGTCGGACTCGGAAAAATGCCGAACAGCGAAATGATGAAACTGACGCACAGATACGGCTGCATGTTCTCGTGCGGCTGGCTGCCGCCGGTGGGCGTGATCGTCGAGGCGGGGCCGAAGTTGGCCTGGCCGGTGTCGGCGATATAGACCTGCACGGTCGGCGCCTGGGCGAAGATGCCGTCGGTCGGCTGCGGGTTCTGCGCCGTCACCGTCGAGGCGAGCAGCGCATGGTTGTGCGACGGAATCTGCTGCGTGGTCAGGGTAACGGACTCCGTGCCGGCGCTTTCGGCCAGGATGAAGCCGTTGCCCTGATGCAGCGGCACGCGGCCCTGCAGATTCGGCAGCGCAAAGGTTTCCTGACCGTCGCCGCCGTAGGTCGTTCCGATCAGCTGGAACAGGGTTTCGTTTTCGGAGATCGGCAGGAGCTGTCCGTTGCAGAACATCCAGCCGGCCGGGGCGAAATTGCCGCCGAACATGCGGATCTCGCCAACATAGGGTTGTGCCATGGTCGCGGCTCCTCAGGTCTGGCTCGGGAAGATGCCCTGCAACGCGATGCAGAAGCTCAAGGTCAGGTACGGCATCATGTTGTTGTGCGCCTGGCTGCCGCCGACGTTGGTGATCGACGAAGGATTCAGCGTCGTCAGTGCGGTCGGCGTGTTGTACAGGCTCGAGGATACCGACGCGATCATGGCCGATGCATTGGCCGCGGCTACCGTGCCGCCCGCACTGGTCGCGTTGATCATGTGGTTGTGCTGCGGCAGTTCGCTGATCGTCAGCGTATGCGCCGCTTCGCCGCCGCGCTCGCCCAGCGTGAAGCTCGAGCTGCCGCCGATGTAGACCGGGATGCGGCCGCGCAGGTCCGGCAGGGCGAAGTTCACGCGCCCGTCGCCGCCGTAGGTCGTGCCGAGCAGCGAGAACAGCGCCTGGTTCTGGTTGATGGGCAGCAATTGCCCGTTGCACAGCGCCCAGCCTTTGGGCGCGAAAACGAAGCTGAAGATGCGGACTTCAGCTAGGAATGGCTCTGCCATGTTGCCTCCCCTGATAGATGCGTTGCGTGGTCGGACTGGAGCGACTGCGTACAAGCTGCACACCGCGTCCTGCGATGCGTACCGCTGACGGCGTCCTCGTGAGAGGACGCCGCCGGATTCTCAGACAGCTGCAAGGATCAGAAGCAAACGGCCGTGCCGGTCGTGAAGTTGGTCACGCCGTTGACCGACGCCGACGGCTGGGCGTTGGTGTTCGCGCCGTTGAGGTAGCTGATCACGTCGGCCGCCGAGCCGGTACCGCCCACGTTGCGCAGGCGGAAGTTCGCAACCGGCGCGCCGGTTTCGAGCGGGAACAGGCGCAGGCGCATGTTGCCGGTGATCGAATCCCAGGTCTCGCCGGCGCCGACGACGTTGTTCTGGATGTCGGCGCAGAGCTGGCTGCCGTCGGTGTCGTCGGTACCCGACTGCATGAAGATCGCATGACCGATGCGCGTGGCCGGTACGCCGTCCGGCTGGCGGAACTGGTTGTTCGCGACGACGACGCCGAGGTTGTCGTTGAGCTGGCCGAGCACTTCGACGCCGCGCTGCTGGATGCGCTGGATCGTGTTGCCGGTCACCGTCATGCGCATGCCGCCGGACAGGCCTTCGTCGGTGATCGACACGCCGTTGCAGCCGGCGCAGTTGTTGCCCGAATTCGCCACGCCGTTGCTGCCGATCGTGTTGTTGGTGAAGTTGCCGATGAACAGGCCGGTTGCGTTGGTGCCCTTGCGGAACGTCACCGGCGTGGCACCCGATGTCACCGTGCCGCTCACCGTGATCGTGTTGTTCGTCGCCGTCGCATTCATCGTTGCCGCGTTGTCGGTCAGGAACTGGAACGCGAGCGAATTGTCGGTGAACGTGTTCGCGGCCGTCGAACCGATGTTGAACGTCATCTGCGCGTTGCCGATGCCCTGCGCGGTCAGCGCCGTGCCGAAGTTGCGGCGGAACGTCGAACCGTCGATCGTCGTCGACATCACCGAGCTGCCGTTGCCGGCGATCAGCACACCCTGGGCCGCGGTCGACACGTAGGTGCCGCGGTCGAAGGTCGAGCCGGAGATCGTCATCGTCAGCGCACTGGCCGCACCCGGGTTCTGCACTTCGAACTGGCGGTGGTAGTTGCCGGTGAAGCTCGAGTTGGTGACAGCCACCGTGCCGCGCAGGTTGACGAACTGCACGCCGTCCTCGAGGTTCTCGTCGCCGGCGTTCTGCACGGTCACGTTGGTCATCGTCAGGCCGTTGACGTCGTTGCCGTTGATGCCCATCTGCGCGCCGCCGCTGACCGTCACGGTATCCAGATTCACCGCGCTCGTGGAGAGCAGGTGGATGCCGGCGCCGCAGTTCGTGTTGGTGCCGTTGAGCGCATCGCCGCAGGTGGCCGCCGCGGTCTGGTTCGTGCCGTTGCTGTTGAACGCCATGTTCGACAGCGACAGGCTCTTCAGGCCGCTCGTCGCGATGCCGTGCGCGCTCTTGTTGGCGATCGTGCCGCCCGAGTTCGCCGTGCCGGTGCCGGTGATGGTCAGGCCGCCGTTGCCCGCGCCCGTGCCGGTGCCGCTGAGGTTGATGCCGTTCGCGCCGGTGCCGCTGTTGTTGATGCTGCGGAAGGTCAGGCCGCCGGCGCCGATCTGCGTCGTGACGACGTTCAGCGACGTGCCCGTACCGGTGGTGCTGATCGTGTTCACGACCGCGCCCGGCGCCGTGACCGTCAAGGTGCCGCCGCCGGTGGCGTCGATACCGTCGCCGCTGGCCGAGGTGATCGCCAGGCCACCCGAGAAGTTCACCGTGCCGCTGGTCTGGTGGCGCAGGCCGTCGCCGAGCGTCGAGGTCAGGCCGACCGCGCCGGTGAAGTTCATCGTCGTGCTGCCATTGGCCGACAGGTCGATTGCATTGGCCGCGGCCGAGCTCAGGGTGATCGCACCGCTGTAGGTCTGCGTGCCGCCGGTATTGTTCGACAGGCGGATGCCGGTGCCGGTGTTGGTCTTGCTGATCGAGCCGGCCCAGGTGAAGGTCGGCGACGACGAATCGATGCGGATCGCTTCGTTGGTCGGATTCGTGATCGACGAGCCCGTGTTGGAGAAGTTGATCGTGCCGGACGAAGCCGTCGTCACGTCGATGCCCGCGTCGCCACCGTTCAGGGTGACCACGCCACTCGCCGACAGCGTGCCGCCCATGCCGCTGAGGTTGATGCCGGTACCGGCCGTAGCGCCGAGCGCGCCCGACAGCGTGATCGTGCCGCTGACCTTGTTCTGCACGTCGATCAGCAGGCCCGTGCTGGCCTTGTTGACCGTGCCGGCATAAGTGAGGTTGGCCGTACCGCCGCTGACGTTGAACGCCGTGCCCGAGGCACCCGACAGCGCGCCGGTGCCGAGATTGACCGTGCCGTTGACGGTGGTCAGCGAGACGTTGTTCGTGCCACCGCTGGAGGTCAGGGTCGCGACGACCGATGCCGCATCGAAGCTGCCGTTGGTCAGGTTCAGTGCCTGGCCGTTGGTGTTGATGCGCACGTCGTCGAACAGCTTCAGGGTGCCGAAGCCGTTGCCGCTGATCGCCGCGCCCGTGACGTTGCCGATCTGCACGCCGCGCACGGTGTTGTTGCTGCCGAGCGTGACGCCGTTGCCGGCGGCATTGGTGATGACCGGCGGCGTCTGATCGACGAGCGGACGCGCGATCGAGTGGCTCGGCGGCGTGATGCCGAGTTCGGCGTCGAAGTCGTTGACCGTCGTCGCATCGAGCGCCTGACCCGCGAGTTCCACACCGTTGGCCAGCGTGACGCCCGTGGTGTAGTTGCCCGAGAACAGGAAGATCTTGTCGCCCGAGGTCGTCGCCAGCGCCGCCGCGGCCGACAGGGTCTGCAGCGGCTGCTGCAGGGTGCCGTCGCGCGTGCCGACCACGACCGCGTCGTCGTCGACGAAGAAGATGCGCGGACCGGACACGACGAGGTTGACCGTGACCGGTGTGGAGCAGGCCTGCGGCGAACCGTCATCGCAGACGGTGTACTGGAACGTGTCGGTGCCGGTGAAGCCGGCCGGCGGGTTGTAGGTGAACGCGCCGGTCGCCGTGTTGACCGCGACTTCGCCGCCGCCGACCGAGACCGTCGGAGCCGTGCCGATCGTGAAGTTCGAGCTGTCCGGATCGTTGATGGCAGCGAGCACCAGCAGGTCGCCCGCGGCACCGTCGGCAACGCCGATCGCGATGTTCGTATGCACCGGGATATTGGCCGGCGGCGTCACCACCGGCGCGTCGTTGACGCAGGTCACCGTCATGCTGACCGTGGCGGTGCTGCCGCCCGGCGTCAGGGTGTAGGTGAACGTATCCGGCGTCGTGCCCGGCGGGTCGTTGCAGTAGTTCGCGTTCGGCTTGTAGGTCAGGCCCGTGCCGCCGCCGGTAATCACGACCGTACCATTGGCGGGCTGCGTGACCGAGGCGATGGACTTCGGACCGCCATCGACGTCGGTGTCGTTGGCGAGCACGCTGACCGCCGTTGCCAGCGCGTCTTCGAGCACCGTCGCCGCATCGTTGACCGCGACCGGCGCATCGTCGACGCAGGTCACCGTGACGGTCACGGTGCCGACGCTGCCGCCCGGCGCGATCGTGTAGGTGAACGTGTCGAGCGTCGTGCCCGGAGGCGCGTTGCAGTAGTTCGGATTCGGCTGGTAGGTCAGGCCCGTGCCGCCGCCGGTGATCACGACCGTGCCGTTGGCCGGCTGCGTGACCGAACCGATGGCGATCGGCGAACCGTCCGGATTCTGGTCGTTGCCGAGCACGTTGACCGCGGTCGCGGCCGCGTCTTCGAGCAGGGTCGCCGCGTCGTTGACCGCGACCGGATCGTCGACGACGCAGGTCACGAGCACGCTGACCGTGGCCGAGCTGCCGCCGGGCGTCAGGGTATAGGTGAACGTGTCCGGCGCCGTGCCGGGCGGCAGGTTGCAGTAGTTCGGATTCGGCAGATAGGTCAGGCCCGAGCCGCCGCCGGTGATCACGACCGTGCCGTTGGCCGGCTGCGTGACCGAGACGATGGACTTGGGACCGGCGTCGACGTCGGTGTCGTTGGCCAGCACCGGAATCGCCGTCGCCGGATCGTCTTCGGTGATGGTGATGTTGTCGTTGACCGCGACCGGCGCATCGTCGACGCAGGTGACCGTGACGCTGACCGTGCCGACGCTCGCACCCGGCGCCAGGGTGTACGTGAAGGTATCCGGCGTCGTGCCCGGAGGCGCGTTGCAGTAGTTCGGATTCGGCTGGTAGGTCAGGCCCGTGCCGCCGCCGGTGATGACGACGACGCCGTTCAGCGGCTGCGTGACCGCGCCGATCGAGATCGGGCCGCCGTCGATGTCGGTGTCGTTGGCGAGCACGTTGACCGCCGTCGCCGCCGCGTCTTCGAGCACGGTCGCCGCATCGTTGACCGCGACCGGAGGGTCATCGACCGCGACGATCGTGATCGTCAAGGTGACCGGCGTGGACGTATCGGCGCCGCCGTTCGCGGTGCCGCCGTTGTCCTGCAGGGTCACGGTGAACGTCGCCGTGCCGCTCGCGTCCGGCGCCGGCGTGAAGGTCAGCTGGCCGGCAGCCGAGACCGTCGGCAGCGACGAGAACAGCAGGCCGCCGCTGACGGTCGCGACGTTGAAGCCGTAGGACTGGCCCGACTCGTCCGGCGGACCGGACGAGATCGCGGTCGCCCAGGCGATCGACGCCGGACCGGAGTCCTCGTTGACGCTCGGGTTCGCGCCCGGCGTGAAGCTCGGCGCATCGTTGACCGCGGTCACGTTGATGACGAAGGTCTGCGGCGCGGAGGTGTCGTTGCCGCCGTTGGCCGTGCCGCCGTTGTCCTGCGCGCGCACGGTGACCGTGGCCGTACCGTTCGCGTTCGCGGCCGGCGTGTAGGTCAGGGTGCCGTTGCTCGCGATCGCCGGCGCGGCGCTGAACAGCGCGGCGTTCGTGTTCGCGGTGATGCTGAACGTGATCGTCTGCGTGCCGTCGTCGCCGTCGCCGATGCCGGTCAGGAAGCCGGCGACCGTCTGCGCGGCGGCGTCTTCGAGCACCGTCTGCGGGCCGCCGACCGTGAACACCGGCGGGTCGTTGACGTTGTTGATCGTGATCGTGAAGGTCTGCGGCGCGGAGGCGTCGATGCCGCCGTTGGCCGTGCCGCCGTTGTCGGCGAGCACCGACTGCACGGTCGCCGTGCCGAACGTGCCGTTCGTTGCCGTGAACGTGAGGGTGCCGCTGGCCGAGACTGCCGGCGCGCTGCTGAAGGTCAGGCTGCCGGTCGTCGACTGCACCGTCGTCGTGAAGCTCAGGGTCTGTCCGGATTCGTCCGGCGGGCCGGCCGAGATCGCGGTGTGGAAATTCGGGAAGGACTGCGGGCCGGCGCTTTCCAGCGCCGAGGCCGAGGTACCGCCCGCGAAGCTCGGCGCATCGTTGACCGCGGTCACGTTGATGACGAAGGTCTGCGGCGCGGAGGTGTCGTTGCCGCCGTTGGCCGTGCCGCCGTTGTCCTGCGCGCGCACGGTGATCGTGGCCGTACCGTTCGCGTTCGCGGCCGGCGTATAGGTCAGGGTGCCATTGCTCGCGATCGCCGGCGCGGCGCTGAACAGCGCGGCATTCGTGTTGCCGGTGATGTTGAACGTGATCGCCTGCGAACCGTCGTCGCCGTCGCCGATGCCGGTCAGGAACGCGGCAACCGTCTGCGCGGCGGCGTCTTCGAGCACCGTCTGCGGGCCGCCGACCGTGAACACCGGCGGATCGTTGACGTTGTTGACCGTGATCGTGAAGGTCTGCGGCGCGGAGGTGTCGATACCGCCGTTGGCCGTGCCGCCGTTGTCGGCGAGTACCGACTGCACGGTCGCCGTGCCGAACGTGCCGTTCGTCGCCGTGAACGTCAGGGTACCCGTCGGCGAAACCACCGGCGCGGCGCTGAAGGTCAGGCTGCCGGTCGCCGACAGTACCGTCGTCGTGAAGCTCAGGGTCTGGGCGGATTCGTCCGGCGGGCCGGCCGAGATCGCGGTATGGAAGTTCGTGAAGGTCTGCGGACCGGCGCTTTCCAGCACCGACGCCGAGGTACCGCCCGTGAAGCTCGGCGCGTCGTTGACCGCGGTCACGTTGATGACGAAGGTCTGCGGCGCCGAGGAGTCGATACCGCCGTTGGCCGTGCCGCCGTTGTCTTGCAGCACCAGCGTGATCGTGGCCGTGCCGTTCGCGTTCGCGGCTGCGGTATAGGTCAGGGTACCGGTCGGCGACACCGCCGGCGCCGTCGCGAACAGCGCCGCGTTCGTGTTGTTCGTGACCTGGAAGTTCAAGGTCTGCGTGTTGCCGTCGCCGTCGCTGATCGCGGTGGCCCAGCCGGCCACGGTCTGCGCGCCGGCGTCTTCGAGCGAGGTCTGCGTCGCGCCGGCCGTGAAGCTCGGCGCATGGTTGATGCCGGCGACCGTGATCGTGAAGGTCTGCGGCGCGGAAGCGTTGACACCGCCGTTGGCCGTGCCGCCGCTGTCCGTCGCAACGAGGCTGATCGTCGCCGTGCCGGAGGTGCCGTTCTGCGGCGTGTAGGTCAGTACGCCGGTCGGCGAAACGGCCGGCGCAGCCGAGAACGCCAGGGTGCCGGTCGTGCCGGTGACGGTCGCGGCGAAGCTGACGGTCTGACTCGACTCGTCGGCCGGGCCCGGGCTGATGGCGGTTGCCCAGGGATTGACGGTCTGCGCACCGGCGTTCTCGAACACGCTCTGGTTCGGACCCGAGGTGAAGCTCGGCGCGTCGTTGACCGCCGTGACGGTGATCGTCAGGGTCTGCGGCGCGGAGGTGTCGACGCCGCCGAAGGCGGTGCCGCCGTTGTCGTGCAGCACGACCGCGAGCGTGGCCGTGCCGTTGGCGTTAGGCGCGGTCGTATAGGTAAGGGTGCCGGTCGGCGAGATCGCCGGCGCGGTCGAGAACAGGCTCGGGTTGCTGTTGCTGGTGACCTGGAAGTCGACGATCTGCGTATTGCCGTCGCCGTCGTTGATCGCGGTGGCCCAGCCGGCCACGGTCTGTGTACCGGCGTCTTCGAGCGAGGTCTGCGCCGGGCCGGCCGTGAAGCTCGGCACGTGGTTGATCGCGTTGACGTTGATCGTGAAGGTCTGCGGCGCCGAGGTGTCGATGCCGCCGTTGGCCGTGCCGCCGTTGTCGGTCGCCACGACGCTGACCGTCGCGATGCCGGACGTGCCGTTCTGCGCGGTATAGGTCAGCGTGCCGCTCGCCGAAACGGCCGGCGCCGTGGTGAAGACCAGGTTGCCGGTGGTGCTGACGACGGTGGCGGTCAGCGCAACGGTCTGCGTCGCCGCCTCGTCGGGCGGGCCGGCGCTGATCGCGGTGGCCCAGCCGCTTACGCTCTGCGCGCCGGCGTTCTCGGGCACGGCCTGGTTGGCGCCGACCGTGAAGCTCGGCGCGTCGTTGACCGGCGTCACCGTGATCGCCACGGCGGCCGGCACGGACGAGCCCTGGCCGTCGCTGGCCGTCACGGTGAAGCTGTCGCTGCCGTTCGTGTTCGCGTTCGGCGTGTAGGTGATGTTGGCGGTGTTCGTACCGGTGGACGTGAGGTTGCTCGTCGCGCCCTTGGTCGGCGGCGTGGCCACGCTGAAGGTGATGGCGGCGCCTTCCGGATCGGTGCCGCTGAGCGCGATGACGACCGGCTGGTCTTCGAGGGTCGTCGCCGTGGCGGGATTGACCGTCGGCGGATTGTTCTCGAGATCGCGCACGTCGATGCGCAGGAACACGCGGCCGTTCTCGAACGCGCCGAACAGCGCGGTCATGTCGATCGCGCTTTCGCCGCTGGTCGCATCGCCGGCCGGATCGGTGGCCAGCGGCGGCACGCCGTTCCAGTCGTTGACCTGGCCGTCGACGACGAAATTCGCCGCGAACACCATGCCGCTGGCGACGAAGAACAGGGACAGGGTGCGCCAGACCGCGGCGCGGCGCGCACGCCGTGCGCCGAAGAACGCGACGAGCCCGACCAGCATCAGCAGGATCGGGAACGTCAGGAACGGGATCGGCAGGGCCGGCAGGGCGAGGATGATGGGACTGCCGTTGGTCGTCGTGACCAGGTCGTCGCTGCCGGCCGGGCTCTGCGCGACCACGGCCAGGCGCAGGCCGGCGCTGTGATTGATCTGCAGGGCACTGATCTCATCGGCCAGTTCGATGACGTCGGCTCCGCCGACGCCGTTGTTCAGGCCTACGGGATAGCCGCCGCCGACGGAGGTGCTGCCGACGAAACTGCCGCCGCTGCAGACCGAGCGGGTGACCGAAACGACCTGCGGCGCAGTGCCGCCGCTGACGGTGACGTTGAGCCGCGCATCGGCGCCGGTCATCTGCGGCACGGTACAGCCGCTACCCCCGTTGAGATCGCCGTCGACGTAGACTGAGTAGGAATAGGTCTGTGCGCTGACTGCCGTCGCACACAACGCCATCACCAACGCGACGGCCGCGAAAGCCGCTTTCCGGATACGCATGAACCCATCCCCTTGCTGCCAATGCCGCTCTACAGCGGACCGCGCTTCCATTGCCGTGCCGATGGGCTATTGCCGTGCCGGTGGCAGGCTCCGCCTGCTCTCGGCTCCCCTCGATCGGCTGCAACGTCGCCCTGCTGCGCCGTATGCTAAACCAACGCCGTGAACAATTGTCTCTTTTTGTGATCAATTTGGCAGATTCAGGACCATTGGGCCTTTCGCTGCCACTCCCGCGCCGCTCCGCGCAGTCCATGCGCTTATTCCGGCCGCCGCGCTAGGCAAGCAGCGCGCCCAGCCGCTAGGCTTGCCGCCTTCGTCCGCCCGGAATCCCCGCCATGGCCATGCAATACCCCGAATTCATCTGGCAGAACGGTCGCATCAAGCCCTGGGCCGAGGCGACCACCCACGTCATGTCGCACGCGCTGCACTACGGCTCGTCGGTATTTGAAGGCATCCGCTGCTACGACACCCCGGCTGGACCGCAGATTTTCCGCCTGACCGACCATAACAAGCGGCTGTTTCAGTCCGCCAAGATCTACGACATGGCCATGCCGTACACCCTGGCCGAGATCAACGCCGCCTGCCGCGAAGTGATCAAAGCCAACAATTTGCGCAAAGCGTATTTGCGGCCGCTGGCCTATCGCGGTCTCGGCGGATTCGGTCTTTCCGCCGAAACGCCGACCGACGTGACCGTGGCGACCTGGGAAATGGGCCCGTATCTGGGGCCGGACGTGCTTGAACGCGGCATCGACGCCTGCGTCTCGAGCTGGCAGCGTTTCGCGCCGAATACGATCCCCGCCGGCGCCAAGGCCGGCGGCAACTACCTGTCAGGCCAGTTGATCGCGCGCGAGGCGCGGCGCCTGGGCTTCGGCGAAGGCATCGCACTGGCCTCCACCGGCCTGCTCAGCGAGGGCGCCGGCGAGAATCTGTTCCTGGTTTTCGACGGCGCGCTGCATACGACGCCGGTGGCCAGCGCCATCCTCAACGGCATCACGCGTCATTCGGTCATGACCCTGGCGCGCGACAACGGCATTGCGGTCGTCGAGCGCGACATGCCGCGCGAATACCTTTATCTGTGCGACGAGCTGTTCATGGTCGGCACGGCGGCAGAAATCACGCCGATCCGCTCGGTCGACGGCAAGCCGGTCGGCGACGGCAAGCCCGGCCCACTGACGGGCCGCATCCAGGAACTGTTCTTCGGCCTGTTCCAGGGCAAGACACAAGACCGCCACGGCTGGCTGGAGCCGTTGGACGCCTGAGGCCTGCGCGCCCGCGCCGCGGCCTCAGCCGCGGCGCAGGCGGAAGTCCAGGGTCGCCGCCGCGCCGCCCTGCGGCCGCGGCCGCAGCGTGACCTTCCAGTCGTACAGCTCACAGAGCCGGCGCACGATGGCCAGACCCAGGCCGGCGCCCTTGCCGGTTGCGCCTTCGCCGCGATAGCCGCGCTCGAACAGGCGCTCGGCGTCTTCGAGCTTGATGCCGGGACCGGAATCCTCGACCACGACCTTGCCGTTTCCGATGCGCACGCGCACTTCGCCGGCCGGCGTGTACTTGAAGGCGTTGCCGACCAGATTGGTCAGCGCGACCGCCACGACCGATGACGGCGCGACGACTTCCAGCGGCTCCTCGACTTCGAGCACGACCTCGACCGGCTTGCTCGCCAGATGCGTGCGATTGACCTCGACGACCTGTTCGGCCACGCGCACGACGTCGGTGGTCTCGCCATCGCTGGGCGCCTCGCGCTGGCGCCGCGACAGCAGCAACAGCGCTTCGGTCAGTTCGGTGGACTGGCGCGAGGCGCGCTCTATGCGCTTGAGGCGGTCGCGCGTCTTGTCGCTCTGGTTCGGCGCGGCCAGCAGCAGCTCCACCGTCGTCGCGATGACCGCCAGCGGCGTGCGCAGCTCGTGGCTGACGTCGGCGTTGAACTCGCGGTCGCGCTCGACCATTTCGGTCAGGCGGCTGCGATAGTCGTCCAATGCCGCGGCCAGCTCGCCGACTTCGTCATTGGCATAGTGCGAGGCGAGGTTTTCCGTCTGCGTGCCGTTCTTGAACGCGCGCAGGCGCTCGGCCAGATCGGCCACCGGCCGCATGACGCGGCGCGCCGACCAGAAGCCGAGCAGGAACGCGAGCAGCGAGAACACCAGCACCGCAGCGATCAGTGCAGTCACGAGCTGGCGCTCGCCGAGCTCCTCCTTGGCCACGTCGTAGCGGTAGAAGGCCCAGAGATCGGCCTCCTTGCGCACGGCCAGCTTGTACGGCCGCTCGCGGCCGTGCTCGTCGGGCTCGCGGATGTCGTAGACGCCGGTGCCGTACTTCTGCCAGGCGAACGGCACGTTGGCGAACTTGCGCTCGCTGACGATCAGCGCAGTGACCGCCGAGAACGGGAACTGCGCGCCCTCTTCCGGATGCTCGCGCTTGAAATCGAGGAACTTGTTGACGCCGTCCTGCAGCGAGGCGTTGATGAGCTGGTCTTCCAGCTTGCCGCGCAGGCCGATCACGGCCAGCGCGAACAGCGCCGTGAGCGCCATGCCGAACAGACCGAAGGAGATGACGATGCGGCTGCGTAGCCGGCGACGATAGCGCACGGGCGTACCTCTGCACGAAGCGGAATCTGCTTTTGACCGGGCGGAGCGCCCAGGTCAAGCCCTGCGGCAGCGCAGCGGGGATGCCGCGCAGCCGGCGCCCGGGCGGACCGGGCTAGCCGTTGGCCGCGTCGGGATCGGCCATGCGATAGCCGATGCCGTGGCGAGTCTGGATCAGCGGCTTGTCGAACGGCTTGTCCAGCGCCGCGCGCAGGCCATGGATATGCACGCGCAGCGAGTCGCTGTCGGGCAGTTCCTCGCCCCAGACGCGATGCTCCAGATCCTGGCGCGTGACCACGGACGGGCTCGCTTCCATGAGGAACTGCAGCAGCTTGAGGCCGATCGGGTTCAGCGGAATCTGCTTGCCGGCACGCGTCACCGTCAGGGTGTCGAGGTTGAAGCTGAGGTCGGCGACCTGCAGCACGCGGCTTTGCGGCCCCTTGCCGCGCCGTGCCAGCACGAGCAGGCGCGCCTCGAGCTCCTGCAGCGCGAACGGCTTGGTCATGTAGTCGTCGGCGCCGGAATCGAAGCCTGACAGCTTGTGGTCCAGCGCATCGCGCGCAGTCAGCATGAGCACCGGCGTCTGCTTGCGCGCCTCCTGGCGCAGCTTGCGGCAGACTTCCAGGCCGTCCATGCCCGGCAGGGTGAGGTCGAGCACGATCGCATCGAATTCGTTGACGACGGCCAGATGCAGCCCGGTGACGCCGTCGCCGGCGAAATCGACGACGTGCCCCTTGTCTTCGAGGAAGTCGCCGATATTGGCCGCGATGTCGCGGTTGTCTTCGATCACGAGTACGCGCATGGGCCTAGCTTAACGAACTCCATTTCGGAAAGGGATGCGCCGGAACGACGGGCGGAGAGATTCGGGGAGCGCGAAACGGCACGGACGGCCTTAAAAGATTGGCCCAAGGAGGTGCCATTGGGGGAACGCACCTCACTTGGGCCAAATAGCTACTGCCCCGATTACCGTAGTCTGCTAGTCACGACCTGACCAGGAGTGTTCGCAGGAGTACAGTGGGGCAACTGTAGGAAAGCGCGGCTTAAATCGGCGTTAAGCGCCGTTGAGAGACACGTTAAGTATCAATGCGCTGACGTAGTGGGCCGCGAAGACGGCTGAGGTTGCGGCGGCGGCCGGCTCCGGCAGGACGCCGGAGCCGGCTCAGGGCCGTTCAGTTGAGCGCCGAGATCTCGGTGACCGGCGAGGCGCTGTCGCCGGCGCGGCGGCAGATGCGCGAACCGGTGATCGTGCGGCAGTCGCCGGCTTCCAGGGTCGCCTCTTCAATGGCAGCACCGGCCGGCAGCGGCGCGCTGCCTTCGAGAGCGAACACGAACAGACGCGAATAGCGCCGCGAACCCGCCTCGAAGCTGCCCGGCACGAAACGCCACTTGCGCAACGCCGACAGCGCCGCGGTATCGAACACGCTCGGCGGATTGGATTGCTCCACGCGCACGTCGCGCACGCGGCCGTCCTCGTCGACGTAGTACGACAGGCGCACGCTGCCTTCGATGCCGCGCAGCAGGGCGCGCTCGGGGTACAGCGGCTGGACCGCGTGCGCGGCCATCGGTTCGCGGACCGCGACGACCGGCTCGAGGGTCTGTACGGCCGGCGCGGCCTCGCTCGCGGCGCTCGGCACCGGCGCGGCGGCGGGCAGCGGCAGGGTCTGCGCGGCGGTTTCGCGCAGGCTGGCCGGAACCGGCGCTTCCGTCGACGACACGACCTGCACGGCCGGCAGCGATACGGACGGCGCCGTGGTCAGCGGTTCGGCGACGGTCGCGGCAGCAACGGGCTCGGCCAGGATCGGCAGGCGCGGCAGACGTACGGCGCGGCGATCGCCGAGCATGTCGGCGACGGCGACCGGCGCCGCGGTGATGCCGGCCTGATCGCGCAGCAACAGCTCACGCAGCGGCTGCGGCGCCAGCAGCGCGAGCATGTTCGCGTTTTCCCAGGCCGAGCGCTGCGCATAGCCGAGCACGATGACGGCCAGCCCGACCACGAACAGCGGCAGCAGACGCACCGGCGCACGCAGGTCCAGGCGCGTGGTCGGCAGTTTGGCGATGTGCTGCACGCGTTCGAGCAGCACGCCGCCGGTCGCCTGCAGCGCGAGCGCGCCGGGGCCGTCCAGACGCAGTTGCTCCAGGTCGGCCAGGGTCGCGACGTAGTCGCGCGGATTGGCCTGGCTCATGCGCAGTACGAGTTCGTCGCAGCAGATTTCGCGCTGGTCGCGCAGGTCGCGCGAGATCCAGTGCACGACCGGGTGATAGAACAGCACCGTCTCGACGACGACCTGGGCCAGATTGACCAGGTGGTCCCAGCGGCGCAGATGGCCCAGCTCATGAGCCAGGATCAGCTCGATCTGGGCGGCCGGGAAACCCAGCGCGACGGCGGCCGGCAGCAGAATGACCGGGCGGATCCAGCCGACCAGGGTCGGCGTCTCGATCTTGCTGGAATACAGCAGGCCGACCTTGCCGAGGCCGAAGCGGGCGCACAGCCCGGCCAGGCGCCCACTCCATTCCGGCAGCGGCGATCCTTCGCGAATCAGGCGGTTGAGGCCCTGCCAATGCAGCAGCGCGCGCAGACTCAGCACGATCACGCCGCAGCCCCACAGCGCCACCAGCCACGGCAGATAGTCGGTCCACCGCTGCAGCAGCCCCATCGGCTCGGCCACGAACGCGGCAGCCGTCGCCGCCGGAGCCGCCGGGGCCAGCACGGTAAAGGTTTCGGTAGCGGCCGCGTCGGCATACAGCACGACGGCGGTCAGGATCGGGGCGACGGTCAGCAAGGCGAAACCGACGAGCCCCAGCGTGTAGCGCGGCGTGCCGGCGGCCAGACGGCGGCGCAGCAGACCGTAGACGGCGCCGATCAGCGCGCCCTGCCAGAGAAAATGCAGCAGCACCAGGCCAAGCAGGTGCACGCCCGATGCCAGTCCCCCGACGGCGGCGTCCATCACTTGGACTCCCGGTCCAGGCGGTTGAGCAACTGGCGAATTTCCTTGAGCTCTTCGCGGGACGCACTCTGGCTGCCCAGCGCGTGCAGCACGAGCTGCGAAGCGGAACCGTCGAACACGCGGTCGACCATGTCGGACAGGAAGCGTTTCTGGGTGCGTTCCTTGCTGACGACGGCACGGAACACGTGCGCGCGCTGGGAGTCGTCGCGTTCGACGAGGCCCTTGGCATGCATGACCTGCATGAGCTTCAGCGCCGTCGTGTAGCCGCCGCCCTCGTGGGCGTACAGCGCTTCGTGCACATCGCGCACCGTGCCGCTGCCGCGGTCCCAGAGAACGCCGAGAATGGCCAGTTCAGCCTCGGTAGGCTTCGGCAGATCGGCAACGCGGCGGGTCGTCACGGCGGTCCCCTCAACGAATGACTTCGTACAGCATGCCGCAGCCGGCGACGCCGGGCAAGCAGCAAAAAGAGGACGGCAGCCGGATCGCCGCCGCCCCTTTGGCCGTCAATGGCCGCGGATGCCGTCGTCGCCGGTGCTGCGCAGGAAGTCGCGCGCGTCGCGGCGCTGGCGCTCGCGCTCGGCGAAGGTGGAGCACTGCTTCTGCTTGCGGTTGGAACCGGTCGGCGAGACCTGCTGGCAGATCAGGCGACGGCCGTCCTTCTTGGTCAGGACCGCGTTGACGTCTTCCTGGGCTTCGAGCAGCTTGCCCTTGTCCTCACGGCTCATTTGGTCGACCGAACTGGTCTTGGCCAGCAGTTCGGCAATCTCGTTCAGGCGCGAATCGACCTGGGCGCGCTCGGCCGCGTCGACGAATTCCCAGCGACCGCCGGCCTTCATCTGCTGGCGGATCGCCGCTGACTGGTCGTCGAACTTCTCCTTGGTCACGGCCTGCAGGGCCGGATCCAGCTTCTCCGCCGCCATGGCGCCCATGGCCAGCGACATACCCACAGCGAACACAACAGCCTTGGCAAAACGCTTCACGTCGCTCACTCCATCTCAACCGTCGGATACCCAAATCCCCTGCACACCGTCTTCGGATATCGGCGGGAGACAGCGGCCGGGCGATGCTAGGTAAGCTGGCCCGGGCTTGTCAACGGCAACCTTCGTACGATGACATTCATTGACGAAGGAGATGCGCGGCGCACGACCAATGGCACATGCGCCGCCGCAACGGATTTTCAGGCGCCGCGACGCTTGCGCCGCAGCGCCGCTGCGCAGACGTGGTCGATGATGGCGCCGGCGACATCGACGGAAGTCGCCGCCTCGATGCCTTCCAGTCCCGGCGAAGAATTCACTTCGAGCACGAGCGGGCCGCGCTTGGAACGCAACAGATCGACGCCGGCGACGTTCAGATGCATCGTGCGCGCCGCGAGGATGGCGACTTCCTGCTCACGCGCGGACAGCTCGACCTCGCTGGCGCTGCCGCCGCGGTGCAGATTGGAGCGGAACTCACCGGCCCGCGCCTGGCGCCGCATCGCCGCGACGACCTTGCCGCCGACGACGAAGCAGCGGATGTCCGCGCCCTTGGCTTCCTTGATGAACTCCTGCACGAGGAAGTTCGCATACAGCCCGCGGAACGCCTCGATCACGCTCTGCGACGACGAGCGCTTTTCGGCCAGCAGCACGCCCTGCCCCTGCGAGCCTTCGTTGAGCTTGATCACATGCGGCGGTTCGCCGAGCAGCGCGAGCAGATCGGCCGTGTCGTCGGGGTTGTCGCCGAATACCGTATCGGGCATGCCGACTTCCTGGCGCGCCAGCAGTTGCAGGCAGCGCAGCTTGTCGCGCGCGCGCAGCACCGCGTCGGAGCTGTTCGGCGTAAAGACGCCCATCATCTCGAACTGGCGCAGCACGGCCGTGCCGTAGAACGTGATCGAAGCGCCGATGCGCGGAATTACCGCCGCGTAGTCGGCCAGGCGCTTGCCCTTGTAGTGGATGCTGAACTCGCCGGGCGCTATGCGCATGTAGCAGCGCAGCGGATCGAGAACCCGCACGCGATGACCGCGCTCGCGGCCGGCCTCGACCAGACGTCGCGTCGAATACAATTTTGAATTACGCGACAATATTGCAATATTCATACGGAACCTTCCGGGCGCCGACGGCCCGCAACGGAGCATCGGAACCGCAGGCGCAGCGAAGAGGCGACGGCCCGGCCACAGCACCGGCGAGGCCGGACATCCATTCTGTGGCGGCCATGTTGCAGACGGCACCGCGCCGGCACGGCCGCGGCAGCGCGCGACGATAGCAAGAATGACGGCGCCGGAGCTATCGCCACGCCGCCCCTCGGTGCAGTCCGCACCGCCGCCGAGTCCCGCGTCCTCGCAAGGACTTCACATCGGCCTTTGCTAGGCTGCCGCCGCAGGGGATCCCGATCGCCGGAGCGCCGCCAACCGCGGCAGCCGGCGGCGCAGACGCAGCCGGCCGCGGCCGCGCGGAATCCCCTCATCCAATCCCGTCACCCGCGCCGCGCGTCCTGCGTGCGGCGCGGGTCTGTCTGCACTGCCCTATCGCCCGGAGCGCGTCATGGAAATGCTGGCTCAACCCGAAATCTGGATCGCGCTGGCCACCTTGACGGCGCTGGAGCTCGTGCTCGGCATCGACAACATCATTTTCATCTCGATACTCGCCGGCAAGCTTCCGCCCGACCAGCGCGACCGGGCGCGCCGCCTCGGTATCGCGCTGGCCGCGATCACCCGTCTGGCCCTGCTGTTCGCGATCTCGTGGATCGTGAGCCTGACGGCGCCGCTGTTCTCGGTGTTGGAACACCCGATTTCCTGGCGCGACCTGATCCTGATCGGCGGCGGCCTGTTCCTGATCGGCAAGGCCACGCACGAAATCCACCAGAAACTCGAAGGCGCCTCCGAACACGTCAGCGCCGGCGGCGTGGCGGCGGCCAGCTTCGGCGGCGTCATCGTGCAGATCATGCTGCTCGACATCGTGTTCTCGCTGGACTCGATCATCACCGCGGTCGGCATGGTCGAACAGCGCTGGGTCATGTTCGCCGCAATCCTGATCTCGATCGCGTTCATGCTGCTGTTCGCGCGGCCGATCGGCGAATTCGTCGAGCGTCACCCGACGGTCAAGGTGCTCGCGCTGAGCTTCCTGATCATGATCGGCCTCGTGCTCATGGCCGACGGCTTCGGCCAGAAGATTCCGAAGGGCTACATCTACGCGGCGATGGCGTTCTCGGTGTTCGTCGAAATGATCAACCTCTGGATACGCCGCCGCGCGCAGCAGCAGGTCGAACCGGTCAAGCTGCACGAACGCTACGAGGCCGGCGAGGACTGAGGCGCTGCGGCAGCGGCGTCCGGCGTGCTGTCGCAGTCGTCGGCGGCGGGTTCGCCGAAACCACCGGCCAACAGGCGCTGACGCAGATGAAGGCGCAGCTGCAGCAACGCCGCTGCGGCGCCCGGCAGCGGCGGCGGCGCGTCGATCTGCGCCGGGGCGATGGCCGCCTGCCAGAGTTCGGCGCGAAACGGCACCCGTTCCACGGCCGCAGCCGCGCCCGCGAATCGCCCGTTCAACAGTGCATCGAGCTGGCCCGAATCCAGCTCGAATTCGGAAACCGCGGCGTAGCGCTGCGCCAGGCCGAGGTAGCTCAGACGCCGCGGATCCGCATCCAGGCCGGCCAGGCTGGACACGATGCGCCATTGCTGCGCGAGCAGGCTGCCGGGTTCGACGCAACGCTGCAGATAGGTCTGCGACGCGACCGCGACCGTATCGAGCGCGGGCAGCACCAGCACTTCGGCAACCGTGACGTCGCCGGCGCCGTCGGCAACGATGCGGCAGGGTTGCCCGAAACGGCAGTCGCCGCGCCCCATCGTCGCGTTGTCCGCCGCCCGCTGGCTCTCCAGTCGCACCGAAAAACGGCGGTTCCAGCCCACCATCGCGGCGTAGGTCGCAGCGACATGACTGGTATTGGGCTGGCCGGTCGCCGGGCCCTGCGCCGCGCCGAACGAGCCGGCCATGCAGACCTCCTCGGCCTGCGCGCTCTGACGAAAGCACAGCAACGGCACCGGCAGCCGCCAGACACCCAGGGCCTGCGGATTCCAGGCCTTCCCGTCCGGCGCGCTGGCGCGGATCTCGGCCAGCACGAACACGCCGCGCGGCCAGGTCAGTTCGGTCGGCACAGCAACTGCGCCGGAACCGCTCGGCAGCGGCAGGCCATGCCGCAACGCGAACGGCAGCAGCGCGACCGCAACGGCTGCGAGCAACCAGCGCCGACGCCGCTGCCGCGTCGCCTCAGCCCGGACCAGATCGTCGGCAACGGCACCGATGCCGGCAGCGGTCGCCGCCAGGACCGCCGTCCTGTCCTCGGCCAGATCCAGCGGCGCGCCATCCAGCGGCAGTGCATTGAGCTTGCCGAACGGCGCCCCGCGCCAGCCGCAGCTGCGCAGGATCACCGGCACGACGACAGTGCCGCGCCTGCGGCGATTGTCCAGCGCGCGCCACATCTCGCGTGCGCATTCCTCGGAGCCGAGAAACGCCTCGCTGACCAGCAGCACGACGATGCGCGCCCGCTCCAGCGCCGCGGCAATGTTCGGAAAGATGTCGTCGCCGGCGACCATGCGGCGATCGTGCCAGACATCAAGCAGTCCGCACTCGGCCAGCGGCTGCAGCGCGTCGCACAGCTCCCGCCGATACGCCTCGTCCCTGTGCGCATAGGAAATGAACAGCGTCGCCGCCACCGCACCGCCTCCGGCCGCGAGGAGCGGCCCTGGCTTGCAACTGCTGCAAGTACGGCGGTTATCTCAGTTCGGGCGGCGGAGCGCGAATGGCGCAGGCCCTCGCACGAGAACTGTACGGCGGCTGTGTGCAGATCCGGGAACCGGCCGTATCCGCAGCGGCCCGACGGCCGGCCTGCAGGGCTCCGGCACCGGACACATGTTCGCCACGCGCGGGCCTGCCTGTCGGTGAAGCCGATACGAGGCGGAACCTGCGGCCGCCGTGCGGAACCCAGGCCGCCGGCGCGAGGTGTCAGCGCCTGTCCGCCAGCCAGGCGTCCAGCCGCGCGCGGCAGCGCGGCGCGATCGTCTGCGTGCGCGGCTCGTCGAGCGCGGCGCGGAACGTGCGCACCGCCGACACGTAGTCGACACCATGACTGCCGACGCGATCCACGGCCGCCAGCACCCGTTCGGCCAGCGGATCGAACTCGTCGTCGTGCAGGTAGTGCGCATCGCGCATTTCCCGACGCACGTCCTCGGCCAGCAACACGATGCCATCGCGCAGCGGCGCGGCCAGCGCCGCCGCATCCGGTGCATCGTTCCAGGCGAGGAACGTCAGCGCCTCGCCACGCCATTCGTTGCGCAGCATGCGCGCAAGCTCGTCGTTGAGCGCCGGATTCGAGCGCACCTTGCGCAGGGCCAGCTCGCGTATCGCCGGCGTCTCGTAGCGGCTGGTCTGGTTCAGCAGCCGGCCGAGCTGCGTCAGCGGATCGAGCGAGGCGACTTCGGCCAGCATCTCGCGGTCGCGCTCGGCGTCGGCCGCCTGCCGTTCCTCGATGCGGCGCACGCTGTCCGCCTGCATCGCTACCAGCAGCTCGACCAGCAGGCCGGCGCAGATCAGCGCGGCACCGGCGCCGGCCAGCAGCAGCGGCGCTCGGACCAGCGCCGCCGGCAGGGCCGCGCGCCAAGCCGCATTCAGCGCCAGCGCCGTACCGGCGAGTACGAGCAGCGGCAGCAGATACAGCGCGACGCCGATCAGCGGCCGCAAGGTCCAGGGCATCTGGGCCGGCGGTTCGCGGTACAGCGCGACGCAGAACACCGTCACCACCGTCACGCACAGAGCCAGCGCGAGCGCGAAGCCGTGCTGCAGGCCGCGGCTGCGCGACAGCCAGTCGAGACCGCCCCTGACCACCGCCGCTTCAAGCGCGCCGGCCAGCGACAGAGCGAACGGCAAGCCGAGCAGCACGACGAGCATGAGCTTGCCGCCTCCGCTGGCGCCGCCGTCCTGCTGCGGCGCCAGTGCGAACAGCAGTGCCGCCAGCACGGCGGCGAGACCGAGGCAAAGGTTGCCGAGCACGCTGCTCAACATCAGCGATGCCTGCAGATTGGTCGCCCGGACAGCCCGGCCACACCGGCGCGCACATCTTGCACGTCGCGCGCAGCGGCGCCGATGCCGATACAACAGCCGCACCTGGAAAACGCCGGCCGGCATCGAATCTCGAAACGGAAAACAGACATGTCGATCAGACACCTCGGGGCGGAAAGCGCATGCCGTCGCATTGCGGGGCAGCGGGACTGCGTCGGCGAATAGAACGCGGCACAGGCGCAACCCGTACATCACACCGTCGACAGTCACGCCCGGCCTGCGCCGGACGCCGCGCGAACGCCTCGGCGCGGAATACGCCCCCAGCCCCAGTTCCGCGGCGTATTTCACGAACAGGCGTCGATGGCCGGCGCGCGCGCGAGCGCCGCGCGCAGGCGCTGGATGAGAAGCCGCGCCTCGTCCGGCGCGAACAGGCCGGAGTCGTTCTCCCGCAGCAACCGTGCGGCGCGCTCGAGCACACTGCCGCGAAACAGTTGTTCAAGCGGCAGCCCGGCGAACGAACCGCGACCGGCGAAAATCTGCTCGATCATGTCGGGAGTCAGTTCGATCGGCTGCGCCGCCGCAAGCGTCTGTGCCATGGCCCTGTAGCTCATCGTGGCGACATCGACCGGCGGCAGCCCGGCCGCCGCGCGCAGCGCCTGCGCCTGGGCCAGCAGGACGCTGTCGCGCTCGACGCAGCGCGACAGATAGCGTGCCGTCAGCGCGTCGGTGGACTCGGCCGAAGGCAGTACCAGCACCTCGGCGACGACAGGCCCCTTGCCGCCGACGCGCAGCTGACACGGCAAGCCGATGCGGCAACGGCCACGACCGAGCTGCGGCGTCGACACCGCCTGCTGGTCTTTCAGCACGACCTCGAATTCGGCACTCCAGGATCCGAGCGATCGGTAGCGGTCTGCCAGATGACTCGCATCGTCATGCGCCATGACGCGCGAACTGTCCCACGCGTCGACCAGCGTCGGCTTGCAATCTTCCTTCGCTCCGGCGCTGCGGCGAAAGCACAGGATCAGGTCCGGCAACCGATCGAGTCCGCGGCCGCTGTCCCAGGGCTGCCCCGCAAGGTCGGCAAGACGGACCTCGGCATAGACCTGCACGCCGTCGGGCGTGGCGACATCTTCATTACTGGCGCCAGATTCGGCGGTGGCGGCTGTTGCGTTGTCCTGTCCAGCCGATGTCGATGACGTTGGCTGCTGCGGTCGCTGCCGCGGTGCCGGCTTGTCCGCATCCGGCGCTTGCACGGTTGTCGGATCGGCGACGGCCGGCGTGGTCGTAGCCGGCGGACTGCCAACCTGTCCCTGCGGTCGCGACAGGGCAGACCCCGACGGCGTTCCGACAGCCTGTTCGGACGGCTGCCCGTGCCTGGCCACCTGCTCGCGGGCGGTCGGCGGCACCTCGACAACCCACGCGCCGCGCATCCCCAGACCGACAGCGACGCCGATCGCGACGAGGCTCGCAACACCGAGCAGAATCGCGACACTCACCCGCCGGAGTCGGCGACGCGGCGTCGGTACCGTTCCACCGTCCGACGGCGATGCCGGCGAGTTCGCCGGCCCGTTCGCCGCCGCCCCCGTCGTCGCCGCGATCGCCTCCGGCTGCGCCGCAGGCCCCCGCATCCGCGACAGGCGCCGGCGCAGGCCGTCGACGATGTCCAGATAGGCCGCGTCCCGACTCGACCAGAGCTCCACCGCAATCTGGTCGGTCGGCAGCACATTGAAGGTGGCCAGCGGCGACGCGGTCCAGGCACAGGCGCGCAGGATGACCGGAATGACGACGACCTCGCCGCGCGCGTGCCGCGCCAGGGCCAGCGACATCTCCTTCGGATAGGCGAACGGCGACGCGAGATAGTCCGAACTGATCAGCAGCAGGATGATGTCGGCGCGATTGAGCTCCTCGGTGATCAGCTGATGAAAGTCGTCGCCGGGCAGCAGGTGCTTGTCGTACCACAGCGTGATCGAGCCGTCCGTCACGAGCGGACGCAGATGCTTGTCCAGTTCGCCGACGAAAGCGCGGTCCTGGCTGGCGTAGGAAATGAAGACGTGCCGGCTCACCGGCGACTCCGCGATACAGCGATCACCGGCGCGGCCGCCGCGAGCGCGTTGCCGCAACTACCGCGCCTCGTCGCGCATCCGCGCGGAGCCTTGTCGCGAGCACGGCAAGGGTGCCGGTCCGGCGCCGCTCGTTCGCGTTCGCGCCGCAAAGACGGCACGTCATCGCGACGCCGGCCTTCGCCGGGGGGCCCGTTCGCGTCAGGCAACAGACGCCGACAGCAGCGAAGTCCGTTCGCCGCATCACGAAAGCGCGCGCCCTGCCCGCAGGAATTGCGCCACGCGCATTCGTCCAGGCAGCGCGGCAGACCGACGCAGGATTTCAGCCAACGCGACATGGGACAGACGCTCCATCCGGATACGTCCACTGCTGTGCCGCAGCCGCAGGCATCCTCTCAGAAGCTCATCGCCCGGAAGTCCGCCTCGTGCGGGTCCGGGCACCGATGCGCCGGCGACTCATCCGCCTGTGGAACTCTCGGAGCGAGGTAACCGGGTACGGCGGCTCAGCGAGCCGGATTGCGTGTCGCGGCGGCGGGCACCGCGCGGGGCTCCGGCGGCCGCGTCTGCCTCGGCCGGGATGCGGCGACTGCGAGGTCGCCGGCCACAGCCGACGCAAGCAGCAGACAGCGATCAAACACGACGCTGACGCAACTGCGCCGGTCAGACTCGATGATCGACGGCTGCGCTCCCGGCGAACCGGAAGCGCAGCCGCAGCGTCAGGGCACGTAGTCCCAGGTCAGCAAGCCCGTGGTGCCTTCGCTGTAGCCGGTGACGGACGCATCGTTCGGCGGCGCCACGTAGTACGTGCCGACCAATGCGTTCGACGTGTTGCTGCAGGCGCCGGCGGTGAAGCGGCTGGTTGCCGTGGGATCGGTTACGGCCGTCGCGTTCTTGGGAACATAGAAACGCGCATTGCTGGTCGTGAAACCCGAGATGCTTCCGCGCGGATACGTCACCGATGAGACGTAGATGTTGCCCGTGCAGTTCGCGCCGGTGTAGTTCGCTGTCGTTGAGCCGGTCACGCGGCCATCGGCCAGGTTGTAGTTGACGATGAAGCCCTGCGTCGTAATGAAGCCGACCGTACCGCCATTGCCCGGCACCAGGCCCGTCGGATAGAGCGGATTCGTCAGCGCGGTGCTCACGGTGCCGTTGAAGCGGATCTGGAACCTGGCGGCGGCCGCCGCTCCGGTCGGGCCGGTGGCGCCCGTCGCCCCAGTCGTTCCGGTCGGCCCCGTCGCACCGGCGCCGGTAGCGCCGGTCGGCCCCGTGGGCCCGGTCGCCCCCGTGAAACCCGTAGGGCCGGTCGGTCCGATGGCTCCGGTGCCGGTAGCGCCGGTCGGACCGGTCGCGCCCGTGGCACCGGCATTGCCGGTCGCTCCCGTGGCACCGGTCGCACCGGCGCCGGTAGGGCCAGTCGCACCGGCAATGCCAGTCGCGCCGGTCGGACCCGTAGCGCCGGTCAGTCCGGTCGCACCCGTCGGGCCGGTCGCGCCGAGCCCCGTAGCGCCCGTCGCACCCGTGGAACCCGTAGCACCCGCCACGCCGGTGGCGCCGGTAGCGCCCGTAGGCCCGGTCGCGCCGACGCCGCCGGTCGCACCGGTGGGGCCGGTCGCTCCCGTAGCGCCGGTGGTACCGGTCGGCCCTGTAGCACCCGTCGCGCCCGTCGGACCCAGCAGGCCCTGTGCGCCGGTGACGCCCGTCGCACCCGTAGCGCCGGTCACGCCGATGCCGGTCGCACCGGTCGGTCCGGTCGGGCCAGTGGCACCGGTCGGTCCCGTGGGTCCGGTCGCACCGGTGGCTCCGCCGCCGCTACCGCCGCCGCAGGGGCCGAGCACGCCGCTGACGGTGTCGAAGCAGACCGCCGCGGACTGGGTCGCGGCCGCGCCGAGATTCGGAAACGAAATCCGGCCGTTCTCGTCGACGCGCAGCAGGTCGGCGCTGTCACCGGCGTTGCGCACGCTGAAGCCTCCGGCCACCGGCGGCACAACCTTCACGTCGGCCGCCTGGGCGCCGCCGCAGGCCAGCGCAACGCTGGCACAAAGGAATTTCTTGATTAAATCACCATGCCGCATGTTCTGCTCCCTGATGACGACCAGACCGGCGCGCCTGCGCTGCGGCCCACAGCATTCCACCTGTCAGCACCAGCAGCATCGGCCATCCCAGCGCCGGCACCGGCGTCGGCGGCGTGACGACGACGCCATTGCCGAACCAGCCCTGCGCATTGCCGTTGCCGCCCTGGTTGGTCAACATCGGCGCGAGGTGCTGACCGGTCGCATACACATCGGACACACCGACGTTGGCGATGGCCTGCGTACCGCCGGCCAGCAAGTTCAGATAAGCCAGATTGCCCGGCACGGTGACATCGACCTGAATCGCCGGCCCTTGCCCCTGGATCTGCAACTGCGCGGCGACACGCTGGGTGAAGCCCGACTCGAAGCGATAGCGCTTGCCCGAGAGGCTTACGAGGCTGAGATTGGCGAACTGACTCGTGCCGAGGAGCGCGCTGGACGGCGACGCGCCGTCACGCAGTTCCACACGGCTGCTGCCGGCAGTGAAAATTCCGCGATTTTCCCAATCGCCGGTCAGGCTCGCGATACCGCTGCCGAAATCCGCCGAGCCGCCCGCGGCAATGCGCCAGGCTCCCACACCGCGCAGCTCGCCGGCGCCAAGCGCGAACGCGCCTGCGATGCTCGCATCGCCACCGGCCAGATCCAGACGCCCGCCGGAAACCTGCAGACTCGCGCCGGCCGGCAGTGTCAGGCCCTGCGCCCAGACCGTCGCGGCAAACAACGGAACCATCGAAAACAGCAAAGCGGCCATTCCGGCGCGCCTTAGCCCGGTTCGCATGAACCTTCCCCCTGGGTACGAACGGACCGAGTGTAGACGTCACGATGCAAGCACAACAAGCGCACTACGGACTTTGCGCAGGCGTGATAGCTGCGTCGCTGAAACTGCGCTTTTCACCCAGTTTCGCCGCGGATCGGCATCGAGCAGACATCGGCCAAAAATGATGGCGACGCCACGGATCCGCGCCGCCCGGCGCCGTGGATATCCGAGCTGATGACGGAAGCTCAGCAGGTACTGCCCCGCACTTCCGAACTCGCTGAGGACGCCGGACGCGACGAATGATCGCGACAGCCCTGCGGACTGCCGGCGCGAAGTTCGCCTCACCGACGACTGCAACGATGTCGCACCGGAACGGCCGGCCTGAAATATCTCCACCCGCGACGAACACGCGACGAATTCCAGCGCGCGGCATCTCCGGAAAGCACTTTCCGCGAACAGATCCGAACAGGGCTGCCCGCCCCGATTTGAGCCACGACAACCAGCAGGATTGCAGGGAAGGAAGTGGAAGCGACAACACTCGACTGCGCACCCGAGACCGGAGTGGGCAAGAGTGAGAGTGACGGGAACGACCGGTCATCGACACTCCGGGACCATCACAGGCGCCCCCTGCGGGGTCGCACGACCGGAGGGTGGAGCGGGCGATGGGAGTTTCGATCCCCGAAACCCAACCAGCTGAAAAACCTGCACTATTTCAGCCGACGGGCTCGAAAATCGATACCCAAATCGATACCTAGAACCACCAAGAACGCGGGATGCACTATATCTTGCTGGATATGAAAAGGCGCCACGGTTTTGTTGCGGCGCTCTACCCTTCAGTCTTCGTCTGGCATCAGAACGGTCGCGACGCATTCGCCCTGGTCGCCCGGTCCCAAAACGAGGGCTAACGCGGTGAGTCGGGGACGGCGACCTCCACGCGGCACGACGTAAACCTCGAACGCCACGCGCCCTGTTTGGCTCCGCCGGGCCGCCGCGCGGGCGGCCAATGAGGCCATCCCAAGAACGTCCCACAACCTGCCGTCTTCGTCCTGCGGGGCTTTCTCGTTCGGACTCCAACCCACGCAGGTCGCCCAGACTTCGGCGGTTAGGGCCACCGGCACCTTAAATCCTGCTTCCCTTGCCATCGCACCGGCGTCCACAAGAACCCCGTCTTTCAACGCGTCCGCTCGACTGTAGGCGTGGATGACATCGCCTTGCTCGAACATGCTGCCTCCGTCGTTGTTGGTCCGGTCCCGGACAATCCGTCCCGGATGGTCCGGATGGACACGCGCTGCCCGCAGTGAGGCGCGGTCCAGTGGGGAGCGCAGCGGACAGCAGGCCGGCAGGCGCGGGCTGGAGGGAGGCACGACCGATGACACGGGCCGGCCTGCGGCACTTGACCGGGGAAGCCGAGCGGGAGGGCGACTCAGGATTTGCTGGCGATTTCTGGTTGGCTCATGCAGGCTTTCCGTGGAACCAGACAGAGAGCGGCTGCAATGGCAAAGAATGGCGCTGACCTAGATGCGTTGGTCTATTTGGACGTCGATTTCATTTCGCGGAAGTACGAAGAGCGTTTTGGCGTGGACCCAGCGCAGAAAACCGCCAAGTCCGAAGGGCTTTCGGCTGGAATCAGCGCCATTTTTGGTAAAGCGAACGCCAACGTGCAAGAGACCCGCACCTTCTCACTGACCTCGTGGGGAATGTTCCGTGCGCTGAAACAAAGCCTCGAAGAGGGATACGGCGAACTCGGGAAATTCGAAAACTACGTTGGCACTCGATTGGGCTGGATACAAGGAAGTCTCAGTATTGGGAAATGGGCCTCTCAGAAGGAAGGCGGTCCAGTTCATGAATTTTTTGAGTTAACGCACAGCAGTGGCTACGTCCTTCTTCTGACACAGGACGTTTATTTTTCGGCTGGCTTTGCCCAAGCCCTTGCGTCTACCCCTGCCATCAAAGCGAACATCAAAATCCCCGTGCGTTGCCTGGTGCGCGCTATGTGGCGTGCAGATAACGCGGAAACACTGGTCGTGTGCCCCTACGTCATTTTGGAGGAGTCTGTGGCCCAGCCGGCTTGAGAAAATCGATGCGCCGTGAACGCCAGACCAGCAAGAGCACATAACCAAGCCGACGGACATTGGCTCATCCCGTCGCACCTCGTCGGTTCAGCGTTGAATGTTTGCTAGGGAGTTTGGCAAACCCGGCTTATGGCTGCGCGGGCGCAATCCGGTACTTGGGAGACCCCATAGCCCACCAGATGCTGACCGAGCAAAAGCGCTTTGCTTTCGGCCACTTCATTGCATGCAAGAATACGCTGCAACACGTCGACCAGCGGAACGCCAGAGCGAAGTACCGCACACAGGTGTTCGAGTTCCGCGATTGAAACAGTGAACAGGTTTTCCGGTGGCAGGGCCGGCTCATTCCATCGGGGCGCATCCCACTCTGCCGTCCCAAGCGTGAGGTCGCGCAGAGCGGTGCCGCTCCCAACGTTGAGTTGCTTGTAAGACACGCACAGAAAAACGGTGAGGGGCCTGCGCAGTTCATCGGGCAGGCGGCGTACCGTTTCGACTGCTTGGTCAGCGGCATGCAACGCACTCGTCTTCAGCAGGGGAGTGAGCACTTCGGAAAGATTGTGGTAGCGCTCGTTGTAGTGCCCTTCAATGCCCTTCGAATCGAGCAGCAACAGCGCCTCATCGCTGACCACGGCGAAATCGACGCATTTTCCTTGCCCGACCAGCATGGCACTCAACGCATCCTCGCAAATCAAACGATAGGGCAGTTCCGCCAACACCCGCTCCACGTAAACTTGGAAAGCGGGGCCGAAATACCGCATGAACTGGTTGGCATCTCGCTCACGGAGCACGTCGTAGAACAGCGTGGCCGCCGTCTGAAAGAACACGTGCGGGTGAACGCACTCAGCGCCCCTTTCCGTTTCGAGAAAAGGGGACCTTATCAGGAATGTTTGTTCGCAAAGTTCCACCTCCCGAGGGGTGCCATACGCGGCCAATTCTTGAGCACGCCGATGCATCGCAGGGAGGTCAAGAACAACAAAAGGAACAAATAGAGAACGGTGGTGTGCGTCGTCGGCGCCGGGAGCCGCCTGGAACATGCGGAGTTCGGGCAGTCCGCAAATCTCGCCCATTTGAAAGGTCATCTGCGTGAGTTGCCGCATGAAATGCCTGGGCTCCAAGCCTCGTTCCTCCGCAAACGCGCGCACCGGAGGCGTATCGACCATGAGTTCGCAGAACAACAGTGCCTGCCGCGGAATACCGCCGATGTCGAAAGTCGTCTGATACCACACCTGCTGAAAGGCAAGTCGTCGCAGCATGATGGACGGCACCTGCTGTTGCAGCAGTTGCCCCCCGGCATCCCAAATGGCCTGCAGGATGAACGCGAAATCAGCGTCTTCGCTCGCCCTGCGTTGCTCCCCCTCCCGCCACAGTTCCGCCGCCCATTTCATGATGAGCAGAGCCAGATAAGGACAACGGGCGTACCAGTCAAAACCGCGACTCGGAGCCCGCCTCAGGTGGTCCAAGCATTGACTCAGCAAGGACCAGGTGCCCACCTCCGCAATTCGCCGACGCGCGCGCTCAATGTGGGCATTGCCAGCCACGATGTGGTTAGGAGCGTTCATGCATTGCCCCAGAAAACTGAAGAACGACGCCCGTGTTCGCGCCACGCCAGCGAGAACGAAGAAGCTCGACTTACACAACTGCAACGGTATCGTCCAGCCTCTCAGGCAGGCAACGACTTCGTCCGCAATGTGATGGCCTGGCAATGGCTGCAGCGCCGAGCGAGCCTCGGCGTTTAAGCCTTGCTGGTCCCCGCATCGACCCGTCGCCGCCTAGGCGGCCGGTACGGCTGAGCCTTGATGCGCTCCTCCAGGCGTACCGCGAAGGTTGGGAAGTCCAGCCCGTAGACCGCCGCCAACTCCCTGACCTGCAGCAGGTCCAGCCCCCGCCCTCCAACCTCGACTGCCGACAGCCACGTTTGCGGCCGATCAATCCGCTCGGCCACTTCGGCCTGCGAAAGCCCTGCTTCCAGCCGCAGGTCTCGAAGCAAGGCCACGATGGCGGCGTATTCAGGCGTATGGAGGGAGGAACGCTTCATCGGGCCTACGCGGCTTCGTAAAGACGCGCAGGTTAGAAGTCGTTCTCGATGTACGCGAAAAACACCTTTGTACGTGATAAACGAGTACGTCATGCTAGGCCCCGTGGCCACCACGGAGCAGTCGCCATGGCAACGCATGCAGGAAAAGGAACGGCCGCGGCGGACGCCGGCGGCCGGGGCACGCAACGGGAAACGTGCGAATCAGACGCCCGTGCGGGCGCACTCGTCGGCAAGCCAGGTCTGCACGAGGGGCAGCCATCGGCCGGCTTCGGGACCCACGGCTTCACCACTCAGGAGGGCGGCCCGGAGCGCCTCCGGGATGGCCTCGGGGGGGAGGGAGGCCACGATGCGCCGAAGTTCCTGGGCGAGCCGGGGGCGGGGGTCGAAGCCGGCCAGTCGCGGAGTGGCCGCCTCTTGTACCAACGCCGCGATGCGCTGGATGTGGAAATACACCGACGCCTCAGCGCGTCAGGGTGCGGGCTGGACTTCGATTCGGTCCTGGACCGAAGAAACCCCGGCGATTTTCCGCACCTCGCTCACGATGGCATCGCGCGCCTGCCGGGTGCGTGCCGTGCCGGTGAGGGTGGCGATGCCGTCGGCGACCTTGGCCTCTACGCGATGGAAAGGAGCCAGGTCGTCGCCGGCGAGCCGACGCACGACCAACGCCGTGGCCTGAGCGTCGGCGTCGAGGCTTTCGGTTTCGTCGAGGAGCTTGGCGGCAAAGGCCGGGAACAGAGTGAGGGCGAGGAAAAGCGCGAACAACAGGCGGGCGACTGGGAGGCTGGGGGTCGGCATGACAGGGTATCTCCAGGGAAGCGCCCTCTTGGCGCACGGGGAATCCTCCGCAACCCGCTCAACGTGCGGCATTCCCAAATGGGAATGGACGGGCATGGAGGAACCCAGCATGGACGCTGACCTGAAACTCATCGGCACGTTGTTTGAAAATCTGGCCGAAACCGACTGGGCGAGCGCGTTTCTCACGGGCGTGTGCGAAGCCACCCACAGCCCGGCGGGCGCCCTTCTTCAGGTGGACGTCGCCTCACGCCGGCAAACCCTTCCCGCCTACGTTGGACAGGGGCGGGAAATGGCGGTGGCTTTCGAACGCAAGCACGCCGAGGGAAACCCTTGGCGCCCACCCGACGAATCCAGCGGGCCGCCACCCGGTTCCGTGGTCGTTCCCGACGACGTGCTGCCCCTATCGACGCTGCGCCGGACGGCGTTCTGGTCGGATTTTCTGAGGCCCATGCAGGTCGACCACGGTTGTGGGGTCATCGGGTTTCGCTCACCCGACAAGGTCGTGAGCATCACGCTGCTTCGCTCGGCCCGTGCGGGGCTCTATGGCACCGAGGAACGCGCTTGGCTTCGTCGCGCGGCGCCGCACTGGGTCAACGCCTGCAACCTCAGAAACCGACTCGTCCCGGACGAACGCAACGGGTCGGACACCGCTCTGGCGCTGGACGCGCTGAGCACCGCTGCGTTCTTCTTTGACGAGCGGGGCCGGTGCGCCCGATGGAACGCGGCCGCGGATTTGCTGCTCAGCCAAGGCGACTTGGTGCGGCTGCGGGGCGGACACCTTTTTGCCGCACATCCAGGCAGCGGCGCTCTGTTCGCATCGACCGGGGCAACGACGGCGTTGCGCCAGCGGGACGGGAGCGTGGCGGGGCACGCGGCCGCCCACCGCCTTCCTGGGCACGGCGCGCTAGGGAGTGCGCGAGCCGTGGTTTTTGTGGAGCCCGTGGAGGCAACGCGCCCGCGGGCACTGCGGCAAGCCTTAGCCGCCGTGCATGGGCTGACGCCGCGCGAGGCGGAAGTGGCCGAACGGCTTTCCGCCGGCCTGGACCTCAACGAGGTAGCCGCCACCATGGGCCTGTCGGTCGAGGGGGTTCGGACGCGCTTGAAAGTGGTTTATGGGAAAACCGGCGCACGAAATCAGAGCGCGCTGGTCGCTCTGGTGAAAAGTCTCGGGGCGGTGGTCGGCACGGCAGTCTAAAAGGCGGTCGTGGCCTGTCTCATTTCTTTGCTTCCCGACTTACACCCCGCCCACTCAGCCCAAACCGCTGAAAGCCTCGCCGTGTTGATAACAGCTCGGAAATTTCCTACGGCAAAACCAGACAACGCCTAATGCATGAGGAGGTAGGCTCGGACATTCTCGCGCGTAAGCGATGAGCAGTTTTGCGAATTCAGGGCGCTATCGGCGCACCCAACTTTGCGATGCAAGAACTCCAAACGGACTACTCCGGAATTTCACAATTCTGAATCAGGTTTTACCGCTTTTGCGTTTCTCAAATATTTTGTCGGCCCCATTGAAGAAGCGGACTCAGCCCCAATGTCCGCAAAATCGCCCAGGGCGGTGGCGCGTCCGTTCGCGCACACCGGGCGTCGCCGCACCGCGCGCTCGATTCGGCCAAGCCCCTGATGTTCCCTCAACCGATGGAGAGCAACAGATGAGCAAGGGCGAAAAGACCAGCAGCCGAGTCGGCACCACCGCTTCGAACGTCCTCCGCAACCCCAATGCCAGCGCAGCCGCCAAGTCCTTGGCCGGCAGCGCGCTCGCGCAGACCGGCACCAACAAGCAGACCTCCCCGGCCGTCGCCACGAAAGCCGCGAAGGCGCTGGACGATGGACGCAGCAGTGGCACCACCAAGACGTTGGCGGGCAGCACGCTCACGCAAAAGACGAAGAAGTAGCCCCTCCCATCCATGACCGGCCGGAGTCCTTGGCGACTCCGGCGCCTGAGAGGTTTGCCGCTCACCGCGCAGACCCGTCGGGAGTGGCCGTCTTACGGCTGGGAAATGCGTTGGCCTCAGGCCATTGGAGCAACCACCACATGCCAAAGATTTACCTCAGCGACTTCGTCGATGTCGTCTCGAAGGCGGGCTCACCCAAGGCGACCAAAGTCCGGTCGATGAAGAACCGGGCGCCCTACTCGCCCGCGACGGACTTCTACAAGCCGCTTCGCGATGGCCTGGTGGAACTGCACCGCGAAGGTTGGGCCAAGTCCGCCCTATCTACAGCGACGCACACCCAGGACGGAAAGAAGGTCGAAATATACAAAGCCCTGACCGACGGCTACCGGAAGTGGTGGGGCAAGAAGACCTTGGAATGGTTCACCCCTCCAAGCGAAATCTACACGGCGCACGGCGTGGAGGTGGTGGTGAATCCCAACCTTGGGCTTGAAGTGAACGGCGTCCCGCACGTCATCAAACTCCACCTGAAAGCCGAGCAACTGTCGAAGACTCGGGCGGACCTCATCTGCGGACTGATGAACACCGCCTTGGGCACCAAGGTTCCGGACGGAGCCGTGATTGCCGTCTTGGACGTCCGCAACAGCAAACTGTTCGCCGCGGGCTCAGGGCCTGATGCGCTCACCGCCATGATTGACGCGGAGTTGGCCTACATCGCAGACCTGTGGCCGAAGGTATAGGTAGACGGGGTCATTGGCGGGCAGTAGGAGCACCATGGCTAGGTGTCGCTATTGGAATGCCAGGGCAGTTCCTGTGTATTCCCCACGTGCGTATTCTGATGAACCTGCCCACCGTTTCTGAATCCGCCTGCCCACGACGTCTCAGCATTGCATCAGCGCCGTGGTAGGTTTGTACTTCCTCTATAGGAAGCGCCGCGATGACAACAGTCATTCTCGACACCAATGCTCTGCGCCAGGAAGGGCTGAAGTCGGCACGAATGCAGGAGCTTACGCAACTGGCTTCGGCTCGACACATTCGCATCGTTGTTCCCGACGTTGTTGCACGTGAGTACCTGACCCAATGGACTTCCGATGTAACGGCAAGTCTCGCAACAGTAGCCAGAGAGGCAAACAAGGTTCGGCAGCGGCTTGACTCGGCCAATCCTGTTTCTCAAGAGTTGGCTGACTGGGCTGGAAGAGTCGGGGCATTGGAGCAGCAGGCCACAGCCGCTGTGCACGAGGAGTTTGATCGATGGCTGGATACATCTCATGCGGAGCGCCTGTCATTCTTACCAGAAGCCATCAAAGGGATCCTGGACGACTACTTCAATGGGAGCGGTGCTTTCAGCTCCGTGAAGAGCCGTAGCGACTTTCCAGATGCGTTGATTCTTTCGACCGTCCAGGCAGAAGTTGTACAGGGCGCAGATGTCTATGTAGTTTCCAATGACGGCCGGTTTCGTGAAGCGGTCCAAAAGACGAAGGTAGCCGGTGCGGTCCCAAGTCTGTTGGACCTGCTTAAGCTCCCGCACTTCATCGATATCAGCGCAGCAGCCACAAGGCGCCCGGACCTGTTCAGAGAAGTGGCATTCCTCGACAAGCTTTCGCTTTGGCTGCGCGAGGCCACGAACTTGCTCGAAGATATCTATGTCGAGAAAGAGCACATTACCGGAGTAGAACTACTCAACCTCCCGGTGTGGGGCGTCACCATCAGCTACCCCTCAGCGCCATCCGTTGGAACGTCGATTATTGACCTTGCCGTCGGCGGAGATGGCGAACAGTACGTCCTCAGCATCCAGTTTGATGCTCGTTGCAGAGTTGATTTCGCTACATACATCTTAGAATACTTTGATCTGGAGCGAGCGGAAAAAAGAGCGCTTACGCAGGAATCCCAAGACGATGGAGTCGTCGAACTGTCGGAATGGTGGCGAGCAACTTTTCAGGGAACACTTACACTTTCCTTGCCCGCCGACAAGAACCTCACTCCGGATACCATGTCTGTTGAAGAGTGCCGCCCAACTCTTGCTGTTGAGTCGGCGATACTGATACGGCCCGAGCCTGCAAACAGCTAGGCAGAGCACTATTTGAGGTGTTCGAGTAGAAATTTCGCCGAACCGCCGATCACCTCGTAGGTGTCTTTGATATCTGCGCCAAACTTGATGAACTTTTTGCCGGCGTCAATGACTTTGTCCAACCAGGGCGACGCGGCATTCTTCTTGAGCACGTCCGGCCGAGACAAGATACGAGCCATGATGTCGCCCATCGCATCGGCAACGCCAGACTGACCACTTACCTGATACTCAGCCAACGCTCGTCGCATCGCCTCCACCATATCGAGCAGCAGGCGCTTGAACTCTTCGTTTATGTCGGCCGCGCTGATCTCTCCATGGAGGTCGGCCATGCTTCGGACAAGTTCATCTAACTCCTGTTGGGTGGCTACTTCTTCAGTGCGATACACGTCCAGCCAGTCCGCCGCATCCTGCAACCGCATGAACCGTGCTGCTGAAAAACCCGTGTACAAATCACGCCAGGACGTGCTAGTGCTCGTATAACTTAGCGCGTGCTGAAACGCTTTGACCCACTCCAGATACCGTCCTCCTACATTTCCAGGGAATGGCATTGAGGAAACTTGGTCTTGTGCTTTCCGCATCATGAAATCAACGGCGCGCAACCCTGCAAACACTCTCGGGTCGCCGGGCTCTAGACCAAAAGCCTTGGCCCAGCCAGCGATGACATTGTCGCTGGGAACTGAAGAGGGATTAGGTAGACGACCCCAGAGATTTAGCAGCCACCGAGCCGGATTCTTGATGTTGACAGAGCTTTCTTGCGCCACGCCGATCCCCTCCGAACTTGCGCCCCCACTGGCGCCACAAAGCATCTTTGTCACATGCGGCGTCGTTTTCAAGATGACACGTCGCTTTCCGTCCGTTTCCGCGGACTACGAAGGCTTACGGCGATCGCGGACCTCGATGTGCGTCCGCCATCTGCTCATCGTTTGCCCTGCCCCAGCTTCGCCGCCGTGCGCACGCCGGAATGTTTGCGGCCAGCGCGTAAGGCATTCGGCTTCACGGGGGGAATGATATTTCCGTCCGGCGAATCCGACGCCTGGTCTGCCGCAACGTCCAGGACGGCACGTATGTCGTTGTGGCGGGTGGCACCGGCGTAGTCGGCGCGCTGGCGATGGCCGGTTCCGCCCGGCACATCGCCGATGCGAACGCTTTCCTGCCACTGTCGTATCAACTGGAAATGAATTCGATGGTCAAACGCCCCCCTGTCCGGCTGCCTGACGGCGGCCAAGGCGGATGCACTGTTCGAGGACATGTCTCGACTCTTCGACATTCACTAGCTTTGCTCGGATTCATGGCGGGCCCGGGGAAGAAAAGGAGCGTAGTGAATCGGAGCAGGCTGGCGCTGACTGAAGGGAGGAACGTCCGACGGCACGCGCCGGCGATGGAGCTTGGCCGACAAGCCGAGCGTTGCCCTCCTGCAAGGCGCGCAGGCAACGACCGAACCGCCGTTGAGCCGGCCGTGGCAACGCGAGGTAGTCCGCCCGGGCTGCCTCGCTGACGAACGCGAATGCCTTCATGCGCGCGCCCTCCCGGCCTTGCCGGCCGCCTGAGCCTTCCGCTTGGACGGGGGCAAGCGCTTCGCCTTCGGTGGCGAGAGCGACGACCGGGGCACCGGAGGTGGCGCCTCGCTCCCCGGTTTGAACTCCGCCGCCTTGCCGCGCAGTTCGATGCGGTGGGATGGGTTCACCAGCCGCCGCAACACCGCCTCCGTGGTGTAGGCGTCCGCCGAAGACATGGTTTTGCCGCACCAATGTTCTGGCCAGAGCGCGGGCGGGAACGGCGACGTCAGGATGAAGCCGCCGGGCCGCGGCTCCACCAATCGCCGCAACACAGCTAGGTCGCCGTCTTCGAGCGGTTCCACACCCAATTCTTCGAGCACCAAGACGGTGGCCGACGCCAGCCGCCGGCGCAACGCCCCGAGCGTGCCGGCCGCGTCCGCGGACGCCCACGCCGCCAGGAAGTCGGCTTGGTGGAACCACGCCGCGGTGCCGCCCGCGCGCAGCACCGCGGCGGCCAGAGCGCACGACAACCACGTTTTACCCCCGCCGCATTCGGAGGTAACCAATACGCTCTCGTGCCGCGTGGCCCACGCCCCGTCGGCCAACTGCGCGACGACGGCCGGCGGGAGACCGCGCACCAGACCGGTCCAGGCGTCCTCCAGTGCGGCCCCCGGCACCGGCAAACGCGCGTCGCGGAACCGCCGCTCCAGCGCGCGGGTGTCGCTCCCGTGCTGGAGCGCCGCGACCAACTCGCCCAGTCCGTCCGCGAGCGGCCCGCCGCCGTCGGCACGCAGCGCTTCGACGGCGTCCGCGGTGGCCTTCAGCCGCAGGCCGCGCAGCGCCCGGACCAGTTCGTCCCGCCACGCGCCCACGCCGTCCTGACTCGCGGGAGGGGCGGCCGAAGCCGGCCGCCCCCGGTGCATGCCCCGCCGGCTCAAGCCGCCCCCCCGTCGCCGCGGACCGAACGCCGCCCCTTGGCCGGCAACGCCATCGGCTCCGCGTGCTTCCGCCGCTTGCCGCCCCGCTTCGGGTGCGTGCCTGCCGGCGCCGCGGGCGATTCGTTGAGGGCTTTCAACTGGTGGCGGAGGTCCGTGGCGGAGCGCAGGTGCAGCGCCAGGGCGTGCTTGGCGCCCGCCTCCAGTTGTTCCGCCGTGTAGTGCTTTGCGAGGTCGCGGATGACCGTGCCTGCTGGCAGCCCTTCGAACTTGTTTGGACGGCTGAACTGGTACTCCATGTACCGTTTCAGGTTCGGTCCGACTTCGGCCGCCCACGCCAGCAGGCCGTCGGGCGAGCGCTCCGCTTCGGCGCGGTGGCCCTCGGGTTGGTGCGCCCGCACTGAGGTGGCCCCGCCCCGCACCTGGGAGCGCGCGTGCTCGGCAACGCACTCGCCCTCGCAGTGGATTTCCACGGTAGCTGGCGACACGCGCGCCTCCACGCGCCTCCCCACCAGCTCGTGCGGGACGGAGTAATGGTGGCCCAGCACGGCGACGTGGTAGTCCTTGGGCACGACCTGGCGGGCGAGCCACTGCCCGTAGGTGAACCGAGTCGGCGGCAGGGGCTGCAGCGCGGGCTTCTCGATGCGCTCGAACACTTGCCGTCGGCACCCTGGGCGCTTTTGGAAGGGCCGCTCGTTGAGGCTGTGCAGCAGTCTGGCAACTTCGGCATTGAGGTCTTCGAGCGAGAAGAACTTTTGCGCGTCCAACGTCGGCAGCATCGCGCGCTGCACGATGAGCACCGCACCCTCCACCGCGCCCTTGTCGCGGGGCCGCTCCGGGCGTGCCGGGAGTACCGCGCAACCGTAGTGGCGCGCCCAGTCCTCGTAATTGCGCTGCAGGACCGGCTGCCGCCCACTCTTGGAAACGGCCGCCCGCAGGTTGTCCGGCACGACGCACGCCGGCATGCCCCCGAAGAACTCGGCCATGCGGGTGTGTGCATCGAGCCAGTCCGGAACCGATTGGCTGGGCACGCAGGTCGCGTAGATGTAATTGCTCGCGCCGAGCACCGCCACGAACAGCTCAGCGGGCACCTGCTGACCGGTTTCGCGGTCGGTGTAGAACGGCCGCTTGCCGGAGAAGTCGACCAAGACTTCTTGCCCCGGCACGTGGGCCCGCCGCAGCGAGAGGCCCTGGGTCTTTCGGTGTCCCCGGTAGAGTGCGGCGTATTGGGCGTAGCCGAGGGCTTTGGACTTGTTGCGGGCGCGGTAGTCGGACCACACCGCGTACAACGTCATGCCGCGCTTCTGCAGCACCGCGTCGATGGCCGGGAAATCGGGGCGGACTTTGGAGATCGCCCACTGCCGGTTGAACTTGCTGTGGAGCTGCTTCGCGGTGAGGCCTTTCAAGTCCTTCCAGCGGTATCCCCGGAGGCGGATCTCGCGGCCGTAGCGGTCCGCGGTGCGGCGGGAAATCCCCAACGACGCCGCGATGGCGCGGTGTGTGAGGCGCGGACGCATGAGCAACAAACGGATGAGGTCGGGCAACTTGTTCATTAGACGTTTTCTCTCGAATGAGCCCAGGGGTATGCCCCTGGGCGGGGGAGGAAAACGGCGGGCCGCACGAATCCGTCTGCCCGGTGCGGGCAGCTTGACTCGGCTTTGAAAGGAAGTAATGTGCGGGGCACAGCAGACGGGTCTCACCTCTGCCAGACGCCCCGGCGACCTGCGAAGTCGTTTCGGGGCGTTGTCCTTTCTGGCCGCCGTAAAAACAGCGAAACCAGTTGTCGGGGCTAAGTCATGGGTGGTCCTCCTGCGCCTTCGCGCGGCTGGGCTTCGGGATTTGGGAAACGGAGACAGCGGCGCGCGTCGCCGGCGGCGACGCCCCCCACTCCCGTTCCGAAATTGCGTTCCCCACCCTAGTCCACCGCCGAGAACCGTCAAGACCCCCACCGAATCAAGGGGTTGCCGCGATCAGGCCAAACCCAGATTGGCGGTAAGGCCTTGCCCAGAATCCGTTTTCTTCCGATGAAGCCGGGATAACGGGCTTATTGCGGCATCGATGCGGCCTTCACGTTTTTCTTAAAATGTGACGGACATCACACATTCTTCCGGGAACGGCGTGCGAGGGCCTGCAGCAGCACCCGCCCTCAGAATCGGGGGCGCCGGCTCGGTCTCATTCGGGGCGCAGGCGGACGCTGTTGCGGTGGGCGCGGCTCGACGGGGGCGCCGCCAGGCGGCCCCGCTTCGGGAACCGCGGGAAGCGACGTGGCCGCCGCCGGCATCCCATCCGCCGCCGCCCGCCGCCCATCCCCTTGTAAAGGCACGACGGAACGACGCCGGGCTTCCGCGGCGTGCCACCGGTCTCGGGCCGCATCGACGTCGTCCGACGAGGCACCGCGAGCCGCAGCCAACTCGCGGACTTCCGCCTCAGCCAAGGCCCGGCGTTCGACCCGGCGTTTTTCCGCCCAGGCCCGCCGGCTCATGGGTTTGAACACCGGCGGTTTGGCTTTCTCCGTATGCTCGACGGTACGCCGCGCGCCGTCGGCCTCCACCTGGGCGCGGGCCGCGTCGGCTTGCCGGTGGGCGTGCGTCTGCACGGCCAGTTCGTAGAGGCTGTAGCACTCGGCCGCTTCGCGGAAGGCCCGAGCCCGTTCGCCGCTCGCCTGGACGAACGCCGCCAACCGCTCGAACTCTGCTGCGGACAGACGCAGCGCCCGGACGTATGCGTTGAAGGAAGCCTCCGCCAATTCAACGGTTCGCCGCAGCCCCTCGATGTAGGCCCGCAAGTTGTTGCGCTCGATGCGCAGCGCCCTTTGCCGTCGGGTCGCCTCGTCGTTCTGAAGGCGTGCTCCCGGCCCGGTTGCGCGGGCGTTGACTTCGATGCCGCCCAAGAACGGTTCGCGGCCGGGCGAACGGGAGCGGGTCTGCACGGCGGGGAGGGCATGGGAGGCGCGGAACGCCCGCACGCGGCTGCGGCCGGCGGTCAGCAAAATGTCGTTGTCTCGGCGGCTTTCGATGTTGGCGTTGGCCCTCGGTGAGTGTTCGCCCCGGCGCTTGGCGGCGGTTGCTGCTTTGCCCTCGTGCTGGGTCGGCTCGCGGGCCAGACGGACCACCGCGTCCAAGTCGCCACGTCGCGCGGCATCAGCCGCTTGTGCGCGCAGCGTGCGGTGGTCCACCCGCTGAGCCTGGCCGGCGGATGCCAACGCAGCATTCGTGTGTTCCGCAACCAACGCGCGCAGCCCCTTCACTTCGCGCGGTCCCGTCCTCGGGTCGTTGAGAACCCGGATTTTTTCACCGAAGCCTTCTGCGCCGAGGGCGCGCGTCGTCATCAAGATGTGGGCGTGGAAATTGCGGTCATCGCCGCTGCGGCTGGGGGCGTGAACCGCTGCGGTCGCGGCGACCCCGTACCGCTCCACCAGCATCTCCGTCAGCCCTCGGGCCAACCCCTGCCGCTGTTCGGGCGAAAGTTCCGCCGGCAAGGCAACCACGAGTTCGCGGGCCAGGACCGAATTCACCCGGCGCTCGTACTTCTCGACCGCGTTCCACAGGGTTTCCGGAGTAGTCGCCCACGCCGGCGCCGATTTCGGTGCGCAGGTGAAAATGGCTTCCACACCCAGCCGGGCGCGGTAGTCGTGGACCAGCCCCGTGCGGTCGTCGGCCACGCGCAGGCCGCCGCGGTAGGCCACGGCCGCCGTGGCGGATTCGCCGCGGGAGCGGGAAAAACTCTTGAGAGAGGCGTGGAAAATGGCCACGGCGCTTCGGTGCCCCGGGGGAAATTTTCAGCCTAGGGCGGCCCCGATTCAGCGCAAGACGGCAAGAGCATCAGAGTGCTGCGACGGTGAAACCCGCCCTAAACCCTGGCTCAACGGAACGCGAGACGCGCATCCACACAATTCCAACTCGCATCCAAGTAAACCTTTAACAGCCGGGCGTGCCTTTACGGTAGTATCCAAATGCTCGCAAGTCTGTTTCCGTTCAACCGGTCAAGAAGGCGAAGCCGACATGATTCCGATACAAGAGATTGACATCCACACTCAGAAGAATGTTTTGTACCGAGTTCACTTAATTGGACCATCTACCGACTTTGTCTTTTCGTCCTCCCGGAAAAACACGTTTTCCGTCGAAATTCTTTTCTACGATTCCCGGACTGGCCAGACCTCCGCTTGGGTTATTCCGTTCTCCGAGCAGTTTGAAAATCCACAGTCCGCTTTCGAGCGAGGCTTGGGGTGGGTGATTGGCCATGCCAATGAAAATGGCTACACAATCGACCTGGTGAACAACCCCTGCAATTGTGAGTTCTTGGACAAGCAGTCCCAAGCGCAGGTCTTTGCTCGCTTTGGGATACATCCAACACACCAGGTAAATGGCAAGTAGTTTTCCATCTACTCAGGTTCAACGCGGGTATTGGCGTCGAACCCGGCCGCAGCGACATGAATCCCTCCCATCCTGCTTGGCACCCCCCGCCGGACAACGCAGGCGCGACCCCGTCGGAGCGCTACTTGTCCACGGTCGCCCGTCGTGCCTTCCTTTCGCTATGGAGCCACTCGAACGTTTACACCGATGAGGGCCGGTCGAATGGGAAAGGCGATGGCAAGGAACTATGCGACTTGCTGGTGGTGTTTGGCGACCACGTCATCCTTTTCTCCGACAAGCATTGCGAATTCAAGCCTCATGCGGATATCGAGGTTGCCTGGGCACGCTGGTATCGGCGGGCGGTGGAAAAATCTGTCCGGCAACTGCTCGGTGCAGAAGGCTTCTTGAAGAACCACCCAGGACGATTGTTTCTAGATAAAGGCTGCACGCAGCCGCTTCCACTCGACCTGCCAAGCCCCGAGAGGGCCAAATACCACCTTGTTGCTGCGACACGCGGCTCTCACGCTGCAGCAGTGGAGCACTGGCACGGACACAGTTCAGGAAGTTTCATTCTGGACAACAGCATCGAAGGCGACGCCCACCACGGCCATCCATTCCACATCGGCTGGCCAGCGGGACGACAGCGCTTCATACACGTACTCGATGAGATGGCACTGGATGTGGTCCTAGATGAACTCGATACCGTTCCGGACTTCATTGATTACTTAGAAAAGAAGGAGGTACTTCTCACGACACCGGGCGTTGTCGTCTCCACCTCCGGGGAGGAGGACTTGGTCGCCCAATACTTGATGACCCTGCGCGATGGCGCGCACGCATTCCGGAATATTCCTGCTGCTTTTGACTACGTACTTTTTCCAGAAGGGGAATGGACCGAATATGAAAAAAGCCCACAACGCATATCCAAGAAAGTTGCCGATAGCGATAGCCGCCGGTGGGATGCATTGATAGAAATGCAGTCGGGCTTTATCCGGTCCGGCGCCGCGTTGAACCCGATATCGGGTTTGCCCAGTGAATTCGTCAGTCCGCACTACAACGACCACGAACGCATCGTGAGAACGCTCGCGGATGAAACGCGTTTGTCTCGGCGCGTACTGGAGAAGCACCTTAAGCACGCCCTATCAATCAATGAACGAGGCAGGCGATTTGCCCGCATTGCAGAGAGCCCGTGGCGGCCAGGCCGATTCTATGTTTTCTTGACCATACCCAAGCCGCCTGAAGATACATATGACGACTATAGAGCCGCTCGATTTGAGTCGCTTTTCACGTATTGCCATGGCCTGAAAACACGGTTTCCCACGGCGACCGAGGTGATTGGCATTACGTCAGAACCAATCCCGTTGGAAGGCTCGTCGCAAGACTTCTTGTTCGTCGACATGGGCAACGAACCTTTGTCCAGGGAGGTATCGGCGGCGCTGAAAGAGGCACTAGATGAAGCAGAAATCCTGCAAGACTCTACGATGAAACTGACAAGAAGAAAGACAGAACCCGAGTTTCCGTTCCCTTTCTCGCAACACGGTTTCGATGGCAGCCACGCGCCGTTGAACCGCGCACAACGGCGCGCTCAAGAGGCGAAGAATCGCAGTAAAAAGCGAAGGCAGTAATTTCTCGCTCATGCCATTGCAGGCATCTTGGCGTTTGTCCTAGGGATGGAAATGGCCGCCTTCCAGGCGATGCATATGCCGTCATTCGCTCGCGCCGCGGCAGCGGCGGGGTCTGGGGCCACGCCCCAGCGTACGCCAGCCAACCGGCTGGCCCCAAACCGGACACGGTTTGGGTAAGTGCGCTCTTGCTCGGCTCGAACTTCTCTCGAAACTGACGGATTCGCGTCAACCTGCGAGGCCGGCTTATGGAGGGAACACTCAGCCCAAAGATGATGTTCTTGCCAATCTTGCGCTCGGAATCGGCTCTGCTACCTCTGGAGTGAACCTCCCACGGAGCACCGCCGCATGAAGCCGCAACACCCCGCGTTCTACCCGCAGCCCGTTCTCCTCGAAGCGCTCGGACTCGTCGAGCACATTGTGCATGTTTACCGCTGCGCGCTCCCGCACATGCAGCCGAGTTCGCACCAAGCAACCCTCGTCGAATTCGCCACCTTCTGCGAATGGGCCGCCGAAGAAGGCAAGGCCATCCTGCTGCCCGATTTCCGCGGCACCGGCAGACCGCGTGCACCTCGTCCGCGGCCTCAACCCGCGCCGAACCGCGCGGCGGCTTCCGCCCCACCACCGGCGGATGCTTCCGACCCGTTCGACGGACCCAGCCCGTTCGAAGACTCGCCGGATTCGACCGAAAAAGAAGAGCCCGGACCACAGCAAGAATTGCTGACCGACGACGGCGGCGGCCTCGATGAAGTCGCCCCCAAGGCATCGGATGGATTGGGCGAACGCATCCGTGCGCGCCGCGCGATGACGTGGCCACAGGTCGAAAACCCCATCGTTGTGGAACGGCACTCGGTCAGGAAACGGCGGCCATGAGCAGACGCACGCTGGAGGAACGCATTGCGAGCGCCGCGCGGGACCTCGGCCAACTCGAAGCACGTCGGTTGTTCAAGGACCTGACGCGCGGCGCCCGCGCGAAAGCAAAGGCCCGCCGGCTCGAACTACGTCGGCGGTTCGAACTCGGCGGTGCGGTCATTGCCGCCGGGTGCGGTGATTGGCTCGTGCCGGAAATCGTCGGCTTGTTGCTGGACGGGGTCGAGCGTATCGGTGATTCGCCCACCCAAAGACTGGGCATGAAACAACGCGGCGAACAGCACCGGCTCTCCAAACCATCGGGCAGTAAACGCGTAAGCAGTACGGCCACACCCGAGCAATGAGGAGCACATCTGTGGGCTGGGCGTTATTCCTGGCACGCCCATGCCCCCCAGAAGTTGATAGTCCTACATTTCTGACAAAGACTGTTCCACTGCTATTTGATCTTGCGGAAACTGGATCTTCTGCTACGGTGTTGGCAACCAAAATCCCGGAACATAGCGGTGAACACAGTCAAGCAGGCGCTCAGGTACACATCGCTCGCGGCATTAATACTATTTTGCTCCGCAGCCGGCGCATTTTTCGGATCTTACTTGTTCGCGCATTTAGTTCTTCGCACGATTTGAATCACGCCCCGAATTCATTTCTTTAACATCTTTCCATGCGGGATCAGACTTGACGGCGCTCGCTACCACCACAGTGTTCTCGTGCGAGCATTTTGTTAGGCCGTCCGAATTAGCAATTTTTCTTAACAATGAATTCAATACACTTGCGTCAATGGCCTCTGGTTTTTTTGTCGACGACGGGTCACGCTCGCCGTCCACCCGACCATATTCCTTCGGGCACATAAGCTTCACGTCGATCTCACGCCAACTTCCATCTTTATCTGCAAACGGCTTCCCGCCTGGAAGGTTAGACAAGCACACACAGTAAGCAGCTTCCTTTTGGCGCTGGAATAGTCTAACCAGAACCAAGTCCCGCCTCCTGCTCCAAGGAGCACTAAGCATAAAGCCGCGGCGGCAATAACAATTTCCCTAAAACTCATGGCAACATCCTTGCGATTTGAAACAAATTTTCGTGCGCACCGTAGACGGTAATCAAAACAATTGCGTCAACGTCCACCAACTGCTCTTCGCTCTGTCACCCGCGCTTTCCTGTCTGCGACAGCCCTCGCCCGCCGCTCTTTCCTGCGAATCCCCTCGAAATACTTCGTGAACTGCCCCGCCCGATAAGCCGCCAGCGGCGGTACCGGCAGACTGGCCGCAATTCGGTCGATTCGCTCCTTGCGCTGGGGCACGGTGGACGCATCGATGTAGTGCCGCGCCTGAACTGAGCGCGCCTCATGCCCGGTCAGTGCCCCCACCTGGGTTTCCGTGAACCCCAGATTGTCGCCGGCGGTGATGAAGGTGTGGCGCGTTGAGTGGAAGGACACCTCTTTGTCGGCGATGCGGCAGGACACGCGCAGAAGGGTCCGGTTGAACCACTTGCCGACGCGATTGCCAGGGCCGTTCTTCGAACCCGCTGAGCCACCCGGAAACAACGCGGTGAAACCCAAGGCCTTCACGTCGGCGGCGTAGTTCAGAAGGCCGAGCGCCAGCAAACGTTCCGGCACGGGCACAAAGCGCTTGCTCTGGGCGTTCTTGATTGACTTGGCGCCTTCGCCCGTGATGTGGAAGCCCCACACGCCGCCGACCTCGGCCAGGTCGCTCACCAGCAGTTGGGCGGCTTCGCTCAACCTAGTCCCGGTGAAGAGGCCGAACAGCGGAATCCAGAAATACATCGGGTCGTCGTCGCACTGCTCCACCCGCCGTACCGGGTCGAACAGTGCGCTCAGTTCGTCGGGCCGGAACCCGCGCTTGGTCTTGGTGTACTTGTCGGCGTTGGACTGCAGGCGAAGGCCAGCCAACGGGTTGTGCGGCAACTCCCGGCGCTGGACCGACCAATTGAAGAACGTCCGCAACCTATCCAGGTGCTTTTCCATCGTGCGGATGCTGAGCCCGCCCTCGCCCCGCTTCTTGGCCTTGGCCACGATGGCCTTGGCGCTCAGCCCTTTGTAGGCGGGCAGCACGCGAGCGCGTGCCGGCCAGGAGGCAAGCGCCTCCCGGAACGCATCGATGTGCGCCGGCCCCAGGTCCGCCATGGGGATGTCGTCGAGAAGGTCGCAGAACAGGTCGACACTGTGTTCGGCCTCCAACTGCGTGGAAGCGGCCCGGCTGGTGGACTTGTAGTGGGCGAGGAAGCGCTTGGCCGACTCGCGGAGGGACGGGCCTTTCGGCGGAGACGGGGCTGTGGCCGCCCCCTGCAGTCCGCCAACGCCGGGCAGGCCAGGGATGACCACCCGCATGGCCGCCAACGCTTCCATAGCCCGGGCGTGGTCGTCAGGGCCATCGGCCTTGAGCGACAGCACGCCGGGGACGGTCAGTTCGTAGTGGCGGCTGTCCGGAGACGCGGCCGACTGAATCGCTGCATCGAGGTGCCGTTTTGTATCCAAGTCCCCTCCGGTGCTTCGGATACTTTTTATTGCCTGCGCCAGAGCATAGCCCATGCGGGCCGCCACCAGTCGCGCGGCATCGCCCGAGGAGTCGCCGAGGGGTCGAACCAGAAATCGGGTGCCTGTTTTGGCCTGGATGTCGGCGGGCAACAGGAAGCGGGCGTAGAGCCCACTGGGACGGCGAAGCACGAAGGCCTTCGGCACGAATCGATACCTATTTCGATACCTCGGAAGGGATCGGTTTTAGGTATCGAAATCGCCGGAATTGCTTGCATGCCCAGGCACTTACGGCCAGCAAGCAAGAAAATGGAGCGGGCGATGGGAATCGAACCCACGTCAGTAGCTTGGGAAGCTACAGCTCTACCATTGAGCTACGCCCGCGGCCGCGGTATTTAGCCATAGCCACGGTAGCGGCGGCAATGCGGCCGCCGGGTGGATCGCGCGACCGGGGAGGCTGTGCTAAAGGGTTGTTGAACGGCGAAAAGCCCTGCGGATTGTTCGCGGGGGCGGCAGGTATGCGTTCAGCATGCGTACGCTCAGATAGTCGCGCCGCAGCGGCTCCCGTGGGGACCACCGGCGGCTCATTCCGGAGGAGACATTCATGTCGATGTTCACGCGGTACGCAGCGATTCTGGGCGGCGCACTGCTGGTGCTAGTTGGCACCGTCGCCCAGGCCGACTACGTAGACCCGCCGAGCCGGGTCGCACGGCTGAGCTTCACTCGTGGCGAGGTCAGCTTTTCGCCGGCCGGCGAAGACCAATGGGTCACCGCCATGCGCAACCGGCCGCTGATCCGCGGCGACCGGCTCTGGACCGATCGCGGCGCGCGGGCCGAACTGCAGGCGGGCAATGCAACCTTCCGTCTCGACGAAGGCAGCAGCCTGCAGATTCTCAATCTCGACGACCGTACGGCGCAGCTGGAAGTCACCCAGGGCACGCTGAACCTGCGCGTGCGCCGCATCTATGCCGACCAGATCTTCGAAGTCGACACGCCGACCCTGGCGTTCGTGATCTCGCGCCCCGGCGAATACCGCATCGACGTCGATCCGCGCGGCCGCCATACCACGGTCGCCGTCTGGGACGGCGGCGGCGAAGCGCATGGCGAGCGCGCCAACTTCCGCATACGCGAAGGCGAAGCGATCCGCTTCTACGACACTCGCCTGCAGGACTACGAAGCATTCGACATCCCGCGTCCGGATGATTTCGACCGCTTCTGCATGGACCGCGACCAGCGCTTCGACCGCTCCACGTCGCGCCGCTACGTTTCCGAGGATCTGATCGGCTATTCCGACCTCGACGACTACGGCTCCTGGTCCGAAATCACGGAATACGGCAACGTCTGGTTCCCGAGCCGCGTCGCGGTCGACTGGGCGCCGTACCGTGACGGCCGTTGGATCTGGCAGGACCCCTGGGGCTGGACCTGGGTAGACGCAGCCGACTGGGGCTTCGCGCCGTTCCACTATGGCCGCTGGGTCCATGTGCGCAATCGCTGGGGCTGGATCCCGGGCCCGGTCAGCGTGCGGCCGGTCTATGCGCCTGCGCTGGTCGCCTTCGTCGGCGGCAGCAATTTCAGCATCAGCGTGAGCACGGGCCGCCCCATCGGCTGGTTCCCGCTGGGTCCGCGCGAGGTCTACGTGCCGCCGTATCGCGCGAGCCGCAACTACTTCACCAACGTCAACATCACCAATACGGTGATCAACAACACCTACATCACCAACGTCTACAACGACTATTCGGGTGGTCGCGACATGCGCCGCCTGAACTACCTCAATCGCGACGTGGCCGGTGCGGTGACCGCGGTGTCCAGCGACGCGTTCGTCAATTCGCGCTCGGTGCGCCAGCAAATGGTCGCGGTCAACCGCGACGTGGCTGCGCGCGCCGAGGTCACGCCGATCGCCGCGTTCGCGCCGAATGCGCGCAGCGTGATCGGCAGCGAACGTGCCGCGACCGCCAAGCCGCAGCGTGAAGTGTTCGAGCGCGCCGTAGTCGCGCGCACTGCCCCGCCGGCCGCTCCGGTGCCGTTCGCCGAACGCCAGGCCGTGCTGGAGCGCTCGCCGGGCCGCGGCATCAGCGACGACGCGATGGCCAACCTGCGCACGCCGCGCGGCGGTCCTGCCGCGCAGGCGCCCGAGCGCATTCGTGTGGTCGGCGACGGCGCCGCGAACACGCGCAGCGCCGATGCGGAACGTGTCGAGCGCGGCGGCCCGCAGCGTGAAGGCCGCGCGACCGGCGGATCGCCGGGTCGCACCACGCCGGAAGATCGCGGCAGCGCGGCGGGTCGTACGGCGAGCCCGGACGATCGCGGCGGCACGCCGCCGGCGCGCACGCCGGTCATCCGCAGCGACGGCACGATGACGCCGCCGCAGCGCGAGTTCACCCGACCGGGCGACCGCGCCGGCGAGACGCAGCGCAACGATGCGCCGGGCCGCGTGCGCCGCGACGACGCGCCGAGCATCCAGCGCCAGGACACGCCGGCACCGGCCGCGCGCGACGATGCACCGGCCCGCGTGCGTCGTGCCGAACCGCAGCAGTTCCAGCGTGAGGAGGCGCCGCAGCAACTCCAGCGCGAGGATTCCCCGCCGCCGGCCCGCGTGCGCCGTGCCGAACCGCAGCAGTTCCAGCGTGAGGAGACGCCGCAGCAATTCCAGCGCGAGGATTCCCCGCCGCCGGCCCGCGTGCGCCGTGCCGAACCGCAGCAGTTCCAGCGCGAGGAGGCGCCGCAGCAACTCCAGCGCGAGGATTCCCCGCCGCCGGCCCGCGTGCGTCGCGCCGAACCGCAACAGTTCCAGCGCCAGGAAGCGCCGCCGCGCGTCGAACGCGCTCCGGAGGTCCGCGAGCAGCCGCGCTTCGAGCGTCGCGAGCAGCCGGCCCCGCAGCCCGAACAGCGCGCCGCGCCGCCGCAACAGGAACGCCGTCGCGGCAACGAGGACAACGAGAAGGCCAAGAGCCGCGACGAGGGCGGAGAAGACAACGGCCGTCGCCGCCGCGAATGAATCATCGCTTGGCCCCCCGAAGGGCGGACTCCGGTCCGCCCTTTTTATTTGCCGCAGTGCCGGGCTCGCCGGCCGCCGGCCGGATCGGCGACAATCCGCGCATGGAAATTCTGCTCAACGGCGCTCCGCACGCCTGTTCCGACGACACGACCCTGGCCCGCCTGCTCGCCGACAACGGCTATGCCGGTCGCCGCATCGCCGTGGAAATCAACCGCAACATCATTCCGCGCAGCGCGCATGAAACGACCCGCCTGCAGCCGCACGATCGCGTCGAAGTCGTGCACGCGATGGGCGGCGGCTGACCGGACGGCGGCTTCGACCGGGCCCGTTCCCGGCGTCCATCGAGGTTTTCCGGCAAGCAGGCAAGCAGGCAAGCAGGCAAGCACAGGAATTGCACACGCCCGCGGCATCCGGGCGGATGCACGCCGCTGCCCGATCGGCGCGGCGCAACCCGGCCTGAACGCCGGCACAGCAATCATTTCCCAGAGCCCGGGGCGCGCTTGCTACCATTCTGCCCTTTCCCTGCTGCGCCTCTTCCAATGACTGCGACGCCTTCCGATCTTCTCGTCATCGCCGGCAAGCCTTACCGGTCCCGTCTGCTGACCGGCACCGGCAAGTTCAAGGATCTCGAGGAGACGCGGCTGGCGACCGAAGCCGCCGGCGCGGAAATCGTCACGGTCGCGATCCGGCGCAGCAACATCGGCCAGGATCCCGGCCAGCCCAACCTGCTCGACGTGCTGCCGCCGTCGCGCTACACCATCCTGCCGAATACGGCCGGCTGCTATACGGCCGACGACGCCGTACGCACCTGCCGCCTCGCGCGCGAACTGCTGGACGGCCACGACCTGGTCAAACTCGAAGTGCTCGGCGACCAGCGCACCCTGTTTCCGGACGTGGTGCAGACCCTGCAGGCCGCCGAGACTCTGGTGCGCGAAGGCTTCAAGGTCATGGTCTACACCTCCGACGATCCGATCCTGGCCAAGCGCCTGGAGGAAATCGGCTGCGTCGCGGTCATGCCGCTCGCCGCGCCGATCGGCTCGGGCCTGGGCATACAGAACCGCTGGAATCTTCTGGAAATTGTGGAGAACGCGAAAGTTCCCATCCTCGTCGATGCCGGCGTCGGCACGGCGTCGGACGCGGCCGTCGCGATGGAGCTCGGTTGCGACGGCGTGCTCATGAACACGGCGATCGCCGGCGCACGCCAGCCCGTGCTGATGGCCAGCGCAATGCGCAAGGCCATCGAAGCCGGCCGCGAAGCATTCCTGGCCGGCCGCATTCCGCGCAAGCGCTATGCCTCGGCATCCAGCCCGATCGACGGAACCCTGGGCTGATGCAGGGCGAGGACGACAACGGCGACGCGAAGCCGCAGCGCCGAATCCGCAGCTTCGTGCTGCGCCAGGGCCGCATCACCGACGCGCAACAGCGTGCGTTCGGCGCGCACTGGGCGCGCTTCGGGCTGGACTTCAGCGGCGCGCCGCGCGATCTCACGCAGGTGTTCGGCAACGCCGCGCCGGTCGCGCTGGAGATCGGCTTCGGCAACGGCGAGCAACTGGTCTGGGGCGCGCAGCAAGAACCCGGGCGCAATTTCATCGGCATCGAGGTGCATCGCCCCGGCGTCGGCCGCGTGCTGAACGCTCTGGCTGCGGCGAATGCGGACAACGTGCGCGTCTACCACCACGACGCGGTCGAGGTGCTGCAGCAGGAGATCGCCCCGGCCAGCCTGGACCAGGTGCGCATCTATTTCCCCGATCCCTGGCACAAGAAGAAGCACAACAAGCGCCGCCTCGTGCAGGCGCCGCTGCTGCAGCTGCTGGCCTCGCGCGTGCGCCGGGGCGGCAGCTTGCATATGGCGACCGACTGGGCGGACTATGCCGAGCAGATGCTCGCCGTCGCCGATGCGGATCCGTCCTGGCGCAACCGCGCCGGCAGCGGCCACTACGCGGAACGGCCCGGCTGGCGCACGCAGACGCATTTCGAACAGCGCGGCCTGCGACTGGGCCACGGTGTCTGGGATCTGCTCTACGAGCGCGTCTGACCGCAAAGGACGTCGACCGGAGACATGGAATACGGACTGACCCTGACCACCGACATGATGCTCGTGTTCGGGCTGGTCGTCTTCACCGTACTGATGCTGGTGCTGGAATGGATCCGCGCCGACGTCGTTGCGCTGCTCGTCATCGTCTGCATCGGCGTGACCGGCCTGCTGCCGGTGGAACAACTGTTCGACGGCTTCGCCGGTAACGCCGTGATCTCGCTGATCGCGGTCATGATCATGGGCGCCGGACTGGATCGCACCGGCGTGCTGAACAAGGCTGCGAGCCTGATCCTGCGCGTATCCAACGGCGTGGAGTCGCGCCTGTCGCTCGCCATCAACGTGATGGCCGGCGCGCTGACTTCGATCATGCAGAGCCAGGCCCTGGCCGCGCTGCTGCTGCCGGTGGCCTCGCGCGTGTCGGCGCGCACCGGCGTGCCGCTCAAGCGCCTGCTGCTGCCGATGGTCTGCATGATCCTGGCCGGCACCAACGTCACGATGATTTCCAACTCGCCGCTGATCCTGCTCAACGACCTCATCGTCAGCGCGAACCGCAACCTGCCGCCGGGCGCGGACACGATCACGCCGTTCAGCCTGTTCGCGATCGCGCCGATCGGGCTGCCGCTGCTGTTCGTCGGCCTGGCCTATTTCTTCTTTTTCACGCGCAAGCTGCTGCCCGACGAGGAGAGCAAGCAGAAGGTCACGCCGGGCCGCACCGAGACCTACTTCGCCGAGACCTACGGCATCGACGGCGAAGTCATGGAGCTGACCGTCACGGCCGAGAGCCCGCTGGTCGGCATGAGCGTCGGCGAGGTCGAGCAGATGCGCGGCGCGCCGCTGATCCTCGCGATGAAGAACGGCAACGAGTCGCGCCTGGCGCCGCCGGCCGACCAGATGATCTGGGTCGGCACTGTGCTCGGCGTGCTCGGCCCACGCGACCAGGTCAACGATTTCGCGCAGAACCAGCTGCTGCGCGTGCAGAGCCGTCTGCGCCAGTTCGGCGACATGTTCAATCCGGGCCGCGCCGGCATTTCCGAAGCGGTGATTCCGCCGAACTCGCGCTACGTCAAGCGCGTGCTCGGCGACATCCGCATGCGCAAGCACTACGGCATCAGCGTGCTCGCGGTGTACCGCGGCGAGCAGGTGTTCCGCGAGGACGTGCGCAAGGTCGCGCTGCGCGCCGGCGACACCTTGGTGCTGCACAGTTCCTGGCGCGATCTGGTCCACGCGGCCGAGGACCGCGACTTCGTCGTCGTGACCGACATTCCCAAGGAAGAAGCGCGGCCGGCCAAGCTCTGGCACGCGCTGATCTTCTTCGCGCTGGCCATGCTGCTGGGCCTGTTCACGAGCATGAAGCTGTCGGTGGCCATGCTGACCGGCGCGGTCGGCATGCTGCTGGCCGGCGTGCTGACGATGGACGAGGCCTATGCGGCGATCAACTGGAAGACCATTTTCACCCTGGCCTGCCTGATCCCGCTGGGCTGGGCCATGGACACGACCGGCGCTGCCGCCTGGGTCGCCCAGGAAGTGCTGATCTACCTCGGCGCCTGGCCGCAGTGGGCGCTGCAGGCCGTCATCGCGGTGCTCGCGCTGTTCTTCGCCCAGGTCATCTCCAACGTCGGCGCAACGGTGATGATGGTGCCGATGGCGATCAACATCGCGCTGGCCTCCAACGGCAATCCGGCGGTGTATGCGCTGATCGTCGCGATCTCCACGTCCAACACCTTCGTCATCGCGAACGCCAACCCGGTGCTGACCATCGTCGGCGGCCCCGGCGGCTACCGCCGGCGCGATTTCTGGCGCGTGGGCCTGCCGCTGACGGCGCTGCTGCTGATCACCCTGCTGCTGTCGGTGAACTGGTTGTTCCAGCGCTGACGCGCCCGGATTTGGGAATCGCAACGCAGATTGAGGTCATGGTCCGCTCGCTAACGCTTTTCCCGATTCTCCATCCCCGATTCCCGACCGCAGGTCGTGATGAGCGCAGCGAGCCGCACCATCGAGGCGTCCACGCTGGCCGATGTCCGGCCACGCAATGCCGTATGTGGGTGGGATCGCGACGATTTCGGTGGCATTTTTTTGCGACGACGACGCGGTAATGTTGCGGTTCGCTGCGCTCACTGCAACCTACTGCAGCACGACCACCCCATCGACGACACGCAACGGCATCGGCACGAGGCCGTTGCGGCAGGGGCCGGCGATGACGGCGCCGCTGGTCACGTCGAAGGTCGCGCCATGGGCGGCGCAGATCACGCTGGCGTCCTTGACCAGGAACTTGCCGGGCGACCAGTCCAGGCGCCGGCCCGCGTGCGGACACTCGTTGTGGTAGGCGAAGATCCGTTCGCCGCGGCGCAGCAGGATCAGGTTGAAACCGCCGGTACTGCTGTCGATGTCGACGGCGATCGCCCCGCCGTCCGGCACGTCGTCGAGGCGGCACAGCGCCCTGCCGCCTTCGGCACTGACTTCAAGCACTTGAGTTGCTTCCGGAAATCCCCACACTGGGTGCCTGCATGATGCCACACGGAGTCGACCTGCCCATGGCCGCAAGCCTGTTCCGCTCGCCGCGCAGCCGCCATCCCCTGCTGCGGGTGCTTTCGGCGCTGATCGGCCTCGTCCTGGTCGGCGCGGCGCTCGTGTTCGGCTTTTTCCTCGTGCTCGGCCTTGCCGCGGTCGGCGCGGCGATCTGGGCCGTGCGCCAGTTCAACCGCCCGGCCACGCCGGCGGCGGCCACGACAGCCCAGCCGCGCGCGACGGCACAGCCTGCTTCGGCCGGCGGCGTCATCGAAGGCGAATTCGTCGTCGTGCGCGAACCGGCGACGCCGTCGCGCTGAACCGCCTCACTCGCTGCCCGGGGGCAGCAGCTCCAGCGCCATGACGATCGCGTCCTCGCGGCCGTTCCTGGCCGGGTAGTAGTTCGGGCGCCGGCCGATCTCGTTGAAGCCCAGGGTGTGATAGAGCTGCATCGCGCGCGGGTTCGATGGCCTTACTTCGAGAAAGATCCGTTCCGCACCGTGCCAGCGCGCCAGGTCCATGAGCCGGCGCATGAGCCGGCGTCCGTGTCCTTCGCCCTGTGCTTCCGGCGCCACGCAGACATTCAGCACATGCGCTTCGCCGGCGGCGACCGACAGCACGCCGTAGCCGATGACGGCCTGCTCGCGCACGAGCACCCAGCAGTTGTAGCCGGCGCGCAGGCAGTCGCGGAAGATGCCTTCGCTCCACGGAAACTCGTAGGCGCGCGCCTCGACCGCGGCGACCGCGGCCACGTCTTCCAGGCGCAGCGGGCGCATTTCCGGCAGGCCGGATTTCAGGATGGCGACCATGTCTGTCCTCGCAGATGCCGGCGCAGCGGCCGCAGCGCCTGCCACAGCAGGCGCTTGGCCATCGCGTTGCCGCGCCATTGCGCCGGCGCAGCCGTGACGACGATGGTCGCCGCCTGCTGCGCCGCCGTCGGCAGCCCGGCGCCGAGCACGCGCGCGAGCGGCTGGCCGAGCACGAGAAACGCCGCCGCATTCTCGTCGAGTTCGGGCAGGCGTCCGTCGCGCGGCACCTGCCAGTGCAGCGCCGCCTCGGGCACGCCGAGCGCGCCGGCGATCAGCGCCGCAACCGTGCCGGCCGGCTGTTCGCAGATCACCGCGACGCGGGCACCGGCGCCGGCCGTTGCCGTCTCGGCCTCGACCGGCGCCGATGCGGCCGGGTCCGCGGCGCGCGAGCGCAGGCGGTAGGCGACCACGCCCATCGCGTCGAGCTGACGCAGGCGCAGCGCCGACAGCGCGACCGCGCTCATGCGTCCACCTTGGCGCGCAGGCCGGACAGCTCGGCGACGAAGGCCGCATAGATCTGGTCCAGCGCCTGGCCGTACGCGGCGACGCTGGCCGGTATTTCCGCGTCGGCGGCGGGGATGCGCGCCGAATAGATCTCTTCGGACAGCAGCTCGCCGGCACGCTCCACGCGCATCTGGAGGGCGACGTCGACATGCCAGACGCCGGCCTCTTCGACGCGTTCGAAGCGCTGGATCACCGCACTGATGCGCAGCACGTTCGCACTGGCCGGCAGGCGGTCGCTGACCTGCGGCGCCGCGTCGATCTGGCGCAGCACGCGGATCAGCCGGCGCTGCAGCATGCGCGACGGCGGATCGCTCCACTGGCGGTAGTGATAGGCACGCAGCGCGTGGCCGTCCTTGTCCAGCGCATAGATCAGCGCCTGGTCGGCGTAGATGCCGTCGGCGCTGAAGATCGCCACATCGACCGGCACCTCGAAACGCACGGCGCGCGCCGGCGGCAGCGCCGGATCGGGCAGGCGGTACCAGGTCACTTCGGGCACCGGCACGGACTCGCAGCCGCTCAGCAGCAGCGACGCCAGCAACAGGGCCTTGGCGGCCAACCTCATCGTTCGGACTCCTCTGGCGAATCGGCCTTGGGCGCCAGCAGCAACCGGTTCGGATTCTTGCGGATCTCGCGGCTGAATTCATCCACGTTGCGGCTGGCGCTGTCCAGGTGATGGACGATGGTGTCGATGCGGCTGGACAACGTCGCGAGCACCGAGCGCAGGTCGACGACGGCGGCATTCACGTGGACGCGGTTGTCGTGGGTCAGGCCGGCCAGGTCGCCGAGCGCACGATCCAGATTGGCCTTGGTCGCATCCAGATCGCGGCTCAGCGAGCGCACGTCGCCGAGTATGCCGCTGACCGCCTCGCGGTTGGCCGGCTTGAGCAGGTCGTTGACCGACTCGGATGCCTGGGTCAGCCGCACGAGCAGCTCGCGCGCCTGGTTCAGCACCTCCGGCGTGCCCTTATCGAGCGAACCGGTGATCGAGTCGATGCGGCCGGACAGGTTGCGCACCAGCGGCGTCAGCTGGTCACGTGTCAGGGTGGTGATCTCGGCGGCGAGCTCGTTCATCGCACCGAACACGTCGGTACCTTCTTCGCCGCGGATTTCGGCGCCGACCGCGAGCATCGCCGGCTTGTCGCCCTCGCGGATCGCCACCGTGACGTCGGCCAGCAACCCGCTGGCCTGCAGCCGCGCGACCGAATCCTGCGGAATCGGCCAGTCGGCGCGCACGCTCAGCGCGATGCGGTAGCGCGTGCCCTTGTCGCCGCGCTCGGGCGTGATGCCGTCGACCTGGCCGATGCGGTAGCCCTGATAGAACACCGGTGCACCGGCACGCAGGCCGGTCACGTTGCGATAGTAGGTGTAGTACTCCGCTTCGCCGCCGCGCTTGCCGGTGATCAGGAACAGCGCGAACAGCAGCAGCGCCAGCGCGACGAGCACGACGCCGCCGACCAGAGTGTAGTTGACGTGGTCGCGTTTCACGGGGCTCTCCGCAATTCCCTGTTCATGCCTCTTCCTCGGTCAGGCGGCGCAGATAGGCGTCGGCGTCGACGACGATCTCGCGCGGGCGCCGGTTCAGCAGGTCCTGGATGCGCTCGTTGTCCGAGCGGCGCACCGCGTCGACCGTGTCGGTCATCAGCACGGCGCCCTGATCCAGCACGGTAATGGTATCGGCGATCTTGAACGCGCTCTCCAGCTCGTGCGTGACGACGACGATGGTCATGCGCAGCGCATCGCGCAGGCGCAGGATCAGCTCGTCGAGTTCGGCCGAGACCACCGGATCGAGACCGGCCGACGGCTCGTCGAAGAACAGCAGCTGCGGATCCATGACGATGGCCCGCGCCAGCGCCGCGCGCTTGACCATGCCGCCGGACAGCTGGCTCGGCATCAGGTCGTGGAAGCCGCCGAGATTGACGACCTCCAGCTTCATGCGGCTCATGATGCGGATCTGGTTCTCGCTGAGCTCCGCATGGTGCTCGCGCAGCGGCAGCGCGACGTTCTCGCCGACCGTCATCGAGGTCAGCAGCGCGCCGCCCTGGAACGACACGCCGAGCCGCAGCCGCAGCTGCTGCAGCTCGCGCGAGCCGGCCTTCACGATGTCGGTGCCGAACAGGCGGATGCTGCCGCGCGCCGGCCGGTGCAGGCCGAGCAGATGGCGCAGCAGGGTGCTCTTGCCCGAACCGGAGCCGCCCATGATCACGCGGATCTCACCGGCGTCGACGCGGAAATCCACGTCGTGCAGGATGCGGCGCTTGCCGTACCAGGCCTCCAGCCCATGCACCTCGATCAGTGGCGCGGCCGGATCGTTCATCGGTTCAGATAGAACGAGAAGATCATGTCGGCGACGATGATGTAGCAGATCGACAGCACGACCGCGCGCGTGGTCGCGCGGCCGACGCCTTCGGCGCCGCCGGTGACCGAGAAACCGGTGCTGCAGCCGATCAGGGTGATCAGCACGGCGAACACGGCGCTCTTGCCTATGCCCTGCCACAGATCGCCCGGATCGAGCAGCGACAGGGTCTGCAGCAGATACGCCTGTACCGTGACGTTGAGCGCCGGCGCGCTGTAGAACGCCGCGCCGAGGATCGCCACCGCATCGGCGAACACGGTCAGCACGGGCAGCATGACGACCATCGCGATCAGCGCCGGCGCAACCAGGTAGCGCACCGGTTCGATGCCGATCACGGCCAGCGCGTCGACTTCCTGCGACACCGTCATCGAACCGATGCGCGCGGCCAGTGCCGACCCCGAGCGGCCCGCGACGAGAATGGCGGTGATCAGCGCGCCGAACTCGCGCGTGACCGACTTGGCCACGGCCATGACGACTTGCGACTGCGCGCCGAATTCCTTGAGCGCGGCGATGAACTGGATGCCGAGCATGATGCCGATGGTCAGCGCGAGCAGGCAGACGATAGGCAGTGCGTCGACGCCGACGCGGCGCATCTCGGCGACGATCGCGGCCGGGCGCACGGGCTGGCCGCTGCGCCAACCCCAGGCCGCGAACCAGAGGCTTTCGGCCAGCAGCATGCCGGCGTAGCCGAAACCGGCGACCGACTGCACGGTCGCGCGGCCGAGACTCGCCAGCGGCTGGAACGTCGGGCGGCTCAACCGGCCTCCAGCGCAGCCAGGTCGGGCAGCAGGGTGAACACGCGGTCCAGCCGCGCGAGTTCGAGCACGGCCAGCACGGCCGGACTCGTCGCGACGAGCACGAAGCGACGCTCGCCGTCGCGCGCGGTCTGCAAGCCTTCGACGAGCGCGGCGATACCGGACGAATCAATGTAGCTGACCGCCGACAGGTCCACGCCGACCGAACGCTGTTCCAGCGCGTCGATGATCGCGTCGCGCACGCGGCCGGACCAGGACAGGTCGACTTCGCCGCTGAGGCGGATCAGCAGCAGACTGCCGTACGCTTCGATGATCAGGTCGTTCAAGGCAGTTCCTCCACAGGCGCGGCAACGCGCTTCCACATCCACAGCACGTTGCCGACTCCGCCGGCGCACGGCTGCAGGCGCCAGCCGTCCATCAGCGTGTCGATGAAATTGACGCCGAGCCCGCCCGCGCGGCACTCGGCGAGGTCGCGCGGCGTCACCCGCGACGGATCCACTCCGGGGGCATCGTCGCGCAGCTCGAACTCCAGCACGTCGCCGTCACGCTGCAATGACAGCACGATATCGCCGCGATTTCCGGCATAGGCGTGCCGAATGATATTGCAGCAGGCCTCGTCGACCGCGAGCACCAGCCGATCGCGCAGATCCGCCGCGACGCCGGCGCGCTCCAGCACGGCACGCAGCTCCGCGCGCATGCCGCGCAGCCGCTCGGGCTCGGCCGGGAATACCTGGCGCAACAGCAGTACCGCGGCGTTGGGCTGGGTTTCCTCCAGCAGCAGCAAGGTGGTGTCGTCGACCAGGCGCAGCTGGCGCAGCTCCGAGAAGATGGAGCGCAGGCGCACTTCCGGCGGCGCGGCCGAGTGGCGCTCGATCAGCGCGCGGGCGCCTTCCTGGCCCAGGCGCCCGCCGTTGCTGCGCACGTCGGTCACGCCGTCGGAGAAGAAGTACAGCGAGCCGCCGCCGAGGCGCAGGCGCGTCTCGTGGAACTCCTGGCCGACCACGATGCCCAGCGGCGGCCCCTCGGAACGGTATTCGCTGTAGATGCCGCTCTGGTACAGCAGCGCCGGCGGAAATCCGGCGCCGGCCATCTGCACGAGTCCGTTGCTGCGGTCGTAATAGCCGACCGCGGCGCAGACGAAGCGGCCGCCATGGGTGGTCTGGCACAGCTCCTCGTTGGCGCGGCGCAGCCATTCGCCCGGCGCGATGCCGTCCTTGCCGGCCCAGCGCAGCAGGCTGGCCGCGCGCGTCATCAGCAGCGCGGCGTCCAGGCCCTTGCCGGCGACGTCGCCGATGACGAAACCGATGCGGCCGTCGGGCAGGTCGAAGTAATCGTAGAAGTCGCCGGAGATCTCGTGCGCCGGCAGATTCAGCGCAAGCAGCGGAAAGCCGGCGCGGCGGCGCTTGGGCAGCAGCAGCTTCTGCAGCCGCCGCGCGAGGTCGAACTCGCGCTTGAGGCGCTGCTGCTCGACGAGTTCGGCAGCCATGCGCGCATTGCTGATGGCCAGCGCCGTCGGTGCGGCGAGCAGGCGCAATATGCCCGCGTCGGTGTCGTCGAACGCCTCGCCGCTGCGCTTGTTGGCCAACTCGATCGCGCCGATCACGCCCTTGGCCGTGGTCAGCGGCGCGCTGATCAGGCTACGCGTGACGAAACCGGTCTGTGCGTCCAGGCCGCGATAGACGCGCGGATCGGCCGCCGCATCGGCGACGACGAGCACGGCCTTCTCGATCACCGAACGCCAGACCACGCCCTGTCCGCGCGCGAGGCGCGCGCCGCCCAGCTCGACCGGTCCGACGCAGAGCTTGCATTCGAGTTCGTCGGTCTGCTCGTCGAGCAGGAACAGCGAAGCAGCCTCGACCTGCATGTAGTCGACGATGCGCTGCAGCGCCAGCGGCAGGGTCTGGCGCAGGTCCAGCGACACCGCGAGGGCCTCGGACAGTTCGGCCAGCAGCGCGAACGCGCGCGCCTCGTCGCCGGTCGCGGCGCGGGCGAGCAGGCTGGCCGTCGCGATGCTCACGCCGGCGGTGACTCCTGCCGCGGCGGCGTGTCGCGCTGGCCGCGCCGGCGGCGCAGGCCCCAGAGCGTGAACAGCGGCCCCGACAGCACATACAGCGCGGCAATCGCGAACAGCACCAGCGGCGTGTCGATGTAAAGCGCAACGAAGATCAGCACGACCAGCGGAATCACGACGAACGGCACGCGGTCCGACAGCGGCCAGGCCTTGAAGCTGAAATAGCGGATGCGGCTGACCATCAGCAGGCCGGCCGCGATCGCGATGCAGGGCGCCAGGGTCTGCACGATCTCATGGTCGCCGGGCAGGCCGTTGGCGCTCATCATCCAGACGAAGGACATGGCCAGACCGGCCGCAGCCGGGCTGGCCAGGCCCTGGAAATAGCGCTTGTCGACGACGCCGACCTGGGTGTTGAAGCGCGCCAGACGCAGCGCCGCGCAGGCCGCATAGATGAAGGCCGCGGCGAAACCGACCTTGCCCCAGAGCGGCCCGAGCCGCTGCAGGCTGGACAGACTCCAGACATACAGCACCAGCGCCGGCGCGACGCCGAAGCTGACCATGTCCGACAGCGAGTCGTACTGCACGCCGAACTCGCTCTGCGTGTTCGTCAGTCGCGCGACGCGGCCGTCGAGACCGTCCAGCAGGCCGGCGACGAATACCGCCATGGCCGCCTCCTGTGGCCGCCCGGCCAGCGCCGCGACGATGGCGTAGAACCCGGAGAACATGGCTCCGGTCGTCAGCAGATTGGGAAGCAGATAGATGCCGCGGTGGGGCTTGCGGCGCGGGCTTTCGCTGGAGTCCATGCCTGGGTCTCGTTCGGAATAGGGGAAAGCTTGCGGGATAGCCGCGCCCTAGCCAAGCCCTGCCGCCGCAACGGCGGTCGGGCCGGGTCCGCGGGCAGGTTCGGTAGCGCTGCCAAGGATTTGCCGGGAATTGCTGCAGCGCTGCACAGTACTGCAGTGCAACGGCTTGTATCGTGTAAACAACAGTGCTATCCAGTAATCACGATCGACCCGCGCGACTGCCCGCGCGATCACGGAGCCCCCTATGAAAGCCATCCAAGTCGCCTTCGGCCTGCTCGCAGCAGTTGCCGCGACTGCCGGCCATTCCGCTGACAAAGTATACAAATGGAAAGACGCCGCCGGCGTCGTGCATTTCTCCGACGCGCCGCCGCCCAAGGGCACCGAGTTCGACAACGTCCGCATCGTCAACCAGAGCGCCGCGATCACGCAGGAACAGACGCAGGCCGCAGCACCGGCTGCAGCCGCCGGCGAAGCCAAGCCGGCTGCGCAGAACGTCGCGCAGACCAACGAAGAACGCTGCCGCCTGGCGCGCGAGCGCGTCGCCCTCCTCAACAGTCCTTCGACCCTGACCGTCGAACGCAACGGCAAGAACGTCGACATGACCGCGGCCGAACGCGCGGCCGAACTGCGCATCGCCACGACCACGGTCGAATCCCTCTGCACACCGCCCGCCGGCGGCCCCTGAATCCCGACGATGGCGCGCCTGCTCGGCTGGACGCTGGCCCTGCTCGCGCTGGCCGCAGCGGCGTGGTGGTACTACGCGCCCCAGTCGCTGCCGACCCCGCTGCGCCACGCAGCGCCGGTCTCGCCGAACGCCCGGTCCACGACGCCGACCTTGTACAAGTGGCGCGACGCGCAAGGCCGGCTCAACGTGACCGACGCGCCACCGAAGGACCGGCCCTACGAGGCCGTGCAGTACAACCCGGACACGAACGTCGTGCCCGGCTACCGCCGGCCCGACGCACCGGGCCCGGCCGAACAGCGGCCCACTCCGCCGCCGCCCAGCGGGAAGTCGCGTTAAGCAGGCCCCGAACGGGGGCCCGCTCCCGGCATTGCGGCATCCCGTCCGCGCGTGTCTTCTCGACGCCTCGACACGGGCGCTGCCAGGGTCCGGCCCGGGCCTGAATCAGCCCGGCCGGACGCGCGCATCCTGGACCGGGCTCAGCCCGCCGGCGCCAGCAGCGCCAGCACGTCCTCGCGGCTGAGCTGGCGGCTTTCGCTGTCGCGGCGCGCGCGGTATTCGAAGGTGCCGGCAGCGACGCCGCGCTCGCTGACCACGACGCGATGCGGAATGCCGATCAGTTCCATGTCGGCGAACATGCCGCCCGGACGCAGGCCGCGGTCGTCCAGCACGACCTCGACGCCGCGCGCCTGCAGCTCGGCATACAGCGCATCGGCAGCGGCCGCGACGGTCGCGTCGCTCTTGGGATTGATCAGGCAGATCGCGACGCGCCACGGCGCCATCGGCTCGGGCCAGACGATGCCGGCGGCGTCGAAATTCTGCTCGATGGCCGCTGCAACGATACGGCTGACGCCGATGCCGTAGCAGCCCATGCTGAGCACCTGGTTCTTGCCGGCCTGGTCGATGACCGTGGCCTTCAGTGCTTCGGCGTACTTCGTGCCGAGCTGGAACACGTGGCCGACCTCGATGCCGCGACCGATGCGGATATGGCCCTGACCGTCGGGCGAGGGATCGCCGTCGACGACCTTGCGCAGGTCCTCCACGCGCGTCACGCGCGCGTCGCGCTCCCAGTTCGCGCCCCGGTAATGGGTGCCGTTCTGGTTGCCGCCGCAGACGAAGTCGGCCAGCACGGCCGCGCTGCGGTCGACGATGACCGGAATGTTCCCGGGCAGCCCGACCGGACCGATGAAGCCCGGCGTGCAGCCGAGCGCACGGACGATATCGGCTTCGTCGGCGAGCAGCGACTCGCCGGGCAGCTCGGCCAGCTTGCCGGCCTTGACCTCGTTGATCTCGTGGTCGCCGCGCACGCACAGGGCGACGAGGCCGTCGTTGCCGCGCACGAGTATGGTCTTGACGCACGCCTGCGGCGCGACGCCGAGGAAATCCGACACTTCGGCGATGGTCTTCTGCGTCGGCGTGGCGACGCGCTCCAGCGCGGCCGCGGCGGCGGGACGCGCCTGCGTCGGCGAAAGCGCCTCGGCCTTCTCGACGTTGGCGGCATAGTCGGAGCCGTCACTGAACGCGATCGCGTCCTCGCCCGACTCGGCCAGCACGTGGAATTCGTGCGATGCATTGCCGCCGATCGCGCCGGTGTCGGCCTGTACGGCGCGGAACTTCAGGCCCAGGCGCGTGAAGATGCGGCTGTAAGCCTCGTACATGTTCCAGTACTCGCGCTCCAGTCCTTCGCCGTCGAGATGGAACGAATACGCATCCTTCATGAGGAACTCGCGCGCACGCATGACGCCGAAGCGCGGGCGGATCTCGTCGCGGAACTTGGTCTGGATCTGGTAGAAGTTGACCGGCAGCTGCTTGTAGCTGTGCAGCTCCGCGCGCGCGAAGTCGGTGACGACTTCCTCGTGCGTGGGGCCGAAGCAGTATTCGGCATCCTTGCGGTCCTTGATCTTCAGCAGCTGGCCGCCGAACTTCTCCCAGCGGCCGGTCTCTTCCCAGAGTTCGCGCGGTTGCACGGCCGGCATCAGCACCTCGATCGCGCCGGCGCGGTTCATTTCCTCGCGGACGATGCCTTCGACCTTGCGCAGTACGCGCAGCCCGAGCGGCGACCAGGTGTACAGGCCGGCGGCGAGCTTGCGGATCATGCCGGCGCGCAGCATCAGCTGGTGACTGACGATTTCGGCGTCGGCGGGGACTTCCTTGACGGTGGCGAGATGGAACTTGCTCAGGCGCATGGCGACGGACTTGAGGCGGAAAAGTCCGTGATTCTATGCGCTCCGGGCCGGCAGCCCAAACCGGCTCGCACCGGCACGGCGGCGCCGCAACGTCCGGGACCGGCTCAGCCGCCGAACAGATTGCGCAGCCGCTCTGCGTAGCCAGCCAGGTGGCCGCTGACTTCCCAGCTGCCGCGGCCGTCGAATCCGACCCGCTGCAGGGTCGGAAACCGCAGAACGGCGCCGCGGCGATGCAGCGCCCAGCTCCCGTCCGGCAGATTCCACGGATCCCCGTCCACCGTCACCTCGCCGGTGCCCGGATCCAGCGGAGCGGCCTTGCGGTAGTCGAGCAGGCACCAGCCGAAATGGTCGACCATCGCGCCGCCGCGCTGAATCACGCCGACATCGGCGCGGGCCGACGGATAGATCAGGGCGTCGACCGACTTCAGCGTGCGCAGCCAGGTGCCGATGCCGGTGGTCGCGGCACAGCCGCCCTGCTGCGGATGCAGCAGGGTCGGCAGCATGTCGAAGAAGCTGTTCGCATCAGTACCGTTCGGCTTGGCGAATACCAGCGGATCGCCGGTGCGGAACGTGCGCAAGAACCACTCCTGCGCCTCCGGCCGGCGCAGGTCGAGCACCTTCCCGATCTCGACCTCGCGCACCTGCGCCTGGAGCACGAAGAACCAGGAGTCTCTTCCCGCGGCGCCGCCCGTCAACGCGAGAACGTCCGCATGAGCCAGCTCGAACGTGCGCCGCCGCGCCGGATCTTCCGGCGCGAGCAGGATCACCACGATCGCCGGCTGCGGCGGTGGCCTCTGGCCGGCACGCTCGAACCAGTTCCGCAGCAGCGGATGCGCCGTGTCGGCGACGAGCACGAGCCCCGGGATCGCGAAATCCGCATACGCCGCGATTTCCTGCGCGAGCGTGCCGCTGTCGTCGCCGGACTCGTCGCAGAGCGTGAAGTAGCACGACCGCGGCAACCTGCCGTCGCCGCCCGCATAACGCCGGTGCAGGCCCGGCGACACCGCCACACCGTGCGTGGCCAGCATGCGGGCCTGATCCATGCTGCGAACGAATGCATCCGGATAGCGCACGCCGAAGGATTGCAGGCGCCGGATATGGCGATCGAACTCCGGCCAGTCGGAGTAGACGCCGGCAAAACGGGCGAACACGTCATTCAGCAGCGCGCGGCCGACATCGTTCAGTCGCGCGGCATCCATCGAGCGCAGCCAGCCGCGATACGTCGTCGTCGGCACGCCAGCGTCGAGCGCCGAACGCAGACCGTCGCGGCGGTCGAAGCGGAGCCTCCAGCCCCGCAGTCGCGGCGGATCCGTCAACGCACGCTGGCCGATGGCCTCGGGATCGGTCAGATCGTCTTCGCCGGCGGCAATGCCGGCGATCGCCGCCGCGGTCGCGGCGGCGCCCCCATGGTCGCCGCTCAGCAGCTGCCAGCGCAGCACCCAGTACTCGATGACGACCGCGACCGGGTGCATGCCGGCGTGCTCGAAGAAAAACGCGATCTGCCGTACCTGCGCCAGCCGTTGCGGCAACAGCAGGTCCGGTTGCCGGATCAGCGTGTCGGCCAGCTTGGCCAGCACCGCCGAATCGTAGATGCCGAATTCGGCCGAACCATGCAACGAGGCAAGCTCCTCGCCGGATATCGCCGCCATGGTCTTCACCGTCACCGAAGGGTGTACGGATCTGCAGCCAGGCGACGAAACTCTCAGCATGGCCGGCGCCGGACGCGCCGGACGCGGCTCACTTGTCCTTCTTGACCAGCCCGCGCAGCTTGTCGAACAGCGAGCCGGCCTTGACCTGATCGACGACCTTGGTCAGCTTGCCGGCCAGACCCTGCTGGCGCTCCATCTCGGCGAGTTCGTCGCGCTGACGCTGCGCCATCTGCGTTTCCCAGCGGCGCTTCATTTCTTCCTGCTGCACCTTCGTGCGCAGCTGCTTGCGGTAATCGTCCGGCAGCGCCTCGCGGAACAGGTTGTTCGGCTCGCGTGCGACGTAGCGGCCGATCTCGTCGTACAGCGTCTCGTTGAACTGGTCCGGCGCGATGGTCTTGGTCTGCTGGCCGCCGATCTGGTCGAAATTGGCGAACTGCAGGCGCACGACGCCCGATTCGGCGTCGGCGTTGAACACGGCCGACAGCGTGATGCGTCCGCGCGCACGCACGTTCGCGGCCAGCGCCTCGCCGTTGGCATCCTTCTTCGTGATCGTGACGCCGCCGATGTGGAAGCGCTGGAACGCGCCGGCGACGGTCTTGATCTTCGTCGCGCCGAGCACTTCGACGTTGGGACATTCCTCGGTCAGGATCGGACACGGGAACGACAGCCGTATCTCCTTGGAGGCCGGCTGGCTCTGGATCTTCAGATCGTATTCGTGCTCGACCTGCAGCACGATGTCGCCGTAGCCCGGCAGCGCGTGGCGCAGCGTCTTCTTCGGCTTGATGAAGCTCAGGTTCTGCGTGAGCTTGGACAGGTATTCGTGCAGCGCCGCCATGCCCGGCTCCAGCTGCGTGCGATAGGCGGCTTCGCGCTCCTGTTTCGCGCGATCCTGATCGTCGGCGCCTGCCTTGCGCCGCTGTGCTTCCTGTTCGAGATCGTCCAGCAGACCCACTGCTCACCCCTGAGACGTAGAGAAGCCAACCCCGCCCTGCCCTCGCGCAAGCCGCATAGTATCCGGTCGCCGGGCTTCCGGGCACCCCGGCACCGGTGGAAACTTCCCGCCGGGCCGGCCGGGACGGTGCATTCTTGCGCCATAAATGCGCCTTTGGCAAAAAGTGCGCCTGCCGGGCACGGTCGCGGAAATCCGTTGCCCGCCAAGCCCCGCGGCCGCCGGACAGATACAGCCCCAGTACGGACTGGACGACACAAAACCGTCACGGATGCGCCGCGCATTCGCGGCCCGCTTGAACAAGCGAGAACCGCCGGGCGCCTGCGCAACAGGCGACCGGCGGCGCTGCGGGACGAAAGACAGGACTGGGGAACGTCGCTGCCGATGCCGGCCGCGGCCGGTCAGAGACTGCGCCGCGGCGGCACGAGCAGGTCGCCGAACAACAGTCCGGCAACCAGCGACACGAGGATCGTGATCAGCGAGAACGCCGTGTCGACGCCGAGCAGCACGTCGCCTTCGAACAGGAAGGACAAACTCTTGAAACCGACGCTGCCGGGCACGAGCAGGATGATGCCGGGCTCGCGGATCAGCGCGCCCGGACGCTGGAACCAGGTCGCGTAGAGATTGCTGACGGCGCCGACGCCGAGCCCGGCGATGAACACGCCGAACTCCGGACCGAAGTGCGCGCCGCCGATCCGCGTCAGCGCATAGCCGAACATGACGGCGGCGACGACGATGGGACCGTCGCGCGGCGCGCTGCGGAACAGCACGGCGAACGCCGCCGCGCCGGCGAACAGCCCCATCCATTCGACCCACAGCGGCACCGGCATGGACACCACGGCCGGCGGCGCGACGCCGAGCACGAGACAGAGCTGGGTCGCCGCGACCGCGCCGAAGGTCAGCTTGAGCAGGGTCGCCGTCGCGCCGGCCACGCGCGCGATGCCGGAGACCAGGTGCTGGCTCGACAGCTCGCGCACGGCCGTGGTCAGGGTCATGCCCGGCAGCAGCACGATCAGGCTCGCGAGCACGACGGCCTTCAGGGTCAGCGGCGCGACGTAGGCGCTGAACAGGGTCGCGATCAGGGTGACCAGCAGCGCCGACAACGCCTCGAAACTGTTGGACAGGCGCGGCCGTCGCTCGGCGCCGAGCGACAGCAGGCCGATCAGCCAGCCCAGCAGCGCGACCACGAGCAGGTCCATCCACGACGCCTTGAGCAGGGTCGCCACGCTGGCCGAGGCCACGCCGAAGCTCAGCACGGTGAGCCAGCGCGTGCGTTCGCTGGCCGGCCGGCCGAGTTCGAGCAGCTGGCGATAGCCGCTCTGCAGATCCAGGCTGCCGTCGATGACACGGTCGGCGATCTCGTCGACGGCACAGAGCCGGCGCAGATTGACCTGGCCCGGGGCGAGGCGGATGACCTGGGTGACCTCGGCGACCGGATCGAGCTCGCGCCCCTGTTCGGAGAACGACAGCACGATCGAGGTCGGCGTCGACAGCACGTCGCAGGCCAGACCCAGGCGCGCGCTGACCTTGGCGATGGCTTCCTCCAGGCGCGGCGCCGCCGTGCCGTACTCGTGCAGGCGCCGCGCGAGCGCGATGACGAAGCCGACGCGGGCCTTCAGTGAAGCCGAGCGGTCGTTCATGCAGCGGCTCGGCAATAATGGGCGGCTGCGCCGCGGCGGCAAAGGGGATCGGAATACATGGGTCTGGGCGAGGCGCTGGCGATCTTGAGTGCATTGGCCTGGTCGGCCGGCGTGATTATCTACAAACGCCTCGGCGAAACGCTCGCGCCGACGCGTCTGAACCTCATGAAAAATCTGCTGGTGCTCGGTCTGCTGCTGCCGACCCTGGCCCTGGTCGGCGGTCCACTGCCACAGCTGAGCGCCGCCGAGCTCGCGATCACGCTGTTCTCCGGCCTGCTCGGCATCGCCGTCGCCGACAGCCTGTACCTGACCGCGCTGAATCGCCTCGGCGCCGCGCGCATGGGCGTGCTCGGCAATTTCTACAGCCCGTTCGTGATCCTGCTGTCGTTCCTGCTGCTCGGCGAACGCCTGGGACCGGTGCAGCTGCTCGGCTTCGTGCTGGTCAGCAGCGGCGTACTCGTGGTCGGTATGCCCAGCGTGCAGGAACCGGCCGAGCGCCGGGCGCAGCGCCTGGGCATGGTGCTCGGCGTCGGCTCGATCGCGCTGATGGCCGTGGCCATCGTGCTGGTCAAGCGCATTCTCGAGACCCAGCCGCTGATCTGGATGGTCGCGCTGCGCCTGATCGGCGGCATAGGCGGCCTGCTGATCCTGTTCGCCTGGCGCCGCGAATCGCCGCTGCCGGGCCGCGCCGAGCGCGCGCGGATGCGCTGGCCCATCGTGCTGCTCGGCGCGTTCGTCGGCCAGTACCTGTCGATGGTGCTCTGGCTCGGCGGCTACAAGTACGCGCCGGCCTCGGTCGCGGCCATCCTCAACGAGACCACGTCGATCTTCATCGTCGTGCTCGCCGCGCTGTTCCTGCATGAACCGCTGAACCGGCGCAAGCTGCTCGGCGTCGCACTGACCCTGTCGGGCGTGGCCTGCATGCTGCTGGCCTGACGCGCTGGCGGGCACCTCGAAAAACGCCGAGGTACCCGCGCCACGCTGAGGTGCCGAATCGAAAGCCCTCGGAACGATGGTTTGTCGAGGTTTCCTGATGGGGTAGCGCGCTCGCTGAATCGCTCGATCGCGCATCGACGCAACTCAGCCGACCTGGCGGAACGTCAGATTGATGCGCGGTTCGTGCACGCGCAACGCGCGCGGCAGGTCGTGACGGTAGTTGCGCTGGGTCGCACCGGCCATGAGCAGCAGGCTGCCCGAGGTCAGCGCGAGTTCCAGACCCAGCGCCTTGTCGCGGCGATGGCGCAGGCGGAAGCGCCGCGTCGCGCCGAAACTCAGGGATGCGATGACCGGCGCCGGACCAAGCTCGGGTTCGTCGTCGCTGTGCCAGCCCATATGGTCGCGGCCGTCGCGATAGAGATTGCACAGCACGCTGTTGAACGGCTGCGCGCAGAGTTCCTGCAACCCGCGGCGCAGCTCCGCGAGCGGCGGCGTCCACGACCGCGGTTCGAAGCGCGTGCGCGAGTAGGTGTAGACCGCGTCCGGGTCGCCGACCCAGCACGACAGCCGCGGCGAATCGACGGCGCGGCCGTAGATGTGCAGGCGATGCTGCTCCCACGGCGTTACCGCCCGCAGCAGCGCGAACAGCCCGGCCGGATCGGCGAACAGTCCTTCGGCCAGACGCAGTTGCGCGCCGGGCAGGTCCGGCAGAGCCAGCCAGCGCGGCGACCGCCACTCCACCGAGGTGACATTCACGACGCAGGACCGCCGACCACGCCGCGCGCGAACAGCCCGGCGCTTTCGGCCGCGTCGAGGCCGAGTTCGGCCAGCACTTCGGCGCTGTGCTGGCCGAGCGCCGGCGGCGGCCGCGCCGCGAGCCGCGGTCGCGCATCGCGGCGCAGCGGGTTGGCGATCTGCGGCAAGCTGCCCCAGCGCGCATGTTCCTGCTCGACGCACAGGCCGCGTGCGGCGACCTGCGGATGCGCGAACACCGCGGCCAGGTCATTGACCGGACCGGCCGGCACGCCGGCCGCGGCGAAGCGCGCAAGCCAGTCGCGGGTCGGCTGCTGCGCGAGGTGCCGGGCAATCGCCAGGCTCAACGCATCGCGCGCGGCCACGCGCGCCGCATTCGTCGCGAAGCGCGCGTCGGCCGCGAGTTCGTCCAGTCCGGCCGCGGCGCAGAAACGGCGGAACTGATCGTCGTTGCCGACCGCGAGCATCAGATGGCCGTCGGCCGTCGCGAAGGCCTGGTATGGCGCGATGTTCGGATGCGCCGTGCCGTGACGCTCAGGCACCGCGCCGCCGACGAGGTAGTTCATGCCCTGATTCGCGAGCCAGGCCACCTGGCAGTCGAACAGGGCCAGATCGAGATGGCTGCCGCGCCCCGTGCGGGTGCGCTCGTGCAGCGCGGCGAGAATCGCGCTAGCCGCATACATGCCGCACATCAGGTCGCTGACCGCGACGCCGACCTTCATCGGTCCACCCTCGGCCGTGCCGGTCAGCGACATCAGGCCGGCTTCGGCCTGGATCATCGCGTCGTAGCCGGCGCGCTGCGCATTCGGGCCGTCCTGGCCGAAGCCGCTGATCGAGCAATAGATCAGCCGCGGGTTGGCGGCCGCGAGGCTGGCGTAGTCGAGCCCGTAGCGCGCGAGCGTGCCCGGCAGGTAGTTCTCGACGAGCACGTCGGCCTGCGCCGCCAGCCGCTGCAGGACGGCCTGACCGTCGGCGGTCGTGAAGTCCAGCGCGAGCGAGCGCTTGCCGCGGTTGCAGCACAGGAAATACGCGGCGACCGCATCGCCGTCGGCCGTATCGAGGAACGGCGGTCCCCAGCGCCGCGTATCGTCGCCGATGCCGGGTTTCTCGACCTTGACGACGTCGGCGCCGTAGTCGGCGAGCAGCTGCGTACACCAGGGGCCGGCAAGAATCCGGGACAGATCGAGTATGCGCAGGCCGGTCAGCATGGCGTTGCAGTTCGCTGGGCTGGGAAAAAACGTGCGCGGCGCCGGCCGTGGCCGGCGCCGTCGCGATGTACGCTCAGGCCGATGCCGGCACCGGATAGTCGGGCGCCGCATCCAGCGCCGCGGCGCAGACGCCGGCCAGTTCGAGCAGCCGCAGATCCGAGCCCGGCGGGCCGACGAACTGCAGGCCCAGCGGCAGTCCTTCGCTGGTGCGGCCCATCGGAATGCTGACGGCCGGACAGCCGGCCAGGCTCGCGAAACAGGTGAACTGTGCCTGGTCGACCGGTTCGGGCTGGTCGAGCCGCGGCGCCGCACCCGGCGTGGTCGGCAGCACGAGCACGTCGACCTGGGCGAACACGCGCCGCGCCGCGAGCACCGAGGCGTCGAGCATGCGGTCGGCGACGACGTAGTCGACGGCCGACTTGGCCGCGGCGAAATCCAGCATGGCGCGGAACGCGTCCGAGACCGGCCGCGCCGTATCGGCGAGATCGGCGGCGAAGGTCTGGCGCATCTCGGCTTCCATCAGCAGCAGGCCGGCGCGGCGCGCCCTGGCGAACGGGTAGTCGGAGAAGTCGATCGCGCGCTGCTCGCCGAGTTCGTGGCGCAGACCCGCGACGGCCTGTTCGAACGCCGCGAGCACTTCGGGCGACGTGCCGAGCCCGGCCAGGTCCTGCGGAATGCCGCAGCGCAGCCGGCCGGGTTCCCAGTCCGGCGGCGCCAGCGCGACGCGGCGCTTGCGCGAGCGCGGATCCTCGGCATCGTAGCCGGCCAGCACCTGCAGCAGCACGGTCAGATCGTCGACGTTGCGCGCGATCAGGCCGACGGTGTCCAGGCGCCGCGCCGCCGGCACGAGGCCGCGTGCGGAGATTTCGCCGTGCGTCGGCTTCAGCGCGAACACGCCGCAGTGGCTGGCCGGAATGCGGATCGAGCCGAGGCTGTCCGAACCGATCGCCGCAACGCAGAGGCCGGCCGCGACGGCCGCAGCCGCGCCGCCGGAGGAACCGCCGACGCCGTGGTCGCGCTGCCACGGATTGACCGTCGTGCCGTAATGCGGATTGCGCGTGGACGCGCCGAGCGCGCCCTCGTCGAGGTTGGTCTTGCCGAGGACGACCGCGCCGGCGCCGAGCAGGCGCGACACCACGGCCGCGTCGGTCGCGGCGACCTGTCCGCGCCGCGCCGGCAATCCGACACTGGTAGCCCAGCCGGCCACGTCGAGGTTGTCCTTGATCGCGACCGGAATGCCGTCGAGCCGTCCGAGCGAGCGGCCGCCGGCGCGGCGCCGGGCACTGGCCGCGGCCTGGGCGCGCGTGCGTTCCGGGTCCAGGCCGACATAGGCGTTCAATGCGGGGTTCAGCGCCGCGATCGCGGCGAGATAGGCCTCGGCCAGTTGCACCGCATCAATGCGGCCGGAGGCCAGCCAATGCAGGGTCTGGCAGGTACTCGCCGCACGTATGCGCAGGGCATCCAGCTCGGCCGACGACGTATTCATCCATTAGCTCCCTGTCCGATGAAGCGGCTAGCCTCGGTGCAGCGGGCGATTTGCGCAAGTCGCCGCGCAGTATTTTTTACGCGGGAACGTTAGGATTCCGCGTACGCAAGCCCGCCGCCCGGAACGCCGCAACCCCGATGAACGACAGCCAGCGCCCCGACCCGCCTGCCGCGCCTGCGCGCCGCGGGCTGCGCTCTTCGCGCAAGCCGCGCTACATGCAGGTGGCCGACGAACTGCGCGACGAGCTGCGCCGCGGCGACCATCCGGTCGGCGGCATGCTGCCGACCGAGGCGCAGCTGTGCGAACGCTTCGGCATCAGCCGCTACACCGCGCGCGAAGCCCTGCGCACGCTCGAGGAAATGGGCCTGATCGCACGCCGTCGCGGCTCCGGCACCAAGGTGCGCAGCGCCGAGCCGCAGGTGCGCTACAACCAGTACGTACGCTCCATCGACGACCTGCTGCAATACACCCAGGCCACGCGTTTCCAGCTGCGCCACAGCGACCGGCTCGTCGCGGATGCGACCCTGGCCGGCTGGCTCGACGTGCGCGCCGGCACCGAGTGCGTGCTGCTGCACGGCATCCGCTACCAGCGCCGCATGCTCAAGCCGTTCTGCATCACCGACGTCTACCGGCGCGCGAGCATGCAGGGCCTGCCGCCGGGCTTCGCCCGCGTCGAGGACGCGATGCGCGCGCTGATCGAAGGCGAGCTGTTCGCCCGCGTCGGCCTCGTCGAGCAGAGCCTGTCGGCGGTCGCGCTCGACGCCGAGCAGGCCGACCAGCTCGAAGTCGAGCCGGGCACGCCGGCGCTGCGCACCCTGCGCCGCTACTTCGATCCGAAGAGCCGCATCCTGCTCGTCGCGATGACCCTGCATCCCGGCGACGTGTTCTCCTACGTGACGCGCTACGAACGCTCGGACGTGATGCGCGGCGTGTAGCCGCGCATCCGCCGCCTCAGATGCAGGTCACCTTGCCGCCGAGCCGGTTGTTCTTGCTCGCCGAGGTCTGCACCGCGCTGCACAGCATCTGCGATTCCTGCTCGGTCATGCCCCAGCCCAGCATCACGGCGCGCCGCGGCGCGGCCGTGCCGCCGCCGTCGACCTGCACGTGGGCGTAGTGCACGCTGGCCGGCTGGCCTTCGAGCATGCGGCGGTAGCGCGGCTCGATCTCGCGGGAGCACTCCAGGCTCTTGATCTTGCAGCTGAGCTGGCTGCCGGCAGGACACAGCCCGAGCAGACGCGCGCCGGTGACGCCTTTCTCGCAGTCGCCGGCCGGCGGCCGCTCCTCGATCGCGACGAGCTCGACCTCGCGCTGCTCGCCCTGCATCAGCATGCGCACTTCCATGTAGCCGTCGTAAAGCCCGGCGGCCGCCTGCGTCTCGCCGGACTTGCCCGCGCCGCCGCCGATGATGCGATAGGCGGCAAACGTGAGCACGAGCACGACGACAATGACTCTCCACATGACCAACACCCCCCGATGGTTGAACGGCCCCGCGGCCACGCGGCGCCGGCCGGGGAACAAGCCGCCCGGCGCGCCGCAAGTGCCGCAAGAGAATGCGAACCGCCCCTCCCAGAGCCGATTCGCGGCGCTAGCGTAGCCGATCGCCGGCAGCCGCGCCCGGCCGGCACCACCGGCCGGCTGGATTGCCGGCTCAGTCCGTAGCGCCGACAATCGGCCTCTTTCTCGCCTCTAGCCGGAGTCCGCCATGAGCGAACGCGATGTCATGGAATACGACTTGATCACGGTCGGCGCAGGCCCGGCCGGCCTCGCCTTCGCCATACGCCTCAAGCAGCTCAAGCCCGACATCCGCGTCTGCGTCATCGAGAAGGCCTCGACGGTCGGTGCGCACATCCTGTCCGGCGCCGTCATCGAACCCGAACCGCTGAACGAGCTGTTGCCGGAATGGGGCAAGAACCCGCCGCCGATCTGCGTGCCGGTGACCAGGGACGAGTTCTACTGGCTGCGCGACAAGGATCGCGCGGTCAAGCTGCCGGTGGTGCCGCCGCAGATGCACAACCACGGCAATTTCATCGTCTCGCTCGGCGCGCTCTGCGCCTGGCTCGCGCCGCAGGCCGAAGCGCTCGGCGTGGAAATCTATCCGGGCTTCGCCGCCGCCGAACCGCTGTTCAACGAGGCCGGCGCCGTCTGCGGCGTGCGCATCGGCGACATGGGCGTGGCCCGCGACGGCTCGCACAAGCCCGGCTACACCCAGGGCATCGACATCACCGCGCCGATCACCGTGCTCGGCGAAGGCGCGCGCGGCCACCTGTCCAAGCAGCTGATCGCGAAATACGCGCTGGACAAGGACAGCGATCCGCAGACCTGGTCCATCGGCATCAAGGAACTCTGGCAGCTGCCGCCGGGCCGCGTCGAACCCGGCAAGGTCGTACATACCCTGGGCTGGCCCGCCGACAACGCGACCTACGGCGGCGGTTTCCTGTATCACCTGGACCAGGACCGCGTCGCGATCGGCTACGTAACGGGACTGGACTATTCCGATCCGCTGCTGTCGCCGTTCGAGCTGTTCCAGCAGGTCAAGAACCATCCGAGCATCAAGCCGCTGCTCGAGGGCGGCAGCATCGTCTCTTACGGCGCGCGCGCGATCGTCGCCGGCGGCTGGCAGTCGCTGCCCAGGTGCGAGATGCCCGGCGCGATCCTGATCGGCGACGCCGCCGGCCTGCTCAACGTGCCCAAGATCAAGGGCACGCACCAGGCGCTGCGCTCCGGCATGCTCGCCGCCGAGCACATCGCCGCGACGAACTCGCCCGAAGGCTGGGACGCGAAGCTGCGCGCCTCGGCCGTGGCCAAGGAACTGCACAAGGTCCGCAACATCAAGCCCGGTTTCCACAAGGGCCTGTGGCTCGGCCTGGCCAACGCCGGCTGGGAAACGCTGACCGCCGGCCTGTCGCCGTGGACGCTGAAGAACCATGCGGACTGGAACCAGCTCGACAAGATCGGCCGGTACGAAGCCCCCAGACGCGACTTCGTCGAACGCACCCTGCCGCCGCGCGACCGCCTGGCCGCGGTCTACTTCGCCGCGACCGAGCACGACGAAGACCAGCCCGTGCATCTGCAGGTGCTCGACACGAACATCTGCGTGACGCGCTGCGCCGAGGAATACCAGAACCCGTGCCAGCGCTTCTGCCCGGCCGGCGTCTACGAGATCGTCACCGAGGAAGCCGGCAAGCGCCTGCAGATCAACGCCGCGAACTGCGTGCACTGCAAGACCTGCGACATCAAGGACCCGTACCAGATCATCAACTGGGTCACGCCGGAAGGCGGCGCGGGGCCGAATTACCAGAATCTCTGACCGTGCCGCCGCGCTCCGTCGCAACACTGCGCTGGCGCAGGGTCGCGCTCGCGGCAGCGCTGCTAGTGATCGGTGCCGGCCTGGTGCTTCTGGCGCCGGTGTTGCATCGCGGCGCTGCAACACAGCTCAGCGCGGAACCGGCCCTGCCGGACAACCGGCTGGACTTGCGCGACTGGGAAACACGCAGATATCTGGAACGGCTCACGAGCGGGCAGCGTGGTCGCTACGCCGATCTGGCGCCGCCCCTGTTCTGGCGCTGCATGGAGGGAACGAGCGACGTCGTCGCCGTCGCTTTCCAGTTCTCGTTCGAGGCAAGCTATTACGTCGAATTGCGGCGCGGCACCGGCACGGAGGCAAGTGCGCTGGTCTGGAAGAACCTCGGCTGGGGAGTTCCGCCACCACCGCCACGTTCGGCACAGGGTTACTTCGTGCCCCCGCCAGAATCGGCGGGCACCCCGCAACCGCGCGCCGTGCCCGACGCCGAATTCGCCGAGATCATCGGCGAGTTCGTCGAACTGTCGGCGCGGGGCGTGGCGCCGCTGCATGGCAAAAGCGGGTTGGACGGCGGCGTCGTGCTCATCGAAACCTGCCATCAGGGCCGCTACGGCGTGTTCCTGCGCGAGAACATCCATAACGACGACGATGTCCGCGTGATGGCCCTGGCCGAGCGCGTACTCATCGCGGCCGACGTGCACGAACGGCAACAGCAGTACGAAGCGCCGCCCGGGCCGGTCGCACTCTGAGGACCATCACCGGCGAACACCACGCGGCGGCAATCTGCCACATGGCCACAAATCCGGCACTGCGCGATGCTGGCGCCATGACGGCCAGCACCTGCCCTACCGACATCCAGCGCCTGCTGCGCGTGAACCATTCCGGCGAGTTCGGTGCGATCGGCATCTACCAGGCGCAGCGCCTGCTCGCGCGGCTGACCTGGCCGCAGGGCGTCACGCTGGTCGACGAGATGCTGCAGCACGAACGCGGCCATCTCGCGCGTTTCGGAGACTTGCTCGTCCGCCGCGGCATCCGTTCCTGCTACGCATTGCCACTGTGGCGGCTCGGCGGCTGGCTGCTCGGCGCGCTGACCGGCCTGTTCGGCCGCCGCGGCATCCTGCTGTGCACCTTCAGCGTCGAAAGCACCGTGCTGCATCACCTGGCCGAACAACGCGGCCAACTCGCCGGCCGCGACGAGGAATTCGTCGCGCTGATCGCCGACATCGAGCACGAAGAGCGTGCGCACCGCGACCACGGCCTCGCGTACGCGGCAACGCCGAACCTGCCGCTGCGCGCGATCGACGCGCTCGCACGCACGGCGACGAAATTCGCGATACGGCTGTCGCTGCGGTTCTAGCGCGGCCGCGTTCAGACCGGCGTCGCGGTCTCGTAAAGCTCCAGCGGCAACCCATCCGGATCGGCCAGGAACACGAAGCGCCGGCCGGTGTATTCGTCGGTGCGGATGTCCTGCACGGCCACGCCGCGGGCGAGCAGTTCGCGGCGACAGGCCGCCACGTCGGCGACGGCGAAGCACAGATGGCGCAGGCCGCAGGCTTCGGGCCAGGACGGCCGCGGCGGCGGCGAGGGAAACGAGAACAGTTCGATCTGGCCGCCGTCGGGCAGGGCGAGATCGAGCTTCCAGGAGTCGCGTTCGGCGCGGTAGTTCTCGGCAATGACGGCGAGGCCGAGGACCCCGGTGTAGAAGCGCCGCGAGACGGCGTAGTCGGAGCAGATGATCGCAACGTGGTGCAGGCGCAGCAGCATGGCGCATCTTGCCGCGCGGGCCGGCCGCGCGACAAGGCGCGCGACCGGCCGGTTCGTCGATGCGCGGCGCTGCGATCCACCGCAGCGCCGCATCGCTTACGGCTCGAAGCCGTTGCCGAAGATCCGGTCCGGCACCGTGAAACTGCCGGTGATGGCCTGGTTGCTCAGCGCCGTATACGCCAGCACGCTGACGAGATAGGTGCCGGCCGCCGGCGGGTTGGTGATGTTGCAGGTCTCGTTCGCATTCGCGCCGGCGGACTCGCAGATCACCTCGCCGTTGAGCAGCACGGTCATGTCGGCGTCTTCGTTGGCCGGACCGGTGGTCACGAAGCTCAGGTTGGCCGCACCGGCAGGCACCACGAGCGAATAGCGCAGCTCGTCGTTCTGTGCGGCGCTCTGGCCCGAGATCGTCACGCCGTTGGTCAGCGGCACCGGCGGCGCGAACAGACGCACGACGCGCGAGAAGCTCGCATTGGCGCCGCCGTTGTCGGTCACGGCCAGGGTGACGGTGAAGGCGCCGTAAGCCGCATAGGCGTGCACGGGGTTGGGCTGCGTCGAGACCGGGCTGCCGTCGCCGAAATTCCAGCTGTAACTGGCGATGCTGCCGTCGAAGTCGATGGCGCTGTTGGTGAAGGTCGCGGTGAGATCGCTGACGGCCGCGCTGAAGTCGGGCGTCGGCGGCGCGTTCGTCGCGCTGGTGCTGAGCACGACGCGCCAGGCGCCGCGGCTGTAGGTGCCGGCGGTCAGCACATGCGGCACGTCGTCGATTTCCAGATCCGTGACGACCACGCCGAGCGGCAGGCCGGCGGAGAACGCGCTGAAGTTGTCGCCGCCGTCGGTACTTTCATAGATGCCGATGTCGGTCGCCACGAAGATGCGGTTGGTGTTCAGCGGATCGACGGCGACGCTGTTGGCCGGCACGTTGGGCAGCCCCGTGCCGACCGCGGCCCAGGTCGTGCCGCCGGTGGTCGAGCGGTACAGGCGCGAGGCACCGAAGCCCGAGCGCGTGATGAATACGCGCTGCGCATTGGTCGGGTCCATCGCGACGTCGGAGACGATGCCGCCGGGATAGTCGCCGGTGACGTTGGTGAAGGTCGGCGTCGGTATCGAGGCATCCGGGCTGAAGTAGATGCGGCCGCCCGAGGTGCCGACATAGGTCGGCATCAGCACGCCGATCAGCTGCGGCGTGACCACCGACGCGGCGCTGCCCATGTTCGGCGACACGGCGGTCCAGCTGCTGCCGTTCGTCGGCATGCGGTACACGGTGTTGGACGAGGTGAACAGCAGGTTGCCCGCCGCGGCGAGCGGCGTGACCCAGGGGAACGTCGAGGAGGCGGTAAGGCCGGTGCGCGGCACCAGCTCGTAGCTGCCGAGGCTGCCGTTGGCTTCGGAACGAAAGATCGACGGCAGGTTGCTGCCCGGATAGCTGGTCTGGAACACGCGCGACGGATTGCTCGGGTCGACCGCGTTCATGAAGCCGTCGCCGCTGGCGAAGGTCAGGCCCCACTGCAGGCTCGTGCGGCGGCCCGACGAACCGTTGTCCTGCGCGCCGCCGAACACGATGTTGACGTCGTTCGGATGCACGGCGATGTCGTAGAACTGGGTGATGTTGAGATTGGCGTTCATGTTCACGTACGACAGGCCGCCGTCGTCGGAACGCCAGATGCCGCCGTCGGTGCCGACCCAGAAGCGGTTCGGATTGCTGGCCGAATAGCGCACGACGTGGGTGTCCTGATGCACCTTCTGCGAGGTGCCCCAGCTGCTCGTCATCGCGGTCAGCGTGGCGCCGCCGTTGAGCGAGCGGAAGTGGCGGATCGTGCCGAGCAGGATGGTCGCCGGATCGGTCGGATGCACCGAGACCGTCAGGTTGTAGGTGCACTGGCCTTCGCAGGCCGAGGTATTCGTCGCGGCCCAGTTCGCGCCGCCGTCGGTGGTGCGATAGAGCCGCGTGCCCTGCAGGGCGTACAAGGTGTTGCTGTCGCTCGGGGCCATGGCCAGGCGCAGGCGCGAGCCGGCCGCATTCAGGCCGCTGCTGACATTGGTCCAGGTCGCGCCGCCGTCGGTGGACTTCGACACGCCGGTGTTGATCAGGCCCGCGTAGACCGTGTTCGTGCCCGGCACGAACACGATGTCCTCGACATTGGTGCTGAGCACGCGCGTCCAGGTCGCGCCGCCGTCGGCGGAGCGGAACACGCCGGCGCCGCTGAGCGTACCGCTGGCGCTGCAGGTGCCGGCGCCGCCGGCCAGGATCACGTTGCTGTCGGTCGGCTGCACCGCGACCGCGTTGACGATCGACAGCGGCATCGCCGTCGCGCCGCTGCCGTTGCGCGCATTCCAGGTCGCGCCGGCGTCGGTACTGACGAATACGCCCTGACCGAAGTAGCCGGCGCAGCCGCCGCCGTTCTTGTCGCCGGTGCCGACCCAGACGGTGTTGACGTTGCCCGGGTCCAGGGTCACCGCGCCGATCGGCAGAGTGCCGACCTGGTCGAAGATCGGTGTCCAGCTCGCGCCGGCGTTGGTCGTCTTCCAGACGCCGCCGGCGGCGCTGCCGATATAGACCGTGTCCTCGTTGCCGGGCACCGGCGTGATCGCATTGATGCGGCCGGCGACGCGGCCCATGATCCAGTCCGTCATCGTCATCGACGAGGGACCGACCGGCTCCCAGGTCTCGCCGGCCAGCTGCTGCTGTGGATCGCGGCTGCGGCGGTCGGCCTGCAGCTTCTGCACGGCGCCGGCGCGCTCGCGCGACGCATCCGGATTGGCGCGCAGATCGCGCGTGCGTTCGAACCACAACTGGCGCTGTTCGATCTGCCAGGATTCCTCGCGCCCCTCGCCTTCCCCGAACGCCTCGAAGCGCTCGTCGTCATCCGGCTCAGCCAGGGCCGGCACGGCCTGCAGCAACAGCAAACCGGCCAGCGCGCCCCAGACGCGCCAGTCGCGTAGCGACTTGCTCATGTAGATCTCCCCGAAAGAGTGTGCAGCCCGCCGGGCGCGAGCCACCAGTCCACCGATGCTATGTCGGGGCAGGCACAGGCCTATAGACCATAAGTCATGCGGCCGCCGACGGATGCGTATCGTGCCGGCGCCCTAGCACGGCTGCTTCAGCGTTGCGGCCACTCCGCGTCAGGCAGGCGTCCGCGCAGCGGCGCCGGCCAATAGGCTGCCGCCAGACCGATCAGCAGTACGACGGACCAGCCGTTGAACAGCCGCGGCAGCGACGGCATCAGGCCAAGCAGCTGACGCAGCCAGTCCTGGCCCTGCCAGGCCAGGCCCAGCGCGGCCAGCAACAGCAGCATCGCGACCAGCGCCGTGGTCGCGCGACGCTCCCAGCGCATGTCCGGCAGCGCCACGGCGGCGATGCGCCGCGCGAGCACGGCGGCGAAATCGGCCGGCGGCGCAGACTCCAGCGGCTGGCGCAGCGCCCGGGCGAGCAGGCGATAGGACGGCGGCGCCGCAGCCCCGGCAATGCCGCGCTCCTGCTGCAGCGCGCGCTCCTGCAGCGTCCATTCGCGTTCCTGGTCCGGCGACAGCGGCGGCGTATTCATGCGGAAACTCCGAAGCGGGTTTGCAGCAGCTCGCGCAGGCGCAGGCGGCTGCGGAACAGATGACTCTTGATCGTGCCGGCCGGCAGGCCGCTGATCTGCACGATCTCGGGAATGCTCAGTTCATCCAGGTGGTAAAGGGTCAGCAGCATGCGCGGCAGCGGAGCCAGCGCTTCGATCGCCGCCTGCAGCCGCTCGCGCAGCTGCGCGTCGGCCCAGGCGGATTCGAGATCGAAGCCGTCGCTTTCCTGCAGCAGCGGATCGTCGTCCGCGTCGCGCTCGGCCTCCAGCAGCGGCACCTGCTTCTTTTCCAGATGGCGCAGGGCCACCGCATAGGCGACGCGGCCTATCCAGGACTTCAGCGCGCTTTCGTAGCGGTACTGGTGCAGGTACTGGTAGACGCGCAGGAAGGTTTCCTGGCACAGCTCGCGCGTGTCCTCGGGATGCCGCACGAGGCGCTGGATGATGTGCCAGCACAGCCCCTGGTGCTCGGCGACCAGGCGCTCGAACGCACCCGCGCGCCGCGCGAGCACGGCGTCGACGAGCTGGCGGTCCGGGTTCATGGTCGGGGGCGCTCCATGCGGCGCAAGATACGGAATCGCCGCCGGCGGTTGCAGCGGGGGGCCGCCGCCCAGGCGGCAAGCTGCCCGGACGGCCGGCACGCCGGCTTGCAACCGCCCGCCCTCAGCCCGTATCCCTGTCGCCGAACGGGCCACAGGCCCTGCCGCCAGGAAACCTCCATGTCTGCCCAAGTACTGGTCCCGATCGCGCTGTTCGGCAGCGTCGCCTACGTCATCAAGCTGCTGATCGACGCACGCATGCGCGTGCTGCTGCTGCGCGCCGGCAGTTCCGACGAGCTGCTGCGCTCGATACTCGAAGGCGAGGCGACGCAGCGGCGCTATGCCTCGCTGCGTTCCGGCATCACCCTGCTGGCCCTGGCGTTCGGCTTCGCGCTGATCCAGGTCTTCGGCTGGAGCGACATCACGCCGGGCGCGATCGCCGTCCTGGCCGGCGCGTTCGGCGTAGGCAATCTGGCCTATTTCGCGATGACGAACCGCAAGTAAGGCCGGATTCGTGCGCAGGCGCGCCGCACCGCGGCTCGCGCCATGCCAGCCGGTGCCGCGCAGCTCGAGGCGCGACAGCTGGCGCCGCGGCGCGGCCGCTTGCGGCAGGACAGCCGCCTGCACGAGACTGCGCCCCCGCCTTCGGAACGCACCGCCATGGCCAAGGACATTCCCGCAGCGGTGCGCGAGATCTGTCTGTCGTTTCCCGAGGCCGAGGAATACCTCTCGCACGGCTCGCCGAATTTCCGCGTACGCGGCAAGACGTTCGCAAGCTACGTCGTCAACCACCACGGCGACGGCCGCGTCGCGCTGTGGCTGTGCTCGCCGCCGGGCGCGCAGGCACAGTACGTGCGCGACGAGCCGGAATTCTTCTTCGTGCCGCCGTACGTGGGGCCGCGCGGCTGGCTCGGCATGGAGCTCGACAAGGGCCTGCCCTGGCAGCGCGTCGCGGCGCTCGCGCGCGAGGCCTACGAGAAAGTCGCTCCGGCCGCGCTGACGAAGCAGATCGGCCGGACCATCGCGATCACGCCGCCCAAGGCCGCACTCAGCGCCGAGGAACGCGATCCGCTGAACACGCCGGCCGCGCAGCGCCTGATCCAGCCGCTGCGCGACTACTGCCTGTCGCTGCCCGACGTGCAGGAAGAACCGCGCTTCGGCTCGCCGTCCTGGCGCGCCGGCAAGCGCACGTTCGCCACGCTCTGGCGCTACGGCGACGCGCTGCATTTCCTGTTCTGGGTCGGCGTCGAGCAGCAGAGCCTGTACACGGCCGACCCGCGCTTCTCGATTCCGCCGTACATGGGCCACAACGGCTGGATCGCGCTGCGCATCGGCGGCAAGCCGAACTGGCGCGAGATACGCAGTCTCGCACTGCACAGCTACCGGCATTTCGCACTGCGGCGCATGCTGGCCCGGCTCGACGCCGGCGGCTGGGCGGAGCAACGCAGCGCGCGCATCCCCTGACGCCGCCGCGCGCCTCGGCCGACCGCATCGGGACGACCGCTGCGGCACGGACAATCACGAACGGATTCAGCGCGTCATCGCCGCCAGCGCGCGCTTCGCCTCGGCATAGCTGCGGTTGTGCGTCTTGCCGGCCTGCACGAAACCGGCGACGGCTTCGCTCAGCAGCGGCGCCGCAGCGGCGCGGTCGCCGCCGCGGGCGAGCAGCAGGCCGCGCAAAGCCTGCTCGCGCGGCTTCCAGCCGCTGCCGCCATCGGCTTTGTCCAGGGTTTCCGGCTCCAGGGTCGCGGCCAGGCGCGCGGCCTCGTCGCGGCGGCCGCGGTCGAGCAGCACGGCGGCGAGCCAGTAGCCGGCGATCTGGCTCTGCGGATTCTTCGCGCCGAGCTGCGCGCTCAGCTTGTCGTAGGCCTCGCGCAGCAGCGCCTCGGCCTGGGTGTCGTTGCCGTTCTCGTAGAGCACCTGCCCCCAGTTGATCGCGGTGACCGACGTGACGTTGTGCTCGGGGCCGAACTTGGCCAGCGACATCGCATGCATGCGCTGGGCATAGTCCAGCGCGCGGGGCCAGTCGCTGCGGCGCACGGCGATGTCGAGCAGGTCGCCCTGCACCATGAGATTGCGCGTGTGCTCCTCGCCGAGCAGCCTGACGATGGTCTTCTGCGCGTCGAGCAGGCCGGCCTCGGCCTTGTCCAGTTCGCCGTCTATCGTATAGGTGCGCGCGACGGCGGCCCTGGCGAACGCGGCGACGAGGCCGTTGTCGTCGGGACGCGCGGCGATCTCGCGGATGAGATCCTCGCCTTCGGCGCGCGCCTGGGCCAGCTCGCCGATCTGGGTCAGCAGGTTCACGTAGTCCATGCGCTGCGAATCGCGCAGGGTAACGTTGTCGGGCTCGAGCTCGCGCAGCAGCGGAATCGAGACGCGATAGTGCGGCAGCGCCTTGGCGTATTCGCCGCGGTTCATGTGATAGACGCCCCAGCCCGACGCGACGAGGTAGCGCGCGTACGGCTCGTTGCTGCCGGCGGTAAGCCTGTCCAGAGTCTGCAGCTGCTGCAGCGACTCGTCGAACTTGGACCTGCGCGTCAGCAGCCGCGCGAGCAGGGTATGCGCCTTCAGCGCGTCGAGGCTCGCGGCGCCTTCGGCCTCCTCGTACAGCGCGAGCGCACGGCGCGCCTCGGCTTCGGCCTCGGGCAGCAGTTCGAGCATGTTGAACAGGGTCGCGAGGCTGGTGCGTATCGAAGCCTCGGTCAGCGGCTGCGCGGCGAAGCGCCGGGCGACGCGGTCGCGCGCGGCGAGCAGGGTGTCTTTCAGCGAGGCGTTCTGGCCCTTGGCCACGACCAGCGGATTGGAGCGGCCGATCAGGTCTTCGTTGAGGAAGCGGTTGATCGCCGTGGCGCGATCGAGCTCCTGCTGCGCCGTGTTGCGCGCGCGCAGCGCCGCCTGATAGAGACCCAGCACGACGATGACGCCGGCGGCGAGCGCGCCGACCAGCGCGATCAGGTAAGGCCGTCGCGCCCGGTTGCGCGCCAGCGTGTCGCGTGCGCTGCGCGCCTGCTGCTCGGCCGCCTGCTGCGCGGCTATGCGCCGCCGGCGCGCGTCGCGGTCGCGCAGGCGCGCGGCGAACTCGGCCGCGCTGGCCAGGCGCCGCTCCGGATTGCCGTCGGTCGCCAGACGGATGTCCTCGCGCAGCAGTTCGTCGACGACGTCCTGTTCCCAGCCCGAGACCATGGGCTTGTTCAGACGTCCGGCCAGCAACTGGTACAGCAGGATGCCGAGCGCGAACACGTCGCTCTGCACGGTCGGCGCATGGCCGGCGAACACCTCGGGCGCGACGTACAGCGGCGTGCCCGAGGACGAATCCGTCGCCACGCTCTGCGTCACGGTCAGGCCGAGCCGTGTGATGCCGAGCAATTCCAGCCGCTCCGGATCAAGCAGGCGGCCACTGCCGAAATCGGTCAGGCGGATCAGCCAGCCGCCGGCGTCGGCCGCGATCAGCACGTTGGCGGGCTTGAGATCCTTGTGCAGCACGCCGACGCCGTGGGCCGCGGCGACCGCGTCGGCGATCTGCAGGAACAGCGCGACGCGGGCCTCGCCGTCCAGCGCCGCAAGCTCGTGCTCGGACCAGGCCAGCAGGCTGTCGCCGCCGTATTCGCATTCGAGGAAGAACGGCGGGCTCTCGAAGTTCCAGTCGATGATGTCGACGAAGTGGCGGCGATCTTCGAGGCTTTCCTGCAGCACGCGAGCGAGGGTCGCTTCGCGCTTGAGCGCGCGCAGTCGCTCGCCGTCGGCGCCGAACTTGTAGACGCGCTTCTCGCGCGTCTTGGCGTGCTCGGCCAGCCAGACCTCGCTGCCGCGATTGCTGCCGAGCTGGCGGCGCAGCAGGAAATTCTCGCGCCCGGGCACGGTCCGGCCGATCGCCAGTTCCAGCTGGCTGGCCAGGCGCCGGCCGACGGCGATGCGCTCCACCGCGCCGTCGAGGCGGTAGCCGACGCGGGCCTGGGTCAGCAGGCGCTCGGCATTCGCCTCGCCGAGCGCGCGGCGCAGCTTGTTGACCGCATTGGGCAGCACCTTGTCGACCGTGATGCGGCCGGCCCAGACCTCGCGCAGCAGTTCTTCCTTGGTGACGACCTCGCCGGCATGGCGCAGCAGATAGGCCAGCACTTCGAGCGCGCGACGCTCGACGTCGACCGGCAGGCCGGCGACGCGCAGCTCGAAACGTGCCTCGTCGAATTCGGCCGAGCCGAAGCGATAGCAGTAATGGGGTCTTTCGGTGAGGTCTTGATCGGTCTTCATGGCGCTGACAGGCGCGCGGCGGCCGCCCGGCTGGGGGCGGCCGCCACGTGGAAACGTGCACGGAACTGTCACGGAGCGGGGGCGGAAACGCCTCGCTGGCGGGCAAAAAAGCGCCTCCCGTCACGGCGTTATCCATTCGTTACCGCGCCGTTATCCGTCCGTGCCTACGACAGTTGTCGTGAACCCTAGCATGCGAGCGCGTTGCCGGTTGTAAGGCAGCGGTTATGGACGACGCCCGACGCCGGCGTACGGAAAGCCTGAAATTCGGAGAACCCCCAATGTTGAAGAAGCTCGCCGCCGCGCTCGCCGCGGCACTGATCCATGCGCCGCTCGCCCTGGGCCAGACCACCACCTGGCGCGTCGCCGCCGGCGAAGACGCCCGCATCGTCGTCCCGGGCCTGCCCAACGGCATCGGCCGGTGGTTCGCCGACATCCTCTACGGCGACGTCGGCCAGGGCCAGATCGGTTTCCGCATGGTCACGCCCGACAGTCTGGCCGGCTACTGGTCCCAGCAGGGCGGCAGCTTCGTGCGCTACACCCAGCTCGGCGTGACCGGCAATCTCGGCCCGGGTCGCAGCGGCAGCGAAGCCGGCAATGTGTTCCTGAACATCTACACCGGCGACGGCGCGGCCGCGCCCGGCGGCCAGCGCACCTTCCTCGGCCGCGCCGGCGACTCCGGCTCCCCGGCCACCGCGAGCTACGGCGTCTGGCGCTGGGACGGCGTGCGCAACGTCGAAGTCGCGCGCAGCCTGGCCGGCGATCCGCTGGGTCCGGGCCTCGGCGCCGGCTGGACCTTCCCCAACAGCTCGACCTTCGCCACGGCGCGCGCCTACGGCACGGGCGGTCAGGTGCTGCTCGACGCGGACGTCAGCAGCCCGACCGGCGCGTCCGGCCATGCGCTGATCCGCCATGTGCCCGGCAGCAACAACCAGCCCTGCCTGCGCAGCGGCGCGACCGAGGCCGCGCTGGCGCCGGGCCTAACGGCCGGCGACTCCTTCCAGAACAACTGGTCCCTGCTCGGCAACATCAGCGTCAGCAGCGCCGGTCGCGTCTACGGCAGCTTCGATGCGACCGGATCGCGCTCCGGCATCTGGGAACTGTGTGCCGGCGCGCCGCGCGCCCTTGCGGTCGACGACGAAACCGGCGCGCGCGGCCCGGCCATCGGCCTGGCCACGGCGACCTTCGCGAGCACCTTCCAGCCGCCGTATCCGGGCCTGCCCGGCCAGTTCTACTTCTTCACCTACTTCCGCCGCACCACCGGCGCGACCAGCGAATACGGCCTGTTCCAGCACGACGGCAGCGCGAATCGCCCCATCGCCTACCCGGACGCCAGCGGCTACTACGGCCCGAACTGGTTCGACGCGACCTGGCGCACGTTCAACGAGGATTCGCTGAGTGCCGGCGGCGAGTACGCCGGCTTCAGCGCATCGATGACCACGACCGACGGCGGCAATCCCACGGGCTTCTGGCGCGTGCGCGCGGGCCGGCGCCCGGAACTGGCCGCGCTGATCGGCATCCCGGGCCAGTACGGCCCGGAGCCCAACCGCACCTGGCGCGCGTTCGGTGCGAGCGCGGTGCTGGCCAACGGCGACATCGTGCTGGAAGCGCGTACCGATCCCGGCGACATCAGCGGCCTGTGGCTGCTCGAATCCGGCCGCGCACCGCGCAAGCTGCTGGAAACCGGCCAGGCCGTCGCCGTACCGACGACGACCGGCGTGCAGTCGACCACGGTCACGAGCTTCGACCTGCCGGGCAGCGGGTCCGACCATGGCCGCGGCCGCGACCGCTGGATGGGCGCCGACGGCACCCTGCTGGTGACTGCGACCGTCGCCAACTACGGCACGGTGCTGCTGACCACGCAGGCCTCCGACCGCATCTTCCGCAACGGTATTGATTGAGTCCCCACGCCGGAGCATCGGTGCGCGGGCGCCGGCCATGGAAGGCCGGTGCAGCCCTAACCCGACGCGCTAGGACCCGGTCAACGCGTCAGGCACCGATGATCCGGCGACTTTTTCCCGCAGGCCGCGGCGGCACGGACGCCACCACCGCGCGAGGCAAGGACGGCTGCGGCCTGCGGGGCTTTTTCCGGCGGCGGGCCGGTGGCCTCAGCGCCGCCGCGCGAGCAGCGGATGGCCGATCACGACCGCGACGATGATCAGCACGCCGAGATAGAAATGCCCGTCGAGCTGGCGCTGCTCGCCGAACAGCAGCGCGGCGATCGCGATCGCGTAGACCGGTTCCAGGTTGATCGCCAGTTGAGCCGTGAACGCGCTGATCTGGCGCAGCGCGACCAGCGACAGCGCAAACGGCAGCAAGGTGCAGCCATAGGCCAGGATCACGAGCAGCACCGCGTCGCGCAGACCCGGCAGCGGAAACACCGGACCGCTGTGCGGCAGCAGCGGCGCGGCCAAGGTCAGCAGCACAGTGCCGGCGCCGAGTTCGATCGCGGTGACGCTCAGCGCGTCGGCCTGGCCGACGTAGCGCTTGTTCAATGCCGAAAACGTCGACGCAAGGAACGCCGAGATCACGCCGACGAGCAAGCCGAGCTGCATGCCCGCCGGCGTGCCGCCGACCACGAGCAGCACGCCCGGTACGACGAACAGGCCGAGGCCGAGTTCGCGCAGATCGAAGGGCCGCCGCGCGATCCACGGCTCGACCAGGGCCAGGAAGATCGGACACAGCGCCATCGCGATGACCGCGACCGAGGCGTTGGCAAGCTTGATCGCGCCGTAGAACGCCAGCCAATGCAGGGCGACCACGCAGCCGATGCCGGCATAGGTCGCGATCAGCTTCGCCGGCATGGCACGCAGCCGACGCACGACGCGCGGCACCAGCAGGGCCGTCACGCTGACCAGCAGCATGCGCCACCAGACCAGCGCCGTCGCGGGCAGACTGATCAGCTTGCCGAGTATCGCGGTGAGACCCCAGAGCAGCACGCAGAAGTGGATCTGCAGCAGGGCCTTGGACTGGGCGGACACGGGCAAGCGGCACCGGAAACGGATGGCGGGACGCGCAGCATGCCAGCTCGCCGCCCCGAACGCGCGAGCTGATCCGGCGGCCGTCGCGGCGGATCGACCAGGATTTCCGCACGACCGTGACGAATCGGCCCGCGCCGGCGAATGAGCAGGGGAGCCCCGCGCTCGCCCACTCACTGCGGAATCTGTCCATGAACCCGACCCTGACCCCGGCCGCGGCAGCCGGCGCCCGCCTGCGCGCCTGCGACACCCCGCACGCCGCCGCGGCGCGGCCGCTGCCGGCCGCACCGCGACTGCACCACCGCCACGGTGACACCGTGATATTTCCGGCCGTCGCGGCGAATAAGCTAGCGGGAGCCGGTCCGGCTCCGCCGCCTGTATTCGAGACCATGCCTCCGACACCGGGCGACGACGCCTTCCTCGCCGCGCTGCAGCAGCACAAGGCCATCCTGTACAAGGTCGCCAATGCCTATTGCAGCCGGCGCGAGGACCGCGGCGATCTGATCCAGGACATCATCGTCGCGCTATGGCAGGCCTGGCCGCGCTTCGACCGCGGCGCGGCATTCGCCGGCTGGATGCAGCGCATCGCGATCAATGTCGCGATCTCGTTCTACCGCGGCGAGAGCCGGCGCATCCGCGATGCGCTGCCGATCGAGGAATTCGGCATGGACCTGGCCGCCGCCGACCGCGTGCTCGACTCCGAGGGCGACGATCTGCGCGCACTGCACCAGCTGATCGCGCAGCTCGACGAACTCGACCGCGCGCTGATCCTGCTCTATCTCGAAGGCCATGCGCAGGAGGAAATCGCCGCGCTGGTCGGCCTCAGCACGACCAACGTCGCGACGCGCATCAACCGCATCAAGCACAAATTGCAGCGCGCCTACGCCGCTGCGGAGGACTCCGTATGACTACGCTCGATCTGGATCACCTGCGGCAGCGCTGGTCCGAGCAGGGCCGCGCGATCGACGCGCAGCTCGCGCTCGACGTCGATGCCGTGCGCCGCCGCCTGACCGCGCAGACCGCCACCGCGCTGACGCGCCAGCGCGGCCGGCGCCTGCTCTCCCTCGCGTTCGGCGCCGCCGCATTCTTCGCGACCCTGGTCTTCATGCGCGCCAATGCGAACGACCCTGCCTATCTGTTGCTGGCCCTGCCGTTGGCGCTGCTGCTGCTCACGGTCGGTGCGGTCGATCTGCGCGAATGGCTGACCCTGGGCCGCATCGACTTCGCCCAGCCGCTGACCGCGCTGCGCACCGAATGCGACCGCCTGCGTGGGCGCCGACTGCAGGTCGCCCGCGCCATCGCGCAGCTTTCGGTGCTGCTGTGGCTGCCGCTGATCTTCGTGCTCGTGAAAGGCTTCGTCGGCATCGACCTGCTGCGCAGACTGCCGCTCAGCGTGACTGCGATCAACGTCGCGCTCGGCGTCGCACTGGTACCGGGCATTGCGGCCGTCCTGCGCTGGGTGGCGCGGCGCCGGCCGGACTCAGCCGCGCTGCGCCGCTTCGTCGACGAAGCCGCCGGCCGTGACTGGCAGCGCGCGAGCGACCACCTGAATCGCCAGCTCGCGTTCGAGCGCGCGGTCGCCGGCGATACCGCCGAAGGCGCGCTGCGTCGCGCGGCGGCGCTGACCTTGCCGCCGCCAGCCGAAGAACTGCGCATCGCGGCGCGACGCCGCGTCGATGCCGGCCTGGTGCTGATCAGCGCGCTGATCCTGCTCAGCGGCGGCTTCAATTTCCGCCACGGCGGCGAGGCGGCCGCGATCGTGCCCGGCGTGCTGCTGCACCTGTTCGCGATCGGCTGGCTGATCGCCGCGATCGTGCAGCGCGACGCGCTGGCCGCGCCCGGCAGTGCCGAGCCATCAGCCTGGCGCGCGCGGCTGGACGGCGCGACACGCCTGCGCACGGTACTGCTGCAGTCCTATGTCGTGGCTGCGCCCCTGCTGTCGCTGGCCCTGCTGCAGACCCTGGGCCTTGGCCTGGCCGGCATCGACCTGTGGCAGTCGCTCGGTCCGGCGCTATGGCTTGGCCTTGGCCTGATCGCCGTGATCGCGATGGCGCTGCTGTTCCGACGCCGGCAAGGTGCGCCGGCCGGCTTCGCCGCACGCCTCGTCGATGCACTGAGCCTCGGCAGCCTGTCGCGCGCGCAGCGTGCGGCCGACGCCGCCGCCGGCGACGAGAATCTGCGCGACGCCGCGTGAGGCGGGTTGCAGTGAGCGCAGCTCGCCGCAGCCGATACCGCGACCAAAGTCGCAGTGATTCGCCGCGACGCGGCCCCAGCTCGATCGCCCGCGGCAGCGCATCCCGCGCTGCCGCCGGCTTTCGCTCACCCCTGGAGATTCGCACATGGAATACCGCTACCTCGGCCGCTCCGGCTTCCGCGTTCCCGTCCTGAGCTTCGGCACCGGCACCTTCGGCGGACAGGGCGCGCTGTTCAGCGCCTGGGGATCGACCGACGTCGCCGAGGCGCGCCGCCTCGTCGACATCTGCCTCGACGCCGGCCTGACGATGTTCGACAGCGCCGACGTGTATTCCAAGGGGGCGGCCGAGTCGATACTCGGCGAAGCGCTGAAGGGCCGTCCGCGCGACCAGTACCTGATCTCGACCAAGGCCACGTTCCGCTTCGGCGACGGCGAGAACGAGGTCGGTTCGTCGCGCCATCACCTGATCCGCGCCGTCGACGCGGCGCTGAAGCGCCTGGGCACCGACTACATCGACCTGTTCCAGCTGCACGGTTTCGACGCGCGCCCGCCGGTGGAGGAAACCCTGTCCACGCTCGACGAGCTCGTGCGCGCCGGCAAGCTGCGCTATCTCGGCGTGTCGAACTTCAGCGGCTGGCACCTGATGAAATCGCTGGCCGTGGCCGACCGCTACGGCTGGTCGCGCTACATCGCGCACCAGGCCTATTACTCGCTGGTCGGCCGCGACTACGAATGGGAACTCATGCCGCTGGCCGCCGACCAGGGCGTAGGCGCAGTGGTCTGGAGCCCGCTGGGCTGGGGCCGCCTGACCGGCAAGCTGCGCCGCGGCGTGGCGCTGCCGGAAACCAGCCGTCTGCACGCGACGGCCGACTACGGTCCGCCGGTTGCCGACGAACACCTCTACAAGGTCGTCGACGCGCTCGACGAAATCGCGGCCGAAACCGGCAAGAGCGTCGCGCAGATCGCGTTGAACTGGCTGCTGCAGCGGCCGACCGTCAGCACCGTCGTGATCGGCGCGCGCAACGAGGAGCAGCTCAAGCAGAACCTCGGCGCAGTCGGCTGGAACCTGACGCCGGAGCAGGTCGCCCGGCTCGATGCGGCGAGCGCGACGACCAAGCCGTATCCGTACTGGCACCAGGCTGCGTTCGCGTATCGCAACCCGACGCCGGTCTGAGGCCAGGCACCGGCCGCAGCGGCGGCGGGCCCACCCCGCCGCCGTCTGCCTCGGCGCAGCCACGCCGAGCTGCCGCTGGACCCATCCACTCCAATGCATTCGCCGTCACGCCGGGCCCGGGCCGGGAACCGCGGCCGCTGACGCAGATCACGGCGGCGGCGAACTACCTTGCCCGATTCGCGCAACCGCCGGCGCCGCGAAGCTACTGCGACGGAGCCGGCGGCAACGCTGCACAATCAGCAAATCGGGAAAGCGGCACGGAACGGATCATGCGGGGCTGAAGCGCCCTGCGCTTTTGTCGCCGCCGCCACAGCAGCCGCCGCGCCGCCGGCGCAGAATGCGCCCGCCCACGCCTGCTGCCGGACGTCCGCCATGAAACTGCCGCCGTACTGCCTGTCGCTGATGCTGCTGTCGTCGCCGGCCTTGGGCGACCCGCCGCCGCGCTTTCCGCCCGGCGAGGTCTGGAACCGCGACATCACGGCGGCGCCGCTGCATCCGCAGTCGGCCGACATGATCTCGACCCTGGCCGGCCTCGGCGGCTTCGGCTTCGGCCGGATGCAGATCGACTTCGGCCTGCAGGTCGTGCGCGCGGCAGCCGGCAGCCCCACGCGCACGATCACGGGCTATCCCTACGACGACTACTACTCGCCCGACTGCGAGCCCATCGGCACGGCCCTGCCGGTACCGACGAACGCCGCGATCGAGAGCGTCACGGGACTCAGCTGCGACAACGCCAGCGAGGACTGCCACCTGCTCGTCGTGCAGGGCGACACCTTGTACGAGGCCTATCACGCGAACGCGAGCGGCACCACCGGCCTCGAAGCGCAGTGCCTGGTCAAATGGCACCTGACCGCGGTCTATCCGGGCCAGGGCCGCGGCGAGCACTGCAGCAGCGCCGACGGAGCCGGCTTCCCGATCGCGCCGCTGCTGTTCAATGCCGACGAGGTCTACGCCGCCGCGCAGAGCGGCGGCGATCTCGGCCATGCGCTGCGCTTCATCCTGCCGAACGAGCGCATGGCCAGCGATGCATCGCTCGGCGGCACTGCCGGCAGGCTCTACGTGCGGCCGGCCACGCATGCCGGTGCCCCGTCGGGACCGGTCGGCAGCGTGCCCTACGGTGCGCGCCTGCGACTGCGCGCGGATTTTCCGCTGACGAACTATTCGCCGGCGGCCCAGGCCGTGCTGCGCACGATGCAGCGCTACGGCATCGTGCTGGCCGACGGCGGCAACGTCGCGCTGACCGCCGAAAGCGACCGCTACACCAACCGCAAATGGAACGAGATCGGCCTGGGCTCGCGCGTGTTCGACCAGACCGCCGGCGCCCGCGCCGTCGCGATCACCGACTTCCAGGTACTCGACACCGGCGCACGCATTGCCGAGACCTACGACTGCGTGCGCACGAACGTCGTCGGCGACACGATTTTCGCCGACGGGCTGGAATAGCGCCGCCACGATGGCGTCTTCAGCCATGTCGGAAGCTGCCTCTCATCGCCTCGTCGGCGGCGTGCGCATGCCGCTCATCCTCTACGGCACGGCGTGGAAACAGGACGCAACGGCGCACTGGGTGGAGACCGCACTGCGCGCAGGCTTCGCCGGCATCGACACGGCCGGCCAGCCCAGGCACTACGACGAGGCTGCGGCCGGCGCCGGCATCGCCGCGTCGGCACGGGCGCGCGACACGCTGTATCTGCAAACCAAGTTCACGCCGATCGCCGGGCAGGATCCGGCGCGCCTGCCCTACGATCCGGACGCGCCGCTGGCGACGCAGATTGCGCAATCCTTCGCGAGTTCGCAGCGCAATCTGAGCAGCGAGCGCATCGACGCATTGCTGCTGCACTCGCCGCTGCGCGAACCCTCCGCGCAGCGCGTCGCCTGGCGCGCGTTCGAGACGTTGGCCGACGCGGGCCAGGTCGGTCTGCTCGGCATCAGCAACTGCTACGAACCGGCACGGCTGGCGCAGCTCTGGCGCGACGCGCGCATCAAGCCGGCCATCGTGCAGAACCGCTTCTACGCGCAGACCGGCTACGACCGCGAGATCCGTGCGTTCTGCCGCGCGAACGGCCTGGTCTATCAGAGCTTCTGGACGCTCAGCGCGAACCCCGCGCTGCTGAACTCGGCGACCGTACTCGGCCTGGCCGCCGCCTACGACTGCTCGCCGGCGCAGATCCTGTTCCGCTGGCTGATCCAGAACGACGTCGTGCCGCTGACCGGCACGACCTCGACGACGCACCTGCGGCAGAGCCTCGACGTGCTCGCGTTCGAGCTCGAAACGCAGGATTGCACGGCGATTGCCGCACTGCTGGCGTAGGTTGCGGTGAGCGCAGCGAACCGCAACGTCGAGATCTCGATGCAGCCGGGACAGGTCGATGGAGAGCTGACCGGCTCGCCGGATTCCGCATCGCTTCGATGACCGTTCTTCGCAGCGACGGCACTTCGCTGTTGCGGTTCGCTGCGCTCACCGGCAACCTACGTCTCCGGAAACCTACGTCTCCGGCAACGGACCGTTGCCGCCTCGCGGGAGCGCGTCATGCCCAAGCTCGTCAAATGCGGCCTGATCCAGACGTCGATGGCCTGCGCCAGCAGCGAATCGCTGGCCGTCATCCGCGAAGCGAACGTCGCGAAGACCGTCGGCTTCATCGAACAGGCCGCTGCCGAGGGCGTACAGATTCTCTGCATGCAGGAAATCTTCACCGGCCCGTATTTCTGCGCCGAGCAGAACCCGCGCTGGTTCGACGCGGTGGAGCACATTCCCGACGGGCCGACCACGCAGCTGATGCAGGAGCTCGCGCGCCGCCATCGCATGGTCATCGTCGTACCGCTGTACGAGGAAGACGCCACCGGCGTCTACTACAACACCGCCGCAGTCATCGACGCGGACGGCCGCTACCTCGGCAAGTACCGCAAGAACCACATCCCGCATTGTGCGCCGGGCTTCTGGGAGAAGTTCTATTTCCGCCCGGGCAATCTCGGCTATCCGGTGTTCGACACGCGCTACGCCCGCATCGGCGTGTATATCTGCTACGACCGGCATTTCCCCGAGGGCGCCCGCGCGCTCGGCCTGGCCGGCGCCGAGATCGTGTTCAACCCGTCGGCCACGGTCGCCGGTCTGTCCGAATACCTGTGGAAACTGGAACAACCGGCGCACGCCGTTGCCAACGCCTATTTCATCGGCGCGATCAACCGCGTCGGCATCGAGATGCCGTGGAACATCGGCGAGTTCTACGGCCAGAGCTATTTCTGCGATCCGCGGGGCCAGTTCCTCGCGGTCGGATCGCGCGACCGCTCCGAACTCGTCACGGCCGAGCTCGATCTCGACCGCATCCGCGAAGTGCGCAATGTCTGGGCCTTCTACCGCGACCGCCGGCCCGACAGCTACGGTTCGCTGATCGAGCCCTGAGCCGCACACGCGACGCTCAGACCAGCGGCTGGCCGTCGCCTTCGTACTCCTCGCCGAAGCCCAGCCGCCGGCAGCTCGCGAGCAACTTGTCCCGCAGCGCGTCGGCGCGGTCGCGATTGCGCGGCGCGTGATACAGCGCCCGATCCTGCGACAGCAGGCAGGCGGCCACGCCGGTGACGACGGGCGCCGCCATCGAGGTGCCGCTGAGCGGCGCGTAGGCGTTCGCTTTCCCGGGCACGGTCGACAGCACGGCCACGCCCGGCGCGATCATGTTGATGCGCCGGCCCGTGTTCGAGAACGCCGCGACGAACTCGGCCGGATCGCGCCTCGACACCGGCGCCGCACGGACGTAGCGCGCCGCTTCGGCCCGGTCCGGAAAGCCGTCGCGACGGCCGAATGCGGCTACCGCGACGACATCCTCGTGTACCGCGGGATAGGTCACATAGGGCAGGCTCTCGTTGCCGACTGCGGCGATCACGAGCACCCCGTGGTTGCGCACGTCGGCCAGCGCCTCGGACAGGGCCGCGTCCTCCAGGCCGCCGCCGAGGCTGAGATTGACGATGTCGCAGCCGTCGGCGACGGCGAACAGCAGCGCCTTGATGATGGCGAAATTGGTCGCGCCGCTGCGCGTGGTGGCGAACGCGCGATAGGCACGCAGCTCCACGCCGGGCGCCAGGCCGGGCAGCTTCCCCTGAGCGCCGATCAGGCCGGCGACGTGGGTGCCGTGGATGTCGACGTCGTTGCAGGGGTCGTCCAGTTCGGCGATGTCGCCGGTCACGGTGCAGCAGCCGGTCACGCCTTTCAGCGCCTCGTGCGGCCCCACGCCGGTGTCGACGATGCCGACCTTCACGCCCGTCTCCGCGTCGAAGCGCTGCGCGGCGGCGGCGGCCGGGTAGTAGTGGCGCAGCACGTCGGCCACGCCGAGATCCAGCGGCGCCAGCTCGACGCGCTGGTCGGCCAGCGCGAGGCCGTCGCGGCAGGCGCCCCATTGACGCGAGTCGGCTTCGACGATCAGGCGCGCTATCGCGCTGTCCGGCGCCAGATGCAGGACCACGCGGCCGGTCGCATCGGTGCGCCCCTCGTCACCGCTGCGCGCGGCGCCGTCGCTGAACGCGATGACGCGGACGTCGGCCAGCGGCATGCCCGAGCGCGCATCGACGCAGCTGACGGTGATCTGCGCCAGCCCGGTCGAGTCGCCGCGTCGCTCCGGCTGCATCTGCGCGGTCAGCACGCGCGGATTGGGATAGACGACCTCCCGGACGAGGCGCAGCGGCACGCCGGCAGCGCGCAGCGCGGCCACCGCGGCGTCGCTCATCTCCACCAGCACCGGACCGTTGCGCTGCGCATCGCGCACATGCAGCGGAATGCCGTCGAGCTGCTGGTTTTCACCGGCCTCCTGCTCGAACGCCTCGGTCAGACGCTGCAGACGTTCGGCGTCCGGCCCCGTGTGGCTGGTCACTCCGGTTTGCGGCAGCAGCAGATAGCGTTGCGACATGGCGGCACTCGCAGTGGACATCCCCCCTGCACTGCCGCTGCCGCGGGCGTCCTCTCAGCCGCGGGGACGCGCCGACCGCGCGGCTAGCGCGCGCGCAGCCGGTAGCGCTCGCGGTAGTCGTTCGGCGTCATGCTGACGACCTGCTTGAACAGGCGGCGAAAGCTCGACACGTCCTGGTAGCCGCAGCGGCCGACGATTTCCTCGAACGACAGATGCGTGGTCTCCAGCAGCGCCTTGGCGCGCTCCACGCGCAGCTTCTGCACGTATTCCAGCGGCGTGGCGCCGAAGTCCTCGTGGAAGCGGCGCAGCAGGGTGCGCTCGCTGACCCGGCAGTGATCGGCGAGTTCGCGCACGCTGATGGATTCGTGCAGACGCTTCTGCAGCCATTTCTCGGCGCGCTCGCCGAGTCCCTGGCGCGGCCGCTGGGCCAGCGCGAGGCTGATGTAGGGCGCCTGGCTCTGCCGTTCGCGGTCGACCAGCATCAGCCGCGACACGTTCTGCGCGAGACCCTTGCCGCCGGCCCATTCGACCATCTGCAGCACGAGCTCGTAGGCGGCCGTCGCGGCACCGGCGGTCACGACGCGGCCCTCGTCGACGAGCAGTTCCTCGATCGCGAAGTCCACGGCCGGATAGCGTTCGCGCGCGAGGTTCGCCAGCCACCAGCTCGTCGTGGCGCGCACCCCGTCGAGCAGGCCGGCCTCGGCCAGCAGCAGGGTCGCGTTGCAGGTCGAGGCGATGCGCAGTCCGGCCTCGGCGCAGCGGCGCAGCAGCACACGCTCGGCGACCAGTGCGTCGAGCTTGCGGCAGAGATCGCCGACGGTGGTGTAGTCGATCGCCGCGACCAGCAGCACGTCGAGCTCGTCCGGCCGTGCCTGCGCGGCCTCGAAGCTGATGCCCGAGGCCAGCTTCACCGGGCCCGAGCGCGTCGCGACGAGCTGCACCGACAGCGGCGCCGGCGCGCCGGGATTCAAGGTGTGCGCGAGCTTGTTGGCCGTGCGCAAGGTATCGAACGGCGTGGTCACGGCCGAGGCCATGGCCGACTCGTGCACGAGGATGCCGATGCGCAGCGCCGCCATCAGCGCGCTCCGTTCGCCGCGATGCGGCCGGCCGCATCCAGCCCGGCCGCATCGACGAAGATCACGCCGCCGCCGTTCGCGGCGATCTGCTGCAGCACGGCCGGCGGCAGGGTCGCGGCCTGCTCCGGCGCCGTGCGGCAGCCGGCGGCGACCGTGATCGCCCGATCGGCCGTCGCGCCGACAGGCAGCAGCTCCAGGCCCTGCGCGGCCGGTACGGCCAGCCACAGGCCCGGCGCGAGCGCGGCGACGCATTCGGTGCTCAGCGCACGCGCCAGCGTGTCGCCGCTGCGCGCGTCGATCTGCTCGAAGCGCGCGGCAGCCAGATCCAGCCGCATGCTGTAGTCGCGGCCGGGCAACGGTTCGGCGACGGCGTCGTCGACCGCGATGTCGGCCGCACCAGCGGCGCCGGCCAGCAGCAGCGACAGCAGCAAAGACGCCGATGAAATCCGACGATGCAGCGAGCGATTCGAAGTGTTCATGGCCAGGTTCCTTGGGGAGGGGTGGAACCATGCTAGGCCGCACAAGCCTGCCCCGCCGGTGGCGGAATCGCAATCCTGATGGGGAAATCCGCCATGGGTGTTGTCGGAACCCGAGGCCGGACAGGGTGCTGGTGCGGCCAGCCTGGCGGATCGCCGGGCATCTGCTTTCAGGATGTTTCCGCCGATTGGTCAGGCTGACTGCTGCGAGGCACCAGCCGAGTGCACATGCTGCGCTCGCCGAGGAGCGTCGAGGCACTGGCTGAATCGGCATAGCAACCCCATCCCCACCCATGCCCTCCCCTTGAAGGGGAGGGTTTGTCCGGCACGGCGAAAACCTAGCCAGGCGGAACCCGGTCTGAAACAAGCCATTTCTCTGGTGTCTGGCCTGGAAAAGCCCTCCCCTTCAAGGGGAGGGCTTGTCCGGCACGGCGAAAACCTAGCCAGGCGGAACCCGGTCTGAAACAAGCCATTTCTCTGGTGTCTGGCCTGGAAAAGCCCTCCCCTTCAAGGGGAGGGTTTGTCCGGCACGGCGAAAACCTAGCCAAACCCGGTCTGAAACAAGCCATTTCTCTGGTGTCTGGCCTGGAAAAGCCCTCCCCTTCAAGGGGAGGGTATGGGTGGGGATGGGGTTGCCTTCGTGGCAAACACGAGCACAGAAACCAGCACCGCATCCGCAGGAGCCGCGAATTGCGCCAGGCAACAGCGCAACGCCGACCTCAATCCTTCGCCGGCAGCAGATGCACTTCCGACACAGCCCACAACGTCTTCGTATCCGGCCGCGTGAACACGAAGCAGAGGTCTTCGTTCGCCGGTGCGGCTTTCGGCCGGGCCGGCAGTTTCGCGCGCAGGGTCGTGCGCTCGGGATTGCGTGCGGCTTCCTTCAGCGGCAGCGTGAGCCACGGACGGCCGCTGCAGCCGCCGCGGTGGATTTCGAGTTCGCCGGCCGCGGTCGCGGGCTTGCGCCGCACGACGTGTTTCGCGTCGTGCCAGAGCTGGAAGTTGTACGGCAGGCTGCCGACTTCGACCTCGATCGCCGCGCTGCCGGCCAGATCCGCCTGCGGCCAGATCCAGCAGGCGTCGAAGATGTCGACGCTGTAGAACGGCCGCTCGCCGGTCAGCGGCGCATCGTCTTCGAGGCGCAGCACGAGACCGCCGTCCTTGCGGCAGGGCTGCAGCTCGCCGCTGAGGCGACGGCGCAAGGCCTCCGCATCGGTCGCGATCGCGACACTGCGCGTCAGCGGCGTCGCGCCGGAGAACGTCGCTGCGCGCAACGGCGTGCCGGCGGCGAGATCCCGCGGACTGGCGCAGAGCGGCGAGTTCGCCGTCGGTTCGCTGCCGTCCTCGGTGCAGCGCAATTCCCCGAAGCCGGTCTGGTTGCGCAGCGCGACCGTCACGCGCGCCGGATCACCGGGCCGGGCGCTGACCTGCGCGCGCGGCAGGAAGGCCGATTCGGCATAGCCGATGCCGAGCGCGCGGTAGCGCGCGAACTGCGCCGGCAGGCGGGCGAGGAAACCCGGCCAGTCGCGCCGGTCGCGCGGCGTCCAGTCGACCTCGGCCAGGGCGGACAGGCGCGGGAACACCGCGTGCTCCACGCGCGCGGTCGTGCGCATGTGTTCGACCCAGACATTGACCTGCGCGCCGAGCACGTGGCGCGCCTGGGTCTCGTCGAGCTCGGCCGGCGTCGGTTCGAACGCGTAGAGTTTTTCGAGGGTGACCAGATACGGCCGGCCCGAAGGCTCGTCGGCCGCGTCGCTCTGCAGGTTGTCCAGATACAGGTCCGGCGACGGCGACAGCACGACGTCATGTCCCGCACGCGCAGCCTCGATCGCGCCCTGGGTGCCGCGCCAGGACATCACGCTGGCGCTCTCGGGGAGTTGGCCGCCTTCGAGGATTTCGTCCCAGCCGATGAGCTTGCGGCCGTGCTTTTCGAGCAGGGTTTCCAGCCGCGAGACGAACCACGCCTGCAGCGCCGTGTCGTCGGCCAGGCCGAGCTGCTTGCGCCGCGCCTGCACGCGCCTGGACGCCGCCCAGCGGTCCTTGGCCGCTTCGTCGCCGCCGATGTGGATGTAGCGCGACGGGAACAGCTCGACGATTTCCGCGAGCACCCCATCGATGAACTCGAATGTGGATTCGTCCACATTGAGCAGATACGTGTGCACGCCCCAGTCGGTCGAGACCGGCGGCTTCTCGCCGGTGCCGAGGGCGGGATAGGCGGCGATCGCGGCCTGCATGTGGCCGGGCATGTCGATTTCCGGAACGATGGTGATCTGGCGCGTTGCGGCGTAAGCGACGATCTCGCGGATCTGTTCCTGCGTGTAGTAGCCGCCGTAGCGGCGCGGCTTGCCGGTGGCCGGGTCGATGTCGGCCGCGGCGGCCGGTCCGGGCGGCACGCGCCAGGCGCCGACCTCGGTCAGGCGCGGATAGCGCTTGATCTCCACGCGCCAGCCCTGGTCGTCGGTCAGATGCCAGTGCAGGGTGTTGAGCTTGTGCAGCGCCATCGCGTCGATGAGTTTCTTGACGAACTCCGGCGACTGGTAATGGCGCGCCGAATCGAGCATGAGGCCGCGCCAGCGATAGCGCGGCCAGTCGGTGATCGTGCCGGCCATGATCGAGGTCGCGGACGATGCATCACCCGGCTGCGCCGTGAGCAGCTGCCACAGCGACACGGCGCCGTAGAACAGACCGGATTCGCTGCCGGACGTGATCGCGACGACGCCGTCGCGGGCGTCGAGCCTGTACGCACCGTCGATCGCCTCGCGGTCGGCCTGGAACACGAAACGAATGCCCTGCGCCGGATTCTTCGCGGCGCAGCCGACCGTCAAGGCAAGACCGCGCGTGCGCTGGACCAGATCGGTGAAATAGCGCGCGACCTTCTGCGCTTCGTCGCCGCAGGCATCGACCGTCGTCGTCGCGGCGATGCGCACGGCGGCACCGGTCGATGCGCGTTCGATCTGCGCCGGCGCCGGAATGATCGCCTCGAGCGGTACCACCGCTGCGGAAACCGCTTCGGCATGCCTGCCGCCGCCGGAAGGCGCGTGCGCGCAGGCGGCCAGCAGCGCGGCGCAGACGGCCGATCCGGCAAAGCGCAGGGTTCTCGAACGCCTCATGGAGCACCTCGACTGTCGTTTTCGGTCAGCGCGCGCGGCATTCGCGCGACTGCGCATCATAGGGGTTGCAGCCGGCGCGGGTGGTGCGGCCGCTGCTCAAAAAAAGGGCCGAGATCCACTCTCGGCCCCAAGGTCACCACGTTGGAGATGAAGCACGTGCCCGGCGTCGCGCACCGCATCGGCGCGGCGACGCCGGTGTTCGCGGCGGCGATCAGAAGCCTGCGCGGAACGTCAGCATGTAGCGGCGGCCCGTGGAGTACTTGCCAGCCAGATAGTCCTTGCTGCCGAGATACTGGAAATACTTCTCGTTCGTCAGGTTCGAGCCGTCCAGCGTCACCCCGAAGTTGTCGTTGAACTTCCAGCCGAGGCTGGCGCCGACTTCGGTGTAGTCGTCCACGCTGGCCGGTGCCGCGCCGGCGACATAGCCGCCCGCGAGGTACTTGCTGCGGAAGTTGTAGTTCAGGCGTGCGCTGAACGGTCCCTTCTCGTAGTACGGGCTGATCGTCAGCGCATTCTTGGACTGGTACGGCATCGGGTTGCCCTGGTCGGTGCGGCCCAGCGCGTAGGTGTAGTTCGCCGCGACACCGAAGCCGGTCTCGCCGAACGGCTGCTGATAGTTCAGGTTGAAGCCCTTGATCGTCGCGCTGCCGGCGTTGTACGGACGGCTGACGCTGTAGTCGCAGAAACCGTCGGCGGTACAGCCGTGGAAGCCGACCAGCGCACCCCACTGGTCCGGGTTGTTGTCGCGGATCGAGTTGTACTGGCGCTCGATGCGTGCGATGCGGTCGATGTAGTTGGAAACGTCCTTGTAGAACACCGACGCCGCCAGCACCGAGGATTCGGCGAAATACCACTCGGCGGACACGTTGAAGTTGTTCGACTCGTACGGGCCGAGATCGGCGTTGCCGCCGGCGCCGGTCAAGGTCGAATCATTGAGGAAGGTGTTGTTCACCATCTGGTTGTACGGCGCCCAGGCGATGACCTTCGCGCCGCTGAAGCGCAGCACCACGTCGTCGGCCGCGTCGTAGATCAGGTTGAACGACGGCAGCACCTTGTCGTACGTGCTCTTCTTGGTCTGCCACCAGGACGCCGGCGCCGGCAGGACCGGCGCGGCGCCGCCCGGGTTGTAGCCCGATGCGTCAGTCTCGGTGTCGACGTAGCGGAAGCCGAAGTTGCCGTGGAACCGGCCTTCGGTCTGGAAGTTCAGCTGCGCATAGAACGCGTCGGTGCTCTGCTCCAGCGCCCAGGTGTTGTTGATCGTCGAGCCCGGGTCCGGCGCCGAGTAGTTGATCGGCGAGCCGCGCACCCAGTCGATCACGTTGTCGCGGCCGACGTAGACATGATGGCCGTGGTCGTAGGAGAACCCGTCGAACGCGCCCATCGTGTCGGTGTAGCCGATCGTGCCCACGTCGGCCAGCGAGCCCAGGCGCACGCCGCCGTAGACGGCCAGGCCGTAGGCTTCCTCGTGCTTGTTGTGGCGGTAGCCGACCTGCAGCGTATGGAACACGCTGTCGAAGTGCTTGCCGAAATCGACCTGGCCGTAGGTGTCCTTGCCTTCGGAGGAGAAGATGCCGCGGTTGCCCATCCAGCCCGCGTCCTTCCAGTTGGCCGGATTGCGCGCGGCGGCGGGATCGTCGAAGGTGACGCCGCGGTTGGTATCCCAGCTGAAGCCGCCGAAGTACACCGGCTCGATGAACCACTGGGTGATGTTCGGGTTCTCCGACTTGGACTGGCCGATCTTGCCGCCGACGTCCCAGCCTTCGCCGCTGTACTTCAGATCGAGATCGAGTCCCTTGGTCGTGACTTCCGACTGGCGCGCCTGGTTGTCGTAGATCACCGCGCCGCCGGCCGCCGTGGAATGGCCGGTCTGCGCCACGCCGCCGCTCACGCCGCCGAGCTGGTCGACCGCCGCCACCGTGCTCGGCAGCCAGGTCGTGTAGCTGTACATCGACTGGTTGTAGTTGTCGAAGTTCTCGCGGATGTACATGCCGCTGAGATTGGCCTCGAAATTGTCGGCCGGCTTGAACTGCAGATTCACGACGGCGCTGTTGCGCTTGCGCGTCTGCTGGAACCAGGCCGCGTTGACGGAGTTCGGCACCATGGTGTTGGCCGACACGCCGGTCGCGTTGGCGAACGTCGAGGCCGGCACGTAGCCGAAGATCTCGATGCCCTGGCGGTCGACCTGCTCTTCGTAGTGCTGTGCGGCGACGGCCAGGCCGAAGGTCTCGGCGTCGTTCTTGACGCTGTAGAGGATGGACGCGTTCGGCTTGCCCTTGGACGCCTGGTCGCTGTAGCTGTAGCCGACCGAGCCGCTCAGGGTGTTCTTGTCCAGATCCAGCGGCTTGCGCGTATGCATCAGGATCGTGCCGCCGATCGAACCTTCCGGCAGGCGCGCCTCGGGTGACTTGTACACTTCGAGACGGCCGAGGATTTCCGGCGCGATCAGAGTGAAGTCGAAGCCGCGGTTGGGCTGTTCGCCGTAGAGCCAGATGGATTGGGCGACCGGATGGCCGTCGATGAAGGACAGGTTCAGCGACGGATCGGTGCCGTCGATGCTGACGCGCTCGCCCTGGCCGAAGCGGCGGTCGATCGTGACGCCGGGAATCTGCGCCATCGCCTCGGCGACGTTGGTGTTGGGGAACTTGCCGATGTCCTCGGCCGTGATGGATTCGACGACGGCTTCCGCTTCGCGCTTGGTATCCAGCGAGGCCTTGAGGCTCTGGCGTATGCCTTTGACGACGACTTCCTCGAGCTGCTGCGTGTCGCGGCCGTCGGCGGCCGCGGCTTCCGTGCTGGCGTTGGCTTCGGCGGCGACCTCCGCCTGGGCGAGACCCTGAAAACTCAGCGCGGTGACGATGCTCAGGGCGAGCAGGTTTCTACGAATGATCATGAGGTGTTCCCCTTCCCTACCGTGTGTTGTTTGCCGCGGGTGCCGGCTGCGCGCGCAACCTCGCCTTACGGGCCTCGGTGAGTACGTGTTGTTTTGCGTCCTGTCTCACACCCAAACCTCCATGGGGCGACGCTCCGCGCGGAACGCCGGTATTTCTTGCGCTAGCTGCCGTCTTCGCGAGCGTCGAGCAGCCAGCAGGCCGCACCGATCACGCCGAGCTGGCCGTGGTCGATGAGGCTGACCGGAATGCGCTCCAGCACCGGGCGCATGACACCCTTGGCCAGGAAGCGCGCACTGAAATTCGAATGCAGCAGGAACTGGCGGATGTGCGGCAGGATGCCGCCGGCCAGATGCACGCCGCCGCGTGCGCCGCAGCTCAGCGCGAGGTCGCCGACCACGCTGCCGAGCCAGGCGCAGAACAGATTCAGGGTGTCGATCGCGAGCGCGTCGTGCGCCGACAGCGCCGCCTCCGTGATCGCCGCGGGCGCGCGCAAGGTCGCCGGCACGCCGCGGATCGCGCACAGTGCGTTGTACAGCTGCACGAGGCCGGGCCCGGACAAGGCGCTTTCGGTGCTGACGTGGCTGGACTGGCGCATCAGCAAACGCAGCACGTCGATCTCCAGTTCGTTGCCGGGTGCCAGTGCGGCCTGACCGGCTTCGGTCGCCAGCACGATGGAACGGTCGCGCCCCGGAATGCGCACGGCCGCGCCGAGCCCCGTACCCGGTCCGACGATCAGGGTCGGCCCCTGCGCCGCGGCCTCGGCATCGCCGGGCAGCAGCACGCATTCGCTGGCGCGCAGGTAGTGTGTGGCGCAGGCCACGGCTTCGAAGTCGTTGACGAGCGCGACCTCGGCCACGCCGATCTCGTGGCGGATTTCCGCCAGCGACACGGCCCAGGGCAGATTCGCATTGACCAAGGTGTCGCCGACTGCCACGCCGGCGCAGGCGATGGACACGCGCGTGACCGGCACGTCGCCGATGGATTGCAGGAACTGCCTGAGCAGCGCGGCGAGATTCGGGAAGTCGGCGCAGACATATCTGTCATAGCGCTCGACGGTGACGGCCGAGGAGCCCGGCTCTACCTGGCGCACCAGCCCTATGCGCGCATGCGTGCCGCCGACGTCGGCCGCGACGAACGGCGCGGCTTGCCCGATACCGGCTTCGGCGAATCGCTGACTGGCTGCTGCTGCCACGCTGTGCTCCCTCCCGCTGCCCCGACACCGGCCTCGCAGGGCCGACGGGGGCGCAGTCTGAAACTTGTCTGACAACGTTGTCAATGGAAAATGTCACCCGACTTGTCCGGACTGCATCCGAGGCGCGCCGCGCTGCGGACGGCGGCCTGGAACTGGTCTGCAGAACCGGATTCATTCGATTGTTTTTCAACACATTTATTGCGATTTACCGCATGGCGCGGCGCAACAGGGCCGGACCGCGAAACACGCTGCAACGCAGCATTTCGATGACGTGCATTTGCCCGGGCGACGGGGCAAGATATGACAACGTTACTAGTCCCGCGTCTCGCGCCGTCCGGCCGACGCGGCTCCAACCGCGGCGCGGCAGCGCCTATCCAGGCAGACGGGGAACACAGGCATGTCCAGCACGAGCACCGCCGGCAACTCGGCGCAGTACAGAAGCTCTCTCGCCATCATCGGCACACTGTTCTTCATCTTCGGCTTCGTGACCTGGATCAACGGACCGCTGATCGGCTTCGTCAAGCTCGCCTTCGACCTGGACACCGACGCGAAGGCGTTTCTGGTCACGTTCGCGTTCTACATGGCCTATTTCTTCCTGGCCCTGCCCTCGTCCCTGATCCTCGAACGCACCGGCATGAAAAAGGGCATGTCGCTGGGCCTGGGCGTCATGGCCGTCGGCGCCGTGATATTCGGTACTTTTGCAACTGTGCGTAATTATCCGGCCTGCCTGACCGGCCTGTTCGTGATCGGTTCGGGCCTGTCGCTGCTGCAGACGGCATCGAATCCCTACATCAGCATCCTCGGCCCGATCGAAAGCGCCGCTGCGCGCATCAGCATCATGGGCATCTGCAACAAGCTCGCCGGCATCCTGAGCCCGATCGTCATGGGCGTGCTCGTCATGAAGGACGTCGGCCATTTCGAAGCCCAGGTCGCCGCCGCCGCCACGCCCGAGATCAAGCAGGCCCTGCTGGCCGAATTCGCCGCCAAGATCTACTGGCCCTACATGGTCATGGCCGGCGTGCTCGCGCTGCTCGCGGTCTGGGTGCTGCGCTCGTCGCTGCCGGAGATCAAATCCGCCGAAGCCAATGCCACGGATGCCGGCAGCAGCGGCAGCCGCCGCTCGGTGCTGCAGTTCCCGCACCTGCTGCTCGGCGTGCTGTGCATCTTCGTCTACGTCGGCGTGGAAGTGCTGGCGGCCGATGCGATCGGCACCTACGGCAAGGGCTTCGGCATCCCGAGCGAGCAGACCACGTATTTCACGGCGTTCACCCTGGCCGGCATGCTCGTGGGCTATCTGATCGGCCTTGCCACGATTCCGACCTGGCTGTCGCAGCAGCGCGGCCTCGCGATTTCGGCCGTGCTCGGCATCGTGTTCTCGCTGGCGGCCTATTTCACGAAGGGCTACGTCTCGGTCGGCTTCGTCGCCGCGCTCGGCTTGGCCAATGCGCTGATGTGGCCGGCGATCTTCCCGCTCGCCATCGCCGGGCTCGGCCGCTTCACCGAGAAGGGCTCGGCGCTGCTGATCATGGGCATCGCCGGCGGCGCGCTGATTCCGCGCCTGTTCGCGGTCTACAAGGACGTCTACGACTTCCAGCTCGTGTTCCTCGCGATCGCCGCGCCCTGCTATCTGTACATCCTGTTCTATTCGCTGAAGGGCTACGCCGCCGGCCGCAACTCGGCCGCGGCGCCGCTGGCCGCGGCCGGCGGCTGAGGCAGCGCCGGCGCCGTACGGTGGCGCCGCGGCGCGAGTTTGCGCCGCCTGCGCGCCGCGGCGCCGCCTCGCTTCCGACACGGTTTCTCGTCACAATCCGGCAGGTGCGCGCCTGACCGGGCCGCCGGATCACGACCCACGCCGTACCTAGCAAGGCCCGCCGATGCGCAGTCCGACGATCAAAGACGTCGCCGAACGTTCCCAGGTTTCCCTCAAAACCGTATCCCGCGTCATCAACAACGAAGCCACCGTCCGCGAAGGCACGCGCGCCAAAGTGCTGCGCGTCATCGCCGAACTCGGCTACCAGCCCGACCTGTCGGCGCGCAGCCTGCGCAGCGCGCGCTCCTATGCACTCGGACTGGTCTACGACAACCCGAATCCGTACTACGTCATCGCCGTGCAGAGCGGCGTGCTGTCGGTCTGCCGCGAATCCGGCTACGGCCTGCAGATCCATCCCTGCGACTCCAACTCACCGAACCTCGCCGCCGAACTCGTGCAGCTCGTGCGCCACGCGCGCCTGGCCGGCCTCGTGCTCGCGCCGCCCATGTCCGAGCGGCTGGAACTGATCCGCCACCTGCGCGCCAACAAGATCCACGTCGTACGCATCATCTCCGCCGCCGCCGACCCGCAGGACGGCTTCCCCTGCGTCTACGTCGACGACCGCGACGCCGCCTACGACATCACCAAGCACCTGATCCAGCTCGGCCACCAGCGCATCGGCTTCCTCTGGGGCGGCGAAGCCCACCGATCGAGTCCCGAACGCTACCGCGGCTACGAAAGCGCGCTGAAGGACTACGGCATCCCGCTCGACAAGAAGCTCATCCTCCACGGCGACTACAGCTTCGACGACGGCTTCCGCGGCGCGCGCAAGCTGCTCGCGCTCAAAGATCGACCGACTGCGATCTTCGGCTCCAACGACGAAATCGCCGCGGGTGTGCTGGCTGCGGCCAAGTCCTCGGGCCTGGAAGTGCCTTACGACCTGTCGATCGCGGGGTTTGAAGACAGTCCGTTCTCCAAACAGTCGTGGCCGGCGCTGACGACCGCAAAACAGGCTACCGAGGAGATTGCGCGGCATGCGACGCAGCTGCTGATTTCGGAGCTCGATCGGGAAGAGAACGATGTGGAGAAGCTCACGGTCGTGAGCAATAAGGGGTTCAGTCCGCAGCTGGTGGTGCGGGGGTCTACGGGGCCGGCGCGGGCGGGAACATGACTGGCGCACACGGCAACGGACGAGCCAAGCTACTAACGGGCCTGCTGCTTTACCCCAACCCCACTATTCGGTAGCCAATCAGAGGTGGCGGCGCGTCATCCTGCGCCACCGAGGACTCTTCGCAAATCAGCCACCGTTAGCCACTGCCGGCGCATAGCGATCAGCTTGTGCATCTGACGATGGCAACAAGCGCAGAGAAGCGCCATTTCTGCAAGACGAGTAACACGAGCCTCACCCGCTGAAAGCGGCACGATATGATGTGCCTCGAATATTGCCTGTGCGAGCTCAGCGTTTGAGCCGCCGCCCTGTCTTCCGCATACCTCACAAGCAAGCGGCCCGAGAGCGTTTCGCGCAGCCATCAGCTTTGAACGAAGCTTCGGGTTCCGCTCTCGCCTGAGATGGGCTTCGGTCACGACGCGCCCCTCCGCGAATACTTCGTAGTCTGCCTCTTGCTCACGAACCTCGTGAGCGACTTTGACACCTGCGCGTATAAGCTGCGCCTGTTGCCTAGTTCCCGCAGGATCGGACCCGAATTCCGCCCAAACGTCTTTATCCGTTCGAGATACGTTTCCGAGGCCTTTGCCGGTAGCTACTTGCCGGAGATTCTGAAGCTTGAATGCCACTCCATCAGCGTTGCGGAATGTCGCCTTGCGCGCCGATTTAGCGTGATGAGGAAAGGCGCGGAGGACTTCCGATAGCTCCACGACTCGAGCATCACGTCGGGTTGGCGGAAGCCCTTTGCATTCAAAGTAGAGATCGAGCGCAAGAATGACTTCGTCGCGTGTCCATTTTGGATTTCCGTGCCCACTCGTGATAGCCATAGTTTAGCCTTGCGTCTGAACTTAGCCGTTAGATGGCAGGCATCAATAGAGTCTTAAGCACAAACCAAGTAGCCCATGAGAACGCCGCGAGAGCCCCAAGGTCGAAAACAAAGTCAATCCCACTTTGCTTGTTAATCCAATGCCAAAATCTGTAGGTCTTGGTTCGTTTATGTTCATCGTCAACGGCCCCTTTGTACATATGCCAAGCGGCCCATTTGTTGATGAAAGCGACAAGGATCTGTAGCGCAACCCCGCTAACAAAAAGAGTAACGATGAGCCCGAGGTGCGGCGACTCCGAGATTCTCTTCGGAGCATCTTTGCCTATCAGAAATAAAACTGGCCCACCAATTCCATACGCAACGAGCCAGGATCTCAATGTCTTTGAGTACTCCGCATAATTCGCAAAATGCCGAGTCTCCTCGTCCGCGCGCTGCCCCATATCATCCCCCATCACTAGTTGATTGAAATTACCCCGCAAACAATCCCACAAAGACTGAACTGGTTCGCTCGCCAGAATAGAACTGCAATTAGTAAACCTTATTTCTTGTGGCAGCTTCCAGGTACAAATCTACTCCCTTGACGTCTGCCACAAACAGGACAACAATCTGCCCGTTGTCGCCAATTCGGCAACCGGGATTTGCAGCCCGTATTCAGGCGCACACAGCGCCGCACCGATCGCCGGCGCTTTTTTACGCCCGTAATTTGGTGCGGCGTCGTCTGCCGATTTCTGGCGGCGGTGTGCGGGGAGCCGCAAGGCTCGCCGGTCCTGAACCGGTCTGCAAACCCGCACACCGTTCGCCACCCTTTCCCGCTCGTTGGTTCCGGGTGGCGACTCCACGCAAAGGGAGTTGTCCATGGATACTCGGTATGCGTTCTGCGGCACCGGGCGGAGTTCCGGTTGCCACGTCCCCGTTGGTCACGTCGTTCCCTGCCACAGGAGACGCGTGCCATGACCCGCCTCGGTTCGTTCTATCCCCTGAGCCGCGAAATCCGCTCGGCCAGTCCGGTGATGTTCGCGTATGTGCTCGATACGCCGGCGCAGCGCGAGGCCTTGCAGGAGGAAATGCTGGATCGCATCGCGGCGATCCAGGCACTCAGCGAGTCGGCGGCTCAGACGCAGTTCGAATCGCCGGAGCCGCGCTCGCACGTCGCGATTCTCGATGCGCTCGCGATTCTGTCGCGCGATGTGCGCGGGTTGATGGAAGCGACTTTCCATCCCGGACCATGAGCCCTGTTGTCGGAGCGGCCTCGCGCCGCTCCGGCGTTTTCGTCGATCCGTCCGCGCCTCCCATTCCTCAGTCGCCGGGATTCGAGCCACGACAAATCAGTTCGCAACCCATCGCCCCAGCCGCTTCCGGGCCTCTTCGTGGCTAAGCGCACCTTCCGACTCGGCCCTTTCAGCACCACGCCCGGTCTTTTGGATGACATACAGGTGGTACTGGATGTACTCGTAGCTCGCGGTATCGGGGAGTGAGCGCAACAGCTCAGCTATTTCGGCGTTGGGCGTAGTCATGCTGAACGGTTTGCACGAAACCCAGAGTGCGGCAGCGCGGCGGTGCTCCGACGAAACAGCATCGGTTTGAACGATCCGTCAGCGCGCGGCATTGGACGGATGCGCCTTTACTGCCGCTTCCAGCTTCTCGGGTTGCGGATTGCCGTGCGCCAGCCAGTCCATAGCAAACACCGCCATCAGCGACCTGCCGAGGTCTTCGGCGGTGGAGCCGCTGAAGCCGCTGCCGGGAAGGCCGGACTCTTGCTGCACGACGAGAACCGTCAGCGGCGGAAGGTTGTTGATCAAACAATAGGACTGGATCGGCTCCAGCAGCTGGCCAAGCCCTGCACGGTGAGCGCCGGTGATCGACTCCAGCTGCGAATACGTGATGGATTGGCGGTTGCGTGCTGCCCAAGCCAACACCGCCCAGATCTGACAAGCCCTTTCTGATCGCGTCATGTTTCACCTCGCACGCCAATGTCCGAACTGCGCCACGAACAGCTGGAAGTAAACGTGGCCCATTTTCCCGGCACCTCGCAAGCCTCACCGGGCCACCTCACCCATCGAACCCATCGGCAAAGATCGGCCCGTCCACCGCAACACTGCCGAAGTTGTTGGACGCATCGCTTTCGAGCAGCCCGATCGGCGCATGCACCATTGCGCGCAGCACGCTCTTTTCCAGCACCGGCGCGTCCAGCCGGCGCACCGTGCCGCGCAGCGTCAGCTGCGCGCCAGGCGCTGCATCGAAACTCGCCGTGATCTGCCCATGTCGAACCTGCAGTTCGCAGCGACTCACGCCGGGACCGTCGCAGCTCAAGCCGCTTTCGCTGCCCTGCCAGGGCAGCTCGACGATCAAGGTCGCATCCGTGATGGCGGCATCGCCGGTGTAGCCGACACCGACCGCGAACGGCACGTCGTCGCCGACGGCGATGCCGGGCGGAAACACCGGCAGTTGCAGGAACAGATCGCCGCGCTGCGTGACGGCAATGTCGAGCAGCGCGTCACGCCGCGTCGACGGCAGCGGCGACTGCAGCGCCGTGCCCGAAATGAGCAAGCCGTCGCCGTGCGGCTCGAACGTGTTGTCCCAGGCCGTGCGCGACACGAACGGATCGACGCCGCGCAACGCCAGCGCCTGCGAGCCGGTCACGCGCCCCTGGGTCAGATCGAAGCGCTGCAGGAAGTCGATGCCGCGGCGGTCCTGGTCGATCCGGCGCCGCAACAGCGCCTCGCCGTCGGCGCCGAGGACGACGCGGGAAATCGTGTCCCGGATTTTTCCTTTCCGGTGGGTCTGGTACGCGTAGCGCAGCCCGCTGCCATCCGCCTTGATGCGCAGCAGGTGCGTGGACTGCTCGACGGTCACCCCTGGCTGATAGAACAGCACCATCAGCAGAACGTCGCCGTCCGCCAAGGGCAGCAGGTCGACGACCTCCAAAGCGCGCCACGGCGTCGTGGGATAGTCGAACTGCCACAGCAGCTCGCCCGACGACACGCTGCGTTTCACCAGACGCAGCGTGTTCTGGTCAGGAACGGTCGCGGCGAATACTGCGTCGGCAGCGGCCGAAAGCCGTGCGGCCCGGAAAAACGGCAGGACGGCCACCGAGAAATCCAATGCGCCGTCGCTGCCGGAACGGCGCTGCAAGCCCATGGACAGTGGACCGTACATGCCGACCGCGGGCCAGAGCAGCGCATCTTCGCCGATCGCGAACAGGGCAGGCTCCTCCCACGTCGCGGAGTACGACGTGTCGTACCACTCGGCGACCTGCTGTTTCCACAGCACCTCGCCGCCGGCGTCGTCGAGCCGCTGCAGTTCCTGTACATGGCGCGACAAGGAAGGACCAGCCAGACTGCCGTAGCCGAAACTGACCAGCGCGTCGTCATCGCCGAGGCCGACGACGCGCGGCGGCTTGGTGACCGAACTGTTCACCGGGACGTCAGTGACGCTGCGCTCCCAACGCTGCTGCCCACTCGTGCGGTCGAGACTGCGCACGAGCGCTTGCGCCATATCGGTCTGCTCGGCCAGCAGCAGCCGGTTCGGCGTCAACGCGATATCCACGAAGGGATTGCGCTGCGTGGTCGCGTTTTCCCACAGCACTGCACCGCTGTCGGCCGACAGGCGCCGCACGCGCGCCGGCAGCGGCTTCCACGGCGCCTGGCCGAGTACGAACAGATCGGCGCCGTCGCGGATTTCACCGACACCGGTCACGCCACGCGGCACATCCGGGAACATGCGGATGTCGGACAGGCTGCCGTCCTGCATGGCGTAACGGTACAGCGCCGTCGTGTCCGGCGCCGAACCGGGAGCGACGACGCCGACGAGCGTGTCTGATACCTGCCAGGTGCGGCCGCGCAACGGCAGCGACAGCGATCGCTGCCACTGCGGCGTGCCGTCGCTGCCCGACAGACACTGCAGCACGGTATCGGCCGGCGGAGTGGAGGGCAGGCCCGATGCGACATAGACGTCACCGCCGAACACGCCGAGCACGCCGCCGGCTGCGTCGCGACGCCAGATCTCGGTACCGCTCGCCGCGGCCAGCCGGCTAACCACGACACCGGTCGCGCAGACCGGATCGCCCGCGACGAACGACAGCGCGCCGTCGCGCCCCACGCAGCCGTCCTTGCGCCAGAGCGGCTGACCGTCGTCCGCGCTCAGCGCCTGCAGTATCTCCGGACCGGCGACGAAGACGCGCCCGTCGCGCACGGTGATCGGACCCGCCGTCGCGGCCGTCATGCGCCAGAGCTCGGCGCCTTGCCGATCCAGCTTGACCAGCAGCGGCTCGTAAGCACCGTCGTAACCGCTGACATAGGTATTGCCGTCGCCGTCGACCGCCGTCAGCGCATTGGAGAACCCGCTGCCAAGGAATCCGACCAGGCGCCGTTGCCACTGCCATCGGCCACTGGCACGGTCGATCGCGGTAACGGCCATGGCGTTGTCCGGCAAGTTCAATGTCGCGACAACACGGTCGCCGCCGGCCGCGAAGCCTGCGCCCTGCAACGCCGAACTCCACTGCAGCACACCCGACGCGTCGAAGCGCGCAATGCTGGCGTAGCTCGTGCCGGTGAGCATCATCAGCGCCGCGCCATCCGGTTCCGGCAGCAAGCCGGCCGGCGTCCATTCCGACGACGGCACGGCAACATGCCACGCCATGCCGGCGTCGCCGCGAACCTGCGACAACCGATATTCGCCGCCGTCGGAAAATCCGATCAGTGCCGAACCCGTTGCCGCACTGGCCACCTCGAGATGCTCGCTGAGGTTGAAGCCGAAGGCCGGACCGGTTTCGGTCCAATCCTGCTGCCAGCCTGCGCCGACGCTTGCGGCATACGTGAGGGCGAGCGGGAACAGTACCCTCTGCCGCAGCCTTCGCTTCAATCCGTGCATCGTCGGATCTCCTGAAACGATCCGCGCGGATCGCGGCTCGTCTCTGCATAAACGGTGTTTGCCGCGAAACAGGATCTCACGCCCTGCCGACGGCCGGGTGGGTCGCTATCGTTCCATCGGCCTGCATCGCGTGCCGACTGCCGTTGCCCCAGGCGATCTGCCCCATCGTACGGGTACTCCGCAATGAATTCCTCCCGATGCGGCCACTGCCGAAAGCAGTCCTCGTGCATGGCCGAGTCCGAGTAGCGCCAAAGCGGATGGGATTGGTTCTGAATGAAATGCGGGCTTGCCACGATACGCTGCCCGGCGACGAGGACTTCGGCGCAAAGCGAGCAGCCGGTATTGCCGAGTATCACGATTGCCATGCGTAACGACCCCACCGGGCCAAGGCTTCAGACCGAGCAACGCGACAACTATCGGGGTCAGGCTGGCTTTCCGGCAAGCAGTGCTGCAAGGACGTCGACGAGACTTGCGGTGTCGTCCATCACCTTCCGATGGTAGTGCGGATCATCGTATTCCGGCGAAAGCCATTCGACCCGCGCCAATCGGCCTTGCATGCGTTCGTGAAAATCTGGCAAGTCGCCCGTCCAAGGGGCGGAGCCCAGCAGCCACAGGCTGCGGTGTGGTGCGTAGATGAAGCCTTCATTCCACGACCAGCCGCGCGATTCCAGTGCCGCGAACAGATCGGCGCGTTGGGATTCGGTGAGGGGCATGGGGCGCTTCCAAGCAACGAGGTGAGGTTCGTTTGGACCGCGACGACGGGCGGAGTTGCACGCGCGCCACGATTGCTGCGGTACGAATCGCGCCGGCGCGGCAACCCCATCCCCACCCATACCCGTCCGGCCCGTTGGGCGTTCAAGGTCGTCAGAACCTGCGGTTCTGAGCGACTCTCTTTCACCCCCTTGAAGGGGAGGGCTTTTCATCGCTTCGGTTTCTGCATACGGCACGACGTTTCGCCTCAGCCGCGCAGCGCCGCCGCCGCACGCGCGAGCGCTTCCACAGCCGTCCAATCCCCCGCCGCGACGAGTTCCTTGGTCGCAAGCCACGACCCGCCGACCGCGACGACATTCGGCAACGCGAGCCACGCCGCTGCGCTGGCCGCACCGATGCCGCCGGTCGTGCAGAAGCCGACCTGCGGCAACGGCGAGGCCAGTGCGCGGACGAATTCGATGCCGCCGGCCGGTACGGCCGGGAAGAATTTCTGCCAGCGGTAGCCGCGTTCGAGCAGGGTCATCGCTTCGCTCGCGGTGGACGCGCCGGGCAGATACGGCAGGTCGCTGTCGTCGGCCGCTTCCAGCAGCGCCGGCGAATGGCCCGGCGAGACGGCGAAGCGCGCGCCGGCGCGTTCGGCCGCGTAGAGGTCGGCCGCGTTGAGTACGGTGCCGGCGCCGACTTCCACGCCGTCGACCTCGTTCGCGATCGCGCGGATCGCGTCGAGCGCGACCGGCGTGCGCAGGGTGATTTCCACGGCCGGCAGGCCGCCGGCGACGAGTGCGCGGGCAAGCGGTACGGCCTGGGCTAGCTCGTGGACGATGACGACAGGCACCACGGGCGCGCGGCGCAGGATGGTTTCGATGCGTTCCTGGCGCGCCTGCATCGCTGCGTTCATTCCACGACTCCGAAGATGGTGGCGCCGGTGTCGGCCGTGCTGACCTGGGCGCGGAACAGCGCGAACATTTCGCGGCCGAGTCCGTAGGCATTGGCGCGAAGATCGGCGACGGCCGGCGTGCGCGCGGCCCACTCGCCGGCATCGACCAGCGCTTCGACCTGGCCGCTGACGGCACAGACGCGCACGCGGTCGCCGTCGCGCAGTTTCGCGATCGGGCCGCCGCAGGCGGCTTCGGGAGTCAGATGGATCGCGGCCGGGATCTTGCCCGAGGCACCGGACATGCGGCCGTCGGTGACGAGCGCGACACGCAGGCCGCGGCCCTGCAGCACGCCGAGCGCCGGGGTCAGCTTGTGCAACTCGGGCATGCCGTTCGCGCGCGGGCCCTGGTTGCGCACGACGACGACGACGTCGCTGGCGAACTCGCCGTTGTCGAACGCTTTCTGCACCGCGTCCTGGTCGTCGAACACGCGCGCCGGCGCTTCGATCGTATGGCGGTCGTCGGGCACCGACGACACCTTGATGACGGCGCGGCCGAGATTGCCGCTGAGCAGGCGCAGGCCGCCGTCGGCGCGGAACGGCTGCGCGACCGGGCGCAGCACGCTCGCGTCGAGGCTTTCGGTCGTGCTCGGCCGCCATTCGAACAGGCCGCCCTTCTGCAGCACGGGCGCGCCGCGATAGGCGTCGAGGCCGGCACCGGCGATGGTCTCGATGTCGCCGTGCAACAGGCCGGCGTCGAGCAGCTGCGCGATCAGGAAACCCATGCCGCCGGCCGCGTGGAACTGGTTCACGTCGGCGCTGCCGTTCGGATAGACGCGCGCGAGCAGCGGCACGACGCCGGCCAGCGCATCGAAGTCTTCCAGCAGCAGCTCCAGCCCGGCCGCGCGCGCGATCGCGACGAGATGCAGCAGGTGATTGGTCGAGCCGCCGGTCGCGTGCAGGCCGACGACGCCGTTGACGATGGCGCGCGCATCGACGAGCCGGCCGACCGGCAGATAGCGTTCGCCGAGCGCCGTGATCGCGAGCGCGCGCTCGACCGCGGCGACGGTCAATGCATCACGCAGCTCGCTGCCCGGATGCACGAAGCTCGAACCCGGCAACTGCAGACCCATGATCTCCATGAGCATCTGGTTGGAGTTCGCCGTGCCGTAGAACGTGCAGGTGCCCGGCGCGTGATACGAGCGCGCCTCGACGTCGAGCAGCTCGGCGCGGTCGGCCTTGCCTTCCGCATAGCGCTGGCGCACGCGCGACTTCTCGTCGTTGCTCGCGCCGCTGGGCATGGGCCCGCCCGGCACGAACACGGCCGGAATGTGGCCGAAATGCAGCGCACCGATCAGCAGGCCGGGCACGATCTTGTCGCAGATGCCCAGGTACATCGCCGCGTCGAACATGTCATGCGACAGTGCAACGCCGCTGGCCAGCGCGATGGTGTCGCGCGAGAACAGCGACAGCTCCATGCCGGTGCGGCCCTGGGTCACGCCGTCGCACATGGCCGGCACGCCGCCGGCGACTTCCGCCGTCGCGCCGCGCGCCCGCGCGGCCGCGCGGATCAATTCGGGATAGCGCTCATAGGGCTGGTGCGCCGACAGCATGTCGTTGTAGGCCGTGACGATGCCGATGTTCGGCGCGACGCCGTCGCGCAGGCGCTGCTTGTCGGTCGCCGCACAGGCGGCGAAGCCGTGGGCGAGATTGCCGCAGGACAGGCGATTGCGCCGCGGCTGGTCGTTGCGCGCCGCTTTGATGCGCGCCAGATAGCGCTCGCGCGTCGCGCGGCTGCGCTCGTCGATCGCGCGCGTCACCGCGGCCAGAGTCGGATTCAGTGCCATCGCTTGCTCCCAATCTCACGTAGGTTGCGGTGAGCGCACAGCGCGAACCGCAACGTCGAGGCCCTCATGCCGCAAGGAACCCCGAACGACGAACGGCCCGCATCACGGACACCAGTACATCCGCAGCGGCTCGCCGGCACATTTGACGACGGCGCGGATCGGCATCTGCTCGCTGCGCGTCTGCGGGTCCAGCGCACGCGCAAGCACCTGGCGTTTTTCCTGGCCTTCGATATGCAGATACAGCGCCGCGGTAGCAAGCAAGGTCGGCAAGGTCAGGGTCACCCGCGGCTCCGGCGCGGCCGGCGCGCTCAGCGCGACGACGCGCGCGCGGCCATGCGGATCCAGCGCCTGCGCCAGGGTGTCGCCGCCGGGAAACAGCGAGGCCGTGTGGCCGTCGTTGCCCATGCCGAGCACGACCGCATCGAACGGCAGCGGCAGCGCGTCGATACGCCGCGCGATGCGCAGCAGTGCGGCAGCCGGATCGCGCGCTGGCTCGAACAGCGGCTCGAAGCGTGCGGCCGCGGCGGCGCCGGTGAACAGGGTCTCGCGCAGCAGCCGCGCATTGGAACGCGCATCGTCGGGAGCGACCCAGCGTTCGTCGGCGAGCGTCACGACAACCCGGCTCCAGTCCAGCCGGATGCGGCCCAGCTCGCGCAGGAACTGCCGCGGCGTGCTGCCGCCGGAGACGGCGAGCAGGCCGACGCCGCGCGTCAGTATCGCGTCGCGCAGATCGCAGGCCACGGCCGACGCGAGCGCGCGCGCCAGCGTCGTCGAGTCGGCATAGGCGTGCTCGATCAGGTTCGCATGCAGGTCGCGGCGGCGGATCGCAGGCTCGCGCACGGTATCAAGATGCATCTTCATGCCAGGTCCTTCCATCCCGTTCGATCAGCGCGACGGCCGCGCTCGGTCCCCAGGTGCCGGCGGTATAGCCCTTGGGCGCGTCGTGGCCGGCTTCCCAGGCGGCGAGTATCGGGTCGGCCCAGGCCCAGGCCGCCTCGACTTCGTCGCGGCGCATGAACAGGGTCGGATTGCCGCGCACGACATCCATGAGCAGGCGCTCGTAGGCGTCCGGATTGCGCACGCCGAAGGCCTCGGCAAAGCTCATGTCCAGCGCGACGCGGCGCAGGCGCAGGCCGCCGGGACCGGGATACTTGTTCATGAGCCAGAGCTTGACGCCCTCGTCGGGCTGCAGCCGCAGCACGAGCTTGTTCGGCGAGATCTGCCCGGCCGACTCGCCGAAGATGGAATGCGGAATCGCGCGGAACGTGATGACGATTTCCGACACGCGCTCGGGCAGGCGCTTGCCGGTGCGCAGATAGAACGGCACGCCGGCCCAGCGCCAGTTGCGCAGCTCGGCCTTCAGCGCGACGAAGGTTTCCGTGTGCGATTCGGGGCGTCCGATTTCCTCGAGATAACCCGGCACCGCGCCGCCGTTGGACGCGCCGGCGCGGTACTGGCCGCGCACCGAGTACTGCGCTGCATTGCTCTCGTCGATCGGCTTGAGCGCGCGCAGCACCTTGAGCTTTTCGTCGCGGATCGCGTCGGGCGCCAGGGACGCCGGCGGTTCCATCGCGACGAGGCACAGCAGCTGCAGCAGATGGTTCTGCACCATGTCGCGCAGGGCGCCGGCGCCGTCGTAGAAGCCCGCGCGCCATTCCACGCCGATGGTTTCGGCGACGGTGATCTGCACGTGGTCGATGTGGCCGGCGTTCCACAGCGGCTCGAACAGCGCGTTGCCGAAGCGCAGCGCGACCAGGTTCTGCACGGTTTCCTTGCCGAGGTAGTGGTCGATGCGGAAGGTCTGCTGCTCGGCGAAGCAGCGCCCCAAGGCGTCGTTGATCGCCGTGGCCGACTTCAGGTCGCGGCCGATCGGCTTCTCCACGACGATGCGCGCGCGGCCATGATTGAGGCCATGTTCGCGCAGGCGTTCGCAGATCGGCACGAAGATGTCGGGGCTCGTGGCGAGGTAGAACACGCAGACGCGCTCGGGCAAGGCGTGCATGGCGGCGGCGAACGCATCCCAGCCGGCGTCCTTGCGCGCATCCAGCGCGTGGTAGCTGACCAGGTCGAGGAAGCCGCGCAGGGTTTCCTCGGGCAGGTCCGCGCCCAGGGATTTCACGACCGCCTCGCGGACGCGCGCATGGTAGTCGGCATGGCTGAGCGCATCGCGCGCGACGCCGATCAGGCGGCTGCCGGGCAGGATCTGGCCGTCGGCATAGCGGTGGTACAGCGCCGGCAGCAGCTTGCGCACGGCCAGGTCGCCGGTGCCGCCGAAAATGACGAGATCGAAGGGGTCGACGTGGCTGGCTGGGGCGGTCATGGACACTCCTGGGCACTAGCGCGGCGACAATACCACTGAAATACCACCGCGCAAAGCCTGTCGCGGCGCGGGCAAGCCACAGCTTGCCGTCTGCCGTGAAAAGCTGTCGTGACGGCGGGGCGAAGCCGTGCGGCCGGAACACCGGCGAATTCCTCTGGCAGGCGGCCGGCACAAAACCACGAGCGGTCCGGGCACAACAAAGCCGGTGGCGGCGGGCAGCGCCCGCAGCGGATTCAGCCGCCCTCGTCCGCACCGACCAGTCGCGACCGCTTTGCGCATTTGGTATTTGACTGGTATTGTCGATCGCATGTCCACCCCATTGCTCAAGCTCTGGCGCCAGCTCGGCCGGGAAAAGGCCGCGCAGCGCGAACTGGCCTGGATGCGCGTGCGCAGCCTGATCGAGCGCGCGATCGCCTCGGGCGAACTGCCGCCGGGCTCGGCCCTGCCGAGCGAGCGCGACCTGAGCCAGCAGCTCGGCCTGTCGCGCGTGACCGTACGCAAGGCCATCGCCGGGCTCGTCGCCGACGACGTGCTGATCCAGCGCCAGGGCGCCGGCACCTTTGTCGCCGGACGCATCGTCAAATCGTTTTCGCGCCTGACCAGCTTCAGCGACGACCTGCGCGCACGCGGCCTGAATCCGCGCTCGGTGTTCCTGAGCCGCGGCAGCGGCGAGGTCACGCCGCAGGAAGCCATGGCCCTGTCGCTGTCGCCGGGCGCGCGCGTCGCGCGGCTGCATCGGCTGCGCCATGCCGGCGAGCAGCCGCTCGCGATCGAGCGCACGGCCGTGCCGCTGAACCTGCTGCCCGATCCGGAGCGCGTGACCCATTCGCTGTACGAGACGCTGGACGAACTCGGCCTGCGTCCGCAGCGCGCGCTGCAGCGCCTGCGCGCGGTCAACTTCGACGCCGACCAGGCGCGCCAGCTCGACGTCGCGGTCGGCGCGGCCGGCCTGCTGATCGAGCGGCGCAGCTTTCTCGACGACGGCCGCGTCGTCGAATTCACCTGTTCCTGGTACCGCGGCGACATGTACGACTTCGTCGCCGAACTCACGGGCGCCTAGCGCGCCGCTTGCGAGGACCGCATGACCGCCCTGCCCGCCGTCGAATCCACCCTGATGTTCCGCGAAGCCCATAGCAGCGCCGGGCTGATCGCCGCGCAGTTCGCCGCCAACGCCGGCGCGGTCGCGCGCCTGGCCGCGCGGCTGCGCGCGCAGCCGCCGCGCTTCATCGTGACCTGCGCGCGCGGCAGCTCCGACCATGCGGCGACCTTCGCGAAATACCTGTTCGAGACCCAGCTCGGCCTGAGCACGGCTTCGGCGTCGCCGTCGGTGACCTCGGTCTACGCCGCGCCGCTGCAGCTCGACGGCGCGCTGTTCGTCGCGATCTCCCAGTCCGGCAAGAGCCCGGATCTCGTGCGCAGCGCCGAAGCCGCGCGCACCGCGGGCGCGCAGGTGCTGGCCCTGGTCAATACCGAGGATTCGCCGCTGGCCGCCGTCGCGCACGACGTCATCGCCCTGCGCGCCGGCCCCGAACGCAGCGTCGCGGCGACCAAGAGTTACCTGTGCACCCTGGCCGCCTTGCTGCAGCTCGCCACCGCGTGGAGCGCGCGGCGCGAGCTGGCCGACGCGCTCGACGGAGTGCCGGCCGCGCTGACGCGCAGCTGGGACAGCGACTGGTCGGCCCTCGTCGACGCGCTGGCGCCGGCGCGCAACCTGTTCGTGCTCGGCCGCGGCCTCGGCCTAGGTGCGGCACAGGAGGCCGCGCTCAAGTTCAAGGAGACCAGCGGCCTGCACGCCGAGGCGTTCAGCGCGGCCGAGGTCAGGCACGGTCCGATGGCGCTGATCGGCGAAGGCTTCCCGCTGCTCGTGTTCGCCCAGGATGACGGCACCCAGGCCGGCACCCTGGCCGCGGCGCAGGAATTCCGGGCGCGCGGCGCGCGCGTGTTCGTCGCCGCGCCGGGCGATCCGGCCGGCAGCGACCTGCCGCTGCCCGAACGCGTGCATCCGGCCGTCGCACCGCTGCTGCAGGTGCAGAGTTTCTATCGCGCCTGCAATGCACTCGCCCTGCGCCGCGGCCACAATCCGGACCTGCCGCCGCATCTGAACAAGGTCACGGAAACCGTCTGATGGCCATCGCCCTCGTCAATGCCCGCGTGCTCGTCGACGACGGGCTGCGCACCGGTCTGGCCGTGCTCGTCGACGGCGAGGACATCACGGCCGTCGTCGATGCGAACGATCCGCGCGTCGCCGCGGCACAACGCCACGATCTCGGCGGCCGCCTGCTGCTGCCGGGCTTCATCGACTGCCAGGTCAACGGCGGCGGCGACGTGCTGTTCAACGACGCGCCGACCGTGGAAACCATACGCCGCATCGGCGCGGCGCACCGGCGCTACGGCACGACCGGCTTCCTGCCGACCCTGATCAGCGACACGCCGCAGGCCATGGCCGAGGCGATCGTCGCGGTCGACGCGGCCATCGCGCAAGGCGTGCCCGGCGTGCTCGGCATCCATCTGGAAGGACCGTATCTCGCGCCGCAGCGCAAAGGTGCGCATGACGCGGCGAAGTTCCGCGCACCGGACGCGGACGACGTCGCGCTGGCCGCCTCGTTGCGCAGCGGCGTCACCGTGCTGACCCTCGCGCCCGAACAGGTATCCGACGCCGCGCTGACCGAACTCGTGCGCCGCGGCGTCATCGTCGCGGCCGGCCACACGGCGACCGACTACGCGCGGCTCATGCAGGCGTTCGCCCTCGGCGTGCGCGGCGTGACCCACCTGTTCAATGCGATGACGCCGCTGACCGGCCGCGAACCCGGCGCGGTCGGTGCCGCGCTCGACCACCGCGACAGCTGGTGCGGCCTGATCAACGACGGCCACCACGTGCATGCGGCGAGTCTGCGCACGGCCCTACGCGCCAAGCCGCGCGGCCGCACGTTCTTCGTGACCGACGCGATGCCGCCGGTCGGCGGCGAACTGGGCGAGTACAGCCTGGCCGGCCAGCGCGTGGTGCTGCGCGACGGCCAATGCGTCAACGAGCAGGGCGCGCTGGCCGGCTCGGCGCTGGACATGATCACGGCCGTGCGCAACGGCGTGGAGCTGCTGGGCCTGCCGCTGGAAGATTCGGCGCGCATGGCGTCGACCTGGCCGGCCGAATTTCTGGGCATCGCCGGACGCCGCGGACGCATCGCCGCGGGCTGCGCCGCCGACCTCGTCGTCGTCGATCCTGAATGGCGCGTGCACGAAACCTGGATCGCCGGGCAGCGCGAAACCCATTGACGCGGCAGGCCCTGCCGCCACGGGACTTAGATCTGAAACATGAATCTAGGTCCGCAGACCTAGTCCGCAAGGCCGTTTTCCTAATTTCCCGATCGGCAAAAATGCCGAGGCTTTATGCCTAGCCAGTTACACATAGCCAGGGGGAAATCATGAAACGACCGTTGCGCATCAGGACCTTGGTCCTGCTGATCGGCCTGGGGTTGAGTGCCGCGAGCCACGCCCAGCAATCCACCACCGACGAAACGAATGGCAAGAAGGACGACACCGTCCAGCTTCGCAACATCGACGTCCATGCAATCGCGCCGTGGCGCGTGAAGCTCGACTATCTGATGCCCGAAGTCGACGGCCCGTTCATCACCGTCACGAAGAAGACGTCGATCACCAAGCTCGACCACCTGCCGACCATCATCGACAACAATCTGCGCGCGGTGTTCTCGCAGACGCCGGGCCTGCTCGTTTCCGAGCAGCAGGCGCCGGGCCAGACCAATCTGAGCTATCGCGGCATCGGCAATCCGCAGGAATCCGAGTTCGTCACGGTGCTGCAGGACGGCATTCCGCTGCAGGCCGACTGGATCGGCTATCCGACCATCTATTCGTTCCCGCTGCCGCAGACCATCGCGACGGTGCAGTCGATCCGCGGCGGCAGCTCGCTGCTGTACGGACCGGAGCCGCCGCCGACGATCAACCTCGTCAGCCGCAAGCCCGTCGCCGACCGCGAGCTGGCCGGCTACACCGAGAACGTGGTCGGCACGAACGGCCTGTTCGCGACGTTCAACACCGTGTCGGGCACCTCGGGCAACTGGGACTACCTTGCCGACGTGCACTACCGCCGCACCGACGGCCAGCGCCACAACGGCGACTCGGATCTGTCCGGCGCCGATTTCCACCTGGGCTACCGCCCCGACGAAGCCGCCTACTGGGCGGTCGATTTCCACGGCTACGACCTGGAAACCGGCGACCCCGGCAAGATGAGCTATTCGGTGTTCCAGCGCGACGCCGACACGACCACGACGCCGGACGCGCGCCTGTGGACCGAGCGCTATCAGCTGAGCCTGACCCACGAACGCAAGTTCGACGAGAAGACCCAGCTCGTGGCCAAGGTGTGGAGCGGCTACCAGAACCTGGCCTCGCGCTCGGAAGCCGGCTTCGTCGCGCCGCAGCCGCCGCCGACCACCGCGCAGCTGCAGGACGACGTGTTCCGCTATGCCGGTATCGACGCGCGCCTGCTGCACCGCTGGGCCCGCGGCAATGCGCTGACGATCGGCTTCACCGGCTATCACTCGGATGCGCCGTTCCGCCAGTGGACCGCGAGCAACCTCAGCGTGCCGCGCAGCGAGCGCTTCACGCCGGCCTGCCTGACGCCGTCCCAGGCCGACTGCGCGCGCCTGCACCACGAACGCTCCACCGACTACGCCGCCGTGTTCGCCGAAAACGTGTTCCGCTGGGGCAAGTGGCACCTCGTGCCGTCGGTGCGCCTGGAACGCGAGAAGGTCGACGTCGAGGAATCCATCAAGCCGCCGAACCTGACCCGCGGCCTCGTCGACCGCACGGTCACGCACAACGTGCCGCTGTTCGGCATCGGCTTCGGCAACGACTTCGGCCACCTCAACGAGACCTATTTCAACGTCTCGCAGGGCTGGCGCCCGGTGCGCTACTTCGACATCGGCTCGCCGTTCGGCAACACCGCGGCCGGCGAGATCAACGATCCGGACCCGACCCACATCCTGTCCTTCGAGGCGGGCGTGCACGGCAACCCGGTCGACGGCCTGTTCTACGACGTCAGCCTGTTCCAGGTGAACGTCAAGGACCGCATCGAAAGCCAGCCGGCCGGTCCCGGCGCGCCGGCGAACAACACGATCAACGTGAACACCGGCGACACGCGTCATCGCGGCTTCGAAGGCCAGGTCGACTACGACTTCCTCGCCGCGCGCGATCCGCAGACCCAGCGCCACTTCTCGGTGTTCGCCAACGTGTCGCTGCTCGACGCCGAGTTCACCGCCACGCGCAACGCCGCCAACCTCGGCAACAAGCCGGCGTTCTCGCCGCGCTACCTGGCCCGCGCCGGCCTGAACTGGCGCGAGGACCATCACTACAAGGTGGCGCTGTCCTGGCTGTCGGTGGCGAGCCAGTACTTCCAGGACTCCAACCAGCCGGCGTTCCCGACCGACCCGACGCGCTTCATCCCGGCGAAGGTGCCGCAGTACACGGTCGTGGACCTCAGCGGCGACTACTACGTCACTCAGAAGGTGCGCCTGCTGGCCGGCGTCTCCAACCTGATGGATCACAAGTACTACAGCCGCGTGTTCTCCAACGGCATCGAGCCGGGCCTGGCGCGCAGCTACTACGCGGGCGCTTCGTTCGAGTTCTGAGCCACTGCAAAGCGGTAAAACACAGCGGGGCTACGGCCCCGCTGTTCGTTTGGGCCGGGCCGCAGCGGCAATGCGCGGGCGTATGGCGCGCTTCTCCCGACTCCATACGTTTCCGCCGGCAGATCGAGCGCCCGCGAAGGCACCTGCCGCGCCTCTCCGCGTGAAGTGCTGCGCGAGTTGCGTCTTTGCGGCAAACCCATCCCCACCCATACCCTCCCCTTGAAGGGGAGGGATTGTCGAGGCGAGCTTTGAGCCTTCCGCTGAAAGGGAGGGTTTTATGCACGGCGCTCGCGAACAGTGGATTCGAGCCACCTCGCTCCGAGCGGGCATGTCCGAGCGGGCCTGTTCGAGCTGGTCTGTTCGAGCTGGTATGCCCTAGCTGGCCTGAGTAACCCTCCCCTTCAAGGGGAGGGTATGGGTGGGGATGGGTTTGCTTCGCAGCGAACGCCAACAACGCCGACCGACTCCGGACATCCCCGGCACCTCACTTGCCGGCGCGAAGGCATGCTCCGCCTTTCCGCCATCCACGACGGCACGCCCCACCCGCACGCCCCTGCCTGCACAGCTCTGCCTGCGCAGCCTCCTCCACCGCCCCTTCGCACCGCCATCCAGCACCGCCGCCCGGACGCCGCGCTCCTGCAGCGCCTTCGCTCCATTCCGGCACCACCCCGCCAACGCGCAATCCTGCCGCGTCCACCCATGCCCTTCGTCACAGGACAGCGCCGCGACGCTGACCGAAGATCGGACGCCCCGGCGTCTGCGCGTGCTGCTCGACCTTTGCGCGCCGCCGCCCATCCAAGCTGCGCCCATCGGGAGAGTGAATATGGACAGACGCGATTTCCTGCAGTTCGCCGGCGCCGGTATCGGTGCCCTGCTGCTGCCCGTGTACGGCCGCGCGATCGCCGCGGAAGAACTGCTCAGCACGGTCGATGTCGCGACCAAGAAGCGCCTCGCCGACGCCGCGCTGGAAGCGGCCAAGGCCAGCGGCGCGAGCTACTGCGACGTGCGCATCGGGCGCTACCTGCGCCAGTTCGTCGTCACGCGCGAGGACCGCGTCGAGAACGTCGTCAATACCGAATCCTCGGGCGTGGGCATCCGCGTGATCGCCAACGGCACCTGGGGCTTCGCCGCGACCAGCGTCGCCACGCCGGAAGCCGTGGCCAAGGCCGCACGCCAGGCCGTGACCATCGCCAAGGCCAACTCGCGCCTGCAGGCCAAGCCGGTCGAGCTCGCCCCGGTCAAGGGCGCCGGCGACGTCAGCTGGAAGACGCCGATCCAGAAAAACGCGATGGAAGTGCCGATCAAGGACAAGGTCGACCTGCTGCTGTCGGTCAACGCCGCGGCCATGAAGGCCGGCGCGAGCTTCATCAATTCGATCCTGTTCCTGGTCAACGAACAGAAGTATTTCGCCTCGACCGACGGCTCCTACATCGACCAGGACGTGCACCGCATCTGGGCGCCGATGACGGTCACCGCCGTCGACAAGGCCAGCGGCAAGTTCCGCACGCGCCAGGGCCTGTCCGATCCGCGCGGCATGGGCTACGAATACCTGGAACCCAAGGCGGCCGACAAGGTCACCCTGCCCGGCGGCGCGGTCGTCTACGGCAATTCCTACGACATGGTCGAGGACGCCGTCGCCGCGGCCAAGCAGGCCCAGGCCAAGCTCAAGGCGCGCTCGGTCAAGCCGGGCAAGTACGACCTCATGCTCGATCCGTCGCACCTGTGGCTGACCATCCATGAATCGGTCGGCCATCCGCTGGAACTCGACCGCGTGCTCGGCTACGAAGCCAACTACGCCGGCACCAGCTTCGCCACGCTGGACAAGTGGAAAGAGAAGTTCCAGTACGGCAGCGACAAGGTCACCATCTTCGCCGACAAGACCCAGCCCGGCTCGCTCGGCGCGGTCGCCTACGACGACGAAGGCGTCAAGACCCAGCGCTGGGATCTGATCAGCAAGGGCAAGCTCGTCAACTACCAGGTCATCCGCGACCAGGCCCACATCCTCGGCCTCAAGGAATCGCAGGGCTGCTGCTACGCCGACTCCTGGTCCAGCGTGCAGTTCCAGCGCATGGCCAACGTCTCGCTCGCGCCGGGCGAAGCCAAGCTGTCGCCGCAGGAGATGATCAAGGACATCGAAAACGGCATCTACATCGTCGGCGACGGTTCGTTCTCGATCGACCAGCAGCGCTACAACGCCCAGTTCGGCGGCCAGCTGTTCTATGAAATCAAGAACGGCAAGGTCACCGAGATGATCGAGGACGTGGCCTACCAGATCCGCACGCCGGAATTCTGGAACGCCTGCGTCGCGGTCTGCGACCAGAGCGACTACCGCCTCGGTGGCTCGTTCTTCGACGGCAAGGGCCAGCCGGGCCAGGTGTCGGCCGTGTCGCACGGCTCGTCCACCGCGCGCTTCAACGGCATCAACGTCATCAACACTGCGCGCAGCCTCGGCTGATCTTAAGGAGACCGATCATGAGTATTCTTTCCGAGCAGGAAGCCAAGGCCATCCTGGAGAAGGTCGTCAAGCTGTCCAAGGCCGACGAATGCAGCGCGCAGCTCAACGGCAGCATCATCGGCAACATCCGCTACGCGCTGAACAGCGTCTCGACCAGCGGCATCGTCGACGACCTGCAGCTCGGCGTGCAGGTCGCCTTCGGCAAGCGCGTCGGCACCGCGACGATCAATGAGTTCGACGACGCCTCGCTGGAGAAGGTCGTGCGCCGCGCCGAAGAGCTGGCCAAGCTCGCGCCCGAGAATCCGGAGTTCATGCCGGCGATCGACAAGCAGACCTACAAGCCCAGCGAAACCTTCGACGCCAAGACCGCCGCGATCTCGCCGGAATACCGCGCCGACGTCGCCGCGGCCTGCATCGAACCATGCAAGGCCGACAAGCTCGTCGCCGCCGGCTTTCTGTCCGACGCGCAGAGCTTCTTCGCGGCGTCCAACAGCAAGGGCAATTTCTTCTACCAGAAGTCCGCCGGCGCCGACTTCACCTGCACCGTGCGCACCGACGACGGCCGCGGCTCGGGCTGGGTCGCGCGCAACCTGCGCGACATCGACGCGTTCGACGCGAAGAAGGAAATCGCCGTCGCGATCGACAAGGCCAAGCGCTCGGTCGACGCCAAGGCGCTGGAGCCCGGCAAGTACACCGTCATTCTGGAACCGGCCGCGAGTGCAGGCCTGATCTCCTTCATGATGTTCGGCTTCGATGCGCGCCAGGCCGACGAAGGCCGCAGCTTCCTGTCGAAGAAGGGCGGCGGCAACAAGCTCGGCGAAAAACTGTTCGACGAACGCGTCACGATCTACGCCGATCCGTGGGACAAGGACGCGGCGGTCATGCCGTTCGACCAGCAGAACGACGGCCTGCCGCGCGAGCGCCACAACATCATCAACAAGGGCAAGGTCGAATACCTGCAGTATTCGCGCTACTGGGCCGAGCAGAAAAAGAAGAAGGCGAACGGACAGCCCGGCAACCTGATCATGATCGGCGGCGACAAGTCGACGATGGATCTGGTCAAGAGCACCAAGAAGGGCATCCTCGTCACGCGCACCTGGTACATCCGCATGGTCGATCCGCAGACCGTGCTGCTGACCGGCCTGACGCGCGACGGCACCTTCTACATCGAGAACGGCGAGATCAAGTACCCGATCAAGAATTTCCGCTTCAACGAATCGCCGGTCATCATGCTCAACAACATCGAGGAGCTCGGCAAGCCGGTGCGCGTCGGTGACGACGAATCGCCGTTCGTCATGATGATTCCGCCGATGAAGATCCGCGACTTCACCTTCACCTCGCTGTCGGACGCGGTGTGATCGCGGGCATCTCCGCCATTGCCTCGTACTGCCTCTCCTCCGGGCTCGCCCGGGGGAGAGGGCTCTGCCCATGACCCGCGCTGAATTTCTCCGTCTGCTCTGCGCCGCCGGCGCCGGCGCCCTCGTGGCGCCGCGGCTGCGCGCCGAAGCGAAAAGCTACGACTTCCGCTTCACCCGCCTGATGTACGAATCCGGCGACTGGGACGTGGACCAGCGCATGCCGTCCAACCTCATCGACGCGCTGATCCAGTACACGACGCTGCGCGTCGACCCGGTGGAGCAGGTACTGCCGCTGGCCGACCCGCGCATGCTCACGGCCAGCTTCTGCTACCTCGCCGGCCACAAGCTCGTCGAATTCAATCCCGACGAGAAGCGCAACTTCGAGCGCTACGTGAAGAACGGCGGCTTCGTCTTCGTCGACGACTGCAACCACGACATCGACGGCCTGTTCGCCAAATCCTTCGAAGCGCAGATGGCGCAGATCTTCGGCCCGCAGGCGCTGCAGAAACTGCCGAAGAAGCACCCGATCTACCACAGCTTCTTCCACTTCGACGACCCGCCCGCGACCGGCTTCGAACTCAACGGCTGGGGCGACGACCTCGTCCACGACTACCTGCGCGGCATCACCATCGACGGCCGCCTCGGCCTGCTCTACAGCAACAAGGACTACGGCTGCGAATGGGACTACGACTGGCGCAACAAGCGCTGGCTGGCCGAGGACAATACGAAGTTCGGGGTCAATATCGTGGTGTATGCGCTGACGGCGTAGGCGGGATTCAACGGCTGCCGTCGTGGCGACGCCTGCGGTACCAGTCCAGCAGATCCGGCAGCACGACGCTCAATAGCACGTGCACGAGCACGACCGCGCCGAACTCCAGACCGCGCGAATCCAGGAAGAACGGCTTCCTGCTCACCAGGAGTGCTATGCCCCATAACAGGCAAGGCACCAGGTGAACCTGCGAAACCGGCGCCGGCCCACGCCAGTCCATCCGCAGGTAGACGAGGTTGAGCAGCTGGACCGTAATTGCCAGTCCGACCAGTATCCAGCAGAACACCATCATGCCTGCACCGCCGTTCCGGAATGTCCGCTGCCGGACGAAGTAGTGTCGTACGCCATTCTTCCTCGCCGCGCTTTTGTCGCGATAGGGGTTCACCTACCACGGCCGCCGTCGTCCGTATCGGGACAGCGGTTGGACGGGGAATGGAAATCCTCATCGAGGAACAGGACCACGCTGGTCGTGCGGATCTCGACACCCACTGTCCGATCCCGAACGATGAAATTCGCTCCGTCCTCGGAGGGTCGCTCGCTGTCGGCCATCTCCAGGCAGGCCGCTTCCCAGTCGAAGGGTCCGCGATAGTAGAGGCAGCCGACAATGCCGATATAAAGGTTCCGGCCCGCTCTATTCCCGTCTTCTCAACCGCAGCACCAGACAGCGGAAGGTCGCCTCGAACGACCAGACCATCGCCTTGGTGCCGCGCCAGTCACGTAGGACACCGTGATAGCTGGCAGGTTCGACGAATTTCCTCATGGCCGGTCAGCTCATGCTTGCGGGGCCAGGAAAGCCAGCCGGTTGGACCTGACGATGAAATCGGCCGCATTCTCCATCTCCGCACGCGTCACTGACGGAATCACGACGAGATTCTTCTCGACGAAAACCGCATTGCGCGCCAAGGCGTCTTCTATTTCCTGACCCAACCGGAAGGGGTCATAGAAATTCAGTTCATAGACTTTGCCACCGACATCGACCCTTGCCTCGGAGAAGCATCCTTTTGCAACCAACTCCCATTCATGGTCGTCAAAATCATCCGGCAAATTCAGCACGTAGTCGCTCATAAGAAATCCAGGCCGTCGAATGCGATCGCACTTGTGCTGCAAGAAGCAGCGATTCGTGCACATGGAGCCCGTGCGGCCCCTGGAGCCCATACGACCCGGCTCCTACCGCTGCGACCGAAGCCGGCTCCCGCCGGCAGCGGTGCGCGGCCCCCACGGAAAGAAGGATCGCAGCGGCTCCGGATGGCCAAGCGTACCTGGCTCCCCCTATCAACGACACGAAGAGCGGCCGCCTGATCGACACGCAGTCCCTGCACACCCGGCTTGCTCACCCTGTCAGTTCCGCAAGGGCCGCCGGCGGTGCCGCAATCATCGCATCGGAAAGCCCTGACCAATGGCAGTACTGCACCGCCGCGGCTGCGCCGAGAATGCAGTAGCGGGAGCAAGGTCGCCGGCACTTTGAGCGCAGCGCGAAGTACAGGTTCCCGCATCGTTTTTTGCCTCGTCGACTTTTGCCCACGGACCCACGCATGACCACGCCCCTGACCGAACAGTCCCTGCAATCGCAGCTGGCCCGCCTGCAGGCGCTGCGCAGCGCGATAGGCGCCGCCGTCGTCGGCCAGCAGGCCGTCGTCGAGCAGTTGCTGACGGGGCTGCTGGCCGGCGGGCATTGCCTGCTCGAAGGCGTGCCGGGGCTGGGCAAGACCTTGCTGGTACGCAGTCTCGGCGAGGCGCTGCATCTGGATTTCCACCGCATCCAGTTCACGCCGGACCTGATGCCCAGCGACATCCTCGGCACCGAGATCCTCGAGGAGGACCACGGCACGGGCCGGCGCCACTTCAAGTTCCAGCGCGGTCCGGTGTTCACGCATCTGCTGCTGGCCGACGAGCTCAATCGCACGCCGCCGAAGACCCAGGCCGCGCTGCTGGAAGCCATGCAGGAGCGCACGGTCAGCTATGCCGGCGTCACGCATGCATTGCCGCAGCCGTTCTTCGTGCTCGCGACGCAGAACCCGCTGGAGCAGGCCGGCACCTATCCGCTGCCCGAGGCGCAGCTGGACCGTTTTCTGCTGCATATCCGCGTCGACTATCCCGACGAGGCCGAGGAGCGCGCGATTCTCGAGCAGACCACCGGCCGCGGCGGCGCGCGCGTGACGGCGGTCATGAGCGGCGAGGAGCTGCTGGCGCTGCAGCAGCTCGTGCGCGACGTGGCGGTCGGCGATGACGTGATGACCTGGATCACGCGCCTCGTGCGCGCGACGCGGCCGCAGCTGTCGGATGTGACCGCCGTGCGCGAATGGGTGCGCTGGGGCGCGGGTCCGCGTGCCGGCCAGTCGCTGGTGCTGGCCTGCAAGGCGCGCGCGCTGCTGCACGGCCGTCTGGCCGCGACGCGCGATGACGTGCGCGCGCTGGCCGCGCCGGTCATGCGCCATCGCCTGCTGCTGTCGTTCGTCGCCGAGGCCGAGCGGCGCAGCGCCGACGACGTCGTCGCGGCGGTGCTCGACGGCGTGGCGTTTCCGCGCGGATGAACACATCGCTTCGTCCGATGGCGCGACGTTGCGGTGAGCACAGCGAGCCACAACGTCGAGGCGCCGACCCGAATCGGCGCCTCCCCGTGTTGAGCGCGCACGCCGCATGATCGACACACTCGTCACCCCGGCCCTGCGCGCGCGCCTGCGCGACCTGCGCCTGGTGCCGCGCCGCGCGGCCGGTGCGCAGGGCCTCGGCCAGCACAGCAGCCGCAGTCGCGGCGTCGGACTGGAGTTCGCCCAGTACCGCGCCTATGCACCCGGCGACGAGCCGCGCCGCGTCGACTGGAAACTGTTCGCGCGCTCGGACCGCTATTTCGTGCGCGAATCCGAACGCGATTCGCCACTGGATCTGTGGATTCTCGTCGACACCAGCGCGTCGATGGCGCAGACCGACGCGGCCGCGCCGCGGCACAGCCGCCTCGATGCGGCGCGTACGCTGGCCGCCTGCGCGATCGAACTGGCGCTGCGCCAGGGCGACCGTTTCGGCATCGCCGCGCTGTCGTCGCAGCCGCTGGCGCTGGTCGGCGCCGACGGCGGCCCGCGCCAGCGCGACCGCTGTCTGCAGGAACTGCTGCGCTGGCAGGCTGCGGGCCAGTGGCCCGACGCGCAGCAGCTGCTGCCGCTGTGGGAACGCATCGCGCCGTCTTCCCTGGTGCTGCTGCTCAGCGACGCGTTCGACGACGCCACGGTCGCACTGGCCGAACGCCTGGCCGCGGCGCGGCGCGAAGTCGTGCTGATCCGGATACTGACGGCGGAGGAGCGCGACTTCCCGTTCCGCGACAACCGCCGCTTCGTCGATGTGGAAAGCGGCGCCGAAGTGCTGGCCGACGGCCCGGCCGCGCGCGCGGCGTATCTGCGCGATTTCGCCGAAGCGCAACAGGCGTTGCAGATGCGCCTGGCCGCCAGCGGCATACGTCTTAGCCATCACTATCTCGACGTCGAACCCGACGTCGCGCTGCGCCAGCTGTTCGGCGCGCGTGCCGGAGCCGAATCCGCATGAGCCTGGGCCTGCTGCTGCCGCTGGGTCTGTCGGCGCTGCTCTCGCTGGCGATTCCGTTGCTGCTGCATCTGAACCGGCGCCAGGAACCGACGCTGACGCCGTTCGCGGCGCTGCGCTGGATACGCGCAGCCGCACGGCCGCGGCGCCGGCTGCGCCTGGATCAATGGCCGCTGCTGCTGCTGCGTCTGGCCCTGCTCGCTGCGCTCGCGCTGCTGCTCGCCGCGCCGGTGCGCTACGGCGCGAGCGGTGCGGCGGCGGACTGGATCGTCGTCGCGCCCGGCGTCGATGCGGCGCAGGCGCGCGCGCTGAGCGATCTGCCCGCGGCCGAGTGGCATTGGCTCGCACCGGGCTTTCCGGCACTCGGCGAAACCACGCCGGCCGCCGAAACGGCATTGCCGCTGGCCAGCCTGTTGCGTGAACTCGACAGCGAACTGCCGGCCACGACGCGACTGCACGCCGTCGTGCCGGCCGTGCTGCAGGGCCTCGACGGCGGCGCGATACGGCTGAGTCGCGCCGTCGACTGGCGCATCGCCGGTGCGGCAGCCGCCGTGCCGACAGCCGACGCATCGCCAGCCGCCGCACCGGCAACGCCACCGCTGCGCATCTCGCTGCGCGAGCGCGGCGCGACGGTCGCGGCCACCTATTTGCGCGCCGCCGTCGCAGCCGGCAATCACGGCGATGTGGAACGCTATCGCCTGAGCACCGACGCACCCGAGGCGGCTTTTGCGACCGACACGCACGTCGTGTTCTGGCTCGCCGGCGCCGCGACGCCGGCGCTGCTGGACTGGGTGAACGGCGGCGGCACTGCGGTGCTCGACGGTGTCGCGCTGAGCGATGCCGGCGTGCTCGCGCGCGACGCCGACGGCGCAGCGCTGCTGTTCGTGCAACCGCATGGCCACGGCCGGCTGCTGAGTTTCCGCGCCGCGATCGCGCCGCAAAGCCTGCCGCTCGTGCTCGATGCGCGCTTCGCCGACCTGTTGCTGTCTGCGCTGCAACCGGCCGCCGCGGCGCCCACGCGCGCGCCGGCCGCCGCGCTGCAGCCGACGAGCGGTGCTGCGCGCGCCGATGCTGCCGCAACCGTGCTGGCCTCGCCGCTGCTTGTGCTGATCGCCCTGCTGGCTGTCGTCGAACGCACGCTGTCGCTGTATCTGGCGAGGCGCCGCGCATGAGCCTTGCCGTTCTGCAACGCGAACAGGCGCGCGTCCGGCGCCGCCGCGCGGCGATCGCGCTCGCGCTGTTGCTGCCGCCCGCGCTCGCCTTGGCCTGGCTTGCGCAGCGGCATCTGGGCGCCGGCGTCGTCGTGGCAATCGCCGCGGCAGTGAGCTACGCCTGGTGGTTGCTGCAGGAACGCCGGTGCGATCTGCGCAGCTATCTGCGCCGGTTGAACAGCGCCGATGCGCGCTTCGACGACAGCGCCGAACTCCTGCTGGCCGATGCAGCGACGCTGACGCCGCTGGCGCAGCTGCAGCAGCAACGGCTGCTGGCGCGCGTGGCCGACGGCCTGCCCGATCTGCGTCCGGCCTGGCCGCGACGCGCGCTGGCCGGCAGCCTGGCGCTCGCCGGCGTACTGCTGGTGCTGAGCCTGTGGTCGCCGCCGGCCGCGCCGCCGGCACCGGCGGTCACGACACCGGCAGCCGCCGCGGCAACGGCCGTGCGCCTGACCGCTGCAACGGTGACCGTGACGCCGCCGCGCTATACCGGACTGCCCGCGAGCCGCAGCGAGGATCTCGGTCTGCGCGTGCCGGCCGGCGCACAGTTGCAGTGGCAACTGCAGCTGCAACCGCCGCCGCGCGCCGCGCGCCTGCGCTTCCACGACGGCCGCAGCCTGGAACTCGTCCGCGACGGCGACAGCTGGAGCGCGCAGGCCCGCCAGGACGAGGCCGCGCTGTATCGCCTGGAAATCGACGCCGACCTGCCGCTGCAGGACGAGCGCCGCTATCGCCTCGACGTGATTGCCGATACGCCGCCGCAGATCCGCGTCGACGCGCCCGACAGGACCCTGAGCCTGCGCGAGCCGGGCCAGAGCGGCTGGGATTTCGACATCCAGGCCAGCGACGACTACGGCCTCGGCGAGGCGTCGCTGGAAATCGTGCGCGCCCAGGGCAGCGGCGAGAACATCCAGGTCAAGCGCGACACCGTGCGCCTGCGCGGCGCCGGCGATGCGCGCGAGCAGCGCTATCGGCACCGCATCCATCTCGACGCACTGGCGCTCGAGCCCGGCGACGAAGTGATAGTCCGTTTCGACGTGGCCGACCGGCGCGATCCCGAAGCACAGCACAGCCGCAGCGCGAGCTACATCCTGCGCCTGCCGCCGCCGCAGGCCGACGACGGCGCCGGCATGGAAGGCCTCATGCGCACGGCGCTGCCGGCGTTCTTCCGCAGCCAGCGCCAGCTCATCATCGACACCGAGGCGCTGATCGCCGAGCGACCCAAGCTCAGCGAGGACGGTTTCGTCGCCAAGTCCGACGCGCTCGGTGTGGAACAGAAGATCTTGCGCCTGCGCTACGGCCAGTTCCTCGGCGAGGAATTCGAAAGCGGCCGCGGCGCGGCGCACGCGGCGCCGGCCGCCGGCGACGGGCACGCCGACAAGGACGGCGCGGACAAGGCCGCCGAAGCCCCCGGCGAAGATCACGACCACGATCACGCCGCGGCCGCGGCACCGCAGCGCTTCGGCGACGCCGGCAACGTGCTGGCCGAGTTCGGCCACACCCACGATCACACCGAAGCCGCCACCCTGCTCGACCCGCAGACCAAGCGCATCCTGAAGGCCGCGCTGGAACAGATGTGGCAGGCCGAGCTGCAGCTGCGCACCGGCAAACCGCAGCAGGCCCTGCCCTACGAGAACAAGGCGCTGGAACAGATCAAGCTCGTGCAGCAGGCCTCGCGCATCTATCTCGCGCGCGTCGGCCTGGAACTGCCGCCGGTGGACGAAACGCGCCGGCTCAGCGGCGAACGCAAGGATCTGCGCGACAGCGCGAGCGCCGCCGTCGCGGCGACGCCGGCCGATGCGGACCTCGATGCGGTCTGGCAGAGCCTGCGCACGGGCGTGGCGCCGGACTGGGAACGCTGGGACGCCTGGCAGCGCCGCCGCGGCGCCACGGCGGCCGACGCGCTGGATCTCGCCGCCGCGGCCGACAACCTGCGCCGCGATCCGGCGTGCGCAGCCTGCCGCGCCGAGCTGCGCGACCGGCTCTGGCCGTTGCTGCCGCGCGCGAGCGCCGCCTCGGCCGGACGCGCTGTGCCCGACGCCGCCGGCCGCGCCTATCTCGATGCGCTGCGCGCGACGGAGACACCGCCATGAGTCTGTCGTTGCCGATCGCTGTGGCTCCGGCCATCGCCACGCTGCCCGGCTTCGCCACCCTGCATGCGCAGAGCGGCGTGCATCGCCGGCGGTACAACGCCGCAGCGAAGGCGCTGCGCGTGGCGGAGACAGGGCCGTGAGCCTGCCGCTGTTCATCGCCGTGGCGTTGGCCGTCGCCGCGCTGCTCGGCATCGCCGAGATGCGTGCGCTGGAGGGCGCGCGTCGCTGGCTCGGCATGGCCGCAGCGCTGGTTGCGCCGGTGCTGTTGTATTTCGCGCTGTTCCCACCGCCGCAGGCGGGTCGCGGCCGCGAGCTCGTCGTGCTGACGGCCGGCACGCCGGCAGACTTCCACGTGCCGGCCGGCGCGCTCGTCGTCGCCCTGCCCGGCAGCGAAGCCGCCGGCGTCGAGCGCGTGGCCGATCTCGCGACCGCGCTGCGCCGTCACGCCGACGCACAGTCGCTGCACGTCGTCGGCGCCGGCCTGTCGGCGACCGACCGCGATGCGGCGCGCGGCCTGCCGCTGCGCTTCGATGCCGCGCCGCTGCCGCGCGGCATAGTCGCACTGGAGATGCCGCCGGCAGTCCTTGCCGGCCATGCCTTCACGCTGCGCGGGCGCGTGGCGGCCGCGACCGGCGCGCAACTCCTGCTGCTCGAACCCGGCGGCCGTCGCCAGGGTCCGCTCGCCGCGGCAACCGACGGCAGTTTCCGCTTCGACGCATTCGCGCCGCGCGCGGCCGAGCTGAGCTACGAACTGCAACTGCTCGATGCCGGCGGCAACGTGCTCGATCGCGTCGACGTGCCGCTGGCCGTGCGCGAAGGCCGTTCGCTGCGCCTGCTGCTGCTCGCCGGCGGCCCCGATCCCGACCTGAAATACCTGCAGCGCTGGGCGCTGGATGCCGGGCACCGCGTCGATGCACGCATCAGCCTGAGCCGCGGCATCGCGCAGCAGCGCGGCGAGACGAATCTGTCCGACGCCACCCTGGCCGCGACCGATGTGCTCATCATCGACGAACGCGCCTGGAGTCAACTCGACAAGGCCACGCGCACCCGCGTGCTCGATGCCGCCGACGCCGGCCTCGGCGTACTGCTGCGCCTCGTCGCCGCGCCGTCGCCGGCGCTGCTCGCCGAATGGCGCGGCCTGGGTCTTGCGCTGCAATCCGCGCCGGACGCCGCCAGCGTGCATCTGTCCGGCGCCGCCGAAGGCAGCGTGCTGCAGCGGCTGGCACTGAGCGCGAACGACGCGTCGCTGCTGCCGCTGGCACGCGACCGCGACGGCAATGCGTTCGCCGTCGCGCGCAACCGCGGCCAGGGACGCCTCGGCGCGTGGTGGCTGCAGGGCAGCGCCGGCCTCGTGCCGTCCGGCCAGGCCGTGCTGCACGACCAGCTCTGGGCCGACGCGCTGGACGTGCTGGCCCGGCCGCGTCAGGCGCCGCCGCCGTCGGCACCGGCCTGGGCCTGGCAGGACGAACGGATCGAGCTCTGCGCCGCGACGCCGGCACTGAGCGTTGCTGCGGCCGATGCGACCGGCGCGGCAGAGAGCCCGGCCGCGACGGGTGCTGCGGGTACGCCGGGCCCGGCTGGCGCGCCTCGCGCTGCGGTCGAGATCCTGACCCAAGCCCGCGGCGACGGCCGCTGGTGCGGCGGTTTCTGGCCGCGCGAGCCGGGCTGGCACCGGCTGCAGGCAGGCGATGCCGAGACCCTCTTGTTCGTGCGCGCGGCCGGCACGGCTGTCGCGCTGCATCGCGCCGAGACCCTGGCCGCGATGCGCGCGCTGCCGGCCACCGCCACCACCGTACGCGACCCGCAGCGGCCCGGTCCGCGCTGGCCCTGGTTCCTCGCCTGGCTGCTGCCGGGCAGCCTGCTCTGGTGGCTGCAGCGCCGCGCACGCCGCGACGGGAGCGGCGCATGAATCCCGCACAGGCCATCCCGCCGCCGACAGCGCTCCTGACGATCTGCGGAATCACCGGAGCTGCCCGGCGCCAGCACCGCTACGGAAATCGGCATGCCTCGTGCAAGCCTTTGCGGATGCCGCAACGCGCGTACGATGCCTGCGCGGCGCTGCGGCACCTGCGATGGCGCAGCCGGCGCGCTTGACGCCGGATGCAAACCCGCTACCTTCACGACGATGAACAGCTCCGGGGGGAAGCTCGATGCAAGCACTGTTGGCCATTGCGCTCGCGCTGAGCAGCAACGCCCCGGGCGTGACCTATAAATGCCGCGACGTGGACGGCAGCTGGACCGCGCGTGCCTGTCTCGTCGCCGCGCCGCTGCCCGAGTCCAACTACATCCGCCAGCAGCGCCTGCGCCAGGCCGTCGCGCGCCAGCGTCAGGAAGTCCGCGACCGCCTCGCCATGTACTGCTTCCGGCTCGATCCGAAGGCCTCGTTCTACGACTGCGTCGACCACCAGATGCTGGCCTACGACGTGATCAACCAGCTCGCGAAGAAGCTCGGCCCGGTCTCGCCCGACAGCGCCAGGCTCGGCCGCTGCATGGCCACCTACCATGATGCGCGCAGCCAGGCCACCGACTACCGGCGCACGATGGAGTGCTATTTCGCGCGCTGAGCCCGACGCGGCGCGCGCGGTCGCCGATCCTTCCCGCTGCGCCCTGTCGGGAGCGATGCTTCGGTGGCGTCAATCGAACAAGCAACCCGTCCCCACCCCTGCCCCTCCGGCCCGCTGGGCGTTCAGGGTGGTCAGAACCTGCGGTTCTGTGAGCGGCGACCTCTCACCGCCTTGAAGGCGAGGGCGCGGGCGGGGTTGCCTCGATCTGTCGTTGAATTCCCAATGAAGCATTCAACACTTGCCTGACGGCCCGAACTCCGGCCACGCCGGCTGAAGTCAGCCTTCCGACGGCGAAGGCCAAACACCGTCGGGCGGCATCGCGCCCCCGCGCGGAGATCGGCAATCAGGCCGCCTGCTCGAACCCGTCCGTAAACAGCATCTCCTCACGCGCGCCGAAGGCCGGATCGCTGACGCCGGGCAGACCATTTTCCAGATGACCGGCCAGGCGACGCAGCCAGCGCGCGTCGTGGTCGCTGGTCAGGCTCAGGTCGTACCAGCGTTGCTGCGCCGGCAGATTCCAGACCGTGTCGAGCGCGCCACCTGCGGCAAGATCGAAGGTCTGCGCCGGCACGGTGCTGTAGCGGTTCGGCGCCAGGGTCACGCGGCAGGCGGCAGGGCCGCTGTTGCGCAGTCGCAGCACGAGCGCGTGGTTGTCGGCGTCGTAGAGCGCGACGAGTTCGGGATTCGCGTCGGCCGCGGCGCGGGCGAGATCACCGCAGAAACTGCGCAGAAAGCCGTTCGGACCGTGCACGTGGAGGTCGTAGACGCCGGCCGTGACCGCCTGCGCGCTCCAGTAGTCCGAGCACTGCGTGCCCTTTTCCAGCGAATAGAACCAGGGACCGTCGCCGCGGTTGCCGGCGTACACGTTGAGTCCGGCGCCGGCGGTGCCGTCGTTGTAGAAATCCAGCCAGTAGCGCCCGGCGGCGAGGTCGCTGCGGCCGTTGATGCTCAGCGAATACGGCAGTGCGCGCGCGGGCCGCGAGCCGGGCTCCTGCGTCGGCAGCACATTCGCGGCCGGCGGCTGCGGCGGGCTCAGGCCGCAGCTCAGATCGGCGCTGGCGATGTAGCTGCTGGTATCCGGCAGCAGCGGCCACAGCGGATCGGCGACGCTGAAATCCAGGGTCGAGGTCAGATCGCCCGTCATCGCGCGGCGCCAGGCGCCGATGTTCGGCTCATGCACGCCGAAGCGCGCTTCGAGGAAGCGGATGACCGAGGTGTGGTCGAACACCTGCGAATCGACCCAGCCGCCACGGCTCCACGGCGACACGACGAGGCTCGGCACGCGGATGCCCAGACCCAGCGGCACGCCGTCGTGGTTTTCGGTCGCCGTGGCCACGGTGCTCTGGCCCAGATTCGCGTTCAGTGCCGGCACATGCGACGGCACGTGATCGAAGAAGCCGCCGTTCTCGTCGTAGGTGATGATGAAGACGGTCTTGGACCAGACCTCCGGATTGGCCGCGAGCGCGGCGAGCAGCTGCGCGGTCAGCGCCTCGCCGTAGGCCGGCGCGGCTTCGGGATGCTCGCACATCGAGAACGGCGCGATGATCCACGACACCTGCGGCAGAGTGCCGCTCTGCACGTCGTCGCGGAACTGCTGGATCAGCGGCTGGCCCAGGGTCGCGTAGGCATTCTCCGCGGTGGAGCCCGGCGCGTAGTCGCGGCCGCGGCGATACAGCGGCGAGTTCGCCGCGATGCCGCGGAAGTTGCGGAAATAGGCCAGCGAGTTGTTGCCGTAGTTGTCGTACTCCTGGTAGACCTTCCAGCTGACGCCGGCCTGCTCCAGCCGCTCGGCGTAGGTGGTCCAGTCGAACGCCTCGAACGCGGCGTTGTCGCGCGCGATGTCGGCGGTCCAGTTGCCGTCGTCGACGTTGTTGACGGCCTGGTTGCCGGGCCGGTTCACGCCGAGGCCGCTGGTGCCCGTGAACAGATGCATGCGGTTGGGATTGGTCGGGCCGTGCACCGAGCAGAACCAGGCGTCGCAGACCGTGAACGCATCGGCCAGCGCGTAGTAGAACGGCAGGTCGGCGCGCGTGAAGTGGCCCATGCACATCGGCCCTTTCTCGCGCACCCAGTTGTCGAAATTCTTCCAGCGCGCGTGGCTGCCCTTCCAGCTGTGGTCGATATCGTCCATGCACTGCGCGCTGCTGAGCTGCGTATCGAGGCGGAACGGCATGACCTCGCCGCCGCCGGCGCGCGGCTGCTGCCAGACAGGGGCGCCGCCGGGCAGGCGTATCGTGCGCGGATCGTCGAAACCGCGCACCCCGCGCAGCGCGCCGAAATAGTGGTCGAACGAGCGGTTCTCCTGCATCAGCACGACGACGTGGCCTACGTCCTGGATCGTGCCGGTCACGCGCGCGGCCGGCACGGCCAGGGCCTGGCGTATCGCCGGCGGCAGCGCGGCCATCAGTGCGGCCGCGCCGGCCGATTGCGCGGCCAGGCGCAGGAATTCGCGTCGACTCGTACCGGCCATGTCCGTGCTCCGCCGCTATGCAGCCACGGATTGACCGCGGCGGCCGGCATGCTCGGCGCGAATTGTTGCAGTGCGGTGTAAACGCGTTGAAGCTTTGGATTTTGTGCGGATTGCGGCGCGTTCGCGCGGGAATTCCCGCGTGAACCGCCGGACTCAGCCGATCAGCGCGCGCAGCAGGCCCCAGCAGCCGCTCAGGAATATGACGACGAGCGCGGCCGCGGAGACCAGGAAGCCGGCGCTGCGCTTCTTCGCCGCCTGCGCGTAGCCCAGCGCATACCAGAAGCGCGCGGCGACCCAGACCAGGCCGGCGACGCCGGCCACGAGCGGCGAACCGTAGGTGGACCCCAGCCACAGCGCCGGCAGGAACATGACCGTGCTTTCGATCGTGTTCATCTGCGCACGGAACACGCGCTCGAAGCCTTCGTCTCCGGTGGTCGCCGGCGCACGCACGCCGTAGCGCCCGCGCGCGCGGCCGACCATCCACATCACGAACATCAGCAGCAGCACGTTGAGTACGACGACGAGTGCGGGCAGATGGGCGGCCATGGGAATTCCTTGCTGGATGAGACTGCCACGATAGCAAGCCGCGCGACCCGTGAGCCAGACGCCGCGGCGATGCTTACCTCGCCGCCGCGCGGCGCGCGCGGCGGCACAGCCTCGAAACGGCAGCACCGCCGCCGCAGCGGCGGCATTGAATTCGCGCCGGAAGGGCCAACCTCGACCCGCATGAGCCGCGCTTTCGTCAAAGATTCCGAACGCCCCGATCCGCTGCCGGAGATTCCGCTCAGCGAGCATCCGAACCGCACGACGCCGGCCGGCCTCGCGCGGCAGCAGCAACGCCTGGCCGATCTGCGCGCCGTCGCGCAGACCGACGACGCGTCGCAAGATGAACTGGCGCGCCTGGCAATCGCGCGCGAAATCCGCTGGCTCGAAGCACGCATCGCCGCGGCCGTCGTCGTCGATCCGCAGCAACAGCCCGCCGGCCGCGTCGCCTTCGGCGCGCGCGTCGATCTGCTCGACGAGCACGGCAATCCGTCGAGCTACCGCATCGTCGGCGAGGACGAGGCCGACGCCGAGCACGGCAGCGTCAGCTGGGTGTCGCCGCTGGCCCGCGCCGTGATCGGCGCGAAGGTCGGCGACGAAGTGCTCTGGCGCCGCCCGGCCGGCGACCTGCGCCTGGAAATCGTCGCGATCCGCTACGGCGAGGACTGAGCCGGCCGCCGCAGGGCGGAAATCCCGTCACGCCGAATCGGCCCGACCTCAGTGGACGCGATACACCTTGCCGGTCTCGGCACCCTCGACGCTGCGCGCATAGGCCAGCGCCGCGCGCGCCGCCGGCACCGGCTCGAAGCCGCGGAAATACGGCGCATAGGCCGGCATCGCTTCGAGCAGCACGGTCGGGCTCACGAGGTTGATGCGCAGACCGCGCGGCAGCTCGATCGCGGCGGCGCGCACGAACGCCTCGAGCGCGCCGTTGACGAGCGAAGCCGAGGCGCCCTGGCGTATCGGCTGGTCCGCGAGCACGCCGCCGGTCAGGGTGATGGAGCCGCCTTCGCGCAGGTATTCGGCGGCGAGCAGGCTCAGATTGACCTGGCCCATGAGCTTGTCGTCGAGACCGACCTGCCAGCCAGCCGCGCCGATCTGCAGCAGCGGCGCGAAATGCACGTTGCCGGCGGCGCAGACCACGGCGTCCAGCGGTCCGGCCTGGGCCAGCGCGGCGCGGATGCTGTCGCTGTCGGTCAGATCCAGGCGCAGCTCGCCGCTGTTGCGGCCCGCACTCAGCAGATCGTGGCGCGCGGAGAGTTCGCCGGCGACGGCGCGCCCCAAGGTACCGGAGGCACCGACGAGCAACACACGCGAAGGAGCGGGAAGCGGCTTGTCCATGGGCGTCTCCGACCGGGTGCGCCGACTATGCGGCGACGTCGGTCGCTGTTTCAAGAAAGACGGCGCGCGGTTCGTGCGGCTGCTGGCGACCGCCACCGGCGCAGCCGGGCCCGCACGTCGCGGCGTCAGTCCGCCGCCGCGCGCGGCTGCGCGCGCAGCGCGACGATCTCGCGCCGCGGCGGCGCGCCGAACAGGCGGCGGTATTCGCGGCTGAACTGTGACGCGCTTTCGTAGCCGACGCGGTGCGCGGCGACGGCGGCCTCGACGCCTTCGCTGAGCATGAGCCGGCGCGCCTCATGCAGGCGCAGGCTCTTCTGGAACTGCAGCGGCGACAGGCTGGTCACGGCCTTGAAGCGGTGATGCAGCGCCGAGACGCTCAGATGCGCAGCCTCGGCCAGTTCCTCGATGCGCAGGCTTTCCGCGTAGCGCGCCTTGAGCAGGTCGATCGCTCGGCCGATGCGCTGGCCGCCGCCGTCGGCGACGACCAGATCGCGCAGGCGGTGGCCGAGATCGCCGCCGAGCGCGCGATAGCAGATCTCGCGCAGGATCAGCGGCGCGATGACCGGGATTTCCTGCGGCGTATCGAGCAGGCGCACGAGACGCAGCAGCGCGTCGAGCAGCGGCAGTTCGGTGCGGGCGAGGAACAGCGCCCGGTCCGACGGCCGCGGCGCGGCGGGCGGCACCTGCAGCACGAGTTCGCCGAGCATGCGCAGGTCCAGGCTGATGCGCAGGCACAGGTAGGGCTGCGCCGGCGTCGCGGTCAGGATCTGCCCGATCACCGGCAGGGTGACCGAGACGACGAGGTAGTTCAGCGCGTCGTAGACGAAGACCTCGTCGCCGAGACGCGCCTGCTTGCTGCCCTGCACGACGACGCAGAGGCTGGGCTGGTAGACCGCGGCGCAGGGCTGCGACGGGGCCGAGGCACGAATCAGGCTCAAGGCGTCGATCGCGCTCGGGTGCACGCCATCGCCCGGTACCAATCGGGCAATCCGGTCGGCCAGTTCGCGCTGCGGCGCCAGTCCGTCGAACGGCGAAAGCGGGGTCGGATTGGCGGCTTCAGACATGGCTTTCCCTCCGGCGGCGACGGCCGCGATTATGCGCGTGCGCTCCCGCGCGAAGGACGGACTCATCCGGGGATTTGCAGAATCGGGCAAGTTTGGCGCAACTTTGTGCGAGCTGTCGCGGCGCAACAGGACTAGGCTGGCGGTCCCTTACTTCGCAGGAGCTCGCCATGACTACCGCACTCGCACGACGCACGCTGGGCCGCGACGGACTCGTCGTTTCCGCCCTGGGCCTGGGCTGCATGGGCATGTCGGATTTCTACGGCCCCAGCGACGAGGCGCAGAACCTCGCCGTGCTCGAACACGCCCTCGATCAGGGCGTGAATTTCCTCGACACCGCCGACATGTACGGCGTCGGCCGCAACGAGGAGCTCCTGGCCCAGGTGCTGCGCCGGCGCCGCGGCGAGGTCGTGCTCGCGACGAAGTTCGGCAACGTGCGCGCCGCCGACGGCGCCTTCCTCGGTATCGACGGCAGCCCGGCCTATGTGGCCGCCGCCTGCGACGCGAGCCTGCGCCGCCTCGGCGTCGAGCACATCGACCTGTACTACCAGCACCGCGTCGACCCGAAGGTGCCGATCGAGGAGACGGTCGGCGCGATGGCGCGCCTCGTCGAGGCCGGCAAGGTGCGTTATCTCGGCCTGTCGGAAGCCGGCGCCAACACCCTGCGCCGCGCCGCCGGCGTGCATGCGATCGCCGCGCTGCAGAGCGAATATTCGCTGTGGACGCGCGAGGTCGAGCAGGACGTGCTGCCGGCCTGCCGCGAACTCGGCATCGGCTTCGTCGCCTACAGCCCGCTCGGCCGCGGCTTCCTGACCGGCGCGATCGCAAACACCGACACGCTCGCGGCCGACGACTACCGGCGCAATTCGCCGCGCTTCCAGGACGGGCACATCGAAGCGAACCGCCGCCTCGTCGACGCCGTCGCCGCACTCGCGCAGCAGCGCGGCTGCACGCCGGCCCAGCTCGCGCTGGCCTGGCTGCTGCACCAGGGCGAGGACATCGTGCCGATCCCGGGCACGCGCAAGATCAGCCGCCTCGACGAGAACATCGCCGCGACGCGCATCGTGCTGAGCCGCGCGGAACTGCAATCCATCGCCGAGGTGCTGGCCGGCAACGCCGTCTCGGGCACGCGCTATCCGGCCGCGGGCATGGCGATCGTCAACGCCTGAGGCCAGCAGGGACGGGGCGGCACCTCGACGTTGGGGTTCGCCTGCGGCCGCCCCCGACCTACGACCGCCGCGGCGGGCTTCACGCAGGTTGCGGTGAGCTGAAAGCGAACCCCAGCGCCACGGTCGGCAGGCCGCAAAGCCCGCCGTCGGCGGCGTTGAAAACCACGCACTTCTTTCATCGCCGTTCATCCGTCGCCGCGAACCAACGGCCGGCCCCGCCAGGCATGCGCAGAATTTCGCCCCATTTCCGGCCGCAGTCCGCCCCGCTTGCGGCCGCATACTCGGCGCCCCTCCAGCGAGCCCGCCCCCGATGCCGCCACGCGCTCCCCTGATCGGCCTGTACGCCGCCCTCGCCGCCCTCGCCGTCACAGCCGCCGCTGCCGCACCGCTGCAGCCCGATGCGGCGAAGAACTGCCGTTCCTGCAACGAATGGAATCAGCCGCAGAAACCCTTCCAGCTCTACGGCAAGAGCTGGTACGTCGGCACGCACGGACTGTCCGCGGTACTGATCGACTCCGGCGACGGGCTCGTGCTGCTCGACGGCGCGCTGCCCGAATCCGCGCCGCTGATCGCGGCGAACATCGCGCAGCTCGGCTTCCGCCTGGAGCAGATCCGCTACATCGGCGTCTCGCATGCGCATTACGACCATGTCGGCGGCGTCGCCGCGCTGGCTCGCGCGAGCGGCGCGACCGTCATCGCGAGCGCACGCAACGCGCAGGCGCTCGCCGCGGGCCAGCCGCCGGCGGACGATCCGCAGGCCGGCTTCGGCGTCGAGGCCAACGCGTTTGCGAAAGTGGACAACGTGAAAGTCGTCGCCGACGGCGAGACCGTGCGCGTCGGTCACCTCGCCCTGACCGCGCACTACACGCCGGGTCATACACCCGGCGCGACAAGCTGGAGCTGGCCGGACTGCGACGGCGAGGAATGCCGCGATCTCGTCTACGCCGACAGCCTCAACGCAGTGTCCGACGACATGTACCGCTTCGGCGGCGCCGACGGCGACGGCGGCATTGCGGCGAATTTCCGCAGCAGCATCGCCCGCGTCGCCGCCCTGCCCTGCGACCTGCTCATACCGGTACACCCGGGTTTCGCCGATTTCGACGACAAGCTCGCGCGGCGCGCCAAGGGCGCGAAGCCCGATCCGTTCCTCGACGCGGGCGCCTGCAAGCGCTACGCCGCGGCGGCGCTGCGCAAGCTCGACGAGCGACTGAACGAAGAACGCGCCGCGCCGAAACCGTGACTCCGACGGCGCCGCGGCGTGCGATCGCGGCGCCGTTGCGGAAAATCCGTTCGACGCAGTCCGCCGCCACGTCGCAGGCCGCGGTGTTGTCGGCGTTGCCCGTTCTCGCCCCTGCACCGCGGAGACGTCCAGGCCGCGCCGCGCGAACGCGTTCCTCCGGCGGCAGCGGTTCTCGCCCGTGGAGTTCGCTGTCGGCGGCGAACCTGGCCGTGCGCACGTCTCCTGCCGTGGACGCATATCGTCCAGCAGACGGCCCCATGCGCGTCATCCTTCCGGCGATGGAGGCCACAGGATCGCAGGCTCCACCTGCCTTGCTGCGCCGCAGCGTGCATCGAACGGCCGTTTGAGTACGGTACTCGTTCGCCTCGCCGGTCCCGGAGGCGATTGCACTCATCGGGGAAAGACCGCAAGACCCAGTACCGCCATCCGCACACCCACAGTTCTTCGGGAGGGAAGACCGTGACGAGAAGTCCCCTGACATTGGCCGTCGTTTCGACCTTGCTGTTCGCCGCACCGCTCGCCGCCGTTGCCGATCCCATTCCGAAACAGCTGTCGGGTCCGCCCGAGGAATTCGCGCAGATGCGCGTGCCCGACCCGGCGGAGTCGGCCATCTATTCGCACAGCGCGCTGCTGCCCGTGCAGATGAGCGAACGCGGCGCCGGCTGGCAGATGGCGCTGCCGGTGGAAAACGGCAAGGTCCGCTTCCTGGTCTTCTCCGGCAACAACTCCGACTGGCAGCTGCAGCTGCAGTCGCCGACCGGCCGCCGCATCGCCGCCGCCGAACTCGGCGCGGCTTCCAAGCCGACCGATTTCGCGCTCGAGGAAGCGAGCGTGCCGGCCAGCTATTACGCGGTCGAGGGCCTGGAATCGGGTACCTGGACCCTGCAGATCGACGCCGGCGCCAGCCGCTCGCAAGCCGGCTACGTGCTGCTCGAAGGCGACGAGAACACCGAACTCCTGTCCTATCCGACGCATCGTCGGCAACTCATCGGTGAACGCCTCGACGTGGTGGCCACCCTCGGCGGCAGCCGCAATGCGAAGCAAGGCAGCACGGCGCGCATCAGCGACGCGACCCTGCGCGTGACCGGCCCCGACGGCAGCGTGCGCAGCTATCCGATGTTCGACGACGGCATGCATGCCGACGCGCAGGCCGGCGACGGCATCTACGGCGCCGGCTTCGTCGCCGGACAGAGCGGCAGCTACCTGGCCCAGGTCGTCGCCAACGGCACCAACGCCGACGGCCTCAAGGTCGTGCGCACCGCCGAGCACGTGCTGCCGGTCATCGACGCGAGCCTGCAGCTGCGCAGCGCCGCCGCCGTCAACGTGAGCACGCGCGCCGACGGCCGCTACTCGTTCGACGTGCCGGTCGCCGCGAACAAGCCGGACCAGCACTACCGCGCCTATGCCGAAGTCTGGGGCCGTGACGGCAGCGGCAAGCCCGTCGCGATCGCCTGGGTCGGCGGCATGGTCGCGCCGGACAAGGACGGCAAGCTCGGACTCGGCTTCGACTCGCGCTGGATCTCGCGCGCCAAGGCGCAGGGTCCGTTCGAGCTGCGCGACCTGCGCATCGAGGACCCGGACCACTTCGTCACCCTGGCCAGCGCACGCACCCTGGACCTGCAGATGCCGCAGCGCAGCCAGTTCGCCGCGGCGCCGGCGGAGATCACCGAGTCCATGCGCATGGGCCCGCGGCCCAGCGGCGAGAACGCGCTCAAGGGCGTGGGCTCGCGCCTGATCCTCGTGCACGGCTACTGCTCCGGCGGCGTCTGGCCGGCGTCGCAGTTCTCCAGCGCGTCCACGTTCCTCGACGTGAACCAGAACCGCAGCCACGACCAGTTCGCGCGCCTGCTGCAGAGCTATGGCAGCACCTGGAACTCGTTCGGCACCATCGCCCACAGCCAGGGCGGCGCCGCGTCGCTGCATCTGTACACCTACTACTGGAGCGGCCTGGACAACGCGACCGGCTCGCGCCTGATCCAGTCGGTCGGCACGCCGTACAAGGGCACCAACCTCGCCGGTATTCTCGCGACCCTGGGCTCGTGGTTCGGCGTCGGCTGCGGCACCAACGACAACCTGAGCTACAGCGGCGCCTCGGCCTGGCTGGCCGGCATCCCGACCTCGTCGCGGGCCAAGGTCAACTACTACACGACCTCGTTCCGCACGACGAACTGGTGGACCAACGACTACTGCCAGATCGCCACCGACCTCGTACTCAGCGATCCGGAAGACGGCACCACCGAGCAGGCCAACGGCCAGCTCAGCGGCGGCGTCAACCGCGGCCACACCACGGGCCAGTGCCACACCAGCGGCATGCGCGATCCGGCGCAGTACCTCGACAGTTCGCGCAACGCGACGATGAACGCGAACGCGGCGCGCTGAGCGGGACGACAGCTGCACACTGAAGACGCGCGGGAGAAATCCCGCGCGTTTTTTATTGCGCGCCGCCGCGCCATCAATCGCCGAGATAGCGCTCGGTTATCGGCAGGCCCTGCTGACGGAAGAACGTCAGCTGGTCGAAATAGCCGCGCTGGAACACGATCAGGCCGTCGCTGACCCGGAAGAAACCGCAGCCGCGCAGCCCTTTGGGATCACGCCATTCGAGTACCGCCCACTCGCCGCAGTCGAACAGGTTCTCGACCAGGCAGACCATCTCGGCGCGGCCGAATTCAGTCGCGAACATCTGCCGGATCGCATCGCGACCCAGCAGCGGCTCCATGACGACCTGATGATTGACCGCATCCGGTGCATACAGCGCCGCCAGTCCGTCCACATCGCCGGCGTTGAAGCACCGCACCCACTGCTCGACCACTGCTGCCGCCGTCATCGCACCCATCCTCCACTCGATCTTCGGCAGACCAGCCTGCCGCAAGCCACGCGCCGACGCCAGCCGCGCGCGGATCGGCGGTGCGCACGACCGCCCCGTGACGTCCGGCACAGGCGGCCCGTCAGCGGCCTGACGCCTGATGCCACGATTGATCCCGTCCGCCGTGCCGCCTGCCGGCGCGGATCTGCCAGCCGACTGCGGAGCTCCGATGAAACGACTGCTGCTTGCCGCCCTGTCCCTGCTCGCCGCGCCGGCGTTCGCGTCGATTCCGCCGGGCGCCGACCGTCAGGTCGGCGACGGCCCGTACACGCAGCTGATCCTGCGCGGTGTGAACGTCATCAACGGCACCGGCAGCCCGGCCTTCGGTCCGGCCGACGTGGTCATCGAAGGCAACCGCATCGCCGAGATCCGCATGGTCGGCGCCGACATCACCTCGATACGGCCCGAGGACAGGCCCAAGCTCAAGGCCGGCGGCCGCGAGATGGATCTGGCCGGCTATTACGTGATGCCCGGGCTCATCGACATGCACGGCCACATCGGCGGCGACGAACAGGGCGTCAGCGCCGACTACGTCTACAAACTCTGGATGGGCCACGGCATCACGACGGTGCGCGACCCGGCCTGCGGCAACGGCATCGACTGGTGCGCGCAGGAAACCCGGCGCAGCGCGGCCAATGCCATCGTCGCCCCGCGCATCTTCCCGTATGCGTACTTCGGCATGGGCCGCGACAAGCCCATGACGACCCCCGAAGAAGCGCGCGAATGGGTGCGCGAGATGAAGAAGAAAGGCGCCGTCGGCATGAAGTGCTTCGGCTACCGGCCCGAGGTGCTGCAGGCCGCGTTCGAGGAACTCAGGAAGCAGGGCATGCGCAGCGCCTGCCATCACGCCCAGCTCGACGTCGCGCGCGTCAACGTGCTGACCACGGCACGCTGGGGCCTGACCTCGATGGAACACTGGTACGGCCTGCCCGAAGCGCTGTTCGACGACCGCACCGTGCAGGACTACCCGGCCGCCTACAACTACAGCAACGAAGCCGACCGCTTCGGCCAGGCCGGACGCCTCTGGGCCCAGGCCGCCGAGAAAGGCAGCGACAAGTACGAAGCCGTCATCAAGGAACTGCTCGAACTCGACTTCACGATCGACCCGACCTTCACGATCTACCAGGCCAGCCGCGACTTCATGCGCGTGCGCCGTGCCGAATGGCACGACCGCTACACCTGGCCGTCGCTGTGGGAATTCTTCACGCCCAACCGCGACCACCACGGCAGCTTCTTCTTCGACTGGGGCACCGAGGACGAAGTCGCCTGGCGCGACAACTACCGGCGCTGGATGTCCTTCGTCAACGACTACAAGAACCGCGGCGGCCGCGTCACCGTCGGCAGCGATTCGGGCTACATCTACAAGATCTACGGCTTCGGCACGATAGAAGAGCTGGAGTTGCTGCGCCAAGCCGGCTTCCATCCGCTGGAAGTGATCCGCGCGGCCACCTTGAACGGCGCCCAGGCCCTCGGCGCCGCCGACCGCATCGGCTCACTGGAACCCGGCAAGCTCGCCGACATCGCCGTGGTCAGGGAAAACCCGCTGGCCAACCTCAAGGTGCTCTACGGCACCGGCCATATCCGCCTCGGCAAGGACGGCAAGCCCGCGCGCGTCGGCGGCGTCGACTACACGATCAAGGACGGCATCGTCTACGACGCGAAGCAGCTGCTGCGCGAAGTGCGCGAGATGGTCGCGACGGAGAAGAAAAAGCGCGGGATCGAGCACTACGCGCAGCCCGGCGAAGAATAGTTCCGCCGGAGCGGCGCCGCGGCAGCGCTCCGGGTGTGCTCGATGCCGCCGGTTCGCGGCAGCCTCGGCGCCGACGGCATCAGTCGTCGGCGCCGGACTCCGGCCATTCGAGCTCAAGCGGCAGGGCCGGCGCCTCGCCGCGGAAAATCGCCGAGCACACCCTGTTCAAGCCGACATTGATATCGAGGCGATGACCAGCGATCCGGTCCTTGAGCCCATCCAGCCCGGCGAACGCCGTGATGCCGTCGCGTTCCACGACGGTTACCAGGCCGTCGATGAAGGCGCCATCGGCTCCGGCCAGGCGAAGATGTATCGTGGTCCGGGTCGCGTCGACATTCACTTCGACGAGCTTCAGAGTCATCGCCTGCCGCTCCCGCTGTACTGCTGGACGATCACGGATTTTCCTCTGCTTCTTGATCATTTTGAACGCCGCCGAGGATCCGCGACAGTCTCCCCGATCCCCGCCCCGCGGCACCCGGAGACGACAATGAAGCGTGGCCGCCCGGTGTGCTCGCGACGCTGCTCTGCCGCAGGCCGGTCATTCGTCATGCGGGCCGCTCCCGGAAGCACTGCCACCAGCGTCGAACTCCGGCAGAAGCGGACCGGCAGTTCGTCCCGACCGCACCGCTGACACCGTGTCGCCATCGGCGCGAAGCGCACTCTACGCAGCGCCTTCGCTCACTTGTCCATAACGACAACATCGCAAATTGACAAAAGTGCTGCATTGCGGCGTGCGTTGCGCGGCGCGGTCCGTACAGTGGCGCGGCCCCGGCCGTCGCCGGGGCGCGGCATCGGGGGATCCGCTACACCTTGAGGGAGGAATGTCGTCGATGAATCGTACCCACCGTCTTGCGGCCGCCGTCGCGGCGCTGCTGTCGCTGGCCGTTGCGCCGGCCATGGCCCAGAGCAGCCGTCTCGCTGCGGAGATGGATTCCGAAGTCACTACCGCGGCGGAAAATCCCGGCGCGACCGGCAGCGCACGCTTCGCCACCACCGCCAACCCGCTGCTCGTCGCCGCACTGGCCGCACCCGACAGCGCCGACCTGAGCCTGCTGGCCGAACGCCGCCGTCTGCAGGACAAGCGCGGCGAGCCGCTGGAAATCGCCTTCGGCCGCGAAACCGGCGACAAGGTGCTGCAGCTGGCCAGCCTGGACTGGCAGCCGCTGGCCGGCGGCGCTCAGGGCACGCAGCTGCGCCTGCAATCCGACGGCGCACTCGCGCTGCGCGCCGCGCTGCTGTTCGGCGCGGCGGGCGACCGCATCGGCGCGGATCTGAGCGGGCTGACCCTGCGCTTCCGCGGCGACGACGGCCAGACCTTCGAGATGGCCGGACGCGATCTGCCCCAGGGCGAAGCGGCCTGGTCGCCGGTCGTGCGCGGCGATGCGCTGACGATGGAGATCGTGCTCGCACCGGGCATGCAGGCGCCGTCGCTGTCGCTGCGCATCCCGCAGCTGTCGCATTTCGACATCGACCCGGCCTCGACCGATGCGGCCATCGGCATGAAGGTCGGCGAGAGCGACGCCTGCGAGCGCGACATCGTCTGCCGCACGAGCCCGCCGTCGGGCTTCACGAGCACGGCCAACGCCGTCGCGCGGATGGTGTTCACGAAGGGCAGCAGTTCGTACCTGTGCACCGGCACGCTGCTCAACAACACCAACTCGCCGAAGAAGCACATGTTCTGGACGGCCAATCACTGCATCAGCACGCAGTCGGTCGCCAACACCTTGCAGACCTACTGGTTCTATCAGGTCACGACCTGCAACGGTTCCACGGTGAGCTCGGCCGCGCGCACCCTGACCGGCGGCGCCTATCTGCGCCACAACAACTCGGCGCGCGACACCTCGTTGCTCGAACTCAAGACCGCGCCGCCGGCCGGCGCGGTCTACGCGGGCTGGACCAGCGCCGCGATAGCCGCGACCAACACCGCGATCGAAGGCATCCACCATCCGGCCGGCGACGTGAAGAAATATTCGCTCGGCACGGTGACCCTGCTGTCGGGCAACATCGACGGCAAGGGACCGTTCTATCGCGTGCGCTGGACCACCGGCGTCACCGAAGGCGGATCGTCGGGCTCGGGGCTGTTCACGGTCAGCGGCACCGGCAGCTACCAGCTGCGCGGCGGCCTGTACGGCGGCACCTCGTACTGCTCGGCGCCGAGCGACCCGGACTACTACTCGCGCTTCGCCGATCTCTATTCCAGCTTCAGCAGCTACCTGTCGCCGTAAGTGATGCACGCGCAGCGGCGGCCGGCGCCGCCGCTGCGATCGGCTCCGCGCCGCCCCGGCAAGCGGGGCGGCGCAAGTACTCAGTGCGCCGCGGCGCCATCGCCCTTGAGGCAGGTGCTCATGAAGGTCTTGCGTTCGTCGCCCTTGAGCGACTTCTTGCTCGCGTCGGCGTTGCAGGATTTCATCTTTTCCTGCTGGGTCTGGTGGGCGGCAGTCTCGCCGCTCTCGCCCTTGAGGCAGGACGACATGAACGTCTTGCGTTCGTCGCCCTTCTTGCCGGCGGCCTTGGCATTGCAATCGGACATGCGCTGCTGCTGAGGCGTCAGGGTCTTGGCCTTGTCGGCGGCGAAGACCGGAGCGGTTCCCGCGAAAGCCAGGGCGGCCGCGATGGAAAAGCACACGACGGACGAACGAAGGATGGATGACATGGCACGATTCCGTGGGTGGTTACCGGCAGTGTGCCGGCGCGCCGCAGTCTACGCCCATGCCGCCGTCGTGCAGGAGCGTATGCGGAAGTTTGCACTGTCGATTCGCGCCCGGTTCAGTCGGCAGGCGCTGCCGGCCGATCCAGCCATCCGCGCCGATCCAGGGCTGCCGGCTGGGGCTGCCGCGGCATATGCCGCAACGGAATGATGCAAGCCGATCCGATGCCGCGCCGCCCGCCGCGTAGCTGCAGGGCCGCTGCGCTGTCGACAAGTCCATAGGTTCACAACAGTGCAGAGGCCGCCGCAGCCTGCGCGCGCCTAAAACCATGACGCCGTGCCGCGCGGTGATCGCCGCGCTTTCCTGCACGCCTTGCGTGCGCCTGCCACCGCCTGTCTATCCACCTCCGGGCAGCGGAACCTGCGTCGTCGCGACCGACGGACTCCCGGTGTCCGCGGCCCGCGCCGGCGCGTGTCTGCCAACCTGCCAGGAGATCCGACGTGTCCGCTTCGCTCGCCCTGCGTTCGTCCCTCGCCGTTCTCGTCGCCGTCTGCGCCGCCGTGCTGCCGCAGCGCAGCCAGGCCCACGGCTCCATGATCGTGCCCGAGAGCCGCATCTATCACTGCTTTCTCAACAATCCGGAAAATCCCAGTGACCCGGCCTGCCGCGCGCTCAAGGACGCCGCCGGCACGCAGGCGTTCTACGACTGGACCGGCGTCAACCAGGCCAATGCCAACGGCAATCACCAGGCCGTGGTGCCGGACGGCAAGCTCTGCAGCGGCAACAACCCGACGTTCCGCGGCCTCGACCTCGCCCGCAGCGACTGGTACGCGACGCCGATCGCCAACGGTGCCGACGGCACGTTCGAGTTCGTGTTCCGCGCGACCGCGCCGCATGCGAGCCGCGACTGGATCTTCTACGTCACGCGCGCGGGCTGGTCGCCGACCGAGCCGCTGCGCTGGTCGGACCTGTTCGAGTTCTGCCGCTTCGGCTCGGTGCCGCTGGACAACGGCAACTACCGCTTCCGCTGCGCGCTGCCGGCGCTCAGCGGCAAACATACGATCTATACGGTCTGGCAGCGCTCCGACAGCACCGAGGCGTTTTACACCTGCACCGACGTGGAATTCGGCGGAACCACGAACCCGACCTGGACCGACGAAGGCGCACTGACCGCGCAGAACGCGCTGCCGGCAGGCACCGTGGTCACGTTGCGGCTGTTCAACGCGGCCGGCAACGACGTCGAGACGATCGCGTTCACGGTCGCCGCCGGACAGGGCGCCGCAACCGAATGGCCGTACCGCTTCGCGCTTGCGGTCAATGCGCAGGCGACGAATTCGCGCATCGGCGTGCTCGGCGCCGGCGGCGCGATCACGCCGCAGCAGAGTGCGAGCACGAACCGCGTCTATACCCTGACGAGCCGGAACCTCAATCACCAGGTCGACATCCGCCTGCCGAACACCAACCAGCCGCCGGTCGCGGTGATCGCCGCAAGCGGCACCACGGTCACCGGCGCCGGTTCCGTGAACCTGTCGGGCGCCGGCTCCAGCGATCCGGAAGGCCAGGCGCTGAGCCATCAATGGAGCCTGGTTTCCGGCAGCCATGCGAGCCTCAGCGCGAGCAGCGGCGTACAGACCACGTTGAACCTGACGACGCCGGCACAGGACCAGAGCGTCGTCGTGCGCCTGACCGTCAGCGACGGCGCGGCCAGTCACAGCACCACCGTGACCATCACGCACAAGAAGCCCGGCGGCGGCAGCTACGACTACGTCTATCCGGCCGGCATCGGCAGCTACGTCGCCGGCCAGACCGTGGTGCTCGGCAGCGACGGCAATCGCTACCGCTGCCGCCCGTTCCCCGAAGGCGGCTGGTGCAACGTCGACAGCGCGTTCCACTACGCACCCGGCAGCGGCACGAACTGGCAGGACGCCTGGACGCGGCTGTAGTTCGCGTCGCGCGCGGGCACCGCGACGTTGCGGTTCGCCTGCGGCTCACCGGCAACCTGCGCAGGTTGCGGTGAGCGCAGCGAACCGCAACACCGTGGTCTTCCAGCAGCGAAATGCCTCGAACGAAGCCCCGGCACAGCCGCAGCACCGAAACAGAAGTCGCCGCCCGGCAGCAGGTCGGTGGACGGATTTTCCGCGGCGCGTCCGCCTCGCGCATACTCGCGCAATGCCCGACATCGTCCTTGCCACACTCAACGCGCGCTACGCGCATGCCTCGCTGGGTCTGCGCTGCCTGCGCGCCAACCTCGGCACGCTGCGCGAACGCAGCCTGATCCGCGAATTCATCATCGGCCAGAAGACCGAAGACATCGCCGAAAAGATTCTCGCCGACGCGCCGCAGGTGCTCGGCCTCGGCGTCTACATCTGGAACGTCGTCGAGACCACGCGCCTGGTCCTGCTGCTCAAGACCTTGCGGCCCGATCTCGTCATCGTGCTCGGCGGCCCCGAGGTCAGCTACGAAACGCAGGAACAGCGCATCGCCGCCGCGGCCGACTACGTCGTGACCGGCTGGGGCGAAGTCAGCTTCGCCGCGCTGGTCGCGCAGCTGCTGGCCGGCGAACGGCCGGAACCGCGCATCATCGCCGGCGTGCAGCCGCCGCTGCCCGCATTGACGCAGCCCTATGCCGAATACACCGACGAGGACGTGGCGCGGCGCTATCTCTACGTCGAGGCGTCGCGCGGCTGCCCGTTCAAATGCGAGTTCTGCCTGTCGGCGCTGGACAAGACCGCCTGGCCGTTTCCGCTGCAGCCTTTCCTCGATGATCTCGAACGGCTCTACGCGCGCGGCGCGCGCCAGTTCAAGTTCGTCGACCGCACGTTCAACCTGAAGGTCGACACCTCGCTGGCCATCCTCGACTTCTTCCTGGCCAAGCTGCGCGCCGCACCCGACGATCCGGTATTCGTGCATTTCGAGCTGATTCCCGACCATCTGCCCGAGCGCCTGAAGACCGCGATACAGCAGTTTCCGGCCGGCACGCTGCAGTTCGAGATCGGCATCCAGACCTTCGATCCGACCGTGCAGACGCGCATCTCGCGACGCCAGGACAACGAGCGCGCGGCGACCAACCTGCGCTGGCTGCGGGAGCACTGCACGGCGCATCTGCACGTGGACCTGATCGCCGGACTGCCCGGCGAGGACATGGACACGTTCGCGCGCGGCTTCGACACGCTCGTCGCACTCGCGCCGCACGAGATCCAGTTCGGCATCCTCAAGCGCCTGCGCGGCGCGCCGATCGCGCGCCACACCGCCGACTTCGGCCTGCAGTTCAACCCCGAGCCGCCGTACAACATCCTGGCGACCAACGTCATCGATTTCGCGACCATGCAGCGTCTTGCGCGCTTCTCCCGCTACTGGGACCTCGTCGCGAACTCGGGCCGCTATCCGCGCACCCTGCCGCGCCTGCTCGGCGAGCGCCCGTTCGCGCATTTTCTCGCCTTCAGCGACTGGCTCTACGCGCGCACGGGCCAGACCCATGCGCTCGCCCAGGAGCGCCTCGTGCAGGCGGTGTACGACTTCCTGGTCAGCGAACGCGGCCTCGCTGCGACCGAGGTCGGTGACGATCTCGCCGCCGACTACCACGCCGCAGGCGGCCGCAGCCGCCTGCCGTTCGAAGCCGCCGACGCCGCCCTGCCTGCGCCTCGCGCACGCAAGTCCGGCGGCGCGACACCGACGCGGCAGGCGCGGCATCTGCAGCAGGGCTGACGGCGCGGCATGCGCAGAACCCCGCTGAGCGCCAACGACAGGGCCGTCGCCTTCGCGCTGCTGACCGAGGCACCGGCCGCGCGCCTGCGTCTGCCGGCTGCACAACAGACGGCGACCGAACGGCATGCATCTGCGCTGCTGCAACTGCTCGCCGTGCTCGGCAGGATCCGCTGCGAAGACGACGACTTCGCGATCGCGCAGGAGTTGGCAACCCTCGACGATGCCGGGCTGGACCGCATCGGCGCGGCGCTCGCCGCGATCGAACTGCCGCGCTGGCGGCGTCCGCTGGATCGGTGTGCCCAGGCCCTGCTGCGCGGTGTCGACGGCGCCGCTGCGACGGACGAGCGTGTGCTGGAGGTCGCGCTGCGCTACGAGCGCCGTTGCCGGCTCGTCAATCGGCAGTTGTTCTGGCACGACGACATCGTCGACGACCTCGAGAAGGCACTGGCCGATTATCTGGACCGCAAAGCGGACTCGCCGGCCTGGAAGACGGCCATTGGCGAAGTGCCGATGACCGGGTCGGCGTTGCCGGGAATCGCGACCCGCTGCGACGGCGACGACGGCAACCTCTGCGTCGTGCTGCAGGTCGACAGCGACCGGCTCGACGAGCCGCTGCAAGCCTGGATTGCACAGGCACGCGGCACCGAGCTGTTCACGCCGCAGACGCGCCGCTCGCTGACGACGATTGCCAAGGCGTTCGAGGATTCGCACGGCCGGCGGGCTTTCCACGGCATGCCGAAGGGCCGCGTCGTCGGCAAGCTGTTGCAGGGCCGGGAGCCCTCGATCCCGGCGCCCGGCCAGCTCAGCGGAGCACAGCTCGACGTCACGCTGCGGCTGCTCGCCGATACCTATGCCTGGGCCTTCCTCAGCTGGCCGAACACGATGCAGCAGTCGGCACTGGCCTTGGTGACCCGCGACGTCTCGCTCGCCGACCAGTGGGTATCGCTGCTGCAACGGCACAATCGCCAGCACGAGCTGATCGCCAGCTACCGCAACATTGCTTCGCTGCGGGACCGTGCCGGCGGCGCGCAGTTCGGCGAATACAACGGCTACGGCGAAGTTGCACTGCTCGCTGCCGCTGCGGAATCGGTGCCGCCCTGGCTCGTCGTCAAGGTGCAGCAAGGCTCCCTGCACGGCTGGCGCCGGTACACGGCGCGGCTGGGAATCGGCGTCGTGGCGGTGCACGCGCATCCCCACTACACCGATTTCGTCGGCGTCTATCGTGCCGATGACGTAGATGCCTGGCGCGCACTGTGGAGCCGCCTTGACTACGGCGACGGCATCGTCCAGGCCGCCGCCAGCGGCCGCAACTCCGCGGAGCAGGTGCTGAAGGCCGTCATCGGCGCCGGCTACCGCTGCGACTTTCGCATCTGCAACGCACTGTCGCGGCGGCTGGGCTGGATCTATACGCACGTCTACGGCGGCGGGCCCGACGAGAATCATGCGATGTTCCACGCACAGAACCCGGCGATGACGGACCGCGTCGTCGCGTATGCGGCACAGCAGCCGCAGTGGTATCTGTCGGGGCGGTGGTAGCCGGATTCGCAATACCGATATCTCGGCCGGACCGGTCACCCACCGAAGGCGCATTACCTGACCTGCATGCAATGGAACCATGACCGCTGCCATTGACGGACAAACCGCAGAGCGGGACTACTTCCGCTTGCTGGCACTCGGCGAGTCGCCGCAGGGGCGACTGCGCCAGCCCGGCAATGACTGGACTGTAGAAGAACAGGTCGCTGCCTGCGTGCTCGACCTGCTGCGCCTGATACACGCAGCGATATGGACTCATGGACCGGCGGCAGCGCCTTTTCTCGCGTCGCTGACTCCCGAGCAGGTAGGCGGTTACCACGGCGCCCTGCAGGCCCTGGGCGCAACGAAGCAAATCCGTCTTCTCGGGTTACTGCACCGCCGCCTCGTTGCGCCCTTCACGAACGTCGAGCCGTCGCAGCGACAGTCATTGATCGCCGACCGGCTGGACAACAGGAATCAACTTTTCTGGAGAGCCTGGTACAAGGTCGACCCGGACGAGTTGCAGCGACATCTATGCGCCTATCTCGATGCCGCGCCGGGCAATCCGCTGCCGCCGTTGCCGCCGCACGAGGCGCCGCACGCCGCGGGCTTTCCGTCGCCACCGGTGCCGCTCCCGCTGCGACAGCTCGACCGCGGCCCCGGCCGGCACCATCTGTTCCTGTTGCGCACGAACGCCGCTGCGGAAGACGCGATCAACTCCTGGATTCTGAGACAACCGCAGACCCGCCGTTACTACGAGGGACACAGCGAACTCCTCACAGGCACCTCGGTCGTTCTGCCGTTGGACGACGCAGCGACGATGCGGGGACCGCTGTTCGGTGTCGTGCGCGATCCGGAAAAGTCCGGCAGCGAAGCGCCGGCTTCGCCGAGCGATCGTCGAACAGGCGCGGTCCAGCGCGATTCGCCGGCGCAAGAACTGCTGGACGCTTTGGCGAAGAATTTCCATTGGGTGCTGATCGAATGGGACATCCTGCCCGGTGAACGGATCCTGGCCTGGCTCAGCGACGACGACGATCTCGCCGCACAATTCGACACATTGCTGTACGCACATCACGACACCGCGCTTATCGGCTCCCATCGCGGTTTCGATCGGCTCGACGACTGCGCGCGCGGCCTGTGTTTCGGCGAGGATGATGCGTTCGGTGAAGTCGCATTGATCGCCGCGGAAGGCGAACGCGAGGCGCCATGGCTCGTTGCCGCGGTACACGAGAGCAGCGGTCATTGGTGGCGCGGGGCCAGCGCAATGCTGCCGTCGCTGACCTGGCACTGGACGCGCAGCCTGGGCCAGAACCTCGCGATCGTTGTCTACCGCGGCACCGATCCTGGTGCCTGGCGCATGCTCTGGAGCCACATCGACCGGGACGACAACATCGCGACGATCGCTGTCGGCGGCGAATTGCCGCTCGACGTACTGCGTGAACGGCTGGTCCATATCAAGGACTTCATCAGCGTCGACAACCTGCACTACCTGGCAGGCGAAGAAGGCTGGGCCTACGCCCACGCCTGGGGCGGCGGCTCGGATGAACATGTCGCCCTGTTCTTCGCCAGCGACCCGGCCGTCACGGCCCGCGTCGCCGCGTTCGCGCGCGAACGCTGGCCGGAATCCTGGCGCTGGCATGGCTGCTGGTAGCGGCGGACACGGCTGATTTCGCGGCACCGCCGCGCGTGTCCCCGTCGCCGGCAACCGTCGCATTGCCGGCAGCCTGAACCGGCGCCCGCAAGCCCCGCCGCGCGAATCGGCTATGCTGCTGCCGCACTCCGGGGGGAGCCCACAGATGCGTGGCGCGGTTGCGGTCCTGCTGCGAATTGGCTGGATGCTGGCGTTGTCGGCGCTCGGTACGGCCGCGTTCGCCGCGGCCGGCGAGCAGCGGCCGCTCAACGAATATTTCCGCGAGACCTGGACCACGCGCCAGGGACTGCCGCACAACCTCGTGCAAGGGATCGCGCAGACGGCGGACGGCTATCTCTGGTTCGCGACCTGGGAAGGGCTGGCGCGCTACAACGGCATCGAGTTCCGTGCGTTCGACCGCAGCAGCGTCACCGCACTCGCCGACAACGGCATCCGTGCGCTGGAAGTGCGCCGCGACGGCACCCTGGTGCTCGGCACCTCGCGCGGCGGCGTGACGATGCTGCGCAACGGGGTCTGGTCGCGGTTGAGCGAGCGCGAGGGCCTGGCCCAGGACGAGATCATGGACGTGGCCGAGGATGCCGCGGGCGGGCTGTGGGTCGCGACGGAAAGCGCGGGTCTGGATCGGGTCGATGCGGCCGGCATACACCATTTCGGCCGCGAGCAGGGCCTGCCGAGCCTGTCGATGTATCTGATCGCGGCCCAGGCTGACGGCAGCGTCTGGGCCGGCACGACCGAAGGGCTCGTGCGCGTGCGCGGCGATGCGGTACAGGTGTTCGGCCCGGCGCAGGGGCTGCCGCCGGGACCGGTGTTCGACATCGCGTTCTCCGGCGACGGTTCGGTCTGGGTCGGCACCGAGCGCGGCGTCTATCGCGGCACCGGCGACGCCTTCCGTGTGGCCAGTACGGCGCTGCCGGTCGATGCGGTGCAGCGCCTGCTGTTCGACCGCAGCGGCAATCTCTGGCTCGGCACGGTCAATCACGGCGTGCTGCGCCTGCGCGGCAACGAGGTCGAAACTCTCGGCAGCGAGGTCGGCCTGCCGAACAATCGCGTGGCAGCGCTGTTCGAGGATCATGAAGGCAGCGTCTGGGTCGGCACGAACGGCGGCCTGCTGCGCCTGCGCGACGCGCCGTTCGTGAGCTACACGACCGAGCACGGGCTGGCCGACAACTACGTGCGCAGCGTGCTCGAAACCGCCGACGGCACGCTCTGGGCCGGCACCAGCCGCGGCCTGTCGCGCTGGCAGGACGGTCGCTTCGTCTCGCCGACGGCCCGCGAGGCGGCGCTGAACGATTCGGTGCTGAGCCTCGCCGCCGATCCGGCCGGCGGCCTCTGGGTCGGCACCTATGCCAACGGTCTCGTGCACTGGACGCCGGAAGGCGTGCGCCGCTACAGCAGCGACGACGGCCTCGCCGGCAACCAGGTCCGCGCGATCGCCACGACCCGCGACGGCGCGCTCTGGGTCGGCACGGCGCGCGGCCTGTCGCGGCTGCGCGACGGCAGCTGGCGCAGCTTCACGCGCGCCGAAGGCCTGCCGCGCGAGTTCATCATCTCGCTGCACGCGGCAGCCGACGGCCGGCTCTGGATAGGCACGGCCAACGGCGCGGCGGTGGCCGAAGGCGATCAGCTGCGCAGCGTCGACCTGTCCAGGCTCGGCGACATCGAGGACGTGTTCGGCTTTCACGAAGACGCCGACGGCACCGTCTGGATGGCCACCGACCGCGGCCTCGTGCGCGAGCGCGGCGGCCGCTACGCCGTGATCAATCGCAGCAACGGCCTGCCCGTGGATACCGTGTTCCAGGTCGTCGGCGATGCCGAGGGATGGTTCTGGCTCAGTTCCAATCGCGGCGTGCTGCGCATCCGGCAGGACCAGGCCAATGCCGTCGCCGACGGCCGACTCGGCCTGCTCGACGTGGAAGGCTTCGGCGAGGCCGACGGCATGGCCAGCGCGCAGTGCAACGGCGGCTCGAATCCGGCCGCCGGGCGCGGCGCCGACGGCCGCATCTGGATCGCCACCGCGATGGGCCTGTCCAGCGTGGATCCGCCGCGATTGCAGCGTTTCGCGCGCGCGGCGCCGCCGCTGGTCATCGAGGATGTGCGCATCGACGACCGTCTCGTCGCCGCGCGCGAGCGGCTGGAACTCGCGCCCGGCACGCGCAAGATCGAGCTGCATTTCGCCGGCCTGAGCTATCTGATGCCGCAGAAGATCCGCTACCGCTATCGCCTCGACGGCTTCGACGCAGACTGGGTCGAACGCGGCAATCAGCGCTTCGCGCAGTTCACCAACCTCGCGCCCGGCGACTACCGCTTCCGCGTGACCGCGGCCAACGCCGGCGGCGACTGGAACAGCCACGAAGCCGTGCTCGACCTGCGCATCGCACCGTACTGGTGGCAGCGCCGCGGCTTCTGGATCGGCGCGATACTCGGCGGCCTGGGCCTGCTCTATCTCGTCTATGCCCTGCGCGTGCGCCAGCTGCAGCGCAGCGAGCGCCGCCTGCGCGAGCTGATCGACCAGCGCACCCAGGATCTGCGCGCCCAGACCGAACGCCTGACCGCCGCCGACGCGGAAAAGAGCGCGCTGCTGGTGCGCCTGCGCGAGCACGCCGACGCCTTCGAGCGCCAGGCGCGCGAGGACAGCCTGACCGGTCTGGCGAACCGGCGCTGGTTCGACGAGCAACTCGCTGCCGCGTTCGCACAGGCCGTGGAGGCCGACCAGCCACTGAGCCTGGCCCTCGTCGACATCGACCATTTCAAGCGCATCAACGACCACTATTCGCACGCGGCCGGCGACGCTGCCCTGCGCGCCGTCGCCGACACGATGCGCCGCCAGCTGCGCGCACAGGATCTGATCGCGCGTTACGGCGGCGAGGAATTCGCGCTGCTGTTCCCGCAGACCACCTTGGCCCAGGCCCGCGCGCTCGCGGAGCGCCTGCGCCTGGCCGTGGAAGCCGTCGACTGTTCGAGCTTCGCCGCCGGCCTGCAGATCACGGTCAGCATCGGCCTGGCCGAGCGCAGCGATCACACGCACCACGAGCGTCTGGTGTCGCAGGCCGACGCGCGGCTGTACGCGGCAAAGAACGGCGGGCGCAACCGGGTGTGCTAGCGGCGCGGAGGGCGCCGGGAATCGGGAATGAGGACGAGGTAGAAGTATCGAGAGTGTCGGCTCACTTCAAGAAGGTCGGATCACTTCACCTGAGAGCCGCCGCACCGAAAACCCTCCCCTTCAAGGGGAGGGTATGGGTGGGGATGGGTTACCCGCGCGGTTGACGCAAGCGCCAAAAAAAACCGGGCTGGCGTCAGACGGCTGCCGGCGCCGCGCCTACGCCACACGCAGCCCTGCCGCGCGCATCGCCTCGCCGACATAGGCGAACAGCGCGGGATCGAGACCCTGTGCGGCCATCGCATCAGGCTGTGCCTGCCAGGCGTCGCCGAGCTTGCGCGCGACGGCCGCGTCGCCGCCGGTGAAGACCTGCACCAGCGCGTACCAGCGCCGCGCGAGATCCTGGACGTCGGGCGCCTGTGCCGGCGTGCCGGCCTCCAGCGCGGCGCGCACCTGCGCGATCAGTTCGGGCCAGAGTGCCTGCGCTTCGGCCATGCCGGCCGCGCCGAGCTGTTCGGCGCGGCGGCGGAAGTCCTCGCGTTCGTGCGCGGTCCAGTCCACTTTCAGTTGCGTGCTCATCGCTATCGTCTCCACCAGTTCGTCGAGGTCCAGGGTCGATGGCGAGACCACGCGCTGGGCGAGCGCGCGCAAGCTCTGCAAGGCCTGCGTGCGCTCGGCGCATTCGCGTTCCAAGGTCGCGATGCGTACCGCGAGCAGCTGCGCTGCCGCGGTCGCGTCGCGCGTCAGCAGCTGGCCGATCTCGGCCAGGCTGAAGCCGGCGCGCCGCAGCACGACGATGCGGCTCAGCGCCGCCAGCGAACCGGCGTCGTAGAGCCGGTAGCCGGCCGCCGAGTGCGCGGCCGGATGCAGCAGGCCGCGCTGCTCGTAGAGGCGCAGCGCCTTGGCGCTGACGCCGCTGCGACGCGCGAGATCGCCGATGCGCAGATAACGGGACGTGGGTTTGGCCATCGGCGCGAGTCTCGGGTCTGCCCTTGGGGCAAGGTCAAGCGCCGTCGCCGCCTGCCGACGCGGCGGCTTCGACCGCGCCGTCGTCGGACCGCTGTGCCGCCGCCTCGGCCGCGCGCATCACGCGCAGGACGTTGCCGCTCCAGAGCTTCTGCAGATCGGCTTCGGAATAGCCCGCGGCGCGCAGCCGCGCAGTGACTTCGGGCAGCGCGGCGATGTCCTCCAGGCCGCGCAGTCCGCCGCCGCCGTCCCAGTCGCCGCCCATGCCGACGTGGTCGATGCCGGCGACCTCGATCAGATGCAGCAGGCCGTGCATGAACGCGTCGATGTCGCTGTCCCACAGCGGCTCTTTTGCGTCCAGCGCGCGTGTCGCCGCGGTCAGCCCGGCCTGCTGCGCCGGCGACAGCCCGGCGATGTGTTCGAGCTGGCCGAACAGCGCTTCGCGCTGCGCGCCGATGTTCATCGTCGTCAGGTATACCGTCGTCGCGCTGATCACCCCGCCGCGTTCGGCCAGGCGGCGGATACGTGCATCATCGAGATTGCGCGGATGGTTCCAGACTTCGCGCGAACCCGAATGCGACAGCAGCAGCGGCGTGCGCGACAGCTCCAGCATCTGGTCGAACGCCGCGTCGGAGGCGTGGCTCGCGTCGATGACGAGGCCGAGCCGGTTCATCTCGCGCACCCACTCGCGCCCGAGCGGGCTGAGTCCGTTCCAGCGCGGCTCGTCGGTGGCCGAGTCGGCGAACTGGTTCGTCTTGGTATGCACCGGGCCGGCCAGGCGCACGCCGCGGCGGCGGAACTCGGCCAGCAGGCGCAGGTCCTCGCCGAGCGGGTAGCTGTTCTCCATGCTCAGGAACGCGAAACGCTTGCCGGCGCGATCCAGGCGCAGCGCGTCATCGGCGCGCGTGGCCAGCGCGATGCGCGTCGGAAACTCGGCGATCGTCGCGGCGATGCGATCGGCGCGACCGCGGGCGAACGCAAGCGCATCGGCGTAGCCCTGCGGCGTCAGCGGGCCCGAAGCCGTGTAGATCACGAAGAATCCGCCGTCGAGCGCACCGTCGTCCATGCGGCCGAGATCGACCTGCACGAGATCGTCCGCATGGGCATGCCTGTCGCCGAAGCTCCAGCCGGCACGGCCGAAATGCATGGGCGTGTCCAGATGCGTGTCCAGGGTCAGCAGGCGGCGGTGCAGGTCGGCGGCGCTGTCGCGCGTCGCTGCCGATGCTGAAGCGGCTGCGCCGTCGCGCCGCGGCGCGGGTACGGTGCACGCCGTCAGCGCGGCGAGAACGATCAGCAACGGCGGCAGTGCTTTCATGGCATGGGCTCGCGCAGCAGTGGAAGCCTGGAGCATAGCGCTGCGCGGTGTCGCCGCGGTGCAAGGCCATCCCCTTCAAGGGATCCTCGAAAAGCCGTCGTTCCGACGGTTTTTCGAGTCGGCGAGTCCGGCACGGGTCCGCGCTCGTCGGCGCTGGCCAGGCGCTTGCGCGCTCGATAGCGAGCGGCACGTCACCGTGCCGCGGGCACTTGGACGTTTGTCGAGGTGCCCTCAAGGGAGAGACAGGTCGTCGCTGAGCACCGCAGGTTCTGACGACCTTGAACGCCCGACGGGCCGGACGGGCACGGATGGGATGGGGTGGCGTGAGAACCTGGCCCGCGCTGCGCTGTGAGCATGCAGTACGGGCTTTCCGACAGACGCTGGATTCACCGGCACGGACGCAACGGAAAGCCGGAAAAAAGCATCGGGAAGAGCCACGTCCCGGCAGGCGCACCTCACGGCTGCATCAGATCGAAATCTCCGCCCAGCACGCGATCGAGCCGTCCGCTGCGCCAGCCGCGCACGGCGTCGCGGACCAGTGGCGTGGGCTGTTCCTGGTAGCGCCGGCACAGGCGCGATTCGATGTCGGCGGCTGCCGTCGTGCCGGCGACGCCGTCGGCGGTCACGCGCACGTGCAGACGCTGGCGCTCGGCCGGATTTGCATCGCCGCGTTCGAACACGTGCAGGCCGCGTTCGTCGCGCAGCGACTGCCACGCACCGAAGCCGGCGACGGCCAGGCGCAGCCGCGCCTGATCGCGGTCGTGCTCCAGGGTACGCACGCGCATGCCGCGCATTTCGGCCCAGTCCAGATACATTTGCGTCAGGCGTTCGAACCAGGCGCGCGTGGACGCATTGACGCGGTCGGGGCTCAGCAGTTCGAGCTGGGCGTCTTCGGGCTCGGCGGCGAGTACCGCATCGACGGCGAGTTCGATCAGATGCAGGCGCAGCGCGAGGCGGCGCACGACGTCGAGCACGCCGCGGCCGCCGCCGGTCAGGCGCTGCAGCAGCGAATCCGCGCCGCGCACGGCGTTCTCGATGCGATCCATGCGTTCCAGGGTGTCGAGCACGCGCTGGCGCCCGGCGCTGTTCCAGAAATCCGCCGCCTGCATGGCCGCGGCAGCCTGGTCCTTCAGCGCCTGCCAGCCGGCGCCGGCCACACGCTGTTCGCTCGCGGCCAGGGCTGCCTGCAGCGCCGCACGCGCGCTTGCATCGGCGGCCGGATCCAGCGCAAGCGCGCGCAGGTCGGCGCGTGCCGGCGAGATCGCCGCCACCGGCGGCGGCAGGCCGGCGTCGGGATCGACGAAGCGCACATGCAGGCCGTCGCCGGCGCCGGTCACGAACAGGAACTGGCCGCCGCTCGGCACACGGTTCTCGACGATGGTGCGCGACAGCGGCGCCAGCAGGTGCTGGTCGATCGCGCGGCGCAGCGGGCGGGCGCCGAGGTCGGGCGTGAAGCCGCGCTCGAGCAGGAAATCCACGGCCGAGGATTCCCATTCGACCGCCCAGTCGCGCGCGCGGAAGCCGCGCCGCGACAGCACGAGGTCCAGTTCCTTGTGCAGGATGTCGCGCATGACGGTGCGCGACAGCGGCTGGAACACGACGATGCGGTCGAGGCGGTTGAGGAATTCGCGGCGGAACGTCGCGAACAGCGCGCGCTCGGCCTCGCCGCGCGCCGAGGCGTCGCTGGCCGCGACGAAGCCCGGCCCTGCGCGCGTCACCGTCGAGCCGACGTTGCTGGTCAGGATGATCAGGCTGTGGCGGAAATCCGCGGTGTTGCCCTGACGGTCGGTCAGGCGGCCGTCGTCGAACAGTTGCAGGAACAGATCCCAGACGCGCGGATGCGATTTCTCGAACTCGTCCAGCAGGACGACCGCGAACGGCGTCTGGCGGATGCGGCCGGTCAGCGAGGCGCTGCGCTCGCCGCTGCCTTCGTCGATCAGGCGCCAGTACGCGTCTTCGGACTGGTATTCGCTCATGTCAAAGCGCAGCAGCTTGTCGCGCGAGCCGAACAGGTATTCGGCCAGCGCCTTGGCCAGCTCCGTCTTGCCGGTACCGGTGGGACCGGCGAACAGGAACACGCCGAGCGGCCGCTGCGGATCGGTCAGACCAGCCTTGAGCATGCTGATGCGGTCGACCAGCGCATCGACCGCTTCGTCCTGGCCGATCACGCGGCGGGTGAAGAACTCGCGCACCTGGGCCAGCGCCAGATGCGCGCCGCCGTCGAGGATGTCCAGCGGCAGGCCGGACTGCGCAGCCAGCGTCGCGAGCACCTGGGTGCGGCTCAGCGGCAGCGCCGGCGGATCGACCTGCGCGGCCGCACGCAAGGTCTCCTGCAGCAGGCGCAGGCTGCGGCCGGGTTCGGCACGCTCGGGGAACTGCTGCGCGGCCAGGCTCATGGCTTCGGCGATCAGTTCAGGCGCAGCGACCTCGACGCCGTGCCGCTCGCGCGCCTGCCGCACCCAGGTGTCGGCGAGTTCGCGGGTTGCGGCAGCGTCCAGCGCATCGACCGTCAGGCCGGCAGTCAGATGCTGGATGCGCGGACGCTGCGCGAGCACGCGGCTCCAGGCATCGCGCGAACTTTCACCGATCAGCTGGATCTCGCGCTTTTCCAGATGCGGCAGCAGCAGATCGAGTATGCCGGTCGGGTCGCTGGTCGTGCGGCCCTTCTCCAGCAGCTGATGCGCCTCGGGCACGTACCAGATCGTGCGCGGCTCGCTGAGCGCGCGCACGAGCATCGCGACGCGGCCTTCCAGCTCGCCGATGTATTTCTGCCCGGCCAGGATCTGCGCCGGCGTCGCCTCGAACACGCGCCAGCCCTGGGCCGCGAGTTCGCGCAGGCACTGGCGGATCAGGGTCGTCTTGCCGCTGCCCTCGGGGCCGACCAGCACCGGGCTGGTGCGCGGCTCGCGCGTCAGCAGCGCGATCACCCGCTGGCGCGCCTGGGTGTCGGCCGGCGCGAGGATTTCGTCGGCGTCCGCATCCGGCCCGAGCAGGCGACCGATCTGCAGCAGCGCAGCCAGATCCTCGTTCGCACGCAGCAACTGGGCGACTTGAGACGCCAGCACCTCGCCGCGCAGATGGCCGCTGTTGCGCAGCCAGCCCTGCAGCGCGCGCAGGCGGTCGGGATCGGCGTCGGCGAGTTCGTCGCCGATGTCCGCAGTCGCCGGCAGCGCGTCGAAATAGCGCTGCAGCCCCGCGCGCGTGATCGGGTGGTCCACCCACCATTCGCTCATGCGCAGCAGCACGCCGGTCAAGGTCGCCGGATGCGGATGCGCGGCCAGATAGCCCAGCGCGTAGTGCAGGGTGAAATAGCCCATGCGATCGACCGTGCGCACGACGTCCAGCGGCACCACGTCACCGGCGCGGTGCAGCGCGACCAGCGCGGCGCTGCTCGGCGCGACGCCGCGCGACGGCACGGCTTCGAGCCGCTCGCGGGAGCTGAAATCGGCACCGGCCAGCAGCACGACGGCGGCCTGGAAATCCGGATTGGCCGCGAGTTCGTCCGGATGCTCGTACCCGTCGAGCTGCTCGCCAGCCCGGCGCAGCAGCGCATTCAGGCGCTCGCGCGGCGACAGCGGCGCGGCGGGTTCGGCGACGGCGGGCACGGGCTCCGGCGTTTGCACGGCAGCCGCGGCCGCCGGCGCCGCCACGGGCGGCGGCAATGCGGAAGGCGCCGGCGTGGAAGCCGCCGGGCGCGGCGCCGGACGCAGCAGCCAGGCCGCAAGGAAACCCAGAACGACGCCGATGACGAACCCTGCCAGCATGCCGACTCCCGAGAAAAAATCTGGATACGCATCCGCCGCGGGACTTGCCCGCCCCGCGGCTCCTGCCCACAACGTCGCCGGACGCGGAACGCGAACGGACAGCGGCGAGCCAGCCCCTGGACCGCTCGCGCCGAAGCAGAGTTTCCCACAAGCACGCCACGGCGCCGACGCCGCGTCCGCGGCATCGACAGGCGCAAGCCCGCCGCACGACCGAAGGAACGCACCGGCCCGATACGACCGGGCACATGACCTGCTGCGATGCAACGCAGCGGACGCGGTGCTGCGGGTCTCTACGGTGGTCCCGCGACGCCGATGCAATCCAATCGGTATGAAACGGCCGTCGGCAACGCTGCTGCACCGCAACCGCAACGGCATCGACCGGCCTCCGGCGTGCGTTTCTTTTGCAAATTATTCATAAGTGATCGTATTCACATAAGAGAAAAGATTGCGGTTATGCGGTTGCCAGAAGCCCGGCCGCTGCGCTACATCGTCGATCCGGGAGAGGTACTCGGCAACGAGCCACGATGCAGCGGCCACGGCAGCAGCAGTCCCGGAACGACACGCGACGCGCCTGCTCACGTTCGATGACGCAGCCGTCGGTTCCGGATCCGCCACCGGCCTGCATCGACGTGGACCAGGGGAGATCCACGGCGTTGCAGCGAGGGATACGCGCCCATCGGGTGCCGCAAGCCTGTGCAGTCCGCGCACGACCGCCAATCGGCCGCGACGGACGGCTGCGGCTGCGCGCGAGCCCGTCGGCGCCGTCTCGCTGCGACCGCGTGGCCGCGCGCCAACGACACGGAGGTCGCCATGCCGCTTCGCGGCCATTCGCAGATCCGGAGGGAGTGAACCGAATGAACGTATCCGTCAATACCGTCGCACCGCGCCAGGGCCGTCGCTTCTGGCAGGCCCTGTTGCCCGCCTGCCTGCTGTTCGCGCTGGCCGGCACCGCCGTCGCCGCCGAACCGTCGGCCGCGGTCAAACCCAGCGTCATGTCGCTGCAGGTGGACAACTACCGCGGCAAGGCCGAGGCCTTCGCCGCCGTCGACCTGTTCAGCGACCGCTCGACGCGCTCGGCCGCGGCCGACGCGGTGACCGGCCTCGCCGTCAGCAGCGGCACCCTGCTCGATCTCGACCGCGACGCCGTCGCCGCCCTGCGCCGCGCGCGCCCAAGCAGCCTGACCCTGCGTCTGCCGACGCGCGAGCGCGGCACGGTCGAACTCGAACTGTTCGAGCACGACATCTTCGCGCCCGATTTCCAGATCACCGCCAGCGGCGGAGAGAACACGGCCAAGATCGACCGCGGCCTGCACTATCGCGGCATCGTCAAGGGCGACCCGGCCTCGTTCGCCGCGGTCAGCGTGTTCGGCAGCGAAGTCATCGGCACGTTCTCCACCGCGACCGACGGCAACTGGGTCGTCGCCAGGCTCGAAGGCGACAATCCGCGCAACCGCCACATCGTCTATGCCGAATCCGCGCTGCTGGACAAGAAGGGCGCACCGGGCTGCGCGATGGACTCGCAGGGCAAGGGTGAGAACTTCGCCAGGTTCTGGGACGAAACGCCGGCGGCCAGGCAGACGCATACCGGCGAATCGGCGATGTCGCCTGCCGGCGCCGGCACGCCGGGCACCGACGCACTGCAGACGGTCAAGTGCGCGACCGAATGGCTGGAAGCCGAGTACGACGTCTACCAGAACCGCGGCAGCCTGCAGGCCGCGACCGACTACGTGACCGCGGTGTTCAACAACTCTTCGACCCTGTACGCGAACGACGGCATCTCGCTGAAGCTGCAGCAGGCCTACATCTGGACCACGAGCGATCCGTACAACGGCTCGAATTCCACCGGCAACCTGTCGGCGTTCCAGAGCTACCGCGCGAACAGCTTCAGCGGCACGATCGCGCAGCTGCTGACGTTCCGTTCGCTCGGCGGCGGCGTGGCGGCGGGCTTCAGCGGCATCTGCAATGCCTCGCGTTCGGCCAGCATGTGCACCAGCGGCATACAGCCGGCCTACAACACCGTGCCGACGTATTCGTGGACGGTCAGCGTCGTGACGCACGAGGCCGGCCACCTGCTCGGTTCGCGCCATACGCATGCCTGCGTCTGGAACGGCAACAACACGGCGATCGACAGCTGCTCCGGCGCCACCGAAGGGGGCTGTCCGCTGCCGGGCAATCCGTCGGGCGGCGGCACCATCATGAGCTACTGCCATCTGACCAACGTCGGCATCAACTTCAACCGCGGCTTCGGCCCGCAGCCCTCGGCGACGATACGCAATCGCGTCGAGGCCGGCGGCTGCCTGGCCAACTGCGAGGGCGGCGGCGGTGGCGGCGGCGCGTTGACGCGCGGCACGCCGCTGGCCAATCAGTCCGCGGCCACCGGCAGCGCACTCGCCTATACGATGAGCGTGCCGGCCGGCGCGACCAACCTGAGCTTCACGACCTCCGGCGGCACCGGCGATGCGGATCTGTTCGTGCGCTTCGGCAGCGCGCCGACCGACACGGTCTACGACTGCAAGTCCGACGGCCCGTCCAACGCCGAGACCTGCACGATCGCTGCGCCGAGCGCCGGCACCTACCATGTGCGCGTCAAGGCCTACGCGGCGTATTCGGGCCTGAGCATCGTCGGCAACTACACGACCGGAAGCAGCGGCGCGCAGACCTACAGCAACGGCACCGACTACGCGATCAACGACAACGCGACCGTGGAGAGCCCGGTCACCGTCTCGGGCCGCAGCGGCAATGCGCCGGCCAATACCCAGGTCGCGGTCAACATCGTGCACACCTACATCGGCGACCTGCGCATCGACCTCGTCGCGCCGGACGGCAGCACCTACCTGCTGCACAACCGCGCCGGCGGCAGCGCCGACAATATCGCGCAGACCTATACGGTCAACCTGTCCAGCGAACCGCTGAACGGCATCTGGAAACTGCGCGTCAACGACAACGGTCCGGGCGACGTCGGCAGGATCGACAGCTGGTCGGTCACGTTCTGATGCATGGCGACGCGGTTGCGGCGTGAACCGCAGCGGCAAACCGCGCCGGGCAGATCATCGCCCGGCGCGGATCCAGGCGGCCGGATCCCCGCCACCGGCTCCGCAAGCGAAGGATCCTGCCAACGGCGACTGGCCGGAGCCCGACGACGACCGCACAACCGTTTGCATCGAAGTCCGTGATGGCCGGTTCCATACTTTTCCGCTTCACCACAATGACAATCATGAACGGCACAGCGATGGGTCACGTCGCCCCGATTCGTCCTTGAACGTCGCAATCCATCTGTATAACCTGCAGCAAACGCACCAACCGTCGCCGCCCGGCGCCGGCGCAACCGGGGAAGGCCGCAACACAGCAAGCCATGACGGGCGCGGATGGCGCGCCCGGCAGCATGTGGACGGAATTCGTCCGCGACGGCAGTCTGCTGCCGCCTGCCGCCGCGCCATCACCGCCACCACAGCAGCGGGGTGAGTGCGATGAAGCGCATGCGCAAAGGGGCGGTCATCAGCGGCGGCATCGCCGCGCTGGTGCTGGCGGCGAGCTGTTCGACGACATCGGTGAATCCCGGTCCCGTCGTGCCGCCGCCCATCGATCCGCCGGTCACGAACTGCAACATCACGCCGCCGACCACGGCCATCACCCCGGCACTGCTGGCCAGTGGCCTGCCCTGCGACGCGACCATCGTCCCGCCGATCACCCTGGCCAATCTGCAGCACGGCTTCGACTACTACTCCTGGCTCACCTTTCTTTCGTTGAATGCACCCGCCGCCGGCGGCGTCATCGGCCAGGGCGCGCAGCCCGGCGGCGACGCGGCGACGCAGTGGGAACAGTGGAAAGAACTTTCCGATCTCATGAAGCCCGGCGGCGCCGCGCCGGGCGCCTGGGACGCGCCGCGCACGATCCCGGCCGCGTGTCTGGCGCTCGGTGCGAACAAGGGTTCGCGCGTGCTCAGCATGGTCGGCAAGACGCCGGACCTGCTCTCGGCCACGGTCGAGCCGTTCGATACCGGCCCGCTGATCGACCAGCACGGCCGCTACGTGCGTTACGAGATTCTCGTGAACCGGCCGATGTTCGAATACATCGTGCAGAACGACCTGTACAGCAAGCAGGGCCAGAGCGCGTTCACGACCACAGTCGACTTTCCGTCGGGCACCGTCGCCGGCGGCAGCAACGGCACGACAGGCGCGATCATGGTCAAGGCCGCCTGGATGGTGCTCGGCGACGGCGACGATGCGACCGCGTTCCACACCACGCGGGCGTTCGTCTACACGGCGCCGCAGCAGAATCCGCGCATCGAGGAATCCTGCACGACGGCAACCCTGGGCCTGGTCGGCCTGCACGTCGCACACAAGACCGCCGGCGCGCCGCAATGGATCTGGTCGACCTTCGAGCACGCGGCGAACGCGCCCGAGCAGGCCGACATCGACAACGGCAAGCTGCGGCGGCGCTACAACTTCTATCGCGCGGGCTGCAGCGGCTGCGCGGCCAACGAACCGCCGCCGCGGCCGTGGAACCCGAACGTGCAGCCGTTCGCGAACGGTTTCACCAGCCAGATCGTGCGCGTGACGCCGATCACCGCCGAGACGGGCGCACTGACGCGCGCGTTCACCGGGCTGCTCGCGAACACGGTCTGGCAGAACTATCTGCTGGTCAGCACGCAATGGCCGACCGATCCGCAGAGCAAGACCGATCCGAACGGCGTGCCCGCACCGATGTATCTCGCCAACAGCACGCTGGAAACCTATATCCAGGGCAGCGTGCCGCAGTCCTCTTCGAGCTGCATGAACTGCCACGGCAATGCCGCGGCGACGACAGGCCGCACCTCGGACTTCACCTTCATCCTCGAACGCGCGCAGTAGCGCCCCGACACGGCAGGCAAGCCAATGGCCAGCGACAGCATGTCCCAGTTCGTCAACCTGTCGGCGCTCTTGACCGGCATCAGCGCCGACAAGCTCGTGCCGCCGCTGTCGCCGTCGCCGGTGCCGCAGCTGATCTTCACGACGGCGCAGCAGCGCGGCGGCGCCACGTTCGTCACCTTGCTGGGTGTCTACGCGGACGCGGTCGCGCAAGGCAGGACCGACGCGCAGATCGCCGCGGCGGTGTTTTCGGACAACGGCGCCGACGTCTGCTATCTCGCGCGCAGCATCATGCTGGCCTGGTATCTCGGCAGCTGGTACGACCCCAAGGTGCTGCAGGCCTACAACAGCGCGACGCCGCCGCCCGGACCGCCGGCCTCGACCGTGCTGTCGTCCGAGGCCTATACGCAGGGCTGGGCCTGGAACGTGGCGCAGGCGCACGCCATGGGCTACAGCAACTACACCTTCGGCTACTGGGGCAAGCCGCCGCCGGCCCTGAGCGATTTCACGGGAGCCGCGTCATGAGCAGCGCACCGACCGTCTATGACGCCGTCATCGTCGGCGCCGGCGCGTCCGGCTCCATCATCGCCAAGCAGCTCGGCCTGGCCGGCAAGAAGGTGCTCGTGCTCGAGGCGGGCGCCGGCGTGCCGCCGAACATCAATGCGTTCATGCAGCGCTTCTACACCTCGGTCGCCAAGACGCCCGAGTCGCCGTATACGCCCGATCTGTTCACGCCGCCGGGCAGCGGCGATCTGACCGATCCGTCGACCCTGGCCGCCGGCCGTCCGACCGTGCTGACCCTGCGCGCGGACAACTGGCAGGACCCGCACCAGGCCTATCTGATCCAGCAGGGCCCGAAGGCCTTCGCGAGCACCTACGAACGCGTCGCCGGCGGCACGATGCGGCATTGGCTCGGTACGAGCCTGCGTTTCCTGCCGAGCGACTTCGAGATGCAGACGAAGTACCGGCAGGAAGTCGACTGGCCGCTGAGCTATGCGGACCTCGATCCCTGGTACGGCGCAGCCGAGTCCGAGATCGGCGTGTCGGCGAATGCGGCCGAGCAGTCGTTCCTCGGCATCACGTTCCCGCCAGGCTACAGCTATCCGATGCAGGCGATTCCGCACAGCCTCGTCGACGACGCCGTCGACGCGGCGACCCGGGGCATGACCTGGGAGGGGCTGCCCGTGAACGTGACCGGCACGCCGGCCGGGCGCAATTCGCAGCCGTACCAGAACCGCCGCGTCTGCGCCGGCAACACCAATTGCATTCCGATCTGCCCGATACAGGCGAAATACGATCCGAGCGTCAGCCTCAATGCGGCACTGGACACCGGCAATGTCACCTTGTGGCCGCAGACCGTCGCGAGCCACGTGCGCATCGCCGACGACGGCACGGTCAGCGGCATCGACTACCTGCAGTACCAGCAGGTCAGCGGGCCGGCCACGGGCGGCGGCACCGCCGTGGGCAAGATCTACGTGATCGCCGCGCACGCGATAGAAACGCCGCGTCTGCTGCTGATGTCGACCAACGACGGCCGCTACCCGCACGGCGTCGCCAACAGCAGCGGCCTCGTCGGGCAAAACCTCATGGACCACCCGCTGTACCTGGCCTGGGCGCTCGCGCCGCAGCCGGTATGGCCGTACCGCGGCCCGCTTGCGACCGCCGGCATCGAAAGCCTGCGCGACGGCGACTTCCGCAGCGAACGCGCCGCGTTCCGCATCGAGATCGGCAACGAGGGCTGGAACTTCGCGATCGGCGATCCGGACACGACGACCGTGGACTTCATCAACGGCATGAACGCGAGCGGCCTGAATCCGCCGCCGGCCGGCGGCGCACCGGCGGCGCTCTGGGGCAGCGCCCTGGTCGCCGCGCTGAACGACGGCCTGTCGCGCCAGTTCCGCCTCGGCTTCCTCGTCGAGCAGTCGCCCGAGAGCAGCAACTACGTCAGCCTGTCCGACGAGCTCGATCCGCTGGGCCTGCCGCGGCCGGCGATCCACTACGACCTGTCGGACTACACCAAGAAGGGCTTCGTCGCCGCCAAGCAGGTCGCCGACGCGATCTTCGCCCGGATGGGTGCAACCCAGTTCACCACGGTGCCGGCCGAAGGGCCGACGACGTTCGATTACGTCGTCGACGGCCAGCCCACCCGCTTCCGCTACTTCGGCGCCGGCCACATCGTCGGCACCTACCGCATGGGCAGCGAGAAGAACAATTCCGTGGTCGACGCCGACCAGCGCAGTTGGGACCACCCGAACCTGTTCCTCGTCGGCAGCGGTACCTTCCCGACCGTGACCACGGCCAATCCGACCCTGACGATCGCTGCGTTGAGCCTGAAAACCGCAAAGGCGATCGTGGAACAGCTGAACCAGCCGTCAGGCGGTGCGGACCGGTGACTGCGCCACGGGCGTGCGATGCGGGTCTCGGCAACCCGACCGCCGCGATGACTGACCGTCGCCTCGCCTAGCGCAGCTTGCGCCGCCGACGCGGCACGAGCACGTCGAGCATGGCCTTGGCCTGCTCGCGTTCGGCCGGCCGGAGGCGGCGCAGGCGCACGATCCAGTCGATTTCCTCGGGCGTATAGGCCTCGGGCATTTCGCGCGTGCCGCGCAGACCGCGGCCCCTGCGGTTCGCGCTGCGCTGGCCGGTGCAGACGTATTGCGCGTCGTAGCCCTGTCCGGCCAGCGCAATCAGCGCGTCGACCGGCATCGGAATCTCGGTTTCCCAGCGTCTTACGGTACGCGGACTGACGCCGGCGATCTCCGCTGCTCGCTCGCGGCTCAATTCCAGCCGCAGTCGTTCTTCGCGCAACCGCGCATAAAACTCCGTGCCTGCCATACCTCGCCTTCCGTTGCGTATGGACGATTCGCCTCGCCCGCCGCGAATTTCACCTGCTGCAACGGTTTTTCGCAACGGAAAAATTTGAGTTCACAATCAGCAAACGGCGCGCAAGGGCCGTCTGTGCCAACTGTTGTTGTTTATCACAACAGTAACAAGCGAATTGGTGTGCGGTACCGGCCGATGGGCCCGGAAAGCCGGCATGCCGCCGGCCGTACTAACCGGCAATCCGGCGTAAGCCGGAAAACCTTTCGCGCACCGGCGGCCGCCCTGGCTGCCAAACCCACCTCGGGCGCGACATCGCGACTGCGGGAATCCGCGGCGGGAAACGCCCGGGAGCGACCCTGGCGGCCATCCGGGAGCCGCGGCCCGGCGGCGGCAGCTTCGCCACACCGGGCCCGCCCCCGGAGGTCGCCCAGCGGGCCCCTCGCGCCCCCAGGCTGCCGGAAGACGCACACGCCGCGGACTGCGGCGCAGCGATGGCGCCGCCTGCGTCGGCTGCGGATGGCAGCGACGCGTCGCAGAAGATGCCGCTGTGCGCCGGGCCCGTCCCGACCGGAAGGCCGGCTCCGCGCCTCGATGCCACAGCATCCGCCCCGCGCCTTCACGCGCCGCCACGTTCACCGCGCCGCGCGTGCGGACACTGCCGCTTTCACCGCGCAACGCGCGCCGGCGCGGCGGCACTCGCCACCTGATCTCGCACGACGCCAGCACCCTGGCAAACGGCGGGATTGCCCTGCCGGCGCCGTGCCGAGCGGCCGCCGCCGCATGCACGGCACGGCAGATCCGATGGCTGCGGTCGGCGCACGACTCGGGCCGAGGAACCGCCGCGCCGGCCTGCCACAGGAACGCGGTTGCCGCAGCGAACGTGGCTCAGGACTTGACGCTACACAGCGGCTCGGATTTCCAGGCCGAGACGATGCGCTCGCGTGAGCCGTCGGTATGGATCAGGTCCACCGAATACCAGTAGCTGCGCAGCGGTTCGACGGCAGTGTCGTGATACTCGTAGCGGTGGGTTTCGTCGGTCGTTCCGGCGGCGAGTATCGGCGTGGCGCTGATCCGGGATGCCGCCCCGGTTTCACTGTCGCTGCGGAATACCTCGAACGCAAAGCTGTCCTGCTCGCTGGCCGTCGTCCAGTGCAGGCGATTGCTCAACGGCTTGCCGTCGGCCACCGGTTTGCAGTCCGCGGCAACCGCGACGACGCCGATCAGCAGCAGCGGGGACAGCAGGATGGCGAGGCGTCGTGTGCGCATGGGGAGACTCGAGTCTGGGCGAGCGGCATGATTTGCCGGAACCTGTTTTGGCCGCTTGCGGCCATCCGCGTCAAGGGGCCTTGCCGGCGGCGCGGCCGGCGCGTGGCGGCAATGCCGCGACCGTGATGCCATGGGCACCTCGGCAGCGGGATGAAGCCAACGGCGAAGACCCATCCGGCTGGTTTCGGGATACCGGATTCGGGATGGCATAGACCCGGTGTGGAGACGCGGCGACAGGACCCGTCAGGCCATGCCTGCAGCCTCGCGACGACGACCGGACCTGGCAGCCGTCGGCGGTGTCGCCGGAATGCGGCACACATCGGCAGTGCATCCGCAACGCAATCGAGTTCGCCGTTCAGGCCCACCACGAAGCACCGCATCGTCGAGCTCCGTCCCCGGCCTCGGCAGCCAGACAACCAGCGCCGGCAGCGAGCAGCGACCGGCCGCGACTGTACCGGCAAACACCGATCGCTATTGTTGAGAAATTTCTAAACAGTTCTTGTGGCCATTCGTTCGACCCGGTGCGGCGCCAGGCAGAAGCAGCTGCGAGCGACGGCGAAACCCATCCCCACCCAGGCCCGTCCGGCCCGCTGGGCGCTCAAGGCCGTCAGAACCTGCGGTTCCGAGCGACGACCGCTCTACGCTTGAGGGCCTCTCGAAAAACCATCGTTCCGACGGTTCATCGAGTCGACGAATCCGGTGCAGTGCGGAGCCGTCTCCGCTGATCAGGCGCCTACGCTCGGTCGCGAGCGGCACGTTGCCGTGCCGCAGGCACCTCGACGTTTTTCGAGCTGCCGGGTTTTCCACGCGAGTCCTTGAGAACGGTACGAACTGCGGCAATAGCGCTTCCTGAAACGAAGCGCGCCAGTTCAACCCCGCTTCTTCAAGCGGAGCGCATTGCAGCGCTTCGCCGACTTACCGTCGTGCCGGTGGCGATTTCGCAAAGGCTCGGGCCGATTCCACTGCTGCGGCACCGGACCGGAATCGACACCGCCATCGGCCACCAGGGCGGTCGCTGTACCGCATCCTCCGCCGTGTCTTCGCCGGCCGCATCACACCAGGCGACGCCAGTCGCGCGATGCAGCGCCGTGATGCGACTTCGTCTTGCACGCCTCCGGTACGAACAGGCCGATAGTTTCGCCGATCTGTCCGCCACTGCCGCGTACGCACGCGTCCCGCAGCGCGACGCAAGCCAGTCCGACACGCGCTCTCAGCGAACGGTTCAACGCAACGCCGCCACGCCGAATCAGGCGGAACCGCGGCCATCTGCAGCCACAAGTGTTTCACCCCGCGTACGACGGCTGCGCGCTCGAACCGTGCGTACAGCGCAAGAATCAGGCACGAACTCGTCGTGTACGTACACGCGACTTCCCTGACGTCGTTGCCGCAGATTCCGCGCGGCGCGCCGATTTCGCACCGCGCCTAGCCGGCGTGCACAGCGCGAGTACACTGAGCATGGCCCTGGCCTGCTCGCGCTGGCCCGTGCTCAATGCGCGATAGCTGCGCAGCAGCTCGACTTCGTCGCGCGTGTAGCCCGGCGCGACCTCATAGTCGACGCCGCGCTCGCGCACCTCGTGGATGTTCTTGCTGCGCACGCCGCTGGCGACATACTGCACGTCGTAGCCGATGGCGAGCAGCGGAATCATGGCGTCCAGCGGTATCGCCACTTGCGATTCCCAGCGCCGCACGGTCTTGACGTGCACGTTCGCCGCATCGGCGACTTCCTGCTGGGTCAGACCCAGCCGCGCACGCTCTTCCCGCAGTCGTCCAAAAAAGTCCATGTATGCACCACTTGACTGTGGATCATCGCTGACCCAAAATTTTTGCATAGGGACAATTTTGTCCCGCACCGATTCCGCCATGCCGCCGTGTAGTTTCGTCACCGATTGCCCGATGCCGCCGACCACCGGCGCCGCCATGCATGAACCGCTGCCGTCCCCGTGCCGCCGCCCTGGCGCGCGGCCGCCCGGATTCGCGTGAAACCACGGCGAACGCGAACCGCGCCGTCACTGCCAAAACAACAAAACTCGATCTGCTGCATTTCACCTACTGCAAGCGCTTTGCGCAATAGGAAAAATCCGCCAGCCAGAATCGGAAAATCCGCGCCTTTCAGCTCGCTGCCATCTGCTCCGTCGACGTTGCGGAATCCAAGTTCTGCGCCAAACGCAAACGTATGGTCGGCGACAGCCCAGCATCGGAACGTGGCGCGGCAATACCCAATGGACGCCACCGGCCTGCTGGCCGGCGTGCGGCCGCCACGCGCCTTCGAGGGATCGGAGGCATTGCATGCAGCGCCGGCGGCGGCCATCGCCGCAGCGCGCCCACACGGACGAGGGGCTCGCATTGCTCATGAGTGACGAGAAGTACATCAACGCCGCCCAGCAGCGGGCGCTGCGCACCTTGTTGATGCTCGCCGAACACGATCTGGACGGATTGGCTCCCGGCGAAATCGCGCGCCACCTGAAGACCTTGCCGAGCAACACCACGCGCGACCTGGCGAACTTGCGCCTGGCCGGCCTGGCCGAGTCGCTCGGCAACGGCCGCTGGCGCATTTCGCCACGCCTGGCCGAGCTCGCGATCGTGCTGCAGCGCAACCTCGAAAACGCACGACAGCGGCTGGAAGACACCCGTCGGCGCTACGCGCGCGATTAGGAAAGCAGCGAACGCGCCGGAATGCGGCTTTGACAGCAGGACTCCGCCAGCGCCGGGCGAATGGCGAGACGCGCGCGTCCGGCGGCCTGCAAGGAACGACAGCCAGGCGCACGCGTCGCCGCAGACCGGCGCTCGGAACGTCCCCGCGGTCACGTGCGGCCGCAGCATGCCGCGACTGGATCCGTCGCATTTGCCGGAGATCCGCATGAACGCCGTCACGCTCGCGCTCGCTGCCCTGACCCTGGCCCATGGGCTGATCGCGTGGTTGGCCGTGCGTCGGCTGCGGCTGCATCACGCGGCCGCGACGCGTCAGTCAGGCAGCGGTCCGGCAACGGACTGAACCACGACAGCGCTGACGGCCGCGCCGTCGCGCGCTAGGCTTGGCGGGCCGGCCGCCGGAGTGCTGACATGCCTGTGATCGTGCTCGCTTCCGCACTTGCGCGCTGGCTGCCGGCCGGCAGCGCCGAGCCGCGCCTGCGCGTGGAAGGCACGACCTTGCGCGACGCACTGGAGGCCGCCTTCGCACAGCAGCCTGCGCTGCGCGGCTACGTGCTCGACGAACAGGGCGCGCTGCGCCATCACGTCGCCGTGTTCATCGGCGGCCAGGCCCTGCGCGACAAGACCGATCTCGCCGCGACGTCCGTCGCTGCCGACGCCGAAATCTATCTGCTGCAAGCGCTTTCCGGAGGCTGAGCCATGTCCGAACGACTGCTGCTGTCCACGCGCAAGGGACTGCTCTCGCTGCGTCGGAACGGCGATGACTGGCGCCTGGAACATCACGCCTTCGCCGGCGACAACGTGACGCTCGCGCTGGCCGATCCGCGCGAGGACCGCTGGTATGCGGCGCTGAACCTCGGCCACTTCGGCGTCAAGCTGCAGCGCTCCGACGATCGCGGCGCAAGCTGGCAGGAAATCGCCGTGCCGGCGTATCCCGCCGGCGAAATGCTGAATACCGGCGACGGCAAGCCGCCGGTACCTGCCGCGCTCAAGCTGCTCTGGTCGCTGGAGCCCGGCGGCGCCGACGAACCGGGCCGGCTCTGGGCCGGCACGATTCCGGGCGGCCTGTTCCGTTCCGACGACGCGGGCGAATCCTGGCAGCTGGTCGAATCGCTGTGGCGGCTGCCGCAGCGTGCGCAGTGGTTCGGCGGCGGTTACGACCAGCCCGGCATCCATTCGATCTGCGTCGATCCGCGCGATTCGCGCCGGCTGCGCATTGCGATCTCCTGCGGCGGCGTCTGGCAGAGCGGCGACGGCGGCGACAGCTGGGCGCTCAGCGCCGACGGCATGTACGCCGCCTACATGCCGCCCGAACTGCGCGACGATCCGAACATCCAGGATCCGCACCGCATGGTGCAGTGCGCTGCCGCTCCCGACACCCTGTGGGTGCAGCACCACAACGGCGTGTTCGTCAGCCACGACGGCGCGCGCAGCTGGCACGACGTCCCTGATGTGCCGCCGTCCGTGTTCGGCTTCGCCGTCGCGGTGCATCCGCAGGACCCGCAGACCGCGTGGTTCGTGCCGGCGATCAAGGACGAATGCCGCATCCCCGTCGATGCCCGGCTCGTCGTCGCGCGCACGCGCGACGGCGGCCGCAGTTTCGACAGCCTGCACGACGGACTGCCGACGCAGGCCTACGATCTGGTCTATCGCCACGGCCTTGCGGTCAGCCGCGACGGCGCACTGCTGGCAATGGCCTCGACGACCGGCGGCCTCTGGCTCAGCGACGACCAGGGCGACAGCTGGCGCAATCTGTCGCTGAATCTGCCGCCGGTCTACGCGGTCACGTTTGCCTGAAGCCGCTGCTGCGGTGCGGACGCAAGGACCGCGCCCGGGATCATCGCCGCGACAGCCGCATCGAGCGCAGACGCCGCGCCGGTGATCGTCGCCGCGCGGGGACGGCAGGAGAACGACGGACTCAGCGCGGCGCCGACAGGCGGCTGCCGTCAGCGAACACGATCTCGGCCGGCTCCCACTCCAGCCGCAGGCTGTCGGCCGGCAACTCGGCAAATGCCCGCTCGTCGGGGTCGGCGCTGCGCATGGCGTTGCCGCAACGCAGTTCGGTGCTGGCGAAGGCTTCCAGCGCATCCTGTTCGAGCCAGCAATGCGTGCGCCGGCGGCCGTCCGCGTCGAACACGTCGACGGCGCCCTTGGCCGACGCGATGTCGCGGCCCGACGCATTGCTCAGGCGATAGGTCACGACGAGCACCCGCGCGCCGTCGTCGGCCCGCTTGGCGCCGCCGGTGTCGGCAATGCCGAGCGCCTGATCGCGCGACAGCAGTTCGCGCCGCAGCAGGCGCAGTCCGAGGGCTTCGCGCAGCGGTTCCAGCAGGTGATCGCGTTCGGCCCGGCGCTGCGCGGTGACCGCATCGCGCTCGGCCTGCTCGCGCAGGAAACGCTTCTGCAGCTCGATCGCCTCGCCGAACGTGCGCGCCGTGAACGGAGAATCCGGATCGGCCATGGCCGGCGGCAGTACGTCGCCGTTGCTGCGCTTGAGGTAGCCGAGCACCAGCGCGCGTTCGTCATCGCCGAGACGATCGAGTTGCGGCTGCACCTCCGACAGATCGCGCACGTCCATCGGCAGCAAGGTGTCATAGGGTTTGCGCAGCGCGCCGTAGAGACCCAGCGCCGCCAGCACGGCCACGACGATCAGGGCCCTGCTCGTGAAACTCATGTCCACCTCCGTCAGAACGATTGCGGCTGCGCCGTGGCAGCGGCGACGACGCCCAGGGTCGCACTGCAGCGATCATCGGCGACGGACTCAGGGCTTCGCCGTCACCACCGGCCGCGCGCGCAGCAGGCGCGCGACGATGCCGGCGACGAGCCCCCAGAACGCCGACTTGATGCCGAACAGGCTCAGGCCCGAAGCCGTCACGAGGAAGGTCAGCAGGGCCGACTCGCGCTCGCCTTCGTCGGCCAGGGCCGCCGCCAGGCCGTTGCCGATGGTGCCGAGCAGCGCGAGCCCGGCGATGACCGCGATCAGCTCGTGCGGAAATGCCGCGAACACCGCCGCGACCGTCGCACCGAATACGCCGACGATGCAATAGAACACGCCCGCCGCGACCGCCGCGACGTAGCGCCGCGAGGGATCCTCATGCGCCTCGCGCCCCATGCAGATCGCCGCGGTGATCGCGGCGAGGTTCAGCGCATAGGCGCCGAACGGCGCGAGCACCACGTTGACGGCGCCGGTCCAGCCGATGACCGGCGAGATCGGCAAGGCATAGCCCGATGCCCGCGCGACGGCGACACCCGGAACGTTCTGCGAGGCCATGGTCACGATAAACAGCGGAATCGCCACGCCGACGATCGCATCGACAGTGAATGCCGGCGTGACCCAGACCGGCCGCGCGACCTGCACGCTGACCGCGCTCCACGCCAGCAGGCCCTGCGTACCGGCGACGGCGATGCCGACCGCCAATGTCGCGACGACCGCGTAGCGCGGCCACCAGCGCCGCATCAGCAGGTAGGCGACGAGCATCGCGAGGGTCAGGCCGGTCTGCGTCTCCAGCGCGACGCAGGCGTCGAGACCGAAACGCAGCAGCACGCCGGCGAGCATGCCCGAGGCGATGGACACCGGAATGCGATGGATCAGCCGCTCGAACGCGCCGCTGAAGCCGGCGAGCGTGATCAGCACCGCGGAAACCACGAACGCACCGGTGGCCTGCTCGATCGTCAGCCCGGCCGCGCCGGCGGTCAGCATGGCCGCGCCCGGTGTCGACCAGGCAGTCACGACCGGGATGCGATAGCGCAGCGACAGCGCGATGCAGGTCAGGCCCATGCCCAGGCCGAGTGCCCACATCCACGAGGCCAGCTGCGCCGGCGTCGCGCCGGCCGCCTGGCCGGCCTGGAACACGATGGCCGCCGAACTCGTGAAGCCGACGAGCACCGTGACCAGGCCGGCGACGACCGCCGGCACGGACAGATCGCGCCGCAGCGACGGCGCCGGCACAGCAGCGGGCAATTCGGTAACGGACATGGCGGGACGACACTGGCGGACGAAACGGCGAGCGTAGGCGCTGCATCGGCGCCTGGGAAGCCCGGGCGGCAAGGGGGAGCCGGGAATGGGCCGTTGTGAATGGCAGCGATGCCGGAACCGTATCGGCGAGCCCGCCAACACAAAGGCATTGACCTAAGTTTCAAGCGCGTGGATAGTAAGGCGTATGCCTAACCAATCCGCACAGCTCAATCAGGTATTCCAGGCGCTGGCCGACCCGACGCGGCGCGCCGTGCTCGAACGTCTCGGCCGCGGGCCGGCCACGACCAGCGAGCTGGCCCAGCCGTTCCGCATGGCCCTGCCTTCGTTCTCGCAGCATCTGGCCATGCTCGAGCACTGCGGCCTCGTGCAGTCGCGCAAGCAGGGCCGCATCCGCACCTATCGGCTCATGCCGCGCCGGCTGCGCACCGCCGAACAATGGATGAACCGGCAGCGTGCGCTGTGGGAAAAGCGCCTGGATCAGCTCGACAGCTATCTGCAGGAGATCAAGGACAGTGGCGAGTAGCGCAGCACGGCGGAACGGCCGTGCCGGCGCGGCACGGCAGCACGGCGGAACGGCCGTGCCGGCGCGGCACGGCAGCACGGCAGACGGCCGCGCGATCGTCCGTCCGCCGGCCGTTGCGGCGCGGAAAGTCCGCGCGCACCGGTCCGATCCGCCGCGTTTCGTCCGCGCTGCCCGCACCATCCACACCGCTACCGGCATCGCCGCCCTGCGACAACCCAGGCCGACGACAGCACCGCGCCGCCCGCGCCGCACAGACCGCGGAAAACCGCCTCCGCGCGCCGAACCCGCCCCGCCAAAGGAGTCCGTCATGAGCATCGCCATCCCCACTCTCGATCCCCGCCGCGACCTCGTGCTCGAACGCGAGATCGACGTCCCGCGCCACTTGGTCTGGGCCGCCTGGACCGAACCCGAACGCCTCAAGCGCTGGTTCACGCCGGCGCCGTGGCAGACCGTGGCCTGCGAGGTCGACCTGCGCCCCGGCGGCCTGTTCCGCACCGTCATGCGCTCGCCCGAAGGCGTGGACCAGCCGCCGGCCCTGGGCTGCTATCTCGAAGTCGTGCCGCAGGAAAAGCTGGTCTGGACCACCTTGCTCGAACCCGGTTTCCGCCCGGCCTCGGCCATCGACGGCGACAACGGCTGCCATGGCCTGCAGTTCACCGCCATCATCGCACTGGAAGATCACGGCAAAGGCACGCGCTACCGCGCGATCGCGATGCACCCGGATGCGGCGTCGAGCCGGCGTCACGAAGAACTCGGCTTCCACGAAGGCTGGGGCGCGACGCTGGACCAGCTCGTGGCGCTGTATCGCAATCCCTGAGCGCGGCGGAGCCGGCACGAACCATCCGCCAACGCGGCCGTTCCGGCTGGCGCATGACATCGCCTTCATCCCTCTCCGGCCGCGGAGAGGGATGAAAGTCCCGCACCCAGCGGAAGGGACACGTCACGCGGTATCCGCCGATTCGATGCGGCATTCCGTCAGCCGCCCCATTCGCACCAGTAGCGCAGTTGCAGCCCCGTGCCGCAGCCTGTGCGTTCCAGTGGCGGCCTGTCGCGACAGCGCAGACGGCATTCGACGCCGGCGCGCGGCGGCTTCCAGTAGATCGGCTGCCAGTCGGCACGCTCGCGAAAGACCTCCGAACCGGTAACGGCCTCGCACTCCTGGCGCCAAGCGCACACATAGCCCCTGCCGCCACCCCGCGGCCGGCGCAATGCCGCGCCGTCCGCGAACGCGAGCTCTGCAGTCCCTGCACGCGCTGGCGAAGCGCCGGGCAGCCAGCGGAGACCGGCCTGCCTCGCCGCATCTCGTGCCCGCCAATCCTGCAGACATTAATTTTTATCCAATAGGTATTTTTCCCTTAGGAAAGCAAAGGTTTTTATCCCATTCAAACCAGCCTGCCGCCCTTACCCGCCGCCTATCATCGACACCGAGGCACCGGCCCGGGCAACGACGCCGCGATGGCGCTCAGGCCTGTCGAGGTGCCCGCCTATCAACGGAGGGAAAGCACATGCACAGGAATGGTTTGCAGCGCGAAGCGATGAAAGCCGTCGGCAGCATGGTCCTGACGATGCTGCTGACGCTCGGCACGGCCGGCGCCGAAGCGCCGGCGGCGGGCACGCCGCCCGACACGATCATCGTCGACACCACCATCGTGACCATGGCCGAAGCGCCGGCGACGGCGCAGGCGCTGGCGATCACGGCCGGCAAGATCAGCGCGATCGGCACGACCCAGCAGATCCAGGCCCTGGCCGGACCGAACACGCAGGTCTACAAGCCGCCGCAGGGAGCGGCCGTGCTGCCGGGCTTCATCGACCCGCATTCGCACATGTCCGGCGTCGGCTTCTACGGCGACACGGCGCACTGGCTCGACGTCTCGAGCACCAATCTGCTGTTCAAGCCCCTGCCGACCGACCCCGCGTGCAAGAACCGCGATGACCCGCAGACCTGCTTCATACCCGTGCGCAACCAGGACGACGTCGTCGCACGCCTGACCAAGGCCGTCAGTGCGGTCGATCCGGGCAGCGCGACGCCCTACGTGCTCGCGTTCAACTACGATCCGTCGCGGCTGGGCCGCGGCCAGGGCTGCAGCGGCCTCGGCTTCCAGTGCACCACGTTCGAGAACGGCCAGTCGCGCAGGCAGCTCGACGCGATCTCGACCACGGTACCCATCCTGGTCGCGAGCGAATCCGGCCACATCGCCTATGCCAACACGCCGGCGCTGAAGCTGCTCAATGTCTGCGACACGCCGGAGGCGAGCAAGGACGGTTGCTACAAGCCGACCACCAACCGCGTCGTGGAGACCCAGCTGGCGGTCACCGGCCAGCTCGACGAAGACCTCGCGCTGTACGCGATCGGCTACTTCCAGGCCAAGGTGCTCAAGGCCAATCCGGGACTCGGCGACACCTTGCTGCTCAACGCCGCGCAGCTCTACGCCCAGCATGGTTTCACCCTGGCGCAGGAAGGCGCCGCGGCGCCGTCGCAGATGCTGATGTACGTCGCCGCGCTCGGCAGCCCGGCCAAGCGCGCTGCGTTCCCGGTCAGCGTTGCGCTGATCGCCTACGACGCGGCGAGCACGGATTTCAACAAGACCATCAACGCCGCCAAGGAAGTGCGCGAGGCGCTGAAACTCGAGAAGAACCCGCTGCTGCACGTGGCCGCGGTCAAGACCTTCGCCGACGGCTCGACCCAGGGCTACACGGCATTCATGAACCAGCCCTACCTGCAGCTGTTCGCCCCGTTCAACGAGCGCCGGATATTCCCGAACCAGCCGTACCTGGGCCTGCCCGACGTCAAGCAGCCGGAAATCGCCGCGCGCCTGAAAGCCGCACACGCCGCCGGGTTTCCGATGCTGATCCACCAGAACGGCGATGCGGCCATTGCCGAATCGGTCGCCGCGCTGGCCACCTCCGCCCCGCCCCCGGGAACCCGCGACGTCGTCATCCATGCACCGATGATCACCGCGGCGCAGCTCGCGGCGTTGAATCCGAAGCAGACCGCGATCAGCTTCCTGATGCCCAACGTCTACTACTACGGGCTGCCGGAATGCCAGCAGGTGCTCGGCCCGGCCAACAGCCTGAACATGTATCCGATCGCGAGTGCGGCCAAGGCCGGCCTGACCACGACCCTGCACACCGACACGCCGGTCACGCCGCCGGCGCCGCTGTTCGCGATCTGGGTCGCCGCGACGCGCACGTCGCAGCAGCCGGCGTGGTATCCGAACGGTGACTCGAAGACCTGCCCCGTCACGATGTCCTCGCCGGAAGGGCTTGGCCCGCAGGCCATCAGCATCCGCCAGGGCCTGCAGGCCTATACCGTCAACGCGGCCTGGCAGTACGGCCTGGAGAAATCACACGGCACGCTCGAAGTCGGCAAGACCGCCGACATCGTGCTGCTGTCGTCCAACCCGCTGGACCTGGAGAAGGAACCCGACCGGCTGCGCCACGTGCAGATCGTCGGCACCTACAGCCAGGGGCGGCAGTTCCTGAATCCGGCACCGGCGCGGAACTGGCCGGAGTGACGTGCTGGCAGCACTCGAAGCCCCGACGCTGAGATTTCGCGGGCACATCCCGAGCGCAGCAGGCCCGCCGCGTACCGACGTCGCAGCAGATCATCTCCTGCGTCACGGCCTCGGATAAGCCGCGAGTTCCGACAGCACGGCCGCATCGTTCGTCGACGCAGCAACCTTGTACAGCCGGCGACCGCGATCATCGCGGTCGCCGGCGAATTCGAAAGCCAGGACATCCTGGAGCGCGACAGTGACCGCGTATTTCCGCGACATCGCGTCGATCGCCTGCGCGCTGGCGACCACGAGGTGACCGGGCGTGGGCTTTTCGTCGAGTTCGCCGAACGGCTGGAACCGGCCTTCGCTGTTCAGCGAACTGCGCCAGGCCTGGAACACGCGCTGCATCTGCGCCTCGCTCGCCATGAGGCCGCGATGACGTTCGCGCAGCGAAGACACTCCCAGCTGATAGCCGATCAGCGGAATCAGCACAACGCCGCCGAGCAGCAGGGCTGCAACGACGAACGACATGCTGAGCAGGCTCGCAGCCAGCATCACCGACAGCATCGCCGCCGCGATCAGCACCGTGAGCAGGCGCACCGGGCGCGCGAAACGCTGCCGCTTCTCGAAAGTCGCCACGAAGGCATCGCGCCTGGCAGGCAATGCGCCGATCTCCACGGGCAGCTGCGACTGCTGTTGCGGCGGCTGCACGCCGGCACCGCCGTCGACAGCCTGCGAGACCACGGCCAGGAATCGCCAGAGTGCCGCGGTCACGACGACGTGCTGACGTCGTATGGACATGCTGCTCAGACGCCTCAACGCAACCGGATCGCACACCGCCTGCAATTCCGGCAGCCCCGGCGTCGTGCCGCCGGTTTCCCTGGCGATCGTGGACTCGGCGTCGAAGGCCCGCTGCACGATGTCGCGCAGCGACTGCAGCCAGCGCTCCACGGCGGCCGCGGTGTCGTGGATGATGGGATCGAACACGAAATCGCGCCGGGCCTGCCGCCAAAGCGGGAAATAGCGCCTGATCGCATTGAGCAGTTCGCCGCGCGCCGCGTCGACGAAACCGGTCTGCAGCAGCAGACGCGCGTATTCGTAGCGCGCGCGGCCGTAGCCCGGCACGGTATCGCAGCCGCGCTTTGCCAGTGCCAGCCCCGGCTCGATCTCGCCGCGACCGATCAGCGCCTTGGCCTGCAGCAGCAGGCAGTCGGAAACGCGGTACTGCTGCTCGTCGCGCTCGAATATCCGGCGCACGAGATCCAGTCGTTCCAGCGCTTCGCCGAGGTATTTGCGCTGGCCGGAAGCGACGTACAGACGTGCGAGCCGATAATTCGCCTCCACGTCCAGCGGCCGCAGCTCGACCGCATGACGCAGATGATCGCGGGCGATGCGCAGCGCGCCGAGCCGGATCGCCATGTCGGCCTCGCGGCACTGTTCACGCGCAGCCAGCTCGGCCGGCTGGGTCAGCGCGTCCGCGGCAGAACGCGGCGACGGCTGACGGGCGCTGGAACCATTGCCGTAGCGCTGCTCCAGCGATTCGATTTCTTCGTGCTCGGCGAGATCGTCCGCATCCACGCCCTCTTCGGGCCCGTCGTCGTCAACCGACTCGGGGCCGTTGCGCAGATCGCAGACGGCGTAGACCAGTTGCTGGAAGATCGCCGCCGCCTGCTCCTCGACACCTTCGCTGCCGTCGAAAAAACCCAGGGTATGGTTGGTCTCGACCTGACGTTGAAACGCCGCCAGGCGCGGATCGCCGGAGTAGGCGATGCGTCCCTGCGCATAGGACGGCCCTATGCCGAAGGCGAGCACGCGGATCTCGCCTTCGGTTTCCAACGCTGCCTCGTATTCGAGATTGACGTAGGACTTGGCGTGCCCGTCGACCGCATCTCCGTAGTGCTCGCCGAGCAGCAGGATCACGAAACGCGCCCGGCGCAGCCGCGCGAGCGACTCGTTCAGCGGCGGCAGATGCGCAGCCGCGCCATCGTCGAGATCGACAGGCACCAGGCCCAGACGCCGGTCCTGCGCGGCGAGGCGATCGCGCAGGGCGCGACGCAGCGGCGCGAACTCGGCAAACCGCGAAGCCAGGAAAACAGCACGGTCATCCAATCGCATGGGCAGCTCCGACAGATCAGTAGGTGTCTGCTGCCGCGTCGCCCCGGTTTCTCTCAGACGCGGGGCGCGGCGCGCGCTGCCGCCTGGACGAGATCCCGTCCAGGCATAGCGCCCCCGAACCAGCACCGGCGGGCGGCGGGCGGCGGGCGGCGGGCGGCGGGCGGCGGGCGGCGGGCGGCCATTTTCCGACGCCATGATCTCTATAGGCCCTCCGCTACGTTTGTAGGTTCGACCCCACCGGAGCGACCCGCCATGAAGACCCGCCTGCTGTTCTCCGCCCTGCTGCTGGCCCTGAGCGCCGGCGCCGCCTGCGCCCAGGTGGCGCCGGCTCCCGACTACACCTATCGCGTCGACAGTGCCGGTTCGGCCGGCTGGCGCACGACGATCACGGCCTATCACGGCGCGTTCCACTACCGCGACCTGGTGTTGACGCCGCGCTACTGCACCGGCAATCCCGGCACGCCCGATTCGGCCGCGGCCGAGATGCGCGTCTACCAGCACGCCAGCGGGCCGTGGACGGCGGATTTCCGCGTGCCGATGAGCGGCGGCGGAGCGAACTGCGAACTGTTCATCGAATTCGACCTGAAAGACCACGACCGGCCGCCGATCTTCCATGAGGTCGATACGGAAATGCCGGGCCAGGGCCAGAAGCCGCGCATGAAGGAAGTGCCCGACACCACCGACCTCGCGGCGGCCGACCCCGTGCTGATCGGCCCGGCGATACTGCAATGGGGCGACCAGGCCACGATTCCGGCCACGCAAGCCACGCGACGGCGCAACGGCCTGTGCTACTTCCCGTATCGCCATCTGACGCTGAATGCCGGTCCCGGCCATGCCGAAGGCACGTCGACGAGCCTGCGCCGGAACGGCCCGACCGGCCCCCTGCTCGCCTATGACGACCTGCCGGCCCTGCAGCCGCTGTCGACGGCCGGCGCGAGCGGCGTCATCGCCCTGCCGCCCGGCAGCAGCGTCGTCGTGATCGAGGTCGATGCGCCGGACTATGTGCCCGAGACCAGCGAAACGAACAACCTGCGCCGGGTCCTGATCGACGTGCAGGGGAGCTGCGACTGAGGCTGCAGCGAAAAGCCGCGCGGGGCCGCAACCGGGATGCGCGGCTGCCGCGCGGACCGCACGCCGCAAACCGCCGGGTCGGCGCACCGTCCGTGACCCGGTCATGCGCCGACGCAGGCAACACGGCGCCGCGAAACCGTGCAGTGCCGCGCCGGCGCCGCATCGGCATGCCTTCTCGTCCGAATCGCGGCCGGCGAGGAGCGCCGCCGCCTACCGACGCGAACGCGCGCGCACCGCGTCCAGCCGCGCCTGCACCTCGCGCGTGCGCTCGTCGTCGGCGCCGAACGCCGCCTGACGCAGCTGCAGCGCGCGCGCCAGCAGCGCGTCCGCTTCGGCCGCCTGGGCGGGACGGCGCAGGCTGCGCTCCAGCGCGAGCAGCACCGGCGCGAGCTGCGCGTCGTCGGCCGGCAGGCGCGCCGAATAGTTCTGCAGCGCATCGCGCAGAGTGCCCTGCGCCTCGTCGAGCCGCCCCTGCCGCGTCAGCACGCGGCCCAGGTGCAGCAGGTCGGTGCCGACGAGCTCGTGCGCATCACCGTATTGCTGGCGCTGCGCGGCAAGCGCTTCGCGGTACTGCGCTTCGGCTGCGGCGAACTGGCCGCGCGCCTCCAGCACGCTGCCGAGGTTGAACACCGCGGTCGAGCGCCAGGTATGGCCGGGCTCGTACAGGGCCAGCGCCTGGCGGTAGTAGTTCTCCGCGCTGTCGATGCGACCGGCGCCCTCGGCGACCCAGCCCAGATCGCTGAGGTTCATCGCAACGGTCGCGTGCCTTTCGCCGAGATGGCGGCGGCGTATGTCCAGCGCCTTGAGCAGCAGCGCTTCGGCCTCGTCGTTCCTGTCCTGGGCCTTCAGCGCGCGCGCGAGATTGTTCATGACCGCCGCGGCGAACGGATGATCCTCGCCGCGCGTCTGTACCACGCCGGCCAGCGCCTCGCGGTAATGCGCTTCGGCATCGGCATAGCGGCCGAGGTTGCGCTCGACCGCGGCCAGGCTGGACAGATCCGTCGCGATGTGCGGATGACCGGCCGGCAGCAGCTCCCGATGCCGATCCAGAGCCTGGCGCAGCAGCGGCTCGGCATCGGCGTAGTCGCCGCGCGCGCGCAAGGTCATGCCGAGGCGGCCGAGGCTGTCGGCCACGTCGAGATTGCGCTCGCCGAACAGGCGCCGGCGCATCTCCAGCGCCTCCCGGAACAAGGTCTCGGCGCCGGCATAGTCCGCATGCTCGTAACGCACCTGGCCGCGGTCGCGCAGGGTCGTGGCTATCTCGGCGGTATCGCCGGCCTGGCCTTCGCGATACAGCGCTTCGGCCTGCAGCAGCAGTTGTTCCGCCTCATCGAAGCGATCCTGCGCGCCGCGCAGCGCACCGAGCGCGCGCAGGGCCGCGGCACGCACGCCGGGCGCGAGCTCGGCATGCGCCAGCGCCAGATCGCGCGCACGCGTGAGCAGCAGCTGCGCCTGCTCGTACTGGCCCAGCTGGTAATAGGTCGCACCAACCGTGGTCAGCAGTTCGATCTGCACTTCCGGCTGGCCGGCGAGTTCGGCCTCGATCGACGACCAGCCCGTGTCCAGCAACTCGCGCGCGGTCAGTTCCTTGCCGAGGCTGCGCGTCGGGTCCGCCCCCTCGAACAGGCGCAGGATCAGCGACTTCACGCGGTCGGCCTTGCGCGCTTCGGCCTGGGCGCGGTCGCGCTGCTGCGCGATCGCGCGCGCCTGCAGGCTCACGGTCAGCGCATAGGCCGCAGTCAGCAGGAAAATCGTCGACGCCGCAGCCACGGCCCAGGCATGCCGGCGCACGAAGCGCGCCGTGCGATAGCGCCAGGTCTCGGGCCGCGCGCTGACCGGCCGATGGTGCTGCCAGCGGCGCAGGTCGTCGATCAGATCGCGCACGCCGGCATAGCGCCGCGCCGGCTCCTTGCGCAGCGCCTTCATGACGATGAGATCCAGATCGCCGCGCAGGCGCCGTGCGAGCGCCGACGGCGGCAGCCCGCCGATGCGCGCGGCGCTCGGCGGCGGCGCAACCGCGGCCGCAGCACTCGGCAGCGGCGGATCATCGCGGCAGACCGCGCGCTCCAGCGAAGCCTGGGTCACGTCGGCGGGCTGCTGCGCATGCTGACCCGTGACGAGTTCGTACAGCAGCAGGCCGAGCTGGTAGATGTCCGACGGCACGCCGGCAGAGCGGCCCAGCACCTGCTCGGGCGTGGCGTAGTCCGGCGTGAACAGCCGCGTCGCCGTGCGCTCGCCGCGCTCGTCCGCGCCGTCGGCATCGAGCATCTTGCCGATGCCGAAATCCAGCAGCTTGACCTGGCCGTCGACGGTCACCGCGATGTTCGACGGCTTCAGGTCGCGATGCACGACGCGGCGCGCATGCGCATGGTCGACCGCCTCGGCCACCTGCAGGAACAGCGCGAGCCGCGCATCGAGATCCAGCTGGCGCTCGTCGCACCACGCGTCGATGCGCAGGCCGTCGACATACTCCATGACGAGGTAAGGATCGCCGTCCGAGGTCTCGCCACCATCGAGCAGGTGCGCAATGCCCGCGTGGTTCAGGCTTGCGAGGATCTGCCGCTCCTGGGCGAAGCGAACGAGGAAATCCGGCGCCGCATAGTCGCCGCGGATCAGCTTGAGCGCCGCCTTCTGTGCAAACACGCCGCCTTCGCGCGCGACCTCGAACACGCTGCCCATACCGCCGCGCCCGACCTGACGCAGCAGACGCCAGCTGCCGATGCGCCGGCCGCTGTGCGCATCGCTCGCTGCGGTCTGTTCGCTCAGCGCGGCGAGCAGTTCGTCGCGATCCGAGCGCGCCGTCTCGAGCAGGGCGAGCGGCCGCTCGGCAAGTTCGATCAGCGCGAGCAGTCGGGCATGAGTGTCGGCCTCGGCGTCGTGCAGCGCAGCCAGATAGCGCTCGCGTTCCTCGCCGTCCAGACGCAGGGCCTGCAGCAGCAGACCGTCGAGACGGGCGTCTTCGCCGCCGTAACCGCTCATGGCGCGCAAGCCCGGGCAGCGGCAGCCACGTGCCCGCACGCTTCGTCGAAACACCAATCGTGCGCGGCTGCGCCCATGCGAGCTCCCGGAGCGGATGCGGCGCGATTGTGGCCGGATCAGGCGGAGGCGGCAATTTGCGCTGCGTCGGAACCGGCGGCCTTCGGCGATACCGCGACACCAAGCGGCGAAGGGCGCGACGCCTGTCGGCCAGCCGCCCGCGGTCCACCGCAGAACCGGCGGCGGCGTAGTCGCCGCGACCACTCCGGCATCGCCGCCATCGGATCGTGCCATCGGCGACCGTGCCGACCGATCACATCGGCCCGCGCGGCGCCGATCAGGGATGGATCCGGCAGCGGCGACGCGGAAACCGCGGACATGGACAGCGTCGTGATCCGTCCTGCCGTCATCCGCCCGGCGCGGGCGGGATCTTCAGCGAGTTCCTTTGCCCTTGTCGCGTTTCCTGGCCTGCCGAGAGGATGCGCTCGCGCGCCGTCGCCCAGCCCGATCCGTCGCTTTGCGCACCTCCTTCACGAGCCGGCGGGAAAGCCTCGACAGCGCGGCAATCACCCAGACACGAATGGCCATGTACCAGGTCACGAACACGGCGGCGGTCAGCAGCAGGAACAGATACGGCTGCCATCCCGGAAAATAGGTCAGCCCGGAATTCTGGTGGAAATGGAAATTGTTGCCGGTCAGCGGACCGAATCCCGCCGTGAAATGTCCCCAGGGCTCGGTGATGATGGACACGCCGTTCTTGCAGGTCCTTTTCGGCCCGGCCGCCGATCTGGCTGCCGACTTGCCGTCGCCGTCGCTGGCCGCGACCGGCGCCCGGGCCGGCACCGGCCATTCGATGTCCGCGCAGACGCTGCCGTGAACGAAACTGTTGAACGCATAGCCTTGAACGTAGGGTCCGAAACCGAATATCAGCGCGAAGAAGACCACGCGATACGCACGTCCGACCGGATCGGTATACGGAATCTCCCGATGGAACGGCACCGGAAACCGGTCCCACAGACTCGTCGCGATGCGCCGCTGCGTCCACTGCTTCATCAACCACATGAGTGCGAGGAACAGCAGCGCGCAGAACGGCGTTCCGAACAGCCCCGCGACCGGACCTTCGATCTTGCGGCTGGCCTTGATCAGCAGTTCGATGGAGAAACCCCAGCCTTGCCCGGCGCTGAGGAAATAGATGCAGAACGTGATGTAGATGAGCGCCACCGTCGTACACACCTTCGACAGCATCTCGTCGCTCATGTGGCCGTTGGCTTTGGGGCTCGGGCCGGCGGGTGCCGGGCCGCTCACATCGCCTCCTCTGCCGGCTTCATGCGGAGCGTCGCCACGAACCGCCAGTCCGCATTTCCGCCGAGCAGCGCAACATCGGACACTTCGATGCCATCCGTGAACGCACGCAGTGGCGCCGGCACGGACTCGCGCAGGTCATAGCCCGGCATCGCGCGAGCCACCGCCGTCTCGACGGCGCGGCGAATGTCCGTTCTCAGATACCTTCCGATTTCTCCGCTGAGCTTCACGGCGGTGACCGAAAACGCGATGCGCGTGCGATCCGTTACCGACGGCACGAGCGTGGCGTCCAGATGGCTGTGATCGCTGACTGCCTTGTTTCTGTGGCCCCCGATGCAGTAGTTGAGCTTCCATGGCAGCTCGATGCGTGCGCGGGTGCCTTCCCGCACAGCGGAGAGCGCGACCGCCGAGATCGAGGATTCCAGACTGCAACGATCCTGCGGAAGCTGGAGCGCCTGCTGCAGCAGCGAGGGCAGACGATTCGCTATCGGCGACAGGCCGATCGTGACGCGAACGCCGAATGCGCCGCCGGGCTCGGATAGCGGCTCTGCCTGGAGAGGCAAGTCGTAGGACTGCCCCTCGATGAGGACTGCAAGCGTGGAATCCGCCGCCTGCGCGACCGCCGATACGACGGCCGCGCATCCGAGGAGAAAGCTCAACAGGTGCTTCATTGCTCGGCCTCCGTTGCCCACCTCGCGACCAGGTCTCCGGCACCCGCGCGTGCCGGCTATTTGCAGATATTGTTCAGCAGCTTCGCGGCGCGCTCCGGTTCGTATTTCCGCATCCAGCCCTTCCAGACCAGCCAGGACTCCTGTGCCGCCATCACCTCGGCCGGGGTCGGCGCGGGGACGGGCTCGCCCTTGATCCCGGTGTATCGCAGCCCGAAGAAACCGATGGGCGCCGCTTCCGACGACGCAGCGAGCGAATCCGCGACGCTGCGCAGATTCTTCGAGTCGTCGTCGACCATGACCACGGAGCGGTAGGCCGTGCTTGCCTTGTCCAGCAATGCCTTCAAGGCCGGCCCCTTCGGGGTTCCGCCCGTCATGAAGATGCCGTTGCGATAGGTCATGGGGGAGTGTTTGCCCGGCAGTTCCGACACGTTCTCCAGGCCGGCCAGCGGCGCACCGAGGTGATAGCCCGCGACCGCGAGTTCCCGTTCGGTTCCGGGGCGCTGGTCGCCGCCCCGCGACGTGACGATGGCGCGGTCTGCGGCCAACGCGTTGATGATGTCCGCGGCGTCCCGCTGCACCGCTTCCAGCCGAAGGACTTCGCTGTTCCACTGCAGTACCGGAAACAGGCAGGGCACCCGGTACTTGCCGCCCTCGCCCTGCGCATCCTGCCAGCGGTACCAGCGGTCGCTGCCGTAGAACGCCCTTCCGTCGTCGATCCGCGGCGTGGACAGCAAGGTGTCGTCGATGTCGAGCACGAGCAGCACCGGCCGCGGCGCCTCGTCGATGACCGTCGTCACCTCGCGCAGGTCGGCAATGGCCGGAAGAAACGGGGCGTCCGCCGACGCCGTGGGCTTCACCGCGGTATGACAGGCCGTCAGCGCCAGCGTCAGCAGAACCAGGCAAGCACGCGTCAACATGAGCATCTCCATGGGTCAGGAAACACGAGGGATACAACGCTGCCGAAGACAGTTCGTGCCGCGAGCGGGCGGCGCCTCCCACGTCCCCGGCAGCTCCACCGCCACGGACGCTGCCGGCCTCCTTGCCGAGGTTCGTCCGCAGCTACTGTGGCTCCAGCGTGATCTGCAACCGGGCAAGTTCCTCCATCGAAAACTCCTCCGCCAGCCTGTTGAGGTAGTGGAGCAGGTCGTCCTGGCGCGGCTGGCCGAAAGCCAGGCGATAGACGGCGAGACTGCGCTTGAGCCATTCCAGGCGCTCGTGTTCGCGGCTGAACGGCAGCATCGGTACGCGCCGCTCCACGCATACGCGCCCCTCGCAGATCCAGTACGGCACCAGATCACTGCGGTTGGAAGTTTCGGCGCGCGCGGCCGCGAACATCGCCGACCAGGGGTCGTCCGGGAGTTCTGCCAGTCGCCGCAGAGCGGCGCCTTGCCGCTCCACCAGGTTCAGTCGGATCGCATGCCCCTTGAACCGGTGCACCCGACCTTCGCGTTGCTCCAGATCCACCGGGTTGCCGGGAAGGTTCCAGTGATAGATGCGATAGCAGTAGGGATGAAAATCCAGCCCCTCCTGGCCGACTGAAGTCGACGCGAGCACGAAGGGCCGGAACGGCGAATTGAATGCGTCGCGGACCGCACCGATGCGCTCGACCCCGTTCTCCTCATCCTTGTAGTCGCCGAGACGCATAGCGAAACGGCCGCGCAGGTGGAATTTTTCGAAACGAATCCCGCCCTGCCCGGCGACCGGCTCGTCCACCTCGATCTGGGCCGGCCGGATCGACAATGCCCTGACCATCGCCGCGGCGATGCCGCGGACACGCTCGGCAGCGCTCCTGGAACCCAGCCCCTCCGCGTCGATCAGATAGTGGGCGTATTCGTCCAGCATCGCCTGGACATGGTGGACGGCACAGAACGACAGCACCGCTCTCCAGTAGCTGTCCTCGGACTCGCTGCGCAGCAACGCCACCGACTCATGCTGGTTGAACAAGGTGCGGAACGCCCAGGCGATCTCCGCGGCCCCCTGCAGCAGATCGGCGTCGTCCCAGGCAAGTTCCGGCGCCATGCGGTGCAGCGCGCGCAGTGCGCAGACTGCCGGGCTGCCCAGTGCGGCCTCAGCGAGCAGCGGCAGCACCCCGTCCGGCAGAGCGCCGAAGCCGGCACCGTCGGCGGCCGTCGCCAGAGCGGCGACGTGGTCGGCGAAGCCCGACTCATCCGCAAGCGCGCGCAGACCAGCGGTCGAAGCGAGCCACGGCGGGACTGCGGAAAAACCCGCGCAATCCAGGATGACGGGAGCTGCCCACTCCCACGCCGCATCCGTCGAGGCGCCGGCGGAAATTCCTGCCGACAGACCGTCGGTCAGCGGCCGCAACTGCCGACGGACCGCCGCGAGCAGATCCTGCAGCGACGGCCTGGTTTCGGCGCGCGCGAATTCAGCGAAAGGGTCCACCCGCGACGCCAGCGTCGGCGATGGATAGAGCAGCAGCATGGAGCGCAGTCCGGACAGCCGCTCATGCTCCTTGGAGAACTTCAGCGGCCGCGGTCTGTTGCTGTCGAAATAGCGCACCGCCCCGTCACTGCGATATCCGGCGGCGACTGCACGACGCTCGGCCTCGTACGACAGCAGCGCGGCAATGGAGTCCGGCACGACGGACCAGGACGAAAAGACCAGCGCCTTGGTCAACGGTGGTTCGGTGCCGTCGTCGCCGTAGTAGCGCAGCGCCGGCGGCAGCCAGAGGTGCTGGTCGAGATTCTGCCCGAACATGTCTTGCGCCAGCGCCCGCATCCGGCCGTTGGCCATCTCGACCGCTTCGTAGCGGTCGATGGCCTCGCGATCCAGCAGGATGCTGCGCGCCTGATTCAATGCCTCGACGAGCGCGGGACTCGGCTCGCGCGCAGCCTCGCGCAATTGGCGCTTCAAGGCATAGTCGTGCATGAAGTTCAGCAGATACGGCGCGGACTTCCAGTATTCGACGATGTCCGGCGCATCGACGAGTCGGGCGATACGGCTCAGCACGGCCGCCTGGGCGAGGTCTGCAGGCTCGATACCGATTCGCATCGGCACTTCCCTGACCATTGAATCGCGAGCGGCGGTGTTGTTCACGCGCTCGGTACGGGCCATGACCCGCCGCAGGCGCCGCTCCACCTGGCCGCGCATGTCCCGCGCGTCGGCGTAGCTGCCCGGCAGTGCGTGCAGGAAGCGGCGGAAGTTCCGCATTTCATCTTCCAGCGTCCGGGCAACCGCGGCGCCGCGGTCACCGCCGTAGAGAAACGCGATCGTGTCGAGGAAGTCGCGGTGATGATGGCCGTCCTCCTCGGCGTCACCGTGCAGGCTGAGCATCTTGTACGGCGTGGCCGAAAGCAGCAGGGTGCGAGCGGCCTGGCCGTCACCCGCGTAATCGAATAGCTCCCGCGCGAGCAGGGCGGCGGCATCGGACCCGTGCAGCAGATCGCGAAAACGCTGGAACTCGTCGAGCACGATGAGATCCGGCTGCAATGCATGCACGCAGGCGCGCGACAGCTTGGCGCGCAGCCGAGCCACGACGACGTTGCGGATCTCCTGGTGCTCTTGCGGCCAGTTGTCGCGCCGGTAGCCGAACATCTCCAAGGCGCGCGGCAGATCCTGACTCAACGCCTCATCCTGCCGGATCAGACCCAGGAAGCTCTCCACGATTGCCGGCTCTACCCCGGCGAGCGAAATCGCGTTGATCGCAGCCGCCCAACTCTCGCAGCCGGCGTGCACCTGCAGCAAGTTGCGGCGCCGCGCCGGACTCGGCTCGACGGCTTCCAACAGGTGGTAGAGGAACGCGCGTTCATCGACAATGCCGGTCGCCGAACGCAGGTCGAACGACGTGCGCGGAGTCAGGCTGATGAAATTGACCTTGTTGCCGGCCAGTGACGTATCGCCGCGCAGGTGCAGCGGCACCAGAGTCATGCGCGTCGGCAGCGTCAGCTCCTTGCGGCCGAGCACATTCAGCCGGTTGAGGTTCTGCGCGGCGATCGCCTGGTTGGAACAGATGTAGACGATGTCGATGCGCGGCGTGGTATCCCACAGGTGCTCGATGGTTCTGGCGATGACGCCGCGGGCGACCATGGTCTTGCCCAGCCCGACCTCGTCTGCCACGAGGAATTGCCGCGTCACGTCGTCACCGCCGAACAGACGGCCAAACACGTAGTCCACGGTGCGGCGCTGGAATGTCTTCAGCGACGCGAGCGCGCGACCCGAATCGAAGCGCTCAGATTCCGTCATGACCGGGCTCCTGTATGCCGCGCGCCGCGCGGAATGCTCGCCACAGCTCGCGGAATCCATCCGGCACCGGGTCGGATCCGTCGTCGAAGCCGGCATCCAGCCGTGCGAGCAGGTTGTCGATAGCGTCGAGCGCGCGCGCGTCGCCGCGGCAGAAGGCCCGTACCAGTTCCTCGAGCATGGGCATGTCGTCGCCCGCAACGCCGCACCCGCCGGAGCCGTCGAAGCCGCCACCGAGGGATGCCCCACCCGCGCGCACGAGGGACAGCTCGCCCGTATCGGCCAGCAGTAGTCGTAAATAGGCGAAGAAGGCGCGGCGATTCTCGATCACGCTGCACAATACGGCGCTGTCACGCTCGGGCGGCAGCCCGTCGACCGGCAGCTTGCAGCTGAACAACAGGGACTGGCCGCTCGTCGCGTCGACGAGACGAAAGCCGACGAACGCCGTAATTTCCGCGCAACCGACTGAGGCCAGCGCGGCCGGCTGCCCCAGGGCGAGACTCGCGGTCAAGGACGTCGCATGCGTGGCGGCGACGGTAATGGGCCAGGCTTCGAGCTCGGCTTCATGGGCCAGGCTCAGCGACGCCGGCGGTACGAGCACCGTCCGCCATCGCGCCGCCGCGGTTTCGCCGGCAACGCGCTCGCAGCGCAGGCGCAGGCCCGCCTTGCATACGGCGCGATGCATTTCGCGCAGACGCTGTTCTCCCTCGCGCCTGCCCGCCTCCGTCGGCGCGACCTCGCCCGGCACATAGCGTCGCACGAGACGCCCGAACCCTTCGGGCCCGAGGTTCTTCGCGACACCGCCGACCTGCGAACGCTTGCCGGTCAGTGTCGCGAACACCTCGACGTTGCAGTTCTTCAGTGCGGCGCAGGTCGCGTTGCCTGACCCCACGGTGACCGCCGTATCCCAGCCCCGTTCGCTGACATAGATTTTTGCGTGCAGCCCCTCCAGGGCTTCGTGCGTTTCCGCGGAGCCGTCGCCGGAAGTCCCCATGTCGTCGAGCACCGAGACGTGCTCGAACAGGTTCAGCGTTTCGGTGCCGATGGCCGCAAGCTGGTCGCTTCGCCCGATCAGCCAGGCCTTCTCGCCGTACGGCAACTCCGACAGCTCGCGCAGCGCCTGCTCGTCACAGAACGGCGAGATAATGCCGAGCTTTGCCGCCTCGGCAGGCCGCCATTGCCGGCCGCCGAGCCCGTTCACGGCGAACGTCACGCTGTCGAACCCCGGCGGCAGCTCCCAGCGTGTCCGGCGAACCTGATCGGCAATCGAGCGTACCCAGGCATCCTGTTCGGCACTGATCGGCGATAGCGCCAGGCCAGGCAACCGCGAAATCAGCTCGGCCAGCGGCCGGTTGTCGGCGACAGGCCGCTCCGTGACGTCGCCGTCCAGGCTAAGGGCAATGTCCCAGGACCGGTCGGCCGTGAGGTTGCGCGACAGCACCAGCAGTCGCAGCCGCTCCCCTGCGCCCGACTCGGAAGGCTTGAAGCGGAGCAACCAGAGCTTGGGATGGAAAGCCCCGCCGTTTGGCGCCAGGACTTCGACGATGCTGCTTTCCAACAATGAGATCAGCCGCGATTGCGCCGCCGGCCGTGCGTGGATCCTGCCGGCGTCGGCGAATACGAGCAGTTTTTTCGCGACACGCTGTGCGCCTTCGAGCAAGGCGAGCGGCTGATCGAGCAGCGCGCTGCGATCTTCCGCCGCATGCAACGTAAGGCTGACCGGCACGGCCAGTGCCGTCTCGAAATCCATCGAATAGGTGGTCGCGATGCCCGCATCGAAGAGATAGCCCGTCGGCGGCTGAAGATGCTGCGAATACAGCATCCGATTTTCCGGATGCAGCAGGGGATCAGCGAGCATTGGCCAGATCCTGAAGATGGGATTGAGCCCGATACCAGCGGTATGACAGCGGCTGCGTGCCCGAAGCGCCGTTCCAGGCGCTCAGTCGCGCACTGTTGACGAACCGCGACTGATTTCCTTTCATCTGGCGCTCGCGGCCTTCGACAAGCTGCCGGGCATCGCTGTCGCCGGCGACCCTGCCCGGATCAGCCTCCACTGCCTGCTTCCAGGCGAGCACAAATTTACGCAGCGGGGGCCGGGCCGCCACGCCGGCTTGCGCCATCTGGGCGAAGAGCTCCTCCGGCTGCCAGGCGCGCACCGCCGCCGAATCCAGTCCATCCGCCCATTCGGCGAGATCCTGAAGGTAGGCATCCGTGAGGACCGAATCCTGTCTGCGCTCGCTCAGCAGCAGGTTGTAGACCAACGCGGCACCGTGCATGACATCGGAGAACTGCTGCGCGTGCCGCACTAACGCCTGGTGTCGCGCGGTGAACGCATCGAACGAGGGATGCATCCAGATGGCATCGGCCATGCCGGCATCGCCGTTGCGGGCCAGCCAGGTCAACAGGCAGTCGGGATGGGTCGCGACGAGGCGGTCGATGATGAACTGGGCTTCCTCGGCGGTGAGCCGGAACGAGCACTCGTCGAGATATCCCGGCGGCGGGGCCGGTAGCGCGGCGTGCCAGAACGACACCGGCGAACTGTCTTCCCGCTGCTGTCCGCCGCGGCGTTCGCGAAGGAAGGCCAACGATTCGAAATAGCTTTCCAAGGCCCCCTCGAACTGGCGAATACCCCAGTGCGCGAGACCTGGCCAGTAGATCGAGCTTGGCAGGCGCTGCAGGCCGTCGCCGACCGTGGCACCGATGACACCCGCCTGCTCCTGCCCTTTGCACAACGCGGCGATCAGGCGCAATTCCAGGCGACGTCCGTCCTCCTTGAGCTGCTGCGACGTGCCGCTCCTGGATTCGAGCGAGCGCAGTATCCACGGTACGAACAGCATGTAGCGCAGACGGGTCTGGATGGTACTGGTGCCTGGGAAGAGCTGGTCCGAGATGAAGTCGCGCACGCTGCCCATGCCGAGTTCATCGCGCGTTTCCTGCTCCTGAAACAAAGCGATGAGCTGCTGCATGCGCGAGCGCTCCGCTTCGTCGAAATCCAACCAAGCCAATGCTGACATCAGCGCCTCCCGACGACAGGCTGACAGGAAAGATCTGGGCGACGGGTCGACGAGGCGCCCGAGCTGCGCACCCGACCGCCGGGCATTTCAGGGGCCGAAACCGGACGGACGCATTGACCGCCCCCTGGATGGCGACGGCGAATCAGCCGGGCAAGCTGACCTGCCATCGTCGTCCGACCTGCCATGACTGCCGGCTGCGGCGCGCTTCTCTCAGGCGACGTTCGAAAATACGCCCGTGTGGACATTCGCGGTGCGTCCGACTCATCCGCCGGCGCCCCCGCACGCCCCGGAAGACATCCGATCATGGGTTTTCAGCAGCGCCACTGGCCAGACCAAGGCGCCGACGTGCTCATGGGTTGTCTCGCAGCGCTGCCGTGCGAACCTGACTGTGCAGACGTCGAACTCGTCGGTGATGCATGCAGTCAGCCAGCCGCCCGACGAAACGAACGCCCCGCACCGGCGGTCGTCACCAGATCAAGTCGTCGGGCACCTTGAACTGGGCGTAGTACGCATCGTCTTCGGAGGTCGCGGCGACGGGCTCGGCGTTCGCGTTCTGGCCATGATCGAGGACGATCATGCCGGCGTCGCGTTCCCGCACCTTGTCGGCGGCCACGCGCGGCAACAGCTCGAAGCGGTCGTCCAGACGCACGATCACCAGAGCGCCGCTGGAAAGTTTCCTGCGCAGGTCGTCGTTGACCAGCACGGTGCGGAAGGTGCCGTCGACGCTGAAACGGTATTCGCCCTGACCCGAACACGGCACTTTCCGGTCCTGGATGATCTGTCGCGCCTGCGCGCGAAGCTCGGCGATGCGCGCCTGCGCCTTGCTCTCGGCGGCGAGCGCGCGATCGCGCTCGACCTTCTCGGCGCGTGACCGCTCCGCTTCCAGCTGGATTTCGCTCGGCGCGGACGGCGCCTTGGAATGCCGCGCCTTGTTCTGCTCGCGCGTCACTTCGGCCAGTTTGGATTTCTTGACCAGACCCGCCTTGAGCAGTTGCTCCTGCAGAGGATTCGCCTTCGCCATGTCGCCGTTTCGCGTCGAGGATTTCCGGCCCATGATACCCGCCGCCTCCACCACCCGCTCGCCCGCCGACCGTGAACGCCCTGAAATACCTCGCCGGCTATCCGCCGCCTCTGCTGGCGCGGGTGCAGGACCTGATCGCGCACGATCGGCTCGGCGGCATGCTGGCCGACAAGTACGGCCAACCCCACGGCGTGCGCAACGACGGCCAGCTGTACGACTACGTACAGGCCCTCAAGGACCAGCATCTGAGGAAGTCCGCGCCCCTGGGCAAGGTGATCTACGACGCCAGGCTTCAGGTGATGAAGCACGCGCTGGGCACTCATACGACCATTTCGCGCGTGCAGGGCAGCAGGCTGAAGGCCAGCCGCGAAATCCGCATCGCCAGCGTCTTCCGCGACGCGCCCGCCGCATTTCTGCGAATGATCGTGGTGCATGAACTGGCGCACCTGAAAGAAGCCGACCACAACAAGTCGTTCTACCAGCTATGCACGCACATCGAGCCCGACTACCACCAGCTGGAATTCGACCTGCGGCTCTATCTGACGCATCTGGAGCTGGAACAACGAGGCGGCTAGCGCACCGGGCGAGCCGCGGCCGGCTGCCGCCTGCGGCCACTCGGTGTCGGCGCAAGCCAACGGCGCAATCGACAGGAGATGGTGGGCCCACACGGATTCGAACCGTGAACCAAAGGATTATGAGTCCTCTGCTCTAACCGTTGAGCTATAGGCCCTGAGTGCGGCATATCGGCGCGGATACTTACCTGCCTGCCTTGCCGGCACGGCGAAGGAGTTGCGCCGGCGGCGGAGTGTCGTGCGAGCGGAGCTCGGGCGGACGGCACTCTGCCGGACGCGGGATTGTAGCGGACTGGCCCTGTACTGGGCAGCCGGGGCCGGAATCGGCGGTGGGGAAGGCTCGCGGCAGAGTCGACCGCCTCGCGGCTGCGGGCCGGCCTGGGCGGGACGGCCGCGAATGCGGCGGCGCAGGCACCGGCGGGTTGCGGTCGCGAGGCCCGTCTCTTCAGCACGGAACAGGCCGCCGCGATTTACCTCCGCGACAGCGGCCGCACACCCCGCTCGCCATTTCGCGATACAGCAGCCCGAGACGACGACGGTACGGAACGCCGGGACGCTGCCGGCGAAGCGACGTGACAGATCCCGACCTCGTGCGAGCGACGACGAAGGACTGGCCGAAGCCTGCAACCACGAACCAACCCGACCATCGGTCCGAGGGCCGATGCCCTGGCGTCGTGAGGCGGCACCGACGAAAGCGCGCAGCGCCGTGTGACGCCGATTCATTCGATCGTTGCCGGAGCAGTGATCCATCAACCTCGGGTGATTTCCGCAAGGTCGCGTACTGACGCGCTGCAACACTTCGCCTGCATGCGTGACGGTCGTCGTCGAATGCAGTCTGCACGCCGATTGCCGCTGCGGCGAAGCTGCAATCACGCTGCAGTTGCGGCGTGGCTGCCACTGCGTTTCCTGCGCGTGATTTGCCACGCAATCGCAGCGAACCTAAACATTTCTTCATGCTCCTGCATCAATGCTCCGGACTATCGTCACATGCGTTGTGACGCAAATTGCGGCCACCATGAGCGATGCACGCAGCCAGGACAAACGGGGAGCAGCAAGTGCAGCGATGGCACGGACGCACCGGTGACGCAACGGCCGGCGACGCAGCACTGCGCCGCTATCGCGTGTGTCTGCACGCCACGCCGCTGGACGAGCACGACGCTGCCGCGGTGCAGGTGCGACTCGGCGCGCCGGACTGGGCGCTGGAGCGCGTCACGGCCATCGTCGTTTACGGCTTCTGGCCCGGCGACGGCCAGCTCTGGACACCGGATCCGCGCGCGCGTATTTCCGCGCTCGATACGTCGCCGGCTTCGCGCGACGGAATGCCGCCGCCGCGTCTCCTTGCGGTCGAGACGACATTGACGCACGACGCGCTGACAAAGCGGCTGCAACAGGCCTTTGCGCGCGAACGTCTGGTCGGGATCGAGGTCGACGGCGCGTTCGATACGCGGTCCTGAGTATCGGGCGCTGCATGCCGCCGGCGATGCCGCATCCGATGTACGCGATACCGTCGAAGCGGGTCTGCAGCCAACCGCTGACCTCGACGGCAGGTCATGACGCCCCGCGCGCCGCAGTCCGGCGCGCGTCCTGCACGATAGTCACTCGCCTTCCGCATGGCCCGGCTCGGCGCCCGTCGCGCCGCCGAGTCGCTGCGCGAGCGCATAGGCGTCGAACGGCGCGCGTACCTTGACGTCGTTGTCGAAGAAACAGAAGACGTCACGCGGTCGTCTGGCTACCCGCGTGCGCGTGATGCGGCGAGCATCGGCCGGCTGCACGCCGCGGCGCTAGGCGCGGATGCGGCGAGCCCAGACATCCAGCGCAGCGGCGCCGTAGCCGCTCGCATACAGCTCGCGGTCACCGTGCAGGCGCAGGTAGACGAAATCTGCAGTGACTTCCTCGATCATTGGCCAGCGTCCGGCGGTGTCGGCAACGACGAGCGCCACCTGGTGTTCGCGCAGCTGTTCGATGAACGCGGCTTCGCAGAAGCTCGGATGGCGGATCTCGACCGCATGGCGCAGCGGCGCTTCGTGCAGACGCGGCAGCGCCGTGCGACCGCGCAGCCGGTCCGTGTCGCGGCGCCGCGCCAGGGTCAGCGCCTGCGCCGTCGTCTGCGGCAGCAGGGTGAGGAAGTCGGTGAAGCGCTGCGCGTCATAGCGCAGGCTCGGCGGAAACTGCCAGAGTATCGGCCCGAGGCGCTCGCCGAGCGCAAGCAGGCCCGAAGCGAAAAAGTTGGCCAGCGGCGTTTCAATGTCGCGCAGGCGGCGCACGTGGGTGATGTAGCGCGGCGCCTTGACCGCAAAGACGAAGCCATCCGGCGTCTGCTGCCGCCAGTCGCGAAAACTCTGCGGCCGCTGCAGGCTGTAGAACGTGCCGTTGATCTCGATCGCTGTGAATGTGCGCGCGGCGTAACAGAGCTCGCGCCGCTGGGCCAGTCCGCGCGGATAGAATACGCCGCGCCACGGCGCGTAGCGCCAGCCCGAAATGCCGATGAATGTGCGGCCGCTGCGTGGCTTCATGGCGATGCTGCTGCACGAGCCGTGCCGGCGCAGGGCAATACTTGAGCACGACATGGGAAACCGCGACCTTGTGCGCCGCGGCCGGTCGCCGCAGGTCGGCGTCGACCGGGAGATCAGGGGGAATCGAAGGATGGCTCTGTCACGCTGGAGCTGGGCGGCGTTCAACGCGCTGCAGCTCGTATTCACGCTGCTGTGGACGGCCGGCTGGATCACGCTCGCGCTGCTCGTGCTGCTGGTCACGCGCCGTCGGCATCTGCCGCTGCGCATGGCGGCGCGCTGCTGGGCGCCGGGGCTGCTGCGCGGCTCGGGCGCGCGACTGGTCGTGCGCGGCCTCGATCGCGTCGACTGGAGCCGGCCGCACGTGCTGGTCGCGAATCACCAGTCGATGATCGACATCTGCGCGCTGTTCCGCGCCGTGCCGGTGCCGCTGCAGTTCCTGCTCAAGCAGGAGCTGTCCAGGGTGCCCTTCGTCGGCGCCTATGCGCGCGCGATGGGCATGATCTTCGTCGAGCGCAGCAGCGCGCGCGAGGCGACGCGGCGCATGCGGTCAGCCGCAGAGCTCGTGAAGGCCGGCGCCACGCTGTGCGTGTTTCCCGAAGGCACGCGCAGCCGCGACGGCGAGGTGCTCCCGTTCAAGAGCGGCGCATTCCAGGTCGCGCTCGATGCGGGCGCCGACGTGGTGCCGGTCGCGATCGAAGGCTCGGGCAAGGTGCTGAGCCTGTCCGGTATGTTCCGGGTGCGGCCCGGCACGATCACGCTGACCTTCGGCACGCCGCTGCACAGCGCGCAGGCCGACCGCCAGGCGCTCGCGCAGCAGGCGCGCGACAGTGTGATTGCGCTCAAGCGTGAGGCGGCTTGAAGCGGGGCTGGCGCCAGCGACGTGCGGAGAAGCGAAACCCCTCCCACCCTTACCCTCCGGCCCGTTGGGCTCCCGGAGTCGCCAGAACCTGCGGTTCTGAGCGGCGACCCGCCCGCCCTTTGAGGGCGCCTCGAAAAACGCCGAGGTGTCCGCGGCACGGCAACATGCCACTCGCGATCGAGCGCGCAAGCGCTTGATCAGCGCAGACGAGTCCGCACCTGCGCCGGACTCGCCGGCTTGAACGGGAGGTTTTTGCGCTTTTGCTTCTGCGATTCCCGATCACCGATTACCGACAGAAAAAAGCCCGCGCAAGCGGGCTTTTTTCGTCAACTCACTCGAGATCGAGGAACGATCGCAGTTGCTCCGACCGGCTCGGATGACGCAGCTTGCGCAGCGCCTTGGCCTCGATCTGACGGATGCGTTCGCGCGTGACGTCGAACTGCTTGCCGACCTCTTCGAGAGTGTGGTCGGTGTTCATGTCGATGCCGAAGCGCATGCGCAGCACCTTCGCTTCGCGCGGCGTCAGGCCGGCGAGCACGTCGCGCACGGTCTCGGACAGGCCCGTGCTCGTCGCCGATTCCACCGGCGAGTCGACGTTGGTGTCCTCGATGAAGTCGCCGAGGTGCGAGTCCTCGTCGTCGCCGATCGGCGTCTCCATGGAGATCGGCTCCTTGGCGATCTTCATGACCTTGCGGATCTTGTCTTCCGGCATCTCCATCTTCTTGGCCAGCTCTTCGGGCGTGGGCTCGCGGCCCATTTCCTGGAGCATCTGGCGGCTGATGCGGTTGAGCTTGTTGATCGTCTCGATCATGTGCACCGGAATGCGGATCGTGCGCGCCTGGTCGGCGATCGAGCGCGTGATGGCCTGGCGGATCCACCAGGTCGCATAGGTCGAGAACTTGTAGCCGCGACGGTATTCGAACTTGTCCACGGCCTTCATGAGGCCGATGTTGCCTTCCTGGATCAGGTCGAGGAACTGCAGGCCGCGGTTCGTGTACTTCTTCGCGATCGAAATGACGAGACGCAGGTTGGCCTCGACCATTTCCTTCTTCGCGCGGCGGGCCTTGGCTTCGCCGATCGACATCGCGCGGTTGATTTCCTTGATGTCGGGCAGCGACAGGAACAGGCCCTTCTCGGTCGAGACGAGCTTTTCCTGTTCGGCGACGATCTCGTCCTTGTGCGCACGTATGCCCGAGGACCACTTCTGCTTCTTGCGGATCAGTTCCTCGGTCCAGTCGAGGTCGATCTCGTGGCCCGGGAATGCGCGCAGGAAATCCTTGCGCGGCATCTTCGCGGACCGCACGCAGAGGTCCATGATGATGCGTTCGTGATTGCGGATGTTGCCGACGACGTCGCGCAGCTTCTTGACGAAGCTGTCGATCATGATCGCCGGCAGCTTGAGCTTGAGGAAGCTCTCGGCCATCTGCTCGCGCAGCTTCTGCGCCTTCTTGTCGACGAGGCCGTACTTCTCGGCGGTCTTCTGGAACTTGGCGTAGAACTGGCGCAGTTCGTCCAGGCGGCGGGCGACTTCGACCGGATCGGGACCGGTTTCGCCGGGACCGGCTTCCTCGCCGCCCTCGCCGGACTCGTCCTCGTCGTCCTTGCCGGCCGGCGCGGCGCCGCTCTCGTCGGACTCGAGCATTTCCTCGCTGATCGCCGGCTGCGGCTCTTCCACGTCGGCGAAGCCGGAAATGACTTCGGACAGGCGGCGCTTGCCTTCGAGATGCTGGTCGTATTCCTCGATCAGCAGCTGGATCGACCAGGGGAAGCTGGCCAGCGCGGTCTGCACCGCGTTGAGACCTTCCTCGATGCGCTTGGCGATCGCGATTTCGCCCTCGCGCGTCAGCAGTTCCACCGTGCCCATTTCGCGCATGTACATGCGCACCGGATCGGTCGTACGGCCGACCTCGGCATCGACCGCGGCGAGGATGGCGACGGCCTCTTCGGTGGCGGTTTCGTCGTCGGCGACGGCGGAGGGCGCATCCTGCGGCAGCATTTCGCCTTCGGGTGCGGTCTCGTGCACCTCGATGCCCATGCCGTTGATCATGCCGATGATGTCTTCGATCTGTTCCGGATCGACGATATCGTCAGGCAGGTGGTCATTGACTTCGGCGTAGGTCAGGTAGCCCTGCTCGCGCCCCTTCACGATGAGGAGCTTCAGGTCGGACTGCTGGTCCTGGGTGGTGTTCTCGATGGCCATGGGGGCTCGGCTGGGGGCAAGACTTGGGATTATAGGTAGCCTGTCAAGGGCGCCCCGGACGGGGACCTGGCCAGGCATAGCGTGTTCTGGCGGGACGGCAGCTCAACGGACCTCGAGGCGGAACGTGACCGGACCATCGTTCACCAGATGGACCTGCATATGGGCACCGAAACGCCCGGTTTCCACTCCCGGATGGGCGCCGCGCGCCAGTTCGACCAGGCGGTTGAACCAGCGTTCGGCTTCGGCCGGGGCCGCCGCCGTCGTGAAGCTCGGCCGCATGCCCGAATCCGTGTCGGCCGCCAGGGTGAACTGCGACACCAGCAGCAGGCCACCGCCGGTGTCGGCGAGCGACCGGTTCATGCGGCCGGCGGCGTCGCCGAACACGCGGTAGCCGAGCAGGCGCTGCAGCATCCGCGCGGTCTGCGCCTCGCCGTCGCCGGGCTGCACCGCAACCAGCGCGAGCAGCCCCGCACCGATGGCGCCGACCGTCGCACCGTCCACATCCACGCGCGCGGTGCTGACCCGCTGGATCAGGGCGATCATCGGCTTCCTCGGGTTTCGGGGGGACGCGATGGTGCTCAAGCATGGCCAGCGGGTCAATCCGGCCGTTACCATTCGCGGTTCGCATGCGCCTGCCTCTCGCCATCCTGTATTTCCTGCTCCGCCTGGTCGGACGCCTGCCGCTGCGCGTCCTGCACGCACTCGGGGCGCTGCTCGGGGGCCTGTTCTGGTGGTCGGGCAGCCAGCTGCGCCACCACACCGAAGTGAACTTCCGGTTAATACATACGCAATTCGGGGAAAAGGAACGTCAGCGGACGGCCAAGCGAACGCTGCGGGAGACCGGCAAGTCGTTCACCGAGATCGCCAGGATCTGGGGCGGCGGCGCGGAACGGGCGCTGGCGCTGGTGCGCGAGGTCGACGGCGAGGACTTGTTCAATGCCGCGCTCGCTTCGGGCCGTGGCCTGATCATCGCCGCGCCGCACCTGGGCTGCTGGGAGCTGCTGAATTTCTGGCTGTGCAGCCGCACCGCCCTGGCCATCGTCTATCGCCCGCCGCGCAATCCGGCGCTGGAGCCGCTGCTGCTCAGGGCGCGCGGCGCGCTGAACCCGGAACAGATCCGCGCCGAGGGCGCCGGCGTGCGCGCGCTGTACAAGCGCCTGCAGGCCGGCGGAGTCGTCGGCATCCTGCCGGATCAGCAGCCCAAGCAGGGCGAAGGCGAGTTCGCGCCGTTCTTCGGCGTGCCGGCCCTGACCATGGTGCTGGTATCGCGCCTGGCCCAGCGCACTGGCGCAACCGTGCTGTTCGCGTTCGCCGAGCGCCTGCCCCGGGGCCGCGGCTTTCGCGTGCGCTTCCGCGCCGCGCCGCCGGACATCGCCTCGGAAGACCTGCCGCGCGCGGTTGCGGCGCTGAACCGCGGCGTCGAGGACTGCGTCAATCTGGCCTTCGACCAGTATCAGTGGCATTACAAGCGCTTCCAGTACCGGCCGGACCCGAACGAGCCGAATCCGTACTGGCGGCCACGCTGAACGGCGCAGCGGTTGCGGTTATTGTTCGGCCCGTCTGCCCGGCCGCGTTTTCCGCCGGCTGCCGCCCCGCTCCTGTCGACTGCCACGATCGCCGCCCATGTCCAGCATCGAAACCGCCGCCTCGCGCCTGCGCGACCTGGTCCATTCCGCCACCGCGGGCCTGGTCGGCCGCGAGCAGATCGCCGAGCTCATCGTCCTGGCCGCCGTCGCACGGGAGCACGTACTGATCATCGGTCCGCCCGGCACGGCCAAGAGCGCCGTCGTGCGGCGCGTGGCCCGCGCCGTCGGCGGGCGCTATTTCGAATATCTGCTCGGCCGCTTCACAGAGCCCAGCGAATTGTTCGGCGCAGTCGACCTGCGCAAGCTGCGCGAGGGCACGGTGGAGACCGACGTCACCGGCATGCTGCCCGAGGCCGAGATCGCCTTCCTGGATGAGGTCTTCCTGGGCTCCACCGCGATCCTCAACACCCTGCTCGGCATCCTCAACGAGCGCCGCTTCCGCCGCGGCCACACCCAGCAGAACTGTCCGCTGCGGGTCTGCGTCGGCGCGGCCAATGCGCTGCCCGAGGACGAATCCCTGGCCGCGTTCGCCGACCGCTTCCTGCTGCACGCCTTCGTCGATCCGGTACCCGATCACCAGCTCGAGGCCCTGCTTGCCGGCGGCTGGCAGTCCGAGCGCGAGGAGTCGCCGCACTGCGCCGACCTCGGCGACGTGGACCGGCTCAGCCGCGAGGTGCTACAGGTACGCCTGGACGGCGTGCGCGGATTGCTGGCCGACGCCGTGCGGCGCCTGCGCGCGGCCGGGCTGGGCCTGTCGGACCGGCGCATCGTCAAGGCCCAGCGCCTGATCGCCGCCGCGGCGGTGCTGGCCGGGCGCGATGCGGCCCAGGCCGCCGACCTGTGGCCGCTGTTCTACGTGCTGCCCACGCGCGAAGCCCAGACCAGCGCCCAGGACGTGCTGCGCGACAGCCTCGCCGCCGCGGCCAATCCGACCTTGCGCGCGGCGGTCGAAGCCGCGGCAATGCAGCCGCCCTCGCGCACGGCGCGCCTGATCGACGCGGCGCGGCAATGCCTGGCCGGGGAAGCCGACGCCCCCCGCCTCGAAGCGGTGCTGCGCGAAATCGACGCGAATTTCACCGCCGACACCTTGCCCGCAGCGCTGGCCGGCCTGCGCCGGGAACTGAGCGCCCGCGTCGGCGCCAGCCTGTGAACTGGGACTGGCAGGCCGAGTCCGAGCCGCCGCCGCCCTGCGGCGTGCTCGGTCTCGGCGCCGCCGCGCGCCGGCTCTGGCAGCGGACCCAGGTCGCGGACAAGGCCGGCACGGTCTGGCGCATCGCCGCGCACGCCGACCTGCTGCTGATCGCCGGCGAGGCCGACACCCTGCCCTGGTGCGAAGGCGCGCTGTACGTCGCGCCGCGGACCGAGGCTGCCGAGCTCTGGCTGCCGACCACGCAGCGGCCGACGGCGCCGCTGGACCTGCTGCTGCGCGCGGTGCAGCGCCGCCACGGCGCGCGCAGCTATCTGCTGCTGCGCGAGCCGGCGCAACTCGTCGCGCTGGACCGGCTGCAGCCGGCCACGCCCGACAGCTTTGCCGCGATTGCGGCAAGGTGGAACTGATCCGATGGAACTGCCGCTGCCGTTGCAGCCCTGGCGCCGCTACCTGAGCTGGTTCGACGCCGGCCTGGCCGAAGCGCTCGGCGATCTGCTGCGCCGCCTGCAGCCGCTGCTCGGCCCGGCCGAGACGCGCCACGGCCTCGGCGAGCTGGAGCCCGACGGCATCGACGACCTGCGCCGGCGCGGCGGCTATGCCCGGCTGCTGCTCAGCGAATGGGCCCTGGCCGACGTCGAGCCCGACGAATTCCTGCGCCGCGCGGCCAGCAACGAGCATCTGTTCCTGGCGCCGCGCCTCGTGCGCAGCCGCAGCGACCTGACCGTGGTCGCGCTGTTCGACGCCGGCCCCGGCCAGCTCGGTGCGCCGCGGCTGGTACACCTCGCACTGGCCATCGCGCTGGCGCAGCGCGCCGAGCAACTGGGCGCTCGCCTGCTCTGGGGCTGTCTGCAGCAATCCGAGGCGCTGGTGCCGCTGCAGCAGGCCGAGCACCTGCAGCAGCTGCTGAACGCACGCAGCCTGCAGCAGCCGGACACACGCTCGCTGGCGCACTGGCAGGCGCAGATCGCGGCCCTGCCGACCGCACCGGCGGAATGCTGGCTGATCGGTCCCGAGGACGCCGCGCCGCTGCCGGCGACCCATCGCGCACAGCTGCAGCGCAGCCTCGACGGCGGCGTGAACCTCGTGCTGCGCAGCCGCCGCCAGCGCCGCGAAGCGCTGCTGCCGCCGCTGCCGCCGGCCGTCGCGACGCACCTGCTCGGCGGCCGCTTCGTGCGCCGCGCGGGCAGTCGCAAGCTCGTGCACGGCAAGCCGGCACACCGCGTCAGCCTCAAGCAGGCGCCGGTGCTCGACCGCCACGGCGGCAGCGTGATGCTGCCGCTGCTCGACAGCAAGACCCTGCTCTGCCTGCGCGGAATGCGCGGGCTGCAGGAGCGGCCCGGCCGCATCAACACCGCGCTGATGAGCTGGCGCCGCGGCGCCGAGCTGCTCGCGACCTGCTTCATCGGCGCTTCGCATGTGGCTGGCGTGGTGCTGCAGGGCCAGCGCCTGCACGCCTGGAACCTCAAGGGCTTCGATCCCTGCCAGCCGTCGTCGGTGCGCGAGTTCAACCTCGCGCCGGGCCAGGGCAGCTGGCTGCGCTGCGTGTTGCTGCGGCAGGCCCACGGCGACCGCCTGCTGCTGCTCGACCATGCCGGAAACCTGTTCGACTGGAGAAGCCGCCGCCTGCGCGAGCGCACGCTGCCGGAGCTGCCGACGCACGCACTGGCCGTGCATGATGCGGGCCCGGATTGCGCCGTGATCGCCACGGCCACCCTCAACACGCTGCAGCTGCAACGCCTGGCTGCGGACGGCAGTCTGAGCGTGCTGGTCCACATGCCGAACGCCGGAACGCCGCGGCTGGCCTTCCTGGCCGGCACGCTGGCCGGCGCCGTCTGGAACGGCGCCTGCGCCTGGCGGCGCGAAGGCAGCGACGGCACGGCGCAACGGTGGAATCTGCTGCATCGCCTCGGCGAGGCGCCCGCGCACGGCAGCCTTGTGAGCCTGCCGCCCGGCGTGCGCGTGCTCGGTCTGGCCGCAGATCCGCAATCCGAACAGGGCTACGCGCTGCTCGGGCTGGCCACCGATCGCCGCAGCCTGCATCTGTACGCCGCGCAGTCGCGCGAGATCCACCGCGCCGCGACAGCCATCGCCCAGGTCGGCATCAGCGAGGACGGAACGCGCGTCGCGATGCTCAATCAGGAACGCCGACTGCAGGTGCTCGACATTGCCGGCGGCGAGATCGTGACGGAATTCGGAGGCGGCGCATGAGCGCGCCGGTACGCGAGCCGCTATGGCAGGGACGCCAGCCTGTCGCGGCGCTATGGTTCGACGCCGCCCTGCGCCCGGCGCTCGCGCGCGAACAGGCGCTGCTGCAGGCCTGGCGTCCGGGCGCACAGGCGCTGCGTTTCGCCGCCGGCGATCTGCTCTGCCTTGCCGCCGCGGAATGGATGGACTGCAGCGAAAGCCAGGGCCTGCCGCTGTGCCGGGTCGACGGCACGCTGCTCAGCGGACCGCTGCGCGCGGACGAGCGTGCCGCGCTGGCCGGCGCCGAACTCGGCCTGATCGTCGGAGCGCAGCTGCATCCGCTGCGCCTGGCCGACGGCGAGCCGCTGGATCTGTCGGTGCATCTGTCGCTGGACGGCTATGCGCTGCACGAGACGCTCGATCTCGCGCCGCCGCGCCGCCCTGCGCCGCCGGCGCTGGAAGGCAAGAGCGTGCGCGAACTGCTCGGCGACCGGATTCCGCCGCGCAGCGACGCGTCGCGCGAGTTCGTGCGGCGACTGGCCCGTCCCGGCAACGGGCCGGCGGGCCACGGTCCCGGCGGCGTACCGCGCGGACTGCTGCGCCGGCTGGGCGACTGGCTGCAGCGCGTCGGCGACGCGCCGGCACGCGGGGCGGTCGGCCCGCGCAGCGCGCCACCGGCGCCGCAGGCCTGGCGCAGCTGGCTGACCCGCCTGGCCCTGCTGACCCGCGGCGCCGATCTGATCGGCTGGCGCCAGGGCGTCTATCTGCAGCGTCTGCTGCGCCAGTTCGAGAACGACGATCTCGACGAGGCATTGCGCAACGCGCTGCCGCTGGACGGCCGCGACGAATCGCTGGGCCAGGCCTTCGGCACACCGGGACGACGCGCCGACCTGGGCCTGAGCACGCGGCTGGGTCCAAGCATGAGCATCCATCTGCCCGACGCGATCAGCGGCCACCTGCGCCAGATCTATCGGCGCACGTTCGAGCGCCTGGATCGCGCCGGCCGCATCGACGAGGCGCTGTTCGTGCTGGCCGAGCTGCTGAATGCGCGCCAGGAAGCACTCGACTATCTGCTGCGCCACGGCCGCGCGGCGCAGGCGGCCGAACTCGCGCTGAGCTGGGAAATGCCGTCGGAAAGCATCGTGCGGCTGATGCTGCTGGCCGGCGACACGGAGCGCGCGATCCAGGTCGCGCGCCGCGACGATGCCTATGCCGCGGCAGTGCGCCTGCTCGACGGCGACCGGCCCGAACTCGCCGCGCTGCTGCGCCGCGAATGGGGCCGCAGCCTGGTCGCGCGTGGCGAATGGCTGGCCGCGGTGGACGCGGTCTGGCCGCTGCCCGACATGCATGACGACGCGACGCGCTGGCTCTGCGCCGCCGAAGCCGCCGGCGCGGAATTCGGCGCTCGCGCGCTGGTGCAGCGCGCCAGCGTGCTGCCCGAGTCGCTGCCGCAGCAGCTGCCGCGCCTGCTGGCTCTGGCCGATCCGGCCGGCGACGCCGGCGAACGCAGCGCGCTGGCGGAGGCGCTGCTCGCCGCGCCGCGCACGCCGGCGCTGGCTCAGCTGGCGGGCCTGCTGTTGCCGGCCCTGGCGGCAGATCGCGCCCAGGGACGCAACGCGCTCGGCGCCCGGCAGCTGGATCAGTTGCGCCGCCAGGCCGGCGACGCCTGCCTCAACGCCGATCTGCCGCCGTGGACGCTGCCGGCGCCGCGCGAGGACCAGCCGATCTGGAACTGCACACAACCGCTGCGCCTGGCCGCGCCGCTGGCCGGCCTGCATGCGGTGCATGACATCGCGCCGCTGGGACCGCGGCGCTGGCTGGCCGCGTTCGGCGAAACCGGCGTCGCTGAAATCTCTGCGGCCGGCCATCTGGGCCGGCGCTACGCCGTGCCGGCCGACACACTCGTCATCGCCGCCAACGGTCGCGTCGCGCTGGCCCTGGCCCGGCGCGAGCGGTTGACCCGGGTCAGCCGCATCGACCTCGTCACGCACCGCATCAGCGATCTCGGCACCCTGCCGCTGCAGTTTCACAGCCCCGAATTCGACGGCCAGCGCTGGAGCGTGGTCAGCGACGGCCGCATCCGGCAGCTCGACACCGGCAACGGTGGTCTGGACGTGCTCTGGCAGGTCGCCGACCTGCCCGGACCGATCCTGCAGGCCGACTACCGCGGCTACGCCGAAACCTACCTGCTCGCGCTGCCGCCCGGCGGCGAAATCTGGCGCTACCGCAGCGCGCAACGCCGGCTGGCCGCGCGTGAAGCGGTCGCGCTGGACGGCGACAAGCCGATACTGCTGCTGCCCCAGCACCTGCATCAGCCCGACATCGAACGCCTCGCCGACGGCAGCCTGCAGCTGGCCTGCGTGCTCGGCGGGACTCGCCACTGTCTGACGCTGGATCTGCACGACTTTCCGCCGGCGACGCGCTGCCAGCTGCGCGCCGTCGATGACGGCGTGCTCGCGCAGATTCAGGCCGACGATCGCAGCCGCTTCTTCCTGTTCCAGCTCGGCCGCGGCCGCTGCGTGCTGCAGCTGGACTGGCCGTCCGCGGCGGTGAGCGCACGCTGGCGCGGCCGCGCGCTGATCTTCGCCGACGCCCGCGGCCGCGTGCTCCAGCTGGATCTGCACGACCAGCAGGTACAGAGCTTCGCCCTGACCTGAGCCCCCCTGAACGCGGGGTACGGAACCGCGTCACAGATTTCTACCATTCCCGACCAGACGACGGCCCGCAGACGGCGCCGCGTACCGGGGGAATCCGATGGTCCTGCAACCTGCACTGCCGCTGGGGCGGCGGGCACGCTTCGCATCGCGCCGATTCTGGCGCGGCCTGGCCGCGGCGTTCGCCCTCGGCGCGCTGGTCCTGGCCGGCTACGCGCTGCTGGCGCCGCGCGCCGGCAATGACGCCGCGCCCGCCGAAGCGACCATCGGCGCGACCACGCGCTTCGACTACGTCGCCGTATTCCCGCCGGGCACGACCGCAGCCCAGGTCGAGAGCTGGCGCCAGCATGTGCTGCGTGTGCACGACAGCGGCTGCTTCCGCGGCAATCCCTGCATCGCGCGCAGCCTGCGCGGCGCCGAACTCGGCGCGGCACGCCAGTTCGCGATCGGTTTCGACCTCATGCGCGATGCGCCGCCGCAGGAACACGCCGCCGTACTCGCGGCGGCCCAGCAAAGCCTGCCCGGCGTGCGCCTGGCTGCCGGCAGCAGCCTGCAGCAGGCCGTCGAATGAATTCCGTCCGCGCCGCCCCGGCGGCCCTACCGCAACCTGGAGTTTCCATGCGCCACCGTATACGCCTGATCGCCGCTGTTTCCATGCTGGCCTGCGCCGGCTCCAGCCACGCCATCTTCACCAACGGTGGATTCGAGCAGAACAGCCTGGCCGGCTGGACCATCGGTGGCGGCTACAACCCGGGCCTCAACGGCACGCCGCCGTTCACCGGCGCCAGCGTGCAGATCACGCCGGGGGCTGCCGGTCCGGCCAGCGTCGTCGGCGCCGGTGCCGATCCGCGCGCGCCGGGCATCAGCCTGCCGCGCGTCGGCCAGTACACGGCAAAGATCAACGACGAAGCCACCGGCTCGCGCCTGACCACCTTGAGCCAGACCGACACCGTCACCGCGGCCGACGTGGATCCGGCCGACAGCCTGCCGCACCTGCGCTTCTCGTTCGCGCCGGTGCTCGACGACCCGGCCCATCAGCCGAACGAGCAGCCTTACTTCTACGTCGTCGTGCGCAATGTCGCCGACAACAGCGTGCTGTTCGAACAATTCGCCTACTCCGGCCAGCCCGGCGTGACCTTCCAGCAGGGCACGGGCAGCTGGAAGTACCTGCCGTTCCAGAACGTCGACGCGGTGCTGCCGGCCAGCGCGATCGGCCAGCAGGTCGAACTGACCGTGATCGGCGCCGACTGCTCGCTGAGCGGCCATGCCGGCTATGTCTACGTCGACGGCTTCGGCTCGGCCCAGGTCGGCGGCGGCGGCGGCGGACCGCAGCAGCAGGCACGCGTGCCGGTCCCGGCACTGGATCGTCTGGGCATGCTGCTGATGGCTGCGCTGCTCGCTGCGACCGGCCTGCTCGCCTGGCGTCGCGGCGGCTGACCGGCGGAGCAGCCCCCTCGCGGCGAAATCCCGCCCTCCGTCAGCTGCGCTGCAGTCTGCGGAGGGCAATGCGGGATAAGCGGCCCGGCGCGACCGCACAGGTCATCAGCGATCCGCCGCGCGATGCAGCGCGGCATCCGGAAATTCAGTTCGTTCCCACGAGACCGCGCCGGGTCGCTTCCAGCGCGGCCTCGGCACGCGAGCTCACGCTGAGCTTGCGATAGATGGCCTTCAGATAGCCGGCTACCGTATGCCGCGACAGGTCGAGCATGCCGGCGACTTCGGCCACGGTCAGCCCCTTGGCGACCAGCCGCAGCACGTCGGTCTCGCGTGCCGTAAGCGTTTCGTCGGCCGCGATGGCCGGCGCCGGTTCGGGCTGGAAATGGCGCAGCAGCCGCCGTGCGACCGACGGCGACAGCGGCGGCTGCCCCGCGGCGATGCCGCGCAGCATGTCGGCCAGCGCCTCGGGAGTCTGGTCCTTGAGCACATAGCCGTCGGCGCCGGCGCGCAGCGCCGGAAACAGATGCGCGTCGTCGTCGAACACGGTCGCGACGATGCACAGCACCGGGCCGGGCTGCGCGCGCAGCGCTTCGATCAGGCGCACGCCGCTGCCGTCGGGCAGTCCCAGGTCGATCAGGGCCAGCGGCGGCGGCGGCGTGATGTAAGTGAACGCCTCGGCCAGAGTCGCGGCCTGATCCACGGCAATGCCCGGAAACGCGAGCGCCAGCGCGCGCGTCAGCCAGTCGCGGCTTCCGGCAAGGTCATCCACGACCAGGGCGCGATCCAATTCCTTCATGTCCCTATCCTGCCGCGACCGGCAGCGGAAATGCCAGCACCACCTTGGTGCCGCCGGCCGTGCCGGCCGTCCAGCGTATGTCGCCGGCGAGTTCCTGCGCGCGCTGGCGCATGCCGCGCGTGCCGCTGCCGTCGGCCAGCGCGAGGTGGCCGTCGTCGGTCAGCTCCAGCAGCAGATCGCCGCCGCGGCAGGCCACGCGCACGCGCAGCGACGCAGCCTGTGCATGGCGGATCGTGTTGCTGATCGCCTCGCGCACGATGCGGTGCAGATGCAGCGACTGTTCGCTGCGCAGCGGCGGGTCCGGCAGGCCGTCGGCCTCGTCCCAGCGCAGTTCGATGCGCGCCGCGGCGAGGCGCTGGCGCGCTTCGTTGCGAATGTCGGCGAGCACGTCGAGCAAGGTGCCCGGCGTGCCGCGCGAACGGCTGACGGTGTCGCGCAGATCCTGCAGCACGGCACGGGCCTGATCGGCCTGCTGCGGCGTCGTCGCCGTGTGGATCAGGCTCAGCAGCTTGGCGCCCAGATCGTCGTGCAGATCGTGATAGATGCGTTCGCGCTCCTGCGCGGCAGCCTGTTCGCCGATCTCGCGTTCGCGCTCGCGCCGTTCGCGCTCCAGCGCGGCCAGGGTCTGCGCATGCGCGCGCCGCTCGCGCCGCCAGCTCGCCGCGAGAAACAGCAGCACGACGCCGGACCCCGCCAGCCACAGCGCGCCGGTCACGGCGTCACCGGCGCAAGCAGCGCCGCCGCGCCGTCGGCGTCGCCGAAATGGCGCAGCACCGTGGCCAGGCGCGCCGCCGCGGTGCGCGTGCGCTCGTGGCCGGGACCGAATTTCGCCGCGAGGTCGCGATGCGCGCCTTCGAGCACGCGCCGCGCCTCGTCCCAGCGGCCGAGCTGGACCAGGCATTCGCCACGGTTGCTCGCGAACACCGCGAAATACGGATGGCCGGCCGGCAGGTTCGCGCGCATCCAGGTATCCAGCGCGTCGAACTCGACCAGCGCGGCCGCCGCGCGCTTCTGCTTGAGCAACAGCATCGCGAGGTTGTTGCGCGGCCCTATGGCCTCGGCATTGGCCGGACCGCCGTCGCGGCTCTGGGCGGCGACGACGCGGCGCAGCTCGGCTTCGGCTTCGTCCAGGCGGCCCTGGTCTTCGAGCGCATACGCCAGCACGTTGCGCGCGAGCAGGTTGTTCGGCGTGGCGTCCTCGCCGCGCAGGCGGCGCGTTTCGAGCACGTCGCGGATCAGCGCGACGCCCTGTTCGGATTCGCCGCGGCGCACGAGGAACGAGGCCAGCGCCTGCTGCGCGTTCAAGGTCTCCGGATGCGCCGCACCGAGCACGCGCGTGCGCACGGCGATGACCTCGCGGAATTCGGCGCCGGCGGCCGCATCGTCGTTCTTGAGCTCATACAGCGCACCGAGCAGGCTGCGCACTTTCAGGGTCTGCGGATGGTCGGGCCCTGTCGTGGCCAGATGCACCGCGAGGGTCGCGCGCGCCAGTTCGATGGCCTCGTCGTAGCGGCCGGCCAGGCGCAGGGCCGAGCCGAGAACCTGGCTTACCGCGAGGCTCAGCGCGTGGCTGTCGCCGAGCTCGCGCCGCGCGTCGCGCAGCAGCGGCCGCAGCAGCGATTCGGCCGCCTCGGACTTGCCCTGGGCGAGCAGGCCTTCGGCCTGGGCCAGCCGTGCGTCGATGCGGATCGCCGCTTCCGCCGCCGCTTCGGTGCGCGCGAGCAGCGGCCCGAGCAGCGCGTCGGCAGCGGCGTATTTCTGCTGCGCGTAGAGTGCGCGCGCCTGGCCGACCAGCAGGGCGTCGCGCAGCGGCTGCGGCGCGCCCGCGTCGAGCGATGCATAGGCCTGGGCGAACAGCGCCTCGGCGCGCACGGCTTCGCCGAGCTTGAGCAGGCTCGTCGCGAGAGTCAGGTTCACGCGCGCGGCAGCCAGCGGCGCGAGGCCGGCCTGGCCCAGTTCGGCCTGCGCGGCGTCGAGCACGCTGCGCACGGTCAGGTCGCCGCCCTGGCTGCGGTCGGGATCGGCCGAGACCAGCATGCGTTCGAGGAAGCCGCTGACCGCGCCGGCTTCGGCCGCGCGCACTTCGGCTTCGCGCCGCGCCGCGGCCTCGGACCAGGCCAGGCGCAGCGACACGACGCTCGCGACGATCAGCGCGAGCACGGCCAATGCCGCTGCCGCGCTGGCCAGCCGGTGCCGGCGTACGAAGCGCGCGACGAGATAACCCAGGGTCGGCGGACGCGCGTCGACGGGCCGGTGCTCGCGCACGCGCTGCAGATCGGCGGCGAATTCGGCGGCCGAGCTGTAGCGCCGCTCGGGTTCCTGTGCCAGCGCCTTCATGACCACGGTTTCCAGATCGCCGCGCGCGGCCGGCGCGAGGCGTCCGAGCGCTTCGGGACGCTGGTGCCGGACGATGTCGATGGCTTCGAACAGGGTCGACGTCGACAGCTGCGGATGCGGCAGGCGGCCGGCGATCAGTTCGTAGGCGATGCAGCCCAGTGCATAGACGTCGCTGCGCGCATCGACCTGCGCGCTGTTGCCCGACAGCTGCTCCGGACTCATGTACGGCACGGTGCCGAGCACCTGGCCGAACTGGGTCACCTCGCGCGACAGGCCGTCGGCCAGCCGCGCGATGCCGAAATCCAGCACCTTGGGCTGGCCGGCCGCATCGACAAGGATGTTGCCGGGCTTGAGATCGCGGTGGATCACGCCGCGGCCGTGGGCGTAGTGCACGGCGCGGCAGATCTCGATCAGCAGCTGCAGCCGCGCATCCAGCGACAGCACCTGCTGCTGCGCATGCGCGAGCAGATCGCTGCCGCGCACGTATTCCAGCGCGAGCCACGGCGGCGAGGTGCTTTCCGCGGCCGAGTCGCTGGCGGCGTAGAGCCGCGCGATGCCCGGATGTTCGAGCTGCGCCAGCAGCTCCACTTCGCGACGGAAGCGTGTCAGGGCCGAGCGACCGAGCGCATGCATGACCTTCAGCGCGACCTCGCGCGGCGGCTGGCTCTCCTGCGCGCGATACACCCGGCCCATCGCGCCTTCGCCGAGCAGGCCGAGTATGCGATACGGCCCTATCTGCGCCGGCAGCGCTTCGTCGGCCGCGGCGGTGGTGTCGGCTATCGTTGCCTGTTCGTCCTCGCGCACGCTCTCCCCCTGCCCCCGCAGCGACGCGCTAATCCTCGCGCGAACTGGCCTTCACATCGACACCCAGATCGCGCAGCTTGCGATACAGGTGCGTGCGTTCCATGCCGACGAGCTTGGCGAGCTTGCCCACGCTGCCGCCGGTTTCCTGCAGCTGGCGCAGCAGATAGACGCGCTCGAACTGCTCGCGCGCCTCGCGCAGGGACAGACCGTAGTCGATGTCGAACCCGTCGCTGCGCGCGGTGCGCGGCGGCGGCGTGCTGCCGCTGAGCGCCTGCTCGACCTCGGTCAGCTCGACTTCGGGCGCCGCGCCGAGGATCAGCAGGCGCTGCACGAGGTTGCGCAGCTCGCGCAGGTTGCCCGGCCAGGTGTAGTTGCGCAGACGGTTCTGCACCGCGACCGGGAAGATGCGGTACGGCAGCTTGTCGCGGTTGGAGAAAAAGTCCGCGTAGTACTGCAGCAGCTCCGGCACGTCCTCGACGCGCTCGCGCAGTGCCGGCACGGCCAGCGGCACGACCTTGAGCTGATAGTAGAGCTCCTCGCGGAAGCGTCCGGCGGCGACGAGGGCGTCGAGATCCTGCGCCGTCGCGGCGATCACGCGCAGGTCCAGCACGACCGGTTCGCGGCCGCCGCAGCGGATCAGCGCGCGGCGCTCCAGGGTCGAGGACAGGCGCAGCTGCAGCTCGGGATCGAGTTCGGCGACTTCGTCCAGATACAAGGTGCCGCCGTTGGCCTGTTCGAGCAGGCCCAGCTGCACGGTTCCACCGTCCTCGGCGCCGAACAGGGTCTGCGCGGCGTGGTCGCGCGCGATCGAACCCGGCGCGACCGTGACGAACGGGCCGCTGCGCCGTGCGCTTTTCTCGTGCAGCCAGCGCGCCAGCGACTCCTTGCCGCTGCCGGCCTCGCCGCTGAGCAGCAGCCAGGTATCGTGGCCGGCAATGCGTTCGAGCTGGCCGCGCAGCGCCTGCATCACGCGCGAGGAGCCGACCGGCTCCAGCGGCACCGGCACCTGACGCTTGAGACCTTCGTTCTCGCGCCGCAGCCGGCTCGCTTCGAGCGCGCGCTCCACGGTCAGCAGCAGCTTGGCCAGGGACAGCGGCTTCTCGACGAAGTCGTAGGCGCCCAGGCGCGTCGCCTCGACGGCGGTCTCCACCGTGCCGTGTCCCGAAATCATGATGACCGGACAGCCGAGTCCGCCGCGTTCGGACCATTCGCGCAGCAGGCTGATGCCGTCGGTGTCGGGCATCCAGATGTCGAGCAGGATCGCGTCGGGACGGATCTGGCGGCGCAGCTCGCGCGCGGCCGCGGCGTTCTCGGCGACGCTGACCTGGTAGCCCTCGTCCTGCAGGATCTCCTGCACGAGACTGCGGATATCGGGTTCGTCGTCGACGACGAGGATGTGTCCGGAAGCCATGCCCGCCCCTGTGGCGAAAAAACGACGGTGCAGCATAACGCCTTCGCCCCCGCCGTTGCCATGCGCCCGCGGCCGCGATCGGCATGCGGCTGCGCAGCATTGACGCCGTCGATCGAAACCATCACATCGGTTGATTGGTATACAAGCGCGCGCCGTACCATGCTCGCCAGGCCGCTTCGCCGCGGCGTCAGGGGACATCGCTCAGTCCAATCCTGGGAGGCTTCATGAACAGGTCCATGCAATTTCCCGCGCTGGCCAGTCTGGCGCTGCTGTGCACGCTCGGCGCCGCCGATGCGGCAGAACCGGCCAGACCCACGAGCTACACGAACGTCGTCGAGGAAGACTTCGGCACCGTCATGGCGCGCATGAAAGGCCAGAAGGCACACATCGAACAACGCCAGGCCGCGCTGCTCAAGGAACGTTACGACCTCGCCGACCGGCCCGCGGCCGGCGTGACCATGTCGCGCGGCAAGGCCGTGCAGGACGGCGTGCGCGTGAAGCTCAGGAGCGGCCAGAGCTGGGAGGCGCTCGCCGCCATGACGCCCGAGGAAATCAAGGCTCGGGACCTCTGGCCGGCCGGCTTCTATCCGCTGCCGCATCCGAACCATGCCGAAGGCGGCATGGTGTTTCCGAAATTCCAGATCGACGAAGTCAACCAGCAGGCGCGCCGCGACCTCACGCGCTTCGATCTGGACTTCGACCTGCCCGATCATCTGCTGCCGGAATTTCCGGCGCCGATCTACCTGACCACGCGGCCGGATCTCGGCGACGTGTCGAAGGGCAGGCTCGTCACGTCCGACAACTACTACGAGCTGTTCAACGGCGTGCTCAATCCCAAGCAGCTCGAGGGACTGCGCCTGCTCGTCGTGCCGTTCCCGCAGCAGCAGTTCAACCTGACCGCGGACCGGCGCTCGGAACGACCCAGCCTCGGCGTAGCCTGCTTCGACTGCCACGCGAACGGCCACACCAATGCGGCCACGCATCTGGTCGGCGACATACGTCCGCAGGAGCATCGCCATCGCATCGACACGCCGAGTCTGCGCGGCAACGGCAACCAGCGCCTGTTCGGTTCGCAGCGCGCGCTCAAGACCCTGGAGGACTTCACCGAGTTCGAGCAGCGCGCCGCCTATTTCGACGGCGATCCGGTGATCGCGACGAAGAAGGGCGTGAACATTCTCGAACGCGGCAGCCAGGTGCATTTCATGGCCGAATTCCAGGCCCTGCTCGACTTCCCGCCGGCACCGAAGCTGGCCTGGGACGGCAGGCTGGACCCGCGCAAGGCCGGCGAAGCGGAACTGCGCGGCCAGGAGGTGTTCTTCGGCAAAGGCAAATGTTCCACCTGTCACACGCCGCCGTACTACACCGACAATCTCATGCACAACCTGCAGGTCGAACGCTTCTTCAAGGAAAAGACCATCAACGGCCGCCTGGCCAGCGCCGACGGCCCGATCAAGACCTTCCCGCTGCGCGGCATCAAGGACTCGCCGCCGTATCTGCACGACGACCGCCTGCTGACGCTCGACGACACGGTCGAGTTCTTCAACCTCGTGCTCGAGACGAAGTTGAACGCGGACGAGAAGAAGGACCTCGTCGCGTTCCTGCGGCAATTGTGACGGGTAGGTTGCGGTGAGCCCAGCGAACCGCAACGTCGAGGTCTCGTCGCGGCGATTGTCGTTTCGCCATGGCGATCGCAGCTGCGACTACGCCTCGATGTTGCGGTTCGCCTTCGGCTCACCACAACCTACGCCGCCTCAATCGGGAAGGCTGTCGGCATCGCGCTCCACCGGCGTGCCGTAGCGCCAGTAATCCGGCGGATACAGCGCGGTGCGCTGGACCGGTTCGGCCGGAGTCTGGCCGGCCTCGATCGCGGCCAGGGTCGTCGCGGACCAGACTTCCAGCCAGCGCGAGCGGAACGGCTGGATCAGCAGCGCATAGCGCCGCGCGCGCGAATCGAGCTTCGACGGATAACGCACGATGACGCCGTCCGGATGCGCCTGGGCCCATTCGCCGATCTGGCCGATGTGGATCTCGTCGATACCGCCGCGCAGCCGCGCGCGGAAATGGAACTGACCTTCGTACTGGCCGACGTTGGCGATCGGCCGCGACTCGGCCTGGGCGCGGGCCAGCAGCGCTGCCGCCGGATCCAGATCGAAGTTGTGGAACAGCGCATGCGCGAACAGGGTCTGCGCGAGCGCGACGCCGAGCAGCGCCGTGCCGGCGATGCGGTGCAGCTCGCCCTCGCCTTCGCCGGGCAGCAGCAGCAACAGGCCCAGCGCCACGAAGCCGACCGCGAACCAGGCGCTCAGGCGCGCAGCGTCGTGCAGCCAGTGCGAATGCAGATGCCCGCTGGCCAGCCAGGCCGGCAGCAGCGCGAGCAGCAGCGCGAAGACGAACGCCGCCAGGGCGAGCGGCCAGGCGCTCCAGCGCCGACCACTGCCGGCGCCGCGGGCCTGCTGCCGCGCGAGCGCGCAGGCCAGCGCCATCGCCGCGCCCGGCAGCAACGGCAGCAGGTAGTAGACCTGCTTGCCGGAGACCAGGCAGAACACGCCGAAGGTCGGCAGCAGCCAGGCGATCAGGAAGCGCTCGCTGTCGCCGAGCGGCCGCGCGAACGTGAGCACGGCGCGCCACAGCCGCGGCCAGCCTATCCACGGAAACAGCAGCACGGCGAGCATCGGCAGATACCACCAGAGCGGCCGCGCGTGATCGAAGCTGTCGACGACGCGGCCGGCGGTCTGCAGGAAGAACAGTTCGTTGCGATACGCCTCGCCGCCGGCGAAACCGGCCGGCAGGGCCCAGGCCAGCAGGATCGCGATGCCGCCGGCGATCGCCAGCGCGCCGCGCCGGTACCAGCCGCGCCGGTCGGCACGCGCGTGCTCGCTCCACCAGGGACCGAGCAGGAACGGGAAGATCACGTGCAGCAGCATGACCGGTCCCTTGGTCATGAGACCGGCGCCGAGCGCCACGGCGAACCAGCCCCAGCGCGGCCTGCCGCAGAGCGTGCACAAGGTCAGCGCGACGGTCAGCGCCAGCAGCACCTCGTACATGATCTGCAGGCCGAACAGGAACGGATAGGCCAGCGCGATCAGGAACCACGGCGTCATGCGCGCGGCGGCCGGCCGCAGCGGGAACACGCGCCGCGCCAGCGCCGCGGCCGCAGCCAGCCAGCCCGCGCCGATCATCACTTGCAGCAGTCGCGGCCAGACGTCGTTGACGCCGAAAACGGCCCAGCCCGCGTGGATCAGCCAGAACAGCAGCGGCACCTTGTGGCTGTACGGATGGCCGTTGATGTGCGGCACGAGGAACTGGTGCTGGTCCCACATCTCCCAGGCCACGGCCAGGGTCCGCGTGGAGTACAGCGGCATGGGCCCGTGCTGGAAGATCGCGAACACGGCGACGGCGAACCAGAGCAGCAGCCAGCTCGGCGGGACCAGGCGGAAACGGGACGATGACGGCATGGGCGTGCGCAGACGGGAACCGGCGCGCAGTGTAGTGCCTCGGTAACGCCAATGGCTGTACCGCGGGACAGGGCCGGCTTGTGCGGCCGCCGCCGGCTGCTACGCTCTGCCCATGTCCGCTCCCGCCCGTCCCGGCCTTTCGGCCTGCATCATCACGTTCAACGAAGCCGACCGCATCGACGGCTGCCTGGCCTCGCTCGCATTCTGCGACGAGATCGTCGTGGTCGACTCCGGCTCCACCGACGGCACGGCCGAGCGCGCCGCCGCGCTCGGCGCACGCGTGCTGACGCGGCCGTTCGACGGCTATCGCCGGCAGAAGGATTTCGCCGTGCAGCAGGCCGGCAACGACTGGGTGCTCTGCCTGGACGCCGACGAGCGCGTGACGCCGGCCCTGCGCGCCGCGATCGTGGCCGCCCGCGATGCGGGCTTCACCGCCGCAGGCTACCGCTTCGCCCGCGCGACCGAGTATTTCGGCGCATTCCTGCGCCACGGCAACGCCTACCCCGACCGCGTGCTGCGCCTGTTCGACCGGCGCCGCGGCGGCTGGCGCGGCGAGCGCGAGATCCACGAGCACGTCAGCGTCGACGGTCCGGTGCAGCGCCTGGCCGGCGATCTCGAACACCGCGCCTACCGCTCGCTGGCCGACCAGCTGCGCCGGCTCGAACGCTATGCCCAGCTCATGGCCGAACACGACCATGCGCGCGGCCGTCGCGCGCGCCTGGCCAACCTCGTCTTCAATCCGTTCTGGCGCTTCGTGCGCGGCTATCTGCTGCGCGCCGGTTTCCGCGACGGCTGGCGCGGGCTGATCTACGCCTGGGTCGAAGCCAACTACGTGCGGCAGAAGTTCATCAAGCTCTGGCTGCTCGACCACGGCCAGCGCATCGTCTGACCGCGAATCCGACCCGGCCGCGCATCAGGCGCGGCGCAGGATCTTCTCGACGCGCGCCGTCATGCTCGCGGCGAATTCATCGCTCTTGGCCCTGGCCAGCACGCGGCGGTATTCGGGCAGCAGCTCGGTCAGCTCGGCCTTGGTGTAGCAGCGCTCCAGCTTCAGGGTGAACAGGAACGCACGCAGGCCCAGGGTCGCCACGGCGGTCTCGTTGATGAAGGCGCGTGCGAGCTGCAGCGGCGGCAGCTCTGCGTCGGCGGCCGCCGGTGCCGCAGCGCCGGCGGCCTGCGCCGGCTGCACGGCGACCGTGATCAGGCCCAGGACGCCCAGCTCGTCGAGAATGCCGGACACGTCGCCGAGTGCCGCGAACTGGCGCTTGAGCTCGGCGACCGTGTGCTCGCCGTGCACGGCGATCAGCAGCGAGCGCGAACGTGCATGCAGTTTATGGCGACGCTCGACGAGCTCGCGCTGACCCTGCAGCGTCTTGCGTGGAACGGCGGTATCGAGCATGGCAGGCCCCCTGAGCGCAGCAGGGTCGAGCATAGTCGCCCGCTGCGCCGAGGTGAACACCGGTGCGCCACCGCGCGACGTTATTCGGCGTTCGCGTCGTTGTCTTCGGCGTCGGTCTGGACGGCCGGGTCGCAGCCGGCGCGGAACGCATCGGCGCGCAGCAGATACCACTCGCGCCGGTTCGCGTGGCCGACATGCTGCGCCTTGTCCGAATCCACGCAGGGACCGAATGCCGAACGCAGTACGAACAGCCAGCGCTGCTGCGGCGCCTGCGCCTGCCAGCGCTGCGCCTCGGCCAGCTGCAGATGCCAGGGTTTGACGAAACCGAAGTCTTTGGCCGGGCGGTCCGCATGCAGCAGGTTCTGCTCTTTCCAGGCGACGAGGCCGAGCTGCGCATCCTTGCCGATGATCTCGCCGGCGCGGCGCATGACCGCGACGGCCGAGGTCGAATCGTTGAGCACCGGATAGGCCCAGAAGCTCCAGCCCAGCCACAGCGCCGACAATGTCACCGCGAGCGCGGCCAGGCTGCGTCGCACACGGAAAGCCGCTGCGGCCACGAGGCCGACCACGCCGACGCCGGTCACGAACAGCCAGAGCTGGCGGCCGCCGGCTTCGAGTCCGCGCTGTTCGACGAGCCGGTTGGCCGCGGCCAGATGGCCGCTCCAGGCCAGCCCGCCGACGATCAGGAACGCCGCGCCGAGCACGGCGACGAAGCCGAACACGAGACGGCGGAACGCCGGCCGCTGCGCGATCGCTTCGAGCTGAGCACCGACCAGCAGCGCCAGCAGCGGCAGCGCCGGCATGATGTAGACGTCGCGCTTGCCTTTGGGAAAAGTGAAGAACAATACGATCAGCACGATCCAGGCCAGCGGCAGCAGCACGCGCGCATCGCGCGCGCGCAGCGCGTCACGCCAGCGCGGCACGGCCCAGGGCAAGGCCAGCACCAGCGGCAGCCAGGCGAATGCGATGACGCCGAGGTAATACCAGGGCGGCTGGTGATGATCCCAGGATTCGGTGTAGCGGCCGGCGGTCTGGTGGAACAGGATGTCGTTCATGTAGGCGCGGTATTCCGGCGCCGACTCGGATGCGACCGCGTACAGCATGGGCCCCAGCCACAGCGCCGTGGCTGCGACGAACGCGACCGCGCCGAGCAGCCAGTGCCCGATGCAGCGCTCGGGCCGCGCGACGCCGGGCCAGTCGCGCAGGCGCGCGAACAGGTACGGCACGAACATCAGCAGCGCAAGCACGCCCACGCCCTTCGTTATCACGCCCAGCCCGGCCGCGAAGCAGCCGAGCCAGAACGCGCGCCAGTCCGGGCCGAGCAGGAAATGGCGCAGCAGACCGTAGTTGGCCAGGGTCAGGAAGAAACACACGGTCGGGTCGATCTGCGCGCGCTTGGCCTGGTAGACGAACTGGAACGTGCACAGCAGCGCCGCCGCCGCATAGACGCCGACGCGATGATTCCAGAGGCGCCGGCCGAGATCGTAGACCAGGCCGAGCATGCCCAGCCCGGCGAGCAGCGACGGCAGCAGGAACGCGATGCGCCAGTTGCCGAACACGGTGTAGAAGAACGCCTGTGCCGCCATGAACAGCGGCGGCTTGTCCGAGTACAGCTCGCTGCCGCGATGCGGGATCAGCCAGTTGCCGGATTCGATCATCTGCTTGGCGACGAGCGCGAAGCGCGGCTCGTCGGCCGGCCACGGATCGCGCAGGCCCAGGCCCGCGCCGAGGATGACGATCGCGACGCCGGCCAGCAGCCAGAGTTCCTGCCGCTGGCTCAGGCGCCAGCCGAATGCGGTATTGGGAAGCTGCGACATGGCCTTGTTCCAGTTGTTGTCCGGGGTTTTCGGGCACCTGTTTTCAGGCGCGGGCAAAACCCATCCCCACCCATGCCCTCCGGCCCGTCAGGCGTTCAGGGCGCCCGGAACCGGTGCTTCCGGACGGGCGCCCTACACCCCGTTGAAAGGCAGGGTTCATTCTCGCGCGCCCAAGAGAACTGGGCGTTCGTGTCAGTCCAGCGGCAGGCGCAGACGGAAGCTTGCGCCGCCTCCGGGCCGGTTGTCGGCGCGGATGCTGCCGCCGTGTTCTTCGACGATCTTCTTGACGACGGCCAGCCCCAGGCCGGTGCCGCGCGACTTGCTGCTCGTATACGGCTCGTACCAGCGTTCGCCGAAACCTTCGGGCAGGCCCGGTCCGTTGTCGGCGATGACCAGCTCGACCCACTGCCGTCCGCCGTCCTCCACACGCGCAGTCGCCACCTCGATGCGCGGCTTGGTCTGCTCGCCGATCGCCTCGAGCGCGTTCTTGAGCAGGTTGTGCAGCAGCTGGCGCAGGCGGCCGGTGTCGGCGCGCACGAGCAGATCCTCGCCGGCGAAGCGCCGGCTGATCTGCAGGCGCTGGTCGTTCTCGTACAGATCCAGCACTTCGCCGATCAGCGCATGCAGGGCCAGCGGCCGCGGCGACAGCTGCGGCGGCCGCGCATAGTCGCCGAACGCGTTGACGAGGGCCTTCAGCGCTTCGACCTGATTGACGATGGTGCGCGTGGCGCGGTCCAGCAGCTCGGTGTCGTCGGCGGCGAGGCGGCCGATGAAGCGGCGGCGCAGGCGTTCGGCGGCGAGCTGGATCGGTGTCAGCGGATTCTTGACCTCGTGCGCGAGACGCCGCGCGACCTCGGCCCAGGCTGCATCGCGCTGGGCGCGGTTGAGCAGGGTCAGGTCGTCGAACACCGCGACATAGCCGGCATGTTCGGCCGCGCCGCCGACCAGTTCGGTGCCGTGCAGCAGCAGCACGCGGCGCTCGCCTTCGGCGGCGCCGTCGATGACGACTTCCTCGCGCCACTCGCGCGCGTTCTCGCGCAAGTGGCGCAGCAGCGGGTCGATCAGCGGCGCCAGCGCCGGATTCGCGTGACGCACGCTGGACAGCGGCTGGCCGAGCTGGCGCGACAGGTTCACGCCGAGGATCGCATCCGCGGCGCGGTTGGCCGTACGCAGCACGCCGTCGCGGTCGACGCCGAGCACGCCGGCCGACAGATGTTCGAGCACGGCGCGCAGGTAGGCGCGCTGCGCCTCGGATTCCTCGGTGCTGCGCTGCGCGCGCGCGCCGGCGCGCTCGAGCTCGCGCTGCATCTGGTTGAACGAATTCAGCAGGAAGCCGAGTTCGTCGCGGCTGGCCACCGGCAGCGGCGTGTCGTAGCGGCCCGCGCTGACCGCGCGCGTGGCAGTGGCGAGCCGGCCGATCGGCGCGACGAGGCGGCGCGCGACCCCGAACGCAGTCAGCAGCGCGAACAGCACCGACAGCAGCAGCACGAAGGTCAGCACGAGGCTGAAGGTCAGTTTCAGCGAGCCGCGCAGGAACTTCAGGCGGCGGAAGTCGAAGCTCGCGGCCTCGACGCGCTGGGTCAGCGGACGCAGCTTCTGCGGCAGCGGGAACAGGGTCTGCAGCAGCCGCGGCGAGCCGCTGGCGACATTGCTGCGCACGAGCACGCGCAGCATCAGCTGCTCGCCGACCGGCTCGGCCGCCGCATAGCTGCCGCCGCCGGACAGGCGCATCAGGGTCGCCGCATCCGGATAGACCGGCGTCAGGAAGCGCGGGTCCGAACTCGCCGTCGCGATCACGGTCGCGTTGTCGCCGAACACGGTCAGCTGGGTCGCGCCGAGATCGTCGATGACCTCGTCGAGCGCGTCCTGCATGTCGTCGTCCTCGCGCGTCTCCAGCGAGGCGGCCAGGCGGTTGCTCGCCTCCTGGCTGATGCGCAGGCGCTCGTCGACGTAGAGCCGGCCGATTTCCAGCGCGTCGTCCAGCGACTGCTCCAGGCGCACGTTGAACCAGGCGTCGATGGTCGCGTTGAGGAAGTTCAGCGCGAAGCCGTAGACGACGACGACCGGCGGCACGGCCAGCAGCACCAGCATCAGCAGCAGGCGCCGGGTCAGGCGCGCGCCGGGAACTTCGCGCCGCGCGTCGCCGACCAGGCGCAGCAGGCGCAGCGCGATCACGACGATCAGCACCAGCAGCGCCGTGCTGGCGAAGATCACCATCCACGGATGCAGCCGGCCGAAACGGTTGCTGCCGCTCGCGGCGTCGCCGGCCAGCAGCAGCGCGCAGCCCAGCAGCGCCAGCACCGCGAGGGCCGGCAGCAGGCGCCGCGTTATCCAGGTCAGGCCGCCGGAGTGCCAGGCCATATGCGTTCCACCGTGTCCTGGCGCCAGGCCGGGTCGACCAATGCCGGCAGGCGCAGCGCGCCGGGCAGCGCGGTGCTGTCGAGCACGACGCGCAGGCGCTGGCGCTCGGGCGCGACGGCGCGCATCGAGGCATGGGCCAGCGGCAGTTCCATGCGGCTCAGCGCGGCGAGCGCGGCCGCGCGCACGCCGAAGCTGCGCACGGTGGCGCGGTCCAGGTCGCGCAACTGGTAGTTGCGCGACAGCGGGAAATAGCGCAGCTCCAGCCGATGCAGTTCGCGCTGCTGCACCTGCCAGCCGAGCAGGCCGCGGCGCTCGCGCGTCAGATCCAGTTCCAGGGTCAGCGGGATGCCGTGATCCAGCGCGTCGAGCATCGCGGCGCTGGGGCGCCAGTCGCATTCGACGACGAGCACGCCGGCGCCGCTGCGCAGTTCGACGCGCGCCTGATCCAGGCTCAGGGTGGATTCGGCCGGCGCGCAGGCCTGCAGCGCCAGCGCGAGCAGCGGCGCAAGCAGCAGGCGCAGCGGCCGGCGGCCGCCGCGCTCAGGCGGCCTTGTCCACGACCGCATAAAAGAAACCGTCCATGCCGTCGACACCAGGCAGGTTCTGCCGCCCGGAACCGGCGGCGCGGCCGAAACGCGCAGGCACGAGATCGCGCGCCTGCGCATCGGGGGTGCGGGCAAGGAATGTGGCGATCTGTCCGGCGTTCTCGCGCGGCAGCACGGAGCAGGTCGCATAGACCAGGCGTCCGCCCGGACGCAGCAGCGGCCAGAGCCGGTCCAGCAGTTGCGCCTGTTCGGCCGCGGCGCGCTCGATGTCGCCGGCGCGGCGGTGCAGGCGGATGTCGGGCTGGCGCCGGATCACGCCGGTCGCGCTGCACGGCGCATCGAGCAGGATGCGGTCGAACGCGCGGCCGTCCCACCAGCTCGCCGCATCGGCCGCATCGCCGGCGGCGATGGTCGCGTTCAGGCCGAGCCGGGCGAAGTTGTCGCGCATGGGTTCGAGCCGCTGCGCATCGCGGTCCAGCGCGAGCAGGTCCAGCGCATGCCGCTCCAGGCAGTGCGCGCTCTTGCCGCCGGGCGCAGCGCAGGCGTCGAGTACGCGCAGGCCGTCGCGCAGATCCAGCAGGTCCGGCGCGAGCTGGGCGGCGCCGTCCTGCACCGAGAACTCGCCCTGCGCATAGCCGGGCAGCCGGGTCACGTCGGTGCTGTCGTCGAGCACGACCGCATCCGGCAGCCAGGCATGCACGGCGGCCGCGTGGCCGGCGTCGAGCAGGCGCGCGACCAGCGCGGCCGGCGTCGTGCGGCGCCGGTTCGCGCGCAGCACCAGCGCGGCCGGTGCGTTGTTCGCGGCCAGGATCGCGTCGATGTCGTCGGGCCAGTCCTGTGCGAGCTGCTGCACCAGCCAGGGCGGATGCGCCGTGGCCAGCGCCCGGTCGGCGGCGACCGCGGCATCCAGCACCGCGCGTTCGCGCAGGAAGCGGCGCAGCACGGCATTGACGAGGCCGGCCAGCTGCGGCCGCTTGAGTGCGCGCACGGCCTCGACCGTGCCGGCGACCGCGGCGTATTCGGGCAGGCCGAGCACGGCCAGCTGCACGAGGCCGACGACGAGCAGCGCATGCACGACCGGCTCGCGGCCGCGCAACGGCTTCTGCAGCAGGCGGCCGAGCACGGCGTCGTAGCGCAGCCACCAGCGAGCGCCCTCGTGCAGCAGCGCCGAGACCAGTGCGCGGTCGCGGGGATCGGCCAGCCGCGGCGCGACTTCGGTGAAGGCGCTGCGCAACGAGACGCCGCCGCGCACGACCTGATCCAGAGCCTGCGCTGCGAGCGCGCGCGCGTCGTTCATGCGGCCGACCGGCGCAGTTCGGGCCGGGCGTTGAGATAGTCGAGCACGGCCAGGCGCCGGCCGCCGTCGCGCTGCACCTCGACGAGGCGCAGCACGCCGTCGCCGGTGGCGATGTCCAGGCCCTCGCGCGTGCCGCCGAGCACGCTGCCCGGCGCAGCCGTCGTCGCGACCGGCAGCGCCTGCGCGGTCCAGATGCGCAGACGTTCGCCCGCGACTTCGGCCTCGGCAACGGGCCAGGGATTGAACGCGCGGACCTTGCGCTCGATCGCGGCCGCGGGCTCGCGCCAGTCGATCGAGGCCTCGGCCTTGTCGAGCTTGTGGGCGTAGAGCACGCCGTCCTCGGGCTGCGCCTGACTGGCCGGGCGCCGGCGATCGCGTGCCAGCAGCGGCAGCTCGCGGCGCAGCAGGTCGGCGCCGTACTGGCTCAGCAGATCGTGCAGGGTGCCGCCGGTTTCGCGGGAAATGTCGCCGGTTTCGAGACGGGCTATGACCGGCCCGGTGTCCAGGCCCTTTTCCATCTGCATCAGACAGACGCCGCTGACCGCATCGCCGGCCAGCACGGCGCGCTGGATCGGTGCGGCGCCGCGCCAGCGCGGCAACAGCGAGGCATGCACGTTCCAGCAGCCGAAGCGCGGGATGTCCAGCACCTTCTGCGACAGGATCAGGCCGTAGGCGACCACGACCATGAGGTCCGGCACGTAGGCAGCCAGGCGCTCGCGGGCTTCGGCGCTGCGGAAGTTCTCGGGCTGCTCGACCGCGTAGCCCTGGGCCAGAGCGGCCTGCTTGACCGGGCTCGGGCTGAGCTTGCGGCCGCGGCCGGCGGGCCGGTCGGGCTGGGTATAGACGGCGACGACCTCGACGCCGGGCTGGGCGCAGGCATGGAGGCAGGGCACGGCGAAGTCAGGCGTTCCGGCGAACACCAGGCGCAGGGGTCGGGAAGTCATCGGCACTCAGGCGCTGCGGCGCTGCTTTTCGAGCTTCTTGCGCACCATCTCGCGCTTGAGCGGCGACAGATAATCGACGAACAGGCGGCCGGCCAGGTGGTCCATCTCATGCTGGATGCAGACCGCGAGCAGGCCGTCGGCCTGCAGGGTGAAGGTCGTGCCGGCGGTGTCCTCGGCCTCGACGGTGATCTGATTGGCGCGCTCCACATCGGCGAAGATGCCCGGCACCGACAGGCAGCCTTCCTGGTAGGTCTGGATACCGTCCTTGGCCAGGACGCGCGGGTTGCAGAACACGTGCGGCTGGTTCTTCTCCTCGGACACGTCGAGCACGAGCAGCTGCTTGTGCACATTGACCTGGGTCGCCGCCAGGCCGATGCCCGGAGCTTCGTACATGGTTTCGAACATGTCGGCGACGAGGCGGGCCAGGTCCGGGCCGAATTCGGTCACCGGCTGCGCCTTGGTCCGCAGGCGCGGGTCGGGAAATTCAAGAATCGTGAGCTTGGCCATGGCACTACCTCGAAGGAATCTGCGCGGAAGTTGGCGGAAGACGCTTCCGATCCACGCGTAACATGCGGAAATTCTACGCGGATTTGTCCGCGTCGGGGGGAGCCGCAAGCACCCGCGCCAGGGCCGGGTCCCGGCCCGTGGCGATCACAGCTTGCGTGCATATTTTCTTAGGCTACACTCACGATGCCCTTGGGGAATCAGGTAATTGGCGGCCATGCTTAAAAAACTACCTGCACTTTTTGCCGGATTGCTCGTCGCGCTCACGGCTTTTGCCGTCAGCGAGACGGAGCTGCGCAACGGTCACCCCGACACCTACACGGTGAAGCGCGGCGACACCCTCTGGGACATCTCGGCCCGCTTCCTCAAGAAGCCCTGGCTCTGGCCGGAAATCTGGCAGGCCAACCCCCAGGTGGAGAACCCGCATCTGATCTATCCGGGCGACGTGCTGAACCTGTCCTACCTGAACGGCAATGGCGGCGGCGCCCGTCTCAGCAACGGCGGGCCGCAGGTGCGGCGCGACCCGCTGGACGAGGCGATCCAGCCGATCAACCTCAAGGACATCGAGCCGTTCCTCAAGAACATGCGCGTCGTCGACGAGAAGACGTTCAAGGGCCTGCCGTATGTGGTCGCCGTCGAAGAAGACAAGCTGCGCGCCACGAGCGGCAACCTTGCCTACGTGCGCGGCCTCGACGCGCAGACCGGCAGCACCTACGTCATCGTGCGCCCGACCAATCTCTACTATTCGGTCGAAGGCAAGAAAGACGGCGACCCGCCCACCACCCATGTGCGGCCGCTGGACACCCGGCACGGCCAGAACAAGATGCTCTGGCACCACAACCCGGTGAAGAACCTGTTCGGGCGCAATTCCAGCGTGCTCGGCTACGAGGTCGAAGTCATCGGCAACGCCCAGGTCACGCGTACCGGCGACCCGAGCTCGCTGCTGATCACCTATTCGGATTTCGAAGTCCGCGCCGGCGACCTGGTCATGCCGGTCGAGGACAAGCCCTATGATTCGCACTACCTGCCGCACCCGCCGCAGAACGTGCCGACCAGCTTCGAAGTGCTGGCCTTCACCGATGCGGTCAATGCGGTCGGTCCCAAGCAGGTCGTCGCGCTGTCGCGCGGCTCGGCCGACGGCGTCGAGAACGGCCACGTGTTCTCGGTCTACCACCCGGGCGACCGCGTGACCGACCAGTACAAGTATCCGGACGGCGGCGCACGCAATTTCTTCAATCCGCACGACTCCAAGGTCACCCTGCCGGCAGAGTTCGTGGGCCACGTCATGATCTTCCGCACCTTCGACCGGGTCAGCTACGGCCTCGTCATGGACGGCCTGCGTCCGGTCAAGCTCAACGACGTGCTGACCGCGCCGGAATGAGGTGCGGATCCGTTCCCGGCTGATTCCGAGCCGAGAACCGGAAATTTCCGATCCCCGGGCGCCGGCGCAAGCCGGCGCCTTTTTGCTGGGCGTTCCTAATACTCCTCTGCATGAACGCGCCGGACCGCAGCGACACCGAAACCCAGGCCTGGCTGACCCTGCTGCGCGCACCGCTGCTGGGCCCGGCTGGCCTGCGCCGCCTCGTCACGCGTGCCGGCAGCGCCGCGGCGGCGTTGGCCGGCATCGAGGCGCTGCGCCGCGAGTTCGACGTGGACCCGGCGGCCCTGGCCTGGCTGCGGGCGCCGGACCGGGCGCGCATCGACGCGGACGCCGCATGGCTTGCCGCCGGCGGCCGCCGCCTGCTGACCTGGCTCGATGCGGACTACCCGGCCCTGCTGCGCGAGGCCGGCACCGCACCGGCCGCGCTGTTTGTCGACGGCGATGCCAGCAGCCTGTGGCTGCCGCAGATCGCCGTCGTCGGCGCGCGCAGTGCGACGGCCGGCGGCCTGGCCAATGCGCGCAGCTTCGCCGCCCATCTGGCCGGCGCCGGCCTGGTCGTGACCAGCGGCCTGGCCGACGGCGTCGACGCCGCCGCGCATGCGGCCGCGCTGGACACCGGCCAGGCGACGATCGCGGTCATGGGCACCGGCCCGGACCTGGTCTATCCGCGCCGCCAGGCGGCACTGGCCGAGCGGATCCGCGACCGGGGCGCCCTGGTCACCGAATTCCCGCCGGGTGTGCCGGCGCGTCCGGACCATTTCCCGCGCCGCAACCGCATCATCGCCGGACTGTCGCTCGGCGTGCTCGTGATCGAGGCCGGCGTCCAGTCCGGCTCGCTGATCACGGCACGTCTGGCCGGCGAGCAGGGCCGCGAGGTGTTCGCCCTGCCCGGCTCCATCCACAACCCGCTGGCGCGCGGCTGCCATTTGCTGATCCGCCAGGGCGCGCGCCTCGTGGAAACCGCGAGCGAAATCGTCGAGGAACTGACGCCGCTGGCGCGCGCCCTCGGCGACCGGCTGCGCGCCCATCTCGCGGCACCGTCGGCGGCCGTCCCGGCAACGGCGCAGGCCGCACCGGCCGCCGCGCGCGACGCCGACTACGAGCGGGTGCTGGCGGCGCTGGGCCATGATCCGGTCGGCCTGGACGAACTCGCCCTGCGCACCGGCCTCGGCGTGGCGGCGCTGTCGTCGATGTTGCTGCTGCTGGAACTCGAAGGCGAGGTCGGCAGCAGCGGAGGAGGTCGCTACCAGCGCCGCTGAGCCCGGCGGCCGCCGCAGGCCGAACCCGACCGCACTGTCATTCAGATTGGCTTGACAGCACCGAGCGGCCTGTGTGCAGGATGAAAAAAGAGGACGCCGCGGACGCGTCCACCCCCATGCAATCGACCCAGCGGTTGCCGGCACGCCGGCAGCCCGCGCAGAGGACGCGCCACCCGCAATGGCCAAGAACCTACTCATCGTCGAATCGCCGGCCAAGGCCAAGACGATCAACAAATACCTCGGCAAGGATTTCACCGTCCTCGCCTCCTACGGCCACGTGCGCGACCTCGTGCCCAAGGAGGGCGCGGTCAACCCCGACCAGCAGTTCGCCATGAACTACGCGGTCATCGAGAAGAACGAAAAGCACGTCGACGCGATCGCCAAGGCCGCCGCCAAGGCCGACGCCCTCTATCTCGCGACCGACTTGGATCGCGAAGGCGAGGCGATCAGCTGGCACATCAGCGAGATCCTGCGCGAGCGGGGCCTGCTCAAGGGCAAGGACGTGCACCGCGTCGTGTTCTCCGAGATCACGCCCAAGGCGATCAAGGAAGCCGTCGACCATCCGCGCGAGCTGTCGCTGGACCTGGTCAACGCCCAGCAGGCGCGCCGCGCACTGGACTACCTCGTCGGCTTCAACCTGTCGCCGGTGCTCTGGCGCAAGGTGCAGCGCGGCCTGTCCGCCGGCCGCGTGCAGTCGCCGGCGCTGCGCATGATCGTGGAGCGCGAGGAAGAGATCGAAGCCTTCAAGCCGCGCGAATACTGGAGCATGGACGCCGAGCTCGCCCATGCGACCACGCCGTTCCGCGCCCGCCTGCTGCGCCTGGCCGGCAAGAAGTTCGAGCAGTTCGACCTGACCGAAGCCGGCGCCGCCTACGCTGCGCGCGACGCGCTGTATGCCGCGGCCGGCGCGACCCGCATCGCCGGCGCCGACACGCCGTTCGACACCGACCAGCCGACCTGGCGCGGCGGCCAGCTCGTCGTCGCCGACGTGCAGTCCAAGGAACGCAAGCGCCGCCCGGCCGCGCCGTTCACGACCTCGACCCTGCAGCAGGAAGCCGCGCGCAAGCTCGGCTACACGACCAGCCGTACGATGCGTCTGGCGCAGCAGCTCTATGAAGGCATCGCGATCGGCGACGAAGGCGTGGTCGGCCTGATCACCTACATGCGTACCGACTCGACCAGCCTGTCCGACGAGGCCGTGTCCGAGCTGCGTGACGTGATCCGCCGCGACTACGGCGCCAAGGCCCTGCCCGAGGCGCCCAACGTCTACAAGACCAAGTCCAAGAACGCCCAGGAAGCGCACGAGGCGATACGCCCGACCTCGGCGCTGCGCCGCCCATCCAGCATCGCCAGCGCGCTCAGCGACGAACAGCGCAAGCTCTACGACCTGATCTGGAAGCGCACGGTCGCCTGCCAGATGCAGCACGCGACCCTGAACACCGTGTCGGTGGATCTGGCCTGCGGCAAGGACTCGGCGTTCCGCGCCAGCGGCACCACGGTCGTCGACCCCGGCTTCCTCGCCGTCTACGAGGAAGGCAAGGACCAGAAGGCCGCCGAGGACGAGGACGAAGGCCGCAAGCTGCCGCCGCTGAAGGTCGGCGACAAGGTGCCGCTGTCGGCCATCCTCGCCGAGCAGCATTTCACCGAGCCGCCGCCGCGCTATTCCGAAGCCAGCCTGGTCAAGGCGCTGGAAGAATTCGGCATCGGCCGCCCGTCGACCTACGCCAGCATCATCCAGACCCTGCTGTCACGCGAGTACGTGACGCTGGATGCACGCCGCTTCCGGCCGACCGACATCGGCCGCGCGGTCGGCAAGTTCCTCAGCGGACACTTCACGCGCTACGTCGACTACGACTTCACGGCCAAGCTCGAGGACGAGCTCGACGCGGTCAGCCGCGGCGAGGAAGACTGGGTGCCGCTGATGCAGCGCTTCTGGTCGCCGTTCAAGGAGCTCGTCGAGGAAAAGAACGAAACCGTCGACCGCTCCGAGGCCACCGGCGCGCGCGTGCTCGGCGACGACCCGGCCAGCGGCAAGCCGGTCTCGGTGCGCCTGGGCCGCTTCGGGCCGTTCGCCCAGATCGGCACCAAGGAAGACGAGGACAAGCCGCGCTTCGCCAGCCTGCGCGCGAACCAGAGCATCCATACGATCACCCTGGCCGAGGCGCTGGAGCTGTTCAAGCTGCCGCGCAAGCTCGGCGCGCATCCGGACGGCACCGAGATCACGGTCGGCATCGGCCGCTTCGGACCGTTCGTCAAGCACGGCTCGGTCTATGCCTCGCTGAAGGCCGAAGACGATCCGTACACGATCGAACTGCCGCGCGCAGTGCAGCTGCTGCATGAAAAGGCCGAGGCCGCCGCGAATCGCGTGATCAAGAGCTTCCAGGATGGCGCGATCCAGGTGCTGCGCGGCCGCTACGGCCCGTACATCACCGACGGCAGCAAGAACGGCCGCATTCCGAAGGACCGCGAGCCCGAAAGCCTGACCGAAGCCGAATGCCTCGAACTGCTCGCCGCCGCGCCGGACAAGCCCGCGCGCGGCCGCTTCGGCAAGGCCAAGGCCGAGCCCAGGGCCGCCGCGAAGAAGGCTGCCGCGACGAAGCGCTCTGTGGAACCCGCGGCGAAGAAGGCGCCGGCCAAGAAAGCCGCAACGAAGAAGACCGCGGTGAAGAAGGCGGCCGCGAAGAAGGCGCCGGCCAAGTCCGCGGCGAAGAAGACCAGCGCCGCGCCGGCGGCCAGGAAGACCTGAGCAGGCCGCCGTGCTGCCCGCCGACCTGCACGCCGCGGTCCAGGCCCTGCGCCGCGGCGGCGTCGTCGCCTATCCGACCGAGGCCGTCTACGGCCTCGGCTGCGATCCGCACGACGAGGCCGCACTGCGCCGCCTGTTCGCGCTGAAACGCCGGCCGCCGCAGCAGGGCGTGCTGCTGATCGCGGCCGATGTCGAGCAGATCCGGCGCTATGTCGCCTGGGATCTGCTGCCCGAGCCGGCGCTGCAGCGCGTGCTCGCGAGCTGGCCCGGCCCCAACACCTGGATACTGCCGCGCTCACCGGAAGTGCCCCCCTGGATCAGCGGCGGCCATGCGGGCATCGCCCTGCGCGTGACCGCCCATGCGCCGGCCGCGGCCCTGTGCCGCGCCTTCGGCGGCGCCCTGGTGTCCACCAGCGCCAACCGCCACGGCGAGCCGCCGACTCGATCCGCCGCCGAAATACGTACTGTTTTCGGCGACGAACTCGATGCGCTCGTCGACGCCCCGGTCGGGGGGCTTGAGCGTCCGACCGCGATCCGCGACGCTATCAGCGGGGAATTCGTACGACAGTAGAGGCCGGCGTGGCGCCGGCCTGGGCGGGGGGCTATGTCTGCAGTCATACAAGGTGTTCGGGCGGACGCGGCGAGATTGCCGCTCGTGGCCGGAACCGATCAGCGCGTCGTCGCCTGGCTCGACGGCCGTGCCGTGCGTCAGGCCGAGTTCCTGCACCACGTCGCCGCGGTCGCCGCGCAGCTGCCGCGCGGCACGGCCGCGGTGAATCTGTGCGAGGACCGCTACCACTTCCTCGTCGCCTTCGCCGCCGTCGCCGTGGCCGGGCAGACCAATCTGCTGCCGCCGTCGCGCGCGCGCCAGGCCGTCGACGAGGTCATGGGCGCACATCCGGGCTGCTACGCGATCAGCGACCGCGCATTCGACGCCTCGCCGCCGCATCTGTGGCGCCTGCCGCCGCTGGGTCCGGTCGACGCGGTGCCGGCAGTACCGGTGCCGCAACTGCCCGGCGAGCAGATCGTCGCGATCGGCTATACCTCGGGCTCCACCGGCTCGCCCAAGCCCAATCCCAAGACCTGGCGCAGCTTCTGCGCGAGCACCGCACGCAATGCCGAACTGCTGGCCGAGCAGGCCGCGGCCGGCTCCAACGTCGTCGCAACGGTGCCGCCGCAGCACATGTACGGCATGGAGACCTCGGTGCTGCTGCCGCTGCTCGGCGACGTCGCCGTCGATACCGGCAAGCCGCTGATGCCGGCCGACATCGCCGCGGCGCTCGCCGCGCTGCCGGCGCCGCGCGTGCTCGTGACCACGCCGGTGCACCTGCGCGCGCTGGTGCAGTCGGCCATCGCCCTGCCCGAACTGGCCGGCATCGTCTGCGCGACTGCGCCGCTGTGCCGCGAGCTCGCCGCAATGGCCGAGACGCGTTTCGCCGCACCCGTGATCGAAGTCTTCGGCTCGACCGAGACCTGCGTGATCGCCCACCGGCGCAGCGCGCTGGAAGACTGCTGGCGCCACTACCCCGGCGTCGCGCTGCGCCCGCAACCCGACGGCACCCTGGTCACGGCCGACTGGTTCGAAGCGCCGGTCACCCTGCAGGACATCATCGAACTGCTGCCCGACAACGGCTTCCGCCTCTGCGGCCGCAATTCCGATCTGCTGGAAATCGCCGGCAAGCGCGCCTCGCTGGCCGATCTGAATCGCCGTCTGCTCGCAATCAGCGGCGTCGTCGACGGCGTGATCTTCCAGCGCGACGGCGACCAGCCCGGCGTGCAGCGCCTGGCAGCGCTCGTCGTCGCTCCGGACCTGGGCGAAGCCGCGATCCTGGACGCGCTGCGCGGCGCCATGGATCCGGCATTCCTGCCGCGGCCGTTGAAGAAAGTCGATCGCCTGCCGCGCAACGAAACCGGCAAGCTGCCGCGCGTCGCGCTGCTCGCGACGCTGGGGTGAGGGACGTCCGGACGCAAGGACTCTGCGGCGTCGCACTGGTTGCCGCTAGCCGGATGTCCGTTGCGGGTTGTCGACTGCCGGTCTGACGGCCGTTCCGCGCTCCGACTCGCGCTGCCGGATGCTGGCAGGCCTGTCGCGGCATTTGAATATGGCGCGAAAAATTCAACGGGTGCCCCTGGGCGGCCTCCTCTCCGCTTGCGGGAGGGGGGGAGGGGCAAGCCACTGCAAACACGTCTACCGTTTTTTCGCGACGAGGGTCGAGTCTCAGACGCAGACGGCCATGGACAACGTTACGACCAGCTCCGGCAGCCCTCTCTCCTTCCACTCCTCTCCCGCAAGGGGTGACGAGATACCACTAAATATCCGTAAGTAAAAGGATTTTTCTTTTATAATCCCCTGCACAAGACCTGCACAGCAACGGCCGATCAAGAACTTACGGCGCCGTTCTGCACAGAATCTAAACAGAAAGGGGCCGCCAATGTCATTCATTACCGAAAAGGAACAGCTCAAACCAGGGCTCGTAATCTTCCGTCGCGGAGACGTGCAGCACCGCATGTGGTACTGCCGCGTCAAGCTCCCGAAGGAAGACCGCTACAAGACTATTTCCTTGAAAACCGAGCGAATCGACATTGCGCGTGACAAAGCCTTCGAGCACGACGCGGAGATTCGATTTAGCCTCAAGCATGACGTGCCGGTATTCAATCGCCCATTCTCAGCCGTTGCCAAGGAATACATGGCGGTGCAGGAGCTGCGGGCCAAACGCGGCGAAATCAGCGCAGATCGACCTCGCAAGGTGCGCACGATCGTCGACGGGCCACTTCAGAAGTATGTCGGCTCGACCCAGGTGCATCTGATCGGCGAGGAGACGTGGAAGAACTACCCCACCTGGCGCCGGGAGAACGGTGTCGGTCGCTATCGCGACAAGCGCATCAGCGATTCAACGATCCATACTGAAATGTCGGTCCTGTTCGCGGTGATGGGGTTCGCCATCGAGAAGCGCTACGTCCCGGCAAGCCTGAGCTTTAAGAAGAAGCCGAAGCTCAAGACAATGCGGCGCGATGAATTCACGCTAGAGGAATACCGCAAGCTGCATACGGTCGCCCGTGCTTGGGCTGCAAAAGCGACACACCCGAGAAGCGTCTGGTATCGCACTGTTGTCTATAACTTCATCCTCATCATGTGCAACACCGGCATGCGTCCGCCGGAGGCGAAGAACTTGCGCTGGCGCGACGTCAAGCCAGCGAAAGACAAAGAGGGGCGCGAGATTGTTGTGCTGTTCGTCCAGGGCAAGGGCAAATCGCGAAACCTTGTTGCACCGGAAAGCGTGCTCGAATACCTCGAACGCATCCGCGCGATTTCCAAGGCGACCAAGCCGGACGACCGGGTTTTCACAACAATCAATGGCGCGCCGACAAGCACCCTTTATCAGAGCCTGATTGAAAGTGTGCTTGTCGTCGCGGGCTTGCGGGACGGGCAGAACGGCGTCCCGCGCTCAACCTATTGCTTCCGCCATACCTACGCGACCCTTCGCCTGAGCGAAGGTGTGGACGTGTACTTCCTGGCCGAGCAGATGGGCACTTCGGTCAAGATGATTGAGGACCACTACGGCCACGTGAACACCGTCAAGCACGCCGACCGCGTACTGATGGGCATGGGCGGCTGGGAGCAGGCCGAGAAAACCGGTGCCAGCAAAGAAGCTGGTGACAAGGTGGTGGCGGCCGCCGGGGCGCGTCAGCGCACGGCGCCGAGGATGAACAACGCCAGATCGGCAAGGTAGGCACATCGAGCTTCGACGTGCTGCCGATCTTCTTCACCGGCCATCCCCGATTGCGCCGCTGGCGCACGCTTAATCGGGGATGGCTGGTCGACGCAGGGCGCTTAACGCATCGAGCCTCGATGCGTTCCTGCGACGCTTCCTTGCTTCTAGGTCGATTGCGCCGCTGGCGCATGGAAATCGACCGCCTTACTGACTTAGTGGAGGAAATTCCTGCGCCGAGCGTCGACGCGCAGCATGTGCTCTTAGCGCGAGCCTTGAAAATAGTGCCACAGGCACAGACGCACACGCGGGCGGCGCTGCACAAATAGCCTCGTATGAGTTCTCACGCTAAAAATCGTTAACGCACACTTCGCGAAATCGGCGCTAGTTTTTCTCGTTTGTTGGCAAACTTCCAGCATCGAAATATTCAAGCGTTGCCCCCGTGCGTCGAGCGGTGAGTTCCAACGAGTAAGGAACATTCCATGTGCCACGCGTTGCATAGATCACGTGTCCGCCCGATGCACTACCAGCCGCCATTGATTCAAACCAAAGTGACAGAACTCTCGCTCCGTATCCAGCATCTGGTGAGCCAACGACTAGAACTTCGCCATCTCTTATCCCGGCCCCAGCGATCTTCTGGAAGCACTCCCCTAGTGAACCAACAGAGTCTTGCGTTCTGGATAAATATCTACACCGACTTTCGCTCTTGAAGATGAATATGTAACCAAGTTGCTTTTTGTCTTTTGAAATTGTTCGCTGAACTGCTCGGAGGTAGCCACTCCAGCCAACCCAGTCGTCGTTCAAAGGTAAGCGTTCGCTCGGGGCTCCAGTCGACAGTTCAGCATTCACTTCGCTCCAACGTTCTTGCGAAGCAATCCTGTCCTCCTCCTCCGCGATACGATGGCGTTGAATGGCCGCATAAACAATCACGAAAATGACCGCAATGGCCGCGAAAAATCCCAGAATGTACGGTCGGCTTTCCTTGTGCTGAACAAATATGCCAAAGACACCGTAGGCGATGCCGAACACCATGCATAGGACGCTGAAAGCAAGAAATGCAGCGAATGCCAGAAAAACGAGAGGCGCAGCCAGACCCATGTTTCACCTGACTTGAAGTAGATGATTTAAGCTGCTATCTTGGCTCGCATCCTCTCACCTACTCGAAAACCGTCGCAGGCCCCCGCACTCTGCGCCAGGCTTCTCGGCTCTCGCGCTTTCTTTTCTGCGCGCCAATTGGCTAAGCACAAGCTGTTACTCAACTATCTCACCGATAGGGAGCACTGGATTTCCTCAAGTCGATGCTCTCATAGCCCAGTCCGCCCAAGAACAGGTAAAGGTTTCCTGGCAAGCCGTGGTTCTTTGGACCTAAAACCAGCCGACTAATCGGCGTCGGCCTTTCCAGCGGAGTCAGGCTGAGATCCATGTATGCATTCAAATGCCCGTCACGCACTTGAAAGGAAACGGGTATACCGGCTGCCTCGACGTCTCCCCCCAGAATGCCACCGCCATCGACGAACTTTGCAAGATTGCCTTGCTTCGCGGTTCCAACTGCGTGCACCGCCCGAACTTCTTGTTCCTCAATGAAGGCTGGATGCTTGAATGCGGTCATGTATGTCGCTAGCAAGATGCAATCTTCGATGAATCTCCCTCTATTTTCTCCGTCCTGACCGTGCTGCTCGACGTATATAGAGATGATCGCAAGCATCATCTCCTTCACCTGCTGCTCCCTTTCATAGAGCACTTTCAGAAGCGTGACCGGCAGGTTTTGCGCCAATAACGCGCCATTGAATCCCACGGCGAATCCCCGGCCGTCATCAGCGTATGCGCGCCACTGGCTCAGAATGTCAGGCTCAAGCGAAAAGCACGCAATGAACGGGTGGGCTACCAATTGCGCCGGTGAGATGATCTTGTCGATTTCTTCGATGAAATCTTCGGTGATGACCGGGCAAGCGTCGCTGACGCCCGCGCGTCTGATAATTCGGGTTGCGGCTTCCTCAAAGACGGAATACCCCCAACGAACCTCGCTCTCGTCATTAAGCATATTGATGTCGGAAAACCGCATGGTGCGGTTCGTCGCAATCGCTTGAAAGGTTGACGCAGAGCAATAGTGATAGAGCACTGAGTCATCAGCAGGCGTGTAGATGCGGTCCATCAGCATTTTCTTTTCCTTGTTGAATGCGCGATTTTTCCAGCACACAGTATCAAGGCAGGTTTTGCTCCCGCGCTTGCGGCTTGCCGACGCCGTTGCCTTTCCTTGGCTGGCTGCCGTCCTGAATACCGGAAGGCCAGATTTTCCTGGGTTGCCGGTCCTGACCGTCTGACGGAACAAATGGCGCGGGCCTTAGGGACGACTGGGAGCGGATTGTGGCTTCCGCGCCACAGCAGGCCAGTCAGCGCCATTCTTGCGCGTAGCCCGCGGCGCGGGTTGCCGAATTCACGTACCGAACGGGTGCGCGGGGCGTCTGGGGCGGGCGGTCTGGTTGCGTAGGAAGCCGCCCGCCGTATTACCGGCCATATCAATACAGCCCTTGCCGCAGAGAAAATCCGCCGCCTTTCCTGGAAATAGCCGGAACCGGAAGCACCAGAAAGCCAGTTCAGACCGCTGGCTTGTATTTCTCGCGGCCGTACTCCACCTCCGGCTGGGCTTATCACTGGCTCGCCGGCATATCCGGAAATTCCGTCGTAATCGACGCAATACCGGCGTTTGGCCCGTTCCTAGCACTCCTATATCCCGTAATTCCCCTGAGGATTAAACGCCCCCTTTGGACGAAAAATTCGGCGAAAAACCGCCAGACCAATTCTCCCCGCCGTCGCCGGATTAACCCTGGCTAGCTCGGAAAAGCAGCGTAGGGTTGCAATCTTTGAAAGACGGCGCAATGATTCGCCTCGCGCATACATAAAGCAGAGCCGGGGCGACGCCCTCCTGCACCCGTATGTCAGGCCCAGATGTGGGAGCGTCTGGTGATTATTAGCGTGGGGTGCTCGCATGTTGCGGACGGGCACCTTTGCGCAAGCCGAGCCAACGGTGCGCGATGCCCAATTTGCCAGCGATCGGTTTGCGAACCGCTTCGTGCCATTTCGCGGCACCGATTAGCCATTGCGGACATGAAAAAACCGCCAGCACTAGGCTGGCGGTTCGGGCCTTTTTACCGGAAGAAGTAGTCGATGGCCATATCAATAAGCCATCTCAGCCACCCTCCCCAGTCGCCCCTAGGGCCGTTGCTACCGCCGTAAAGCCGGCTTACCGGCGGCTTGCCCCCACTTTTCGCCCGGGTGCAGTTTGGGCACTTGCGGACAGACTTGGCCATTTAGGCTCTCCTGTCAGAGGGGCGCAAGGTCGATTTCCGTTGACCAAGCGCCCCGAATCCTCCAGGATGAGTGAAGACTTATACCTTTTTACATGTTGCGATAGGTAGGCCGACACCCAAGTACTGAAGGCCTGCTTCGTCGACCGGGCGGTGACCCTCTAGCCAGGGTCACCGTCCACCTCTCCTTGACTCGGCCCCATCAGTATCTGTGTGGGCAGCGTTACAAGAAAGCCTTACGGTTTAAGCGCCGTCGGTGCTATGATTTCGTACTGTCAAAGGCCCGCTCAAATGCGGGCCTTTCCCTTTCTAAGTGGCTGTCGCCATTGTGGATGGCATAGTTCGCCACCTGCGCAGTTTCTTTGCGTGCTGCGACGCAGCACGCCGCAAGCGCATCAAATCTGCGAAAACCGTGACCGAATTTGCGAATTCGCACCGTTACCTTTGGCACTCCCGCTGCAGGGCTTCGGCGCTTGTCGACGTAGTTAGTCGCAGTCCAGGGCGTCGAGGTCGCGAGCGCCATGGATCACACGTACGACCTCAATGCCGCTGGGAACGTCCTGATGCAGAATGAGGTAGGAGCCTATCGGCCAGGTACGTAGACCTCGGCGGATTTCCGGGCGGGCTTGGCTGATGCCCGGCATGTCGGCCACAGTTTGGCAGCTTGCCGCGATTTGGCGGAGCTGCGTGGTTGCGGCAGCAGGATTGTCCTGGGTGATGTATTCCCACAGGTCGAGCAGGTCGGCGTCAGCCTGTACTGTGTAGAACACCTGCGCCATGCAGCCTAGCCTTCCTTCTGCCGCTTCTTGGCGCGCTCGATGACTGAGCCAATGTCCATTACGCCAGCGCTTCCGCTCGCGATGCCCTCATCCCAGAGCTTGCCGAGGCGTTCCATGGCGGCGCGCTTCTGGGCTTGGCGCTCTGTCCACAGCCGCATCGCTTCGCGCACGACCTCGCTGCTGGTTGCATAGTCGCCTGATTCCACCGCCTCTCGAATGGCCGCGGCATGCTCTGCCGTGAATGCCAGGGACAGCTTTTCAGATTTAGTAGCCATTGTTTCACCTCCTACAACAAAGGTAGGAATTATTCCTACTTAGGTCGAGGAAAAACATCAGCTCGTAAGATATCTCAATGCCTTAGCGATAGCCGCGGCCAGCAACAGCCAGGGTGCGGCGAGCGCCAGGACGATGCACAGGGCCGCGACGACCGGCCCGAAGGGGCTCGCCTCGCCGGGCTGCGCATGGCCACGGTACGACTTCCAGGCCATCGCTAGCGCCCCAGGTAGACGGTCGTGATGGCCTCGCGGCCGTGGCCGAGTTCGGCCGAGATTTGCAGGCGGACCTGCCGGTCTATCGCCCGCTGCGCAGGGGTGAGCTGCCGCAGGCCAGGCCCACCGGCGGCCGGTGACGGCCAACCGGCCAGGTTGCGATAGCGCCACTGCGCATAGTGATGCCGCAGGCCGTGGGTCTTGGAGATTCCAGCCTTGCTGGTGGCGAACTTGAACCGCTGGAGCTGATCGACGTAGCGCAGCCCGGCCGGAATCAATGAGCCGTCACCGGCGATACGTGCCACCTCAACAAGCAGCGAACGTTGCTTCGGTGTCAGCACGGGCACCGTGCGCGGTCTGCCACCCTTGCACCAGCTCCCGCGCAGGCGGATGTGGTCGCCCTGGTCGGCGTAGGAAACGCGGAACTTCAAGGCTTCTTCGCGGCGCAGGCCGAAAGCAGCCTGTAGGCGCAGGGCGAGACGAATGCGGTTGTCTTCGATGCGGGCAAGAGCTTCCTCTGTAGCTTGGATAGCTTTCGAGCCCTTGGCGACGAATGCGCGGGCCTCGATGCCGTAAATGGTGTTGTCGCGGGCGATGACGGCGGGCTTGCCCACCTTTTCGGCCCACCAGCGCAGGGCCGCCATGCGGTTCTTGCATGTCCCAGCGGTAAGGCCTTCGGCCTGCCAACGCTGCACGAGCGCATCGACGTGCTTGGGCTTCAGCGACCGGGCGCCCATCCGCCCGAACCCCAAAGCCTTCAATTCATCGGCGACCTGGCGTAGCAACTGCAAGCGACCCGCCTGCGTTGCCTTGCTGCCGTCCCGGTTGCGCCGGGCCAGCATCGTCAGCTCGAATTTCAAACACGCGGCCAGTGGATGGCCCTTTCTGTTTAGTGTTGATGCCGAGGACAGGCCCGTGGGCCTGCCCGCCGCCCCGAAGGGGCGCAAGGGCAATTGCTTGATGCCTCAAACGAGGCGGCGACCGCCGTGCCTGTAGGCACTGCGCGAGCCGCGATGCCGTGCAATGCACGGCGCTATGGTTCATTGCTTAGTGCGTCCAGGTGCACCAAGCCTGCCGCGAACGCGGCCCGCTAGTTGGCCAGTAGTCGACTCCTTCGATGGGATGTGAAACGGGATTAAGGTTCTGATGAGATACCGCGTCAGAATGAAATGCACAATTACCTTAAAGAGATACTTGGGGGCGCTCTCGAAGCCGAGCTATGAATTTTCCATTCCCAAAAACGAAAACTCCCGGCCGAAATTCCGGCCGGGAGCAAGTTCCATTCAGCTGATTGCGATCACTGGAAACCGTTCGCGAAAATCTTGTCTACACAGCCCGGAGCGGCGGCGCCTGAACACGGATCACCGGTGGGAACGCCAGCGAGCGGATAGTACGTCGCGTCCAGCGCACCGGGCGGTGAATAGGGATTTGAACCGATGACATACTCCATGCCATCGACTAGTCCGTCACCGTCCGAGTCCGTCGGCGGGTAAGCATAGCCCAGATGCATACTGCTGCCTGACGGATAGGCGGCCGTGTAACCAGCCGCCTCGAACGTTGCGCGCTCAAACTCCAGGAAAATGGCGCAGTCATCGACCGACGTCTTGCACTTCCGATAGAGCTTCTGCGCCCCAGGCGGAATGCAGGCAGGTTCCAGCAGCACGCAAGGCGCATAAATGTAGCCTTGGATGGTTCTCAAGTCGTAGCCCTGTGCGTGAGCTGCCTCAATATCGGCCGTCGTCGTGACGAGCATCAGATCGCGATTGTTGCCATTGCAGCCCGGATTGCCGGGTGTGCACCCTACCGGGAACGGACGCGAGCGATCCATGAGGTGGAGCGGTATCAGCGCCGGGTAGCCGGCCTTGGGCGTGTATTCGGTCGTCAAGACGTAGACGTTGGCCTTCGGCTGCGGCAGTGCCGTCGTTCCAGCCGGCGGCGGCGGGAAGCTCGAATAACCCGGAATGGTCTGTCCACTCGGCACATACTGCTGACTCTGACTGATGATGTAGGCCATAGCCATCTGCGGCGACGTTGAATCGCCGTAGTCGTTCGCCGCCGCGCTGTAGAAACGAAACAGCGGCGTGACGCGATTCTTGACCTGCACGCCGGCAACCACACCGAGCATCGTCTTAGCGGCCGTTGCGGCGTTGGGGCGGCCGTAGCCAAAGATGGGCGACCAGTAACTGGGATTGGACTGCCGCTCATAGGTGCTCGACGCGAGCACGCTACGGATGCCTGCAACCTCGCCTAAGCTCGGATTCGGGACAGGCTTGCTCGGCGAGACGAGAGGATTAACTGACCTCAGGAGACCGACCACGCCGGAAATCTGGGGCGACGACATGGACGTACCCGTACACAAGCCAACGCCACTACCCATGGGGCCTGGGAACTGGTCGCCGCACTGAAATCCCGTATTCCAGTTCATGTTCGGATAGGTCGTTGAGACAACGGCATCTGCCGACGCGACAACTTCCTGCAGCGGATAGCCAGGATCATACGTGTAATTGGACCCGCACTGCGCTTCTGGGTAATCGGCTACGGGACAGTTTGCGGTTGAGCCAGGAGATTTGTCCCAAATCTGCAGACTGCTGTTGAAGCCACCGGCAGCGATTACACGATCGTCACTCGCGGGAAAGTCCAATCTCCATCGGTCGTTTCCGGATGCCGCGATAAGAGCCACGCCACGCGAGTTGGCATGAGATATCGCCAGACACCAGGAATCGTTTGGAGTTAGCGCGCAAAAATTTGGCTTACAATACGCGCTATTTGGATTATTCCATATGCAGCTAAAGCGGTTCGCATTGCCCATGCGGAAGCTCATATTAACCACCTGAGCACCCGAGTCGGAGAGCAGTGTCAGCGCCGCAGCCCCGGCTAAGTAATTCGAGTCGATCACAAAGGCTTCAATTTGCGGAATGCATACCCAATAGCTCATTTTCCACATGGCAATTCCGCAATGCTTGCAGGTTCCCCTAGGGGTAGAACCTGCAACTCCGTTTGCTGCAATCAATCCACTGACGTGCGTGCCATGTCCGGCCAGAGTGACAGTTCGAGGTGGTAGTGTAGGCAAACCTTGGACACACTGATCGGTGGGCGGCGGCATCGGAATCTCGTTCTTCTCGTCGACGTCAAGCCGGACGAAATTAGGGATTCCGTTGACAACTTCCGTTGCGTATCCGACGTCGAGTGAGCTCGCAGGAATGAAGTTCCCTCCGGCATACTGTCCCGTCGGTGAAAATTGGCGCAGCTGAGGATGGTTGGTGTAGAGGCCGCTGTCGATAACGCCAACCAGTGCGTAGCCGCCCGCAACCTGCCATGCAGCGTCAATGTTCAACGCGTCGCGACCGTATTGGCTGCCCGCGTTGGTAGCATTGTCGTCGTGATTTTCGACCGTGAAGCCCTGGAGCCTCGCGGAAGAGAAATTCCCCTTTGGCGCTTCGGAAGCGGCACCCACGCTAACATCCGCAAGAAGGGCGGATATCGCCGTTTGGAGGTTTGCCTGCGGCGGGTAGCGAACAACTATGTAGCGCTCAAGCTTCGACCGTTCCAACTGAGGATTGGTGTTGATGTAGTTCAGAAAGTCGCCCGATGCGCGAATGGGCAACAAATACGATGCTGAAATAGGATTTTCCACAGCCAACGCTGCAACTGGTGGGGCGCCTCTCGTAGCAGGGGATTGTTTGAAGTAGCCAACAACATCGTCAGCGAGCGTGTTGCCGCTATTCGGGAGCAGTAGGATTTGAACCAGTTGATCAGGTCCACTTTGGGATCTGGCAGTACCGGGCAGGAAGAAGCCGAGGATTGAGAAGATGGATAAGGCTAATGCAAAAGACGCAGCGCTGCTGCGCCGCAAGCCATTGGCGCGCGACCTCGTATAGCTCATTAGTTTTCCCCTGAATGGTAAACGCGAACGCTTTATTCTTGAGATTTTTCCGATGAAATCAGCAGGAAATCACGTCGAACTTTTCCTCCAACTTTGGGCAGCTACGACAGCCAAGCAAAGCGCTGCGAGAAGCAACTGGAAGAAGGGAGATAGAGAAGGTATGGGAACTTCGTCGGGAACGCCCTGAGGCGCCACATTAAAAGCCAGTAGCCCCATAAATTGCGGAGGACCGCCGCCGGAGAGCACCCCGGGCTGGTAGTAGACAGTTAACGTGTAGTTGCCTGGAGGGAAAGACCCAACAATGTATGTGCTGGTCGTTATCGGAAAATTACAGAAAGCGTTGATTCTCGCCGGAACAACTAGTGAGATTTGATTCCCATTCGTTGTTACAACCCCGTCTGTTGGCCAGCCATCGAACAAATGACAATCTCCGGCTCGGGTTAAGATAGAAATCTGTTGCCCGGCGACTGGATTTGTTGGAGACAGGATAGGGGGGTCAAAGAAAGCATGTGTGCTTGAGCTCAAAGCAGCCAGAGTCAAGAAACAAAATAGTCGCATTGAGTGCATCATCACATCCAACCTCCGCGCATATGTCCTGCTGACAATCGTTACTGTTGATCAGACTGAATTTTATTTACTGTCGTTTCTTTCTCGGTCCAGTTCTTATCTCCGATGGTGTTGTGGGGCATTGAAGTTGGAACTCTTTTGATACATGCCAGTAACGACAACGCTGGCCAATATTAGAAGCAGCTTGAAGAACGATGACAACGTAGGGATGCGCATTTCCTGAGCAACACCGCGAACGACCAACTGAGTCGTCGCTAGCGGATCCACCACTGTCCCGAACACGGTCGAATAGCTTCGTTCGATTTGTAGCATATAGGTTCCTGCCTGGAAGGCAGAGATGACATACCGCCCCGTTCCCGATCCATAATTGCAGAATAGTGAATTTGTTTCATGCAAGCTTGGGAGAACGACGCGAAGATTTGTACCGTTCTGCGTTACCGGAATAGGTGTGGTCGAACCAAGGAACGCATCGCAATTACCCGCGGTGACGTCGATGGAGAGGATGTCTCCCGCCAGTGGCGATAGTGGAACCAGGACCGGCGGTGACACGACGGCTGAGGCTGGACATGCCGACAGCAATGCCAGTACAGCGATTAGCCCTCGAAAATAGCGCGATAGCATTCGCCTCCTAATGACAGTCGGCGCTTCTGGTGAAGCGCACTCCGGATTGTTCAGGAACGTCAAGGAATGGTGTTAGAAAATCGTTAAATTAACAGGGGCTATCGTCGGTGGGGCAATCTGCCGCGTTACCGTCGAGCCCAGGGGCACTCGCTCGGCAACGCCGCGACTCAACGGAAAGACGCTGAGAAAAAACAGGGGGGCTCCCCCCCTGTTCTTTACCGCTAGATCAGGCCTTCTTCGGCCATGCTGACGGCGTTCATGCCGCCGACGACGAAGTGATCGAGCAACCGAACTTCCACGAGGCTCAGCGCGTCTTTGATCTCCCGCGTGATGTGCCTGTCTGCCTCGGAGGGCTCGCAGAAACCGCTCGGATGGTTGTGTGCCAGGATGACGGCCCCTGCGTTGTGTGAGAGGGCGCGGCGCGCGATGACGCGCGGATGCACGGGGCATTCACTGATCGAGCCGCGAAACAGAATTTCGCAAGCGATGACCCGGTGCCGGTTGTCCAGGAATATGCCCGCGAACAGTTCCTCCGGGTTGCCGAGAAATCGCTGCATGATCAGCTTGCGGGTGTCTCGCGGACTTTCCAGGAAGGCCAGGCGGTTCAATCGCCGCTGCGCAATGCTACGGGCCTCCGCGAGAATGCGTTCCTCGTAATCAGCATCGAACTCCTGCGGGAACACGACGCGGTGCCACAAGCGCTCTGCGGGATTGTCGAGCATGTTTTCGCCTCCAGCCCCGCAACGCGGGGCATCTGTGGGATGCCCCACGCCGGGACGGCGCGGGAAAAAGGTAAATGGTGTTGCGCCGATATTCCTAGCAGCGGCAACCACGCGCTTCAATCCCACTGTGTAGGTAGCTGACTTTCTAGTGCTCGAATCGCACGCCGCATGGCGACGAAAAAGTGACGACGTGATGACCTAGCCGCGGTGCTCCGTGATGACCAAGGCTCAGAGCCTGCCGTGACGACGCAGGCCGTCACGGGCCTAGCACGCTTCTTTCTTCCCGAGAATCAGCGCCTGGCTTGGCTGGGCGCTGGCCGTCACTGTCAGCTGGCGCCGCCAGTGACGGCCACAGATTTGCCGGCATGGTTTTATGGTGGGCGACAGATCAGTTCCTTTCGGCTGCTGCTGCACGGAAGGAACGACTAGCGCCCGCCGCTGTTGCGTGGCCGCTTGGCGTAGGCCGCATTTAACATGCGCTGTGGGCCTCCGTTGGTGTACGCAAACACGTTAGGGTCTAACAGTACATACGTAACAAAGATGATGTTTTCGGCTGGCGCTACCCCACATTCAGCCTCGACGCTGGCCATTCGATTTCTTGAAATACCGGAAAGCACCGCTCCGTTCCCGTTTGGCAGGAGCGCGCGGTCCGTGAACTCGAAGTCGCTTTTTAGTGCCGGTTCTTCCCGCTCGAAGAGAACTTTTCCGTCTTCCGCGCTACAACTCCAAGGCAAACTGACGGCGGCAATGAGTTTCCAGTAGCGCTCTGTTGCAGACTCCGGCTGCTTGAACTGCACCACCAGTCGCGTCGTCTTTATCCCGCCGTAATACTCCTGCGGCGGCGAGATCTCGAATGCATTGGGAATGCTGCGCGATAGCGAAAGAGAGACGTTCGCAGGCAGTGCTTTGACGAACTCTTCGTAAGTGCTGCCGAGTGGCGGTAATCCCATGGCCCGCAGACTGTGTGCTGGCACTGCCGGAGTGGCAGCAGCGGCTTGGGCGGCTGCCTGTACGGGGGCATCGCTCCCGGTGCAACCGGGAAGTCCAATGCAGAGCACGGGAACCAGGAACGCGAGGATGAGTTTCAGGGTTAGAGGCTTGGTCATGACGCGTCCACTCCCGGAGGACCAGTAAGGCCATAAAAGACTAGTCTAGTTTGGACTAATCCCGGTTGGACTCTAGCGTGGGCTGCCTTCTGCTGGCAAGCCCATGGCGCACTCGACCCACCACCAGGAGTACCGGCTGCTGATGACCCTCCTGCGCGAAGTACGCCGGGAGCTTGGGGTCACGCAGATCGAGCTGGGGCAGCGGCTGGAGAACACCCAGACCTTTGTCTCGAAGGTGGAGCGCGGAGAACGGCGCCTCGACGTGGTGGAGTTCGTCGAGTTCTGTGAGGCCATCGGCGCGCCGCCCCAAGAGGTGTTTGCGCGGTTCATCAAGCAACGCCAGGAGGCCGGGACGCCACGCCTGAAGAAGGCCGCAGCAGGCAAGCGAACGCGGCCTGCTTAGAGTCAAGTGGCGAAGCCGAGACGGGCGGTCGGCATGTGAGAGGACCATCCCACTCGTAGCACATCCTTCCCCAACGCGTACCTGTCCTACGCACCTAGGGGAAGTAGCAATGTGGAAGCGGCGCAGAACCTGGACTACGCTTGCGCTACTGATCTTGCTGAACCTTTTGGCCTGGGACATACGAACTGATCCCCAGGCATACGCGGCCTACATCCAGTTACATCAGCACCCGGTTAAAAACGGGGTTGAATACACGGCGCTTCGGCCCGCCCGCTTTTACTTTGACAGCGTCTGGTACTCCTATGCAGTCGCGCTGCTAGTCGGGTTTGGGCTGCCTTTCCTTCTACCCCGTCTTTTGCCCTGGGCATGGCAAAAGCGTCATGTCCTTGCGTACTACATTCACAAGGCCGCCCCACATGCCGCTTGGCTAGGGCGCCACAGCGTCAATGTGTTCTTCGCCTTCCTGAAGGTCGTCCTGCTGCTGATGATGGGCCTTGTAGGCGCCTTGCGCGCATCAGGGAAGCTCTGGGTTGTCGTAGCGCTGTTGATTGTCTTCAACGTCCTCGCCTGGGACTGGAAGAAAACCCGAGAAAAAGATGAACTGCTCCTCGTGCTTCAGGAGCGGCAAACAGAGACAGACGCCGGGTTTACACGCTACATCGCCACGCACTACTACGGCATTGCCCCCGGAATCAGCTTACCGGATCGGGACACCTCGATTTTTGCTTCCGTGCTGGTCGGAGAAGTTCTGCCGTTCCTGGTTCTCCCGTCGCTTGTCCGTCGTCGCCGACCACTGGTCATACCGCAACCGCCTGTGGTGGGAGCGCCGCGATGAACCTTGAAGCCCTCTGGTCCACTCTTCAAGTCATCATCGCGATAGTCGTTGTCTTGCTGCTCATACGTGCGGTGTCGGTCTGGCGCGGACGGCGTGCAATGCAAGCCGTGCTCGATAGCGCACATGCCTCGTCAGCAGTTGCCCACGGCACAGCCGACTGGAGCCGGAACGCTTACCCCGGCGTCGGATCTGGCTCGTTGTTCCTGGGGGCCGCCAATGGCAGCGCCATGTACTACGACGGCGACCAGCACCTGATAACGGTTGCCCCGACCCGGACCGGCAAGGGAACCTGCCACATCATCCCCAACCTGCTGACCTACCAGGGCAGCATGGTCGTAAACGACATCAAGGGGGAAAATTTCAAGGAGTCGAGCCAGCAGCGGCTGAAATTCGGCCAGGTGTTCCGGTTCGCGCCCTTCGCAGAGGATACCGACGGCTTCAATCCGCTGGACTTCGTGCGGCGAGGAACCCCGGCCGCGTTCGATGACGCGATGCTCGTGGCAGACATGCTCATCGTGCCGGGGAGCAACGACGACGAGGGCAATCACTGGAAGGAGGCCGCCAAGAACCTGCTGGCGGGCCTCATTGGCTACGTGACCGAGAGGGAGCCGATAGCAACTCGGAACCTACAGCGCGTGCGCGAGCTGCTGACCCTCGACCAAAAAAGCTTCCTGGCGTTCGTCCAGGAGGCAATGGCGGACCCGGCCGGACCTCCTTACGTCGTACGCGCGGCCAACATGCTGTTACAGAAAGCAGACCGCGAGCGCAGCGGTGTCATCTCGACGGCGCAGGCGCAGACTTCGATATGGGATAGCGAGCCGCTGGCGCGGGCAACACGGATCAGCACCTTCAAGGTGGAGGAACTGCGTGACCAGGTAGCAACCCTCTACATCATCGTGCCGCCGGAGCACCTAAGCACCTACAAGAGCGTGCTGCGCGTTGTCCTCGGCCTGGCCCTGTCCAGCATGACCAGGAAACCACCGGAGCGAAGTGAACGGCCGCCCCTGACCTTTCTGTTCGACGAGTTCCCCAGCCTGGGCTACATGCAGCCTGTCGTTGACGCGATGGCCTATCTGGCAGGGTACGGCTGTCGCCTATGGCTCTTTGCCCAAGACCTGGGGCAAATCCGCGAGATTTACGGCGACAACACGACTTCCTTGCTGGCGAACTGCGGGGCGCGGGCCTTCTTCGGCGTCGCCGACTACGAAACCGCCGAATACGTGTCAAAGATGGCCGGGCAGAAAACCGTCCTGACTTCGACCCGGAGCCTCAAGACCAGCCGAGTTCTGTTCTGGGACGACATCTGGGGCGTCGAATCCCAGAACCTGCAATACATCGGCGTCCCGCTCATTGCGCCGGACGAGGTGATGCGGATTCCCGTACGGGGCGACCAGCAGCGGCAGATCGTGTTCCTGCAAGGACAGGCGCCAGTTCTCGCGCTGAAAATCCCTTACCACGTCGTCGATGCCTGGGCCGCCGCCGCCGTGCGCGCCCCGGTGTCGGTGCAACTCGACCAGGCGCCTATGCCGCCGAGCACCGCATCAGAACCGCCGCGACAGCCGGAAGGTGCCGCAGCAGCCGATGCCGTTGCCAAGGCCAAAGCCTACGGGGCGGCCGCGGCCAAGAAGGCAAAGCCCTGGGCTTCTGCGGCCGCCAGCGCGGCCAAGACCGGCGCGGCACATCTGGGCGAGAAGATTTCACTTGTAACCCAGCAAGGAGCTGCTTACATAAAGGAAGGCAACAAGCGAAAGGGTCAGGGAATGGCCAAGAATTACGAAACCATCGACGAGATCAAGGCGAGCTCCGAGCAGACCCGTGAAAACATGGTTGATTTCGCACGCTTCGTGCGGGAGACGGAGGGCAACATTCGTCTCTGTGAAGCAGAAATCGCCGCGCTAGCACCCAATGACCCAAGACGGGCAGTTTTCGAGGAAACACGCTCGGGTCTTGAGCGCAGCTTAGCTAGCAATCGCCGCATGGTTGAAGTTGGCCGCATTCTGCTTGATGGCGGAGAGGCAATCGTTGAATCAATCGAGGACGGAGCATGAGCACCATTCTGAGTGCGGCGGATTCAGCTTGGAAAGAGCTAAATCAACTTTACGCGGAACTGAGACCTCTCTACTCAGAACGTACTTCCTTGGAAAGTACTCGCGTTCAGCTGCAGCTATCCCGGAGGGATACGCAGGACATCGATCACCAGCTATCGGCAACAAAACAGGCAATAGCTAGCAAAGAATCTCTCCTTGAGAAAGTCGGTCTTGAGTTCCGAACGGCCATGGCAAATGTCGAAGCCGAGCAAAAGCTGACGGAAGCAAAGGCCAGGGAGGCCGAACGAGAGAAGGAGCGTGAAAAGGAACGAAAGCAGGAATTTTACAGAAAGCATCCAGTCGACGATCTGGACCTCTAGGCGCTTCAGATCTACAGCCACCGATTCTTAGAGGGAACTGTCTGCAATCTCACGAGCGCGGTGCGCAATCAAAGCTATCTTTGTCCACAACAACTCCGCGCTTTTTGCCACCTGTTCCAGCCTCTTTTCATCGTTACTCGACCACAATTCCTGAGGAAGCAGAGCCTTTTTTCCTAAGAGCAAGGTTTCGCGATCAAAGTCACGACCTTGCTCGATCGCCTCAGCAAATGACGCTTCTGACCCGTCAAGTAAGTGCGCGCGTTCTAGAAATGTGACTAGCTCGTGCGGTGCAGAAAATTCAATGCGCGTTTCGCCGCCCAGGTATTTGCCAGCAATCTCCCGACTGTTTCCTTGGGCCAAGAAGCGTCCACCAATCCCGACGCGTGCGCTCCATTCCTCAAGGGGCGGAAGTATTCGCCTCGCAAAAGCCCGAGCGGCAGTAGCTTCTGCTTTGCGTTGGTCAATCAATACGTGCCTTCGCTGTAGGCTGGCCACCAAAAAAACCGCTATCAACGTGCCCGCCGAGAGCAAGGCTTGCGCCCAGGCTGCGCAGGCACTTAACCAGCCCGCATCTTTCATGCATAACGGCTTGACTTCTAGGAAACCGATGCCCAGCCCGACGACCAACATGCCCCATCCAAGGCCGGCAGCTGCGATCTTCAATACTCTACGGGTCATAGTCTTCCCTCTGATTGCGTCTTAGATAGGTGTATGCAGTCCGCGATCTTCGCAGCTCCACGACCACATGTAGTGAGCGAAGGCTAAGCGCAACTAGCGGCCTTATCGTCCTAGATAGACGGCCGTAATCTGCTCCCGCTCGTGGCCGAGCTCGCGGGAAATCTTCAATCGGGCCTCGCGGTCGCGGGCTTTCTCGATGGCGGCGAGCTGCCGCGACGTTGGCCCACCGGCGGCGGGGCAAGGGAAGCCCGCTTCTTCCAGGTAACGCCGCTGCGCGTACTGATGCCGTAGGCCGTGGGTCTTGGAGATCCCGGCCTTCGCCGTCTGGTGCTTGAAGGTGTTGAGCTGTTCGACGTAGAGCTTGTTGGACGGAATGAGGGAGCCGCCTTTGGCGAAGGCGGCGACCTCTTGAAGCAAGGCCACCTGTTCCTCTGTCCGTATCGGCACCTCACGTGGCCGTCCACCCTTGCACCAGGACGCCTTGAGCTGCACGACCTGCCCAACCTCGATCGCCTCCAGGGCGATCTTGGGGCGGAACTTCAGTGCTTCCTCGCGGCGCAGGCCAAGGGCGGCCTGCAAACGCAGGGCGTACTGCGTCCAGGGGTCTGTAACCCGTTCCAGGCCATCGTCGCCTAGCGCAACAGCTTTCGTTTTGTTGGTGACGTACTTGCGATCAGCGATGCCATAAAAGGCGTTGTCGCCGGCGATGATGCCCGGCTTGCCGACCTTCTCGGCCCACCACCGAAGGGCCGCCATACGGTTCTTCACGGTGCCGACCGACAGGTCTTGCCCGCGCCAGAACTTCACCAATGCCTCAACGTGCTTCGGCTTGAGGCTGTCGGCTGTCATGTTCTGGTAGCCGAGCCCCTTGAGGTCGTCGGCCATCTTGGTCAAGGTCTTTAACCTTTCTGCCTGGGTGCCGAAGCTCCCATCCTTGTTGCGGTAGGCCAGATGTCGCAGGTCGTATTTCAAGCTCACACGCATTTGCCGGAGTTCCGGTAAGTGTTCACGCCGTCACTGGTGGCTCCGGGAGCCGTCCAGCAACCCAGCCTCGAACGGATCGAGACTGGCAGGGGCAAGTGAGCTTGGGCGCATCGAATGATGCACCCGCGTTTGTGCCTGTTGGCACCTCCTTTCTTCGCAGGTTGTTGACCTGATGGGTTTTCATACGACGGTGCTAGCTCTCCTCCTGGCCGGAAGGAGAAAGCACCCGGTGCAGGTTTTTCGCGTGGGCCTGTCCACGTTGAGGGTTGCCCCTCGAACCGTCCTGGAACGCCTCTAAGCGTCGTTTCAGGCGTTCCGCTTTGCCCCGGCTCATGTCGCGTTCGTGGCGCGCCTGTTCTGTCGCTTGGTGCGCTTCCATGAGAGCGACCAGCAGGCGCGCGTTCTCCCGGCGGAGGGTTCCGACTTCCGCACGGAGGGCCGCGAGCTGTTCCGCGCTGCTGGTCGTCATGCAGCCATCATTCTGAAACCGTGCCAAAAAATCAATGTGTACCGAGGTGTTTCATGCGTCGTCATTGTCAGCTTGGCAGCCAATGACGACGCTGTTTTTTACCCGCCTCGCTACCCCGAAAACACCCCCATCTGACTCCAACACAAAGCCGAAAGCGCGTTCTTCAGCTTTGTGAAAACGAAATATACATTGTCGGTTGACGCAGCTCGGGCGATGCCTCACCGAGCGCGGGTTAGATCCTTCGCGGTTTCGGCGACCCGCCTTCAACAGCCCCTCCCCCAGTGCGACTCCTGGAACAACACACTTCCTAACAGCGCCCTCGAAAAGTGCGCTACTGACAGAAGCGTCATCGGAATACGAGGCGATCGCTAGTGCCTAAAAGGTAAATACACTGTCGCGAGACGGCTAATTCTCTCACCGCAGTTTCGGCATTGAAAACAGCCACCCGTGGCCGAGCTATGGGTGCTCCATCGCGTCCAAGTGGGGCGCATCAAGGTGTCGAAATTCGAGCGATGAATGCAATGGTGCGGTGCGCTATGCGCGCGGTCGCGTCGAGGGAGTCGCGCACAGTGGCTTTTTTGTTTCCAGCCTGTGGCGTTTCTGGTACAGATTAGGTGATACGGGAGAACCTCGATGAGAATAAGCAGGGTCGTAATAAAGAACTTTAGGTCGTTCGACCTCCTTGACGTATCGCTGTCCGAGACAACGAGCTGCGTCATTGGCGAGAACAACACCGGCAAGAGTAACTTCCTGCATGCGATTCGCCTCTGCATTGACGCATCGCTTCCGTCCACGTACCGGTCACTAATCGCAAGCGATATTCATGCGGCGCTCGACCTCTCGAATCCTGAGCAGGTTCTTGTCGGATTGGAGATCGTCGACTTTTCAGGGAAGATCAACGAGGAGGCACTTGTTGGAGCATGGCAATGTGAGCCTGGCGTCGCGCGCATCATCTACCGCTTCCGCCCGAAGTTGTCCGTAAGGGAGGATCTAGAAGCGGAGGAGATCTCGCCTGGAGACCTGAAGCTTTCCGACTATCAGTGGGAGATCGCCGGCGGTGGTGATGGCGCCAAGGGCCTCGCAGAGATCGAATGGGACGAAGATGTCGGGACAGCCATCAGATTCAGCGATCTGCAGTCGTTCTTGGTCGTCTTTCTGCCAGCGTTGCGCGATGTTGAGAGCGAACTACGCCAGTTCCGTAGTTCGCCGCTGGCGCGCCTCATCGAAGCAATGGAAATTGACGAGGACGAAAAGGATGAGTTAGTTGAGATACTTCGCGAGGCGAACGACAAAATAGCGGGCTCGACTTCTATTGAGCAAATCGCAGCAGCAATCGACAGTTCATTCAAGAACGTTTCGGGGCCAGCCTTCAGCATGGACGTGGCTCTCGGCTTAGCCGAGCCGTCTTTCCAGGCAATTCTTAGGGCTCTACGGATCTTGCTAAGCAATAAGGTGGTGACGGACTTCGACCCTGGCTCAAACGGATTGGGCCTAAACAACATTCTCTACGTTGCCATCCTCATTGAGTACTTCCATAAGCGAGTGGCACAAGGGAAGACGGCAGGACAGATAATCTTGTTTGAAGAGCCTGAAGCTCATCTACACCCTCAATTGCAAGTATCGCTTTTCAAGGCACTAAGCGCTCTGCCGTTTCAGTCGATCTTGACGACACATAGCACGCATATCACATCGAATGCCCCTTTGTCGTCATACGTCGTTCTTACTCAACTACAGGACGGCGGGGTTGCGGCGTGCGTGCCGTCGGTTGATGCCGAGCTAGAGGAATCCGAAGTACGCGACCTCGAACGCTATCTCGATGCCACGAAATCGAACCTACTCTTTGCGCGCAAGGTGATGCTTGTCGAGGGGCCTGCAGAGCTGTTCTTGATTCCGGCACTGTTCAAGGCGGTAAAAGGCATTGACCTTGAGAGAGAGGGGATTTCAGTAATTCCCATCTATGGCGTTCACTTCGACGTTTACGCAAAACTATTCTCAGAGGGTTCGCTAAATAAGAAATGCGCCATCATTGCAGACGGGGACCTGAAACCCAGCGATGCAGACCCAGAACTTGAAGGAGAGGATGATCTTCCTGAAGCTACAAACTTAAAAGAGCTAGAAAATGACCATGTTCGAGTGTTCACCTGCGTTACTACATTTGAGCGTGCGCTAGTCAACGAAGGAACTCTTAGCATGTTCGCGCAAGCGGCGGACGAGGTGGGAGCTCCGAAGGTCGCGGCAAAACTACGCAAGGGCGCAAAGGATCTTGCGAAAGCGCAAGCGGATCAGAAGAAAAGCATACTAGACCCACTCCGCAATTCCGTTCTGAGTACGGCTATTCGCTTCGGAAAAGCTCGTTTCGCGCAGTTAGCAGCTGGGCACGCAGTGTCTGCGAAGCTTATGCCGAAGTATCTCGTCGATGCTCTCGAATGGTTGCGCGAAGAATGAAGCTCACCAAAGAGCAGCGCGAAGCCGTCCTCTATGACCAGAACACCATTCTCTCGGCGTGCCCAGGAAGCGGGAAGACGCGGGTCATAATCTCAAAGATAGTTCGCGTCCTCGATGAGGTTCGGACTACGCCACGCCGCGTGTCGTGTATCACGTACACGAACACGGCCGTGCATGAAATCGAGTCTCGCATCCAGGTTCATCTGCAACCCGATGACGAGCGATACTTCGAAGTAAGCACGATACATTCATTCTGCCTAAACAATATTTTTCGTCTTTTTAAGCATTTTGTTCCCGGTTATGAAACTGGATTTAGGGTCCTGACTAGGGAAACTCCTGATTTCGAAAGGTTAGTCCGCGCTGTTTGGGCAAAACATAATCGCGTGGACATCGGCTATAGCGATTTCGAAGAGTTTACCCAGCTACGGTTGGACGTGACTGGCGAGCCGGTCGGCAACTCTATTGATCGAGGGGCTATCAACGCGCAGGTCGCAAAAGACTACTGGGCGCGTATCCAGGCCGAAGGCTTTATCGACTTCGCGAATATTGTCTACCAGTCACTGAAGCTGTTGCGCGAACACGCCGAGATTCTCGACTACGTATCTGCAAAATTCGCATGGATATTGGTTGACGAGTTCCAGGACACCAGTGACCTGCAAGTAGAAATTCTGTCGATCATAGCGGCGAAAGGACGCACTCGTCTGCTACTAGTGGGGGACCAGGTGCAGTCAATTTTTCGTTTCGCAGGCGCACGCCCTGACTTGGCAGATAGTTTCGCAAAGAAAATAAACGCCCGTACGGACATCAAGCTTTCTGGAAATTTCCGCTCAAGCAAGCCGATCATTGCTCATGCAGAGCGCTTGTTTTCGCGCAATCCTCCGATGGCCGCCCTCGGCTCATCGGCAGAGTTCACGGAAAAGCCGGAATGGTGGTTCGGCAATCGACCCTTTGATGTTATAACCGAGCGATTCCTTCCTATGCTCAAAAAACTGAGCATACCGATTGGAAACGCGGCGATTCTCGCCCCGACTTGGTTCTCCCTTTTTCCGCTTGGCAAGCTATTGCGCGGAGCAGGCATCCCAATTGTGGGGCCAGGCGCAAGACCTTACAGAAAAGGGCAGTTTGCGCCAATAGCTGAAGCTGTATGCGGATACCTCATGGATTCCAACGGTTCCGGTATAGCCTCAGTTGAAAAGGCTCTTTTCAGTACGCTGTTGGACACAACTGGCCGCCCCAATTTCGGAATATTTTCGTATAGAGGGCGCGCGACGGCGTTTCGCCTCATCGCTATCGCGAAAGAACTCCGGAAAACGACTCCGGGCGCAGTACCTTGGCTCAGAGCGTCAGCCGATGCCTTTTCTGATGTACTCATTGAGGAGGAGTACATGAGCCGAGAGGAGAAACAGATATTCGCTCTCTCGGTAGAGGCGATGAACGCAGACATTATTAAGAACAAGATCGACCCGGCAGGGCTTTCACTTGACGATCTGGGTATTTACGCGAGCCCGAACACTGCGCTCAAACTCTCGTCGATCCATTGGTCTAAGGGGCGAGAGTTCGACGCCGTAGCAATGATTGACTTGCACGAGCGAGTGATTCCCTCCGGATACTCGACATCGACCGAGGATTTCGCGGAGCAGAAGCGCCTCTTCTACGTTGGTGTCACTCGCGCGCGCCGATATTTGTTGTATGTAACGGAACGACAGCCTCGCAATGGCCCATCGCGATATCTTCTTGAAGCCGATGGGGTCGGATTCAAGGCCAGTTGAAAGCACTGACGATGTTTGCAGAAGGTGCCTTAGCAAACTATTTGCGACTTTCGATGGGGTAGGTACTTCGAGTCATTTGGAGCTCCGGCCGCGCTGCAGTCGCGCCGGTGGTGGTTCGATCGGCCAGGCGGGGCTTTATTCATCCTCAGCGTATGCGAGCGTCCCTTGCCCGCCGCGTGCCCGCGACCTCACGAACGGCATCAGTCTGCGCGCGCCTGCCGGCGGGCGCATCAGTAGACGGCCGGTGCTCGCCTCGGAATTTTCTGAACAGCCACGCGCTGGTGTCGCTCCGCAGCATTGAGCGGCCCTAACTGCGCGCTATTCTTGCCCTGCCGGCGGATGCAGGAACTCAGAAATGTGTTATTCGGCAATGGTTTGGGCGGACTACCACGCCTTCGTCCGACGATTCGGCGCGAAGCTGAGCATTGAGGAGTTCGTGCGGCTCTTCCGGGTGCGAGAGAACGGCGGCAAGGTCAAGATCCCGCGCGGGATGGAAGACGCCTTCAAGGACGCCACTGTCGGCGCTGAGAAGCTGATTTACGACCTCGCGCGCCGCTACCGCGACGAGCAGCGGAACAGGCACCTGATGGAGATCATCGAGCAGGGAGAACGGCTCCAACGTGCCCAGGCATCGCTGGAGAAGAAGGCCACGAAGAAGGCGGCCGATGACGTTCGCATTGCCGGGAACAAGATTGCAGCGGCACAGCGTCGACTTGATGAGCTGGACCGTGACGAACCCGCGCCCAAGGACTCCCGCATCTATCCAGGCGACTATGCGCCGGTGATGATCGTGCAGAACGGCGAGCGCCTTGTTGTGCCCATGCGCTATCAGTGCCGCATTTCTGGCGTCCCGGCATCTTTCGACGAGAAGTATCCGGGGACGTACAACGCGCGCCTCGACAGCCTCGAAGGGTACTGGCGAAACCTGTTTGGCCGGTCGCACGGAGTTGCAGTCGTCACGCGCTTCTATGAGCACGTCGAGCGCCTGGACGACGAAGGCAAGCGCCGCAATGAAGTGCTTGAGTTTCGCCCTCAGGACGGACGGGAAATGCTGGTCGCCTGTCTCTGGTCCAGGTGGACCGATGAGGACACCGACGAAGAACTACTGAGTTTCGCGGCGATCACGACCGATCCGCCGCCGGAAGTCATCGCCGCGGGCCATGACCGCTGCATTATTCCGATACGCGCTGAACACCTGGATGCATGGCTATCGCCCGAAGGCCGCAGCCTGGGCGAGCTGTACGCGATCCTTGAAGATCGGGACCGGCCGTACTACGAGCACACGGTCGCCGACTAGGTATCAGGCGATGAGACGGCCCCATCGTAAACCGGCGCGCAAACACCGGAGGATGGCGATGCAGTGCACTGAGTCCGCCAGGACGCGATACCCCGAGGGGGGCGGGTACTACCGCCCGGCCAATACGCCAGAAGTGCTCATTGCGTGTCGATGCACAGGCGCCTGCCCGACGCCGTGCCTCGGCCAATGCGGCTGCAAGGCTTGCCTTGCCGCGTACGAGGACTGGGACGCGTACGGCTCGCTCGATTCCTAGACTGCGGTGCTTCCCGCCCGGATCTGCCGCTCGCGCAGTTTCGGCTGAGCATTGCCGAGCAATCCAGATGCCATCTGATGGGACGTCTTGAGCCAAGAGTCGCGACTGTTGACGCCGATCACGACGGGCGCGACGTGCCCAAACCGCTCCCGGTCGCATCGCTGCCGGGTGATAACGCCGAACGAGTAGCGCCGCGGGGTGCCCTTAGGCACGCCCTCATTGGACAGTGAGCAAAAGACACCGGCAAAAGTCGTCGGCTGCTCCTGAAATGGCAGGAACGCGGTTGCGTGGCCCGCGACGCTAGCCACGTACCCGGAGGCCGGCACCAGGCAGCGCCTCAGAAGCGAGTCGTTTGCCCAGAGCGGGCGAAGCGGATATGCCGAGAGCTTGGCGACGTCGAAGGTCGCAAGCTGGTGATGACCGCCCTGATGAACCTCACCCTCAGGCAGCAGCCCCCAAAGCGCAGTCACCAACGCACCGCCCCCGGCGGCGCAAGGAATCACGATTGGCAGCCAGTCGAGCGGCCGGCAGACCTTGCGCCGTGGCGGCAATGCGACGCGCGCTATGGCGTCCCACATGATGACTGAGCCGTCCGCAGCGAAGGGCGGAATATCGTGGTGGGGGTCTGACCAGAACGAAAGCATACGGATACGTACAATTGTACGGGTCCGGCAGCGTATGGCGGCCGCCCATGGTCCGCAAGTCACAAGACGTGAAATCCTGCCCTGATAAATGCCGCCGCGACGTGGTGTCCGACTCGACGGCATACTGCTTGGTCTTGAAGCGCGACCGCGCAACGCACCGTCGAGGCTTCAGACCTGCGCCCAAATACCCTGTGCAGGAGAATTGTCCTGCACAACTCCTACACAGGGTAATTTCGGCGATTTTTATCCTTTATAATCAGATACATGCTGATGTATCATCCCTTTCAAGGGGAGAGGAGTGCAGAAACGCGAAGTCGTCGACGCTGCGCATCCGGCGAGAGGATCGGCCTCACGCCGCCAGCGGCAGTTCCGGCGTCACCTCCTCGACCGCATCCGGCGCGAACTTGCCCTGGTCGGCGAGCTCGGCGAACAGGCCGCCCTTGGCCACGAGTTCGTCGAAGCGGCCGCTTTCGACGAGGCGGCCCTGGTCGAGCACGAGGATCAGGTCGGCGTTGCGCACGGTCGACAGGCGATGCGCGATGACGAAGGTCGTGCGGCCCCGGGACAGACCGGTCAACGCCTTCTGGATGCGCGCCTCGGTGCCGTTGTCGAGCGCGCTGGTCGCTTCGTCGAGGATCAGGATCGGCGCGTCCTTGAGCATGGCGCGCGCGATCGCGAGCCGCTGGCGTTCGCCGCCCGACAGCGAGCGGCCCCGTTCGGCGACGAGCGTGTCGTAACCGTCGGCCTTGGTGCTGATGAACGCATGCGCTTCGGCCGCGCGTGCGGCGGCTTCGATCTCGGCCTGGGTCGCATCCGGATTGGCCACGCGCAGGTTGTCGCCGATCGAGCGGTAGAACAGGCCCGGCTCCTGGAACACCACGCCGATATTGCGGCGCAGGGAATCCAGCCCGATCGAGCGCAGATCCTTGCCGTCGATGCGGATCGCGCCGGACTGCGGATCGTAGGCGCGATAGAGCAGGCTCAATGCCGTGGTCTTGCCGGCGCCGGTCGGACCGACCAGCGCGATCGTGCTGCCCGGCGCGGCGCGGAAGCTCAGATGGCGCACGGCCGGCACGGTGTCGCCGTCACTGCCGGCGTAGCCGAAGCTCACGTCGTCGAACTCGACTTCGCCGCGCGCGCGGCCGAGATCGACCGCGTCGGCGGCGTCGGCGATGGCCGGGCGCGTATCCAGCACTTCGAAGAAGTTGCGCAGCGAATGGGTCTGGAAGAACAGGCCGGAGATGAAGCCGGCGAACTGTTCCAGCCGGCCGATCAGCATCAGCGAGAAGCCGACGAAGCTGACAATGTTGCCGACGCTGACCTCGCCCTTGGCGTGCAGGCTCGCGCCGAGCGCGAAGATCGCGACGATGGTCAAGGTGCTCGCGGCGCGGTTGAGCACCGACAGCACGGCCCAGCCGCGCAGCACCGGATATTGCGCGCTGAGCACGCGCGCCATCATCGCGCGCAGCGCGGCGAGTTCTTCGCGCAGGCGCGTGAAGCTCTGCACGACGCCGACATGGCCGAACACGTCGCTGGCGCGCGTGGAGATCTCGTGGTGCAGTTCCTCGACCTCGGCCTGGGCCTTGTGCGTACGGCGGATCGCGATCGCGTTGAACACGGCGAAGCTGGTCATCAGCCCGACCATGAGCAGCGCGAGCTTCCAGTTCATGTACAGCGCGATCGGCACCATCACGAGGATGGACAGCAGCGTCGCCAGATGCTCGCGGAAGAAGCCGAGCCAGAGGCCGAACAGATTGCTGACGCCGCCGTTCATGACGCGCGCGAGGCGGCCGGTGTGGTTTTCGCCGTGGAACGACAGCGGCAGCGACGCGCCGTGAGCAAAGAACTGTTCGATCGCGGCGAGGCGGCGGCGATGCGCGAGACGGTCCGCATGCAGCGACACCCAGACGCTGGCGACGACGCCGCCGAAGCCGGCCAGCGCCCAGTAGGCGATCAGCCGCGGCGCCTGCGCGGCGCCCGGCGCGGCCAGTGCGTCGACGACCTGGCCGAACAGCATGGGTTCGAGAAAATAGATGCCGGCCAAGGCAAGGTTGGCCAGGGTCAGGGTGATGGCGAGCTTGCGTTCGGGCGCAAGGAATCCGATGACGCGCAGATACAGGCGCAGGATGTTCACCGACGTGGAGCTTCCCCGGAAGCGCAGGATTGCGCGGTGCGCATTGATGCACCCGCTCGCCTTCGCCTGCCTGAACGAAACGCCCCGCCGGCCCGGGTCTACAAAACGTAACGATCGCCGCCCCGCAAGCGTCTCGTGACGCCGCGGAATTTCCGGAGCTGCAGCGGCGGCAGGCTACAATCGCGCCCCGCTTCGCGTTTTCCTCAGGGTTGCCATGAAAGTCCTCGTCATCGGTTCGGGCGGGCGCGAGCACGCGCTGGCCTGGAAGCTCAAGCAGTCCGCCCGCGTCGTCGAAGTCATCGTCGCGCCGGGCAATGCCGGCACGGCGCGCGAGCCCGGCGTGCGCAACGCCGCCGTCGCGATGACCGACCTCGACGGCCTGCTCGCACTGGCCAGACGCGAACACGTGGACCTGACCATCGTCGGCCCCGAGGCGCCGCTGGTCGCCGGCGTCGTCGACAAGTTCCGCGCCGCCGGACTGCGCTGCTTCGGACCGCGCCGCGTTGCCGCGCAGCTCGAAGGCTCCAAGGCCTTCGCCAAGGACTTTCTGGCCCGGCGCAACATTCCGACCGCGCGCTACGCGGTGTTCACGGAGCTCGCGCCGGCGCTGACCTACGTGCGCCGCCACGGCGCGCCGATCGTCATCAAGGCCGACGGCCTGGCCGCGGGCAAGGGCGTCGTAGTCGCTCTGACCTTGACCGACGCCGAACAGGCGCTGCACGACATGCTCGGCGCGCATTCGCTCGGCGACGCCTCGGCCCGCGTGGTCATCGAGGAATTCCTCGACGGCGAGGAAGCCAGCTACATCGTGCTCAGCGACGGCCAGCACGCGCTGCCGATGGCGACCAGCCAGGACCACAAGCGGCGCGACGAAGGCGACAACGGCCCGAACACCGGCGGCATGGGCGCCTACTCGCCGGCGCCGGTGGTCACGGCTGAGGTGGAAAAGCGCATCCTGCGCGAGATCATCGAGCCGACTCTGGCCGGCATGGCCGCCGAAGGCGCGCCGTTCATCGGATTCCTCTACGCCGGCCTGATGATCGACAAGAGCGGCGCGCCCAAGGTCATCGAATTCAACGTGCGCTTCGGCGATCCGGAGACCCAGCCCATCATGCTGCGGCTGAAGTCCGACCTGGTCGAGCTCGTCGAGGCCGCGCTCGACGGCCGGCTGGACCGCACCAACGCCGAGTGGGATCCGCGCCCGGCCCTGGGCGTGGTGCTCGCGGCCCAGGGCTATCCCGGCACAGTGAAGCTCAACGACGCGATCAGCGGCCTGGATGCGCCGGCGGCCGCCGATTCCAAGGTGTTCCAGGCCGGCACGCGCGTGGACGAGCATGGCCGCGCCGTCAGCGCCGGCGGCCGCGTGCTGACCGCCTGCGCGCTCGGCAAGGACATTGCCGAGGCGCGCGAACGCGCCTATGCGGCTGCGGCCCGCGTGCATTTCGACGGCATGTTCTATCGGCGCGACATCGGCTACCGCGCCCTGCGCCGCTGACCGCGACCGGACAAAACCGCCGGGACGCGCTCGTCCCGGCGCCGCACCATTCCCCAGCCTTCCCTCATCGAGTCACCGCCATGCGCCTACTCGTCGCCGCGGCCGCCCTGCTGCTGGCCGCCGATCTTCACGCCGCCGTCTACAAATGCAAGAACGCCAGCGGCGCCATCGAATTCAAGGACAAGCCCTGCGCGCCGGGCACCGGCGGCGAGATCGCCGTCAAGGGCGTCGCCAGCGCCGAGGAGGTCACGGCGCGCTACGCACCGGACGCGGACGAATCCGCTGACGACGGCGACACGTCAGCGCGCGCCGGCCGCAGTGGCCGCGGCAAGGCCGCTGGCGACAGCAGCGTGCTGCGCGGTGCCTGGTGCGAGTACGCCGTGTCGGTGGAGATCGACGGCGAAAAGGATGATTCCATGCCGGCCAGCTGGACTTTCGACGGCGACGCCCTGGAATACCGCATGAAGCGCGGCGGCAGCGCGATCAAGACGCGCATCCTGCGCGACGGACCGCGCTTCCAGCTGGAAAACGAAACGCTGGGCGGTCAGGAGCGCAGTTGGGAAGTCGCTTCGCAGGACGGCGGCACTGTCGTGCTGCGCGGGCCGCTGGGCGGCTATTTCCACCTGCGCCGCGGCGGCTGCGGCTGAATCCGGCCGCGCAGCGCCGGTGTACGGCGCTGCGCGGATCCGGCATGCCTCAGCGCGCCGGCGCGGCGGCCGGGGCCGGGCGCGCCGGCAGCGGCTGCAGACGCGCCGGCTTGAACAGATTGCTGTCGGCGGGCCACGGCCGGTCCGGCATCTGCTTGGCCTCGAACTTCTTGAAGAATTCCCGGAACGGTTCGGCCGCCTCGTTGCCGCCGTCGCGCACGGCCGCGAACATCGCCGAGCCCTGCACTTCCTGGGCGACCGTGAAATTGCCGCCGGCCGCCTCGGTCAGCGCCGCCGCCTCGATGATCTGCGGCGTCGAGCGTTCGGAATAGAGCCGGCGCGCATAGTCGATCGCCGACTTGCGCTGTGCCTCGGTCGTGCCGCGGCAGGTCGCGGCGACACGCACGTAGACCTGCGCCAGATAGCCGTGGCGCTGGCTGGCCTGCATGGCCGTCTCCAGATCGCGCAGCGCGTCGGTACAGCGGCCGTCGGCGAACTGCGCTGCGGCCAGACGGCCGTAATGCTCGGGCACGTTCGCATCCAGCTTGACCAGCTGGCGATACTGCTCGGTCGCCGGCGCGTAGCGGCCCAGGCGCATGTAGCGGTTACCCAGCAGCAGGCGCGCTTCGGTCAGCTTGCCGTCCAGGCCGATGGCCTTCTCGTAGTCGGCCTGGGCCGCGGCTTCGTCGCCGCCGGTCTCGGCCACGACGCCGCGCGACACCAGCGCCGAAGGATCGTTCGGCGCCAGACGCACGGCTTCGTTCGCGCGCGTGCTCGCCAGCGAACGGTTGCCGAGCAGCGCTTCGACGCGGGCCGACAGGCCGAGCAGGCCGGCATTGTTCGGCGCGCTCTTGAGCGCCTGGTCCAGCGCCGTGCGCGCCGAGTCGTACTGCTGCACGCCGATGAAGAAGCGCGCCTGGGTCAGCGGATCGTCGTTGCTCGGCGTGGCTGCGGCGGCAGCGGGCGTGGCGGCAGCCGGCTGCGTCAGGTCGATGCTGCGCGCGCCGAGGAAGCCGGCGAGCAGGGTGTCGAGCTGCCGGGCCGCGACCGGGCCGGCCTTCGCGCGCGCCGCATCGGCAGCCGCCTTGTTGCCCTGGGCGGCGAGGATGTCGGCTTGCACGGCGTAGAGCTGATTGGCGCCGGGATCCAGCCGCAGCGCTTCGTTGATTGCGCTGAGCGCCTCCGCCTGGCGCCCCTGGCGCAGCGCGATGCGGCCGCGCAGCGAGGCCAGCACGGCGCTGTCCTTGCCGTCGGCGCCGGCCTGGTCGGCCGCCTGGCGCGCCGAATCGACGTCGCCGCTGGCCAGACGCGATTCGATCGCGGCGATGCGGATCGGCAGGTATTTGCGGTCCAGGCGCAGCGCCTGCTCGAAGTAATCGGACGCCTGGCTCTGCTGGTTGCGCATGCGCGCGAGCATGCCGCGCAGGTAGATCCAGCGGGCGTCATCGGGAGTGACGACCAGCGCGTTGGCCAGCGCCGCGTCGGCCTCGGCGTAGAAACCCGCCTGGGCATAGCTGGAGGCCAGCAGCGAATAGGCGCTGGCCAGCTTGTCGCCGGCCAGCGTCGGCTTGGTCTTGTCGAATTCGGCGCGCATCTCCACGAGCTGATCCGCTTCGGCCCTGGGCAGCTTGCTCATGTCGGGAATCGGCACGGGGCGGATGACATTCTGGGCAAGCGCCGCGGTGGTCAGCAGCGCGAGCGCGCCGGCAAGGGCTAGGCGTTTCAGTTTCATGGAGCTCCGGGCGCCCGGCGGGCGGCAATGCAGGGAAAGGCGGAAGTTTACGGGACGTCGCCGCAGAAGCGGCATCACGGCCAGGACCTGTTAAAGCCCGGTTACGGCGGCGGCCGGTCCGGCCGCCGCGGGCGCCGGTCGCGGCAACGTCGGGTCTGCTAGATTGCGGATGACTTTCCAAGGTTCCCGCCATGTCGAGCAGCAACCAGTTCGCCCTGCTGAAATCGCGCCGCTTCGCCCCGTTCTTCTGGACCCAGGCGCTGGGCGCGTTCAACGACAACGTGTTCAAGAACGCGCTCGTGATCCTCGCGGTCTACCAGATCGCCGCGCACGATCCGGCCCGCGCGGCCAACTACACCAATCTAGCCGCCGCGCTGTTCATCGCGCCGTTCCTGCTGTTTTCGGCGACCAGCGGCCAGCTCTCGGACAAGTTCGACAAGGCGCGCCTGGCTCAGCTCGTCAAAATGCTCGAGCTCGGCATCATGGTCATCGCGCTGTTCGGATTCCTGGCCAAGAGCCTGCCGCTGCTGATGACCCTGCTGTTCCTGATGGGACTTCACTCGACCCTGTTCGGCCCGCTCAAGTACGGCCTGCTGCCTCAGGTGCTGGATTCGCAGGAACTCGTCGGCGGCAACGGCCTGATCGAGATGGCGACCTTCCTCGCAATCCTCGTCGGCCAGATCCTCGGCGCGACCCTGATCAAGATTCCCGACTACGGCGCCTGGCTGGTCGGCGCGGCGACCATAGGCACGGCGCTGGCCGGCCTGGCCTGTTCGTTCCGCATGCCGCCGGCGGCCGCGCCGGATCCGAAACTCGTCATCAACTGGAATCCGTTCAGCGAGACCTGGCGCAACCTCGGCTACATCCGCGGCAACCGCCCGGTGCTGCTGTCCTGCCTCGGCATCTCCTGGTTCTGGTTCTTCGGCTCGGTCTTCATCACCCAGCTGCCGACCTATGCGCAGATCGTGATCGGCGGCGATTCGACCGTGTACACCTTCCTGCTGACCGTGTTCTCGCTCGGCATCGGCATCGGCTCGCTGCTCTGCGAACGCCTGTCGGGCCACAAGGTGGAAATCGGCCTCGTGCCGTTCGGCTCCATCGGCATGACCCTGTTCGGCGCCGACATCCATTTCGCCCGCCCCGAGCTCGCGACCGTGCAGGACCTCTTGCTGGCCGCGCTGCTGGTGCAGCCGTGGATCTGGCGCGTGCTCGCCGACCTGCTGCTGATGGCGATTTTTTCCGGCTTCTTCATCGTGCCGCTGTTCGCGCTGATCCAGACGCGCTCGGACCCGGCGCGGCGCTCGCGCGTGATCGCCGCGAACAACATCCTCAATGCGCTGTTCATGGTCGTCGCAGCCGGTCTGTCGGCGCTGCTGCTCAATGCGGCCGGACTGTCGATTCCGCAGCTGCTGCTGGCCACCGCGCTGATGAACGCCGTCGTGGCGATCTACATCTACACGCTGGTGCCGGAATTCCTGATGCGTTTCCTGAGCTGGATCCTCGTCAACACGCTCTACCGCATCCGGCTCGAGGGATTCGAGCGCATACCCGACGAAGGAGCGGCCCTGCTGGTCTGCAACCACGTCAGCTTCATGGACGCGCTGATCATCGGCGGCAGCGTGCGCCGGCCGGTGCGTTTCGTCATGTACTACAAGATCTTCAACATCCCGCTGCTGAGCTTCATCTTCCGCACGGCCAAGGCGATTCCGATCGCCGGCTACAGGGAAAATCCGGAGCTGCTGGCCAAGGCCTTCGACGAAGTCGACAAGGAGCTCGCCGCGGGCAATCTGGTCTGCATCTTCCCCGAGGGGGGGCTGACCAAGGACGGCGAGATCGCCGAGTTCAAGACCGGCATGGAAAAGATCCTCGAACGCCGCCCGGTGCCGGTCGTGCCGCTGGCGCTGCGCGGATTGTGGGGCTCCATCTTCAGTCGCCGCGACAGCGCGCTGGGCCGCGCGCGCCTGCCGCGGCGCTTCTGGTCGCGCATAGGACTGGCTGCCGGCGATCCGATACCGGCCGCCGAAGCCAGCGCCGCTGCGGTCGAAGTGCGGGTCCGTGCCCTGCGTGGCGCCGATGCCTGAGGTCCCTGCAAAACCGCGCCGGCTGCTGCTGCTCAGCGTGTCGGCCGGCGCGGGTCACGGCCGCGCGGCCGAAGCGCTGCGTGTGACGGCGCAGACGCGTTACGGCGTCGAGGCGCTGCATCTGGACGTCATGGACTACGTGCCGGCCGCGTTCCGCGCCTTGTATACCGATTTCTATTTGCGCCTCGTCGAAAAATTCCCGGCGCTCTGGGCGCAGCTCTACCGCATCACCGACGAGACGCCGCCGGATGCCGCGCTGGCGCGGCTGCGCCGTGCGGTCGAGCGGCTGAACACGCGCCGCCTGCACGAAGCGATCGCCGCGTTCGCGCCCGACGCGATCATCTGCACGCATTTCCTGCCGGCCGAACTGCTGGCCCGCGCGCAGTCCCGCGGCCGCCTGCCCTGCCCGGTCCACGTGCAGGTCACCGACTTCGACCTGCACGCGCTCTGGGTCGTGCCGCAGCTGGCCGGCTATTTCGCGGCGAGCGACGAAGTCGCGCTGCGCATGCGCGCCCGCGGGCTCGCCGCCGAGCGCATCCATGTGACCGGCATTCCGATCATGCCGGCCTTCGCCGCGGTCGCCGACCGCGCCACCTGCGCCGCAGCGGCCGGCCTCGATCCGCAGCGGCCGATACTGCTGCTGATGGGCGGCGGCGCCGGCGTCGGAGCGCTGGACCAAGCCGCCGCCGGCCTGCTGCGTATTCCGGCCGACTTCCAGCTCGTCGCGCTGGCCGGCCGCAACGAGGCCCTGCTGGAACGGCTGAACGCGCTGGCCGCCGCGCATCCGGGCCGGCTGTTCCCGCAGGGCTTCACCCGCACGATCGAACGCCTGATGGGCTGCGCCGACCTCGCGATCGGCAAGCCCGGCGGCCTGACCACGTCCGAGTGCCTGGCGCTCGGCCTGCCGCTGATCGTGTTCGCGCCGATCCCGGGCCAGGAGGAGCGCAACTGCGACTACCTGCTGGAGAACGGCGCCGGCCTCAAGGCCGTCGACGCGATCGCGCTGGAATACCGCGTGCACCTGCTGTTGCAACAGCCGCAGCGGCTCGCACGCCTGCGCGACAACGCCCGCGCACTGGGCCGGCCCGACGCGGCCGCCGCGGTGCTGCGCCAAGTGCTCGGCGACCCCGCCGGCTGAGCCGGCGCTGTTCGGTCCGCGCCCGCGGCGACATTGTCATCTGGGCAGGCGGCGGCCTGCGTCCCTGCACGGGATCGCGGCGTTCGCCGCGGCTGCGGACGCGCGTCACAACAGGCCGCGCCGCCATCGGCAAGTCTTCACGTCGCCTCGGGGAGGAGGAATTCCATGCATTCGCACCGCGTTTCCGGATTGTTCGCGACCGCCCTGCTGATTGCGGCCGGTTCAACCGGCGCCCAGCAATTGCCCAATCCCATCCTGTTCGTCACCCAGTATCCGGTGAGCGACGACTTCGCGACCATCGGCGCGGTATTCGCCAATCACCGCGGCGACATCGCGCTGAGCGGCCGCGGCGGCGACCTGTACATCCGCTATCCCGACGGCAGCCTGCGCAACCTGACCCAGGAAGCCGGCTATGGCAGCAGCGGCGCGCAGGGCGCGAACGCGATCGCCGTACGCGATCCGGCCGTGTCCTGGGACGGCAGCAAGGCCGTCTTCAGCATGGTCGTCGGCGCGCCGCCGCAGCAGTACCAGTACATCGACAGCTACTGGCAGCTGTACGAAATCAGCGGGCTCGGTCAGGGCCAGACGGCCGTCATCACGAAGGTCGCGCGCCAGCCGGCCAACCGCAACAATGTGAGCCCGACCTATCTGAGCGACGGCAGCCTGGTGTTCGCGAGCGACCGCCCGCGCAACGGCGCTGCACATCTGTATCCGCAGCTGGACGAATACGAATCCACGCCGACGCCGACCGGTCTCTGGCGCCTGCAGCCGGCCACCGGCCAGCTCGACCTGCTGCAGGTCTCGGTCTCCGGCGCCTTCCATCCGTTCGTCGACAGCTTCGGCCGCCTGCTGTTCACGCGCTGGGACCATCTGCAGCGCGACCAGCAGAACGACGGCGCCGGCAACGACTACGGCACGTTCAACTGGACCAGCGAGGCGTCGAACTCGGTCGCGACCGCCGATCGCAGCGAAGTGTTTCCCGAGCCGCGCATCGCCGTTCCGGGCTCCGGCGTCGCCGGTCATACCATCAATCATTTCTTTCCGTGGATGGTGAATCAGGACGGCAGCGAGGAGGAAACGCTGAACCACGTCGGCCGCCACGAACTGCACGCGTATTTCGATCGCAGCTTCGACGATCCCGCGCTCAGCGCATTCAACGGCGGCAGCGGCGACCGCATCCTCAATTTCCTGCAGATGCGCGAAGACCCGACTACGCCGGGCCGCTACTACGGCATCGACGCGCCGGAGTTCTATACCCACGCCTCGGGCCAGCTGCTGCGCATCGACGCGGCGCCGACCGTCAATCCGGCGCAGATGCGCGCGACGTGGCTGAACCCGCGCGTCAACGTGAACTTCAGCCCGGACTACGCGCCGGTGGCGCAGCCGGCCGATTTCAGCGGCCGCTTCCGCAATCCGCTGCCGCTCAGCGACGGCCAGCTCATCGCCGCGCACGCGACACAGTGGCGCCAGGCCGGCAACGACGGCACGCGCACGGCGCCGCAGCCGCGCTACCAGTTCCGCCTCAAGCGCCTCGTGCTCGGTCCGGGCGGCTATTACGTCGCGGCCGAGAACCTGACTTCCGGCATCAGCAAGAGCGTGAGCTTCTGGGATCCGGACTATGCGGTCAGCTACAGCGGCCCGCTGTGGGAACTGTCGCCGGTCGAGGTGCGCGCACGCAGCGCACCGCCGATGACCGCGGCCCCGCTGCGCGCGCCCGAGCAGGCCGCGTTCGCCGCCGAGAACGTCGATGTCGAGACGTTCCGCCGCTATCTGCGCGCCAACGGCCTGGCGCTGCTCGTGGTGCGCAATGCGACCACGCGCGACCGCGCCGACCGGCAGCAGCCGTTCAACCTGCGCGTGCCGGGCGGCGCGCAGACGACGGCGGCCGGCGGCGGCCAGCTCTACGACATCGCGCACATGCAGTTCTTCCAGGGCGACCAGATCCGCGGTCTCGGCGGCACCGCGACGCCGCGCGCTGGCCGGCGCGTGCTGGCCCAGCCGCTGCACGACCGGCCGGCACTCGCGGCCAACGCGGTCAATCCCACCGGTCCGGCCGGCAGCACGGCCATCGCCGGCGACGGCTCGGTCGCGGCGTTCGTGCCGGCGCAGCGCGCGCTGGCGTGGCATTCGACCGCGCCGAACGGCACGCCGGTCGTGCGCGAGCGCTACTGGATCAGCTTCCAGCCCGGCGAGATCCGCGCCTGCGACGGCTGCCACGGCGTCAACGAACTGAACCAGGCCACGCCGGGCGCACCGGCCGCAGTGAACACGCCGCTGGCGCTGCGCCAGCTGCTCGCGCGCTGGCGCGACCGGCAGGTCGACCTGATCTTCACCAACGGCGCCGAGGAGCGGCGCTGAGCGCACCGGACACCGCGAACGTTTCGGTCCGCCGGCAGAGGATTCCGGACAGATACGTCACGGCGCCGTTGCACTGCGCGGCACCGGAACGCATGAATCGGACGCTCTGTTGCTGCAGCGGACCGCGAAACAGGCAGCGCGGCGCCAAAGACGCTGCAGGTGCGGGTCCCGGGCGTCCCTAGAACAGTCCGCCGATCACGAACAGGCCGATCACGGCCAGCCAGACGATGAGCACGCGCACGAGCAGGTTGCGCGCGTCGGCCAGCTCGATCAGCGGATCGTTGACGTCCTCGGCATAGCCGTCGCCGGCGATCACGTCGGCGTCGACGCTGGCCCGGGCGATCGCCGACAGGAAGCCGAGGTCGAGGCTGAAATAGCCCTTGCCCATGCGCTCGTGCCAGCTCTTCCAGGTATGGAACACGGCATCGAAATCGGACGCGACCGCGAGCGCGAGGGCCATCAGGTGCGCCGGCGCCCAGTCCAGCAGCAGGCTCAGCCGCCGCGCCAGTCCGCGGCCTTCCTCGCTCTGCAGCTCGGCCAGGGTCGGCGACCACGCCAGCAGCTGGGTCAGCCGGTACAGCAGGGCGCCGCAGGGCCCCAGCAGCAGGAACCAGAACAGCACGCCGAACCAGCGCTTGAGCGCGGACTGGAATGTCGCGTCGACGAGCGCCGGCGCCTCGAACGCGAGCGCGGCCTCGTCGCCGTCGGGCCGCAGCAGCTGCGCCGCATTGATGCGACGGTCGCTGTCGGGCGCCTTGACGACCGCATCAACGTCCTCGGACAGATCGCGCGGCCCCCAGCTGTACCAGAGAACGCAGACGGCGAACGCGAACGCGAGCAGACCGAACATCCAGCCGTCGAGCAGCCACTGGATGAGTGCACAAATCAAAACCGGGATAAAGATACCGAGCACGCTGCGCGCGCCGCCGCCGATCCGGGTCAGCACGCCGAGCCAGACGCGCAGGCGGCTGAAATCGCGCAGCCGGGCGAGATCGGGCAGGCCGTGGGCCAGGGCGAAGACGACGAGGACAGCGAGCAGGTGGATGGCCATGGTGCGAGCGCTGGAAAGGTTGACCGGATTGTAGCGGGCTCTCGCGCTCCGCAGGCTGCCGGAGTGAGTTGCCGCGACGATCATGCAACACGCCGCACGGCAGCCGGCCCCGGGCGATCGCGCCGGCTGACGGTTGCCGCCGGCGGCGAAAGAGCAGCGGCCCGGCGGCCCGAGCGGAGGCCAGCCTTGCGGCGCGCCGCCGAAGGCGGCATGGCTTGAGACAGGATTCCGCGTTCCGCTACGCGCTGCGTGGCTTGAGCCAGGGCTCTTCGTTCATCAGCGTCGAGAGCTCCAGCCCGCTGGTTTCGCGCAGCCAGTGCTCGATCAGGCGATGGGACACCGACAACGGCGGCGGCAGCACGAGGCTGCGGTCGGCCAGTCCGCGCACGATGTCGTCCACCTCGAACCAGCGCGCCTCGGCGAGTTCGGGACCGACCTGGATGGACGGATCGGCCGCGCGCGCGCTGAACCCGAGCATCAGCGAGGCCGGGAACGGCCACGGTTGCGAAGAGTGGTAGTCGCTCTCCTTGACGCGTACGCCGGCTTCCTCCTGGACCTCGCGCCGCACGGCATCTTCCAGCGACTCGCCAGGTTCGACGAAGCCGGCCAGGGTCGACCAGCGTCCTTCCGGCCAGCCGGGCTGTCGGCCGAGCAGGCAGGCGTCACGCCAGCCGACGATGACGATGATCGCCGGATCGGTGCGCGGGAAATGTTCCAGGCGGCAGCCGGGATTGGTGCACAGCGCCTTGTGGCCGGCCGAGACCAGGGTCGTCGGCTGGCCGCAGGCGCCGCAGTAGCGCACGCGCGTCTGCCAGAACAGCAGCGCACGCGCATAGGCGAACAGGCCGGCGTCGAAGGCCGGCAGACCCAGCCCCGCCGCGCGCAGATCCATCCATTGACCGGCAAGCGCGCCGGCGGCATCCGCATCGGCGGCGGCCGCGGCGACGGCGAAATAGCTGGCCGTATCGGTGGCGCCGAGAAACGCGACGGGCGCCTCGGGCCAGTACGCGAGACGCTCGGCGTCGTCGAGCAGGCGCAGACCGCCGCGGTCGGCGCGGGCCAGGCTGCGGCCGTCGGGATTCAGGACGACATAGCGCGCGCCGGTGTCGGCACGCAGGGAGGCCAGCCAGTCCGCGTCGTCGCGACGTTCGGCCGCGCGCTCCAGCGCCAGCGCCGCGAATACGTTGCCACGGCTGCGCAGACTGGCGCTCACGCCGGTATCAGACGGTGAACGACGAACCGCAACCGCAGGTCGTCTTCGCGTTGGGATTGCGGATAACGAACTGCGCACCGGTCAGCGACTCGGTGTAGTCGATCTCTGCGCCCATGAGGTACTGCAGCGACAGCGGGTCCACCACCAGGGTCACGCCGCCGTTCTCGATCGCCACGTCGTCCTCGGCCCGCTCCTCGTCGAAGCTGAAGCCGTACTGGAAGCCGGAGCAGCCGCCGCCGCTGATCGCCACGCGCAGCTTGAGGTCCGGGTTGCCTTCCTCGGAGATCAGCTCGCGCACCTTGTGCGCGGCGGCGTCGCTGAAGATCAGCGGCTGGTCGAGGGCGGTCTGGTAGCTCGGCGTTTCGCTCATGGCAATCGGGGCGGCAAGAAGGTTTCCGGAAACGTTAGATCAGGGCGGTCGGCCGCCGTCTCAAGCCGGTTCGGCGCCGGCAGCGCTGACGTCCGGTGCCGGCAGACGGCGCGGCGCTTCGGCCTGGTGCATCATCTTGCCATTGATCTGCGCGCCGGCGGCCATCTCCAGCACCTTGTAGTAGATGTCGCCCTCGATGCGTGCGGCCTCGGCCAGTTCCAGGCGCTCGGACGCATGCACGTCGCCCTTGACCTGGCCGTTGAGCACGACGCGCGGCGCATGGATCTCGCCGACGATCGCGCCCTGGTCGCTGAGGGTCAGGCAGGCGTCGTCGCCGTCGGCACGCAGGGTGCCCTCGATGCGGCCTTCGAGATAGATCGCGCCGGTGAAGCTCAGGTCGCCGCGGATCACCGTCCCCTTGGCGATCAGCGTCGTCGTGCTGTAGGACGCCTTGGCGTTGCTCTTCTTACTGCTGAACATTGCTGCTCTCCTCGGCTGCCTGGGCTTCGCTCCAGGCAAATCCTTGTTCGACCCGGCCACCGCCGCCCGAGGCCTCGGCAACCACCTTGATGCGATTCGGGCTGAATCCCGCGGGCAGCATCACCGTGCCCGATACGCGCTGGAAATACTTGAACGAAAACGGCAGACCGGCCGAGTCGCCGGCGGCCAGATCGTTCCAGCTCAGATTCCTGAGCTGACCGTTGGCCACGCCTTCAATCGCGATCTGCAGGCGGCCTTCGCTGCTCTGCGAGCGTTTCATGTTCTGGGTCAGGGTGACGACGACGTTCCAGGCTCTGGAGTCCTTGACCGGCTCGACATGCACCGAATGCACTGCGAGGCCTTCGCGGCGCGCGCCGCCGCCGACCAGCCGCGCATAGAAGCCGAGGTCGGTGCGCAGGCCGGCGATTTCCTCTTCGCGCTCGCGCAGGGTCTGCTGCAGATCGGAACTGGCGACCTTGTCGACCTGGTCGGCGCGTTCGAGCACGGCGACGCGCTGCTTGAGCTGCTCGTTCTCGCTGCGCAACCGTGCGAACTCGACCGGATCCGGCCCGCTGACCGGCACGCGCGACAGCAGCCAGCCGCCAAGCACGGCCAGCGCCAGGGTCGCCAGCCACACCGCCAACAGCAGCAGCAACCGGCGCCGCGCGGCGGCCGGATCGTGCGGCTGGACGATGAAGCGCGGCGAGGCACTGGATGACATAAGGAAACAGACCGGACACGCTCTCCGGAGCGGAAAGCGGACTCATCGTGGGAACGACAGGGTGCCGGGCCTTATAGCCCCCCACCCCAGCGCGGTCAAGCCGCGCTGCAGGCCGCTATACTGCCGCCCCGCCGACTCGACGCCCTGCCCATGCTCTGGCTCAAGGCCTTCCACGTCATCGCCGTCGTCACCTGGTTCGCCGGCCTGTTCTACCTGCCGCGGCTGTTCATCTACCACACCGAAGCGAGCGAGAGCGTCGTGCGCGAGCGCTTCAAGATCATGGAACGGCGCTTGCTCGTGATGACCAACATCGGCGCGACCCTGACCCTGATCTTCGGCGTCGCGGCCTTGGCCTGGTGGGTCATGCACGTGCCCGGCTACTTCAAGGCCAATACCTGGCTGCACGCCAAGCTGCTGCTCGTCGTGCTGCTCTACGCCTACCACGGCTATCTGGCCCGGCTCACGCGCGAGTTCGCCGCGGACCGCTGCACGCATTCATCACGCTGGCTGCGCATCTTCAACGAAGTGCCGGCGCTGCTGCTGATCGGCATCGTGATCCTGGTCGTGGTACAGCCGTTCAAGGGCTGATCGCGACAGCAGGCGCCGCGGTATACATTGCTGCACCACACCACTGCGCAGCGGCGGACGGCCCGGACCGGACGTCGCAAAGCGCGTGATATATTTCAGCGAACGGGATGAATGCGGGTTTCGCGAATGCACAAGCAGGACGACTCCCAGCAGAGCGCGGAATTGCGACAGGCATTCCTGCGGCATCTGCCCAAGCGACTGGACACGCTGACCCGCCGCGGTCTGCGCCAGGCGCGGGACGGCTGGGACATCAACAGCCTGAGTCTGATCTTCCGCGAAGTGCAGACCCTGGCCGGAGCGAGCGGACGTTACGGTCTGCTGGATCTCGCCGAGAAACTGTTCGCGATCGAGTCGGCGCTGGCCGACAGCATCGAACAGGCACGCCTGCCCGACGAGCCGACGTCCGCGTCGGTGGCGACCTTGCTGGACGATCTGCGCGAAATCGCCACCGCACGCGTCGCCACGCCGGCCGCCGACACCCACCTCGAGGTGCCGCCGGCCGACCTGGAGCGCAGCGAGAACGGCTATCCGCTGCAGCTGGTTCCGCCGGCCGACTACTGGAAACGCTTCGCGCCGCTGCCGACGGCGCCCGCGGCCAATGTCGTCGCGCTGCACGCGCCGCCGGCCGCACCCGCCGCGGCCGTGACACCGGCCGCGAGCCCCGCAGCGGCGGCAACGCCCGCCGCGGTGGCCACGCCGGCCGAGGCCGCGCCGTCGCGCGCCGCGCCGGCCGCGACGGCGGGCAGCCCGCGCAAGGTGTATCACCTGACCGACGGCAGCCCGCTGGCCTGCGAGATCGACCAGAAGCTTGAACTGTCCGGCTACGAACTGTCGCTGCTCGATCACGTCGCCGAAGCGATCGAGATGATCGGCATGTTCCCGCCGCATCTCGTCATCGTCGACGCACACTTCCTCGGCGAGCTCGACCGCGTCGGCGAAGCTCTGAAAGCCGCGCGCGGACGCGCCAGCCATCGCGTCGCGATGCTGGCCCTGTCCGAACAGGGCGATCTCGAGGTGCGCCTGCGCGCGATGCGCGCCGGCGCCGATGCCTTCATTCCGCTGCCGGCCCAGGCCGGCGACGTCATGGCGCGCATCGCCGAACTGACCGAGTCGGACCAGACCGAGCCCTACCGCATCATGATCGTCGAGGACGACCGCTCGCAGGCCATGTTCGCCGAGTCGATCCTGCGCAAGGCCGGCATGCAGACGACCATGGTCACCGACCCGCTGGCCGTGCTCAACGACATCGACGCATTCAACCCGGACCTGATCCTCATGGATCTCTACATGCCCGGCTGCTCGGGCATGGAGCTGACGGCGATCATCCGCGAGCGCGAAGCCTTCGTGTCCACGCCGATCGTGTTCCTGTCCGGCGAGAGCGACACCGACAAGCATTTCGAAGCACTGAACGCCGGCGGCGACGATTTCCTGTCCAAGCCGATACGTCCCAAGCACCTGATCTCGGCCGTAACGAACCGGCTGCGCCGTGCACGCCACATCCGCCGCCGGGCACAGAACCAGAACCCGCGCGACGCGATCACCGGCATGTACGAGCGCGCCCACGTGCTCGACCGCCTCAACGCCCGGCTCGCCGCCGAAGACGCCGCGGCGCAGCGCGGCGGTCTGCTCTATGTCGACCTCGACGACGCGACCGAGCTGCGCGGCCAGGCCGGCCTGATCGGCTTCGACAAGCTGCTCGGCCAGATCGGCGCGTTCCTCGCGACGCACCTGGAAGCCGGCGCCCTGGTCACGCGTTTCGGCGACACGGGCTTCATCGTGCTGAGCCCGGAGCGCAGCGCGGAGGAGATCGAAGCCGCCGCGCGCGAACTCGTCGAACGGGTCGCGCACGAGCGCTTCGACGTCGATGGCCAGAACTATCGCGTCGCGCTGCACTACGGCATCTGCCCGTTCTCGGCCGACCTCGGCGACGCCGGTGCCATGCTGCACGCGGCCGAGCGCGCGATGAACGACACGCGCCGCGGCGGGCAGGACCGGGTCGGCATGTTCGCGCCCAGGCCCAGCGGCGATCTCGCCCTGGTCGAGAATCTGCGCGCAGCCCTGCGCAGCAACGCGTTCCACCTCGTGTTCCAGCCGATCGCGGCGCTGGCCAGCGAAGACGACGGCGAGTCCGAAGAACAGTTCCAGGCGCTGCTGCGCCTGCACGGCGACGACGGCAAGGTGCTCACGGCCGCCCATATCGTGCCGGCCGCCGAACAAGCCGGACTCATCGACGAGATCGACCGCTGGGTGCTGAGCCGCTGCCTCATGGTGCTGTCCGACCGCGCGCGCCAGGGCCGTCCGGTGCGTCTGTTCGCGAGCCAGTCGCTGGCCGCCGCGCGCGATCCGGGCCGTGCGGCCTGGCTGCGCCAGCAGCTGGAGACGCGGCATATCGCCGGCAGCCGTCTCGTGCTGGAAATGCGTCTGCCGGAGGATCCGGCCGACTACGCGCGCGTCGCCACGTTCGCCGGCGCCGTGCACCAGATCGGCGTCGGCCTCTGCCTTGCCGGCGCGCTGCCCGGCGAAGCGACGCAGGCGGCGATCGAACATCTGCCGGTCGACTTCATCAAGATCGCGCCCGACTGCATTGCCGACGGCGGTCCGCGCATGCGCGACGAGCTGCGCCGGCTCGTGCGCGCGGCGCACGACCATGGCCGCCGCGTGATTGCACCGCGCATCGAGGACGCGCAGAGCGCGGCAACCCTGTGGACCATCGGCGTCGATTTCATCCAAGGTAATTTCGTGCAGCACGAAGCGCAGAATCTCGACTACGATTTCCGCGCCGCGGCGGGCTAGCAGACCGGCCCAGGTGTCTGCAGGAGCGATCCGGAACCGGATCGCACGGGAGTCGCGCCGCGGAACGGGGCGATGGGCGGAGGAGCGGGGGCTGCGCCGTTCGACGAAAACGGGCAGACCTCGCGCGGGAACCAGGCGGACCGGCACGACACGAAGCGCCGGCTGCCGCTGACGAGGGACGAGCATGGGGGACTGGAAACGACTCGCCGGAGCGATGCGCTGGAGCGGCCTCGCGGTCGTCCTGAGCGCCAGCCTCGTCAGCCTGATCGCCGTACCGCCACCGACCAACTACTGGGTTGCGCCGCTGCTGCTGTTCGGCGGCGTGCTGCTGTTCCTGGCCGCACACGGCGCCGGCGACGAGGAGTCCGCGAGTGCCGCGCCAGCGCCGGTGCGCATCCCTGCGCTGACGCCGCCTGCGTCCGCCGCCGCGACGGATTCGCCGGGCCTGCAGGCCGAGGTCGACGAACTGCGCCAGGTGCAGCAGGATCTCATGAAGGCCAAGCTCGACGCGGAAGCGGCGATGATGGCCAAGAGTGAATTCCTCGCGACCATGAGCCACGAGATTCGCACGCCGCTGAACGGCGTCATCCCGCTGCTCGATCTCGTGCTGTCGACCCGGCTCGCGCCCGATCAGCGCGACTACTTGTTGACCGCCTATCGTTCGGCACGCGAACTGCTGCGCATCGTCGACGACATCCTCGACTATTCCAAGATCGAGGCGAACAAGCTCGAATTGGAATCCGTCGGCCTGAACCTGCGCGAGGTGCTCGACGCGGTCAAGCGACTGATGGAGAAAGCTGCAGAAAGCAAGGAATTGAATTTTTCCGTCACGATCGAATCCGGCGTGCGACTGGCCGTGCGCGGCGACCCGGTACGCCTGCGCCAGGTGCTGACCAACCTCGTCAGCAACGCGATCAAGTTCACCGAACGCGGCAGCGTATCGGTGCGCGTGTCGCGCCGCGGAGAATCGCGCAGTCACAACGAGATCCTGTTCCAGGTGCAGGACACCGGCGTCGGCATCGCGCCTGATGTCGCCGACAAGCTGTTCCAGCCATTCTCCCAGGCCGACGCATCGACGACGCGCATCCACGGCGGTACCGGCCTGGGCCTGGTCATCTGCAAGCGCATCGTCGATCTGATGGGCGGCAAGATCGGCGTGAAATCCGAGCTCGGCAGCGGTTCGACGTTCTGGTTCAGCGTGCCGTTCCTCAAGGCCGTCGGTGACGGCCCCGGCGCACGCACCGATCTCGGCGGCGCCCGCGCGCTGCTCGTCGTCGACGACGCAGCGACCCAGCGCCGGCTGTCGAGCGTCCTGTCGGGCTGGGGCATGCAGCTCACCATGACCAACGTTGCGGCCGAGGCCCTGGCCAAGCTGCGCAGCGCCGCACAGATGAGCGACGGCTGGGCCATCGACCTGCTCATCGTCGATCTCGCGAGCATGCGCGGCAATCCCTCGGCGCTGCTGCGCAACGTCCAGCGCGAGCCGACCCTGGAGCGCGTGCGTTTCGTGTTTCTCGCCGGCAACGAGGAAATTCCGACCGAACTGCGCCAGGACGCACGCTCGGCGGTCATCGCGCCGGGCCATTCGGATGCCGAGCTGCGCGCGGCATTGAATACGCTGCTCGGCGTGCAGCAGAGCGGCAGCGCCCAGGCAGAAGCCATGCCCGACCCGCTCACGGATCCGCTGGAGCCCGGCGTACACATCGCCGGCGCCGCCGATACGCCGGCCGCGCCGCTGCGCGGCCATGTGCTGCTGGTCGAGGACAATCCGGTCAACCGCCAGGTCGCGCAACGCATCCTCGGCCTGCTCGGGCTGAGCCTGGAAACCGCCGAGAACGGCAAGGAAGCGCTGGAGAAACTCGACGCCGGATCGTTCGATCTCGTGCTGATGGACTGCCAGATGCCGACCATGGACGGCTATACCGCGACGCGGATTCGCCGCACACGGGAAGCCGAACAGCGCCTGACGCGCATTCCGATCATCGCGATGACCGCCAATGCCATGGCCGGCGATCGCGACAAGTGCCTCGGCGCCGGCATGGACGAGTACCTGTCCAAACCGATGAATCGCGGCCTGCTCGAATCGACCTTGCGCAAATGGCTGCCCAAGCACGCGCAGAGCCGCGCAAGCGCCGCCGATCGGACACCGGCACCGCCGCGTGCCACGCCGGCGCCGCCCGCACGCAGCGCCGCGGGCGCGAGTCCGGCGGTTGCGCTCAGCGACGGCCTGGCACCGGTCAATCCGCTCGGCGTGCGCGACGGCGCGGCGCTCGATCAGGAAATCGTGCGCGATCTGCTCGACGTGATGGGCGAGGAATTCACCGAACTCGTCGGCGTCTATCTCGAGGACACGCCGAAGAATCTCGCTCTGCTCGAAGCCGCCGCGGGCCGCAACGACTCCAACGCGCTGATCGCGCCTTCGCATTCGCTGAAGTCGACCAGCGCGAACCTCGGCGCCATGACCCTGGCGGAGATCGCCAAACGCATCGAGCACGAAGCGCGCAGCGGTACCTTGGCCAATCCGGCGGCGCTGGTGCGGGATCTGACCCGGGAATACGGCAGGGTGTCAGCCGAACTGCGCAACCTGCTGGCGCGCAGCGGTCCGTGAAACGAAGACGGGACGGACCACCGGTCCGTCCCGTCGGCGGCAATCAGTTGCCGATCTTCTTCTGCAGGTAGCTCGCTTCGCCGAGCTGCTTGATCAGGCCCAGCTGGGTTTCGAGCCAGTCGATGTGCTCCTCCTCGGATTCGAGGATGTCTTCAAACAGTTCGCGGCTGACGTAATCGCCGACCTTCTCCGCATCGGCGATCGCGGCGCGCAGATCCGGCACCGCGGCGTATTCGAGCTTGAGATCGCATTCGAGACATTCGCGCGGCGTCTCGCCGACGAGGATCTTGCCGAGGTTCTGCAGGTTGGGCAGGCCTTCAAGGAACAGGATGCGCTCGATCAGCTTGTCCGCATGCTTCATCTCGTCGATGGATTCCTTGTACTCGTGCTCGGCGAGTTCCTTGAAGCCCCAGTTCTTGAACATGCGGGCATGCAGGAAATACTGGTTGATCGCCGTCAGCTCGTTGTACAGCGCCTTGTTCAGATGCTCGATGATCTTGGGGTCGCCTTTCATGGCCGGTTCTCCGCGTGGAAACGGCGGCGACTATACCGTCGCCTTCGCGACGGCGATGAAATGCGAATTGGATGCAGTGCCATGGCCCGGAACAGCATCGACGGGATTCACGCCATGTCGCGGCGAAGCGGCTGACGTACCAGGCGAAACCGACTGATCCGGAACGGCCGGCCGCGTCATCGGGCCGTTCTCGCGACTGCGCGCGCCGGAGGGAATTCGGCGACAGGAACCCGCGGCCGGCAGGCCCGCGGAAAAACGGCGGCTCAGGCGGCCGCGAGTATCGGCAGATCGAACAGGCGCGCGTTGCGCGGCAGCGCCTCGTGCAGCACCTGCTCGGCGAAGTCGGCGCAGGCGCCGCAGGTACCGGCGCAGCCGGTGCGCATGGTCAGCTCGGCCAGCGACGAGACGCCGTCAGCGGCGGCTGCGCGTATGGCCTTGTCGGTCACGCCGTTACAGATGCAGACGTACATGGCAGTCCTCCAATGGACGGCATTGGACTGCAAATGCGAATGAGTGTCAACAACCTTCCGTTTTGACGGCTCAGCCGACCTCGGCGAGCACCGGGAGCGCGGACCTGGTCACCGTCGCGGAAAGCTCCAGCCGCACGCGGCAGGCGCGCTCGACCGTAGGAGCGAACTGCCGCAGCGCGCGTTCGTAGACCTGCCGCTTGAACGTGACCACGTTCTGCGCCGGGTACCAGAAATCGACCCAGCGCCAGAGGTCGAACTCCGGCTTCTCGTTTGCATCGAGGCGTACATGGCGCTCCTCGCCAAGGAAACGCAGCAGGAACCAGACCTGCTTCTGGCCGATGCAGACAGGGCGCTCGTTGCGCCGCAGGTAACGCCGCGGCAGACGGTAGCGCAGCCAGCCCGGCGTCGCGGCGAGAACCTCGACGTGCTCCGGGAACAGGCCGGTCTCCTCCTGCAATTCGCGGTACATGGCCTCCAGCGGCGTCTCGTCGCTGCGCATGCCGCCCTGGGGAAACTGCCAGCCGTCACGATTGATGCGGCGCGCCCAGAACAGCCGACCGTCATCCCGCAGCAGGACTATGCCCACGTTGGGCCTGTAGCCATCGGGGTCAATCACCGGTCGACTCCAGAAAAATGCGTGCTGGCAAGGATTCTTCCACAGCCTCTGCGCGGCCAGCAAGGCGCCGCGGCTGCGTTCGGCTTGACACGCGCCCGGCCGAAGCTACAATCCCCGCCCTTCTTTCGGGCAGAATTGCCCCAGTGGCTAGGTAGCTCAGCCGGTCAGAGCGCGGCACTCATAATGCTGAGGTCGGCGGTTCGATCCCGCCTCTAGCCACCACCTTTATTCTTGCGACTCGCCGCCTCACGGCGAGTCCGGCTGTTGCGCTGATGGATCTGTTCAAGACATTCCAGATCGAAGCCGCGCATCGGCTGCCGATGGTACCGGCCGGACACAAGTGCTCCCGGCTGCACGGCCATTCGTTCCGCATCGACATCCATGTTTCGGGTCCGCTCGACCCGCAGTTCGGCTGGGTCATGGATTTCGCCGACATCAAGCTGGCGTTCGCGCCGCTGTTCGATGCACTGGACCACCGCTATCTCAACGAAATCGACGGCCTGGCCAATCCGACCAGCGAAAACCTCGCGATCTGGATCTGGCAGCAGCTCAAGCCCGGACTGCCGTTGCTGAGCAAGGTCGTGGTTCACGAGACCTGCACTTCCGGTTGCAGCTACGCCGGCCCCTGATCGCGCAAAGCAGATAAGATGCGCCGAATTTCTCCGGCGGGCGGTGGCGCATGTTTCTCACGCGTGGTTTGGCGCTCTGGCTGCTGCTGGTTTCGTTTGGCGCCCAGGCCGCCAACATCGCTGGGCATGAGTTCGCCGAGCGGATCAACGTACCCGGCGTCGGCAGCAACCTGCGCCTGTCCGGCGCGGCCACGCTGGATCGCAATTTCGTCCCGTTCTACGCTGCGGCGCTGTACCTGCCGGCCTCGGTGCGCTCGCTGGATCAGCTGCAGTCGGGCCTGAGCCCGTACCGGGTCACGCTGGTCTGGCAGATTCCCGAGCTCGACGACGAGCATGTCGACGACTACTGGCGCAAGGCCTTCGCCGAAGCGGCCGGCCCGGCCCGCCTGAGCCGCATCAAGGCCAACGTCGAGCGTTTCGTCGACGTGTTCGGCGCGGCGCGCCATGGCCAGGTCGTCCTGTTCGACTACATACCCGACGCCGGCATGCGCATCTTCGTCGACGACAAGCCAGCCGGGCAGCTTGCCGGTGTCGAATTCAATACGGTGCTGCTGTCGATCTGGCTCGGCGACAAGGCGCCGCGCGACTTCCGCACGGCCCTCACGGCAGGCCTGAGCCCGAATTGACGCGATGCGCCATCGCCGCACGATTTCAATAAATAACTGATATTCAGCAAGTTAAGCGCTTTCCCCAACCTCCGACAGCTTCGTTCAGAATTTTTCTGTTGCGCCGCAACAAAAAAATGTCTACAGTGCGCCCCGTCACCCCCACACGCCTGACGAGGGCAAGCCAATGATCGAGCAGTACAACAACCAGGTGCTGGCTTTCAGCAAGAGCTTTGCCGAAGCCGCGTTCAAGGTGCAGGGCCTGGCTCTGCAGAACTTCGAAAAGATCGCCGACCTGCAGCTGAAGACCATCGAGAACCGCGCGAACGCCGCCGCGGCTTTCATGACCGAAGCGCTGGAAGTCCGTGATTTCGACGGCCTGAAGGCCATCTGGCCGAAGGGCGTCACGCTCGCCAAGGAATCGGCCGAGAAGGCCTACGCGACCAGCCAGGAAGTCTTCGGCATCAGCGTCAAGACCAGCGAAGCGCTCGGCGAACTCGCCAAGACCAACTTCGCCGCGACCAACGAAACCATCAAGAACAACGTGGATTCGTTCAAGAAGGCCGCGACCGCCGGCGCCAAGTAAGCGCCGAGCGACAACGAGCATCAAGCCGCGCTGCGACGACCCTCCCCCTCCCCGTAGTCGTAGCGCCGCTTTGGACCGGATGACGCAAGTCATCCGGTCTTTTTCTTTTCCGCCTCAGGCCATCGCCGAGGCGACGAACAGTCCGACCACGCAGAGCACGCCGGCCAGCCAGGTGAGGCTGCGCAGCGGCGCCTTGTCGGCCAGATAGAAAGCGCCGTAGGCCAGGCGCAGCACGATGAACAGCACGGCCAGCAGATCGACGACGTTCTGCGAGGCATGCGTGAACTGCGCCACGAGCACGGCTGCCGCGAACGGCGGGAACGCCTCGAGCGAGTTCAGATGCGCCCAGTGAGCCCGCGCGCGATACCCGCTGAGTTCGGCCTGGAATACGCGCGGCTTGCGGTTGAGCCGGTGTATGCCGGCTTCATGGCCGTACTTCGCGATGGCCGTGAACACCAGCGGCAACAGCGCCGCAACGAGAATGCACCACAGGGCGATCGTCACGCGAAGCTCCTAGGGAATCGGAAAGATTGCGGCCGTTGCAGCGGGCCGGGACGCTTACTTGGGGCCGAGCAGGCGACGCAGCTTGCCGCCGAGACCACCGTCTGCATCGGGATCGGCGTCCGCATCGCGCTCAGGTTCGCGCGACGGCGGCAGCGGTGTCGGGGGCCGTGGCGGCCGCGGCACTTCGGGCTGGCCCGGCACCGCCCTGGCATCGAGCAGCCGCGCGGCCGCCTCGGCCAGCGCACCGGGTTCGCCGCCGGCCGGCACGATGCTGTCGGCACCGACCAGCCGCGTCGCGGCCTGCAGCAGCGCCGGGTCAATGCCTATCGCCGGATGTCCGGCCAGCGCCGCGGCGCGATCCACATAGGTCGGGATCTGCTGCGGCAAGCCCTGCTTGAATACCGGCTGCAGGGCCGGCGACAGGCCGGCCAGGCGCACCGAGCCCTTGGCCTTGGTCACGCGCGCGGCGAATGCGGCCAGCGATTTGAGGCCGGCGCTGGAAGCGTAGATCAGCCCGGTCAGATCGAGCACGAAATGACTCGCCCCTTGGGCCTCGAGCTCCTGCAGGCCAAGTTCGAGGTCGACCGCGCCGTCCGCGTCGAGACGGCCGCCGAGCGCGACGATATGTACCTGCCCCTGCTGCCCGCAGGCCAACTCGACGGCCATGGCTTCAGCCCTCGCGGAACACCCAGCGCGCCGCACCGATCTGGATCACGTCCTGATCGCGCAGCAGACGTTCGCGGATCTTCTCCGCATTGACTCGCGTGCCGTGCGGCGAACCGAGATCGACCACCGTATAGCCGGCCATGCTGACGGTCAGCTGCGCGTGCTTGGCGTCGACGCCGGGCCCGCCGACCCGGACGTCGCTGGCGGCATCGGCGCCGATGCTCACGGAGTTGAGGTTCAGCACGACGCTGTTGCGGCCGGCTTCAGGATTCTGCGGCACCAGCCGCGCTGCGCGGACGACAACGGTTGCGCCCGACGGCGCCGCCGGTGCCGCGCTGTTGCGCGTCGGCAGCGGGATGTCGAGCACCGGCATCATCTGCGTCTCGCTAGGCGGCCGCACCGGCTTGGCCGGCGAAGCGGGCGGAGGAGCCGGCGGCAACGGCATGGCCGCCGTCGCGGCGGATGCCGCCGGCGGCGGTGGCGGAGCCGGCGGCATCGGCGGCATGGCCGCGAACACCTGGGTCCGATCGCCGACCGGTTCGGTTTCCAGCGTACGGAAGCCCGCCGGCATCGTCGGCGTGCCGGCGCTGGACGCCGGCGCTGCCGGCGGCGGCGTTTCGGCAACTGTTGCGACTGCGGGCGCTGCCGGCGGCGGTGCTGCAGGGGCAGTGGCGGCCATCTGCAGCTCGGCCTCCGAATGGAACGCCTGCAGGAACGCGGCCTTGATCTCCCGCGCGCGCGCGAGCGCGTCGGCCCGTGCGGCGAGCTCGGTCTCCAGGTCGGCGATGCGGCGCTTGAACTCCGCATCGTCGAACTCGCCGAGTTGGTGGCGCAGCTCGATTTCCTGGCGATCCAGGGTGATCGCCTCGTGATCGCCGGCGTAGCGGTCGAGCAGGCTGCTGAGTTCGAGGTACTGCACGCGCGCCTGCTGCTTCAGCGGCGCGGCCTTCTGGTCGAGTTCGCGATTGCGCGTCTCGTAGTCGCCGCGCACGCGCAGGTAGACCGGCTCGGCCACCGCGCTGCGCTTGTCCTCGAGCTGCTGCAGACGCTCGGCCAGTACGTCCTGCTCGGCCTTGACGGTCTTGAGCGCGTCGACGGCGCTGACGTCGATGGCTTCCAATGCGGCAATGCGATCGTTGCTGCTCATGCGATTCTCCAGGGCGCGCGTCACGACGCGACCAATTCTATGTCGATAGTGCCGAAACGCAGGCGGTCGCCCGGCTTGACCGGCACGGGCTCGCCGGTCGCGATGCGCCGACCGTTGACGAAAGTACCGTTGGCCGTGCCGACTTCCTCGCGCAGGAACAGCAGCACGCCCTGACGCAGCAGCTTGGCATGACGCCGGCTCAGGCTGCGCGCCGTGTCCAGCGCGCCGAGGTTGATCTCCGGCGTGATGCCGGTGACCGGATCGACGCGGCCGATCAGAAACTCTTCACGGCCGGATTCCAGCGGGAAACGCTGCCCGCTGGCCGCATGCAGCAAGGCCGGCCCGCCCGATGCGGCCGCCGGCGGCGGTGACACGGCGGCGGCCGGTAGCGGCGAGGCCGCGGGCGGCGGTGCAGCGGGAGCGACAGGAGCCGGTGCAGTCGCGACCGGCGCAGCGGCAACCGGAACCGGTGCGATGGCAGGCGGTGCGGCGACAGCTGGCGGCGCGACGGGCTGCGATGCGGCAGCCGCGGGCGCAGCGGGCGCCGCAACCGGCGGCGGTGAAGCGGGTCTGGGCGCAGGCTCCGCGCTGGCGGCGGCCGGCGCCGATGCGGCACGCAACTGCTGCAGTTCCTGCTGCAACTCGCTGACACGCTGCTCGGCGCGACGCTGGCGCAGCGCGAGCTTGCGCATGATGCGCACTGCAATTTCCACATTTTGCCGCAGCAACTCGGCGAACGCGGCGCGCTCGATGCGCAGCAGCCGGCAGTCGGTGCGGGCCAGCGCCGAGGCGAAGCGCGGCTGGTCCTCGAGCACGGCCATCTCGCCGAGGAAGTCACCGGGCTCCAGCACCGCCAGCGGCTCGCTGCCGCGGGCGCTGCGCAGGATCGCGATGCTGCCCGATTCGACGATGTACATCTCGGCGCCGGCATCGCCTTCGCGGAACAGGTACTGTCCCGCGGCTATGTCGACGTAAAGCTCGCTTGCCTTGGCCATGCTGCGTTTCGTGCCTGTCGCGGCGGGATCGCCCGATTATGCCGAGCGCTTCAATTGAGCGGCAACCGCGACCGTAGAACGGACGACAATTGTGCGCAGGCGCACGCAATCACCGCGGAATGCCACGCTTTTTCCATCGCTGTCCTGCCCTGATACTGGGCCCGGCGACGAAACCGGATGCGGCCATGACACTGCGCGCGACACTGCTGCTGGCAACCCTGACCGCCACCGCGACGGCCGGGGCCGCCACGACGGTGCGCCTGCCGTCCTGGGCCTGCAATGCGAACAACGACCGCATCTTCCGCAGCGGCCTGCAGAGCGGCGAATTCGTGCCGAGCACGCCGAGCCACGGCAGCGGCGGCGCGGCGCCGGGCGCACAACTGCGTACCTTGAACATCGCCGGCCTCGGCAGCGGCACGCAGAAGATCCATCTGTACGTGCCGCCGAGCTACGAACCGGCTCATGCCGTGCCGCTGGTCGTCGCCCTGCACGGCACCGCCGGGAGTCCGGCCAACGCCGATGTCTATGCCCAGGACGTGCGCAACACCTGGCAGACCGTCGCGGCCACGCGCGGCTTCATCGTCGCCGCACCGGTCGCCAACGGCGCCGGCGGCAGCTGGAAGGACGGATTCAGCGCGCCGCCGAACGACTACACCTTCCTGGCCGCAGCCCTGGCCGACCTGCGCGCGGCCTATAACATCGACGACAGCCGCATCCAGCTCTGGGGCTTCTCGGCCGGCGGCCACGTCGCGCACGACCTGATCGTCAACGGCCCGGTCACCGCGCTGGACCCGCAGCACGTCGCGGCCTACTCGGTCAGCGCCGGCCGCCTGTTCTCGCTGGCCTGCCTCGGCGACACCGAGGAGCAGTGCCAGGCGCGCCTGGACACCCTGGCGCGCAAGCCGCCGTTCGACCTGCACCTGGGCACGGCCGACCCCATGTACGGGCCGCCCTACAACGCCGTGCAGGATCCGCCGCGGTTCGAGGCCGCCGGCTGGGTCATGGACGACACGCTGAACTTCTACGTCTTCGGCGGTGGCCACACTTACGAGGCCGGCCACTTCGTCGACATCTGGAACTTCTTCTGCCGCTTCGGGCTGGCCCCTTAGAACGCCCTGGATGCGCAGTGCGGCTGCGACGTTCTGCCGCGCCTGTCCACACGCAGCCGAGCGCGCGTCGTCGCCCGCCTTTGCCCACCGCCCGACCCCGCAGACATCAGCGGTACGAAGCCCGATTCCGCCGCGCCTGCAGGCCCCATAACGGCCCCGCGGAAGGCCCGGTAATGGCCCCGTCTTTGGTTGCGACGCGTCAAAAACGGCTGATATAATCTCGATGCTTAGTGACCGGTGCGTGTACCAAGCGGTACGCAATCCCGGGCAACCACCAGGGCAGTCCAGTGAGAAATTCCATCGCCGCCGGCCGGCGACTGGCCACTCGGATCGTGTTCGCCCAGGCGGGAGTTTCCCTTCTGATAGCTTTGCTGTTTCTGGCGCAGGGATGGCGTCCGGCGACAGGCGCCCTGGCGGGCGGCCTGCTCGTCGCAGTCGGGACGGCGCTGCTGGCCGCGCGCATGTTCCGCGGCGCGGCGCTCAGCGGTCCGATGGCGTTCTGGGGCTTGCTGTTCGGAACGTTGTTGAAATGGATATGGCTGGCAGGCGGGCTCATCGGCCTGCTCGGCGTATGGAGATTGCCGCCGCTGGCGGTGATTACGGGTTTCGTAGCCGCCCTGCTCGTGCATCTGGCGGGGCTGCGGTTCAAGGATTAGCGGAGTTCTTGTGAGCACCGAGGCAGCGACGGGCGGTCTGAACGAATACATCGCGCACCATCTGACCCACAACGTGGTCAGTTTCGGTACGGGATTCCATCTCGACACCTGGCTGGTGTCCCTGGTGCTGGGCCTGCTGTTCGTGCTCTGGTTCGGCCTGAAGGCGCGCAAGGCCACGGCCGGTGTGCCGAGCAAGGGCCAGGCCTTCGTCGAAATCATCGTCGAGTTCATCGACGGCCAGGTCAAGGACACCTTTCACGGCGACCGCCGCTCGGTCACCCCGCTCGCGCTGACGATCTTCATGTGGATCGTGTTCATGAACACGATGGACCTGGTCCCGCTCGACCTGCCCGGCTGGCTGGTCCAGACCACGGCCGGCCACGAGGTCGCCCACCACACCTACTGGCGCCTGGTTCCGACCGCCGACCTCAATACGACGTTCGGCCTGTCGGCTTCGGTCTTCTTCATCCTGCTCGGCCACGCGATCGCCGCCAAGGGCGGTTTCGGCTTCGGCAAGGAACTGCTGACCGCACCGTTCCACGCCCACGGCGCCATGGCCTTCGTGCTCGCGCCGGTCAATCTCTTCATGAACATCATCGAGTGGCTGGTCAAGCCGGTTTCGCTGGCCATGCGACTGTTCGGCAACATGTACGGCGGCGAGCTCGTCTTCATGCTGATCGCCGGTCTCCTCGCAGGTTGGGCCACCTTCGTCCCGGGCATCATCGCCAACACCGCCTGGGCGATCTTCCACATCCTGATCATCCTGCTGCAGGCCTTCATCTTCATGATCCTCACGGTCGTCTACATCGCCGGCGCCCGCGAGAGCCACTGATCGTTTTTGTCGCTGCACCTCTTCGTTTCCGTCTATTCGTTTTCTGACTTTTCCTGAGGAGATTCACCATGGAATTCATCGCCAACGTTCAGGGCCTGACCGCCATCGCCATCGGCATCATCATCGGCCTCGGTGCGCTCGGCGCCTGCCTGGGCATCGCGCTCATGGGCTCGAAGTTCCTGGAATCGGCCGCGCGTCAGCCGGAACTCGTGCCGATGCTGCAGGGCCGCATGTTCCTGCTGGCCGGCCTGATCGACGCGGCGTTCATCATCGGTCTCGCCGTCGCTCTGTTCTTCGGCTTCGCCAACCCGCTGCTCAGCGCCCTGCAGGCGGCTCACTAAGCAACCGCGTAACCGTCACCCACGCCGGCATCCGCCGGCGTGTCGTGCAGGCCGCGGCGTCATGGCGGCCGTCATCGCGTTCGCCTGAGGAGTCATCATGAATATCAACCTGACCTTCTTCGGCCAGATGATCTCGTTCGGGATCCTCGTCTGGTTCACGATGAAGTTCATCTGGCCGCCGCTCAACGCGGCCATCGAATCGCGCCAGAAGACCATCGCCGACGGCCTCGCCGCCGCTGAACGCGCGCGCCAGGAACTCAAGGACGCCGACTCGCGCGTCGCCGACGAGATCCGCAAGGCCCGCGAGGAAGCGACCCAGATCGTCGACCGCGCGAACCAGCAGTACAACCAGATCGTCGACAAGGCCAAGGTCGACGCGATCGCCGAAGGCGCGCGCCAGAAGGCCGTCGCCCAGGCCGAGATCGACTCGTTGTCGCACCAGGCCCGCGAAGTCCTGCGCCAGCAGGTCGCCGCGCTGGCCGTGTCCGGCGCCGAGAAGATCCTCAAGCGCGAGATCGACGCGTCGCGTCACCGCGACCTGCTCGACGCCCTGGCCAAAGAGATCTGATCCATGAGCAGCGCCGAAAGTCTGGCCCGTCCGTATGCCCGTGCCGCGTTCGACCTCGCCAACGAGGCCGGTGCGCTGGCCGATTGGTCGTCCAAGCTCGAATTCGCGGCTGCCGTCGCGCGTGATCCCCAGGTGCAGACCCTGATCGGCAATCCGGCCTTCGGCGGCGACAAGCTCGTCGGCCTGTTCCTGCCGCAGGGCGAGAAGGCCGATTCGGCGTTCGCGAACTTCGTCGCGACGCTGGCGGCCAACCGCCGCCTGCCGATTCTCGCCGACGTCGCCGACGGCTTCGCCGCGCTCAAGCGCGCGGCCGAAGGCGTGCTGAAGGTGAACGTGCGCGCCGCCGTGGCGCTCGATGCCGCCCAGGCCGACGCCCTCAAGGCGGCGCTGGCCAAGCGCTTCGGCCGGCAGATCGAACTCACGAGCACGATCGACGAATCGGTCATCGGCGGCGCGATCATCGATGCCGGCGACACCGTCATCGACGGCTCCGTGCGTGGACGTCTCGAACGCCTGGCGCAAACGTTGACTCACTGAAAATTGTCGTCATGTCGGCGGGTCCTCGCGATCCGCCTCTAGCGAGAAAACCCATGCAAACCACGCTCAACCCGTCCGAAGTCAGCGAGCTCATCAAGAGCCGCATCCAGCAGTTCCAGGCCACGGCCGAAGCGCGCAACGAAGGCACCATCACCTCGGTGTCCGACGGCATCGTGCGCATCCACGGTCTCGCCGACGTGATGTCGGGCGAAATGATCGAGCTGCCGGGCAATTCCTTCGCCCTCGCGCTGAACCTCGAGCGCGACTCGGTGGGCGCGGTCGTCCTGGGTGAGTACCAGCACCTGCGCGAAGGCGACACGGTCAAGACGACCGGCCGCATTCTCGAAGTCCCGACCGGTCCGGAACTGCTCGGCCGCGTCGTCGACTCGCTCGGCAACCCGATCGACGGCAAGGGTCCGCTGAACGCCAAGCAGCTCTCGCCGATCGAGAAGGTCGCGCCGGGCGTGATCTGGCGCAAGTCGGTCGACCAGCCCGTGCAGACCGGCTACAAGTCGGTCGACTCGATGATTCCGATCGGCCGCGGCCAGCGCGAGCTGATCATCGGCGACCGTCAGACCGGCAAGACCGCCCTGGCGATCGACGCGATCATCAACCAGAAAGGCACCGGCATTAAGTGCATCTACGTCGCGATCGGCCAGAAGCAGAGCTCGATCGCCAACGTCGTGCGCAAGCTCGAAGAGAACGGCGCGCTGGATCACACCATCGTCGTCGCCGCCTCGGCGTCCGAGTCGGCTGCGCTGCAGTACATCGCGCCCTACTCCGGCTGCGCCATGGGCGAATACTTCCGCGACCGCGGCGAAGACGCGCTGATCATCTACGACGATCTGTCCAAGCAGGCCGTGGCCTACCGCCAGATCTCGCTGCTGCTGCGCCGTCCGCCGGGCCGCGAAGCGTATCCGGGCGACGTGTTCTACCTGCACTCGCGCCTGCTCGAACGCGCCGCGCGCGTCAGCGAGGAATACGTCGAGAAGTTCACCAACGGCGCCGTCAAGGGCAAGACCGGTTCGCTGACCGCGCTGCCGATCATCGAGACCCAGGCCGGCGACGTGTCCGCGTTCGTGCCGACCAACGTGATCTCGATCACCGACGGCCAGATCTTCCTCGAAACCGATCTGTTCAACGCCGGCATCCGCCCGGCCGTCAACGCCGGTATCTCGGTGTCCCGCGTCGGCGGCGCCGCGCAGACCAAGATCGTCAAGAAGCTGTCCGGCGGCGTGAAGCTGGCGCTGGCGCAGTACCGCGAGCTCGCCGCGTTCGCCCAGTTCGCCTCGGACCTGGACGCCGCCACGCGCGCCCAGCTCGAACGCGGCCAGCGCGTGACCGAGCTGATGAAGCAGAACCAGTACTCGCCGCTGTCGATCGCGGAACTGGCGCTGTCGGTCTACGCGGCCGAGAAGGGCTATCTGGACGACCTGCCGGTCGCCAAGATCCTGCCGTTCGAAAAGGGCCTGCATGCGTTCTTCCACCAGAACCACGGCGATCTGATGAAGAAGATCGTCGACAGCGGCGACTGGAACAACGACATCGAAGCGACGTTCAAGGCCGGCATCGCCGAGTTCAAGAAGACGGGTTCCTGGTAACCGGCATCGGGGCGCGCCGCGCGGCGCGCTCCGCTGCACCGGACCGCATCCGTACTACTGAACCAGCAAAGCGAGCGAACACATGGCAGGCGGCAGAGAAATCAAAACCAAGATCAAGAGCGTGCAGAACACCCGCAAGGTGACGCGCGCGCTCGAAATGGTCTCGGCCTCGAAAATCCGCAAGGCGCAGGACCTCATGAAGGCCTCGCGTCCGTATGCGCGCCTGATGCGTCAGGTGATCGGTCACATCGCCAAGGCGAACACCGAATACCAGCACCCGTTCATGGTGGCGCGCACCGAACTCAAGCGCGTCGGCTACATCGTCGTGTCGACCGACCGCGGCCTCTGCGGCGGCCTGAACTCGAACCTGTTCCGCCGCCTGATCGCCGAGATCCGCGAGCACACCGACCGCGGTGTGGAAGTCGATGTCGTCGCGATCGGCGCCAAGGCGAACGCGTTCTTCAAGCGCCTGAAGGTCAACCTCGTCGGCTCGGCCACCCATCTCGGCGAGAAGCCGCAGCTGAACGCGCTGATCGGCGTCATCAAGGTCATGCTCGACGCCTACACCGACGGCCGCATCGACCAGCTCAAACTGGCCTACAACGACTTCGTCAACACGATGACGCAGAAGCCGACGATCGACACGCTGCTGCCGCTGCCGCCGTCGAACGGGCTGACCAACACGCACGAGTGGGATTACATCTACGAGCCGGGCCCCGAGGTCGTGCTCGACCACGTGCTGACGCGCTACATCGAGTCGCTGGTCTACCAGGCCGCCCTGGAGAACCTCGCCAGCGAGCACGCCGCGCGCATGGTCGCGATGAAGTCGGCCAGCGACAACGCGACGAAGGCCATCGAGACGCTGTCGCTGATCTACAACAAGGCCCGCCAGGCCGCGATCACCCAGGAAATCTCGGAAATCGTCGGCGGCGCGGCGGCGGTCTGACCGGCGCAGTTCCTATCCCATCTAGGCCGAGGCGCCGCGTACGGCGAACCGGCAAACAGTTTCAAGCATCGGAGTTACCCAAATGAGCCAGGGCAAAGTTGTTCAGATCATCGGCGCCGTGGTCGACGTCGAATTCCCGCGCGACCAGGTGCCGAAGGTGTATGACGCACTGAAGGTCGACGGCACCGACATCACGCTGGAAGTCCAGCAGCAGCTCGGCGACGGCATCGTGCGCTCGATCGCCCTGGGCTCCACCGACGGCCTCAAGCGCAATCTGATCGCGCGCAACACCGGCGAAGGCATCAAGGTGCCGGTCGGCGTCAAGACGCTGGGCCGCATCATGGACGTGCTCGGCAACCCCATCGACGAGGCAGGCCCGATCGGCGAGCAGGAGCGCTGGGTCATCCACCGCCCGGCGCCGAGCTACGCGGAACAGGCTGCGGCCAACGAGCTGCTGGAAACCGGCATCAAGGTCATCGATCTGGTCTGCCCGTTCGCCAAGGGCGGCAAGGTCGGCCTGTTCGGCGGCGCCGGCGTCGGCAAGACCGTCAACATGATGGAACTCATCAACAACATCGCCAAGGCGCACAGCGGTCTGTCCGTGTTCGCCGGCGTGGGCGAGCGTACCCGCGAGGGCAACGACTTCTACCACGAGATGAAGGACTCCAACGTCCTCGACAAGGTCGCGATGGTGTACGGCCAGATGAACGAGCCGCCGGGCAACCGTCTGCGCGTCGCGCTGACCGGCCTGACCATGGCCGAGTACTTCCGTGACGAGAAGGACGCGTCGGGCAAGGGCAAGGACGTGCTGCTGTTCGTCGACAACATCTACCGCTACACGCTGGCCGGTACCGAAGTGTCGGCACTGCTCGGCCGCATGCCGTCGGCCGTGGGCTACCAGCCGACCCTGGCGGAAGAAATGGGCGTGCTGCAGGAACGCATCACCTCGACCAAGACCGGTTCGATCACCTCGATCCAGGCCGTCTACGTGCCCGCGGACGACCTGACCGACCCGTCGCCGGCGACGACCTTCGCGCATCTCGACGCGACCGTCGTGCTCTCGCGCAACATCGCCGCGCTCGGCATCTACCCGGCCGTCGACCCGCTGGACTCGACCAGCCGCCAGCTCGATCCGAACGTGATCGGCAGCGAGCACTACGAAGTCGCGCGCAAGGTGCAGGGCACGCTGCAGCGCTACAAGGAACTCAAGGACATCATCGCGATCCTCGGCATGGACGAGCTCAGCGAAGAAGACAAGCAGGTCGTGGCGCGCGCGCGCAAGTGCGAACGCTTCTTCTCGCAGCCGTTCCACGTCGCCGAAGTGTTCACGGGTTCGCCGGGCAAGTACGTCTCGCTCAAGGAAACCATCCGCGGCTTCAAGATGATCGTCGACGGCGAATGCGACCACCTGCCGGAGCAGGCGTTCTACATGGTCGGCGGCATCGACGAGGTGATCGAGAAGGCCAAGAAGATGGCCGAGAAGGCCTGATCGCCGTTGCAACGACACTGACGGAGCCGCGCCGCCGATGCGGCGGCGCGCTCCAGCGAGGCAGACATGACTAGCACCATCCGTTGCGACATCGTCAGCGCCGAGGAAGAGATCTTCCACGGTGCGGCGCAGATGGTCGTGGCCACCGGCGAGATCGGCGAACTCGGCATCGCGCCGCGCCATGCGCCGCTGATCACGCGCCTGAAGCCGGGCCAGGTCCGCGTGATCCTGGAGAACGGCGAGGAGCAGTTCTTCTACGTCTCCGGCGGCATCCTCGAAGTGCAGCCGCAGGTCGTGACCGTGCTCGCGGACACCGCGATCCGCGCCAAGGACCTCGACGAAGCCGCCGCGAACAAGGCCAAGGAGGCGGCCGAGCGCGCGCTGGCCAACCGCACCGACGCGATCGAGATCGCCCAGGCCCAGGCCGAGCTGGCCCAGGCCATGGCCCAGCTGCAGGCCCTCGAACGTCTGCGCAAGGCGCTCAAGCACTGAGATCGGGCAGCGTTACGCTGCCACGCAGGCGACGCCGACACCTCGTCGCCCGCTTCGCAACATCACTCCTGCGCCGGCCTCGTGCCGGCGTTTTTTTGTCCGCGACCGCGCCAGGCCAACGGCGCGCCTGAGCATCCACGGCACCGGTTTGCGTTAGATTTTCATCCTTCCCCCACGAACGCGATCGCCATGCGCCTGCTGCCTGCCCTTTTGCTGTCGATTGCCGCCGCAAGCAACGCCCGCGCCGCCGACATCAGCGGACAGGCCCTCGACAGCACCACGCAGCAGCCGGTCGCCGGCGCTCAGATCACGCTGTATGTCCCGGGAATCCTGGGATTTCCCAGCCCGCTGGCCAGCGGTCAGACGGGAGCCGACGGACGCTACCGCATCACTGTCCAGTACAGCGGCCAGTTGGCTGGCGTCGCCCGCGCTCCCGGCTATGCTGCGCGCACACAGGACGGCACGCCCTGCCCATCCAATGCCGGCCTCTGCTTCTTCCGCAGCAGCAAACTCGACGTCGCAGGCGATAGCGACGCCGTCGCGAATTTTGCGCTCGGCGCCGAGGCCCGCCTGGCGGGCCGCATCTACGATAGAGCCTCGACCCAGGTTCCGCTGGCCCCCACGATCACCCTCGAACCGGCCGGCGCGACCGAGAACTTTCTGCGCGAGGTGGCGCAGGTAGACGAGAACGGCTACTACCACATCAACGGCCTGCATCCCGGCGAGTACCGCCTGCAAGCCTCCGGCTGGTATACACCGGAACAGAAGTTTCTCGACTATCGCTGGCCCGACCGGCACTGCGACAACGTGCAAGTGGCGTGCAGCAGTCTGGCGGGGACCCTGGTTCTCGCCCAGGGCAGCGTGCTGAACGATCTCGACCTGGGCCTGCGCCGCGGCAGCTATCTGCGCACCCGGCTGGTCAGCGACGGCGATGGGCACGTGATTGCGCATGCCGTCACCGCCAGCGCGGCGCAGTCCGGCGGCGGCGAAATGACGACCGGCAGCGGGCTTGAGCCGTATACGATGCTGGGGCCGCTGCTGCCGGGCCCCGTCGTGCTGGAGCTCTCCTCGGATCAGCCTTACGACTATCCGATCATGACCTATCCGGATCATCCCTGTGGTTACGACACCTGCGACACCGCGGGCGCGCAGCCCTTCGAAGTCCCGGCAAGCGCCGGCGTGTACACGCTGGAAGACGTCCACGTGCAACCCATCCGCAGCATTCGCGGCCGCGTCACTGCTGCTGACGGCCGAGCACTGGCCGGCCTGCGCGTGTCAGCCGGCGTCGTGTCCAGCTTGCCCCACATGCCGGGCTTCTACCCCGCCGCCACAACGCTCACCGATGCAAACGGGGACTACTATCTCGAAGGCATGGCCTATCTCACGGTCGTCGTACGCACGCAACAGAGCGGCCAGGGCTGGATCGACCGCGCTTGGCCGGATCGCGAGTGCGGGGCCGCCAACGTGTTCTGCGAACGACCTGATGCCTATGAACGCGTCGATTTCGCAACCGTGCCGCACCGCAGCGGCATTGATCTGCGCCTGAGCCCAGGAGCGGCGCTGGCCGGCTACGTGGTCGAGGAAGATACGAACCGGCCCCTCCCGAACCACACCGTGACGGTATTGCCGTTGACCAACCCGCGCAGCGGCAAGTTTGTGACGACCGGCGCGGACGGCAGCTTCCGCATCGACGGTCTGCCGTCGGACGCGTATTACCTGTTCACCTCCGCCGAGCCCATCGACGGCTACTACACCGCCGGGGTGGCGTATCCCGCCAATGCACCCTGCGCCTTCAACAGCCAGGGCTGGTCGGACTGCTTCCCGACTACGGTGCCGCCGTTGACCCCGGATGCTGGTGCCACGCTGGGCGGCCTCGTCGTCGCGATGCCGCGCAGCGACGCACTGTTCGAGAGCGGCTTCGAATCGTCCGCCATGCCCGTCGCGAACCGCTGATTCTTCGGAACGCCATGATCTGTTTGCGTCGTCGCAGCAGGTCTGCTGCGGAAACTGCCGCCGTGTTGCGGTCGGCCCCGTCCTGCACCCCGGCCCTGATTGCGCTGCCGCTGAACCGTGTCGCAAGGCCGGCCAGCTGATGCCGGCGCCGGGGCACGAGCGTCGAAAACCCGATCACCGTCGTGCCGAACGCCGAACTGTTCGCGGCAAGTTCCGGGGCCGAGGCAGCGCAGCTCCCGCGCCGAACCGGAGCACGGCTCAGACCTGACGCGCGCCGACCGCGGCTCTGTAGGCGGCAAGCACGGCAGCGCAGGCGCCGGTCATGACGCTGCGGCCGTGTTCCATCCACAGCACGCTGTCGCAGAGATCGGCGATGCGCTCCTCGTCATGGCTGACGAGAACGACCGTCGTGCCGGCGTGGATGCGCTCGTGGATCGCCTGGGCCGACTTGCGCTGGAATTCCGCGTCGCCGACGGCGAGCAGTTCGTCGACGAGCAGCACGTCGGGCTGCACCTGCAGCGCGACGGAAAAGCCCAGCCGCAGCACCATGCCGTTGGAATAGCTCGCGACCGGCTGGTCGAAGAAGTCGCCGAGTTCGGCGTAGTCGTGGATCGCGGCAAGCCGCGTGTCGATCTCGCGCCGGCGCAGGCCCAGGCGCAGTCCGCAGAGAATCGCGTTGTCGCGTCCCGACAGGTGCGGCACGAAGCCCAGCGACAGCGACAGCAGCTGGCAGCTCGCCTCGGCGCGTTCGATGCGGCCGCGGTCGGGCCGCAGGATGCCGGCGAGCACGCGCAGCAGGGTGCTCTTGCCCGAGCCATTGCGTCCGACCACGCCGAGACGCTGGCCGCGGCGCAGTTCGAGGCTGACATCCTGCAGCGCCCAGTGCTTGTCGCCACGCAGCCGCCGGCGCACGTCGAACGCGACGCCGACTCCGTCCAGCCGCAGTACGAGATCGCTCATGCGGCGAGCTTGGGATAGCGCGGCGCGAGCCGCAGCACGGCGGCGACCCCGGCCAGCGCGAGCGCGGCGGCCATGACGGCGACGCGCAGCAGCGCCGCCGCATCCGGCCACTGTCCCTGCAGCAGCACGCCGCGCAGCGCGTCGAGCAGGACCAGCACCGGATTCCAGGCCAGCCACTGCACAAAGGCCGCCGGCACGCGCTGCAGCGCGAACACCACGCCGGACAGGAACATCAGCACCGTGAGCAGTTGCTCGACGACGAAGCGCAGATCCGGCAGCAGCGGCATCAGCGCAGCCAGCAGCAGCCCGCCGCCGACCGCGCACAGGCCGATGCAGAACAGCAGCGGCAACAGGCTCAGATAGGCCGGATTCGGCGGATAGCCGGCCAGCCACAGCACGACGAGCAGCAGCGCGAACACGACGCCGAACTTGATCGCGTCGGCCAGCAGGTTCACGAGCGGGAAGATCAGCACCGGCATGCGCACCTGATGGATCAGCGCGAGATTCATCCAGATCGCCTGCCCCGCATGCACGACGCTGGACTTGAACCATTGCCAGACCACGAGGCCGATCAGCAGGAACGGCAGATAGCCCGGGCCGCCGTTGCCGAGGATGCGGTCGAACACGAGCCAGAACGCGGCCATCATCAGCGCCGGTTCCACCAGCCACCAGAGCAGGCCCAGATAGCTGCGCGAGCGCTCCGCGCGCAGTTCCGCGTAGGTGCTGAACCAGAGCAGTTCGAGAAAATGCAGACGCATGCGCAGGCCGCGGCGTAAGGCGGCGCGAGCATAGCCCATCCTTGCGTCGCCGCGACCGCCGGCGCGCAGCGCGGGGACGCTGCGGCGACGCTGCCGGCCCTTATATGCGCCGGACGGCGCGGCGCCCTCTTGACTCGCCGGCGCGCCGGGCGCAAAAGCCTGTCCGGCCTTCCGACCGCGGCGACCGCCCGTGATCTTCTTCACCATCGTCTCGCGCAACTACCTCGCCTATGCGCTGACCCTGCTGCAGTCCCTGGCCGAGCACCATCCGCAGAGCCGGCGCTACCTCGCGCTGGCCGACCGGGTTGCCGACGACGCCGACCTGGCCAACCCGCTGTTCGAGCTGGTGCGCATGGAAGACCTGGACCTGCCGGACTTCGACGCGTTCGTGTTCCGCTACGACATCCTCGAGCTCAACACGGCGATCAAGCCCTACGTGTTCCGTTGGCTGCGCCGGCACCATGCGGACCAGGCGCTGGTCTATCTCGATCCGGACATCCTCGTGCTGACGCCGCTGGCCAGCGTGGTCCGCTCGCTGCAGGCCGGCGCGCTGGCCGTGCTGACGCCGCATCTGAATGCGCCGGTCGAGGACGGCTGCCATCCCGGTGAACTCGCGATCCTGCGCAGCGGTACCTACAACCTCGGCTTCGCCGCGATCGGCGCGCATGCGCAGGCCGACGCGCTGATCGCCTGGTGGGCGGCCAAACTCGAATTCGGCGGCGCGGCGGATCCGGCCGAGGGCCTGTTCACCGACCAGAAATGGATGGACCTCGTGCCGGGCCTGTTCGACGACGTGCACATCCTGCGCGACGACGGCTGCAACCTGGCCTACTGGAACCTGGCCCAGCGCCGCGTGCAGCGCACGGAGCACGGCTGGACCGCCAATGCGCAGCCGCTGGCCTTCGTGCATTTCAGCGGCGTCGACGTGGATCAGCCGCAGCAGTTCTCGCGCCACCAGGACCGCTATCGCGCGGCCGATCTCGGCGCATTGCGACCGCTGTACGAGGACTATCTGCAGCGTCTGCGCGACAACGGCCACGCGCGGCATCGGCTCAAACCGTATGCCTTCGCCGCGTTCGCCGACGGCGAGCCGCTGACGCGGCCGCTGCGCGCGGTGTTCCGCCGTTACTTCGACAAGGGTTGCGCCGAAGCCGAGGCGCAGCCCTGGCAGATGCGCCGCGAACGCTACGACCTGCCCTGCGACGAGCTCGCGCCGCGCGCCGACGCGCCGGTCACGCGCCTGATGTATGCCGCCTGGCGCCTGCGGCCGGATCTGCATGCAGCCTTCGATCTCGGCGAGCGCGAGGGTCGCGAAAGCTTCATCCGCTGGTACCTGCGTTCGGCCGCGCGCGAGTTCGGTATTCCGCCGCGCCATATCGAGCCGGTCGCGGCGGCGTTCGGCCGCATCGACGGCACCGCCGCGCGGTGGGATCCGCACGGACGCGAGCGCGCCGCCGGTGCCTGGCCGCGACTCAGCGCGGCGAGCCTGCATCTGATCGACTGGAGCTGCCGCCAGCGCTGGGCGCTGGCGCTGTATCGGCGCATACCGGCGCGTTGGCGCCATCGCCTGCGCCGGCGCCTGGAGCGCGAGGCCTACGTGCCGGCCGTGCCGGCAGCCGCGGCAAGCGCCGCTATGACCGCGCCGAGCGCCCACGACGGCATCAACCTGATCGGCTATGCGCGCGGCGAATTCGGCGTAGCCGAGATACTGCGCAACTACGCTGGCGTGCTGCAGCAGGCCGGCATCCCGTTCGGCGTGCGCAACATCGAGATCGGCGTGGCGAGCCGGCAGCAGGACCGCCGTCTCGACGCGTTCTTCGATGCAAGCCTGGCGCAGGACATCAACCTGTTCTGCATCAACGCCGACCAGATGCCGGTCGTGCACGACCATCTCGGCGCGGCCGCGTTCGCCAACCGGTACAACATCGGCTGCTGGTTCTGGGAGCTCGAACGCTTTCCGCCGCGCTGGTCCGCGGCGTTCGCCCTCGTCGACGAGATCTGGGTGCTGTCGGATTTCGTGCGCGCGGCCGTCGCTGCCTGCACCGACAAGCCTGTGCACGTGATTCCCTTGGCCGTTCCGCTGCCGACACGGCCGCCGCTGCCGCGCGCGGCGCTGGAGCTGCCCGACGATGCCTTCGTCGTGCTCGCGAGCTTCGACTTCAACTCCTGGATCACGCGCAAGAACCCGCAGGCGGCGATCGCCGCGTTCCGCGCCGCGTTTCCGCCCGGGCGCCGCGACGTGCGCCTGCTGCTCAAGACCATCAATGGCCAGCGCCTGCCGGCCGCGCTGCGCCAGCTCGCCGAAGCCGCCGCCGGCGACGACCGCATCCTGCTGCGCGACGGTTTCCTCGATCGCGACGGCATGTGGTCGCTGCAGGCCGCCTGCGACGTCTATCTGTCGCTGCACCGCTCCGAAGGCTTCGGTCTCGGCATGGCCGAATGCATGGCGCTCGGCAAGCCCGTGATCGCAACCGCCTATTCGGGCAACCTGCAGTTCATGGACGCCGACAACAGCTGCCTCGTGCCGTACCGGCTCGTGCCGGTCAACGAGGGCGAATATCCGGATTGGCGCGGCCAGCACTGGGCCGAACCCGATGTGGCCGCCGCCGCCGCGCAGTTGCGCCGGCTCGCCGACGATCCGCTCGCGGCGCGCCGCCTCGGCGCCGTCGCGCGCGATGCGCTGCAGCAACGGCTGGGGCCGCAGGCCGGCGCGGCCGCGATCCGCCGGCGCCTGGATCACGTGCGCGGCCAGCGCCTGCGATAATCACCGCGACCCGAACCCGAGGCCGTCCATGTCCGCTCCGCTGCACGTCATCGTCCTCGCCGCCGGCGAGGGCAAGCGCATGAAGTCCGCCCGTTCCAAGGTGCTGCTGCCGCTGGCCGGACGCCCGATGCTCGCGCATGTGATCGACGCCGCGCGCTCCCTCGCACCGGCGGCGATCCACGTGGTCTACGGCCATCGCGGCGATCAGGTGCAGACGGCATTCGCCGCGGCGCAGGATCTGCACTGGGTGCTGCAGGCCGAACAGCACGGCACGGGCCATGCGGTGAGCCTGGCCCTGCCCGGCGTACCCGACGCGGCGCGCGTGCTCGTGCTCTACGGCGACGTGCCGCTGATCACGTCGACTACCTTGCGTCCGCTCGCCGAGTCCGCCGCCCCCCTGGCCGTGCTCGGTGCCGAACTGCTGAACCCGACCGGCTACGGCCGTATCGTCCGCGACGACCTCGGCCAGGTCCGCGCGATCGTCGAGGAAAAGGACGCCGGCCACGATCAGCGCGCGATCACTCTGGTCAATACCGGCATAGTCGCGGCGGATGCCGCGCGCCTGCGCGGCTGGCTCGCGCGCGTCGGCAACGACAATGCGCAGCGCGAGTACTACCTGACCGACGTGTTCGCGCTGGCCGCCGCCGATGCCGAACCGGCCGCCTGCGCGCTGTGCAGCGACGCGCACGAAGCCTTCGGCGCGAACGATGCCTGGCAGCTCGCCGAACTCGAACGCCATTACCAGCGGCGCCAGGCGCGCTCGCTGTGCCTGGCCGGTGCGCGCCTGGCCGATCCGGCACGCTTCGATCTGCGCGGCAGCGTGACCCTCGGCCGCGACATCGAGATCGACGTCGACGTGGTGCTGGAAGGCCAGGTCCAGCTCGACGACGACGTCGCCATCGGTCCGTTCTGCCGCATCAAGGACTGCACCCTCGCCGCCGGCACGCGCGTGCTCGCGCATTGCGACCTCGACGGCGTAGTCACCCACGGCCCCTGCCTGATCGGGCCGTTCGCACGCCTGCGCCCGGGCACCGAACTCGCCGCCGGCGTGCATGTCGGCAATTTCGTCGAGACCAAGAAGACCGTGCTCGGCGCCGGCAGCAAGGCCAATCACCTGACCTATCTCGGCGACGCGGTCATCGGCGCCGGCGTCAACGTCGGCGCCGGCACGATCACCTGCAACTACGACGGCGTGAACAAGTCGACGACGACAATCGGCGACGGCGCCTTCATCGGTTCCAACAGTTCGCTGGTCGCGCCGGTCACGATAGGCGCGAACGCGACCATAGGCGCGGGCTCGGTCATCACGAAGAACGCGCCCGACAGCGAGCTGACGATCGCGCGCGCGCGCCAGGCCACGCTGCCGGGCTGGAAGCGCCCGCAGACGAAACCCGTCTGAGCGAGCGATCGCATGGAAACCGCCGTCCCGGATTTCTTCGATCGCTTCGCGATGCAGCGCGTGCACAGCGGCGAACTCGACGCCGTGCTCGCCGATGGCAGCGCGGCGCTCGACCTGCTGTTTCTCTGGGGACGCGATTGTCCCAACTGCGATATCGCCAAGCGCGCGATGCTGGCCCGGCCCGAACGCCTGAACTGGCCGCGGGTGCGCTGGCTGCACTGCAATGTCTACGACGACGAAGCGATGGCGACTCGCTTCGGTCTGCACGGCATACCGACCTTCTTCGTCTTCGCCCGCGGCAGGCGCCTCGGCCGCATCACGAGCTGGCCCGGCACCGAGGCATTCGGCACCGCGATCGACGGCATCCTCGCGCGCGCCCCTGTGTGAGCCCGACGCGGCGCAAGGGACAGATGACCGTGACCACGGTGTGATTCTCCGCAGCGGCTTGCCGTGCGGCCGACGACCGGCTGCGACAGTGCCGCCGCGCAAGTACGGCGCCTGTGTCGGCCTGCAGCGCGCCCCCGCAAAGGCGCGCCGCGTGTCGAGACCCGCGCCATCGGCGACTGTCGAAGGCAAGGCCGCAAATCCCTACCCGCACTTCGTCCCATACGTTTCTGGATGCTTTTCTGTTAGGTTCTGGCACGAACGCGCCGGAACGTCCATTCGAGCCTTCAGCCCGCCTGCGTGGACATCCATCGGAACCGGCCGCCAGAGACGGGTCGCAGCGCGTTCGACCGTCGACTTCCAGGGGTTATCCATGTCCTACTCGTTGCGTCGCCATGCCTTGGCTACCGCAGTCGCTCTCGCGTTCTCGTCATCGTCGATCGCGGCCACGCTGTTCCTCGAAGACTTCCAGACCCGCATCGATCCCGATACCCAGCAGCCCGTACTGCGCTGCAGCGGTCCCGGCGGCGCAGGCACTTATCCCTTCCCGAGCGGATGGCTGCTGCGCAATGTGGACAACCGCACGCCCGCGGCCAGCGTCGCCTACGTGAATGAAGCCTGGGAAGTGCGCGAGGACTTCCAGACCGACGTCACCAACTGCGTCGCCTTCGCCACCTCGTGGTATTCCCCGGCCGGTACGGCGAACGACTGGATGTGGACGCCGGCCATCGGTCCGATACCGAACAACAGCTCGCTGTCCTGGCGCGCCAAGAACTACGACCCGCTCTATCTCGACGGTTACGAGGTGCGCGTCATGACCGCACCGACCACGCCGACCGGCGGCACCGGCACGATCGGCAACCAGATCACCAACAGCTTGGTCGTATACTCCACCAACGCCGAGCCGGCCGCCTGGACCAGCCATTCCGTGGACCTGGCGGCGTACGTGAACCAGACGATCTATGTCGGCTTCCGCCTGACGTCGACCGACAAGTTCCTGCTGGTCGTGGACGACGTCATGGTCGCCAGCAACACCGTCGATCTCGCGGCTCTGGCGGCGACGACGCCGCCTTTCGCGGTGGAGTATCCCCGCGTGCCCGAGGGCATCAGCGTCGACGCGAACTACCAGGTCGCGGTCAAGAATGTCGGCGGCACGACCCTGACCAATGTCGCCGCCACCGCGCAGCCCACGCTCGACGGTGCGCCGCTCGGGACGCCGCTGACGGCCGCGAGCATCCCGACCCTCGCGGGCAACGCGACCCAGACCATCGCGTTCACCCCGCCGACGGTGCTGTCCACGCCGGGCACCTGGGGCGTGACGTATACCGCCACGTCGGACCAGAACGCGCAGGACACGGATCCGAGCAACAACGTGCTGGCTACGGCCGTGACCACGATCGGCGGCAACGTCTGGAGCCGCCACGAAGGCGCCGTGACCGGCACGCTGGGCATCGGTGCCGGCAATGGCGGCGAGCTGGGCACCTCGTACACCCTCACCCAGACCGCCACGTTCGACGGCATCCGCTTTGCGTTGGGTCCCGTGACCGATCCGGAACCGCCCGATCCGCCGAGCAGCTGGCCGGGCCAGAACGTGGTTGCCAACCTGCGCGCGACCGGCGCCAACGGCAAGCCGGCGGCAGTGATCGCCACGACGCAGGCCATCGTCAGCACCTACATCGGCGGCATCTACGACGCGAAATTCGTCGGCGGACCGCAGACGCTGGCACCGGGCACCTATTTCGTCAGCGTCGTCGAGCCGACCGGCACCGGTGGTCCCATGCCGCTGCAGCTCAGCCTGGGCCGTTATGTGGATAGCGCGAACTGGGTGAACTGGCCGACCAGCCCCAGCGGCGACTGGGCGAACCTCTCGGCCTTCGGTGCCAATTTCCAGCGCGTGCCGCATGTGTCGCTGCTGAGCGAAGTGTCGTTGTTCAAGGACGACTTCGAGCAGCATGCCGATGCGCCCGCGTCCCGGCCGGCCAGCGCAGCGCCATCGCCGACGACGCGCAACCCGGGCGAACGCGCCGCGCTCGCGGTGCCGCCACAACGATGAGCACGTCGCGCTAGCCGACCGTGCGTGACGAACGACGCCGCCGTCGCATCGACGGCCATGTCAGCCAGGGCCGCCTCGATGCGGCCCTGGTCATTCTCGACAGCTGGCAGGCCGAGTCCCCGCGCGAGATCGAACCGGAACTGCTGCGCGCACGCATCGAGCTGCTCGGCGGCCGCTATGTCGCGGCGCGCGCCCGTTTCCTGGCTGCCGTGCGCGACCGCGCCGTGCCGCCGCCGCTGGCTGCCGAAGTCGTCGAAGGCTTGCGCCTGTTCGTCGCGCACGATGCGCTCGCGCACTGGGCGCGGACCTATCCGCATCGCGCCCTGCTCGCCCCCGCTGACCAGGCACGCACGGCCGCCGCGCTCAGCGCGATCGGCGCGCACGCGCTCGCACGCGCCTGGGCCGACGCCGCCGTCGCCGCGGCGCCCGGCGACGGCCTGTGCCGCGTCAATCGCGCGCTGATCCACCAGTACGCCGGTGCATTCGACGAAGCCCGCGCCGACCTCGATCAGGTGCTCGGCACCCCGCAGGAATCGGCGATGGGCTACTGGCTGCAGGCGCGCCTGCGCCGGCAGACCGCCGACGCCAACCACGTCGCCGTGCTGCGCGAGCGCCTGCAGCGCCCGCTCGATCCGCGCGATCGCGAACTGCTGCAGTTCGCGCTGTTCAAGGAACTCGACGACCTCGGCGACACCGACGCGGCGTGGGACGCCCTGTCCGCCGCATGCGCTTCCGCCCGTGCCCGAACGCCCTACGACCACGCACGGCACGAGCGCCTGTTCGCGCTGCTCAAGCACCCCGTGAACGCGCCCGCTGCGGCGCCGCAGTCGCACACCGCGACCGCGTCCGACGCGCAGCGCCCCGGTGATCACATCCCGATCTTCATCGTCGGCCTGCACCGCTCCGGCACCACCCTGCTCGAAAGCATGCTCGGTACGCACCCGGGCGTGCACACCTACGGCGAATCACCGCGCCTGACCGCCGCGCTGCGCCACGCCGCGGACTACTACTGCCCTACCCTCATCGACGAACCACTCGCGCGACGTCTGCCGCAGCTCGACCACGACCGCGTGCGCGAACAGTTCATGGCCGAAGGGCACCACGCCATCGGCAGCGCCACCCACGTCACTGAAAAGCGGCCCGACAATTTCCAGCTCGTCGGCGTCATCCGTCGCGCGTTCCCCGACGCCAGAGTACTGCACCTGCGCCGCAATCCCATGGACGTCTGCTTCGCCAACCTGCGCGAACACTTTCCCGAAGCCATCGCCCACACCAACAGCCTGGACGACCTCGCCCACTACCACGGCCTCTACCGCGACCTCATGGCCCACTGGCATGCCGCGTTTCCGGGCTTCGTGCTCGATGTCGACTACGAAGACCTCGTCACCGATCCGCGCGAAACCTCACGCCGCGTGTTCGACTTCTGCGGACTGGAATGGGACGACGGCGTCATCGATCCCGCGCGCTGGCGTGCACGGTCCATCACGACGCTCAGTTCCGTGCAGGCGCGCAGCACGGTCAATCGCCACAGCGTGGGAAGGTGGCAGGCGTATGCGCGATGGCTGGAGCCGTTGCGGCAAGGGCTCGGCGCACAGTGATTGCCCGGAGTCGCCATGGCGCCTGCAACGGCGACCCGAGCGACCTACGGTAGCAGCCGCTGACTGGGCGACGGGCGAGCCATATTGAACGGGCTCGCTGGAGAAGCATTCCGGAAACGTTACCGGTTCATCGTCCACGTCGATCGACGATATGCCGGGGCTCAGCCATGCACGACGGGCATTGGCTGCGCGGCACGTGACTCTGGCCGGTCGTTTCTTCTGGCGCGCGTCTCTCTCGTGCGCGCCCCCGCGTAAGCGCGCCGTCAATCCATTGACGGATTCCGATCATCGCAGTGTCACCGGCATTTCGCCGCGGCATACCATGCTGCCGTCGGGCGGCCGTCGCTGTCCGCGCCATGGCGGCGCGCTCGCGACGCCGCCTCGTCGACACTCTTCAGGGGAAAGTGCGCCATGAATTCCGGACGACGCCCGCACGCGCGGGCCTTCGCCATCTGCAGCCTGCTCGCCTTCGCCGCGCTGCCCGCGTCGGCACAGGTCGCGCTGACCACGCTCGGCACCGCGTATACGCAGAACTTCGACACCCTGCCGGCCAGCGGCACCGCCGTATGGGCCAACAACACCACACTGCCCGGCTGGTATCACGCACGCACCGGCAGCGGCAGCAACCTCGTCGCCGACACCGGCGCCAGCAACGCGGGCAATCTCTACAGCTACGGCGCATCCGGCAACACCGATCGCGCGCTCGGTTCGGTCGGCTCCGGCAACGCCGCCGTCGGCAGCCTGTTCTGGGGCCTGCGCCTGAAGAACACGACCGGTTCGACCATCACCGCGCTCGCCATCGCCTACACCGGCGAGCAATGGCGCAACAGCGCCGCGACCGCGCAGTCGATCGGGTTTTCCTATGCCATCGCGCCGAGCTTCAGCGGCACGCTCGCCGAATTCCAGAGCACCGGCACCGCGGTCGCCGCCCTCGATTTCACGAGTCCCGTCACCGGCGGCAGCGCCGCCGCGTTGAATGGCAATCTCGCTGCGAACCAGCAGGCGCGCAGCGTGACGCTGAGCGGCATCAGCCTGCCCGACGGCAGCGAAATCCTGCTGCGCTGGTCCGATCCGGACCATGCCGGCGCCGATCACGGCCTGGCCATCGACAACGTCTCGGTCACGCCGCAGGGCGGCGGACCGCAGCCGCTGAGCCTGAGCATCGCCGATGCGAGCCGCCTCGAAGGCGACAGCGGCACGGCCAACCTGACGTTCACGGTCAGTCTGTCGCAGCCCGCACCGGCCGGCGGCGTCGGCTTCGACATCGCCACGAGCAACGGCAGCGCGACCGCGCCGTCGGACTACGTCGCACGCAGCCTGACCGCACAGACGATTCCGGCCGGCGCGAGCAGCTACACCTTCGACGTCGTCATCAACGGCGACACGCAGGCGGAACCCGACGAGACCTTCCTCGTCAGCCTGAGCAATCCGCTCAACGCGACGATCAGCCGCGCCCAGGCCACCGGCACCATCATCAACGACGATGCGCTGCCGCTGGCGAAGATCCACGACGTGCAGGGCAGCGGCGCCGCGACGCCGATCGCCGCCGGCGTATCGGTCACCGTCGAAGGCATCGTGACCGGCAGCTACCAGGACAGCGGCAAGCTGTCGGGCTTCTTCCTGCAGGAAGAGGACGCCGACGCCGACGCCGATCCGAATACCTCCGAAGGCATCTTCGTCTTCTGCGGCACGTGCGCGACCGCCGTCGGCGAAGGCCAGCGCGTGCGCGCGACCGGCACGGTCAGCGAGTTCTTCGGCGCGACCCAGATCACCGCGAGCACGCCGGCCTCGGTCGTCGTCACCGATGCGGGCAACAATCTCGCCGCGATCACGCCGGCGGCGATCAGCCTGCCGGTCGCCGGCGACGTCGACGCCTTCTACGAGGCGCGCGAAAGCATGCTCGTGCGGTTCGTCGATCCGCTGTTCGTGTCGGAGTACTTCGAACTCGCGCGCTACGGCCAGATCGAGCTGTACGCCGGCAACCGTCCGCGCCAGTTCACCGAAGACAACGTGCCGAGCGCCGCCGGCTATGCCGCCTACCAGCTCGAACTGGCGCGCCGCCGTGTAGTGCTCGACGATGAGAACAATGTGGAAAACTGGCCACTGACCCAGGCCGAAGGCCGCCAGCTCCTGTTCCACCCGCAGGCTCACGGCGGTTTCTCCGCCGGCGTGCAGGGCGAGGACTTCTTCCGCGGCGGCGATCGCGTCGACGACCTGACCGGCGTGCTGCACTGGTCGTTCGCCGGCGTCACCGGCACCGACGCCTGGCGCATCCGCCCGACCCGCGCCGCGCCGGCGACCTTCACGCCGGTGAACCTGCGCAACGCGACGGCGCCGGCCGTGGGTGGTTCCATCCGCGCGGCCAGCGTGAACCTGCTGAACTACTTCACGACCATCGACACGACGGCCAGCACGTCCTCGGGCCCCTGCGGTCCGACCGGCGGCCAGGACTGCCGCGGTGCCGACAGCGTCGTCGAGCTCGACCGCCAGCGCGAGCGCACGTCCATCGTGCTCTGCGGCCTGAACGCCGATGTCGTCGGCCTGGTCGAGCTGGAGAACGCCGCGACCGCGACGCCGATCAACGACCTGCTCGGCGCGGTCAATGCGCGCTGCGCCGACGGCCATCCGTACGTCGCCGCCGACACGACGCCGGCGCTCGGCAGCGATGCGATCCGCGTGCAGCTGATCTACCGCAGCGGCGTGCTCGCCGCCGTCGGCAGCGCGCTCAAGGACACCAACGCGATCCACGACCGTCCGCCGCTGGCGCAGACCTTCGACGTCATCGGCGCGGCCAACGCCGCGCGCGGCCAGCGCTTCACGGCCGTGGTGAATCACTTCAAGTCCAAACGTTGCTCGAGCGCGACCGGCGCCGATCTCGACAGCGGCGACGGCCAGGGCTGCTACGCGTCGCGCCGCACCCAGCAGGCCACGCGCCTGCTGAGCTGGATAGCCGGCACCGTCGTGACCGCGGCCAACGATCCCGACGTGCTGCTGCTCGGCGACTACAACGCGTATGCGCGCGAAACGCCGATCACGACCCTGACCGCGGCCGGTTACGTGGATCTGCTGGCCGTGCTCGGCGGGCCGCAGGCGTATTCCTACCTGTTCGACGGCCAGCTCGGCCATCTGGACTACACCCTGGCCAGCCCCACCCTCGCCACGCAGGTCCGCGGCGTCGCGCCGTGGCACATCAACGCCGACGAGCTGCCGCAGTTCGACTACAACGACGACGTGCGCGACACCGGCGAGGCGGCCTACGAGGAAGAGCCCAACGGTTCGCTGCTGACGCCGCCGCGCACGCTGCTGCAGCAGCAGAGTCCGTTCCGCGCCTCGGACCACGATCCGGTGCTGATCGGCCTTTTCGACAGCGACCTGATCTTCCGCGACGGCTTCCAGTAAGCCCCTGCCGCGCCGCAGCCCGCCTCCCGGCGGCTCTGCGGCGCGGCAACCCGGCGGCCCCGGAACGCGAACGCCGCCACACTTTGCCTGCGCGTCAGGTCCGCGATCCCTGCGACCTGCGCGACTTCCGCCGCAATCGGCGCGCGCTACCATGGCTCGGCCATGCTCGCGACGACCGACATCACCGCGCTGCTCGCCCAGGCCAGAAACGGCGACGAGCGCGCGATCGACCGCCTGCTGCCGCAGGTCTATGAACGGCTGCGCCAGCTCGCGCACCGCTATCTCGCCGGCGGCGGCCACCAGACCCTGAGCACGACGGCGCTGGTCCACGAGGCCTATCTGAGCCTGGTCAACCAGCGTGATGCGGTCTGGCAGGATCGCGCGCATTTTCTCGGCTACGCGGCCACGGCCATGCGCCACATCCTGATCGACCATGCGCGGCGCAAGTCGGCGCAGAAGCGCGGCGGCGGCCAGTTCGCGCTGGACTGGCACGCGGCCGAGATCCCGATCGAATGCATCGCCGGCGAGATGGTCGCGCTGGACGCGGCGCTGGCCGGCCTGGGCACGCTGGATCCGCGCCTGGCCAAGGTCGTCGAACTGCGCTTCTTCGCCGGCCTGTCGGTCGAGGAAGTCGCCGCGGTACTCGGCATCACGACGCGCAGCGTGATCCGCGACTGGAGCAAGGCACGCCTGTTCCTGCATCACGCGCTGGAAGCCGGCGCGTGAATCCGGCCATCGCGGCGCGCTGGCCGGAGCTCGCACCACTGCTCGACCGGCTGCTGGATCTGGACACGGCGCAGCGCGAGGCCGTACTCGCCGACGACGTGGCCGACGCATCGCTGCGCGACCTGCTGCGCGACCTGCTCGCGCGCGAAGCGCAGCCCGGCATTCTCGATCGCGACGGCGCCGATTACGCCGAATCGCTGATCGCCGCCGCGGCCGCGACGCCGCTGACCGTCGGCGCCTACCGCGTGCTCGACCTGATCGGCGAAGGCGGCAGCGGCAGCGTCTACCGCGCCGAGCGCGAAGTCGACGGCTACGTGCAGCGCGTCGCGCTGAAGCTGCTGCGCGTCGGCCTGCGCGATCCGCAGGAACAGGCGCGCTTCCGCCGCGAGCGGCGCATTCTCGCGCGACTGGAGCATCCGGCCATCGCGCGGCTGATCGACGGCGGCTTCACCGCCGAAGGCGTGCCCTGGTTCGCGCTGGAATACGTCGAGGGCGAGACCATCGTGCGCTGGTGCGACCAGCGCGCGCTGCGCGTCGACGAGCGCCTGCGTCTGTTCATCGACGTCTGCGACGCGGTCGACGCCGCGCACCGCGCGCTGATCGTGCACCGCGATCTCAAGCCGGCCAACATCCTCGTCGACGCGCAGGGCCGGCCGCGCCTGCTCGATTTCGGCATCGCCAAGCTGCTCGACGATTCCGAACGCGAGGACGACACGCGCACCGGCCTGCGCCGCCTGACGCCGGCCTATGCGGCGCCCGAACAGTTCAGCGGCGAGGGCATCACGACGGCGACCGACGTCTACGCGCTCGGCGTGCTGCTGCACGAGCTGCTGACCGGCCAGCGCCCGGCGCTGCGCCGCGGCGACACCCTGCGGCGGCCGTCACAGCTGGTCGACGGCGCGGCCGCGACGGCCCGCTCGACCGCACCACGCCAGCTTGCCCAGCAACTGCGCGGCGATCTCGACCGCATCGTCGCCAAGGCGCTGGAGGCCGAGCCGCGGCGCCGCTATCCGAGCGTCGCCGCGCTGGCCGCCGACATCACGGCGCATCGCGAGCGCCGGCCCATCGCCGCACGCCCGGCGAGCGTCGGCTACCGCCTGCGCAAGTTCCTGTCGCGGCATCGTGCCGGCGTCGCCGCCGGCGTGCTGATCGCGGTGACCGCCGTACTCGGCCTCGGCGCGACCTGGCGCGAATCGCAACGCGCGAATGCGGCCGCCGCCGACGCCATCGCCCAGGCCGGGCGCGCCGCTGCGGTCAAGGATTTCGTGCTGACCCTGTTCGCCGGCGTCGGCCCCGACGAGAGCCAGGGCCGCGCGATCAGCGCACGCGAACTCCTCGCCCGCGGCGAGGCGCGGCTCGGCGAAACGCTGGCCACGCATCCGGAACTGCGCGCCGAGCTCACCACTGCACTGGCCGGCGCCTACCGCCAGCTCGGCAGCCTGGATCGCGCCGCGGCGCTGGCCGACGAAGCGGTCGCAGCGGAGCCGAACGGCGAGGTCGCCGCGACGGCTCGCATCGAGCGCGCGCGCGTGCGCCTGGCCCAGGGCCAGTTCGACGCGGCGCAGGACGATCTGCAGCAGGTGCTCGGCACGGCCGATGCCGCGGCTTCGCAGGGCCAGGCGCGCCGGCTTCTCGTCGACGTGCTGGTCGAAAAAGGCCAGCCGGCCGCCGCGCAGCAGGCGCTGCGCGCGGTGCTCGCCGGCAGCCGCGACACTGCCGACCCGGCCGCGCGGCTGCGCGATCTCGCCGCGCTCGGGCCGGTGCAGTTCCGCGCCGGCGACATCGCCGGCGCCGAGCAGAGCCTGCGCGCGGCGCTGCAGCTGTCGCTGCAGATCCACGGTCCCGACCATACGCAGAGCGCGCGCATCCGGCACGATCTCGGCGTGATCCTGCTGCAGCGCGGCGCCGCCGCCGAAGCCGCCGAGCTGCTGCAGACCGCCGAAAGCACGCGTCGCCGGCTGCTCGGCGAGCGTCATCCCGACTATGCGCAGACCGTGTTCAATCTGGCCGTGGCCAAGCAGCGGCTCGGCGACAGCGCGGCCGCCGCATCGCTGTACGAGCGCGCGCTCGCGGTACAGCGCGCAAGCCTCGGCCCGCAGCATCCCGATGTGGCCGCCAGTCTGAATTCGCTGGCCGTGCTGGCCTGGTCGCAGGGCAAGGTCGACGAAGCCGTTGCGCGGCTGCAGGAAGCGCTCGCGATCGCGCGCGCCGGCCAGGGCGCCCGCCATCCGACCGTCGCGACCCTGCTCGGCAGCCTCAGCGGCTTCGAGCGCTACCGCGGCCATCTCGATGCGGCGCTCGCCGAGGGCGAGGAAGGTCTGGCGATCGCGCGCGAAACCCTCGGCGCCACGCACTATCTCGTCGGCGTGGCGCAAGTCGGCGTGGCCGCGACGCGCAACGAACGCGGCGAGACCGCCGCGGCGCTCACCGACTACCGCGCCGCCCTGGACGTACTCGACGCGACCCTGGGCGCGCAGCACGCCGACACCGTGCAGTCGCGCGCGGCCTATGCCGATGCGCTGCTCGCGGCCGGCGATGCGGCCGCGGCGCGGCGCGAGATCGCCGCGGCGCTGGAAGCCGTCGGTGACAGCCTGCCGCCGAACCATCCGCGCCGCGCGCGACTGGAACTCGTGCGACTGCGCATTGCCGTCGCCGGCGGAGACTGCATCGGTTCCATCGCGGAACTGCAGACCGTCGCCGCGAACCTCGCGGCCGGCGGTCCGCCGCTGCTGCCGGATCGGGCCAGCGCGCAGCTGCTGCTCGCGCGCTGCCTGCCGGCCGCCGAAGCCGCCGCCGCGAAAACCGCCGCGGCCGCCGCACTCGCACGCCTGCCCTATCTGCCGCGCCGCCTGCGCGCCGAGCAGGCGGCCCTGCGTCGCTGAAGCGCAGCGGCTGTCCTGCGCAGCCGCCGAACTGCGCTTACCCCGGCGTCCCCTACCGGAGCCGCCGCATGTTCCCATTCCGCCTCACCGTTCTGTTCGCCGGCGCACTGCTGGCCGCGCCCACCGGCGCCGCAACCTGGCCCGGCGCAGCACCGTGCAATGCAACTCTGCAGGCCTGCATCGACGCCACGCCCGAGGGCGGCAGCGTCGTCATCGCGAGCGGCAACGTCATCGACGAAAACCTCAACCTCTACAACCGCAGCCTGACCATCGCCGCAGCCACGGGCTCGCGGCCGCGGCTGGCGTCGGGCCGCTGGATCAGCGTGGGTTCGGCAGCCGTGCTCGGCGACCAGAGCGTGACCTTGCGCGGGCTGAGCCTGACCGACGGCTATGTCTGGGCGGCGTACAACGGCATCGGCACGGCGACGTTCGACTTTTCCGGGCTCGTGCTCGAACAGACGTCGTCGCCCGCCTACATCCGCATCGAAGGCCGCAGCGGCAATACCGTGCAGGCGCGGCTCTACGACAACCGCATCACGGCGCTTCCACGCAACCTCAACGCAGGACTGATCGAGATCGCCAACGCCGGCGGCACGGTCAATGCGAGCGTCTACTACAACGACCTGCGCAGCAGCGCCGGCACGGCCGGCGACGGCGCCGGCGTTTTCGTCGACGTGCACAGCGGCGGCGGCGGCACGGTCAAGATCCACGGCAACCGCGTGCGCGGCGGCTTCTTCCGCGGCGGCATCTTCGTGTCCGAAGGCCTGTTCTCCAGCACCGCCAGCGATTTCGAAGCGCGCGCCTACAGCAACGTCGTGATCTGCGCGGCGACGCCGGCCAGCGGCTCCACCGGCAACGGCATCGGCTTCGTCGCCAACAACGGCCATATCGGCGCGCAGGCACTCAACAACACCGTGACTCGCTGCAGCAGCGGCATCGGCGCGACGCAGTGGTCCGGCGGCGGCGCGACGGCCTCGATCAGCGGCCTGGTCAAGAACAACCTGATCGCCGGCGAACGCGGGCTGGTGTTCGCGACAGCGCTGACGCCGTCGCTGAGCAACGACTACAACCTGCTGAATGTCGCGAGCAACGTTGCCGCACTCGGCGCGAACACCATCACGGCCGAGGCGCGCCTCGTCGATCGCGAAGTGCCGCGCCTGCGCGCGGATTCGCCGGCCATCGACGCGGCCGACAGCGCCGCTCTCGGCCTGGGCCTGATCTTCAACACCTTGCCGACCACCGACGCCGACGGCCTGCGCCGGTTCAAGGGCCCCGGCAGCGCCCGTGCCGACATCGGCGCCTACGAGTACGGCGACCGCGGCCTGCTGCACGTGGCCAGCGCGGCGAACATCAGCGGCCACGTCACGCGCATCGACGCTCCTGCGCTGGACGACCAGACGGATGCCGATCCGATCGCAACGCCGAACTGGAACGCAATCAGCAGCGGCATCGCCAACGACACGCCGTTCGGCATCTACTACTTCAGCGGCAAGTGGCGCCTGTTCAACGAAGACGCCGCCACACCCGTGCCGAACGGAGCCGCCTGGAACCTGTTCGTGCCGGGCGACGGCGGCGGCGCGTTCCGTCACGTCAGCAGCGCAGCCAACAGCAGCGGCTCGCTGACCACGCTGGACAACAGCGCGGTCAACAACCTGCCCGAGCGCATCGTGCTCGTGACGCAGAACTGGAGCGCCGGCAGCAGCGTCTACAACGCGCATCCGGTCGGCCTGAACTACCTCGCGACCGGCCCCTCGGCCGGGTCCTGGCGCATCGCCAACCTCGATGGCGCGGCGATGCCGGCCAACGCCGGCTTCAACGTCTACGCCCAGGAAGCCAGTCCGAACGCGTTCCGCGTCGATGCGCCGGCCTCCGGCAATACCCTGGTGCTCGATCACCCGCTGCTCAACGGCAACCGCTGCGCGCGCGCCAACGTCGGCCGCATAGGCAGCGGCAGTGCCGTGCCGCGCAATTTCGACGTCTACTACGGCACCGGCAACAGCCGCTGGCACATCTACAGCTACAGCGCGTTCCAGCCCGGCATGGCCTTCAACGTCGTGGTCGACCCGGCCCAGGTGTTCGACTGCACCGACCGCCTGTTCGCCGACCGCTTCGGCCCGGGCGGCTGAGCGCCGCACCCGACTGCGCCGGAACCGCCGGTAGTCGCGGATCGCAACGATCCGCCATTACCGGCACCGCGCCGGGCCGCGTACACTGCGGCGCTTTCCGCGAGGGGCTGCCATGCGTATCTGCGTCTACTGCGCGTCGAGTGAACGCGTCGATCCCCATTACCGCGATACCGCCTACCGGCTCGGCGCGACCCTGGCGCGCGCCGGCGCGACCGTCGTCTACGGCGGCGGCGGCAGCGGCCTCATGGGCGCACTGGCCGACGGCGCGCTGTCGGAAGGGGGCGAGGTCGTCGGCATCATTCCGCGCTTCATGATCGAGGTGGAATGGCAGCACCCGGGCGTGGCGAATCTGGAGATCGTCGAGGACATGCGCGAACGCAAGCACCGCCTGCTGACCGGCTCCGACGCAGTGATCGCGATGCCCGGCGGCAGCGGCACGCTGGAAGAACTGTTCGAGGCGATCACGCTCAAGCGCCTGGCGCTGTATTTCAATCCGATCGTGCTGCTGAATACCCGCGGATTCTACGACCCGCTGCAGGCGTTCCTGCGCAACGTCGTCGACGAGCGCTTCATGAATCCCGAGCACATCGACATGTGGTCGCTGGTGAACGAGGTCGACGACGTGCTGCCGCGCATCCGCGCGACGCCGCGCTGGCACGACGACGCACTGAGCTTCGCCGCGGTCCGCTGAGTCAGGGCTCGCGCCCCGTCGCGAGCGGGCGTCCCGCCGCGAGCCAGGCATTCAGTCCGCCGGCCAGCGACAGCGGCTGCGCGAAACCGAGCCGGCGCAGCGCATCGGCCGCGAGCGCGGAACGGCCGCCGCTGCGGCAATGCAGCACGAGCGGCGCGTCACGATGCGCCAGCGCCGGATCGCGGCGGCAGTTCACCGCCGGGTGCCCGTCGACCTCGAACTCCAGCACGCCGCGTGGAATGCTGATCGCGCCGGGCAGATGGCCCGCGGCGTATTCCTCGGGTTCGCGCACGTCGATGACCGGCACGCCGGCGCGCTGCAGGGAGAGCAATTCCTCGATGCCGATCTCGCGAATGTTCGCGCGCGCTTGCGCGACGAGGTCCTGTGCCGTCGTCATGATTCACTCCTGATCGCAGGTGATGGCGCCGCCGGCCGCAGTTCGCGGCGGCGCAGCAGCGCGTAGTAAAGCAGCGGGATGACCACCAGGGTCAGCACGGTCGAGACGAGGATGCCGAAGATCAGGCTGATCGCGAGTCCGTTGAAGATCGGGTCGTCGAGGATGAAGAACGCGCCACCCATCGCCGCCACCGCCGTCAGCGCGATCGGCTGCGCGCGCACGGCGCAGGCCTCGACCACGGCGTCGGCCAGCGTGCGGCCCTGCGCGAGGGCGTGATTGACGAAGTCCACGAGCAGGATGGAATTGCGCACGATGATGCCGGCCAGCGCGATCATGCCGATCATGGAGGTCGCAGTGAACTGGGCGCCGAGCAAGGCATGGCCGGGCAGCACGCCGATCGCCGTCAGCGGAATCGGCGCCATGATGATCAGCGGCACGACATAGCTGCGGAACTGCGCGACGACGAGCAGATAGATCAGCACGAGGCCCGCCGAATAGGCCAGGCCCATGTCGCGGAAGGTCTCATAGGTGATCTGCCATTCGCCGTCCCATTTGACGGCGAAGCGCGCCGCATCCGACGGTGCCGAGAAGAAATGCTGCGCAAGCGTCTCGCCGGCGACAGGGCCGGCGCGCAATTGCGAGACCGCGCTGAACATGCCGTAGAGCGGCGAATCCAGCGCGCCGGCCTCGTCGGCGGTCACGTAGACGACGGCCGCCAGATCCTTGTGTTGGCGCGTCTGTTCCCAGGTCCGCGTCTGCACCTGCACGAGTTCCGACAGCGGCACGAGGCGGCCGTCGGCGGCGCGCACGCGGATCGCGAGCAGGTGTGCGAGGTCGGACTGTTCGCCGGCCGGCAGGCGCAGGCGGATCGGCACCGGATACTTGGACGCGCCGTCGCGCAGATAGCTCACGTCGCTGCCGGAAACGGCCAGCGCGAGCGCTTCGGCGACCTGCTGCTGGCTGATGCCCAGACGCGCGGCCCGTTCGCGGTCGACGACGACGAGTTCGCGCGGTGCGTCGGATTCCAGGCTCGTGTCGATGTCGACGATGCCCGGCGTCGCCGCGAACGTCGCCTGCACCGCGCGCGCGATGTCCCGCATGCGGCCCGCGTCCGGGCCGTAGACCTCGGCGACCAGCGGCGCCATCACCGGCGGCCCCGGCGGCACTTCGGCGATCTTGATCGACGCGTCGTAGCGGCGGCCGATGTCGGCCAGCAGCGGGCGCACGGAGCGCGCGATGTCGTGGCTCTTGCGCGAGCGCTGGTGCTTGTCGACGAGGTTGACCTGCAGGTCGCCCATATTGGCCGCGCTGCGCAGGTAGTACTGGCGCACGAGGCCGTTGAAGTTGACCGGCGCAGCCGTGCCGGCATAGCCCTGCACGTCGGTCACTTCGGGCACGGCGACCAGCGCCTGGGCCAGCTCGACCAGCAGCGCGTTGGTCCGCTCCAGCGGCGTGCCTTCGGGCAGATCGACCACGACCTGGAATTCCGACTTGTTGTCGAACGGCAGCATCTTGAGCACGACGAGCTCGAATACCGCCAGCAGCGCCGCGAGCAGCACGGCCGCGGCCATGCCGCCGAACAGCAGCGCGCGGTTGCGGGCGCCGCGCCGCGGGTCGAGGAACGGCGCGAGCAGACGGCGGAACAGGCGCGACAGCCGGCCGTTGCCGGACACCTGATGCGTATTCTCGCCGGCATGACGCGACAGCAGTCGCGCGGCCAGCCAGGGCGTCACGGTCAGCGCGATCAGCAGCGAGATCAGCATGCCGGCCGACGCGTTGATCGGTATCGGCCGCATGTATGGCCCCATCAGGCCGGACACGAACGCCATCGGCAGCAGCGCGGCCACGACGGTGAAGGTCGCGAGTATGGTCGGCGCACCGACCTCGTCCACGGCCAGCGGAATCGCTTCGAGCAGGGACTTGCCGCCGAGCTGGCGGTGCCGGTGGATGTTCTCGACGATCACGATCGCGTCGTCGACCAGGATGCCGATGGAGAAGATCAGCGCGAACAGGGAAACCCGGTTGATCGTGAAGCCCAGCGCCCAGCTCGCGAACAAGGTCAGGGCCAGGGTCAGCACCACCGCTGTGCCGACGACCAGCGCCTCGCGCCAGCCCAGCGCGAACAGGACCAGCAGCACGACCGACAGGGTCGCGAAGACGAGCTTGCGGATCAGCGTGACGGCCTTGTCGTCGGCGCTGCGGCCGTAGTCGCGCGTCGTCGTCACGTGGACGCTGTCGGGCAGGTGCGTGGTCCTCAGCGCGTCCAGGCGCGAGAGAATGGCGCGGGTGATGTCGGTCGCATTCGTGCCGGGCTGCTTGGCCACCGCGATCGTCACCGCCGGTGCCAGCGCGAGGCTGCCCGGCGCGGCGCCGGAGCGGGCGTGCCAGACATACTGCCGCGGCAGATCGGCGCCGGCGCGAACCTCGGCCACGTCCGAAAGCAGCAGCGGACGTCCGTCGCCAAGGCCGACGATGAGGTTCGCGACCTCCGCAGCATCGGCGAGCCAGGTGCCGGCAGTGACCGGAACCTGCGCGCCGGGCGCGACGCGCTCGCCGGCCTGCTGCACGACGTTGGCCGCGGCCAGCGCAGCGGCGAGATCGGCCGGCGCCATGCCATAGGCGGCCAGGCGCGTCGCATCGAGTTCGACGACGACGGCGCGCTCGGGCGCGCCGATCGTGTAGACGTCGCGCGTGCCGGGCACGCGCTTGAGTTCGGTTTCCAACGTGTGGGCGATTTCCGCGAGACCGGTCGCGCCCTGCGCATCGTCGCCGGAGAGCGTCAGGCTCAGCACCGGCACGTCGTCGATGCCCATGGGCCGCACGAGCGGCTGGCCCACGCCGAGCCGCGGCGGCACCCAGTCCTGGTTGGAATAGACCTGGTTGTACAGGCGCACGAGCGCGTCCTGGCGCGGCACGCCGACGCGGAACTCGACGGTCAGCACGGCCATGCCCGGCCGCGACACGGAATAGACGTGCTTGACGCCGTCGATTGCCGCCAGCTTCTGCTCCAGCGGATAGCTGACGAGGTTTTCCACGTCGTCGGCCGGCGCGCCCGCAAACGGCACGAACACGTTGGCCATGGTCACGTCGATCTGCGGCTCTTCCTCGCGCGGCGTGATCGCGACGGCGACGAAACCGAGCAGCAGGCCCGCGAGCGCAAGCACCGGCGTCAGCGGGCTGCCGGCAAACAGACGCGCGAGGCGGCCGGAGATGCCCAGCCGGATCGGGTTCGCGCTCATCGGCCCGGCTCCCGGCCGGCCAGCCAGGCCAGCGCCGCGAGCGGGTCGGCGGCAATGCGCTCGCCCGGCGCGAGGCCGGCGAGCACTTCGACCTCGTCGCCGAAGCGCTGGCCCGGACGCAGCTGGCGCAGGGTGACGCGATCGGCCGCATCGACGACATAGACCGCGGTCAGTTCGCCGCGCCGCACGAGCGCGCCGGCCGGAATCAGCAGACGCTCGGCCGTGCCGATCGCGAACGCGACCTTGGCCGTCATGCCCGGCTGCAGGCCGGTCTCGGCTTCGGGCAGTTCGACGCGGACGCGGAAGCTGTGCGTGCGCGGATCCGCATACGGAAAGATCACGACCTGGCGGGCCTGGATGCGGCGACCGTCATCGAGCAGTACGGCCGCCGAAGCATGGTCGCGGATCGCGGCGACGTCGCCCTGAGGGATCTCGGCTTCCACGCGCAGCCGCGCCAGCGACAGACCCGAGACCAGCGCCTGCCCCGGCCGCACGGTCTCGCCGATGCGCACGTGGCGCTCGGTCAATATGCCGCTGTACGGCGCGCGCACGACGGTGTAGTCGACCTGCTCGCCCGCGCCGCGGACCGCCGCACGCGCAGCCTCGAGCGTGGCCTTGGCCGCCTCGTGGCGCGCCGCGGCCTGATCGAATGCAGCCTGCGCGATCAGCTTGCGATCGAGCATTTCCTTGGCGCGCGTGTACGCCAGCTGCGCCTCGCGGGCGCCGGCCTCGGCAGCGCGCAGGGCCGCGTCGGCCTGGCGGCGACCGGATTCCTGTTCCACGTCGGTGAAACGCACGACGACCTGGCCGGCCTTGACGTAGTCGTTCACGTCGAACGGCAGCTCGACGACGCGGCCGCCGGTCTGTGCGGACAGCGTCGCCTTGTCGACCGCATCGACGACCCCGTCCCAGATGCGTTCGCGATCACCGGCACGCGCGGCTGCAGTCACGGTCGTGAATGTGACCTTGGCTGCGGCGGTCGGCGCGGGCGGAGCAGCGCCGCAGCCGGCCAGGGCCGCCGCAACGAGCAGAACGGCATTGCGCAACGCAGGCATGGCGACCTCAGCGAAACGCGCAGCCGGCCGGCAGGCCGAGCTTGCGCAGCACGATCGCGGCCGGGCAGAAGCCTGTGAACGCCGCCTGCAGCAGGTTCAGGCCGACGAAGGCCGTCAGCAGCAGCCACCAGGGCGATACGAAATAGGCGAGCGCGACGCTCAGCAGGACCATGCTGCCGGCAAAAGCGGAAACGGCCTGATCGACGTTCATGGCGAAATCCTCATCGGTAGTGGCAGGGATGCCCGGCGCGGGCAGCGGACCTGTTGCGATATTAAGCAACAGCTAATTAAGATTTACCTAATATAATTGCCGCTCCATTACGATTCAAGCCCTGGATCGGCCCGTCCCTCGCCCCCATGGAGTCCGCATGCCCCCATCGTCCCGCCTCAAGACCGCACGCGCAAGCAATCTGGCCGCGGCCATGGCCGCCGAGGCGGAACGCGCAGCCGAACTGCTCAAGGCCATGGCGCATCCGCAGCGTCTGCGCGTGCTCTGCCTGCTCGTCGAAGGCGAACGCTCGGTCGGCGAGATCAACGAGGATGTCGAACTGAGCCAGTCAGCGCTGTCGCAGCACCTGGCCCGATTGCGCGAAGAAGGTCTGGTCGACACGCGCAAGGAAGCGCAGACGGTGTTCTATCGCCTCGCCGAAAGCCCGGCCGTCGCCGTGATCCGCGCGCTGCACGATGCTTACTGCCCCGATCCGCCGCGACGGCGCGGCTGAGAGTCTGGAGGAGCGAAAACCCGAGCGCATGCGCTCAGGAGTGTGAGAGCTGAAAGTCACGGGAAACAGGAGCACGGGGGCGGATGAGGGAACCCGTCGCGCACCGTCGACGCCTGCCGTGGCGAACCTGTTTTCGACGCGAACCCTCCCCGCCGCCCCGCGGCCAGCGCAGGAGGGCCTGCGCAAGCCCTCCATTCATTGAATATTCGATCGAATATTCAATTCAGTGACGTTCAGACCGCTGCGCGCACCTGCGCCGGCCGGGGCTTATCCCTCTCCCACCAGGGGAGAAGGGCCCGTGCGCACCGATGGCGTTGAATGTTCGACGACCTGTTTCAGGCCATTCCCGCCGGTGGTCGGACCGGAAATCCGCGGCGTCCCCAAGCCGCCGCATCGCCCGCGCCGCCGGTTCGCGATCACGATCGCCATCCACCGCTCAATCGGCCGACGCCACCGTGAAGCGCCGACGCACGTGCCGCGGCTGTTCGATCTCGTCGACGATGGCCACCGCCAGGTCGGCGACCGAGATGCCGGCCGGCACATCACCGGCGAACAGCAGATCGTCGCCACCGACGCGGTAGCGGCCGCTGCGCTCGCCCGGAGCCAGCGCGGCCGGGGGCGAGATCAGGCTCCAGTCCAGCGCGGTTTCGTTGCGCAAGGTGGTCAGTGCGTCGCGCGCGGCGCGGGCGCCCGGCACGATGTTCGGCGGCACGTGATCGAGGAAGGCCGGCGTGTCCACGAACTGCACGCCCGGCGCGACATACAGGCTGCCGGCGCCCCCGACCACGAGCAGACGGTGCAGACCCGCGCGCTTGACACCGTCGACGATCGCGTTGTGCCCGCGCAGGAATTCCTCGTACAGCTGCGGCGCGTTCCAGCCCGGGTTGTAGGCGCTGATCACCGCATCGACGCCCCGCACCGCCGCGGCCACGGCGGCCGCGTCGCGCACATCGACACGGACCGGCGTCAGCCCGGCGCGCGGCGCCAGCCTTTCGGGCGAGCGCACGAGGGCGTCGACCGCGTGACCGCGACTCAGCAGTTCCTGCAGGACGGCCGCACCGACGAAGCCGGTGGCGCCGATCAGGGCGATTTTCATGGGGTGCTCCTGGGAGGGATTGGACGAGAGCACGATACACGCTTCACAATTCGTCGATTAGCAGGCCTTATCCGAATTCATTTGTAATCAGGGCTTCAAGATGGACGACCTCAAGCCGCTGGCGGTCTTCGCCGCCGTCGTGCGCCAGGGCTCCATGAGCGCCGCCGCGCGGCAGCTGGGTCTCAGCGCCTCGGCCGTGAGCCAGCACGTGCGCGCACTGGAACGCTCGCATGGCGTAACCCTGCTGCACCGCTCCACGCGCAAGCTCGCGCTCAGCGACGCCGGCGCGCGCGTCTACGCTGAATGCGCGCAGATGATCGAGGCCGCCGAGCGCGCCCAGCAGCAATTGCGCGCGACGCGTGACGAGCCGACGGGTGAGCTGCGCGTCGCAGCGCCGATCGGCTTCGGCCCCTATCTCGCAACCGCGCTGACGCCGCTGCTGCTGGCGCATCCGGCGCTGAGCCTGCGCCTGCTCGTCGACGACGCGATGATCGACCTGATCGACGCGCGCATCGACCTGGCGATCCGCGTCGGCCGCTTGCCGGATTCCCCCTGGGTCGCACGGCGCCTCTGCGCGATGTCCCTGGTGCTCTGCGCGGCGCCGGCCTATCGCCAGCGCCGCGGCCTGCCGCAGACGCCGGAGGAACTGGCCGCGCATCACTGGCTGTCGCAGAGCGGCACAGCCACGGCCGCCCGCGGCCTGCTGCTGCAGCACGCCGACGGCCGGCGCTGCACCGTGCATCCGCCGGCCTGCGTGGCCAGCAACAACCAGTTGCTGCTGCAGCAGATGTGCGTGGCCGGCCTCGGCATCGCGCTGATCGGCAGTCCCGAGGCGCATGCGGACTTCGCGGCCGGTCGGCTCGAGCGCGTACTGCCCGACTGGCAGCTGCCGCCGCTCGATGTCTGGGCACTGACGCCGCAGCGCGATGCGCAGCCGGCCAAGGTGCGATACGCGCTCGCGGCGATCGCAGACCATCTCGTCGCGCTGCCCGGCCTGCTGCCCTAGGCAGATCCGCTGCCGGCTGCAGCCGGCGGCAGACACAACGGCGCGCACGCGGGATCAGCTGACCTCGCGTCCCCGCGTACCGCCGCGGAAAACGCCGCGAGACCGGTGGCGCCGCAAAACGCTAGAGCAGCTTGTCCAGCGCGGCGCGGCCCGCAGCCGCATCGGCAAAAACCGCCGTCAGCGCGTCGTACGGCGCGGCCTGGACCGGAATCAGGCGCGTGGCGCCGGCTGCCTCGGACCAGGCCGCGACGACGGCAGCGAGCGCCGCCGGCGCGTCCTCGTGCAAGCGGGCCAGCAGCTGCGCGGCCCGCGCGCAGTCGATGCGACCGCCGGCGCGGCAGACCAGCGGCCCCGGCGGAATCGGCGGCGAACGCCAGAGTTCGACGAGATCGCCGGCCTTTCCTTCGCGCTGCCGCGCCTGCCACGGCGCGTCGGCCAGTGCGGCCAGATCGGCGCTGCCGTCGACGACCGCGGCCAGTGCCGCCTCGTGCGTGCCGGCCTGGAGGATCGTTGCGAACCGCGCGGCATCCAGGCCGCGACTGGCCAGAAACAGATCCTGCACGAGGCCGCCCGAGGTCGAGCCCGGAATCACCTGTGCATAGCGCAGCTGCGCCGCGCCGGCCTGTACCGCGGGCAGGCTGGCCGCAGGCCCGTCGCGGCGCGCGAGCAGCACGCCGCGATACGCATCCAGGGTCGCCGGCGGCACGTCGAACACGGCGGCTGCGCGGATCGCCGGCAGATCGCGCAGGCCCAGGTACACAAAGGTATTCGTCACCGCGACATCGACCGTGCCGTCGCGCAGCGCCGCGGCAAGCGCGCGCGGCGACTCCAGCACGCGCACCTCGACCGGACGGCCGAGCCCGCGCTGCAGATGCTCGGCCAGCGGCTGCAGCGCGGCAGCGCGGTCGTAGCGGGTATAGGCGTAGGTGGCCAGTATCGCGGCGGGCTCGGCACGCAGCGGCGCCGCGGGAAGGATCGCGAACAGCAATACGCAGGCCAGGAAGCGCAGGGGGAAGCTCATGGGCGAAAGCCGGCAGCGGAGACAGAATCTCATGCTGACGCAAAACCGGGCTGGTCCGCATCATCCGCCGGACACAACCGCGCAGCCCTGCAACGGCCGGGCTGGCATCGACGCCGGCCGGCAGCTTATCGTGCGCGTCCTGTCCGTGCGGAGCCGCCGCGCCATGCGCTTCATGCTGCTGATCTATACCGACGAGAACCTGCTGAATGCGCTACCGTCGGGCGAATTCGACCGCCTGATGCGCGACTGCCTGCAGCACGCCGACGAACTGCGCGCCGCGGGCAAGCTCATCGACTCGCAGCAGCTGGAGATCGCCGCCAGCGCGCGCTCGCTGCGCCAGCGCGGCGAACGCATCGCCGTCGTCGACGGCCCGTTCGCCGAAACCAAGGAACTGCTCGCCGGCTTCAACCTGATTGAAGCGGCCGACATGGACGAAGCGCTGCGCATCGCCGCGGAATTTCCGTGGACGCGCACCGGCAGCATCGAGGTGCGGCCCGTGCGCGACCTCGACAGCGTGCGCCGGCGCGTATCGGCCTGAAGCGCGCAGCGGCGACGGCGGCAGCCGTCGCCTCGTGATTCAGCCGGCGCGCGTGCGGCTGTAGGCGCGCCAGGCGTCCCAGCTGAACAGCGCGAGCCCGGCCCAGATCAGACCGAAGGTGACCGCACGCGTGGCGCCGAAATGCTCGCCGTAGCAGGCGACCGCGAGCACGATGCCGATCGACGGGCTGAGGTACTGCAGAAAGCCGATCGTCGTATACGGCAGCCGCTGAGCGCCGGCGGCGAACAGCGCCAGCGGCACGGTCGTGACGATGCCGGCCGCGATCAGCAGCGCGTCCAGGCCCGCCGATACGTGGGCGAACTGCGCGTTGCCCTGCGACCAGAGCCAGGCGAGATAACCCAGCGCGAGCGGCGTGACCAGCGCGGTCTCCACGCCGAGACCGTTCAGCGCATCGAGCGCGACGCGTTTGCGCAACAGACCGTAGAAACCGAAGCTCAACGCGAGCACCAGCGAGATCCACGGCAGCCGGCCCAGTTCGACGACCTGATACGCCACGCCGAGCGTGGCCAGCGCGACCGCGGCGATCTGCAGCGGGCGCAGGCGCTCGCCGAGAAAGGCCACGGCCAGCAGCACGTTGATCAGCGGATTGATGTAGTAGCCCAGGCTCGCATCGAGCATGCGGCCGCTGTTGACCGCATAGACGAAGGTCAGCCAGTTGGCGCAGATCAGCAGCGAGGTCAGCGCGAGCGTCGCCAGCAGACGCGGATTGTCGCGCAGGTGGCGCCAGCCGACGAAGCGCCGGCTCAGACCGAGCACCAGCGCCATCAGCACGCCGGACCAGAGTATGCGGTGGACGATGATCTCCGCCGGCGGCACCTGCTGCACGAGCTTGAAATACGCCGGCGCGACGCCCCAGAGCACGAAGGCCGACAGAGCGTAGAACAGGCCGCGGCGATGATTCGGGTCCAAGCAGCTCTCGCGGGGGGCGGGCGGGCGCGCAGTCTAGCGAGCGCCGCCGCGGCGCGCGAAATGACCTTGGTCGCAGATGCGGTCGCGCCGGAGCGTCAGGTCGCCGGCCGCTGCGCGACCTTGGGTTCGGCGAGTTCGCCGCCGGGCCGCGCCTTGCCGGCCATTTCCTGGCCGGCATCGGCCGGCAGGCGCCACATCCACAGCACCGACAGCGCCGAGCACGCGCCGACGACGGCGAAGGCGACAGTGAAGTTTCCCGCGGCGGTTTCCGGCTGCCCGCTGAGCAGCGCCGCAGTCTGCAGCGCATAGCCGCCGATCGCCACGCCGATGCTCAGCGACAGCTGCTGCATCATGCCGGCCAGGCTGCTGGCCTGGCCCATCAGGGCCGGCTGCACTTCGGCATAGCTGATCGCGTTCAAGCTCGTGAACTGCAGCGAACGGAAACAGCCGGACACCAGCAGCACGGCCGACACGAACAGATGCGGCGTATCGGCGCGGAACAGGCCGAACGTGGCGAGCAGCGCCGAGGCGATCAGCGCATTGACCAGCAGCACGCGGCGGAAACCGTAGCGGCGCAGGATGGTCGCGGCCAGGGTCTTCATGAACATCGCGCCGGCGGCCGAGACGAAGGTGATCAGGCCCGACTGCAGCGGATTCAGGCCGAAGCCGAGCTGCAGCATCAGCGGCAGCAGGAACGGCGTCGCACCGACGCCGACGCGGAACAGCGAGCCGCCGATCACGCCGGCGCGGAACGTCGGCAGGCGGAACAGGCCGAGGTCGAGCAGCGGCTGCACCTGCCGCCGCGCATGCCCGACATAGGCCCACAGAAGCGCGGCACCGACCGCGAGGCAGCCCAGTGCCAGCGGCAGCGGCACGAGGTGCTGGCCCACGGTCGAGAAGCCGAACAGCGCGAGCGCCAGACCCAGGCCCGACAGCGCGAAACCGACACCGTCCAGCGGTCCCGGCGGCTCGCGCAGGTTCGGCACGTAGCGCCAGGCCAGCGCGATGCCGAGCAGGCCCATCGGAATGTTGATCAGGAAGATCCAGCGCCAGTCGAACCAGGTCACGATCAGGCCGCCCAGCGGCGGCCCGAGCATGGGTCCGACCAGCGCCGGTATCGTGAGCCAGCTCAAGGCGACGACGAGCTCGCTCTTGGGCACCGTGCGCAGCAGCACGAGCCGGCCGACCGGCACCATCAGCGCGCCGCCCATGCCCTGCACGAAGCGCGCGGCGATCAGGGTCGGCAGCGACACGCTGGCCGCGCAGCCGATCGAACCGAGCAGGAACACGCCGATCGCGAGCATGAAGGTGCTGCGCGCGCCGAAGCGGTCGGCGATCCAGCCGCTGACCGGAATGAACACGGCCAGCGCGACGAGGTAAGTGGTCAGCGCGAGTTTCAGCGCGATCGGCGAGGTATTGAATTCCGCCGCGATCGCCGGCAGCGCCGTGGCGATCGCGGTGGAGTCCATGTTCTCGATGAACAGGGCGGTGGCGACGATCAGCGGCAGCAGGCGTTCCTGCCTCATGCGGCGCAGTCTGCTTCGGACGATTTCGGACGGCGCGGCATCGCGCGATTGTGCGGATTGCGCGCGCCAGAGCAAGTCATGGCGGGACCGGCGACTCAGGCGACCGCGTCTCCCGCCAATCGCTTGACGAGAAATTCGACCATTGTGCGCAGCCTCGGCAGTCGCCGCAGATCGCGGTGATAACCGAGCCAGGTATCCCTCCCGGGCGGCTCGCTGCCGAGATCCACGCGCTCGAGCTCCGCGACACGATCGCCGAGCATCACCGGCAGCACCGCGAGACCGGCGCCGTGCGCGCACAGGCGCGCCTGCACGTCACGGCTGTTGCTGCGCGGCCCCGTACGCGCCTGCGGCAGCGTGCACGCGAGCCAGCTGTCGTCGGGCGTGCCGGCAAACCCGGCGTCCAGCGCGAGCAGGGTCGCGCCGGCACCGTCGCCGCGGCGCGGCGGCGGCAGTCCGCAGCGCTGATAGACGGCGTAGCGGACGTGCATCAGCTTGCGCGATACCACGTCGGGCTCGACAAACTCGCGGATACGGAACGCGAGGTCGGCCTCGCGGCGCGACAGACTCAGAAAGCGCGCGTCGGTGATCAGTTCGATGCCGACCTGCGGATGCCGTGCGGCGAACTCGGCCAGCAGCGGGGCGAGCACATGGGTCCCGAACCAGTCCGACGAGGTCAGGCGCAGCGGGCCTTCGAGCTGCGTGGCACGGCCGGCAAGACTGCGCTGCAGAGCCAGCGCCTCGTGCTCGATGCGCTCGGCATGGTCGAACACGGTCGCGCCTTCATCGGTCAGTACGAAACCGGTCGCGGTGCGCTGGAACAGGGCATGTCCCGCGGCCGTCTCCAGTGCGCGCAGGCGCCGGCCCATCGTGGGCTGCGTCATGCCGACGCGCCGCGCCGCAGCGCCGAGAGTGCGCTCGCGCGCGATCGCGAGAAAGATGCGCAGGTCGCTCCAGTCCATCGCATTCATACCGTCATCCAGCGCATGCCATGCATTTTCGTTTGGCAATCATGCCTAACTGCCGCTTTCCATGCATGGATGACTGATCTAGCGTTACGCCACGGTCGCGGGAAGCCGCCTGCGCACGCCCATCGCACGCTCTCGGAGTTTCCGTGGTCGACTTTCGCCCCACCCGACGCCTCATCGTCCGCCTGTCGCTGGCCGCGCTGTTCCTCGTCATTGCCGTGCAGGCCTACCGGCTCGCCCTGCTGCCGGCGCTGCTGGCCGTAGTCGAGCCCGGCGAAGCCGCCGCCGGCGTGCTGCGGCGTTTCGGCATTCTGGCGTTCGCCCTGGCGGGCTATGCCGGCTACGTCCGTGTCGTGGAACGACGTGCGGTGCGCGAGCTGTACGCGGCGCCCCGCGCGATGCTGATCGCGGCGGCGGCAGGCGCCCTGCTGATCTCACTCACGACGCTGCCGCTGTTCGCGCTGGATGCGTACCGGGTCAGCGAGTATCGCGGCCTGCAGGGCGGACTCGTCCGGGTGGCCAGCGTGATCCTGATCGCCGCGACGTTGGAGGAGCTCGTCTATCGCGGCATCCTGTTCCGCCTTGTCGAGGAAGCCTGGGGTACGGTGCCCGCATTGTGGCTGCAAGCCGTGATCTTCGGCATCGGACATCTGGAGAACGTGATCGACCAGGCCACTCCGCTCGAGCTGGCGGGAACGGTGCTGTCGTGCACGCTGCTGGGCGCATTCTGGGCGTTGCTGTTCGTCTGGACCCGCAACATCTGGGTCGTGGGCGTCAATCATGCGGCGTGGAATTTCGCCATCGTCCTCAGCGGCGCGCCGCTGTCGGGCCTGGAGGAATGGCGCCGTATCGCACCCATCGCGAGCACCGTGCAGGGGCCGGACTGGCTCACGGGCGGCCTGTTCGGCCCGGAGGCGTCCGTCATCACGCTGACCGTGCTGAGCGCATGTCTGGCGACGCTGTGGCACCGGACGCACGAGCACCGACGGCGCGCACTCGCTGCCTGATCCCGCGAACGCGCTACTCGCCGAACCCGTCGGCGAAGATCGGATCCGGCAGCACGATCCGATAGAGCACCGCGTCGCCGACGCCGTAGGTGCCCATGTAGAGTTCGCCGGTCGCGCTCTGGCCGAAGCCCGTCGGCGGTTTCGGCGCGTGGCCGAGCACCGCGCTGGTCCAGTTCTGCTCGTCGCTGCTGTCTGCCGCGTACACCGTATTGCTGCAGAAATCGGCGTAGACGTAGCGGCCGCGCAGGTTGGCCAGCGCCGTGTTGCGCAGGCGCAGGCCCGCGATCACGGCGCAGCCGGTGTTGTGGTCGTACTCGATGACGGGCTGCCAGAGCCCGCTCGTGTCGCAGCCCGGATCGGGATAGCAGTGCGTGCCTTCCATGCGATTCCAGCCGAAGTTCACGCCGGCCGGCGTGCCCGCGGGCACGTGGTCGACTTCTTCCCAGAGCGACTGGCCGACGTCGCCGATCCAGAGATCGCCGTTGCCCGCGTCGAAGCTGAAGCGGTAGGGATTGCGCAGGCCCAATGCCCAGATCTCCGGCCGCGCGCCGCCGACCGCGAGAAACGGATTGTCGGCCGGAATGCCGTAGGGCTGGCCGACTGGAACATTGTTTACATCGATGCGAAGTATCTTTCCGTACAGTTCGGCCAGCGATTGCGGATCGTGCACCGGCGTGAACGGAGGCCCGCCGTCGCCGCAGCCAATGTAGAGATAGCCGTCGGGGCCGAAACGCACTTCGTTGCAGTTGTGCGTCGGATGAGGCTGCGGCAAGGTCAGAAGCTCGGTTTCCGACGCCGGATCCGCGGCGAGCAGCGGCCCGGGCAGCAGGCGGAAGCGCGCAATGCGCGAGGACTGGTCGAGCCGGATGTAGTGCACGTAGACGTAAGGGCTGGCCGGAAACGCCGGCGGCAGCGCGAAGCCGGTCAGGCCCTGCTCGAAGCCTGTCGACAGGGTACGCGCGGTGATGTCGAGAAACGGCGCCGTGCGCAGGCTGCCGTTTTCGACGAGGCGTATGCGGCCGGACTGCTCGGCGACGAACAGCGTGTCGGCATAGAACGGCGTGGAACTGATCGCGGTCAGCCGGTCCAGGCCGGTCGCAACGGGTTGAAACTCGATGGAATCCGCCTGTGCCGCAGCGGCCGCGAAGCCGGCCACCCATGCGCAGGCCGCAGCGACGATGATCCTGTGCACCCGGCGTTTCCTCCCCCTTCTGGACGCCGGGGCGATGCTAACGCCGCAGGACGGCCAAGGAAACGCAGGTACGGGGCCAGCGTCGTGCCGAACGCCGGGTCGCCTGGCGCGATTGCCGGACCATTGCAGCGAGCCGCCGGCGCAAGAGCCGGCGCCCACACCTGTGCGGATCGGCGATGCTCAGCGCTGCGCCAGCGGATCGCGCAGCTTCAGGCGCGGCGGGTCGGTGCCGGCGACGGCGCGCGCCTCGCCGGCGCGGCACTCGGGCACGGGCTCGCCGACCGGATGCAGCGAGAAGCAGAACGGAATCAGCACCCAGGACTCCACCGCGACGCCGGACACGACCTCGGTCTCGAAGCGCCAGTCCGCCAGCGACTTCATCGCGCTTTTCTGCAGCTTCTCGGGGGCCGTCGCCTGCTCGACCGAGATGTCGTGGCAGCGTCCGTCCGCGGTGACGCGGCAGCGCAGGACCACATTGCCCTGCATCTTCTTGGGACCCGGCACGTATTGCGGCACCGAGACATAGCTCATCGCCACGCCCGCGCTGATAGCGGCGATCTCCAGCGACTGGCCATCGGCGCCGGCCTTCAGGTCGATCGTGATCGTCGTCTGCGCCCTGGCCGGACGGCCGCCGGCCGTCGCCGGATCGAAACGCCAGGACTGCACGCGCTCGCGCAGGATCGCCTGCAGGCGCTCGCCGGTGCCCTCGCGAAAGTGCATGGACTGGATGACGCCCTGCTCGTCGACCTCGACGCGAACGAAGGCGCGCGCGGCGCCCGGCGCCGGATGCAGAATTCCTGCCGGCGCGACGGCCGCGGCAAGCCACAGCAGCAGATGACTCATCTTCCCTCCCCTGTCGCAGCGTCGGCGCTGCGTTCCTGTGACCGATGCGCTCTGCCGGATGGCGACGGCGCGCCCGGTTGCTCGGGCCCGGAATCAACGGCAGCGGCGAAACCGGCGGCAGGTCGGCGGCACCGGTCCCGGCGCCGCCGACCTCCTCACGATCAGACCGTGACCGGATTCGCCTTGTCCGCGTCGATCTTCCATTCCTTGATCGCGCGCGCGACGTCCTTCGCGTGCATCTTGCCTTCGGCGGCCAAGGCGGCGATCGCGGCCTGCGCGATGTAGTAGCGGTCGACCTCGAAGAAGCGGCGCAGGTTGGCGCGCGTGTCGCTGCGGCCGAAGCCGTCGGTGCCGAGCACCGTGTAGCGCATGCCCTCGGGCAGGAATGCGCGGATCGAGTCGGCGTGCTGGCGCACGTAGTCGGTCGCGGCGATGGCCGGACCGTTGCGGCCTTCCAGGCACTGCGTCACGTAGGCCTTGCGCGGCTTGTCTTCCGGATGCAGGCGGTTCCAGCGCTCGGCGTCGTGGCCGTCGCGGCGCAGCTCGGTGAAGCTCGGGCAGCTCCAGATGTCGCTGCTGACGCCGAAGTCCTTCTCCAGCAGCTCGGCCGCGGCGATGACTTCGCGCAGGATCGTGCCCGAGCCCAGCAGCTGCACGTGCGGCGCGTTCTTCTTCGGCTTGCCGCCGTCCTTGAACAAATACATGCCCTTGATGATGCCTTCCTCGGCGCCCGCGGGCAGGTCGGGATGGCTGTAGTTCTCGTTCATCACGGTGATGTAGTAGTACACGTCCTCCTGCTCGGTGAGCATGCGGCGCGTGCCGTCCTGCAGGATCACGGCGACTTCGTAGGAGAAGGTCGGATCGTAGGCCTTGCAGTTCGGAATCGAGCCGGCGAGCAGATGGCTGTGGCCGTCCTCGTGCTGCAGGCCTTCGCCGTTGAGCGTGGTGCGGCCGGCGGTGCCGCCGATCAGGAAGCCCCGCGCGCGCATGTCGCCGGCGGCCCAGCACAGGTCGCCGACGCGCTGCATGCCGAACATCGAGTAGAAGATGAAGACCGGCAGCATCGGCAGGTCGTTCGTGCTGTAGCTCGTCGCGGCGGCGATCCAGCTGCAGGTCGCACCGGCCTCGGTAATGCCTTCCTGCAGCACCTGGCCGGCCTGGTCTTCGCGGTAGTACAGCAGCTGGTCGGAATCCTGCGGCTTGTACTTCTGGCCGAACGGCGCATAGATGCCGATCTGGCGGAACATGCCTTCCATGCCGAACGTGCGCGCCTCGTCGGCGACGATCGGCACGATGCGCGGACCGATGGCCTTGTCGCGCAGCAGCAGGTTCAGGCCACGCACGAACGCCATGGTCGTGGAGATCTCGCGTTCGCCCGAGCCCTTGGTGATCTGCTCCAGCGCCGACAGCGCCGGCACCGGCAGCGAGGCGCTCTTCGTGCGGCGCTGCGGCAGCGAGCCGCCGAGCGCGGCGCGGCGCTCGAGCATGTACTGCACTTCGGGCGAATCCTTGCCCGGGTGGTAGAACGGCACCTCGGGCAGCTTGTCGTCGGCCACCGGAATGTTGAAGCGGTCGCGGAACGCGCGGATCGCGTCGTCGTCCATCTTCTTCTGCTGGTGCGTGATGTTCATCGACTCGCCGGCGCCGCCCATGCCGTAGCCCTTGACGGTCTTGGCCAGGATCACGGTCGGGCGGCCGTTCGCGTTGGTCATCGCCTCGGCATAGGCCGCGTAGACCTTGTGCGGATCGTGGCCGCCGCGGTTCAGGCGCCAGATGTCCTCGTCGGACAGGCTGGCGACCATTTCCTTGAGCTCGGCGTATTTGCCGAAGAAATGCTCGCGCGTGTATGCACCGCCGAAGGCCTTGCAGGCCTGGTACTCGCCGTCGACGGTTTCCATCATCAGCTTGCGCAGCAGACCCTTGGTGTCGCGCGCGAGCAGCGGATCCCAGTACGAGCCCCAGACCACCTTGATGACGTTCCAGCCGGCGCCGCGGAACACGCCTTCGAGTTCCTGGATGATCTTGCCGTTGCCGCGCACCGGACCGTCGAGGCGCTGCAGATTGCAGTTGATCACGAAGATCAGGTTGTCCAGTTTTTCACGCCCGGCCAGCGAGATCGCGCCCAGCGATTCGGGTTCGTCGGTTTCGCCGTCGCCCATGAAGCACCAGACCTTGCGGTCGGTCTTGGGCATGAGGTCGCGATGCTCCAGATACTTCCAGAAGCGCGCCTGGTAGATCGCCATGATCGGCCCCAGGCCCATCGACACGGTCGGCGTCTGCCAGAACTCCGGCATCAGCCACGGATGCGGATACGAGGACAGGCCGCCGCCGTCGACTTCCATGCGATAGCGGTCGAGCTGGGCTTCGCCGATGCGGCCTTCGAGGAACGCGCGCGCATAGATGCCCGGGCTGGAATGGCCCTGCACGTAGAGCAGGTCGCCCGGATGGCTCTCGCTCGGCGCGCGCCAGAAATGGTTGAAGCCGACGTCGTACAGGGTGGCCGAGGAAGCGAAGCTCGCGATGTGCCCTCCGAGTTCGCCGGGCTTGCGGTTCGCGCGCACGACGGTGGCCAGCGCGTTCCAGCGGATCAGCGAACGGATGCGCCATTCCAGCGCCGCATTGCCCGGATTGCGCTGCTCGGCGTGCGGCGGAATCGTATTGACGTATTCGGTGGTCGGCTGGAACGGCAGATGGCCGCCGGCGCGGCGCGTCGCATCGACCATGCGCTCGAGCAGGAAATGCGCGCGTTCGGGGCCGTCGGCGCCGATGACCGCATTGAGCGCGTCGATCCACTCCTGGGTTTCGGTCGGATCGAGGTCCTGGTTCAGAATGTCCTGCAGCATGTTCATGGGTGACCCTCCACGAACGCCGTGAGCCTGGGGAGGAAGGGCGTTCTCGCTGTTTTCATTGTTGATCGAAGCGGGGCGCCGCGGCCGCGGCGCATAGGCCCGAGTTTACCGGCTTAAGGCCGCTCCCTGTATGCCGAACAGGCGTTTGATACGCCGAAGATTCCGTTGCAGGCACGACAGCGCCGGGAACAGCCGGCGCAGTATGCTGCGGCCGCGGCCATGTCAGCTGCGGCCGCGGAATCGCGTAGATCCGCCTGCGGCCGGCCGCTGCGCCGGCCCGGCCCTGTCGCCGCGACGGCGTTTTCCCGCGTCCTCCGAAGGAGACCGGGGCAGCCACGGCACGACCAACCAGGAGAACGGCATGGGCAAGTGGATAGCGGGTCTGCTGTGGATCGCAGTGGCGGGAACGGCGGCCGCGGCGGACCTCGTCGTCTACGACGACGCGCTGAGCAACGGCTTCCAGAACTATTCCTACGGCGGCGGCTCGACCTTCGGCAGCACCGAGCAGGCGCACGGCGGCAGCAACTCGATCCGCTTCGCCGGCGGCGCGGCGCCGAACAACTTCAACGCGATCTCGTTCTACGTCGATCCGGACCTGCAGACCTCGGCCTGGCCGACCCTGCGCTTCTGGGTCCACGGCGGCACGAGCGGCGGCCAGCAGCTGTACCTGTTCCTGCAGCGCGACGGCGCCATCGTGGCCCAGGCCGAGCTCGACGGCTACATCAGCGGCGGCGCGATCGCGGCCAATGCCTGGCGCGAAGTCGTCGTGCCGCTGACCTCGGGCGCGCTCGGCTACAACGGGGCGTTCGACCGCATCGACCTGCAGAGCGATTCCTCGATCGCCCAGCCCGTGCTGTACATCGACGACGTCGTGCTGGCCGCGCCGGTCACGCCGCCGTCCGACCGCATCTTCGGCTACGGCTTCGAGTCCGGCAGCCTGCCGCCGGCGGCCAACGGCCTCGTGCAGGAGCGCGGCGTCACGGTGCTCGGCATGCTCAGCGACCGCTTCAGCTGGCGCGACGCGGCCGGCGAGCCGCGCGTGGCCGTGCTGGCGCACAACACCGGCCAGGCCGGTCCCGGCGGCACGCGCGGCGGCGAGCTGCGCGAGTTCCGCTACCAGGTCGCCGGTGCGACACGCGTCGTCGCGGCCTCGGGCAGCGGCGCCAGCGGCTTCGGTTACGTGGTCAGCCATCGCAGCGAAGGCACGACCGGCATAGGCACCGACGATTCGCCGCTGGGCCATTTCTTCAGCGGCAGCTTCGTGCGCGTCTGGCAGGGGCGCCATCACGCGATCTTCCGCTTCACGCAGAACTATCCGCGCTGGGCGAAGACGACTGCAGCAATTCCGAACCAGCTCTACCAGGTGCCGGTCACCATCGACTGGATGTTCGCGACCGGCCGCAACGACCCGCTGTGGAGCGTGACCTGGGATCTGAACGGCGTACCCGCCAACGCGGTCGAGGCCGACTCGCGCGCGCCCTACGGCGAACTGCTGTTCGACGGCAGAGCCAGCGAAGGCGCGCACAGCGTGATCGCCGGCGTCGGCTGGGGCGACCGCTACAAGTTCACGACGACCTCGGCACCGGCCAGCTATTCGAGCAGCTGGACCTGGAACGCCGTGAACACGATTCCCTATGTGAAACTGTGGACGACCGCGGTCGACGCGACCATGGGCACGGTGCAGACGCGCACCATCGTGCAGCAGGACGCCGGCGGCTATTTCGGCACGAACCGCTGGAACACGACCAGCGCCGCCGGCAACGCCTGCAGCTCGCCGGCCTCGCTGATGCCCTGCGACTACAACTGGCCTTACCAGTCGATCAATTACTCGTTCGGCGGCGTCGCGACGCCGACCAACAACACGCGCCTGGCCTGGGGCACGAACTTCGGCTTCCTCGGCCAGACCAGCTACTACGTGCACGGCTCGGCCTACTGGGGCGGCCCGCTGCCGAATGCGACGGCCGCCGGCTGGCCGCGCAAGAGCTATTCCGCGTACATCGTGCTCGGCACGCACAGCAGCGATCCGGTCGGCGCCCGCGCGGCCCAGATCGAGACCACGCAGTCGCTGGTCCTCAGCGTGACCACCGGCAGCGTCACCGCAAGCGGTCCGGCCGGCGTCGCGCGTCCCGACAGCATCACCTACGTGCCGGCCGGCTACGACCCGGTCTACGGCACCCTGTCGTTCGGCGCGCAGGGCAACGCGCTGGACGCGAACATCAGTGTCGGCAGCGGCACCCTGCGCCGGCCCGTCATCGTCGTCAGCGGCATCAGCGGCGGCAGCTATCCGGCGCTGCGCTTCAACGGCGCGGCGCAGACCGTCGACGTGGACTATTTCCCGTCCCTGCGCACGGACACCGGCGATCTGTGGATCACGTTGAATCGCGATCTCAGCGGCGCGACGAACCGGATCGAGCTGGTGCCCTGAGGCCGACCCCGCCGCGCAGCGGAAAGGGGTCGAAGCTGCGGTTCGCTGCGCTCGCCACAACCTGCAACGCGATGCCGCGCAGGTTGTGGCGAGCCGCAGGCGAACCGCAACATCGCGGTCTTTACAGCAGCGAAAAAATCAACCGCCCGCGCCGCTCGCCGCAAGCCGCGCCTGGCCGCGGATCTGCGCCTCGACCGTCGCGATCGCGGTCATGTTGACGACGCGGCGCACGGTCGCCGACGGCGTGAGCACGTGGGCCGGCTTGCTGACACCCATGAGAATCGGCCCCAGCACGACGCCGTCGGTCATCTGCCGCACCATGTTGAAGCTGATGTTGGCCGAGTCGAGGTTGGGGAACACGAACACGTTGGCCGCACCGCTGAGCTGCGAGTTCGGGAACAGGTGTTCGCGGATCGCCGGCACCAGCGCCGCATCGGCCTGCATCTCGCCTTCGACTTCGAGCTTCGGCGCGCGCTGGCGCAGGATCTGCAGCACCTTGCGCATCTTGCAGGCCGAGGCCGACTCGGAGCTGCCGAAATTGCTGTGCGACAGCAGCGCGATCTTCGGGTGGATGCCGAACAGCTTCAGGCGTATGGCCGCCTGCAGGGCGGCCTCGGCGATTTCCTCGGCACAGGGCTCGTGCTGCACGTGCGTATCGAGGAAGAAGAACACGCCCTTGTCGTTGAACACCGCCGACATGGCCGAAGGCTGCTGCACGCCGCCGTCCAGGCCGATGATGTCGCGGATGTAGTTGAGCTTCTTGCCGTAGCGGCCGACCACGCCGCAGATCAGCGCGTCGGCTTCGCCGCGCTCGACCATCAGCGAGGCGATCACCGTCGAGCGCGAGCGCACGACGGCCTTGGCCAGCGCCGGCGACACGCCGCGGCGCTCCATGATGCGGTGGTAGTGCTGCCAGTAGTCGTTGAAGCGCGGATCGTCGTTGATGTTGCACAGCTCGAAGTCCACGCCGGGCTGCAGACGCAGGCCGATGCGCTTGATGCGCTTCTCGATGACGTCGGGACGGCCGATCAGGATCGGCCGCGCGAAGCCTTCGTCGACGGCGACCTGCACCGCGCGCAGCACGGTTTCCTCTTCGCCTTCGGCATAGACCACGCGCCGCGGATCGGCCTTGGCGCGGTCGAACACCGGCTTCATGATCAGGCCGGTGCGGAACACGAAGCTCGTGAGCTTCTCGCGGTAGGCGTTCAGATCGGCGATCGGCCGCGTGGCCACGCCGGAGATCGTCGCCGCATGCGCGACGGCCGGCGCGAGTTCGACGAGCAGGCGCGGGTCGAACGGCTGCGGGATCAGGTATTCGGCGCCGAACGACAGCGGCTTGCCGCCGTAGGCGCGCGCGGCCACATCGCTGACTTCGCGCCGCGCGAGCGCGGCGATCGCATGCACGCAGGCGACCTTCATGGTCTCGTTGATCGTCGTCGCGCCGACGTCGAGCGCGCCGCGGAAGATGTACGGGAAGCAGAGCGCGTTGTTGACCTGGTTCGGATAGTCCGAGCGGCCGGTCGCGATGATCGCGTCGGGACGCACGGCCTTGGCATGCTCGGGCAGGATTTCCGGATTCGGATTGGCCAGCGCGAGGATGATCGGCTTGTCCGCCATCGTCGCGACCATTTCCGGCTTGAGCACGCCGCCGGCCGACAGGCCGAGGAACACGTCGGCGCCGGCGACGATCTCGCCGAGGCTGCGCGCCGCCGTGTCGCGCGCATAGCGTGCCTTGTCGTCGTCCATTTCCTCGACGCGGCCGGTGTAGACCACGCCGCAGCGGTCGGCCACGGTGATGTGCTCGGGCTTGAGGCCGAGCTGTACGAGCATGTCCAGGCAGGCCAGGCCGGCCGCGCCGGCGCCCGAGGCGGCCAGACGCACCTTGCCGATGTCCTTGCCGACGACCTTCAGCGCATTGAGCACTGCCGCGCCGACGATGATGGCCGTGCCGTGCTGGTCGTCGTGGAACACCGGGATCTTCACGCGTTCGCGCAGCGCGCGCTCGACCGCGAAGCATTCCGGCGCCTTGATGTCTTCGAGATTGATGCCGCCGAAGGTCGGTTCGAGGCTGGCGATGATGTCGACGAGCTTGCCCGGATCGAGTTCGTTGACCTCGATGTCGAATACGTCGATGCCGGCGAACTTCTGGAACAGCACGCCCTTGCCTTCCATGACCGGCTTGGCCGCGAGCGGACCGATCGCGCCGAGGCCGAGCACCGCCGTGCCGTTCGTGATGACCGCGACGAGATTGCCGCGTGCGGTGACCGTGGAGACTTCGGCCGGATCGTCGACGATGGCTTCGCAGGCCGCCGCAACGCCCGGCGAGTACGCCAGCGCGAGGTCGCGCTGCGTCAGCATGGCCTTGGTCGGCGTGACCTTGATCTTTCCGGCAGGAGCGAGGCGGTGATATTCGAGGGCGGCTTTCTTCAGTTCGTCGGCGTTGGACATGGCGACCGTGGCAGTGAGCAGGCGCGCGAAGCGCTTGCTGCGCAAGGGAAATTTGACGGACACGGACTATAGCACAGGGGTCTGTCGCGGCCGTGACGCATAGCGGCGCGACTGCGCGGGTATCCCGCATGGCCGGCTTTTACCGGACTGGCGGGCCCTGCCGCATGCCGCCCCGCGGGCTTCAGTACGGCGCGCGCACGGCCTCGAACGCCATCGGATTGAAGTCGTGCAGCAGCCGCTCTTCGCCGAGGCTGCCGCCGGACGCAATGTCCGCCGCCCGCAGGCAACCGCGGGAAGCCCAGACCAGGCGGCCGTCGACGAGGTCGGCCCATTCCCAGTGATCCCGCAGCAGCGTGGTGCCGTCCTGACGATCGACGAGTTCGTGCGTGTCGTAGTAGCAGCCGCGTCCCGGCCCCGGACACAGCGTCGCATGCGCGTACTTGCGCAGCAGCCAGCGCGCCGACAGCGGCTTGTCCAGCGCCAGTACGCGGTCGCCACGACCGTCGGGGCGCTGCTCCGCGGCGGTCCAGCCGTCACGCGCGAGGCGCTCGTAGTAGATGGCCGGACATTCCCCGTGCGGCCGGTGCGTGTCGTCCACACGCCGCAGCGGCGCCTCGTCGCGCAACAGTTCATGCGCGTAGAAACCTTCGTTGAGCCAGTAGCGCTGCGCATCGCGGAACAGGCCGCCGCCGTTCCAGCAGTCGCCTTTCGCGTACAAAGTCAACGCCTTCAGATACGGCGCACGCGAGATCGCCGTCCAGGAACCGCGGGCCTCCGACTTCCAGCGCCCGTTCATCGCGAAATAGATCAGATGCCGTCCGTCGGGCGACAGATCGCTGCGCCGCTCGTAGATGTGTCCGCACAGCCACTGGCCCGGCGCGAACGTATCGTCCTGGCGGTTCCAGCCGACCAGCGCCGTGGCCTTGGACGGCCCACGGCGTATGACCACGCCGACCGGCGCATCGCGCGCGACCAGGACGTGGAGACGCGCGGGAAAGGAAGTGGCCGTCATGCGTGCCGTCCGTCGTCGTAGGGATGCCGCGCCCCGCGGCCGCTGCGCCGCGCGTTCATCGCGCACTCCCGCAGGCCTGCTCCCGCATCCGGCCGGTGCGCACGGCCGCCGCCTGCAACTGGCCGTCGGCCCGGGTTTCGTACAAGGTCACTTCGGCCTCGCGCGCGATCGCGTCGAAGCACAGCAGATCCGCGGCACTGCCCGGCGCCGCGGCGCAGCCGGCGAGCAGCACTCCTGCCAGCAGCTCAGCGGCGCGGCGCAGCGACGACTGCGAGGCAAATTCCGGCATCACGGCTCCCGTCCCGCGAAAAAACCATCGTCGGGCAGCCGCTGCGCGGCGTCAACGCGCGGCCGGCATCGCCTGGGAAGTTGCGCACGGACGCTGCGCAACCAGTGGACCCGTATCGGCAACGGTCCAACGGCCGCATATCCCGCCGCTACCGCACGGCTGATTTCCCGACGGCGTGCCGACACCGCTGCCATGCGGTCGAGCGTCAGCCGGTCGGCCATCCCGGCGGGGATTCACGACAACCGATCGCGTCCGCGACGAACTCTCGTGTTTGCGCTCCGCCGGCGCCGTCTCAATCGGGAAGACCGGCAGGCGCCCACTGCTTCGAATCCTGCGGGGGCGCCTCGAACCCCGACGCAAAGATCCGTTCCGGCCGGGCAATTGCCATGCCGTCGATATTGCCGCCACCAACGATGCCGAGCGGCGTCGCCGCACCGGTGGCGAGGTCGATCCGGTACAGGCGGCTTCGCGAGGCTACCGGCAGTATCGCGTAGGCGTCGCCGCTGCCGGCTTCGATGTCGAACGCACCGCCGAGCTGGGAAGCGACGACGCCCAGCGACCCGATCGTGCTCATTTCGCCCGAATTCGCCGAAGGATCGCCGTCGACGCCGCCGATGCGCACGAGGCTGTCCGTCTGGAAGTCGATGCCGTAGAGCGTGGACGTCGCAGCGCCGGCCACATTGTTGCCGTAGGCGATCTGCAGGATGTAGGGGCTGGGGCCGCCGGCCCCGACGTCGTCCGGCCGGTAGTGCAGGTTGGTGTCCAGTCCCAGCAGCGAGCCGTCGACGGGACTCAGGCGTGCGTTCTGCCCTCGCTGATTGACGACGCGAACGACATCGGCCGCCGGATCGAAATCGACACCGAAGGGGTCGCCGTTGAGCTGCGAAGTGCTCGAGCCGACGCTGGCGATGACGCCGGTCTGCAGGTCGATCCGGACCAGCCGGCTGCTGGTCGGGCCGATTGCGTGGGCAAGCCCGTAGAGTTCGCCGGTCGCGGGCCGGAAGTCGATCCCCGCGATCGTCTCGTAGGGCAGGAAGCCGGACAGCGGCAAGCTGGAAATCAGGGTTTCCGGCGATAGTGCGTCGAAGGTGACGATGCGCCTGTTGGCTCTATCGAAGGCATGGATCATTGGCTCCGCCGAGGCGGCGCCGGCCAGAAGACATGTGCCGATGACGGCGCTGAAAATCCACAGTCCACGCATGCTGAGCATTCCCTGCCATGATTTGCCGGGATGCTGGCCCGGCCATTGCCCGCCGCCGTCGCGGCGCAGAAGTCAGTTCGCGCGCGGCGCCGGAAGCGGCTCGGGCAGTCGGCCTCGGAACGGGGCGCTGCTCGCCGGTTCGAAGCCGTCGGCAAACAGCGCGTCGACGGCAAGATCGACGACGTCGAGTCCTGCCGGGGCCTGCGCGCGCGGGTGATTGGTCATCACGCTCGCGATGGCCGGGCCGATCCCCGCTGCGCCCGGCGCGAAGATGCGGATGCGGTTTTCCAGCGAGTCGGCGACGTACAGGCGGTTGCGCGAATCGAAGTCCATGTAGAGCACGAACGGATCGCCCGGCGCCGTCAAGTCCGTGCCGACCAGCGACAGTCCGCAGCTGCTGTCGACCGCGTAGACGCTGAATCCTGCGCTGGAGGTGCCCATGGCCGCGAGCGTGCCGTCGGCGCTGATCGCGCCGAAGCGCGCGCTGGCTGCGCTGGGCGCCGTGTTGGTCAGGGTCAGGAAACCCTGCGCGTCGATACGTACGCCTTGGCTCAGCGCCGCGCTGCCGATCGCCAGGATACCGCAGCCATTGGACGCGAAGCGCACGCTGCGCGCGTTGGCGACGGTGACCGTGTTGACCGGCGTCGTCGTCGGCAGACGCGTGGCGGCATCAATCGCGAAACAGCCCACGTTGCCGGTTGAACGACCGGCCAGGCACAGATGGCTGCCGGTTCCGCTGCCGACGACCCAGGCGTCGACGAGGCTGGACATGCCGGTTACCGACACCGTGCCCGCCGCCGCGGCGCTCACCACGCCGCCGGTGCAGGTCACCGTATAGACGAACACCGTCGAGGTTCCGTACAGCGGCACGTACAGCGCGCCGCCGTCGGGCGACCAGGCGAGCGCCTCGGTGTCCGGCCCCGTCGCGAACGGCGAGCCGGCGACCGGCGCGATCGCGTTCGCCGCATCCATGCCGTAGATCGTCACGCTGCCGTCGTTGGTCTGCGCGATGCGGCTGCAGCCGGGCGCCGGCGAGCGGTAGGCACGCACCTGCGCGTAGTACAGGTAGTTGGTCTGGCCCGGCGTCGAGCCGCCGCTGGGCACCTCCGGGTTGAAGGTCAGCGTCGAACCGTCGAACACCCCGTTGATCAGCGTGTTGGGATTGTCGTTCGCACCGGCCAGCACGAGCACGTCCTGGGCTTTCGCCGGCGACAGCGTCACGCCGGCTGCGAGCAGGACCCAACAAAAGACACTTCGCGCCATCGGTCTGTCCCTGATCTGGAGGCCGCGGTCCCGATGGACTGCGGCGGCGGCCTTCCGCCGTGGCCGCACTGTCACTCTAGCCAGCGCCGGACCGGCCGCGAAAGCAGTACGGGACGAACAGCACGAACGCGAGGGCGAACCGCACGCATCGCTGGAGGAGCGGTGGCGCACATCGCCGGCGCGGGGCGGCGGCGCCCTCACGACGCGATGGACCGGCGCCGCGTTGCGCCGGCGCGCCGCAGCGGGCACCGGCGCCGCACACGGGCCTGCAGTGCGCGGAGCCGCCGAACGGTGCGAGGCCGCCGGCGCAGAACGCCAGCGGCAACGCTGCTTCCGAACCGCGTTTCGCCGGCGTGATCCCCGACGCACGGTCACCACGTACGTCAGCCCGAGACCGGCATGTCGCCGGCTGCCAGCCGTCTATCGGGAGATCCACCGTGAAACGCCAGAAGCTAGTACGCGCCCTGCTGTCGTTGACAGCCGCCACTGTCGGCATCGCTGCGCATGCGCAGTCGAGCGGCACCCCACCGCTGCCGAGCTGCGCGAGCGGCATGCATCTGCAGCACGTCAGCGGCATGACCGGCATCGTCGACCCCGACGCCTACGACGGCAGCACGGCCGGCGAATACCGCTGCGTCGCCGATGTTTCCGCCACGACACTGAGCTGCGGCGCCCACGGCAGCCTGGGCTTCGGTGAAGCCGGCGCCTTCTGCGGCTGCGAAACCGGCTACGCGGGCGACAGCTGCAACGTCTGCGCGACTGGCTACGCACAGGACGCGGCCGGCGGCTGCGCACCGGCGCCCGTCAACCGCGAACTCGTGATCCTGGGCGCCGAACGCGTCGTGCCGTTCGGCGGTTCCACGATGCTCAGCGCCGAATACCTGAGCGCGCCGGGCCGCGTCGCGACGGGCGCCTGGACCTTGCGCGGCGCGCCGGCCGACGTCGGCTGCCTCGCGCCGGCCGACCAGCCCGGCGTGTGCCTGTCGCGCGTAGAAGGCAGCGAAGTGCGCTATTCGCCGCCAGCCAGCGGCGACCGGCTCGTCACCAACGAAGTGAGCTTCTTCCCGGCCGGCGGCGCACCCAGGACGCAGGTCGACGTCAAGGCCGACATGCCCGGACAGATCCCGGTCAACGGCTGGGCGAATTTCGCGACGTTGCCGGTTGTCGACGCCGTGCGCGATTTCATGAAGGCACGCTGCATCGGCGCCGGCTCGCTCGGCATCGCCAGGAATGGACAGGTCGTCGCGGCGCTCGGCCTCGGCATGAAGGACGGCCGCAACGCCGAAGCGATCTACAACCCGGCGTGCAGCAGCGACGCGACCGATCCGTTCAAGCCCGATGCGGAGGAGATGAACTACTACACGCCGTTCATGTTCGGCAGCATCAGCAAGTCCATGTCGTTCGCCACGGCGCGCTGGGCCATCAAGAACGCGCTCAAGAGCCAGGACATCGACCTGCGCCTGATCAACCAGTCGGCCAACCGCGTCGTCAGCGCGCACCGCACCCTGTTCGGCAACCTGCGCATCACCGTCTGGGGCGTCGACGCCGCCGGCACCTTCACCGAACAGGGCGCGCACCAGCCCGAGCAGGTCAAGGATTTCCAGCTCGTGCGCATGGGCGATACGCGCTTCGTGCTGATCACGCGCAGCAACGAGAACAAGCTGCACGTCTACGCCTACAGCATCGGCGCGAACGGCGTTCCCGCCGTCACCGATACCCTGCTCGGCGTGACCGACGTCAAGGAAGTACTGGTCACCGCGATCAAGGACCAGCGCATCGTCGTCGGCCTGCGCCGCGCGAACGACACCTTGCAGATGCGCACGTTCAAGCTCGAGGCAAACAACACCTTCACGGCGCTCGATACCGAGAACGGCGGCAGCCTGCGCGACCTGAGCCTCGTCGCCCTGCCCGGCACCGCGCGCGTCGTCGGCGCCGCGCGCCTGGCCTACCCGGACGTGACCAAGTTCATCGTCTGGGACGTGGCCGACAACGGCACCCTGACGCGCGTGCACGAGACGATGCTCGACAACATGTACTACGAGGACGCGCGCCTGCAGATGACGGCGCTGAGCAGCAGCCGCATCGTCGTCGGCGCGCAGCAGGGCCGCACCGGTCCGCTCGGACTGAACGTGTTCTCCGTCGGCGCCGGCGGTGCGCTGGCCCTGGTCGGCGGCACCGGCATCGACAACGTCAGCGACTTCCGCCTGCAGTCGCTGGCCGCGGACCGCTTCGCCGTCGTGACGAAGGACGCCAGCGACAACGGCAAGGTGCAGCAGTTCACGCTCAGCGGCCAGGGCCTGCCGTACCAGCTCGGCGCGAGCAGCAGCACCGGCAAGGCGCGTTCGCTCGATCTCGCCGGCACCTCCGCCGCCGGCTTCGGCCTGGGCTTCGTCACCGCGCTGCGCGAGACCAGCGACACCTTGCGCCTGGCCTCCTGGGACGTCGGCGCCAGCGCGCTGACCAAGCTCAAGCAGGGCACGACGAACCTCAAGGTGCAGGACTACGGCTGGACCGACGCCGACCTCGAGTCGCTGTCGCTGGTCGGCTACGACTTCCCGAACGCGCTGGTGCCCAGACGCCTGCACGAGATCGTCGCCGGCTACGTCGAGCCGCCGATGCATTTCGACGCGACCGAGACGCGCACCGATCCCGACACGATCTGCACGGCCACCGCGGCGCCGGGCTACCCGAAGGCCGACGCGCGCTGGAAGAACATCCGCCTCGGCGACTTCCTCGCCCACCGCGCGGGCCTCAACAGCAGCACCATCGCCGCCGAAACCCTGATCGACAACAATCTCGGCCAGATCCGCGGCCTGACCACCAAGGGCCAGTGGGCCGCCCAGGAAGACCGTCTGCGCGAGCAGTGGGGCGTGCAGAACGTCAAGGATGCGCGCGTCGCCGCCGGCCTGAGCGCGGTCGTCGACTATGCCTCGCCCGACGGCTTCCTGCTGCCGCCGATCACACTGGAGGAAACCCTGGTCGGTTCCGCGTCGATGTGCCTGCCGAACCCGCAGGGCGAATTCCACTATTCCAATACCGACCCGCAGTGGGTGCGCATGGCCATGGAACACGTCAGCGGCCAGACCTACTCGGCCGAGGTGGGCAAGCCCGAAACGACGGACGGCACCCTGCTCAATGACTTCCTGCAGACCAACCTCGGCTTCGGCTCGACGGGCCTGAACAATGTCTTCGGCCGCCCCGCTGCGCTCGATGCGCAGGGCAAGGATCCGTTCGCCGGCCCGCGCGCACGTCACTGGGACAGCAGCATCAGCGGCTACTACAACACCTACTGGGACGTGAAACGCCCGATCTGCCGCTGGGTCAACGGCACCTGCAGCATCGCCAATCCGAAGACCGGCCCGAGCCTGAACTGGAACGGCGAGATGGAAAAAGTGCCGCTGCTGATGCGCTCCACTGGCATGAGCGCGGCGACCGGTTCGCTCGGCGTGCAGATGCTGCCGTACCTGAAGTTCCTGTCGAAGTACAAGGTCGGCGGCTACGACTCCGGCGCGACGCCCGACGCCTTCGACAGCAGCATCGGCGAAGCGCGCAGCGGCAGCTGGACCGACGGCAACTTGCACGACGGCGGTGACGACGGCACCTACGCCTATGCGGTCGAGTTCGGCGGCGGCAGCTGCAAGATCTCCGCAGGCGTCGACCTCATCGTCTCGTTCAACCAGTGGCAGGACGCGCAGTGCAACACCGACAAGAAGAGCTGCGTGGGCGATCCGAAGCGCTACCAGGAGCTCTACAGCATCCTGAAGACCGCCGTCTGCGCCAGCGACTGGACCAAGGCCACGCCGGTGCCGTGGCTCAACGACTGACGGACCATTGATGGAAAACGGCAAAGGCTCCGCTTGCGGGGCCTTTGTCGTTCCCGGAGATCGCCGACGCAAGCGGCGCCCGATGCGCGGCCGGCGCCGCAACGACGTCGACACGCGCCGGAGGCATGAACGAAAACACCCGCTGCGCGAACGCAGCGGGTGTGGGTATGGCAACCGGTACCGGCCCGGCCGGGCCGGCCGCGATCAGCCGGCCTTCTTCTCGCCGGCCTTCAAGGTTTCGGTCGTGATGTGGATCTTCACGTCGTCGCTCACATTCGGCACGTAGGCGCCGAGACCGAAGTCGGAGCGCTTGACCGTGATGCTGGCGTCGAAGCCGGCGGCCGGCTTCTTGGCCATCGGGTGCTCGCCGATCTTGTTCACGGTGACGTCGAGCACGGCCGGCTTGGTCACGCCGTGGATGGTCAGGTCGCCCGAGACCTTGAGCTTGTTGTCGCCGGCCTTCTCGACCTTCGTGCTCTTGAAGCTGGCGGTCGGGAACTTGGCCAGGTCGAAGAAGTCCGGGCTGCGCAGGTGCTCGTCGAACTTGGCCACGTCGGTACGCAGACTGTCGACCGGGATCGTGACCGAGACCGAGGACTTGGTCAGGTCGGCCGTGTCGAGCAGCAGTTCGCCCTCGACCTTGGAGAAGCGGGCCGACGGGTTGGACAGACCGAAATGCGACCAGGAGAACACGACGTTGGTGTGGTTGCCGTCGAATTCGTACTTGTCGGCGGCGGCAGCGGTGAACGAGGCGGCGGCGAGGGCCGTGGCGAGCGCAAGCTTGCGGAACATGGGGAAGACCTCCGGTATGTGGGACTGCGGCATCAGGCGATACGGCAAGCCTGATCGAACGTGAAGCGTGGATTGCGCGGTTTCAATACTTCGGGGTTGCCGTAACCGATATTGACCAGGAAATTCGACTTGACCTGGGTACCCGCGAAGAACAGTTCGTCGGCCAGCGCGTTGTTGAAACCCGACATCGGTCCGCAATCCAGGCCCAGCGCCCGCGCAGCGAGGATCAGGTAGCCGCCCTGCAGCGAGGCATTGCGGAACGCGGTGTTGTGGATGACCTCGGGCTTGCCCTCGAACCAGGAGCGTGCGCCCGTGTTCGGGAACAGATAGTCCATGTGTTCGTAGAACGCGTAGTCGCTGCCGATCAGCGCCGTGACCGGCGCGGCCATGGTCTGGGCGACGTTGCCCTCGTCCAGCACGCGGCGCAGCGTTTCCTTGGCCTCGGGCGAACGGATGAAGACGATGCGTGCCGGCGAACAGTTCGCGCTGGTCGGCGCGAGCTTGGCCAGATCGTAGAGCTGCGTCAGCTGCGCGTCGGTCACCGGCTTGTCCAGCCAGGCCTTGGACGAGCCGCGGAACGTGCGGGCGTCGTTGAACAGCTGATCGAGAGCGGCGGCATCAATCGGGGAGTGCGACATGGATCTTCCTGGCAGGCAACCGCGGCTATCCTGAGGACGCGCAGTTTAGGGTTGGGTGAAGAACCGGTCATTGTGCCGGGCGAAAACAGATTGGTGAACAGCGCTCTACAATGCGCGAATCTGCCGCGGAATCGGATCATGCCGGAAACAGCCACCTGCTGGGTCATCACCGACGGTGCCGCCGGCAATGAACGGCAGGCGCTGGCCCTGGCGGGCCGCCTGGATCTGACCACGCGCGTCTGGCAGCTGGAACCCGCCCCGCCCTGGTCCTGGTTCGCGCCGCGCCTGCTCGCCGGCGCCCGCGCCGCCCTGCCCGCGGCGCAGCGCGCCCAGTTCGTGCCGCCCTGGCCGGCCGTCGCGATCGGCTGCGGCCGCAGCGCCGCCCTGTTCACCCGCGCGCTGCGCCGCTGGAGCGACGGCCGTACGTTCACGGTGCAGATCCTCGACCCGCGCATAGACCCGGCCGAGTACGACCTCGTGATCGCGCCGCGCCACGACCGTCTGCACGGCGCCAACGTACTGAACCCCCTGGGCTCGCTGAACCCGATCGACGCGGCCTGGCTGGCCGACGGCAAGGCGGCGTTCCCCGACCTGGCTGAGCTGCCCGCGCCGCGCCGCGCCGTGCTGTTCGGCGCCAGCCACCGCGAAGTGCCGATCGACACGCAGTACTGCGTCAGCCTGATCGAAGCCCTGGCCCGCCAGCACGAGCGCAGCGGCGGCAGCTTCCTCGTCAGCACCTCGCGCCGCACGCCGCCGCCGCTGGCCGACTACCTGCGCAGCGCGTTCGCGCGCTTCCCCGGACTGTTCTGGGGCGGCGCCGACGACGGGCCGAATCCCTACGCCGGCCTGCTCGCCCACGCCCAGGCCATCTTCGTGACCCCCGACTCGGTCAACATGCTGTCGGAAGCCTGCGCCGTCGGCGTGCCCGTGTTCACCTGGCTGCCGCGGCCGGCCACCGGCAAGCTCGGACGCTTCCATCAGGCGCTCATCGACAGCGGGCATCTGCAGCTGCTCGGCGAGCGCAGCGATCACGTGCCGCCGCCGCTGCGCGAGACCGAAGCGATCGCCGCGGAAGTGCTGCGGCGCTGGCGGGCCGTCCGGCGCACGGCCTGAGCCCGGTCGCAGCAACCTGTGCTGCCGGACGGCGCCGCGCTTCGCGTCAGGCCGCGGATGCCGGACCAGACCACGCTTCGGCGCAGCCGGCGAACGCCTGGACGCAGCACCGCTGCGCTATCGCCGCCGCCGCGCGTTCGCCCAGGATCTCCCCACTGAGAGGAACCACGAGATGCTGCGCCGAATCACGATGACCGCATTGCTGCTGGCCGCCGCCGTGTCGGCGGCGCCTGCCGCCGACACGACCGAATCCGAACGGCAGATACGCGCTGCACTGGACGCCTGGGTCGCCGCAGCCAATCGCGGCGACATGCGCGCGGCGCTGCAGGTCTGGGCACCGGATCTGATCGGCTGGGCGCCCGAGGGCGAAGACGACAGCTATGCGCGCGAAGCCGCCGGCGCCGAGCAGGCGAGCCGGTCGACCGGCGCGCCGCGCACGCGCTACCGCGTGGCCGTCGACGAAATCATCGTCGACGGCTCCCTCGCCGTCGTGCGGGACACCTGGACCCAGACCACGCAGCGCGACGCCGCACCGGACCAGATCACCACCTTCCGCAGCTTCGAGGTATGGCGCCGGCAGCCCAACGCCTCGTGGAAAATCAGCCGCTGGATCGACGGTCCGGTCAAGCCCGCCGCCGCACCGCACTGACCGCGCGGCGGCATCGCGGCCGGCCATGCCACACGGCCGGCGGCGCCTGCGGACCGCTGCGTCGTTTCCTCGACGGAAAACCGCTTTGCCAGCATGACCTCATGCCCGTCACGACCACTGATGAACTCCGGATAGACGCCAGCGCCGGCCGCCTCTACGCAAAGCGCTGGCAGCCGGCTCCGACTGTGGGCAGCGGCCACGCACCCATCGTGCTGCTGCACGACTCGCTCGGCTGCGTGGAGCTCTGGCGCGACTTTCCGCAGCGCCTGGCCGAAGCCGCCGGCCACGAGGTCATCGCGTACGACCGTCTCGGCTTCGGCCGCTCCGATCCGCATCCGGCCAAACTCGGCCGCGGCTTCATCGAGGCCGAAGCCGACGACGGCTTCCGCGCGCTTGTCGAACAATTGCAAATCGGCAAATTTATTCTGTTCGGCCACAGCGTCGGTGGCGGCATGGCCGTCGGCTGCGCTGCACGCTGGGGCGCGGCCTGCCAGGCACTGATCACCGAATCGGCCCAGGCATTCGTCGAAGACCGCACCGTGCAAGGCATACGCACGGCCCGCACCGCGTTCGCCGAACCCGGCCAGCAGGATCGCCTGCGCAAATACCATGGCGACAAGGCCGCCTGGGCGCTGAGCGCCTGGATCGACACCTGGCTCGCCGCCGACTTCGCCGACTGGAACCTCGACGGCGCACTGCGGCAAGTGCGCGGCCCTGCCCTCGCGATCCACGGCGACCGGGACGAATACGGCTCCGTCGCGCACCCGCAGCGCATCGCCAAACTCAGCGGCGGGCCGGCGACCGTGCGGATACTCGGCGGCTGTGGCCACGTGCCGCACAGGGAACGCACGGAGACGGTACTGGCCGAGGTCGTCGCATGGCTGCAGGACGTGGACGGCTGAGCGACGTGGCGCCGGCCGGCATTCCACCATCGTCGCCTCAGCGCCCGACCAGCGACGCGACGAACCGTCCGACCGCATCCGTATACGCCGACGGCGCGCCGAGTTCGTGGTTGATCTGCGCATGCGTCAGATCCTCGGGCTGCACGTCGACGCGCACACCGAGCTCGCGCGCCTTGCCGGCGAACGCGCGCGCCTGCGGACAGGAATCGGCGCGCTGCGTCGAGCAGACCGCCTGCAGCGGCAGCGACGCGGCGGTCAATGCGTGATACGGCGAGGCCGCGGTCCAGTACGCGGGGTCGCTGCCGAACGCGCGGTCGTAGAAACCGAAGTGCCGCGGGAACTGCATGATCTGCACGACGTTCATCGCCGCGCTGTCGAGTGCGACGATGCCGCGCGGCGGCCGCGCACCGGCCGCCGTGAGCCGCGCCGGATCGGCGCCGAGCAGCGCGACGAGGTGCGCGCCGGCCGAATGGCCCATGAGCACGACGCGCGCCGCGTCGGCCTTCCATTCCGGAGCGAGTCGCTGAACCGCGGCGAGGGCGTGCGCGACGTCGTCGGCCTGAGTCAGCGGCTCGGCCTCGGGCAGCATGCGGTAGTTGACCGACACGAACGCATAGCCCTTCGGCAGCCAGTACGCCGCCTTGTTCGCCACGACGCCGGGATTGTCCTTGTCGCCGATCGCCCAGGCGCCGCCGTGGACGAACACGATGAGCGGCGCATCATGCGCAGCCGCCGGCAGATAGACGTCGAAACGCTGGCGCGGATCGTCGCCGTAAGGCAGATCGCGCAGCACGCGCGTGCCCGGCGGCAGCGGCGCCTGCGCCGCTTCGGCGGCCTGGCGGTGCGCGGCGATGCGCTCGCGCAGACCGCCGGCATAGACCGCGAACGCGGCCAGCGACAGCAGCGAGGCAACGACGACGCGAGCGAGTCGTACACGATGAACAGTCATGAGCAGCTCCTTCGGATCAGGACGGGAAATTCGCAATGGGCAGCCGCAGCGCCGCGCGCAGCCCCTGCGGCGCATTCGGCAGCAGCAGCAGTTCGCCGCCGTGCTGGCGCGCGACGCGCTCGACGATGGCCAGGCCCAGGCCGCTGCCGCCGCGGCGGGCGTCGTGCACGAACGCTTCGCGCACGCGCTGCGCGTCGGCCGCGGACAGGCCGGGCCCGTGATCGGCGACCTCGACCCGCCAGGCATCGCCGTCGCGCGCGAGCGTCAGCGCATACGGCGGCGCGCCGTGACGCTGCGCGTTGACGACGAGGTTCTCGACCGCGCGCAGCAGCGCCATCGGCCGGCCACGCAGCGGCGCCTGCGCCGGCAAGGTGACCTGCCAGTCGCCGCGCGCGGCCGACGCGGCGCTGCGGCACAAGTCGGCCAGGTCGATGCGCTCCTCGGCCTCGTCGCGGCCGTCGCGCGCATAGGCGATGAACTGGCTCAGGATCGCGTCGATTTCCTCGATGTCGCGCTCGATGCCGGCGCGCAGCGCCGGATCGCTGTCGGGCAGCAGCTCGACCGCGTACTGCACGCGCATCAGCGGCGTACGCAGGTCGTGCGAGACGCCGGCCAGCACGAAGCGGCGCTCCTCGGCGGCCGCGCGCACGTCGGCGCTGGTCCGCGCGAGCGCCTGGGCAAGCTCGGCCACCTCGCGCGGCGCGCCGCCGGACAGCGTCCCGGGCAGATCCTCGCCGCGCGCGATGCCCGGCGCGGCATCGGCGAGACGGCGCAACGGCACGACCAGCCGCCGCGCCACCAGCGCCGCGGCGAGCCAGACCAGCAGCACGACGCCGAGCAGCATCAGCACCGTGAAACGCCGCAAGCCGGCGCCGCGGCGGCCGTCGTCGAAGGCGACCCACAGCGGCTGCGCCGTGGCCGGCTTGAGCCACAGCATCACGCCGCCGGCCTCGCGCACGACGCGCACCTCGCGCCCGGTGCCGAGCGTGCGTGCCGCCTGCGCTTCCACCTCCAGCAGCAACGGCGCGAAGCGCGGCCGCGGCGCCTCCGGCGGCGTCGTGCGCGTCGCGAAACCGGCCTCCCGCAGCCGCTGCGCGAGCTGCGCCGGCTCGTGCCGGTCCAACGCCTCGATCAGGTCGGCGAAACGGTCGGTCGCACGCAGCAGCCGCGCGGCAGCCGGACCGCTGGCCAGTTCGCGGCCGAGCAGCAGGGCCAGCAGCAGCGCGCCGGCCAGGGTCAGCGCGAGCAGGAGCACGAGCTGCGCGAATACGCCGGCGCGTGCGCGCGGTGGCGTCGAAGGACGGTTCATGCGCCGGCCTCCGGCGGTACGTAGACATAGCCCACGCCCCAGACCGTCTGGATCATCCGCGGCTCCCGCGGATCGTCCTCGACCAGCCGGCGCAGCCGCGCGACGGTCACGTCCATGCTGCGCTCGAACGCATCGTGGCCGCGGCCTCGCGCGAGACTCATCAGGCGGTCGCGGCTCAGCGGCTGGCGCGGATGGCGCAGCAGCACGGCGAGCACGGCGAATTCGCCGCCGGTCAGCTTCAGCAGTTCGTCGCCGCGATACAGCGCGCGGCTGGCCAGGTCGAGCCGGAATGGGCCGAAGCGCATCTCGCCGCCGTCGGCCTGCGGCGCGCCCGGCGCCGGCCGCGTGCGCCGCAGCACCGAGCGGATGCGTGCCAGCAGTTCGCGCGGATTGACCGGCTTGGGCACGTAGTCGTCGGCGCCGATCTCCAGGCCGACGATGCGGTCGATCTCGTCGCCCTTGGCCGTCAGCATGACGATGGGCACCGCGTCGCCCTGCCCGCGCAGGCCGCGGCAGATCTCCAGACCGTCCTCGCCCGGCAGCATCAGGTCGAGCACGATCAGGTCGTAGTGGCCGCGGTCGAGCGCCTGGCGCATCTGCACCGCGTCGCCGACGCCGCGCACGGCGAAACCCTGCGCCTCCAGATAGCGCGCGAGCAGTTCGCGCAGGCGCAAGTCGTCGTCGACGAGCAGGATTCGGGCAGCGGCAGTGTCCATGGCTCCACTATCGGCGCGGTGCGCGGCGCGGCGCAAACCTCCGCGCAGCCACAGTTGTAAGCAGATGTTTCCGCAACGCGCTGGCGAAACATCCGCTGACAAAGCCGCCGCGCGCCGGCCGCACCGGCGCCCTACCGTAGCCCTGCCGGCGGCGTCCGCGCCGCGCCCCTCCCCTTCCTTGCCTCAGGACTCGCCATGAACACGACTTCCCTGCTCGCCGCGATCGCGCTGGCCGCCGTCGCCCTCGCTTCCATTGCCACCGACGCCCAGGCGCGCGAGCGAGCGCGCACGGTCGACCGCAGCGCGCAGGGCGGCCACGTCGCCGCCAGCCGCAGCAACGCGAAGTTCGACAGCCAGCGCCAGCGCGACTGGAAGGCCGACGGCCAGGGCAACGTCGCCGGATCGAGCAGCGGCAGCATCGCCGGCGCCAACGGCGGCGGCGCCGCCCGCCAGGGCAGCGCCTACCGCAACGCCGACGGCAGCGCCGGCCGCCAGGGCAGCGCCAGCGTCAGCGGCCCCAACGGCGGCAGCGCGGCCACGTCAGGCTCCATCGCGCGCAGCGCCGACGGCAGCGTCGCCGGCTCGCGCACGACCAGCGCCACCGGCGCCAACGGCAACGGCTACAACGGCTCGACAACGGTCAGCAATGGCAATGTCACGCACAGCGGCACGTGCACGAATGCGGCGGGAGAGACGATCGCCTGTCGTGGAGATCGCTGAGGGACCGCAAAAACACCTGTCGGCGCGTTGTCATCGCAGGCGCCGATTGACTGCGTTCAACGACGCGGGGCCGTTGTGGTCGCCCCGCGGCGTTGAACCACGCCGCCGCACCGCGGCCGACGGGCAGCGTCGGCGGCGAAACGGGCGATGCTGTCGAAGACCGCTACGCACCGACGAACTGCCGCTCCTCCACCGTCGTACCGGGTCGCGTCTACTTCTACCTGACACCGAAGGGCGGCCTCGCCTATCACGATGGTCCCTACTACTCGTCGAGCCGTCCGGTGAGGTCTCGACCCGGCGCGGCATGCCTTGCGAAGAGCATCCGAGTGCGTGCGAGTGAGGTGGGGTCGCGTAGCGCTCCGCTCTGCTCCACCGCCCCATGAACCATAGTCGCGACGATATAGCGATATGACTACTGAGGGACCCTGAACGCTTCCCATGTTTCCTGAGTCGCCGCGCGCACCGTCCCTAAAGACTGATATGGGATTACGAACACCAGGTCGAAAAATTGCATATGGCTGGTCGTGATCGCCGGTCAATTCAGATTCCGCGCCCTTGAATTTCATGACGGGATGAGAGTGACGACAAACAACGAATGCGGTACTGCGATTCTCCCCGAGAACATCAATCGCATGGCTTATCTACGTTTTGCAGGAAAATTTCTTTATGAAACGTATTAGACAAATTTCAACGAAGTAAATACCTTCTCAAGCAAGGAGCAACGCGCCAAGGAAGGCCCAATCCGATGACACCTCGTAATCCAGCTACGAAGCATTCAGCACCTGTGGCGGCCAACCGCAAGAAGCGACCCGCCTCATCCGCAACTACGGCAGTTGCGAAACCACGCCGACGGACAAGCCGCGGCGACCGATTGATAGAGCGTGCCATCGCTGCATTGGAAGCCCGCGCCCGACGCCCCGGGCCTCTGCTTCGCAGCTTCTCCGTCGCCGCCGACTGGTTTCGCCTCAAGCTCGCCGGATACGAGCATGAAGTCTTCGCCGCGGCTTGGCTCGACAACCGCCACCGCCTGCTCGCCTTCGAGGAATTGTTCCGCGGCACCCTGTCCGCTACCGCAGTGCCAGCGCGCGAAGTCGTCAAAGCTGCGCTCCGTCAGAACGCCGCCGCGGTGCTGTTCGCCCACAACCATCCATCCGGCTGCGGAACCCCCTCGGGCGATGACCTGGCACTGACCTTGGAACTCGGGCGCGCTCTCGACCTCGTCGACGTCCGCGTGTTGGACCATTTTGTCGTTACTGCCACCGAACCGCCGCAATCGGTATGGCCTACAGCACTGCTGAACGTCGGACGACGCCAAGGAACTGCGACACGCAAAAGCAAGAGCGGCAGCGCTTCCGGGAAAACGGCACGAGCGCAAGGAAAGCCTCGCAAATGAAAATCCAGTCGCTCGGATCGAGAGCCGAGCCTCCCTTCTCACGAGCCTCGCATGCCAAGCCACCTGATACAGACGAATCGCAACGAATCAGGCTGGCCGCTATTCCGCTTAAACCAGGATGGCCTTCCGGAACACCTGGGCATTCTGATCGCACTGGGCCGTGATGAGTTCTCGTTCCGAACGGACCGCCTGCGCCCGACATTTTCCCTTCGGCCTTTCGAGGCCGGCGTGTTCCCAGGGCTTCCCTGGTTTCTCGACGACCTTCGTCTTGACGGCTTCTGTGGCCGCCCCCATGCCCACCGCATCGCCACCTCCCTAGGCGTCCCTTCGGACATCACCGTCTGGAATGCCGAACACGTGCTCGCCGCACTGCTGCAAGGCGACTCCACGCAGGCCGGCGACCTCGTGGTCGGCGAACGTGCGCTCGCGCGGACCTTGCAGACGATGGACAGGCCGCCGGATCTCGTCGCCACGGCCGAACGCGCACGGTGCTATCCGGCCTGGGCCGACGACGTATTGCGCGGCGAACCGCCGGGCTCGTCGCCAGGCGGCGAACAAGCCAAGTTCACGGCCACGGTCGACGGCGAAGACGGCCGCTATTCGGCGATCGTGAAGTTCAGCGCCGGCGACGACAATCCGGCCGCGCGCCGCTGGGCCGCGCTGCTGCGCTGCGAAGCATTGGCGGGAACCGTTCTGGCACGCCGCGGCATTGCGGCAGCAGAGGCGCAGATCGTCGAGAACGGCGGACAGGTATTCCTCGAATCGCGCCGCTTCGATCGCACGGCCGCGCAGGGACGTCGCGGCTACGTCTCGCTCGCGAGTGTCGACGCCGCGTTCTACGGCCATGCGAGCATTCCGTGGTGGCGCTTCGCCGACGAACTGGAGCGCGACGGCTGGCTGTCCGCCGACGATGCTGCGGCGCTGCGACGCACGTACTGGTTCGGCGCGCTGATCGCCAATACGGACATGCACCTCGGCAATTTCGGCCTGGTCCTGGCGGACGCGCGGCCGCTGCGGGCCGCGCCGGTCTTCGACATGCTGCCGATGATGCTGCGGCCGAGTTCGCAGGGCATCGTGACGTCGCGCGACTATGCAACGCCGCCGCCGGCCGCCGGTCAGGCTGCGCACTGGCATTGGGCCGCAGAAGCGGCGATCGCGTTCTGGGACGCCGTGCTGAGCGATCCCGCGATAGCCGCCGAAATCGGCGACTTCGCCGCTCGGGCCATACAGGAAATCCGGCGCATGGCAGCGCGGTTCTAGCACCCTGCCCCTGCGGCCGCCCGGTGCCGGGCAACGGCCGCACGGTCCAGCGACGGCAGGCCGCGAGCCGCGCGGCCGCCCCGACGGATGACGCCGATCGGCATGTCGGGTTTCGAACCCGATACGACTCGCACTCCCAGGCGGTCGCGCTCGCTGCATGGCCGCAAGGCCGCCGATCCGCCTCTCCAGGCATCGCCGACCGTTTTCCGGAAACTCCGGGAGCGGCGTCCGGCGACGCGGCCAGCTCTTGCCCGACCGCCCGCACCGAACATATGATCCATATACGTTTCATATATTCGAGCACCCATGGGCATCGTAAACATCGACGACGAACTGCACGACCAGATCCGCAAGGCCAGCGCCGTGGCCTGCCGGTCCATCAATGCGCAGGCGGCGTTCTGGATCAAGATCGGCATGCTGTGCGAGATGAATCCGGCCTTGTCGTTCAACGAGGTCGTCGCGCGGGAGCTGCGCGCGGCCGGCGTCGAGGCGCCGTCCGCCAGGACGGTGACGGCGTGACGAAGCGCCCCGACGAGATCGCGCTGCTGGCCGAATCGGGCCGGCTGCTCGCGCAGGTGTTCGGCCATCTGGACCGGCTCGACCTGATCGGCATGACGACGATGCAGGTCAACGACCTCGTCGACGATTTCATCGTGAACGGGCTCCAGGCGCGGCCGGCGAGCAAGGGGCAGTACGGGTATGCGTATGCGCTGAATGCCTCGCGCAACGACGTCGTCTGTCATGGCGTTCCGTCGGCGACGGAGATCCTGCGCGACGGCGACATCGTGAATTTCGACATTACGTTGGAGAAGAACGGCTTCATCGCCGACTCCAGCAAGACCTATCTCGTCGGCGAGGTATCGCCGGCCGCACGGCGTCTGGTGCGGGTGACGTACGAGGCCCTGTGGCAGGGCATCCGGGCGGTTCGCCCCGGCGCCCGGCTCGGCGACATCGGCCACGCGATCGAGCGTCATGCGAAGCAAAGCGGCTATTCGGTGGTGCGCGACTATTGCGGGCACGGCATCGGCCGCGAGATGCACGAACCGCCGCAGGTGCTGCACTGGGGCCGGCCGCAGACCGGGCTGGCCTTGCAGGAAGGCATGGTGTTCACGATCGAGCCGATGCTCAACCAGGGCAATCGCGCGGTACGGACCGAAGCCGACGGCTGGACCGTCACGACGCGCGACGGGAAATGGTCGGCGCAGTTCGAGCATACGGTGGCCGTGACGCGCGACGGCGTGCAGGTGCTGACCCTGCGGCCCGAGGAACGCGTGCCGGGCTGAGCCGCTTACGCCGGAAGCCGCCCCGCTGGGCGCCGCCGCAGGGGCAATGCCACGCTTTCAGGCACCCAGGCGACGCCACGGCCCCGGAATGCGACAATCGCCGGTCCAACAACCCTAGGAGCCTCACCATGAAGAAGTGCCGCGCCCGCCGCCGCAAAGTCCGCCTCGGCCGTTTCCTGCAGTCGCGCGCCAAGCTGTAAGGCCACGAAGGCCGGCGATGCGCTCGTTGCAGCCATCGCCGGCGGTTCGGGCCGGATCGGCGGCGTCGCCGTTCATGGCCCGCTGGTTTCCCGATTCACTCCATCCCATCGCATGAGCCTGCGCATTCGCCACGAAGCGCCCGGCGATGCCGCGGCCATCGAAGCCGTCACGGTAGCCGCCTTTCTCCGCGCGCCGCATACCGATCACACCGAACACGTCATCGTCCGCGCGCTGCGCGCGGCCGGCCAGCTGAGCATGTCGCTCGTGGCCGAACACGACGGCGTCATCGTCGGACATGTCGCGATTTCGCCGGTCACGATTTCCGATGGCGCGCAAGCCTGGTTCGGCCTCGGGCCCGTATCAGTCACTCCCGCGCATCAGGGCCGCGGCATCGGCACACGGCTCATCGAGCAAGCGCTGGCCGCTTTGCGCGAACGCGACGCCAACGGTTGTGTCGTGCTCGGCGAGCCGGGCTACTACAGCCGCTTCGGCTTCAGGGCGGAGCCGCAACTGACCCTTCCCGGCGTGCCGCCGGAATACTTCCAGGCCCTTCCCTTCGCTGCGGCATTGCCGCGAGGGAACGTGTCGTACCACGAGGCCTTTTCGGCCTGCGCGTAACGCCCGCCGGCCGCCGTGGCCACGACGCCTCGCGGATCGGCACACAGCGAGATATCCGTCCGGCAAAACCCCGCCGGCCACCCACGCCGGCCCCGCCGCCAACACCTTGCAGCGTCGGCGCGGCGCAAGCAGACTCGATCGCCCAGGCGCCGCACGCGCGCCCAGCGGGCGCGGGAGGCTGCATGACGACCGACGACGACTCTGTCCTGGCCCGCACGTTGCAGCTGCGCGCCGCCGGCCCCTCGCATCCGCTGATCCGTTTCCGCACGCGCCGCTTCGATCTCGCGGACGAGCCGGACAATCCGATCAATCCAATCCACGGCTGGTCGCTGCTGGAGTGGCTGCGCACGCAGCCACCGCTCGGCGCGACGTTGTCGGAAACGGCCGCGGAGGACTGGGGCTGGTATGCGATCGCGACCGTCGACGGCCGCTGCTATCTGATCGGCGCGTCGGCCGAGGAAAGCACGGACGGCAATCATGCCTGGACCGTGCTGATCGACAAGCAGCGCTCGCTGTGGGAAAAGCTGCTGGGCCGCGCCCGGATGACCGCCGACGACGCGTGCTTCCGCTGGCTTTGCGATGCGGTCGCGCGCGAGCCGCAGTTCACCGATCTGTCGGCGGAATAGCGGCACGCCGGCACCCTGCTCATCCGCAAAGACAGCCGAGTGGACATCCTGCGCATACCACTGAGCCCGGCCATGACACGGCTGTTCGCAGCCTGCGAGCAGCATTGCGTTGCCGGCGGTTGCGGTATCGGCGCCTACGATTTTTCGCCGCTGTACATCGCCGCCAATCTCGCCGGCTACTCCGGAAAGGGGCTGCAGATCGACGGCGCTGACGCGCTGTACCGCGAGCTTGACTCGATGCTCGAACAAGGACTGGCGCAGACGCCGAATGAGCAGGGCTTCGTCTGCGAGGTTGCCGGCACCAACCAGTATTTCACGCGCGAGCTGCCGCGGACTCTGGTGGAGCGCGTCCGCTGGGCGATCGCACAGTCCTTGCTGGTGGTCGAATACGTCAACCGGCTCGACGAGCATTCGCCGCCGCAGCCGATCGATTGAGGCGCCTGATCCTGCCTTCGCAATCCATTGCCGACCGAGGCGAACGGCTCCTCATTCGTCCCGACTGCCGTCGGACCTGTGCGGCTGTCGGACGCGACAAAGCAAACGTTCGCCGCGCTGCCCCAGCAGCGCGGCGATCGTCCTCAGTCGCCCATCAGAACTTCGCATCCACCGTCAGGAACATCTGCCGCGGCGCACCCTGCAGCACGGTGTAGTTCAGGCCAGCCGGGTCGGACGCCACGAAGCCGTTCGAGCCCACGGTGCCGAAGTAGTTGCGGTCGGCGAGGTTGGTGATGTTGGCCGAGAGCTTCAGCGCCGACAGCGGGCCGAGGTCGCCGATGGTGTAGCTCGCGCCGGCGTCGATGACCCAGAAGCCCGGCACCGACGAGTCGTTGACGTAGGTGATGTAGCGCTTGCCGGTGTATTTCGCGCCGAGGCTGAAGTTGAAGCCGTCGAGGTCGTAGCTGAGCTCCGTCGCGAACAGCTGGCGCGGCGTGTCGACGACGTCCTTGCCGTCGGTCGGGATGCGCGTGGTGCCGTCGAGGTAGTCGTCCTCGTACTGCGCGTCGGTCCAGGTCAGCGAGTTGAACCAGCGCAGACCTTCGAGCGGACGCCAGACGAAAGTGGCTTCGGCGCCTCGCGTGCGCACCGAGCCGACGTTCGCGAACACGGTCGGGCAGCCCTGGATGCCGCTGCACTGGGCGATCGCGAGCAGGCGGTTGTCGAACGTCGTCGAGTACAGCGCGAGCGAGGCGTCGACGGTTTCGTGAGTGGAACGCAGGCCGCCTTCGAAGGTCCTGGAGCGCTCGGGCTTGAGACCATGGCGGATCGCGTCGAAGCCGGCCTGCGAGGCGGAGAACGGACCGGCCACGCCGGGCTGGAACGCCGCCTGGTTTTCCGCATAGCTGAAGAACAGTTCCTCGCCGTCGCTGATGCGCAGGTTCGCGCCGAGCTGCGGCAGGAAGTTCTTCTTCGCGGTCAGCGAACCGCTGGCGCGCGAGCCGATCAGGTTGATCGCATCGGTCTGCACGTCCTGGCTCTTGAAGCCGACGTCGACCTTGAGGTTGCCGTCGAGGAAGCTCATGCGGTCCTGCAGATACCACTGCGTCGTGTCGGTATCGAAGCGCTGGCGGAACTGGCGCAGGGCCGGATTGCGCAGGAAATAGTCGTCGACGATCGGACCGTCCACGCCGTAGAAGTTGCGCTGCAGGCCGTGCACGCTGGTCTCGACCCAGAAGCCGCCTTCCAAGGTGTGATTCTCGATCTGCCAGACCAGCGCGCCGGTATAGCCGGTGCGCTCGATGTCGTATTCGGTCGTGCGGATCGAGATCGGCACGGTCGCCGATGACGGCGCATACGGCGTGAACCAGTGACCCTGGCCTTCGTTGTTGTGGTAGTAGCTGCCCAGACGCAGGTTCAAGCCCTCGCCGAGGCCGAAGTCGCCCGACAGGCCGACGAGATCGTCGTCGCGCAGGCCGCGACCGAGGTAATACGCGTCGTCGAGGCTGTTGACGCCGCCCGAGTAGATGCCGCGCGCGGCGTCGACGGCACGCTGCCAGTCCGGCGCGTAGTTGTCCCAGTCCCAGCCGAGGCGGCGCTGCGACTCCAGCGAATAGTCGGCGTAGTCGACTTCGTTGCGGCGCGAGGTGCTGACGAGCAGCGCGAGATGGCTGTCGGCGAAATCGTAGACGGCCTTGCCGTTGAACTGGGTCTGCTCCTGCTCGCCCCAGCCCTTCCACTTGTCGGTCGTCGAGTAAGCACCGCTCAGATACGCGGCGAAACCGGCGTGATCGCCGGTGTCCAGGCGCGCATAGGTGCGCCGCGTCGCGTCGCTGCCGACGGTCTGCGCGAGGCGCGCGCCGTACTGCGGCAGCGGATCGGTCGAAGTGAAGGCGATCGTGCCGCCGAGGTTGCCGGTCGACGCCGTGCCGAGCGCGCCGCTGCCCTGGGCGACTTCGGCCATGCCGAGGTTCTCGGCGATCAGCGCGCGGCTGATGTGCAGGCCGTTGGTGTTGCCGTAGCTCATGTCGCCGAGCGGAATGCCGTCGAGCGTGAAGCCGAGGCGGTTCTGGTTGAAGCCGCGCAGGCTGATGCGCGTCGACCACTCGTAATTGCCCCAGGGATCGGCGGCTTCGACGTGCACGCCGGGCAGCTTGTCGAGCAGCTTCAGCGGGCTCGTGCCCGTCGGCCTGGCGATGGCTTCTTCGGGCAGTACGCGCTGGACCTGGCGCGTTTCGCCCTGGCCGATCACGGAAACGGTATCGAGGGTCTGGCTGGCTTCGGCCTCGGCAGCGGCGTCGGCATTTGCGTCGACGCGGGTTGCGGCGACCGCGTTGGCCGCGGCGCCGAACAGCAGCGCGGCGACGGCGAGAGACAGGGGATGCAGTGTGACGTTCATGTCGTTCTGGCTTTCTTGGGACGAGCGGCAGCGCACGCCTCCGTGCGGCGCGTTCGGCTCGAGGTCGTTCGGCCCGGCAGTCCTCGCCGCGCCCGATGCGCGGCACGGCTCGCGTTCCCCGCCGGCCCTGTCACGCTGCTGCGCAGCAGCGCGCCGGACGGCGCCACGCTGTGCGAAGCGCCGCGACGATGCGCGAACAAGATGACATGGCGTTTGCGCCGGCTTTGCACCGAGGACGTCCTGTCATGCCTGCGCAATGCAGGCTGCCGGTATCGCGGCGATGACCGGTGCGGCTATCGGGTTCAGACGCCGCGAGCGCCCATCGTGACGGCACGGGGAACAGCCCTGCTCCGGCTCCGTTCCGGGCGCTGAAACGCTACCGGCCCGATGCCGCTGCGGCAGTTCCGGAATAGACAATACGCACGCCGTCGGCGTGGACATTCATGAGAAACGGCTTCGCCGAACCGTAGTCCACGTGAAGCACACCGTCGCGCCACTCCAGGGCATCCGGCCTGCCTTCGAAGACCGCGACGCGATCGCGCTCAGGCGAAAACCCGCGGTCGGCCGGGGTCAACAGCACCCAGTACGCGTCGCGCGTCGTCGCGCCGCAGGCGACTTCGAGCATGGCTGCCTTGTGCACTGCGTCCGGCGAGGCGACTTCGGCCTGCACCGTCCGATCGCAGTCGACCAACGGCGAATCGCGACAACCGGAGACAGTCGCCAGCATCGCGGCGGCGAGCAGGCCGCAACCGGGGACGCGCACGCGCCGCGCGGGCATCAGCCGAACGCCAGCCCCAGCGCCCGCGCGACCGCGAGCACGTCCTCGCTGGCCGCGCTCAGGGCCGGCGTGCGCGCCGCGAGCCGCGGCCGTGCGTCGAGGGTGCAGGTCAGCGCGGCATCGAGCAGTACCGCATGCGCTTTCGCGAGCGATTCGCCCTGCTCGGCCGTCAGCAGGCCGTGCTGCGCCGAGAGCCGGATCAGGTTTGCGCTGTCGCTGGCCTGCAGCAGCGCCGGAATCGCCGCGGCGTGCGCGAGCACCAGCGCCTGCAGCAGGAATTCGATGTCGAGCAGCGCGCCGGCGCCCTGCTTGAGATCGAGCTCGGTCGCGCTCGAGCGGTCACGCTCGGCGCGCCAGCGCGCGCGCATGGTCGCGACGTGGGCGAACACTTCGGCCGCGTCGCGCACCTGGCCGAGCACGGCGGCACGCGCGTCGCCGAAGCGGCGCGCCAACGCAGGGTCGCCGGCGAGCAGCCGTGAACGCACCAGTGCCTGATGTTCCCAGGTCCAGGCGCGTTCGCGCTGGTAGTCGGCGAAACCCTGCACGCTGGTCACGAGCAGGCCCTTGCCGCCGTCGGGGCGCAGACGCACGTCGACTTCGTAGAGGCGGCCGGCGCGCGTCATCGTCGTCAGCAGATGCACGACGCGCTGGGCGATGCGCGCGTAGTAGCGCTGGCCGTCGAGCGGCTTGGCGCCGTCGCTTTCGACCTGGCCCAGGGCTTCGTCGTAGAGGAACACCAGATCCAGATCCGAAGCGAAGCCGAGTTCGGCCGCGCCCAGCGAGCCGTAGCCGACGATGGCCAGGCCGCTGCCGATGCCGCTGCGGCCGGGCAGACGGCCGTGCTGGCGCAGCGCGTCGCGTTCGGCCTGGGCCAGTACGGTCGCGACGATGGTCTCGGCCAGAGTGGCCAGGCGCCGCGCCGTGGCGACCGCATCGGCACGCTTGCCGAGAAACGCGAGGCCGAGGCGAAAACCGAGGCTGTGCTTGAGCTCCTGCAGCAGCTCGATCTCGGCTTCGGGATCGGGTTCGGCGGCTTCCAGGGTGGCGACGCGGCGCGCGATCTCGCCGGCGATCGCGCTGCGGTCCACCGGCACCGCGTCCAGGCGCGGATCGAACAGGTCGTCGATCAGCAGCGGATGCGCGATGACGCGCTCGGCCAGCCAGGCGCTGTCGGCGAACAGGGCGATCAGGCGCTTGCGCGCGCCGGGCTGCTCGTCGAGCAGCACGAGATAGGCCGCGCGGCGCACGATCGCGTGCAGCAGCCGCACGAGGCGTTCGAGACACGCCGCCGGCGCACGACTCGCCGCGGCGGCCTGCAGCAGCTGCGGCATCAGCCGGTCGAACCGCTCGCGCGAGCCGGCGGCCATGCTGCGCACGGCCGGCGAACGCACGAGGCCGAGCAGGGCTTCGCGCACCGGTTCGGCCGGCGCGAAGCCGGCTGCGGCCAGCGCTGCGGCGTCGCCGCCGTCGTGGTCCAGGCTCTGCCACAGCGCAACCCAGCCGTCGTCGCCGGCCGGCGTGCTGCCCTTGTCCAGCGGCGCGAGCAATGCGCGGAACTCCTCGGCCACGCCGGCGCGCTCCACGGCGAGTGCCGCGGCGAACGCTGCCGTGTCCGCATGGCCCAGGGACTGGGCGATGCGCTCGACCAGAACCGTGTCGGCCGGCAGCGCATGGGTCTGTTCGTCGCGCAGCATCTGCAGACGGTTCTCGGCGCGGCGCAGGAACAGATAGCTGCGGCGCAGCAGCTGCGCACGCGCCTTTTCCACGAATCCCAATTGTTCGCAGGCCGCCAGCGCCGGCAACAGGCCGCGCACGCGCAGGCTGGGCTCGCGGCCGCCGCGGATCATCTGCAGCAGCTGCACGATGAACTCGATCTCGCGGATGCCGCCGGGGCCGAGCTTGAGGTTGTCGGTGAGGTCCTTGCGCGCGACTTCGGCGTCGATCAGCGCCTTCATCTCGCGCAGGCCGGCGAACGCGGTGTAGTCGAGATAGCGCCGGTAGACGAACGGCCGCAGGCTTTCGCACAGGCGCTTGCCGGCGGCGAGGTCGCCGGCGACCGGGCGCGCCTTGATCCAGGCATAGCGCTCCCAGTTGCGTCCTTCGCGCTGGTAGTACTGCTCCATCGCGGCGAACGAAAGCGCGACGCGGCCGGCATTGCCGAACGGGCGCAGGCGCAGGTCGACGCGGTAGACGTAGCCGTCGACGCTGACCTCGGCCAGCAGCTTGACCATCTGCTGGCCCAGGCGCGCGAAATACGTTTCGTTGTCGACGACGCGGGCGCCGTCGGTCTGGCCGTTTTCCGCGTAGGCGAGGATCAGGTCCACGTCGGAAGAAAAATTCAGCTCGCCGCCGCCGAGCTTGCCGAGACCGAGCACGACCAGGCGCTGGGCGCGGCCCTGCGCGTCGCGCGGCCGGCCGTGGCGCTGCGACAGATTGGCCTCGGCGTAGCGCAGCGCCGCCTCGATGCAGGTCTCGGCCAGCGCGGTGGAACCGTCGAGGGTATCGCCGACTTCGTCGAAGCCGTTGACGTCGCGCCAGATCAGGCGCAGCGCCTCGCGCTTGCGGAAGCGCCGCAGCAGCGCCATCTGGCGCGCCTCGTCGCGCTCGCCGGGATCGAGCTGCCAGATCCGCGCGTCGGCCGGGCGCGGATCGCTCATGAGCATCAGTGCCTCGGGCGCAAGCAGCGCCGGATCGCGCGAGAAGCAGTCATAGGCGAAGTCGCTGGCCAGCAGTACGCGCTGCAGCCGCTCGGCCACGCCGGCATCGTCGTAGAACGGCACGCCGGCCTCGCGGCAGCGCGCCAGCAGGTGCGCGTAGCGGCGCTCGAGGAAGTCGGCGAAGGAAACGGCGGCGGTCGCGGTCATGGGCCGTCGATTCAAGCAGATTCGCGTACCGATTGCGCGCATCGCCATGAAAAAACCGGGCCGGCGCGAACGCCGGCCCGGTGTGCCGCCTGCGGCCGCCGCAGCGGCCGGGGCGAGGCTTAAGGCTCGAAACCGGTGCGGAAGATCAGGTCGGCCTCGCCCGATGTGCACGACGCGCCGTAGTAGTGGCGCACGTCGTCGAGCCAGAAGCCGTCGCCGGTCTGCGAGGTGTCGCTGGCGAAGCGGAAGCGCAGGCCGACCTGGTTGCCGGCGAACGCCGACAGGTCGACCGTCACGCGGGTCCAGGTCGTGCGCGAGCCGTGCCAGGCCGTGCGCGCGCCGAACACGCCGTTCGCATTCATGACGCCGTTATAGCCGCCTTCGCTGAAGCGGTTCGCATCGGCCGGGACCGGCCCCTGCGCGGCGAGGATGTCGGTCCAGGTCGTGCCGCCGTCGAGCGAATACTCCAGCAGCACGCCGTCGTAGTTGGCCTCGGTCGCATAGCGCGTCCAGAACTCCAGCTTGTTGCCGCCGCTGGCGGTCAGGTCCAGCGGCGTGGCCAGGGTCAGGGTGCGCGTGCTCGTCGTGGAAGGGTCGGGCACGAAGAACGCGTTGGCCGGCGAATGCGACTGCGTCGTCGCGACGGACCAGTTCGCGCCGGCGCCGCTGCCGGCCGCAGCCCAACGGCCGATGCCGCTTTCGGCGTTGTCGCTGAAGCCATCCACCGTGCCCGGGCCGAACGGACGCGCCGAGCGCCGCACGAGGTTGGTGTCCTCGATGCCGCCGCCGCAAAGGCCGGTGCCGGCGCCGTTCGGATCCTCGGCGCGCACGACGTAGTGGTAGCTGTTGTTGCCGACCGTGGTATCGGCGAGCGTCGTCGACGTCAGGCAGGACTGCAGCAGGTTGGCCGCCGACGGCGTGAAGCCGGCCGTCGTGGAGCGGTAGACGTTGTAGCGCGGCGGATTGGCGCCGCAGTTCGGCGTCGCCGCGGTCCAGTTCAGGTCGACCTCGCAGGCCGTCGTGCCCGGCGACGTCGCGCCATTCGCGCCGTTGAACGTCGGCGACAGGGTGCACTGGCCCGTCGCGGTCGCACTGCTGCAGCTGCTGGCGACCGACTGGCAGGGCTGCGCCGTGTCGACGCTGACGACCTTGTAGCTGTAGGTCGTGGCACCGGACACCGTGCCGTCGGCGTACGACGTCACATTGTCCACTTCGGCAATCTGCGTGAAGTTGGAACCCGGACAGGCGCCGGTGGAGCGCAGGATGCGGTACTTGCCGATACCGCCGACGGCGGTCCAGCTCACCGTGATCGCGTTGGCCGCGCTGGCTGTCGCAGTCACGTTGGACGGCGCGGCCGGCGCGGTACAGGCGTTGATGCCGTCGAGCACGGTCGCGGTGCCGCCGCCGATCGGATCGAGATGGGTCTTCATCGCCGTCGTCGTCGTGCCGCCGCCTTCCCAGCCGATCGCGAGACGGCCGTAGTAGTCGGTCAGGTTTTCGCCGGTCGCGCCGCAGGCGGAAAGACCGCCGCTGAGCACGCCGACGAGACGGCGGTCGGCGTTGTACAGCGGCGAACCCGACGAGCCGCCTTCGGTCACGTTCGGTGCGATCGAGGCCGGCGGCGGCTGGATGCCCGGCAGCAGCGGCGGGCTCGGATCCCAGTGTACGTACCAGTGCGAGGTGCCGCTGCCCGCGGCCGGCTGCAGGTACTGGCGGATGTCCATGGTCTGGCCGATGAACGTGATGCGCTTTTCGTCCACGCCCGGGTGATGGATGCTCGCGCACATGCCGGCGGTCGATGTCGGATCACCCGGCTGTATGCAGACCGGCGCGACGCCGGTGCGGTCCCAGCCGGCCCAGTAGTGGTTGTAGGCCGGATTCACCGGCTGCACGAATTCGAGCAGGGTCCAGTCCGACGAGCTCGTCGTGCCGTGGTTGGCGAGGAAGTTCGCGCCGTTGTACGTCGTGTTCGGCTTCGGCAGCGCCGTACCGCTGGCCGAGGAGCCCGGCGTGCGGCAGGTCGCCGACTCGTAGTTCCAGTAGGCGACGATGGTCGCGGCGTTCGCCGCCGAGTTCATGCCGCAATGGCCGGCCGTCGCGAAGATCAGGCGATGGTCGTTGGCCGTGTTGTTGACCAGCGAGCCGGTGCAGGTATCCGTCGCGCCGCGCGTATACGCGGCGACCGCGCGGCGGTTGTCGTTCCACGGATCGTTGGGCCCGAGACAGGCCACGTCCATGTTGCAGGCGCCCGACTTGCAGTATTTCGTGCGCGCACCGAAACCGCGGTAGCCGTGGCCGATCTTGACCAGCGCGAGCTGCACGTCGTCCTGGCGCCCGGCCGGCACGGTCAGGGTGAACACGGCGCTGTTGCCCATGAGCACCTGGGTCCAGTACTGCCCGGTCACGTTGTTGTTCTCGGCCGTGAACGGGCCGATGGCTGCGCTGTCGTCCGGCGCGGCGATGGTCAGGGTCGCGCCGTCGGGCAGATGGAACGGATTGAATCCGAAGTTCAGATGCGCCGCGTCGGGCGTCTCGACCTCGAAGGTCCAGACCAGGCTGCCGTCGGCGCGCGTGCTCCAGCGGCCGTCGGCGGCCGGCGTCACGTTGACCTCGTGGCCGATCGCGAAGCGCTTGGGTCCGACGCCTTTCTCGTCGGCCAGCGCGTCCTCGTCGGCGAGCTTGTTCATGTCCAGCGCATCGAAGCGGATCTTGCTCCGGTCCGCGTTGAAGCCTTCGGCCATGGCTCCCCCAGCCACGGCCATGCCCAGCATCGCCCCGATGCCGAGTGCATAGAGTTTTCGCACGGTGATCTCCCAGATTTGCGTGAACAGCGAGCAGTCCCGCACCCCCCAGACGGTGCGGAACCGATTTGCATTCTCCCGCGGGGTAGTCGAGCTGAAATCCGCAATGCGGCCGACGCGGCGGCGTGCTCAGGCCCACTTCGCGACCGAGCCAGGACCCGGACCAGCGGGCCGCACGCGACCGCCTGCGCACGGAGTAGCGGCATGGCGAACCGGTGATGGCGGTGCCCGGCGATGCGGGCTTCGCGCGCCAGCCCCGGCTTACAGTTCCAGGGCCCCCGCGTTCGGGCCAGAGACAACCCCATCCATACCCTCCGGCCCGTCAGGCGCTCGGAGTCGCCAGAACCTGCGGTTCTGAGCGGCGACCCACTCGCCCCCTTGAAGGGTTTTCATGCGGCTCGCCCCGACGTGTTCAGAGGGCCGAACTCATCGTCACCGCCTGGAACAAGCCCTCCCCTTCAAGGGGAGGGTATGGGTGGGGATGGGGTTGCCGTGCGGCGCAGCTCATGCCGCAGGTATCTTCGCGGAACGCGCAGCAGAGGCTTTCGGACAAATGGAAAGTGTTCCGACCGACACGTAACAAATCCCCGGGAACAGCAGGGATTTCGGCCGATGTCCTGCGTCGATCCGGACCGCGGCGACCGGACGCCCTGCGTCGCCCATGCAGGCGACGGCCGCGCTTCACGCATAAAAAAACCCGCCGCTGCAAGGCAGCGGCGGGTTCCCTCCCGGCAGACTCTGAGGCCTGCGCTCGGCGGATTGTGACCATTGCGACGTCGCGGTCACGCCGCGGTGCAGCACCGGCCGCGGCCGCGGCCGCCGGAATCGGCGCCGCCGCGCGGTTTTCGGGGTGGCGCCCGTCTACATGTCCCATCGCCATGACCGCACATACCCCACCGCTATAACCGAATAACCCCCCATCCTTTCCTGGTGTTGCCGGGCGCGCCTAGCATCGTCGATCACAGGGCGTTTGGACGTCCAAATGACTTCGGTGAACGCCATGTCCGCAACTCCCGCACTGCCGCTGATTCCGCTGCCCGAAGCCAAGGCCGGCGACCTGGCCCGTCTCGTCGAAGGACTGGACGCCCCGGCGCTCTGGTGGCTGTCGGGCTATGCCGCCGGTCTGGCCAGCCAGCCGGTCGCGCGCGCCGTATCGGCGGCGCTGGCCAAGGAACCCGCCGCGGCGCTGCGTCTGAGCGTGGTCTACGGCAGCCAGACCGGCAACGCCAAGCGCCTGGCCGAGCAGTTCGCGCAGAAAGCCGAAGCCGCCGGCCTGCAGGTGCGCCTGCTGCGCGCCGATGCGTATCCGACGCGCGAGCTCAAGAGCGAACGCCTGCTCGTGCTCGTCGTCAGCACCCAGGGCGACGGCGATCCGCCGGACGATGCGCGCGGCCTCGTCGAGTTCCTGCTCGGCAAGCGCGCGCCGGAGCTCAAGGAACTCAAGTTCGGCGTGCTCGGCCTCGGCGACAGCAGCTACCCGCAGTTCTGCGAGATCGGCCGCCGCCTCGATGCGCGCCTGGCCGAGCTCGGCGCGACGCGCCTGCTCGACCGCGCCGACGCCGACGTCGACGTCGACAGCATCGCCAGGCCCTGGGCCGAACGCGCCCTGCAGCTCGTGCGCGAGCAGGCCAAGGCCCATGCGCCGCTCGCCACGGTCACGCCGCTGCGTCCGGCAGCGACGGCGGGCTGGTCGCGCGACAAGCCGTTCGCCGCCGAAGTCATCGCCAACCAGCGCATCACCGCGCGGCAGAGCGACAAGGACATCCGCCATATCGAGCTGTCGCTGGAAGGCTCGGGCCTGAACTACGAGCCCGGCGATGCGCTGGGCCTGTGGCCGCGCAACCCGCCGGCGCTGGTCGACGCGGTGCTGGCCCAGCTCAAGCTCGACGGCAATGCGCCGGTGCGCATCGCCGAGACGACCCAGCCGCTGCGCCTGTGGCTCAGCGAACAGCGCGAGCTCACGCGTCTGTCGCGGCCGCTGATCGCCCAGCATGCGGCGTTGTCCGGTGCGGCCGAGCTCAATCGCCTGCTGTCGCCCGATCACGCCGCGCAGTTGCAGAAGCTGCTGGCCGAATACCAGATCATCGACCTGCTGCGCGCCTGGCCGGCGGCCTGGGCCGCCGAGGAATTCGTCGCCGCGCTGCGCCCGCTGACGCCGCGCCTGTATTCGATCGCGTCGAGCCAGAAGGTGGTCGGAGACGAGGCTCACCTGACCATCGCTCACGTCGCCTACGAGGCGTTCGGCAGCACGCACTGGGGCGCCGCATCGCACTATCTGGCCGACCAGGCCGAAGCCGGCCGCGTGCCGGTGTTCATCGAGCACAACGAGCGTTTCCGCCTGCCGCGCGACGCCTCGCGCGACGTGGTCATGATCGGCCCGGGCACCGGCGTCGCACCGTTCCGCGGCTTCGTGCAGGAACGCGCCGCGACCGGCGCGGCCGGCCGCAACTGGCTGCTGTTCGGCAATCCGCATGCGCGCAGCGATTTTCTGTACCAGCTGGAATGGCAGGACGCGCTCAGGCGCGGCCAGCTCGCGCGGCTGGACCTCGCGTTCTCGCGCGACCAGGCCGACAAGGTCTACGTGCAGCACCGCCTGCGCGAGCACGGTGCCGAGCTGTATCGCTGGATCGATGGCGGCGCGCACGTCTATGTCTGCGGCGACGCGACGCGCATGGCCAAGGACGTGCACGCGGCGCTGATCGAGGTCGCCGTGACCCACGGCGGCAAGAGCCTCGAAGACGCCACCGCCTACGTGAACCAGCTGCAGCAACAGGGCCGCTACGCCCGGGACATCTATTGAAATGAGCGCGGGACTTTCAGCGGTAGAGAAGATCAAGACGGACAGCCGCCTGCTGCGCGGCTCACTGCGCGAAAGCCTGGCCGACCCGGTCACCGGCAGCCTGCGCGAAGACGACCAGAGCCTGATCAAGTTCCACGGCAGCTACCAGCAGGACGACCGCGACCTGCGCGAGGAGCGCCGCCAGCAGAAGCTCGAGCCCGACTACAGCTTCATGATCCGCACGCGCACGCCGGGCGGCGTGACCACGCCGCAGCAATGGCTGCAGCTCGATGCGATCGCGACGCGCCATGCAAGTAACGGTCTGCGCGTGACCACGCGCCAGGCGTTCCAGTTCCACGGCGTGATCAAGCGCGAGCTCAAGGCCACCATGGCCGCGATCAACGCCTCGCTGATCGACACGATCGCCGCCTGCGGCGACGTCAACCGCAACGTGCTCGCAGCGGCCAATCCGCTGCTGTCCTCGGTGCATGCGACCGTGCACGCGCAGGCGCGCGCGCTGTCGCAGCATTTCCTGCCGCGCACGCGGGCCTATTACGAGATCTGGCTCGACGAGGAACTCGTCGCCGGCGCCGACGAGCACGAACCGATCTACGGCGCGACCTACCTGCCGCGCAAGTTCAAGACTGCGTTCGCCGTGCCGCCGCTGAACGACGTCGACGTGTTCGCCAACGACCTGGGCTTCATCGCCATCGTCGAGAACGGTGCGGTCGCCGGCTACAACGTGGCGGTCGGCGGCGGCCTCGGCGCGACGCACGGCGATGCGGTGACTTATCCGCGTCTGGCCGACGTGATCGGCTTCGTGACGCCGGAGCAGGTCATCGCCGTGGCCGAGGGCGTCGTCACGACCCAGCGTGACTGGGGCAACCGCAGCGAACGCAAGCGCGCGCGCCTGAAATACACGATCGACGATCGCGGCCTGGAGAACTTCAAGGCCGAGGTCGAGCGCCGCGCCGGTTTCGCGCTGGCGCCCGCGCGGCCGTACGCGTTCGAGCACAACGGCGACCGCTTCGGCTGGGCCGACAGCGAAGACGGCCGCGCGCAGCTGACCCTGCGCATCGAGGCCGGCCGCATCAACGACCGCGGCGAACGCCGCCTGCTGTCGGGCCTGCGCGCGATCGCGCAGATCCACGAGGGCGATTTCCGCCTGACCGCGAACCAGAACCTCGTGATCGCCGGCGTGACGCCGGCGACGCGCGCGGCGATCGACGCGCTGGTCGCCGAATACGGCCTGGATCTGTACCGCGACGCCTCGCCGCTGCGCCTGAACGCGCTGGCCTGCGTCGCGCTGCCGACCTGCGGACTGGCCATGGCCGAGGCGGAACGCTATCTGCCCGAGCTCGTGACCAAGCTCGAAGCGCGGCTGCAGGCGCACGACCTGCTCGACGCCCCCATCCATCTGCGCGTATCCGGCTGCCCGAACGGCTGTTCGCGGCCGTATCTCGGCGAGATCGCGCTGATCGGCAAGGCGCCGGGCCGCTACAACCTGATGCTGGCCGCCGACCATCGCGGCCAGCGCCTGAACCGTCTGCACAAGGAAAACATCGCCGAAGCCGACATCCTCGACACCGTCGACGCGCTGTTCGCGCGCTACGCGGCCGAGCGCGACGGCGATGAGCGTTTCGGCGATTTCCTCGTACGCAGCGGCATGGTCGCTGCGAAAGCCGGCATCCCGCTGGAGGTAAGGACATGAGCTTTCCCGATCTGGTCAGCGCCGCCGAGGACGGCCGCGCGCTGGCCGAGCTGAACCAGCGCCTCGATGCCTTGCCGGCCGAGGAACGCGTGGCCTGGGCATTGGCCACCCTGCCGCAGAGCCGCGCGCTGTCCTCGTCGTTCGGCGCGCAGTCGGCCGCGGCGCTGCATCTGATCACGCGGCAGACGCCGGACATTCCGGTGATCCTCGTCGACACGGGCTATCTGTTCCCGGAAACCTATCGCTTCGCCGACGAGCTCGCGCAGCGGCTGCAGCTCAATCTCAAGGTATACCGGCCGAACATCAGCCGCGCCTGGATGGAAGCGCGCCACGGCCGCCTGTGGGAAAACGGCGTCGAAGGTCTGGACCAGTACAACACCTTGCGCAAGGTCGAACCCATGCGCCGCGCGCTGGACGAGCTGGCCGTGCGCACCTGGTTCGCCGGGCTGCGCCGCGCCCAGGCGCGCACGCGCCACGAGGCGCGAGTGCTGGAACTGCGCAACGGCCGCTGGAAGTTCCAGCCGCTCGTGGACTGGACCGACCGCGACATCTATCTCTACCTGCAGCGCTACGACCTGCCGTATCACCCGCTCTGGGACGAAGGCTATGTCTCGATCGGCGATACGCACACGACTTCGCGCTGGGAACCCGGCATGCGCGAGGAGGACACGCGCTTCTTCGGCGTCAAGCGCGAATGCGGGATACACGTGGACCTTTGAGATCGTGCGCCCATTCGCTCTTATGCCCAGCTGCTCATCCCCACAACCCCGCCGAACGCCTGCTACGCAGACGTTCGTCCGCCCCCTTGACTCAAGGGGGCTCCGAAAAGCGGGACAGATCCGCAATTTCGGCGGAAAAGCCTGGGATTACTACGATTTTCGTCAGCACGAACGATGTAGCCCCGCAGACGTTGAGTTGAGCTGACTGCGAACCTGCGCCGCGTTTCACACGGCAGCAAAGGTCAACGCAGCATCTGATCCGCCCGTCGTCTGCACGCCGCCAGTCCTCCTTCTTCCCCAGGCCGTCGCGCCATTCGCGACCGAGCCGAAGCGCTCGTACCAGGATGCCTCTCATGTCCAGCACCGCCACTGTCCGCAACGACGAACTCCGCGACACCTTGAATCCGCCGCACGGCGGCGAGCTCAAGGAACTCTATCTGCCGGCCGATGCGGCCGAAGCGCTGAAGCAGCACAGCGCGACCCTGCCGGGCTGGGATCTGAATCAGCGCCAGCTCTGCGATCTCGAACTGCTGCTCAACGGCGCGTTCTCGCCGCTGACCGGATTCCTGACGCGACGTGACTACGACCGCGTCGTGCAGGAGCTGCGCCTGGCCGACGGCACCCTGTGGCCGATTCCGATCACGCTCGACGTCAGCGAAGCCTTCGCCGCGAGCATCCAGGCCGGCGCCGACATCGCGCTGCGCGACACGCAGGGTGTGCCGCTCGCGGTGCTGACCGTCGAGGACATCTATTTTCCCGACAAGCTCGCCGAAGCCCGCGGCGTGTTCGGCACGACCGACACGACGCATCCCGGCGTGGCCGACCTGCTCCAGCGCAGCAACCCGGTCTATCTCGGCGGCACCCTGCGCGGCATCCAGCCGCCGCAGCACTACGACTTCGCCGAGCTGCGCGAATCGCCGCGCCAGTTGCGCGAGCGCTTCGCGCGCCAGGGCTGGAGCACCATCGTCGCATTCCAGACGCGCAACCCCATGCATCGCGCCCATCGCGAGCTGACCTTGCGCGCGGCCGAGCAGGTCGGTGCCAAGCTGCTGATCCAGCCCGTCGTCGGCCGCACCAAGCCCGGCGACGTGGATCACTTCACGCGCGTGCGCTGCTATCGCGCACTGCTCAAGCACTATCCGAAGAACGACGCGAGCCTGTCGCTGCTGCCGCTGGCCATGCGCATGGGCGGTCCGCGCGAAGCGGTCTGGCACGCGATCATCCGCAAGAACTACGGCGCCTCGCATTTCATCATCGGCCGCGATCACGCCGGCCCCGGCACGGATGCGAGCGGCAAGCCGTTCTACGAGCCGTTCGCGGCCCAGGAACTGCTCGCGCGGCACCAGCAGGAAATCGGCATACGCGCCGTACCGTTCCCGGCCATGGTCTATGCGGCGAACCGCAATGCCTATCTGCCGTCGACCGAGGTGCGCGAAGACGACGAAGTCCGCGACATCTCCGGCACCGAGCTGCGCCGGCGCCTGGTCAGCGGCGAGGCGATCCCGGAATGGTTCACGTTCCCGGAAGTCGTCGACATCCTGCGCGAGCGCTATCCGGCCGGTGCGAACAAGGGTGTCGCGCTGCTGTTCACCGGCCTGTCGGGCTCGGGCAAGTCGACCCTCGCCGAAGCGGTCATCGCGAAGCTGCTTGAACGCAGCAGCCGGTCCATCACGCTGCTCGACGGCGACGAAGTGCGCAAGCATCTGTCCAAGGGACTGGGCTTCTCGCGCGAGGACCGCATCGCCAACGTCACGCGCATAGGCTGGGTCGCCAGCGAGATCGTGCGTCACGGCGGCATCGCGGTCTGCGCGCCGATCGCACCGTATGCGGAAACCCGCGCCGAGATCCGCCGCCTCGTCGAACAGCACGGGGCGTTCGTCGAGATCCACGTGTCCACGCCGATCGAAGTCTGCGAGAGCCGCGACCGCAAGGGTCTGTATGCCCAGGCGCGCGCCGGCAAGATCCCGCAGTTCACCGGCGTCAGCGATCCCTACGAGGCGCCGGCGAATCCGGAGCTCGCGTTCGACACGACGGCGGCCGACGCCGGCGCCATCGCGAACCAGGTGCTGGCGTTCCTGCGCAATCGCGGACTGCTGGCCGACTGAGCGTCCTGAAGCACCGGCGTCGCGGCGGACGCATCGGCGCAATGCCGGACGACCGTCGCGCTCGCCCGGCGGGGCGTCGCCGCGTGCCGGGATCTCGACGCCGGCCGGGTCGGCAACCACGGGCCCCGGATCTGTTGCTTCCACCTTTGCACATCTGCCGTAAACGAAAAAATGGCATGATGCGTCGCACCGCGAATACGCGCTAGCAAGCAATGGCGTGCCCGCGCCCGGGCACGTTTCCCCCTGTCTTGCCGCCCCACGGAGCCGCCCATGTCCGACTATCGCCTGCAGCTGCTGATCGACCCCAACGATCTGGTCATCATCCGCGCCGCCGGCCAGCGCATCACGCTGGCCAGATCGGTCAACTCCGACAGCTCGCCGAATGTGATCTGGCTGTCCGTAGAGCCATTCCAGAGCACCGAGGTGCAGTGGACCGACGAATACGGCATCTATGCGTCGACGACCTCGGTAACGCAGGGCGCGTCGATTACCAAGGTGTCGGAAACCCCGATACCGGCCCAGGACGGCGCGAGCTACAGCTTCACTGCGGCGGCCGTCTTCAACGGCCCGTTTCCCGGCGGCGTGCCGCGCGGCACGTACCAGGCGCAGAACGACATGCCGTACAGCGCCTATCCGGTGCTCACCTTCGGCCTGATGCAGTCGGCCCTGGTCAACCAGCAGCATGCCGAGCACAAGCCGATCTCGGCCGTACCGGTGCTCGCGACGCAGGTCGCCAGCCTGACGCCGTCGAACACGGTATACATCTGGCTGCAGTCGCAGTTCGGCAGCCAGACCGTCATCTCCAAGATCATCGGCTCCCTGACGGTCGCGCGCTTCGGCGGCGGGGTCAGCGAGATCTCGCTCAAGTACGATCCCAATCGCGGCGTGTTCGCGCCGCTGCCGGGCAAAGGCAAGGCACAGGCCGAGCATCCGCATATCGAGCTGGTGACGCCGCTGCTGCACTGAGGCGCGCCGGCAGGGCGCGAACGGCGCAAGCGATCCGCGCTGCCCAGCGGGCCGGCAACCGGCCTGTGCGCGGTGACGGTCACGGCACCTGCATGCCGGTGCGGCCGACGCGCGGGACCGTCGCGCTCGCGGGCACGCGCAGCGGACCGCACGACAGCTCGCCGGCACCTGGCCCGTGGGTCTCACGGCGTTGGGAGAATTCCCAGCCGGCGGCGGAATACTCCGAGGTTCGCGCCGGCATTGCGCCGAGGCGCCGGCGAACGATGCGGCTCAGACTGACGGCCGCTCATCGGAGGACTGCCGCCATGCCGGATCGCCTGTCGCTGCTCTCGCTGCCGTCGCTGCTTCTGCTCCTGATCACCCATGCACTGCCCGCGCCGGCACTGACCATTCATCGCTGCACCGACCGCGACGGCGCCGTCGCGTTCCAGGACCGCCCCTGCGCCGCGCATCTGCAGGCACGCGAAGTCGTGCTGCGCGCCGAGCCCACCGCGACCAGCGCGCCAGCAGAGAACCGCGGCGAGCCGGCCCCGGGCAGCGCTCCGACGAAATCGCGGCGCAACGGCGCTGCTGCGACGAGACCTGCACCACGAACGCGCAGCCGGCGCCCGTCGCCGGCCGTCGAGGCCGTCGCGACGTCCTGGGAATGCCGTGCCGGCAACGGCGAGGTCTTCTACCAGCACGGCCCCTGCCCGGCCGCCGTGATCGGCGACACCGGGCAGCGCGCAGCGGCGACTCGCGGCCGCCGACGCGCCGGCGTGCAGACCGTGCCGGTCGCCGGCCGCCCCATTGCGCGCGCCGAAGCCTGCCGCCGCATCCATGCGGCCAGCGCGAGCGACCGCGCCGGACACGAGCGCGACGAGGACGTCACGACCTACGAACGCAATCTCGGTCGCGATCCCTGCCGCTGACGGCGATACCTTGCCCGGTGCCGGGACACGGCCGAAGGCCAGCGACAGTCATCGACGCAGCGGCGCAGCGGCGCTGACGGCAGTGGCGATGGCGGCGACCACCTTCGCCGCTGCATTCCCGCGCGCGCAACGGCGATCGTTTCACGTCGATGCGCCGACCCGCGGCTCAACCACCGGCGGTATGCGGCGGCGGCCGACAGACCACCTGCGGATCGCAGACCACGGTATCGCCGGTCTCCTTGTCCCGCAGCAGCAGCGCGACTTGGACGAGATAGGTCACGCTGTTGCGGACATCGACGCTGACTTCGCGTCCGGACGGCGCGACCTCGGGTACCCCGAACTGGTCGCGCGCGTCGCTGGTGACCAGGTCCTCGATGACGTAGTTCGGCGATTCCGACGACAGCGAAAACGTCAGCCGGGCGTCGCGCTGGCGCACGAGTACGGGATGCGGCTCGAACACGAAGAAATAGCGCTCGCGGCCGGCGTTGCCGCCTTCGGGCACGCGCGCGACGGTCAGGCTGACCGGAACGGATTTCGGGCTGTCACTCATGCGGATTCTCCTGCGGCAGATGGATGGCGAGAAAACGTCGATAGTCCGGATGGCGATAGCCGGCCGCGGCGAGGCGCTGGCGCAGCGTCGGCACGGCGGCCGTATCGCCGACGAGCACGGCGATGCGCAGGCGCGCATCGAGTGCGGCGACATCCTCGTCCGGCGATGCCGCGGACAGATCGCGCGCGGCGGCGGCGAAGACCGCGGCGGCGGGTCCGGCCGCGCCGGTGGCGATTTCGGCGCGCGCCAGCAGCGCCTGCATCAGCACGGGTCGCGCCGATGCGGATATCGCCGCAGGCAATGCACGCAGTTCGACCACGATCGCATCGAGCTCGGCGGCACGCTCGGCCGGCATGGCCGCGAGCCGCTGCGCCTTGCGCAAGCGCAGCAGCAGCCGCAGCAGCGGCGCGTCGGGCAATGCTTCCGCCTGCCCTGCGGCCAGCGGCAGCGCGCCGGTAGCGCGCAACACGGTACGCGCGTGCGCCGGATCGACGGTTTCGAGCGCGGCGCCGAGTTGCAGGCCGGCAACGAACGCATCGCGGGCCCATTCACTGTTGCTCGCGTCGGCCGCGGCCAGCTCCGTCAACGTATCGCTGGCGGACTGGAACAGTTGCACCGCGTCGGCCGCTTCGCCGCGGGCCAGGCGCGTGCGCCCCAGATGCTGCCGGGCCAGCGCCTCGCGCTGCCGCCAGCGGCTGTCCTCCGGATGATCGCGGCGCAACGCGGCCAGCAGCGGCAGCGCTTCGCGCTGATACGCCTCGGCTGCGACCAGCGCCGGCACCGCTTCTTCGACCCGCGCCTGCCAGATCAGGCTGTCGGCCAGGTCGGCCATGACCGCAGCCTCGCCGGGCTGGCGCTGCAGCACCTCGCGTTTGAGGCGCGTCGATTCGGCGAACCGCTCGCGCGCGGACCCGAGGCGGCGCGCATCGAAATCCAGGGTCGCGAGATTGTTGAGCGCGTAGGACAGCTCGAGCTCAGCCTGACTGTCGCCGGGCCGCAGCGCGACGAGGCGCAGCGCGGCGGTCCGATAGCGCTGCCACTGCCGCGCCGCCGTGTCGGCGTCGCCGCGGCGGTAAGCGACCTGACCGCTCCAGAATGCCGCGTTGCCGAGCTCCAGCCAGGCCGCGGCGGCGTGCGGATCGCGCCGCACGAGTTGTTCGGCCAACGCCTGCGCATGAGCGAACGCCTCAGCAGCATCGCCGGCGCCGCGCGCGAAGCGGATCTCACCGATCTGGCGCGACGCGCGCAGGTGCAGCATCAGGGTCGACGCGTCCTCCGGTTGCGCGCGCAGATAGTCCAGCGCCGCCGTGCCGACCGAATCCAGCAGATCGAGCCGGCCCAGGCCGCGCAGACGTTCGGTCAGATCGCCGAGCATGTAGCCCACGAGCGCCTCGGCTTCGCTGCGACGGTGCTCGGCTTCGGCGCGCGCCTGCAGCGCGAGCGCGCCGCCGGCGACGGCCGCGAGGGCGCAAACCAGCAGCAGCACCAGCGCAAACGCGTTGCGGCGCCGTTGACGGCGGAAGCGCTGCAGCGAAGCTGTGACGAAGGCCTGCGTTGCGCCGTCCAGCGCGATCTGTCCGTCGCGCGCGAGCAGGTCCGCGTCGTCGAGCTGGCTGCCGCCCGGCAGCAGGAAGTCGCGCCGCCGGCCTTCCGCCTGCCAGCGTGCCGAAGCCGCGGCGAGCCGCGCGCGCGCCAGCAGCAGCCGGTGGTTCTCCGCTATCCAGTCGCGCACCCGCGGCCAGTTGCGCAACAGCGATTCGTGCGCGACGGCGACGCAGGGTTCACTGCCTCCGCGCGTGGCGACGAACAGGCGCTGCTCGACCAGCGCCTGGGCAAGCTCGCGCAGCGGCGCCTCGTCGAGTTCGCGCCAGCTCACGCGTCGCGCCAGCACGGTGCCGTCGTCGCCGAGCGCGACCAGGCGTCGCAGCAGTTGCGGCAGGCTGCGCTGCACGGCCGCCGGCAAGGCGACGAATGCCTGTTCCGCTCGCTGCGCAAGCGCGCCTTCGAGACCGCCCATCGCGCGATAGCCGGCGAAGGTCAGCAGGCCGCCGCTGCGCCGATGGTAGATCTCCAGCAAGGCATGCTGCAGCAATGGCAACGGCTGCGGCTGACGTACGGCGCTGTCGCGCAGCACGTCGTCCAGACGCGCCGAAGTCAGCGCGTCGACCTCGAAGCGCAGGCCGGCGGCCAGCGCCGGCGCACGGATGATCTGCGCCAGTTCGCCGGCATCGAGCAGCGGCAGATTGTAGCTGCCGCCATCGAGCTTGAGCGCCAGCAGCGCCGGGACGCCGGCGATGCGTGGATAGAAATCGTCGCGGCAGGCGGCCAGCACCAGCACATGCCCGCCCTGCAACAGGCCGCTCAGAGTGCGGAACAGTCGCTGCGGCTGAGTCGAAGCGCCGCCGGCCGCATGCAGCAACTGCTCAAGCGGATCGAGCAGCAACAGCACCGCCGGATGACGGCCCGCCGCCGCACGACGCGCAAGGCGCTCTGCGATGCGTACGGCCAGCACGGCCGCATCGTCGTCGAGCGCGGCGATCAGCATGTCGCGCTCGCCGCGCAGGAACAGCGCCTCGTCGCCGACGCGCCAGGCGAGCAGCGCATCGGCCAGCGCCGCGACCGCGTCCTGCGCCGCGTTGCGCAGATCGAGTTCGGCCACAGCGGCGACGCGGCAGCCGCCGAAGCCGGCCGGCTGGGTCAGCAGCGGCACCACGCCGGCGCGCAGCAGCGAACTCTTGCCGCAGCCGCTCGGCCCCAGTACGAGCACGAAGCCGCGATCTTCGTCGCGACGCCGCTGCAGCGCGGCCAGCACGTCGGCCTGGGCGCGCGTGCGGCCGAAGAACACCTCGCGATGCTCGGCCGCGAATGCGGCCAGTCCGACATACGGCGCACCGCGTGTCCAGGTTGCCGCCTGCCGGCGGCGCGGGCCGCTGCCGTCGAGGAACGCGACGTCAGCGACGAGGCGATAGCCGCGCTTGCGCACGGTCGCGACGTAGCGCGGCTCGGTCGCGCTGTCGCCGAGTGCGCGGCGCAGCTGCGCGATGCTCTTGTGCACGGGATTATCGCCGTAGAACGTGCCGCGCCAGCATTCGATCAGCAGCTGCTCGGTGCTGACCACGTCGCCGGCGAACTCGCACAGCACGACCAGCACCTCCATCAGCCGCGGCTCCAGCGCAACGCGAAGACCGTCGCGTTCAAGGCTGCAGGCCGCCGCATCGGCCAGCCAGTCGCCGACGCGGAAGCGCACCGCCGCGGCCGGTGGCATGACCAGGTTGGCGGACGGCAGGGCGCTCATCGTGCCGTCCCGTGCCGCACGACGGAGCGCGGCGCGTCCGCAGGTCTGAAGTGTCGGTACGCATGCCGCATGGCAAGGCCACTCGTCGAGAAAGGAACGGCGCGGCACGCCGCGGTATCACGGCGCGCGACGGCGCAGCATGCCGCCGCGAATGGCGACATAAACGCTGCGAATCTCACTATGTTACATGTTGAAACAGATCCCTGTGCGCAAAGTGGTTTCGTGCAACAGACGCAGGAATAGGCTGTTTCTGCACCGCGACGGCCGAGCCGCCCGGTGCACGACCCCTACGCCGCCACAGCGGCAATTCCGCCCCTGGAGCACTCCCATGCCCGACTATCGTCTGCAACTGCTGATCGACCCGACCGATCTCAGCGTCATCCGCACCGCCGGCCAGCGCATCACCCTGGCCAAGCCCGTCAACTCCGACAGCTCGCCGAACGTGATCTGGCTGTCCATCGACCCGTTCCAGAGCACCGAAGTGCAGTGGAGCGAGGAATACGGCATCTACGCCTCCACGACCGCCGTGCAGCAGGGCGCGTCGATCACCAAGCTGTCGGAGACCGGCGTGCCGGCCCAGGACGGCGCGAGCTACTCGTTCACCTCGGCGGCGACCTTCAACGGTCCGTTCTCCAGCGGCAGCGTCGCGCGCGGCTCCTACGGCGCGCAGAACGACATGCCGAACTCGAACTATCCGATGCTGACCTTCGGCCTGACCCAGTCGGCGCTGATCAACCAGAAGCCGGCCGAGCGCAAGCCGATCTCGGCCACGCCGGTGCTCGCGACGCAGTTCGCCAACATGACGCCGTTCTCGACGGTCTACATCTGGCTGCAGTCGCAGTTCAGCAGCGAAACCATCATCACCAAGATCACCGGCAAGACGTCCAAGGCCCGTTTCGGCGGCGGCGTCAACGACCTGAGCCTCAAGTACGACGCCAACCTCGGCGTGTTCGTGCCGGTGTCGGCCCAGGGCAAGGCGCTGGCCGACCATCCGAATGTCGAGCTGTCGACGCCGCTGCTGTTCTGATCCGTCCGCGCGCCGTCCGCCGGACGGCGCGCGCCTCTTCCGTTTCACCACAGGAGGCTGCCATGACCTTCCTTCACCACGGCCGCAACATGCTGGCCGCTCTCGTCCTGCTGTTCGTCGCGCCGCTGTGCCAGGCGCAGGTTCCGACCTGCGATGCGCTGACCCTGTACGGCAATGCCGTCAACAGCGGCCTTTGCCGCGACCTGAGTCCGACCACGCAGAACCTCTGGGTCTGCGAACTCAGCGGCGTGAATCCGGATGTGCACACGACGTTCAACGTCGCTACCGCGCTGCACGTTACCGTGCGCACCGGAGCCAATCCGCCGACCTGCCAGGGCAATTCCACCCTGGCCGGCAACTGGCCGCCGGCCGGCGGCGCCGGCCTGACGATCGCGGCCGGCCAGCCGGCCAATGTCTGCAACGTCAGCATCACCAACTGGGTCGCGCGCCTGAATGCAGTACCGCAGGTACCCAACGGCGGCGCGACGGCCTGCCGTGCGGGGTTCCTCGCCGCGCTTGCAGCCGGCCGCCTGAGCAACGCGGTGGCGCAGAGCTATCTGAACACCTGCAATGCACAGGCCTGCCCCTGAGCCCTGCGCGCCCGGACTCGTCCGGTCCGGGCGCTTCGGCGCATCGCCATGACCGCCTACACGCTGACCCTGCAGATCGACGCCGCCGATCTGCCGCCCCTGCAACAGGCCGGCGAGCAGATCGTGCTCGTACGCCGGCTGGCCGATGCGGGCCGCTGCGTGGCCTGGGCCGTCCTCGCGCTGGCGCCGTCGCATACGTTCAGCTGGAACGACGACTATTCGCTGTACGCGTCGAATACGCCGAATGCCGTTGGCAATCTCGTCAGCGTCGGTGCCGCCACGACGGTGACCTGGCAATGCGGCTATCGCTATACGAGCGTCGGTTTCTCCAGTCCCACGCCTGACCCCACGCTCGGCAGCTCGACCGTGCAACTGGTCAATCAGGTTCCGGCGGCGACTGCCGCATCCATGCTCGTCGGACTGGCCCAGGCCTATGCCGTGGACGGCGGCGCCAGCGGCACCGCGCAACCGCTGAATGCGCAGACCGTACCGGCCCAGCAGATCGCCCGGTTCACGGCGAGCCAGGCGGTCTGGATCTATCTGGCCAGCGGCCTGCAGACCGGCATGATCGTGACCACGCCGGTGACCGCGACACCGATGCTCGACACGCGCCAGGTATTCAGCCCTGCCCTGCTGCTGCCGTTCTCCGCCGCCGCGCCGAACCAGACCGCACGCTACAGCAGCACCCTCGGCAGCTTCTACGCGACCTCGACCTGAGCGACCATTCGCCGGCCGCGACGACCGCCGGTCACGGAGGTTGTGGTGAGCCGCAGGCCAACCGCAACGTCCAGGTCTCCACGGGTCGAAGATCGACGATCGGACGAGACCGACGCGCCGATCGCGTCGACAGAGGCCCTTCGTAGAGAGGGCAGCTTGATGTCGCGGTTCGCTGCGCTCACTGCAACCCACGGCGCTCCGCTACTGCACGCGCGGCGCTCACTCGGCTTCGGGCATGACCGGTGCAGCCGCCTGGCGCGACACCTCGCAGTCGAGCCGGTAGCCGAGCCCGCGCTCGGCGGCAATCAGCGCGCGTGCGGCGCCGAGCTTGCGCCGCAGCCGCGCGACGACGACATCGACGCTGCGTGCGGTCGTCACGGCTGTCGTCGGGTTGACGGCCTGCAGCAGGCGCGCACGGCTCATGAGCTTGCGCGGCGCCGCGGCGAGCAGATGCAGCAGCGCGCATTCGCCGCGGGTCAGCCGGCGTATGCTGCGGTCGGGCCCGATCAGGCGATGCTGCGCCGGGCGGAACAGCCAGCCGTCGAAGGCGTAGTCCACCTCGTCGTTGCCACGCGCCGCCAGCGTGCGCCGCTGGAAACCGCGGATGCGCGCGAGCAGTTCGCGCGGCAGCAGCGGCAAGGCCAGCGCGTCGTCGGCGCCCATTTCCAGCGCAAGTACGCGCCCGAGGCGCTCGTCGGCCAGATCGCCGACGATGATCGCCGCGCGGGTCAGCGCGCGCAGGCGGCTCAGCCCCGCGGCGGGATCGTCGAACGCGCGCAGGTCGATCACGTAGACGTCGATGCTGCGCCGCTCCAGCTGACGCCAGAGTTCGGCCGCCGTGGCCGCCGTGCCGACACGATAGCCGCGACTGCCGAGATAGCTGGCCAGCGTGCGGCGCGCGTCGAGGTCGGTATCGAGGATCAGGATCTGCCAGGCATCCATGGCACCGTTCCGGGAAAGAATGGCCGCAGCGTGACGGCCGCGCCGCAGCGATGCCTTACGCCGACCTTACCGTGCGGACACGCGGCCGCCTCCGGCACGGCAGCGCTCCGCGCGCACCTTACGGAAACCTTACGCGGCACCCGCAGCGGCCGCGCCGCAGCGATGTGCGCGGTCAGCAGACTAGGTCGTCGCCGTGACAGAACCTGAGACGTGCGGGATACGGCCACGCGGCCGGAGCGCTGCTATCCGGCCGCGTGCGGCGCTCCCGCACCGCGCAGAACCGGGCCCGTCGGCACGTGCGAACGCCACTGCCGGCACCGCCAGCTGCAGGCGCAGCGACGGGCGGCCTCGGCGCTTCGTTCATCCTGCGGACACGAAAAGCCGTTGTGGCTGCGCTAGAGTGCGCCCCGTGCCGTGTCTGACCACGGTCCTGCGGCGGATGGGGATGTTCGTTCATACGCCGCCGCAACGTTGTTGCAGCATCGTCGCCTGCCGGCGATGCCACCGTTACCGAGGAGAATCCGATGAACCGTTTTGCTCGCCCGCTGATCGTGACCTGCGCCGTGCTGGCGCTGGCCGCCTGCCAGAAGCAGCCCGAACCGGCCAAGCCGGCCGCCGCTCCGGCTCCGGCCGCCGCACCGGCCACCCCGCCGCCGGCCGCCACCCCCGCCCCTGCGGAAACCGCGGTCGCCGTCGACAGCATCGGCGTACCGGAATGCGACAACTACATCACCAAGTACCTGGCCTGCGTCTCGGGCAAGGTTCCCGAAGCGTCGCGCGCGCAGCTGCAGGCCAGCCTCGACCAGATGCGCCAGGCATGGAAGCAGGCCGCGGCGACGCCCGACGGCAAGGCCAGCCTGGCTCAGGCCTGCGTCGCCGCCAGCGACGCGGCCAAGAGCTCGATGAGCGCGTTCGGCTGCACCGATTTCTGATCGGCGCCTGCGATTGAGTAGCACGAAAAAGCCCCGGCATTGCCGGGGCTTTTTCTTTGTGCGCCGCCTCATGCGCCGTCGCGCACCGGGCAGCACACTGAGGCGCCGCGAAGCACCGCCGGCGCGAACGGCGACCGCGGTATCGGTCCAGTGAATCCGACGTCGAAAACCCAACAGCCGGCGAGACTCGATCGCGGCCGCCGTTCGCGCCGGCGAACTCGCGGAACGGCACGCAGCGGCGCGCTGCCGCGTCAGATCAGCGAATACCCCAGCAGCGCCTCGGGCGTCAGGCAGGCGGACGCCGGATAGGGCGGCACGTCGACACGCTCGCCGGCGGCGATGCGCTGCTGCAGTTCCAGCCACCAGCGCACGTCGAAGATTTCGCCGTGGCGCGCGAGCAGGGCTGCGCGCAGCTCGTCGGTCAGGCCGAGGAAGCGCGGAAACTGCTGCGGGAACACGTCGTGCGGACCGACGTACCAGGCCTCGCTGCCGCTGGCGCCGTCGCCTTCGTCCTCGGGCAGCGCGCGAAAGCGGCATTCGGCGACGAGGCACAGCTCGTCGTAGTCGTAGAAGATCGCGCGGCCGTTGCGCGTGATGCCGAAGTTCTTCAGCAGCAGATCGCCGGCGAACACATTGCTGCGCGCGAGATCGCGTATGGCCTGGCCGTAGTCGAGGATGGCGCGTCGTGCCGCTTCGGCGTCGACCTCCCGCAGATACAGGTTCAGCGGCCGCAGCCGCCGCTCGATGTAGCAGTGGGCGATGACGAGATCGTGGCCGTCGACATAGGCGCTGTCGCGGCATTCGGCGAGGATTTCCTGCAGCAGCGGTGCGGCGAAGCGGCGCAGCGGAAAGCGCAGGAAACGGAATTCCTGCGCGTCGACGAGACGGCCGGCGCGGTCGCGGTGGAATACCAGGCGGTACTTGGCCATGACCTCTTCACGCACGCTTTCCTTCGGAAACGCGAAGCGGTCGCGGATCAGCTTGAACACCAGCGGGTACGACGGCAACGTGAATACGAGCATGACCATGCCGCGCTCGCCGTCGGCATGCGTCAGCAGCTCGTCGGGATCGCGCTGCAGGTGGCGGAAGAAATGCCGGTAGCGTTCGGTCTTGCCCTGCTTGGCGCGGCCGAGCACGGTGTAGAGCTCGTCGATCGGCTTGGACGGCAGGATCGTGCGCAGGAACACCACGGCGTCGCCGACCGTCGCGAGATCGGCATGGAAATAGCTGCGCGTATAGCCGAACACCTGAGCGACGTGTTCGCGCTCGGTCAGCACCGCATCGGCGCGGATGCCGCCGGGCTCGTGTACCAGTGCGATGACCAGCGGCGCGATGCGCTCGGCGCCGAGCACGCGGCCGACGAGATAGGCGCGCCGCTCGCGGTAGAACACGGTCTGCAGCAGTTCGATCGCGCGCACCGGGTCGCTGCCCCAGCTCTCCAGCCGCCGCGACACGGCCTCGGCGATACGGATCGCGCAGAGACCTGCATGCGCATAGGCGGCGGCGAACGGATAGCCGTCGAGGATGGCCTGGCAGACGCGCGGCAGATTGCTCCAGACCGCATAGCTGTGGCGCGCGACCGGATGCGTGATGCGGTCGGTCGGTTCGATGTCGAGCGCGACGAACTCGATGTCGGCATCCACGCCACGGGTCTTGAAGAAGCGCCGCGTCTGCGTGTTGTACCAGGTCTTGTACAGCTCCTGATCGAGCAGATGCGCGACGATGGCCGCGTAGTGGGCATGGATGTCGCGCCACAGCGCGCGGTCGCGCAGCGCCTCGCCGAGATGCGCTTCGAGCTGCGCGGCCATGCGCAGCGCGCAGGCATCGTAGAGCTCGATGCGCTCGACCGCGTCCTCGTGCGCGCCGGCCCAGTCGCGCGCCTCGAAACGCCGCTGCGCGCGCTGCGTGATCGCGCGGAAAAGCGCGTGGTAGTCCTCGAAGCCGGCGCGGATCAGGCGGGCGGCCGCGGCCGCGGCGGATGTCTCGGTCATGGATGGACGGCGACGGAACGTTGGCACCAGTATCGCGCGGACGGCGCGAGTGGCAAGCGTCGGCGACGCGTTGCCTAACGTTTTCTTACGTGCGCCCCGGCGCCGCACTCCTACAATCGCGCCGTGGATCACAGGGGATGCCAATGTCGCGCGTGAACGCCGGGCTGATGCTGCTTATTGCGCTGTGCGCGGCGGCCGCCCGCGCGCAGCCGCAGATGCCGCAATGGAGCGTCGCGCTCGACGACGTGCAGGGGCCGCCGGCGTACGTCATCGGCACCGGAGCCGGCAGCGACGGCATCGTCGTCAACCTGCTTCGCAGCGGAATCGGCCTTACGCCCCTGGGCCTGCGTCGCTGGCGCTTCACCGCCGCCGAGGTCTGCGCGGACGGCGCCAGTAATGCCCATGTCGACGCCGTGAAGCCGCTGCCCGGCGGTGAAACCTGGGCACTGCGCAGCTGCTACGGACCTGACGGAATGCCCCAGCAGCACCAGCTCCTGCGCCTGGCTTCCGACGGCTCGCCGATCACGACGACCGACCTCGGCGCGAGGCCGGCGCAATGGGGACGCGCGGGGCTGGTGCCTCTGCCGGACGGCGTGATCGCGCTGGTGCCGGGACTTGGCGGTCTGCACTGGCTGCGGATCGGCCTCGACGGACAGATTCTCGGCGACGCATTCACGGAGCTCATCGGCCCGCCGAACGCGTCAATCCGGATCTTGAATGCGAAGCGGTGGCCGAACGGCAGCGTCTCGGTCGCGACGCATCAGTTCGTCTCCTGCAACATCACTCCGCCGACCAGCTGCCCGCGCCCGGCCAGCACGCTGCTGCGCCTGAGCGCCGACGGCACGGAACGCTGGCGTGTCGAGGCCGGCGAACGCGCGGCCTTCATCGGCTTCGACGACGACGGCAGCAGCCTGATCGTGCAATCCGTGTTCTACGAGCCGCTGATCCTGCGCCAGGTCAGCGCGAATGGCGTACCGGGAACGCCGTTCGTCGCCGCCGGCGGCGAACCGATGAGCATCAGCGGCGCAGCCGGCCCCGTGCGCGGCCGCTATCTCGCGCACTCGGAGACCGAACAGCTGCTGCTGGACCGCGACGGAACCGTGCTCGCGCGCCGCTCGCAACCCGACGGCATCGGCGGCGGAGCGTATGCCTGCGGCACGCACGGCTTCATCACCGGCGTCTGGTATCACGACGGGGCGCTGGTCTCGGCCGACGATCTTTCCGTGCTCGCCACGTTCGACGTCGACGGCATCGACAACACCGACTGGACGAGTCCGGGCAACCTGTACTGGAGTCTGCTCGACGACGGCACGATCTACACGAACAGCTCGCGTCCGGGAGATTTGCCATCTCCCCGGCGCGCGCGCATTTCGCGCTTTGCCGTTCCCGGCTCGCCGGCCGCCGACCTGATTTTCGTCGATCACCTCGAATGAGCCGCCGCCCCGGCGCCACTTCCGCGAACACACGGTCCAGAACTGCAGAGACGACCTCCAACCGATCCCATGAGCACCGACAACGAACTGCCGACACCGCCCGCACCGCCCTCCATCTGCTGCGGCGATCTGTACTGGATCGCCGCCGACACCGCTTCGGAACCGGCATCGGCCTGCGCGCACCCGCACCTCGTCGTGCAGGACGACGTGTTCAATCGCTCGCGCATCGCGAGCGTCGTGGTCTGCGCGCTGACGTCGAACCTGCAGCGGGCCAGCGAACCCGGCAACGTGCTGCTGGCTCCCGGCGAAGGCGGCCTGCCGCGGCAGAGCGTCATCGTGGTGTCGCGGATCGATGCGATCGACAAGACGCGGCTCGGCACGCGCATAGGCCGGCTGTCGCCGCAGCGCGTCGCGCAGGTTCTCGCGGGGCTGCGCTTTCAGCAGGAAGCGTTTCTCGGGCCGTCGCGCTGAGCGCGGCGCCGCCGGTTGCGGCGGCGATGCCGCGCCCCGATCGCGAGGCGCGGCGGTATCGCAGACGGCGAAGCGGCGTTGCGCCGCTTCGCGTGGAAGGCCTTAGAGCGCCTTGATCAGCTCATCGGCGAACTCGGAGCACTTGATCTCCTTGGCGCCTTCCATCAGACGGGCGAAATCGTAGGTCACGGTCTTGTTGCCGATGGCCTTGTCCATCGCCGCGATGATCGCGTCGGCGGCTTCGGTCCAGCCCATGTAGCGCAGCATCATTTCCCCGGACAGGATCACCGAGCCCGGGTTGACCTTGTCGAGGTTGGCGTACTTCGGCGCGGTGCCGTGGGTGGCTTCGAACACGGCGTGGCCGGTCTTGTAGTTGATGTTGCCGCCCGGCGCGATGCCGATGCCGCCGACCTGCGCGGCCAGCGCGTCGGACAGGTAGTCGCCGTTGAGGTTCAGGGTCGCGATCACGTCGAATTCGTCCGGACGGGTCAGCACCTGCTGCAGGGTGATGTCGGCGATCGCATCCTTGATCAGGATCTTGCCCTTGGCCAGCTCGGCCTTCTGCTCGGCGTTCGCCTCGGCCTCGCCCTTGGCGGCCTTGGTGCGCTCCCACTGTTCCCAGGTATAGACCTGGCCACCGAATTCGCGCTCGGCCAGGGCGTAGCCCCAGTTGCGGAACGCGCCTTCGGTGAACTTCATGATGTTGCCCTTGTGCACCAGGGTCACCGACTTGCGCTTGTTCGCGATGGCGTATTCGATCGCCGCGCGGATCAGGCGCTCGGAGCCGTCCTTCGACACCGGCTTGATGCCGATGCCCGAGGTCTCCGGGAAGCGGATCTTGCCGAATTCCTTCGGGAAGTTTTCCTTGAGCAGGGCGAGGAACTTGGTGTTCGCTTCGCTGCCCTGTTCGAACTCGATGCCGGCGTAGATGTCTTCGCAGTTCTCGCGGAAGATCACCATGTCGACCTTGTCCGGCGACTTGACCGGCGAGGGCACGCCCTTGAACCAGCGCACCGGGCGCAGGCAGACGTAGAGGTCGAGCATCTGACGCAGAGCGACGTTGAGCGAGCGGATGCCGCCGCCGATCGGCGTGGTCAGGGGGCCCTTGATCGAGACCAGATAGTCGCGGCAGGCCTGCACGGTGGAATCCGGCAGCCAGCTGCCGAACTGATTGTTGGACTTCTCGCCGGCGTAGATCTCCAGCCAGTGGATCTGGCGCTGGCCGCCGTAAGCCTTCTTCACCGCCGCGTCGAACACGCGCACCGAGGCGCGCCAGATGTCGGCGCCGGTGCCGTCGCCTTCGATGAACGGGATGATCGGATTGTTGGGAACGTTGAGTACGCCGTTGTCGATCGTGATCTTGGCGCCGCCGGCGGGGGCGGTGATGGTGGGCTCGGCCATGAGAATCTCCGGTGGGAAGGAAGGCAGGCGGCTGCCGGGAGGACTAGCCGGCTATTGTCGCGGTTGGGCACTGATGCGTCCACGCCGGCCGGCGGCGAGTCGATTCCTGCGCGTTCGCGCCCGCGCCGGCGACTGCGCAATTTCGCCGAACCCGGCGCATGGCGCGCCGCGCAGACTGCCCGGCCATACGCAGTCCGGGCGCGGCCAGGCCCTGCGCCGGCCCGTGGCAGCCGCGGCCGGCAGGGGCCGACGCCGCATCCGGGCTGCGTTCTGGCGCAATCCGCGGGGCGAACGAGCCCGCCGGGGCCGATGGACGCTCAGCGCTCCATGTGCACGGCGGGCCAATCAGCCGGTGTCAGCGGCGCCAGGCCATAGGCGGCACGCGCGCGCTCGCATTGCGGGCTGGGCTCGCCGTGTTCCCAGGCGGCGGCGAGATCGCGGCACGGCGACGGCCGCTGCAGGTAGTGGCCGCAGCTGACCTCGGCGCCTATCGTGCCGAGGAGACCGATGCACCGCGGCGTTCGGCAGTTCGTCCCGCGCATGCTCACGCGATGCGCGTCCAGCGGCTCCGTCAACTCGACCGGCATGCCGGAGGGATCGAAGTCGGTCGTTTCCGACCAATGGAAGGCGACGCGAAAACGGGCGCAGCAGGCGCCGCAGCGTTGACAGGGATGTTGCATCGGCAGGAGGCGGGCAACGGAACGGGCGCAGTCTAGGCAAGCCCGGGGCGCGGCTCCAGAGCTGTTCGCGCCGCCGGCGGCGGACATCGCAGCGAGACTTGGCGGCCGCGTTCCGGAGCGGCCCGCGTTGCCGCCGCCGGGCTGCGGCGATACCGTCGGCAACCCGCTACGCAACGAGCCCGTCCATGGCCGAGCAGCATCTCCGCGGCGGCATCCGCTTCGCCGCCGGCGTATTCCTGATTTCTGCCGGCATGCAGGCCATGGCGCACTACCAGTTCTACGTCGCCGGCGCCGGCCTGGACGAACGCCGGCGCGCGGTCATGGAAGCCATGCAGAGCTACGTGCTCGTGCCGCGCCTGGGCACGACCTTGTGGACCCTGCACTGCATGTTCAGCCTGAGCTTCGCGATCCTGCTGATCCTGACCGGCACGGCCTACTGGTGGATGGCCAAGGACATGCCGGCGCAGAAGCTGCGGCCGCTGGCGACGGCAAGCGCGGGACTCTGTCTGGCGGCCTGCCTGCTGGTCGCGGCGGTCTATCCGGTCGTGCAGACCGTGCTGATCCTGCTGTTCGCCGGACTGGGTTTCGTCTGGTCCGCCTGGCGCGGCCGCGGTGCGGCGGCCGGTCGCCGCTGAAGGCATGGCGACATCGCCGCGTCCGCCGGGCGCAACCGGTGCGCGGCTTCAACCCGCCGCGCGACCGCGTGTCGTGCTCAGCCGCCGCGAGCGCTGGCGGCCGGCGCGACGTTCAGCGACGGTGCCGCCAGACTGCGCTCGGCGTCGCCGGTCGCGCCGGTGCGCAGGTTGACCGGGATATGTCCGACGTCGCCGACCGCGATCACGCGGAAGCGCCCGTCCGGCTCGACGCGGATGCGCGTGATGCTGGCGTGGCCGGCCGACATTTCGAGCCAGGCCGCCGTGTCCACGCCGAGCGCGCGCGTGACCAGATAGCGGATGACGTTGCCGTGGCAGACGAACAGTTCGGTGCGCTCCGCGCCCTGCGCGGGCCGGAAATACGTCGCGAACACGCGATCCAGCCGCGCCTGGCAGGCCGCTGCGTCTTCGGGTTTTTCCTTCGCCATGACTTCGGCGCGGCGCGTCGGCGGCGTGCACTCGGCAAGATCGTCGACCACGTCGAATGCGCGGTCCGGAAACTCCGCGCCGATCGCCGCAGCCGTGTCGCGCGCCCGCTGCATAGGACTGACGCGCAGCGCATCCGGCCGCGACAGCTCGCCGTGCAGTCGCGCGCCGACGAGCCGCGCCTGGGCGACGCCGATCGGCGACAGCGGCGGACCGACCTTCTCGTCGATGGAGGCGTCGGCCGTGTAATTGCCGTGGCGCACGAGCACGATCTCGCGCGCGGCCGGCGCCGCGGCGGTCGACGATTCCGCCGCGGCGGCGCCGGACGCGGCCATCGCCAGGACCAACACCCGCGCGACGGAAAACGCGGAAAGGACAGATCGGCTCATCGGAAGACTCCGGCGGAAACGCGGGCCATTCTTCTCGCACCTTGCCCGGCGAGGGTCAAGCGCACCGGCGACGTGGGTCGTGTCCTCATGCAGACCGTCCCGGGCTCGCTGCGGAGAGCGGATAGGACAACGCGCCTCAGCTGCGATCGCTGCGCAGCGCCTGGGTCTCGCGCCGGTCGCCGGCGGCCTTGGCCGCGACGACGAGGCTCAAGCCCACGATGCCGGCCACGATCAGCAGCGCGCCGAATGCGGCCGTGCCGGTCGGCAATGACTCGTGCAGGAAGGCCACCCCGAGCGCGGTCGCGAACAGGATCTCCGCGGCCTGCATGGCCTCCACCGCGCCGAGCGCGGTTGCGTCGTTGCGCACGAGACCGGTCGCATGGAAGAACAGGATCGTTGCGATGGTACCGGCGAACAGCGCCACGCCGCCGGCCAGCAGTATCTGCGGCAGGCCGGGCCAGCCGGCTTCGTGGCCCGCATACGCGGCGACCAGCAGCCAGAACGGCTGGCTCGCCAAGGTCATGCCGAACACGCGCTGGGTCGCATTGAGCTCCTCGCCGCTGCGCTCCAGATGCAGCAGGATCTGCCGGTTGCCCAGCGGATACAGCACGGCGGCGATGCAGACGCTGACCAGCGCAGCCCACGCGCGCGCATCGAGATGGCCGGCGAAATGGCCGTACTGCAGCAGCAGCACGCCGGCGACGATGACCAGGCCCAGCGACAGCGCGCGCCGGGGCAGACGCGCGCGTGCATCGCGATAGATCAGCGGCGCGAGCAGCATGCCGGCGACGACGGTGATCTGGAAACTGCCGGCGACGAGCCAGGACGGCCCGCTCGCCGCAGCCCAGGTCAGGCAGACGCAGAACAGGGTGAAACCGATGCCGCTCCACAGCAGCCACGGCAGCGGATGCGCGCGCAAGGCGCGCAGCACCGGCGCAAAGCCGCCGTTGAACGGCACCACCAGCGCGAGCAGCGGCAGGGTCAGCAGATAACGCAGCGCCGCGGTCCAGGCCCAGTGGCCGCCGTCGACCGCGCTGGCGCGGTTGAGCACATAGGTCGCCGTGAAGAACAGCGCCGACAGCAGGCCGATGCCGACGGCGTAGAGAGCCGAAGAGCGCCGCATCGTCAGTCCGCGTCGACGCGGCAGACGCGGTTGCGGCCGGCCTGCTTGGCCCGGTACAGCTGCTGGTCGGCCGCGCGCATGAGGTCCGACAGCGAGGTCATGCCGCGGCGCCACTGCGCCAGGCCGATGCTGACGGTCACCGTCGCGGTGGTGCCGCCGAGCTCGAACGGACTGGCCTCGATCGCGCGGCGCAGGCGCTCGATCGAGGCGGCCGCCTCGGCCAGCTCCTGTTCCGCATGGACCAGCGCGAACTCCTCGCCGCCGATGCGCGCGATCAGCTGGTCGGCGCGTGCGTTGTGGCGCAGAAGCTGGGCGATGCCGCGGATCACGCCGTCGCCGGCCGGATGGCCGTAGCGGTCGTTGATCGGCTTGAAGTGGTCGATGTCGACGAGGGCCAGGCACAGCGGGCGCAGATGCCGCGTCGCGCGCAGGATTTCCTTCTCCATGAGCTCCTGGAACTGGCGCCGGTTGTACAGACCGGTCAGCGGGTCGGAGGTCGCGAGCTGGTACAGCTCCTCGTGGTAGCGCGCCTCGACCGAACCCTGCTCCATGAACTTCAGGATGCTGTCGCCGACGCCGATATGGTCGCCGTCGCGCAGCTCGGCTTCGAGGATGGGCTGTTCGTTGAGAAAGGTCTTGTTGGTCGAATCGAGGTCGCGGATACGGTAGCCGTTCGCTTCGCGCCAGATGCGGCAGTGCTGGCGCGAGATGCTGCGATGGTTGATCTGCAGTTCCACGTCGGGCGAGCGGCCGATGACGACGGCGGCGTCGGCGAGTTCGAGGCGATGACCGAGGTTCTCGCCGTGGATCACGACCAGGCAGGCCGAGCCCGCGCGCGCCGAACGTTCGCCGGGCGGGCGTATCGAGCGTCGCTGAGTCGTGTTGCCGTTGCGCAGAGCCATCGGCCGAGTGTAACGGCAGCCGGCGGCTTTTCAGCAGCCGCCGGTCTCGCTTTCGTCGTCAGGCCGGTACGGCCTGTGCCGGCCGGCGCAACTGCACGAGCAGGCCGATCAGCACGAGCAGCAGCAGCGCCGCGCCGGCGTTGTGTGCCGTGGCCACCGGCAGCGGCAGGCCGAGCAGCACGTTGCTGATACCCAGCGCGATCTGCAGCAGCAGAGCCGCGAACAGGGCCAGCGCCCAGCGGCCGAAGCCGCGGCGCCAGGCCGCAGCGACGACGCCGAGCAGATGGCCGAACACGAGCAGTGCGCCGACGCGATGGCTGAGCTGGATCGCCGTGCGCGCATCGGCGTCGAGCACGCCGCCTTCGTAGTTCACGCCGATGCCGCGCCAGAGCACGAACGCTTCGCGGAAATCGGTGGCCGGCCACCACTGGCCGGCGCAGGCCGGGAAATCCGTGCCGCAGGCCAGCGCGGCGTAGTTCGCGCTGGTCCAGCCGCCGAGCGCGATCTGCAGCGCGACCAGCACGAGCCCGACGATGACGATGCGGCGCAGCGCCGCGGTGTCGATGCGGCCGAGCGGCGCAAGGCCCAGGCGCAATGCGACATAGGCTAAAAGGCTAAACGTGGAAAGACCGCCGAGCAGATGGGCCATGACGACGACGGGTTTGAGCTTCCAGGTCACCGTCCACATGCCGAGCAGGGCCTGGAACACGATCAGCACCGAGGCGCCGAGCAACACGCCGGCGAGTCCGCCGAATTCGCCCCGGCGGCGGATCGCCAGCACGGTCAGCCCGAATGTGGTCAGGATCAGGCCGCCGGCGAGGAAACGGTGCACCTGCTCGCGCCAGGCCTTGTGCGACTCGACCGCGCGTTCCGGAAACGCCGCATTGGCCGCCTCGATCTCGTGGTCGTGCTTGGGCCAGGTCAGCTTGCCGTAGCAGGTCGGCCAGTCGGGACAGGACAGCCCGGCGTTGGACAGGCGCACGAACGCGCCGAACACGATGACGAGCAGGGCGAAGGCGACGGCGAACCAGGCGAGGTTGCGCAGCAGCGGCCGCGAGGAGAGGTTGTGGTTCATGGCATCAGCGGATCAGTCGGGACAGGTCCTGGCGCACGCCCGCAGGGTCGTAGCCAGGTTCGAAACGCAGCATCAGCAGACCGGCCGGGTCGACGACGGCTGCGGCGACCGCGTCGGCCGCGGCAGGACGCAGCGCCTGCAGCGGCGCGGCGGCGGATTCGACGAAGTCGATGCGCGGGTATTTCTCCAGCCGCGGCGGCGTGGCTTCCACGCCGAGTGCGACGAGGCGCAGCCGGGTCGCCTTCTGCGTCATCAGCGACCAGATCTTTTCCGCATCGGCCAGCGCCTGCTCGCACGCCGTGGCGCAGTCGGGTCCGGCGATCAGCACGAGGGTCCAGCGGTACTGCTCGTCCTTCCAGGCGAACGCCGCGTCGCGGCGCGCATGCGGCGTGTCGCCGGCCAGCGCCTGCGGCGGCTGCACGAGCAGGCCGTTGTTGCGCAGCTTGTGCGGCTGCCAGTCGGCGAGGCGCAGCCCGAACGCGACGACCATCGGCGCGAGGAAGATCAGCATGATCGCGATCAGCTGCAGGCGCTTGCGAGTCTGTATATCCATACAACAATTCCTTAATTTCTTTTGCGCCAATGCAACACAACGAAGATGACGATGGCGGCGAGCGCGAACGTGAACCACTGCAGCGCGTAGCCGCGGTGTTTTTCCGGCGGCATGACCGCCGGCGTCCAGCTGCGCACGAACGCCGAGCCCGGCTCCGCGTCGAGCAGCAGCAGGCGCGGCGCGACCGGCGTGCCGAGGTCGGCGGCGACCGCGGCCGGATCGACGAACAGGGTCAGCTTGGGCCATCCGCTCTGTCGCGGCAGCGCGTCGCCGCCGATGCGCAGGCCGCCGCCCGGCGCGGGCGCGTAGATACCGTGCAGCTCGACCTCGGTCAACGGCAGTTCCGGCCAGACCGGCGCCGGCGTGCCCGGCATCGCGGCGACCCAGCCCAGATCGACCAGCAGGCGCCGCGGCGCGCCCTCGGGCGCGAACACCGCGATGACGCGCCGGCCGACGCGGCCGTCATGGATCTGCTGGTCCAGCCAATAGCCGCGGCCGGCGACGTAATGGCCGCGCACCGCGACACGCGGATAGTCTTCCGCAGACAGGGTTTCCGGCAGCGCGGCATATTGCCGCAGCGGTGCGTCGGCGGCCGCCGCGTACGAGGCCAGCAGGATTTCCTTCTCCTGTGCGCGATGCCATTGCCAGCGCGCCAGGCTCAGGAATACGGCGAGGCCGGCCAGCAGCAGTATCCAGGCGAAGGCCGACGGCCGCTGCCAGCGCCTGCTCATCGCGCGGCGCGCCTATACTGGCGGCCGATTCCAGCCGCGCGCGCGAACGTTTCTGTCATGGCCCAAAAACTTCTCATCGTCGGGTTCCTGATCGTGATTCTCTACAACCTCGGCGCCGGGCTGTATTACATGCTGGTCGACAAGGGTACGACCAATCGCGCGGTAAAGGCGCTGACGCGACGAATCGCCCTGTCGGTCGCGCTGATTCTGCTGGTGATGTTTGCAATCTGGATGGGCTGGATAACACCGCACGACATAGGCCGCTGACGCCCGCGGCGGCGGCCGCGGCATCGTGGATCCGGCGTTCGCCGCGCGGCGGCATGCGGCCCCGGCCGAGCGTGCTGCCGAGCGCGCGCGTATCGACGTCGCCGGCGGCGGAACGCGCGCCGCCTTGCCGGCCACAGCCGGCGGCCACCGGATGCGGCGGCGTTTCCGGCTCGGCTCCAGGGGTACTGGCGATGCGTGTGCCGGCTGGCAGCTCAGCGGTTTCCGCTGCGGCACGCCTCCGCAAAGCAAGCGCCGCCGGCGGCAGCCGGCGGCGCGGTTCCACGAGCGGCTCAGCCGTTGCCGGCGGCCTGCGCTTCCCGGAGTTTCTGCGCGCATTCCTCGCAGCAGACTTCGACGGTCTTGCCGCCGATCTTCACACTGATGCGGTTGTCGTCCAGCGGGTAGTCGCAAGCGGCGCAGGTAGACGTTGCCATGGTAGTTCTCCAGATTTCACCCGACGGCCGGGTGAGGCATAGCTTCCGCTCCGGCGACCGGCGGCGCTGTCGGATTCTTTAGCCAGTTCGCGGACTGGTGTCCTGTCCCGCCGATACGGCGAAGACATTCCGGAGGGATTTCGTCCCGGGACCTGGCGCCGCGAGGAGACGTGGCAGCGCTACGGCGACGAACGGCAACGACGTATCGGGGCGAAAGACCCCGCAAGCATTCGATGGCTGTTGGCGGGACAGGACACTAACGCAGGCTGCGCTGGAACGCCGACGGCGAGCGGCCGTAGGTCTGGCGGAACGCCGAAGCGAAATGGCTGTGACTGGAGAAGCCGAGCTCCAGTGCAAGCGCCGACAGATCCGCTTCGTGCGGCAGGCGATCCAGCGCGCGGGCCAGACGCAGGCGCAGCTGGTAGCGATACAGCGGCAGGCCTTCGACTTCGGCGAACACCTGGGTCAGGTAGACCGGCGAGCCGCCGAGTTCGGCGGCGATCTCGGCCAGGGTCCAGCGCCGAGACAGATCGCCGGCAAGCAGCAGCTTGGCGCGGTCGACGAGGCGCCGTCGCAGCCGCGTCGCACACGGCGCGCGCGCCGTGCGCGGGCCGAGGCTGCGACAGACCAGGGTCAGCAGCAGGCCTTCGGCTTCCAGCGTCTCGACCACGCCGCCGGCGAGACCGTGACGCAACAGCGCGACCAGTGCCTGAGCGCGCGCGTCGATGCGCAGGCTCTGCTCGCGCAGTCCGGCCGCACCGGGCAGCAGCAGCGCAGCCGGCGCGAGTTCCTGCAAGGTCGCTTCGGGCAGGGCCAGCGACAGGCAGGCGTCGCCGCCCTCGACCGGGTGGCTGACGCGATACGCCTGGCCGGCGTTGAAGAACAGCACGTGGTTGGCGTCGGCCACCGACTGTTCGCTGCCGACGTGGCGCACGTAGACGCCGCGATACGGAAACACCAGATGCGTCGCGGCCGTGCATTCCTCGTCGCTGCGATGACGGCATTCGCCGCGGCAGCGCACGTCGCGCACCGAGACGGTGCCGGTATCCAGCAGCACGCTGACATCGAACTCGGCCATGACCGCCTCCGCGCCGGGCCTCGCCGGCAGGCTACAGGAACGCGCTGCGCGATCGCCAGAAACGAAAAAGCCGCGCGATGCGCGGCTTCTGCGTGTGCTTCTGCCTGTGGTTCAGAGCACGTAAACGAACATGAACAGACCGAGCCAGACCACGTCGACGAAGTGCCAGTACCAGGCGACGGCTTCGAAGCCGAAGTGGTTGTCCTTCGTGAAATGACCCTTGAGGCAGCGGAACCAGATCACCAGCAGCATGATCGTGCCGAGGGTGACGTGCAGGCCGTGGAAGCCCGTCAGCATGAAGAACGTGGAGCCGTAGACGCCCGAGCCCAGGGTCAGGTTCAGGTGCTTGTAGGCCTCGATGTATTCCTCGGCCTGGAAGAACAGGAACAGGCCGCCAAGCGCGACGGTCAGGCCCAGGAACACGAGCAGTTGCAGGCGATGGCCGGCGCGCAGCGCGTGATGGGCGATCGTGATCGTGACGCCCGAGGTCAGCAGGATCAGCGTGTTCAGCAGCGGCACGCCCCAGGCCGGAATCGTCTGGAAGCTGCCGCCGAGCGCGCCGGGACCGTTGGTCGGCCAGGCGGCCGCGTATTCCGGATGCAGGTAGAAGTTGGTCAGCGCGCCGTGGCCTTCGCCGCCGAGCCAGGGCACCGAGTACATGCGCGCATAGAACAGCGCGCCGAAGAATGCGGCGAAGAACATGATCTCGGAGAAGATGAACCACATCATTCCCATGCGGAACGAGGTGTCGACCTGGGCGTTGTAGAAGCCCTTGATCGACTCGCGGATCACGTCGCCGAACCAGCCCCACATCATGAACAGCAGGATCGCGACGCCCACGAAGAACGCCGGCTTGCCCCAGCTGACTTCATTGAGCCAGTTGGCGGCGCCGATCATGGTCGTGAACAGGCCTATCGTGCCCACCGCGGGCCACTTGCTGCCGTGGGGCACGTAGTAGATGTGCTTGCCTTCTGCTGCTGCCATGATGAAAACCCCGGTTGGAACGCTGGATCAGGACGCCGGCGCGGCGGCCTGGCTGGATTCGGCCAGTTTCTTGGTCGCTATGTCGTTCTCGAGGAACGTATAGGCGAGCGTCAAGGTACTGATGTCTTTGGGCAGCCGCGGATCGACGACGAAGCGCACGGGCATGCGCTTGGATTCGCCGGCGCGCAGCAGCTGCTCGGTGAAGCAGAAACATTCGGTCTTGTTGAAGTACAGCGACGCCGAGTTCGGCGCGACGCTGGGCACCGCATTGCCGACGATGTCGCGCTGCGACACGTTGGTCGCGTCGAACCAGGCCTCGGTCAGCTCGCCCGGATGCACCTGCACGCTGACCTTTTCCGAACTGAACGTCCAGGGCAGCTTGGAGTTGGTGTTGGCGACGAACTGCACGGTGACCACGCGGGACGTGTCGACGGTCAACGCTGCCGCGGCTTCCGCGTCGGCCGCACCCTGATCGAGCTTGATGCCGAGCACGTGCTCGCAGGCGATGTTGTACAGCGGGATCAGCGCGAAGCAGAACGCGAACGCCGCGCCGGCGATGATCCAGCCCTTCTTCTGCCAGGAACGGTTGGCTTCGCTCATCGCGCCGCTCCGCCGTGAAGCATCAGCAGCGCGCGCACGAAGAAGCCGCCGTAGACCAGCGCGACGATACCCACGACGATCCAGACCGTGCGGCGTATCGCGGCGCGGCGGGTGGCGGGGTCGAAGCGGGCAGGTTCAGTGCTCATCGGTTCGGCGGCGCGCCGCCGTCAGCGGCGCGCCTGAGTCGCATCAGTGGGTCGGATCGCCGTGGGCGAGATCCTGCGCGCGGATCAGCGGCGGCTCGGTGAAGGTGTGGTGCGGTGCCGGCGACGGCACCGTCCATTCCAGACCGTGGGCGCCTTCCCAGACCTGCTGGGTAGCGGTTGCGCCGTGCTTCTTCGAGTGCCACAGGATCAGGAACATGAACACCGGCGTGCACAGCATGCCGAACGCGCCGATCGAGCTGACCATGTTCCAGTCGGCGAATGCGACGTTGTAGTCCGGGATGCGGCGCGGCATGCCGGCCAGGCCGAGGAAGTGCTGCGGGAAGAACAGCAGGTTCACGAACACGATGGTCCACCAGAAATGGAATTTGCCCCACTTCTCCGAATACATCTTGCCGGTCCACTTCGGCCACCAGTAGTAGACCGCGGCGATGATCGAGAACAGCGCGCCGGTCACGAGCACGTAGTGGAAGTGGGCGACGACGAAATAGGTGTCGTGGTACTGGAAGTCGGCCGGCACGATCGCGAGCATCAGGCCCGAGAAGCCGCCGATCGTGAACAGGATGACGAAGCCGATCGCCCAGAGCATCGGCGTCTCGAACGTCATCGAGCCCTTCCACATCGTCGATACCCAGTTGAACACCTTAACGCCCGTGGGCACCGCGATCATCATCGTCGCGTACATGAAGAACAGCTCGCCGCCGAGCGGCATGCCGACCACGAACATGTGGTGCGCCCAGACGATGAAGCTCAGGAAGGCGATCGAAGCGGTCGCGTACACCATGGCCTGGTAGCCGAACAGCGGCTTGCGCGCGAAGGTCGGGATGATCTCCGACACGACGCCGAACGCCGGCAGGATCATGATGTAGACCTCGGGGTGACCGAAGAACCAGAAGATGTGCTGGAACATCACCGGGTCGCCGCCGCCGGCCGCGTCGAAGAAGCTGGTGTGGAAGAACTTGTCGGTCAGCAGCATGGTGACCGCACCGGCCAGCACCGGCATCACGGCGATCAGCAGGAACGCGGTGATCAGCCAGGTCCAGACGAACAGCGGCATCTTGAGCAGGTCCATGCCCGGCGCGCGCATGTTCAGGATGGTCGCGATGATGTTGATCGCGCCCATGATCGAGCTGATACCCATCATGTGGATCGCGAAGATCGCGAACGCCACCGAGGAACCGCCCTGCAGCGACAGCGGCGGATACAGGGTCCAGCCGCCGGCCGGGGCACCGCCCGGCAGGAACAGGGTGCACAGCAGCACGGTGAACGCGAACGGCATGATCCAGAAGGACCAGTTGTTCATGCGCGGCAGCGCCATGTCGGGCGCGCCGATCTGCAGCGGGATCATCCAGTTGCCGAGACCGACGAAGGCCGGCATGACGCCGCCGAAGATCATGACCAGGGCGTGTACCGTGGTCATCTGGTTGAAGAAGTAGGGTTCGACCAGCTGCAGGCCCGGCTTCATGAGCTCTGCACGGATGACGCCGGACATGGCGCCGCCGATGCAGAACATGATGAAGGCGAAGACCAGGTACAGCGTACCGATGTCCTTGTGGTTGGTCGTGAAGACCCAGCGATTCCAGAAGCCCTGCGGCTTGTGGTCGTGGTCGTCGTGATGATCGGCGTGGTGACCGGCGGCGTGCGTTGCCATGGATTCGACCTCGTACTAAGACTTAACCCTGCGGCGCGGCGGGAGCCGGCGCGGCAGTGGCGGCAGCGGGAGCGGCGGCAGCCTGCTGGGCGGCGAGCCACTGGTCGAATTCGGCCTTGGGCTTGGCTTCGACGACGATGGGCATGAAGCCGTGGTCCTGGCCGCACAGTTCGGCGCACTGGCCGCGGTAGGTACCGGGCTGTTCAATCAGGGTCCAGGCATCGTTGATGATGTTGGGGTTCGCATCGACCTTCCAGCCGAGCGCCGGCACCCACCAGGAGTGGATCACGTCGTCGGAAGTGATGACGAAGCGGATCTTGGCGCCGGTCGGCAGCACGAGCGGCTTGTCGACGTTGAGCAGGTAGGTGGCGTCGTTGCCGACCTTGACCGCGTGCGGGTCGAGGCCCGACTTCAGCTGGCGCGTCTTGTCGCTTTCCGAGTCGAGCTTGGACATGAAGCCGACGCCGGTGGGCTTGCCTTCGTAGTCCAGGTATTCGTAGCGCCACTTCCACTGGTAGCCGGTGACCTTGATGGTCAAGGTGGCGTTGGAGGTGTCGGCCTGCTTGATCAGCATGCCGGTGGCCGGCCAGGCACAGGCGACAAGGATGAGGATCGGGATGACGGTCCAGATCACCTCGGCCTTGGTGTTGTGGCTCCACTGGGCCGCGACGGCGCCCTTGGACTTGCGGAACTTGAACATCGCATAGGCCATCGCGCCGAACACGATGATGCCGATGATCACGCAGACCCAGAGCACGATCATGTGCGCCGTATAGGCGTTGCGTGCGGTCTGGGTGACGCCGGGCGTCATGTTCAGCTGCCAGCGCGCCGGCAGCGTGCTTGCGGCACAACTGATATTCACGGCCAGCGTGAGCAGCGCCGCGCTAACGGCACGCCCGGTTCGCGTAGTTGCCAGAGACTTCATTGCCATCACCCTAAAGCCATCCCAGTCGTTGGGGCCGCCGCCGCACACCGGACGCGACGCAACCGTTTGCGGTCCCGTCGAACCGGCGTCCGGCCACGCACCGAATGCCATCGTGCCGCCGATCGCAGGCCCCGGCTGGTGGGACCTGGCGCGCCTGCGCGCCGCTGCACGGACCGCAGAGCGGTACGCAGGCGGCGATGAGGCGGTTACGCATGATCGGCACCGGTACCGCTGCGGCGCCGGCGACCAGCGCCGCGCCGGCAGTCGGCGCCGGGCGTAGAACCGCGAAATGATAGTGGCTGGGCCGCAGACGGGCAAGGAAAGCCGCGCGGCCGCCTGCACGACATTCGCCGGCCACTGCCCACTACCCTGCGGCGAATTGCCACAGGGCCGGTACCCGCGCGAATGCGTCGATATGGATCTTGACCGGGTCGGGCCCCACCCTAGAATCCCGCTGCTCCCCTTGCCGGGCCTGGGCCAGGCCGGCGTTCCATCACCGAGATACTCCGTGAGTGCCGACATCCTGACACCCGAACTGCCTGCGCCGGCCGACGCCGCGCGGGCGCGCATGACCGCCGCCTACTGCCGCGACGAGACCGAAGCCGTCAACGAACTCGTGGCCCAGGCCGCGCTGCCGCCGGCCGAGCGCGATCTCGTGCTGGCCCGCGCCGGCGAACTGGTCGCCCGCGTCCGCGCCAAGGCCGACCAGAAGTCCGCGGTCGAATCCTTCATGCGCGAGTACGACCTGTCTTCCGAGGAAGGCGTGCTGCTGATGTGCGTGGCCGAAGCGCTGCTGCGCATTCCGGACAAGGAGACCGCCGACAAGCTGATCTCCGACAAGCTCGGCGAGGCGAACTGGGAGTCCCACCTCGGCAAGAGCGATTCGGTGCTCGTCAACGCCGGCACCTGGGGCCTGATGCTGACCGGCAAGCTGGTCACCCTGGCCGACGAGACCCAGCGCAATTTCCTGGGCGCGCTGAAGCGGCTGATCGGCCGCGCCGGCGAGCCGGTGATCCGCCTGGCCGTGCGCCAGGCCATGCGCATCATGGGCCACCAGTTCGTCATGGGGCGCACGATCAAGGAAGCGCTGGACCGGGCCGAGGAAAAGGAGAACAAGGTCTATCGCTATTCCTACGACATGCTCGGCGAAGGCGCGCTGACCACGCCCGACGGCGCGCGCTATCACCGCGCCTACATCGACGCGATCAAGGCGCTCGGCGCGCGCGGCCCGTTCGCCAACGTGCTGGACGCGCCGTCGATCTCGATCAAGCTGTCGGCGCTGCATCCGCGCTACGAGGTGGCCAAGCGCGAGCGCGTGTTCGCCGAGCTGCAGCCCAGGCTGCTCGAACTCGCGCAGCTGGCCAAGGCGCAGGGCATCTGCCTGACCGTCGACGCGGAAGAATCCGAGCGGCTGGAAATCTCGCTGGACCTGATCGCCGCCGTGCACGCGGATCCGTCGCTGGCCGGCTGGCAGGGCTTCGGTCTCGCCGTGCAGGCGTACCAGAAGCGCGCGCCGTTCGTGATCGACTGGCTGGCCGAAAAGGCCCGCGCGAACGGCCAGCGCTGGTGCGTGCGCCTGGTCAAGGGCGCCTACTGGGACTCCGAGGTCAAGCGCGCGCAGGAAAGCGGCCACGCCGGCTATCCGGTGTACACGCGCAAGCCCAATACCGACGTGTCGTACCTGGCCTGCGCGCGGCGCCTGTTCGACTACGGCGAACTGTTCTATCCGGCCTTCGCCACGCACAACGCGCACACGATCGCGGCCATCCATCACATGGCGCGCGGCCGTCCGTTCGAATTCCAGCGCCTGCACGGCATGGGTGCGGACCTCTACGCCGAAGTCATCGGCGAAAAGAACATGAACGTGCCGTGCCGCGTCTACGCGCCGGTCGGCTCGCACGAGGACCTGCTGCCGTATCTCGTGCGCCGCCTGCTGGAGAACGGCGCGAACACGAGCTTCGTCAACCGCATCGTCGACGAAAGCCTGTCGATCCGCGATCTCGTCGCCGACCCGGTCGAGGTCGTGCGCCATTTCACTACCAAGCCGCATCCGCGCATTCCGCAGCCGGCCGGCCTGTTCGGGGAACAACGGAAGAATTCCATGGGCGTCAATCTCGGTAACGACAACGAACTCAAGGCGCTGGCCGACGCGATCGCCGCCTCGCCGCAGACCTGGACCGCGCGGCCGCTGATTCCGGGCGCCACGTTCACCTCGGCGCTGATCCCGGTGACCGACCCCGCCGACCGCCGCCGCACCGTCGGCAGCTGGCAGCCGGCCGACGCGGCCGCCGTCGACAAGGCCGTGGCCAACGCGGTCGCCGCGCAGCCGGAGTGGGACCGCACGCCGGCTGCGGGCCGCGCCAAGATCCTCGAGCACACGGCCGACCTCATGGAGGCCAGCCGCGGCGAACTCATCGCGCTGTGCGTGCGCGAAGCCGGCAAGACCATTCCCGACGCGATCGCCGAAGTGCGCGAAGCGGTCGACTTCTGCCGCTACTACGCCGCGCAGGCGCGCAGGATGCTCGCCCACGGCGAGACCCTGCCCGGCCCGACCGGCGAATCCAACCAGCTGTTCCTGCACGGCCGCGGCGTATTCGTCGCGATCAGCCCGTGGAACTTCCCGCTGGCCATCTTCATGGGTCAGGTCGTCGCCGCGCTGGTGACCGGCAACGCGGTCATCGCCAAGCCGGCCGAGCAGACCAACCTCGTCGCGTTCCGCGCGACCCAGCTGCTGCACGAGGCCGGCGTGCCGGCCGGCGTGCTGCAGTTCGTGCCCGGCGACGGCGCCACGGTCGGCGCGGCGCTGTGCCGCGACCCGCGCATCGCCGGCGTCGTGTTCACCGGATCGACCGAGACCGCGCGCGCGATCAACCGCGCGCTGGCCGCGCGCGATGCGGCCATCGCCGTGCTGATCGCCGAGACCGGCGGCCAGAACGCGCTGATCGCCGACTCCTCGTCGCTGCCCGAACAGGTCGTCAAGGACGCCGTCAGCAGCGCGTTCTATTCGGCCGGCCAGCGCTGTTCCTGCGCGCGCATCCTGTTCGTGCAGGAAGACATCGCCGACAAGGTCGTCGCGATGCTGGCCGGCGCGATGGACGAGCTGAAGGTCGGCGAGCCGCGCCTGCTGTCCACCGACATCGGTCCGGTCATCGACGAGGACGCGAAGAAGATCCTCGACGAGCATGCTGCGCGCATGGACAAGGAAGCGAAGCTGATCAAGGTCGCCAACCTCGGCGCAGACGCCACGCACGGCACCTTCTTCGCACCGCGCGCCTACGAGATCGCTTCGCTCGATCAGCTCAAGCGCGAAGTGTTCGGCCCGGTGCTGCACGTGCTGCGCTGGAAGGCGTCGGATCTGGACAAGGTCATCGGCCAGATCAACGCGACCGGCTACGGCCTGACCCTCGGCGTGCACAGCCGCATCGACTCGACGATCGAACAGATCGCAAAGGGCGTGAAGGTCGGCAACTGCTACGTCAACCGCAACCAGATCGGCGCGGTCGTCGGCGTGCAGCCGTTCGGCGGCGAAGGCCTGTCGGGCACCGGCCCGAAAGCCGGCGGCCCGCACTATCTCGCGCGCTTCGTGACCGAGCGCACCCTGACCGTCAACACCACGGCGGCCGGCGGCAACGCGTCGCTGCTGACGCTCGGCGAATGAGCTCGACGACCTGCGTGCGGCGGCTCAGCCGCCGCCGTAGGTCGCGCGGTACAGCGGGCTCGCGCGCACGAGTTCGGCCAGCTCGTCAGTACTGAGCTTGCGCTTATGCGTACCGCCCGGCGTCGTCTTGTCGTCCTCGATCACGTCGCTCGGCAGAACCAGGAAATGACCGAGCAGCTGCGTGCCGGCGACCTGCTCGTCGTTGCGGATCGTCGCGATCGCATCGTCCCAGCCCTGGCGCAGTTCCGCGGCGCCGTAGCGCTTGCGCAGCAGTTCGGCAAGCAGCGCGACGTTGCGCATGCCGTCGCCGCCCGGCCGAACCATCACACTGCTGCGCCAGTGTTCTTCCAACTGGTCGGCGATCGCCGCATCGAGATCCGCGGCGCGCAGAACCTGCGCGCGCAGATCGTCCTTGCCGAACAGCTCCGCGAGTCCGGCGAAACCGCACATGAATTTCCGCGGGCGCACCGTGGAGCGATCGAGTACGAGCCCCGGGCCACTGGCCACGAGCGAGCGCTGCTCCGGCTCGGCCAGCACCTCGGTCAGCGTGTCGCTCATTCCACCGAACAGGTTCCCGGGATCGTCCGCCGGCGGCGTGGCCTGCATGCGCGCGAATAACGCGCGGGCGGCGTCGATGTCGCCGGCGCGAATCCGCTGGCTGACGCGCGCGAGCTCCAACGTCGCGGCAATCGCCGGAGACGCCGATTCCTGCAGCAGCAGTGCCGCGGCGGGCTCCAGTCCCTGCTCGTAATGGCGCTTCATCGTCGCGACCGGAACCGGCCAAGCGCTCAGCGCCCGCAGGCCGGGCACCGTCTCGTTCTCCTCGTCGGCGGCATCCGGCTCGTCGGCATCGGCCTGCTCCGCTTTCGCTTCGGCGGTCGATTCGGCCATGGACTTCGCCAACGCTTCGGGACTGAGGCTCAGCGCCATCAGCAGCAGATACGACGCCTGATCCGGTTCTTGATAGGCCGGATCGTCCGCGCGTTCTTCGGCTTCCCGACGCTGCAGCGCGTCGCGCCAGGCCGGCCACAGCGCCGCCGCATCGGCCGGGCCGCACTTGAGCCAGCGCATCAGCAGATACGGAGCGCCGTCCACGACGGGATCGGCCAATTGCAGCTGCGCGGCCGACGGCGCCGGCGGACAGGCCATCGCCGCACCGACGGCGAACAGCAGCAGTGCTGCGAGTACGGACCGCATCGGCATTCCCCCGATGAACGCGACAGCCGTTGCGGCTGCGCAGGCGCGTCGATCTTAGGCAGGGGATCCGGCGGGCGGCCAGACGGTCGCCGCCGCACATTCACTGGCGGTTTACGCCGCGATCCGTGCAGCCGCCGGCTCTCGCAGGACGGCGCGCGCGGACCGCGGCGGCGCCGCGACTCACTTGCGCAGACGGAACACCAGCATGCCCAGTCCGACCAGCAGCATGACCGCGCCGATGCCGTAGAACAGGCCCGATTCGTCCTTGTGATCGGCCAGGGTCACGGTATGCGGATCTTCCGGCAGGTACTTGACCGACAGCACGGCCGGCTTGTCGTCGGGCTGGTCGCGCAGCGCCTTGCCCTGATCGTTGCTGAGGCTGACGCTGTCGCTGACGCTCTTGCCGTCCGGCGTCGCGAACGTGATCTTCGCGTGGAAATTGCGCTCGCGGCCGCGCTTGGTGCTCCAGGTGACCTCGGTGACCTGGGCTTCGGCGGTGACGCCGTGATCGGCCAGCGCCTTGCTGTCCTTGGCTTCCTTGAAGCCGACATACAGCATGACCGGGCCACCGACCAGCAGCACGAGCAGGATGAGGATGGAACGCAGCTTGGAAAACATGGAAATCCCCTGAGGATGATGAAACGGCGCCGCGGCGCCGCGATGGAGGCAAAAAAAAGCCGTCGCCTTCGCCGCGCCCTTCCTCGCGGCGAATCGATGACGTCGATGTGGTGACGGCGCGAACACCGTCCCTGGCTGCACGCCCGCTTGCCGGGCGCGTGGCCGCGAAGCACGGCCGGCGATCCTTCCGTGGATCGCCCGGCGGCAGACCGGCTACGGCCTGCCGCTGTATTGCGTCAGTCGTCGCTGCTGGCCAGCGAGATCAGGATGCGCAGCACATACCAGAGCATCAGCGCGATCGACGCGAACAGGTGCAGCGCCGCGCCGGCCGGACGATCGGTCGGATAGTGGTGGATGATGTTGGAGGTGTCGTACAGCACGCAGCCGCCGGCGAAGACGACCATGATCGCCGAGAACCAGATGCCGAGGCTGAAGCCGAAGATCGCGCCGGCGATGATCGCGCCGATCGCGCAGAATCCGGCGATCTTGAGGATGCCGCCGAGGAAGGAGAAGTCCTTCTTCGTCGAGAACGCCGTATACGTCAGGCCGGCGACCAGCAGCAGGGTGATGAAGCCGGCGGCCGGGATGGCCTTGGGCGCGACCATCGCCGCGATCGCGAACAGCGGCGAGAAGATCAGGCTTTCGGCCAGCACGTAGATGCCGAGGCCGAGCATCTGCTTTTCGTTGCTCTCGGCGTTGTCGGCCCAGTTGGAGGCCAGCCAGCCGACCGCCATGAACGCGCCGAGGAAGCCGATCCAGACCCAGCGGCTCGCGCTCATCAGCTTGAGCACGGCCACGCCGACCCCGGACAGGTAGAGCAGGCCCGACACCACGGTGAACGCGAGCAGTGCGACCGCGAGATACGTGTAGGTCGAGCGGATGAAGGCGACGCGGCTTTCGCCGAGTCCCGCTTCCGGTAGGGTTTGCGCGGTGTAGTCCATGTGTGCCCCCAGGCGTTAGTGACGATCGCGACGCGCAGCAGCGGCGACGGCGCAACGACGGGGTTGCGATGATCGCGACATGCGGCGAGAAAGAAGGTTGTTGGCGCTGCGCCGATACGATGACTGGCGCTGGCACAGTCTACACGCGGGTCCGGGGCTCAGGCACTGGCGGATTCGTCAAGTTGCGCGCGGCGGCACGTTACAGTCCGGCGGCGTCCGGCAGACCGTCCGGAAACAGCGCCGCGAACAATGGCATCGCGCGCGCGGCAGCGACGGCTTCGTCGCGGCGCAGCGGCCGCCGGATGCTGCGCCGCGGATCGGCCGGATCGTCTTCGAGCACGGCCGACGGCAACGGCAGCTCCACACCGTAGAGCCGCAGTCCGGGCCGCTCGTCGCCGGTATGGATGGTGGCTTCGGCATCCAGCCAACCCTGGCGCAGCTGCGCGCGCGAATAGCGCTGCTCGAGCAGCGGCTGCAGGCGCCGCCAATGGAGCGCGACCGGAAACGCCCCCGCCACCCATTCGTTGCGCAGCAGCAGCGCGAACGCCTCTGTCGTATCGCCGTCGGCGCGCAGTAGATCCGCGCGCAGACCCAGCGGATCGAGCGCGGGATTGCTGCGCCCGACCTCGCCGCAGGTTTCGGTATGGACAGTGCTGCGCCGGTCGAGCACCCAGGCCTGCGGCTCGGGCTCCACGGGCGACTGCGGATCGAGCACCGCGCGCAGTTTGGCGGCCTGCCGCACCATGGCGGCCTCGGTACCCGTCAGGCCCGGCTGCATCTGCACCTGACGATCCAGACGATCGCGCCCGCGCGCGATCTCGCCGCGGCGTATGTCATGCACGGCGCCGACGAGTTCCGCGAGCCGAGCCAGCGGCGGCTGCAGCGAACCGTCCGTCCGCGCCTGCAACCGTTCGAAGACGCGCGGCACAGCGGCTTCGAGCCGGCGCGTCGCCGCGTCGATCTCCTCGTCGCGTAGGCGCAGCGGCCGCAGCCAGTCCTCGCGGCCGCGGCTCCAGCGTGCGTAGGTGCCGGCGAGAAAGTACGGATCCCAGGTGCCCATGTACAGGATGTTGCGCTGCAGGTCCGGCTGGCCGGGCCGGTGCGACGCATCGAGCGCCGCGTCGAACGCCGGCACGGCTTCGTCCCAGCCGCACTTGAGCAGGCGCAGGACGGCGTATTCGTACAGATCGCGCGCGCCGTCCTCGGCCTGCTGCCGCGCCGCGAGCTCCGCGGCTGCGGGCAACGGCGGACAGGCGGCCTGCGCCATCGCCGCGGCCAGAGCCATTCCGAGGAACCCCGTTGCCGTCTCGCGGTTCATAGCCTTGTCCAAGTCGTGGCGACCACGGCGATGCTGCCGCGAGCGGGTCGCGGGCCACCATCCGGGCGATAACGCCGATTTACCGACGCTTCAGCGATTTTTTAACGCGGAGCGCCGGAGGGCATCGGTTAAGCTTGCCCGCCCTGCGGTCAGACCGGCCGCCGGACGCCGTCGAGGAACGCCGACCGCATGTACCTGGAGCATTACGGCCTCAAGGAAACGCCGTTCTCTATCACCCCGGACCCGCGCTACGTGTTTCTGAGCGAGCGCCACCGGGACGCGCTCGCGCACCTGCTCTACGGCATCGGCAAGGGCGGCTCCGGCGGTTTCGTGCAGCTGACCGGCGAGGTCGGCACCGGCAAGACCACGCTGTGCCGCCTGCTGCTGGAGCAGCTGCCGGAAAACACGCGCGTCGCGCTGGTGCTGAACCCCAAGCTCACGCCGGTGGAACTGGTCGAGACGGTCTGCGAGGAACTCAAGCTCGACATCGAGGGCCGCCGCGGCAGCCTCAAGGCGCTGGTCGACGCGCTCAATACCTTCCTGCTCGACGCCTACGCCCAGGGCCTGCGCGTCGTGCTCATCGTCGACGAGGCACAGAACCTCTCGGTCGAGGCGCTGGAACAGGTGCGCCTGCTGACCAACCTCGAAACGCCGACGCAGAAGCTGCTGCAGATCATCCTGCTCGGCCAGCCCGAGCTGCGCCGCCTGCTCGAGCGCGAAGACCTGCGCCAGCTGGCCCAGCGCATCACGGCGCGCTATCACCTGACGCCGCTCAACGGCGAGGAATGCGAAGCCTATGTACGCCATCGCATGGCGGTCGCCGGCTCGCGCAAGCTGCCGTTCTCGCGCCTGGGCCTGCGCGCGCTGTACCAGCGGTCCGGCGGCATTCCGCGCCTGATCAACGTGATTGCCGACCGCGCACTGATGGCCGGCTTCGCGCGCGAGACCGACAGCATCGGCGAACGCCTCGTCGATCTCGCCGCCGACGAGACCTTGCCGGGACATGCGCGCTATTACCTGCGCCGCTATGGCCGCTGGGTAGCCCTGGGCCTGCTGCTGGTCGCCGCCGGCGCCGGCCTGTGGTGGCGTCAGCGGCCGCCGCCGGCGGCACCCGTGACGCCCGCCGTCGCGGCGCCGCCGCAGGCGCCGGTCGTCGATGCGGCTGCCGTGCTCGGCGCCAGGCTCGGCACGGTCGACGGCGCCGACCTCATGGCCTGGACCCAACTGCTCGCGCGCTGGCAGGTCAGCTCGCGCGACGTCAGCGTGGCCGATGCGGCGCGCTGCCAGACGCACGTTTTCCCGGGCTTCGACTGCCTGCGCGGTCACGCGACCCTGGAGCAATTGCTGCGCTTCGACCGCCCGCTGCTGCTGGAACTGGAATACGAAGGCCGGCGCGGCCTGGCACTGCTGCAGGGCGTGGCCGACGACACCGTTAGGCTAGACTTCGCCGGCATCGGCTACCGCCTGACGCGCACGGAACTGCGCCGGGTCTGGCAAGGCGGCTTCGCCGTGACCTGGCGCGCGCCGGCCGACGCCCCGGTGCCGCTGCGGCTCGGCGATGCCGGCAACGGCGTCAGCTGGATCAAGCAGCGCCTGGCCCGGCTGGACGGCAACGTGGAAGCAGGCCTGGGGCCGGCCTTCTTCGATGCGGCGCTGGAGGAACGCGTGCGCAAGCTGCAGATCGCCTACGGCCTGACCGCCGACGGCATCGTCGGACAGGAGACCCTGTTCGCGTTGTCCTCGCTGGGCGCCGATGGTCCGCGGCTCGCCCGCACAGTGGACTAACCCGATTGACGACCAAGACCCGACGCCCATGTCCCTGATCCACGAAGCGCTGAAGAAGGCGGAACAACAGCGCCGCCTCGGCGAACCGCCCCAGCTGGGCACGCCGTTCTCGCGCGCGCCGCGACAGCGTTCGCTGCTGCCCTGGCTGGCCGCCGCCATCGTCGTCGCGCTCGGCGGCGGCTGGTATCTGTCGCGCACCGCACCGGCCGACGACGCTCCGGCGGCGACGGCGAATGACGGCAGAGCCGCCAAACTCGCGGCCGATGCCAGCACCGCGACGACGTCCCCGACGAAGGCGCCGAATCCGGCAGCTGCGGGCGAAGCGGGCGCCGGTGCGCCCAACAGCAACGCCGCCGAACGCCGCCCGACCATGGGCGCGAATGCGGTCGCCAACACCAATGTCGTGACCTCGCTGACGCCGCCGCCGACGCTGCACAACCAGGCGCCGACGCCGACGAACAACCCGCCGACGGTCAGGGAGGTCGCCGAACGCGAATCCGAACCGCATCCGCCGGGCGCCAACCCGCTCGCGCCGGGCGAAGCCGCGCCGCTGGCCCTGGGCGCGCCGCCGCCGGAAACGGCGGTCAATGACGCCGCCGGCCTGGCCAGCAAGACCGCGATCAAGGAAAGGCAGGCCGCCGCCGACCCGACCGCCGCCGGCCACTCGCCGTTCATCAAGGAACGCGCGGCCCTGCCGCCGTCGGCCGCGAGGGCCGCCGCGACGGCCGCCGTGCCGCCGCCGCAGAAGATGCCGGCGGCCACCCCACCGGCAGCAGCCCCGCCGGCCACGCCGCCGACCGCAGCGAACGCGTCAGCCAAGGCGCCGGCGACCGTGGCCGCGGCTGCGCCGCCACCGGCCCCGGCCCCGGCCCCGGCCGCTGCGCCGCCGGCCGCCGCGCCGGTCGAGCAATTGCCGGCCTACTGGCAGCTGCCGTACAACGTGCGCAAGGAACTGCCCGAGCTCAAGCTGTCCATGCACGTCTACAGCGCCACGCCGGCACAGCGCTTCGTCGTGCTCAACGGCAATCGCCAGGTCGAAGGCGACGAGCTCGGCGGCGAAGTGAGCATCGCCGAGATCCGCAGCGACGGCGTGGTGCTGATCTATCACGGTCAGCGCTTCCTCGTGCCGCGCAGCGGCTCCTGATTCCGTTTCCGCGCCGGCCGCCGGCGCGACTTGACGCGCCAGCGAGGATTCCGTGGTCTTCATCCAGGTCGAATCGCGCCGCCGTCCCGGCCCGCCCTGGGCGACGATCAGCATCGTCGCGCTGAGCGTCCTGGCCTTCTTCTGGCTTGCCGCGACCAGCGGCGAGGAGCGCCTGGCCCTGCTCGCGCGCTGGGGCACCGTGCCGGCGCGCCTGTTCGACAGCAGTGCGCCGCTCGTGCGCCAGCTCGTCGAGCTGCGCGCGCTGCGCCTGTTCAGCGCGCTGTTCGTGCATGCGAACTGGCTGCACCTGACCGGCAATCTGCTGTTCCTGATGATCTTCGGCCTGGCCGCCGAACGCCTGCTCGGTTCGCGCCGGTTCCTGATGCTCTATCTCGTCGGCGGCGCGGTGGCCAACCTCGTAGGCGCGCTGACGTTGTCCAGCGCGGTCACGCCGATCGTCGGCTCCAGCGGCGCGGTCTCGGCCGTGGTCGGCGCCTATCTCGCGCTGTTCCCGCGCTCGCGGCTGGGCCTGGTGCTGCCGCTGGGCCTGTTCCTCGAATTCGTCAAAGTGCCGGCGCCGGTGCTGATCGGCTTCTGGGTGTTGCTGCAATTGCTGTTCACCTATGTCGGCCCTAGCTTCGGCGCCGTGGTCTGGTGGACGCACATCGCCGGCTTTCTCGTCGGCGCGCTGATGGCGCTGATCTCGCGGCCGGCCATCGCGCGCCGGCTGCGCCAATGACTGGGCCTGCAGGCCGGACGACCACATGAAGAAACTTTTCAAGATTACCTTTCTGAACAACGGGAAGAGCTACGAGCTCCATGCGGAGCACGTGGGCTCCAGCCACCTGTGGGGCTTCACCGAAGTCAGCCAGCTCGTGTTCGAGCCGCGCGGCGAGGGCCTGGTCGTGGACCCGACCGAGGAACGCCTGCGCGAGGAGTTCGAGCTGACGCGCGTGCTGTATCTGCCGATGCACGCGATCGTCAAGATCGAGGAAGTCGAGCGGCGCAGCCCTGCGGTGATCCGCGATGCGGCCAGCGGCGAGAAGGTCACGCCGTTTCCGTATCCGCCGGCGCGACCGCGCTGACGGGGCCACCGGCAGCGCGGATTGCCGGCTGCTGCGCATCGCTTCGTCCTGGCGCCGGAGCGGCCGGCCGCCGGGACGGCAACGGCGTCGCAATGAGTTCCCTTGTCGGCTGCGGCGTGAAACCCGTCTCCACCGATACCCTGCGCCCGTCGGGCGTTCGAAGCCGTCGGGCGTTCGAAGCCGTCGGAACCTCCGGTTCCGAGCGACGGCTTTTCACCTCCTTGAGGGAAACCTCGAAAAACCCTCGTTCCGACGGTTTTTCGAGTTGGCGAGTCCGGTGCAGGTCCGGACTCGTCTGCGCTGATCAAGCGCTTGCGCGCTCGATCGCCCGCGGCACGTCGCCGTGCCGCGGGCACCTCGACGTTTTCGAGGTGCCCTTGAAGGAGAGGGTTTGTTGCGGAGGCGAAGCTCAGCCCTTGGCCGGCGCGGCCGGTTCCGGCTTGCGCAGAGCCATCGCCTTGAGCACGTGCACGGCTTCGTTCAGCGCGTAATCGTCCAGCGGCGGCGCCTCGGTATTCGCGGTGCTGGATTCGGACTTCTCGTTCTCGCCCTTGAGATGGTTGGGCAGATCGCGCTCGCTCGTCATCAGCGACGGCGCGGCGTCGCGCACGGCCAGCTTGAGATCACGCAGCTCGATGTCGGGCACGATGCCGGTGGCCTGGATCGAGATGTTCGCCGGCGTGTAATAGCGCGCCGTCGTCAGCTTGACCGCGTGACCGTCCTCCAGCGGCAGCACGGTCTGCACCGAGCCCTTGCCGAAGGTCTTCTGGCCGAGGATCAGGCCGCGATGGTTGTCCTTGAGCGCGCCGGCGACGATCTCGGCGGCCGAAGCCGTGCCGCGGTCGACGAGGATGACCAGCGGTGCGCCGTCGGTCAGGTCGCCCGGCGTCGCGCTGAAGCTGAGATCGGTGTCGTTGAGGCGGCCGCGCGTGGTCACGATGGTGCCGCTGTCGAGAAAGACGTCGCTGACCTCGACCGCCGCGGTCAGCAGCCCGCCCGGGTTGCTGCGCAGGTCGAGCACGACGCCGCGCAGGCTGGAATCCTTGCCGCGCAGCCGCGCCAGCTTGCGCTTGAGTTCGCCGCCGGTGTCTTCCTGGAACTGGGTCACGCGCACATAGGCGTAGGCCGGTTCCAGCCAGCGCACGCGCACGCTGGCGACCTTGATCTTCTCGCGCTTGAGCGTGATGTCGACCGGCGCCGACTCGCCTTCGTGCAGGACGGTCAGCACGACGCTGCTGCCCGGGTTGCCGCGCAGCTGTTCCACCGACTCGTTGACGTTCTCGGCCGAGACCGCCTTGCCGTCGATGCGCGTGATGATGTCGCCGGGCTTGATGCCGCCGCGCTCGGCCGGGGTGTCGTCGATCGGCGAGACCACGCGCAGCACGCCGTCGATCGTCAGCACTTCCAGGCCCAGGCCGTCGTAGGCGCCGCTGGTGCCCTCGGTCAGATCGCTGAGCTGGCGCGGGTCCAGGTATTCGCTGTGCGGATCCAGGCCCGACAGCAGGCCCTTGATCGCGGCTTCCATCAGGCGCTTGTCGCCGACGTCGTCGACATAGGCCTGCTTGACGAGGTTGTAGACCGCCGTGAACGTGCGCACGTCGTCGATGCTGACACCGGCCTTGGCCGCGGCGGCCTCGGCCGTTTCGGGCCCGGCCGGTGTGTCGGCCGCCTGTACGGCCAGCGCGAACAGGGAAAGGACGAGGAACAGCAGCGAACGGGACGACATGGCAACGACTCCGGCAAACGTGCGACGACTATACCGCGGCGGCGGCACGGCTCGGACCCGCGACGGCGGCGGAAGTGCCGCGCCCGGCGGATCGCCGGAAGACAGCCCGGCAGCGTGATCCCGCGCGGGATCGCCGGGAGCCGGTCGCGCCGGCGAGGGATTCCCGCAGAACCTGTGCGAACCCTGCTTGCGCCGTTCGACCGAAAGCGGACAGAAACCCGTTCTCCGGCAACGTGTCAGGGCGACTTGAGCCAGCCGCGCGGATCCAGCGGCTTGCCGCGCGCGCGCAGCTCGAAATACAGGCCAGCGCTCCTGCGGCCGCCGCTGGCGCCGGCCGTGGCGATGGCCTCGCCGGCGTCGACCCAGTCTCCGACATCCTTGAGCAAGGATTCGTTATAGCCGTACAGGCTCATGTAGCCGTCGCCGTGGTCGAGGATCAGGATCAGGCCGTAACCCTTGAGCCAGTCGGCGTAGGCGACGCGGCCGTGCGACACCGCGCGCACTTCGGCGCCGGCCGTGGCCGCGACCACGATGCCGGAGATCGCGCGGCCGGAGTCGTCGCTGGAGCCGAAGCCGACCGCGACCTTGCCGGCCAGCGGCCAGGGCAACCGGCCGCGCCGCGCGGCGAACGGCTCGGCCGCCTGCAATTGCTTCGGAATGTCGGCGAACACGTCGCGCAGGCGTTCCAGCAGTTCGACCAGCGCGGTCTCGTCCTTGCCGAGCGCGGCCAGCCGCGCGGCCTGGTCGCGCAGGCTTGCGTCCAGCGCGTCGACCACGCCCTGGCGCTGCAGGCGCTCGGCGTCCAGCCGCGCACTTTCGGCATTGCGCGCCTCGCGCGTCGCGCTGACCTGCGCGACCTGGGCCTCGATGGCCTGCTGCACGCGCGCGAGGTCGGCCAGGTCGGCCAGCAGTTCCTCGATGCGGCCGACGCGGGCACGCTGGAAATAGCGGTGATAGGCCAGCACGCGCGAAGTCGTCGCGACCTCGTTCTGCTGCAGGATCAGCTTGAGTTCTTCGTGCCGGCCCAGCGCGTAGGCCGAACGCAGCAAAGCAGCCAGTGCGTCGCGCTGGGTCTTGAGCTTGTCCTCGAGCTCGCGCCGGCGCGCCTGCAGGACATCCAGTTCCTTCTGCTGCTCGGCCAGCTTTTCGTCGAGCTGGCGCAGCTCGCGCGCGATCGCGGCGATATGCGTCTCGCGCTCGCGCAGCTCGACGACGACGCCGCCTTTTTCCGTCTCGGTGGCCCTGCGCTGTTCGGCGAGCTTGCGGATCTCCGCGCGCGTGGCTTCGAGCCTGCGCTGCGCCTCGTGTTCCTCGGCGTTGCCCTCGCCCCCCTTGGCCGGCGCGGCGCTCGCCGCCGTCGCGGCCGGCGCCGCTTCACCATCGCCGTCCTGGGCGAACAGGCCGCCGCTCAGCACGGCGAGCGCAACGGCGAGCACGGCGCCGCGCCACCGCGACAGCGCGCGCACGAGCCGGGCGTAGGCGGCGGGCCAGCGCATGGCCGCCTCAGGCGTCGAAGTTCAGCAGCGAACGTCCGGTCATTTCCGCCGGCACCGGCAGCCCCATGAGCCCGAGCACGGTCGGCGCGAGATCGCGCAGCGCGCCGTGGTGGATCTGCGGCCGGCCCGGGCCGACATAGACCAGCGGTACCGGTCCGACCGTGTGCTGGGTATGCGGCTGGCCGTTCTCGTCGAGCATCTGTTCGAGATTGCCGTGGTCGGCCGTGATCAGCAGCGCACCGCCGGCCGCGCGTATCGCCGCCTCGATGCGGCCCAGCGCGACATCGACGGCCTCGGCCGCGGCAATCGCCGCGGCGAGCACGCCGGTATGCCCGACCATGTCGGGATTGGCAATGTTGCAGGCGATGAAATCGAAGCGGCCCGAGGCGATGGCCTCGACGAGCTTGTCGGTCAGCTCCGGGCAGCTCATCTGCGGCTGCAGATCGTAGGTCGCGACCTTGGGGCTGGGTATCAGCAGGCGTTCCTCGCCGGCATACGGCGCTTCGCGGCCGCCGGAAAAGAAGAACGTGACGTGGGCGTATTTCTCGGTCTCGGCGATGCGCAGCTGGGTCTTGCCGAGCGCGGCCAGGTACTCGCCCAGGGTATTGGCCATGGACTGGGGTCGATAGGCCACCGCGCTGACGGCGAGCGCCGTGCTGTACTCGGTCAGGGTGACGAACGCCGACAACGCGACCGAGCGCTCGCGCGCGAAGCCGTCGAACGCGGCGTCGACATAGCACTGGCTCAGCTGGCGCGCGCGGTCGGCGCGGAAATTCATGAACACGACCGCATCGCCGGACTGCATCGCGGCGCCGGCGCCGATCACGGTCGGCTTGACGAACTCGTCGTTTTCGCCGCGCGCATAGGCTGCGGCCAATGCGCCGACCGCGCTTGCGGCGTGGTAGTCGGCGCGCGCATCGGTGATCGCGTCGTAGGCCAGCTGCACGCGCTCCCAGCGCTTGTCGCGGTCCATCGCGTAGTAGCGGCCGCCGACCGTCGCAATGAAGGCACCCGGCGTCTTCGCGCAATGCGCCTCCAGCAGGCGCAGCGAAGGTTCGGCGCTGCGCGGCGGCGTGTCGCGGCCGTCGAGGAACGCATGCACGGCGATGCGCGGCACGCCCTGCCGCGCGGCCAGATCGAGCATGGCCAGCACATGGTTCTCGTGGCTGTGCACGCCGCCCGGCGAGATCAGGCCGAACAGGTGCAAGGTGCCGCTGCCGGCCCGGGCCGCGGCGCAGGCCTGCAGCAATGCCGCATTGTTGAAGAATTCACCCGTGGAAATGTCCTGGTCGATGCGGGTCAGGTCCTGGTAGACGATCCGGCCGGCGCCGATGTTCATGTGGCCGACTTCGGAATTGCCCATCTGGTCGTCGGGCAGGCCGACGTGCAGGCCGTGGGTATCGACGAGGTCGTGCGGACAGGTCGCCAGCAGGTGGCGCCAGTTCGGGCAGTTCGCGAGCGCGATCGCGTTGTATTCGGTCTCGAGGCGATGGCCCCAGCCATCGAGGATCAGCAGCAGGACGGGCTTGGGTGCGGTCACGGCGAAAACGGCGGCGATGGCGGAACGCGCATGGTAGCGGAATCGCAGCAGCAGGGCCGCCGCGGCCCGTGACCAATGGCAGGGGGCCGCCGCGCGCTGCAACCCTGCGCCGGAAGCCTGCATCCAAGCCTCTGCCCGCGCGAATCAGCTCCCGTCAGGTTCGCGCCCTCATCAGGAGTCGTTCCATGATCATGCGTACGCTTGCTTTCGCCGTCTGCGCCACCTTCGCCGCTGCTGCCGTCCAGGCCGGTCCCACCGGTCCGGACATCGACAAGGTCAACGGCTCCATCCGCGTCGACGAAGGCCAGGCCGCCGGTGATCTGGAAACCGTCAACGGCTCGATCCTGCTGCGCACCCATGCCCGTGCCGACTCGGCCGACACGGTCAACGGCTCGATCGAAATGGACGACGACACCGAGCTGAAGTCGGCCGAGACCGTCAACGGCGCGATCTCGCTGGGCCAGCGTGCCCGGGTGCGCGACTCGGTGGAATCGGTCAACGGCTCGATCAGCCTGGACCGCGGCGCCGACGTCGGCGGCAAGGTGTCCAACGTCAACGGCCGCATCCGCATCGACGCCGCGCGCGTCGGCGGCTCGATCGAGACCGTCGCCGGCGACATCGAGGTCGCCTCCGGCTCGCGCGTCGAAGGCGGCATTCTCGTCGAGAAGCCCAGCGGCTGGTCCTGGGGCAAGCAGAAGAATCCGCGCATCGTGATCGGCCCGGACGCAGTCGTGCAGGGCCGGCTGGTGTTCCATCGCGACGTCGACCTGTTCGTCAGCAGCAGCGCCAAGATCGGCGCGATCGAAGGCGCCACGCCGACGATGTTCAGCGGCGCGACGCCGTAAGACAGCACGAAAGAACTGCCCGGCGGCGGACTTTGCAGTCCGCCGCCACCTTCGTCGCAGGCATGACTTCCGGCCTGGCTGCGCGGCGGCGCCGGCGCCTACACTCGGTCCTCCGTGTCTTTCCGGAGGCCCCATGCGCCAGATCCTGATTCTCGCGAGCGCCGCGTTGACGCTCGTCGCCTGTTCCGAAGCGCCGCCGCCCGCGGCGCAGAACGCCGCAACTCCTGCCGCTGCGCCCGCCGGCTACCGCTCGACCTTCGCCAACAGCGGCGCCGACTTCGCCGAACGCCTGAAGAAACTGGCCTCCGACGAATTCGAAGGCCGCGAACCCGGCACCCTCGGCGAGCGCCTGACCACGGCCTACCTCAAGGACCAGTTCGAGCGCATCGGCCTCAAGCCCGGCAACAACGGCTCCTGGTTCCAGTCGGTGCCGACCGTCGAGATCACCTTGCAGAACACCGACGTCGCGCTGGACGTCGCGGTCGGCGGCGGACACGAGACCTTCGCCTACAAGACCGACATGGTCGTCGGCAATCTCTCGGCCAAGCCCGAGGTCAGCCTCAAGGATTCCGAGCTCGTGTTCGTCGGCTACGGCGTCAACGCGCCCGAGCAGAACTGGAACGACTACGCCGGCCTCGACGTCAAGGGCAAGACCGTCGTCGTGCTGGTCAACGATCCGGGCTTCGGCAACAACGACGCGGAGCTGTTCAAGGGCCGCGCCATGACCTATTACGGCCGCTGGACCTACAAGTTCGAGGAAGCCGCGCGCCAGGGCGCCGCGGCCGCGCTGATCGTGCACGAGACCGAAGGCGCCGGCTACGGCTGGAACGTCGTCGAGAACAGCTGGAGCGGTCCGCAGTTCGACCTGCCCGCGAGCGAGGATCCGGCGCCGCGCCTGGACGTCGCCGGCTGGCTGACCAAGGCCTCGGCGGAACGCCTGTTCGCCAAGGCCGGCCTGGATTTCGCGGCCCTGCGCAAGAGCGCCGACATCCGCGGCTTCAAGCCACAGGCGCTGCCGGCCAGCCTGTCGGTCACCCTCAAGAGCGGCATCAAGAGCGGCAGTTCCGACAACGTCGTCGCGATGCTGCCGGGCACCACGCATGCCGACGAAGCCATCGTCTACAGCGCGCACTGGGATCATCTGGGCAAGGACCCGTCGCGCAGCGGCGACCAGATCTTCAACGGCGCCGTCGACAACGCGACCGGCGTGGCCGGTCTCATCGTGATCGCCGAAGCCTTCGCCCGGCAGAATCCGCCGCCGCAGCGCTCGATCGTGTTCGCCGCCGTGACGCTGGAAGAATCCGGCCTGCTCGGCTCGCGCTACTACGCGACGCATCCGCCGATCCCGATGGACAAGACCGTCGCCGACATCAACATGGACGCGATGTCCCTGACCACGGTCGCGCGCAATCTCGCCGTCGTCGGCTACGGCCAGTCCGAGCTCGACGACTACCTCAAGGCCGCCGCCTCGGCCCAGGGCCGCGTGATCACGCCGGAAGAATCGCCGGAGAAGGGCCATTTCTTCCGCTCCGATCATTTCAACTTCGCCCGCAAGGGCGTGCCCGCGCTGTACGCCAAGGGCGGCGCCGACCTGTTCGACGGCGGTGAAGCCGCCGGCCGCGCCGCGTTCGAGGACTACGGCAAGAACCGCTACCACCAGGTCAGCGACGAGTACAAGGACGGCATGCCGCTGGACGGCGTGACCGCCGACCTCGAAGCGCTCTACGTCGTCGGCAGCAAGCTCGCCAGCGAAACGACCTGGCCGCAGTGGGCCGCCGACAGCGAATTCAAGGCAGTCCGCGACGCGGCAAAAAAATAAGAATGGGTAGGTTGCGGTGAGCCCGCAGGGCGAACCGCAACATCAAGGTTCCGACGCACGCGAAGAACGGTCGGCGAAGGCACATCCGCCGAACCCTTGCGACACTGCCGGCGTTCGCGAGAACGCTTCGGCAAGGGCTTTTCGCCGCGGAGATGCCTCGATGTTGCGGTTCGCTGCGCTCACCGCAACCTACCGGGCACCGCTTGCGCGGCATTGGCCGCGGCGACAAGATGCGCCGTCCTCGCCCACGTCGCCGCCATGCCCGTACTGCTGATCGCCTCGGTCCTGCTGCAATTCGTCTGCCTCGTCCACATGGTCCGGTCGGGGCGGCCCTACTGGTGGATCTGGGTCATCATGCTCGGCTCCTACCTCGGCGTTGCGGTGTATTTCTTCACCCAGATCCTGCCGGAGCTGCGCCACGATCCGGCCGGCCGCCGGCTCGTGCGCAACGTGCGCGACCGCATTGATCCCGAACACCAGCGCCGGCGCATCGCGCAGCAGCTCGACGTCGCCGACACGGTGGAAAATCGCCGCCGTCTCGCCGAGGAATCGCTGCGCCTGGGCGACTACACCAACGCGGCCGAGCTGTACCGCTCCGTCCTCAAGGGCATCTACGCGACCGATCCGGCCTTCCTGCTCGGACTGGCCCAGTCCCTGGCCGGCCTCGGCGACCACGCCGGCGCACGCGACACCCTCGATGCGCTGATCAGGGCCAATCCGCAGTTCCGTTCCGACGAAGGCCATTTCCTCTATGCGCGCTGCCTCGAAGCGCTCGGCGAGAACGACCGCGCGCTGGAGGAATACTCAGTGCTCGCGACCAGCTACCCCGGCGAGGAAGCGCGCCTGCGCTACGGCCGCCTGCTCAAGTCGCTGAACCGTCCGCGCGACGCGCGACGCGTGTTCGAGGACATGCTCAAGCGCGCGAAAGCCGCGCCGAAATACTACCGGCGCAAGGAACAGGCGCATCTCGATGCGGCAAAGCAGGAGCTTGCGGAGTTGGCGCCGGCGACGGAGTAGTCGCTGCGCGCGTCATGCCGGCTGAATCGTCAGGCATCCGCATCGCGCATATCGGACCACCAGCGGACGCCTCCCGGATCCGCCAGTGCGAAAAAACCCAAAGCCTCGCTGTAGGCAATCGTGCCGTCGAACAGCAACGCGTCCGGCTCGCCGTTCACGCCGACGTCTTCCTGGACGAAGGTGAAGCGCGTACCCAGCGCCTGTTCCGGGGTGAGGCCCAGGGCCTGCAGATCGTCCAGGGTGCCGCGCACCAGCGCGAACGAACGCGACGCCCATTCGGCGTTCGCGTCGAAATAGAGCCGCGGATGTGCGGTGCGGATCTTCATGAGTCCAGTCCGGTTAGCGGAATGCGGCAGCGGCATGACGCAGCGCCGAATGACCCTTCACGGCGGTCCGCCGAATCGAACCGGCCGTTGCGCATCGTCGGACGCATCGCCGGTGCATTGAAAAGCCCGCCATCGCCAGCTCTCCGATACGCTATTCGTCCGTTCCGCCGCCATCGCCGGGATTGGAGCTCCACGTTCATTCCTCGATCGCCTCCACGCCGCGCCGCCGCAGATCGTCGAGATGCGCCCGCATTTCCGCGAGCTGCGCCGGCGTATGCCCGGTCCAGTCCATGACCTCGCCGACGACGCGGAACGGACTGCGCGAACGGTACGACTTCGTCGGGTTGCCGGGAAACCGCCGGTTCGTCAGGTTGGGATCGTCCTCGATCGGCCCGGTAGGTTCGACGACATAGATCCGGCCTCGCGCCTTACCGACGGCCAGTTCGGCTCCCCAGGTCGCCGCGTCCAGGGTGGCGCTCAGATAGACGAACGCGCCCGGCTTCCTGCTGCCGTAGTTCGAGACGAAGCCGGGCGCTATCAGATCGCCCGGATTCAGATCGGCCTTGGTGCCGTGGTAGTACGTCGGCGCATCGGTCATCGCTCACTCCGCTGGCCTTCCATCGCGACAGGCCGGCGATGCTGAGCCAGGCCCGGCGTCTTGCCGCAAGCCCCCGCATGCCGTATATCTTCGTTGTGGGAGGCGCAATGCCTCCCGTTTCATTTTTGAGCGGCGCGGTTTTCCCCTATTCGCGAGTGCGACGCACGCTGCCGCCGGGTGCCCGATCTGGCGAATGCCTCTCGCGGACGGTCCGATCGTCCCGCTGGAAAGAACGGTCAGATCTGCCGCGGCCCGAACAGAATGACCGACATGCCCAGCAGGCAAAGCCCGACGCCGATCCAGTCCGTCACGGACGGCTTCACCGAGTCCACGGCCCAGAGCCAGAGCAACGCGACGCCGATATAGACCCCGCCGTAAGCGGCATAGACGCGACCGGCCGCATGCGGATGCAAGGTCAGCAGCCACGCGAACAGTGCGAGGCTCGCGGCGGCCGGCAACAGCAGCCAGACGGACCGGCCCTGCTTGAGCCACAGATACGGCAGATAGCAGCCGACGATCTCCGCGAGCGCGGTCAGCACGAACAACGCGACGGTTTTCGTCAGTTCCGGCAGCATGGAAATTCGCCCGCGGTTTCGAAGCAGGACCGCAACGCGGCCGCGAGGCACTCATGCACCAAAGACATCGTCAGCGTCCGTCGCGCATCAACGACAACGCGACCAGCGGCGCGAGATTGAACAGCAGGATGCCGATCTTGTAGACGGCCATGCCGCCGTAATGGATCGCGTCGAACGTCGCGTCGGTCAGACGGAACCAGCGGCCGTGCAGACGCCGGAGCCCGTCGCGCGCGAACACGAACGCGAAGAACCAGACGAACAGCACCAGATAGTTGAAGGCCAGCGACCAGAGCAGGAAGCGACAGACAGCGTCGGTATCGGTAGTCATGCATCCCGCCTGGGCCAAGGCCTGAGCCGGCGGCAATCGCCGCAATGCGCGGCAGCTTAGCGCAGTCGATCTACGGCGACCTTGCCCGCAATCGGCTCCTCCGTCGCCTAGCCCTTTCGGCCCAGGGCAACCCCGCCGCCGCTGCCTACAATCGGGCGAGTTTCCCGCTGCAAGGATCCGTCGATGCCGATGCTCGTTTCCGCCGCCCTGCTGGCCGCCGCGGCGGCCGCGCCCGAACCGGGCGCCAGCCGTGTGCTGCGTTTTCCCGATATTTGCGGCGACAGCGTCGCCTTCGTCCAGGCCGGCGACATCTATCGCGTCGCCGCGGGCGGCGGCACGGCGCAACGGCTGACGTCGCACATCGGCAACGAGCTGTATCCGAAGTTTTCGCCCGACTGCCGCTGGATCGCGTTCTCGGCCGAGTACGACGGCACGCGCCAGGTCTATGTGATTCCGGCCGACGGCGGCCTGCCGCGTCAGCTGACCTGGTACAACGACGTCGGCAGCATGCCGCCGCGCGGCGGCACCGACTACCGCGTGCTGGACTGGAGCCCCGACGGCAAGCGCGTGCTCGTGCGTGCGAACCGCGTGCCTTACGACGAGCGCAGCGGCCGGCTCTACGAAGTACCCGCCGACGGCGGCCTGGAGACGCCGCTGGCCATGCCCGAGAGCGGCGGCGGCATGTATTCCCCGGACGGCAAGTCGGTGGTGTATACGCCGATCGATCGCGACTTCCGCAGCTGGAAGCGCTATCGCGGCGGCCGCGCGCAGGACGTGTGGACCTATGACCTCGTCCACAACACCTCGCAGCGCCTGACCGACAACCGCGCGACCGATCATCAGCCGATGTGGCTCGGCGACACGATCTACTTCGTGTCCGACCGCGGCCACACCCTGAACCTCTGGTCCATGCCCGCCGCCGGCGGCGAAGCACGCCAGCTGACCCGGTTCGACGACTTCGACGTGCTCTGGCCCAGCGCCGGCAAGGACGCGATCGTGTTCGAGCAGGGCGGCTGGATCTGGCGCTTCGACACGGCAGAAGGCAAAGCCGTCAAGCTCGACATCCGCGTGACCGGCGACCAGCCGCAGGCGCTGCCGGCGTGGAAGAAAGTGGCCGCGCAGATCGAGTCCTTCGACCTGTCGCCGCACGGCGAGCGCGTCGTGTTCGGCGCACGCGGCGAGCTGTTCAGCGTGCCGGCCAAGAACGGCGAGATCCGCAATCTGAGCAGGACGCCGGCTGCGCGCGAGATCAGCGCGACCTGGTCGCCCGACGGCCGCAGCATCGCCTACCTGTCCGACGAGAGCGGCGAGTATGAGCTGTACGTGCGCGATCAGGACGGCAGCGGCGAGCCGCGCCGCCTGACCCGCGACGGCGATACCTGGCGCATGCCGCCGGTCTGGTCGCCGGACTCGCACAAGCTGGCCTATGCGGACAAGCGCGGCCGCCTGCGCATCCTCGACGTGGCCAGCGGCGCGCAGCGCGAAGTCGACCAGAGCCGCTACGACGACCTCGGCGACTATGTCTGGTCGCCCGATTCCAACTGGCTGGCCTACGGCAAGACCAATGCGGCCGGCCTGTCGCAGATCTGGCTGTACTCGCTGAGCGACGGCAAGACCGGCGCGGTCACCGAAGCGACCAGCAGCGCGTTCAATCCGGCCTTCGATCCCAAGGGCCGCTGGCTGTATTTCCTGTCCAACCGCGACTACAACCTGACCTTCAGCGCGTTCGAGCAGAACTATCTCTACACGAACGCGACGCGGCCGTACGCGCTGACCCTCGCCGGCAACGGTCCGGCCGTCTATCCGCTGCCGAGCGACGAGGTCAAGAGCGCCGCCGCGGACAAGCCCAAGGACGCCGGCAAGCCCGCCGACAAGCCCGCCGCCGCAAGCGCGCCTGCCGTGCATGTGGATCGCGACGGCATCGTCGGTCGCGCCGTCGCGCTGAAGGCAGGCTCGGGCAGCTACCGCAGCCTGCAGGCCGGCGCCGACGCGGTGTATTTCCTGTCCGGCAGTCCGCGCCAGCAGCAACCGCAGGAACTGCGTCGCCTCGCGCTCGATGCCGACCAGGACAAGCCCGTCGCGGCCAACATCGCCGACTTCCGCCTGTCCGCCGCCGGCGACATGCTGCTGCTCAAGCAGGGCGAGCGCTTCGCGCTGGTCAAGGCCGACGCCGGCCAGGACTTCAACGCCGGCGCGCTGAACCTCGACAAGCTCGAGCTCTACGTCGATCCGCGCGTGGAATGGCGCCAGGAATTCACCGACGCCTGGCGCATCCTGCGCGACTGGTTCTACGACCCGGGCGTACACGGCGGCATCGAACGCTGGAACACGATCCGCGAACGCTACGGCGCCTGGGTGCCGCATCTGGGCAGCCGCGCCGATCTGGATTTCGTGCTGCAGGAAGTCGCCGGCGAGATGAATTCCGGCCACGTCTACGTGCAGTCCTCGGCCGACATGCCGAAGGTCGAGCGCCGCGCCGGCGGCCTGCTCGGCGCCGAATTCGAGACCGACGCATCGGGCTATTTCCGCATCGCGAAGATCTTCGCCGGCGAGAACTGGAACCGCGACCTGCGCTCGCCGCTGACCGAGACCGGCGTCAACGTGAAAGCCGGCGACTATCTGATCGCGGTCGACGGCGTCGACGCGCGCAGCGTGAAGAATCCGTACGCGCTGCTGCAGGGCCGCGGCGATCAGGTCGTGAGCCTGCGCGTGAACAACCGGCCCAGCGCCAGCGGCGCGCGCGAGGTGCGCGTGAAGACGCTGACGTCCGAACAGGGCCTGCGCTACGCCGACTGGGTCGCCGCGCGGCGCGCCTACGTCGAGAAGCTGTCCAACGGCCGCATCGGCTACATCCACGTGCCGAACACCGCCGTCGAAGGCAACCGCGAGCTCAACCGCGGCCTGCTCGCCTATCACGACAAGGAAGCACTGATCATCGACGACCGCTACAACGGCGGCGGCTTCATTCCGGATCGCATGATCGAACTGCTCGCACGCACGCCGCTGAACTACTGGAAGCGCCGCGGCCTGGACCCGGCGCCGACGCCGCTGGTCTCGCACGATGGTCCCAAGGCCATGCTGATCAACGGCCTGTCGAGTTCCGGCGGCGATGCGTTCCCGTACTACTTCCGCAAGCTCAAGCTCGGCACCCTGATCGGTACGCGCACCTGGGGCGGCCTGATCGGCATCTCCGGCAATCCGGGCCTGGCCGACGGCGGCAGCGTGCTCGCCGCGACGTTCCGCTTCATGGGCACGGACGGCCAGTGGGCCGTGGAGAACGAGGGCGTCGCGCCGGACATCGAAGTCATCGACCGCCCCGAACTCGTCGCCGCGGGCAAGGACCCGAGCATCGAGAAGGCCGTCGAGGTGCTGCTCGCCCAGCTGCCGGCGAACCCGAAGGCGCGCATGCAGGCACCGCCCGCACCGACCAAGTTCGGCGACTGAGCACTGCGTAGGTTGTGGTGAGCGCAGCGAACCGCTACGTCGAGGTCCTGCCGATACGAAAAGCCGGCATCGAAGCGATCGCGCCGTTGCCGGCTTCGCTGGCCCGGGCCGAAGAATCCCGTGATCGGGATTCTTCGGTGGGAAGAGACATTGATATTGCGGTTCGCCGTCCGGGCTTACCCAACCTGCGCGGCTGGTGGCTCGGGTCGGAGAATCCTTCGATCGGGGTTCTTCGGGGGAAGAGACCTCGACGTAGCGGTTCGCCGGGCTCACCGCAACCGACGGTTCCCCACTACGGTTTTCCCCTGCGCGGCACGCGTGCGGGTAAGATCCGGCGCCGACGTTCCGGAGACTCCGATGCAATGCTTTGTATACAAAAGCCTGCGCCGCGCCGATACCTACGTCTATCTGCGCGAGCGTGACGCGTTCGAGCTGCTGCCCGCGCCGCTCGCGGCGACGCTGGGGCCGCTGAATTTCGTCATCGAGCTGGCTCTGTCGCCGGAACGCAAGCTCGCGCGCGAAGACGTCGATGCCGTCATCGCCAATCTGCAGGGGCCGGGCTTCCACCTGCAGTTGCCGCCGCCGCCCGTCGAGACGACGCACTGAACGATCCGGGCAACGTCCGCTGCGCGGGCGTTGCCCGGGCAGAGCTGCGTCGACGCGCCGCAGCCCGACATCTCGCCCGCCGGCAACGACCCTCGCCCGCCCGCAGGACCCGAATTCGGAGTACCGGATCGGTCCGGCCCGCCGCACGCCGCACGCCGGGCTCATCGCGGCCGTCGCCCGACATGGCTGCTGCAGCGCAACATGAACGACCCGTACGGCTGAACCGCGTTTTACCGCGCGCCCGGAATTAACTGCATATACTCGCGCGGGTCGCGCCGTTGGCCGAAAGGACAGCGGCCCGGGCGCGCCGGCAACGGCACGCCAGGACTGTTCTCACTGCCCGATCTGTACGGAAACTCCGCGTGCCACGAGCCAAGCCGACACGCCTCGCCGCCTTCGTCGCCAGCCTGCCGTACTTCCTGCCGGCTGCGCTGTGTCTGCTCGCCGCCGCCTTCGTCGCCCACCCCGCCGCGCTGCTGTTGCTGCTGGCGGCCAATTCGCTGGCCCTGGCCGCGATCTGCCAGGGCCTGGGCTTCGATCAGGAAGACAGCTTCGCGCGCACCGTGCTGCGCCGCGGCGCCGCGCATTTCGTGCTGCTCGCGATCTATTCGGCCGCCGTCATGCTGCTGCTGGGCTGGCCGCTGGCCGCGCTGCTCCAGGCCGGTTCGCTCGGCGCAACCATGTGCCTGTCGGCCGCCGTCGTGGTCGCCCTCCTGTTGCTCTGGCGCCTGTGGCCGGCGTTCGGCCTGGTCTTCGTCTGGGACGACGCCTATCCCGACAGCGGACAGGGCTCGTGGATATTGACCGCGGTCTCGCGCAGCATGAGCTTCGCGCGCCACCTGACCGGCGAACACGAGCTGTTCTTCAGCCACGGCCTGCCGGTGGCCATGGCCCAGCTGATCCTGGTCTGCCTGGCCGTCGGCATCGCCGGTCTGGGCCAGGGCCTGCCGAACGAGCTGAGTCTGCTGATGCTGCTGGTCTATGCGGTTGCGCTGCCGCTGTTCCAGCTGCTGATCGCCAACCGCTGCCTGCGCGCGCTGCTGACCGCCCGCCGCGCGCGACGCAGCGAGCCGCCCGCCGCCGACACCGATACCGCCGACCGCGCCGAGGCGCCGCGCGAGCTGCCCGGCGATCTGAACCAGACCGAGCTCGACGCCGCGCTGCTGCATGCGACGCGTAGCGGCCAGGTCGAGCTGGCCCTGGCCGCGCTGGAACGCGGCGCCGACCCGAATACCGTGCCCGCCGCCGGCGAGCGCGACCAGCGCAGCGTGCTGATGCTCGCCGCCACCCTGCCCGAGGTGCGCCTGCTGCGCGCGCTGATCGCCAAGCACGCCGACGTCAACCGCGCCCATGCCGGACTGAGCCCGCTGCTCGCGGCCACCCGCGACAGTTACCAGGGCCGTCCCGACGCGGTGCTGACCCTGCTCGCCAACGGCGCGGACCCGGCCGTCTGCGACAGCCAGGGCCACACCGCGCTGCATTACGCTGCGCTCGCCGCCGAACCCATCGTCGCCGCGATGCTGATCGACGCCGGCGCGCCGCTGGCCGCGGTCAACCGCGAAGGCCTGACGCCGCTGGGTCAGGCCGCCCAGGCGGCCAACTGGACCCTGCTGCGCTTCCTGCTCGAGCGCGGCGCACGCAACGAGGTCGAGCATGCGCAACCGGCGCTGGGCGCGGCTGCGGCTGTCGCCGACGACGACGTCACCGGCGTCAAGCTGCTGCTCAAGCAGAAAGCCCGCATCGACGCGCAGGGCCCGCTGGGCCGCACCGCCCTGATGGCAGCGGCGCTGGCCGGCCACGCGGCCATCGTGCGCGTGCTGCTGGATGCCGGCGCCGACGTGGATCTGGCCGACCGCCAGGGCACCACGGCGCTGATGGAAGCGGCCCGCGCCGGCGCGGCGGAAGTCATCGCGTTGCTGGCCGCGCGCAAGCCCGACCCGAATCGCGTCGATCACCTCGGCCGCAGCGCGCTCGTCATCGCCTGCCAGTCACGCCAGGCCAATGCAGCCGTGGTGCGCGCCCTGCTCGCGCTGGGCACGGATCGTCAGCGCGCCTGCAGCGACGGCCGCCGCGCGCTGGATCACGCGATCAGCGGAGGCCGCTGGGATCTGGTCGCGCTGATCGACCCCGACTATGCGTTGCCGAGCTCGGTGGCCGAGGGCGTGGGCAACGCCGTCGCCGACTCCCCGGCGCACCTGCTCGACGCGCTGCGCTTCGGCCACTGGACCATCGCCGAAGGCCTGCTGCCGCGCCTGGGCCAGTGGTCGCAGGCGGAACTGGCAGGCATCTGGCTGGACCTGTGCACGCACAGCGACGCGCGGCCGCGGCAGTGGCTGCTCAATCATGGTCTGCGCGCCGACGCCGGCCTCGTACGCGGCAGCCTGTTCTCGGCCGTGCTGGAGCGGCTGCCGGATTCCACCGAGGCGCTGGCCGAACTGGTCGAGGCCGGCGCGAACTGCGGCGGCGCCGGCGTGCTGCGTCGCGTGCTCGAAGCCGCGCGCGATGCCGGCGATGCGGCACGGCGCGAGAACCTGCTGGCGCTGGCGCTGGATCTCGCCCAGCGTGGCGCGGACACCTTCGCCGCGAACGAGCACGGCGAGACCGCGCTGCATCTGGCCGCACAACTGGGCGCATCGCGACTGCTCGACCGCCTGCTCGAAGCCGGCGCCGATCCGAACGCGCGCGACCAGCACGGCCGCACGCCGCTGCATGCGGCGCTGGGCCTGCCCGCCGCTGCGCTCGACGGCGCGGTGCGCTCGCTGATCCGCCACGGCGCCGATCCCGAGCTGGCCGCCAACGACGGCGAAACACCGCTGGGCCGCGCGCTGACCGGCAGCAAGTCGCTGCGCTACTGGCTGCATTGGCCGAAATGGCCGCTGCCGCGGCGCCGCCTGCGCGCCGACGATCTGATCGGCGCCGCCGCAGCCGGCGATACGGCTGCCGTGGAGCGCCTGCTCACCCTGGGCCTGCCGCTGGAAGGCGGCGACGCCCAGGGCGCGACCGCCCTGCTGCGCGCCTGCGGTCTCGGACACGCCGACGTCGTGCAGTTGCTGCTCGCACGCGGCGCCGATGTCGAGCATGCGGCCAGCGGCGGCGCGACGCCGCTGTCGGCGGCGGTCAGCGCGCGCCGCGAAGGCATAGTCGATCTGTTGTTGCGCCACGGCGTGGATCTGGACCGGCGCCTGCCCGGCGGCGGCACTACCTTGATGATCGCCGCGGCGCTGGGGTTTCCCGAACTGGTCGAGAAACTGCTCGCGGCCGGCGCCGACGCGAACCTGGCCGACGAAAAAGGCTCCACCGCACTGCACGCGGCCGCGCATTACGCATTCGGCCATGCGGATCCGCGCGCGCGCGCCGTGCTCGAAGTGCTGCTGCGTCTCGGTGCCGCGCCGAATGCGCGCAACGCCAAGGGCCAGACGCCGCTGCTGCTGCTGGTCGGCGGTCGCGCCGATCCGGGCGCACCCTGCGATCCCGCGCAGCTCGCCCACCTGGTCGCGCTGATGCTGGATTTCGCCGCCGATCTCGATGCCCAGGACGAACGTGGCGTCAGCGCATTGCACGCCTGTGCGATCCACGGCCTGCTCGGCAGCGCGCGCCAGCTGCTGGCCCGCGGCGCCGAGCGCGACATCCGCGATTGCCTGGGTCGGCGGCCCGGCGAACTGGCCGAGCTGCTGGGCTATGCCGACGTCGCCGCCGAACTGGGCACCAGCGCGGCGATTCCGAGCCTGGCGCAGATGCTGCGGCAGCCGGTCAGCGGCGCGTAGCGGGCGGGACCGGATGAGCGGCGAAAAATTTCAGTTGTATAGTCGACGGCCGGCCGGTTGACAAGCTCGCCGAATCCACAGATGCTCGCCGGTGGCCAAGTGTTGCGGCTCGGCCATTTCTGTCAGCTCATTCAGTAGATCCAGGCCTGCAACCCTCCAGCAAGCAGCGATTGCAAGTTGTTGCACGGTAGCGAGCGGCCACGAATTCGGGAGATTCGTTCATGACTTTTCGCAAGTACCGTTCGGTGCTGAGCGCCGTGCTCGCCGCGTCCGCCCTGAGCCTCGCCTCGCATGGCGCGATGGCCGCCGTCATCTGCAATACCACGACTGTTCCGATCACGATTCCGCAGACCGCCGACGGCGTCTACTTCAACTACGTCACGGGTGCCACGGGCATTTCCGGCGCCGCGGTGCCGGGCTTCGACATCAACCCGTGGTTCAGCAGCAGCACGGCCGGCCTGAATTTCTACATGGGCGCGGACGTCGACACGAACAACGGCGCGGTCTTCGGCACGACCTACCAGGTCCTGGCCGCCGGCACCGTGATCGGCGCGGGCTCGACCTTCTCGGGTGCGACCGCCACCGCCGCGAACATGGCCGACTGGCGCGCCGGCGTGACCGGTTTCCTCGGCGTGCGCTTCACGAACGAGAGCACCTCGGCCGTCAACTACGGCTGGCTCAACATCACGACGACGGCCGGCAACGGCTTCCCGGCGCGCATCAACAGCTTCTGCTTCGACAACACCGGCGCCGACATTCCAGCGGGCACCACGCCGGTCAGTCTGCAGACATTCTCGGTCGACTGATACGTCATTCGCCGATCGCCGACAAACGCCCCCGCGGGGGCGTTTGTTTTTTGCACGCGGCACAGGCCGTGCGTCGCGACTGTCTACCCGATCCCGCCAGATCTGTCCCCGCATGAACGCCCGCAAATCCTCGACCACGGAACCACCCCGCGTGCTCGCGCTGCTGCGCGACGGCGAGCGGCTGCTGCTGCGCAACGATCTGGCCGGCGCGTACAAAGCAGCGATGTGCGCACTCGCGCTGGCGCCGGAGCTGGCGCGCCCCCCGTTGCTGATGGCGCGAATTCTGCGCCGCTACGGCCGCAGCGCCGAGGCGCTGACCCTGCTGCAGGACACCGTGCGCGAACACGGCGACGACGCGGATCTGCTGCGCGAACTCGGCGCCAGCCTCAGCGAAACCGGCGCGTTTGCCGACGCGGTGGCGCTGCTGCAGCGGGCCGTGGCCCTGCGCGCCGATGCGGACAGCTGGTATGAGCTCGGCGTGGCCTGCGATCGCAACGACCAGCCGGCCGAATCACTGCAGGCCGCGCGCCAGGCGGCGCGGCTCGCGCCGAATCACGTCGGCGCCCAGTACCTGCTGGCGCGCGGACTGATGGCGCAGGGAGAGATCGACGAAGCGGCCGCCGTCTATCGCAAGCTGACCCGGCTGCCGGCCGAGGCGGCCAAGGCCTGGTTCGGCCTGCTCGACCTGAAGACCGTAGCCATCACGCCGGCCGAACTGGCGCGCATCGAAGCGCTGGAACGCGACACGCGCCAGAGCCGCGACAACCGCGTGCTCAGCGCATTCGCTCTCGGCCACGCCTACGAAGCGGCAAACCGGCCGGCCGAGGCGGTGGCCGCATTCACCCGCGCCAACCGGCTGCATCCGCGCGTGCCGCCCTGGGACGCCGACGCACAGACCCGGTTCGTCGACGCGGTGCAGCACACGTTCGCGCAGCCGCTGGCCAGCGCGCCCGGCAATCTCGGCGAACAGGTCATCTTCATCGTCGGACTGCCGCGCTCGGGCTCCACCCTGACCGAGCAGATACTCGCCGCCCACCCCGACGTCGACGCCGCGAGCGAGCTGCCGTATCTGCAGCAGGTGCTGCGCGAGGAATCCACGCGTCGCGGCCAGGGCTTCCCCGACTGGGCGCCGCAGGCGACGGCGGAGGACTGGCAGCGCCTCGGCGAGGACTATCTGCAGCGCAGCGCGCGCTATCAGTCGCGCCGTCGCTTCACCGACAAGATGCCGGAGAACTGGCCCTATGCCGGCGCGATACGCGCGATGCTGCCGGGCGCGCGCATCGTCGGCTGCCAGCGCGATGCGGTGGAAACCTGCTGGTCCTGCTACAAGCAGCTGTTCGCGCCGGGCCAGCTCGTCTACAGCTACGACCTCGACGATCTCGCCCGCTATTGCGCCGACTACCGGCATCTGTGGCAGCACTGGCGGCAGCGCTGGCCGCAGGCCTGCCGCACCCAGTCCTACGAGGCGCTGCTGGCGGAGCCGGAAGCCGAGATTCGCGCGCTGCTGGATTTCTGCGGCCTGCCGTTCGATCCGAACTGTCTGGATTTCCATCTCGCCCGGCGCAGCACGCGCACGGCCAGCGCGGCCCAGGTGCGCCGGCCGCTGACCCGCAGCGTGCCGCGCGCCGAGCGCTACGGCGAGCTGCTGGCGCCGGTGGCCGAAGCGGTCGCGCGCGCGCAGCGCCGCACGGGCTGAGCACCGCGCCGCGCACCGGCGAACGTTCTCACCACTGCCGGTTCGCCGCGCCGGCCCATTCCTTGCTGCCTTCCTCGCTGGTATCGGCGGCGAAGATCTGTTCGAGCTCGGTGAAGGCCTCCTGCGAGGTCTGGATCAGCGCGGCATCGTCGTCGTAGACCAGATGCTGCGCCTTGAGCAGGGCTTCGTCGTGGGCGCGGAAGCGCGCGATGCGGTCGGCCGCGACGCGCGGCGGCTGCCCCAGCGCTTCGAGCACCTGGCGCGTGAGATCGAGACTGCCCTCCAGGGTCTCGCGCACGACACCGTCGACGCTGAGATCCATCAGTCGGAACGCGTGCTGGCGGTTGCGCGCGCGGGCGAAGATCTTGAGGTTCGGATACAACCGCTTCACGAGACGAGCGGTGCGCACATTCGCCTCGGGATCGTCGGTCGCGAGCACGAAGATCTCGGCCTTGTCGGCCTGCGCCGCGCGCAGCAATTCCGGGCGGCTCGGGTCGCCGAAATACAGGGTGCTGCCGAAGCGGCGCGAAGCGTCGACCTGTTCGGGCGAGTTCTCCAGCGCCGTGTACGGAATCTTCTGCGCGCGCAGCACACGCGCAACGATCTGACCGACGCGGCCGAAGCCGGCGATGATCACGCGCGGCGCGTCGCCCTCGATGCGGTCGAACTCGCGCACGGGCTCGGGCTTGTGCGTGGCGAGGAAGCGGCTCAGCGCGATGACCAGCGGCGGCGTCAGCGCCATCGACAAGGTGATCACGAGCATCAGCAGGTCGTGCGTGCGCTGGTCCAGCACGTGCGAGCTTTCGGCCAGGTTGAACACGACGAAGGCGAATTCGCCGCCGGCCGCGAGCACGGCGGCGAACGACACCGCCTCGATCCGGCTCAGGCCGCCGGCGAGCCGGCCCGCGCCAAACAACACGAGCGCCTTGAGCGCGAGCAGGGCCACGGTCAACCCGGCGACGAGCCAGGGTTCGCGCAGCAGCAGGCCCAGATCGACGGCCATGCCGACGCTGACGAAGAACAGGCCGAGCAGCAGGCCCTTGAACGGCTCGATCTGCGATTCGAGCTCGTGGCGGTATTCCGAATCGGCCAGCAGCAGACCGGCGAGGAAGGCGCCGAGCGCCATCGAGACGCCGGCATGTTCCATGAGCCAGGCGGTGCCGATCACGACGAGCAGCGCAGTCGCCGTGAACACTTCGGGTATGCGCGTGCCGGCGACGATGCGCAGCACCGGGCGCAGCAGATAGCGGCCGGCGACGACGACGAGCGCGATCACGCCGATCTTCTGCAGCGCCGTGACCGTGTTCACCGCAGCGCCGTGCTCGTCGCCGAACACCGGAATCACCGCGAGAATCGGAATCGCCGCCAGATCCTGGAACAGCAGCACGGCGAACGCGAGACGGCCGTGGGCCGCGGTCAGTTCCTTGCGCTCGGCCAGCAGCTGCAGACCGAAGGCCGTCGACGACAGCGCGAGGCCGAGGCCGATGATGATGGCGGGCCTGGCGCCGAGACCGAAGGCCAGATGCGCGGCCAGCGCGATCAGCGCCGCGGTCGCGACGACCTGCAGGAAACCGACCCCGAACACGAGCCGGCGCATGACCCACAGACGCTGCGGCGACAGTTCCAGGCCGATCACGAACAGCAGCAGCACGACGCCGAGCTCGGAGATGCTCGCGATCTGCTCGGGGTTCTGCAGCAGCTTGAGGCCGGCCGGACCGATGACCGCGCCGGCGACGAGATAGCCGAGCACCGCGCCGAGCTCGAACTTCTTGGCGATCGGCACCGCGATGACTGCGGCAGCGAGCAGGACGACGGTGTACTGCAGGATGTTATGGGTTTCCACGCGCGCTCTCCGGCTTTGTCACGACCCAAGCGACATCCGCGCTGCCGCTCTCCTGTCCAGTTGCTCATCCGCGGCGTCGGGACGACCTGGCGACGTCCGCGCCGTCGCTGTTGCGCTCAGCTGCCTGCATCTGCGGCTGCGGGCGGCCGGGGGCGACGTTCGCACGGCCACTCTCCTCATCCCGCACTTCGCAGAACAATCGGCTGCGCAGCCGTCCGGCCGTCCTCCCGGCTCGAGAGGGGCTGTCAGGATGAGCCGAGCCTCAGGGGGCTTCAACAACCAAAGCCACCTCGGATCGCCGCCCGGAGAATTTCTGCCGCGCGGATTATGGCATGCGTCCGTGACGCCTCCGGGCGCGGCGGCGGCTCATCTCGGGATCTGAGATCCGCCACCGACAGACTGCAGCCGCACCCACGAGCGGAGATCCCCATGCAGGGTTTCGACAGCAAGGCCACTACGTCCGTCCTCGATCCGCGCGGCCTGAGCGCGCGCATCGCGTGGACCTGGTTCGCGCTCGGATTGGCGGCCTGGAGCCTGCTGCCGGCGCTGCGCGGCTACTCGCCGCAGGCCGGCTGGCTGTCGTACTGGCTCGTGGGTGCACCTTTGCTCGTGCTGGCGACGTTGCATCGGGAAACGCTGGCGGGCCGGTTACGCTCGATCCTCGTCAGATCGGAGCCGGCTCCCGGCGGCGTGGTAGCGGCGGGAAGCCATCTGCAGCGGCGCCAGGGATGGCGCCACCGCGCACTGCGCCGCGTCCAGGCGCGGCGTCTGCCGCCGTCGCGGCGTTCGCTGGTACGGACGGCATTTGCCGCCTTGTTCACATGAGAGCAGACAGGCGCCGCACGCCGTGCTGCGTCAGCGATGCAGATCGCCGGCGGCTTCGGGCTGATAGCTCAGGGTGAGCACGCGCAGCCGCGCGCTGCGCCCGCCCGGCAGCGGCCAGGCGATGGAAGCGCCGACACGCAGGCCCAGCAGGGCGCTGCCGACCGGCGCGAGGATGGAAACACGGTCGGCGCTGCCGTCGGCGTCGCGCGGATAGACCAGGGTGACTTCACGCTCGGCGCCGCTGTCCTCGTCGACGAAGCGGATGGTCGAGTTCATCGTGATGACGTCGGACGGAACCTGAGCGGGCTCGACGATCTCGGCGCGGTCGAGCTCGCGGCGCAGGCCATGCGTGTCGAGGCCGGCAGCCTGCGGCGTTTCCAGCAGCGCATCGAGGCGGTCGCAGTCCAGCCGCGAGACGATCAGCGGCGGGGGCAGGCCGGACGGATTGGGCAAGTGGCGTTCGTTCATTGCAGATCTCCAAAGCAATAACGGGCCGCACGCCAAGCATGCCGCCCGTGGGGTTTCCAGGATTGTCCGGTGACCTTAGCCAGCGGGCGCGGATTCGGCAAGTCCGCCGCCGTAGCGAGCGCGGCCGTTCGGTTCAGGCTGCGCGCGCAGCCCGCCCCCGCCGGCAGCAGAGCGTGTGCGGGGGATCGCCTACGGCATCGTCACGCGCACCGGCGTCGAGTTTGCGGCCCCGCTGCATCCGACTGCCTGCGCCGTGCAGGCTAGTCGGTAATGCCCAGCCGCTTGCGTTCGAGCCGGCGCAGGAATTCTTCCATGATGCGCCGGTACAGATCATCGCCGAGGTATTCGTCCTCGACGCCGGCGTCGATCGACGGATTGTCGTTCACTTCGATCACGACGATGCGACTGCCGACCTGCTTGAGATCCACGCCGTACAGACCGTCGCCGATCAGGCCGGTCGCCTTGAGCGCAAGGCGCACGACTTCCGCCGGCGCTTCTCGCACGGGCAGGGTCTTGAAACCGCCGGACTTGGCGGTGCCGCGTGCGCCGTGGTTGTAGATCTGCCAGTGGCCGCGCGACATGAAGTACTGGCAGGCGTACAGCGGCTCCTTGTTCAGCACGCCGACGCGCCAGTCGAACTCGGTGTAGAGATATTCCTGGGCGATGACCAGCGCCGTGTGCTGGAACAGGTCGTCGACGCCCTTCTTCAGTTCCTCGGCGTTCTCGACCTTGACGATGCCGCGCGAGAACGAGCCGTCGGGAATCTTCAGCACGATAGGAAAACCGAGCAGTGCCGGCAGCTCGGCCAGCTTCTTCGCGTCGTCGCGGAACAGGATCTCGCTCTTGGGTATGGGCAGCTTGCGCGCACGCAGCAGGTCGTGCAGGTAGATCTTGTTCGTGCAGCGCAGGATCGAGGTCGGATCGTCCATGACGACCATGCCTTCCTTTTCCGCCTTGTTGGCGAAACGGTAGGTGTGATTGTCCAGCGCCGTGGTCTCGCGGATGAACAGGCCGTCGTATTCGGCCAGTCGCGCGTAGTCGTTGCGCGTGATCGGATCGACTTCGATGCCGAGGTCCTTGCCGGCGTCGATGAACGATTTCAGCGCGCGCTTGTTCGACGGCGGCATGGCCTCGGCCGGGTCGTGCAGCATGGCGATGTCGTAACGGTACTTGCGCCGCGCGCGCGGCTTGCGCCAGAGCTTCTTGGAGAAGCGGTCCAGCGCGTCGGCGAAGGCGTCTTCCTGCGGATCGTTGAGCGTGTGCAGGCCGGCCGGCTTGATCGCGGCGATGCCCCATTCGCGCTCGCGCTCGAACTCGATGCGCAGGATCGGACACGGAAACATTTCGAACACCTGGCGCGCGAGATCCTGCAGCGGCGCGTAGTTGGTCTCGCCGAAATACACCTGCAGGCCGAAGTCGGTAGTGTCGCGCGAATCGGGCAGGAAGCGGCTGAGCCGCTGTTCCAGATCCTCGATGTCCAGGCCGTAGAGCGAACGCCGGCGCAGGTCGTTGATCGTGCGCACCGACGGAATGACCTTGTGGCCGCGCGCCTCGGCCAGCAGCGAAACGTAATAGCCGGTGCCGAGGTACTTGTAGCTGCGGCAGAGGTTGATGACCTGCGTGCGCTCTTCATCGGCGGCCAGCGGTTCGCGCAGATAATCCTTGGCGGTGACGACGTTGTCCGACGGGTAGTACGAGCCCCAGTCCGACGCCTTCTCGACGACGATGACGAGGCGGCTCATGGGGAATCCGGCAAAAGGCCGGCGCGAGCGGCGGCCTCGGGAAGAGGGTCGGGCATGGGAAGCGCGGGGCAGGGGCGGCGAGCGGCGCGAGTGTGACACAGGGCCGGGAGGGCGGCATCTGGCACCGGCTCGCCGACGGCATCGTTGCAGAAGGCCGTGTAGCTGCGGTTCAGCGAACGCGCCGCGGCGTTGGTGCCGGGCGCCGATCCGCGTGCCGGAGCACAACCGCAACGCCGCGCGCCCTGCTAGGCTGCGCGCCGTGTCCGAACCTGCCGACTTCCGTTTGCGCCGCGCCGTTCCGGCCGATCTCCCCGCACTGGTCGAGCTCGAGCGCGCGACCTTCAGCTACGACCGCATGAGCGAGCGCCAATTCCGCCGTCATCTGCACAGCGGCAGCGCCGCGGTGCTCGTGGCCGAAGGCGAAGGCGGCCTGCTCGGTTCCACGGTGCTGTTCTTCCGCCGCGACACGCCGCGCGCAAGGCTGTACTCGCTGGCTACCGCTGCGGCTGCACGCGGTCGCGGCATTGGCGCGGCGCTGCTGGCCGCGGCCGAGGCATTCGCACGCGGACGCGGCCTGCAGACCCTGAGCCTCGAAGTCCGCCGCGACAACGCCGCCGCCGTGCGACTGTACGAAAGCCGCGGCTACCGCCGCACCGCCGCGCTCGAGAACTACTACGACGACGGCGCCGACGCCTGGCGCTATGCTAAGAGCCTGACCAACCCGACGCCATGAATCTCGCCGCCGCCCTGCTCGCCCTGACCCTGCTGCAGACCGCCGATCCTTCGTCCCAGGCAGAAGCCGGCGTCGCCCTCGACGTGACCGACGCTGCGCGCCGCAGCCGCCTGCCGCCGGCCGACCAGATGCCGCCGAACGTGCGTCTGGTCGAGACCGAGCTGTCGCGCCGGCGCCTGCATCAGCTGGAGTCCCTGGGCGGCCTGCGACTGCCGCGCATGGATGTGTTTCTCGCCGACGGCAGCCACGTGCTGCACAGCGTCGGCTGGAGCTATCGCCTGCCCTGGCGCTTCAGCGCGGCACTGACCGGGCACAAGGCACTGCCCGGCGGCCTGACCGTCGACGGCCTCGTCGGCTTCCTCAACGACAAGAACGGCCAGCCGCTGGCCCGGCCCGATATCGCCGACGCCGACGTCGTCGTGGTGCTGTATTGGGCCGCCTGGTGCGGCCCCTGCGGCACGGCGCTGACCGAGATGCGCAAGCTCATGGCCGCCGACGACAGCCGCAAGTTCGTCTGGATCGCGATCGAGGCCGACTCGGTCAAGCAGAACGTGCAACGCCAGACGCTGCGCTGACCGCGCGCCGGACCGCTGTCCTTGCGCCGCCGCCTCCGGGTCCGCCGGAACACTGCCTTCGCAATGCCACCATGAGCCTTCTGATCCAGCTGATCGACACCCATCCCATGCTGCTCGCCGTCGCGATCTTCTGCGCGCGCATCGTCGACGTGTCGCTGGGCACCGTGCGCATCCTCGTCGGCTTCCGCGGCTACCGCCTGCTCGCGGCGCTGATCGGCTTCTGCGAGGCGGCGATCTGGATCCTCGCGGCGAGCAAGGTCATCGGCCATGTGGATCACTGGTATCTCGTGATGGCCTACGCCGCCGGCTACGCAACCGGCAACTTCGTCGGCATCACCCTGGAGCGCCGACTCGGCGTCGGCCGCGAACTGGCCCGCATCATTTCCTACTGCAGCGCCTGCAATCTCGCCGAACAGCTGACACGGCACGGCTATTCGGTCGTCGAACTGGCCGGCCGCCACCGCGGCGACGCGTCGGTGCAGGTGCTCTACGTCGTCGACAAGCGCCGCCGCATGCCCGAGCTGCTGCGCCTCGTGCATGAGCTCGACCCCGCGGCGATCTATACCGTCACCGACGTGAAGTCCTGCCACGGCGAAGACGTGCATCCGCTCGACGCCGGCGGCAGCCGCGGCCTCGCGCTGCGCTTCAGGCGCAAATAGCCGCGGAACTGCCGGCACCGCTGCATCAGCGGCAGCCGCCGCGGGCCAGACCGTCGGCGCCGGCCGCCGCCTCGGACGGAATGGCGGACGCGGGCCGCGCAATCTGCGGCGGCAGCGCCGCCTGCCTGGCGTCCGCGGCTGCCGGCGTTTCGTCCAGCAGATCCGGCAGCCGGGCGAAATGACCGTGCAGGAACAGCAGCTCTTTCCAGATCGTCGTCATGGCCATGCTCCGTGTTCGGCGTGCGGGAGTTGACGCCGATTGAAGGTGCTGACAGCGTATCGAGCGGAAAACACCGCAAAAAGCGACATCTTTGCAAACCAGGCTTGAGGAAAATTCAACATGGCCAGACCGCCGCTGGCGTCGCTGCAGGTCTTCGTGCTGGTCGCGCAGCAGCGCAACCTGTCGCGCGCCGCGCAGCGCCTGAACCTCACGGTCAGCGCGCTGAGCCATCAGATCCGCGCATTGGAACAGCGTCTGCAGCAGATCCTGTTCGTGCGCGGCCCGCGCGGCGTGAGCCTGACCGAAGACGGCACGCGCCTGCTCGATGCGGTCGAGGGGCCGCTGGCGGCGATCGAGCGCGCGCTGGAGCCGCGCACGCAGTGCCGCGAAGGCGTCCTGCGCATCAGCACAATGCCGACCGTCGCCTCCGGCTGGCTCGTGCCGCGACTGCCGCGCTTCGTCGCGCAGCATCCGGAACTGGAACTGCATCTGCATTCGGGCATCGGGCTGATCGACTTCGCCAAGGACCCGGTCGATGCGGCGCTGCGCTTCGGTCCCGGCGTCTGGCCCGGCCTCGATGCGATCCATCTGTTCCACGAATGGATCACGCCCGTGGCGAGCCCGGCCCTGCTCAAGCGCCGCAGCCGCCAGCCGCGCCCGGCCGAACTTGCGCGCTGGCCGCTGCTCGGCGATCCCGGCGACTGGTGGACCGACTGGTTCCGCCAGTTCGGCGGCCAGCCGCCGAAACGCTACGTCGCGAACTTCGGCGACACCGAGACCCTGCACCGCGCCGCACTGGAAGGACTCGGCGTCGCGCTGGGCCGGATGACCCTGGTCAAGCCGCACATCGACAGCGGCCGCCTCGTCATGCTGATGCCCGAGCGGCTGCGCGCGGAGTGGTCGCACTATCTCGTCTATCCGGCGCGCTCGGCGCGCCACGCCGGCGTCGCCGCGTTCCGCGAATGGCTGCTGCTGGAAGCCGCCGAACACAGCGCGGCGACCGCCGCAGCACCGCCGCGCCGGCCGCGGCGCTGAACTCGCCGCTTCGGCGCATTCCGGCCACGGCATGGCCCGGAACGGTTCCGGCGTCCACGCGCTGCGTGCTAGCCTGCCGCCTCTTTCCCCACCCTGTTTGCGGAGCCGCCATGCAGAAGCTCGCCCTGCCGTTCGCCCTCGCCCTGGTCCTCGCCGCCTGCGGCGGCAATCCGGAACCGCCCAAGCCGGCTGCCGCACCCGAAGCACCCAAGGCCGCCGAGCCCGCGCCGCCGGCGCAACCCGCCGCAGCACCGAGCGAAACGGCCAGCTGGGACGCGCAGCAGAACCAGGTGCTCGCCGGCCAGTGGCGCTCCGAGGAGAACAAGGCGCGCGACGCCTACCGTCATCCGCGTGAAACGCTGGCGTTCTTCGGCCTCAAGGCCGGCATGAACGTCGTGGAGATCACCCCGGGCGGCGGCTGGTACACCGAGATCCTCGCGCCGCTGCTCAAGGGCCAGGGCAAGCTGACCGCCGCGATCGTCGATCCGGCCACGGCCGCGAGCGAGGGCACGAAGAACTACCTCGACAAGAGCAACGCCAAGTACAAGGAAAAGCTCGCCGCCGATCCCGAGCACTACGGCGAAGTCAGCGTGCGCGAGTTCCCGATGAATGCGCCGGCGTTCGGCGATCCGGGCAGCGCCGACCTCGTGCTGACCTTCCGCAACGTGCACAACTTCATGGCGTGGAACGACGACGCTGCCGTGTTCAAGGCCGCGTTCGACGTGCTCAAGCCCGGCGGCGTGCTCGGCGTGACCGATCACCGCGCCGCGCCGGGCACGGCGCTGGAGAAGACCAAGGAATCGGGCTACATCCCCGAGGACTATGTCATCAAGCTCGCGACCGACGCCGGCTTCGCCCTGGCCGAGAAGAGCGAGATCAACGCCAACCCGAAGGACACCAAGGATCACGAGAAGGGCGTCTGGACCCTGCCGCCGTCGTTCGCGCTCGGCGACAAGGACAAGGACAAGTACAGCGCGATCGGCGAGTCCGACCGCATGACCCTGAAGTTCGTCAAGCCGGCAGCCGCTGCGGCCACGCCGGCCGAAGCGGCCAAGCTGCCGGCCGAATCGACGTCCAAGCACTGAGCCGTCGCGGCGCGCGGGCCACCGCTCCGCGCGCCGCCCGTCCATGCTGCTCGCGTTCAACAAGCCTTACGGCGTGCTGTGCCAGTTCACCGACCGCAGCACGCCGCCGCGCCCTACCCTGGCCGACTACATCCGCGAGCCCGGCGTCTATGCCGCCGGCCGCCTCGATGCGGATTCCGAAGGCCTGCTGCTGCTGACTGACGACGGCGATCTCGCCCATCGTCTGACGGATCCGCGCCACAAGCAGGAAAAGACTTACTGGGTGCAGGTCGAGGGCATCGTCGACGACGCGGCCCTGCAGGCCCTGCGCCGCGGCGTGCAGCTCAACGACGGGCCGACCCTGCCGGCACAGGCCGAACGCCTCGAAGCGCCGGCGCTGTGGCCGCGCGATCCGCCGATACGCTTCCGCAAGAACGTGCCCGACGCCTGGCTCGCGCTGACTTTGCGCGAAGGCCGCAACCGTCAGGTGCGCCGCATGACGGCCGCGGTCGGACTGCCGACCCTGCGTCTCGTGCGCGTGCGCATGGGCGATCACGCGCTGGACGGTCTGCAGCCCGGACAGTCGCGCGTGATCGCCGCGACAGCGGCGCCGCGCCCCGACCGCGGCGGACCTTCCGCGCCGCTGCCGCGCCACCACAGGAGTCCGCGATGACGTTCAAGGATCATTTCTCGACCCACTCGTCCCTGTACCGTTCGGCGCGGCCGCGCTATGCACCGGAACTGTTCGCCTGGCTCGCGCAGCAGGCGCCCGGTCGCGATCTCGCCTGGGATGTCGGCTGCGGCAGCGGCCAGGCGAGCATCGGCCTTGCCGCACAGTTCGCCCAGGTGATCGCGACCGATCCGAGCGCCGCGCAGATTGCCCAGGCCGAAGCCGCACCGAACATCGACTACCGCGTCGAACCCGCCGAGGCCTCGAGCCTGGCCGACGCGAGTGCCGATCTCGTCACGGTCGCCCAGGCGCTGCACTGGTTCGACCTGGACGCGTTTCATGCGGAAGCCCGCCGCGTGCTGCGCCCCGGCGGCATCGTCGCGCAATGGAGCTATGCCGACTGCGCCGTCACGCCGGCCGTCGATGCCGTCAAGCAGCACCTCTACGTCGACCTGCTGGACAGCTATTGGGCGCCCGAGCGGCGCCTCGTCGAGTCCGGCTATGCCTCGCTGGCGTTTCCGTTCGAGCGCATCGTCGCGCCGCCGTTCGAGCTCGTCGCGCATTGGGATCTCGCCGCGTTCCTGGCCTATCTGCGCTCCTGGTCGGCCACGCAGCGCTACCTGCAGGCACGCGGCGAGGATCCGGTCAGCAGCCTCGCCGCGGCGTTCGCCCAGGCCTGGGGCGATGCGGCCGAAGTCCGACCGGTACGCTGGACGCTCGCACTGCGCGTCGGCCGGCTGGTCTGACGGCCCCATCCGCGGCGCACCGCGCCGGCGCCGCGGACACGCGCGATAATCGCGTCGTCCCGCCGCGCGGAGCCGGTCACATGCGTAGATGTCTCGCGATCGCCGTTGCGTTGTTCACCGCCGCCTTGCCGGCCGCCGCCGCGGTCAAGCAGTCGGCGCCCGACGGCTTCATCGTCGAACATCGCCTGCACATTGCCGCGACGCCGGCGCAGGCCTGGGCCACCTTGGCCCAGCCGGCGCGCTGGTGGCCCAGGGAGCACACCTGGTCGGGCGATCCGGCCAACCTGAGTCTTTCGCTGACGCTCGGCGGCTGCTTCTGCGAACGCTGGCCCGACGGTGGCGCCGAGCACGGCCATGTCATCCTGCTCAGGCGCAACGAACTCGTGCGGCTGAGCGCGGCGCTCGGTCCACTGCAGGACATGGCTGTCACCGGCGTGCTCAGCATCGCGATCGCGCCGAAGGACGACGGCAGCGAAGCCGTCGTGACCTATCGCGTCAGCGGCACGCCGGCGCATGCATTGGACAAGCTCGCGACTGTCGTGGACCAGGTCATAGGCCTGCAGTTCGGCGGCTGGGCCGCGCTGGATGGCAGCGCGGCCGAGAAGCGCACGGCGGCGAAAAAGAGACCGTGACCGCTGCGGTGGTCAGCGCGACGCCGCCGCGCAGGTTGCTGCCGAGCCGCAGGCGAACCGCAACGTCGAGGAATTGCCGCCGCCGTACCTGTTGTCGACGCGCCGGAGACCCGGCTTGCGGACGTCGCGCCAACCCCGAATCGGTGGTCCGGCGTTCGCCGTTCGCGGTATACCGCGGCGCCGCAGTTCGCCTGCGGCTCACCACAAGCTGCGTCTGACGGCGCGGTTACCGGTTCGTCAGCTGGATCTCGATGCGGCGGTTGCGCGCGAACGCCTCGGGCGTCTGCGCCGGGTCCAGCGGCTGGAACTGGCCGAAGCCGTTGGCCGACAGCCGGTGCGCCGGAATGCCCTGAACGGCGAGGTATTTCACGATGGACACGGCACGCGCCGAGGATAGCTCCCAGTTCGACGGGAAGCGGTCGGTGTGGATCGGCCGCGCGTCGGTATGACCGTCGATGCGCAGCACCCAGTCGAGGCTGGACGGAATCTCCGCAGCGACGAGCTTGACCGTCTCGGCCAGCTTGTCCATCGACGCCTGCGCCTCGGGCCCGAGTTCTGCCGATCCGGTGTCGAACAGGATGTCGGTCGGCACGACGAACCGATCGCCGACGATGCGCACGTCGGAACGGTCGCCGAGCGCGGCGCGCAGGCGGCCGAAGAATTCCGAACGATAGCGTTCGAGCTCGCCGACGCGATTGGCCAGCGCCACGTTCAGCTGCTTGCCGAGATCGGCGATCCTGACGTCCTTGGCCTTGATGTCCTTGTTGGCCAGATCCAGTGCAGCCTGGATCTGCGCGAGCTGCGCATTCAATGCGGCCATCTGGCGGTTCAGCAGCTCCAGCTGCGCGACCTGCTGCGCCGACAGTTCCTTGCCCTTGGCGACTTCGTTCTGGCTCAGGCCCAGCTCGCCGGCAAGCCGCGCGACCTCGCTTTCTAGCTGGCTCTTGAGCTGGGCCAGCGCGGCGATGTCGGCGCTCAGGCGCGCAGCCTCGGCCTGGGCTGCATCGAGCGCGCCGCGCGCCGCATCGCGTTCGCCGCTGACCGTGCCCAACGACGCCGTCAGCTCCTTGACCTGCGCGTCGAGACGGCGCTTGCCGTCCTCGGCCAGCGACAGGGTCTTTGCCAGTTCGGCCACGCGCGCGTTCAGATCCGCCAGCGCGCGGTTCTTGCCGGCCAGCGAATCCGACAGCACGAACTGGCCGAGCGCGAACACCAGCAGCACGAAGATCAGCACCATGATCAGCGAGGTCAGGGCGTCGACGAAGCCGGGCCAGATATCCGGGCCGCGGCGGCGGGCGGCGAGGCTGCGCATGCGGGCTCAGTACCGTTCGCGTTCGGCGCCGGCGCTACGGCGCGGGTTGTCCAGTGCCGCGGCGATCGTGCGCGAAAGCAGGCGGAATTCGTTGCGCAGCTCGTCCGACAGCGCGCTGCCGGCGTTGTGGCCGGCCAGTGTCTTCAGGGTTGTACGCAGCTCCTCCTGGGTCTCCATTGCGGCGTGGCGCTCGCGCGCGTCGCGACCGAGGAATTCGGTCAGGCGCGCGAGCTGGGTGTTGAGTTCGCCGAGCTGTTCGTTCGCGCTGCGCCGCTCGCGCTCGTTGTCGACGATCGCGCGCTGCATGCGTTCGAGGCCGTCGGCGGTCTGTTCGAGCAGGGCCTGCACGTAGGCCGGCACCGACGTGTCCATTTCCGCGCCGAGGCCTGCGCCGCCGGCCGACAGTTTCGTCACGGTCGACAGCCACTCTTCCGTCTCGTTGTAGAAGCGGTTCTGCGCATGGCCGGCCTGCAGATCGAGAAAACCCAGCACGAGCGAGCTGGCCAGGCCGAACAGCGAGGTCGAGAAGCTCGTCGCCATGCCGGCCAGCGGCTCGCGCAGGTGGTCCTTCAGCGCGGTGAACATGGCCACCGCATCGGCGCCGACGCCCAGCGACGCGATGATGTCCGACACCGCGCGTATGGTGCCGAGCAGGCCCCAGAACGTGCCGAGCAGGCCGAGGAAGATCGCCAGGCCGATCAGATAGCGCGACAGGTCACGGGCTTCTTCCAGCCGCAGATAGACGCCGTCGAGCAGGGTGCGCATGGTGCTCGGGCTCAGCGCGAGCTTGCCGCGCTCGCGCCCGGCGAGCATGCGGGCCAGCGGCGCGAGCAGCCGCGGCTGGCCGACGACGAGGCGTTCGGGATTGGCGCGGCGGTAGTTTTCTATCCAGTCGATGTCGCGGTTGAGCGCGAGCACCTGGCGCAGATTCACTGCGATGCCGGCGCCCAGTACGAGCAGGATGATGCCGTTGAAGAAGGGATTGGCCAGGAAGGCCTGGGCCAGTCGCGGCGCGATCAGGCCGGCCAGCACGGCGATCGCGGCGAGGAAGCCGGCGATCCAGACGAGGCTGCGATTGGGTCGGGTCATGGAGAGGTCTCGGCGGCGGCGTCCCCTAAGATGCCAGACGCGTCTGACCGGTTGCGTAACGCTTGGTTCCCGTCGCGGCCGCACGGCACTTGCGCGGCGGCGATGCGGCCAGGCTGCGCCGGCAGCCGGCGCGGCCCGTTGTGCCGCCTACAGCCCGAAGAACGCCCGCGCGGTCGCCGTCGTGCCGGCCGCCGTCGTCTCCAGGGACTCGCCGCGGTCGCGCGCGACTTCGGCGCAGATGTGCGCGAGGTACATGGGCTCGTTGCGCCGGTGGCTCGGCATCGGCGCGAGGTTGCGCGGCATCAGGTAGGGGCTGTCGGTCTCGATCATGAGCCGGTTCAGCGGCACATTGCCGACGATCTCGCGCAGATGCGTGCCGCGGCGCTCGTCGCAGATCCAGCCGGTGATGCCGACATGGCAGTCCAGGTCGAGGTAGTCGAACAGTTCCTCGCGCGTGCCGGTGAAGCAGTGCACGACCACGGCCGCGAGCCGGTCGCGCACGGGCCGCAGTATGGCCATGAAGTCGTCGTGCGCATCGCGCTGATGCAGGAACAGCGGCTTGCCGCAGTCCAGCGCGATCTGCAGCTGGCGCTCGAACGCGAACTGCTGGGTCGGCCGCGGCGACAGGTCGCGGTGGTAGTCCAGGCCGGTCTCGCCGACGGCGCGCACCTGCGGCGCTGCGACGAGTTCGCGCAGTAGCGCGTCGCAGTCGGCGTCGTACTCGGCAGCGTGGTGCGGATGCACGCCGGCCGTCGCGAACAGGCGTCCCGGATGCGCCTGGGCCAGGGCCAGCGCCTGCGGGCTGCCTTCGCGGCTCGCGCCGGTGACGACCAGCTGGTCCACGCCCTGCGCGGCGGCACGTTCCAGCACAGCCGACAGATCATGCGAAAAGGAGGAATGCGTCAGGTTGGCGCCGATATCGACGAGCTGCATGCAAGAATGGCCGGGCACGAGGACCGGACATTATGCGGAAAGCGCAACCGCTGCAGTAGCGCCGCCGGCCCTGGCGCGGCAGGCTGTGCGGCGGCAAAAAGTTCACCGGCAATTCATCCGGATCACAACACTCTCGCGAACGTTTGCGGCTCGCACAGAACTCTAGGGAGAAATCGTTATGCGCACGTTAAAAACATGGACAGCCACCGGGCTGTGGCTGGTCGGTTCGATGTTCGCGCTGCAGGCCAGCGCCAACGAGGAAGTCATCCTCAACGAGCAGGTCATCCTCGGCGATGCGGCGCTGCTGCGCGACCAGAATGCCGCCAAGGAAGTCACCCAGATCCGCGCCCTGCTGAGCGCGCCGCAGGCGGCCGCCACGCTGGCGCCGCAGCGCGGCGAAGCCAGGAGCCTGACCGACCCGGTCGCCAAGGCGCTGACGCCGAAAGCCAACTCCTACCGCGCCTACGCGCCGAGCTGCCTGGCCTATCCGCTGCCCGAACAGTTCAGCGGTCCGCTGTATCCGGCGAACGGCTCGTTCCGCGTGCTGCTCGCGGCGCGCGACATCAATTTCCCGGACCGCTACTACGAGGAAATCGTCAACGTGCGTCTCTGGCGCATTCCGTGCAGCAGCAGCGGCCAGTTCTACGACGCGGTCACCTTGCTCGCGATCGACCGTGACGCCGCCAACGAAGGCAACAGCACGCGCTATCCGTTGTTCCCGGGCCTGCGTCTGACCCAGGGCAACAACACGCGCAAGCTCGTGCGCGTGGCCGACGAGCCGAACACCGTGACTTCGCACATCTATGCCGACGAGCCGCTGATCAACAGCGGCACCTACGTGCTGGAGAACTTCGCGACCAACGATGCGAGCACCGCGTTCTGGGATTTCAACAACGCGTTCACCCTGACGTTCTACAACTTCTTCCAGGGCGATACGGGCCAGCCGATCTCCGTGCCGGCGTACAACCCGACCCAGGCCACCTACCCGACCGCGTTCGGCAACGTGCCGGTGACCGGCTATCTGACCGGCAACTGGTTCGACCCGGCGCACTCGGGCGAGGGCATGCTGATCCAGGTATTCGACCTGCCCGGCACCTCGACCGAGAAGCTGCTGACCTTCGCCTGGTTCACCTATGGCGTCGACCGCCTGCCGTTCTGGCTGTTCGGCTCGGCGCGCTTCCCGACCGACTCGCGCGGCCCGATCGTGGCCGAGACCATCTACAACAGCAACGGCGGCTTTGCCGGCGACTTCGGTGCCTCGACGACCGCGACGCGCTGGGGCACGGTCACGTTCGAGTTCCCGAGCTGCTACAAGATGAAGTTCAGCTACAACGGCTCGGCTGCGTCGGCCGGTGGACCGTCCGGCAGCGGCACGCGCGACACCTGGCAGCGTCGCGACGTCGAGCTCAACGGCCTGACCTGCGAATAAGACGCGCACCGGTCAGCTGAAGCACCGGCCCCGGTGTTCCCGCGCGAAAGCCGCGGAACACCGGGGTTTTTCATGTTTGCGGCGGCGGACGTCCGCCATGCCGCGGCCCTGTCCGTTTGCCGCTGCCGCGCATGAGTTCGGGTCGTCTGCAGCGCTGCGCTAGGCTATGCGGGTGAACGCCTCTAACTCCGCCGCCTTTCCGATCCACGAAATCCTCCCTGCCCTGCTCGCGACGCTCGCCAGCCGCTCGCGCGCCGTGCTCGAAGCGCCGCCCGGCGCGGGCAAGACCACGCAGGTGCCGCTGGCCCTGCTGGACCAGCCCTGGCTCGCCGGGCGCAAGATCCTGCTGCTCGAACCGCGCCGCATCGCCGCGCGCGCGGCGGCCGAGTTCATGGCACGCCAGCTCGGCGAAGAAGTCGGCGAGACGGTCGGCTATCGCATCCGCTTCGAGGCCAAGGTCTCCCCGGCGACGCGCATCGAGGTCGTCACCGAAGGCATTCTCACGCGACTGCTGCAGTCCGACCCCGAACTCGGCGGCGTCGGCGCGATCCTGTTCGACGAATTCCACGAACGCCATCTGCACGGCGATCTCGGCGCCGCACTCGCGCTCGACGTGCAGGGCACATTACGGCCGGATCTGCGGCTGCTCGTGATGTCGGCCACACTCGACGGCGAACGCATCGCGCGCTGGCTCGATGCGCCGCGGCTCACGAGCGCCGGGCGCAGTTTCCCGGTGGAGATCGCGTATCCGCCGGCCCGCAGCGGCGAAGACTGGCTGCCGCATCTGCGCCGCGTCGCCGAGCAGGCGCTGGCCGACACCGACGGCGACATCCTCGTGTTCCTGCCGGGCAAGCGCGAGATCGAACGTGCCCGCGCGCTGCTCAACGGCATCGCCCCGACCACGTCGAACCTGCAGGTGCTGGCGCTGCACGGCGAGCTGTCGCTGCAGGAACAGCGCGCCGCATTGACGCCGGCGAGCCCGGGCACACGGCGCATCGTGCTGGCGACGAACGTGGCGGAATCGAGCGTGACCTTGCCGGGCATACGCGCGGTGATCGACACGGGCCAGGCGCGCGAACCGCGCTTCGATCCGAACTCGGGTTTCACGCGCCTGCAGACGGTCGCGATTTCGCAGGCGTCGGCGGATCAGCGCGCCGGCCGCGCCGGCCGCGTCGCCGCGGGACGCGCCTACCGCCTGTGGCCGCAGAGTCAGCGCCTCGAACCGTCGCGCACGCCGGAACTGGATCAGGTCGAACTGTCCGGTCTTGCGCTGGAACTGGCAGCCTGGGGCGCCGAGACGCTGCCTTGGCTCGATGCGCCGCCGCCGGGCCATCTCGCGCAGGCGCGCGAACTGCTCGTGCTGCTCGGCGCGCTCGACAGGGATCGGCGCATCACGGCCCTGGGTCGCGATCTGATCGCGCTCGGCGCGACGCCGCGACTGGCCGCGGCCGCGGCGCGCGCACCGGCCGGCGACCGCGCACTCGTCGCCGATCTGCTTGCCGCCCTCGATGCGCGCAGTCCGCTGCGCGGCGATGCCGGACGCAGCGACGATTTCCGCCTGCGCATTGCCGCGCTGCATGCCTGGCGCCGCGACGGCGCGCGCGGTGCGCGCGATGCGGACATCGGCGCGCTCGCCGCACTCGACCAGGCCAGCGCCGGATGGCGCCGCCGCCTGCGCAGCGACGCACCCGCACGCGACGGCGGCGATGCGCTGCGCATCGGCGATCTGCTGCTGCATGCGTTTCCGGACCGCGTCGCGCGGCAGGATCCGGCCAATCCGCGCCGCTACGCCTTGTCCAACGGCCGCGGCGCGCGCCTGCACGACAACACCGCGCTGTACGGCGAACCCTGGCTGATCGCGCTCGATCTGCGCCTGGACGACAAGGACAGCCTGATCCTGTCGGCGGCGCCGTTCGATCCGGATCTGCTCGAACGCGATTTCCCCGAGCGATTCGCCAGCGTGCGCGCGGTGCGCTGGAACAGCGCCAAGCGCGCCGTCGAGGCATTCGAGGAGCGCCGCTTCGCCGCGCTCGTGCTGAGCCGGCGCCAGGTCGCGGTCACGCCGGCCGACGCGGTTCCGGCGCTGATGGCTGCGGTGCGCGACAGCGGGCTGGATGTGCTGCCCTGGAGCGATCACGCGCGCGAGCTGCGCCAGCGCGTGCTCGCGCTGCGCCAGTGGTGCCCGGAACTCGGCCTGCCGGATCTTTCCGACGCGGCGCTGCTCGCCTCGCTCGAGGACTGGCTCGCGCCCTATCTCGACGGCAAGTCGCGCATCGACGCCCTGCGCGCCGACGAACTGTCGCAGGCGCTGGCCGGCATGCTCGACTACGAGCAGCGGCGCGCGCTCGATGCGCAGGCCCCGGTCAGCATTCGCGTGCCCAGCGGCAGCGAACGCCGCATCGAGTACGCCGACGGCCAGCCGCCGGTGCTCGCGGTGAAACTGCAGGAACTTTTCGGCCTCGCCGACACGCCGCGCATCGCGCAGGGACGCGTGCCGCTGACCCTGCACCTGCTGTCGCCGGCGCAGCGCCCGATCCAGGTCACCCAGGATCTCAAGGGTTTCTGGGAACGCACCTATCCCGAAGTCCGCAAGGAATTGAAAGGCCGCTATCCGCGGCACCCGTGGCCCGACGATCCGTGGAGCGCGATGCCGACCGCGCGGGCGAAGCCGCGCGGGACGTGAACGAGCTGCCGACGCAGGTTGCGGTTCGCGGCCAGGTTCGCGCGGCGCCGCACTGGGTTTGTGGATAGGAGCAGCCGGGTGTGAGAGCGGCCCAGCGAACGGCCGCCGCACCCGGTCAGAGTATGTAGCGCGAGTGGTCCTCGTCCTTCACGAGCTCGGCCAGATGCGCGTCGACATAGCCGGCATCGACGCGATAGTGCGTGCCGCTCTTGTCCGGCGCCTCGTAGGAGATCGTGTCGAGCAGGCGTTCGAGCACGGTGTGCAGCCGTCGCGCACCGATGTTCTCGGTGCGTTCGTTGACCTGGAACGCGATCGCGGCCAGGCGTGCGACGCCGTCGTCGGTGAATTCCAGGCTCACGCCTTCGGTCGCGAGCAGCGCCGTGTACTGCTTGGTCAGCGCGTTGTGCGGCTCGCGCAGGATGCGCACGAAGTCGTCGCTGCTGAGCGCGCCGAGTTCGACGCGGATCGGGAAGCGACCCTGCAGCTCCGGAATCAGATCCGACGGCTTGGCCAGCGAAAACGCGCCCGAGGCGATGAACAGGATGTGGTCGGTCTTGATGACGCCGTACTTGGTCGACACGGTCGAACCTTCGACCAGCGGCAGCAGGTCGCGCTGTACGCCTTCGCGGCTGACGCCGGCGCCGTGCCACTCGCCACGCTGGGCGACCTTGTCGATCTCGTCGATGAAGACGATGCCGTTCTGCTCGCAGTTGCGCAGCGCCTCGGCCTTGAGCTCTTCCTCGTTGAGCAGCTTGCCGGCTTCCTCTTCGATGAGCATCGGCCGGGCAGCCTTGATCGTGAGCTTGCGCGACTGGGTGCGCGCGCCGGCCAGCGACTGGAACATGCCGCGCAGCTGCTGGCTCATTTCCTCCATGCCCGGCGGTGCGGCGATCTCCACGCCGAGGTTGACGCTGGTTTCCAGCTCGATCTCGCGCTCGTCGAGCTTGCCTTCGCGCAACTGGCGGCGCAGCTTCTGCCGCGTCTCGTCGTGGCTGCCTTCGCCCGAAGACGGCTCCCAGCTCGTCGCGCGGCGCGGCAGCAGTGCGTCGAGGATGCGCTCTTCGGCGCGGTCCTCGGCCGTGGTCCTGACCCGCGCCTTGGCATGCTCGCGCGTCATCTTCCAGGCCGTGTCGGCGAGGTCGCGCACGATGGACTCCACGTCCTTGCCGACGTAGCCGACCTCGGTGAACTTGGTCGCCTCGACCTTGATGAACGGTGCATTCGCGAGGCCGGCCAGGCGCCGGGCGATCTCGGTCTTGCCGACGCCGGTCGGACCGATCATCAGGATGTTCTTCGGCGTCACCTCGTCACGCAGCGACGGCTCCAGCTGCATGCGGCGCCAGCGGTTGCGCAGGGCGATCGCGACGGCGCGCTTGGCGGCGTGCTGGCCGACGATGTAGCGGTCGAGCTCGTTGACGATTTCGCGGGGGGTCAGTTCGGACATGCGGGAAAACGTTCCTCGAAGTCGCGCGGCGGCGGCCGGGCCTCAGGCCTGGCGCACCGCGCCGGTGTCGCCGTCGAGTTCCTCGATGGCGATCGTATGGTTGGTGTAGATGCAGATGTCGCCGGCGATCTTCAGCGCCTGCTCGACGATGCTTCGCGCATCGAGCCCGGTGTTCTCCAGCAGCGCCTTGGCCGCGGCCTGGGCATAGGGCCCGCCGGAACCGATCGCGATCAGGCCGTGCTCGGGTTCGAGCACGTCGCCGTTGCCGGAGATCAGCAGCGAGCTGTCGCGGTCGGCGACCGCCAGCATCGCTTCGAGACGGCCGAGCCGGCGGTCGGTGCGCCACTCCTTGGCCAGTTCCACGGCGGCGCGGACCAGCTGGTTGCCGTGCTTGGCGAGCTTGTCCTCGAACAGCTCGAACAGGGTGAACGCATCGGCCGTGGCGCCGGCGAAGCCGGCCAGCACGTCGCCGCGGCCGAGCCGGCGCAGCTTGCGCGCATTGGACTTGACCACGGTATGGCCGAGGGTCACCTGGCCGTCGCCGCCGATGACGACCCGGCCGTTGCGCCGTACCGACACGATGGTCGTCGCATGAAAACTGTCCGTCATGGGAACTCCCGGAAAACGAATCCGGAAAGTAAGGACGACGGAGCGGCGGCGCAAGGGAAGCACGCGAAAAGCCGGCGCGTGACGCCGAGGGCGGCGCCGTATCGGTGAAAAGGCGCCGGCACGGACAGCTTCCGGCCGCGGACGCGCCGCGCGTCGTCATGAAACCTTTACACGACGGCGCCGCTGCGCCGCGGCCGATGCCGCCGCCGGAACGACCGGCGGCGGCCGACTGCCGGTCAGGCGCTGGCGCGTCGTCCGCTGCGCGCGCTGCGCGCGAGCAGTTTGTCGGTACCGTCCCAGAGCCGCCGGCGCGCGGTCAGGCTGACGATCGCCGCGCGGCGCACCGCCTCGACGAGTTCGGGTTCGCGCTGCAGCGCCCGATCAATGATGGCTTCGGCCGCCGGGCCGTGCGCGTCGCCGTCGAGTTCGATATGCCGGTCGAGGTAGTAGACGAACGACGGCGCCTCGATGCGGTCCAGACCCCAGCTGTCGAGCAGGCGCTGGAACATGCCCGGGATCACGTTCTCGCGGCCGTAGAAGAAATTCGCCATGACCACGAGCGTACGCTCGCCGATCGCCACGCGCAGCGTGTTGGTCACGAAGTCGATCACGCAGGCCGGCGCGCCGACGCGGCCCAGGGCGTTTTCCACCGGTACGCGCTCGCGCACCAGCGACAGGAACTGCTGGAACGGGCGCGTGTCGGCGCCGACCTCGCGCATCGCGGCGAGGTAGAGATCCATGTGGCTGATCGGATGGCCGTCCGGCCCCGTATCGGTTTCCTCGCCGAGGATGATTTCGTTGATCAGGTGCGCCGCCTCGATGTCCGGCGGCGGCATCCAGGGCAGTTCGACGCAGGTCAGGTCGCGCTGCAGGCGCTTGGCCAGGGACATGAAGTCCCAGACCGCATAGACGTGGACCTGCATGAACGCACGCAGCGAATCCATGTCGCGGATCGCGTCGAATACGCGGTGCGTGTGCAGGGCGTCGCGCAGCTCACGCACGTCGGGCGTGAATACCTGATCGAGTAATGCGGACACGGCTGACTCCTTCTCTAGATGCGCGGAACCGCCGGATGCCGCCACGGCAACCGGTGTCGCGCGGGACTACGCTGAAAATCCGTCGCCTTGCGTTGTCGCCGGCCCCCTGCGGCCGCCCCCTGTCTCCCACTGGCGGAACGTCGGTGGCGCCGACGTCCCAACGCCCCGTGCGACGGAGCGGGTTGCTGTGCTTCGCGCCCGGCGGCCAGCGCCGCCGGGCGCGTCAGACGTTCTGGTAGAGCGGATACAGGCTGCCTTCCTCGCGCTCGATGCGCTGCACGAGCAAGGCGCCGACATGGCGGTAGTCGGCGACGAATGCGCCGCGCTCAGCCATCGTCACCAGCGGCTGCTGGTATTTCTTGACGAAGTCGATGACGCCGCGCGCGATCGCATTCATCTCGCGGCGGAAGTCGCGGATCAGATTGAAGTTTTCATCGTCGTCGCGCAGCGTGTATTCGACGTAGTTGTAGAAGCGCACGTTCTCCGACAGCAGATGCGCCTCGAGCTGCGACTTGAAGACGAGCAGCTGGGCCGGCAGCAGATCCCAGCGGTCGCGCTCGGGCAGCAGGCCGATCTGCTCGTAGAGATGGACCAGTCCGCGGTGGTCGTGGATCAGCTGCGGCACCAGTTCCGAATCGAAGCGCGGCGCGCGCGGCGCCGGGGATGGCGGCGGTGCGACCGCGGCGTCGGGAGTGCGGCCGAACAGCTTGCGTATGGCTGCGAACATGCGGACTCCCGGAAAGGCCGTGGCGATGGCGGCGGCCGCGGCGTCGATCCTAGCAGCACTTGAACTAATTTCAATCGTATACGTATTGCCTAAATCATGAATTTATAAAGCGAAATATGCGCTCTATTTCACGATTCGTGTGAGCCGTTGCGACGCCGTTTGCCGATGCGCAATCGGGCACTCGGGCAGCGCAGCGGCTGCGCACGGCACAGCGGCGCCGGCGGACGCACGGAACGGCTTTTCGGCAGAGGCCGGAGACAACGCCCGGGGGGGGGGCGGCACCGCCGCGACGGCAGGCGACCCGCGACGAGAAACGGACGACCAGACCGGCACACGCAGGACAATGCACCACGCGCCCCGCCTCGCGGCGGAGCGACGACGGTACGCTTCAGGCGCCGGCGTCGCCGGCGCCGATCTCAGGTCGGCATGTACAGCGGATAGAGGTTGCCTTCCTCGCGCTGGATGCGCTGCACGAGCAGGCCGCCGACCGTGCGGTAGTCGGCGAGGAAGCCGTGCATCAGTCCTTCGGTGTCGCCCTGCGCCTGGTACTTCTTGACGAAGTCGATGACACCGCGCGCGATCGTGTTCATCTCGCGGCGGAAGTCGCGGATCAGGCTGAGATTTTCCGCGTCGTCGCGCAGGGTCGATTCGACGTAGTTGTAGAAGCGCACATTCTCCGTGAGCAAATGCGCCTCGAGCCGGGTCTTGAACGCAGTCAGCAGTGCCGGGATCTCATGGAAGCGGCGCGCCTCGTAGGTACGACCGATCTGCTCGAACAGGGCGACCAGTTCCTGATGGTCGTTCTTCAGTGCCGGCACCAGCCCCGAGTCGTAGCTCGGCGCACGCGGCGGCGGGATGCTGCCCTGCCGCAGGGAATTCGGCGCCGGGGCCGGAGCCGCGGCGGGTTTGGCCGGCTGGCCGATCAGCTTGCGCAGCATGTCGAGCATGGTATCTCCGATGCCGCGTCGGCGGCCTGCGATGACGAAACGCCGGAGCGCGGCGGCGCCCGGTTCATGGACTCTGAGCTGGTTTCGGAGCGCCCCCTGTGGCGCGCCGTCGCGAGGAAAAGTGCGACGGATACAACATTTGGTCCGAGGTTAACCAATCGCGTGTACAAAAAAAATAGCGAACAACTCTAATGTGATGATGTGCACATTTTTTCGACGGTGTGGCGGCGCGTCGCAGGGACTTGAGCATTCCATCACGGATGGTATGGTTGCACCCGGCCCGACGACGGAGCGAAGGCATGAACCCCTGGCAGGGCGCCGCGGCAGTCGCCGCCTTCTCGACGTTCCTGATCCATCTCGTCGTCGGCGGCCGTCGATCGCACGCCCGCTGCTGGCCGCCCGCGATCTTCCACGCGTGCCGCGGCTGACCGTCCACTGCTGCTGGCACATGATCGGCCTGCCGCTGTTCGGCATGGCCGCTGCGCCGGCCTGGGCCGTGCACCGGACCAACCCGGTGCTGGGCGGCGCGCTCGCCGTGGCCCTTGCCGCGCCAAGCCGCGGCCTGATCGCCGCTTGCCGTGTCGAACCCTGGCACATGCCGCAATGGGCCCTGTTCCTGCCGATCGCCGCGCTGTCCGGCCCGGGCCTGCTTTGATGGCGCGGCACAGCGAGGTCGACTGGATCGCGGCCGGCCTGGAATTGCTGGCCGGGCCCGGCCATGCGCGGCTGACCGTCGCCGATCTCTGCGCGCGCACCGGGCGCACCAAGGGCTCGCTGTATCACCACTATCCCGATATGGCCGCGTACCGTGCGGAGCTGCTGGCGGTCTGGCGCGAACGGCATACCGAACAGCTGATCGCGGCGGCCGAACGCGAGAGCCGTACCGACGACAAGGCGCGCGTGCTCGACGCGCTGGCCCAGGCGCTGGATCTGCGCCTGGAGCGCGCCGTGCGCAACTGGGCGGCGCACGAGCAGCAGGCGCGCGAGGCCGTGCAGGCCGTGGACCGCCTGCGAATCGACTACCTGGCCGGCCTCTGTCGCGACGACGGACTGAGCGCAACCGATGCACGCGACCACGCCATCCTGACCTATGCGCTCTACCTGGGCCTGCAACAGTTGTCCGGCGCCGACGAGCAGGCCGCACTGCGGCGGCTTTCGTCCAAGGTCGAGTTCGTGCTGCCGCCGGCCGCGGCGCGGGGCCCGTGAACGGCCTCGACGCCAGCCGCATCAGCGGCACCAGCCTGCTCGCCTGGCGCAATCTGAGCCACGACCGCGCGCGCTTCGTCGTGACCCTCGTCGGCGTGCTGTTCGCCGTGCTGCTGATGGGCGTGGAGCTCGGCCTGCTGCTCGGCTTCGCGCGTACGACCTCCGGCCTCGTCGACCATACCGACGCCGACCTCTGGATCACACCGGCCGGCACGACCAATGTCGACATCGCCGGCCGTCTCGACGAGCGCCGCCGCTTCGAGGCGCTGGCCGTGCCCGGCGTCGCGCAAGTCGACCCGCTGATGATGCAGTTCGCGTTCTGGCGCAAGCCCGACGGCGGCACCGAGAGCGTCAGCATCGTCGGTTTCAATCTCGCAACCGGTCAGGGCCGGCCGTGGAATCTCGTGCAGGGCACGATCGAGGATCTGCAGCAGGACGACGCCGTCATCGTCGACCGGCTGTATGCGGCCAAGCTCGGCGTCACCGCGCTGGGCCAGACCATCGAAATCAACAACCGCCGCGCGCGCGTGGTCGGCTTCACCGCCGGCATCCGCACGTTCACGCAAAGCCCCTACGTATTCACGACGCACCGCAACGCCCAGCGCTTCACGTTCTTCCGGCCCGACCAGACCACCTACCTGCTGGTGCGCCTGCGTCCCGGCAGCGACGCGGCGGCCGTGCGCGACGCGCTGCAGACGCGCCTGGGCCGCGTCGACGTCTGGTTCGCCGCGGATTTCGCCCGCGCGGCCCAGCGTTACTGGCTGATTACCACGGGTGCCGGCTCGGCACTGCTGCTGGCCGCCCTGCTCGGCCTCGTCGTCGGCATCGTCATCGTCGGCCAGACCCTGTATGCAACCACCGTGGACCGCCTGCCCGAATACGCGACCCTGCGCGCGATGGGCGCGCCGAACCGCTATCTGTATCGCGTGATCCTCAAGCAGGCCGCGATCAGCGCCGTGTTCGGCTTCATCGGCGGCATGCTGCTGGTCGGACTCGTCGTGCTCGCGAGCGCCGGCAGCACGGTCGCCGTCGCGATGCCGCCCGGGCTGATCGGCGTACTCGGGCTGCTGACCCTGTGCATGTGCGCGCTGGGCGCGCTCGTGTCGATACGTCGCATCATGCGCATAGACCCGACATCGGTGTTCCAGTGAGCGCCGTGATCACGCTGGATCGGGTCGGCGTCACCTACGGCCGCGGCGCAACCGCGCTGGCCGCGCTGCAGGACGTCAGCCTGGCCATCCATCCCGGCGAGATGACCTTGCTGCTCGGACCCAGTGGCTCGGGCAAGACCAGTCTGTTGCAAGTCATGGGCTGCCTGCTGCGACCCAGTCGCGGCCGCGTGCAGCTGTTCGGCGAAGCGCTGGCGCCGGACCTCGGCGTCGAAGCCCTGGCCGCGCTGCGCCTGGCGCACATCGGCTTCGTGTTCCAGCACTACAACCTGTTCCCGACCCTGAAGGCCTGGGAGAACGTCGCGATCGCGCTGGACCTCAAGGCCCTGCCGCGCGCGCAGCAGCGCGAGCAGTCGCTGCACTTGCTCGAACGCCTGGGCCTGGCCGACCGCGCCGGGCACTATCCGGCCGAGCTGTCCGGCGGCCAGAAGCAGCGCGTCGCTATCGCGCGCGCGCTGGCCGGCGGCCCGCGCATCCTGCTCGCCGACGAACCGACCGCGGCGCTGGACGGCAAGACCGGCCAGGGCGTCGCGGCGACCCTGCACGAACTCGCCCACGATGCCGGCGTCGCCGTCGTCGTGGTCAGCCATGATCCGCGCGTGGAGCCGTTCGGCGACCGCGTGCTGCATCTCGAAGACGGCCGCCTCGTCGACGACCGGCGTCCGCCCCGGAGCACCGCATGAAATCTGCAGTCTGGATACTCGTCGCGCTCGCCGCACTGCCGGCACTGACCGGCTGCGGCCGCAGCGCCAGCCCGCCGCCGGCCGCGCGGCCCGGCCTGATCGCGGCCGGCGGCCTGGTCGAACCCGACGGCGAGGAGCGCGTGATCATTCCGCAGCTGTCGGGCCGGCTGGCCAAGGTGCTGATCGTCGAGGGCGAAGCCGTGCAGGCCGGCCAGCTCATCGCCGAGATCGAAAACAGCGAATACCGTGCGGCGCTGGCCGCGGCCACCGCCGAACTCGTGCGGCGCGAGGCCGAACTGACGCGCCTGCGCAACGGCGCGCGCGCCGAGGAAATCGCCGCGGCTGCGGCGGCGCGCGACGAAGCGCTCGCGCTGGAGCGGCAGGCCGAGGCCGAGCGTGACCGCCGCGACAATCTGCTGCGCAACAAGCTGATCGCCGCGGAGACGGCGCAGCAGGCCCGTGCCCAGGCCGAAGCGGCCAGCGCACGCCGCGCGCGCGCCGATGCCGATCTCGCGCTGCTGCGTGCCGGCACGCGCGCCGAGGACATCGCCGCGGCGAGCGCCGCGGTCGACGCCGCGCGCGCCGAACGCGATCGCGCTCAGGCGCTGCTCGACAAATCGCTGATCCATTCGCCGATCAGCGGCAACGTGCTCAAGCGCGACCTCGGCGAAGGCGAGACCGTGGTCGCGCTGTCGCCGCTGCCGCTGGCGCGCATAGGCAACCTGGCGAAGCGCTTCGTGCGTGCCGACATCGACGAACTGGACATCGGCCGCATCCGCGAAGGCCAGTCGGCCATCGTCACCAGCGATGCGTTTCCGCAGCAGCAATTCAGCGGCAAGGTCGTGCATGTGAGTCAGCGCATGGGCCGGCGCAATGCCTTGTCGGGCGACCCGGCCGAGAAGCAGGACGCCAAGATCCTCGAGGCGCTGATCGAACTCGACGGCCAGCCGCCGCTGCCGATAGGCCTGCGCGTGGATGTGCGCATCGCGGCGACGCCGCAGGCGCAGTGAATCCCTGGCGCGATATCCGCATCGAACCGTGCCGAGGTAGGCCGACGTTGCGGTTCGCCTTCGGCTCAGCACAACCGGCCTCCGGAAACTGCGTCGCCCCTCTTGCGCGGCAGGCGTCGGTCGCAATCGACCGCGTTCAGCGGTCGATGCGGCTGCCGTCCTCGTGCCAGATGCGGCCGTTGGGATCGAATTCGTCGGCGGCGCGCCGCTGCGCGCGCGGGCCGAAACCGCAGACCGCGAGCACGCCTTCGACCAGTGGATCCAGGCCCAGCGCCTGCTCGATCTCGACTTCGTTGACCGCCGCGGTGACGAAGGCGCCGAGGCCGAGATCGGTCGCCGCGAGATACAAGGTCTGCGACAGATGGCCGACATCCAGCGCGGCCACGCGATAGGCCTTGGCGTGATTGCGGTATTTCCAGAAGCTGCGCGGAAAGCGCACGGCCAGCGCGATGAGCACCGGCGCCGCGGCGAAATACGCCTGCGCGGCGACGCCGCGCAGGGCCAGGTCGGACGCATCGTCCGCGGTCAGTGCCCTGATCGGTTCCAGCACATGCTCGACGGGCCGGTAGTGATAGAGCCCGGGCGCGAGGCCGGCGACGCGCTGCACGATCAGATACGCACCGGTCGGATGCAGGCCGCCGCCCGAAGGACTGTTGCGCTTGAGCACCGTGGTCGCGCCGCCGCCTTCCAGAGTCAGCGTGCCCTGGGCGCCGAATACGCGGTGCAGCATCGTCGCGAGCTCGTCCTGCGCGAGCGCTGCGTCGGTATCGAAATTGCGGCAGGTCGCGCGCCGCTGCAACAGTTCGTCGAACGCGCTGCGCCGCGGCGGCGGCAGCGGCAGGCGCGCATCCTCGGCGGCGCAAGTCTGCGCGGCCGGCGGCGGCTCGCCGAGCTTGTCGATGAGCTCGCCAAGCGTGACGTAGCCGGCGCGCTGCAGCTCGTCGCCCGAACGCACGCCGTCCCAGCGGCCGAGGTAATGCTGCGCGGCCGACAAGGTGCGCCAGTTCGCCGCGCGCAGACGCTCGTCGCGCAGGTGGTCGACGGAGGCCGCGTCATCGGCAATCAGCAGGCCGCGCGCGAGCAGATCCTGCAGCGGCGCGGCGCCATACACCGCGGCCAGCGCATCGAACTCGCTCCAGGCCGTGCACGGCACGGCGGCGAGTATCGCGACGTCCTGCGGCGATACGGCGATTTCCTGTTGCCGATGCGGTGCCAGCGCGAGCAGCGACAGCTGCGTGCGCAGCCCGTCGCCGCCGGCGGCCAGTGAATCCAGGTCGAACTGCAGCGCCTCGCGCGGTTCGAACAGCAAATGGGCGCAGCGGCGCAGGCGCATGGAAACTCCTGTGAGAACGGTTGCGGCGGCGATGCATCGGTCGCCGACCGGGAAGACGCCGACCGTGGCTGCGGTCTGCGGTGTCGACGGTAGTCAGGCGGCTGCGCCGCGGCAAGCCCGTGCCGTGCAGCCGCTCCGGATGCGCCTGCACGCAGCCCGGGATGTGTAGTTTTTCCGCGGAATAACCCGCTTTGCGGCCATTCCGGGGATTTGTTGGCGCAGCTCTTGCTGGCTACACTCGACTAGCCACAGATCGTGGCTTCAGGGGGAAATCGCAATGGCAAATCTCACGCCCACGCAGGTGGACACACTGCTCGACAAGCTCGGTTCCGACGACCAGTTCCGCGCCTTGCTGCTCAGCGATCCGGCGTCCGCGCTCCGCCAGATCGGCGCACCGGAAGAACTGGCAGCCTGCTTCGCCAAGTGCAAGCAGCTCGCGGATCCGCAGACCCTGAAGGCGTCGCGCAGTGCAATTCAGAAGCAGCTAGGCGGCACTATGAGCGCAAACATTCACGACTTGCGCACCAGCTGAGGGGCATCGCCCTTGAGCAAGGCTTCCACGCGCCGCTGCAGCGGCGCGGGGAGTTCCGCTTCCGGCCACAGACGCAGGAACTCCGTGAGCCGCTGCGCCGCCATGTCGGCCTTGCCCTGACGCTGCGCGAGTTCAGCTTCGTCGAGAACCGCCAGATTCGACTCGGCAACGTTCAGCGACTTCAGCATCTCGTCGCCGTTGTATTCCGCATAAGCTCGGCCGCGATGCTGCATGAGCCATTGCGTCTCGGCGGCGGCCGCATCGAGGGCACCGACTGCGGTCTGCGCGTCGCGCAGCCCCGCGTGAACCAGATACATCTCGGAGCCGTCGATACGTGCGCTCAGCAGCGGCAGTGCAGCCGCCTTGTCGTCGCCGAGCAGTACGAGCTGGGCCTGCGCCAGCGCTGCCATATCGGCGACATAGCGATAGCTGGCGACGTCGTCGTCGGCGGCGACCTTGGCAAGCAGTTCGCGCGCCAGCGCTGCATCGCCGTTGCGCGCCGCGACGTAGGCCGCAAAGAACACGCTGAATAGCGCCTGCTCGCGATCGTTGTTGCGCGGGTCGTGCAGGGCTTCGAGTTCGCTGCTCGCATAGGTGCCGATCTGCCGTCCGAGTTCGGAGCCCGGCATGGCGACCGCTTGCAATGACAACTTCATGCCGCGGTAGGTGCGCGCGATGACCGGACTGACCAGCCTGGCTGCCGCCTCCGCTTCATCGGCGCGCTTGAGGGCTTCGCGCCAGCGCCCCTGGTCGACGGCCAGGGCAATGCGCACACGATGCACCTGAATGTCGTTGCTCGGAATGCCGCTGGTGCGCAGATTGGCCAGCTCCTTTTCCGCATCGACGAAACGCCGGGGTATCGCCGCCGCGTCGATGAAGCGAATGCCCCCAAGCCCGGCCGCGTTCATTTCCTTGGCCCGCTGCAGATGGGTCTGCGCCTGCTGCGGCTTGTCGCTGGCGAGATACAGCGCGCCCAGCAGGTAATGGGTGTTGCCGCTGCGCGGATAGTGCGGCGCTATGGCCTTGTTGGCCGCGGCAATCGCGTCGGCGAAACGCCCGTCGTAGACATAGATGAAGTGTGCGAGGTTGGCGAAGGCCGCGTAGTGGTCCGGATACATCTCGCCGAGCAGCGTCCATTTCTTCTGCATCTCGGCCGGCTTGCCGAAGCTCGCGGCAAGCGCATCCATATAGAGCTGCTCGCGTACCGGCAGACGATCGCGCAGCGCCACGGCACGGTCGACGTCGGCCTTGGCCGCCGTCCGGTCTTCGGCACCGAGGCGCAGCGCCGCGCGTCCGAGATAGGCCAGGGCGAAATCCGGATCCAGCCGTATCGCCTGGGCGTAGAGCTCCAGCGCAGTATCGCCACCGCCGCCCTCGGTCGCCGCCTTGCGCGCAAGCGAATAGGCGCGCAGCGCGTCGAGGTTGTCGGTCGTGACCTTGGCCAGCGGCGGGCTGGCGGTGCCGACCAGGGCCAGCGACTCGCCGAGGCGGCCACGCAGCTGGCGGTTGATGCTGTCCACCGAGACCAGCAGCGAATCCAGGCCCTGCCCTTCGGCCGAATCGGTATAGACCGTGGCCTGGCTGCGCGGGTCGATGATCTCGGCCGTCACGCGCAGCTTGCCGCCGATTTCGGCGACACTGGGCAGCACGAACGCGCGCGCGCCTTCGCGCACGGCGATCTCGGCGCCGATGGCGCGGTCGATGCGCGTCTGTGTCGGATCACGGCGCATGCGCCGCACCGCCTCGCGCACCTGCAGGTCGGGCACGATGTTGACGTAGCGCGACTGCTCCACGCTCAGGCGCAGCGCAGTGCGCAGGGTATCGTCGAGCGAGGCCTGGCCGGTCAGGTTCTGCAGGTCGCCGAGCACGATCCAGTCGCGTTCGGCGAACGCGATCGCCGCGGGCGGCCGCAGCAGCAGCCAGACGCCCAGCAGCAATGCCGCGGCGGCGATACCGGCCTCGATGAACATGGTGCCGGGGCGGCGCCACCAGGGCACTTCGCGCCAGGCCTTGCCCGAATACGGCGGCAGGCGCAACGGCGCGATGCCGGCTTCGCCGACTTCGTAGACGACCAGCGGTTCGGGCACTCCCTTGAAACGGTAGCGGCCGTGATTGATCCAGCGCGTGCGATCGGCGTTGGAACCGAGCTCGCCGTGGGCGCGCTGGGCCAGGCTTGCGGCGACGCCGGAAACGAGGATCTGGCCCGGCAGCGCCAGCGAGGCCAGACGCGCGGTCACCGGCTTGACCAGGCCTTCGACTTCCAGCGGCTTGGCGCCGTGGACCACGTCGCCGGGATCGTTCTGCCAGACCAGCACGTCGCCGACATGCACGCCGACGCGGGCGCGCAGCGGCTCTTTCTCCTCTTCGCTCAGACGCAGCAGCTCGCGCTGGTAGGCCAGTGCGAACGCGATCGCATGGATGGGCCGTTCGAACAGGATCAGGAAGCCGTCGGTCTTGTCGATCTCCTGGCCCTGGTGGCGCAGCATGAGATCGCGCGCCATGCGGTCGTGGCGGCGCAGCAGCGCCGCGGCGCGCTGGTCGCCCAGCCGCTCGACCAGGCTCGTGGAATCGACGAGGTCGCAGAGCGCGAGCGTGCGCAGCAGGGGCGCACCCTGGCGCGTGGACGGTTGCGGTTCCGCGGACGATACCAAGGCATTCATGCCCGAGACTCCAGGACGGACGGCGGCAGGCCTTTCCCCCTGCGTTCCAGCCAGAACCCCCTGGGCCTGGCCGAGACGCCGATCACAATGTCGAGGCCTAGCGCAAAAGTGTACGCTGCCAGCTCATCAATGCGCATCTGCGCGCGTGCCGCCACATCATTTGCTGCACCGCAGCATGACGAGCACGCCCTCGCCGCCTAGGCGATGACGCGGAAGTTGTCGCCGCCCTCGCCCTTGACGAGATACAGGGCGCAGTCCGAATCGCTGTACCAGGCCGACCACTCGGACGTCTCGTGACACAGGCTCGCGCCGATGCTGACGCTGACGAGCAGATTCTCGGCCGGCGCATGGAAGCGCAGTCCGCGCACGCCGGCGGCGATCTGCGCGGCCCGGCCGCGCAGTTCCTCGGCGTCGTGCACCTGGACCAGCACGGCGAATTCGTCGCCGCCGAGGCGGCACGGCAGATCGGTCGCCGCGGCGGCCTGCTGCACCTCGCGCGCGACCGCGCGCAGGGCCAGGTCGCCGGTCAGGTGACCGTAGTGGTCGTTGATCTGCTTGAAATGGTCAATGTCGATCAGCAGCAGGCCCAGGCGCATGCCCGGGTCGCGCCGGGCGCGCAGTTCGTCCAGGTAGTGATAGAGCCCGCGCCGGTTGCACAGGCCGGTCAGCTCGTCGGTACGCACGAGGCGCTCGGCCGTGGACAGCTGGGTCTGCGTCTGGCGCAGCGAATCCAGGGTCACGAGCAGGTCTTCGTTGCGCCGCTTGAGGTTCTGGATCAGCTGCTGCTCGCTGGCCACGAGATAGGAGAACGAGCGGCGCATGAACTGGGCGAGCAGCGGTGCCTGGGTCTGCAGCAGGGTCTCGAATTCCGCATGCTCGATGACGCGCAGCACGCTGGCCTCGGCCGCAACGGCATTGGCGACGCGGGCATGGTTGCCGATGAACAACGCGAGCTCGCCGAAGAATTCGCGCGGCCCGATCAGCTTGTCCGGCATACCGTCGCCGAATTCGAGCTGGATGCTGCCGGCCTCGATCACGAACATCGCACGGCCGAGCTCGCCCTTGCGGAAGATCATCTCGCGCGGCACGAGTTCGCGGCGCTGGCCGACGCTGACGAACAGCGCGAGTTCCTCGTCGGAGAGCTGGCGCGGCAGAAACACGGGGCGCGCCCGCGCAAAGGCGCTGCCCGGCGCGGCGGATTGCGCCAACGAGGCTCCAGGACTGACCTTGACCACGTAATCCCCCCCGGGAACGCTTGTCTGTCGGTCCGGCATGTTACCGCAGGCGTATGGTCGCCGCGGCAGGAAGTCGGCAGACAGTGCAGATTTTTCCGGTGTTCGGAACTTTTGCGCGGCGAACCGGTGGAAGAGCCCCCCTGCGCCGACGGCCGGGACCGCGGCCGTGCGGCGGACGCCGCCGGCACCGCCCCCGCTCGGCCGCTCAGGCGCGCAGACCGACCCCGCGGCGCAGCAGGTACAGGCCGAAACCCGCGAGTACCGCCGCCGTGACCAGCATGACGGCATAGGCCGCATAGAGGTTCACGTCGCTGACGCCGAGCAGGCCGTAGCGGAACGCGTTGACCATGTAGACGATGGGATTGGCCAGCGAGATCGCGTGCCAGGGCTCGGCCAGATGGCTGACCGGATAGAACACGCCGCCAAGATAGGTCAGCGGGGTCAGGATGAAGGTCGGCACGATCGCGATGTCGTCGAACTTCTTCGCATAGACCGCGTTGACGAAGCCGGCCAGCGCGAACACGACGGCAGTCAGCAGGAACGTCGTCAGGGTCACGAACACGTGGTGCAGGCGGATGTGCGTGAAGAACATGGCCACGCCGAGGACGATGGCGCCGACCATGAGGCCGCGCACGACGGCGCCGGTCACGTAGCCGGTCAGGATGACCCAGCTCGGCATCGGCGAAACCAGCATTTCCTCGACGTAGCGGCCGAACTTGGAGCCGAAGAAGGAACTGGAGATGTTGCCGTAGGCGTTCTGGATCACCGCCATCATGATCAGGCCCGGCACGATGAAGTCGATGTACTGCACGCCCGGCTGCATCTCGCCGATGCGGCCGCCGATCAGGTTGCCGAAGATGAAGAAATAGAGAGTCATCGTGATCGCCGGCGGCAACAGGGTCTGGCCCCAGATGCGCAGGATGCGCGCGATCTCGCGGCGGACGATGGTGCCGAGGGCGACTAGGTTGGCTTGGGTCTGCATGGGAATCGTCAGGATTCGGAGTGGATGACCCGCCGGCGCGGCTCGCCGCGCGGCAGGCGCGCGGTCAGGCGGCCTTGCCGTGGTTGCCCTCGACGAGGCGCACGAACAGCTCTTCGAGGCGATTGGCCTTGTTGCGCATCGAGGTCACCGTGACGCCGCGCGCACTCAATGCGGCGAACAGCGAATTGAGGTCGTGGGTGCGCGACATCTCGGCCTCCAGCGTGTGCGCGTCGACCGGGGTCAGGCGCACGCCGTCGACCTGCGGCAGCGACTCGGGCATCGCGGCGACGTCGAGCACGAACGTCTCCACGTCGAGCTTGGACAGCAGGCGCTTCATCGACGTGTTCTCGATGATGCTGCCCTTGTCGATGATCGCTATGTTGCGGCAGAGCTGCTCGGCTTCCTCGAGGTAATGCGTGGTCAGGATCACCGTCGTGCCGGCGCGGTTGATCTCGGTGACGAACTTCCACATCGAGCGGCGGATCTCGATGTCGACGCCGGCGGTGGGCTCGTCGAGGATCAGCAGGCGCGGCTCGTTCATCATCGCGCGGGCGATCATCAGGCGCCGCTTCATGCCGCCGGACAAGGTGCGCGAGGCGACGTCCTTCTTTTCCCAGAGACTGAGCTGGCGCAGGTAGGTCTCGGCTCGGCCGCAGGCGACGCCGCGCGGAATGCCGTAGAAGCCGGCCTGGTTCACGCAGATGTCGAACGGCGTCTCGAACTGGTTGAAGTTCAGCTCCTGCGGCACGAGGCCGATCAGTTGCATCGCGCCGCCGCGGTCACGGTGGATCGAGCGGCCGAACACTTCGGCCTCGCCGGCGCTGGCGTTCACCAGCGAGGACAGGATGCCGATCAGGGTGGACTTGCCTGCGCCGTTGGGCCCGAGCAGGGCGAAGAAGTCGCCGGGTTCCACGCGCAGCGAGACGCCCTTGAGCGCCTGTACGCCATTCGCGTAAGTCTTGGTCAGGTTGCGGACGTCCAGGGCCGGAGGCGCGCTCATGGGCTGCAGGGTCGGGGAGGGGCAGGTAGTATACGGTCCCCTTTGCCGCCGATTGGTTCCGTCCCGTGGCCGAACAGTTTCCGCTGCGCCTGGTCTCCAGCTACATGCTCGCGCCGGCCGTGCGCCATCTGGTGTTCGAGCGCGCCGACGACCAGCCCTTCGTGTTCGCGCCGGGCCAGTTCATCCAGGTGCATTTCCACTACGCCGACGGCAAGCCGACCAAGCGCAGCTACTCGGTGGCGACGGTGGGCGACGGCACGGCCACGCCGGCCGAACGCATCGAGATCGCCGTGTCGTATGTCGAAGGCGGCGCCGCGACGGCCCTGCTGGCCGGCCTGCAGCCCGGCGACACGATCAGCGCGAGCGGCCCCTACGGCCGCTTCTGCCTGTTCGATACCGACACGAACCGCCGCTACCTGCTCGTCGGCACCGGAACCGGCATCACGCCGTACCGCGCGATGCTGCCGCAGCTGCGCCGCGTGATCGCCGGACGCGGCTGCACGGTCGACCTGGTCTTCGGCGCGCGCAACGAAGGCGAACTGCTGTACGACGCGGACTTCAGCACATTCGAGCGCGAGGTGCCGGGCTTCCGCTACCACGCCTGCCTGTCCCGCGCGCCGCGCGCGCAGCCGCGCGCGCACGATTACCACGGCCGCGTGCAGGTTGCGCTGGAGGCGCTGCAGCCGGCGGCCGACAGCGACATCGCCTACCTCTGCGGCAATCCGAACATGGTCGACGAGGCCTTCACCCTGCTCAAGAACGTCGGTCTGGCCGTACCGCACATCCGGCGCGAGAAATACGTCTCGTCCAAGTAAGCACGGCGCTCAGCGGAGCATGCGGCGCAGGGTGTTGTCGCGGAAATACAGGTGGTGCGCCAGCGCCGCCGCCGCGTGCAGGCCGATCACGACGTAGAAGGCCTTGCCCAGCGCGACGTGCAGATCCTCGGTCCACTCATGCAGGCCGCGATCCAGGCCGACGAAATTCGGCAGCGTGAAGCCGAGCAGCGGAATGGTCACGGCGCGGTCGCCGCTTTGCGCGGTCAGCAGGCCGAGCAGCGGCTGCACGATCAGGAACAGATACAGCAGCAGATGCGCCGTGCGTGCGGCCAGATGCACGAAACGGCCGGGCGCCGGGACGATGGCCGGCGCCGGCTGGACGAGGCGCGCGCCGATGCGCGGCAGCACCAGCAGCCAGATCAGCAGGCCCAGCGCCATGTGCCACTGCATCACCGCCATGCGCGCCGGCCGGTCCGGCGCGAGACCGCGCAGCTCGGCGGTCGCATAGGCAGCGATCATCAGCAGCAAGGTGCCCCAGTGCAGCACGCGTACGAGGCGGGAATAGTGCGTGGCCGGTGATGCGATGACGTTCATTGGGCGGATTTCTCGCGACAGAAACAATCGAGCAGATGGTCGTTGACCATGCCGGTGGCTTGCAGGAAGGCGTAGCAGATCGTCGTGCCGACGAAGGTGAAGCCCTGCTTGCGCAGAGCCTTGCTCAGACGGTCCGACAGCGGCGTGCTGGCCGGAATGTCGCCGCGCCCGCGCGGGCGGTTGTCGAGCGGCTGGCCGTCGACGAAAGACCAGAGATAGGCATCCAGGCTGCCGTGCTGCTTCTGCACGGCCTGCGCGGCGAGCGCGTTGCGCCGCACCGCGTGGACCTTGAGGCGGTTGCGCACGATGCCCGGATCGGTCAGCGCCTCGGCGAGCTCGGCGTCGCTGAGCGCGGCGCAGCGTGCGATGTCGAAACGGTGGAAGACGCGGCGGTAGTTCTCGCGCTTTTCGAGCACGGTGCGCCAGGACAGCCCGGCCTGCGCACCTTCGAGACAGAGGAACTCGAACAGCGCCTGATCGCCGTGCAGCGGGCGGCCCCATTCGGCATCGTGATAGGCACGCTCGCTGTCGCTGGATTCGGCCCAGAAGCAGCGCGTGAGCGTCGCCGTGCTCACGCGCGCACCTGCGCGAGCCAGTCGTCGAGGTTGTAGTAGTTGGTCACGCGGGCGATCTGGCCGTCGACGATCTCGAAGAACGCGCCGCCCGGCAGCACGTAGCGCTGGCCGCGCGCCGGCGGCAGGCCTTCGTCGCCGGCGAGGTATTCGCCATGGACGACGTACTCGGCTGCCGCGCGCGAGCCGTCGGCATTGGCCATGACGACGATGTCGCGCAGCTGTTCGCGATAGCAGCGGTTCATGCGCGCGAGGAATTCGCGGAACGCTTCGCGGCCGCTCTCGCGACTGCCCTGGTTGATGTCGTGCTGCACGTCCGCCGCGAGGCAGGCCAGCATGCCCTCCCAGTCGGCGCGGTTGAACGCCGTGTAGTAGCGCAGCAGCAGCTCGGTCGCGCGATCCATTGCGCGCACGCCGTCGATGATCATGAGGACTCCGCCGGCAGGACGCCGGGACGATGCACGGGAGCGCCAAGCATAGCCGCCGCGCGCAGCGCTTGCAGCAGCAGGAAGGCTTGGCCTTCGTGTTCATGCGGGAATCCCGGCGCAGACGCTGCGCGATGTCGCCCCGGCGCGACGCCCGGTTCGCGCAACGCGCACTGTGGCGCCGTTCGCGCGCTGCGACACCAGGTCGCGGAACCCCGGGCAGATACCTGCTGCACGAACACCGCGCAGTGCGCGAGATTCCGGCGGACCCGGGCGACGAAGGCTGCGGCTGCTCCGATCGCGTTGCCTTTCTTGCGGCTTCCGCGAAGCATTCCGACGCGGACTTGCGACGAAAGTCGCGGCGGGCATACGGCCATCGTTCGACGGATGCCGTCGGCGCGCTCCCGTATCATCCGCGGTTTCCGCTGCGTGCCCGTTGCATGTCCGAATCCGCTTCCCGCCGCGGCGCGTTGCTCGCGCTGATCGTGCTGACCCTGGTCTGGAGCTACAACTGGGTCGTCATGAAGCAGGTGCTGCAGTATTCCGGGCCGTTCGCGTTCTCGGCGATACGCGCGGTGCTGGCGACCCTGGTGCTGTTCGCCGTGCTGCTCGCCCGCGGCGAGACCTTGCGGCCGCCACCGCTGCGGCCGGTCGTGCTGCTGGGCCTCGCGCAGACCACGACGTTCCAGGCGCTGGTGCAATGGGCCCTGGTCAACGGCGGCGCCGGCAAGACCGCACTGCTCGCCTATACCATGCCGTTCTGGCTGTTGCTGCTGGCCTGGCCGCTGCTGCGCGAGCGGCCCGACGCGCGCCGCCTCGGCTTCGCCGCGCTGGCCGGCTTCGGCCTGCTCGGCGTGCTGCAGCCGTGGAACGGCCTCGGCGCGCAGCTCAGCACCGGACTGGCGCTGGCCGCCGGACTGGCCTGGGCGCTGGCCGTAGTCATCGCGAAGAAAGCGTTCGCCGACGGCAGCGTGACGGCGCTGCGCCTGACCGCCTGGCAGATGGCGTTCGGCGCGATCGGCCTGTGCCTGGTCGCGGTCGTCGTGCCGGAACGCGGCATCGTCTGGAATCTGCCGTTCGCGGCCGGACTGGCCTACAACGCCGTCCTCGCGTCGGGTCTGGCCTGGGTGCTCTGGGCGCTGATCGTGCAGCGGCTGCCGGCGACCACCGCCGGGCTCGTCAGCCTGGCCGTGCCCTTGTGCGGACTGCTGCTGGCGTGGCTGCTGCTCGGCGAGCGTCCCGACGCCTGGGAAACCGCCGGTATCGCTCTGATCGCCGCGGCGCTGGTCGGCATCAGCCGCGCGCCGGCGCGCGCACGCTAGGCCGTCAGCTCAGCCACGGCAGCGCATCGAAATCGACGTTGCCGCCCGACAGCACGACGCCGACGCGCTTGCCGGCGAAATGCTGCGGATGACGCAGGATGGCCGCCAGCACGGTCGCGCTCGACGGTTCCACGACCTGCTTGAGCCGTTCCCAGATCAGGCGCATCGCGGCGACGATCTGCGCTTCGCTGACCGGCAGCACCGCATCGACGTGCTCGCGCATCAGCGCGAAGTTGATCGCGCCGATCGTGCCGCGCAGGCCGTCGGCGATGGTCTGCGGCACGATGTCGGTGAAGCGTTCGCCGCGACGGAAGGACTCGTAGGCGTCCGGCGCGCCTTCGGGCTCGGCCGCATAGACGGCAATCGACGGTTGCAGGCCGCGCGCGGCAATGGCGCAGCCGCTGCTCAGGCCACCGCCGCCGACCGGCGTGATCAGCACGTCGACGCCGCCGCTCTGCTGCAGCAGTTCCAGCGCCGCGGTACCCTGCCCGGCGATCACGGCCGGATCGGTATACGGATGCACCAGGGTCGCGCCAGTCTGCTGCTGCACGGCCGCGGCCGTCTGCTCGCGCGCGGCGATCGTCGCGGCGCACGGGTGCAGCTGCGCGCCGTAGCGTTCGATCGCGGCAAGCTTGGCCCTGACCGCGCCTTCCGGCACGACGACGTGGCAGGCGATGCCGCGTGTGGACGCGGCCAGCGCGAGCGCGGCGCCGTGATTGCCCGAGGAATGCGTGACCACGCCGCGGCGCGCGACGTCTTCCGGCAGCGACCAGACCGCGTTGCAGGCGCCGCGGAACTTGAACGCGCCCATGCGCTGGAGCTGTTCGCACTTGAAATGCAGCTGGGCGCCGGCGAGCTCGTCGAGGCTGCGCGAACGCAGTACCGGCGTGACCTGGGCATGCGGCGCGATGCGCGCGGCGGCGTCGCGGATGGCGGCGAGAGTGACGCGATGAGAGGTTTCCATGGCGCGGCGACGATACAGGCCGCCGCGCACGCGTGCTAGCCTGCAGCCCCTGTAGTTGCGCCAGCCCGTCCATGCCCGCATCCGAACACGGCCCTGTCCGTCTCGCCGACTATCGCGCGCCCGCCTGGCGCGTCGTCGCGGCGACCCTGGAATTCGATCTCGACATCCACGCGACGCAGGTGTGCGCGCGGCTGGAACTGCGCCGCGCCACGCCCGAAGCGGCGCCGCTGCAGCTCGACGGCATCGGCCTGCAGCTGCGCGCGATCCGTCTCGACGGCCGCGCGCTGGCGCCGCACGAATACGCCGTCGACGAGGATGCGCTGCACATATTCGACGCGCCCGCCACGGCCGTGCTCGAAACCGAGGTCACGCTCGATCCCGCCGCCAACAGCGCGCTGTCGGGGCTGTACCTGTCCGGCAGCGCCGAGCACGGCTTCCTGCTGACCCAGTGCGAGGCCGAGGGCTTCCGCCGCATCACCTATTATCCGGACCGACCCGACGTGCTCGCGCCGTTCCATGTGACCCTGCGCGCCGACCGCGCACGCTTTCCGGTGCTGCTGGCCAACGGCAACCCGGCCGGTGCCGGCGAACTCGCCGACGGCCGCCATTGGGCCGCCTGGAACGACCCGCATCCGAAGCCGAGCTATCTGTTCGCCGTGGTCGCCGGCCGCCTCGAACAGATCGAGCAGGCCTACGTGACCGCCGACGGCCGCCCGGTCACCCTGCGCATATTCGCCGAAGCCGACGCGATCGACCGCTGCGGCTATGCGATGGACGCCCTGGTTCGCGCCATGCGCTGGGACGAGCGCGAGTACGGCCGCAACTACGATCTCGACGTGTTCCACATCGTCGCCACCCACGACTTCAACATGGGCGCGATGGAGAACAAGGGTCTCAACATCTTCAATGCGAAGTACCTGCTGGCCGATCCGCAGCGCTCCAGCGACGAGGATTACGCCCACGTCGAAGCCATCGTCGCGCATGAATATTTCCACAACTGGACCGGCAACCGCGTGACTTGCCGCGACTGGTTCCAGCTGTCGCTGAAGGAAGGCCTGACGGTCTACCGCGAGCAGCAGTTCAGCGCCGACATGAACTCGGCCACGCTCAAACGCATCGAGGACGTGCAGTTGCTGCGCCGCGCCCAGTTCGCCGAGGATGCCGGCCCGCTGGCCCACCCGGTGCGGCCGGTCGAATACAGCGCGATCGACAATTTCTACACCGCCACCGTCTACGACAAGGGCGCCGAGCTGGTGCGCCTCGTCGCCGGCCGGCTCGGCGCCTCGGCCTGGCGCCGCGGCATGGACGAATACTTCCGTCGTCACGACGGCGAGGCGGCGACCGTGGAGCAGTTCCTCGCCGCGCTCGGCGAAGCCAACGGTATCGACCTGTCGCCGTACCTGGCCTGGTACGCCCAGGCCGGCACGCCGCAGCTGCATGCGCGCGGCGACTACGATGCGGCACGGCGCCGCTACCGCCTGAGCCTGCGCCAGCACACGGCGCCGACGCCGGGCCAGGCGCACAAGCAGCCGCTGCCGATTCCGGTACGTCTGGCGCTGTTCGGCGCCGACGGCGCCGTCCTGCCGCTGCGCCTGGACGCCGACGCGACACCCGCGACCGAATGCGTCATCGAGCTCACGGACGCCGAACAGCATTTCGATTTCGTCGACATCGACGCGCCGCGCGCGGCCTCGCTGCTGCGGGGCTTCTCCGCGCCGGTGCGCCTGCAGACCGACCTCGACGCCGCCGATCTGGCCTTCCTGCTGCGCCACGAAAGCGACGGCTTCAACCGCTGGGAGGCTGCGCAGCAACTTGCCCGGCGCGCGATGCGCGAGCTGCTCGCCGGCGCCGAGGCCGTGCCCGAACTCGCAGTCTGGTGCGACACCCTGGCCGGACTGTTCGATGCCGATCTCGATCCGGCGCTGCTGGCCGAGCTGCTGACGCCGCCCGACTACAACGAACTGGCCGCGCAGTGCGAGCCGCTGGACCCGGCCGCGCTGCACCTGGCGCGCGAGACCCTGGAGCAGGCGCTCGCGCAGCGCCTCGGCGAAGCGCTGGCGGCGCGCCATACCCTGCTGCTGCGCAGCGAGTCCGGTGACCTCGACGGCGCGGCGCGCGGCCGTCGCCGCCTGCTCAACCGCTGCCTGCGGCTGTGGCTGCGCGTCGACGCGGAGCTTGCCCCGGAAGTCGCCGCGACACGCTATGTGCTCGCGCCGAGCATGAGCGAACGCCTCGCGGCACTCGCCGGACTGCTCGCCCAGGACCTGCCGCAGGCGCAGAAGGCGCTGCAGGATTTCGCGCGCCGCCATGACGCGGACGCAGTCACCCTGGACAAGTGGTTCGCGCTGCAGGCTACCGTGCCGCGTGCGGAAACCGTCGAGCGCGTCGCCGCGCTGCTGCGCCATCCGCGCTTCAGTCTGCGCAACCCGAACCGCGTCTCGGCGCTGCTGCAGGGCTTCGCCGCGCGCAATCCGATCGCCTTCCACCGCAGCGACGGTGCCGGCTACCGGCTCGTCGAACAGGCCCTGCGCGAAATCGACGCACTGAACCCGACCACGGCCGCACGCCTGGCCACGACCCTGAAAGACTGGCGCCGCCTGGAGCCGCAGCGGCGCGCCCTGCTGCAGGCCAGCCTGCAGCGGCTCGCGGCAACCGAGACCTCGCACGATCTCGGCGACATCCTGCGGCGCAGCCTCGGCTGACGTCAGATCCGGTTAACGGCGAAGCCGCTACACTGCGGCAGTCGTCCGGCCCGAAGGTGACCGTCATGCGTCGAGTCTTCTGCTCCCTGTTTGCCGCGCTGGCCCTGGCCGGCTGCGCGAGCACCGGCTATTACCGCGAGGACGGCGCCGCCGACTACTACTACGAGCGCGACGCCTACTACAGCGGCGGCTCTTACGCCGGCTACGGCGCCAGCCGCTACGGCTTCTACGATCCGTTCTGGACGCCCGGCTTCTACCTCGGCATCAGCAGCTGGCCGTATTCCAACTATGGCTACGGCTTCGGCTACAGCCCGTACTACGCCGGCTGGCCCTACTTCGGCTACGCCCCCTGGTACGACAGCTGGTGGGGCGTGGGCTACAACGACTGGTCCTGGCAGCGCCATCAGCAGGCACTGGCCCGCGACCGCAATGCCGGCAGCGAGGCCGCCGCCGTCGCAGGCCTGCGCAGCCGCGGCGCACCGGACCGCTACGGTACGGCCCTGACTCCCGGCGCGGCACAGTTGGCACCGGAAGGCGCCAGCAGCCGCCGCGGCACTCCCGACTCGGCACGCCGGGCCGGCGCCGATCGCATCGACCCTTATTACGGCACGCCGCGCATCCGCCGCGGCGAAGGTCTGCCGCAGCGCGAGACGCCGCCGCCCGGGGCGGGCGACCCGTCGCAGCGTCGTCTGCCCGTGCGCGAGGCGCAGGGCCTGCCGAACCGCGACGAGCGGCCGTTCCGCACCGGACCGGCGAATAGCGAAGGCCGCTTCGCACCGGCGCCGCACGCACCGATGCGCAGTCCCGCCCCGGCGCCGGCCAGGAGCGTCGCGCCGGCTCCGTCGTTCGAGCGCACACCAAGCGCGCCGTCGCGCAGCAGCGACGGCGGCGGCGGCCGCCGCGCCCGCGAAGACTGAACCGGCCGCCGCCGCGGCAGTCGTCAGACGCGATCCATCGGAGACGGGGCCTGCGCAGGCGGGCCGCTGCCGCCAATCCGATCCTGCCGCCCCCCCAAAAAAAAGGCCCCGCAAAGCGAGGCCCATGCAAGTCCGCGCGGGTCGGGCGCGGAGGAGAGAGACGGTGATTTCAGGCGCTGAGGCGGCCGAGCGCTTCGTTGATGCGGGCGACGCGCGAGGCCAGCGGGGCGACCAGGGACTCGACCTCACCGGCCACTTTCTGGCGGCGGATGCTCGCGATGGCGAGCTCGAGCTTGCTGACTTCGATCAGCAGATCCACGCGCATGAACAGCGGGTTGACCTGAATTGTCGGATCAATGGCAGCGTTCATGGGACATCCCCTGGGCCTTCGTTCAGCTACGTGATCTGTGATGCAGTTCTCGTGCCAGTCCTGGGAAACTGAGTTGGGCGTCACGGTTGACGCATTTTTTCCCGGAAGTGACCGCGTAGGTCGCTTCCTGACGCGGCCGAACAGGTCGATCCGGCGCACTGCAGAGTTCGATGAGCTTCACGGTTTGATAATGCGCGGCACGGATACTCTGCGCCCGTCACAACGAAAAACGCCGCAGCTGCTTGCGCAATCTGCGGCGTCTGGCCGGTTACTGGCGCCCGGCATACGGTCCTCTTGGATTCCCCCTGTTCCTAAGACCGCCGGGCGCCAGCCTCCACCCCTGTAGCGGGAAGCGTCACCACGGCCATCCTAGGGTGCGTCCTCCCACCGACGCGGAGCCGGCCCCTGAATTCCGACTATCGACGTGCTCGCAAACGTCGTGCGTCGGTGGGAGTGCAGGACAGGTAATGCAGAGGGCGTGCCAACGCTGACTGCATTGACCTGGAACGTGCGGCCGAGCCCGCCGTCCGCCTGCGCGCCGCCGCCACAACCGCTAGAATTCGCGCCGTTTCCGCGCCCCGCTCGCCCGCCATGGACTATTCCAGAACCTTCGACGTCATCGTGATCGGCGGCGGCCACGCCGGCACCGAGGCCGCCCTGGCCGCGGCGCGCTGCGGCGCACAGACCCTGCTGCTGAGCCACAACATCGAGACCATAGGCCAGATGAGCTGCAATCCGGCCATCGGCGGGATCGGCAAGGGGCATCTGGTCAAGGAAGTCGACGCGCTCGGCGGCGCGATGGCGCATGCCGCCGATCAGGCCGGCATCCAGTGGCGTGTGCTCAACGCCTCGAAAGGCGCCGCGGTGCGTGCGACACGCTGCCAGGCCGACCGCGCGCTGTACAAGGCGGCGATCCGCCGCATCGTCGAGAACCAGCGCAACCTGAGCCTGTTCCAGCAGGCCGTCGACGATCTGCTGCTGGACGGGGACACGGTCGTCGGCGCCGTCACGCAAATGGGCCTGCGCTTCCATGCACGCGCCGTCGTGCTGACCGCCGGCACCTTCCTCGCCGGCAAGATCCACATCGGTTTCGCCAACTATGCCGGCGGCCGCGCCGGCGATCCGCCGGCGACGACGCTGGCCTCGCGGCTGCGCGAACTCACCCTCGGCGCCGATCGCCTGAAGACCGGCACGCCGCCGCGCATCGACGGCCGCAGCATCGACTACAGCGGCCTGCAGGCCCAGCCCGGCGACGATCCGCTGCCCGTCATGTCCTTTCTCGGCGACGTGGCCGAACATCCTCGCCAGCTGCCGTGCTGGATCACGCATACCAGCGAGCGCACGCACGACATCATCCGCGCCGCACTGGACCGCTCGCCGCTGTATACCGGCAAGATCGAAGGCGTAGGCCCGCGCTACTGCCCGTCGATCGAGGACAAGGTCGTGCGCTTCGCCGACAAGACCTCGCACCAGATCTTCATCGAGCCCGAAGGGCTGCAGACGCACGAGATCTATCCGAACGGCATATCGACCTCGCTGCCGTTTGACGTGCAGTTGGAGCTCGTGCGCTCGATCCAGGGCTTCGGGAACGCGCACATCACGCGGCCGGGCTATGCCATCGAATACGACTATTTCGATCCGCGCGGCCTGAAGGCCTCGCTGGAGACCAAGGCGATCAATGGCCTGTTCTTCGCCGGCCAGATCAACGGCACCACCGGCTACGAGGAAGCCGCGGCGCAGGGCCTGCTCGCCGGCCTGAATGCAGCGCGCCAGACGCAGCAGCGCGAACCGTGGACGCCGCGCCGGGACGAGGCCTACCTCGGCGTGCTCGTCGACGATCTCGTGACCAACGGTACCAGCGAGCCGTACCGCATGTTCACCTCGCGCGCCGAATACCGCCTGCAGCTGCGCGAGGACAATGCCGACCTGCGCCTGACCGAACGCGGCTACGAACTCGGCTGCGTCGACCAGACCCGCTACGACGCGTTCCGCGCCAAGCGCGATGCCGTCGCGGCGGAAAGCGCGCGGCTCGGCGCGATCTGGGCCGCGCCGGGCAACGCCCTGGGCCGCGACATCGAGTCCACGCTCGGCCTGAGCCTGACGCGCGAAGCCAGCGCGCTCGACCTGCTGCGCCGGCCCGAGCTCGATTACGCGAGTCTCGCGCGCGTACCCGGCATAGGTCCGGCCGTGGGTGATGCGCGCGTGGCCGAACAGGTCGAGATCGGCGTGAAGTACGCCGGCTATCTGGAACGTCAGCGCGGCGAGATCGAACGCCAGCGCCGCCACGAGGACACGCGCATTCCGGCCGGTTTCGACTACGCCAGCGTGTCCGGCCTGTCGGCCGAGGTCGCGCAGAAGCTCTCGCGCGCGCTGCCGCAGACCATAGGCCAGGCCAGCCGCATCGCCGGCGTCACGCCGGCGGCGATTTCACTGCTGCTGGTGCACCTCAAGCGGCGCGCGGCCTGACCAGCGGCGCGACCGTCGCGCTGCGCGCGGACTGCCGCAACGGAAAGCGTGCCGCGCCTCCGGCGACTCATGGATTTCCCCTGCCCTGAATGAAGCACGAGCCTCGCACAGGCGCCCGTGCACGGCGATCCGTACGCAGGCGCCCATCGGGTTGTGGCAGGATCAGAAGCGATAGCCGACGGCCAGACCGTAGGCCAGCGGGTCGATGTTGACGGTGCCGACCTTGGCGCCGTTCACGCGCGCCTCGGTGTCGATGTCCATCCAGCGCAGATCCACCGACATCAGCCAGCGCTCGCTCAGGGTGAAGTCCAGGCCCGCATGCGCCGCAGCACCCCAGGATTTGCCCAGGGTCAGCTGGGTGCCGGCCAGCGGACCGCGCTCCTTCACGTCGAAGAACGCCGTGTAGTTCAGGCCGATGCCGACGAACGGCGACACCTTGCCGCCCGGATTGAAGTGGTACTGCACCGACACGGTCGGCGGCAGGTGCGAGACTTCCGCCGCCTTGACGCCGTTGAGCTTCACGTCGTGCTTGAACGGCGTGGCCGCGAGCACTTCGACGCCCCAGTTCGGATTCAGGAAATACTCCAGCTGGAAGGTCGGACGCCAGTCGCCGGAAACGTCGGTCTTGAGCGTGCCGCCGGCGAGCGTGCCATTGTCCGATTTCGGATCGACCTGATGCGCGCCGACCTTGAAGGTCCAGTCGTAGGCGCTGGCCGAGGCGCTGGCCAGCAGCGACGACGCAAGCAGCGCGAGCGTGGCGGAGATACGCATTACCATGGGAAAACCTCGTTGTTGAAGACTGTGCGCATCGTCTCAGCCGTGCGCACGACGGCTATTGATCCGGATCAAATCGCAGCGCTGCCGACAGCAAAGCCCCGCGTCAGGCACTAGAATGCCAAGCCCGGCGCACGCTTCCGGCGCGCGCCGCCGCTCAACCAGGAAGACCAGGTTTCATGCTTACGATCGAACAGAAGATTGCCGAAGAAATCGTCGCCAAGCCGGCCCAGGTACAGGCAGCCATCGAACTGCTGGACGGCGGCGCGACCGTTCCGTTCATCGCGCGCTACCGCAAGGAGGTCACCGGCGGCCTCGACGACACGCAGCTGCGCAACCTCGAGGAGCGGCTGCGCTATCTGCGCGAACTCGAAGAACGCCGCGCCGCGATCCTCGCCAGCATCACCGAGCAGGGCAAACTCAGCGACGAACTGAAAAAGGAAATCCTGCACGCTGACACAAAAGCAAGACTAGAAGATTTATACCTGCCCTACAAGCCCAAGCGCCGCACCAAGGCGCAGATCGCCCGCGAAGCGGGTCTGCAGCCGCTGGCCGACGGCCTGCGCGAAGATCCGACACAGAAGCCCGAGGAGTTCGCCCAGCGCTTCATCGACGCGGAAAAGGGCGTGGCCGACATCAAGTCGGCGCTCGACGGCGCGCGCGCGATCCTGCTCGAAGAGTTTTCCGAAGACGCCGCCCTCGTCGGCGAGTTGCGCGGCTGGCTGACCGACCGCGGCCAGGTCCGCGCCAAGGTCGTCGCCGGCAAGGAGAACGAAGGCGCGAAGTTCCGCGACTATTTCGATCACGCCGAGCCGATCAAGGCGATTCCTTCGCACCGCATGCTCGCGCTGTTCCGCGCGCGCAACGAAGGCATCATCGACCTCGAACTGGAACCGACGACCGAACCCGACCAGGGCCACGCCGAAGCCGAAGGCCGCGTCGCCGCGCATTTCGGCATTGCTCAGCGCGGCCGTGCGGCCGACACCTGGCTGCTGGAAACCTGCCGCCAGACCTGGCGCATCAAGCTGCACCTGCATCTCGCGCTGGACCTGTTCGGCAAGACCCGCGAAGGGGCCGAGGACGAGGCCATCCGCGTGTTCGGCGAGAACCTCAAGGATCTGCTGCTGGCCGCGCCGGCCGGCCCGAAGGTCGTCATGGGCCTGGATCCGGGCATCCGCACGGGCTGCAAGGTCGCCATCGTCGACGGCACCGGCAAGCTGCTCGGCACCGGCGTGATCTACCCGCACGAACCCAAGAACCAGTGGGACCAGTCCATCGCCCAGCTGGCGGCCTGGAGCCGTCAGTACGGCGTCAACCTGATCGCGATCGGCAACGGCACGGCGTCGCGCGAGACCGACAAGCTCGTCGGCGAGCTCATGAAGAAGGCGCCCGAGCTCAAGCTCGCCAAGGTCGTCGTCAGCGAAGCCGGCGCCTCGGTGTATTCGGCGTCGGAAATCGCCGCGCGCGAGTTCCCCGATCTCGACGTCAGCCTGCGCGGCGCCGTGTCGATCGCGCGGCGCCTGCAGGATCCGCTGGCCGAACTCGTCAAGATCGAGCCCAAGGCCATCGGCGTGGGCCAGTACCAGCACGACGTGAACCAGGTGAAGCTCGCCCGCGCGCTCGACGCGAAGGTCGAGGACTGCGTCAACGCGGTCGGTGTGGACGTCAACACGGCCTCGGCGCCGCTGCTCGCGCGCGTGGCCGGCCTGTCCGCCTCGGTCGCCGAGAACGTGGTCAAGTTCCGCGACGCCAACGGTGCATTCCGCAACCGCGAGCAGCTCAAGAAAGTGCCGCGACTCGGCGACAAGGCCTACGAACAGTGCGCCGGCTTCCTGCGTATCGCCGCCGGCGACAACCCGCTGGATGCCTCGTCCGTGCATCCGGAGGCCTATCCGGTCGTCGAGCGCATCATCAAGTCCTGCGGCCGCGAGGTGAAGAGCCTGATCGGCGACAGCTCGTTCATCAAGACCCTGCGCGCCGAGCAGTTCACCGATGCGACGTTCGGCCTGCCGACGGTCAAGGACATCCTCAAGGAACTCGAAAAGCCCGGCCGCGACCCGCGCCCGGAATTCGTCACGGCCGCGTTTGCCGAAGGGGTGGAGGATCTCAAGGACCTCAAGCCCGGCATGGTGCTCGAAGGCCGCGTCTCCAACGTCGCCGCGTTCGGCGCGTTCGTCGACATCGGCGTGCATCAGGACGGTCTCGTGCACGTCTCGGCGCTGTCGACCAAGTTCGTCAAGGATCCGCGCGAAGTGGTCAAGGCCGGCGACGTGGTCAAGGTCAAGGTGCTCGAGGTCGACATTCCGCGCAAGCGCATCGCGCTGACCATGCGTCTGGACGATCCGATCGGCGAAGCCGCGGCGACGGCCGGCGGCGGCGGCGGCGCGCGGCGCGACGAACGCGGTCCGCGGCGCGACAATGGCCCGCGCAGCTTCGGTCCCAAGCCCGGCAGCGCGCCGGCGCCGGCCAGCAACGCGTTCGCCGACGCCTTTGCCAAGGCCAAGCGCAACTGAGCCGCGGCGGCCGTGCACGCGGCCGCCGCTTTCACTGACGGCAGCGGATATTCCCATGCGTTTCGAAGGCACCGACCGTTATGTCGCGACGGACGAGCTCAAGCTCGCCGTCAACGCCGCGATCACCCTGCAGCGTCCGCTGCTGATCAAGGGCGAGCCGGGCACCGGCAAGACCCTGCTCGCCGAGGAAGTCGCGCGGGCGCTCGGCGCGCCGCTGATCGAGTGGCACATCAAGTCCACGACCAAGGCGCAGCACGGCCTCTACGAATACGATGCGGTCGCGCGCCTGCGCGACTCGCAGCTCGGCGAGGCGCGTGCGACCGACATCGCCAACTACATCGTGCCGGGCAAGCTCTGGCAGGCGTTCGCGAGCGACCGCCGCGCCGTCGTGCTGATCGACGAGATCGACAAGGCCGACATCGAATTCCCGAACGATCTGCTGCGCGAACTCGACCGCATGGACTTCCACGTCTACGAGACCGGCGAGACCGTACGCGCGAAGCAGCGCCCGATCGTGATGATCACGTCCAACAACGAGAAGGAACTGCCCGACGCGTTCCTGCGCCGCTGCTTCTTCCACTACATCCGCTTTCCCGACGCGGACACGCTCGCAGCCATCGTCGAGGTGCATTTCCCAGGCCTCAAGCGCGAGCTGCTGCACGAGGCGCTGACGGCCTTCCTCGCCCTGCGCGAAACGCCCGGGCTGAAGAAGAAACCGACCACCTCGGAGCTGCTGGACTGGCTCAAGCTGCTGCTGGCCGAGGATCTGGCCGTCGACACCCTGCGCGAGCGCAACGCGAAGAAGGCGATTCCGCCGCTGTACGGTGCGCTGCTCAAGAACGAGGCCGACGTGCAGTTGTTCGAGCGCATCGCCTTCATCGCGCGCCGCGGCGGCTGAAAGCCGGCGCCACACGCAAAAACGGCCGGCAATGCCGGCCGTTTTCATTGCTGGGCGCCGCTGCCGTGCTGCAGGAGCCGGCGCCGCGGTCGCGCCGGCTTACTTGCCCGGCGGACGCTTGGAAATCGTGTCGTACTTGCCGACCGCGCGGTCGTACAGCGTCTTGGCTTCGGCATCGGCCAGCACGCTGACGTTGCCGCCGTCCCTCTTGGTCTTGAGCACGAGCGTGCCGGCTTCGCTCCAGCCCGCGCGCGTGACCGCATTCGGCTTTTCCGCCATCGCCGGCACGCGCTCCTGGACCACGGCCATCGGCTTGCCGTCGCGGTAGGCGTACTGGAAGTTGATGCGGCCCTTGTCGCCGTAGTCGGTGACTTCGCGGATATAGCGCAGCGCGCCTTTGTTGTCGAAAAAGCCGTCCCAGGCGGTCGTGCTGGTCTCGTCTTCGCTGGAGCCCTGCGAACGCTTCATGCCGCCGATCGCGCGTTCGAGGCTGGCGTATTCGGATTCGAGCTTCTCCGACGCGGTCGGTTCCGGCGTCATGACCACGTCGACCTTGGCCGGCGAACCCTTGGTGATGACCGGATATTCGCGCGGCGCGACGTAGCGGCGCTCGCCGTCGATGAGTTCGACGGTAAGGATGTACAGCGCGTTCTTGTCGATCTTGCCGGTCTCGAACGGCAGCTGGAACTGGGCCGGCAGCGTGCCCGGATTCGTCGTGCTCTGCGCGACCGTGACCGGCGGCTTGAGGCTGACGTTGACCAGCGCGAGCTTGAGCTGCGCTTCCGCACCGACCGGCGCCGGCACCTTCAGCGAGATCGAGCCGGTCACCGACGTCGGCATGGGCGCCTGGGCCGAGGACGCTGCCTGATTGCCGGCGTTGTTGGATTGGCCGCAGGCGGCGAGAGCCAGGCTGGCGATCAGCAGGGGAAGGGCAAGCTTCTGCACGGGAAATCTCCGCAAACGTAGAATCATGGCCGGCGCCGACACGGCGACAGTTTGAGACAAGACTGCGCAGACTAGCGGGTTTGGCCGCCGCTGTCGCGACTACGAAGGTGCAATGATGCCATCAACCCTGTTGCATAAGTGTTTATCCGGCCCCGGCCGAAGCGGTGCGGCGGCAGCGCGAACCGGCCGGCCCGCCGCCGCACCGCGGCCCCAGCGGGCCACACGATCATGCTGATCCGCTTCTTTCTCTGGCTGCGCAGCCAGGGACTCAAGCCCGGCATCCATGAGCTGCTGGCCCTGCTCGATGCGCTGCGCGCGGGCTTTTCGCGTCTTTCACTGGACGAATTCCATACCTTGGCGCGGATTTGCCTGATCAAGGACGAAACCCAGTTCGACCGCTACGACCGCGCCTTCGGCAGCTTCTTCAGCGGCGTGGACGCCGCCGCACAGCAGCTCTACGGCGCGGTGCCGGAAGAATGGCTGCGACGCGAATTCGAGCGTGCGTTCAGCGCCGAGGAAAAAGCCGCCGTGGAAGCGCTCGGCGGGTTGCAAAAATTGCTCGATGAGCTGACCAGACGCCTGGCCGAGCAGCAGGAACGCCATCAGGGCGGCTCGCGCTGGATAGGCACGGGCGGCACCTCGCCGTTCGGCCATTCCGGCTACAACCCCGAGGGCGTGCGCATCGGCGGACGCTCCAGCCAGCGTCGCGCGGTCAAGGTCTGGGAGCAGCGCCAGTTCCGCAATCTCGACGACACGCGCGAACTCGGCACGCGCGACATCAAGCTCGCCCTGCGCGCGCTGCGCCGGCTCGCCCGCAGCGGTGCCGAGGAGGAGCTGGATCTCGACGGCACCATCCGCGCGACCGCGCGCAATGCCGGCTGGCTGGATCTCAGGCTGCGGCCCGAGCGGCACAACGCGGTCAAGGTTCTGCTGCTGCTCGACATCGGCGGTTCGATGGACGACCACGTGCGCGTCTGCGAAGAGCTGTTCTCGGCCGCGCGCAGCGAGTTCAAGCACCTGCAGCATTTCTATTTCCACAACTTCATCTATGAACGGCTCTGGCGCGACAACGCGCGGCGCTGGGACGCGCATCAGTCCACGCTCGATCTGCTGCACACCTACGCCGCCGACTACAAGCTCGTCATCGTCGGCGACGCAAGCATGAGCCCGTACGAGATCACCGAACCCGGCGGCAGCATCGAACACCACAATGCGGAGGCCGGCGCGGCCTGGCTCGCACGCCTGACCGAGCTCTATCGGCGTGCGGTCTGGCTCAATCCGGTCGAGCCCTCGCGCTGGGAATGGACGCCGTCGATCGGCATCACGCGCGAACTCATGGACGGCCGCATGTATCCGCTGACCCTGGCCGGGCTGAACGAGGCCGTGGAGTCGCTGCGCGGGCGCTGAAGCGGCAACTGCACCTCGGCGCGGTCACTCCCCGCGCCGGCGTATGCGCAGCTGATCGACCGGAAACGTCGCGATGTCGGTGCCGCCGTGGCGGCGCGGCTGGCCGGGGCGCGGCCCCCAGGCATGCGCGTAGATGACTTCGTAGGTCGCCGGCAGGCGGCCGTCGTCGCGCCGGTACTGCTCGTAGGCGCTTGCGACGGCCTGCAGCCGCGACTTGCCGGTCAGCCCGCGGCGCCGGTGCAGGTCTGCGTTGGTCGCGCCTATGGCCTTGAGATCGCGCATCAGCGCGTTCGCGTCGGCATAGGTCAGCGTGAATTCTTCGCCGTCGAGCACCGGATCGCGGAAACCCGCCGCCAGCAGCGCGTCGCCGATGCGCTGGATGTCGGCGAACTGGCTCACGTGCGGCGAGCGGTCGACCTCGCCCCAGGCTTCGCGCAGCTCATAGAGGGTCAGCGGACCGAACGTCGACAGGGCCAGGAAACCCTCCGGACGCAGCACGCGGCGGAATTCGTCGAACAGCGCCGGCAGATCGACGATCCACTGTATGCAGAGACTGGAAAACAGCACGTCGACGCTGTTGTCGGCCAGCGGCAGCTGACGCGCGTCGGCGCAGATGCGCGCGAGCGGGCGCAGCCAGCTGCCTTCGCGGCGCGCCTGCTGCAGCATCGGCAGCGCGAAATCCATCGCGATGACCTCGGCCTTGCGCCAGCGCTTGCGCAGCTGGCCGCTCGCGCGGCCCGGTCCGCAGCCGAGATCGAGCACGCGCTGCGGCGGCACGGTCACGTAATCCAGGCGTTCGAGCAGGCGGTCTTCGACTTCGTGCTGCAGCACGGCATGTTCCGCATAGCCGGCGGCGGCGCGGCCGAACGCGCGGCGTATCTGATCGGGATCGAACGGCGTCATGCGGCCAGCTCCGTGTGAAACGCGCGCACGGCCTCGGCCACGCGCTGCGCATGGCCGATGAACGGCGCATGGCCGGCCGACAGTTCGAGATAGCGCCCGCCGGGACTGTGCTGCGCGGCCCATTGCATCGCGGCCGGCGGAATCAGCTTGTCGCGCCGGCCGGCGATCCACAGACTCGGCGCGCGCAGGCCCGGCAGCAGCGCACGCAGGTCGGCGCGGTCGAGGATGTCCAGGCCGTCGCAAAGCACGCTCAGCGCCGGCTCGCCGCGCGCGAACACCTGCGCGCGCAACTCGCGCAGTTCGCTCTGCGCATGCTCAGAGCCGATCGCCTCCAGCGCCAGGAAGCGCTCGATCGTGCGGTGATAGTCGCTGTGCAGGCCGTCGGCGAACTGGCGGAACAGATCCGGCGAGACGCCCTGGGGCCAGTCCTCGCCGACGACGAAACGCGGGCTCGTTGCAATCAGCACCAGCGCGCCGACGCGGTCCGGCCGATGCCGCGCGGCTTCGAGACAGACCTGTCCACCGAGCGACCAGCCGAGCCAGGTCGCGGCCGGCAGTTGCGCGGCCAACTGCAGCGCGCACTCGTCCAGGCGCAGGCGCGTATCGCTGTCGCGGCTGTAGCCGTGGCCCGGCAGGTCGACGAGATGCAGGCGGAAATGCGGCACGAGCTCGCGCGTCAGCGGCGCGAAGATGCCGGCGTGCATGGCCCAGCCGTGGATCAGGACGAGATCGGGCCCGTGGCCCAGGGTTTCGATATGCATGGGGTTCAATCGGCGGCGGCGGACCGCTCGCGTTCTTCACGAATGAGCACGGCGAGGCGCCGCCAGTCGTCGCGGGGAAACAGACAGGGCAGGCGCAGCCGACGCCGCCGCCCGATTATGGATTGCTCCAGCCATTCCGGATCGAAGCCTTCCCAGACGCCGGCGACCGGAACCAGGTTCCACTGCAGCAGCGGCTGCAGCTCCCGCCGCAGGATCCAGTCCAGTTCCGCCTCGCTGTAGCCCGAAGCGGCCAGACTCTGCGCCAGGGACGGCAGCCGCGCGTCGACGTCGGTGTCGAGAAACAGTTCGGACAGGGCCAGCCAGACCGGCCGGCGCTGTAAGAGATCGGCAGCGGCCGGCGTCATGTCTTCTGCACCGCCTGCACGGTGTCGAGCAGCTGCTCGACCATCGCTTCGCTGTGCAGCGCCGACAGGGTGATGCGCAGGCGCGCGGTGCCGGCCGGCACGGTCGGTGGGCGAATCGCCGGCACGTAGACACCGCGCGCTTCGAGCGCGCGCGACAGACGCAGCGCGGTTTCGCTGTCGCCGACCCGCAGCGGCTGGATCGCGCTGCGCGACGGCAGCAGCGGCAAGCCGCGCGCCGCGGCACCGTCGCGCAGATGCGCAATCAGGATCTGCAGCCGGTCGCGGCGCCAGGACTCGTAGCGGGCGATGTTCACCGCGACGAGCGCGGCCGCGGCAACCGCGGGCGGCATGGCCGTGGTGTAGACATGACTGCGCGCGAACTGCACGAGGCCGTCGATCAGGTTCGCGCTGCCGGCAATGAACGCGCCGGCGCAGCCGAGCGCCTTGCCCAGCGTGGCCATCAGCACGGGCGCGGCATCCTGGTCCAGGCCGGCCTCGGCCAGGCTGCCGGCGCCGTCGCGGCCGAGCACACCCAGGCCGTGCGCATCGTCGACGTGCAGGGTCGCGCCACGCGCACGGCACAGCACGGCCAGCTCCGCCAGCGGGGCGACGTCGCCGTCCATGCTGAACACGCCGTCGGTCGCGAGCAGCGCCGCGGCATCGGGCATCGCATCGAGCTGGCGCCGCGCGCTGGCCACGTCGGCATGCACATAGCGTTTCAGGGTCGCGCCGCTGAGCCGCGCGCCGTCGATCAGGCAAGCGTGATTGAGCTTGTCCTGCAGGCACAGGTCGCCGTCGCGCAGCAGCGCGACGAGCACGCCGATGTTGGCCAGATAACCGCTCGAAAACAGCAGTGCCCGCTCGCGGCCGGTCCAATCCGCGAGCGCCTGCTCCAGTTCCTCATGCGGCGCGCGATGACCACCGAGCAGATGCGCCGCGGTTGCGCCCACCCCCCAGCGCTGCGCCGCATCGACGAGCGCTTCGCGCAGACGCGGATGCTGCGCCAGGCCCAGATAGTCGTTGCTCGCGAAATTCAGCAGCCGGCGGCCGCCGATGAGGACGTAGGCTCCGTCGACCGCGTCGACGCCGCGCAGCCGCCGCAACAGGCCGGCCTCGGCGCGGGCGGCCTGGGCCTGGGCCAGTCGGGCGAGCAGATCGGGTCGGGACATGGCCGACGGCGGCGCACGCCGCCGCTTCAGGCAGCCAGTTCGGCGTCGGAACAGGCGCCGCCGCAACCGCCGCCGGCACAGGCCGCCGCGTCGGTCTCGACGATGTCCGCATGCACGGTCGAGGACTGTTCCACGACCTGCATCGCATGGATGCCGAGGCGGCGGAACAGGGCCTGATCGTGCTCCACGTCCGGATTGCCCGTGGTCAGCAGCTTCTCGCCGTAGAAGATCGAGTTCGCGCCGGCCAGGAAGCACAGGGCCTGCAGTTCGTCGTTCATCTCGGCGCGACCGGCCGACAGGCGCACCATCGACAGCGGCATCAGCAGCCGCGCCACGGCGATCGTGCGCACGAATTCGAACGGATCCAGCAGCGCGGTGCCGGCCAGCGGCGTGCCGGCGACCTGCACGAGCCGGTTGATCGGCACCGACGTCGGATGCTCGGGCAGGTTGGCCAGGGTCTGCAGCAGGCCGGCGCGCTGCTCGCGCGTCTCGCCCATGCCGACGATGCCGCCGCAGCAGGTCTTGAGACCGGCCTGGCGCACGTGTTCCAGGGTATCCAGACGATCCTGGTATTCGCGCGTCCTGATGACGTCGCCGTAGAACTCCGGCGCCGTGTCGAGATTGTGGTTGTAGTAGTCCAGGCCGGCGCTCTTCAGCGCCTGCGCCTGTTCGGGCTGCAGCATGCCCAGCGTCGCGCAGGTTTCCAGGCCCAGCGCCTTCACCGCGCCGATCATTTCGGCGACCTTGGCCACGTCCTTGTCCTTCGGCGAGCGCCAGGCCGCGCCCATGCAGAAGCGCGAGGCGCCGGCGGCCTTGGCCTGGCGCGCGCGCTCGACGACGACGTCCAGGCTCATGAGCTTCTCGGCCTTCAGGCCGGTCGCGTAGCGCGCGCTCTGCGGGCAGTAGGCGCAGTCTTCGGGGCAGCCGCCGGTCTTGATCGACAGCAGGGTGGAGACCTGCACGGCGTTGGCGTCGAAGTTCGCGCGATGCGCCTGCTGGGCGCGGTGCATCAGGTCGGCGAACGGCAGGTCGAACAGGGCGAGCACTTCCTCGCGCGTCCAGTCGTGGCGTAGGGCTGTCATGGGCGGTCGCTTGCGGGCTAAATTCGGGCGCGAGTGTCGGGGCCGGGACGGGGGCTGTCAACGTGAACGCGCGTACGGCGGTTGACGGCTGGCTGCAGCGGCTGGGTTTCGCGCTGCTGCCGGCGCGCTGCCTGCTCTGCGGCGGAGCCGGCGCCGCGCGGCGCGATCTCTGCTCGGCCTGCCTGGCCGATCTGGCGCGCAATACCGCCGCCTGTGCCTGCTGCGGCCTGCCCCTGCCGCAATCCCGGCCCTGGTGCGGCCGCTGCCTCAGGCGCCGGCCCGCGTTCACCGCGACCTGGGCGCCGTTCCTGTACCAGCCGCCGCTGGCCGGCCTGGTCACGCGCTTCAAGTTCGCCGGCGACCTCGCCGCGGGCCGCGTGCTGGCCGAGATCGCGCTGGAGGCCTGGCGCGCCGCGCCGCCGGCTCTGCCTGCTGCGCTGCTGCCGGTGCCGCTGCATCCGGACCGCCTGCGCGAGCGCGGTTACAACCAGGCGCTGGAGCTTGCGCGGCCGTTCGCCGCGGCAGCCGGCCTGCCCTTGCCGGTCGATCTGCTGCAGCGGCTGCGGCCGGCGCCGGCGCAAAGCGGTCTCGGCGCACTGGCGCGGCGGCGCAACCTGCGCGGCGCGTTCGGCCTGCGCGCCGGTGCCGCGCTGCCGGCCCACGTCGCCGTGTTCGACGACGTCATGACGACCGGCGCGACTGCGCAGGAATGCGCGCTGGCGCTGCGCCGGGCCGGTGTCGGACGCGTCGACATCTGGGCCGTCGCGCGATCGCCGGTGTGATTGGCGCCGGTCAGCCGCGCGAGGCGGACCGCGCGATGTTCCCGGCTATCGCCTAGGTGTGCTGCAGCGCGAGCGCCAGGCAGATCGCCGCCCAGACCGCCATGCCGAGCCAGAGATTGTTGCGGAACGCCGCAAAGCAGGCCGCGCGTTCGCGTGCGCGGATCAGGTACTGCTGCCAGCCGCACAACCCGGCCGCCGCGATCACGCCGAAGTAATAGGTCCAGTGCAGGCCGGCGCGCGTGCCGACCAGTATCAGCGCGAGCAGGAAGGTGCCCATGAGCACGCCGAGAATCACCTTGTCGTCGTCGCCGAACAGGATGGCCGTGGATTTGGAACCGGCCTGGATGTCCTCGTCGCGGTCGACCATCGCGTATTCGGTGTCGTAGACCGTCGCCCAGACCACGTTGGCCAGGAACAGCAGCCAGCACAGCGGCGGCAGCGCCTGGAACCAGTCCACGGCCGGCGCGCCGCCCTTGACCGCGGCGAAAGCCATCGGAATCGACCAGCCGAACGCCGCGCCGAGCACGACCTGCGGCAGGTGGGTATAGCGCTTGGCGAAGGGGTACAGGGTGGCCAGCGCGGCGCCGGCCAGGGACAGCTTGACCGTCATCGCATTGGTCAGCAGCACCAGGCCGAACGCGATCAGCAGCAGCACGCCGAACAGCACCAGCGCCGCCCGCGGCGTGACCCGGCCCGCAGCAATCGGCCGGCCGCGCGTGCGTTCGACCTGCGGGTCCAGCCAGCGGTCGGCGTAGTCGTTGATGACACAGCCGGCCGCGCGCATCAGGAACACGCCGATCGTGAAGATCGCGAGCAGCGACGGCGGCGGAAAATCGCCGGCCGCCAGCCACAGCGCCCACCACGTCGGCCAGAGCAGCAGCAGCGCGCCGACCGGCCGGTCCATGCGCATGAGCACGAGATAGTCGCGCGCAGTGTTGCGCCAGTCCTTCGGCAGCAGACGCAGCAGCGCTTCGAGCACACTGCGCGAACGCGCCGACGCATCGGCCGGATGAGCCGGCGCGGCCGCCGCGGCGCGCGATCTGTCGTGGCTGCCCTTGGCCGCTTTCGACTTGCCTGCTGCCTGCGCCGGCGTCGGCGCCGCCTGCGGGGCCGATGCGGGCCGGACGGCCGCTCTGGCGCCATGCGGTTGCAGGAAGGCCGGCAGCGGGCCGCTGTCGGCAGGCTCGGGCGGCGGCGCGGTGGAAGACGGCTGCGCCATCGGCGCTGCGGCCGTCTGCGGCGGCGCGGTGGAAGGCGTTGCGGACGCCGCCTGCCGTGCGTTCGGTGGCGCGGCATGCGCCGTGGCGGCGGTCTCGCGTTCGCCGGCCGGCGACGTGGGTGCGGCGGCCGGGGTTTCGCGCGTGGCGGGCGGCATGGCAGCGGTTGAGCCGCGCGAGGCCGGGGAAGCCAACGCCGGGCTTGCCGGTGCCGGCGTCGTCGGCCTCGCCGGTTGCACCGAGGAAGGCGTCGAGGTCGCAGCGCGAGTTGCCGCGGCAGACGCGGATTGCGGCGTCGGAGTCGACGCAGCGGCCGGCGGCGGTGGCGTTGGACGGACACTGCCCGGCGCGGCGGACGGAGTCGCAACCGGTGCCGGCACGACCGGCCGCGCCGGCGGCGGATTCGTTGCCGTAGCCGCCGGTGCCGTGGTTCTCGCGCCGGCAGCCGGCGCGGCACTGGCGATATGCGCGCTCGGTGCGGCGGCCGCAGGCGTCGGCGAGGCCGCCGGAGCCGGCCTTGCCGACGCGGCAGCCGGCCGCGCGGTGGCCGGCGCTGTCGGCATCGTTGGCACTGCCGGCACGGCTCGCGTCGCTGCCGCGGCCGGCGGCTCCTTCGGCATGACGGAGACAGCCGGCGAGGATGCCGCATTCTTCGCTGCCGCCGGCGGCGTGGCCGCCACGGGATTCGGCGGCGAGGACGACGCCGCGCCGAGCAGATCGCGCGTCATCGGCGCGTTCGGTGTCGGCATTGGCGCAGAACTGGCCGGAGCACGCGCCGCCAGCGGCGCTGCTGATGCCGCCGGCACCGTTGTTGCCGTTGCCTGGCCCGCTGCCGGCGCCGCCGCCCGCGGCGCGCGCGTGCGCGGCTTGGGCGGAACCGGCGCGCCGGCATCGGCCGGCGTCTGCGCCGCCGTATCCGCATCCGCGCTCTTGCGCGGCGCGCGCGGACGCGGCGGCGGCTTGCTCGCCGTGTCGGCGGATTCGGTGGCTCGGCTGCGGCTGCGCGGTCTGGCCGGGGACGCCGGCGTCGCGGCGTCGCTGTCCGGCTCGTCGGTCTTCTTGCTCATGGGGCGAGTGTAGCCCGCGGCACCGGCGCCGCAGTGTGCAGGCGGCACGCTATCACAGGGATCTCAGCGTGGCTGAACGCCGCAGCCGCGCGCGACGGCGTCGACACCGGCACCACCGCCGGCAGGTTCCCGCACGAACACGACGCCGATGAACCTCTCAGCCGCGCGCCGGGCCTTCGGCACGGCGCGCGGGCGATGCCATTGCACGCTTACGGCGAGAAGCTGTAGGTCGCCGTACCGTCGCCGTTGTCCTTGAGCTCGCGGATCGCACCGGCGACGCCGTTGGCCCTGGCCACGTCGGCCTGGCCGGCGCGTGCGCGGAAGGTTGCCGGCGTCTTGAGCCTGAGCGGCGCGAAATGCACCGGGCTGGCGTCGATGTCGCTGCGCTTGAGCGTCGGATGCGCCTTGAGCCAGGCAATGACCACGTCGCGGTTGGTCGTCTCGGCCGACATGACGATGTTCTTGCCGTCCAGGCCCGGGATGCCACCGCTGCCGCTGGCGCGGTAGTTGTTCGTCGCGACGATGAACGGCTGGCCCGGCTGCACCGGCTTGCCGGCGTAGTCGAGCCTGACGATGCGATCCCCGGGCGCGCGCGACAGGTCGATCGTGTAGCTCAGACCGCCGCCCTGGATCACGTCGAAGTTGTAGGTCGGCACGCGCGTGTTGATCAGCGCCTGCGCCTCGGCCGACTGCGGGTCGAGGCGATTGAAGCGTTCAGCGGATTTCTCGAGCCAGTTCTTCAGCGTCGCGCCGTCGACCTTCACCGCGGCGATGGTGTTCGGATACAGGTACAGATCGGCCGCGCTCTTGATCGTGACCTGGCCCGGCTTGACGTCGCTGTAGTCCTCCGGACCGGCGAAACCGCCCTTGAATGCGGCCGCGGCCGACAGCACCGGCACGCCGGCCAGGTCGGGCCGCTCGCTGGCGATCCAGTCCTGGGTGAACGCGCGCTGCGCGGCATTGATCACGCCCAGCGCGCTGACGTCGCCCTGGTCGGCGAAATAGGTGCTCAGACGGAAGTCGGTGCGGCCTATGGCCGTGTCGACCCAGTTCATCGTCGCGCGGTGTTCGGCGTCGACGAGGCGACCGATTTCCGGATCCGGTGCGACGCAGTCCTGGTCCTTCGCGCAGATGCTGCGCACCTGGCTGAAGGTCTTGTCCTTGACGATCTGCCAGCGGCCGTCCTGGCGCACCAGCGCCAGCTTGATCACGCCGAGCGCCTTGCCCCAGAAGCTGCCCATGACCGCCGGCACCCCGCGTACGAAGCCGCGCTCGTTGTCGACCTCGGCCATGTTGTTGAAGCGCGATTTCGGATTGCTCGCGTTCGGGAACGTGTCGTGGGAGTGGCCGAGCATGATCGCGTCGATGCCGGCGACGCCGGCCAGATGCCAGTTCGCGTTCTCCATGTCGTTGCTGTACGGCGACGGATTCAGGCCGCCGTGGGATACCGCGACGACGAGGTCGACCTTCTGCGCACGCAGTTCGGGCAGGTATTTCTGCGCCGCCTCGACCACGCCGAGCACGGTGACCTTGCCTTCGAGATTGCGCTTGTCCCACTTCAGGATCGGCGGCGGCGCGAAGCCGAGCACGCCGATGCGCAGCGGCACCTGCAGCGCACTGCCGTCGGGCGTATAGGCCGTGATCGTCTTCTCGACCACGAGCCAGGGCCGGTACAGCGGCTTGCCGTCGCGCGCGGAGAACACGTTGGACAGCACCAGCGGGAAAGCCGGGCCCTTGCAGGCATTGGCGCTGACACCGTCGGCCGCGAACGGCGTGCCGGTAACCTGGGCCAGGAAATCCAGGCCGTAGTTGAACTCGTGATTGCCTATCGTGCCGGCGTCGTAACCCAGCGCGTCCATGGCCTTGTAGGTGGCCAGTTCCTGCGAGCACGGCAGGCGCTCGGCCAGGGCCTGGTAATCGGCGAGCGAGGTGCCCTGGATGGTGTCGCCGTCGTCGAACAGGAAATGGTTCGGATTCTCGCGGCGCACCTCGCGGATCAGGGTCGCGACGCGTTCGAAGCCGATGGTCGGATCGACCACGCCCTTGAAGTAGTCGAAGCTCAGCACGTTGGCGTGCAGGTCGGTGGTTTCCAGCAGCGCGACGTCGGCGCGGGCACCGTCTTCGAGGCGGGAAACCTTGCCGCCGCCGCCGGCGCAGGCGGACAGGGCGAGCGCGAGGCTCAGGGCGATCAGGGCGCGGGACATCGGTCTGGAAACCTCGGAATTCGGTGGCGGTGGTCACAGCCCCCGCGGGGGCGGCGGGATGCTCGTGACGCGGCATCCGGCGGTGTCGCGGGGAAATGCGGCAGGGCGGCCTGGCCCCGTGCCGATGCGTATCCGCATCGCCCCGAAGGCGCGAACCTTAGCATCGGCCTGCGTCCGTCGCATGTCCGGCCGGCCCGGGGTCGGATGGCCGCGCCGACGCCGGGCTGTCACACTGCCTGCTTAACGTCGCGAACCCGACCGGAGAATTGCCGTGAAGCCACTGCGTGTGCTGCCTGCCGCCGTCGCCCTCATCCTCACTGCCTGCGCCAGCCAGCCCGGCCCGGCGACGCACCAGGCCGCCGCCTCGGCAGTGACCGTGCCGCAGATCCAGCGCCCGCAGGAAGAGACCGCACAATGGTGGTTCACCGCCGGTGCCGCCACGGCCCGGGCCAACGTCGGCGCGACGGCGCCGAAAGCGAAGAACGTCATCGTGTTCCTCGGCGACGGCATGAGCATCACGACGATTGCCGCGGCACACATCCTGCTCGGCCAGCGCCAGGGCAAGGACGGCGAAAGCGCGCGGCTGTCGTTCGAGAACCTGCCGTATACCGCGCTGAGCCGCACCTACGAAACCGATTCGCAGACCCCCGATTCGGCCGGCACGATGACCGCGATCATGACCGGCGTGAAGACCAAGGCCGGCTTCATCGGCATCGGCCAGGCCGCCGACCGCGCCGACTGTGCATCCAGCCGCGGCCAGGAGCTCGTCACCGCGCTGGAACTCGCCGAGCTGTCCGGCATGTCCACGGGCGCGGTGACCACGACCAAGATCACCCATGCGACGCCGGCGGCGACCTACGGTCATCTGCCCGAGCGCAACTGGGAATCCGACGTCGACGTCGGCCAGTCGCCGGCCGGCGGCGACTGCGTCGACTTCGCGCGCCAGCTGGTCGAGCAACCCTTCGGCGACGGCCTCGAAGTGGCCCTCGGCGGCGGCCGCGAGAACTTCATGCTGCCGATCCAGCGCGATCCGGAAGAACCCGGCCGACCGGGCAAGCGCCTCGACCAGCGCGACCTGATCGCGCAATGGAGTGCGCGTCCCGGCGCGGCCTACGTCTGGAACAAGCAGCAGTTCGACGCCGTCGATCCGGCCAGGACGACGCATCTGCTCGGCCTGTTCGAGCGCTCGCACATGCGCTTCGAGCACGACCGCACGAATCCGCCGGCCAACGAAAGCGGCCGTGTCGCCGCCGACGAGCCCAGCCTGGCCGAGATGACGCGCACGGCGCTGAAGGTTCTGAAGAAGAATCCCAAGGGCTATTTCCTGATGGTCGAAGGCGGCCGCATCGACCATGCGCACCATGCCGGCAATGCCTATCGCGCGCTGACCGACACGATCGCGTTCTCCGAAGCCGTGCAGGCCGCGCTCGACGAGACCGACGCGGCCGACACGCTGATCGTCGTCACGGCCGACCACGCGCACACGCTGACGTTCGCCGGCTACCCGCAGCGCGGCAATCCGATACTCGGCCTGGTCCACGGCGGTTCCGATTTCGAGGACTCCGGCTCGGCGCTCGCGCTGGACCAGCACAAGCTGCCGTACACGACCTTGGGCTACGCCAATGGCCCCGGCTACGCCGGCGCCAGCGACCAGCAGCCCGAGGGCCCCAAGACCTATCCGCACTACTACCGCAGCCTCGGCAAACCGGCCAGCCGCCGCCCGGACCTGACCAGGGTCGACACGCAGGCGCCGGACTACATGCAGGAATCGACCGTGCCGTTCATGAGCGAAAGCCACGGCGGCGAAGACGTCGCGATCTTCGCGCGCGGTCCCGGTGCGCAGGCCTTCCACGGCGAGCTCGAACAGAACGTGATCTTCCACATCATCGTGCAGAGCTCGCCGCTGCTGCGCGACGCGCTGTGCCGGAACGGCAGCTGCAACGCCGACCAGGTGCCGGTCAACCTGCCGGTTCGCGCGAAGCTGCTCGCGAAATAGTCCGATCCCGGCGGCGTGGGTTGCGGCAACCCTCCGGCGAGCTGCAACGGTGCCGCGCGTAGGTTGTGGTGAGCGCAGCGAACCGCAACGTCGCGGCATCAACGGCGCAAGAACGGCACGAGCCCACACTGCGGGGCGGTCCACGACGCCCCCTCACTGCCGGAAAGCTTGACCACTTCACGCCACGCCACGCCGCATCGTCGCGGCTGGCCTTGTGTAGCGGATAGACCGCGACGTTACGGTTCGCTGCGCTCACCCAACCGAGGGCATCTCCTAGCCCCCGCACGCGTATGCCTGCGCTGCGCAGGCGCGACACGACTCGGCCACGCCGAGCGCACCGGCGAGCCCATCCGCTCACGGCTCGTAGCGGTAATGCCCGGTGATCGGGTAGTCGAACAGCATGTCCTCGATCTGCGTGCCGGCACCGATGTTGTGCACGATCAGCGGCCGGCCGTTGCGGCGCTGCGCGGTGACCAGGCCGATGTGCGGCAGGTTGCCGGGCAGCATCCAGGTCACGATGTCGCCGGGTGCGTAGACCGCGGCATCGGTGCGGCTGACCGGCAGGCTGCGGCCATGGCGCGCGAAGAACGTCGCGAGGTTCGGCACGCGGCGGTGGTCGATGTTGCGGTCGGGGCCGCGCAGTCCCCAAAGTTTCGGATAGGCGGCCCAGTGCGCGCGCATGTCCTCGTGCACGCGCTGCTGCAGGTCGACACCGATCCCGCGATAGGCGCGGATCACGACGTCGGTGCACACGCCGCGATCCACCGGCACGTCTCCGCCGGGATAGGCGACGCGCGCGTAAGCCGCGTCGTAGCGCAAGGTGACGCCGACCTGGGCCGCCGCCGCGTCGAGCAGGCCGGCCGGAAACGCCGGCGGCGTCGCCGCTGCCGGCGTTGCGGCGAGCAGCAGCGCCAGCAGGCAGCCGGTACCGCGCAACCGCGGCTTCACGGCCCACCCGCCGGCAGCACGCCCTGCGCGCGCAGGAAGCCGCCGATCAGCCGCGTGAAGTCGCGGCTGAAATAGGCGCAGTCGTTGTGCCGGCAGGCCTCGCGATACAGCTGCGTGCGCGGCGAGGCGGCCGCCATGCGGCGCGCATGAGCCGGCGCAATCAGCGTGTCCCGGTCGCCGTGCATCAGCAGCACCGCATGCGGAAACGCGGCGATGCGCGCCGCCGTGTCGAAGCGATCGCGCACGAGCCAGGACGGCAGGAAGCGGTCGTTCGCGAGATCGGCGGTCGAGGCGAAGGTCGACAGCAGCATCAGCGCCGCCAGTGCGCGATGGCGCGTGAGTTCGGCCGCGGGAGCGCCGCCGATCGAGCGGCCCAGCGCAACGATGCGCGCGGCGTCGACCTCGCCCTGTTGCGCAAGCCAGTCATAGGCGGCAGTCGATGCTTCGACCAGACTGTCGAAACCCGGCGCACCGTCGGCACCGGCATAGCCCGGCAACTCGACGAGCAGCACGTGCAGGCCCCGCGCGCGCAGCGCGTCGAATGCGTTCAGGTGCTGGTCGGCGGTCTCGCCGTTGCCGTGGAAGAACAGCAGTGCGGGCGCCGGCGCCATCGCAGTTGTGGCCGGCAGGAACGCGCAGCGCGCGCGGCCGTAGGATACGGGCAGCTCGACCCACCGCGCCGGCGCGGCCAGCGCCGCGCTGGACGGATGCGGCGCGCCGGCCAGCGGGAACAACAGCTGGCGCTGCACGGTATAGAAGAACGCGGCATAGCCGGCATAGGCCAGAACTGCCAGCACCAGCGCCGCGATCGTCAGGCGTCTCCCGCGTGATTTCATCATTCACCATTCCCGGACAGGATCATGGTCAACCCGGTTGGACGTCGTCATCCGCTCGCGCACGGACACCGCCGGTTCGTGCTGCTGTGCCTGGCCGTCGCCGTGCCCGCCGCCGCCGCGCCGCCGAGCTTGCGCGATGGCGACGTCATCTTCCATACCTCGCGGTCGGCGCAGAGTGCCGCGATTCAACGTGCCACGCATTCGCGCTACAGCCACATGGGTCTGATCCTGCATCGCCAGGGCCAGCCCTACGTCTTCGAGGCCGTCGCGACCGTCCGCTTCACGCCGCTGGCGCAATGGATCGCGCGCGGTACCGGCGGCCATTACGTGGTCAAGCGCTGGCGCGAGGCCGACGCACGCCTGGACGCCGCCGGCACCGCCCGTCTGCGCAGTGCGGCGCAGGCGCTGGCCGGCAAGCCCTACGACCTGACGTTCGAATGGTCGGACGCGCGCATCTATTGCTCCGAACTGGTCTGGAAAGCCTACGAGCGCGCATTCGGCCTGCGACTCGGTGAAACCCAGCGCCTGGCCGAGTTCGACCTCAGCGATCCGATCGTCGCCGCCAAGCTGCGCGAGCGCTACGGCACGCGGCTGCCGCTGCAGGAACCCGTGATCTCGCCGCAGGCCATCCTTGACAGCCCGGAACTGGTGCCCGTCGACGAACACTGAGCGACGCCGGCTCTGCCGACACCGCACGATACGGCAGACGTCAATGCGCCTGCGCCGGACTGGCCGGCGCAGGCGTCCATGGGCAGCGTTCCGCAGCATCAATCACTGGCGACCGCGATTTCCTGCTGCCCGTTCTCCCCCTGCTTGAGCTTGCGCGCCGTCTCGACCAGACGCACGAACTCGGCGCGATAGCCTTCCGCGTCATCGGCACCGCCGGCGCCGCGGGCGAGCGCAGCGATGCGATCCAGGCCGAAATCATCGAGATGCGTGCCGCCGCGCAGGCTGTCGGCGAACGCGGCCACGGCCGCGGCGAAGCGCAGGCGCGGACTGGCGCTGGGCTGCAGTTCGCTCTTGCGCAGCGGCCGTTCGATCAGGCGGCTGACGTCGGCATCGGGCTGCTTGTAGCGCAGCTTGACGAAGGCCAGCTCGTCGGCCGGCGTGGCGGCGGCCGCGGGCTTGTCGCCGCCGTAGCGCAGCGGATCGACCTGCGCCCCGCCGTCGCCGACCAGGGTCAGCTCGTACAGCGCGGTCACGTCATGGCCCGCGCCGATCTCGCCGGCGTCGACCTTGTCATTGTTGAAATCCTCGCGCCGCAGCTGGCGGTTCTCGTAGCCGATCAGCCGATATTCCGCGACGGCCGCCGGATTGAACTCGATCTGGATCTTCACATCCTTGGCGATCGTGTACAGGGTGCCGCCGGCTTCGGCCACGAGCACCTTGCGCGCCTCGCTCAAGGTGTCGATGTAGGCGTGGTTGCCGTTGCCGATATCGGCCAGCTGTTCGGCCAGCTGCTCGTTGTAATTGCCGGCGCCGAAGCCCAGCGTGGTCAATGCAACGCCGTGTTCGCGTTCGCGCGCGACCAGAGTCTTCAGCGCGGTGTCGTCGGTCGTGCCGACGTTGAAGTCGCCGTCGGTCGCGAGCACGACGCGGTTGACGCCACCCTTCATGAGGTTCTGCCGCGCCACCGAATAGGCCAGCTGTATGCCGGCGCCGCCGTTGGTCGAACCGCCGGCGCTCAGGCCGTCGAGCGCGTCGATGATCTTCTGGTGCATGTCGCCCGGCGTCGGCGGCAGCACGAGGCCTGCGCTGCCGGCATAGGTCACGATGGACACGCGATCCTTCGCGCGCAGGTTCGGCACCATCTGCTTGAATGCGTCGACCAGCAGCGGCAGCTTGTCGGCCGAATACATCGAACCGGACGTGTCGATCAGGAACACGAGATTGGACGGTGGCAGGTCGCTGGTCGGCAGCTCGTAACCCTTGATGCCGACCAGCAGCAGCTTGCGCTGCGCGTTCCACGGCGCCGCGGCGAGTTCGGTCGTCACGCTGAACGGCACGTCGCGCGTGGCCGGCGGCGTGTAGCCATAGTCGAAATAGTTGAGAAATTCCTCGGCGCGGACCGCGTCGGCCGGCGGCAGCTGGTTGGCGACGAGCATGCGCCGCACGTTGGTGTAGCTGCCGGTGTCGACGTCGATCGAGAACGTCGACACCGGATTCTGCACGGTCTGCTGCAGCGGATTGTCCGCATGGTCCTGATAGCGCTCGGTATTGGCCGGCTGGCTGTAGGCCGGAGCGATCGCGCCGGCGACGGGCTGGGAGCTGCGGTGACGCTGCAGGCCCGAGTAGTTCGACAGCACGCCCGGCGGCGGCGCGGCGGCGAGCTGGGCCGGTGCCGGCATCGCGGCAGGCGTGGACGCGACAGGCTTGAGCGCGGCAGGCGGCGGCGGGGCGGCCGCGTCGGCGCGAACCGCCGGAGCCTCGGCGCGGGTTTCGGCCTTCTTGTCCTTGTCGGCCGGCGCGGCCTCGGCGATCCGTTGCGGAACCTGTTCGGTCTCGGCCTGGCGCACCGCCCTGTCAGGCGAGGTCGAGGACTTCGGCGCGCAGGCCGCAAGACCCAAGGTCAGGGCAAGGCTGATCGCTACGGTGAGGCGGGTGCTGCGCATGATCGTGCTCCGTGTCGGGGAATGGCGCAGCCTGCAACGGCAGCCCCGCAATGGCGGGGTTAGCGTTCTCGCGACGATTGCGGCGCTACCCTTGGGCCGGCCCTTTGCGGGCTTACGGGAGGCGATGCTCATGAACCGATTCACGGCAGTCGCAGTGAGTGCGTTGGCGGTGCTGGCAGCGGGAGCTGCCCAGGCCGAAGATCCCAAGCCGGCGGCTGCGCCGGCGATGAGCGCCGAGCAGCAGGCGCAGATGGCCGCGTTCGAAAGAGTCAGCACACCCGGTCACGAACATCAGCAGCTGGCGTATTTCGTCGGCAGCTGGAGCGCGAAGGCCCGGGTCTGGCAGGACCCCGAGTCGCCGCCGCAGGAAACCACCGGCACCTCGAAGGGCGCAGCGATCTACGGCGGCCGCTACGTGGCCATCACCTATGACGGCAGCTTCATGGGCCAGCCGTTCACGGGCCAGGGCCTGTTCGGTTTCGACAAGCTGCGCGGGAAGTTCCTGAACACCTGGACGGATTCGATGTCGACGAGCTTCTGGCTGGCCTGGGGCGACTACGACAAGGCCACGGACGCCTGGACCTTCCATGGCGAGATGCCCGATCTGCTGAAGCCGAAGACGATGGTGAAAGTGCGCCAGGTCATCCGCATCCACGACCCGGACCGCTACACCTTCGACTGGTACGAGACGCGCAACGGCAAGGAAGCGCACACGATGAACATCGACTACCGGCGCCAGTAGCGCGGCAACGCGGGAAGACAGCAGCCGGGATCGTCGCCTGCGGCGCGACCCCGGCTGCTGCGGGGCTTACTGGCCGAAGCGGTAGGCGAGGTTCAACGACACGAAGTCGATATGGTCGAAGCGGCCGTTGCCGTCGTTGGTGAGCGCGAAGCGGCGACCGGCGTCGGTGTAGCGATCCCAGTCCAGACGCGCATCCCAGTTCGGTGTCACGCGCAGGTTCAGGCCGAGGCCATAGGTCAGCTTGGTATTGCTGCCGCTGTTGCTGAAGTGGTGCGCCAGGCCGTCGGCGCCGGTACCGGTCTCGGTGTAGTCGACCTGCGCATTGTAGGCACCGATGCGCAGGATGCCCGAAGTGCGCTGGTTGAAGTCGAGCTCGCCGAACACCGTCGCGCTGGGACCGGCGATCTCGTAGCGGCCGAAGATGTTCGCATTGGCGTTACTCAGCGGCACCTGCGAGTGCAGCACGTAGTTGCTGCCGACCTGGCCGAAATCGACCCAGGCGAACTCGACGCCGAGCCACGGCAGGAAGCGGTAGCCGCCGAACAGTTTCCAGGCGTTGTCGGTGTCGTCGGTCAGCCGTCCCGAAACGAAGGCATAGCCGGGGTCGTTGTTGTAGGCGGAGCGGATCTGTCCGGTCAGGGTGTCGTCATAGCGCGCCTGGCCTATGCCGCCGCCGACGTAGAAACCGGGGTCCGCCGCATGCGCGGCGCCGATGCCGGCGGCGATCAGGGCAGTGACGAGTATTTTTTTCAACATTGCAGTCATCTCCAATTGGTGAAGCCTGGCGCACCGGCGACGCCCCTGGCCGTCCCACCGGCCGCGGCGGGCCGAGACCGCCTCCCCGTGGCGATCGGCGGGCACGCTAGCACACGATATTCGCCGGCGCATGATCCAGGCGACGTCGCGGATTCGCGCCGCCGCCGTTCTTCCGGAATCTTCCGCCACCCGATCTGGCGGGTCGCCGCCGCCCTGGCCGCCATCCCTGGCTGCAGAACCCCCGGCGATGCAGACGACGGTCGTGCGGGTGCACACTCACGGGAGCACTCCCGGCCGTCGTCTGCATCGCTGCGGTTCGCGCGCACATTCCTGCGCGCCGGCGGCGCCACGACCTGTCGCCACCGCCTGAGACGTGCGGCCAGAGCGATTCCCCCAACGCCACGCTGCCGCCGCGATGGCATCATCGCCAGGCCGCCGTCGCGCGCCGCCGATTCAGGAATGTCATGAGCATCGCCACTCGCCAGCCCGTGCTGTTCATCGGCCACGGTTCGCCGATGAACGCGATCGAACGCAACCGCTGGAGCGAAGCCTTCCGCACCCTCGGCGCCAGCCTGAACAAGCCGCGCGCGGTGCTCGCGGTCTCGGCGCACTGGTTCGTGCCGGGCAGCCGGGTCACCGCGCAGCCGCATCCGACCACGATCCACGACTTCGGCGGCTTTCCGCCGGAACTGTATGCGGTGCGCTATCCGGCACCGGGCGATCCGGCGCTCGCAGGCGCGATCGCCGAGGCCAGCGCAGGCCAGATCCGTACGACGACCGACTGGGGGCTGGATCACGGCAGCTGGAGCGTGCTCTGCCATCTGTTTCCCGACGCCGACGTGCCCGTGGTTCAGCTCAGCATCGACCAGCGCGCCACGCCGGCGCAGCATGCGCGTCTCGGCGCCTTGCTTACGCCGCTGCGCGACCAGGGCGTCCTGATCCTCGGCAGCGGCAACATCGTGCACAACCTCAGCCACGCCTTCCGTGCCTGGCGCGCCGGCGAACGCGCGACACCGGATTGGGCTGCCGGCTTCGACGCGGCAATGGCGGCCGGGCTGCGCGGCAGCGAGCGCGTCGCCAGCGTCGTCGACGCACTGGACCGCCCCGACGCCGCGCTCGCTCATCCGACGCCGGAGCACTTCCTGCCGCTGATCTATGCGACGGCCGCAAGCGACGCCGGCGACGAAGTCGACTTCCCGATCGAGGGTTTCGACATGGCATCGCTGTCGATGCGCAGCGTGCGCTTCCGGCCGCGCGACCCGGCGCAGGCCCCACCTGGAGGTGCATAGCGCAGTTGCCTAGACTGCGCCGGACGAGGACGGGAGAGCGGCATGGGCAACGGTCTGGGCGGCGCGGTGGACGGCATCAAGGCGGCGCTGCAGCGCCACGGCAAGCGCGCACGCCCCGGAGGGCTGGACTGCGCACTGGCCGACCGCATCGACTTCCTGAACCCGGAACATTGGGATGCGCTGACGCGCGACGCCTCGTTCTTCCTGTCGCGCGACTACCGCCGCCTGCTCGAAACGCATACGCCCGAAGGGATGCAGCTGCGCTACGCGCTGGTCTACCGCGACGGCCGGCCGATCGTCGCACTGGCCGCGCAGGTGCTCGAAGTGCGCGGCAATCAGCTTGCGAACCTGCCGGGCTCGCGCCTGCGCCGCAAGGCACTCGAACAGCTGACCACGCGCCTGCTGGTTTGCGGCAGCCTGGTATCCAGCGGCTTCCACGGACTCGCGTTCGCCGCCGGCGAAGACCCGGCGGTGCTCTGGCATGGCGTCGCCGAAGCGCTGTACCGCCTGCGCCGCGCCGACCGGCTGCACGGCCAGATCGACTACGTGATGATCAAGGATCTCGACGAGGCGCGCCACGCCGGCGCTGCGCCGCTGCGCGACTTCAGCTATCGGCCGCTGACGACCGAGCCGGAAATGGCCATGGCCGTACGGCCGCACTGGCGCAGCTTCGCCGACTATCTGGCCGATCTGAACTCGAACTACCGCAGCAAGGCAAAGAAGGTCGCCAAGCAAGTCGCCGACGCCGGATACCGCATCGAGCGCAACGCCGATGCGGCACTGCACGACGCGCGCCTGCACGCGCTGTACAGCGCCGTCGAACAGCGCGCGAGCACGCGACTGTCGGCGCTGCCGCCAGGGTATTTCGGTGCACTCGCGCAACTGGCCGGCCCACAGCATTTCCGCTGCACGCTGATCCGCAACGAGACGGACGTCGTCGGCTTCATCACGACGATCAAGGACGGCAGTCGCGCGCTCGGCTATTACGTCGGCCTCGACTACGCCGTCAACGCGTCCGTGCCGCTGTATCTGCGCCTGCTGCAATGCCTGATCGAGGACGCGATCGAACTGGGCTGCGACGAACTCAGCTTCGGCCGCACCGCCGCCGAACCCAAGGCCTCGCTCGGCGCGACCGCACAGACCAGCCACGTCTGGCTGCGCCACCGCCTGCCGGCAGTCAACGCGCTGATCCGCGAAGTTTTCACGCGCGTGACACCCGACGCGGCGCCGCAGCGCACACCGTTCAAGGACGCCAGGCCGGCCGCAGCCAGCGAAGACTGAAGCCGCGACGCGGGAACCGTCGGTTGCGATGAGCAACGCGAACCGCAACGTCGCAGCATTTCCGCGAAGCACCTGCATCGAAAGAACCCGGCACCTCGACGCTGCGCTCAGCGCAACCTACGCGTGGGTTGCGCCGAGCAACGCGAACCGCAACATCGAGGCATATCCGATACGGAAGCCTTCGCCCGAAGCAATCGCACCGGCCAGAACCTCGCCATACCCTGCCCCGATTCGCCCGCGGCACGCCGCCCGCCCGCCCGCCGCAGACGGCACCGTCACGACTCCGTCCGCCGGAGTTCCGCCATGCCGTTTCTCAAGCCCGCCGCGCGCCCCTGGCGCGCCACCGATTTCAGCTATTCGCGCGTCGCGCCCGAATCCAGCGATGCGGATCTGCTCCACATCCTGCGCACGACGGCGCTGGTCGAATCCCGTGCCGATCAGTACGGCGACTACCTGCGGGCCGTGTTCGCCGCACGCGGCGAATCCTGGCGCGATGCGATTGATCAATGGAATCGCGAGGAGCGCGAGCACGGCCGCGCCCTGCGCCGGCTGGCCGAGGCTGCCGGCGGCGGCTTCGCGTTCGAGCGCGTCATGGACGCCTATCTCGACGGCGTCGCCTACCACCCCTGCGACGGCCGCTCGGTACGCGGCAGCGTCGCGGGCGAGCTCGTTGCGCGCTGCATCGTCGAGGCACTGGCCAGCACCTTCTACCGCGCGCTGCGCGACAGCAGCCGCGACGAAACCGGCCGCAGCGTGCTGCATACGCTGGCCCTCGACGAAGCCCGCCACTACGGCATGTTCAAGGCCATGCTCGACGCCGAATGCGCGCAGCGCCGGCTGAGCCTGTGGCAGCGCCTGCGCGTCGGCCTCGGCCGCATGCTCGAACTCGGCGACGAACAGATCATGGTCGCCGCCTGGCTGGTCGACCCCGCCGCAGCACCGCGCTACCGGCGCCGAGCCGTCGCGCGGCGCTATCAGACCGCGCTGTATCCGCGCTATCGCCTTGCGCATCTGAACTTCGCCGCACGGCTGATCGGCCCGGTGCTGTTCGGCCGACGCAGCGAACTGCTGAACCGCAGCTTCGCCGTGCTGCTCTGGCTCGGCCTGCGTTTGCGTACGGCGCTGAACCGCGCGGCACTTGCATTCACTGCCTGCACCTTCGCCGCCGCGGCAACCGCTTCTCCACAGACGGAACACATCGCAGCTCGAAAATGAATCGCAACAGCGAGCCGTTGCAGATCGCGCGCATCAAAGCGCTGTTCGCAATCGTGCATGGATTGAAACTTTGAGGAACTACCGGTTTGAGCCTGCGGCGCGAGGCCATGCTTTCGAGAAATGCTGAATCGAAACTCCCGCGATCACGGACTGAAGCACGCCGTCATCACGCACGCCGTTGCAACGCGGCTGCCGTGCGCTATCGCGGCGTCGCAGCGGATTCAGGTGGCCGGCACAGGCATCTCGCTCATGTCATGCGCACGTTTCGGCGGCCGTCGGCCGCGCTCCAGCAGCATGAAGCAGATCAGGCCGGCGCCAAGCGTGAGCAGCAAGTGCAGTACGTCGACGTAGATCTGCGGCATGGTCATCTTGAGATTGCTGATGACGCCGATTTCGATGGAGTTGCCTGCACCGTGGGCGAAGGCTGCCGGCCAGAACGAGCCGGCGCGCAGGGTGAGCCAGGCCATGAACAGCGAGGCGCCGATCAGCTTCAGCGGGAACAGTACGAAGCCGCCGAGCACCGGATGGTCGGGATAGTTGTAGCCGGCCAGCAGCGACGGCAGGTGCCAGAACGACCAGACCAGCGCGAGCATGGCGAGGCCGCGGCCGATGCCGAACCGGTCGATCAGCGCGCCCTGCAGCAGGCCGCGCCAGCCCAGTTCCTCGCCGATTGCCGGGATGGCGCTGATTGCGGCGAACCAGGCGCCGGTGACCACTACGTTGGCGGCGAACTGTACCCAGCCCTGCGTGCCCTTGCCGAGCATCCACGGACCGCCGGAAATCTGCACGCCGTCGACCGAAAACACGAACCAGCCCGGCGCCCCCCAGCCGAATGCCAGCACGACGGCGACGGCGCCGAAGCCGATCAGGATGGGGATGCACAGGGCCGGGATCGCCATCGGCCACATGCGCCAGGTCGGTTTCCAGAGGATCTGCCGGCGCGCCGGCGCATGGAAGATCGCGAACAGCAGGGTCGCGATGGCCGGCGTCGACATCAGCACGATCAGCCAGTACGGCGGGGCGTTTTCCGGGTTGCCGTAGGCGGCGACGATGCCGAGCTGCGTACCCCAGCCCAGCGCGAAGGTCAGCAGGCAGAAGAATAAAATTGCACGTTTGCTCATAGTCTTGCTCCGGTGGAGGAACTCGCGGACAACTGGAAATCCGGCTGCTGCCGCTACCGCGACGCAAAAGGCGGCCCTGCGCCCGCGCTGCGGGCGTCTTGCGAAGTTCTGAAAAGGCGCCGGCCGCCCTGTTCGCGCCGGCGCAGCGGCGATGGACTACCGGTTTCGGGCCAGGCGCCGCACGGCCCAGACCAGTACCAGCCGCACGATCAGCAGCGGCACCACGACGGCGCCGAGCGCGGCGGGCAGCAGCCAGATGCCGAGCAGATCGACGGCCTTGGAGGGGTCGTCGATCAAGCCGACGAACAGATTGCCGCCGCCGCTCCAGAGGCCGGTGCGCAGCGGATCGCTCAATTCGAAATACATCAGCGAGGCACCGGTGACGGCGAGCAGCACACAGGTCAGCACGACGGCCGCCGCCGTAGCCGCGATCAGGCTGCGATGCACACGGTGCAGCACGACGCGCAGCATGGGGCCGGAACGGCCGGCGCCGAGTGCGCCGGACAGCTCCATCTGATCCACGAACTGTTGCGCGTAGTCCTCCGCGCTGCCGAAGCCGGCCAGCACCTGTTCCGCCGTGCGGCCGGTGTCGAGCGCATCGCGCAGATGCGCGCGCGCCTCGGCGACGATGTCGTTCTGGTCCTGCGCCGGCAGTGCCGACAGGGCCCATTTCAGCCGCCGCAGCCAGGCGTCGAATTCGCCGGTCTCGGTATTCATGGCTTGCCACCTCGATTCAGGAACGCGCCCAGCGCCGCCGCGATGCGCTGCCAGTCGGCCAGTTGCAGGGCCAGATCGCGCCGCCCCGCGTCGGTCAGCGCGTAGTACTTGCGCGGCCGGTTGCCGCCCTCGTCCAGGCGCCATTCGGCCTGGGTCAGGCCGGAACGTTCGAGCCGGTGCAGCAGCGGATAGATCGTGCCCTCGGCCAGCCCCAGCCCGGCTTCGCCGCGCAGACGCTCCAGGATTTCCAGCCCGTAGTGCGCGCGCTCGTCCAGCAGGCTCAACAGGGCCAGTTCGGCCAGGCCTTTGAGCAGCTGGGCCTGGCGGGTTTCCTCGGCCGGTTTTCTTGTCTTGTCAGTCATCTTGTAATGCAAGATATATTGCCAGGCATCGACGATCAAGCCTGGCATTCGTCATGGTCGCGATCCGGGCGTGTGGGGATCGCGCCCCCGGCGGACACCCAGGCGTGATCCCCGCAACGAAAAGGGGCGCCTCGCGGCGCCCCTCGTCGTTGCGGATTGCGGCTGTACCGATTACGGCGCTTCGAAGCCGTCGCGGAACAGCAGGTCGGACGGCGTCGTGACGTTCAGCGAGATCACCGCGCCGCCGCTGCGGCTCTGGGCGTCGGTCAGCGTCGCCGGCAGTACGACAGTGCCGATCGGCGTGGACGACTGGACGGTGGCCGTATACGAGAACACGCCGTCGCCGGCGGTCTGGTCGCCGTGGCTGCCGTCGTCGTAGAACGCCTGCGTCGCGCTGCCGCCGATCGCGCCGAGGTTGGCGCGAACGGTCAGGCCGGTCGAGGCCGGATTGGAGCCCGGCGTCGTGGAGACCAGCAGCAACGTCGTGGCGCCCTGGCCGACCGTGGCCGGCGCGGCGAGGCCGACGCCGGTCGGGCTGCCCTGGGCCGGCACGTTCAGGCCGAGCACGCTGCTGGCCTGACGGCCCTGCGCGTCGCTGATCGTGACCGGCAGCAGCTTGACGCCCGGCGCGGTGCCGGCGGCGACCGTGGCCGTGTAGGTGAACGTCGTGCCGCTGGCGCTGAATGCCTGCGTCGCGCTGCCGCCGATGCCGGACAGGTCGGCGACGACCTGCAGGCCGGTGCTCGGCGGATTGTTGCCGGGCGCGACCACCACCGTAAGCTCGGTGGTAGCGCCGAGCACGACGACGGCCGGTGCGGCCTGGGCGCTGGTCACCGCCGGCTGAGTGGCGGCGGCAACGATGTTCAGCGCGATCGACGTGGTCGCGGTGCGCGCCTGCGCGTCGCTGGCGCTGGCCGGCAGGGTCCTGGCGCCCGTGGTCAGGTCGCCCGGCAGGATCGGGCGGAACGAGAACAGGCCGTCGCCGGCGACCGCGTCGCCGTGCGTCGCGTCGTCGTAGAACGTCTGCGTCGCGCTGCCGCCGATGGTGCTCAGGTCGGCCGTGACGGCCACGTTCGTGCTGGCCGGATCGGTGCCCGGCACGATGGAGACCACGAGCAGCGGCGAGTCGCCCGGATGAGCCAGCGAAGGCTCGGCCACGCCGCTGGCGCTCAGCGGGTTGCCGTTCGGCGGCGCGGAAACGGCCAGCGCGAGGTTCACGTTCGCGCTGCGGCTCTGCGCGTCGCTGACGGTCACCGGAATCACGCGGCCGCCGAGCGGTGCGGCAGCCGGAACGGCGGCGTCGAACGCATAGGTGCTGCCGCTGACCAGGGTGAAGGCCTGCGCCGCGCTGCCGCCGAGGCTGGAGAGATCGCCGCGCACCTGGATGCCGCTGCTGGCCGGATTGGTGCCCGGCACGACGTCGACCGACAGATGCGCCGTGCCGCCCTGATAGACCACGCCCGGTATCGCCGCACCCGTCGCCGTCAGCGGCTCGGAAACCGCATTGACCGTCAGAGTGACCGGGATCAGCAGGCTGTCCTGGCCCTGGCCCATGAACGGCGGCGAGGTGCCGTTGCCGCTGAGGCAGACGTAAGCCTTGTAGGTGCCCGGCGCGAGACCGGTCGTGTCGAAGGTCACCGCGAGGCTCTTGTTCGCCAGCGAACCGAGGCTGCCGCCGGTGCTGTCGTAGCTGAGCCACGGCGCGCTGCAGGCCGCGTTGACGACGACTTCCATCGCATAGCCCGTGTAGCCGGCGCCGCCGAGCGACGAGGTCGTCGTCGCACGCCAGGCCTTGTTCGCCTGCGTCGTGCTGTTGGGCAGCGCGTACTGGGCGATCGGCGTCTTGCCGGCTTCCTGGGTCAGGAACTGGTAGAACACCGTCGCCGTGCCGCTGATCGACGGTGCGACGTTGAGCCAGTAGCGCCCCGGGGCCAGCGGCGTAGCCGGCGCGCCGGCGGCGGCCAGGTCGATGCGCACCGCATCCTTGGGGTAGCTCAGGCCCGTCGCGTTCACCGGCAGTCCGCCGCTCGCGCTCGGGAACTGGAACACCGGACTGGCGTCGCCGCTGATCGTGTTGCCCGGGCGGCCGGCCGGCACGCCGTTGTTGTCGGCCCAGACGCGCCAGGCCAGCTGCGTGGCGAACGACGACAGCGCCGGATAGTCGCCGGTGCTCGAGGTGTAGCCGAAGCCGCTCATCTGCAGCTCGGCCAGGGTGGTGCCGTTACCGTAGATCTCGAACCAGTCGGCGCCGTAGGCATTGTTCGCATTGGTCGACTGGATGTCGCCGGTCGTCGTCGCGGTCACGATCGTGCGGTCGCTGAGGCCCTGCGTCGTGGCCTTGCGCTTGGCGACGCTGCCCTTGAGCGTCGTCGTCGACACGCTCCAGTTCAGCGACGGATTGCCCGCGTTGGTGATGACGACGTTGCGCGTCAGGCTCTGGCCCACCGTCGCCGATGCCGTGATCGCGGCGGTGTCGGCGGTCAGCTTGGCCGTGGACGGACGGATCGCGATCGGGAAGCGCGCGGTCGGGATCGAGCTGTCGGCCGGCGTGGCCGTCAGTTCGCCGTAGTACCACTGGTTCTGCGTCAGCAGGGTCGAGTTGACGCTGAGCGAGAACGAGGTGATGCCGCTCGCGCCGAGCGGGAACGAGGTCTTGTTCAGCGTGTAGCTGCCGGCCGGCAGCCCGCTGACCGCGAGCGTCCAGGTCGTCGCCTTGCCGGTGCTGCGCACCGTGCGCGGGAACACGCAGGTGCCGACGCAGTCGGCGTGGTAGTAGCTCGCGAGGTTCAGCGTCTCGGGCTTGCCGCCGGTGGCCGGATTGGCCGCCTGGAAGTTCACGCCGGTTTCGTTGAGCACGATGCCGGCCTTGTACGCCTTGGTCAGATCGACGCGGCCCGCGCCGCGCTGGTTCGGCGTCGCGGCGGTGACGCCGTCGCCGAGCGGGATCGCCGTCTTGGCCGTGGTCATCATGGCCGACTTCACTTCCATCGGCGTCCAGTCGCGGTGCGCCTGGCGGATCAGCGCGGCCGCGCCGGTGATGTGCGGGGTCGCCATCGAGGTGCCCGACTCGGTGCCGTAGATCACCGCCGACGTCGCCGGCGTGTTGTAGCCCGAAGCCGCGGTCGGCGACATGGCGGCGAGGATGATGTCGCCGGGCGCCGAGAGATCGGGCTTGAGCGTGCCGAACGTGGTCGGACCGCGCGAGCTGAAGCCGGCCAGGCGATCGCCGGCGCGCGGCGTCGGACTGGTCGGCCAGCTGATCGAGGCAACGGCGTTGCCGGTCGTGCCGCTGACGTCGCCGACGGCCGCCTTGATCGCGGTCCAGTCTTCCGACAGCAGCGCGTAGGACGCGCCGGTCGCGCCGAGGTTGATGTATTCCGGATCGACGTAGGCTACGGCGATCGCGCCGGCGTTCGCCGCATTGGTGCGCCGCGTGCCGCTGCCGCAGGTGCTGGTGTTCTGATCCAGGCGCAGCACGGCGATGCCCTGCGTGCCGCCGGCGGCCTGCGGCCGGCGGAAATAGTTCGCCGGATACGCCGTGCAGCCGTCGGTCGCGCCGTCGGCAAAGTTCGGACTCTCGATCAGCGGCAGGTTCGTGTAGGCCTGGCTCGGCACCGGCGCGGCGCCGGGCACCATCGGCGCCGTGCCGCTCCAGCCCTGCACGGTCAGGCCGAAGCCCGGCAGCTTGTCCGGTGTGGTCGCGCCGACGGTGGTGTACCACGGCGCGTAGCTGTCGGTCGTCGCCTCGCCCGGGCCGTCGTTGCCGGCCGCGGTCGCGACGAAGATGCCGGCGTTCAGCGCGCCGAGGAAGGCCTGGTCGGTGGAGTCCAGCCACGGACCGTCGTTCGGACCGCCGATCGAATAGTTCACGACGTCGACGATGCCGTTCGCGACGGCCTGATTGATCGCCGCGTTCAACGTCGTGCTCGTGCAGCTGTTGAGGCAGGCGAGGTAGGAGATCACGTTCGCATGCGGCGCCAGGCCGGACAGGTTGAACTGGCCGCCGCCGAACGGCGCATTGACCACGACGTTGCCGCCGGCCGTGCTGGCCGTATGCGTGCCGTGGCCGTCGAGATCGCGGCCGCTCGCGCTGGTCGTGCCGCTCTCGGTGTTGTACATGCCGATCAGCTTGCTGTTGCAGCGGTTCGCGTCGCCGCGACCGGTCACGCACTGGCCGAGATAGGTGCCGGTGCCGAGCGGATTGACCGGCGTATAGCCGTCGTCGCCGGTGGCCTTGAACGAATTGCTCGTGTAGTTGATGCCCGAGTCGATGCCGCCGATGACGACGCCTTCGCCCTTGTAGCCGATGCCGTTCGGCGCGGCCGTGTCGGTCCACATCGCCGTCGCGCCGATGTAGGACGGACTGCCGTAAGTGAAATGACGGAACACGCGCTCGCGGTCGACGATCAGCACGTCGTCGCGCTTGAGCACGGCTTCGACTTCCTCGTCGCTCAGGCGCACGACCACGGCGTTCAACGCATGCTGGAACTGGGCTTCGGCCGCAACCGGACGTCCCAGCGCCGCGGAAATGTCGCTCAAGGCCTGCTGCTGCGCCTGGACCAGATGCGCGACGTAGGCCTGCGCTTCGGTCGAGTTCACGTCGGGGCGTCCGGGCCGGTCGCTCGACCGGGTCAGCGGCACGCGCGCGAAACTCGGATATTCGCCGCGGTACGAGGCCAGCGCCGGCTGCCTGAGCACGACGGTATAGCGCGCGCGGCCGTCGGCATCGACGTCGGTAAAGCCCTTGCCGGACATGCGTTCGGTGGTGCTTGCGGCCGGAACGGCGATGCCGAGCGCCTGGCCGAGCCGGGACGTCAATGCTGCCGACGGGGCGGCAGCGAACGCATCGGCGCCTGCCAGCAACGTCATGGCAATTGCGCCCGCGAGAACGCTCGCACGCCGAGGCGCGCGAAGTCGCGTTAGCTTCATCGTTGGATCTCCAGAAAAAGGTCGTTCTTCAGCCACGCGCCGACGACGACACGCTGTCGCTGCTGCCTGCGAATGGCCCCCTGAATGTGGTGTCCGGACCTGTCGGAAGCGGCTGGACGTCCATCGAGCCTCACCACGACGTCAAGGGTTAGCACGCGAATTTTCCGCTGCCAATACGCCGCCCGGCGGAGCCGCGCGCGACACGTCAGTGATTTTTGTAGCGGCCACCGATTTGCGTAGCGCACTGCATTTTTCCGCGATCGCCGCGCCGCCGCACCGGCCCGGCGACGACGCGCGAAAATCCTTTCGGGACAATGCTGTCCTTCAGGATCGTCAGATTGGACACGCAACGCCGATACGATCGAGGCGCTGCAGGGCACGAGAAAATGTCGGGAAGAAAAATCGACGCTGCGCTGCGCCAGAAGCGCCGAAGATGCGGTGATTCGCGCCGGCGGTCGCGGCAAACGCGCGTTGGAGGCAGGCGTGCGCGCCAGACAGCGACCGCGCATTCACTGGAACTTTCGCCCTCCGGCCGGAAGTTCGTTGCGCCGGCCTGAGGGGTTCCGTCCCGGCGCAGGCCGGAACGGAACCGGAGCCGCCCGGTTCCGGATGGAACGAGCGCGACGGCCTGCGCACGGGATCGGAAAATGCCTCCCGGCGCACTTCACGGCAATGCGATCGCCGATTCGGCGCCATCGAGGACCACCGCGCGCAGCGGCGCGGAAGCGCCGGCGGGCGCGCCTGCCACGGCGACGCTGCCCAGGGTGAGCGTGACGCCGGGCTGCACCGCGCTCCACGCGCTGACGCGTTCGCCGCCGCCGGCGCCGCGCTCGAACAGACGTACCAGCACGACGCCGGCCACGCGGCGGCTGTCGATGCGTACCTCGCGCGCGGCGGCGCGGAGGATGAGCAACGGCGTCGTCGCCGTACCGGCCGATGCCGGCACGGCGACCTGGACCACGCCGTCGCCGTCGAGGATTGCTCTCGCCTGCGCGCCGTCGACGACGCGCACCGCGGCTGCGCCGTTGCTGCCCGACGCAGCGAAGCCGTCGCGGAAGAGCACCAGCAGGTTCGTGTCGGCGAGATTGCCGGCCGCACTCACGCTGGCGAATGTCACGTCGCCTTCCGTCGCATCCGGGCGCACGCGCGCACTGGCCAGCCAGGTCAGGGCGCGCCCCGGCTGCAAGGTGACGGCGAACTTCAGCGGGTCGTTCGCATCCTGGCTGCACAGGGCATCGCCGCCGGGAACGAAACAGTCGATCCGCAGGCTGTCGCGATCGAAACCGCCCGACAGCGTGAACGTCACCGGTATCGCGGCCGCCGCACTGCCCGCGTTGGTGAGCGTCGCCACGTAGTCGACGACCTGCCCGTAGCGCGCATGGTCGCGGCCGTCGCCGATCAGCAGCGCGAGCGGCGGCGCGGCCACGGCGATCGTCACCGTCGCAGCCGGCGAAACGCCGTTGGCCGACGCGACGGTGAAGGTGAAATCATCGGGACCGATGTAGTCGGCGGCCGGCGTGTAGGTCAGCGTGCCCGTCGAGGCATTCAGAGCGTCGATCGTGCCGTGCGCGGGCGCGACGTCGATCGCATAGGTCAGCGCATACGGACCGCCGATGTTGCCGTCGCTGCCGGCGAGCTGGATCGTGCGCGCCGTGTTGAGGATCACGCCTGCCGATTGCGCCTGCGCCGACAGCGGCGCGGCGGGCTGCACGGCAATCGTCGCGGTCGCGCTCGCGGCGTCGTGGTTCATGTCGCCCGCCTTGGTCGCGCGCATGAGGCAGGTGCCGACGCCGGCCGCTGCGGCGACGCTGCCGTTGAGGCCGCACGGACCGCTGACCACGGCGTAGCCGACGGCGCCGCTGCCGGAACCGCCGCTCGCGGCGAGCTGGCTGTGCATGCCGGGAATCAGCACGTCCGGCGTCGCAACGAGGCTCAGCGCCGCCTGCGCGGCGCGCTCGATGGTCAGCGCGGTGAGATTGACCGCCGCCTGCGCGAAAACGTAGTTGCCGTGGTTCGCGACGAGGCCGCCGCCGCTGATCGGATACTGGCCGACCGTGCTCGACGCGGTCGCCGTGGTCGTGAAGCTCGCCGTGCCGGTCGTCGCGGTGGCCTGCGACTCGCCGGGGATGAAGCCGCTCACCGTGCCGGTGAAGCCACCGGGCGTAGTGCCGTAGGACATCGTCGCCGGCGTCGCCGTGTAGGTCAGCGTGACGGGCGTGATGTCGGCACCGAGGCCGGTCGGCTGGGTCAGCGCGTAGTTGCTCGCGGCGCTGCCGCCGATCGACGCATTTGCCGTCACCGCGATGCCCGCGCCGACGTTGGCCTGGGCGAAGGCGCCGGCCCAGTTGAGGCTCACGCTGCCTGCGTCCGCCGCGAGCACGCCGACGAGCATGCCGCCGCTCAGCGTTGCCGCCGCGGTGCCGTCATACGGTTTGTTTAGCGCGCTCATGCCGGTGACCGTCAACGGCGCGCGTGTCACGGCTATCGGCACGGTCGTCGTCGCACTCGCGTAATGCACGGTGTCGGTCGGCGTGAAAGTCACCGACAGCGTCTGCGCCTTGCCCGCGGGCAGCAGGCTGCCGGCGGGTGGCGCATAGACCAGGATGCCGGGGACCGGGTCGCCGCCGACCGTCGCCGTCGCGTTCAACTGCGCCGCGCCCAGCGGCGTGCCGTAGACGATCGCGCCGGGCGCGGTCCAGTTCAGCACGGGAGTCATCCGCTCGGTCACGCCGGCGGCGTTGCTCGCCGGCGATTCGGGGCCGTTCCCGGCCAGGTTCGTGGCGTGGACGGTGAACGTGTAATTGCCGGCCGCGAGCGGGGAAACCACGATGCTCGTGCAGGGCGCCGTGCAGCTGGCCGTCATGCCGCCGGGCGACGCCGTCGCGGTATAGCTCGCGACCGGCGCGCCGCCGCTTTCCGTCACCGCGGCGAAATCCACGGTCGCCTGCTCGACGCCGCCTGCCGCGGAGGGCGCGGCGGGCCGGCCCGGCGTCGTCGCCAGGGTCGAATGACGCGCCGCGCTCGGCACGCCGTTCACCCACACGCGCACGAGCACCGGACCGGCAGGGAAGCCGGCGAGCGCATTCGCGCTGCCGGTGAACGCCGTGTCGGTCATGGCGACCGAACCATCGTTCGGCACGAAACGCATCAGGTCGTTGTCGATGCGCTGCACCTGGAATACCGGCGCATTGCTCGCCGACTGCTGGAACGCGCCGCTGCTGCCTTCGCGCAGCGGCATGAAGCCCGTCGCCGTCACCGCATGGGCAAGGGTCGCGCTGCCGGAGCTGGTCGCGGCGAGCGGGCTGGTCTGCGACAGGAAGGCGTTGACCGCGCTCAGGTCCGGCTGCAACGCGGCGACAGGGGCGAGGCCGGGGTCGTACAGCTCGGTACTGGCGCGAAAGATCCCCGTGCTGGTTGCTCCCCCCGTCACCAGCAGCTGGCCCGAGGACAGCAACGTTGCCGTGGGCTGGTAGCGCGTCTCGGCCAGATTGCCGGCCGCGCTCCAGGCATTGGTCGCAGGATCGTACGACTCGGCACTGGCGAGCGTGCCGCTGCTGCCGTTACCGGCCACCACCAGCACCCGGCCCGAGGGCAGCAAGGTCGCGGCGTGTACATAGCGCTTCGCGACCAGCGTGCCGGCAGCACTCCAGGCGTTCGTGGCCGGATCGTACCGTTCGGCGGTCGCCACGGTACCGCTGCTGCCATATCCGCCCGCCACCAGCACTTGTCCGGATGGCAGCAAGGTCGCGGTGTGCCAGCGCCGTGCCGCAGCCAGAATGCCGGCCGCGCCCCAGGTGTTCGTTGCAGGATCGTACAACTCGGCGCTGGCGAGATAGCCGCTGTTGCTGTCGCCGCCCGTCACCAACACCTTGCCCGAGGCGAGCAGCGTTGCCGTGTGGTTGAGGCGCGCCGCCGCCATGGGAGCAGCCGGGCTCCACGTGCTCGTCACCGGGTCGTAGAGCTCGGCACTGGCGAGATAACCGCTGTCGCCATATCCACCCGCCACCAGCACCTTGCCCGAGGGCAGCAGCGTCGCCGTGTGGCCATTGCGCCGCACAGTCAGGGTGCCGGCGGCACTCCAGGCGTTCGTCGTCGGGTCGTACAGCTCGACGCCGGGAACATTGCCGCTGCTGCTGTTGGAGCCACCGGCCACCAACACCTTGCCCGAGAGCAGCAGCGTCGCCGTGTGGCCATAGCGCGCCACGGCCAGAGAGCCGGCCGTACTCCATGTGCTCGTCGCCGGATCGTACCGTTCGGCACTGGCGACAGAACCGCTGCCGTCTCCACCGCCCGCCGCCAGCACCTGGCCCGAGAACAACGGCGTCGCCGTGTGAACAGCACGCGCCGCGGCCAGGGCGCCCGCCGCACCCCAGCTACCCGCCGCCGGGTCGTACCGTTCGGCGCTGGCGAGGATGCCGCCGTCGGTTCCGCCCACCGCCAGCACCTGGCCCGAGGGCAGCAAGGTGGCGGTGTGGTTGTAGCGCGCGCCCAGGGAACCGGTCGAAGCCCAGCCATTCGTCGCCGGGTCGTAGACCTCGGCACTGCCGAGGATGGCTTCCATGCCGCCGCCGCCGGCCACCAGCACCTTGCCGGAAGGCAGCAAGGTCGCCGAATGGCTGTACCGCGGCTGGGCGAGAGAGCCGGCCGCGGTCCACGCGTTCGTCGCCGGGTCGTACAGCTCGGCGCCGGCGGCGCTGAACGTGGGGCTGACCTGGCCGCCCGCCATCAGCACCTTGCCCGAGGGCAGCAAGGTCGCCGTATGGCTGTAGCGCGATGTGATCGGCCAGCCGGCCGCGCTCCAGGTGTTCGCCGCCGGGTCGTACAGCTCGGCGCTCATGAGAGCGCCGGTGACGTCGCGGCCTGTCGCCACCAGCACCTTGCCCGTGGGCAGCAGGGTCGCCGTGTGCAGATAGCGCGCCGTGACCAGAGGAGCAGCCGCGCTCCAAGTATTCGTCGCCGGATCGTACAGCTCGGCGCTGGCGAGGACGGGGCCACGGGACCCGCCGACCACCAGCACCTGGCCCGAGGGCAACAGGGTCGCCGTGTGGCCGTATCGCGCTGCGGACAGATTGCCGGCCGGCGTCCATGCATCCGTCGCCGGGTCGTACAGTTCGGCGCTGGCAAAGAAGCTGTTGCCGTTGCGCCCGCCCGTCACCAGCACTTTTCCCGAGCGCAACAGTGTCGCCGTGTGATACGCGCGCGCCGTGGACAGGCTGCCGGCGGCGCTCCACGCGTTCGTCGCCGGATCGTACAGCTCGGCGCTCGCGAGGCTGGCGCTGGCGCTCCCGCCCGCGACCAGCACCTTGCCCGAGGACAGCAAGGTGGCCGTATGGCCATAACGCGCCGTGTTCAGACCGCCCGCCGGCGCCCAGGTATTCGTGACGGCCACCGCCGGCGCCGCAATCAGCGCGAGCACCAGCAGCACGAAAGTGATGACATGGGCGCGTGCGCGCTTGGCCGGCGCGTGCGCCGCCGCGGCGACGCGGCCAAGGATCGGTCGGTTCATGCGATTTCCCTGTTTTCCGTCGGACATCTGCATCAGGGCCGCGCGACGACCGCCGCTATCGGAAGGGACGCTTCTACGCGCCCAGTCCGTAGCCGTGGCGAAAGTCGCATCGGCCCGGCCACCGGCGTGCCGGATGGCCACGCCGATTGCGCAGGCACGCATCGGGATTCCCCCTGTCAGGAATTCGCGATCGGGCGATCCTCACAAATCGTGCCGCGGCGAAACACCCGCCAAACAGAGGGGAATGACGGCAGACGCCCTCAGGCGAACCACAACGCCATGAGTTCGGCGCGGCCGCCCACGTCGAAGCGCGCATGCAGATCGCCGACGTACTTGTGCACCGTCGCCGGCTTCTGGCCGAGACCGGCGGCGATTTCGCGTTCGGTGTCGCCGCGCAGCAGTCCGAACAGGATGTGACGCTCGACCGGACTGAGCAGCTTGTCGCCGCTGAGCAGGCCGCGACTCATCAGCAACTGGCGATGCAGGCTGCGCACGCCGCGCAGCGCGCCGGCGGCGATGGCGACCTCGCGCGACGAGAACGGACGGCCGCGCCCGCCGTCCGCGCGCGAACGATAGCGGTCGATCAGGAAAAACGATTCCGCGTCGTCATGCACCGGGAATCCGACGGTCATGCGATCGACGATGCCCGGAATGCGGTAGTAGAGCCGGTAATGTTCGGTGCGCTTGAACGCGGCGAAGTCGAGAAAGTCCGGATCGCGCAGGCGATGCGCGCGAAACGTTCCCGCTCCGGCCAATGACGCGGTTCCGGTCATCCCCGCATGCACCAGGCGCACTTCGTCGCGATGCGAGCGCTCGTAATAGCCGCGCGTCAGGCGTCCATAGTGATCCGTCGCGTAGTAGCGCTGGTGCTGTTCGCGATACGCCGATGGTTCCTCGCGCAACGTGACGCGCCCGCGCAGGCGCCAGCCGAAGAACGGATCGTCCTTCGCACGCGCGCCGCGCAAGACGCGCACCGCGCCGATCCAGATCACGTTGTCTGCGTTCACGGCCTGCATCAGCCACTGCAACAGGTACTGCAGCTGCGCGTCGGTTTCGCCGACCGGAAACGCGGCGAGCCGGTCCCACACGGCGAATGTGGCTGCATCGACGGCAAGGGCGGGCGACGGTCTGGATTCGGCGGGCATGGTTGAAAGGCTAGCCTGCGTGCGCCGACAGGCGCCACTCCCGACGTGGACGTCTGAGCCGCCGGACGACGCAACCGACCAAGCTGTCGCGCCGCGGCGATGGATTTCGCCCAAGCGGCCCGCCGTTGCGGGCGGGCGCGATGCGCAGGCGCTGCGGGTCGCGGCCCGAACCGGCGAACCGCAGCAGTCCCGCCGGCGGACAGCCCCGGGGGTAGCCGACGCCGCGCTTGCCGTGGGGTACCATCCGCCGACGCCGCCTGCCGCTTTCGTATGACCGATCAAACCGAACGTGCACCGCCTCCGGGCGCCGAAGCCACGCGCCCCGGCGCGCCCTGGCGCCTGACCGTCGCCCCGATGATGGACTGGACCGACCGGCACTGCCGCTATTTCCATCGCCTGCTGTCGCCGCATGCGCGGCTGTACACGGAGATGGTGACGTCGGCGGCGCTTGCGCACGGCGACCGCACGCGGCTGCTGCGCCACAGCGCATTCGAGCAACCGGTCGCCCTGCAGCTCGGCGGTTCGGATCCGGCAGAACTGGCCGCCGCCGCGCGGCTCGGCGAAGAAGCCGGCTACGTCGAGATCAATCTCAACGTCGGCTGTCCGTCGGACCGCGTGCAGTCGGGACGCTTCGGCGCCTGCCTCATGCGCGAACCCGTGCTCGTGGCCGACTGCGTCGCGGCGATGCGTGCGGCGGTGGCCATTCCGGTCACGGTCAAATGCCGCATCGGCGTCGACGAGCAGGACGACTACCACGACCTGCAGCAGTTCACCGAACGCATGATAGTCGCGGGCGTGGAGACCTTGGTCGTGCATGCGCGCAAGGCCTGGCTGCAGGGACTGTCGCCGAAGGAGAACCGCGAGATTCCGCCGCTGAACTATGCGCGCGTCCATCAGCTGAAGAAGGATTTTCCGCAGCTGTGCATCGTCATCAACGGCGGCATCACGAGCGAGGACGCGGTCGTGGAGCATCTGCGCCACGTCGACGGCGTCATGCTCGGGCGCGCGGCGTATCACGACCCTTACGTGCTCGCGCGCGTGGAACATCGCCTCTACGGCGAGCCGCTGCCCGAACGCGACGCGATCATCGAACGGCTGCTGCCGTACATCGAAGGCGAGCTCGCCGCCGGCACGGCGCTCAAGCACATCACGCGGCATCTGCTCGGGCTTTATCAGGGACTGCCCGGCGCGCGCGGCTTCCGCCGCGTGCTCAGCGAGCGCGCTCATCGCGACGACGCCGGCATCGAGGTGATCCGGGCGGCGCTGGAGCAACGCCATGCGCCCGCGGCCGCGGCCTGAGCGCACGCTGGCCGCATTCGCGCTGATCGCCGCGGCGACGGCGGCAGCCGCGCCGCCGCGCGTCGCCGGTCCCGAGCCGCTGCGGCGCGAGAAGATGGAATGGACCGCGCTGCGCCGCTACAGCACCGCCGACGGCCTGCCGCAGAACACGATCAATGCGCTGGCTCAGGACAGCGCCGGCTACGTCTACGCCGGCACCGAGGACGGTCTGGCCCAATTCGACGGACGCCACTGGACGCGCATCGCGCTGCCCGAGCGCGCCGGCATACGGCCTTACGTGACCCAGCTCGCCGCGACCGACGACGACTCGCTGTGGATCGGCAGCGACAGCGTCGGCCTCTGGCATCGCGATGGCGACGGCCGGCTCGCGCCGGTCTCCGGCATTCCGCCGGAGCTCGCGCTCGAGGCGCTGCATCCGCGCGATGCGGGCAGCGTCTACGCCGGCACCGCGCGCGGCGTCTATCGCTGCGACGTGAAAGGCTGCACGGCCATCGCGGCCACCACGCAGCTCGAAGTCGCCGTGCTGCTGGCCGGTGCAGGTCCCGCCGGACCGGCATTGTGGATAGGCACGAACGAAGCGGGCCTGTTCCGCCTCGACGATCCCGACGGCCGCGCCGTGCTCGCCGACTGGCATCTGGGCAAGTCCGACGGCCTGCCCAACGATGCGGTGCGCGGCCTCGCGTTCTGGGGCGGTCCCGACAATCGGGATCTGTGGATAGGCACCGGCCGCGGTCTTGCGCGACTCACACGCGACGCGCTGATCGCCTACGACGCGACGACCGGATTTCCCGAAGGTACGGCCGCGCCGCTGCTGCCGAGCTTCGAGCGTGACGGCCGGCCCGTGCTGCGCGTCGCGCTCTCGCGCGCCGGCCTGGCCGAGATCGGCGAGGACGGCCGCGCGCATCTGGTCACACGCTCCGAGGGGCTGCCCGAGGACGGCGTGCGCAGCCTGCTCGAAACCGGCGAGGACCCGCAGCATCGCGTGCTCTGGCTGGGCACCACGTCGTCCGGCGTCGCGCGGCGCGAGCCGGGCCGCTGGGCCGCGCTCGACGAGCGCCATGGCCTGCCGCACCGCGTCGTGTTCGGCGTCGGCCAGGCACGCTTTCCCGACGGCGTGGAATCGCCGTGGATAGGCACGATCGAAGGTCCGGCGCGCTGGACGGGCGGCGCCTGGCAGCGCTTCCTGCCGATGCCGTATGCGCGCAGCAAGGTGTTCGCGATGCAGCGCGACGGCGCCGTCCTGTGGCTGGCCACCGACCAGGGCCTGATCGGCCTGGAGCACGGCAAGCTCATGCACTACAGCGCCGACAACAGCGGGCTGCCGGGACTGACCGTGCTCGACGTCGCCGCGCAGGACACCGAACAAGGCCACCTGCTGTGGATCGCGACGCGGCACGGTCTCGCACGTCTGCAGAACGACACCATCCGCACCGAGCCGCTGCCGCTGGCCGACGGTTCGCCGACCGTGCGCAAGCTGCTGCTCGCGCCGGCCACCGATGCGCGCGAGCGCGTCTGGGCCGCGACTGCGGCCGGCCTGCTCTGGCGCGACGATCAGGGCTGGCAGGCGGTGCCGGCGAACTGCCTGCCGGGCACCGAACTGCTGGACATGCAGCTGCAACGCGAACCCGGCGGCCGCAGCGCGCTGTGGGTCGCCAGCCGCGCCGGCATCGCGCGCATCGACCTCGGCGGCGCGCTGCGCTGCGTGCCCTTGCCGCCGCATGCGCGGCCGGCCGGGCAGATCTACCAGCAGGCCGTCGACCAGACGGGACGCCTGTACGTGTTCGGCTCCGACGGCGTGACGCGCTACCGCTTCGCCGATCCGTTCGCGGACCAGCTCGAACTCGCCGACGTCACCCATTTCGGCATCGAGGACGGCCTGCCCGGTCTCGAATTCAACCGAGCCAGCCATGTCGATGCCGCAGGCCGCGTCTGGGCCGGCGGCGTCGACGGCCTCGCGCTGTACGACCCGGCGCAGGAATCGGCCGCCGGCGCCGCCTCGCCGCTGCGCCTGCGCCAGGCGGCGACCGAACGCGGCACGCCGCTGAAGCCCGGCACGGTGCTCGCCGCCGGCGACGACAGCGTGCGCGCCGAAGTCGCACTGCTCGCCTACGAGCGGCCGCAGGAAATCCGCTATCACGCCGAACTGCTGGGTCTCGGCGACCACCGTCCCGACTGGAGCAGCGGCGCGTATTTCCAGTTCAGCCGCCTGCCGCCCGGCAGCTACACCTTGCGCCTGCGCGCGCGCGACGCGTATGCGGTCGAAGCGCGGCCGATCGAAATTCCGTTCCGCCTGCGCGCGCCCTGGTGGCAGACGCCGGCCGCGCTGACCGGCTTCGGCCTGGCCCTGCTCGCACTGGGTGCGCTGGCCGGACGCTGGCGCAGCGTCGCGCTCGCGCGCCGCGCTCGCTGGCTGCAGCAGGAGGTCGCCACGCGCACGCACGAGCTGGCCGACGCCAACCGCCGACTCGAACACGCCTCGCTGACCGATCCGCTCACGGGCCTGTGGAACCGGCGCCATTTCGCGCTGGAGATGCCGGCCGAATGCGCTCGCGCCTTGCGCCGCTGCGAAGGCGGCGACCGCAACGGCGTGCTCGGCCTGCTGCTGATCGACTGCGACCACTTCAAGCAGATCAACGACCGCCACGGCCACGCCGTCGGCGACGCCGTGCTCGTGGAGATCGCCGCGCGGCTGCGCCAGCAGGCGCGCGACGGCGACCTGCTCGCGCGCTGGGGCGGCGAGGAATTCCTGTTCGTGCTGCGCGACGCCGAACGCGGCGGCCTGGCCGCGGCCGCCGAACGCGTGCTCGGCTGCATCGCCGAACGCCCGTTCGTGTTCGCGGTCGAACCGCTGCCGGTGACCTGCTCGATCGGCGTCTGCGCCTATCCGTTCGCGGCGGACGCGCCGGCGGCGGCCAGCCTCGACGACTGCCTGCGTCAGGCCGATGCCGCGCTGTACGAAGCCAAGCGCCGCGGCCGCAACCGCGCCGTCATCGCCGAAGCCGGCACACCGGTCGTCGCCGACTGGCGCGAAATCCGCCGCCTTTGATCGGCGATTCCCGATTCCCGATTCCCCATTCCCGATTCCCGGCTCTCAAAATGCTCACCCGCTCGATCGCCGAATTCCGCTCCCTCTGGCCGACCTTGCAGCCCGCCGCCGCGGGCTGTGCGCGCGCGGCGTTTCTCGTGACGCCGCTGGGTTTCCAGCTTGCCGCCCAGTCCGCCAGCGACAATCGCTACATGGCCATGGACGCCGGCGTCGATCCGAACGCGGCGCTGGCCGAGCACGCTGCGCTCGCGCGCCGCGTCTCCGCGCTGCTGCCGACCGTCTGCTTTCCGGGCGACGCGGCCACGCCCGACGCGGTATTCCCGAACAACGTTTTCGCGACCGCGGCCGGCCGCACGGTGATCGGCCGGATGCGTCATCCGGTACGACAGCGCGAAGCGCTGCGGCCGGACATCCGCGGCTTTTTTCGCCACATCGTCGGCTACGAGGAAGTGGACCTGTCGGCAATGGACGGCGCGGCCGAGCTGACCGGCAGCCTCGTCATCGACCGCGCGCGCGGCATCGGCTATTGCGGCCTCGGCGAGCGCTGCGACGAAGCCGGCGCGGCGGCGATGCATGCGGCGTTCGGCCTGCGCATGACGTTCTGCTTCGACCTCGCGCCCGGCGAATACCACACCAACGTCGTCATGTCGGTGCTGGCCGGCCGCGCGCTCGTCATCGCGCCGGACGGATTCGCCGACGCCGCAGTCGCGGCGGCGATCGCCGAAGCCTACGCGCCGCGCACGCTCACGCTCGATGCGAAGCAGAAGGCCGACTACGCCGGCAACTGCATCGCGTTGAGCGACGACACGGTCTGGATGAGCGCACGCGCCGCGGCCTCGCTGCTGCCGGCGCAGCGGGCCGCGCTGGCCGACTGGGGCTTCCGCGTCGAGGCCGTCGAGCTGGCCGAAATCGAAAAGGCCGGCGGCAGCCTGCGCTGCTGCGTCGGCGAGATCTACTGAGGGCCGGCAGGCGCCCTGATCACGTCGGATTTACATCGCCGCCAGGGAAATTCCGCGCCCCGGCGCAGTTCAGGCGCAATTCAATCCGCGCTATCGAGACTCGGTCCCTCTCGCTAAGATGAACGCATGCTACGACCCGCATCCCTGCTTCGCTGCCTGCTCCCGATCGCGCTCGTCGCGTTCGGCACGCCGGCGGCCGCGCAGCTGACGCTCGAAGATGCGGTCGAGCAGGTGCAGCAGGAAATCCAGGGACGCGTACTCAAGGCCGAGGAAGTCACGATCGGCAAGAAGAAGTTGTACCGGATCAAGCTGCTGACCCGCGACGGGCGAGTCCAGGTCGTGAAGATTCCCGCGGACGAGAACAAGGAGAGCCGATAATGCGAGTCCTGCTGGTCGAAGACGAGGCACCGCTGCGCGAGACGCTCGCGGCGCGGCTCAAGCGCGAAGGCTATGCGGTGGACTGCGCCGCCGACGGCGACGAAGGTCTCTATCTCGGTCGCGAAATGCCGTTCGACGTCGCCGTCATCGACCTTGGCCTGCCCAAGCGCCCGGGCATGGACCTGGTCAAGGCCCTCCGCGACGAAGGCCAGCGTTATCCGATCCTGATCCTGACCGCGCGTTCGAGCTGGCAGGACAAGGTCGAAGGGCTCAAGGCCGGCGCCGACGACTATCTCGTCAAGCCGTTCCACGTCGAAGAGCTGCTGGCCCGCCTCAACGCCCTCGTGCGCCGCGCCACCGGCTGGACCAAACCCGTGCTCGAATGCGGCCCGGTACAGCTGGACACCACGGCCCAGAGCATCACGGTCGATTCCAAGCCGGTCGACCTCACGAGCTACGAATACAAGGTGCTCGAATACCTGATGCTGCATGCCGGCGAGCTCGTCTCCAAGGCCGACCTCACCGAGCACATCTATCAGCAGGATTTCGACCGCGATTCCAACGTGCTCGAAGTCTTCATCGGCCGCCTGCGCCGCAAGCTCGATCCGGACGGCCATCTCAAGCCGATCGAGACCGTACGCGGCCGCGGCTACCGCTTCGCGATTCCGCGCAGCGATCTCACGTCCGACTGAGCCGGGGAAGCGCCGGACGAGTTCCCGCGCCCGGCCACCCGTCCCGACACTCTCGCCGGACGCCTGCACAGCAATCGCTTCGCCCCCCTCGCTGCGAGGGGTGGCGGACATCCCGAGCCGGACTCCGGCTTACTTCAGAGGATTCAGAAATGGCACAGCGGCGGCCGCTGTCGCTGCAGGGCCGATCCACCATCGCGGCGGGCCTCGCGCTGGCAGCCTTTCTCGGCGTCACCGGCTTCGCACTCGACAAGGCCTATTACGACGCGACGGTTGCGGCCATGCGCGACCGCCTGCAGGGTTATGTCTACGCTTACCTGGCCGGCTCCGACGTATTGCGCGGCACCAAGCTGCTGCCACCGGAAACCCTGCCCGATCCCGAATTCAACCGTCCCGGCTCGGGTCTCTACGCCGTGGTCGTCGGCGAGAGCGATTCGCTGCGCTGGGAATCGCCGTCGGCACTCGGCCGCGAACTCGCGTTCGACACACGCCTGCCGGTCGGCGAGACGCGCTTCGAGGGCCCGGTCGACAATTCGGTAGGCCGCGTGTTCGTGTTTTCGCAGGGCGTCAGCTGGGAAGTCGACGAACGCCGGCCGGTCAACCTGACCGTGCACGTGGCGCAGAGCGAGCAGCAGTTCCTGCGCCAGGTCAGCGCCTACCGGCGCACCCTGATGCGCTGGCTCGGCGCACTCGGCATCGTGCTGCTGCTGCTGCAGATCGCCCTGCTGCGCTGGGGCCTGAGCCCGCTGCGCAAGATGGTGCGCGACGTCGACAACGTCATGAACGGCGACGCCGATCGCCTGCCGGGCCAGTATCCGGCCGAGCTCGCGCCGCTGACCAGCAGCCTCAACGAGCTCATCGACTTCGGCCGCGAACAGCTGGACCGCTATCGCAACACCATGTCCGACCTGGCCCACAGCCTGAAGACGCCGCTGGCCGTGCTGCGCAGCGAAATCGACGGCGATGCGGGCTATTCGAGCCTGCGCCGCAGCGTCAACGAACAGTCGCAGCGCATGCACGACATCGTGTCCTATCAGCTGTCGCGCGCGACCGCGTCGCGCCACCAGGTGTTCTCCACGCCGCTGCTGATCGAGTCGGCCGCCGAAGGCATCGTCGCGAGCCTGGAAAAGGTCTATGCCGCCAAGCGCGTGCTCTGCGAGTTCGAGATCGACCCCGACGCGCGCTTCTTCGGCGCCCAGGGCGACCTCATGGAGCTGCTCGGCAACCTGCTCGAGAACGCGTTCAAATGGGCCAACCGGCGCGTGCTGCTGACTGCACACGTCGTCAGGACGCCGCGCATGCGCCGCGCCGGCCTGGAACTGCGCGTCGAGGACGACGGCCCCGGCATTCCGCCGGAGAAAGTCGAACATCTGCTGCAGCGTGGCGTGCGCGGCGACGAGCGCGTGCAGGGCCACGGCATCGGCCTGGCCATCGTGCAGGACATCGTCAAGGGCTACCGCGGCAGCCTGTCGGTGCATCGCTCCGACGCGCTCGGCGGCGCGCTGTTCTGCATACGCTTCGAGGCGATGTGAGGCAGGGCCGCGAAGGCCGTGCAAACGCACGGACTCCTGCTGCCGAGACGTAGCAGTGGCGGCGATGACGGGATGACCCGGCCGGGCAACGCGAGACGGCGAGTCCGTCCCCTCGCGCCGCAGGTCCGCACGACCTAGGTCTGCGCGAGATCCGGAAAACGCAGCGCCGTGCCGAGAGCCGGCAGATTGCGCACGAACAGCGGCGAGCCGGCGCAGATGCCGATGTCACGCGCTTGCGGCCACCAGCGCTGCGGCTGGAAACCGAACTCGATGCGCGCGATCGGCGCGCCGATGACCGACGGCAAGGCCGCGGCGAGATCGAACGGCCGTCGCGCGATCAGGTCGTGCAGGATCACGGTGTCGCCGTCGCGGCCGATCGCGACGACGGCGTTGCCGTCGGCCAGCCAGTACGCCTCGATCGGCCGATAGGTCAGATGCCACAACAGGGTCGAGTAGTAGTCGCGCGCACCAAAAGCCGCATCGTTGACGACGGCCTCGGCGCAGAGCCCAGCCAGGGCCTCGCGCGCCGCCGCGTCGGCCACGTCGCAACGGCGCGCCGGCGACGCGGCCGGGTCCAGCGCGAGACCGGCGGCGAAACGCCGCTGCTCGACGGCGCGGAAACCGAAGCGCGGGTAGAAATCCAGCACGCGGTCGTTGGCGAACAGCAGCACCGGCGCAGTACCAAGATCTGCCAGCACCGCATCCAGCAGCACACGCGAATACCCGCGGCCGCGGCGTTCGGGATGCGTCGCCACGGCGCCGAGCTGATAGCCGTCCTGCAGCACGCCGTCGAGCGCCAGACGCATGCGCGTGACACCGACGCTCGCGACGATGTCTTCGCCGTCTTCGAGCAGCCAGGCCGTGTAATCGTCGTTCCAGCCGCCGCGCGCTTCCCAGCGCCGGAAATCGACCTTGCGGAACGTCAGCGGCACGAAGGCATGGAAGCGCTCGTGGGCTGCCAGGTCGGCGGCGCGCAGGGTCAGCAGTCGGGTAGTCATCGAATGGCCCAGGCAAGAACCGGCACCGATGCGGCACCGGTCGTGATTTCGATCCTGGGACGCCGCGTCAGGACGGAGGGCGGCGCGAACTCCGACGCGTGCCCGTATCGCGTGCGGTACGGCCTGCCGCAGCCTTGGCCTTGCCGGCCGCGGGCTTCTTCGCGCTGCCCGCTTTCGTCGCGGCATCTGCTTTCCCGGCGGCCCGCGGCGACGGCGTGGCAGGCGGCGCGTAGTCGCCTATCGTCGATTTGAGCGGGCAGACGGCAAAGACCGGGCACTTGCGACAGCCGATCGCCAGCGCGACAGGACACAGGACCATGGGGGTGCTTCCGTACGTGGCACCGGGACGCGCCCGGATCGCTGCGTGCCGGAGCGTCGCCGGACCGGCGCGGCACGGCAGGTCGCCGGACGGCGCCGCGGGTATCGGTGACGAGCCGGGGCGGCGCCACGATAGCGCGTATCCGCCCATGAAAGAACCGCCCTCGCGGGCGGTTCTTTCGCACCTGCTTGCATGCTGCCGCGCTTCAGCCGCGACCACCGCGGGCGCGGAACTCGCCGAGCGCCTGGGCGATGTCGTCGGCCATCGGCTCGATGACTTCGCGCGCCTTCTCCGACGCATTGAGCGAGGTGAAGCTGACCTGCTCGGTCCAGCCGGCGCCGAGCGAACGGCGGCCCTTCAGCGCGAACGCACGCATCGACACCTGCGCCGTGTACAAGGTCGAGGCCTGGCCGTAATACGTCAGCACCTGCGAGCCGACCGGGCGCACGAACACGACGATCGCCGCGTTGGCCTTGCCGGCGAGACGGCCGACATCGCTGTCGCTGTCGTCGCGCGTGCGGCCGCCGTCGATGACGTTGAAGCCCGAGCGTTGCAGCGCGCGCGTGATTTCCTGGCGCGCCGGGCCGGCGATCACCGCATCGCCGCCGACGAGCACGGCCACGGTCGGCACGCGCGGTTCGGCCGGCGCCGCCGGCGAATCCGGCGGGTTGGCACGCGCGATGCGCGCACCCGACGGGGCCTCGTCGCGCGCGACGCGCGGACCGGGTGCCTCTTCGCTGGCGCGGGCCGCCGGCAGATCGCGCAGCGGATCGACGCGGGAGGCGCGGGGCTCGGGACCGTCGGCCGCCGTGCCGTTCGCGGCGACAGTCTGCGCCGCCGGTTCCAGCGGCGGCGCGGCCGGCAGACTGTTGCCGCCCGGCGAGGCTGCGGCAGTCGCATCGGCCGTCGACGCCGTAGCCGGCGGCGTGGCGGCCGGCGCCTCCGGCGTGGCCGGCGGCGCAGACGGCAGGGTCGCCGCGGTGGCCGGCGCATTCGTCGTGGCCGCGGTCGGCGCGGCGGCCGGCGGCGGTGTCGTTGCGGGCGGTGTCGTCACTGCCGGCGGCGTGGTCGCCGCGACGGTCGCGGCCGACTTCAGGAACGGAATCTGGTCGCGGAACGCGAACGCGCCGCCGCCGATCAGCAGCAGCAAGCCCGCGGCAATCGCCCAAGGCAGCGCCGAACCGCGGCGCGCCGGCGCCGCCGCCTGCGGCGGGATGCGGCTCGGACGTGTCGCCGGCTGGCCTGCCTGCATCGGCGGCGGGGTCGGCATCGGTCCGGCGGCGGTGCCGGCATTGAACTGGCCCGGACGCGGCGTCGGCACGGTCTGCGGCAGCGGACGCTGCGCGGAAACCGGCGTCTTCATGCCGATCACGGTCGCGGCCGCGGTCGAGATCAGCGGCTTCACGCCGATGGTCGGCGCGCCGGCCAGCAGCGGATGGCGGCTCAGATCCTCGGCCAGTTCGTGGCAGTTGTTGTAACGCTCGTTCGGATCCTTCGCGATCATGCGCGAGAGGATGCGCGACAGCTCGGCGTCGACGTCGCTGTTGAGCTGGCGCACGTCCGGAATCTCCGCACGCACGACTTCGAGCATCAGGCCCAGCGGCGATTCGTCGGTGAACGGCATGCGGCCGGTCAGCATCTCGAACAGCACGATGCCGAGCGAGAAGATGTCCGAACGCGAATCGACCGGTTTGCCGAGGCAGACCTCGGGCGACAGATAGCCCGGCGTACCGACGAATTCGCCGGTGGACGTCAGCTTCTTGGAGAAATCCTGGGTGACCAGCGCGATGCCGAAGTCGGCGATCTTGATCGCGCCGCGGCTGGTGACCATCAGGTTGCCGGGCTTGATGTCGCGGTGGATCACGCCCTTGTCGTGGGCCGTGGCCAGACCCATCGCGGTCTGGTAGATCACGCGCGCCGCCTGTTCCGGACGCAGCTTGCCGTCGCGCTTGAGCAGCGAGCCCAGCGACTCGCCCTCGACGAACTCCATGACGAAGAAGGTCTGGCCTTCGTGCTCGCCGATGAAGTAGATCTGGATGATGTGCGGATCGTTGAGCGAGGCCATGCTGCGCGCCTCGCGCAGGAATCGCTCCTTGACGCTTTCGTCGTGGGCCAGCGATTCGGCCAGCACCTTGATCGCGACGTAGCGGTTCAGCGAGGACTCGTAACCCTTGTAGACCACGCCCATTCCGCCGCGGCCGAGTTCGGCGACGATGTCGTAGTGGCCCAGATGCGTTTTCATGACGGCTCCGGTTAGGCGATAGCGCCTGTTGAATCTGTTGACAAGCTTAGCACCGCATGTTCTCGGTGCCGTGGCGGGATTGGCGCGTGCCGGCGTGAACGGCTCACTCGGCAAACGTGAACCGGTTCGCAGTCGGTGCATCCCCTGCCGCGCTGCTCAATAACTACGCAAAACGGCGTCCGGGGCTGGCAGCGAACACGGCCGCCGGGCCCTGCCGCTCATGAACCTGAATGCCTGCGGCGCCTGCCATGAGACTTTCATCCGGCCGCCGCAGAATCGACAAACGCTTTCCCCGACGCTAACGCCTGCCGTGCTATCTGCCCGCGGATGATGAAGCCTGCACCCCGATTCGCCTCGATCCTCGTCGTCGCCCTGTTCGCGCTGGGCCTGCTGCGGGCGATTCCGCTGCTGTCGCATGCGCCGCTGCTGGCCATCGCCAACAGCTTCGACCAGGCCCGCTATACCGGCTGCTTCGAGCTGTTTCCGGACCGGCCGGCGACGATACGCCCCGACGAGAACAGCCCGAACGCGCCGTTCGAGTATTACCGCTTCCAGCGCAATCCGGTGCGCCTGTGCTACGGCTCCAGCGAGCTGCTGTCGCAGGCGGCCGCGGTCGCGGTCTATGCACTCGAAGAGGCCCGCGGCATCGAACGCCATTCGGTGCGCTGGCTGGGCGGGCTCCGACTGGTGGTGCTGAGCCTGCTCGTCGCCGTGTTCTGCCGCGCCTGGTGGCGGCGCGGCAACTGGCCGGCGGCGCTGGCCAATGCTGCGGTGTTCGCACTGGTGCTGACCGACCCGGCCGACACCCTGTACTTCAGCACCTTCTATGCGGAAGCCACGGCGCTGCTGGCCGCCTATGCGCTGTTCAACCTGATCCTGCTGGAGGCGCACTCCGCCTGGAGCCGGCGCGGCGCAATCCTGCTCGCGCTGGCCGCGCTGCTGCTGGCCACGAGCAAGATCCAGCATCTGGTGCTGCCGCTGTGCCTGGCCGTCGGGGTGCTGGCGTTCGGCCGCTGGCATGCGCCGCGCTGGCCCTGGCAGGGCTGGGCGCTGCTGGCCGGCGCCGTGGTCGGCGCGGTGTTCCAGTTCGCCCAGCTCGGCCGCAATGATCTGATGATGCAGTCGATACGCTCGTTCAACCGGGCCAATATCGTCTTCACCGGCCTGCTGCCGGCCGCGGCCGATCCGGTGGCCACGACACGCCGGCTCGGCCTGCCCGACGCCTGCGCGGCGCACAGCGGCAAATCCGCCTGGCAGCTGCCGGGCCTGGCCGAGGAAGTCTGCCCGGGCATGGACAAGGTCGGAAGGCTGATCGTCGTGCGCGAGCTGCTGCGCGAACCGATGGCCATGCTGCGCTTCTTCCGCAACGGCGTCGCCGTGCTGAATCCGTGGCTGCCGCGCAACCTCGGCCATGTCGAAGGCGAGGTCCTCGGCAAGCTGCCGGCGCAATTCCTGAGCTGGAACGGCCTGCTCGACCGCACGCCGTGGCTGCGCTATCTGCTGTTCGCCCTGCCGCTGCTGGCGGCCTTGCGGGCCCTGCGTCGCAGCGACCGCTTCGCCCTGCTGAGCCTGCTCGTGGCAGTACTGATGCCGGCGACCTTCGGCATCACGATCTTCGGCGACGGCCTGGCCGACGTAGCCAAGCAGGGTCACCTGATCTTCAATGCCGCGCTGAGCTGGAGCGTCGTCGCGCTGGTGCTTGGCCTCTGCGCGCTGCGCCGCGGCAGCGCGGCCGGCTCAGGCGCGCACGGTATGGATGCCGTCGAGCTCGACCAGCAGCTCGGCCCGGCAGATGTCGCCGAGCAGCACGAGCCGCTTCGTCGCATCGGGTAGGTGCCGGGCGAGCAGGTCCGCCGTCGCGGTCAGATCCTCGGGCCGGCGCACATAGGCCTTGAGCACGCTGCCCGCGCCGAAGCCCGGCAGGTTGCCGGCGCTGGCCAGCAGGCTGTCGAGATTGGCGAAGGTCTCGTCGAGCTGCGCGGCCAGATCGCCGTCGTGGCGCGACTGGTGGCCGACCACGGCAGCGGTGCCGGAAATGTGCAACTGGGCCGGATGGCAGGGACCGCGCATCGCGCGCGCGAAGGTCGGCGCGGTCGGTCCGTATTCGCGCGGATAGCGCCAGGCGCTGACCTGGCGCGGATTCTCGACTGCCGCACCGGCCGTGCGCGCGGCCAGCCAGTAGACCTGCAGCACGGCCACGCCGTCGCTGCGGCCGATGGCGCTGGCCGCGGAGAAGCCTTCGCCGTGCAGTTCGCGCATGCCGGCCGAGCGGCCGGTGCAGAAGTGCTTGTAGCGCTCGTCGTCGCCGGCGCCGTCGTTGATCGCGGCCAGATAGTTCCAGATGCGCAGCAGATGCGGCCAGCGCTGTGCGCGCGTGAACCGCGCCAGCTCCCGGTAGGCCGCCTCGGACGCCGCGGTCAGGTCCGCATGGTCGGCTTCGGCCACTTCGATCGCGCCGAAGCAATAGTCCGCCGAAGCGGCCCAGCGCACGAGGCCGTCCCGGCCCTGCTCGATCGGTCCGGCCGTACGCCAGACCTCGAACGGCGCGGCACCGCCGAGCGGCTCCAGTCCCACGCGCAGATAGCGCGGATCGGCGGCGTCCGGCGCGGCCGCGCCGAAGCCGAGCACCGCGAGCACGTCGGGCTCGGCAAGCAGACGGTCCAGTCGGGTTTCGACGTATGCAACGTCCAGCGGCGGCAGGACATGCTCGCTGCTCATGCGGCGACCCCGCAGAGACCGGCGACGGAGCACGGCATCGGTGGCAATGGCATCGGTGGAAGAGGTCCCTGTACCCGCCGGAATGGCCGGGCAAACCCGTATGATACACTCGCGCGCCGCAGCGGCCGCCGGTCCGGCGCCGCGCCGACTTCAGTGGAATTCCCGATGGCGCAACTGACCCCCGCCGAGCGTGAGCTCGCCGAGCTCCTTGTCGACAGCCTGAATCTGGAAGGCGTCAGCCCCGACCAGTTCGAACCCGAGGCCGCGCTGTTCGGCGGCGATCTCGGCCTGGACTCGATCGACGCGCTGGAAATCGCATTGGCCGTGTCCAAGCGCTACGGCTTCCAGCTGCGCTCGGACAACGAGGAAAACAAGCGCATCTTCGGTTCCCTGCGCGCGCTGTCGGCGCATATCGAGCAGAACCGCGTCAATTGACCGCAGCCGCGGCGCCGTTTGCCGGCCCGCGCCACGACACCTTCGAATTCCCTGCCCGGCCGCTCCCGGCCGGCGCTCGCGCGCGGCTGGATGGGCTGACGGGGCGTCGACTCAGGCCGGATCGACCGGCGTATTGCCGCCGGTGAACTCGCTGGCCGACTGGCGCCGGCGTTCGCGCAGGTCCTCGCGCCAGCGGCGGAAATTGGCCAGTCCCGTCGCCGCGTAGATCGCCTTGAAAAGGTGCAGCCGGCGCATGACCGGACCGCTGTCGAACACGTCGCCGGCCAGCATCGAGATCACGCCCTGCTCGACCTTGAGCACATTGCGCGGCGCCGCGAACAGGCTGCGCATGACCGGCGAATTGAAGCGATAGATGAACCAGGAGAACACGCGCACGCCGCGGCGTATGCGCTTCTCGAACGCCTGCTGCAGCTGCGCCTCGCGCTCGGGATTTTTCAGAATATCGGCTACCAGCGCGGCCGCATGCTTGCCGCTGTGCATCGCGAGATAGACGCCCGAGGAAAACACCGGATCGACGAAGGCGAACGCGTCGCCGACCATGACGTAGCCGGGACCGCTCATGCTCTTGCAGGTATACGAGTAATTGCCGGTGACCCGCACCTCGCCGACGATTTCGGCGTCGGCCATGCGCTCGACCGCGCCGGGCATCAGCTTCAAGGTTTCCAGCAGGAACTCGCCGGTGCCTCCCTTGCGCCGTTTGAGGTATTCGGGAAAACAGACGCAGCCGATGCTCATGAGCCCGTCGGCCAGCGGGATGAACCAGCTCCAGCCGTAGTCGAAGCGGTAGATGCTGATGTTGCCGGCCTCGTCGCCGGGGCGCCGCGTGACGCCCTTGAAGTGGGCGAAGATCGCCGCGCTCTGATGGTTCTGGTTCTTGACCTTGATCTTCAGCGCGTTGCCGAGCAGCGTGTCGCGGCCGCTGGCATCGACCAGATAGCGTGCGTGGATCGAGAGCTTGTCGCCGTGCCCGGTCGTGGCCTGCGCAACGCAGCTGCGGTCGGGGCGGATCTCCACCTTGTCGACCTTGACGCCTTCGCGCGCATCCACACCGTTGCGCTGCGCGTTGCGGAACAGGATCTGGTCGTAATCCTCGCGCTTGACCTGGAACGCATACGGCGGCGTCTTGCCCAGCGCACGGCCGAAATGATACGTGCGGTAGCTGTCGCCGACCTCGGGAAAATCGGCGCCGAGCTTGAGCATGCCGATGCCGCGAACCTCCTCGAGCACGCCGAGTTCTTCGAGGATCGGCATGTTCGCCGGCAGCAGCGATTCGCCGATGTGGAAGCGCGGGTGGTGGTCCTTCTCCAGCTGCAGCACCTTGAGGCCGCGTCGCTGCAGCAGGGTCGCCGTCGTCGAACCGGCCGGTCCGCCGCCGACCACGAGGACGTCGCAGTGGATCGGGCTGTCTGTCTGTTCGTCCATATCCCGATCCATGTCCTGCCGTCGCCCCGGATGATTTGAGCGCCGTATCATAGCCGGCTTGCGCGCCGCTCCGGCCGCCTCCGCCGGCCTTTCCGCATGAGTTCCGCCGCGCCTTCGCACCGCCTGCAACATCTGGCCCTGACCCTGCTGCTGCTGTATCCGCTGCTGCTGGTGGCGGCGTACTGGCACCAACAAAGCTGGCTGTCGGCGCTGGCCGCGCTGGACCTGATCAGCCTGCTGCTGCTGGGCGGCCTGTGGCGTGGCCGCGCGCTGGCCTGGGCCGCCTGGCTGGCTGCCGGCGCCGGCACCGCTGCGCTGCTGCGCCACGGCCAGGTCGAGATCGCCCTGCTGCTGGTGCCGGTCGCGATCAACGCCGGCATGGCCTGGTTCTTCGCCCGCACCCTGCCGACCGGCCGCCGGCCGCTGGTCGCGCGCGCCATCCTTGCGTTCGAAGGCGAACAGCGCCTGGCCCAGCCCGGTGTCGCCGCCTACGCGCGCGGCCTGACCTGGGCCTGGACCCTGCTGCTGGCTCTGCAGGCACTGCTGATGCTGGCCTGCGCAGTCCTTGCCCAGCCCGGCGGCATTGCCGCGCGACTGGACCTGTCGCTGCCGCTGGCGGTGCCCGAGCGCTGGGCGGTCTGGTATCTGCACCTCGGCGGTTTCGCCGTGATCGGGCTGTTCTCGGCCGCGGAATTCGCCTGGCGCCACTGGCAGCTGCGCCATCTGCCGCACGACGGCGCGCGCACCTATTTCGCCAAGATCGTGCGCAACTGGCGCCATGTGCTGCACGACGGCGCCGGCAGCGACTGAAAGCGCTCGATGTTGCAGAAATTGCGCGCAACGAGCGGCTGCGGCCCGACGATGACACCCCCGCCTGCCGCCGGCCGTTTCGGCATCCGCGAGGGGCATCCTGCAGAGAGAGGGCGGGGCGCGGCCGCTGGCCGGCTTGCCGCCATCCGGCAAACCCGCGATGCTTGCGCCGCGCCGCACAGGGGCCGCGGCCGATGCCGTGGATCGCGGCGCGGCGGCTGCGGACATCCCGCCGCCGGGCGGAACCGCGTCGCCGCGCGGTCGGCCGCTGCCCCGCCCGAGCTGGATCATTCGCCAAGGCGTTGCGTCGTGCATCACGAAGATTTCTGTATCCCGGCCGGGCATCCGAGTCTGGCCGGTCATTTCCCGGGCAATCCGGTGGTTCCCGGCGTGGTCGTGCTCGAGCAGGTCGCCGCCGCGCTGCAGCGTCACCAGGGCCGGCAGATCGCCGGTTTCCGCCAGGTGAAGTTCGTCGCGCCGCTGCTGCCGCAGCAGACCGCCGCGCTGGAGCTCGACGTTGCCGACAGCCGCGTGCGTTTCCGCGTACTGCGCGACGGCGAACTGATCGCCAGCGGCGAGGCGAGCAGCGCATGAGCAACCCGCACTGGACCGACCGCCCCGAAGGCGGCGGTCGTTTCGCGATCTGGCTGATCCGCTCGATCGCGCTGTACGGCGGCCGCCCGTTCGCGCGGCTGTTCCTGTACCCGATCACCTTGTATTTCTACCTGCGCCGCCGGCCCGAGCGCGAGGCGTCGCGCGCGTTCCTGAGCCGCGTGCTCGGCCGGCCGGCCGGCGCCTTCGACGTGATGCGGCACATCCACCGCTTCGCCGGCGTCATTCTCGACCGCGTATTCCTGCTCGCGCGCGACGACGCGCGCCAGTTCCAGCTCGAGATACACGGCCTGGACCTGCTGCTGGACACCTACCGCCAGGGCCGCGGCATGCTGCTGCTGGGCTCGCACCTGGGCAGCTTCGAGATCCTGCGCGTGCTCGCGCGCGAGCGGCCCGAGGTCAAGCTCAAGGTCGTGCTCGACAAGTCGCAGACGCCGGCCATCACCGAGCTGCTGCACGCATTGAACCCGGCCATCGGCAGCAGCGTCATCGACGCGTCCGAAGGCGGCACGGCCATCGTGCTCGGCATCAAGGAAGCCGTGGAACAGGGCGCCGTCGTCGCGCTGCTCGGCGACCGCGCGCGGCTGCAGGAGCCGACGCGGCAGGCGCCGCTCCTCGGCGAGTCCGCGCCGCTGCCGGTCGCGCCGTATCTGATCGCGTCGGTGCTGGATACGCCGGTACTGCTGTGCTTCGGCCTGTACCGCGGCGGCAACCGCTATTCGCTGCATTTCGAACGCTTCGCCGAGCGCATCGAGATTCCGCGCAGCGAACGCAACGTGCGCCTGGACGAGTGGCTTGCGCGCTACGCCGCGCGGCTGGAGCATCATGCGCGACTGGATCCCTACAACTGGTTCAACTTCTATGATTTCTGGCACAGCGATCGCGTTGAGCCTGTTGTTGCCGCTGGCGAGCCGCGCCGCGCCTGAGCCGGCCGACTGCCGCACGGACTGCCCCTCGGCGCAGACCGTGCAGCTCGTCGAGGCGCTCAGGCGGCCGCTGCCCGCGGCGACCGGATACACCGAAGTGCGCTTCGTGCAGATGCTCGACGAACCGCTCGTGCTGCACGGCGATCTGACCTATTCGAGCGCCGACGCGCTCGGCAAGAGCGTCGTCAACCCTTACGAGGAAACCACCACGATCGCCGACGGCCAGGTCGAGATCCGCCGCCCGGGCAAGCCGGTCAAGCGCTTCAGCCTCAAGCGCGCGCCGGCGCTGGCGGGCTTTCTCGAAAGCTTCAGCGCGACCCTGGCCGGCGACGCGCAGCGCCTCGCGCGCAGCTATGTGCTCAGCAGCGAAGGCGGTCCGGACGGCCAGTGGCAGCTGCGGTTGATGCCGCGTGATGCGGCCCTGGCCAAGCACGTGACGCGTGTGACGGTCAGCGGCGCGAAGACCACGCCGCTGTGCTTCGAGATCGAGGAGGCCGGCGGCGACAGCAGCATCCTGCTCGTCGACCGGCTGGCCAGCCGGCCGCTGCCGGCAGCGCCGCAGCGCGCCGAACTGCAGCAGCTCTGCCAGCACTCCTCGTGAGCGTCCGCGCCCGCGTCGCCCTGCTGGCCGTCTGGCTGGCGCTGCTGGCCGGCCTGCTGGCTTACGTGCTGTTCGCGCTGAAGGTGAGCACCGACCTGCGCAGCTTCATGCCGCCGCCGCGCACGCCGGAACAGCGCCTGCTGCTCGACGAAATCGGCGAAGGACCGGGTTCGCGCCTGCTGCTGCTGGCGCTGGCCGGCGACGAGCCCGAGACCCTCGCCGAAATCAGCAAGGCGCTGATCCCGCAGATCCGCGCCGACCGCCGCTTCGTGCGCGCGCTCAACGGCGAAGACGACATCGGCGCGCTGGCCGAAGGCCTGCTGCCCTACCGCTACCTGCTGTCGCCGACGCTGGACAGCGCACAGTTCGACGCCCGCACCCTGCACAGCGAGCTGCAGCAGCGCGTGCAGGATCTGGGCTCGCCGGCAGCGGCCTGGCTCAAGCCGCTGCTCGCGTCCGATCCGACCCTGGAAACCCTGAAGCTGGCCGAGGCCTGGGCGCCGCCCGGCGAACCCGAGCGCTACGCCGACGTCTGGTTCACGCAGGACGGCAAGCAGGCGCTGCTGCTGGCCGAGACCGTCGCCGGCGGCTTCGATCCGGCCGCCCAGCGCGACGCGCAGGATGCGCTGAACCAGTATTTCCGCACGGCCGCCGGCGACAGCAAGGCGCAGCTCGTGCTCAGCGGTCCCGGCGTGTTCACCGTGCGCATCAACGAGACCACGAGCGACGAAGCCAACTTCATCGGCATGTTCGACACCGTGGGTTTCGTCACCCTGCTGCTGCTCGCGTACCGCCGCCTGACCACGGTGTTCGCCGGCGCCCTGCCGCTGCTGACCGGCGGCCTGGCCGGCATGGCCGCGCTGGCGCTGTTCTTCGGCGGTGCGCACGGCATCACCCTGGCCTTCGGCTTCACCCTGATCGGCGTGGCACAGGACTATCCGATCCACCTGTTCAGCCATCTGCGCCGCGAACAGTCGCCGGCCGAGGTCGCACATCATCTGTGGCCGACCCTGGTCACCGGCGTGGCCTCGACCTGCATCGCCTATCTCGCGTTCTTCGCCTCGGGCGTGGACGGGCTGGAACAGCTGGCCGTGTTCACCATAGTCGGCCTCGCGACCGCGGCGCTGACCACGCGCTTCGGCCTGGTCCATCTGCTCGGCCGCGAACCGTACGATGCGGCGCAGTCGAACTGGCTGGCCGCGCTGTGGCGCCGCCTCGCCGCATTGCCGCGGCCGAGCTGGCTCGCACCGCTGCTCGCACTGGGATCGGTCGTCGCGATGCTGCAGGCGCCCGGCGAGTTCTGGGAAAACAATCTCGCCGCACTGACACCGGCGCCGCCGGACCTGATCGCGCAGGATGCGCGGCTGCGCCGGGAGCTCGGCGCGCCGGACGTGCGCCATCTGCTGGTGATCGAAGGCAGCGATGCCGACGCCGTGCTGAGCGCGAGCGAAAAGCTGGAGCCGCACCTCGCGCGGCTGCAGCGCGACGGCGTGATCGCCGGCTACGAGCTGCCGTCGCGCTATCTGCCGAGCCTCGCGACGCAGCGCGCGCGCCAGGAACGACTGCCCGAGCCGGCCGCCCTGCAGGCTGCGCTCGACGAAGCTCAGCACGGCCTGCCGTTCAAGCCCGGCAGCTTCGACGCGTTTCAGCGCGACATCGCCGCAGCGCGCAGCCTGGCGCCGCTGACCGCCGAGCGCTTCTTCGCCTCGCCGCTGGGTCTGCGCCTGAAGGCGCAGCTGCAGCCGCGCGAAGGTCACTGGATCGGCCTGGTCAGCCTCGTCGGCGTCGCCGACACTTCGGCGCTGATCCAGCTCGCGGCGCAGCCGGATGCACCCGCGCGCCTGCTCGACCTCAAGCACGCCTCCGAATCGCTGGTCGCGGCCTACCGCACGCGCGTGCTGTATTCGCTGGCCGTAGCTGCCGTGCTGCTGGTCGTCGTCGTCAGTCTCGCACTGCGCCGGCGCAGCCGCGTGCTGCGCGTGCTGCTGCCGATGGCGGTGACGACCCTGCTCATCCTCGCGGCGCTGCGCCTCGGGGGCGTGTCGCTGTCGCTGTTCCATCTGATCGCGCTGGTGCTCGCGGCCGGCCTGGGCCTGGACTACGCGCTGTTCTTCGAACATGTCGAGGACAACGAACTGGACCAGCGCCGCACCCTGCACGCGATCCTGGTCTGCAGCGCGAGCACCTTCCTCGTGTTCCTGCTGCTGGCCCTGTCCTCGCTGCCGGTACTGCGCGCGATCGGCACGACGGTCACCCTCGGCGTGATCTTCAACTTCGTGCTCGCGCTGCTGCTGACGCGCCCGCGCCAGGAGATCGCCGATGCTGGATAAATCGCAGTGGTCGGCGCTGATCCCGCACCAGGGCACGATGTGCCTGCTCGACACGGTCGTGGCCTGGGACGACGAACGCATCCACGCGCGCACCGCCTCGCACGCGCGCAGCGACAACCCGCTGCGCGCGGACGGCCGCCTGCGCAGCCTGCATCTGTGCGAGTACGGTGCGCAGGCCATGGCCGTACACGGCGGCCTGCTCGCCCAGGCTGCCGGCGGCCGCGCGGCGCCGGGCCTGCTCGTCTCGCTGCGCGACGTCGAACTCACGCGCGCCTGCGTCGAGGACCTGGCCGGCGAACTCGACGTGCATGCCGAGCGCCTGCTCGCCGGCGCGCAGAGCTGGCAGTACGCGTTCCGCGTCGAGCATGCCGGCGTGCTGATCGCGCGCGGCCGTGCCGCGGTCATGGTGCAGTCCGCATGACAGCGGTACTCGATACCTCGCCTCGCCGCATCGGCTCGGCCAGCGAATCTTCCGAGCCGCGCAGACGGCTCTCGTCCGGAGCAGCCGCATGACTTCAGCCCTCCCCCGCGCCCTCGTCACCGGCGGCAGCGGCGACATCGGCGGCGCGATCTGCGCCGAGCTCGCGCGCGGCGGCGCGCACGTGATCGTGCATGCGCACAGCGGCCTGGATCGCGCCGAAGCCGTGGCCGCGGCGATCCGCGCTCAGGGCGGCTCGGCCGAGGCGGTCGCCTTCGACCTCTGCGACGCGGCCGCGACGCGAGCGGCCGTGGACGCGCTGCTGGCCGCCGGCACGATCTCGATACTCGTGCACAACGCCGGCATCCACGACGATGCGCCGATGGCCGGCATGAGCGAGGCGCAGTGGCATCGCGTCGTCGACGTCTCGCTGCACGGCTTTTTCCACGTGACCCAGCCGCTGCTGCTGCCAATGGCGCGCCAGCGCCGCGGCCGCATCGTCGCGATCTCGTCGGTCGCAGCGCGCCTGGGCAACCGCGGCCAGACCAACTACGCTGCGGCCAAGGCCGGCCTGCACGGCGCCGTGAAGTCCCTCGCGCGCGAAATGGCCAGCCGCGGCATCACCGCCAATGTCGTCGCGCCCGGCGTCATCGCCGGCCGCCTTGCCGACGCCGCGTTCCCGGCCGAACAGATCAAGCAGATCGTGCCGATGGCGCGCGCAGGCCGACCGGAAGAGGTCGCGGCGCTCGTCGGCTTTCTCGCCAGCGACGCGGCCGGCTACGTCTCCGGCCAGGTCATCGGCGTCGACGGCGCAATGACTTAGCGGCGCGCGCCTTCGCCACGCCACCGCCACGATTTCCTTTTCCACGAGCACCGCCATGACCGATCTGCCGAAATGCCCGCAATGCGCCTCCGAGTTCACCTATGTCGACGGCGACAACTACGTCTGCCCCGAATGCGCCCATGAATGGCCGACGGCGGCCGTCGCCGCCGCGGCGGAGGACAGCGCGCGCGTCGTGCGCGACGCGAACGGCAACCCGCTGGCCGACGGCGACAGCGTCGTCGTAATCAAGGACCTGAAGGTCAAGGGCGCCTCGTCGGTGGTCAAGGTCGGCACCAAGGTGCGCAACATCCGCCTCGTCGACGGCGACCACGACATCGACTGCAAGATCGACGGCTTCGGCGCGATGCAGCTCAAGTCGGAGTTCGTGCGCAAGGCCTGACGCAGAATCGCGCCCGATTCCGTACTTCCTCGACGAGACCGAGACGGAACGGCGCGCAGTCACAAGCCCGCCCGCCGCGCCAGCCCCTGTTCGGAGCTGGAAGCCGGCGCCGTTCCCCCTCAGGCTCGCCGCCATCGTCGCCAACAGGGGGAAGTCCATGCGCTACCGTCATTGCCTGATCGCCGCCGCCGCGCTCGTCGCCGGCGGCGCCCACGCCGAAATCGTCACCCTGGCGCGCACCACGCCGTACTCGGCACGCAGCGAGATCGCCAGCAACATCAAGAGCGAATGCCAGCTGACGACCCAGCTGCCGGCCTACATCGCCGAATACGCCGAGGAAAAGCACATCAAGACCGCTTTCGCCGAACAGGTCTCGCCCAGCGATCCGGGCCGCGTGCTCGTCGTGGAGATCGACGAAGCGGTGTCGCGCGGCAACGCCTTCATCGGCCACCAGAAGTTCAGCCGCGCCAAGGGCACGCTGTACCAGGACGGCGAGGAAATCGGCAATTTCGTCGCCCAGCGCTATTCGATGGGCGGCGCCTTCGCCGGCTACAAGGGTTCGTGCTCGGTGCTCGGCCGCACGGTCAAGGCCATCGGCAAGGACGTCGCCGAATGGCTGGCCGCGCCGACCAGGGACGCGCATCTCGGCGATCAATGACGCCGCGCGAAACGGCAGCGGCTTCCACGGCCGCCGCCATGCTGTCACCCTGTCGCTCCCGCAGCGACATCGCAGCTCATCGATCATGGACACGATCCGCTTCTACCGCGTCGGCGACGACTACGGCGAGTTCTCCAATTTCTCGCCGCATCCGATCAGCCTGTCCGGCAAACGCTGGCCGACGTCCGAGCACTATTTCCAGGCGCAGAAATTCGACGATGCCGCGTATGGCGAGCGCATACGCAAGGCGCATTCGCCGATGGAAGCGGCCAACCTCGGACGCGACCGCAAGCAGAAGCTGCGGCGCGACTGGGAGTCGGTCAAGGTCGAGGTCATGCGCACGGCGCTGCGCGCGAAGTTCACCCAGCACGCCGATCTCGCCGCGCTGCTGCTGTCCACCGGCGACGCGAAGCTGATCGAGCACACCCACAACGACCGCTACTGGGCCGACGGCGGCGACGGCAGCGGCAAGAACTGGCTGGGTCGTCTGCTGATGGAACTGCGTGAGGAACTGCGCGCTCGCGCCTGAGCCGGTTGCGCCAGGCGGACGCACGCGAAAGGGATACATCGAAGGCGTGCGGGAGGCCGCATCGTCTGCGGCCGTCTTCGTGCAGGATCCTCGGGTGACCTTCAGTCTCTGTGAGACCTGCCTGACGGGCTCGGCCGTGAACGTGAGCCGGAGCTTTTCCGGCCCGAAGGGGTGTAATGCGTGAATTCGCCCATCCGCCTATCACGCGGCATTCCGGGCTCTCGCAGCGGCGCGAAAGCACCACGACATCGCGCTTGACGCTTCCCGCCGGATGCTGATATCCCGCCGGCCAGGGGAAACTGGGGCTGTCCCGGTATCTGCAGCTAGAGAGAAAGCCGCATGTCGGATCGGTGCCTGTCGCGCGCACGTCGGGGCGCGCTGTTGTTGAGTGCCTTGGTATGGGGATCCGCGACGGCGGATCAGTCAGGGCAATATCTGTCCGGGTCGTCTGGCACGCGCGTGAGCACGTCGTCGATCCAGGAACGCCAGTCGACGGGCACGCGCACGGCGCATGTCGAGCGCAGAGTCGCCCGTACCGACAAGTCGACCGCCGCGCAGAATCCGGACGCACCGGCCGTAGCGCAGTATCCGGATGTCGCGCCGCGCTCGGCGCAGGCCGTGAACATCCACACCACGGCGCTCGCCTTCGACGGCGCCACCCTGACCGATACCGGCGCGTTTCCGCCCGACAGCATGGGTGCGATCGGCCCGGCGCAGTTCGTGACCTTCGTCAACGGACGCATCCGCTCGTTCACGAAGGCCGGCGTGGCCGACGGCGTGCTGGATGCGGATCCCGACCTGTTCTTCGCCCCGGTCATGACGCCGGTCAGCGGGGCCGTCCTGGCCAATTTCACCAACCATCCGCAGGTGCGCTACGACCGCTTCTCGGCGCGCTGGTTTCTGACCATCGCCGACGTGCCCTGCACGGATGCCGGCTGCACGACCACGGCGGCCAATCGCGTGCTGATCGCCGTCAGCGACGCGGCCAGCAACGGTACCTTGAGCGGCTCGACGGTGTGGACGTTCTTCCAGTTCCAGGCCGACCCGGGCACGGGTTTCTGTGAAAACCCGTCTCTGGGCATCGACGTCAACGCGCTGTACGTCGGCTGCAACATGTTCACGAATACCGGCACCTTCGTCGGCACGAACGGCTACGTGGTGCGCAAGACCTCCGTCCTCGGCGCCGGCCCGGTGACGGTGACGATGTTCGCGAACCTCGCCGCCGGCACCGGCGCCGGCCCGATCTCGCCGCGCGGCGTGGACAACTACGACGCCGCCGCAACGGAAGGCTATTTCGTCGGTGTCGACAACGCGACCTTCAGCACCATCATGTTCCGCCGCGTCGGCAATCCGGGGTCGGCCACGCCGACGATCTCGGCGAACATTGCGGTGACCGTGCCGACCACGACGTTCCCGAATCCCGTCACGCACGCGGGCAATACCGGCGGCAACAACGGCCGTCTCGATTCGCTCGACGACCGCCTCTACACCGCCATGATCCGCAACGGCCGCCTGTGGTCGGCACACAACTTCCGCGTCAGCTCGGCCGGCGTGGCGAACACCGCCGCGGCCGCGCGCAACGCGGTGCGCTGGTATGAATTCCAGAACCTGACGACCACGCCGACCCTCGTGCAGTCGGGCACCGTGTTCGACAACGCCGCGACATTGGCCGCCGCAAGGCAGTACTGGATGCCGAGCGTGATCGTCACCGGCCAGGGCCACTCGGTGATGGGCATGACGATGGCCGGCACTCCGGTCGGCGCGACGCCGGTCTATGTGGGCCGTCTCGCCGGCGACACGCTCGGCACGATGGCCGGCCCGCCCACGGTCGCCGCCGTCGCGTTCGGAACCACGACGGCGAACTACAACCCGCCCGCGGATCCGGGCGGCGCTGCCGGACGGCGCTGGGGCAACTACTCGTTCACGAGCCTCGATCCGCTCGACGACATGACGGTCTGGACGATCCAGGAATACAACCAGGCTCTGAACAGTTACGCGGTTCGGGTCGGACGCCTCGCCGCACCGCCGCCGGCTACGCCGACGTGTTCGGGCAGTCCGATCACGTTCCCCGGCCCGACCGGCAACGTGGTCATCAATGCCACGTCGAGCGCGGGTTCGGGCTTCTACGATCCGGGCGCGAACCTGCCGGCGCCGGCGCTGCCGTTCACGCATCTGAGCGCGACGGTCACGAACGCCACGGTCAACAGCGTCACGTTCAACTCGCCGACCCAGGTCACGCTCAACATCACCGCGTCCGCGACCGGTCCGCAGAACGTCACCGTGACCAATCCGGACGGCCAGTCCGTCACCGCGAACGGCTGCATCAATGTACAGAATGCGGTGGCGGCGGATCTGGCGATCACCAAGACCGACGGCGTGACCACGGCGACACCCGGCGGCAGCGTGACCTACACGATCACGGCGTCGAATCCGAGCGCAGTTGCGGCCACGGGCGCCACGGTGGCCGACACCTTCCCGGCCCCGCTGACCTGCGCCTGGGCTTGTGTCGGCGCCGGCGGCGGCACCTGCACGGCCAGCGGCAGCGGCAACATCAACGACACGGTCAACCTGCCAGCGGGCGCCAGCACCACGTATACCGCGAGCTGTGCGATCGCGGCCGCCGCAACCGGCACCCTGAGCAATACGGCGACCGTAACGATCGCCGGCGATCCGAATGCAGCCGACAATTCCGCGACCGATACCGACACGCTGACGCCACAAGCCAATCTGGGTATCACCAAGACCGACGGCGTGACCTCGGCCATACCCGGCGGCAGCGTCACCTACACGATCACGGCGTCGAACGCCGGCCCGAGCGATGCGCCGGGTTCCACGGTGGCCGACACCTTCCCGGCGTCGCTGACCTGCACCTGGACCTGCGCCGGTGCGGGCGGCGGCACCTGCACGGCGTCGGGCAGCGGCAACATCGCCGACACCGTGAACCTGCCCGCCGGCGGCAGCACGACGTATACCGCGAGCTGCACGATTTCCGCGGCAGCAAGCGGCACCTTGTCGAACACGGCTACCGTGGCGGCGCCCGGCGGCGTGACTGATCCGACGCCGGGCAACAACTCGGCGACCGACACCGACACGTTGAGTGCGAGCGCCGATCTGGCGATCACGAAGACCGACGGCGTGACGAGCGCGACGCCGGGCGGCAGCGTGACGTACACGATAACGGCCAGCAACGCCGGCCCGAGCAACGCGACCGGCGCGACGATTGCCGATACATTCCCGGCGAGCCAGACCTGCACCTGGACCTGCGTCGGCGCGGGCGGCGGCACCTGCACGGCGAGTGGCAGTGGCAATATCAACAACACGGTCAACCTGCCCGCGGGCGGCAGCGTGACCTATACGGCGAGCTGCACGATCTCCGCATCGGCGAGCGGCACGCTGTCGAATACCGCAACGGTCGCCGCACCGGCCGGCGTGACCGATCCGACGCCAGGCAACAACGCGGCGACCGACACCGACACGTTGAGTGCGAGCGCCGACCTGTCCGTCACCAAGACCGACGGCGTGACCTCGGCAACACCGGGCGGCAGCGTGACCTACACGATCACGGCGTCGAACGCCGGCCCGAGCAATGCGCCGGGTTCCACGGTGGCCGACACCTTCCCGGCGTCGCTGACCTGCACCTGGACCTGCGTCGGCACCGGCGGCGGTACCTGTACGGCCAGCGGCAGCGGCAATATCGCCGACAGCGTCAACCTGCCCGCGGGCGGCAGCACGACGCATACGGCGAGCTGCACGATATCGGCGTCGGCCAGCGGCACGTTGAGCAACACAGCGACCGTCGCGGCACCGGCCGGCGTCACCGATCCGACGCCGGGCAACAACTCGGCCACCGATACCGACGCACTCGGCGCATCGGCGGATCTGGTTATCACGAAGACCGACGGCGTCACTTCCGCCACGCCGGGCGGCAATGTCACCTACACGATCACCGCAAGCAATGCGGGTCCGAGCAACGCGACCGGTGCCACCGTGGCCGACACGTTCCCGGCCGTGCAGACCTGCACCTGGACCTGCGTCGGTGCCGGCGGCGGTACGTGTACCGCATCGGGCAGCGGCAATATCGCCCATACGGTGAATCTGCCCGCGGGCGGCAGCGTGACCTATACGGCGAGCTGCGCGATCTCGGCGTCGGCGACCGGTTCGATGAGCAATACGGCGACCGTGACCGCACCGGCCGGCGTGACCGATCCGACGCCGGGCAACAACTCGGCGACGGATACCGACGCGCTGACGGCGCTGGCCGATCTGACCATCACGAAGACGCATGCCGGAAACTTCACTCAGGGGCAGACCGGCGCGACCTATACGCTCATGGCCAGCAACGTCGGCGGCTCGCCGACCACGGGTGTGGTCACGATGACGGATACGTTGCCGGCAGGATTGACCGCGACGGCGATCAGCGGCACCGGCTGGAGCTGCACGCTGGGCACCTTGACCTGTACGCGCTCCGATGCGCTGGCTGCGGGCAGCAGCTACCCGGCCGTCACGTTGACCGTCAATGTCGCCGGCAATGCATCCGCGTCGGTGACCAACACCGCAACCGTGTCCGGTGGCGGCCAGACCAACAGCGCCAACGACAGCGCGAGCGATCCGACCACGATCACACAGCTGTCCGACCTGACGATCGCGAAGACCCACGCCGGAAGCTTCACGCAGGGCCAGGCCGGCGCCGTCTACACGCTCACGGCGAGCAACGCGGGCACGGGACCGACCAGCGGCACCGTGACGGTGACCGACACCTTGCCTGCGGGGCTGACCGCGACGGCGATCGGCGGCACCGGCTGGAGCTGCACGCTGGGCACGCTGACCTGCACACGTTCGGATGCGCTCGCTGCAGGCAGCAGCTATCCGGCGATCACCTTGACGGTGAACGTCGCCAACAACGCACCGGCTTCGGTGACCAACACGGCGGCGGTATCCGGCGGAGGCCAGATCAACACGAGCAACGACAGCGCAAGCGATGCGACGACGATCGCGACGGCGGCCTATACGATCGGCGGCACCGTCAGCGGCGCCACCTCGGCGGCGATCCTCACCTTGAGCGACACCACGAACGGCACGTCGCAGTCGACATCGTCGAGCGGCGCATTCACGTTCACGACGCCGCTTCCGATCGGCGCTAGCTGGAACGTCGCGGTGACAACGCCGCCGTCGGGCCAGAGCTGCGTCGTCGCCAATGGCAACGGCAGCAACCTTTCGGCAAACGTGACGAACGTGCAGGTGACCTGCACGACCGTGCTCGTGACGATCGCACCCGCCAGCCTGGCCGCCGGCACCTACAACCTGCCCTACAGCCAGCAGCTGAGCGCCAGCAGCAGCGACATCCCGGACCATGCGCCGTACACGTTCACGTCGTCGGGCAGCCTCCCGCCGGGCTTGACCCTGGGCACGAGTGGCCTGCTGTCAGGCACGCCGTCCGCCGTCGGCAGCTTCCCGTTCACCGTGCAGGCTGCGGGTTCCGACGGCGTGTCGGGCACGCAGGCGTATACGCTGGTCGTGAACCAGGCGACGGCGACGGTCGCCGTCGCGGCCACGCCGAATCCCACGAGCCCAGGCGTCCCGGTGAACCTGGTCGCGACGGTGGCCGGCGCTGCGCCCACGGGCACGGTGAGCTTCAGCGCCGACGGTGCGACGCTGCCCTGCTCGCCCGTGACCCTGATCGTCGGCGCGACGAGTTCGACAGCCACCTGCACGACGACGTTTACGACGGCGGGCGCTCATCCGGTCACGGCGAGCTACAGCGGCGACGCGAATTTCCCGCCGTCGACGTCAGCCGTTCTCGCCGTGATGGTCGACATGCCCGCCGTGCCTGTGCCGGCACTGGATCGTTGGGCGCTGCTGCTGCTCTGCGGACTGCTCGGCACCTTCGCGTTCGCGCGATCGCGTCGGGCTTGAGCAGTCGACCCGGAGCTGCCGCTGGCGAGCGGCAGCTCCGGTCGACAGTGGCAGTGGCAGGAAATGACCCGGCCGCCTGCTGGTGACTGCACAAGAAATTGCACGCAAGGACCACCGCGCCCTGAAGCAGCGGCCCTGTGAATTGGTGGGCGAGGAAGGAATCGAACCTTCTGGACTACTGGAGTCCCTGATTTACAGTCAGGACCGCTACCGTTTACGGGTTACTCGCCCAGCTTGAAACACGACGTGGATCTGCAGCGCGGCTTCACGCCGTGCCGCCGGTTTTCCTGAAGCCACCCGAATCCGGCAATTCGCAGACTCCGGAACCGCAACGCCGAAAAACAAAAAACCCCGGCTTTTGGCCGGGGTTTTTCGTGAAAGCTGTCGAACTCAGCTCAAACGCAAAAAGCTCCGCGGCGCAATGGTCGGCGGAGATAGGAATAGCGGCTGCGGGTGAGCGGCGTGTTCATGGGCGCGGACTCTAGCGGCGCGAACGACCTGGCGTCAATGACATAAGCGGCCAGATCACGGCTGCGCGCCGACGCGCTTCTTCAGCGTCGCGTAGAACTCCTGCGCATCGTTTTCCAGGGTCACGCGCACGTCGCGGCCGCGCAGATCGCCGAGGGCCGCGACGACGCGATCCTGCGTGACGGATGCATCGGCGTAGAAGAACCAGTCGTGCTGCTGGTTCCAGTCGAGTACCGCGACGAGTTCGGCTTCGCTGCCCAGCGCGGTCAGCAGCAGACGTTCGCGCGCGTCGAAGTCGTGCTGCAGCGCCGGGTCGTTCTGGCCGACGTAAGGGATCTGTCGCGCCTCGGATACCACGAGCAGCTGCGGCAGTCGACGCGGCGGCGCGACGCTGAAGTCCTCGCGATATTCCCAGGCGATCGGCTGTCCCTCGCGTTCGGCTTCGGCACGCGCCCAGACGCCGTGACGCACGCCGCCGCGCGCCGGATCAATCAGCGCCGGGGCCGGCGGCTGCGGCTGTGCCTGCACCGCCGCAGCCGGCGGCGCGTCGGACGGCGGCGGCGCGCAGCCGGCCAGCGCAGCGGCAAGCAGCAGGCTGGCGACAGTGCGGGCCCGCGTGTTCATGCGGCCTGCTCGAACAGCTGCGGCGTCGCGGCCGCGTCGCCGGCGCCGGCCAGCCCCGGCAGGTCGGGACAGTCGCGCTGCGCCTGGGCCACGATGCCGGCAGCCAGGTTGCGCAGCAGGTCGATGTTGGCGCGGATCTGCGCGCGCACGCCGGCATCGTCGAGCGGATCGTGCAAGGTGCGATTGAGCTCATGGAACCACGGCAGCCGGCCCTGGTCGAGCATGACCGCACCGTTCGACGGCGGGTTCCGCGCCATCCAGTGACGGAAGAACTCCTGCATCCTGACGTTCAGCGTGTTCGCCGCTTCGAGTTCGGCGCGCAGGTCGGCGAACAGACGCAGATCGGTCAGGCGATCCTGGAACACGATCTGGCACAGCACGCCCCAGTAATAGGCGTAGTCCCAGATCACCTTGGTCGACATGACTTCGGCGTCGCCGAACAGCGCGTACTGGCCGCGGTACAAGGTCATCGTCGATTCGTAGAACGAGAAATACAGCTGCTGGTAGATCTTCGCGTACGGCGCGACCGGCTCGCCGCGGCGATCGTGTTCGATCAGCGCGCAGACGTAGTGGTTCGAGATCGCGATGAAGTCGCTGCCGGGCGAATAGAACGGATCGAGGAACACGCCGGCTTCGCCGGTGATGGCCCAGCGGTCGCCCGAGAACACCTGCTTGCAGCCGTGCGAGAAGCCGCGCAGGAACTTGAAATCGAGCAGCTTGTCGCGGCGCTTGTCGCATTCGCGCCAGATCAGCGGCTGGTACTGGCGCAGCCATTCCATGGCCTTGTCGAAGCTGTTCATCGTCTCCAGCGGATGCATGGCCGCATCGCAGACGATGCCGACCGAATGCGCGCCCGAACCGAGCGGAATCAGCCAGACCCAGTAGCCGGGGCCGCAGAAATGATTGGTCGAACGCCAGCGTTCCGGCGGATCGCATTCCAGGCGCCAGCGCTCGTCGTTGCACCAGCGGTCGAGTTCGAGCTTGTCGTCGATGCGGAACCAGACCGAGTTCGCGTCGTGGCCGTTGGGTTCGGCCAGATCGAACTTGCGCTTGAGGATGTTGGCACGGCCGGCCGCGTCGACGACCCAGCGCGCCCGCGCGACGTGCGTCTCGCCTTCATGCTCGTAGCTGACCGCGTGATCCGCGCCGCCGGTCGCGATGTCGACGCGGCGCACGACGGCTCCGTCGAGGAATTCGGCGCCGCTGCGCCGCGCTTCCTCGCCGAGGAAATTCTCGAGGATGCCGCGGTCGAGCTGATACGTGGGCCGCGGAAACACGCGGCGCACGCCGAGTTCGGTCAGCGCCGGCAGGTCTTCGCGGCCTTCGGAATAGAAGAAGCGGAAACCGAATTTGCGGATGTGCTGCGAATCGAGGTGCTCGCCGAGCCCGATCACCGTGTCGAAATAGTGCGCGCCGATCTCGACGCTCGACTCGCCGACCTTGTGCGCCGCCGGCGGCAGCGGGTGCGCGCGCCGTTCGAGCACGCGCACCGCGATGCCCGGAAAGCGCTTGCGCAGTTGCAGCGCGAGGCAGAGGCCGGCGAGGCCGCCGCCGAGTATGACTACGTCGTGTCGCGTCTCGCTCATGGCTTCATCCTTGTTCCTAAGAGGCTAGACAGACTGCGTGCCGCGCGCGCCGACCGGCGCCGCGCTGCGGCCGCGCAGCAGCCACATCAGCAGCGGCGTTGTCATCAGGGTGGTGACCACCGCCATGATCATGAGCATCGTGAAGATCTCGCGGCCGATCACGCCGATGTCGAGGCCGATCTTCATGACGATGAGCTCCATGAGGCCGCGCGTATTCATCAGCGAGCCGACGGCCAGCGATTCGCGCCAGGGCATGCCGCCCAGGCGCGCGCCGATCGCGCTGCCCACCACCTTGCCGACGATCGCGACGAGCAGGATCAGCAGCAGCGCCGAAACGCCCATGCCGACGAACGCGTCGGGGCTGGTATTGAGTCCGGCCAGCGCGAAGAACACCGGCATCAGCACGATCACGGCGACGTGTTCGAGGCGTTCGACCAGCGTGTCGAGCAGCGCATCGTCGCGCGGCAGGCAGATGCCGAACAGGAACGCGCCGAACACCGCGTGCAGGTGCAGCCAATGGGTCAGCGCGGCGAACGCGAACGTGACGATCAGCAGCAGTGCCAGCACCGCGCCGTCGGGCCGGCCGTCACGCGCATGCCGGCGCAGCAGGCTCGCGACGGCCGGGCGCACCAGCGCGAACGCGACGACGCCGAGCACGATCAGGCCGCCGAGCGCGCGCGCAAAGCCGTACCAGCCGCTGGCGGCGGCGATCAGCGCGACCACGAGCGCGAGCAGTATCCAGGCCAGCACGTCGGCGATCGCTGCCGAGGTCAGGCCGAGCAGGCCCACGGAGCTGCCGGCCAGGCCTTTTTCCTTGAGGATGCGCGCCATGATCGGGAACGCGGTGATGGACATGGACACGCCCATGAACAGCGCGAACGGCAGCAGGTCGACGCCGGCCGGCACGAGCTGCGGGTGCAGCCAGGGCGCGATCGCCGCACCGAGCAGGAACGGCAGCACGACGCTGGACACGCCGACCCAGGCGGAGGTGCGCAGCTGCGAGGCCACGCTGTTGGGCAGACGCAGCTCGGCGCCGACGATGAACATGAAAAGCACCAGGCCGATCTCGCTGATGCCGGCCAGCACCGGCAGGCTCTGCGGCGGAAACAGCTGCGCATGCAGGCCCGGCGCAAGGCTGCCGAACAGCAGCGGACCGAGCGCCAGCCCGGCGATCATCTCGCCGATGACCGGCGGCTGGCCGAAGCCGCGCAGCACGAACGCGAGCAGACGCGACGTGGCGAGGATGACGACGATCTGCAGCAACAGCAGCGAACTGCCCATTTCTACGCCCTTTCGACAGCGCCGGCGTCCGGCGGCAAATGCGCTGCGCCGGCATCGGGATCAATGACCTGGATCGGTATGGTCCGCGCGATCCGATACGTACGCACTACGGAACCGACTTCCACCACGCGGCCGAACACGTGAGAGGTGATGCGGCAGAAATCGCGCAGCGGCTTGAAATGGCTGCGGCGGAATTCGCCGGCATAGCGCACCTGGATCGGCACGGCGGCCACGCGCGTGCCGAGACGGCGCGCGGCTTCGATCAGGATGTCGGCCTCGAACACGAAGCCCTGCGGCGCGACGTCGACGGCCAGCGCGACCACGTCGCGCGGATACCAGCGCTGCCCGCTCTGCGAGTCGACGAGGCGCTGGCCGACGGCCCAGGCGATGCCCCAGTCGGCGATGTCGTTGGCGATGCGGCGGATCTTCGGCTGGCGTTCGCGACCGACCAGGCGCGCGCCGACGACGATGTGTCCCGGCAGGCCCGCGGCCACGCGCAGGATGCGCGGAATGTCGCCGAACCAGTGCTGGCCGTCGCCGTCCATGGTCAGCACGCCGTCGACGTCGAGTTCCAGCGCGCGGCGGAAGCCCGCGCGCAGCGCATTGCCCTTGCCGCCGGGCCGGTCGTGGCGGATCAGCTGGATCGGCAGATCGTGCAGCGCGGCGACGGTGCCGTCGCTGGAACCGTCGTCGACGACGATCACGTGCGGCGAATACTGCAGCGCGCCCTCGACGATCGCGCGGATTGCGCGCTCCTCGTTGAGGCACGGAATCAGTATGGCGGCGCGCAGTGCAGTCATGGCGTCACCTGCAGCTGCAGCGCGAACGGCGCGCCGGCACTCAGACGCAGGCTGCGCGGCTGCGCGCCGGCGAGCGCCTGCAGCAGCGGCAGGCCGGCCGCGGCGGCATTGCGCGCGCGCAGCGCCTCCATCCAGCCATCGGTCGTTTCGGCCGGCGCGTGGCCGGCGCGGCGCAGCCGCAGCTGCGCGCCGGCGCCGTTCGCCGCCGGCGCCAGTACCAGCGCCAGCGCGAAACCGCAGTCGAACGGCACGACCGATCGCAGCGGTCCGACCGAGGCCGCGTCGTAGGCGACGAACAGCACCGGCGCATCGCCGTCGACGGTCTGCACGGCGGCCTCGAACAGGCCGCCGCCGACGCTGTCGGTCCAGGCGCTCAGCGCCGTCGACGGCGCACGGCAGCCGGTCGCGATGCTCCAGTAGCCCACGGCGGCGTTGTGTACGGAATTGTGGAACTTGGTCGGCGACAGCTCGCGCGGCGTGCTGGCCAGGGTCGCGCACATGTAGTCGGTGATCGCGATGTCACCCTGGGTGGAGCTGAATACGCAGGGCAGCTGCGCCGGATCGGCAGCGGCCATCGCGCAGGCCTCCGCCGCGGCCTGGGCGGCATAGAGCACGGTATCGGGCGCGCGACGGCGCTCGGCCGCGGGCAGCAGCGGCGGCGCCGGCTTGGGCGCGTCGCCGGCTGCGGGCGGCTGATCGCCGCGCAGCAGCGCGCTGGCCTGTTCCCAGCCGCACAGGCCGGGTCCGTAGACACCGATGCCGGTCACGCGTACGGCGAGCTCGCTCATGCGCGGCCTCCGCGTCCGAACACGAGCACGGCGTTGTTGCCGCCGAAGCCGAACGACGAGGACAGCGCGATCTGCGGCGCGCTCGCGACGTTGTCCAGCGCGAGCTGCGGACCGCAGAGCGGGTCCGGGTTGCTGCAGTTGAGCGTGCCCGGAATGAATTCCTGCTCCAGCGCGATAAGACAGGCCACCGCCTCGACGATGCCGGCCGCACCGAGCGTATGCCCGGTCCAGCCCTTGGTCGAACTCGCGCGCGTCGCGGCCGGAAACACCTCGGCGACGACGGTCGCCTCGACCGCGTCGTTGGCCGGCGTGGCCGTGCCATGCATGTTGACGTAGTCGACTGCGGACGCGTCCAGCGCGGCGCGCTGCAGCGCATCGGCAATCGCCAGGCGCGCGCCGAGACCCTGCGGGTGCGGCGAAGACATGTGGTGTGCATCGCTGGATTCGCCCCAGCCGCGCAGCAGCGGCGCGGCGCGCCCGGCGACCGCGGTGCGTTCGAGCAGGGCGAAGCCGGCGGCCTCGCCGATGGAGATGCCGCGGCGCGCGACGTCGAACGGCCGGCACGGCGCGTCGGAAACCAGCTGCAGGGCGTTGAAACCGAACAGCACGCTGCCGCACAGCGTGTCGACGCCGCCGACCACGGCCGCATCGGCCCAGCCCAGGCGGATCAGGCGCTCGGCCTGGGCGAAAACCTTCGCGCTGGACGAGCAGGCCGTCGCGACGGTGCAGGCCGGCCCGGCCGTGCCGAGCACGCCCTGCACGAAGGCCACCAGCGAATGCGGCGCATGCAGCAGGAAATTGCGGTATGACGGCGCGAAGCTGCCGTCGGCGGTCAGTCCGCAGTAGGCCTCTTCGGTCGCGCCTATGCTCGCGGTCGACGTGCCGAGCACGACGGCGACGCGGTCGGCGCCGTAGCGCTGCACGGCCGCGCGGGCCGCATCGAGAAAGCCGTCCTCGTTGAGGCCGATCCAGGCCAGGCGGTTGTTGCGGCAGTCGATCGCGGCGAACTCGGCCGGCACGGCCGTGTCCTCGATGCCGTCGACGCGACCTATCCAGCAGTCCAGCGGCTCGCTGCCGAAGTCATTTCTGCGCAGACCGCCGCGGCGCTCGCGCAGCGCGCGGGCAAAGGCCACGACGCCGCGGCCGGCGGCGGAAGTGGCGGTATGGGCCGTCACGGCCAGCGGAGGGATCGGTGTCGGCAAGCGCAACGTACCTGGAAGTCGGGGGAAATCGCCGGCTTGCATGGCCGGGGCGCACGACTATACAACGGCGTCTGGGTTCAGGAAGCCTCACTCCCGCGCGCCGATGACCTCCACCTATTCGCCGTTTCGAGACGGCCCCTGGCGCCATCTCGGCGACCGCGACGTCTGGCATTCGCTGGGCGTGAGCGCCGCGGCCGTCCTGCTCAGCGGTGGCCTGCTCTGGCTGTATTTCTTCCTGCGTACCGTGATCCTGGCCAGCCGCGCGCCGCTGCGGCCGCCCGATGAGGACACGACGGTATTGCTGTTCGGCAAGCGCCTGGCCGGCGAACGCATCGACGCCGACTATGCCGCGCGCATCGAACGCGCCTGGGCGCTGTACCGGGAACATCCGCGCGCCCTGCTGCTGCTCGGCGGCCGCACCGGTGCCGGCCTCAGCGAGGCCGCCGCGGCCTTGCACTGCCTGCGCGAATGCGGCTTGCCGGCCGACGCCGACGTGCGCTGCGAGGACGCCTCGACCGATACGCTGGAGAATCTGCGCAATGCGCGCGAACTGCTCGGCGAAGCCAGCACGGCGCGCGTCGCGCTGGTCAGCAGCCGCTATCACCTGCCGCGCTGCCTGCTGCTGGCCGAATCGCTGGGTCTGCGCGCCGACGTCGTCGCGGCCGAGCCGCGCCTGCGCTGGAACGCCGGCCTGCTCGTGCGGCTGGCGCTGGAAGCCAGCTACTGCCTGTGGCTGGACGTGGGCCGGCGCTGGGCCCGGCTTATCGGCCACAGCCGCATGGTCGGCCGCGTGACCTGAGCATGCCGGCCGATTGCCGGTCCGGGCCGCGCCGCCTACCATGCGCGGCGGGCCGCCCGGCTCGCCTTCGATGGAGCGAAAAAAATGCTGCGTAATAGATTTGTAATTATTTTACTTATGCCGATCCTGCTGCTGCTCGCCGGCTGGCGCGAGGCGCCGCTGGTCAACCCCGATCCGATCGCGATCCCGGCCAAGGTCAGCAGCACCGAAGTCGGCAAGATCATCAAGAAGGCGCTGGTCGGACGCAAATGGATCGTGTCCGAGGACAAGCCCGGCGCGATCAAGGCGACCCTGCTGGTGCGCGAGCACAAGGCGCGCATCGCGATCGACTGGAACGCCAAGGACATCCGCATCAGCTACATCGACTCGGAAAACCTCAATTACGAGGAAAAGAACGGCAAGAAGCTGATCCACCAGAACTACAACAGCTGGATCAACAACCTCGTCGTCGACATCAGCGGCGAACTCACGCTGCTGTGACTCCCGGCGCGGGAGCCCGGCGCCTGCGCCGCTCCCGCACCCAAGCCGCATTCCGCCGCGGCGGATCCGGCGCCGGCCCCGGCGCCGCGATCCGGCCGCCCGCAACCGCCAGCCGCCTGCCCCGTCATGACCGATACCGCCGTCTCCCGCATGCAAACCTTCCTGCACGGCCTGCAGGACCGCATCTGCGCCGCGCTCGAACAGGCCGACGGCCAGGCGCGCTTCGTCGAAGATGCCTGGCAGCGCGCCGAAGGCGGCGGAGGGCGCTCGCGCGTACTCAAGCAGGGCGCGCTGTTCGAGCAGGCCGGCGTGGGCTTTTCGCGCGTGCACGGCGAACGCATGCCGCCATCGGCGACGGCGCAGCGGCCCGAGCTCGTCGGCCGCAGCTGGAGCGCGCTCGGCGTCTCGCTGGTGCTGCATCCGCACAATCCCTACGTGCCGACCACGCACATGAATGTGCGCTACTTCGAGGCGCACAAGCCCGACGCCGAACCGGTCTGGTGGTTCGGCGGCGGCTTCGATCTGACCCCGTTCTATCCGTTCGACGAGGACGTGCGCCACTGGCACGAAGTCGCGCGCGCCGCCTGCGCGCCTTACGGCGAGGCGGTCTATCCGCGCTACAAGCGCTGGTGCGACGAGTATTTCTTCCTCAAGCACCGCAACGAGACCCGCGGCGTCGGCGGCCTGTTCTACGACGATCTCAACGAAGGCGGCTTCGAACGCTGCTTCGCGCTGACCCAATCTGTCGGCAACGCCTTCCTCGACGCCTATCTGCCGATCCTCCAGCGCCGCCGCGACCACGCCTACGGCGAGCGCGAACGCGAGTTCCAGCTGTACCGGCGCGGCCGCTACGTCGAGTTCAACCTGGTCTGGGACCGCGGCACCCTGTTCGGCCTGCAGTCGGGCGGGCGCACCGAATCCATTCTCATGAGCCTGCCGCCGCGCGTGCGCTTCGAATACGGCTATCAGCCCGAACCCGGCAGCGCCGAGGCGCGTCTGGCCGACTATCTGGTGCCGCGGGACTGGCTCTGACCCGCCTGCGCCACGCACTGCTCGCGCTGTCGCTGCTGCTGGCCGGTGCGCCGGCCGAGGCCGGCCGCGTGCGGCTCGTGCTCGACAACGGCTACGTGCTGCGTTTGAACGCCGACGGCAGTGCCTTCGACGGCGAGTTCGGCAAGCTCGCCCTGCGCGGCGGACAGCGCATCCATGCGATCGAGCCCGACTACGCGACGGGCCGGCTCTACGTGACCCTCGACGGGCCGCCGCCGAACTATCTGACCCAGGTTCACGATCTGGCCAGCCTCGAGTTGCTCGACAGCCTCGACGGCGTGGTGGCGGTCTACGTGCCCGACGAACGCAAGGCCAGGACCGTGCTGATGCGCCGCTACCAGCGACGCGACGACCGGGGCTATACCAACGCCAGCCTGATGCCGGAGGAACTGGCGATCAGCGGCGACCTGCAATGGCAGCGGCGCGACCGCCGCCATCCTGCCAAAGTGCTGACCGCGGGCCCCGACGAAGCCAATCTGGCCCTGCCGCGCTGCGATCTCGGCGGCAGCCTGCCGTTCCTGACGGCGAATCCGTACTGGCGGCTGGACCGCCATTTCGCGCCCGCGAGCCTGCCGGGCTTCAAGGCCGCGCGCGAACGCATTCCGCAGAGCCGGCAATGGCGCGTCGTCCAGGCCTGCCTCGACGACGGCCAGACGCTGGAGACGGTCGGCGACATGGACCCGCAGTCACGCGAACCCGAGGCACTCTACAAGGTCAGCGCGCTGGAGCGACGCCGCGGTGAACAGGTGTTCGCCCGCTACGAAACCCCGGCGACATTGCTGCCGGTAGCGGCGGAACAGGAAGCGCGCCGCCTCGGCCACGACGGGCGCCGGATCGCGCTGATCGGTCTCGGCGTGGTGCTGGACCTGACCGAGGGCACGCTTGTGAACGCACGCATCGCAGGCCCGCCATGGCTCACGCGCTCGGCCGACGGCGAGACGCTGTACGGCCTGCCGCGCCACTATGTCTACCGCAGCATCGCCACCGACAATTATCTGGTCGGCAGCTCGCCAGTCTTCACCGGCGGCGTGGACCGGCTGTCGGTCGCCGGTGGTCACGTGCGCCGCGACAAGCTGCCGCTACCGGCCGAACTGCAGGATCTGCTGGCGCAGCAGGACGCGCAGTCCCGGGCCTTTCGCGAGCGGCTGGAACGGCTCGGCAGCGCCGATACGGAACCGTCTGCCGATGGCGACGGCACCGATGCGGAAACGGCCGTGCCGGAAGAAACCGAGCCCGCACTGACGCCATTGCAGCAACGGCTCGGGCAGTGGATCACGATCATCGGCGTGCTCGACGACTGAAAGCACCGCGCCGCCGGGGCACGAAACCTGCACTATTCGGGAAGGATCGGCTAGGCTTGCCGGTCATCGCCGGGCCGTCATGACGACGGCCCGTTGTACGACCCCGACGCGGCAACGGACGCCGCCGACGCCTGGTGCTGACGACGATCGCCAAATGAAGTCCCGACTCGACCTGCTGCGCGGCACGGCCCAACTGGCCGGCGAAGGTTTTCTCGGCGCGCTGGACGTGGTCGAGGGCGTGCATCAGGCGGTGCTCGACCCGTTCGCGAAGCTGCTGCCGTTCGGCGATCTGCTGATGCGCGGCACCGATTTCGTCTATGCGCGCCTGCGCGACGTCGGCCACGTGGCCAGTACGGCGGCCATCGGCTCGCTGGGCCTGTACGAGCGCTACCTGCTGCCGCGCAGCAGCGACGACGCCGGCGAGGCCGCCTCCAATGCCTGGATCAGCGCGCTGAACGGCGCCGTCGGCGACCACCTGGAAGCCACGCGCAATCCGCTGGCACTGCGTCTGGCCTTCTGCCGCCGCGACCGCGCGCTGACCCTGGATGCTCGCACGCTGGCGCGCGAACTGCCCTGCGCCAACGGCACCCTGTACGTGCTCGTGCATGGTCTGGGCCTCAACGACAGCCAATGGCAGGACCGCGATGGCGAGGATTTCGGCTCGCGGCTGGAACGCGACCTCGGCGGCAGCGCCGTGCGCCTGCGCTACAACAGCGGGCTGCGCATCTCCGGCAACGGCCGCGAGTTCGCGCGCGAACTGCAGCAGCTCGTCGACGCGCATCCGCGGCGCATCGAGCGCATCGTCCTTATCGGCCACAGCATGGGCGGCCTGGTCTGCCGCAGCGCCTGCAGCCATGCGGCGCGCGCCGGCCTGCCCTGGCGCGAGCGGCTGGTCGCGGCGATCTGCCTCGGTTCGCCGCATCTGGGCGCGCCGCTGGAACGCATTGGCGGACGCCTGAGCGCCGCGCTGGAATCCCTGCCGTATACGCGCGCGCTGGCCAAGCTGACCGAGCGGCGCAGCGCCGGCGTCAAGGATCTGCGCCACGGCTGGTGCAGCGACCGTGACCGGCCGCGCGGCGAACGCCGCGACGCGGCGCCCGAAGCGCTCGCCGACATCGGCGACGCGCGCTGGTATCTGGCCGCGGCAACCCTGGCCGGCAGCAGCGACGGCACGCGCGCACGCTGGATCGGCGACGGCCTGGTGCCGGTGCCCAGCGCGCTCGGCCAGCACGCCGACCCGGCGCTGTCGCTGCAGTTGCCCGACGGGCAGCGGCATGTGTTCCGCGGCCTGGGCCACATGGACCTCCTGAACCATCCGCGCGTCTACGAACGCCTGCGCGAATGGGCCGACGCGGCCTGAGCGGCCGCGCCGTCCGCCGCCGCGCCTCAGCCGCGCGGAATGTCGTGCTTGATGCGGACTTCCTCGATGCGCGCCTGCACGTTCGCCGGCACATGGCCTTTTTCCGCCTGGGCGAAGATCTGACCGAGCACGCGCTTCTCGTCCTCGTCGACGATTTCGTCGCGCAGCGCGAGGCCGAGCAGGAAATTGATCTCGCCGATGTCGAGCTGGCCGTCGTCGGCGAATACCGCAATCGACCGGAACGCGATCTCGATATGGCTCTTGGCCTGGGGCATGGCAGAACTCCTTGACGATGGGATGCCCGGCCCGCGATCCGGCCGGAACGCCGACGATAGCCTGGGCGCGGCCACGCGGCGAGCACGCCGGCGGCTATCCAACGTCGCGGTGCCGACCGGGCGAACAGGCCGGCCGCGACGACCGCGGCTCGTGTCGCGTACGCTGGCGGACGGCGCCGCGAGCGCGAAGCCTCACGGCGCGCAGGCCTGCCCGGCCTCGTCGACGCAGCGCAGGGCCGCCGTCATCGGCAGCGCCGACGAATAGTTCGCGAGCAGGCCCGGCGCCGCATTCGCGTTGACGTAATTGGTAAGGCGCAGGCCGACGACCGGCAGGCCGCTCAGGCGGCGGCCTTCGAGCGATGGCCGCGACAGCGCCGGCGTCGTGCTGCTCAAACTTTGCTGCAGAATCAGGCGCAGATGGCCGGCGCCGTCGGGCACGTAGCGGCCGCCGTCGTTGTGCTGGAAGCCGATGTCGCCCGGCAGGCGCGTACCGAGCAGCGGGTCCGGCGTGGCACCCAGCGCGAGCACTTCCACCGCAGTGCCCGGCAGCCGCACGGCCGGCAGCAGCGGCGGACAAGGAAAGCCGCAGCCCGGGCCCGGAATGAGGAAGCGCAGCATCCGCGCATCACGGTCGTAGACGACGAAGCCGATGCCGTCGGCCTCGGCCGGCGCGCGCACGCCGGCGAAGGCGCTCGTGAACGGCGCCAGCGGCTGCGCCGCGCCGGACTGCGCCGGATCGGTATACAGCGGCCGCGTCGGATAGGTCAGCACGAACGAGGTATGCGCGCCCAAGGCGGGCGTTTCCTCGTAGGTGCCGAACAACTCGGTCGCGGTCAGCACGGCGCTGACCGCATCGACGGCACGCTCGGGTGCGGGATAGCTGAGGCTCAGGGTTTCGCCGCCGACGAGCATGCGCGCCCGGGCGATGCGCGCGGCCGGATCGTTCAGCGCATGCGCGAGCAGCGAAGGCGGCCCGCCCAGCGCGCCGTTCAGCGCGACGCTCGCGAGCGTGCCGCGCGGCCGGTCCAGCGGATCGCTGCGATAGTCGTCGAGCGCGACCGCCGCGGCCGCGAACACGACGCCGGAAGCCACGTCGACGACCGACACCTCGCCGCTCAACCCGCCGGTGGGATTGGCCAGATCGCGCAGCGGCTCGCTGATCCAGTAGCCCGACGGCGGTGTCGACGCGGCGAGCACCGCCGCGCAGTCGCGCGGCCCGTCGGCTCCCGGCACGATGGCGTAGTAGGTCGGCGTCGTACGCCGTATCGAAGCGAGTTCCAGCGCCTCGACATAGCCTTCGCGCAGACGCTGCGGCTCGTCGCTGCCGGCATCGTCGGTGATGGCCGGACCCAGCGGCAGGTAGCGGCGGCCGTCGGGCAATTGCGGCAAGGTCGTCGACGTCGCGATCGCCGGGTTCGTGCACGAACGGTCCGTCGTCAGCAGGCCCGGCGCCTCGCCGCGGCCGCGCTCGAACAGCGCCGCAGTCCAGCTGTCGTACTCGCCGAGATAGACGTCGAGCTGCGCCGCCGTGCGGCCGTTCTCGCCTTCGGCCCAGCGCAGCCGCACGATCTTGGCCTGCGGACTCTGGTTGGTCAGCGTGAGCACGCTGCTGTTGCCGGCCGCGGTCGTGTAGTACGGAAAAATCAGCGCCTGGCCCTGGCCGCGCGGATTCACGACGACGGCGTCGGCCGCGCCGGCGACGGCGGCCAGGGTGAACACAGCCAGCGACAGACGTTTCATCGGCGTTCTCCCGTGAGGATGCCCGGAACTACGGCGTGCAGGGCTGGCCCGTGCCGTCGACGCACTGCGTCGCCGCGGCCAGCGGCAGCGCCGAGGAGTAGTTCGCCAGCACGCCCTGCTGCGCGCCGGCATTCACGTAATTGATCAGGCGCAGCGCGACGACGGGCAGGCCGAGCAGACGCTGCCCCTCGCGCGACGGACGCAGCGCGACCGGGCCGTTGCCGAATGTCGGCTGGCCGAGCTTCAGGGTGACCAGTCCGGTCTGGTCCGGCGTCGCGACCGGCGCGGGACCGCAGTACGTGGCCATGTTGCCGTGATAGCGCGAGCCCAGCAGCGCATCGGGCGCGCCGTCGCCGGGCACGATCACGGCCAGCGCCGTGGCCGGATGATGCGCGCTGGTCTCGCAGCCGCCGAACTGGAGACCGCCGCTGTCGAGCAGCGGCCGGCCTTCGCGGTCGCTGACCAGCAGCCATTCGCGCTCGACCACCGACAGCGGCGAGCGCTCGTTGTACATGGTGCGGAACGGCGGCAGCGGCGCCGTCGTCCCGGGCGGCAACAGCGCCGGGTTGGTGTAGAAGCGCTTGGTCGGGAACACCTGCACGAACGAGGTCGTCGCGCCGAGCTCGCCGCGCGTGTCGAAATCCGCGCTGACTTCGCTGGCCGCGAGCACCGCGCTGACCGCGTCGACCGCGCGCTCCAGCGGATAGCTCAGCTCCATGCGGCGGTTGTCGACGCGGACCTCCGCATTGACCGAACGCTCCTGCGGGCCATTCAGCGCATCGGCCAGACTCAGCGACTGCTGCGCAGTCGGCAGGAAATGCCGCACGACGCTCGCGATGCTGCCGCGCGGCTTGTCGTCGGGATCGACGCGGAACTCGTCGAGCGCGACGGCCGCGGCGCCGAAGAACGTGCCGGCGGCGACATTGATGATGGCGGCAGAGCCGCCGAGACCGCCGCGCGGATTGGCCAGGTCGCGCAGCGGCTGGCCGGCCCAGTAGCCGCCGGGCGCGGTCCAGGCCGCGGCCAGCGCAGTGCAGTTGCGGCCATCGCCGACGACGTTGCCCAGCGCGCGGTCGGTGGCCGTGTTCGGCACGACGCTGGCGATCTCGATCGCCTCGACCCAGCCTTCGGCCAGGCGCTCGACGGTGCCTGGACTGCCGGCGACGAGCAACGGCTGCAGCCGTCTTCCCGGCTGCTGCGGCGCGGCCTGCGACAGTGCGGGCAGCACGCAGCTCGCGTCGTCGCTGAGCAGCACGATGCGCTCGCCGTCGCGCGCGATCGCCGCGCTCCAGCTGTCGCGGCCGGCCAGATAGAGGTTGGTCACGAGCGCGGTCTCGCCGATCTCGCCCTCGGCCACGCGCAGCTGCACGACCTTGCCACGTTCGCTGTTGTTGTTCACGGTCAGCAACGTGGTGTTGCCCGCGTTGGTGCTGTAGTACGGAAAGATCAGCACCTGACCCTGATCGCGCTGGCCGAGCACGACCGCCGGCGCCGCCGAGGCGATCGACAGTCCCGCGACGACCAGCATTCCCTGCAATCCCCTGCGCATCTGTGCTACTCCATGGTGGATCGGACGCGGCGTTCACGCCGCAGCCCCTCTGTCCTGAGCTCATCTCCACACGCCACGACGGCACCGGCGACGCCCGCTGCACCACCGGCCGGCTTCCGCGCGACGCCGGTGGTCGGCGCGACAGGCATTCGAGAACCCGCCGGGCCAACGGCACAGCCGGCCGCAGATCTATCCACATGTGGAACAATCAGTATCCGCAACACTTGCACGGAGCGCTGCGCGGTCAACTGCAAACGCGCGACGTGCATCGTCTGTGACGCACGGATCGGTGAAATCCCCCAAGCGCGGCGCGGCCTTGCCGAGCCACGAGCGCAAACGTACGCCAGGCTTCGTATTTTTCACGAGGAGCGGCGGGCGCCTCCGTGCGGCGCCCGCCGGGATCGTCAGCCCGAAATGGCGAGCCGTTCGGAGCGGTAGACGCGCGCGGTGAGCACGGCCGCGACGGCGGCCGTGGCCAGGCCGCAGCCCAGGCACAGCAGCAGCTGCGGCAGGGTCACGGTTTCGGCCCGCACCAGCCGCGTGATGATCAGGTGCTGGCTCAGCAGCGGCACGGCGAACATCCAGCCCTGCGCCTTCAGCGGCAAAACGGCAAGCATGGCCGACGGCAGCATGGGCACGAGCAGCAGCAGCGACAGATAGGTCTGCGCCTCGCGGTAGCTCTTCGCGAACGCGGCGATCAGGGTCTGCAGGCAGCTCGCCAGCAGCACGAGCGGGAACATCACGAGCAGCGCGATCGCGGCGAAGCGCGGGCCGAAGTCCAGCACCATGCCGATGCGCGCCGTCGGTATGTAGCCGCCGGCGATACCGAACGCGATCAGCGACAGGGTCAGGCTGGCCATCGCGAACGCGACGGTCGCAGCGAGCTTGCCGGCGAGGATGCGCCAGCGCGCGACTGGATTGACGAACAGCGGCTCCAGCGACTGGCGCTCGCGTTCACCGGCGGTCGTGTCGATCGCCAGATACATGCCGCCCATGAACGCGGCCAGGATCAGGAAATACGGCAGCATCGCGAACAGCAGCGCGCTGCGGCTCTGCGGCGTGGACTGGTCGCGCGCGGCGACGACCAGCGGAGACGCCACGGCCGGCGACAGGCCGCGCGCCATCAGCCGCATCGCGCCGTTCTGGCCCGAATAGGCCTGCAGCAGGCCGCGCAACCGCTCCACCGGCGTCGCCGAGTCGCGCTGCGAGGAGTCGTACAGCAGCTCGACCTGGGCCGTGCGGCCGGCGCGCCAGGCCTCGCCGTAGCTGGCGGGAATGCGCAGCACCATGTCCTCGTCCTGGGCGCGCACGCGCGCTTCCGGATCAACCACGGGCGGCTTGGGCTTGACCCCGTTCTGGCGGAGGAATTCGACGAGGTTCGGCGCGTGCTCGGCGCCGACGACCGACACTTCGATCGGCTTCTCGCCGCGGTCGAGTTCGCGCGAGATCATCACCGAGGTCAGGCCGGCGAACAGCAGCGGACCGAGCAGCGGGCCGACCAGCAAAGCGTTCATTACCGTGCGCCGGTCGCGCAGGTTCTCGATGACTTCCTTCAGGAAGACCACGATCGCGGCATTCATGCGGCCAGTCCCTCGTCGCTGCCGATCACGCGCACGAATGCGTCCTCGAGATTGCTTTCGCCGGTCTGCGCGCGCAGCTCGTCGGCCGTGCCGGCGGCGACCACGCGGCCGCCGGCGATCACGACGATGCGGTCACAGAGTGCGGCGACCTCCTGCATGATGTGGCTGGAGAACAGCACGCAGCGCCCCTCGTCGCGCAGGCCGTGCAGGAAGCGGCGCATCGCGCGCGTGGCCATGACGTCGAGGCCGTTGGTCGGCTCGTCGAGGATCACGTTGCGCGGATCGTGCACGAGCGCCCGCGCGATCGCGGTCTTGACGCGCTGGCCCTGGGAAAAACCCTCGCTGCGCCGTGCGGCGATGTCCCGCATCTCCAGCGCGGCGATCAGGCGCTCGCAGCGCTGCGCCGTCGTCGCCGCGTCGAGCCCCTGCAGGCGCGCGAAATATTCGATGTTCTCGCGCGCGGTCAGGCGCTTGTACAGGCCGCGCGCGTCGGGCAGCACGCCGAGGCGGCGGCGCACCGCGTCGGCGTCGCGGGTCGCGTCGATGCCGTCGACGCGCACGCTGCCGCGGTCCGGCGTCATCAGGGTGTAGAGCATGCGCAGGGTCGTGGTCTTGCCGGCGCCGTTGGGGCCGAGCAGGCCGGTGATCTCGCCGTCGCGGGCGACGAAGCTGACGCCGGCGACGGCGCGCACGTCGCCGAAGGATTTGTGCAGATCGTCGGCCTCGATCATGGGCTCGCTCCGTTGTAGTCGAGGAAGAACGGCGTCGCGCCCATCTCGGCGATGCAGCCCGCGTCGAGCTTGTCCGTTTCCAAGGTGTCTATGAAGCGGGCGAACAGGCGCGGCATGCAGCCGCGGCCTATGACGTTGTGCCCCTGCCCCGGCGCGACCAGATGGCGCGCGCGGCGCAGGCCCTTGGCAACCTGTTCGCCGTAGCGCGGCGGCGTGACCGGGTCATACTGGCCCGACAGCAGCAGGGCCGGCAGGTCCGAACGCAGCGGCTCGTGGAAATCCGCCGGCCGCGCACCACGCGGCCAGACCTCGCATTGCGCCTTTATCGCGTCCACGAAATCGCCGCCGAGGATCAGCGACTTGTCCTCGGGCCGCGGCTGCAGCAAGTCCGCGTCCTCGGCGCAGATCACCGACAGGCCCATGCCCGAGGTCAGGCTCGCGCCGAGATCGGCCGTGATCAGGCTGGCCTGCCCCATCAGCGGCGCGGCATTGCCGGCGGCGGCCTCGTGGATGGCCAGCGGCAGCAGTGCCGCGGTTTCCGGCGCGTAGGCGTACAGCCGCACGAGACCGGCGAAGGTGTCGGCGTCCAGGTCGTGATGCAGCGGCGCGAAGCTCTGCGGATCGCGCAGGCTGACCGGCAGCGGCTGCCGCTGCAGCCGCGCGCGCAGCGCGTAGAGATCCTTGTAGACGTCGCCGAAGCGCTCGTGACAGGCCGGCTCCGCATCGCAGAGCGCGAAGCGCGCGCGCAGCGCCTGGTCCAGCGACTGGGCGAATTCCGCGCCGAGCACGAGCTCGTTCGGCGCCACGCCGTCGAGCACGAGGCTGCGCACACCGTCCGGATGGCGCCGCGCGTACTGCTGCGCGACGCGCGTGCCGTAGGAAACGCCGACGAGGTTGAACTTCAGTCCGCCTAGCGCCTGGCGCAGCGCTTCCAGATCCTCGACCGCGTCGCTGGTCGTATACAGCGCCGGATCGGCCTGGTCGCGCACGCGGGCGAGGCAGTCCTCGGCCAGCCGGCGCGCCTGGGCGACACCGGCGGTCTGCTGCTGTGCGGCCTTGACCGCATCGGCCGGCGCGTCTTCGGCGCCGCAGCGCAGCGCATTCGAGCCGCCGGTACCGCGCTGGTCGAGCAGGATCACATGCCGTGCGCGGCGCGCCTGGGCGAACGCGCCGGCCACCTGCGGCCAGGACTCGGTCGCCGCCTGGCCCGGACCGCCGGCCAGCAGTACCAGCGGATCGCTGCGCACTTCGGCCGCATCGCTCCTGATCAATGCGAGCTTGAACGCGATGCGCCGGCCCTGTGGCCTGGCGCGGTCCTCGGGCTGCGAGAACTCGGCGCACCAGGCCGCCGTCGTCGCAGCCGAGCGCGGCTGGCTCAGTTCGCAATGCTGGAATTGCAGTTGTCCAAACGTGAGACTGTCGCCGGCCGCAGCCGGCTGCGCGAGCGACAGCAGCATCGCGCTCAAAGTGGCTAGCATCCGGAACTCCTTTCGGAAAGCATCGTCGGCGCGCGGCGGGCGCGGGCATCGCCGCAGGACGACCGACGGCGCCGTAGTGCCGTGATCGCGGCGACCGCGGGCGGCCAGCTGCGCGCTCCCATCGCAGTGGGCCGCAGTGTAGCCGCTGCGCGGCGCAACACCGCATGCGCCGGCAGTCATGGCAGCGCGCCGGATGTGGAGATTCGCCACGCGGCCGCTCCGTCGCCGGCAGTGGCAAGTCCGCAGCGGCGCGCAGCCGCTGCGGACTGCCGGCGGCGCTAGGCCGCGTTCTGCTCGCCCTGCCAGCGCGCGAGATCGCCCAAGGTGACGACCTGTCCGCCGCAGACCACGGCGACGACGTGGCGCAGCCCGCGCAGCGCCGCGTGGCCCGCATACAGCGGCGCCAGCGCTGCGCCGCAGGCCGGTTCGATCATCTGGCCGTGATCCTCGGCCAGACGCACGCAGGCCGTCGTCGCTTCACTGTCGCTGACGGTCAGCGGCACCACGTCGGCGGCGCGGCAGGCGCCGATCAGCGCCGGCGCGATGCGCTTGACGCAGAGGCTGGTGGCGAGACTGCGCGGCGCACTGAGTTCCACGACGCGGCCCTGGGCCAGGCTCGAGGCCAGCGAGGCCGAGCCTTCCGGCTCCACGGCGAGCACACGCGTGCGCTGCCAACCGACCCGGCGCAGGCCTTCGAGTACGCCGAGCAGCAGGCCGCCGCCGCCGACCGCGACGAGGATCGCATCGGGTGGCGTCGCGCATTGCCGCGCCAGTTCCTCGACCAGCGAGGCATGGCCCTGCCACAGCAGCGGATCGTCGAACGGCGGGATGAACGCGGTATCCGCCGCTTCGGCCAGGCGCAGCGCGACTGCGTTGGCCTCGTCCCAGACCGCGCCCTCGCAGCGCAGCTCGGCGCCGAGCGAGCGGATGCGCACGCGCATGTATTCCGGCGTGGTCTGCGGGATCACGACCGTGACCGGAACGCCGAGCGCACGCCCGGCCCAGGCCACCGCATAACCGGCGTTGCCGGCCGAGGAACAGACGAAGCGGCGCACGCCGCGGGCCGCGTGGTGCTGGCAGAGCAGGCCTATGCCGCGCAGCTTGAACGAGCGGGCCGGCTGCAGATTGTCGAGCTTGAGCCCGACCTGGAGATCGCCGACGCGCGTCTGCAGCAGCGGCGTGACGATATGCAACGGCGCGGCGCGATCGGACTCGACCGGCGGCGCGAAGGTACTGCGGGAATCAGCGGTATACGCGTTTGCTACGGAGGCGGAGAAGGTCATGGCGGCGTTCGCGAAGTGAGGACGGGGGGTGGACTGCGGACGACACCGGGCTAATTCGAATGCTGGGCTGGTACATGACGTTCTCCTGGGATTGGTTTTACGAAAAGGTTTCTGCGGGAAAGAAAATGATCTGAATTTTTCGGTTGTGGATAAAAAATTGAGTAAGGCCGACGTTTCTCTCTGCTCCTCGTCTGTATTCCAATCGGCGAAGCAAACCCATCCCCACCCATGCCCTCCCCTTGAAGGGGAGGGTTTGTTCAGGCCAGCGTCGTTTGAACGGCGGGTATTCCGGCCAGCGCCGCTAAGCTCGCTCTTTCGAACGCTTCCTGGCCAGCTGTTGAAAACCCTCCCCTTCAAGGGGAGGGCATGGGTGGGGATGGGGTTTGCCGTATCCCCGGCAAGGCCGAACCAAGTCCCGTAGCGGCCTTCCTGTCCGCCTGGTCCGGCCATGCCTCAACACTCGCCCTGCCGAAACGCAGCAGTCTCACGACTTCGACACTGCCTCATACGATCGCCAGAACACGCATCGTCACCACATACATCGGCGCTGTCCGACTTTCGCTGTCACTCGGTCTTCGCCGAACAGCCTCGCCTTCACCACCACTCACCCTTCGCCGACCAGCCTCACCTCCTGCACATCGACGAGCCGCTGCAACTGCCGGCAGAGGATTTCCGGATCGCGCGAGCCGCCGAGGGTCAGGTTCACCGTATAGGCTTGCGCGTCGCTGGCCGCATTCACGGCCAGCACGTCCCAGCCGCGCCGCTCGATGGTGCCGAGCACACGCAGCAAAGCGCCTTCGGCCCGATCCAGCGCGAGCACCAGGCTGCAACTCATGCGGCGCACCCCATCATTTCGCCGTTGGACTTGCCCGGCGGCACCAGCGGCCAGACGTTCTCGCGCGCGTCGATCCTGACGTGGCAGAGCAGCGGTCCCGGTTCGCGCAGCAGACGCTGCACGGCGCCGTCGACCTGGTCGCGCCGCTCGATCGCGAAGGACGGTATGCCGAACGCGCGCGCGAGTTCGGCGAAGTCCGGGTTGTCGGACAGATCGACCTCGCTGTAGCGGCGCTCGAAGAACAGCTCCTGCCACTGCCGCACCATGCCCAGGCTGGAGTTGTCCAGCAGCACGATCTTGACCGGAATGTTGTAGCGCTTGAGCGTCGCGAGCTCCTGGATGTTCATCATGATGGAGCCGTCGCCGGACACGCAGACCACGGTCGCGCCCGGACGGGCGAGCTGCGCGCCGATCGCCGCGGGCAGGCCGAAGCCCATCGTGCCGAGGCCGCCCGAGGACAGGTGCGCCGCGGTATACGGCACGCGCCAGTGCTGCGCGACCCACATCTGGTGCTGGCCGACGTCGCTGGCCACGATCAGGCGGTTGCCGCCGGCTTCCGACAGCTGCTTGAGCAGCGCCGGCGCATAGATGCCTTCGCCGGGCGCGTCGTAGCGCCAGGCATGCTGCTGTCTGAGCACACGGCAGCGGCGCTGCCACGGCCGTATCGCCACCGGATGCACGAGGCGCGGCAGCATCTCGCGCAGATCGCCGACGAGGCCGACGTCGCAGGCACGCAGCTTGCCGAGTTCGGCCGCGTCCGCATCGAGATGGATCACGCGTGCTTCGGGGGCGAACGATGCGAGGCGTCCGGTCGCGCGGTCATCGAAGCGCGCGCCGACGACGAGCAGCAGATCGCATTCCTGCACGGCGAAGTTCGCCGCCGGATTGCCGTGCATGCCGAGCATGCCGAGGTAGTGCGCGTCATCCGGATCGCAGGCGCCCAGCCCCTTCAGCGTGGCCACGGCCGGAATGCCGGTCAGTCGCGCGAACTCGCGCAGCTCGCGCTCGGCGCCGGCGATGCCGACGCCGCCGCCGACATACAGCAGCGGCTTCTTCGCGCGGGCCAGCAACGCATGTGCTTCGGCCAGGCGCGCTTCGGCCGCGGCCGGCAGGCGCGTGACGATCTGGCGCACCGGCCGCGCGACCGCGCGCGCATTGGCGACATCCTTGGGCAGGTCGATCAGCACCGGACCGGGCCGGCCGCTCGTCGCGATCGCGATCGCCTCGCGCACGATGGCATGCACGTCCTCGGCACGACGCACGATATAGCTGTGCTTGACCACCGGCAGGCTCATGCCGAACACGTCGACTTCCTGGAACGCGTCGGTGCCCATCAGGCTCGTCGGCACCTGGCCGGTGATTGCGAGCAGCGGCACCGAATCGAGATAGGCGTTGGCCAGACCGGTCAGCAGATTGGTCGCGCCGGGGCCGGAGGTGGCCAGGCAGACGCCGACGCGGCCGCTGGCTCGCGCGTAGCCGTCGGCGGCCAGCGCCGCACCCTGCTCGTGGCGCACGAGGATGTGCTTGAGCGACGAATCCACGAGCGCGTCGTAGACCGGCATGATGGCGCCGCCCGGATAGCCGAAGATCGTGTCGACGCCTTCGGCCTCCAGCGCGTCGAGCAGGTGCTGCGCGCCGCTGCGCACGGCGCCGGCGCGCGCCGGCGCCGCGGCGGCCGCCGCGGAGGTGTTGCGATGATCTCTGCCGCCGTCCATGTCAGGCACTCCGTTTCAGTGGGGCGTCCGCCGTCGGCGACGCCACCGTGGTCACGGCCGGCTGGGCCGGATTCAGCCAGGGCATGCGCGCGCGCAGGCCGGCGCCGACCTGTTCGATCGGATGCGCGAGATCCTTCTGCTTGAGCGCGCGGTAGTTGCCGTTGCCGGCCTTGTATTCCGCGGTCCACTCGCGCGCGAAGGTGCCGTCGCGGATCTCGGTCAGGATCTGCTGCATGCGCGCCTTGGTGCCGGCGTCGACGACGCGCGGGCCGCGCGTGAGATCGCCGTACTGCGCAGTCTCGGAAATGAACTGGTGCATCTTGGCCAGGCCGCCTTCGTGCAGCAGGTCGACGATGAGCTTGAGTTCGTGCAGTACCTCGTAGTACGCGATCTCCGGCTGGTAGCCGGCTTCGGTCAGGGTCTCGAAACCGGCCAGCACGAGCTCGGTCGCGCCGCCGCAGAGCACGGCCTGTTCGCCGAACAGATCGGTTTCGGTTTCCTCGGCGAAGCTCGTCTCGATCAGCATCGCGCGCGCGCCGCCGATGCCGGCCGCATAGGCCAGCACCTTGTCGCGGGCCTGGCCGCTGGCGTCCTGGTGGATCGCATAGATGCACGGCACGCCGTGGCCCTTCTCGTATTCGCGGCGCACCAGCGCGCCCGGGCCCTTCGGCGCGACGAGGATCACGTCGATGTCGGCGCGCGGCCGGATCTGGCCGAAATGCACGTTGAAACCGTGCGCGAACAGCAGCGCCGCGTTCGGCTTGAGATTCGGCGCGATCGCGTCCTCGTACAGCGCGGGCTGCACCATGTCGGGCGTCAGCACGGCGACGAGATCGGCGTTCTTCACGGCTTCCGCCGGTTCGGCGACCTTGAGGCCGTCGGCGCGGGCCTTGTCCCAGGACGGTCCGCCGCGGCGCACGCCGACGGTGACGTCGAGGCCGGAGTCCTTGAGGTTCAACGCGTGGGCGCGCCCCTGGCTGCCGTAGCCGAGTACGGCGACGCGGGCGGACTGCAGGGCGGCGGTGGTCGGTACGGTCGTGCTCATGCGGTGTCTCCGGGAAGTTGTGGAACGGTGGAATTCAGGAAAATGGATCAGATGCGTTCGGGCTCAGGCACGCGTCACCGCCCCTTCGGCGGCGGAGCCGACCAGGCGCGCGTACTTGGCGAGCACGCCGCTGACGACCTTGGCCGCCGGCGGCTGCCAGCCGGCGCGGCGCGCATCGAGGTCGGCGTCGGTGGACAGGGTGCGCGCCTGCGCGTCGATGACCAGGCGGTCGCCTTCGCGCAGCAGCGCGATCGGACCGCCGCGCGCGGCTTCGGGCGCAATGTGGCCGACCATGAAGCCGTGGGTCGCACCGCTGAAGCGGCCGTCGGTGATCAGGGCGACGTCGTTGCCGAGGCCGCGGCCGACCAGCGCCGCGGTGACCGCGAGCATCTCGCGCATGCCGGGACCGCCGGCCGGTCCCTCGTTGCGGATCACGATGACGTCGCCGGCGTTGATCGCACCGGCCTGCACCGCGGCGAAGGCCTGTTCCTCGCTGTCGAACACGCGCGCCGGCCCTTCGTGACGCAGGCGGCCGTGGCCGGCCAGCTTGAGCACGCAGCCTTCCGGCGCGACGTTGCCGTACAGGATCGAATAGCCGCCGCGCGGCTTCAGCGGCGCGCTGGCCGGTCGTACCACGTCCTGGCCGGCGAGCTGCGGCGCGGCCGCATCGAGCTCGGCGAACAGCGAGCGTCCGGTGACCGTTGCGGCGTCCTCGATCAGTCCGCCGTCGCGCATCGCCGAAGCGACGAGGCTGGCGCCGCCGACGTCGGTCAGTTCTACCGCGGTATAGCGGCCGCCGGGCTTGAGATCGGCGATGACCGGCGTGTCGCGCGAGGCAGTCTCGAAGTCCTCCAGGCTCAGCGGCACGCCGGCTTCGCGCGCGATCGCGAGCAGATGCAGCACCGCATTGGTCGATCCGGCGGTCGCGGCGACCAGGCGCGCGGCGTTGCGGAACGCGACCGGCGTCAGCAGATCGCGCGGCAGGCGTTGCGTGTTGAGGCAGTCCAGCGCGAGTTCGCCGCAGCGGAACGCCGCATCGCGCTTGGCCGGATCGGTCGCGGCGATGTCGTTGAGGCCCAGCGGCGACAGGCCCAGCGCGGTCAGCACCATGGCCATCGTATTGGCCGTGTACTGGCCGCCGCAGGCGCCGGCGCCGGGACAGGCATGCTTTTCGACCTGGCAGAGTTTTTCGCCCGACAGCTTGCCCGCGCCGTGCGCGCCGACCGCCTCGAACACGTCCTGCACGGTGATCGCGCGCCCGTCGAGGCGGCCGTGGGCGATGCTGCCGCCGTACAGCGCGACACCCGGAATGTTCAGCCGCGCGAGCGCCATGGCCGCGGCCGGAATCGTCTTGTCGCATCCGCACAGCACGACCATCGCATCGAGGCTGTGGCCGTCGACGGCCAGCTCGATCGAGTCGGTGATGACTTCGCGACTGACCAGCGACGCGCGCATGCCCGGCGTGCCCATGGCAATGCCGTCGGTCACGGCAATGGTGTTGAACTCGATCGGCGTGCCGCCGGCCGCGCGCACGCCTTCGCAGGCAGCGGCGGCGAGGTCGCGCAGATTCAGGTTGCATGGACTCACGTTGGACCAGGTGTGCACGACGGCGACGAGCGGCTTGGCGATCGCCTCGTCGTCGAGCCCGGTCGCGCGCAGCATGGCGCGCGCGGGCGCGCGGTCGGGACCGTGTTTGATGGCGTTACTGCGCATGGAGAGGAGCGTCCGTGGGGAAGGCAGGCGTGGCGTCGTTGGTGGCGTTGTCGCTGGCGCTGGCGTTGGAAGCGGCGCGGGCAGGAGCAAACCCATCCCCACCCATGCCCTCCCCTTGAAGGGGAGGGTTTGTCGGGAGGGCGCCGCCCTCAAAAGCCCTCCCCTTCAAGGGGAGGGTTGGGTGGGGATGGGTTTCGCCGTAATCTGCAAAACGCGAACGACGCGCCTCCGCGCCCCAGCGCCCGGAACCTTCCCATGCACCCGCGCCGGCGTATTGGGCGAGACCGGCGCCGAAGCGCGCCAATGTGTAGAACGCGCTCACGCCGCCTCCTGCGTCGCATTGCGCTCGCCGAAAGCGGCGATGACGGCAGCCGTACTCTCGCGCGTGCCGGCGCTGCCACCGAGATCGCGCGTCAGCACGCCGGCGTCGATCACGCGATCCACCGCCTGCTCGATCGCCGCGGCTTCGTTCTCCAGTCCCAGCGAATGACGCAGCAGCATGGCCGCCGACAGGATCGCGCCCAGCGGATTGGCCACGCCGCGGCCGGCGATGTCCGGTGCCGAGCCGTGGATCGGTTCGTACAGGCCGCGCGTGCCTTCGCCGAGCGACGCCGACGGCAGCAGGCCCAGCGAACCGGCCAGCGCCGCGGCCTCGTCGGTCAGGATGTCGCCGAACAGGTTCTCGGTGACGATGACGTCGTAGGCCGCCGGCCGCGTCAGCAGCAGCATGGCCATGGAATCCACGAGCTGATGTTCCAGCGCGACGTCGGGAAATTCGTGCGCGACGCGCTGCGTGGTTTCGCGCCACAGCCGCGAAGTCTCCAGCACGTTGGCCTTGTCGACCGAGGTGACGCGGCGGCCGCGCGTGCGGGCGAGCTGGAACGCACGGCGCAGCACGCGCTCGATCTCGGCCGTGGTGTAGCGCGTCTCGTCGGTGGCCGTATCCGGCGTGCGCGTCTTGGCGCCGAAATACGCGCCGCCGGTCAGCTCGCGCACGAACAGCAGGTTCACGCCGGCCAGGCGCTCGTTCTTCAGCGGCGACAGCTCGGCCAGCCGCGGATGCACGCGTACCGGCCGCAGGTTCGCAAACACGCCGAGCTCGGCGCGCAGGCGCAGCAGGCCCTGTTCGGGCCGCACGCGCGCCTTGGGATCGGACCACTGCGGACCGCCGACCGCGCCGAGCAGCACCGCGTCGGCCTGCTTGCAGACGATCAGGGTCTCGGCCGGCAGCGGATCGCCATGGGCGTCGATCGCGCCGCCGCCGATCGCGTGTTCGCTGAACTCGAATTCGTGGCCGTGGCGCGCGGCGACGTGGCGCAGCACGCTGACCGCCGCGGCGGTGACTTCCGGGCCGATGCCGTCGCCCGGCAACACGGCGATGCGCGCCTTCATGCGGCTTCTCCGCGACGGCGCTCGAACTGCTCGATCGCGTCGTTGTGCGCGAGCAGGAAGCCGAGCTGGTCGACGCCGGCCAGCAGGCAGTGCCTGGCAAAGGGATCGAGCTGGAAGCCGAAACGGCCGCCGTCGGGCAGTTCGATGGTCTGCGCGGCGACGTCGATCGCGAGTTCGATGCCCGGATGGGCGAGCAGGTAGCGATGCTCCGACTCGCTGAGCACGACCGCGAGCAGACCGTTCTTCAGCGCGTTGTTGCGGAAGATGTCGGCGATCTCGGAACTCAGCACCGCGCGGATGCCGTAGTCGAGCAGCGCCCACGGCGCGTGCTCGCGCGAGGAGCCGCAGCCGAAATTGCGTCCGGCGACGAGGATCTCGCAGCCGCGTGCGGCCGGCTGGTTCAGTTCGAACGCCGGGTTCTCGCGGCCGTCGGCGGCGTAGCGCCAGTCGTTGAACGCGAAGCGGCCGAGACCGGCGCGCTCGGTCGTGGTCAGGAAGCGCGCCGGAATGATGCGGTCGGTGTCGATGTTCTCGTGCGCGAGCACGGCGGTGCGCGCGCGGATGTGCGTGATCGGATTCATGCGGCCTGTTCCTGCAGCAGGGATTGCGGATCGGCGATACAGCCGGCGACGGCCGAGGCCGCGGCGACCGCCGGGCTGGCCAGCACGGTGCGCGCGCCGGGGCCCTGGCGGCCCTCGAAATTGCGGTTGGACGTGCTGACGACGAGCTGGCCGGGTTTGGCCAGATCGCCGTTCATCGCGATGCACATGGAGCAGCCGGGCTCGCGCCATTCGGCGCCGGCGGCGCGGAACACCTGGTCCAGCCCTTCGCGCTCGGCCTCGTGTTTGATCGCCAGCGATCCCGGCACGACGAGCATGCGCACGCGCGGCGCGAGCGAACGCCCGCGCAGCACCGCGGCGGCGTCGCGCAGATCGCTCAGGCGCGAGTTCGTGCAGCTGCCGACGAAGACCACGTCGACGGCCGTGCCGGCCAGCGGCTTGCCGGCTTCGACCTGCATGTATTCCAGCGCGCGGCGCTCCTGCAGCGAGGCCGGCGCCGGCACCGCCGCGTCGAGCGCGACGACCATGCCCGGATGCGTGCCGTAGGTGACCGTCGGCCGCACGCGGCTCGCATCGACGTGCACGACCCGGTCGTACTTCGCGTCGGCATCGCTGGCCAGCGAGTTCCAGTAGCGCACGGCCTTGTCCCAGTCCTCGCCGCGCGGCGCGTACGGGCGCTCGCGCAGGTAGTCGTAGGTGACCTGGTCCGGCGCGATCAGGCCGGCGCGCGCGCCGGCTTCGATCGACATGTTGCACACCGTCATGCGCTGTTCCATCGACAGCGCCTGGATCGCGCGGCCGCGGTACTCGATGACGTGGCCGGTGCCGCCGTTGACACCGATCTGGCCGATGATGTGCAGCACGAGGTCCTTGGCGCTGCAGTTGGCCGGCAGCTCGCCGTCGACGTGGATCGCCAGCGATTTCGGTTTCTGCTGCAGCAGGCACTGCGTCGCGAGCACGTGGCCGACCTCGGTCGTGCCGATGCCGAAGGCCAGCGCGCCGAACGCGCCGTGCGTCGAGGTGTGGCTGTCGCCGCAGACGATGGTCATGCCGGGCTGGGTCGCGCCGAGCTCCGGACCGATCACGTGGACGATGCCGCGGTGATCGCTGTTCCAGCCGTTCAGCCGTATGCCGAACTGGGCGCAGTTCTTCTCCAGTTCGGCGACCTGCGCGGCGGCTTCCTCGCTCGCATAGACCGGCTGGCCGAGATCGTCGAACGGCGCGGTCGGCGTGGAATGATCGAGCGTCGCCAGGGTGCGCTCGGGGCAGCGCACGCCCAGGTGGCGCGCGCGCAGCTCGGCGAACGCCTGTGGCGAGGTCACCTCGTGGATCAGATGCAGGTCGACGTAGAGGATGCCCGGCGTGGACGCGGTCGCCGGCTTGACGACGTGCGCGTCCCAGAGCTTGTCGAGCAGGGTGCGCGCGGCCATCACGCGGCCTCCTGGGCGAAGCTGCGCGCCTGCACCGGCGTCAGCCAGCCCCAGCGGTCTTCGGTGCCGCCGTCGAACAGGCCGAAGAACATGCGCTGCAGCGCCTTGGTGACCGGTCCGGGCTTGCCGCTGCCGACCGGCTTGCGGTCCACCGAACGCACCGGCGTGATCTCGGCGGCCGTGCCGGTCATGAACACTTCGTCGGCGAAATACAGCATTTCGCGCGGCATGGGCTGCTCGTGCACGGTGTAACCGAGTTCCTGCGCGAGGGTCATGACCGTGTCGCGCGTGATGCCGCAGAGGATCGACGCGCCAGCCGGCGGCGTGTACAGCTTGCCGCCGCGCACGATGAACAGGTTCTCGCCGGCGCCTTCGCTGAGCAGGCCGCCGGGCGCCAGCGCGATGCCTTCGACGAAGCCGCCGTCGACGGCTTCGCGCGCGATCAGCTGGCTGTTCAGATAATTGCCGCCGGCCTTCGCGCCGCTCGGATAGGTGTTCGGCGCGGCGCGGTTCCACGAGCTCACGCAGACGTCGACACCCTGCTCCAGCGCCGCGGCGCCGTGCATGCTGCCCCACTCGATCGCGATGACCGCGACGTCGACGGCGGTATCGCGCGGCGGCGCCAGGCTGAAGGTGAAGCCCGAGCGGTAGACGATGGGCCGCAGATACGCGCTGGCCAGCTTGTTCGCGAGCACGACGTCGGCGCAGGCCTGGTCGATCGCGTCGGCGTCGTAGGCAATGCCGAGGTCGTAGACGCGCGCCGAGTGGAACAGGCGCTCGGTGTGGTCGCGCAGGCGGAAGAACCGCGGGCCCTGCGGGGTGGCGTAGACGCGTTCGCCTTCGAACACCGAGGAACCGTAGTGCAGCGCATGCGCGCCGACGCTGACGCTGGCCTCTTGCCAGGGTTTGATGCGGCCGTTGTGCCAGATGTATGCGGGCGTCTTCATGCGGTTTCCTCAGGCGTGGTTCGCGGCCGCGCGCGCGGCCTTGTCGGGTTTGCTGCGTTCGATGCGGTTGGCGATTTCCAGCGCGGCCAGCGCGGCGGCTTCGACGATGTCGGTGGACACGCCGCGGCCGTGCAGCTCGCGGCCGGCGTGGCGTACGCCGAGCGTGGCCTGGCCCTGTGCGTCGCCGCCTTCCGACAGTGCGCGGATCTGGAAGTCGACGAGTTCGAAGTCCTGGCCGACGGCGCGGCCGATCGCGCGCAGGGTCGCGTCGACCGGGCCGTCGCCGATCGCCGCTTCGCTGGCCATGACGCCGTCCTCGCGCTGCAGCCGTACCGAGGCCGACGCGCTGCCGCCCAGGTGCGAGGCCGCGTGCAGATGCACGATGCGCCAGGGGCCCTGCGCCTCGGCGTCGCGGCCCAGGGCCAGCGCTTCGAGGTCGCTGTCGAATACTTCGCGCTTCTTGTCGGCCAGGCTCTTGAAGCGCGTGAAGATCTGATCCAGCGCGGCCTCGTCGGGCGTATGGCCCAGGCTGGCCAGGCGCTCGCGCAGCGCGTGGCGGCCGCTGTGCTTGCCGAGCACCAGCTGCGAACGCGCGAAGCCCACGTCCTCGGGGCGCATGATTTCGTAGGTGCCGCGATGCTTGAGCATGCCGTGCTGGTGGATGCCCGACTCGTGCGCGAACGCGTTGTCGCCGACCACGGCCTTGTTGCGCGGAATCGGCTGACCGGTCAGCTGGGCCAGCAGGCGCGCGGCCGGATACAGCCGCGGCGTGCGCAGACCGGTGTCCACGCCGAACAGTTCGGCGCGCGTCTTCAGCGCCATCGCCACTTCTTCCAGCGCCGCATTGCCGGCGCGCTCGCCGATGCCGGTCAGGGTGCATTCGACCTGGCGCGCGCCGGCGGCGACCGCGGCCAGGCTGTTGGCGACGGCCATGCCCAGGTCGTCGTGGCAATGCACCGACAGCACGGCGCGTTCGATATCGCGCACGTTGGCCTTCAGAAAAACGATGCGCTCGTACATTTCGGCCGGCGTGATGTAGCCGACCGTGTCGGGCACGTTCAACGTGGTAGCGCCGGCCTCGACGACCGCGGAGAACACCTCGGCCAGATAGTCCGGTTCGGTGCGCATCGCATCTTCGGCGGAAAATTCCACATCGGCGCAGAGTTCCTTGGCGCGGCGCACGGCGGCCACGGCCGCGTCGACGACCTGCGCGCGGCTCATGCCGAGCTTGTGCTCGCGATGCAGCGGGCTCGTCGCAATGAACACATGGATGCGGCCGCGCGCGGCCGGCTCCAGCGCGCGTGCCGCAGTCTCGATGTCGCCGCGCTGGCAGCGTGCGAGCGCGCAGATGGCCGCGCTGCGCACCTCGCGCGCGATCGCCTGCACCGCGGCGAAGTCGCCGTCGGAAGCCTGCGGAAAGCCGGCCTCGATGATGTCGACGCCGAGGTCGGCCAGGGCCTGGGCGATGCGCAGCTTCTGCGCCCGCGTCATGGAAAAGCCGGGCGCCTGCTCACCGTCACGCAGGGTGGTGTCGAATACGCGTACGCGTTCGCGGGCGGCCGGGGGGATGCTGGCTACGGGGAAATCTGTCGGTGTCATGGTCTGCCTTAGCAGGCCAGGGCAACAAAAAACCCCGCACTCGTTGCCGGGTGCGGGGTTTTTTAGTGTTCGTGTCGTTTTATTTTCGACGCGCGCCCTAACCCGCACCTCCGCTGGTAATAAGAAGTACGAGGACGAGTACGAGCGAAATTCGCGCCGCAATCACGCGCAGGCCGGCCGTCGCGAGCGTCTGCTCGGTGCGGGCGATCTGGCGGTGGTTGGTGCGCTGCGTCATGGGGATCGAACCTATTCGCCGGCTTTGCGAGGTGTCAAATGGCTTCGGTTTTTTTAACCGATAACGGCATCGAGACGAAGATTTTCGTCAAAAAACTCCGCTTATGCCGTTTTCGACGCCCCGGAATCTGTCCGGACAACTGTGTCACGGCCACGCCGTCGCCGCCGCTCGCTCAGGTGGCCGGCGACTGCCGCAGCTTGGCCGCAAGGCCGCCGGCGCGGCGTATGGGCCGCGCGAGCGAGGCCGCGACGACGTCGGCCGTGGCGCACAGATCCAGTCGCTCGCGAGCGCGCGAGATGCCGGTGTAGAGCAACTGCCGCGACAGGATGCGGTGCTCCGGATCCGGCGGCAGCAGCACCGCGACATGGGCGTATTCGGAACCCTGGCTCTTGTGCACGGTGATCGCGAACGCGCCCTCGTGCGCCGGCAGGCTTTCCGGCGCGAACGCGCGCGCGCCGCCGTCGGCGTCGAACCAGACGCGCAGGCGGCCGTCCGCGTCGGCCAGGCACAGGCCCACGTCGCCGTTGAACAGGCGCAGGCCGTAGTCGTTCTGCGTGACGAGCACGGCGCGGCCCGCGTACCACGGCGAATCGCCGTCGATCTGCCACAGCCGGCGCAGCTCGGCTTCGACCAGCGCGTTCAGCGCGAGCGCGCCGAATATGTCCTCGCGCAAGGCACACAGCAGCTGGCGCTGGCCAAGACTGCGCAGCGCCTCCAGCGCGATCTGCTCCGGTTCGCGCGGCGGCGGCGCGAACAGCGAAGGCTGATACGGCGCGGCGCTCGCCTCGATCGCCGCCCCAGCGCCGCCGCGCGACGGCAAGGTCGGCCGCAGCGGCAAGGCCGCAAGCGTCGCGGCCCAGTCCTGCGCAAACGTGCGCAGCGCCGCAGCATCGGCGACCGGCCGCATTGCAGCGCGCGGCGCGGCCGCGGCGAGCGCGGCGCTGAATGCGGCCGCATCGCCTTCGCGCACGGCCTCGTTGAGCCGCGCGAGTTCGTGCTGCGCGCGGAAGCTGTGCTGCAGGCGCACGAGTTCCGCCGCCTGCTCGCGCTCCAGCGCCGCCACCAGGTCCATCAGCACCGAACCGGCGGCGACCGAGGTCAGCTGGTCGGCGTCGCCGAGCAGCACCAGCGCCGCATCGTCGCGCACCGCGTCGAGCAGGCTGCGCAGCATGGCCAGGTCCAGCATCGAGGCTTCGTCGACGACGACGATGTCGGCGGCGATCGGCCGCGCGCGGCCGCGCGTGAAGCGGTTGCGCCGCGGCTCGTAGCCGAGCAGGCGATGCAGGGTCAGCGCGGTGTGTTCGGGTATGCGTTCGAGCAGCGGCTGCCAGTCGGGCGGCAGCGCGCCGGCGCCGCCGCGCAGCGCGGCCTTGCCGGCGCGCAGCGACTGCAGCAGGCGCTGCGCCGCCTTGCCGGTCGGTGCGGCCAGCTGGACCACCGGCGCCGCGGCCGCGTGCCGCTGCAGCATCAGCAGCAGGCGCAGCACCGTCGTGGTCTTGCCGGTGCCGGGACCGCCGGTCAGCACGAACAGGCGCCGGCCGACGGCAGCGGCGACCGCGTCGCGCTGACGCTGCGCCGGCGCCGTATCGCCGGCGAACAAGGTATCGAGATCGGCCGCGAGCGCCGCGGCATCGACCGGCGCAGCCGCCTGCCGGCGCTGCGCCACGTGCAGCGCGATCGCGGTCTCGTGCGCGTGGTTGCGCCAGAACGCGAAGCGTCCGTCGGCATCGAGCACGAACGGCTGGCGCCGGCTGCCGTCGCCGACCAGCGCCTCGCCGCGCAGCGCCTCGACGTCCTCGGCGGTCGGCGGCGTCATGCCGTGGCGGCCGGCGTCGGCGCCGAGCAGCGGCAGCGCCGCGTCGCCGAGGCCGTCGGCGTAGCTGGCCCAGCCGGCGACTTCGGCCAGCCGCGCCGAACCGCCGTGGACCTGCACCCATTGCGCGACGGCGCGATCCAGCGGCCGCCAGGCCGCCGGCAGTTCCGCCTCATTGCCGCGGCGCCAGGTATACAGCGTCATGCGGCGCCTCCGAGCACGGCATCCACCGCATCGAGCAGCGCCGCATCGAAGCGCCGGCGCCAGACGCCGAGCTGCGGCGCAAGACCGCAGGCACGCACGAACAGATAGATCGCCTCGCCGAAATGCTGCGCGTGGCGATAGTCCGGCAGGCGCTGACGCAGATAGCGCTGCAGCGCGACGCTGTAGAGCAGCGCCTGGAAACCGTAGTGATGCTCGGCCATGGCCTGGTCCAGGCGCACGGGCGCGTAGTCGGCCAGGGTGTCGCCGAGGTAGTTGGTCTTGTAGTCGAGCACGTGGAAGCGGCCGGCCTGCTCGACGATCAGGTCGATCTTGCCGCTCATCAGGCCGGTGAGCGCCGCGCCCTGCAGATTGCGCGGCAACAGATCGGCCGCACCGTGGCGCGCGCAGGCCTCGCGCAGCGCGCGCAGCGACACGCCGTCGAGCACGAACTGGAAGCCCATTTCCGCGCACTGCTGCGACGCGGCCAGATCCTGCAGGCTGGCGCCGTCGAACAGCGGCAGTTCCAGAGTGCGCTGCACCAGCGCGCCGATGCCGATGACCGCGGCCGTGGTCTGCGCCGGCGCGATGCGCACGGCGCACTCGCGCAGACTCTGCTCGATCAGGCGCGTCTGCGCGCTCAGCGCCGACTGCGTGTCGCGGCGCTCGAACACGGCATGCACGGCATTGCCGAATTCCGGGCCGCGCCAGCTGCCGAGAGCGACTATGCGCGGATCCGGCGCCGCGGCGACCGCGGCCAGCGGCAGCGGCGCGAGCGCTTCGTCGCGTGCGGCGCGCTCGTCATCGGCGGCGGCCTCTTCCTGCTCGCCGCGGCCGCGGCCGGCGACCAGCGCAGTGAAGCTGTAGGTGTGCTCCAGCACCGGCCAGGCCGGCTCGCGCCGCGGACTCAGGCGCTGCGGCGCCGTTGCTGCGGCCGGGCGATAGTCCTGCTCGGGCCAGGCCCAGTCATCGGCGCACCAGGCCAGATGCGGCGCCTGCTGTGCGAGCGGCGTGTCCGCCGCGGCGTCCTGCAGCCGCGCGAGCATCGCATCCAGCGCGGAGCGTTCCGGATCGGCCGCCGCCGGCGCGCCTTTCTTGCCGTCGCGCGGCCGCTGCGGCGGCAGGGCATAGACGTGGCAGGCGTACTGCGCGCGCGTCAGCGCGACGTAGAGCACGCGGAAGCGTTCGTCCTGATCCTCCTCGCGCACGCGTATCAGCGCCGCGGCGCGGCCTTCGGCGAGTTCGGCCACGCGCAACTTGGTGCGCTCGTCGTAGGCCAGCACGAGGCCGGGCTCGCGGCCCGTGTGATCCCACATCAGCGGCAGGATCACGAGCGGAAATTCCAGGCCCTTGCTCGCGTGCAGGGTCAGCAGACGCACGCGGCGCGCGTCGGATTCCAGGCGCAGCTGCCAGTCGTCGGCGGCCTCGCCGGGGTCGGGCGATTCGCGCTGCTGGGCGAACCAGGCCAGCAGCTGTTCGGCGCCGGCCAGGTGTTCGCTCCGGGCCTGCAGCAGCTCGCCGAGATGGCGCAGATCGGTCAGCGCGCGTTCGCGCTCGCTGGTCTGCGGCAGACGCAGCGCCAGGGCGGCCGACTGCGCCAGCACCACGCCGAGCACGCCGTGGCGCTGCCATTCGCGGCGCAGCTCGTCGAAATGCCGGCGCTGCAGCTGCCAGGCGTCGGCGTCCTCGCGCAGTTCGGCGATGCGGGCCAGGGTCAGGCCGCCGAAACGCGTGGCCAGCGCCGCGCGCAGCGCCGCATCGTCGTGGGCGTGCTCGACCGCGTACAGCAGCAGCTGCAGCTCGCGCGCCAGGTCGGTGTCGAACACGCTGCGCTTGCCGGCGCCGACGCAGGGCACGCCGTGCTGCAGCAGCAGTTCGCGCAGGCGCTCGACCTGCTGGTTCTTCGGCACGAGCACGGCGATGTCGCCGGGCTGCAGCGGCGTCGCGCCGATGCGCGCGCCCGAGGTCAATAGCGCGACTACGTGCCGCGCGCAGGCCGCCAGCGCCTGCTCGCGCCGGCTGTCCAGGCTCAACGGATCCGCGGCGCAGTAGTGCAGCTGCAGCGGCTGCATCAGCGCCTCGCCGCCGGCACCGGCATAAGGCTCGCTGCGGCCGGCCGCGCGCACCGGCTCGTAGTGGATCGGGTGCTGTGGCTGCATGCTGAGCACGGGACCGGCCGTCGCGTAGAGCTCGTTGAGCGCGGCGACGTAGGCCACCGCCGAGCGCCGGTTCGTGTCCAGGGTCAGCACTTCGTCGGCGGTGGCGGCGGCGGCCAGATAGGTGTGGATGTCGCCGCCGCGAAAACGGTAGATGGCCTGCTTGGGGTCGCCGATCATGACCAGCCGGCCGCAGGCCGCGCCGTCGGCATCGCGATAGATCGCATCGAGGATGGCGTACTGCAGCGCGTCGGTGTCCTGGAATTCGTCGACCAGCGCGACCGGCCACTGCCCGCGCAGCCGCGCGGCCAGCGGACCGCTGCGATCGCGCAGCGCGCCGGCGGCGCTTTCGAGCAGGCTGTTGAAGGTCTGGCGCGATTCGCGCAGCAGCTGCTCGCGGCGCCGCTCGACCAGGCGCTGGCGATAGCGTTCCAGCGCGGCGGCGCGGTTGCTGCCGCCGGCGCGCTCGCGACAGCGCAGCGCCGCGAACAGCGCATCGAGGTCGGCGCGCAGCGCGGCATCGTCCAGCGCCGCCGGCTTGAGCTGGCCGGCGAGTGCGTCCGCGTGTCGCAGCACGCTGTCGGCCTCGAATGCCTCCACGGTGTTTTCCTCGACGGCCTCGACGAAGCGCCGCAGCGCCGTGGCCAGCGCCGCGTTCGAGCGCGCGAATACCTGCGGCCGCTGCAGCAGCGTCTGCGCGGCCGCGGCCAGTCGCTGCCACTGCTGCGGCGACGGCGGCGCTTCCGGCTGCGCCGTGCGCACGCCGACACCGGGCGCGAGCACCGCGCGCAGGGCTTCGCGCAGCGCGCTGCGGCCGCCGTCGACCCAGAGCCGGTCGCCGTCGTCCAGCGGCGCCTCGCGCTGCATGAGATCGCGCCAGAGATCGTCGACCAGCGCGTCGAGCACGGCGGTTTCGGCGATGACTTCGCCGGCCGCGAAGGTGCTGCCGCTCTCGACCGGGAAGTCGGCCAGGATGCGACGGCACAGCGCGTGCAGCGTGCCTATCGGCGCGAGATCGAGTTCGGCCTGGGCCAGGCGCAGGCGCACCCGGTCGATGTCGATCTGCGCCGGCGCGGCCTGCCAGCGCGCGGCCAGCCAGTCGGCATCGTCGCCGGCGGTCTCGGCCGGTTCGCCGGCGGCCGCGCGTTCGGCCGCCGCCTCGGCCCAGAGCAGGCGTGCGCGCAGGCGGTCGCGCAGTTCCTGCGCCGCGGCATCGGTGAAGGTGCCCACGACGATCTGCCGCGGCGTCCGCGGCGTCTCGCCTTCGAGCAGCAGGCGCAGGTAAAGCACCGCGATGGTCCAGGTCTTGCCGGTGCCGGCGCTGGCCTCGATCAGGCTGCGCCCGGCACCGGCCAGATCCAGCGCGCGCCAGCTCGCGATGCGCCGCGGCGCGTTCATGCGGCGGCTCCGGCGTCGAATTCGATCAGTGTCCGCAAGGTCTGCGCCGTCGCGACGAGTTCGTCGAATTCCGGCGTGCCCGGCGCCAGCTCGGCGCCGCTGGCGAACAGCCGCGCATAGCCCGGCATGTAGTCGCGCTCGCCGGTCTGGCGGTCGTTGCCGTGCCAGGCGAGCAGGACGCGCGCCTCGTTCACGTCCACAGCCGCGGCGGCCCAGCTGGTGCGCGGGAAGTACCACAGCGGTTCGCGCAGCGCGCCGAGGTACAGCTGCAGCAGCGCGGCGACGCGCCGCTCGAGCTCCGCGCGGCGCGCGGCGTACGCCGGGGCGTCGCGTTGCAAGGCACGCGTCGTTTCGCTCCAGGCATCCAGCGACGTCTGCCACGGCCGCTTGTCGCCGCTGCCGGGCAGCAGCACGCGCAGCGGCCGCGGATCGTTCCATTGCGCGAGCTGCAGCAGCGCCCATTCGAGAAACAGCACGAGGCGCGCGCCGAAATCCAGATCGCTTTCCTTGCGCTGCGGCAGTTCGAAGATCCAGTCCGTGCCGCCGCTGCGATAGGCGCGCGTGAGCTCGCCCTGCACGCGCCAGCCGGCCACGCCCAGGTCGATGGCCTGCGGCAGACGCTGCAGCGCGCCGGCCTGGAACAATCCGCTGCCGTCGGCGTCGGCCAGCAGATCGGCGACGACGGCGCGCTGGCGCTCCCAGGCGCGCTCGCCGGCGCGCACCGGCGGCCACAGGCCGCCGTAGCGCAGCCAGTCCGGCGGCGCCTCCGGCAACTCGACCTGACCGACCGCGGCCGCGTCGAAGAACAGGCGCTGGGCGACGCGATCCAGCCGCGCGAACTGCGGATCCAGCGGCTCGCTGTCGGCCAGCCGCCCGGACTCCAGCGCGTCCAGGCGCAGGCCGTACTGGCGCAGCAGGTGCTGCGCGGGCCGGCGCCAGTAGTCGAGCAGGTTGGCCAGCACCACGGCCGTCGGCGCCTCGGCCGGCGGCAGCGCGCCGTCGAGGAACGCCGGCGCCGCGCTGCCGCGCTCGCGCAACAGCGCGATCAGATCGCCGCGATAGGAATACAGGCGCGGATCGGCGCCGTCGAAATAGCGCGCGTCGAACGGCTGCAGCGGATGGCGCACCAGCCACGGCCGCGGCGCCTCGTGTTCGTCGCGGCCGCGCAGGCCGTGGGCCTGGTCCAGCAAGGTCAGCAGCTCGGCCAGCGGCGCGGCCGGATTGCGCGGCTTGCCGTCGCGCACGCCTTCGCCGACGTAGCTCAGATGCAGGGTCTCGCGCGCCGCCATCACGGTTTCGAGGAACAGATAGCGATCGTCGCTGCGCACGTCGCGGTCGCCGAGGCGGCGATGCGCGGTCATCAGGTCCAGGCCGGCGTCGGAACCCGCGCGCGGAAATTCGCCGTCGTCCAGACCGAGCACGGCGACGACGCGGAACGGGATCGCGCGCTGCGGCACCATGCCGCAGACCGTCATGCCGCCGACGAGAAAACGCTGCCGGTCCGACAGCGCGGTCAGGCGTTCGCGCAGCACGTCGCGCACCACGTCGAATTCGACGAGCGGATCGACGTGGGCGTCGTCGACGTCGCCGTGCAGACTGAGCACGATGCGGCGCAGCTCGGCCAGCGCGGCGGTCGCGGCCGCGTCGGCGTAGTCGGCGCGGAACAGGTTGTCGATCAGCGTCTCGCAGCGCTGCGCCCAGGCGCTCAGGCGGCGGCGCTGCTGCGTGTCGCGGCAGAACTCGGCCAGCAGCTGCAGCAGCCGGTCCAGCGCGCCGAGCGCCTCGGCCTGCACGCCGTGCACGCCTTCCACCGGCACCAGCACGTCGCCGTCGGGCAGGGTCAGCGCCTGCGCCTCGTCGTCTTCATCGGTGCCGAGCAGATAGCCGGCGAGCAGACGGTCCATGCCCCAGGCGAAGGTGTGTTCGGCGATCGCCGGCACGCCGAAGCGCCGGCGGAATTCCGGATCCAGCGCCCAGGCCACGCGGCTGCGTGCGATCCAGTCCGACAGGCGCTCCACGCCGGCCGCATCCAGACCCAGCGCCCGCGCAATTTCCTCGACGCCCAGCAGATCCAGCACCTGCGCGGCGCTCAGGCGGGTCTGCGGCAGGTCGAGCAGATTCGCGAAGGCCAGCAGCAGCGGATGACTGCGCAGCACCGGCACGTCGGCCAGGTGATACGGCAACGCGTTGTGCGCGCGGCCGGGCTCGCCGAACACGGCCGGCAGCAGCGGCACATAGGCCTGGATGTCCGGCGCCATCACGACGATGTCGGAAGGCTTGAGATCCGGCCGCGCCTCGCGCTCGCGCAGCAGCGCATCGCGCAGCACTTCCAGTTCGCGCAGCCGCGTATGGCAGGCGTGCACGCGCAGGCTGCGGTCTTCGCGCTCCTGCGCCGGCTCGAAGAGCGCCGGCGCGAGCCGCGCAGTGTCGAGCTGGCGGATGCTGTCCTGCAGCCGCGCGAGGCGGTCGTGCGTGTCCGCCGGCTTCTCGTCCTCGCTGTGACGGATGTCGACCGCGACGTCGTCGGCACCGGCCAGCGCGAGCATGAAGTGCTGGCCGAGCCGGCCCCAGCTCGCGAGCAGCGGATGATTCAGCGCCAGGAACTGCTGCTCGGAGGCCTCGGAAAACGCGCCGAGTTTCGCCAGCTCGGTCAGATACGCGCGCTCGGGCCTGAGGCCGGCCCAGTATTCGCGGCACGGGTCCGGCACGTAGAGCACGACGGGCCGGCGCCGGGCGACCGCGCGCAGGGTCGCGAACTCGGTCGGCGCGAGATGACTGATGCCGAACACGTGCAGCGGCTCGTCGGCGATCGCACCGCGCGGCGCCGTGTCGAGCGCGCGCAGCAGCGCGGTCAGTCGTTCGCCGCGATGCGGCTGGGCGATCTGCGCGCGCAGGCGGCGCCAGAGCGGCGCTAGGAACGTGGCCGCCGGAACGTCGTCGCGACCGGCGCTCCAGGCCTGCAGCCAGTCGGGCCGGTAGACGAGGTAGCGCGTGTACAGCGCGGCGATGCGGTCGGCCAGCTGGAAGCGGCGGCGCGGCGCATCCAGGCCATGCAGATAGCGGCGCACGGCGGGATCGTCGATCTCTGCCAGCAGTTCGTGGATGCGCCAGCGCAGCGCTTCGCGCCGGTACGGCTGCAGCGCGACGACGGACTCGCCGAGCAGGCGCTGGGCCAGCCGGTCCAGCCAGGCGCTCGGCAGCTCTATCGACAGATTCGCCGCGATGCCGCCCGCGCCGCGCCGGCGCGCGAGCGCGCGGGCCAGCCACTGGCGTATGCCCGGATGCGCAGCGATCACGTCGAACGGCTGCAGCGCATGTGCCGGCGGCGCCGCGTCCATCAGGCTCAGCAGCGGCGGCAGCAGCGCCTCCAGCCGGCTGGCGCGATAGACGATGATTCCGTGCTGCATGGACCCGCGGGGCTCGATAACAGGCGCGCAGCCTAGCGCAAGGCGCTGCCGCGACGCGATGGCGCGAAACCCCGGGGACCCGCACGACAATGCGGATGCGGGATCGGCGGCCGCGCCGCATTGACCCGGCGCGCCGGGCGCGCACAATCCGTCGTCACGGTGGCTTAACCGCCCGGCCCGGCGTCGCGGTTACTCTCGCCGGACCACCGGATCCCCGAACCCGGCAGACAATGAAGCGAGCGGATTGGTGTGGCAGTGCCCGGCGGTGGTCCCAGCGCCTGCTGCTGGCGACGCTTGCGCTGGCCTCCGCGGCGGGGTTCGCTGCCGATCCGCTGCCGCGCCATCCTCTGGAAGCCCGCGCGCTGGTCGAGCCCGAACGCGTCCTCGCCGAACTGCCGCCGCTGATCGAAGCCGCACAGAAGCGCGGCGACCTGCGCGAGCTGGCGCTGCTGCAGCTGGCCCGCGCCAATGCCTGCCGCGTCGTGGCCGACTGGGACTGCCAGCGCGACGCCGGCAGCCGCGCGCACGACGCGGCGGTCGCTGTCGGCGACGCCGTGCTGAACATTCGCAGCGTGCTCGCCGACGCCCGCGCGAGCATCGCGCTGCAGGATTTCTCGCGCGGCGAACACCTGCTCGGCGAGGCGCAGCGGCTGCTGCAGGCCGCGCCGAATCCGCCCCTGGAGGCCGACGTCTTCCTCGCCTACTCGTCGCTGAGCCACTCGCTCGGCAAGCACGGGCTCGCGATCGACTATGCCGAGCGCGGCCTGGCGCTGGACACCGACATCGGCGCGGCCACGCGCGTGCGTCTGCTGCGCAACCGTGCGCGCGCCGAAGCCCAGCTCGGCCGCGCCGACGCGGCGCAGCGAACGCTCGCGCTGGCGCAGCAGCTGTACGGCGATCTGGACGATCCGAAGCTCCGCGCGGAACTGTTCCTGGAAACCGCACGCGTGGCCCACGGCAACGGCGACGTGGAGACGCAGCGGCGCGCGGGCCGGGAAATGCTCGTGCTGGCCGATCGACTGAAGAACGCCCAGGTCGCCGGCCAGGCCCACGAGGTGCTCGGCGTGGCCGCCGGCATGACCGATACGGACGGCGCCGCGCGCGAGCTGCGCCTCGCGCTGGAAGCCTTCCGCCGGCTCAACCAGGGCCGCGAGGAACTGCGCGTGCTGCGCGAGCTGATCCCGGTGGAAATCCACCGTCACGCGACGCGCAGCGAGCTGGAGCTTTTGACCCTGCGCGAGATCGAGCTCAGTCGCAGCCTCGAGGAAACCGACCGGGCCAAGTCCGCGGCCGACTTCGAGGCGCGCGTCAAATACGCGCAGAGCGAGATCGAACTCGCCCGGCTCAAGCAGGAAGCCGTGATCGCCGACGAGCGCGCCGCGGCGATGGCGCACACCAGCCGGCTGACGAACGCGCTGATCGCGCTGGCCGGCGTCATGCTCGTCGTCCTGACGACCTTCTTCCTGCTGCAGTGGCGCGCCAAGCAGCGCCTGCAGCTGGCGTACGAGCGCTATCGCGAAAGCGAGCGGCGCTACCGCATGCTGGCCGACAACTCGCGCGATCTGGTCGTGCGCATGCGCGCCGACGGCCATCGCCTGTATGTCTCGCCGTCGGCGCGCGAACTGCTGGGCTGGGAACCCGAGGCACTGATCGAACCGCGCTGGGAGCTCGTACATCCGGACGATCGCGTGCCGCTGCGCGAAGCCATCGCGGCGCTCGTCGCCGACGGCGGCACGGCCACGGTGACCTATCGCGCGCGCCATCGCGACGGCCACTATGTCTGGATCGAGGCGCTGGCCCAGCGCGTGGTCGCCGCCGACGCTGGCAGCGGCGGCGTGGAGATCGTCTATTCCGGCCGCGACATCACCGCGCGCGTGCAGGCCGAGCAGGCACTGGCCGAAAGCCAGCGCCGCCTGCTCGCGGTGACCGACAACACGCCGGCGCTGATCGCCCAGTTCGACGCCGGCCTGCGCTACCGCTTCGCCAACGACTATCACCGCAAGGCCTTCGGGCTGGCGCCGGCCGACCTGATCGGCCGGCATCTGGCCGATGCCGGCAGCGGCACGGCCTACGCGGTCGTGCGCGGCCATGCGGAGGCCGCGCTGCGCGGCGAAGCCGGCCGCTTCGAGGGCGAGATCGAACTGCATGGCCGGCGCTATCACTTCCAGTCGCACTACGTGCCCGACCGCGACGAAGACGGCGTGGTACGCGGCTTCTATGCGCTGACCTTCGACATCACCGCGCTGAAACAGGCCGAGCAGGCGCTGGAACGGCTGGCGCGCTTCGACAGCATGACCGGCGTGGCCAACCGGCGTCATTTCCAGGAACGCCTCGATCTCGCGCTGGCGCGCGCGCGGCGCAGCGAACGTCCGCTCGCGCTTTTCTATCTCGACATCGACCACTTCAAGCGCATCAACGACACCCTGGGCCATGGCGTCGGCGACGAAGTCATCAATGAGTTTGCGCGCCGGCTCGTCGCCAACGTGCGCCAGCAGGACATGGTCGCGCGCCTCGGCGGCGACGAGTTCGTCATCCTCGTCGAGGACGTCATCCAGCACGCCGATGCCGAAGCCGTTGCGGCCAAGCTCGTCGTCGCCATGCACGACGATGTGCTGACCAGCGCCGGCCGCATCCGCATCACGACCAGCGTCGGCGTGGCCGTCGGCAGCGGCTTCGTCGATCCGATCAGCCTGATCGCCGTCGCCGACCAGGCCCTGTATTCGGCCAAGGGCAGCGGCCGCGACACCTACCGGCTGCGTACGGCCAAGCCGGTCGGCGAGGAATCCGTCACTGCAACGCCCTAGGTTGCGGTGAGCCCGGTGGGCCCGCCGCCGCCTACGGCACTGCGATGTCCGTCACGGCCGGACTGCACGGTAGCGCGCAGTTCGCGCAATGTGGCCGGAAATGCCCCCACGAGACCTCTTGCGGCCACTTATGCTCATTCGTAGCATAAGAGCCGTCGCGGACAGACCGCGACATCTCCCACCGCATCGAGGGATTCTCCATGCGTTTCGACTATCTGGTTTTCATCGGCCGTTTCGAGCCGTTCCACAACGGCCACCTCGCCGTGCTGCGGCAGGCGCTGAGCATCGCGCGCCGCGTCATCGTCCTCGTCGGCTCGGCCGGCAAGCCGCGCAGCACGCGCAATCCCTGGAACTTCAACGAGCGCGAAGTCATGATCCGCGCGGCGGCCGGCGCCGATGCGCAGCGCCTGCACATCCAGCCGCTGGCCGACCATCTGTACAACGAAGCCGCCTGGATAGGCGCCGTGCAGCGTCAGGTCGCCGCGGCGATCCGGGCCGACGGCGCCGGCGAAGACGCACGCACCGGCCTGATCGGCCGCGACAAGGATGCGTCGAGCTACTACCTGCGCGAATTTCCGCAATGGGAACTGTGCAATGTGCAGCACTGCGAAGTGCTGTCGGCGACGGAGATCCGCGAACACCTGTTCAGCGCCGACGAAGGCGGTCAGCTGCTGATCCGCGCCAACGTGCCGGCACCGGTCGCCGCCATGCTCGAAGCGTTCCGGCGCACGCCGGGCTATGCCCAGCTGGTGCGCGAGTTCACCTTCCTGCGCAACTACCGCAAGGCCTGGGAAGCGGCGCCCTACCCGCCGACCTTCGTCACCGTCGACGCCGTCGTCGTACACAGCGGCCACGTGCTGCTCGTGCGCCGCGGCGCCGAACCCGGCAAGGGCCTGTTCGCGCTGCCCGGCGGCTTCGTCGGCCAGCAGGAAGCCCTGCTCGACGCCTGCCTGCGCGAACTGCGCGAGGAAACCCGACTCAAGCTGCCGGCGCCGGTGCTCAAGGGATCGCTGCGCGGCGAGTGCGTGTTCGATCATCCGGACCGCTCGCAGCGCGGCCGCACCATCACCCATGCGTTCCATTTCGAGTTCGCCGGCGGCGAGCTGCCGCCCGTGCGCGGCGGCGACGACGCAGCCAGGGCGCAGTGGCTGCCGCTGGCCGAGGCGCTGAATCTCGAGGAACAATTCTACGAAGACCACCATCACATCCTGCAGCACTTCCTCGGCATGAGCTGAAGCGCGCAGTCCACGTCGCGCGAGCGTCGCTTCGCGCCGGCGCCGGACAGACCGGCCGCCGCCCGTTCCGCGGAAGGAGATTCCGTATGCGTCATCTCGACAACCTCATTCTGAACACCGACAGCTACAAGGCCAGCCATTGGCTGCAATATCCGCCGCAGACCGAGGCGACGTTCTTCTACGTCGAATCGCGCGGCGGGGTGTACGAGCGCACCGTGTTCTTCGGCCTGCAGGCCATCCTCAAGGAGTACCTGGCCGCGCCGGTGAGCCATGCCCAGGTCGACGAGGCGCGCGATTTCTTCGCCGTCCACGGCGAGCCGTTCAACGAAGCCGGCTGGCGCCATATCGTCGACGCGCACGGCGGCCGCCTGCCGCTGCGCATACGCGCGGTGCCCGAAGGCAGTGTCGTGCCGACGCACCAGGCGCTAGTCACGATCGAGTCGACCGACCCGGCGTGCTACTGGCTGCCGTCGTATCTGGAAACCCTGCTGCTGCGCCTGTGGTACCCGGTCACCGTCGCGACGCAGAGCTGGCATCTGAAACAGCTGATCCGCCAATACCTGGATCTGTCCTGCGACGACCCGGCCGCGCAGATCGGTTTCAAGCTGCACGACTTCGGCGCACGCGGCGTATCCAGCGCCGAGTCGGCCGGCCTCGGCGCCGCGGCGCATCTGGTGAATTTCCTCGGCACCGACACGGTATCGGGCGTGCTGACCGCACGGGCCTACTACGGCGAAGCCATGGCCGGCCATTCGATCCCGGCCGCCGAGCATTCGACGATCACGAGCTGGGGCCGCGACCGCGAAGTGGACGCCTACCGCAACATGCTGCGCCAGTTCGCCAGGCCCGGCGCCATCGTCGCCGTCGTCTCCGACAGCTACGACATCTACACGGCGATCCGCGAGCACTGGGGCAAGACCCTGCGCGAGGAGGTCATCGCCAGCGGAGCGACCCTGGTCGTGCGCCCCGACTCGGGCGAGCCCGTCGACGTCGTGCATCAGTGCCTCGTGCTGCTCGACGAAGCGTTCGGCCACACGCTCAACGCCAAGGGCTACAAGCTGCTCAAGCACGTGCGCGTGATCCAGGGCGACGGCATCAACCCCAACAGCATCCGCGCGATACTCGAGCGCGTGACCAAGGCCGGCTACAGCGCCGAGAACCTCGCGTTCGGCATGGGCGGCGCGCTGCTGCAGGGCATCAATCGCGACACGCAGAAATTCGCGCTGAAATGTTCGGCGGCGAAGATCGCCGGACAGTGGATCGACGTGTTCAAGGCGCCGGTCACCGATCCGGGCAAACAGTCCAAGCGCGGCCGCCTGGCCCTGCTGCGCCACCGCGAGTTCGGCAGCTGGCGCACGGTGCCGATCGAGGAGAGCCTGGCGCGGCCCGAAGACCACGTGCCCGAACCGGGCTGGGAACACGCGCTGGAAACAGTCTGGGAAAACGGCACGCTGCTACGCGACTGGACGTTTGCGCAGGTGCGCGAGCGCAGCAACGTCTGACGGCTCCGCTTCCGGCATCGTCCTGCGCGGGGTTCTTCGCGATGCGAATGCCGCGATGTTGCGGTTCGCTTCGCTCACCGCAACCTGCGCGCCGGTGATGCAACGACGCAGGGTGCGGTGAGCGAAGCGAACCGCAACGTCGAGGTTTACCTGTTGCGAAACCTGCGCCTCAGTCGAAATCGCGCGAGGTACCGGTGATTTCGCGCACGCCGTGGTCGCCGTCGCCGAAACCGTCGCCGTCGTCGCGCGCGGGTTCTTCGGCACCGCCGCCGTCGCTGGAAGACGTACCGTCGCGCGCGGCGCTGCGCGCGGCGGCCTTGTCCCAGCGGTTCTTGATCGGATTGGCGGTCTCGGCCGATTCGGCCGCGAGCACGAGGCTGGTCTTGACCCCATCGGGCAGATCGGCCCAATGGCAGTCGTCGAGCGCACCCTGCATCGCGTAGAGCAGATTCAGGCTGGGGCGGAAGCCCGCGCGCTTGACCTTCATGAAGGTCTCGATGACGCCGACCATACGCAGGTCCTCCAGGCTGCGCACGCCGACCTGACGCAGCCAGGCGGCGGATTTCGGACCGACATTGCGGATTTTCTCGTTGCTTGCCATGTAACCCCCGAAGCGTTCTCTACGCCGGCATGCCGGCGATCCCTGATGTCCGCGCTAGCCGCCGCGCAGCGAGGCGAGGAAAACGGCGCAGAGCCGTTCCATGCCGGCACGGTCTTCCTCGTCGAAGCGCGCGGGCAGCGGACTGTCCACGTCCCAGACGCCGATCAGATCGTCGGCGTCGTCATACAGCGGCACGACGATCTCCGATCGCGAGGCCGCATCGCAGGCGATGTGGCCCGGGAACGCGTGCACGTCCTCGACGACCTGGGTCTGCCGCGTCGCCGCGGCCGTGCCGCAGACGCCCTTGCCGAGCGCGATGCGCACGCAGGCCGGCTTGCCCTGGAACGGACCGACCACGAGCTCGGCGCCGTCGAAGAAATAGAAACCGCACCAGTTCAGCCCGTCAAGGGCGTGAAACACGAGGGCGGAGAAATTCGCCGCGTTGGCGATGCGATCGCGTTCACCGTGCAGCAGGCCCTGCATCTGCGTGAGGAGACCGGCATAGAGCTCGGTCTTGTTGGCAGCTTGCAGGGGGGCGGCGGCGAACATGGGGCGATTCCGGCGAAAGGCGGACGCCTAGTGTAAACGACGCACGCCTCCGGATAGGCGCGCATCGCCTCGCAACGATCCCTCAGTCCGCGATCACGACGCGCGTACCGGCGATGTGGTCGTGCAGACAGCGGCGGTCGGCACGAAAAATTAACAACGGATTGACGAGAGCGACGATCAGGCCGACCACGGGGATCAGGACGACGATCTGCAGCGGGAAATAGCGCAGCGCGAGCAGGCGCCAGAACGGCGGCTTCTCGCCGGCCAGATCGACGATGCGGATCGACAGGGCGCGCTTGCCCCAGGTCTGGCCGCTTTCATGCAACGGCCAGCCTTGCATGGCGACGAAAACGGCCAGGCTGATGCCGCCCCAGAGCAGCTGCAGGGTCCACGGCACCGTCTGGCCGCTCTTGCCGGCAGCAACCGCCGCCGCGAAGTATCCGCCGAACCACTGCAGCGGCAGCATCACGGCCAATGCGAGCAAGGTATCGAGTATCGCCGCCCCCAGACGCACGCCGCGCCCGGCGGGCTGACCGGGGGCCGTGGATTCGGGCTCCATGACCTGGCTGGTCGGCGACGCATAGGGATTCTGCTGTTCCATGTCTGCCTCCGCGGGCTCGCCGCTACCATGCCGTTGCCGGCCGAGCGGGACAAGCACGCGCAGGCGCATCGGCACCGGCCGGATCGGCTCGCGTCGGACCGGCCTGTGCCGCCGGCAACGCAGTGCGATACTGCGCGACCTCCCGGCCGCCGCCATCGACGAGCACCCGCATGTTCCGCAGCGTCTTCATCACCGGCACCGACACCGGCATCGGCAAGACGCGGACCAGCGTCGCCCTGCTGCGCGCACTGGCCGCCGCCGGCGCCCGCGCCGTCGGCATGAAGCCGGTGGCCAGCGGCTGCGACTGGCAGGACGGCCACTGGAGCAACGAGGATGCGCGCGCGCTGATCGCCGCGTCGACGCCGGCGCCGGCCTATGCGCTGTGCAATCCGTATGCGTTGCGCGACGCCGTCGCGCCGCACCTGGCCGCCGTGGCGGCCGGCGTGAGCATCGAACTGCCGCCGCTGCAGGCGGCCTATGCCGCGCTGGCTGCGAGCGGTGACGGCGTCGTCGTCGAAGGCGCCGGCGGCTGGGCCGTGCCGCTGGGGCCGCAGCTGATGCAGGCCGACATCCCGCGCGCACTGCAGCTGCCGGTCGTCCTCGTCGTCGGCCTGCGTCTGGGCTGCATCAGCCATGCGCTGCTCAGCGCGCGGGCGATCCGCGCCGACGGCTGCGAGCTGCTGGGCTGGATAGGCAATGCGATAGACCCGGACCAGCCGCTGCAGGCCGACAACATCGCGACCTTGCGCGAACGTCTCCACGCGCCATGCCTGGGCCTGCTGCCGCACGGCCTCGACGCCGATATCGGCCCGGCCCTGGATGCTGCGGTCGCTGCGCTGACGGCGGCGGCCTGATCGCGCAACCGCGACTGCGGAGGCGACGGCGGACCCTGCCGCCGGCGCCGACACCGTCGATAGCGACCGATTTCCTGCCGCTGCGTGACGAAACCGTGCACGCGCCCGCGTCTCAACCGCTGCGACACCGGCACCATGCAATCGACCGCTCGAACAACCCGTAATTGCGGCAATAGCGGCACGACTTCCGGCATGCGCCGCGGTGTCGGCCACCCCCAATACTGCGTCGCTCAGAATTACCGACCTGTCGCGGCGTCTCGGGGGACGCCGTCATGGAAGATCCTGCTTCGCCGGAGCCCGTCATGCTGCGCACCGTACGCCCTGTCCGCGTTTCCCTGTCCGTGCTCGCGCTGAGCATTGCCGCTGCCGTGTCGACGACGGCGCACACCCAGGGCCCGCCGGGTCATGAGATGCCGCCGACCACGGTCGAGGCGGCCAAGCCGCGTGTCGAATCGGTCAGCGAAACCCTGGCTGCGGTCGGCACGCTGCGCGCCGACGAGGCCGTGACCATCCGTCCCGAACTCGCCGGCCGCATCGAGGCCGTGCTGTTCGACGAAGGCCAGAAGATCAACAAGGGCGCGCCGCTGTTCCGCCTCGACGCGAGCCTGGTCCAGGCCGATGTCGCCGAAGCCGAAGCCAACTCGGCCAACAGCAGCCGCGAGCTCAAGCGCGCGCAGGAGCTGTCCGAACGCAAGCTCATCGCACCGGCCGACGTCGACACCAAGCGCGCCCAGGCCAAGGTCGACGACGCCAAGCTCGCATCCAGCCGCACGCGCCTGGGCAAGACCGAGATCCGCGCGCCGTTCACCGGCACTGCCGGCCTGCGCCGGGTCAGTCCCGGCGAGTACGTCAACATCGGCGACGCGCTCGTGGATTTCGTCGCGCGCGACACGCTCAAGCTCGACTTCAGCCTGCCCGAGGTCTACCTCGGCCGCTTCCAGGCGGGCCAGAAGATCACGATCAGCGTCGACGCGCAGGGCGCGCGGCGCTTCGACGGCGAGGTCTACGCCATCGCCCCGCAGGTCGACCTCGCGACACGCTCGGTGACCCTGCGTGCCCGCGTGCCGAACGTCGACGGCCTGCTGTTTCCGGGCCAGTTCGCCAAGGTGTCGCTGGAGATCGGTTCGCGCGACAACGCGCTGCTGGTGCCGGAACAGGCGCTGTGGCCGCAGGGCGACAAGCAGCAGGTCTACGTGATCCGCGACGGCAAGGCCGAACTCATCGAAGTGAAGACCGGCCTGCGCAAGCCCGGCTTCGTCGAGATCGTCAGCGGCATCAGCGCCGGCGACGAGGTCATCAGCGCCGGCCAGATGAAGATCGGTCCCGGCGCCAAGGTGCAGACCGCACCGCCGGCCGCCGCCCAGCCTGCCGCAGCGCAGCCGGCGCATTGAGGTAGCCACCCGCCATGGTCCTTTCCGATATCTCCATCCGTCGCCCGGTATTCGCGACGGTGGTCAACCTCGTGATCCTGCTCGTCGGCATCATCTGCTACGAGCGCCTGGCCGTGCGCCTGATTCCCAAGGTCGACACCCCGGTCGTCAACGTCTCGACGTCCTACCCGGGCGCCAGCGCCCAGGTCGTCGAGTCGCAGATCACCACGCCGATCGAAGAACAGCTCTCGGGCATCGAAGGCATCGACTACATCCAGTCGGTGTCGCGCGAGGAATCCTCGCAGATCACCGTGCGCTTCCGCCTCGACCGCGATCCGGATTCGGCCGCGGCCGACGTGCGCGACCGCGTCGCGCTGGCGCGCGACTTCCTGCCACAGGAAGCGCGCGAGCCCGTCGTGCAGAAGCAGGAAGCCGACGCGCAGCCGATCATCTATCTCGCGTTCTCGTCGGACCGCCACAGCGAGCTGGAAATCGCCGACGTGGCCAACCGCCTGGTCAAGGACCGCGTGCAGAACATCGCCGGCGTCGCCCAGGCCCAGGTCTACGGCAACAAGTACGCGATGCGCCTGTGGCTGGACCCGGCGCGCCTGGCGGCCTACTCGATGACGCCGGCCGACGTCGAGACCGCGCTGCGCAAGCAGAACGTCGAGATTCCGGCCGGCCGCATCGAAAGCCATCAGCGCGAATTCGCGGTGCTGTCGGAAACCGACCTGAAGACGCCCGAGCAGTTCGGCGCCATCGTGCTGCGCACCGGCGCCGACGGCTATGCGGTGCGCGTGCGCGACATCGCCCGCGTCGAGCTCGGCGCCGACCAGTCGCGCTTCCGCGCGCGCTACAACGGCCGCAACGCCGTGCCGCTGGGCGTGGTCAAGCAGGCCACGGCCAATCCGCTGGCGATCTCCGAAGGTCTGCAGAAACTGCTGCCGGAAATCACGCGCACCCTGCCCGAAGGCATGAAGGTCGAGATCGCCTACGACTCGACGATCTTCATCGCGCGCTCGATCAGCGAGGTCTACAAGACCATCGGCGAGGCCATGATCCTCGTCGTCATCGTGATCTTCCTGTTCCTGCGTTCGGCGCGCGCGACCCTGATTCCGATCGTGACGATCCCGGTCTCGCTGATCGGCGCGTTCGCAGTGATGTACGTGCTGGGCTTCTCGATCAACACCTTGACCCTGCTCGCGATGGTGCTCGCGATCGGCCTCGTCGTCGACGACGCCATCGTCATGCTCGAGAACATCTACCGGCACATCGAGGAAGGCATGCCGCCGATGCAGGCGGCGCTGAAGGGCTCCCGCGAAATCGGCTTCGCCATCGTCGCGATGACCCTCACTCTGGCCGCGGTCTACATGCCGCTGGTGTTCTCGTCCGGACGCACGGGCCGCCTGTTCATCGAGTTCGCGCTGACCCTGGCCGGCGCCGTGCTCGTCTCCGGCTTCACTGCGCTGACCCTGTCGCCGATGATGTGCTCGCGCCTGCTCAAGCACAGCACGTCGCACGGCAAGGCGTATGAATTCGGCGAGAAGGTGCTCAACGGCCTGCAGAGCGGCTACGAGCGCGGCCTGCGCTGGAGCCTGCCGCATCGCGCACTCGTGTTCGGCGCCGCCGGCGCGGTGTTCCTGGGCCTCGCGGGCATCTTCGTGTTCAAGCTGCTGCCGGCCGAGCTTGCGCCGCAGGAAGATCAGGGCCTGGTCATCGGCTTCGGCGTCGCGCCGGAAGGCTCCACCCCCGAATACACCGACGGCTACGCGCGCCAGATGGAAGCGACCTTCGCCAAGCTCGACGGCGTCGACCGCTATTTCCAGATCGTCGGCTTCCCGACCGTGACCCAGACCGTCGGCTTCGTCGGCCTGAAGGACTGGTCGCAACGCAGCCAGCCGGCCAGCGCGTACCAGGGCATGCTGTTCCCGCAATTCATGAACATCGCCGGCATCATGGCGTTTCCGGTGCTGCCGCCGTCGCTCGGCGCCGACGACTTCGGCCAGCCGATCTCCTTCATCGTGCAGACCACGGGCACCTGGGAAGACCTGGAGAAGATCAGCGACGGCCTGCTGGCCAAGATCCGCCAGAACCCGCAACTGACCAATCCCGACACGAACCTCAAGCTCAACAAGCCGCAGCTGCGTATCGAAATGGATCGCGACAAGGTCGCCGCGGTCGGCGCCAGCGTCGACGAAGTCGGGCGTACGCTCGAAAGCCTGCTCGGCGGCCGCCAGGTCACGCGCTTCAAGCGCGGCTCGGAACAGTACGACGTCATCGTGCAGGTCGACAGCGAAGGCCGCCGCGTGCCCGAGCAGCTCAGCGCGATCTACGTGCGCGGCAACGACGGCGGCATGGTGCAGATGGCCAACCTCGTCAGCGCGAACGAGGCCGTCGCGGCCAAGGAGCTCAACCACTTCAACCGGCTGCGCTCGGCCACGATCAGCGCCGGCCTCGCGCCGGGCTACAGCATGGGCGAGGCGCTGGACTGGCTGTCGACCGCGGCTCGCGAAGTCGCCTCCGATGCGCAGTACGATTTCAGCGGCCAGTCGCGCGAGTTCCGCGAATCCTCCAGCGCGTTCGCGCTGATCCTGCTGCTCGCGCTCGCGTTCATCTATCTCGTGCTCGCCGCGCAGTTCGAGAGCTGGGTCGATCCGCTGATCATCCTGTTCTCGGTGCCGCTCGCCGCGTTCGGCGGCCTGGCCTGCCTGGTCCTCGTCAACTGGTTCGCCGATCTCGGGCTGACGCATCAGGCCGGCAGCTGGAACATCTATACCAAGATCGGCCTGATCACCCTGGTCGGCCTGATCGCCAAGCACGGCATCATGATCGTGGAATTCGCCAACCAGCTGCAGGAGCGCGGCCTGGACAAGAGCCAGGCGGCGTTCGAAGCCGCGCGCCTGCGCCTGCGCCCCATCCTCATGACGACCGGCGCGATGGTGCTCGGCGCACTGCCGCTGGCCATCGCCTCCGGCGCCGGCGCCGAAGCGCGCCACCAGATCGGCTGGGTCATCGTCGGCGGCATGAGCTTCGGCACCCTGCTGACCCTGTTCGTCGTGCCGCTGGTCTACACCCTGCTCGCGCGCAGGCACGTGCCGCACGAAATCATCGAAGGCGAAACCGTCGCTGCACATTGACCGTCATGGCCCGCGCGACAGCCGTCGCGCGGGCCGCAGGTTGCACTGAGCACGGCGATGCGCAACGCCGCGGCGTCGGATCGGGCGTGGCATCGCGCGCTGGCCGCTGGACCGGCAAGCTCGCGAGCGCCGGCGCACGATTGCTTCGATGTGGGTTCGTCGCGCCGGAGATACCTCGGCGTTGCGCAACACCTCGGCATTGCTCGGGCACGGAACCTGGCGTTATCGACCGGTCGCCGAACTCACGCGCAGCAGCTGGAGCGGGCCGGCTCCACCCGGACCAGCGCCGCATGCCAGAATGCGAGCCTGCCAGTCAGATCATTCGCCATGCGCATTCGTTCCGATGACGGCTTCATCGAGATCGTCCGGGGCAGCTTCGACTCCCCGGCGGACATCGACATCCATGCCGAAAGCCGCGGCTTCTCTGCCTCTGTCACCAATATATTTCCGATGAATTCCGGTCAGTTCTTCGCCGCGGCGCGGGCAATGAACATGACGCGCCGCGGAAGGCTCGTCCTGATCGGCACCGAGGATTTCCAGCTCGTACTCGAAGACCGCGATGCCAAAGGTGGTTTGTGGGCCGAAGTGCAAATGACGCTGTGGTCAGGCGGCCAGCAGACGCACCTGTTCCGCTGCAGGCTGGCCGTCGAAGCCGAATATTGGCTGACAATCCTGCAGGATCTGCGCGCAGAACTGGGCAAGTCGCCCGCACAGGCCTGACCAGCCGACATCGCATTCGACCGTAGGTTGCGCTGAGCGCAGCGATGCGCAACGTCGAGGCATCAAGTCGAGCGCGGATCCGGACGCTTTGCTTTCTGCCAGCCAGCAAGTTCGCGAGCCATCGCGCCCGGATTTCTTCGACCCGGGTTCGCCGCAGCGGAAACACCTTGATGTCGCGGTTCGCCTTTCGACACGTCACTGTAACCAGCGAGGACCTGGCTGTATGCAGCCTGTGGAACTTGCGCCATTCTTGCCGTCCCGGCAACTTCCGGAACGGACCTGATGCACACGGAAGGTACTCCGATACTCGCAACGCCGCGCCGCTTCGTTACGCCGACCTGGATACGTCTTCTCTGCGGCCTTGCCGCATTCGCCACTCCCGCAGCCGCCGGCATCCTGTATGCGGAGCAGGGCCTGAGCTGGCTGACGCTGGCCAGCATGGCCGCGGCCCTGCTCGCACCGCTGGGATTGCTCGATGTGCTCACGGCGCGTGTCGAGCTGCATCCCGAACGCCTCGTTGTCGTCGCCAACCTGCGCCGCCGGGAATATCCGCGCAGCGTTATCGTCCGCGTCAGCAGCAGCAAAGGGGCCGGTGCCGGGTTCGAGCATGCCGACGGGCGCTGGATACCGCTGCCTTCCGTGGCCCCCAGCGATCAGGGAGTGTGCCGTTCGATACGCAGCTGGCTCGCACGCGGCAGCGCGGGTCAACAGGAGGCCTAGCGCGAAGCCACGCTTCCTGAGGCCGCGAGCCTGGTCGCAACACGCGGCAGCGATCGGTGCCGGGCCTGTCGGCAGTTGCCTAGCCGGGATTCGCCGCAACCGCTTTCTCCCGCGCCATTTTCGCCTTCTCCGCGTCCGTCAGCGGCCGATGCCCATAGCTGACCACGCGCGTCATGCGCCAGTCGTTGCCGTCCTGTTTCCAGATCATCAGGAATTTCGCGCTGCCTTCGCAGCGGCCGGTGGCCAGTTCGCAGAAGCGGTGTTCGCCTTCCTCGACGGCGCCGTAATCCTTGATCGGGTAGATGCGCAGGGTTTCCGTCAGCAGCTCGCGGCGCACCTTGCCGCAGATGTATTGGCGAGTGTTCGCGACGACGGTGTCGCGGTCGAACGTGGCGCCGCCCTTGTCGTGATAGAACTCGACATCGGGCGTGAACAAGGTCGTGAACGTGTCGAGATCGCAGGCGTTGTAGGCGTCGAACAGCTTGCGATCGAGCGCGGTCACCGTCGCGGTCAGCGCTGCGTCGGCCGTACCGTCGTCGACGGCGCCGGCCACGGGCGGCAGCAGCGCCAGCGCGACAGCGGCGCAGGACAGTCTCAGGAAGCGGGCGGGTGCGGTCGTCATGGTCATGCGCGGGCCTGTCGTCAGTGGCGGGGGGCCGCGGCAATCGCTGCGGCCTGGCGACAGTGATCCGGTGTGGCGCCGTCCGGTTGCAGTCTGCAGATCATCGCGTGCATTCGCGCGATACCGTCGCCGCACTGGCGGCACGCCGTATCGACGCGCACCCGGCGCGGCCCGCCGGCCGCAAAGCCCGCAGCGCACGACGTCGTCGCCCGACGCCCCATCAGGAAGCGCCGGCGACCATGGTCGGATCGAATCCGCTCCAGCGCGTCCGGATAATGCGGCGACCTCTTGCCGGAGTCTCGCCATGCCCGCGCCCAAGCTGTTCGAGCCGCTGACCCTGGGTTCGCTGTCCCTGGCCAACCGCATCGTCATCGCGCCGATGTGCCAGTACTCCGCCGAGAACGGCTGCATGACGGACTGGCATACGATCCATCTCGGCCAGCTCGCGCTGTCGGGTGCGGCGCTGCTGACGATAGAGGCGACGGCCGTGCTGCCCGAAGGCCGCATCAGCCATGCCGACGTCGGACTCTGGGACGATGCGACCGAAGCCGCGATGGCGAAGACCCTCGCGGCGGTACGGCGCTGGTCGGACATGCCGATCGCGATCCAGCTCGGCCATGCGGGCCGCAAGGCGTCCACCGATCTGCCCTGGCGCGGCGGCGGCCCGATCGCCGCCGATCACGCCAACGGCTGGCAGACCGTCGCACCGTCGGCGCTGCCGTTCAGCCCGCAGCATTCGATACCCGCAGCGCTCGATGCCGACGGACTGCAGCGCATCCGCGACGCGTTCGCCGCGGCCGCGCGCCGTGCCGCGCGGCTGGATCTCGCTGCCGTACAGGTACACGCGGCGCACGGCTATCTGCTGCATCAGTTCCTCTCGCCGCTGAGCAACCGGCGCGACGACGACTACGGCGGCAGCCTGGAAAACCGCCTGCGCTTTCCGCTGGAAATCTTCGACGCGGTGCGCGATGCGTTCCCGGCCGAGCGGCCCGTGACCGTGCGCGTTTCCGGTACCGACTGGGTGCCGGGCGGCTGGAACGTCGACGACACCGTCGCGTTCGCGCGTGCACTCGAACAGCGCGGCTGCAGCGCGATCCACGTTTCCAGCGGCGGCGTCGATCCGGCCCAGGCCATACCGGTCGCGCCGGGCTATCAGGTGCCGCTGGCGCGCGCGGTCAAGGCTGCCGTGCGCATGCCAGTGGTCGCCGTCGGGCTGATCACCGAACCCGAACACGCCGAGGCCATCGTCGCCAACGGCGACGCCGATCTCGTCGCGCTGGCCCGCGCCATGCTCTACGACCCGCGCTGGCCCTGGCACGCGGCCGCGCAGCTCGGCGCATCGGTCAAGGCGCCGGATCAATACCTGCGCTGTCAGCCGCGGCAGTTTCCGAATCTGTTCGCGCCGACGCAGCCGGCGCGCTGAGCCTTCAGCACCCGCCACCGTCGGGCGCACAGAACGGCGCGGCAGCCGCTCCGTCGGGCGGCGCCGATCCCAGCCACGCGATCAGCTGTGCACGCCAGGCCTCGGTCCGGCCGAGATAGCGGCCGATGTCGATCCGCTGCGGCGGCTCGCCGGCGATCGACAAGGCCACGGTCGGAAAGCCGTGGCCGCCGACCTGCTGCAGCAGGCGCCGGCTCGCGGCGATATGCGCCTGGGTGATCGCACCGCTCATCTGCCGATACACCTCGCCGAACGCGGCGGCATGACCGAGCTCCGCAGCCAACCCGGCCAGCACGGCCGGATCGGCGATATGCCGGCCTTCGACGTAGTGTGCGCGCTGCAGGCGCTCGAGCATGACGAGGCCGGCGCGGTTCGCATCGCCGGCGAGCACGCCGGCCGCGAGCACCGCACTGATCGGCGGCTCCGAATCGAGCACGTAGCCGACGTTGCGCAGCAGGCCGTCGGCATACGCCGCGCCGAACGGCTGGCCCGTGAGCTCGCCGATGCGGCGGTCGTGCGGCAGCACGTAATCGCGCCATTGCGGCGTGATCGCGCGCCGCTGCGCGCCGGCGAGCAGGCCGCCCGCATGCAGTTCGACGGCGAGCCCGCCGATGCCCGCCGCCGCATGGATCAGCGGCGCGGCCGCATAGCACCAGCCGCAGAGCGGATCGTAGATGTAGTGCAGGCGCGGCGATGCGGCCGGGGTTTCGTCATTGGCCATGTCGGCTCGTTCCTGATGCTCGCGATGCGGGAATGCGGACCGGATCGCGGTGCGGTCAGCCGTACAGGCTGCGGCGCTGCGACGACGTCAGCACTTCGGGCGCGACGACGGGCCGGCCGCTGTCGCGCTCGAAAAACGGATTGTCGCGGTATTTGCCGCTGAGCCGGGCGGCCATCACGTTGCGCAGGATCTTCAGCACGCCGGCCAGGGTCGCGAATCGCGTCGCAGCGACCGGCCCCGTCGCCGATGCCGTGTTCAACGCGATCCGCGCCGGACCGAAAGCCGCATCGCGCGCCGCCGCCGATTCCGGCAGACAGTCAAGCACGATGCCGACATACGGCAAGGCGCGATCGCGCGGCGTATTCGCGAGCGGCGTGCTGCAGCAGCCCGCATACCAGCGCAGCAGTCCCTTCCCGCTCAGCGACATGCAGCGCAGCGCCTCGACACCGTGCGTGAAGCGCAGCCGGTGCGGACTGGCCGCGACGATGTCGGTGCCGCCGCAGGGGTTCAAGGTGCGTGCGGTCTGGCCGAGAAAACGCGCGAAGGCCTGGCAGTCGCGGCAATAGCAGACCACACGCGTGGCGCGCTGCGGCTCGGCCAGAGCGGCCTGCACGGCGCCGCATTCGCAACGGATGGCAAAGTCCATCGTTCTGTCCCTCGTCGGCAACGGACGGCGGATGAAACCCGGGTGCGGCCGCGCGGAACGCGACGCAGCGCCCGGCGCGATACTAGCGCGCCCGTGCCGACAGGAACGGAGAACAGCGTGGCCCTGGCCAGCGGCTTCATCGGACGGGTCCGCTACCGCCTCGACGCAACCTCGAGGCCGGAGCGTCGCTGCCATAGCCGCTCGTGCTGCCGCAGAGCCTTCAGCGGCGCCGGCTCCGCTTCTGCCGGAGCGGAACCGGGTTCCTCGTCAGGCCCGGCGACGGCGACCGACCCGACCGTTGCGCGCCGGCATCCGGCCGGGGCCTGGGCTTCTGCAGGACCCGTAGCAGCAGCGCAGCGCCTGGATGCCACGGCGCCACGAACGTCACCAGTGCCGCCTTTCGATCCGCCAGACTGCCGCCGGCGGAAGATTCCACCAGGCGCGGCCGAGATGCGTCGCATGCAGGTCCAGCTGCCGGCGCACGGCCGCCGGCACGGGGCAGCGCCAGCCGTAGGTAAATTGATAGAACGCACCATCTTCCCGCAGATGGGAGAACGCCCCCTGGAGGATCGCCGAGATCGTTTCCGCCGACATGTTCAACAGCGGCAGGCCGCTGACGACGGCGCCGGCGCGGGCGCCGTCGAACAGCATCGCCTCGCTCAAGCGGGCGGCGTCGATCTGATGGACATGTGCGCCGGGAAAGCGCTGCCGGAGTACGTTCGCGAAGACGTCGCCATATTCGACCAGGCTCAAGTCCTGCGGGCGCAGGCCGCGCCCGAGCAGGGCGCGGGTGAATACGCCCGTGCCTGCGCCGAGCTCGATCACCGGCGCAGCGCCGGCGTCGATCTCGGCGGTGATCAGCCGCGCCAGCGCGCGTCCGGAAGGCGCGATGGCGCCGACCCGGCGGGGATCGGATGTCCAGTCGCCCAGGAAGGAAAACGTATCGCGCAGGCTCATGCTCGTGAGCCCGGCAAACAGTGGCGGTTCGGTGACATGCGAGCCTGCTGCGGAAGGGCGATGCACCCATTCTGCGCAGCAGGATTGCGTCAACATGGCGTCGCCGGCTCAACCGCTCCCGTTTACCAGCGGAATTCGCAGCCGCAGGTGCGCGCCGCGCGCGTGCGCCAGCGCCGCCACGCTGCCGCCGTGCGCGCGGGCGATCTCCTGCACCAGATGCAGGCCGAGACCCGCGCCGCGATGACCGGGTACCAGCCGATGGAACGCCTCGAAGATGCGCTCCCGCTCGGCCTCGGGAATGCCGTCGCCTTCGTCGATCACATCCAGACTGCCTTCGGCATGGAGGGTTACCGCGATCTGTCCCCGGCGGCCGCCGTATTCGACGGCGTTCTGGATCAGATTGGTCAGCGCACGCTGCAAGGCGCCGCGGTCGCCCTGGACGATGCACGGATCGGGCGGCGCATCGAAGACCAGGCTGTAGCCGGCGCCCAGCGCCAGCGGCGCCGTGTCGGCCACGACCTCGCGCGCAACCGCGCCCAGGTCCAGCAGCACCCGCTGCGCGGCAGTACTGCGCAGACGCTGCAGATCCAGCAATTGCTCCGCCAGCGTCGCCAACCGGGCGACGTCTTCGCGCAGCCGCTGACCCAGGGAATCGCGCTCCAGCAGTTCGCACCGGGTCTGCAGAATCGCGATGGGTGTGCGCAGTTCGTGCGCGGCGTCCAGAAGAAAGCGCTGCTGGCGCACGTATCCGTCGTCGAGGCGGACCAGGGCCTCGTTGATGGCCGCGACCAGCGGCAGCACTTCGCGCGGCACGTCATCGGTCGGCAACCGCGTCGCGCGGCGGTCGGCGTCGATGTGCGCCGCCTGCGCCGCCACCTTGTGCAGGCCCGCCAGCGCGCGCCGCACCACGATCGGCGTGGCCAACAGCGTGGCCAGCGCCATGATGGCGAGCAGCGGTATGGTCGGCGCGGCCAGGCTGAGTGCCGCCGCAGCGAGATAGCGCCCCAGCGGGATCTTCCCGCCAGGACCGGTGAGCACCTGTATGCGACCGGCCGGGGTATCTATCCAGCGCAACTGCGCGGTCGGGCGGTCAGCGGAGGCGTCGCCGAGGTTCCATCCGAAACGCGCGTAGCCGACGTCGTCGAGCGCGGCGCCGATGCGAGCGTACTCCGGCGGTACCGTGCCTTCGGCAATGCTCTGCCCGGCGGAATCGCGCGCGGTGAACCAGAGGCCCGGCACTTCGCGGCGCAGACGCGCGAGTTCCGCCGTCGGACGAAGCTGCAGGCGGCCCGTCGCGTCCCGCTCGACGGCCTCGCGCATCGCATTCACGACGTTGTCTTCCGATTCCAGGCGCAGCAGCATTCCGCTGCCGATCAGGACGGCCAGGACAGCCGCGATCGCGATGCACAGCAGGATCGCCTGCAGCAGCAGAAGGCGCCGGACGAGCCGCCAGCGCAGCGAAGCGTTGGCGTTCATGGACGCTGGCGCAGCAGGTAGCCGACGCCGCGGATGGTGTGGATCTCCACGCCGGCTCCGGCGCCGTCGAGCTTGCGCCGCAGACGGGAAACGTGGGTGTCGAGCGCATTGGACTGGACGGCGTCGGCGAATCCGTAGACCGCTTCCTCCAGCGCCTCGCGCAGCACGGTGCGCCCTTGCCGGCGCAGCAGCGTCTCCAGCACCAGCAGCTCGCGGCGGGGCAGCGTCAGTGCCGCGGCGCCGACAGTCGCCTCACGATGAATCGTATTGAAGTATATGTTTCCAACTCTTATCACCGCTGTCTGCAGCGCCGCCGGCCTGCGCAGGATCGCGCGCAGGCGTGCCAGCAGTTCCTCCACCGCGAAAGGCTTCGCCAGGTAGTCGTCGGCGCCGCCTTCCAGGCCGGCGAGCCGGTCATCGAGTTCGCCGCGGGCGGTCAGCACGATCACCGGGGTCGACTTGCCCTCGGCGCGCCATTTCGCCAACAGCGCCAGCCCTTCGCCGTCGGGCAATTGCCGGTCCAGGACGATCGCGTCATGCAGATCGTCCCGGGCCGCCTCGCGGGCCTGGGCCGCCGTCGTGACGTGGTCCACCACCATGTCGCGGCGGGCCAGCGCAGCCGTCAGCGCCCCGGCCATTTCCAGCTCGTCTTCGACAAGGAGTATTCGCATAGGGACGGCAGTCGGGCGGACCCGTCGTTTATAGCAGCGACATTGCCGCAGCATGGCGTGCCGGAAGCGTGAGGTGGCGCGGATGACGCAGGGATGCGGCGTCGGCCGCGGGCGGCGACCACGCCCCGCCCCGGCGGCAGCGCAGCCGTGACAGGCGCGGCCGGCGTGCGAATGCCGCCGCACGCTTGCTCGCAGGCCGGCGATTGCGGACCATCCGCCGGCTGTACGCTTGCCGTGCCCCCAAACGACTCCCCGGCTCTCCATGACCCCGTCCGAATCCGCCCGCGCAACCGCCGCGACCATCCGCAAGCGCCCCAAACGACTGTGGGCCGCCGCGCTGATGAACATCGCCATCGGCCTGTTGAGCCTGACGATGTTGACCTTGATCATCGCCAGGCCCGAACTGCACCAGCAAATGGGCACGAGTTCCGCGGGCCTCGCGCTGGCCGTGTCCCTCGGGATCGCACTGATCGCCTCGTCGGCGCTCGCTCTGCTCGGCAAGCCGTGGGCGCGCTGGCTGATGCTCGCCGCCGCGGCCGTTTATTACGGAACCCTGGTCGTGCAGAACCTGCAGCTGATGTCGACCCCCGACTTGACCGAACCGTTTCGACTGAAGCTCGTCACGAACGTCGGGCGCAGTCTGCTCGAACTCGCGATCAACGCCTGGGCGCTGCTCAGTGCGAAAACGCGTCTGTATTTCAATCCGTCGCCGAACCCGGCGGCGTCAGCGCATCGCCTCGGCGCAGATCCCGCTGCGGAACCGAACGGCTGATCGCCGCCGCCGACCGCCGCACCGCGCGTCAGCGCGAACACCGCCTGCACGACCTTGCCGATGCGGCCTGCGCGGAGACGCGTCCGTCGCTGCTACGCAGTTCCACGAGGACGAACTGCGCGCTGCGATCGAGGTTTTCGACCTGGTCGTAGCTGCGCGGATACAGATCGACCGACAGATGACGCCCCGGCTGCGCGACGGCCATGCCCGCCGCGTAGCGGCAGCGCCTGTCGTAGCGTCCGCGTCGGTCGCGTCACTGACGGCAGGCACCACTCTCCACAAAATCCGGCGGCGCTCGCCATGACATCCGTGCTCATGGATACCGTCGCCGCGACGGCGTCACGAAAGAGCCGCTTGAGCACGATGTTCCTAGGCATGCGCGGTCCGCGATCGGCAGCCTAGCGACGGATGCGCCGGACCTGCGTGCCGCTGGCCGCAAGGATCCGCCGCCGGCGGACCCAGCGATGCCGATCGGCCGTCGCTCGCCGGCCGCTTCACGAGACAGACACGGTTCGATGGACAGCGAACGACACGCCTCTGAACGAAGCCTGGTGCATCGCGGCGACAGCCCTGCCGCACGCGGGCGCGCCGCCGCATCGCGATCGTCCCTGCGCTGCCGCGCTCGGCCGCGCCGCCCATGCTCAACGCACTGCGGCGGCAGCCGCCTCGGGTGCGAGTTCCTCGACGAGAAAATCGATGAACGCACGCGTCTTCTGCGGCAGGCGGCGCAGCTGCGGATAGACCGCGTTGATGCTGATCGGCGGCGCCTGCCAGTCGTCGAGCAGGGTCTGCAGGCGGCCCGCTGCGATCGCGTCGCCGACGATGAAGGTCGGCAGCAGCGCGATGCCGAGGCCGGCTTCGGCCGCCGCCGCGAGCACGTCGCCGTTGTTCGCATGCAGCGGGCCGGTGGTCGCGATGTGCCGGGTTTCCGCGCCGCGCGACAAGGTCAGGCTGACGCCGCTCTGCAGATAGCCGTAGGCGAGAAACGCATGCTGCGCGAGATCCTCGGGCCGCTGCGGCAGGCCGGCGCGCTGCAGGTAGGACGGTGCGGCGACGAGCACGCGCGGCGCCGGCGCGAGACGGCGCGCGATCAGCGAGGAATCGGCCAGGCTCGCGATACGCAGGGTCACGTCGAAGCCGCCGCGCACCGGATCTTCCTGCTGGTCGCTGAGCACGAGCTGCAGTTCGATCTGCGGATGCAGCGCGTGGAAGCGCGGCAGCAGCGGGCCGAGCCGGCGCACGCCGAAGGACATGGGCGCATTGACGCGCAAGGTGCCGCGCAGTTCGCCGCTGCCGCTGCGCGCGCGCTGTTCGGCTTCTTCGATCGCGGCGAGCACGTCGAGCGTGGCCTCGAAATAGTCGCTGCCGGCTTCGGTCAGACGCAGGCTGCGCGTGGTGCGGATCAGCAGTTGCACGCCGATCGCGTCTTCGAGCGCCTGGATCTGCTTGCTGACCGTGGAGCGCGGCAGCTCCAGCGCACGCGCCGCCGCGGCGAAGCCGTTGTGGCGCACGGTCTCGACGAACGCGCGCATGCAGTCGACCCTGTCCATATTGTCCCCAGAATAGAATCAAAGTGTCTGCATTCTAGGTGATTGTCGCCGTCTATGGCGCAATCCACACTGCCTCCACGCCGCCGCCAAGCCCGCAGGGCCCGAACCGGCACCGCCCGCCACGTCACGCCACGGAGACCGCCATGTCCACGCTCGACCTGCTGAACCCGACCAATTCGGCCCTGATCCTGATCGACCACCAGCCGCAGATGTCCTTCGGCGTGCAGTCCATCGATCGCCAGACCCTCAAGAACAACACCGTCGCGCTGGCCAAGACCGCCAAGGCGTTCGGCGTTCCTACCGTGCTGACCTCGGTCGAGACCGAGAGCTTCAGCGGCTACATCTGGCCGGAGCTGCTGGCCGTGTTCCCGGACCACAAGCCGGTCGAGCGCAGCTCGATGAATTCCTGGGAGGACGACAAGCTCGTCGCCGCGGTCAAGGCCACCGGCCGCAAGAAGCTGATCATGGCCGCGCTGTGGACCGAGGTCTGTCTGAACTTCCCGGTGCTCGGCGCGCTGCAGGACGGCTACGAGGTCTACATCGTGACCGACGCGTCCGGCGGCACGACGCAGGAAGCGCACGACATGTCCATCCAGCGCATGATCCAGGCCGGTGCGATTCCGGTGACCTGGCAGCAGGTACTGCTGGAATACCAGCGCGACTGGTCGCGCAAGGGCACCTACGACGCCGTCATGGACATCGTGCGCGAGCACAGCGGCGCCTACGGCATGGGCGTGGACTACGCCTACACCATGGTGCACAAGGCACCGCAGCGCAAAGCCTGAGTTCCGCGGCCGGGCGCCGCGGCGCCCGGCCGCTCCGCTCTACCGGAGAACGGCCATGAGCTTCCTGATTTCCCTGGCGGTGGGCTTCGCGTTCGGCGCGGGCTACGCGCTGCTCGGCGTGCGCTCGCCGGCCCCGCCGCTGGTCGCGCTGGCCGGCCTGCTCGGCATCCTGGCCGGCGAACATTTCATTCCGTGGGCGCGGCACCATTGGTCGGTGCCGATCGCCGCGGAACACGGCGCCGCGCGCGACGCCGGCCGCGACACGCCGGAATCGCGCCGATGAAGCCGTTCGATCCGTCTGATCCGGCCGGCGGCGAAGAACGCCGCCGGCTGTTGCAAGGCATGGCCGCCGGCGCGATGGGCGCCTGGCTGTCCCCGCTGTTCGCCTCCACTGCATCCGGGAGCACCGACATGAGCACGTCCAAGGCCGACCTGATCCTGCACAACGCCAAGATCACGACGCTCGATCCGCGCAAGCCGCAGGCCAGCGCCGTCGCGATCGCGAACGGACGTTTCCTGGCGGTCGGCGACGACGCCGAGATCATGGCCCTGCGCAGCACCGGCACGCGCGTGATCGACGCGCGCCGCCGGCGCCTCGTGCCGGGGCTGATCGACTCGCACATGCACATCATCCGCGGCGGCCTGAACTACAACCTCGAACTGCGCTGGGACGGCGTGCCGACCCTGGCCGAAGCGATGGAGCGCCTGAAGCAGCAGGTCGCCGTGACACCGGCGCCGCAATGGGTGCGCGTGGTCGGCGGCTTCACCGAACACCAGTTCGCCGAGAAGCGCCTGCCGACCCTGGAGGAGATCAACGCGATCGCGCCGGACACACCGGTGTTCATCCTGCATCTGTACGACCGCGCGCTGCTCAACGGCGCCGCACTGCGCGCGGCCGGCTACGACCGCACTACGCCGAACCCGCCGGGCGGCTGGATCGTCAAGGACAGCCGCGGCGAACCGACCGGCCTGCTGCTGGCCGAACCCAACGCATTGCTGCTGTATTCGGCGCTGGCCAAGGGCCCCAAGCTGCCCTACGACTACCAGCTCAACTCCACGCGCCATTTCCTGCGCGAGATGAACCGGCTCGGCGTGACCAGCGTCATCGACGCCGGCGGCGGCTTCCAGAACTACCCCGACGACTACAAGGTCATCGAGGACCTGCACCAGCAGGATCAGCTGACCCTGCGCATCGCCTACAACCTGTTCACGCAGAAGCCCAAGGAAGAACTGGCCGATTTCCGGCGCTGGAGCGGCCTGGTCAAGCCGGGCCAGGGCGACGGCTTCTACCGCCACAACGGCGCCGGCGAAATGCTGGTGTTCTCGGCCGCGGACTTCGAGGACTTCCGCCAGCCGCGGCCCGAGATGCCGGCCAACATGGAAGGCGATCTCGAAGGCGTCGTGCGCCACCTCGTCACGCAGCGCTGGCCGTTCCGCCTGCACGCGACCTACGACGAAACCATAGGCCGCGCGCTGAACGTGTTCGAGAAAGTGAATCGGGAGATCCCGTTCGATGGCCTGCACTGGTTCTTCGATCACGCCGAAACCGTCAGCGACGCGAATCTCGACCGCATCGCGAAGCTCGGCGGCGGCATCGCGATCCAGCATCGCATGGCCTACCAGGGCGAGTATTTCGTGCAGCGCTACGGCATCCAGGCCGTCGAACGCACGCCGCCGTTCAAGCGCATGCTCGAAAAGGGCGTGCACGTCGGCGCCGGCACCGATGCGACGCGCGTGGCCAGCTACGACCCCTGGAACGCGCTGTACTGGATGGTCACCGGCAAGACCGTAGGCGGTCTGACCTTGTATCCGCCGGCCAATCGTCTCGACCGCGAGACCGCGCTGCGCCTGTACACGCAGTCCAATACCTGGTTCTCCGGCGAGGAAGGCGTCAAAGGTCAGATCGTCGCGGGCCAGTACGCCGATCTCGCGCTGCTCTCGGCCGACTACTTCGCGGTCGAGGACGAACAGATCCGCAATCTCGTCTCGGTGCTGACCGTGGTCGGCGGCCGCGTCGTCTACGGCGACGAGGAATTCTCCTCGCTCGCGCCGCCGCTGCCGCCGGCCATGCCGGACTGGTCGCCGGCGCGGCGCAAGGACAGCGGCTACTACAAGCCGGCCACGGCCGCACAGCTCGGCGCGATGCATGCGATCGCGCAGGCCTCCTGCGGCTGCGACAGCGCCTGCACCGTGCATGGCCATGCGCACGGCAGGGCATCGAGCAGCGCCGTCGCCGACGACGCGCAGCGCGGCTTCTGGGGTGCGCTGGGCTGTTCGTGCTGGGCCTTCTGAGGAGCGCATCGTGCAGATCATCGAAAACGTGTTCGCCAAGTCGTTCTGGTATCCGCTCGCGCGCTGCGCACTGGCCGTGGTCTTCGTCTACAGCGGCATCGACAAGCTCGTGCATTTCGACGCGGCGGTCGCCGAAGTCGCCGGCTTCGGTTTCCAGCCGGCCACCGTACTCGCCGCCATCACGGTCGCGAGCCAGCTGCTCGGCGCGGTCCTGCTCATCGCCGGCGGCCGCGCGGCCATCCTCGGCGCCTTGCTGCTGGCCGCCTTCACGGCCGCCGTGACCGTGCTCGTGCATCGCTTCTGGCTGCTCGAAGGCATCGACCAGGTGCGTACGGCGAGTACGTTTCTCGAACACGTCGGACTGGTCGGCGGCTTTCTGCTGCTGGCCCATCATCAGGCGAGGCTGAGCCGTGGCGCGCCGGCGGCCTGAGTCACGCACCGCGCGACGGCTCGCATTCGCCGCGCTGGCCGTTGCGCCGTCGGCAGCGCAAGCCGCCGCACCGCATTGTGATCCTGCGACGGCGCAGTGCCTGGAGCTCGGCGACGACGTCAGCGTGAATCTCGGCGCCAACGTGCGCGTGCGCACGATGGACTACGCGCCGGTGCGCTTCGGCATAGGCGCCGGCAACGACGCGTATACGTTCTACCGCGGCCTGTTCCACGCCGACCTGCGCAGCGGCACGCACTGGCAGACCTATGTCGAGCTCGGCGCCCACGACGTCGCCGGTCGCCGCGGCGGCGCCGGTGCAACGGATCGCGACGGACTCGACGTGCAGCAGGCCTATCTGGGCGGGAGCGACGAAGCGGCCGCGCTGCGCGTCGGCCGGCAGGAAGTCAGCTTCGGCTCGTCGCGGCTGATCTCGGTGCGCGACGGTCCGAACATCCGCCTCGCCTTCGACGGCCTGCGCGCGAGCCGCTTCGTCGGTGACGACCGCATCGACCTGTTCGCGCTGCGGCCCGTGCGGCCGGCGCCCGGCGCGTTCAACGACGACGGCGATCGTTCGCAGGCGCTGTGGGGACTGCATGCGGCGCTCGCACCGGCGGCGACGGCGCCGCTGAAGATCGACGTCTACTGGCTGGGCTACCGGCGCGACGTCGCACGCTTCGCGGCCGGCAGCGGCCGCGAATATCGCCAGTCCTTCGGCGCGCGGCTGTACGGCCGCCACGGCAGCTGGGACTGGAACACCGAAGCGGTGTATCAGACCGGCCGCTTCGGCAGCGGATCGATACGCGCCTGGACCCTCGCCAGCGATACCGGCTACACCTTCGGCGCGCTCTACGGTGCGCCGCGGCTCAGCCTCAAGGCCGACATCGCCAGCGGCGACGGCGATCGCCACGACGGTCGCCTCGGCACCTTCAACGCGCTGTATCCGAACGCATCGTATTTCAGCGAATCATCATTGCTCGCGCCGGCCAATCTGATCGACCTGCAGCCGGCGCTGAGCGTGACGCCGAATGCGAAGCTCAAGCTGACCCTGGGCTGGGACTTCGTCTGGAAACACCGCGTCGCCGACGCGGTCTACACGACCCCGACCCCGCTGGCGCCCGTCCCCGGCACCGCCGGCACCGCGCGGCGCATCGGCGACCAGATCAAACTCGAAGGCGCCTGGCGCTTCGCGCCGGCCTGGGAAGCGCGTCTGCAGCTCGCCCATTTCAACGCCGGCCCGGCGTTGCGCGAAGCGGGCGGACGCGACGTGCGCTTCGTGTCGACGGCGCTGGTCTACGCCTGGTAGGCGCCGCCGGAACCAACCAACCCCGGCCGCGCGATAGACACGGCACTCACTTTGCGCTTGTTCGCCTAATGTACATAGCTACATTGACGAAACACGCGACCACAAGGGGATTGCCATGCACTGCCATTCGCTGCACCGCCGTCTGTTCGCTCTGCTGCTTGCCCTGCCCGCCCTGTCCGCCTCTGCGGCGCTGCCATTGCAGGCGACCGCGCCGCAGTCCACCGACCGGCTCGACCAGATCTACTACGGCCAGCCGCACAACACCTATCTGCACAGCAGCAAGCTGACCAACTGGCTCGACGCCGGCTACCGCACGGTCGAGATCGACGTGATCGACAACGGCGACTGGGAGAAGGAGCCGAAAGGACCGTATGTCGCGCACGGCGTCGGCCCGACCAACAGCAACTGCAGCGCCGCGAGCAACGACCGCCTCGGCGACTGCCTCGACGACGTGACCGGCTGGCTGGAAAAGAACAGCATCGACGTGCCGCTGCTGATCTTCGTCGACATGAAAGCCAACTCCGATCCGGCCAGCGCCTGGAAGCCCGACGAGATCGCCCAGCTCGACGACTTCGTCCGCGGCTATCTCGGCAGCCGGCTTTACAGCTACCGCGACCTGCTCGGCCATCTCGCGCCGAACGGCAACCGCACGGGACTCAAGAGCAAGGGTTTTCCGACGATAGGCACGCTCAAGAACAAGATCATCGTCGTGTTCACCGGCGGCTATCTCGGCGACGTCAACGCACGCATGAACAGCGCGCGCAAGCTGCTCGAGGCGCAGACGCCGGTCGGACCGGTCTCGTTCCTGTGTCCCGACGTCGACAGCGACGATCCGAATGAAATCTCCGGCGCGATCGACGGCATCAGTGCGGCCGACTCGGCCTATTTCTTCTGCGGCAACATGAAGGCCGGCGACAACGACCAGTACGTGCTGAACCGCTCGGCCGAGTATCGCCAGCTCATCCACCAATGGGGCGCGGCGGGCGACTTCAGCAGCCTGGACTACGCCTGGAGCTACATCTCGGTGGCCCACGGCGCCAGCGCGATCGGCTGGGACGTGACCGAATCGCTGACCAATGCCAGCGTGTTCCGTCCCGACTGGCTGACGAGCATTCCGCTGGTCGGCAAGCGCCGCAGCCTGCCCGGCTACTTCGAGCTGCATACGACGTTCAACAACCAGTGCGTCGACGTCAGCAACAGCCAGTGGAAGAACGGTACGGCGCTGCAGCAGTACACCTGCAACAACACCGACGCGCAGCGTTTCGTCTACACGGCCGAAGGCCAGCTGCGGCCCAAGGGCGATACCAAGTACTGTGCCGACGTCGACGGCGGCAAGGGCAAGCAGGGCGCCAAGCTCAATATCTGGGACTGCGACGGCGGCGAGTCGGAGAAGTGGGCGATCTCCTCGGCCGGCCTGTTCGCCAACCGTGCCGGCAACTGGGGCTGGTGCATGGACGTGAGCGGCGGCAGCCCGAATCCGGGGACGCGGCTGCAGCTCTGGGGCTGCAGCGCTTCCAACCGCAACCAGCAGTTCGATCCGCGCGTCGTGCCGGACTTCTGACCGGCGGCAGGCTGCGCGCCTGCGCTCCGTTGGCGGAGGCAGGCGCGCGTGACGTCAGCGCCAGCGGCGATCGACGACGAACTCCGCATCACAGCCCTGGTCGACCCAGATGCCGGCGCGGTTCCAGCCCCAGGTGCGGCCTTCGACGCAGGCCGAGCCTGAGATCTGCCGCGACACACGCACGTCGCTGCCGCGGCCGGTGTCGACCTGGCACAGGTTGTAGCTGAAGTTCCGGCTGCCGCAGCGCACGACGATGCGCTGGTCCCAGTTGTTGCCGGGACGCCAGTCGCCGCGGCGGTCATCATCGCGCCGGTCATCATCGCGGTAATCCCCGCGGCGGTCGTCGTCGCGGTAGTCGTCGCGGCGATCATTGCCGCGGTAGTTGCCCTGGCGGTCGCCGGCCCAGCGGCGCTCGATGCGGAACACGCCGGCGCAGCCCTGGTCGACCCAGACGCCGGCGCGATTCCAGCCCCAGGTACGGCCTTCGATGCAGTCGCTGTTGGAGGTCTGGTCCACGAGATTGACGCGTCCGCCCTGCCCCGTATCGACCTGGCAGAGGTTGTAACCGTAGTTGCGGCTCTCGCAGCGGAACTCGATATCGCGATCCCAGCCCGCGCCGGGGCGCCAGTCGTCGCGCGCGGATGCCGTCGACGCACCGAACAACAAGGCCACGGCTGCCGCCACTGTTCCGATGCGCGGGTAGATATTCATCGCAAGCGTCCTCTCGTCGATTGCCGGGGCCGTGTCCGGCGGACACGGTAGCCGGCTGCGATCGCGGGGGCGCGCCCTGACGGTCGTCCGCCTCCCCGCGGCCGTGCGCGCGTTTTACCACTGCCGCGGCCGGTACGGTGCGTCTGAATGAAAACGATGTGCACGGGATCGCAACCGCTGCCGGCCGTCCGGCTCTGCGGCCGGCTCACGCCGCCTCCGCGCAGCGGCACGATCCCGGTGCGGACGCCGCCGCAACCCCACCCGCATCCGCGCAAGGATCCCCCGGCGGCAGCGTGCATCCACCGGCAGCCGGCGCGGATGTCGACGTGCCGCCGCGCCCGGTGCGGGCCGTGGGCGCCGGCTGATCCCGTTGCACGGCGACCGTCGGCCTCGAGCCGGCGAGCCCTCAGAACGGAGATTCGGCGAACGGGTTCAGCGGCTCGCAGAGGTTGGCCTTCTTCGACATGCAGGCGATCTAAAACTGGTAGCTGGGCTGGCAGCCATCCCTGAAGCCGGGCGATTGCCTCAACTGCGCCGCCGTGCTTTCACATAGCCGCGGCTGGCGAGGTCCACGTGAACCGTCGGCAGATCGCCGACATCGAGGCCCAGCCAGCACAGACCGCGCGTCATGCGCTCGACGTGACAGCGGCAGGCTCCGGTCTCCAGCCGCTCGAATTCACCGTCGGCCTTGCGCAGCACCAGCCCCATCGCGGCGCTCGCCCGCTCGTCCGCCGCGACGGACACCTGCAGCCTGCCTTTGCGCGAGGTCCAGAAATCAATCTCCGTGACGTGGCCGGCGGCGGTTTCCAGATGCAGGCAAAAACGCGCGGCGCCGGTTTTCTCCAGACTCAGACGCACAACGTCGACGTACAGGTCGTCGACGTCGACGTCGCCGCCATCGGTAGCGGCCAGACTCGCCGGCCGGGGGCGATTTCCGATATCCGGATGCAATTGGAAGAACGCCTCCAGCGGTGCTGCCAGGGCCGTGCGGATCACGGCTCTGGCCTCGTCGGAAACATAGCGATCCCGGCACGGCCCGGCGAAGGGCGGATCGTAAGTCGTCAGGTGGATCAAGGCCGCGGCAGGCTGCCAGCTCTGCGACGCGAGCGCCTGCCTGAAGCCGTCGACGTGACTGCCGAGCAGCGGCGTGCTGCGGCCGTTGACCCAGGCGCGCCAGATACACGGCGCCGATTCGTCGGCGAAGCCGATCGCTGCCGCGTCAAGCTGGTAGGCGCCGTAGCGGCCGCGCCAATGGAATGCGGGCCGGTCCTGCCACCGCCGCTGCGCCGGTGCGGTCGGATCCTCCAAGGTCCGCAGATAGTCGGCCATGCCGCCCGGCGCGTGGAAGACTTCCGTGTCGAGGCCTATGCGCAGGCCCGGAAACAGATGCGCCGTTTTCCACAGCGTGGCTCTCAGCAGGCCCGCATCCGGCAGCGCGACACCGAGACATTCGGCGATGGGCCGGAAGCGGAACAGCGTCCCGCGCTCGTCGCCGCGCGCGACCACGCGCGGCGGAGCAACCGGCTCGCCGCGCACGAAACGCTGCTCCCAGCAGGCACCATCGCGCCAGCTGCGGCACAGGAATTCGGCGCTCAGCTGATTGACGATGGCGAGGCCGATGCCCGGGAGGCGGTGCAGATGCACGTGCGGCGCCGCGGGCTCGGCCTGTGGGGTCCAGTGCGGATGGAGCAGATGATAAGTTGCCAGGCTGTCGCTGCCGCCCGGTCCGGGCTGATCCAGCGCCAGCCCGGCACCATCGTCGCGAACCTCGATGGCCCCGTCGGCGCCGATCCGCACATCGACGCGACTGGCATTGCCGCGCAGGTACTGATCGACCGCATTGGAGACGATTTCGTCGATCAGATGCTGCAAGGCCGACGCGCCTTCGTCGCCGATATACATGCCCGGCCGCCGGCGCACGACATCACCGAATTTCACTACGGGGACGAAGTCCGCACTGCCGCTCATGCGCGAGCCCGGCGACCGCCGTGGCAGGTCGCCGCCGCAGCGGTCACGACGACGGCCGGCTTCACGCCGGCCGGACGTCGTGCAGCTTCCAGACGCGCCCCGCCAGCAGGTTCAGGCGATGCTTGACCACCGCATGCGGCAGGGTCGTGACGACTTCGACTTCGGTATGCAGATCGGACTGCTCGGCGCTGACTTCGGCTCCGACGTCGCTGGCGCCCAGCGTGGGGTCTACGGCATCGGGGTCCGGCTGCAGCGCTTTCCAGCGCCGCCACAGCGCCGGCTCGCGCAACGCGGACTGCAGGGTGGTGGCGAAACTGTCGGGACTGATGCCGTGGAACGACAGTTCGGCGTTTTCGCCACGGGCCTGGGAAAGATCGCCGATGCTGATGAAATAGCGCTGGGCTGAGGGCATCCGGGACTCCTGGAATGGCGCGGAGCCGGGCTCCGCCGTGGCGGAAGTCTACCGCGATCGTCCGTGACGACGGCATGAGGCGTTGCGGCAATCGCCGGCTGGCGCCCGCGGCAGCCGCGGCCGGGGCATCCGGGACTTTTGTCCTGGGCCGCGGATCGCCCGGCTGCCCTAGGATGCGGGTCTGACCAATCGGAGTGACCTATGCTGCGCCATCCTCTGGCCCTCGCCCTGGGCCTGCTGCTCGCCGTACCCACGTTCGCCGCGGACAAGAAGGACGACAAGAAAGCCGACAAGTGGGACGTCAACGCGGCGCACGGTCCGACCAAGACTGTGGCCTTCACGACCGACGAAGGCACCTGGATGGATCTGGACGTCAGCCGCGACGGCAAGCAGATCGTCTTCAGCCTGCTCGGCGACCTCTATCTGCTGCCGATCGACGGCGGCAAGGCCAAGCGCATCACCAGCGGCGCGGCCTGGGACGTGCAGCCGCGCTTCTCGCCGGACGGCCGCGAGATCGCCTTCACCTCCGACCGCGGCGGCGGCAACAACATCTGGCGCATCCGCAGCGACGGCAGCAGCCCGGCGCAGGTCAGCAAGGAAGACTTCCGCCTGCTCAACAACGCGACCTGGACGCCCGACGGCGAGTACCTGATCGGCCGCAAGCATTTCACCGGCCAGCGCTCGCTCGGCGCCGGCGAGCTCTGGCTTTATCACAAGTCCGGCGGCGCCGGCCTGCAGCTGACCAAGCAGAAGAACGACCAGCAGGACCAGGGCGAGCCCGCCGTCAGCCCCGACGGCCGCTACGTCTACTACTCCGAGGACGTCACCCAGGGACCGTTCTTCCAGTACAACAAGAATGCCCACGACACGATCTATGCGATCAAGCGCCTGGACCGCGAGACCGGCGAGATCATCGACGTGGTCTCCACCCCGGGCGGCGCCGTGCGGCCGCAGCCGTCGCCCGACGGCAAGTCGCTGGCCTTCGTCAAGCGTGTGCGCGAGAAGAGCGTGCTGCACAAGCTGGATCTGGCCAGCGGCGAAGTCACGCCGCTCTGGGACGGCCTGTCGCACGACATGCAGGAAGCCTGGGCCGTGTTCGGCCCGTATGCCAACTACGCCTGGACGCCGGATTCCAGGAGCGTGGTGATCTGGGCCAAGGGCAAGCTCTGGCGCGTGGACGCGGCCAGCGGCAAGCCCGCGGCGATTCCGTTCAGCGCCGACGTGCAGCAGACCGTCGCCGCGCCGCTGCGCTTCGAGCAGACGCTGGACAAGGGCAGCTTCGCGCCGAAGATGATCCGCGACACGGCGACGAGCCCGGACGGCAAGAGCGTGGTGTTCCATGCGACCGGCCATCTGTGGATCAAGACGCTGCCGGGCGGCGCGCCGCAGCGGCTGAGCAAGAACGACGGCATCTTCGAATACCAGCCGAGCTTCAGCGCCGACGGCCGCAAGCTGCTCTACACGACCTGGTCGGACGAAAAGCAGGGCGCCATCGTCGAGCGCGACCTGGCCAGCGGCAGCGAGCGCACCTTGAGCACGGCGCCGGGCTTCTACTACGCGCCGAGCTATTCGCACGACGGCCGCTACGTGACCTGGTCGCGCCAGTCCGGCAATTCGCTGACCGGGTCGCTCAACAGCGGCGAAGGCGGCATCTACGTGATGCCGGCCGCCGGCGGCGTGCCCAAGCGCCTCGTGCATGACGGCGCGCAGCCGCAGTTCAGCGCCGACGGCCAGCGCATCTTCTTCCTGACCGGCGGCGGCCTGAAGAAGAAGCTGCAGAGCATCGGCATCAGCGGCGAAGAACCGCGCGACGTGTTCGATCTGAAGTACGTCGACTTCGTCCAGGTCAGCCCGGACGGCAAGTGGGTCGCCTTCACCGAACTGTTCAACGCCTACGTCGCGCCGATGCCGCAGACCGGCAAGTCGATCGAGCTCAGCAAGGACACCACGGCGATTCCGGTCAGCAAGATTTCCGACTACGTCGGCTCCTACCTGCACTGGGGCAACGACAGCGCGAGCGTGCATTGGCTCGTCGGCAGCGAATACTTCACGCGCGAACTCAAGGACGCCTTCGCCTTCGTGCCGGGCGCGCCCGGCGAACTGCCGAAGCCGGCTGCACTCAAGGGCCAGGACCTCGGTCTGCGCGTGCCCGCCGACACGCCGACCGACGTCGTCGCGTTCACCCATGCGCGACTGGTCACGATGAACGGCGAGGAAGTCATCGAGGACGGCACGCTCGTCGTCGAAGGCGACACGATCAAGGCGCTGGGCAAGGACGTGGCCGTGCCGGCGAACGCGCGCATCATCGACGCCAGCGGCAAGACCATCGTGCCGGGCTATGTCGACGTACACGCCCACGCCAACCACTTCACGAACGGCGTGGTGCCGCAGCAGAACTGGGCCTACTACACCAACCTCGCGTTCGGCGTGACGACGATGCACGATCCGTCGGCCAACACCGAAGCGGTGTTCTCGCAGTCCGAACTGGTCCGGACCGGCGACATGGTCGGCCCGCGCGTGTTCTCCACCGGCACCATCCTTTACGGCGCCGACGGCGACTTCAAGGCCGTGGTGAACTCGCTCGACGACGCGCGCGCGCATCTCAAGCGCATGAAGGCCAACGGCGCGTTCAGCGTGAAGAGCTACAACCAGCCGCGCCGCGAGCAGCACCAGCAGATCAACCAGGCCGCGCGCGAGCTCGGCATGCTCGTGGTCGAGGAAGGCGGTTCGACGTTCAACTTCAACATCCCGATGATCCTCGACGGCGTCACGAGCATCGAGCACAACATCCCGGTCGCGCCGCTGTACAAGGACGTCGTGGACCTGTGGAAGCAGACCGACGTGCGCAACACGCCGACCCTCGTCGTCAGCTACGGCGGCCTGTCGGGCGAATACTGGTGGTATGCCCGCGACAACGTCTGGGAAGACAAGAAGCTCGCGCGCTTCTTCCCGCAGGAGACCCTGGACGCGCGCTCGATCCGCCGCGAGACCGCGCCGGACTGGGACTACTACCACATCGAAGTCGCCAAGGCGGCCAAGCACCTGCGCGACAACGGCATCAAGATCCAGATCGGCGGCCACGGCCAGTTGCAGGGCCTGTCGCCGAACTGGGAAATCTGGATGCTGACCCAGGGCGGCTTCACCAACTACGAAGCGCTGCGCGCCGCGACCATCGACGGCGCCGACCTGCTCGGCCTGTCCAAGCAGATCGGTTCGCTGGTGCCGGGCAAGCGCGCCGACCTCGTCGTGCTCAACAGCAACCCGCTGCAGAACATCCGCGCGACCATCGACACGCGCTACGTCATGGTCAACGGCCGCCTGTTCGACGTCGACGCGGACATGGCCGAAATCGGCGGCAAGCAGCGCCCGGCACCGACGTTCTACTGGCAGCGCCACCGCGACGGCCATACCTTCGGCGCCGAGTACGGCCCGACGGCGCCGTGCCACTGTCCGAAGTCGGGTCCGGGGCATACCCACGACTGATCGTGCCTTTCGCGCCGCCTGCGCAGATCAGTGCGCAGGCGGCGAAGCTGCGCGACGCATCACGACATCGCCTCGCCGGCACCGGCAGACCGGACCGGCGAGGCGGCCGCTCCGCAGATTGCGGTGAGCGCAGCGGACCGCAACGGCACGGTGTAACCGACACGCGCGATCCGCTTCTCTGCGAATCGCATCGATGCTTCTCATCCGTTCGCCACGCGACGACGGGCTTTTCGTTGCGGAACGACGGTTTCGTTCGACGGTCGTCGCGACGGTACGTGCCCGATGTTGCGGTTCGCCTGCGGCTCACCGCAACCTACAACCCAAGGACGCTGCCGACGCGCTGCAGTGCGACGTATTCGCGCAGCAGCACGATGAAATCGGCGGCGGCGCGACGGCGCGCAATGTCGATGAAGCGCCGCTCCGGCGCCTGCTGCGGACACCAGAGCATGCCGACCCAGCGTAGCGGGTCGTCCGTATCCCGCTCGTCGAAGTGGCCGCCGATCGCAATGCAGGAAACCAGCGCATCCGGCTTTGCATCGCTGAACTGATTGCTGTAACCGCGGTTCAGCGCCACCGTGGTTTCCGGCGACAGGGATGACACGGCCCGCCAGTGTTCCAGCGGCAGCAGCATGAGATCCGGAAAGCCGTCATGGCGGCGATACAGCGCCGCGAGATCGTCGGGCAACGGCGTGCCGAAACGCGCGGCGACAGCGTCGATCTGTGCCTCACCGGCCGCCGCCGGCCAGGCTCCCTGGGGCGCCAGCAATCGCATCCACAGCGGCGGACGTTCGAGACCGTCGAGCAGCTGCGTCGTGTTCCAGCCGGCCAACGCCGCCTGCTCGCGCTGCAGCGCCGCGTCGAATCGCTGCTGCCGCGTGCGCATGCTCTCCTGATCCACCCAGCGCTGGCGCAGCCAACCCGACAGTCCCGCGGCAGCCTTGCTGCCACCTTCGGTATCGAGCCAATAGAAGCGCAGGCCCGCATACCGCGGCGGCTCGCCCGTGTCGTAGAGCGCGATCGTATCGAGCTCGTCGTCGCGGCCCAGCAGCAGGAATCCGCGCAGTTGCGCCGCCGTCAGTTCCACGCTGTCGAGCTCCGGTACGGCTTCCGGCGTTTGCGGCGAGCGCCAGTACGAAAAATGGATCTTTCCTTCGTAGCCGAAGCTGTCCAGGTCGAGCTCTGCTGCCGCGGCGGCAGGCTGTACCTGCGCCAGCGGTGCAAGCCCCAGCGGCGCAGCGCCGTCGGCTACGCGATAGAACGCCGCGATGTCGTCGGGCAGCGTGAAGCCCAGCCGCGCCTGCGCCGCTGCCAATGCCGCAGCGTCGGGCGGCGCCGGCAGCTCCGCGGCAGCGGAGTCCGCGTTCTCCTCGGCGATCACCTCCCGAACGAGCGCATCGACGCCGAGCCTGGCCGCATCGGCCTCCAGCTGCCGGCGTTCCTGCCAGGAACGCTCCATGCTCGCGGTGTAATCGGCGGAGCCCTGCGCCCACAGCGAGAAGTTGATCGCAATCACCGCCGCGGCCAGCGGCCCGGCCAGCAGCAGCAGATAGGTGCCGCCGACGAGCACGCGCTGCAGCGGACGCATCGGAACGACGTCGAGGCTGCGCAGGGCTTCGCTGCCGAGAGCCAGACGCGGCGGCGCCAGCAGTGTCGTACCGGCGATGCGGTCGAAGACTTCATACAGACGGCGCTGGCGCAACGCTTCGGGTTGCGATTTTTCCATCTGTGGATCACTGCGCAATGCGTGCAACACGCCGCCGAGCTGCCAGCGGCTGCGCACGGTCGGCAACTGCAGCAGGGCGATCAGCGCGAGCACGTGGAAGCCGAACCAGAACGCGAGCGCCGCACCGGCCAGACTCGCGATCGCGATGAATACGGCGCTGAGCCGCGCCGAACCGACCGGCAACAGTTCCTGCACGACATGCGCGCCATCCAGCGGCGGCACCGGCAGCACGTTGAGGTAGTTGATGAACAGGAATACCAGCGCAGCCTCGAGAATCAGACTGTTGCCGATTCCGCCAAGCGCGATGCCGCCGCTGAGGGACGCGTACAGCAGCAGCGCCCAGCCGATCAGGATGCCGGGCAGCGGCCCCATCAGGCTCATCCAGGCACGCCGCGCCGCGTCGGGCCTGGCTTCGTGGCCGATGGTCACGCCGCCGACCAGCGGCAGGGCCAGCATCTGCACGTTGCGGTAGCCCGACAGGCGCATCGCGAGGTAGTGGCCGAATTCGTGGATCGCGACGACGACGAGCAGGATCGCGGCGAAGCGCCAGCCCCAGATCCAGGCGCCGAGCAGCAGGAACAGCGCGACGCTGAAGGCAAACAGCCCGGCCTGCACGCGGCGCGGCACGGTCTGCTGGGTTACGCGCTTCATCACTCCCGCGAGCCAGACCAGCCGCGCCGGCGGCACCGGCTGCGTGTTCGCCGGCGGTTTGGGCTGGCGCCGGAACGCCTTGTAGATGGTCCAGGCGAAAGCCAGCCGCGGCCGCAGCAGGCCGCGGCTGTCGCGATAGACCTTGCCGCGCCGCTGCAACGAAGCCAGCCGTTGTTCGCTCAGTTCACTGGCCTGCCAGTCCAGCGCCGCGTCGTCGACACCGGCCGTATCGGCAGCGCCCTGGCGCGCGGCCCAGTCGCGGTGCCGGCGCCACAGCGCGGCCAGATCCGCACCGCCTATGGTCTGCGCGAGGATCTGCTCGTCGGCGCAGATCTCCGCGTAGCAGTCGAACGCTTCACTGACGCAGTGGCGGCCGTCGGCAAGGCGGCGCACGAAGATGCTGAGTAGATGATTGGCCCATTGCGGCGCCGGCGGGGCGAACAGCCAGAGCGCGTCGCCTTCCTCGCGCTGACGCCAGACCGCGACCGGCTGGGCCGGCATCACGCCGCCGGGATGATCGACCAGGAACCACTGCGGCCCCTCGAAGCCCAGCGGCGCGAGTTCGGCCGCGGCCTGGGCGTGCAGGTCGGCGATCGCGTCGGGAATGCGCGGCGTCACGATGCGCCGCGCGCGCGCCGGTGCGAACACCAGCGACAGCACGGCGCGCACGCGTTGCAGCTGCAGCACCAGGAATACGGCCAGGGCCAGGGCGACCAGATCCAACAGCGTGGCGTATTCGGACATGCGGACTTCCGGCAGGCGGCAGGGCGACGCGCGATTGTCGCCGCAGCCGCGCGGCGCTGCACGCCGCCGGCGTACGGCAGGCTCGCGGCGCGATAGCCGCAGCGGCGGCGCCACGCTAAGCGTTTGCCGCAGAATCCACTACGCCGCAACGCCGGCCCCTACCGAGGATTGCTCCATGGCCAACGACAACCCGTCTTCCGCCGCCACCGCCGTCAACAGCCAGATCACCGATGCGGTGACCCAGACCAACGTCAAGGTCGTCGCCGAAGCGCCGGCCCATGCGATGGCCACGGTCTACCAGTCCCTGGCCCATTCCGTCGGCCTTCTGTTCGAGAACGCGGTAGCCACCCAGCAGCAGCAGAACATCCTGGCGCAGGCTGCGACGACCCAGGGCATCATGCAGATCTATTCCCTCGACACGATCGCGACGGCGACGGGCGTGGCGAAGGAGGACGGCGTGCTCGGCCCGACGCAGTCCGCAGCGGCCGCGCTGAAGGCGGCCCTGCCCCCGGCCGCCGCCGTCACGTCGGCGGGCGGCATCAGCAGCCAGATCGAGCAGGCGGTGAAGCTCGCGCTGGATTCGACCCTGCAGCACAGCGGCGACGTGGCCTACGGCGTGCGCGCGGCGGCCGGCGCATTGGCCGCAGCGCTGGAAAGCACGAACCGGGCGAGCCAGCAGAACCTGCTGGAGATGATCAAGAACGCCGCGACGACGGCCTGCCTGACGGCGATGATCGCCCTCCCCGACAAGGCCGCTGCCTACGAGGACATACTCGACACGATCCGCAAGCTGCGCTGAGCCGGCGGTGCGCGCGCCGCCGGCCGCCCGCCGGCGCGCGCGGTGACGGCGAGCGCCTCTGCGCCACGACGGCCGCGGCCGCCGCTGCTACCCTCGCCGGATACGGCGGCGGGAGGTCGACGCAGGTGGGATGCAGGTTGCGGATCCCGTACATCGTGGTGGTGCAACTGCTGTCGCTGGCGACGGCCGCGGCCGCGGCCGATCTGGATGACTGCAGCGCCGTGCTCAAGCGTTCACCGGCCGAGGCGCTGGCGGTCTGCCGCGATGCGCAGGCGCAGGCGGCCGCGGGCGGGCGCACGCGCGACAGCGCAATCGCCCAGCTCGAACACGCTTCCGCCGCCGTGGCGCTGGCCCGCTACGACGAGGCGCAGGCCGATATCGACGACGCGGAGCGGCGCCTGGCGCCGGCACACTGGCGCGACCAGCACCGCATCGAACGCCAGCGCGGCGTGCTGGCCTATCGGCGCGAACGTCTGGCGGAAGCCGTCCTGCATTTCGGCCGGGCACTCGATCTGGCGCGCGCGCACGACGACGCCGACGCGCAGGCGCAGAGCTGGAACGACATGGGCAATGCCTATCGGCGCATCGGCGACTTCGCCGCGGCGCTGCAGGCGTTCAGCACCAGCCTCGCGCTGCGCGAGGGCATGGGCCAGGCCGAACAGGCTGCGGCCGTCCTCAACAACATCGGCAACGTGCAACAGGATCTCGGCGATCCGGTTGCGGCGCAGGACTGGCTGGAACGCGCACTGGCGGCCTATCGGCGCGTGGACGCGCCGCGCCAGGTCGCTCACGTGCTCGAAAGCCTCGGCCTGAACGACCGCCAGCGCGGCGACGACGATGCCGCACGCGACAAGCTGGGCGAGGCCTGGGACGTCTACACCGCGCAAGGTGCCGTGCGCGATCGCCTGCGCGTGGCCACGCATCTCGCCGGACTCGAAGCCGAGCGCGGCAAGGCCGCGGCAGCGGCACGCTGGATCGCCGAAGCGCGCGTGCTGATCGCACCGTCGGGCGGGCCGCCGTCGCTGGCGCTGCTGCTGGCCGAGGCGCGCAGCGAACGCACGCTCGGCGAGTCCTCGCCGGCGCGGCGCAGCCTGCGCGACCGGCTGGCCGGCGACACCGATGCCGCCGGCGCCGATCGCGTCGCAGCCTGGCAGTTCCTGGCCGACGCCAGCGAGCGGGAAGGCGACGCACCGCTCGCTCTCGCCGACGCGCGCGCGCTGCGCGCGGCCGGCGCCGAGCAGGCGCAGCGCCTGCAGAACGAACGTGTCGCGCAATGGCAGGTGCGGCTGGACCTGGCCGGCCGCCAGCGCCAGATCGAGGCACTGCGCGAACAGACGCAGCACCTGGAGACCGAGCGCCTGCGCCTGCGCCTGCTGCTCGCGCTCGGCGGCGCGCTGCTGCTGCTCGTCGTCGGCGCGCTGCTGCTGCACCTGCAGCGCCAGCGCGCCGCCGCGGCCGCGCAGCGGCAGGCGCTGCAGCACCAGAACGCACGCTATCGCGCGGCGGCAGCCGCCCTGCGCGCCGACCGCCAGCGGCTGCAGGCGCTGGCCGACCGCAGCCAGGATGCGCTGCTGCTCAGCGATGCCCGCGGCCGCATCGTCGCCGCCAACCGCGCGGCGGCGGCACTGCTCGGCCGCGCCAGCGCGGAGCTGCCGGGCCTGCCGCTCACCGACCTGCTCGGCGCCGCGGCCCAGCGGATCTCCACCGCAAGCGCCCTGCTCGAGGACGACGCCGCGGCGGCGCCGGTCGATCTCGGCGAGGTGGGCCCGCAGCGTCTGCAGATCCGTTGCGGTCTGCTCGACGAGGCCGATGCGGAGGAGCCGGTCACCTGGCTGCGGCTGGAACCCGCCGCTACTGCCGCACCGCGCGAGGCGCCGGAGACCGTGCCGTCCGCGGCAACGGAGTCATCGACGGCCGGCTCCGATCCCCCGGACGTTTCCGACGGGTTCCGGCGCCGGCTCGTCGAGCTGATGCAGGCAACCTTGCAGGCCTGGGAGCGCTCGACCCGCCAGTCGCGCGTCGAGTTCGCCGAGAAGAGCGGCATCTGGCGGATTCATGTGGACGACGGCCGCCTGCGCATGCGCTCGATGGAACGCTATCTGAACCTGGCCAAGCTGCCGCGCCATCCGCGCTGGCGCGAAGTGCTGCGCAGCACCTACTTCGTGCTGGCCGAATGCCCGCTGGAGGCGGCCGAGCGCAGCCGCCTCGACGCCCTGGCCGAGGCAATACGCGCCGACGTCAGCGCGCGGGCGCTGGAATAGGCGCAGGCAGCGCGCGCAGGCGGTCGCAGCGCACGCAGACGGCGCGGACACCGAGACTGGTGCGGTAGTGCTGGTGGTGGTCGTCGCGCGTGAACTCGGCCGGCTGCTCGGGCAACGGGATCACGTCGCCGAAGTCGCCGGGACCGACGGCGCTGTTCTCGTAACTGTCGCAGACGTCCTGCAGCAGGTGCAGCACCTTGGTGTAGTCGTCGAACTCGCCGCAGTTGCGGCCGCTGTCGCTGCAATACAGCTCGACCGACTGGCCGAGTTCGTCGGGCGTCGGGCTGAGCTCGGCGACGACGACGGGACGGCCGAGGCTGCACCAGTCGTGACGCGGCAGCGGATCGTGAGCCACCGCCAGCGAGGGCAGCAGGGCGGCGAGCAGGACAGCGATGCGATGCGGCATGAGGGAGCTCCTGGCAGTGCGCGCATGGTGGGCAGGCGGCAGCCGCCGGACAACCGGCAGCGCGGGAAAAAACCGGGAAAGAATTGTCCGCGGCGGTCGCATGGGCACGACGGAAACCGCGCCACGGCGCGGTTCTGATGCGCTGCGCGCGAAATCGTCCCGGCTTTTTCCTGGCCTGCGCCGCCATGGCCCATCTAGCGTGATTCCACCCGGCCCGACGCGGCCGCAGCCCTGGATGCGAACCTCATGACCCGTTTCTCCGCGCTTGCCCTCGCCCTCGGCCTCGCGGCCGGCACCGCCGCGGCCCACTCCGTCGGCTCGGTCGACCTGAGCCAGCCGATTCCGGCCGGCGCGCTGCAGTACGGCGGCTGGATCGCCCACAACGGCGTGCAGACCCACACCTTCCTCGCGCCGACCCAGAACGAATGCACGGCCATGCTGCAGCAGAGCACCGCGCAGCACACGGCCAACGCGCCGTTCTACTTCGGTGCCGGCCATCCCTCGACCTATACGATCGAACCGTGCAGCAAGCGCGCGATGTTCCAGCTGCTCGCACCGGCCAATCCCGACGACGAGCTCGTCACCGTGACCGTGTCGATACCGTCGCGGTATGCGCGCGAGGTGAACGATCTGCGCCAGCGCTACCGCTACGACCAGTACATGGCCGACTTCGAGCGCCTGTTCCCGGCCAAGTAGGCGAAGCGGGCCGCGGCGGAGAACGCCGCCGCGGCTCAGCCGGTGTTCTGCACGCCGGCGGCGATGCCGTTGACCGTAGCGGCCAGGGCGAGGAACAGCTCGCCCTCGGGCCGGTCCTGCGCGCGCCAGCGCGCGAGCAGGTCGACCTGCAGCAGGCTGATCGGATCGACGTAGGGATTGCGCAGGCGTATCGACAGCGCCAGGCGGCGGTCGCCGGCAAGCAGCCGGGCGGCCTGCTTTAGCTCGAGTACGGCGGCGAGGGTGCGCGCGAACTCGCCGGCGATCAGCGGGTGGAATTCGTCGTGCAGCGCGCCGGCCAGCTGCGAATAGCGCGCGAAGATGTCCAGGTCGCTCTTGGCCAGCAGCATTTCCACGTCGTCGACGAAGGTGGCGAAGAACGGCCAGTCGCGCGTCATCTCGCGCATCGCGTCCAGGCCGTAGCGCGCGATGCCTTCGCTCAGCGCCGTGCCTATGCCGTACCAGCCGGTCAGGCCGGCGCGATTCTGCGACCAGGCGAACACCCACGGAATCGCGCGCAGGCTGGACACGCCGCCGGCGCCGCCGCGACGCGGCGGTCGCGAGCCCATGCGCAGGCGTTCGATCACGTCGATCGGCGTGGCCGCGCGGAAATACTCCGCAAAACGTTCCGACTCATGCACGAGTGCGCGGTAGTGGCCGCGCGACACGTCGGCCATGTGTCCGACCATCTCGCGCCAGACCGCTTCGCGCGGCTCGGCCGGCCGCGGCCGCAGGCTCGCGCGCAGCACCGCGCCGGTGGTCTGTTCGAGATTGCGCAGCGCGAGCGCGCGTATGCCGTACTTGCGATGGATGACTTCGCCCTGTTCGGTCAGGCGCAGATAGCCGTCGACCGAGCCGCGCGGCGCGGCGATGACGGCGCGCTCGGTCTTGCCGCCGCCGCGGCTGATCGAGCCGCCGCGGCCATGGAAGAACGCGATGCGCACGCCGCTGCGCTGGGCCAGCTCGGTCAGCAGCACCTGGGTGCGCTGCAGCGCCCAGCGCGAGGCGAACAGGCCGCCGTCCTTGGCGCTGTCGGAATAGCCGAGCATGACCATCTGGCGATTGCCGCGCGCGGCCAGATGCTCGCGATACAGCGGATCGGCGAACAGCTGGACGAGCACGTCCTGCGCCGCCTGCAGATCGGCGATGGTCTCGAACAGCGGCGCCACGTCCAGCGGCACATGGCCATCGGCGCCGGTGCAATCGGCCAGCCGCGCGAGCGCGAGCACGGCCAGCACGTCGGCCGCGCTGCGGCTCATGCTGATGATGTACGGCCCTATGGCCTGCGCACCGTAATGTCGCTTCGCCTCGGCGACCGTGCGGAAGACTGCGAGCGTGGACGCCGCAGCTTCGGCATCGGGTGCGGCCGGCGCCGCGCCGGCGATCAGCGGTGCGAGCCCCGCGCGGCGCGCGGCTGCATCGCGCTGCGGCCAGTGCGGATCGGCCAGCAGCGCGGCCAGGGCCTGATCGTGCGCGCCGGATTCCTGGCGCAGATCCAGGGTGGCCAGATGGAAGCCGAACGTGTCGACGCGCTGCAGCAGCTGGCGCAACGCGAGCCAGCCCGCGTGCTCGCCGCGATGCGCGCGCAGGCTCGCGGCAATCAGTTCGAGATCGGCGCGGAATTCGGTCACGTCGGCATAGGCGTCGTCGCGCTCGGCCGCGGTCGCGGCCAGGCGCGCGCTGATCAGGCTCAGCAGATGCCGGTACGGCATGTCGGCATAGCGTGCCTTGAGCTTCGCCGCGGCCTTCGGCAGGCGCACGCGATAGCCGGCCAGCCGTTCGAGCACGGCCGCGTCGACGCCCACGCGCGACAGCGACTGGCTCAGCAGACGTTCGAGCTGGGCGATTTCGCGCCGGTACGCGGCGAGGATCTGCGCGCGCTGCGCCGCCAGCGCCGCGCGCACCGTGTCGGCGCCGACGTTCGGATTGCCGTCCATGTCGCCGCCGACCCAGGTGCCGAAGCGCAGCAGCGCCGGCAGCGCCGGCACCGGGCCGAGCTCGGCCAGCACGTCCTCGAACACCTCGTAGAACACCGGCAGCATCGGATACAGCACGTCGGCCAGGAAATAGCTGACGTGGTCCATCTCGTCCTGCACCGTCGGCCGCTCGCGCGCCGCGTCGGCGGTCTGCCAGCCGGCGCTCAGCGCCAGGCGCATGCGCTCGCGGTCCACACGGCGTTCCGCCGGCGTGCGCTGGCGGTCGATGTCGGCGATCAGGCATTTGACCAGCACCTGCTCCTTGTCGAGCAGCGAGCGCCGCACGGCTTCGGTCGGATGCGCCGTGAACACCGGCTCGATGCGCAGGCGCGCGACCAGCGCGAGGATTTCCTCGCGGCTGACGCCGTCGCCGATCAGATCGTGCACGACCTCGCGCAGGCTGCCCGGCTGCGGCGCGGCGCCGGCCCGTTCGTAGTCGCGGCGGCGGCGGATGCGGTGCACGCGCTCGGCGATGTTGATGGCCTGGAAATAGGTCGCGAACGCGCGCGCCAGGTCGATCGCGACGGCGGCCGGCGCGGTCAGCAGGCCGACCAGTTCGTCGGTCGAGGTCTGCTGTTCGCGACGGCGTATCGCCTCGGCGCGCACCCGTTCGATCAGGACCAGGAAATCCGCGCCGAGCTGGTCGGCCAGGATCTCGCCGACCAGCGCGCCGAGGCGCGTGACGTCCTCCCGCAGGGCCTGGTCGACGCGCGGAAACTCGACGTCGCGCAGGGAATCGCCGGGGACGTGTTCGGAAGTCGCGCTCATCGCTGGCACCGGAAACCGCAGTCCTCAAGGAATAGCCCGGCGCGACGGCGACTGGCAAGCGCCGGCATGGCGGTCCGGATAGGACGATTGGTTATGCGCGGAGCGGACGGCGGCCCGCGCGCCCGGACTGCGCGGCGCGGCGCCGCGTGACGGCGCCCGGTCGGCCGGCTTTACCGGCGTGGCGCATCCTGCTTGACTGTGTCGACTTCCGGCGGCGCAGGCATGGACGAGAGCATCGACATCACCCGGCAGATCGACGCGGCGCGCGCGGGCGATACCGCAGCACTGGATGCGCTGTTCCCGATCGTCTACGACGAGCTGCGGCGGCTGGCGCGCGCCGCGCTCGCGCGCGAACGCGCCGACCACACCCTGCAGCCGACCGCGCTCGTGCACGAGGCCTATCTGCGCCTGGTCGCGCAGCACAGCGCCGACTGGTCGGGCCGCGCCTATTTCTTCAGCCTTGCCGCCAGCCTGATGCGGCGCATCCTCGTCAATCACGCGCGCGACCGCACGGCGCTCAAGCGCGGCGGCGGCGCGGCCGCAGTCACCTTGTCGGAAGCCGAGCGCGTCGCCGACGGCGAACTCGATGTGCTCGGGCTGCACGAGGCGCTGGAGCGCCTGGCCGCCCTGGACCCGCGCCAGGCGCGCGTGGTCGAGCTCAAGTTCTTCGGCGGCCTGGAGATCGACGAGATCGCCGGTGTCGTCGGCGTTTCGCCGGCCACGGTGCGGCGCGACTGGAGCCTTGCGCGGCTCTGGCTCGGGCGCGAGCTGTCGGCATGACGCCCGAGCGCTGGCGCCGGCTGCAGGACGTGCTGGCCGCGGCGCTGGAACAGCCGGCCATGCAGCGGCAGGCCGCCCTCGCCGCGGCCTGCGGCGGCGACGCGGCGCTGCTTGCGGAAGCCTGCGCGCTGCTCGAACACGGCGACGTGCTGCCCGAGCGGCTGCCGCCGGCCGCGTTCGCCGGCCTGGCCGCCGGCACGGACGAGGACGAGGGCGACTGGCGCGGCCGCCGCGTCGGCCTGTTCGTGCTCGACGAGCGGATCGGCAGCGGCGGCTCCAGCAGCGTCTACCGCGCGCGCCGCGTCAACGATTTCGAGCAGGTCGTCGCGCTGAAGCTGCTGCGCCACCACGACCGCGCCAGCCTGCGCCGCTTCGAGCGCGAGCGCACCATCCTCGCCCAGCTCAGCCATCCGCACATCGCTAAGCTGTTCGATGCCGGCATCGCCGACGACGGCACGCCGTATCTCGTGCTCGAGTACATCGAGGGCCGCACCTGGCAGCGCTGGCTGGCCGAGACCGCGCCGGACCTGCGCCGGCGCGTCCGCCAGTTCCTGCTGGTCTGCGATGCGGTGGAGCATGCGCACCGCCATCTGCTCGTGCATCGCGACCTCAAGCCGGCCAACATCCTCGTCGACGCGGACGACATGCCGCGCCTGCTCGATTTCGGCGTCGCCGCGCTGCTGCAGCAGCGCGACTCCACCGTCACGCGCGAAGGCGCGGCCGCGATGACGCCGGCCTATGCCGCGCCGGAACAGCTGCGCGGCGAGGCCGTGACCACCGCGACCGACGTCTATGCGCTGGGCCTGGTGCTGTACGAAACCCTGACCGGCCGCCATCCGTTCCGCAAATCCGGCGGCCGCGAGCACGAACTGCTGCAGGCCATCGCGACAGGCGATGCGACGCGGCCGAGCCAGCAGGTCGACGCGGCCTCGCCGCTGCGCGCGGCCGATCTGCGCGGCGATCTCGACAACATCGTGCTGACCGCGATCGAACGCGAGCCGGGGCGGCGCTATCGTTCGGTGCGCGAACTGGCCGACGACCTGCGCGCCTGGCTGGACGGCCGGCCAGTGTCCGCCCGGCCGCAGACCTGGACCTATCTGACGCGCAAGTTCGTCGCGCGCCATCGCGCCGCGGCCGCGACCGCGGCGGTCGCTGCGCTGGCGCTGCTGGCAGCCAGCGCCGTCGCACTGCGGCAGGCGCACATCGCCGTGCAGCAGCGCGAGCGCGCGCAGCAGCGCTTCGACGAGGTGCGCCGCTTCGCCAACAACCTGCTGTTCGACTATCACGAAGGCATACAGAAGCTGGCCGGCTCGCTGCCGATGCAGCAGCGCCTCGTGCGCGACGGCATCGGCTATCTGGAACGCCTGCAGGCGGAGGCCGGCGACGACCCCGACCTCTGGCGCGAGATCGCGGCCGGCTATCTCAAGGTCGGCGACCTGCAGGGCAATCCCTATGGCGCAAATCTCGGCGACTTCGCCGGCGCGGCGCAGAGCTACGTCCGCGCCGGTGCCGCGCTGGCCCGGGCCGAAGCGCAGGGCGAAACCGCGGCGACGCGGCTGTGGCGCGCGCGGCTGCTGCTCCGTGATGCCTATCTGCACTACCAGAACACCGAGCTCGATCCGGCGCGCGAGCGCACGCGCGAGGCGCTGAGCCTGTTCGATGCGCTGCACGCCGCCGCGCCCGGCGATCTCGACACGACGATCGAGTACAGCGACGCGCTCGATCTCTACGGCGAGCTGACCGGCATGCGCAGCGGCGACGGCAAGCCCGACGCCGACGGCGCGCGGCGCCATCAGTTGCGCGCCGCCGAACTGCGCCGCGCCGCGCTCGTGACGGCGCCCGGCGACAAGCGACTGCGCTACGCGGTCTACAACAGCCAGCTGCGCGAAGGCGCCTATCGCGTCGACCGCAACGAAATGGACCAGGCCGAGACCGCGCTGACCGAAGCGCTGCGACTGATCCGCGAACTCGTCGCGGACGATCCCGACGACACCTACCGGCGGCGCGAGATCGGCGTCGTGCTCGTGCGGCTCGTGCAGGTGCAGGACGCGCTCGGCAAGCTCGATGCGTCGGTCGAGTCGGCGCTGCAGGCGGTGACCCTGATGGAAGGAATGCTCGCGCGCGATCCGGACAACGACTCGATGCGCGAAGGCGTGACATCGACGACCGGCTGGGCCGCGCGCCAACTCGTTCGCGCCGGCCGCGCCGGGGAGGCGCTGCCGATGGTCCGGCGCCAGATCGCGGTCAACCAGACGCGCCTGCGCGCCGCGCCGGACAATCCGGCGATCCGCTACGACCTGTCGCTGGCCTACCGGCGCCTCGGCGAGCAGCGCGCGGCGGTACGCGACTATGCCGGCGCGATCCAGGCGCATCGCACCGCGCTGGACACCCAGCGGGAACTCGCTGCGCTGTCGGCCGACTACGCCGCCGGGGTCGCGCTGTCGCACTGGCATCTCGGACGCGCCGAACTGGGCGCGGGGCGCGTCGCGGCCGCGCGCGCGGCGCTGACCGAGGCCACCGATCGTCTCGGCGCGCTCGTCGCCGCGCAGTCGATAGGCCCGAGCTACAGCGAAGACCTCGCCGACACCTATGTCAGCCTCGCCCAGGCCTGGGCCGCAGCGCCGCGCGAGCGGGCGCGCGCCGCCGACGCCTACGGCCGCGCCATCGCGATCTGGGACGACTTCGAGCGCGACGGCACCTTGTCGCCGAAATCCCGGGCCAAACGCGACGACGCGCGCGCGGAAATGCGCCGGCTGCGGTAGACCGCCGGCGAACCGCCGCCGGCCGGAATCGTCACAGCGCTATCGTGATCGTCACCGTGTTGTTGCTGCCGGCGATCGAGTTGTTCAACGTCGTGCCGTAACCGCTGCAGGCGGTCGCCGGCACCGGCGGGATGACGATGCCGCCGCCGCTCATCGTCGCCGCGGCCGCATTCCAGCTGCCGGTCGCACCGAGCACGATGGGGCCGAAGACGCAGTCGCTGCCCAGCGCCACCGGAATGCCACTGACGGTCGCGGAATAGAGTTGCAGATAGACGTTGTCGAGCTGGACACCGGCGACGTTGTTCGCGAGCAGTGGGTTGTAGGTCGTGCCACGGTGCTGCAGCTGCACGTTCAAGGTCACGAAACCGAGCCCGTTGACGTTGGACTGCAGGGTCGTCTGCGGGAAATAGAAACTGCCCGGGTAGACGGCCGGCGAGGCCTGCTGCCCGCCGTTGGCCCAGGAGCCGGCCGGGAACGTCAGCGGAAATCCGTTGATGACGAACTGGCCGCTGACCGGCTGGCCGTCGATGCGGTGGCGGAAGATCTTGTCGGGCGGCGAGCCTGCGACGGCATCGGTTCCGGCCTGCAGCGGCAGCGCGACGCAGAACAGCAGCAACGGCAGCGCCGGACAGGCGCGACGGCAACGGACAGTCATGGAGTTTCCCCGGTAGTGGACGATGCGGACGCGCCGCCGTCGCCCGACGGCCGACCGCGTCCTGATCCGCACACGCCCGGAATCGCGGCAAAAACGCTCATGCGCGCGATCGTCAGCCGGCAGCGGCGACCGCGGCAGCCGGCTGACCGGCGCGGAACGCACTGCGGCCGTGCCGGCGGGGAATACTCAAGACGCCACGCGCCCGCGCGGCGCGGCCCTCAGTAGGCGAACTCGCGGAACACCGGATCGACGCTGCCGCCCCAGGGTCCATGGAACAGTTCGAGCTTGCGCTCGGCCGGCGTCTGGTTGGCCTGGGCGAACTCGATCAGCGGTTCGAGGAATACCGCTTCACTCGCGCCGCCGGCATTGAGCTGGTTGCGCCGGGCCAGGCCGTGACCGGAGATCTTCAGCGCTTCGAGCGCGAGCTCGCGCACGCTCGCGCCGCGGAACGGCAGCTTGAAGCCGTGGCGCGGCACGCCGTCGCGCAGTGCGTGACGTTCGGCCAGGCTGAAATCCTTGACCAGATCCCAGGCCGCATCCAGTGCCGTGTCGTCGTAGAGCAGGCCGACCCAGAAGGCCGGCAGCGCGCAGAGCCGGTTCCACGGACCGCCGTCGGCACCGCGCATTTCGAGGTATTTCTTCAGGCGCACTTCGGGGAAGGCCGTGGTCATGTGGTCGGCCCAGTCCTTCAGGGTCGGCACCGCGCCGGGCAGTTCGTCGAGGCGGCCTTCCATGAAGCGGCGGAACGAACGGCCGGCAAGGTCGACGTAGCGGCCGTCGCGATAGCTGAAATACATGGGCACGTCGAGCAGATAGTCGACGTAGCGCTCGTAGCCGAAGCCGTCCTCGAACACGAAGTCGAGCATGCCGGTGCGGTCCGGATCGGTGTCGGTCCAGACATTGGAGCGAAAACTGAGGAAGCCGTTCGGCTTGCCGTCGGTGAACGGCGAATCGGCAAACAGCGCGGTCGCGATCGGCTGCAGCGCGAGCGAGACGCGGAACATCTTGACCATCTGCGCTTCGGAGCCGAAGTCGAGATTGACCTGCACCGTGCAGGTGCGCGTCATCATGTCCAGACCGAGGTTGCCGCGCGTCGGCATGTAGCGCCGCATGATGGCGTAGCGGCCCTTGGGCATCCACGGCATGTCCGCGCGCGTCCATTTCGGCTGGAAGCCCATGCCGAGAAAACCCAGGCCCAGTTCGTCGGCGACGGCCTTGACCTCGCGCAGATGCGTGGTGACCTCGCAGCAAGTCTCATGCACGTTGACCAGCGGCGCGCCCGACAGCTCCAGCTGGCCGGCCGGCTCCAGGGTGATCGAGGCCAGGCCGCGCACCAGCGCGATCAGATAGCCGTTCTCGCGCACGGGCTCCCAGCCGAAACGCTGCAGTCCTTCGAGCAGGGCGCCGATGCCGCGCTCGCCTTCCCAGGTCGGCGGGCGCAGGTCGTCGAGGCGGAAGCCGAATTTCTCGTGCTCGGTGCCGATGCGCCACTGTTCCCGTGGACGTGCGCCACCGGCGATGTAGTCGACGAGCTCTTCGCGCCGCGTGATCGGAACTTCCTTGACCGCACTGGGACCGGACATACGGGGCTCGCTGGCTGACGGGAACGGCGACGTTGGGGCGCCGGCGTTGATAAAAAGGGGGAGGATCGCGATGCCGGCCGCGGCGCGACGAAGCGTGTGCGGCTTGCGCCGGATCGGCGAATCACGGAAGACTCGCACCGTTGCGCGCTTCCCGCGATCTCCGGCTTCGAGGCTTCTACACCTTGCCGCCAGTCCCCACAACCTTGACAGTGCCGCGCGGCAGCGGCGATTCGGCTTTCGCCGGCGCCATGCGCCGGTGGCCGGGCGCGGCATGGCGAAACCCCGGCCGCCTGCGCCGGCTGCTGTTGCTGCTGCCACTGCTGCCGGGTCTGGCGTTCGCGCAGGAACTCGTGCGCGGCAACGGCCCCGAACCCTCGACCCTGGATCCGCACCGCTGCCAGGAAGTGGCCTGCGGCAACATCCTGCGCGATCTTTACGAAGGCCTGGTGACGGAAGACGGGGCCGGCAACGTCGTGCCCGGCGCGGCCGAATCGTGGACGCGGTCCGACGACGGTCTGGAATGGGAATTCCGCCTGCGCGCCGGACTGCGCTGGTCCAACGGCGAAGCGCTGGACGCGGAACAATTCGTCGCCAGCCTGCGCCGCGCGCTCGCGCCGCAGACCGCCGCACCGATGGCCGCGCTGCTGCGGCCGATCGCGAATGCGGCCGAGGTCGGTGCCGGCACGCAGCCGCCCGAGGCACTCGGCGTCAGCGCGCCCGACCCGCGCACCGTGCGCATACGCCTGAACGAGCCGGTCGCCCTGACCGACCGCCTGCTGCTGCCGGTCGCATTTCCGGTCTATCTGCCGGCCGTCGCCCGATTCGGCGCACAGCACACGCGGCCGGGCCGGCTCGTCGGCAACGGCGCCTACCGGCTCGACGCCTGGACACCGCAGGCCAGCGTCGAGCTCGCGCGCAATGCGCATTTCCATGCGGCCGGTTCGGTGGCGATCGAGCGCGTGCGCTTCGTCGTGACCGAAGATGCGGCCAGCGAACTCAAGCGATTCCAGGCCGGCGATCTGCATCTGACCGAGACCGTGCCGCCGCGGCCGCTCGCCGCCCTGCGCGCCCAGTTCGGCGAAACCTTGCGCATCAGTCCGTATCTCGGCAGCTTCTGGCTAGGCCTGAACCTGACGCGGCCGCCGCTGCGCGACAACCCCGACCTGCGCGCCGCCCTGGTGCTCGCGATCGACCGCGACATCCTGACTCGCTATGTGACCGGTCTCGGCGAACAGCCGGCCTGGAGTGTGGTGCCGCCCGGCGCGCGCGACCACGCGCCGCCGGCGGTCGCCGCCGCGCAGTGGTCCGGCGTCGAACGCGAAGCCGCCGCGCGCGAACGTTATGCCGCGGCCGGCTACGACGCGGCGCATCCCCTGAATCTGGAACTGCGCTACAACACCTCGACCGTGCACCGCAAGCTCGCGCTCGCGGTCGCCTCGATGTGGCGCCAGGTGCTCGGCGCGCACGTCGTGCTGCGCAACGAGGAGTGGAAGGTGTTCGTGCAGAACCGGCGCGCGCGCGTGATCACCCAGGTATTCCGCGGCGGCTGGATCGCCGACGTCAACGATCCGCTGGATTTCCTCGAGACCTTCTCCGGCGCCGGCAATCCGCTGAACACGACCGGCTATGCCGACGCCGCGTTCGACGCGCTGCTGCGCCAGGCCGCCGTGCTGCCGGCCGGCGCAGCCCGGCGCGACGCCCTCACCGCCGCCGAAGCCCGCCTGCTCGCCGCCGATGCCGTCGTGCCGATCTACTTCTATACGTCCAAACACCTGGTCGACCCGCGCCTGCGCGGCTTCGAGTCCAATCCGCTGGACCATCACGCCTCGCGCTGGATGTCGTGGGCCGCGGCCCCGGCGACGGCGGAAACGCCATGAGCCTCCGGGGCCGTTCGCGAGCCGCCGCGCCGGCCTTTCCCGGCGCTCGTCTCCCCGACCAGCTGAAGCTGGCGCCTCGCCGTGACGCGAGCACCGGCCCCCTGTCATCGGCCAGCTTCTCCCGGCGGCATCGTGACTGACCGCAGCGAATCGGCCGCCAGTCCCGCGTCCGGCGCCGGCGCGCAGCTGCGCCGTTTCGCCCGGTCGCTATTGACCGCGCTGATCACGCTCTGGCTGCTCGTGACCTTGTGCTTCCTGCTGCTGCATGCGGCGCCCGGCGGGCCGTTCGACAGCGAGAAGGCCGCGCCGCCGGCCGTGCAGGCACAGCTCGCGCAACGCTATCGGCTGGATCGCAGCCTGCCGCAGCAGTACCTGGCCTATCTGGCCGACATCGCGCGCGGCGATCTCGGGCCGTCGTTCCAGTACCCGGACTTCAGCGTCAACGAGCTGATCGCGCGCAGCCTGCCGGTATCGGCCGGGCTCGGCGGGCTGGCCCTGCTGCTGGCCCTGCTGCTCGGCGTGCCCATGGGCGTACTGGCCGCCGCGCGCGAGGGCGGCCGGCTCGACCGCGCGCTGATGCTGCTCGGCGCGGCCGCGCAGGCCTTGCCGAAATTCGTGATCGCGCCATTGCTGATCCTGCTGTTCGCGGTGGAGCTGCACTGGCTGCCGGCCGGCGGCTGGGTCGCCGGCGACTGGCGCTACCGCGTGCTGCCGGTGATCGCGCTGATGCTGCCGAACCTGGCCTGGTGCGCGCGCCTGACCCGCAGCAGCATGAGCGAGGCATTGGCCGGCGACTGGCTGCGCGCCGCCCGCGCGCGCGGCTACGGCGAGGCACGCCTGCTGCTGGTACACGCGCTGCCGGCGGCGGCGCTGCCGCTCGCGGCCTGGCTGAGCCCGGCGCTGATCGCGGTGATCACGGGCTCGGCCGTGGTCGAGCAGATCTTCGGCATTCCGGGCATGGGCCGCTATTTCGTGCAGGGCGCACTCAATCGCGACTACACGCTGGTGCTCGGCGTCGTGCTCGTCGCCGGCGCACTGGTGATTGCGGTGAATGCCGCGGTCGACGCGCTGCGCGGCTGGCTGGACCCGCGACTGCGCGTCATGAACAGGTGAGAGAATCGGCGGCGCTGCCGCGCAACCGAGCTGTCGGCAACCCGCCAAGACGCCGCCTCCACGGTCGCGTTACCGCACGCGGGGCACAGTCTGCGGGTGATGCGGACACGCCGCCTTCGGTGCCGCCGCATCGTCCAGCTCCAGGAGCACGCATGATGCAGCCAATCCCGCATCCCGCCGGCAACGACGTCGTCGTACGCGCAGGCAGCATCGTCGTGCAGCGCCTGTTCGACATCGCCTACGCGACGGACCTCGCACGGCTCGAAGTACTGTGCATGAGCGCGGCCGGCAGTGGCGGCAGCCGCGCGCGGCTGGCCGCGACCCCGGACAAGGCCGTCACCTTCGGCAATCCGCCGCTGCTGCTGCCGCTGCCGGGACTCCAGCTGGAACTGGACGGCGAGACGCTGGACTGCGCGGTCCGCGCGAACTTCTACGACTTCGGCGCGCTGGCCATTGCGATCGACGTGCCGGTGCGCGCGCGGCCCTGGCCGGCGCTCGTGGCGCTGAGTCGCGCGGCCGACCGCGCGCTCGGCCCGGCCGCGACGCAGGCGCCCTGGGCCGAGCTGTGCGAACAGGTCGTGCAGCGCGCCCTGCCCGCGCTGACTCGCCCGGCGCGCGAACGCCTGCAGGAAGACTATCTGCTGATCGTCGTGCGCGAGTTCGACACGCCGCTGAGCACGCGCGAACTGCTGGCGCGCATCGACCCGGTGCCGCTGCTGTCGGGCGAAGACCGCGAGCTGTCGGAGTCCGCCCGCGCCGAGGTGCTGCGTCAGCAGTACTCCTACTACGCCGACGACCTGGTCCTGCTGACCTGGGACCGCGCGTTCATCGTCGAGCCGCGCGGCGAATCCGACGTGGCCGACGTGCTCGAAGTGGCCAACGCGCAGCTGCTGGAACTGCGCTACTACGACGAACTGCTCGATGCGGAGCTGCCGCAGATGTACGACGAAGTGGAAAAGGCGCGCCACGCGCGCGGCCTGCTCGCCGCGCGCCATTTCGCCCACCTCGCGCGCCGCCTGCACACCCAGGTGGCCGAGGTCACCGAGCTGACCGAAAAGATCGACAACGCGCTGCAGGTCACCGAGGACGTCTATCTGGCCCGTGTCTATTCCGCGGCGCTGACCCTGTTCCGCGTGCCGACCGTCGCCGCCGCCGTCGACCGCAAGCTCGCGATCGTGCGCGACACCTATACCGCGCTGTACGAGGAGGCCTCGGCGCGCCGCGCCGAGCTGCTCGAGGTCGCGATCGTGGTGCTGATCCTGATCGAGATCGTGCTGGGGCTGCTCAAGTGGTAGCGAGGTGTTGCGGGAATGCGTTGGAGGCGTGTTTCGGGCCAGGTCGCGAGATGCCGGCCCGATCGGCCACCATTGAATTCTATTGTGAAAATTCAATGGAAAGCGACTTCGCTCAGATCATGAATGCCGGGCAGTCTCGCTCCAGCACGGGAAGAGGACCACCGAACTGCGGCTGCACGGCAAACCCCATCCCCACCCATACCCTCCCCTTGAAGGGGAGGGCTTGATCAGGCCAGCTCGAAGTGCGTGGCTTGATCACGTTGTTCGCGAGCGCGACGAATAAAAACCCCTTCAGGGGGCATGGGTGGGGAGGGGGTTGCTTGTGCGGCTGACCACCGAGGCGATGGCCGGAAAACCTAAGAAACAGTGTTTGCTGGCTCCGCCCCCCGCCTTCACCCCCCCGCCGGCTCGGCCAGCTTTTCTTCCTTGTAGATCGCGACATGCGGCACGCCGTCGGCGCCGATCCAGCCGCGATACATGCCTTCGGTGTTGAACGGCAGCGCGAACTGGCCGTTGCGGTCCAGCGCGATCGCGCCGCCGTCGCCGCCGGCGGCGGGAATTTCCTTGTCGATCACGGCCTCGGCGGCTTCGCGCACGGACTGGCCCTTGTATTCCACCCGCGCGCAGATGTCGTGGGCGGCGACGGCGCGGATATAGAACTCGCCCCAGCCGGTGCCGGAGACCGCGCAGCTCGCGTTCGCATAGGTGCCGGCGCCGATGATCGGCGAATCGCCGACGCGGCCCCAGCGCTTGTTGGTCATGCCGCCGGTGGACGTGCCGGCGGCGAGATGGCCCTTGGCGTCGAGCGCGACCGCGCCGACCGTACCGAAATGCTTGGCCGTCTCGATGTCGGCATGCGCCTTCTTGTCCTGCTCTTCCTTGAGCGCCTTCTGCAGCTGCTGCCAGCGCTTCTCGATGCGGAAATACGACGGGTCGACCAGGGCCATGCCGATGCTCTGGGCGAATGCCTCGGCGCCGGCGCCGGTCAGCATCACGTGCGGCGATTTCTCCAGGACCGCGCGCGCGAGCGCGATCGGATTCCTGATGCGCTGCACGCCGGCGATCGCGCCGGCGCGCAAGGTCGCGCCGTCCATGATCGCCGCGTCGAGTTCGTTCTTGCCGTCGTGGGTGAACACGGCACCGCGGCCGGCGTTGAACTGCGGCGAATCCTCGAGCACGATGATGGCTGCGCTGACTGCGTCGAGCGCGGGCTTGCCGGCAGCGAGTTCCTTGTGACCGGCGCGCAGCGCCGCTTCGAGCGCGGCGCGCGCGGCCTTCTCGTCCTCGGCCGTGAGGCTGGCGCGCTCGACGCCGGCGCCGCCGTGGATCACGAGCACGGTCTTGGCCGCGGGCGCAGCGGCGGCGCCGGCCAGAGTGGCGCTCATCAGCAGCGGCATCGCGGCGATGCCGGAAAGCAGGTTCTTCATGTGCATCCTCGATTCAAGGGACTGCCGATCAAGGCGGAATACGTCGTTGCCGTCGTTACGGCGTGCGCCGGGTCAACCGGCCGGCGTCGATGTCGTAGCGCGCCTCGAACGCCGGCCGTTCGACGCGGAAATCGCGCAGATGCAGCCGGCCGTTCGTGCCGATGCCGGTCGCCGGCACGTCGCGGAAGCTTAGCGGCTTGCCCACGGCATAGACATCGGCCGCGCGCTGCGGCCGGAACAGCCAGACGAAGCCGCCGTTGCCGCTGAACACACGGCCTTCGCCGTCGCCGGCGATGCACAGCGCGGTGTATTCGTCGATGCCCAGACCGACGAGATCGCTGCGCTGCTGTTCCTGCGCCAGCCGCGCGAGGAAGGTGATCAGGCGGCCCTGCCGTTCGCGCTTGTCGAAATGGCTGTCGGTGATCACGCGTTCCAGATACGGCATGTGCAGGAAATCGGCGACCAGGGTCACCGCCGGTCCGGCCGGATCGGCCAGCGCCTCGGCCGTGGTCAGGCTGCCGCCGTCCATCGCGCCGTAGGCATAGGCGCCGAGCACGGCCAGGCCGGCGCTGGTGCCGCCGATCGGCTTGCCGGAACGGACATGGGCGTCGATCGCCGCGTTCAGCGGCGTGCCTTTCCAGAAGCGCACGTAGTTGGCCTGGTCGCCGCCGGCCAGGAACAGGCCGTCGGCTTCGCGCACGATGCGCAGCACCTCGGCGTCGCTCGCGGCGCGGCGGTCGGTGAACACCAGGGTCTGCGCCGCGGTGATGCCGCCGACATCGTTGAAGAACTCGTTCTGCGCCTCGACATCGCCGGACGCGCGCAGGATCACGATGCGGCCATGGCCGGCGCGCGCGACGAACCAGCGAAACGCGTCGTAGGGCCAGTCGCCGCCGCCGACCAGCATCAGACCCGGCTGCACCGGCTCGGGCCGGGGTTTGGCCAGATCGCCGATCGTGTAATAGCTGTAGCCGTCGCGCTGACTATCGGCAGCCTGCGCCGCGGCGGTGAAGGCGAACCCGGCGAGCGCGAGGCCGCAGAGCAGGTGTCGGAACGAAATCAGGCGCATCGTGCTCCCCGGCAGCGGACGAATTTTCTGGAAGACGAACCAGTCGGCGCCATCCCTACGCGACCATGGGCATGTCTATCGACCCATGCGGGCACCGCGCAATCGGCTATCGTCGCGCGATGGACAAAGCCCTAGACGCCTGGTTCGTCCGCGAAATCCTCGCCCACGAGGCCTCGCTGGCCCAGTACCTGCGCCGCTGCTGGCCGCAGGCCGACGAGCTGCACGACCTGCGTCAGGAGGTCTATGTGCGCGTCTACGAAGCCGCGGCCAAGGCCCTGCCGCAGCAGCCCAAATCCTTCCTGTTCGCGACCGCGCGGCATCTGATCACCGACCGGCTGCGCCGCGGCCGCGTCGTCTCGATCGAACCGGCGGGTGATTTCGAGTCCTTGAACGTCTTGATAGACGAGGTGTCGCCGGAACAGCGCTGCGGCGCGCGGCAGATCCTCAAGCGGCTGGCCGAGGCGCTGGACCGGCTGCCCGACCGCTGCCGCCAGATCGTCTGGCTGCGCCGCGTCGAGGACCTGCCGCAGAAGGAAGTCGCGTCGCGCCTGGGCATCAGCGAGAAGGCTGTGGAGAAGCAGATCGCCAAGGGCATGCGGCTGCTGGCCGAGCACTACCATGGCCAGCCGGCAGTGCCGGCGAACGCTGCAGCCGCGGCGCGGCGCCGCGGCGCCGTCACGGAACAGGAATCGGGATGAACGCAGGCAGCAGGCAGATCGAGCACGACGCGGCGGCCTGGCTGGCCCGCCGCGACGGCGGCGACTGGTCGGCTGAGCAGACCGCGGCGCTGGAGCGCTGGCTGTCCGCAGCAACGGCGCATCGCGTCGCGTTCCTGCGCCTGGAGGCGGCCTGGGCCGAAAGCGACCGGCTCAAGGCGCTCGGCGCCGGCCTGGCCCGCGGCGAGCTGCCCGAACGCGGACGCTGGACGCAGAACCGCTTCGGCCTGCGCGCGCGCCGCGCCGAGGAAGCCGAAACGCATCGTCGCGCCCTGGCCGACGCGGCTGTCGCGGCACGTGCCGAACGCCGCAGCCGCGCACGCGCGCCGGCGCGACGCCTGGCCGCGGCCGCGCTGGCGGCGACGGCCCTGCTCGCGGTCGCCCTGTCCTGGGGCTGGCAACGCTACGAGCGCGTGCAGCCGCAGGCGTATCGCACCGCGATCGGCAGCCTGCGCGAGATCGCCCTGGCCGACGGTTCGGCGGCCACGATGAGCAGCGACAGCGCGATCGAGGTCGCCCTGTCGCGGCACGAGCGACACATCGAACTGCAGCGCGGCGAAGCCTATTTCGAGGTCGCCAAGGACGCAGCGCGGCCGTTCGCGGTGCAGGCCGGCGAGCGGCGGATCGTCGCCGTCGGCACGCGCTTCTCCGTGCGCCGCGACGGCGACGAGGTACGCGTCGTGGTCAGCGAAGGCACGGTGCGGCTGGAATCGGCGCCGCAGGACGGCCGCGGCCAGCCGGTCACCCTGCTGCCGGCCGGCAGCAGCGCGCTGGCCACCGCAGCCGGCGTGCTCGTGCGCGACGGTTCGATCGCCGACGCCGAGCGCGCGCTGGACTGGCGCCGCGGCTATCTGGTGTTCCTCGACACGCCGCTGGCCGTGGCCGTGGCCGAATTCAACCGCTACAACCGGCGTCCGCTGGTCATCGGCGACGCGGCGGCGGCGCAGCTGCGCATCGGCGGCAGCTTCCGCTGGTCCAATGCCGAGGTCTTCGCCAACCTGCTGGAACAGGCGCTGCCGGTGCGCGCCGAACGCGAATCCGAGCGCATCGTGCTGTACAGCCGGTGAACCGCAGGCGGGATTTTTCTGCCTCGTTCGTCATGAACCGGTAACGGCGCCGGGGTGCGCCAACCCAGGGGGATGGCGATGCGGAAAGGCATACGGAAACTGGTACTCGCGCTGGCCTGCAGCGCGGCATTGGCGGCACAGGCACAGAACACCACCGAGACCCTGGACATTCCGGCCGGCGATCTGACCGTCGCGTTGGACAGCCTGGCGCGCCAGTCGGGCGCGCAGTTCGTCTATTCGGCCGACGAGCTCAAAGGGCTCAAGACCGGCGGCGTCAAAGGTTCGATGACCGCACCCGAAGCACTGGAGAAGCTGCTGCGCGGCAGCGGCCATCATCTGCAGCGCGACCAGTCCGGCGCCATGGCCATCGTGCGCGATCCGGCGCCAGCGCCGGCCACGCGCAGCAAACCGCAGGCCGATGCCGGTGCCGCGGCCGAGCGGCCCGTCGTCGAACTCGAAAGCGTGCAGGTCACCGGCTCGCGCATACCGCGCGCGCAGATAGAAGGCCCGGCGCCGATCACCGTGATCACCGCCCAGGAGATCAAGGCGAACGGATTCACCACCGTGCCTGACGTGCTGCGCGCGATGACGCAGAACGGCGGCGAGACGCAGAGTCAGCAGTCGGCCAGCGGCGCCGACTTCTCGCCGGGCGCGCAGCAGGTCGACCTGCGCGGACTGGGCCCGAATCACACGCTCGTGCTGGTCAACGGCCGGCGCATCGCCGACTTTCCGATGCCGTTCAAGGGCCGCAGCAACTTCACCGACATCTCCAACATTCCGCTGGGCATGGTCGAGCGCATCGAGATCCTGACCGGCAGCGCGTCGGCGATCTACGGCTCGGACGCGATTTCCGGCGTGGTCAACTTCATCCTCAAGAAGAAGGCCGACGGCACCACGGTCGACCTGCGCCTCGGCGACACCGATCGCGGCGGCGGCGAGTCGTTCAATCTGAGCCTGTCCAGCGGATTCGGGACCGACCGCTTCAACGCGGTCTACGGCGTGGAGCTGCTGTCGCAGCGGCCGCTCTGGGCCTACGAGCGTCCGGTGCAGGATTCGACCCTCGACGCGCCGACCTCGCGCTCGCGCGCGCCGCGCCGCGTGTTCCTGCGCACGAACTGGTACGACGAATACCTCGATCCCGGCGCGGCGACCTGCGCCGGACTGTCCCAGCTCAACGACGGCTCGACCTATTACGCCTCGCGGCCGGGCTGGGGCATCGACGGCGAGGACGGCTATTACTGCGGCAGCGACCGCTCCATCGGCTACGGCACGATGACGAGCCGGCGCAAAGGCGTGAACAGCTATGCCTCGCTGAGCTATTCCTTCGACGGCGGCATCGACTGGTTCGCCGACGTGCAGGCCGGCTATCACGAACTCGCGATGTTCCGCGACGTGACGCAATGGAGCTTCCAGGCGCCCGACGGCAACGAGGAAGGCTATTTCTACAACCAGGCCACCGACCAGGTCGAATACTGGCAGCGCCAGTTCACGCCCGAAGAAATGGGCGGCCTGGACCGCGGCATGATCCGCAACCGGCAGAAGACCTTCAGCCTGAACACCGGTTTCCGCGGCCGTCTCGGCGAAGCCTGGGACTGGGAAGCGGCGCTGAGCCATTCGCAGTACCAGTCGACGATCAGCTGGCCGCAGATCGTCGCTTCGCGCGCCAACAATCTGTTCCTCGGGCCGCAGCTCGGCGTCGACGACGACGGCTTTCCGATCTTCAACGCCGATCCGGACCGCCTGTACCGGCCGCTGACGCGCGCCGAGTACGACTCGATTGCCGCACGCACGACGTATACGCCCAAGGCGCGCACCGACACGCTGTCGCTGACCCTGACCAATCCCGAGCTGTTCTCGATGCCGGCCGGCGAGGCGGGCTTCGCCGGCACGATCGAAGCCGGCAACCAGGCCTATGCGCTGCATCCGGACCCGCTCGCGACGCAGTACTACTACTACAGCTGGCGCGACTCCGACGGCTCGGGCAGCCGTGATCGCTGGGCCGCCGCCGGCGAGCTGCGCCTGCCGCTGCTGGAGTCGCTGAGCCTCAGCACCGCGGCGCGCTACGACCAGTACCGCTACGACGGCCACTCCATCGACAAGGTGACCTGGAGCAGCGGCCTGGAATGGCGTCCGCTGGATTCGCTGCTCGTACGCGGCTCCTACGGCACCGCATTCCGCGCGCCGGACCTGCACTACGTGTTCTCGGGCGAAGGCAATCTCGAGTCCTCGGGCGTGGATTATTACCGCTGCCGCACCGAGGAACCCGGCGTCGACATCGCCGACTGCTCCTACGGCGACGAAGGCGTCATCGTCACGCGCACCGGCAACCGCCGCCTGAATCCGGAAACCAGCAAGTCGTATACCGCGGGCCTGGTGTTCTCGCCGCTGGCCAATCTCGATTTCTCGCTGGACTACTTCGACATCGACCTGCGCAACCAGGTGCAGGATCTGCGTATCGACGGCGTGCTGCAGGACGAGGCCAGCTGCCGCATCGGCCGGCGCGTCGACGGCACGCCGGTGGACCCGAACTCGCCGACCTGCATCGACGCGCTCGCCCGCGTGCGCCGCTCCAACGACGGCGGCCTGTACGGCGTCTACGTCAACCCGATCAACATCGCGCGCGAACGCACGAGCGGCGTGGACTTCAGCACCCACTACCGGCTGGAAACCGGCATCGGCCTGTTCCGCTTCAGCGGCAACTACACCTGGGTGCGCCGGCACGAGAGCCAGCAGTACGCCGGCGACGCGGTGGAGAACCAGTTCGCCGTCAACAGCGGCTTCGACATTCCGCGCACCAAGGCCAGCGCCAGCATCAGCTGGGAAAAGAGCCGCTGGACGGCGACCTTGCACGGCGAACGCCTCGGCCGCCTGCCCAATTCCGACTCGTACTCGCAGGTCTACGACCCGGAAGACGGCGGCAGCCCGTGGCTCGGCGCGACCTACCGCTACAACGCCTCGCTGCAGTACCGCTTCAACGAACGCGCGCAGCTGTCGCTGGCGGTGACGAACCTGTTCGACAAGATGCCGCCGCGCGATGCGACCGCAACCGCGTATCCGTACTACGACATCTCGTGGTTCGACGCGACCGGTCGCCAGTTCTATCTGCAGTACACGCACAAGTTCGGCGGCAAGGCGCTCTGAAGCCCGCACGGGCGCGCGGCACGGCCGGTCCGGCCGGCCGCGCGCTCATGGCCGGACCATGACATCGAGGCCGTCGGCGAACACGCGATCGGCCAGTTCCAGCGCGCCGGCATCGCACTGGGCGAGGCCGTCGCCGTTGCCGTCGACAGGCCGCGCCGCGCCGCGCTGATCGGTCGCAGGACAACCTTGTTCCATGCCGCGGTCAATTGCCGCAAGGCCCGGCGCATGCGCGGCCGTGACGCCGCCGTGATCGACCAGCGGCCCGAGGCCCGGATCGACGTCGAGCTGGTCGCCGGCCTGCGCGACGAACGCGCAGGTCTGCGCATCGCCCAGCAGGTTGCCGCCGCCGTCGGAATTCGCGTGATTGCAGTCGGTGTAGTGAGTGGCCGGTCCGTTGCCGGCCAGGATGGTATTGCGCAGGAACACCAGTCCCGAGCCGCCGTGCACGTCGATGATGGCGCCGGCGATGGCCTGCTGACCCGTATTCGGACCGTTGCGCGTGATCGTGCTGTTGACGATGTCCAGACGCGAATGACCGTCGTTCATGATCGCGCCGTAGAGACCGCGGTTGCCGCTGATCGTGACGTTTTCCAGCCGTGCCGGCGCGTCGATGTTGAACAGGAATGCGCCGGCGCCCGAGTTCGCCTGGTTGTCGGCGATCAGGCTGCGCTCGATCCGGATGCGTGCGTAGTCGCCGGTCAGCGCGCCGCCGCGCGTGCCGAGATTGCCGCGGATCTCGCTGTCGGTCAGCTCGATGCAGGCGGTTGCCGCGCCGCCGGGATCGCCATGGACGTAGATCGTCTCACCGCTCTCGATCGCGACATTGCCGAGCACCCGCACGCGGCGGCCGACGAGACAGCCTTCGACATCGAGCGCGACGCCGCTCCAGACCCAGGCGACGCGGTGGTCGGCGAGCACGACGTCGTCCAGTTCGATCGTCGTCGTGGGTGCTGAGCGCAGGCCGGCGCCGCCGTGAGTGGTCGGCTGCACGAGACGGCCGTTGCGCAAGATCAATCCGCTCAAGGCGACCCGGCGCGGCGAGGTTCCCGCATGGACTTCGACGACGCGGTCGCCCGCATCGGCGTCGATGCGCGTCAGCGCGGCACCCGCGCCGACGAGATCGAGGTCGTCGCGGATGTCGAGGTCGCCGCTGGCGGCGAAGTCCTCGCCGCTGCCGGCCAGGCTCAAGCGGAATTCGCCGGCCGGCAACTCGATGCGGTCGGCGCCGGGCAGCGCGTTGGTTTCCTGCACGGCCGCACGCAACGTGCAGCGCTCCAGCGCATCGGCGCAGCGGCCGTCACCGGACATTGCATCGACGGCATCGTCCGTCGTGTCGACGAGAAACGTCGCGGCCGGCAACGGTGCCGCAGCGCACAGCGCGAACCAAGCGGCCGTGATGCGGCGCCGAAGACACTGCGGCGGCCTGGCGCCGGGCGCACCCGCTCGGATCAGCTTCATGCGCCCGGCTCCTTTGCGACGGACCAGCGCCGCGCGCACTGCGCGCAGCGTCGTCCTGATTTACGCAGCGGAGTCGCGCGGACCCGAATCGCGTCGTTTCGGCGTTGCGCCGAGCCGGCGGAATGGGCTCGCGGCTTGCTGAAAACTGTCGGCCGGCACTGCCGTGACCTTTGCCAGACGTGCTGCGGAAGGCTTTCGATGATTCGCCGGCGAGCCATGAAAGCGGGGGAAAACGTCGACCGTTTCTCCCCTTGACTACGGCACCGCCGCATCCGGCGCAGGCGCTTCCAGCCAGGCGCCGATCGCCGCACGCGCCTCGTCGACGCCGACCCTGTCCAGCGACGAGAACGCCTGTATCGTCGCGCCGGGACACAGGCCGGCCATCTCGCGACGCGTGCCGAGCAGGGTGCGGGCGGCCTCGCCGCGCGACAGCTTGTCGACCTTGGTCATCAGCACGTGGCACGGCAGGCCGATGTCGCGGCAGTACTGCAGCATCAGGCGGTCGAAATCCTTGAGCGGGTGGCGGCTGTCCATGATCAGCACGACGCCGCGCAGCGACTGGCGGTTGGTCAGGTACGCGTCGATGAGCTCGCGCCAGTGGTCGCGCAGGGTCGGCGGCACCTTGGCATAGCCGTAGCCGGGCAGGTCGATCAGGCGGCGGCGCTCGTCGAGTTCGAACACGACGAGCTGCTGCGTGCGGCCCGGCGTCTTGGAAGTGCGCGCGAGACCCACCTGGTCGCAGATGCGGTTGAGCGCGCTGGATTTACCGGCGTTGGATCGGCCGGCGAAGGCGACTTCGGCGCCCACGTCGGCAGGCAGCTGGCGCAATTCGTGCGCAGCCAGGCGGAAACGGGCGCGGCGGAACAGGGTATCGGACATGTCTGACTCGGAGCGGCGGCGCACGCGGGGCGTTTGACCGTCTGGGGGGCGCTGGTACAATTCGGCGGTTTTCTGTCCCCCGCCAGCCTCAGCCCGCCGGGGATGGCCGCGTTTCCAGCCTATGTGGAGTCGAGTGTAATGAGTTTTCGGCGCGTAGTTGCTCTGGCGGGCTTGCTCGCCGCAGGTTCGATCCAGGCGGAAACCGCCGCGCCGCACGCCGGCGATGCGAAGGCCGGCGAAGCCAAGGCGGCCGCCTGCGGCGCCTGCCACGGTTCCGACGGTAACTCCACCGACAAGCAGTACCCCAAGCTGGCCGGCCAGCAGGCCGACTACATCGCGCGCCAGCTCGCGCTGTTCAAGTCCAGCGCCCGCAACAACCCCATCATGCTCGGCTTCGCCTCGACCCTGTCGGACGAGGACATGCACGATCTCGGCGCCCATTTCGCGACCAAGCAGGCCACGCCGGGCAACGGCGACCAGGCGCTGAAGGCGCGCGGCGAGCAGCTCTGGCGCTCGGGCGACGTCAAGCGCGGCGTGCCGGCCTGCATGTCCTGCCATGGCCCCTCGGGCCGCGGCAATCCGGGCGCGGGCTATCCGCAGATCGCCGGCCAGTGGACCGACTACGTCGTGGCCAAGCTCAAGGACTGGCAGAACGGCACGACCTGGGGCGACGACGATCGCGCCAAGATCATGCCGGAGATCGCCAAGCGCCTGAGCGAGCAGGACGTCGTCGCGGTCGCCTCGTACGCCGAAGGCCTGCACACGAGCAAGCCGATCGCCACGGCCGCCAAGTAAGCCCGGCCCTGCCGGGCTGAACGCCGACGGCGGCACACGCCGTTCGGCGTGAACTCGCCCCGGTCCGGCGTGTCTCTGCCCAACAGCCGCTCCGGGGCCTGCCCAACTCGCTACGCTCCGGATTCGCAATGACAGCCACGGCCGGCGACGGCCGCGGCACCACCAGGAGATCCGGATGTTCCAGCGTTTCGTCCTTGGCTTCGTCGGCCTCGTCGCCGCCGCCAGCGTGTCCGCCCAGAGCGGCCCGTGGCAGGAAGGCAAGCACTATTTCAAGATCGACCCGCCGCAGGCCACGACCCAGACGGACAAGGTCGAAGTGACCGAGGTGTTCTCCTACGGCTGCCCGGCCTGCTTCTCGGCCGCGCCGAAGGTCAAGGAGATCAAGGCCAAGCTGCCGGCGAATGCCGTGCTGACCTACGTGCCGGCCTCGTGGAACCAGGGCGAGCAGTGGCCGCTGTTCCAGCGCGCCTACTTCGCCGCCCAGACCCTGGGCGTCGCCGAGAAGGCGCACGAGGACATGTTCTCGGCGATCTGGAGCAACGGTCCGCTGGCCGTCGCCGTCAACGGCAAGATCAAGGACCCGGCACCGACGCTCGATGACGTAGCCAAGTTCTACGAGAAGTACGGCGTCAAGGCCGCCGACTTCACCGGCGTGGCCAACTCCTTCGCGATCAACACGAAGATGAAAAAGGCCGACGCCTACATCAAGTCCGTGCAGGTCGACCAGACGCCGACCTTCGTCGTCAACGGCAAGTACCGCCTGACCGGCCAGAGCGCCGGCAGCTGGGACAACCTCCAGGCCATCATCCTGCAGCTGGTCGCGCAGGAATCTGCCGCCGCCAAGTAATCCGACGTTCCGGAGATCATCATGCTCAAGCGAATGCTGTTTCTGTTTGCCGGCCTCCTCGCCGTCAGCGCCTGCGGCGCCCAGGACAACAAGGCGGCGGCACCGCCGGCCACCGAATGGAAGGAAGGCCAGCACTACATCGTGCTGGCCAAGCCGACGCCGCCGGCCGCAGGCAAGGTCGAAGTCACCGAAGTGTTCTCCTACGCCTGCCCGCACTGCGCGCATTTCCAGCCGTATGCGGACCAGCTCAAGTCGCGCCTGCCCGCTGGCGTGACCTTCGGCTACATGCCGGTCGTGTTCAATCCGTCCTGGGAGCCGCTGGCTCGCGCCTATTACACGGCGCAGGCGCTCGGCGTGCTCGACAAGACGCATCAGGCGCTGTTCGACGCACTGCACCGCGACCACAAGCCGCTGCGCACGATCGAGGACCTCGGCGGCTTCTACGCCGGCTACGGCATCGACCCGAAGAACTTCGTCAGCACGGCGCAGTCCTTCGTCGTCGAAGGCAATCTGACCCAGGGCCGCGAACGCGCCATGGCCTACCAGATCGAAAGCACGCCGACCCTGGTCATCAACGGCAAGTACCGCCTCGACGCGGCCTCGGCCGGCGGTCAGGCCCAGGCGGTCGAGCTCGCGCTCTGGCTGGTCAACAAGGAACTCAAGGCCGCAAAGAAGTAAGCGGCCTGCCGCATCCCGGCGGCGGGCGGCACAGTCCGCCCGCCGCCGACGTCGTCATGCCTACCCCAACCAAGGTCGCTTGCGGCAGCCGGCACGCCCGGCATAGGCTGCGTCCATGAGTGCCCCGCCCGGCTCCGACTCCAGCAGCCCCGCCCCCGATCGGCTGCGCCTGCTCAGCTGCAACATCGTCGCCGGCGCGAGCGTCGGCCGCTACAGCGACTACGTGACGCGCAGCTGGCTGCCGCATCCCGGCAAGCGCGCGAACCTCGAAGCATTGGCGCGCTCGATCGAGGATTTCGACGTCGTCGGCCTGCAGGAAGCCGACGCCGGCACCTTGCGTTCGGGCTTCGTGAATCAGACCCAGTACATCGCCGAGACGGCCGGTTTTCCGTACTGGAGCCACCAGCCGAACCGGCGGGTGTCACGGCTGGCCCAGTCCGCCAACGGCCTGATCAGCCGTATCGAGCCGAACGAAGTCATCGACCATCCGCTACCGGGCCGCATACCGGGCCGCGGCGCCCTGCTCGCCCGCTTCGGCAGCGGCACGCAGGGGCTGACCGTCGTCATCTCGCATCTGTCGCTGGGCCCCGAGGCACGCATGCGCCAGCTCGGCTTCATCGCCGAACTGCTGGCCGACGCGCCGCATGCGGTGCTCATGGGCGACCTCAACTGCGCGGCCGACAGTGCCGAGCTGCGCGAGCTCTACCGCAAGACCTCGCTGGTGCCGCCGCTGGCGCCGCCGCCGACGTTCCCGAGCTGGCGGCCGCGCCGCGCGATCGACCACATCCTGGTCTCGGAAAATCTACAGATTGACAGTTTGTGGACTTTGCCGCAGGCCTTTTCCGATCACCTGCCCGTCGCGGCGAGCGTGACCCTGCCCAGCGGCCTGCAGGAGAAGCTGCGCCGCGCAGCCTGAGCGGCCGCTTCGGCCGTCCTCCGCGGGCGATTCTCCGACGGAGTGCCGATGACGGCATCGCGCCGCCAATGCGCGGCTCACGGCCTTGCGTCGTCGCCTCGGGATTCCCGCAGACGAGGACCTGCAGACAGTGCGGCCGCACAGCGCCTGCGAAGCGCGCCGGCCTGCGCGAAGCAGGCCGGCGTCAGCAGATCCTCAGCGACTCGTGAGTTCCTGCACGAGGTCGCGATTGTCGATGCGCAGCCGCACGAGCGCATCGGCACGCTGCTTGAGGGCGTCGCGCAGCGCGACGTCGAGCACCGCGTAGGGATCGACGGCCTTGGCGCGGGCTTCTTCCAGTGCCTTGCGCTGGTCGGCGCGCTGCTTCGTGCTCATGCCGCTCTGGTGCAGCTGTTCGAACTGCGCGTTGAGCTGGTCGATGTATTCGCCGAGCACGAGGATGTCGCCGAAACGGCGCTTGACGTCGCGGTAGCGGCGCAGGTCCACGTTCAGGGTCTTGGCCGCGTTGCGCTCGTACTGGCGCGTGAGCACCGGTTGCAGCGCCGCACTTTCGGACACGTCGTCGCGCGCTTCGCGGGCGCTCTGCAGACGTTGCTGCGCAAGCTTCAGCGCGTCGATTTCCAGTTGCAGGCCGCGCTGGTAGAGATCGAGATCGGCCACGGCCAGCGCGACCTCGGCATCGGCATTCGCCGTTGCGGCCGCCGTAGCGGCCGATTGCGCTGGGGCCAGCAGCGGAAACGCACAGGCCAGGACCAACACAGACAATTGCAGGTGTAACGGTCGCATGACGACCTCCGCACTGCCGGGGGAGACCTTGCCCTCAACTTAGCACAAACCGCAACCACGACAAGCGGTGATTGCGTTAGCGCGCACGATGGCCGTGGGTGGAATTGCTGTCATCGGCAATGCCATCGGCGCGCCACGGTGATGTGTGCGGACGACGACGCGCGACAGCGGCGCGCAGAGACGTCCCGCATGCGGCAGCGCAGGCAAGGCCGCCGGCCGCATCGCCTGCCTTGATCGCTGCGGCGCAAAAAAAAACCGGGCCGCTTGCGCGGCCCGGCGATTCCCCCGCTGTACTGCTGCGGCGCTTAGAACTTCACGCCGGCCTGGACGTAGCTGTAACGGCCCGGCAGATCGTAGGTACCCGCGTCGTAACCATTGAGCGAGCAGGACACGCAGACCGGCGGATCCTTGGCGAACAGGTTGTTGACGCCGGCCGACAGGGTGAAGTCGAAGCCGACGGGCACCTTCCAGTTCACGCGCAGGTCGTGGTACGTGGTCGAGCCGAGGTGGTTGGTGCCGCCGCTGAGGTCCGCATTCGGCTTGCTGCAGACGGCGCCGACTTCGGTCAGGTCCGGGTTGCACTGCTCGGTCAGACTCGACAGGTAGCGCGCGGTCCAGCGGGCGCTCCAGGATTCCGAAGCCCAGCTCAGGCTGGCCGTCGTGCGCCACTTGTTGATCGCACGGTCGGCGGTTTCGATGCCGACGGTCAGCGGCTCGGCCAGACCCGTGTCACGCGAGGTCGCCGTGTACTTGTCGACGTAGGTCGTCGACAGCGAGGCGCCGAGCGTGCCGAAGCCCCAGTCCGGGCTGGACCAGTTCAGGCCGATGTCGTAGCCGCGCGTGTCGATGGTGCCGAGGTTGGTCAGCGTGTTCGCGAAGCTGATGATGTCGCCGGAGGTGCCGCGCACGATGCCGCTGCAGAATGCCGGCGAGTTCGTCGCAACGCAGCGGTCGAGCTGGGTCTGCGCATCCGGTGCCTGGATCGCGTCTTCGAGCTTGATCTTCCAGAAGGTCAGGTCGAAATCGAGCTTCTGCGCCCAGCTCGTGTTCTCGGCCCAGCCCGGGCTGTAGACCACGCCGGCAGTGATCGACTTGGACGTTTCCGGGGTCAGCGCGAGGTTGCCGCCGGTACGCGTGGAGATCTGCGTGTTGGCCTGTTCGAACGTGGCCGGATTGGCGACGCCCTGCGCGATGCAGTTGGTCGCCGCCTGGCCGGTCGCGCCGTTGCAGGGATCGGAGATCTGCGCGTCGAAGCGCGCCGGCGAGCCGTACAGCTCACCGATCGACGGCGCACGGAAACCTTCGGCCCAGGTGCCGCGCAGGGTCAGGTCGTCGGTCGGCTGCCAGCGCAGGCCGATCTTGTTGTTGGTCGTGCCGCCGAACGTGGAGTAGTCCGAATAGCGCGAGGCGACCGACAGGTCGAGGCTCTTGGCGCCGGAGACGTCCTTGAGCAGCGGCGCATTCAGTTCGAGGTAGTACTCGTTGACCTTGTACTGGCCCGCGGTCGGCAGCGACGGCACGCCGTTGCCTTCGCCGGCGACGACGATCGCGTCCGGCGTATAGAAGCCTTCCTGCTTGCGGTGCTCGTAGCCCGCGGCGAACGCGAGCGAGCCGGCCGGCAGCTCGAACAGATCGCCCGAGAGATTGGCCGACCACAGTTCCAGCGAGTTCTTGCTGCGGTCCTGCTCGATGAAGCTGATGTAATCGAGCATGGACTGGGTGATCGAGCCGGGGCCGCCGAAGATGTTCAGCGGCACGCAGGAGCCGGTGCAGTTGGCGACCGGGCCCAGCGCGCGGGCGATGTGCGCGATGTTGTAGGTGCCGCGGACCGTCTGCGTCGCCTTGTTGTCGCTGTTGACGTAGTTCACGTCCCAGTAGAAGTCGCGGTTGCCGGCGCCGAAGCTGCCTTCCAGGCCCGTCGCGAAGTAACGCGTGTCGACTTCCTGCTTGAAGATGCGCGGACCGCCTTCGACCGGACGGCGGCCGAGACCGATCAGGTTGGAGTTCGGATCCAGCGTGAAGCCGAACGGGTTGTACGGATTGGTCGCGTCGACGCCGGTGATCAGGCCGAGGTCGCTGGTGTTCAGCGCCGAGCCCAGGCCGATCGGTTCCGGCGCGGCCTGGTTGACCGATTCGCGCTGGGTGTAGCTGCCCTTGATGTAGAAGCTGACGTTGTCGGCGATCTTGTAACGCGCCTGACCGAACAGGCCGTCACGATTGCTCGGCGTCAGCAGCAGGTTGTACGGCGCGAAATTGAAGCGGTCGGCATTCGTGAAGCGGTGGAAGCCGCCCGGGAACGGCTGCACGCCGGTGGTCGTGCCGTTTGCGGCAAGGTTGCAGGTGCCGCCGGGGCAGAGGCCGCCGTAGGTTTCGCCGTTGGGCGCCGAGAAGATCGTGCGCGTGTACGGGATGTAGGAGCTGCCGCCGAACAGGCCAGCGCCCGGCGTCGGGAACGAGGACTGGGCCCACACCGCCGAGCTGATCGACTTCTGCTCGTAGTGGCTGATGTCGAGGAAGAATTCGAGACGGTCCGTGCTGCCGCCGAGCGACAGGTTGCCGGTGGTGGTTTCGCCGCCGTCCTTGGAATAGTCGCCGTAGGAGATGTTGGCGCCGAGACCTTCGGACTTGCGCTTGGTGATGATGTTGATGACCCCGGAGATCGCGTCGGAGCCGTACAGCGACGAAGCGCCGTCGGTCAGGATCTCGATGCGCTCCACGGCGCTGGCCGGAATGGTGTTGAGGTCGACCGCGGCCGACACGCCCGAGCCCGAGGACTCGTTGACCCAGCGCAGGCCGTCGACGAGCACGAGGGTGCGCTTGGCGCCGATGTTGCGCAGCGAGATCGTCGTCGAGCCGGAGCCCACGCCGCCGCCGTCGGCCGGGAAACCGAAGTTGCCGGCAGAGTTGAACTTGGTGTTGAGCGAGGAGCCGCTGACCGAAAGGCGCTGGATCACGTCGCCGATGGAGCCCAGGCCGGTCGCTTCGATGTCGCGTGCCGTGATCGTGACCACGGGCGTCTGGCCTTCGAGCTCGGCCTTCTTGATGCGCGAACCCGTGACTTCGACGGCTTCGAGCTTGGTGGTGTCGTCGCCGGAGCGGTCGCCTTGCGCGAGCACCGGCTGGGCCACCCCGGCCAACAGGGCCAGGGTGAGGGCATGAATGCTCAGAGCGAGCTTGTGACGGTGCAGCACTTTCATCGGTAACTCCCAGTAGGTGACCCGAAAACCGAATTATTGGATTTACCGGCGAGCGCAGTCCGGCCCCGCAGCGCCGACGCGCCTGCCGTGACTGTGCCATCCGGATTTGCCCTGGTCGGCACAGTCCCCCCGGACAGCGCCGACTGGAGCTTGCAGCTCCCTTAACACCCCGTTTGGCGGTTTTCCGCGCGAGGCGTTAAGGGAATGTAAAACACTTTGTCCGGACTTGACTAGAGCAGTCCGTCAGGGGTCGGCCACCGCCGTGCGGCCGGGTTTGCGGCCCCGTCAGCGGACCGGGCCGAGGGGGTCGACGGGGCTAGCCGCTGAACGCAACGACCAGTCCCATCAGTACCAGGAAGGCCGCGAATACCTGCTTGAGCGCGGCTCCCGACAGGGCATGAGCCAGGCGCACGCCCTGCGGCGCGACGAGGATCGACGCAAGCGCGATGCCGGCTACGGCCGGCAGATAGACGAAGCCGACGCTGCCCGGCGGAAGGTCGGCGGCGACGGCGTGACCGCCGTAGACGAAGCCCAGTGCGCTGGCGACGGCGATGGCGAAGCCGCAGGCAGCCGAGGTGCCGACGGCGCGCACCGGCGCGACACCGAGCCAGACCAGCAGCGGCACGGTCATGCTGCCGCCGCCGATGCCGACCAGTGCGGCCAGCACGCCGATCGCAATGCCCGCACCGAACAGCAGCGGGCCGCGCGGCGGCGCATCGGTTTCGGCGCGGCCCTGTCTGACCTGGCCGAAGCGCAGCTGCGCCGCGGCGATGAGGCAATACCCGGCGACGAAGATGCGCAGCGCGCTGCTGGGCAGATGGCTGGCGAGCTGAGCGCCGCCGAGCCCGCCCAGCACCAGTCCCGGCGCCAGCGCTTTCACGCTGGGCCAGAGCACGCTGCCGCGCTTCCAGTGCGCCCGCGTGGACGAGATCGACGTCAGAATGATGCTGGCCAGCGAGGTCGCCAGCGCGACGTGCATGACATGATCCGGCGGAAACCCGCGCAGCGGCAGCAGCCAGGCCAGCGCGGCGACGATGATGAGTCCGCCGCCGACACCGAGCAGGCCGGCGAGCAGGCCGGCGGCGGCGCCGATGGCGGCATACAGGGCGATGTCGAGAATCATGCGAGTCCTTGGCCGGCGCCGGCGACGTTCGCGCGTGCTGCGGCATGGTGGAAAGATCGAACAACTATCCGCGGCGCGGCGCCCGTCGCCGGACACCGGACCGCACGACTCGCCGGAACCTGCGGAGCAAACCGCCGGTCTGCACCGCGAAGCACGGCTGCGCAAAGTCGCCCTTCAACCGGCCCAGCGGTTCATTCACGGAAAAACCGCGAAAAAACCCGGCAAATTGCCGCAATAGCTGTTGGTACTAGGGCGCCGGGACACTAAGATCCGCCCATGTCTCGCGCAAGCCCGTTTCCGCGTTTTCGCCGCCGACTTTGGTCGTGCCGGCTGCTCTGTCTCCTCGCACTGCTGCCGGTCTGCGCGATCGGCGCCGACCGCAGCCAGGAACGCCAGGCCTTCCGCCGCGCCCTCCAAGCCATCGAGCGCGGCCGCGACTGGAAGGCCGAAGCCGCGCAGCTGGCCGACTATCCGCTGCTGCCGGTGCTGCAGGCGCGCGAACTCGGCCGCGACCTGGCCAAGCTGTCGCCCGACGACCTCAAAGCCTTCATCGCGAACTGGCCCGACGCGCTGCCCGCGGTCGAGCTGCGCAGAACGTGGCTGCTGCAGCGCGCCGACAAGAAGCAGTGGAGCGACTTCCTCGCCGTGTACGTCGACAGCGGCGACCGCGAGCTGCGCTGCCATGCGCTGAATGCGCGTCTGGCCAGCGGCGGCACCTTGAACTGGCAGGAAGACCTCGACGCGCTCTGGAACGAGGACAGGCCGCTGCCGGGTGCCTGCGAACCGGCGCTGGACTGGGCCGCGCAGAACAAGCTGCTCGATTCGAGCAAGCTCTGGCAGCGCATCGACCGCGGCCTGGCTGCCGGCAAGGCGGCGATCGTCGACGCGCTCGCGCCGCGGCTGCCGGCCGCGGAACGTCCGGCCGCAGGCCATCTGGCCGCCGCGTTGCGCGATCCGGCCGCGTCGCTGAAACAGGCCAAATCCTGGCCCGACGACGCGCGCCACCGGCGTGCGGCCGCCACCGCCCTGACACGCCAGGCACGCCGCGACTCCAGCGGCGCCGATGCGAACTACGCCGCGCTGGCCAAGCATTTCCGCTGGAGCGCGGCCGAACGTGGCGACATCGCCGCGGCGTTCGCGCTGTACCGCGCGACCGAATTCGACGCGGACGCGCTGAAACGCCTGGCCGACCTGCCGACCGCCGCGCAGACCGACGCAACGCGCGAATGGCGCGCGCGCGTCGCGCTGGCCGCGTCGGACTGGACTGCGGCGCTGCAGGCGCTGGATGCGCTCAGCGACAAGCAGAAGGCCGACGAGGAGTGGCGCTATCTGCGCGCTCGCGTGCTCGGCAAGCTGGATCGCAAGCCCGAGGCCGATGCGCTGCTGGCCAAGCTCGCCGACGAAGCGAATTTCTACGGTTTCCTTGCCGCCGACTGGACCGACCGGCCCTATGCGATCTGCGCCGCGAACCTCGCCTCGGACCGCGCCGCCGAACAGCGCCTGCTCGACGCGTACGGGCTGGCCCGCGCGTTCGAATGGCGCGCGCTCGGCGAAGGCCGCGAAGCGCGCCGCGAATGGGACTACACGCTCGGCCGCCTGAGCCCGGAACAGCGCCGCCTCGCTGCCGACCTGGCCTATCGCGAAGGCTGGTACGACCGTGCGGTGTTCGCGCTGAGCAAAGGCGAGGAACTGCGCTACTACGAGCAGCGCTTCCCGCTCGCGCGCGAGCCGCAGATCCGCCGCGCCTCGCACGAGACCGGCCTGGACCCGGCCTGGACCTACGCCATCATCCGCGCCGAAAGCGCCTGGGTCGAAGACGCGCGCTCCGCCGCCGATGCCTACGGCCTGATGCAGCTGCTGCCGGGGACCGCCGCGCGCGTGGCCAAGAATGCCGGCATCGCCTACAGCCGCGCCGAGGATCTTTATCACGGCGACACCAACATCGCCCTGGGCACGCGCTACCTGTCGCAGATGGCCGGCCGCTACAACGGCGCACCCTGGCTCGCGAGCGCGGCCTACAACGCCGGTCCCGGCGCGGTCGAGCGCTGGCTGGGCCAGCGCGGCCAGCTCGAGCCGGACTTCTTCATCGCCAGCATTCCGTACAAGGAAACCCGCGAATACGTCGCGCGCGTGCTCGCGTTCTCGGTCATCTACGACTGGCGCTTGAACGGCAAGGCGCTCGCGGTCGCGGCGCGGCTGCCGCGCTACGGCCAGGACTACGCCGCGCCGGACGGCGACACGCCGCGCAAGTCCGTGGTCTGCCCGACCGTGCCTGCCGCGGCAACCGCACAGAACGCAATCACTGTACCGGCGGCATCCACGCCGCCCCCTGCAGCCACGGCGACGGCATCGGCGCCGGAAAGCTGAGCGTCTATTGGCCGACGACCTGCGGCCGCATCGGCGCGAACAGCGCGAGTACTTCCTGCTGCAATGCCGGACTGACCTTGACCTCGGTCATGGCCGCGACGAGGTCCTCGACGAAGATGTCGAAGTCGCGGTCGGTCAGGTTCATGCCCGAATGCGCCTCTTCCATGCTGCGGCCGGTGTACGTGCAGGGCCCGCCGGTGGCCGCGCAGATCTGCTCGATCAGCAGGCGACGCAGATCCGGCAGATCGGTGTTCTCGAAGAAGAGGTTGATGCGCAGGTCGCCGTGGATCTGCCGCAGCGAAGCGTCGACGACGGCTTCGACGCCGGCCGCGCCACCGAGGCGCTGATACAAGGTGTCGTTCTTTACAAGCGGCTTTTGCGGCGCGGCCGCGCAGGCGGCCAGGGCAAGAGCGAACAGACCGGGCGCAAACAGCTTCATGGGAAATCCTGACGGCGGTGGCAGGAATACGACCGGAGTGTAAGCCCGGCTATTGCGGCGGCCAACGCGGGGTTTCCGCCGCGGCGCATTGCGCCGGCGCGGGCGCGCGCTGCTAAGCTCGACGACCGGAATCGCCCCGGAATGGACAGGGAACCTCGTCATGCAGATCTACCTCGTCGGCGGCGCCGTGCGCGACCGCCTGCTGGGCCGGCCGGCGAGTGACCGCGACTATGTCGTCGTCGGCGCGACGCCGCAGCAGATGGTCGATCTGGGCTACAAACCGGTCGGCAAGGATTTCCCGGTTTTCCTGCACCCGCACAGCGGCGAGGAATACGCGCTGGCGCGCACCGAGCGCAAGAGCGGCCGCGGCTACGCAGGTTTCACGTTCGACACCAGCGCCGCCGTCACGCTCGAAGACGATCTGCGCCGGCGCGACCTCACGATCAACGCGATGGCCGAAGACGCCGACGGCCGCCTGGTCGATCCGTTCGGCGGCGCGCAGGATCTGCAGCAGCGCGTGCTGCGCCACGTTTCCGAGGCGTTCGTCGAGGACCCCGTGCGCCTGCTGCGCGTGGCCCGCTTCGCCGCGCGCTACGCGCCGCTCGGCTTCACCCTGGCGCCGGAAACCACCGAGCTGCTGCGCGCCATGGTCCGCAACGGCGAAGTCGACCATCTCGTCCCCGAACGCGTCTGGACCGAACTGCGCCGCGCGCTGACCGAGCCGCAGCCCTCGGCCTTCCTGCGCGTGCTGCGCGACAGCGGTGCGCTGGTCCGGCTGTTTCCACAGATCGACGCGCTGTATGGCGTGCCGCAGCGCGCCGAATTCCACCCGGAAATCGACACGGGCATCCACACCGAAATGGTCGTCGACATGGCCGCGCGGCTCGCCCCCGGCGACGCGCTGATCGGCTGGTGCGCCCTGGTGCACGACCTGGGCAAGGCGCTGACGCCGGCCGACCAGCTGCCGCGGCACGTCGGCCACGAAAGCAGCGGCGTGGCGCCGATCCGCGAACTGGCCGCACGCTACCGGCCGCCGACCGAGTTCGTCGAGCTGGCCGTGCTCTGCTGCCGCCTGCACCTGCATGCGCATCGCGCATTCGAGCTGCGGCCGGCCACCGTCGTCGACGTGTTCGAACAGCTCGACGGCTTCCGCAAGAAAGAACGCGTCGCACAGTTCCTGCTCGTCTGCAGCGCCGACAAACGCGGCCGGCTGGGTCTGGGCGAAGTGCCGTATGCGCAGGCCGACTGGCTGCGCACGGCTTATGCGGCGGCGGCGGCGATCGACGCGAAACCCTTCGTCGCCCGCGGACTGACCGGCCCGGCCATCGGCGAAGCCGTGCGGCGCGAACGCATCGCCGCGGTCGCGGCGCTCAGGCCGCCGGACGCGGCTCGCAGCGGCTGAGCAGGTCGCCCAGCGGCGTGCGCGCGAGCAGCAGGCCGAGGACTACGCCGATCGCATCGGCCACGAGATCCCAGACGTCGGCGCTGCGATACGGCACCAGGCTTTGCAACAGCTCGATGCTCAGGCCGAAACCGACCAGGCCCAGCGCGCAGCGCAGACGATCGCGCGGCTGCGCATAGATCTGCGCGTACCAGAGCATCAGGAACGCGAATGCCGCCGCATGCGCGAACTTGTCGCCATTGGCGATGCGGCTCATGCCGGCCGGCGCCGGCAACAGGGCTACGACGAGGGAAGCCAGCAGCAGACCGCGGCCGACGCCGCGCCAGAATCCGAGAAAGCGCAGCGCGCGGGGATGCCAGTTCATCGGGAACACTCGTTCGGGTGACCGCGTACAGCCTTGCTCCGGCGCGTGCCGCGAGCGTGACGACAGGCGGGCGATTTGCGGGCGGCGACGTCGCCAGGCAGCGTCGCATGGCCCGCGGCAGCGACGCCGAGCATCAGCGCTCGAAGGCCATGACCTTGAAGGTCTCGCCCATCTCGGCGGGCAAGGTCAGCCGCTTCACTTCCTGGGCCAGGTGATAGCGCGCGGCCTCGTCGGGCGCGGCCGCATAGGCCGCGGCGAAGACCTCGTCGAGACCGTTGGCCAGGAGGAAATCGGCCTGCGTGCCGAGACCGGCGATACGGAAACCGGCGCCGGTGCCGGCCTCGGCCAGCGCGCTGAAGTCGACGAAGGCGGTCAGATCCTGCAGGCCGACGCGGGCGAACACATCGGCGTGCGCGCGGTGCCGGTACATCGCGATCAGGGTGCCGTCGCGACGTTCGTCGCGGTAGTACTCGCGTCGCGCGTAACCGTAGTCCACGAACAGCGCCATGCCGCGCTGCAGACCGCCGCAGACGGCCTGTATCCAGTACGGCAGCTGCGGCAGCACTTCGGAACGATAGCCGTCGGCAAGACCGTGGCCGAGATCGCGCTCGATATGGCGCACGGCGTTCGCGGCGAAGCCGTCGGCCGGCAGGTCGATGCTGGCGAAGCCGCCGTCGGCGTCGATGACATGTTCCTCGAACACCTCCCCGTCGCGCAGGCTGAAGCGCGTCGCCGGCAGCGCGTCGAGCACTTCGTTGGCAAACAGCACGCCATGCCAGTCGTCCTCGGGCGGCCGGTCTATCCAGACCGCACGCGAGGCGATCTCGGACGGCTGCGCCTGCAGCCGCTCGCGCTGGCGCTGGCGCAGGTCGGCGCTGGGTTCCAGCAGCGCGTAGCGCGCCGGCAAGGCATCCAGCGAGGCGAGTTCGCGCAGACAGTCGACCGCGAACGCGCCGCTGCCGCCGCCGAGTTCGAGCATCTGCGCGTCTGCGCCGAGCTCGCGCAAGGTCGGCGCGACCGCGCGCGCGACGCAGCGCGCGAACAGGTTGCCGAGTTCCGGCGCGGTGACGAAGTCGCCGTCGGCACCGAACTTGGTCTTGCCGGCGCTGTAGTAGCCCAGCCCCGGCGCATACATCGCCAGTTCCATGAAGCGGGAAAACGGCAACGGACCGTTGGCCGCAATCTCGTTGCGGATGAAGGCCGCCAGCGTGTCGCTATGCTCGCGCTCGGCAGGAGTGGGTTCAGGCAGATCGACGGGCAAGGCTGGATTTCGCAGCTGGGGTATGCGGCAATCGCGGAGCCGCAAGCATAGCCGAGGTGCCGCCGATGACCGATACCCGACCCGTGGCGCTGGTGACCGGCGCGGCCCGGCGCGTCGGCGCGACGATCGCGCGTCGCCTGCATGCCGCCGGCTACGATCTCGCCCTGCACTGCCGACGCTCGCGCAGCGAGCTCGACGAACTCGCCGCGGAGCTGGAAGCGCAGCGTGCGCAGAGCACGCTGATCCTGCAGGCGGATCTGAACAATGTGGAAATGCTGCCTGATCTCGTCGATGCGGCGCTGGAGCGTTTCGGCCGGCTCGACGCGCTCGTCAACAACGCCTCGGCGTTCGAGCCCACGCCACTCGGCAGCGCGACACCGGCGCAATGGGACGAACTGTTCGCCAGTAACGCGCGCGCGCCGTTCTTCCTGGCCCAGGCCGCAGCCGCGGCGCTGACCACGGCGCGCGGCAGCATCGTCAACCTCGTCGACATCTATGCCGAGCGCCCGCTCGCGCGGCATCCGATCTATTGCATGGCCAAGGCCGCGCTGCTGATGATGACGCGCTCGCTGGCGCTGGACCTCGCGCCGCTGGTGCGCGTCAACGCGATCGCGCCGGGCGCGATACTGTGGCCCGAGAGCGGCAAGACCGGCGCGGAACAGCAAGCCCTTCTCACGCGTATCCCGCTCGCGCGCTGCGGCACGCCCGAGGACGTCGCCGACGCCGCACTCTGGCTGCTGCGGGCGCCCTACGTGACCGGCGAAGTCATCCACGTGGACGGCGGGCGTTCGCTGAACATCTGAAATCGCGCCGAAGAAAAAGCCCGGCCTTTCGGCCGGGCTTCGGCGCAGGCAGCGGACGAGGAATCAGGCTTTGACGCGGAACGCGTTGGCGACCAGCGCGCGGTCGAAGCCGGCGCCGACTTCGCCGTCCTCGGCGTAGCGGTAGATCGCCGCGGCGTAGATGCCGGTCAGCGCGGCCTGGATCAGGCTCATGACGACGAGCCCGGCGACCGTCAGCGCAATGGCCGTGACGATCAGCGGCGTCGAGTGCAGCGACGCGGCCACGCCGATCAGGACTGCACCGGTGAGGATGACGGCCACGGCGAGCAGGCCGAATACGACGCCGATGCCGGCGTTGCCGACGAGGTTTTCGCCCCAGGTCTTCTTCAGCAGCCCGACGCTGCGCTTGACCGCGTCGACGGGCCCGACGTCGTCGTTGACGAGCACCGGCACGACGAGGAAGGTCGCGACGGCCCAGGCCGCGCCGATCAGGCCGACGACCCAGCGGCCGATGAAGCCGGCGCGTTCCTGCAGCGCCCGCAGCAGCAGGCCGACCGTGGCCGAGATCAGCGCATAGCCGAGTATGGCCGGCAGCTTGGCCATGGCGATGCGGAAACCGTCGGCGACGGTGGGATCGCCGCCGCGCAGGCGGATCATCGCCGCACCGACCAGGGCGGTGTTGAAGAAGATGATCACGAAGTACTGCACGAGGTAGAACAGGAAACCAAGCAGCGCGAGCACCGGGTCGATGTGGTCGCGCGAGAAGTGCTCGAACAGGCCGGCGAATGCGGCCGGCACAAAGAAGGTAGCCGCGACGATGACGCAGCACAGCGCCGACAGCGCCGGAAACACCAGCAATTCCTTGTCCGCGCTGAGCACGCCGGCGCTGGCCTTCATCAGCGCCCAGCTCTGCCTGAATTTCTCGAACATGATCGCTTCCTCCCCGAGTGGAATCTTCAGCCCGGGCGCACGCTAGCACGGCGCCGTCGAAGCGTCATGAGCGAAACGTCAGGACAGTGCGACGCGGTCGTAGTGCCGCCCGTAGTCGGAATGCTCGCGCCAGAGGTCGGCCAGACGGCGGCCGGCCAGCGGATGCCGCGCATCAGGTGCGATCTCGGCCAGCGGTCGCAGCACGAACGCGTGCCGCAGCTCGTCGCGCGGCACCTGCAGGTTGCCGCTGCCGCTGAGCACCTGCTCGCCGTACAGCACGATGTCGATGTCCAAGCTGCGGTCGGAAAAACGCGGCACGTCGCGACGCCGGCCGTGACGGTCTTCGAGCGCGTGCAGCCAGTCGTTGAGCGCAGCCGGCGCGAGGTCGGTAGTGACGACCGCAGCCAGATTGACGAAGTCGGCACCGTCGAAGCCGACCGCCGGAAAGCGGTAGGCGGCGGAAACAAGCACCTCGCCGAAGCGCTCGCGCAGCGCGGCCAGCGCCGAGGACAGGTTCGCGACGGGGTCCTGGTTGGATCCCAGGCTCAGATAGGCGCGCTCCATTGCGTTCAGTCCGGCTTGAGGCCGCGTTCGATGACCACGCCGACGGCCTTGGAGCCCCGCACGGCGCCGGGCTTGGCCAGGCGCAGACGCAGCCAGGCCACGCCGAACTCTTCGCGTACGATGCGTGCGCATTCCTCGGCCAGGGTTTCGACGAGCTCGTAATGCGCCGCCTCGACGAATGCGATCAGGCGCTTGGACACGGCCTTGTAATCGAGCGTGTCGACGATCTTGTCGCTGGCCGCCGGCTTGCGGTTGTCGAACGCCATTTCGAGATCCAGCGCGACGACCTGGCGGATCTGCCGCTCCCAGTCGTAGATGCCGATGACGGTTTCGATGCGCAGGTCTTCGATGAAAACGATGTCCATGGGGGTCCTTGTCGTCCGTGGCTCAGGTGCCCGGATGCAGCGGGCGCAGCTGCTCCAGATCCCAGCGCGGAAATACGCGGATGGCGCTGTCTTCGAGCTGGCCGGCCTGCAGGCGCAGGGCGCCGGCCAGCGCGATCATCGCGCCGTTGTCGGTGCAGAACTCCGGCCGCGGGAAATAGACGCGGAAACCTTGGCGCTGCGCGGCTTCGGCGAGCTGGGCGCGCAGGCGCTTGTTCGCCCCCACGCCGCCGGCGATCACGAGCGAACGCGCGCCGGTCGCCTCCAGCGCACGCAGGCATTTGATGCGCAAGGTGTCGACCATGGCTTCCTCGAAGCCGCGCGCGATGTCGGCGCGCGTCGCGTCACTGCGGTCGCTGTTCTGCCAGGCCAGCAGCACCTGGGTCTTGAGACCGGAGAAGCTGAAATCCAGTCCGGGCCGGTCGGTCATCGGCCGGGCGAAGCGGAAGCGGCCGGACGTGCCGGTCTCGGCCAGTCGGGCCAGTTCCGGCCCGCCCGGATACGGCAGACCCATGAGCTTGGCGGTCTTGTCGAAGGCTTCGCCGGCCGCGTCGTCGAGCGTGTCGCCGAGCAGCCGGTACACGCCGATCGCATCGACCGCGATCAGCATGGAATGGCCGCCGGAGACCAGCAGCGCGACGAACGGCGGTTCCGGCGCCTCGGCTTCGAGCAGCGGGGCGAGCAGATGCCCTTCCATGTGATGCACGCCGATGGCGGGCACGTCCAGCGACCAGGCCAATGCCCGGGCCGCCGAGGCGCCGACCAGCAACGCGCCGATCAGGCCGGGGCCGGCCGTATAGGCCACGCCGCCGAGATCGGCCACGTCCAGGCCCGCGGCGCCGAGCGTTTCCCGGAGCAACGGCAACAACTTACGCACATGATCGCGGCTGGCGAGCTCCGGCACGACCCCGCCGTATTCGGCGTGCAGGCGGATCTGGCTGTAGAGCCGGTGGGCCAGCAGGCCGCGCTGCAGATCGTAGACCGCCACGCCGGTCTCGTCGCAGGAAGATTCGATGCCCAGTACAGGCTTTGCAATCGGCTGGTCTGACACGCTAAACTTCGCGGCTCGCCCAAGAACGGGGCGCAAGTGTAACAGCGGAGATACCATGCCCAACGTCAAAGTTCGCGAAAACGAACCCTTCGAATTTGCCCTGCGTCGCTTTAAGCGCACCTGCGAAAAGGCCGGCGTCCTGGCCGAAACGCGCAAGCGCGAGTTCTACGAAAAGCCGACCCAGGAACGCAAGCGCAAGCGCGCCGCGGCCGTGAAGCGCCACCTGCGCCGCGTCTCGCGCGACGTCACCAAGCGTCAGCGTCTGTATTGAGTTTCCGGGCGGGCCTGAGCCTGCCCCGATCTCCCCGTTCTGCGGGCTGCTCCGCCGGCCGGTGCTACGCAAGTAGCGCCGGCTTTGTGCTTTTCGTCATTCGAGAATTGCCATGTCCCTGAAACAACGACTGACCGACGACATGAAGGCTGCCATGAAGGGCGGCGAGAAGGATCGCCTCGGCGTGATCCGCCTGATCAACGCGGCGATCAAGCAGCGTGAAGTCGACGAACGCATCGTCCTCGACGACAGCCAGGTCCTCGCTACCATCGAGAAGATGCTCAAGCAGCGCAAGGATTCGCTGAGCCAGTACGAAGCGGCCGGCCGCGAAGATCTGGCCGCCGTCGAGCGCTACGAGATGACCGTGCTGCAGGTCTATCTGCCGGCCCAGCTCGACGACGCGGAAATCGACGCGATCATCGCGGCGGCCATCGCCGAAGCCGGCGCCACCGGCCCGAAGGACATGGGCAAGGTCATCGGCCTGATCCGTCCGAAGGTCGCCGGCCGCGCGGACATGGGCGTACTGTCGGAACGCGTCAAGACCCGGCTCGCCAACCTCGGCTGAGCCCCATGACCGGAGCGCCAGGCGCTCCGGTTCTCGATGGCCGGCGCATGCCCGAGCGCTGCGTCGGCCGTCGTTTCCCGCCCCGTATTCAACCCGTCGCGGAATCGCCACACTAGCCCGATGGCCGGCCGCATCCCCGACAGCTTCATCGACGACCTGCTCGCGCGCGTCGACATCGTCGACGTGATCCAGGAGCGCGTACCGCTGAAGAAAGCGGGACGCGACTGGAGCGCCCGCTGTCCGTTCCACGACGAGCGCTCTCCGTCGTTCACAGTGAGTCCGCACAAGCAGTTCTATCACTGCTTCGGCTGCGGCGCGCACGGCAGCGCGATCAAGTTCCTCATGGACTACGACCGCCTCGAATTTCCGGACGCGATCGAGGAACTGGCAGGGCGCGTCGGTCTCAAGGTGCCCTACGAAGGCGGCCGCGCCGCGGCTCCGCAGCAGAGCGACACGGCGGATCTGTATACCGTGCTTGATCAGTCCGCGCGCTACTTCCAGCGCGCACTGGCCGACAGCGCGACGGCCAAGGCCTATTTCGACGGCCGCGGACTCGACGCCGCTACGGTCGCGGCCTTCGGCCTGGGCTATGCGCCCGATGCCTACGACGGCTTGCGCAGCGCGCTCGGCAACAGCCCGCAGCGCATCAATCTGCTCGAGAAGGCCGGCATGCTGACGCGCGGCGATCGCGGCGGCATGCCTTACGACCGTTTCCGCGGCCGCGTCATGTTCCCGATCCAGGACCGGCGCGGCCGCATCATCGCTTTCGGCGGTCGGGTACTGGAGAAAAGCGACGGTCCCAAGTACCTGAACTCGCCCGAGACGCCGCTGTTCCACAAGGGTCGCGAGCTGTTCGCCCTGTGGCAGGTGCGCCAGGCGCAGCAGAAGATCGGCCGCATCATCGTCGTCGAAGGCTACATGGACGTGATCGCGCTGCATCAGCACGGTCTGCCGCAGGCCGTTGCGACCCTGGGCACGGCGACGACGCGCGAGCATGCGGAAATTCTTTTTCGCAATTGCTCTGATGTGTACTTCTGCTTCGACGGCGACCGCGCCGGCCGCCAGGCCGCCTGGCGTGCGGCCGAATCGGTGCTGCCGCGCATGCGCGAAGGCCGTCAGGCACATTTCCTGTTCCTGCCCGACGGCGAGGATCCGGATACCCTGATCCGCCAGGAGGGCAGTGCCGGTTTCGAACAGCGCCTGACCGCGGCTACGCCGCTCAGCGAGTTCTTCTTCGCGCATCAGGAAAGCGGCACCGACCTGCGCACCGCCGACGGACGCGCGCGTCTGGCCGAGCGTTGCAAGGAAATGATCGCAAGCATTCCCGAAGGCTCGTTCCGCGACCGCATGCTGGAATTGCTGACCGACAAGACCGCGATCCGCTGGTCGCTGTCGGCCAGCCTGTCGCCGCAGATGCGCGAAGGCGTCGAGGAAATGCTGGAGGAGCGCGTTGCGCAGTTGCGCGGCAGCAGTGGGCCAGCCGCCCCGGCCGCGCCGCAGCCGCCCCGTTCGTCCGGCGCGGTCGACGCGCAGCGCAGCGTCGTGCGCTACGCAGTGGCGCTACTGCTGCAGAACCCGAGCTTCGTCGAATCCGTGGATGCGCCGCCGTATGCATTCGCGGCCTTGCGCCGGCCGGGTATAGGTCTGCTGATCGAACTGATCGACACCTGCCGCGCGCGAGCTGCCGTCAATACGGCGGCCTTGCTGCAGCAATATGAGCAACGCGAAGAGGGCGCAGCCCTGCGTAAACTGGCGGTCTTGCCGCTGCATGGCGATGCGGGCACGCTGCAGCGGGAATTCATCGACGCACTGGCCGTGCTGGCCGCGCAGACCAAGCAGCAACGTACCGACGACCTGATTGCCAAGCAGTCCGATGGCGGCCTCGACGACGCGGAAAAGGCCGAACTGCGCGGCCTGCTGGCAACTCGCCGCCGCTAGGCGATTGGCGTGCCCGACGAACCGTTACCACTGGCGCATTGCGGCAGGCCGAATCGCCGCTAGCGTCGGGTTTTCGCGCACCGGAGCATGCCATGAAATCGCTCGCCGGCCTGGTTCTTGTTCTTGCCGCCTCGGGAGCGGCAGTCGCCGCTGACGCACCTCAGCGCATCACCGTCGGCCAACGCGTCAGCGAAGGCCTGCCCGAGTCGGTGCCCGCCGATCTGGCCGAGCGTCTGCAGCGCTACCAGAACACGCGCAGGGCCGTGTTGGCCGACTGGTCCGCCGATGGCCGCTCGATCCTGATCGGTACGCGCTTCGGCAACACGCAGCAGGTTCATCGCGTGCGCGTGCCCGGCGGCGCGCGCGAGCAACTGACCTTCTACGACGAACCGATCAGCGAAGTCGTCGTCAATCCGCAGCGCGACGGTTTCGTATTCGGCAAGGACACCGGCGGTTCGGAGTTCTGGCAGCTGTACTGGTTCGACGGCACCACCGGCGACGTGCGTCTGCTGACTGACGGCAAGTCGCGCAACGATGGCTCCGTGTTTTCCGCCGACGGCCGCCTGCTCGCGTACAGCAGCACTCAGCGCAACGGCAAGGACACCGACGTCTGGCTGCGCGATCTCGACACCGGTGAGGCACGCCCGCTGGTCACCAAGGGAGGCAAGGGCAGCTGGCAGGCGCTCGACTTCGCCGCCGACGGCAAGCAGCTGCTGGTCGTCGAAGGCATTTCGGCGAATGAATCCCACCCATACATCATCGACGTGGCCGGCGGCGAACCGCGGCCGCTGCTGCCGGCGGGCCGGGAACCTGCAGCGATCGGCAATCTGCATTTCTCGGCCGACGCATCGCGCGTCTATTTCACGTCCGACTCCGGCTCGGAGTTTCAGCAGCTGCGCGTGCTGGAGATCGCAAGCGGCAAAGTGACCACGCTGAGCGCGTCGATTCCCTGGGACATCGAGACGGTCGCACTGTCGCGGGATGGCCGTCATCTCGCCTTCGTCGCCAACGAAGACGGCGTCAGCGCCTTGCATTTGCTCGATCTGGCCGATGGCAAGCCGTTGCCGCTGCCGTCGGTTCCCGCCGGCGTCATCGACGCGCTGCATTTCAGCCCCGATGGAACAAGGCTGGGCTTCACGCTCGCTTCGGCGACCTCGCCCGCCGACGTCTACTCGATGGAAATCGGCACCGGAACGGTGACGCGCTGGACCGAAAGCGAGATCGGAGGGTTGAACAGCAGCACGTTCGTGTCGCCGGAACTCGTGCGTTTTCCGACCTTCGACAAGGTCGGCGGCAAGCCGCGCACGATTCCGGCGTTCTACTACCGCCCGAAGGGCGATGGTCCTTTCCCGAGCGTGGTCCTCATACACGGCGGGCCCGAATCACAGTCCCGGCCGGTCTTCAATCCCGACATCCAGTTCCTGGCCAGCCAGCTCGGTGTCGCCGTACTCGTTCCCAACGTGCGCGGCTCAACCGGCTACGGCAAGACCTACGTCAAACTCGACAACGGCTTCAAGCGCGAGGACTCCGTGCGCGATATCGGCGCGCTGCTCGACTGGATAGGAACCCGCAGCGAACTCGATGCCGGGCGTGTCGGCGTCATCGGCGGCTCCTACGGCGGCTACATGGTACTTGCCGTCATGACGCACTACAGCGAGCGACTGCGCGCCGGCGTCGAGATCGTCGGCATTTCGAACTTCAATACCTTCCTCGCCAACACCGAAGACTATCGCCGCGACTTGCGTCGTGCCGAGTACGGCGACGAACGCGATCCGAAGATGCGCGCGTTCTTCGACAAGATCTCACCGTTGAACAACGCCGAGAGAATTCAACGCCCCCTGTTCGTAGCCCAGGGTGCCAACGACCCGCGCGTACCGGCGACCGAAGCCGAGCAGATCGTCGAACGCGTACGCCATAACGGCGGCACGGTCTGGTACCTGTTGCAGAAGGACGAAGGACACGGCTTCCAGAAGAAGGCGAATCGCGACTTCTACACGGCCTCGACAATGCAGTTCTGGCAGAAGTATCTGATCGGCGAGGCGAAGCAGTAGTGCCGGCAACCGCCCGTCGCTGCGGTGATGCGTATGCATCGCAGTAGCGGCGGGCAGTACATTCATCGGCGATTGGAAGGGACTGAAGCGATTGTCGACAGAAGTCGCTGCCGCCGTCACCACCCATTCCCACATCGAGCCGATATCCGGGTCTCGCTCGCGCTTGCGCACTCACGACGCAGAGTGGAAGGGATTTGCCGTTCGCTCTGCCGGTAGACAGTGGCCGGCGCCCCTTGAGGGGTATTGACCATTCGAATCGAGTAGCGGGGAGGGGTTACTTCCCAACCGCCAAAAGCAGGCGGCTACAAAACGACGCAGCCCCCTCCATGAACGTCGACGGGCGGTAGCGGCAGCGTGCTGCTGATCGGAGAAGAGCACCAGATTCGGATGCTCGATCACTGCAAGCCGGCGAAACAGACATTGAAGCGATCTTGCGTAGCCGAGAGGGTACGCTCGTCAGGAACGCAGCGAATTGGTGTGCCGTAGTGCTGTTTTCCGCACCGTGGCGTGATCTACGCGGAGGCGTGAAGCGAAGGGGCGCTGTAGAACGCGCGCGCGCCTGTAAGGATCGGTTATGGCGAACCACAAAGCAAAACGCCATCCCGATATGGGATGGCGTTTTGGTAAAAAAGGCCCTGGCAGTGACCTACTCTCGCATGCGGATGCACACTACCATCGGCGCGGGTTCGTTTCACTTCCGAGTTCGAGAAGGGATCGGGTGGTACCAAACCGCTATGGCCGCCAGGGAGACATTGGAGTCGCGCTGATAGCGCGGACTCGGCGTTGTGACTTGGGATGTGAACAGAGATTGGAACGTATCGCGTCAACGTGTTGTTGAGGCTAGCGAAGCGTCTTGGAGTTATATGATCAAGCCGCACGGGTCATTAGTAGTGGTTAGCTCGGCATTGCTGCGATACACACCCACCCTATCAACCAGGTAGTCTACCTGGGCCCTTCAGGGAGCTTGTGCTCCGGGAGATCTCATCTTGAGGCGCGCTTCCCGCTTAGATGCTTTCAGCGGTTATCGCTTCCGATTATAGCTACCCGGCAGTGCCACTGGCGTGACAACCGGAACACCAGGGAATCGTCCACTCCGGTCCTCTCGTACTAGGAGCAGCCCCTCTCAAATCTCCAACGCCCACGACAGATAGGGACCGAACTGTCTCACGACGTTCTGAACCCAGCTCGCGTACCACTTTAAATGGCGAACAGCCATACCCTTGGGACCGACTACAGCCCCAGGATGTGATGAGCCGACATCGAGGTGCCAAACACCGCCGTCGATATGAACTCTTGGGCGGTATCAGCCTGTTATCCCCGGAGTACCTTTTATCCGTTGAGCGATGGCCCTTCCATA